>JGI20225J20221_1000001_pt1 | contig 1283303 bp, 1194 predicted proteins | sample BioMet4_FD_20221 | JGI IMG/M metagenome (IMG submission 20221)
ATGCTGAATTACAATCTAAAGAACAAATCATCTCGAAATAAATAAGAAATAAACCAGCATTCAATTAGCCAACCATTTTCCATAGGCATCAATGTCAATCATTGGCACAGTGCCACTAAATTGAAGTTGCGCAATAAGCCTGAAAAGAAAAGCGGTAGCTGGCTTATTTCCTAGTTCAAAATTGAATTTTCCATCAATGTTATTGAAGTAAAAATGCCCATGTGATGCAACACAACCCATATCAAGTCGTCCATCTGATAAATCCCCATTGAGAGCTTTGTCAAACGACGCCCCCAATGCAGGACTCCAGTCACTTTCAAAAGTCAGTAACCCTCCCAAAATTGGAATGAGTGGTTTTGCTGGATATGTCCCGCCAGCATGCGGAATTGGAAGGCTGGTACGATGAAGTCTGCGAACACTTGCAACTTTTCGCTGTGCATAAGCAACAAGATCTGCTGACGCAGATTGCTTTGCTTCAAAAACCGCATAGACACTTTCTGCTGGAACAATTATTTGTTCATTAAATTTGAAAATGAATGGTGAGTACTGCCTGTCAAAAACAACCACATCAATCTGATCACTAAAATTACCCAAACTATCAACTACAAAAGCATTAGCTGCCTGATAGCGTTTGGGAAGATATGTATCAAGCATTTCAATCCATACTCCTTCACTGGCATCCCCTTTAGCCCCGGGATGGTGGAAAGCTTTACGTGCAGTTCCCAGTCGAAGCTGAATGTCTTCATGTAACGATGCAAATAGTTGAGAAAGCGACCAATCTGACATAATGGATTCCTTTATTCATTAATACTTATACGTTGCATAAGCATGCATGGCCCATAATACTATTTATGGGCTTTTATCTGTTCTATATTACTAGCGGTCAATAAATGCGGGTGTTGGTGTCATTTTATTGACTACCTGTAACGCAGAATGGACTGACACTGCATTATATGGGTAGGCCGCAAGAATTATTGATGGGATTAGCCGCTGCGTAATATCTGAGAAAGTAAATCCAGGAGAATTAGAGTCCCTTGGACCGGTTAACCTGACTAATTCTTCTACCGCCGTGGAATTTAACCCCAATCCCGTAAGTTTTGAATGCAGTAAATAGTGCCGTTGTTCATCATTTGGCCGGGAGAATGTTAAAACTTCAGCCGCACGACGCTGGACAGCTGGATCGAGAGCTTTCAACCGGTTAGTACACATAAGAACTGCCGCTGGTAGTTTCTGATTGGCGATCCGGTCTATTCCGCGAATAAAAGCGTTTACACCAGCACGATCCTCATGGTGCATCTGGGCATTTTCCCGGGACTGAGCCAATGCATCAGCTTCATCAATCAACAGCAAAACCGCACCACGAGCTTTTCCATTCGTGTTTTTTAATTTATCTGCGGCCTCAATGGTGTAATCAAATGCAGCTGAAACCAGCTGAGTCATTTCGCCAACTCTACCTTGCCCTCGGGTAGCAAGGCTCAAAGGATACAACGTAATATCAATATTTTCCTGCCTGGCAACAGCATCACCAATGGTTTCCGCCAGCTCTGTTTTGCCTGAGCCCACGTCCCCAGCCAATACAACTAAAGGCGGCCGTCTGAGTACTGTATCAACAGCCGCACGAGCATCTGGATGATATTTTTTGGCCCATTCCTGAATCCCATAAGGATTTACAAGCAAGCCTAATATTTTTGATAATCGATCTTTGTGCTCATCAAGACCAACTAAACGAGCCAGACGCTCCTGAGGCTCAAAGTCAGGGAAGTTAATACGCCGCTCAAACAATTCATCAAGTGATGGTTTTACGTTCATACAAAATTCCTTACGCTAGTGCGAGTGAGGGAGCGACCACCGGCCGAGTAAGTCTTATCATTTTCGAGGTAGCCATTAATCCCTGGAGACTGGGCACCAACCCGTTTGAATGGTAGATCTTTCAAAGCAGTATCTTTTTCCGATTGAGTAGCATTCAGATATTTCGAGCTATAAGTCATAAAACTGTAGAAGGATGCACCTGATACATCTTTTCCTGGGCGGATTTTTCCGGGATCGTCATCGGTTCCTGAGCCAAGCAAGTCGCCTGCGGTATATCGAAGGGTCGGCTCGATCCAGTTATTATTTTTCTGAAAGCCATAAGAGACCTCACCCAAATATCCAGCCTTAAGAAACACAACCAATTCTTCTTCGTATGCTTCAATGTCGGCATCACTGGGGTAACCATAAAAACGTTGCATCCGCCGCAAGTCAGTTGCAACTTTAGCAGCCATGTGACGAGCGTGGGTTACGCTGAAAGTTTGTGTCTCTGCTACCGTATAACTATAAGAAGACATAATGATTTCACCCCTGGAATGAAGAACCGAAAACTTTCTGCCAATAGGTTACAGTTAATTGCTTGGTTGGTGCATAGAATGCAGCATCAATAGCGTCACCGGCATCCATTGCGGCGTCAATGATGGCGTCCACATTAGACTGCGTATATAAACGAGCAACATTATTAACAGGATTAACGGGATCGATGATCTGCACTAAGTCTGACAACGTGCCTATTTTTGACGCAGGATAATTATCTTCGAAGACAATGCGTTCACGTAATTCGGTGCTCACCAGATAGGTAAAAAATGCCTGTAAAGCTTCCGGATAATTCGAGAAATCCACACCATTATCCAGTAATTTTGCAAGAATCAATTCAATCATGAACGATTTAAAGCGAAAATTCGGTCGCTCTTGCTTCATCAAACGAGCCCAATATTTCGCTAAACGAACAACCTGAGCAAAATGCTTCGGGGCAGCACGCTTGCGGGCTTTGATGAAATCAAGGTGCAGAGGAATACTGGTTTCAAGGAACGAGCCATCTTCCTGGCTTATCAAATGACCTCGCCAGTCAGGTAACCCCGAATACAATACAGGGACAATATCGACATCTAAGCCAGAGCCCCGGAAGGAAACCGTTACAGAGTATGTCTGGGGTTTAACCTGATCAGGACTAAAATTAGGAAATGCTTTACGCAATCTATCAGCAAGATAGTCAAGCAACCCACGTAAATCCTGTGGTGCATCAGAGCCGCTGATATACACAGCCACATCAATATCGTTTAACGAGCGAAGAGCAGTTCCTTTAGCCAGACTACCTGATGGAATCATTCGCTTTAATGAAAAGTCAGGATGATCAGAAAGATACCCTTCCAGTTTGTTCTGTAATCGCTTGGCCTGTTCCCTGAAATCATCAGCCTTTACTTTTGGAAGATTTACCTTATCTTCGGCAAATCGCGCTATAGTTTTATGGTCGACATGTTCTGTTGACATCTCATCCTCACTAGAAGTCTTCACTCTATCCAAGCCGGACGACATGTCATGTTCATTTTCGTCGGCCAAAAAGTTCGGTATAGCGAACTTTTTATAAGAATGAGTGCATTTTTCATACTTGTCAAACTTTTTGTTCGGAATAGTGGTACAATGATGAAAGAGATAAATGAGGAGATGCAACAATGGCAACCCGTCTTGGCGGAAAACTTCGCGATTTGCGTAAACAGCGTGGATTAACGCTGGAAAAACTCGCTGACATGGCTGGACTCAGTAAAAGCTATCTATGGGAACTGGAAAATCGCGAGTCTCAACGTCCTTCGGCAGAAAAGCTCACTGCCCTGGCAGATGCATTGGGAGTTGGGACTAGTTTCTTTTTAGAAGATGATCTTCGAGAACCGGAAGAAAGACATCTTGATGATGCTTTCTTCCGGGGCTATAAAAACCTTGAACCTGAGGCTAAAGCACAGTTAAGAAAAATATTGGACACCTTTAAAAAGGACTTTTAGTTATGTCCGAAAAAGAGATATGGACGCCTCAAAAAGCAGCTATTCGGCTAACAAAAATTTGCGATACTTTCAGTGAGATTCACGGCACAGAACGATTTCCTGTTAACGTTGGTGAGTTGTCTCTGGGGGCAGCAGAGTTATTCCAATGGGCTGACCCTATAGTAAAAATAGAACCCGTTGACATCAAAGGATTTGATGGTGCATTAATTGCCAATGAAGCCCGAAGCCGTTGGATGTTACTTTACAATAACGGTTTAACATCCCCTGGTAGAATTCGATTCACTCAGGCACATGAACTGGGACATTACATACTTCATCGTCTAAATCGTGATGAGTTCAGATGTAGCAGTGATGATATGCTATCCTGGGAAGATAAAAATATTGAATCAGAAGCAGATTTATTTGCTTCTTACTTACTGATGCCATTCAATGACTTCCGTCAACAGTTGACGCCAGACGTTGATATTGAAGTATTACGCCAGTATGCGATTCGTTATGGGGTATCGCTGACAGCAGCTGCATTGAAATGGCTTGAATGTACTGAAGAAAATGCCGTATTCATTTTATCTCGTGACGGGTACATGAAATGGGCCTTTTCCAGCCCGGCGGCTCGTCGTAACGGAGCCTTCTTTCGCACACAACGCAATGTTGTATGTATTCCAGAAGGATCGCTTGCTGCAAACCAGAACGTTTCAATGGAAAGAGCAGGAATGAAGATCCCAGCATCAATTTGGTTCCCTCATGCAGATAAAGACGCTTCAGTTCGTGAAATGAAAATACAATCCGAGCAATATGAATATGTCATAACCCTTCTAATCCTTTCCCGAAAAACAACTGTATGGCCTCCTTTTCATGGGAAAAATGAGTAAAGATCTTTTTCATATAAAGTGGCATGCATGTTTAGCACGCAAAAATAATTAGTTAAAAGTATCAATGCAACTCATTGATATTGTTAAACCTAATAAAAAATAATAGTTAACATGGATCCATAAGGGGAAAAAACTGACTACGGTATTTGTCACCAAAATCGAGCAGCATGAAGATACTGCCAAGGAGTCCCCGGGCAAATACTCCAGCCTGTTTACGGCGTGGGCCAGCAGTTGCGCCATGCGTTTCATTCCGGTTTTCTCAATACCAGCTGATGATATCACAGTGCGGATCTACATATGCTGCTAGCTCATGTGAAAGTTCTCATCATTCAAAAAAAATCACAAAAAACTTGATCACTGTATAAAGCCAGCGTCTTTGTCTGTGCTATCCCGACACCGACAGTAAGATGCGTACGCTTCAAAACCGTCGCGCGGATCTCTTTGCCAAACTCCGTCAGATCCCGGCAATTGCGCACTCCGGTCAGGTCACTGAAGGCCTCATCAATGCTGTAGATTTCCACCTGCGGGCTCATTTCCTCAAGCGTCGTCATCACCCGGTTGGACATATCCGCGTAGAGTTCATAGTTGCTACTGAAGCACACCACCCCATTCTGCCTGAAGAGATCTTTCTGTTTAAAGAACGGCTCACCCATTTTCACGAAGGGTTTTGCTTCAGCTGAGCGAGAGATGACGCAACCATCGTTGTTTGACAAAACGACGACTGGACGACCCTTCAGATCCGGGCGAAAAACAGTTTCACATGAGGCGTAGAAAGAGTTCACATCACACAGTGCAAACATGATCAGACAGCAGATTTCACGATGTACGTCACTACACCAAAAATTTCCAGATTATCTTCACTACCTATAATAAATGGCCTGTATGCGGAATTTTCAGGTTTGAGCATGACAACAGGATGCAGCTGAAGACGCTTAACCGTGAATTCACCGTCGACAGCAGCAATGACGATATCCCCGTGCTCAGCAGTACGGGAGCTATCAACAACCAGCAGATCACCAGCACTGATCCCGGCCTCAATCATTGAATCGCCTGCGGCTTTGACGAAGTAGGTCGAGCTGGGATGAGAAACAAGCAACTTATTGAGATCAATGCGCTGCTCAACGTAGTCGGCAGCCGGACTGGGGGATCCACACTGCACTAAATCACTGAAAAGCGGGATAGCAATAATTTCCCGTAAATCTGCTGGTCTGTAGAATTCCATAATGCACATCTCAATAACTGTTTTTATATACAGTAGTTTCATTTGAGAATACGTGCAAGACACTGGATACGCTATGTCTGTGTAAAGCCTCACCGCTTCGCTTCTAAGTTTCTATCTCGCTTCGAATTATGGTCTTTGTAAATTTTCCGGCGATGGTTTCTTATGCTCATCATTCAGCCAGCATTTGATGTTTGTTCAACGTGGATCGGTGGTATGAACAGGATCAGGTGGACATGCTACACACCAGAATGCCAACGGCAATGTCCCCAGAACGCCCCCAGGATAAATTCATGCTGAAGAAAGTTGTGTAGTTTGAATATCATAGAGTTAATGGGTATAGATGTTCTAAAATAATTCATAGAACCCATTGAATTCAATAATATTTTATAAATTGTAAGAATATTTTAATCATGCTAACGTGGATGCAAAATTAATGGAGAAAGTCTTATGAAACTCGCGATATACAGCACAAAGCAGTACGACAAAAAGTATCTGCAACATGTTAACGAGGCTTACGGATTCGAACTTGAATTTTTCGACTTTCTGCTGACTGAAAAAACAGCCAAAACGGCGCACGGTTGTGATGGTGTTTGCATCTTTGTAAACGACGACGGCAGTCGCCCGGTGCTGGAAGAGTTGAAAAAGCATGGGGTGAAGTATATCGCCCTGCGCTGCGCTGGCTTCAACAACGTGGATCTTGATGCGGCGAAAGAACTGGGTCTGAAGGTGGTGCGCGTACCGGCTTATTCGCCGGAAGCGGTCGCCGAGCACGCCATCGGGATGATGATGTCGCTGAACCGTCGTATTCACCGCGCTTATCAACGCACGCGTGATGCCAACTTCTCTCTGGAAGGATTGACCGGTTTCACCATGTACGGCAAAACCGCCGGTGTAATTGGTACTGGTAAGATTGGCGTCGCGACACTTCGCATTCTGAAAGGTTTTGGTATGCGCCTGCTGGCGTTTGATCCGTACCCAAGCGCTGCNGCGCTGGAGCTGGGCGTGGAGTATGTCGACCTGACGACGCTGTTATCCCAGTCAGACGTTATCTCCCTGCACTGTCCGCTGACGCCGGAAAACTATCACCTGCTTAACCAGGCGGCGTTTGACCAGATGAAAGACGGCGTGATGATCATCAACACCAGCCGTGGCGGGTTGATTGACTCTCAGGCCGCAATTGAAGCGCTGAAAACTCAGAAGATAGGCGCGCTGGGTATGGACGTGTATGAAAACGAACGCGATCTGTTCTTTGAGGATAAGTCTAACGACGTGATCCAGGACGATGTGTTCCGTCGCCTGTCTGCCTGCCATAACGTCCTGTTCACCGGCCACCAGGCGTTCCTGACGGCCGAGGCGCTGATCAGCATTTCGGAAACGACGCTGGGGAATTTGCAGCAGCTGGCGAAAGGCGAAGCATGCCCTAACGCGCTGGTATAAGCATTGTCACCCGGTGGCGTTGCGCCACCGGGTGTTTTTTTAACTCAACCCACGATTTTTCAGCATCGGTTCGATCTCAGGATCGTGCCCACGCCAGTTGCGGTACAGCGTTTCCAGGTCACTGCTGTTCCCGCGCGACAAAATCGCCTCACGGAATGCCTGCCCGTTCTCACGCGTTAACCCGCCCTGCTCGACAAACCACTGATAGCCATCGTCGGCCAGCATCTGCGTCCAGAGATACGCGTAATAACCTGCCGCATACCCGCCTCCGAAAATATGAGCGAAGTAGCTGCTGCGATAGCGTGGCGGTACGGCGGGCAGATCCAGCCCCTCTTTTTTCAGCGCTGTGGCTTCAAAAGCCTCAACATCATCCACCGCATCACGGACGCCGTGCCAGTTCATATCCAGCAGCGCTGCGCTCAGCAGTTCCGTCATGTCATAGCCTTTGTTGAACTGGGTCGCCTTGAGCATGTTGTCCCGCAGCGCTTCCGGCATCGGTTCTCCGGTTTCATAATGACGGGCATAATGCGCAAACACCTGCGGATGGCTGGCCCAGTGTTCGTTGATTTGCGACGGGAATTCGACGAAATCACGCGGCGTATTGGTGCCAGAGAGCGTGGCGTAACGCTGACTGGCAAACAGGCCGTGCAACGTATGACCAAACTCATGGAATAGCGTGACCACATCATCCCAGGAGATCAGCGCCGTCTGTCCGTTAGCCGGTTTTTGATAGTTACAGACGTTGTAGATAACCGGACGCGCAGCACGCTCATACGATTGCTCGACAAAATTCCCCATCCACGCGCCACCGCCTTTGGAATCCCGGGCGAAGAAATCACCGTAGAACAGCGCCATGCCTTCACCGGTGTGGTCAAAGATTTCCCATACGCGCACGTCCGGGTGATAGACCGGAATATCAAAACGCTCGACAAAACGGATGCCAAACAGCTGGCTGGCCGCCCAGAAGACGCCATCATGCAACACGGTATTGAGGGCAAAGTACGGCCTGATCTGCGATTCATCCAGCGCATATTTCCCCAGGCGCACGCGCTCGGCGTAAAAAGACCAGTCCCAGGCCTGCACCGTGAAACCGTCCTGCTCGTCATCAATCACTTTCTGGATATCCGCCTGCTCACGCTCTGCCCGGGCGCGCGCCGCCGGCACGATACCGCGCATAAATGCCAGCGCTGCTGCAGGGGTTTTCGCCATCTGATCGGCAATACTCCAGCTGGCGTAATCGTCAAAACCCAGCAGGTGTGCCTGACGCGCGCGCAGCGCGACGAGGCGGAGGATCAGCTCACGGGTGTCATTTTCATCCCCTTTCTGGGTGCGCACCCATCCCGCGTTAAACAGGTTTTCACGCGTTTGCCGATCGGTCAGCGCAGCAAGCGCAGGCTGCTGCGTGGTATTGAGCAGCGGTATCAGCCAGCGATCGTTCAACCCTTTCTCTGCGGCAGCCTGCGCGGCGGTCGCCATCTCGTCTGCGCTCAACCCCTCAAGCTGGTACGCATAATCCACCGCCAGACCACCCGTTTTATCCGCCGCCAGCAGGCGCTGATTAAACTGACTGGTCAGTAACGCCGACTCGGTATTCAGCGCTTTCAGTTCCGTTTTCCCGGCATCGTTCAGGCGTGCGCCCGCCAGAATGAAGTGCTGATACGTCTCTTCCACCAGACGACGGGATTCGGCATCCAGCGCCGCGCGATCCTGCCAGACGCTCTCCACGCGGGTGAAGAGCGTTTCGTTGAGCCAGATATCGTTCGCCAGCCCCGCCAGCTCTGTCGAAAACTGTTCGTCCAGCACCTGTAAATCATCATTGGTGTGTGCAGAGGTCATGGCGAAGAAAACGTTGCTCACGCGCGACAGCATGGCACCGCTTTTTTCCAGCGCCAGCACCGTGTTGTTGAAGTCAGGCGCGGCGGTCTGTGCAACGATGGCAGCAATATCTGCACGCTTCTGTCGTATGGCTTCATCGAATGCAGGGCGATAATGGCTATCGTTGATTTCGTCAAAATGCGGAGCCTGATAAGGCAACAGGCTGATTTCAAAAAAAGGATTGCTGACCGACATCTTTCACTCCTGAGAACGGTGTATCTCCCCAGAGTAGGCCAGGCCGCCCTCACCTGCAATGCTGTCATACAAAAGTTGCCTTAACGCCGCGCCCGCGCGCGTGCTATGGTAGTTCAACACAAAAAGCGTTGAGGAACAGTGAGATGATTATTTTAGTTACCGGGGCGACGTCGGGTTTTGGTGAAAGCATCACGCGCCGCTTCGTTGCCAACGGGCATAAGGTGATTGCAACGGGTCGTCGTCAGGAGCGCCTGAAGGAGCTGAAAGATGAGTTAGGTGACAGTATCCTGACCGCGCAGCTGGACGTCCGCAACCGTGCCGCCATTGAAGAGATGATGGCGAACCTGCCTGCCGAATGGCATGCCATCGACGTGCTGGTCAATAATGCGGGTCTGGCGCTGGGTCTGGAGCCTGCCCACAAAGCCAGCGTGGAAGACTGGGAAAACATGATCGACACCAACAATAAAGGGCTGGTGTACATGACCCGCGCCGTACTGCCGGGCATGGTTGAGCGCAATCGCGGCCACGTGATCAACATCGGCTCTACCGCCGGTAGCTGGCCTTACGCAGGCGGTAACGTCTACGGCGCGACCAAAGCCTTCGTACGCCAGTTCAGCCTTAACCTGCGCACCGACCTGCACGGCACCGCCATTCGCGTCACCGATATTGAGCCAGGTCTGGTTGGCGGTACCGAGTTCTCTAACGTGCGTTTCAAAGGCGATGACGCAAAAGCGGATAAAACCTATGAAAACGCCAATGCACTGACACCGGAAGATATTACCGAAGCGGTCTGGTGGGTATCGACGCTGCCAAAACACGTCAACATTAATACCGTTGAAATGATGCCAGTCAGCCAGAGTTTTGCCGGACTTAGCATCCATCGCGGCTAATTTTGCCCTTCCCGGCCTGCGGGCCGGGTTTGTCGCAGATCCCAAAAGAATGGTAGTATGTTCAGGCTAACTCTCTGAGAAATGACAACTCATGGCCGCTGAATCACAACTTAATCCTACCCAGCCTGTTAATCAGCAAATCTATCGCATTTTGCGACGTGATATTGTGCACTGCCTGATCCCGCCGGGAACACCACTCTCTGAAAAAGAGGTCTCGGTACGTTTTGACGTTTCCCGTCAGCCGGTGCGAGAGGCATTTATTAAGCTGGCTGAAAACGGCCTGATCCAGATCCGCCCCCAGCGCGGCAGTTATGTGAATAAGATTTCACTTTCTCAGGTTCGTAATGGTTGTTTTGTCCGTCAGGCCATTGAATGTGCCGTCGCGCGCCGCGCCGCATCGCTTATCAATGACAACCAGTGTTATCAACTGGAGCAAAACCTGCATCAGCAGCGTATTGCGATTGACCGTAAACAGCTGAATGACTTTTTCCAGCTCGATGACGAGTTTCACCAGAAGCTGGCGCAAATTGCGGATTGTCAGCTGGCGTGGGACACCATCGAAAACATCAAAGCCACCATTGACCGCGTGCGCTATATGAGTCTTGATCATGTCTCGCCGCCGGAAATGTTGCTCCGACAGCACCACGATATTTTCAATTCGCTGGAAAAACGCGATCCTGATGGCGTGGAAAAAGCGATGACGCTGCATCTGCAGGAAATTAGCGAGTCGGTCTTGTTGATTCGTCAGGAAAACAGCGACTGGTTTAGCGAAGAATAATGCTTGCCGCATCCCACCGCGTGCGGGATGCGGCAGTGGTGTTACCGCTGTGCCGCGTACTGCGCCACCGTAGCTTTCGCTCCTTTTTGCAGTAATGTCTGATAAGCCTTCATCACCGCATCCACAAAAACGGCTTCCTGCGGTAACTCTTTGCCAAAGATAGTCTCAATGCCCAGTAGCGCTTTCACGCGATTTTCGCCCTCTGGGCTACCGTTTACCGCAGCCTGAATGACCGCCAGTTGCGGGTCGACCACCTCAATGGCGTTACCCTGCTCATCCACGCCGCCGACATAGCGCATCCAGCCCGCCACGCCCAGCGCCAGCAACGGGAACGGTTTCTGATGCACCAGATGCCAGTGGACAGAATCCAGCATACGCTGTGGAAGCTTCTGGCTGCCGTCCATCGCGATTTGCCAGGTGCGGTGACGCAGAGCCGGGTTGCTGTAACGTGCAATCAGCAGATCAGCGTAGCGGCCTAAATCAACCCCTTTCACTTTCAGCGTTGGGGCCTGTTCTTTTAGCATTAACGCGTGTGCGGCGGCGCGGTAGTGCTCATCGGCCATGCAGTCGTTGATGTGCTGGTATCCCGCCAGGTAGCCGAGGTATGCCAGGAAGGAGTGGCTGCCGTTAAGCATACGCAGTTTCATCTCTTCAAACGGAATAACGTCTGCCACCAGCTCCGCGCCGGCTTTTTCCCACTGCGGACGCCCGGCAACAAAATTGTCTTCAACCACCCACTGACGGAACGGTTCACAGGCAACCCCCGCCGGATCGCGTACACCCGTCAGCTGTTCGATTTTATCCAGCGTTTCCGCCGTTACCGCTGGCACGATGCGATCCACCATCGTTGACGGGAAGGTCACGTTGGCTTCAATCCAGTCTGCCAGTTCACCGTCAACAGCACGGGCATAGGCGCAGGTCACATTGCGCATCACGTGGCCATTCTCTGGCATATTGTCGCAGGACATCACGCTAAAAGCAGGCAGGCCCGCCGCTTTACGACGCGCCAGCGCTTCAACCACAACGCCCGGAGCAGATTTTGGCTGGTGAACATTTTGCAGGTCGGCAGCAATTAACGGGTGATCGAGCATCAGTTTCCCGGTCGCCGGTGAGTGGCAGTATCCTTTTTCGGTGATGGTCAGTGAAACAATGGCCACCTGCGGTTCGCACATCGCCGCCAGCACGGCTTCCAGCCCGTCAACCTGCGCATGCAGCGCTTTTTTGACAACGCCAACCACACGAGATGTCCATGCATCGGCGGACATCTCCGCCACGGTGTAAAGGTTATCCTGTGCCTTCAGATCGGCAATTTGCTGTTCGCCACCAATCAGGTTAACTTCGCAGTAACCCCAGTCGCTGCCGTGTTCAGCGGCGAGAATGTCGGTATACACCGCCTGGTGCGCACGGTGAAATGCACCAAACCCTAAATGAACAATGCGTGCCCTGAGGCTATCGCGATCGTACTGAGGAAGGGTCGCTTTCGCCTGTAATAACCGGTTTTCCATGATTGAGACTCGTTAAGTAAAGAAAGCTGTGATCCACTGCCGCCCTCTTACCGGAGCGGCAGCGCCTGTTGACTACACCAACTAGAATGGTAGATGTCGTAAAAAAATATCTGCCATCAACCATACGGATACTTCAGATTCATATATTGATTTATATTAACTTTTGTCCATGTGGTGTGACACGAGCAAAAAGTTGTGTGACAAGTACCTCAAGATATAAACCATCAGCGGCGTGAAGAGAGCGCCCCGTACCCGACAGATCCGTGACGCGGGGCTTCAGCCGCGTCTTCCGCCAAACTCAAATCCCGGTCACGCACTTCTGGCATCAGGATGGCGGACACCAGCCCAATCACGGAGTACGCTACCAGCATTGCGACAATCGGCCACCAGGAGCCGGTCATATTACAGAAGATCCCCGCCAGCACCGGGCCGAAGCCAACCGCCACCAGACCACCCGCCTCTTTTGAGATAGCCATCCGGGTAAAGCGATTACGCGAACCGAACATTTCCGCCATCGTGATGTTTTCCAGCGCGAACAGCCCCAGTACCGCCACGTTATGAATCACAATCATGGAGAGCATAATGACGCCTGGTGCATAGCTTTTATCGACGATTACCGACAGCATTGGGTACGCCAGGATAATGGCCGAGATATTCAGAATAATGTACGGTAAACGACGCCCGACTTTATCGGACAGCCAGCCCAGCAGCGGGATGGAGAGGAAGCCCAGGATGGAGCTTATCATCAGCGCATCGGTTGGGATCGCTTTATCGAACAAGAGCGTCTGTACCAGATAACCAGCGAGGAACGTCTGGATCAGGCCGGAGTTCCCCGCCTGGCCAAAGCGCAGACCGGTCGCCAGCCAGAACGATTTGCTCTTAAACATCGCCCCCAGAGAGGTATCCGGTGTGGCAGTTTCAGCGTCGTTCACTTTCTCAAATACCGGGCTTTCTTTAAGGTTCATTCGCAGCCAGATGGCAAAGATCATCACCACCACACTGGCGAGGAACGGCACGCGCCAGCCCCAGGCGAGCAACTCTTCGCGGTCAAGGGCAAAGAACATCACCGCCCAGATGGCCGTTGCACTCAGCGTTCCGCAGTTGGTGCCCATCGCCACCAGCGAGGAGATGATGCCGCGTTTTCCTTTTGGTGCGTACTCTGCCAGCATGGTTCCTGCCCCGGAGATTTCCGCCCCGGCCCCCAGCCCCTGAATAATACGCAGCGTAACTAACAGAACAGGTGCAAAAATCCCTATCTGCGCATAGGTTGGCAATACACCAATCAGGGTCGTACAGATCCCCATCATGGTAATGGTGATAAACAGCACCTTCTTACGCCCGATGCTGTCGCCCATCCTGCCGAAGATAAACGCGCCGACGATGCGGGCAATATAGCCTGCGCCGTAGGTGCCCATCGCCAGAATCAGCGCCATTGCCGCAGACTGTTCCGGGAAGAAGATTTCGTGGAATACCAGCGCGGCACCCAGTGAGTAAAGCTGAAAATCCATAAACTCCAGCGCGGTACCCAGCCAGCCTGAAACGGCGGCTTTCACCAGATCGGAGGTTGTTCTTTGAGGTTGTACTTGCGTCATAATGGCTATCTCTGAAAGGTAAGATGCGTACCACTCAGAGCCTGTCTGTGCAGGCTCTTAACCGCGTGAATTATTATTGGCCGAACGTGAGCAAGACTTTGCAGCACTGCCGCTGGTCTTTCTCAAACAGTTCGAGGGCGTCTGTTACGTGGTGATAGTCAAAAGTATGGGTAATCAGTTTTTCAGGGTCGATCAGCCCCTTTTCCAGCCAGCCGATAACGACCGGGAATTTGTTAGCATTCAGGCGCGAGGAGAATATCGCCAGTTCTTTGCCGGTGATCCCCTGCTGAACAATCTGGCTCGGTTCACTGGAAAAGCCCATCAGCACAATGCGGGCTGCCGGGGAGGCCAGGGTAATGGCTTCCTGCAAAATAGACGGATGACAGGCGGCATCAATGATTAACGTCGGTTTGATCCCTTTCTCCTCCAGGGCTGCCTGTAATGACTGTTCGCCGTTATTCAACACCCAGTCCGCGCCGCTGCGCTGAGCCATCGCCAGGCGTTCGTCAATGCGGTCAACGACGATAACCTGCTTCACCTTGTAGACCCCCTTCAGCGCCTGCACGGTAACCAGCCCCATTGGGCCTGCGCCGTAGATCAGCGCAANATCCTGTTCGNTGGGTTTCGCCTGGCCCGTTACGTTGGCAGCAATGGTGAATGGCTCAACCATCACGGCATGTTTGTCCGGGATCGCGTCCGGGATTGGCCAGGCGTTTTTAGCGGGCACAACCGCGTATTCGCTGAACCCACCGTCACGGTGGACGCCCAGCACCACGAGCGAAGTACAGACGTTGGGTTTGCCGACGGAACATGGGTAACAGTGACCACAGCTGATCACCGGGTCAACCGAAACGCGCTGACCCAGACGGGCGTGCTCAACGCCCTCGCCCACAGCATCAATGACGCCAAAAAATTCATGACCGATTACGCGTGGATATCTGGCGAACGGGTTATGACCACGGTAGATATGGCTGTCTGAACCGCAGATCCCGGCGAGCCTGATTTTGACGCGCACGTCATCTGCACCAGGCGTCGGGAGTGGACGCTCTTCAATCACCAGTGCGTTCGGTTGTTGGATCACTACGCTTTTCATCGTTCGTTCCTCGTTTACCAGTTCCACAGCGTGCCATCTTCAAGACGAGCCACCGGCAGGTAGGCGGGATCATACGGGTATTTCGCCGCCCGTTTTTCGTCAAACTCAATGCCCAGCCCGGGTTTATCACCCGGGTGCATATAACCGTTATCGAAGCGCCAGCTGTGCGGGAAGACCTCCAGCATCTGCTCCGAATAACCCATATATTCCTGTACGCCAAAGTTCGGTACCCACAGGTCAAAATGCAGTGCGGCAGCGTGACAAACTGGTGATAAATCCGACGGGCCGTGCGAGCCGGTACGCACCTGGTAGAGTGACGCGAAGTCCGCAATGCGGCGCATCCCGGTGATCCCCCCAGCGTGAGTAATGGTGGTACGGATATAGTCGATAAGCTGTTCTTCAATCAGCTGTTTGCAGTCCCAGATACTGTTGAACACCTCCCCCACGGCAATAGGCGTGACGGTGTGCTGGCGGATCAGACGGAAACACGCCTGGTTTTCCGCAGGTGTTGGGTCTTCCATCCAGAACATACGGAAGTCTTCGATGCTCTTACCGAAACGCGCCGCTTCGATTGGCGTCAGACGGTGGTGCATGTCGTGCAGCAGGTGTTCATTAAAACCAAATTGACTTCGCACCGCATCAAACAGCTTCGGCGTGAAATCGAGGTATTTTTCGGTGGACCACAGCTGCTCTTCCGGCCAGTCGCCTTTGGTCGCTGGCTCGTAGGCCAGCCCTTTTCCTTTAGACATACCGTAGGTGGTTTTCATACCCGGTACACCGCACTGGACGCGGATCGCCTTAAAGCCCATCTCTTTGTGACGGGCGTAATCTTCCAGTACGTCGTCGATGGTGTGCCCGGTGGTGTGACAATAAACCATCACCCCTTCGCGGGATGCGCCCCCCAACAGCTGGTAGAGTGGCATATTGGCCGCTTTGGCTTTGATGTCCCAGAGCGCCATGTCGACGGCCGAAATCGCCGACATGGTGACCGGCCCACGACGCCAGTAAGCGCCTTTATAGAAGAACTGCCAGATATCTTCTATGCGGTGCGCATCGCGGCCAATCAGCTGCGGACACAGGTGATCTTTCAGGTAAGAGGCAACGGAGAGTTCACGTCCGTTCAGTGTGGCATCGCCAAGACCGACAATGCCCTCATCGGTGGTGATCTTAAGGGTGACAAAGTTACGCCCCGGGCAGGTAACAAAAACTTCAGCCCCGACAATCTTCATGATCCAGTTCCTTACATCGCTCGTTGTGATGCAGGAAATTTATCCAACTGAACTACTACCATACAAGTATTGCGATCAAAAAATCAGCGAGAGATCACAAATTATGGGGGCTTACGCCCGCCCCCAGCCCGCGACAATAATCAGCATACCGCACAGTGCAACCAGCGCGCCGGCCCAGTCATACAGGCTGAGTCTGACGCCATCAACAACGCGCAGCCACAGCAGTGCGGTACAGACGTAGACACCACCGTACGCCGCATAGACGCGTCCACTGGCTGCCGGATGCAGCGTTAATAGCCAGACAAACAACGCCAGCGCAATACCCGCAGGCACCAGTAACATCACCGATGCCCCCTTCTTCAGCCACAGCCAGGGCAGGAAGCATCCGAGAATTTCACACAGTGCGGTGGCAAAAAAAAGCAGCGTCGTCTTAATCATTTTGGACATTACGTGAGGATTGATTTAACTATCATACCTGATAATGCCCTTTACTTTTCAATACCTGCGGCGTGGGTATGACGCCATTTCGGTTTGATGTAGAATCGGGACTGGGTAACTTAATTTTCTGCGCCCATTAAAAAAGGAAACGCTATGACTACATTAAGCAAACGCCTTTGTCTGACAGCCCTGCTGGCGCTGTCATCGTTCGCCTTTGCCGCAACGGCTACAGCCGAAACCAGCAAACTCATTATTGAGTCTGGTGATAGCGCGCAGAGCCGTCAGAACGCTGCGATGGACAAAGAACAATGGAATGACACCCGTAACCTTCGTCAGAAGGTCAACAAACGTGCTGAAAAAGAGTGGGATAAAGAAGATGTTGCTTTTGATGCACGTGACAAGTGTCAGCAAAGTGCAAACGTCAATGCCTACTGGGAGCCAAACACACTGCGCTGCCTGGATCGCCGTACTGGCCGCACGGTTGCACCTTAATGTCGGGCATAAGTGACATTAAATTGCGTCCGCTGGAGCGTGAAGACCTGCGCTTTGTTCACCAGCTCGACAACAACGCCAGCGTGATGCGTTACTGGTTCGAAGAGCCATACGAGGCGTTTGTGGAGTTGTCGGATCTTTATGACAAGCACATCCACGATCAGAGCGAACGCCGTTTTGTGGTGGAGTGCAAAGGTGAAAAAGCCGGTCTGGTCGAGCTGGTTGAGATCAACCACGTCCACCGTCGGGCGGAATTCCAGATAATCATTTCGCCGGAGCATCAGGGGAAAGGTCTCGCCTCGCGGGCAGCAAAGCTGGCGATGGATTACGGGTTCAACGTATTAAACCTGTATAAGCTCTATCTTATTGTTGATAAAGAGAATGAAAAAGCGATCCATATCTACCGCAAGCTTGGCTTTATGGTGGAAGGTGAACTGATCCATGAGTTCTTTATCAATGGTGAATACCGCAACACCATCCGCATGTGTATCTTCCAGCACCAGCATCTGGCCGGGCACAAAGCATCCGGCACGACTCAACTGAAAGCGACCGCGCAGTAAACTGCGCGGTTTTTTCTTAATAGTAATCAATACTGTTTTTTATGGTGTATTTGTGCTCAACGGCGGGTTTGACGCTGTCGTCGATGATCATCAGATCGCAACTCACCGGGTTATTGTGACGGTCGTAATCGCAGCTCTGCTTCACATTTCCCAGCGGCTTATCGTTTAGTGTGCTCACCGCTGTATAATCCATTCGCTTGCGCAAATCCTTTGACGGTGTCGACTGCACGGACAAGTGCTGTTCGCCGGAAACCGTCGTTTTACCCAGCGGGTAACCGTCGGCATCGTAGCGGTACTTCACTTCCATCTCTTTTCCGTGTGCTGCCACCACAAAGCCGTTGTCGTCAGTGTCCCACGTCACGCCCGCCGACGGTAATTCAGCCAGCTGACATTTCCCCTGCAGCTTCACTTTGCGCTGCTGTGTTTCAGCATCAAGGTAGTAGTTGGCATCCAGTACCAGCGCGACGCCCGTATTATTTTCCAGGTCGTGCAGCTCCAGCGTATCGAAGCACCCTTCCGATGACATCGTGCCAGTCACCTGTTTGGATACCTCACCTTTGTCGTTGAACAGCGTCTGGGAAAAGTCTTTAACCGGCCCGCGCAGTGGGTCAAAATCAAATTCGTTCGAGAAGCTCGCCATCTCAGGCGTAAACGACAGCGGCGCAGAGTTGTTATCACACCCCACCAGTGCCGTTGCCAGTAACGTTATCACTGCGTATTTCTTCACATCATTTACCGATACAGGGAGATTATTCCCAATCATATTAGCAAATACAGATGTTTACACGATCCCTGCTAAAATTAATCTACACACAGAGAAAAGGAGCGACAGATGAAACGGTTACCCTGGATTACCGCCCTGCTGTTAATGAGTGTTTCAACGGCCACTCTGGCCGCCCCGGATTCCTGCGAGCGCGTGAAGAGCGACATTCAGCAGAAAATCATCAACAACGGTGTACCAGAGTCCGGCTTTACGCTGAGTATCGTGCCAAACGATCAGGCCGACCAGCCGGATGCACAGGTGGTTGGTCATTGTGCCAGTGATACTTTTAAAATCTTGTACACCCGCACAGGGAACAGCGCAGCTTCAGGCACTCAGGACAATACGCAAGGTGAACCTCAGTGATTTTTAGGCACCAGTACCCCTTGAATTGATGAGGATTAATATTTAATACCGCCAAATAAGTAACACTCACCCCATCATTAGCCCGGTTTTAATAACGGGAGAAAATAATACGTAACAGCAATGATGGGGTGAGTCATGTCCGATATTGAACGTCACGGCGGGATCAGCCGCCGAATGCTGGTTAAATCCACGGCGATAGGTTCTCTGGCGCTTGCTGCTGGCGGGCTTTCTTTGCCTTTTGGCATGAAAAGCGCCGCTGCGGCGGTACAAAACGCCATGCAACCCTCGGAAGATAAAGTGGTATGGGGAGCCTGTTCGGTAAACTGCGGTAGTCGCTGTGCGCTGCGCCTGCACGTCCGTGATGATGAAGTGTACTGGGTCGAAACGGATAATACCGGCGATGATGTTTATGGCAATCATCAGGTGCGTGCGTGCCTGCGCGGTCGATCTATTCGCCGTCGAATAAACCATCCCGACCGCCTGAATTACCCGATGAAACGCGTCGGTAAACGTGGCGAAGGCAAGTTTGAACGTATCAGTTGGGACGAAGCACTGGACACCCTTGCCACCAGCCTGAAAGGTGTGGTGGAAAAATACGGTAACGAAGCGGTTTACATTAATTACTCTTCCGGGATTGTGGGCGGTAATATCACCCGCTCCTCCCCCTACGCCTCGCTGGTGGCTCGCCTGATGAACTGCTACGGCGGATTCTTAAGCCACTACGGTACCTACAGTACGGCACAAATTGCCTGTGCAATGCCCTACACCTATGGCAGCAACGATGGCAACAGCACCTCTGATATTGAAAACACCAGACTGGTGGTGATGTTCGGTAATAACCCGGCGGAAACGCGCATGAGCGGCGGCGGGATCACGTATTACCTCGAACAGGCACGCGAACGTTCTCACGCGCGGATGATCGTTATCGATCCTCGCTATACCGACACCGCCGCAGGGCGTGAAGATGAATGGCTCCCGATTCGTCCAGGCACTGACGCCGCGCTGGTGGCCGGTATCGCCTGGGTGTTAATTGATGAAAACCGGGTAGACCAGCCGTTCCTCGACAAATATTGCGTGGGATACGATGAGAAAACGCTGCCGGAAGGCGCGCCAGCAAACGGTCATTACAAAGCCTATATTCTCGGTCAGGGTGACGATGGCACGGCCAAAACGCCGGAGTGGGCCTCACGTATCACCGGGATCCCAGCCGATCGCATCATTAAGCTTGCACGTGAGATTGGCTCAGCGAAACCGGCGTATATCTGTCAGGGCTGGGGCCCACAGCGTCAGGCCAACGGCGAACTGACATCCCGCGCTATCGCCATGCTGCCGATCCTGACGGGCAATGTGGGGATCAACGGCGGTAACAGCGGCGCACGTGAATCCACCTACACCATCACGATTGAGCGTATGCCGCTGCCGGACAACCCGGTGAAAACGCAGATATCCTGCTTTAGCTGGACGGATGCCATCGTCCGTGGCCCGGAAATGACCGCCCTGCGCGACGGTGTACGCGGTAAAGATAAGCTCGATGTGCCGATCAAATTTATCTGGAACTATGCCGGTAACACTATCATTAACCAGCACTCCGATATCAATAAAACCCACGATATTTTGCAGGATGAAAGCAAGTGCGAAACCATCGTGGTGATCGACAACTTTATGACCTCGTCAGCGAAGTATGCCGATATTCTGCTGCCGGATTTAATGACCGTGGAACAGGAAGACATTATTCCTAACGATTACGCGGGCAACATGGGCTATCTGATTTTCCTGCAGCCCGTTACCGCACCGAAGTTTGAGCGCAAGCCTATCTACTGGATCATGAGTGAAGTGGCGAAACGTCTCGGGCCGGATATCCATCAGCAGTTTACCGAAGGCCGCACCCAGGCGCAGTGGTTACAGTTCCTGTATGCCAAAATGCTCGCAAAAGATCCACAGTTGCCGTCCTATGACGCGCTGAAACAAATGGGTATATATAAGCGTAAAGATCCGGCTGGGCATTTTGTGGCCTACAAAAAATTCCGCGACAACCCCGAGGCAACCCCACTCAAAACCCCATCGGGCAAGATTGAAATCTACTCCAGCGCGCTGGCCAGGATCGCCAGCACCTGGGCGCTGGAAAAAGATGAAACCATCAGCCCGCTGCCGGTCTATGCCTCTACGTTTGACGGCTGGGATGCCCCTGAGCGCAGCACCTTCCCGCTTCAGCTGTTCGGCTTCCACTTTAAAGCCCGCACCCACTCCAGCTACGGCAACATTGATGTTCTGCAAGCGGCCTGCCGCCAGGAGATCTGGCTCAACCCTGTCGATGCCGACAAACGTGGCATTAAGAACGGCGACATGGTGCGCGTCTTTAACGATCGCGGTGAGTTGCGTATTCCGGCGAAAGTGACGCCACGCATCATGCCTGGCGTGAGCGCAATGGGCCAGGGTGCCTGGCATGATGCCAACATGAACGGCGATCGCATCGACCACGGCTCGTGCATCAACACATTGACCACGCACCGTCCGTCACCGCTGGCAAAAGGTAACCCGCAGCACACCAATCTGGTGCAGGTTGAAAAGGTGAGCTGATTAACCGTGAGCTATTCTATGGTCTGCATATGACCGTCGGTATGGCAATTGCGGGTTAACATAAACGTGCGGGGCAACCCGCACGAGTAAGGAATATAGTCATGAATAACGTATCACACCGCGAATCGTTCGCGTTTAGTGCCAGAGTATTAGGCGCACTGTTCTATTTTGCTCCGGACAGCGAGCAAGCCGCACCTCTGGTCAATGCGCTCACCGCTGGCGGCTGGACGCAGGACTGGCCTCTGGCGCAGGATGTTTTGCAGCACATAGAAGGAACGATCAAAATGCCAGCCGATGAGCCGCTAACAGACGCCTGGCAACGTCTGTTTATTGGCCCGTATGCGCTTCCCGCACCGCCGTGGGGTTCCGTGTGGCTGGATCGCGAATCCGTGCTGTTTGGTGACTCAACCCTCGCGCTGCGCCAGTGGATGCGTGAGAACAACATCGTCTTTGAAATGCAGCAGAATGAACCGGAAGATCAGTTTGGTGCGTTGCTGCTGCTGGCCGGGTGGCTGACCGAAAACGGTCGCGATACGTAGCGCGACCAGCTTCTGGCCTGGCACCTTTTGCCGTGGAGCACCCGTTTTCTTTCTGTATTTGTCGAAAATGCCGGACACCCGTTCTACACCGCACTCGGTAAACTTGCTCAGTTGACGCTCGCGGACTGGCAATCCACATTAATTATTCCGGTCGCTGAAAAGACGCTTTATCGTTAACGAGGTTCTGGCTTGCTCACCGATGCCGGGCAAGCCGGGTTCTCCACTTTTCCGCACGTATACCTTTTGCTAACACCGCGATTTCACTTCACAATACGGTATCTGCCCTGTTCAATTGCGGCCCATGCAACGTCTTCACACTTACCCTGACATCCGAGCGATGTTTCGCAGACTCCTGATTGCCACCATCACTGGCGNGCTGGCCGCGCTGGCCGTTGCTGTATTCCGCCACGCCATGTATTTGCTGGAGTGGGTATTCCTCAGCAACGAAAGCGGCAGTCTGGTGGATGCTGCCGCGGCATTATCGCCCTGGCGTCGTGTACTGACACCGGCGCTTGGCGGGCTGGCTGCCGGGCTGTTGTTGTGGGGATGGCAACGTTTGACGGCGCAGCGTCCCCATGCCCCAACGGATTATATGGAAGCGCTGGAAACCGGAGACGGACAGTTTGATTACGGAGCCAGCCTGGTCAAATCCCTTGCGTCGTTGCTGGTCGTCGCCAGCGGAAGCGCTATTGGTCGTGAGGGTGCCATGATCCTGCTTGCAGCACTGGCGGCCTCCTGTTTCGCCCAACGCTTTACGCCGAAATCCGAATGGAAATTGTGGATCGCCTGCGGAGCCGCCGCCGGGATGGCCAGCGCCTATCACGCACCATTGGCCGGTAGCCTTTTTATTGCTGAAATTCTGTTTGGCACTCTGATGCTGGCCTCGCTCGGCCCGGTTGTGATTGCCGCCGTGGTGGCGCTGCTCACCACGCGTCTGTTAAGCCCCGGAGCCAGCACACTCTACGAAGTCCATCTTAGCGAAATGCTCACGGCGACGGATTATTCGCTGATCGTCGGAATAGGCTTGCTGGCAGGTATCTGCGGCCCACTGCTGATGTGGTTGATGACGTTCAGCCACTCTCTGTTTCTGCGTCTCAAACTCTCACCGCCCTGGCAACTGGCGCTTGGCGGGCTGATCGTCGGACTGTTGTCACTGATGACGCCAAAAGTATGGGGCAATGGCTACAGTGTGGTGCAGGCGTTTCTTCTTTCCCCACCATTACTGTCGGTGATTGCTGGTGTGTTTCTGTGCAAATTACTGGCGGTACTGGCGAGTAGCGGCTCGGGCGCTCCGGGTGGAGTCTTCACCCCGACGCTGTTTGTCGGTATGGCAACAGGGATGCTGTTTGCGCAGATCTCCGCGCTGTGGTTTCCGGGATCAGAGATGGCAATTTTGCTGGGGCTGGCGGGGATGGCAACGTTGCTCGCCGCGACGACACACGCGCCAATTATGTCGGCGCTGATGGTCTGTGAAATGACCGGGCAGTATTTTTTGCTGCCCGGTTTGCTGGTAGCCTGCGTGGTGGCGTCTGTGCTGTCGCGAACGTTACGCCACGACTCTATTTATGGTCAACACGCTGCCGAAGGCAGAGAGATCGATGTACTGCGCTAACTCGCGCTGCTCGGCGCGAGGCAGATAAGGCAGTTCCCCCACCAGTGGACCTGGCAGTTTTTTGCTCAGCACCTCGATGATTTCTGCATAGTGCGCCAGACCCGGGTTGATACGGTTTGCCACCCAGCCAATCAACGGCAGGCCGTCGTTGGCAATGGCCTGCGCCGTCAGAAGCGCATGGTTGATGCACCCTTCCTGGATCCCAACCACCATCACCACCGGCAGTTGCTCTTGTACTACCCACTCGGACAACGGGCGCAAATCGTTCATCAGGCTGCGCCACCCGCCCGTGCCTTCAACGACCACATGGTCAACCTTCTCACTCAGGTTCGCCAGGCCGTCAGACAACAGGGTGTAGTTGATCGGACCGCTGTGTGCCACGCTGCTCTCATCTTCGCTCAACGCAATAGGGTTGACCGCATGATAAGGCAATTCCAGGGATGAAACGCTTTGCAAAACCAGTGCGTCTTTATTACGCAGTCCTTCTGGCGTCTCTTTACTGCTTTTTGCGACCGGTTTGTACCCTGCGACGCGCTCACCGCGTGCCGCCAGGGCTTGCAGCAACGCGCGAGACACCACCGTCTTCCCGACAGAGGTATCAGTACCAGTAACAAAGAAACGCTTAAGCATGACTCACTCCACCTCTTGGGTATGCTTCGGAAATATAAACCAGGTAAATAATTCAGTGGGGGAAGTCTACGGGATGCATGCGCTACCCGGCTTGAGATAGCGCAATCTTTCTTGCATCTGTGGAAAAGAGTTAACCCTGCAGTAAGCGAATAAGTAACGAGCCGTTGTACATCGCATCTTTCACCAGCGCAGCACCGGCCATCGTGCCCTGGTTCGAGAATTGCGTACTTTCGACCACAATATTCTTGCTGTACGCCGGGAGCGACTGCTGATGAATACAGGCCGAAATGGTCGGGAAAAGGATCTCTGCCGCCTGGCTAAGCGGTGAGCCAATCAGAATTTTTTGTGGGTTGAAGAGATTCACCATGATGGCCAGAATGCGACCGACGTTATTCCCCACACCGGTAATGATGTCCTTCGCCAGCAGATCGCCCTGACGCGCCGCGGCGCAGAGCGAGTCGACGGTTAACGGTTGCCCGTGGAGTGTCGAACTCATTGACTGGCTGAGTCTCACCTGCGCCAGCTCCAGCACGCTTTCCACGCTGGCAATGGTTTCCAGACAGCCGTGGTTTCCGCAGTAACACCGTTTCCCGTAGGGATCGACCTGGGTGTGACCAATTTCCACCAGGCTACTGCTCCCGGCGTGCAGAAGGCGTCCGTCGGTGATGACACCCGCCCCTACGTTGTGATCAATCACCACCTGAATAACATCCCGTGCACCGCGTGACGCACCAAATAGTGCCTCGGCCATCGTCCAGGCACTGATATCATGCTGAATATAGACCGGCACACCCGTATGACTTTTCAGTGCTTCACCCAGCGGCATCTCTTTAACATCGTCGTAAAACGGCATGCGGTGCACAATGCCATTTTCGGTATCAATAATCCCCGGCATGGTGATGGCGATCGCCGTTAAACGCTCAAGCCGCTGCTGGTGACGGATAAAGAACTGATCGATATGCGTGATGATCGCATCGAGGAGCGATTGTTCCGTGTCGAGCGGCAACTCCAGTCGATCTTCCACCACCAGCTTGCTGCTCAGATCACGCAGCGCAAGGAAAATTTCGCCGCGACTGATACGCAGCGACAGGTAGTGCCACGCTTCCGTTTCCACCACCAGCCCGACTGCCGGACGGCCGCGGCTGCCCGGCTCCTGAATTTCCGTCTCCTGAACCAGGTGGGCTTCCAGCATTTCGCGGACAATCTTGGTGATACTGGCAGGTGCCAGTTGTGCCAGGCGCGAAAGATCGATACGCGAAACCGGACCAAGCTGATCAATCAGGCGATAAACCGCGCCAGCGTTGGTCTGTTTAATCTGATCAATATGCCCTGGCTGACTATCAGCAACCACCTCGTACTCCCTTATTTTCGAGCTTCGAAATAAACTGTGGGCTATGGTGAAGCACTTCAATGGCCGTCGTCAAATATTTACTTAGCCATGTGATTTACTGCACATTTTTATCCCCATTTCGCTATAAATATCGTCCTGCAGAGGCGGCGATAAGCTGCTTTTTGAAACGCTGTGCCGCATGGCTCTGTTCATGGTGTTTTGACCAGACCAGCCACATCTCTGAAACCGCATCAGATTCAGCAATGGGAACCCAGCGCATTTCACGCAATTGTACCCGTTTAAAGGAGGCCGGGAGAATAGAAACACCCAGCCCTGCCGCAACCAGCCCAATAATGGTCATTGCCTCTCCCACTTCCTGGGTAATCACCGGGGCAAGATCGTAGCGCCGCATCAGGCCGAGAATATCGTCATACAGACCCGTGCCTACCTGAGGGTCAAAAAAGACAAACGGCTCTTTTGCCAGCTCTGACAGCGTGACGGCGGGGCACGAGGCTAGCGGATGGTCATGCGGGATCATCGCCATCAGCGGTTCGCGCAAAATCACCTGCCACTCCAGCGTGTCAGGCAACTGGGTATTACGCATCAACCCCAGATCGAGCGAACCTTCATTAAGCGGGGCAATCTGTTCGCGGGTGTTAATTTCGCGCGTCTGAATATGTACATCCGGGAAGTGACGACGAAACGACGAGAGCGTTTCCGAAACGGCGCTGATAAACGGAGCGGATGAGGTAAAACCGATGCGCAGTTCACCGGCTTCCCCCAGATAGNGCCGTTCGGCCCGGGCGGCTGCGTCATCAACCATGCTCAGAATTTGTCTGCTGTCGGCCAGAAACTGCTTTCCTGCCGCCGTCAGGCTCACGCTGCGGTTAGTACGTGCAAGCAGACGAGCCCCCACCTGCTGCTCCAGGATCTGAATTTGCTGGCTCAGCGGTGGCTGAGAGATGTTCAACCGCGCGGCAGCACGGCCAAAATGCAGCTCTTCCGCTACAGCGACAAAATAGCGCAGATGACGCAGTTCAATATTCATATCTTTAAAGTATCATTTGAGATTATTAATATATTAGACAGAATATTTACAATTTCCTACTCTGATCATGTGGTCATACCCGTCACCAGAAATCACGGGGATGTTTAAGCAAGGAACATGTGTGAGTCGTACAACTACCATTGATATCGCTCCGGCAAGCGATATTGATGATTTACCTGCAGCATCACAGCCGGTGCAGTTCATCAAACGTGGTACTCCCCAATTTATGCGCGTCACGCTGGCGCTTTTCTCTGCAGGACTGGCAACCTTCGCCCTGCTTTATTGCGTTCAGCCCATCCTTCCCGTTTTGTCTCATGAGTTTGGCGTGTCGCCTGCCAGCAGCAGTGTCTCGCTGTCGATCTCAACCGGGATGTTGGCTATTGGCCTGCTTTTTACCGGACCACTTTCCGACGCCATTGGCCGCAAACCGGTGATGGTCACCGCGTTGATGCTGGCGTCCGTCTGTACCCTGCTTTCCACCATGATGACCAGCTGGCACGGTATTCTGATGATGCGCGCGCTGATTGGATTATCGCTGAGCGGTGTGGCGGCGGTCGGGATGACGTATCTCAGCGAGGAGATCCACCCCAGCTTTGTCGCATTCTCAATGGGACTGTATATCAGCGGAAACTCTATCGGTGGGATGAGTGGCCGCCTGCTGAGCGGGGTGTTTACGGATTTATTTAGCTGGCGCATTGCGCTGGCCGTGATCGGCTGTTTTGCCCTCGCATCTGCACTGATGTTCTGGAAAATTCTGCCCGAATCACGCCACTTCCGCCCGACGTCCCTGCGCCCAAAAACGCTGTTTATCAACTTCCGCCTGCACTGGCGTGATAAAGGGTTGCCACGGTTGTTCCTGACCGGTTTCCTGCTGATGGGGTCATTCGTCACGCTGTTTAACTACATTGGTTACCGCCTGATGCTCTCTCCCTGGCACCTGAGCCAGGCAGTCGTGGGTCTGCTCTCTGTCGCTTATCTCACGGGAACCTGGAGTTCACCGAAAGCGGGTGCGATGACCGCACGTTTTGGCCGCGGCCCGGTGATGCTGGTGTCAACGGCGGTGATGCTGCTCGGCCTGCTGATGACGCTCTTCTCATCCCTGTGGCTGATTTTTGCCGGGATGCTGCTCTTCTCCGCCGGTTTTTTCGCCTCTCACTCCGTGGCAAGCAGCTGGATAGGCCCACGTGCGCGGCGCGCCAAAGGTCAGGCGTCGTCCCTGTATCTTTTTAGCTACTATCTCGGCTCCAGTATCGCCGGGACGCTTGGCGGCGTGTTCTGGCATAACTACGGCTGGAACGGCGTGGGCGGGTTTATTGCGCTGATGCTGTGTGCGGCGTTGCTGGTAGGTGCCAGTCTGCATAAACGTCTGCATTAACATTCAACCGTCTTCGTGTTTAAATCGAGCCGATGCTATTTTTTGTCATCGGCTGATTCAGACACGAGGACTTCATGAAAAACAACAACTACCAACAACTCACCCGCACCTTCCAGCGTCTCTCCCGCTTCTCGCACCTCTCCTCCATCGCCAGCTGGGATATGTTCACCATGATGCCGCCAGGCGGCAGTGCCGCGCGTAGCGAAGCGCTGGCCGAAATGAGCGTATTGCAACATCAAATCCTGACCGACAAAAAAATGGGCGAATGGCTGGCTGCTGCCGCGAGCGAAGATCTGAATGACATTGAGCAGGCCAATCTGCGCGAAATGACGCGCCATTATCAGCAAGCCACGCTGCTGCCTGAATCACTGGTGGAAGCCAAATCGCTGGCGGGCAGCAAGTGTGAACACGCCTGGCGTACCCAGCGCCCGGCGAATGACTGGCACGGGTTTTCCGCAAACCTGAAAGAGGTGGTCAAACTCAGCCGCGAAGAGGCTCGCCTGCGTGCTGAGGCCAAAAGCTGTTCACCTTACGACGCGCTGCTGGATATTTTTGAACCGGACATGACCAGCGCTCGCCTGGACGTACTGTTTGGCGACATGAAATCCTGGCTGCCGGATCTGCTGGCTAACGCGGTGGAAAAACAGTCTCAGCAATCGTTCGTTCCGCCACAAGGCCCCTTCCCGACCGCCACGCAGCGTGAACTGGGGCTGGAAGCGATGAAAATGCTCGGTTTCGATTTTAACGGCGGTCGCCTGGACGTCAGCGCGCATCCGTTCTGCGGCGGCGTACCGGAAGATGTGCGAATTACCACACGCTATGACGAGGAGGAGCTGCTTAGCGCCCTCTTTGGCGTGGTTCACGAAACCGGACACGCCCGTTATGAACAAAACCTGCCGCGTGCATGGGCTGGCCAACCTGTTGCGCTGGCACGCTCAACGGCAATCCACGAATCCCAGAGCCTGTTCTTTGAGATGCAGCTCGGGCGCAGCAATGCCTTCCTGAAACATCTGCTCCCTGCCGTCCAGGCCCGCTTTGGCAGCCAGGCCGCATTCAGCGAAGAAAACTTTATCGCCTGGAACCAGCGGGTAAAGCCGGGTTATATTCGCGTCGATGCAGACGAAGTGAGCTATCCGGCGCATGTGGTGCTGCGCTACGAGATTGAACGGGCGCTGATTAACGGTGACATCGAGGTCGACGATATCCCGGCGCTGTGGGATGAAAAAATGCAGGCCTGGCTCGGGTTATCCACCAAAGACAACTACCGCAACGGTTGTATGCAGGATATCCACTGGACTGACGGTGGTTTTGGTTACTTCCCGTCGTATACCCTGGGTGCAATGTACGCCGCCCAGTTGTTCCATGCCGCGAAAACGGCGCTGCCGGATCTGCAGGCATCCATTGCTGATGGCGATTTTTCGGCCCTGTTCGACTGGCTGCGCCAGAACATCTGGCAGCACGGCAGCCGCTTTACCACCTCACAGCTGATTACCCTGGCGACAGGTGAAGATCTGAATATCCGTTATTTCCGCGAACATCTGACCTCGCGCTATCTGTAATTCACCTGCCGGAGCATGCTCCGGCAGCGTCTTCTCCCGCTACGCAATAAGAATATGATTTTGTGCATATCATTACACTCTCGCCTGATGTATTAACTCTTTTCCTGGTCACACAATAAAACTGTTATCAGGCCAGGGTTAAAAAATAAATAAAGGGATGAATGATGAAAGGCATAATCAAAACGATAGCGTTAGCCATGCTGTGTACGGCGAGTGTGAGTACCTTAGCCGCCACGGATAACACACCAAAAGAAGCGTACGACGACATTACCCACTCTCTGGCCGACCTCCAGCCCATCACGTTTCAGGCTCCCACGGAAAAGTACAAACTGCTGGTGTTTATTGATAACCAGTGCATCTACTGCAGTAATGTGGTGAAAAACGTTAAGCAGTATACGGACGCCGGTTTGACGATGTCGTTTCTGACCGTTGCGCCCGATTCCATTCGCGATTCCGTGATTGAAGATATGGGACGCGTCTGGTGTTCCACCGATAAGGTGAAAAGCCTGCAAAAAGCGATGGCGGGTTTTTTACCGGATAACGACACGACCCCAGCCTGTTCTGACCTGGTTACGCGCCAGTCCGCGCTGGCAGAAAGGATGGGCATCCGCGTCACACCATTCATGGTGGTGATCGAGCCCGAGCCGCGTTCGATTGTCGGCAGCCAACCGCCGGCAGCTATCCTGGCCACACTGAAGAAATAGCCCTGACGTGTACGAACAGGCTGGTGTAGCCTCGTTCGTACATACCGTTCCTGCCCGTTGTACATTACGTTACACGCCGATACCAATCACTCACGGAAACCTCGGTTTTACAGGGATATAGTTCTTTCAACGGCCCCGCAGTGGGGTTAAATGAAAAAACAAATTCGAGGGTATGAGAATGAACAAAGTATTAGCTCTGGTTGTTGCCGCTGCTATGGGTCTGTCTTCTGCTGCGTTTGCTGCTGAAACTACTGCAACCGCAACACCTGCTGCAGCGCCTGCTGCAACTGCAACCACCGCTGCTCCAGCGAAAACAGTTCACCATAAGAAACACCACAAAACCGCTACAAAACACAAAGCAACTGCAACAAAAGAAGCAGCAGCTCCAGCAGCCGCAGCACCAACCGAGCAAAAAGCTCAGGCTGCTAAAAAGCACCACAAAAAAGCAGCAAAACCCGCTGTAGAGCAAAAAGCTCAGGCTGCTAAAAAGCACCACAAAAAAGCAGCAAAACCTGCTGTAGAACAGAAAGCTCAGGCTGCTAAAAAGCACCACAAAAAAGCGGCAAAACCTGCTGTAGAACAGAAAGCTCAGGCTGCTAAAAAGCATCACAAAAAAGCAGTAAAACACGAAGCTGCTAAACCAGCTGCACAGCCAGCTGCGTAAGAGTACAAGCTTAACCGTGCCCTTCGGGGCACGTTGGTAAACCGGCGCTGAACCGGAAAGGTACAGCGCCGTTTTTTTATCCGGAGGGCGTATGCTGCGGCGCTATCGGTTTGAGCTCATTCTTATTCTGCTTATTTTATGCGCGCTCATCGCAAGCCATTTTTATCTTTCCTGATTGTAGCACGCTGATTTTACTCCCACTTTAACGCTGTCCCGTCTATAGTATTTTCATAGGGTTCACTTTTAATAATCATAATTACCCCCACCAGAGTGTGATATGCGTAAATCTGTTGTGTTGTTACTGGGAACGTTTGGTCTTTTTTCTGGGCTCTTGCATGCGGATGATGGCGGTGATGACACCATTAGCGCCAAAGAACTAAAGACGCTGTTTTTTGGTCATGATGACCGCACGCGTGTCGCTAATCCTGCCCAGGCTCCCTGGGATGCCATCGGGCAACTGGAAACCGCCAGCGGTAACTTATGTACCGCGACCCTGATTACCCCTCAACTTGCACTGACGGCGGGCCACTGCCTGTTGACACCGCCGAACGGTAAGCCGGATAAAGCCGTTGCCTTGCGTTTTGTGTCGCAAAAAGGCACCTGGCGCTATGAAATCCACGGTATTGAAGGCCGGGTTGATCCTTCCCTCGGCAAACGCCTGAAACCTGATGGNGATGGCTGGATAGTGCCCCCCGCTGCAGCCTCCTGGGATTTTGGCCTGGTCGTCTTGCGCTANCCGCCGTCTGGCATTACNCCGCTACCGTTATTCGACGGGGATAAAGCTGCGCTGACTGCCGCGCTGAAAGCCGCCGACCGTAAGGTGACGCAGTCAGGCTACCCTGTCGATCATCTGGATGCGCTTTACACCCACACGGACTGTATTGTGACGGGCTGGGCGCAAAATAGCGTGCTCTCACATCAGTGCGATACGTTACCGGGTGATAGCGGCTCACCGTTGATGTTAAAAACGGAGAATGGCTGGCAGCTGATTGGGGTGCAAAGCTCCGCCCCGGCCGCCAAAGACAGATATCGGGCCGATAACCGGGCCTTGTCGGTGACCGGTTTTCGCGACAAGCTGGATGCACTGGCACAACAATAGGTTAGCACTGTCTTACCTGGCGTAATGCCATAATCGCCTCAATTGGCATCGGCTGGCTGAACCAGAACCCCTGCAACTGATCGCAACCAGCCAGCCGCAGCAGTTTCATCTGTTTCTCGTTTTCCACCCCTTCGGCGACCACCGCCATCCCCAGGGCATTGGCGATCCGTACCGTTCCACTCACCAGAGCCGCCGCCTGCTCGTCGTTATCCACCAGCCCGGCCAGCGATTTATCTATCTTGATGGTGTCAAAATTAAAACGCCGCAGGTAGCCAATGCTCGAATAGCCCGTACCAAAATCATCCAGCGCCACCGCCGTTCCCAGCGCTCTCAGGTTGGTTATCGCCGTGCGGGCACGCTCCGGATTTTCCAGAACATAGGTTTCCGTTACCTCAAGCTGAAGTCTGGTCGCCGGGAACCGGGTGACCTTCAACACGTCTGCCACTTTGTCTTCAAATTCGGGATCGCGAAATTGTGCCGGAGAGATGTTAACTGACAGTTTTAATTCACCGAAAGGCTCCAGATCCTGACAGGCCCGATGCAAAACAAACTGCCCCAGTTTGTAAATCAGACCGCTGGTCTCTGCAATGGTAATAAACGTATCCGGGCCAAGCTCCCCACCCGGGCGACGCGGCCAGCGCACCAGTGCTTCCACACTGCTCATTTTCTGGCTGCGCGCATCAATAATCGGCTGATACCAGACCTCAAACTCATCGCGCTCCAGTCCATTACGGATCTGATTTTCAATCGCCAGCTGGCGTTCCCGAACGCTGTTTAATTCCGCATCGTAGTGCGTGACACGCCCTTTTCCGGTAATTTTGGAGTGATACATAGCGATATCGGCACGGCGGAACAGCTCAGAAGTGGTGCATTCAATCAGCGTTCCGCTGGCAATGCCGATGCTGGCACCAATATGGATAGTACGCTCACCCAGGCGAATCGGTGTATTGAGGAAATCAAGCACTGACCCGGCAAATGCGGCCGCCAGCGCTTCTGCGCGATCGCCGCCAATGGTCATGGCGAACTCATCGCCCCCCATTCGCGCCAGCATCCCACCAGACGGGATCCGCGCATTCAGCTCTTTTGCTATCTCAATGATGAGATCATCGCCGACGCTATGGCCATACACATCATTCACATCCTTAAAGCCGTCAAGATCGATAAACACGACGCTTTTCACGTCAATGTCACCGCGCAAACTCACTTTATCCAGCGCTTCAATTAACGCCCGGCGGTTCGGCAGATGGCTTAACCAGTCCGTTCTCGCCACCAGCCGCGCCTGGCTTTCCCCCCTGGCAAGTTTGTACAGACCCACACTACTTACCAGAATAAACAGCAGGATCAGCGCTGCCGCCAGCACCACAATGTGCGTAATATCGGATGATGCAGCACGGGCTGCCTGAGCACCGGGAAGGCGCGCCTGCCAGTTGAGATAGCCCAGAAGTTCCCCTGCCGAACTGTGCAGCGGCATACTCAGGTTATTGATTTTGTCAGCGGTATAGTTGAGGTTATCAATCTGAAACGTTTCGCCCAGATCGGATAATATCTTGTCGTTCAGATGGCGGGTAATCACCAGATAACGCCGGGTATCTCCGTTAACCTGTAATCTTCCGATCATCGGCCGGACCAGACCAATCCCCACGAAAGCAACACCGTTTCGTGTTCGGGTGATCCCGGCATAGATATTCTTGTCGCTGGATAAGGCTCGTCGGTGTTGGTCAATCAGCGCCTTCAGGCCATTGCCGAAAAAGTCGAGATTCGTTTCATTAAAGGGTTGGCTCTGGAACGAGCCCCAAATCACGTTAAATTTTTCATCCAGCACAAACGTGCCGTCATAGAGATTATTGATTTTAAAACCTGCCCCCCAGGTGTTGTACAGCCATTGCGTATCAAGCCTGGGGCTGTAAACCTCGCGCACCGCATCGTCCCAGACGGCATTATCAATGACCAGGGAGGAGACACGAGTGACCGACGTCTCGATGGCACCCTGCACAGAAAGTGCTGAGCGATGTTCATCAATTTCATTGGTTTTGCTACTGATGAGATGCAGGGAAAGATAAAGCAGTGCGACGATGGAAATGATTAAGCCGATCCCCGCCATGAATATCATGATAAACAACGTTTTTGCTGTGGGGATATTGTGCCAGCTTAATGTGCGGTACATTCGCCATCCTCTTCAAAGTTTTACTTTTCTAAGCGTAATACAGGCAGCGGATTTCGCTGCCTGTAAATAATGGCGATGATGGTTTCAGGCGAGTTTTATCATAATCATACCCGCCAACAACAGCAGTAACCCTATCCAGCCTTTGTTATTTAAACGCTGACCAAAAAGCACCCAACCTGCCGCCAGCGTGGCGGTGATACCAAAACCACCCCATAGCGCATATGCCACCGAAAGATCGATACCTTTTACCGCCTGGGACAAGGCGCTGAACGCCCCCAGCACGGCAGCAATCGACATCAGGCCGTAGAATTTACCACGAAAACCATCTGAGAATTTAAGAAAGACGTTAGCCACAATTTCCAGAACGATTGCGAGCGCCAGCCAGGCCGCATGGATCCACTCAAACTGCGGCATGGGTCTGCTCCTTCTGCTGTTTTGTCGGTTTACGTGTACCTGATTTAATCAGCACGATACCTGCTACCAGGGTCGTTAATCCGGCAACTTTCATCGTGGATAACGTTTCATCAAATAACAAGACGCTGAACAACGTAATCAACAAAATACCAATGCCTTCCCACAGTGCATAAGCCACACCCAGCGCTATTTTCTTGACTGCAAATGAGAGGAAAATATAGGACAGTGAGATCATCACCAGCATTAAAATAAAACCCGTGTTGCCATCACTGACGCTTGCCCATTTCATAGAGAGCGTGCCGGTAATCTCAGTGATGATCGCCAGAGCTAATAAAATCCAGTAAAACATGTTTTTCTCCTGCTTGAGAATATAATCCATCAAGGCTCGCTGCGTGCAGCAAACCCCAAAAATATGAAATTAAATCAGATAGCTAAACGCATAGCGTCAGCTCAGGCAGAAGGTATGACTATAGCGCGGTGCGCCAGTGTTGCTCACCAGACAGAGGGTAAAGAGATGTGGAAAATACAGCGGTGTTTTTAAAAAAATACGTCCTGAACACATTGTCCATAAAATTACAATTATCCGCGGTGTTGCTTCTCGTCTTTGCGGATGAAAATTGTCCTCGGTAGTTGAACACTCCTGATTTGTACCATAAGCCAGGATTTTACTCAAAGCCTTTGCAATTCTTTACCCATCCGGTGCGATTTCGGTTAGTTTGTTGAAATGGTTTTCGCATTTATTATAAATAAAAGATCACTCAACATTATGCTGACGATGTTTTTTCACCTTCAGATGTCCATCGATAATACAGGTTTACTGCACCTCCCGGTCTGCCGATAAGCGTTCAGTGCCGCCTTCCACTCCGCCAGCGGGTATACTGTGACATCGCTATACTGACTGGCACACAGTTTAGGCCAGATGTGACAAAATTCGTCCTGCCACGCCTCAACATTCAGTGCATCAAGATAGTTGCGAATATGAAACCATTCCACGCGCGGTAAGGCCTGCCGCTGGCGGAATATCTGCCCGGAAAGCAGCCCATAACAGACAAATGTCCCCTGCACGGGCATCACGCTCAGGATCGTTTCCGCCAGCGCTCCCCCTGTGGCGTCGTAAACCACGTCAGCACGCGCGGCAACGACGCGCACTGCCTGCGTGTCGTGTTGCGCAAGGGGGATAATGCCTGCCGCGGCAAGACGCTCAGCATGAATGGGAGAACGGTGAATACCGTACACCGCCTCCGCACCTGCCTGCAGCGCCCACTGACCAAGCAGAAGCGCGCAATCGGAGCCGGCAGCGGTTAGCAGCACCTGCTTATTCTGAGGTGAATAGCGGGTCAACATCATCTGTGCCGCCAGCGGATTGATGTACGCCCGTGCGGCCAGATGCGAATCGATGTGTTCCGGAACCGGGATAGCATACTCTGCCGGACAATCGACAACATGCTGCCAGGTTCCCTGCCCCCGCAACGGCAGGACGCGGCAGCCTGACAGATGCGCAAACGATGCGGGTGCCTGCGTCACGATACCGACACCTTCGTAGCCCGCCACTGCCGGCAACGGTGTCCGGTGGCGGTACGCACCGGTGATGGGAATAAGATCGGATGCATTGATCGGAGAAAACAGCATACGTACGCGGAGATTTCCCGGCATCAGCTCGCCAGGTGGTCCAGCCTCAGGTTGCAGAACAGATTCCGGTTCGCCAAAACGACGATACCAGAGAGCCAGGTTATCCATTACGATCTCGCTGTACAGAGTCAGGCGGCAAAGCTTAGCGCTTCTGCGCTGACAGGTCACGGCGTAATGAACGAAGATCGTATTGCTCCCTGAATATCAAAATTGGTTCTCCCTCTGTTCCATCGGGGGAGATATGGTAAAATTTTCTCTTTTCACAACAGGTAACTCAGCATGGCACTGATCCCCAAAAACTACGCCCGACTGGAAAGCGGATACCGGGAAAAAGCACTAAAAATTTACCCCTGGGTATGTGGGCGCTGCTCGCGGGAATTTGTGTATTCCAATCTCCGTGAACTCACGGTTCACCATATCGATCACGATCATACCAACAACCCGGAAGATGGCAGCAACTGGGAGCTGTTGTGCCTGTATTGCCACGACCACGAGCACTCAAAATACACAGAGGCGGATCAGTACGGCACTACCGTTGTGGCCGGAGAGGACGCGCAGAAAGATGTGGGTACAGCAACGTATAATCCATTTGCTGATTTGAAATCGATGCTGAATAAGAAAAAATAACGTTAAAGGCTCCTGCTCATGGCATAACTGCCCGCGTCGGTTACATGGGCAGTGATGCGCTGTGCGTTCTACAATTCAATGGCCAATTTTGCCGGGATACTGACACTTCTGGCGCATCAGGCATTAAATTCCTCTGACTGATGCGGTAAGGCATCACACATCTCTTGTAACTCATTGAACAATCTTGCCACATGGAAACCATCGCACACGGAATGATGTACCTGAACGGCGAGAGGCAACAATATTTTTCCATCCTGTTCGTAGTATTTTCCGAGAGTGAACATGGGGGAAAAAAAGTTCTGCATGTTAGCAATGTTCATATTAAAACTGGTAAAACTTACCCAGGGAATAGCCGATACGAAAAACACATTCTCCCGAGACTCTTCCTTAGGCCAATAAGAAAGGTTATTTCCATAGCGTGCAACGTCTTCTGAATAAACGTTCTGGAAGTGATGGATATTGCCATCGTAGTGACTCCATAATGACGAAAAGGTCTCCGTTTCATTATGGAAAATTGTATAGCTTGGATGAATATCCTTCCATATAACAAGCTCATTGTCCTTCATGTTCATACGGAACTCCGAATGCCTGTTTACGATTTTAGAAAGGAGGAAAATAATAGTCGGGTAAAACTTCCAGCCAACCTCTTTTATATGTTTTAGCAGCGCAGTAATNTCTACCAGGNCAGTCTGGTTAATTGTACATTGAGCAAATGACTGAAACACTTCGAAATGCTCCTTCCGTGCCCAACGAGATAAGTCAACAGGTGTATATTCTGGGGTTGTTTTTTTCATTTGTTAACCTTTGCTTAGCAAACATATATTTGATAATAGAAAATTGAAGAGTCTTCGACGCTCAGGCTACCGTCTTTCTTAATACTTCCGGTGATCAACAGCTTAACCATCACGTCTCCAGTATAAACACCTTGCAGCCAGCCACACGTTGCTCAAAAAATGGTTTTGGGCCAGACACCATTTCAACCGCCTCGAATCTTTCTGTCAATCTCAGACTGTGGTTTTCCGAACAGGTATCCCTGTACGAGATCGCAGCCAAGCGCCTGAAGACGTTCAAGCTGTTCCTGGGTTTCAACACCTTCTGCAATAACCCTCATATTGAGGCTCTTTGCCATGCCGGTAATCAATTTAACGATATTAAGTGCATCATCTTTCGTGGATATAGGATTCACAAAGGATTTGTCTATTTTAATTTTATCAAAATTAAGTTCACTCAGCCTTGAGAGCGACGAATACCCCGTTCCGAAATCATCAATGGAAATTTTTACACCCAGCGATCTTAGCTTTTTGAGAATATTGATCGGTATGTTGCTATCACTGAAGAGAGAAGACTCTGTAACCTCTAACTCAAGACGGCTAGCCGGTAGTCCTGTCTCTTTCAGGATGGACTGCACCATCGTAGTAAACGATTTAGTGCCCAGCTGAACAGGTGAGACATTCACAGAGATCCTTGCCGGAACCGCCCAGGAAACCGCTTCCCTGCAGGCAAGTTCAAGCACTGTTTTGCCAATCCCATTGATCATCCCTGTTTTTTCAGCAACAGAAATAAAGTAATCCGGGGACAATATCCCCTTCACAGGGTGTACCCAGCGGATAAGCGCTTCGTAGCCGTAAACTTCATTGCTGAATGAATCGACAATGGGCTGGTAATAAACAACGAATTCATTGTTATCGATCGCCAGTGCCATATCATGTTCAAGGGTTCTGCTTTCCTGCAACCTTTGCAGCATCCACTGACGGAAGACTTTTATCTGTTGCGAACCTTCTTTTTTGGCTTCGTAGAGGGCCAGATCGGCAAATTTATAAAGATAATCAGAACGTCGTTCATTATCGGATAAAACAATACCCACACAGGTGGCAATTTTTATCAGTTGGTTATTAATCGTATAGGGTTGACTGATATAGTTACTGATTTCTTTGGCGTGTGAAACAGCCGCATTTTCGGTCAAGCCACTGGACAGAAGTGCAAACTCGTCGCCGCCCAAGCGGTAAAACGTATCTGAAACGCTGCTCATTGAGGTGAGTCGCCTGGATACCTGATTCAACAGTAAATCTCCGGTATCATGGCCATAGGTGTCGTTAACCTCTTTGAACCGGTCTAAATCAAATAACATCACGGTGACAGGAATGTGGTTTTTATCTGCCTGAAGAATAATTTCATTGAGGTCATCCCAGAAGTAAAGGCGGTTTTTCATGCCAGTGAGGGAATCATGATAAACATCATATTCCAGCTTCGAATTCTGAATCTGCAGTGTTTCTTTTGATAACTGAAGTTCGTCAGCAAGGCTTTTAACCTGTAGATGTGCTTTGAGAATATTTTTGTTCTGATAAATCATTAAAAAGCCCAGAATGAAGCTTAATATCACCAGGAGTAACGAAAGTGCAGAATAAATATAATAAAGAATTTGTGTTTTATTGTTGGCTTCATTAATCGTGTTAATGTTTTTCATTAACGCATTTGCAGAAAGTTGACTTAGCGGCGCATCGAGCATATGCATACTTTTAAGGTATGCTTGTAGCTCTGAATGGCTCATTTTTTCAAGATTACCATCCAGATAAGCAAGCATTTTCTCCAGACGTGCAGCGAGCACTTGATGCATTTTATCGTTTTCAATATAGCGACCTAAATCTCCCCCCTTCATTAAATCGCTCTGGCTTAGCATAATGTCGAGACGCATGCGGGCCTGGTCTATCGTAACGTTATCGGTATCGGTTGCGTATAGACCAAGCCATGATTCAAATCGGTAATACTCTGATACCAGTTGAGCCACGGACCAGGACTCAGTGTAGTGAGTCAGTTTTTGCAACTCTTGCTGTTGAGCATAAACAAGAAATGCAATATATCCTGTCGTGAGAAAAAGAGAAAAAATGATACCAACCAGTATCCTGTTCATTATGTTCTCCTGAACTGCTATTCAATTTTCATTTTGCTAACCTGCCATGCTGAACGCGAGTAATAAATCTGATTATTCAACTCAGGAAGACTGTCATAGGGGTATACAATGAATGATGGACCTTTATCGCGGATGCTCATATATTCGCCATTGATCTTTAAGGCAAGTATGGCGTTGTATTTTCTGAAATCACTGAAAGGTATGACGGTAGAGTAATCATTGAGCGCAATAACATTAACGACAGAACCCTTTGCACCAACATAATCCATGAGTTTGCTCATTGGAACACCCTCAAACTTAGTAAGTCCATTATACCAGGGGGACGTCGTCTGGAAACTCACCAGGCCTAGTTTTTCAAGGCTGGCGAGATCAAACACTGCTTTTCCATCTTCATTCGTGTTTTGTATATTACCGTAAATCGTTAAAATGGGTTTACCGACGGGTTTCGGCAGTTCGCCAGCCCAGGCTAAACTCTGTACCAGACAGCATAACAGCATTAGGGTTAATCTCATTTTAGCCTCCACTTTTTACCAGAAGTATAAGAATTATAATTTAGATATCACACTAGTTTATGTATTTTGTTGGATAGTATGAGTTTTATAGCTTTCTTTTCATTAAATAATAGTATAATCAAGCAATTAGGTGTTAGTGATGATAGGGTGTTTGATAGTTGAATGATGCTTCATTTTTTGAGACAAGCTAAAGTTGCCTGAATAATCTCTGTTACGTTTAAAAAATGATCGCCTTGATTGATATTGCCTCATGTAGGCATACCCGTTTTAGTTCCACGCACCTTTTGAGATTTCCGGGGCATTGTCGATAACATTACTACTCCAGATGAGGATGAAGCTGATATCCATCACAACCTCAAAATGGGTGCCGTCTGGCAACGACATGGTCAATAAAGATGCCTTGTTACTGCGCCTAACGTTTAACAACCGCAGTATGCGTAGCGTGTCGGCTACATACTGTTGTCAGGCGCAATACCTGGCCTTATACCGGTTTGATGTTCTGATTCATCCGGAAGAGGTTCGTTGGGTCGTACTGAGTCTTGAGCTCCACAAGTCGATGGTAGGTCGCACCGTAAGCGAAGGCAATACGATCAGCCTCCTCCTGAGTGAGGAAGTTGATGTATGCACCGCTGCTGGCAAATGGTTGTGATTTAGCGAAGAATTCACGCGCCCAGGCAATACAGTGTTCATCCTCGGCGGCCGACTCCCAGCGACCATGCACATTCATCACGTAATTAGCATCCCGGCTTGAGTAGGCCATTGCCTCAGGCGCGACCCTGGCCGTCTGGCCTCCAATTGTCCCGATGAATATCTCACACTGAGGTGACGGCAATCTGGCGGCGTACTCAATGATGGTATCAATAACGCCGTCACTGAGTTGCGAGAAGTTGTGCGACTTCCAGTAGTTACGTGCCCCTTTTGACAACAGGGGATCGAATGCCTGCTGCCAGGCGGTGTAGGGCTGAACGCCGATATGCTCGCCGAGCACCGTGCCAAACCCACGCAGTGGCTCGATAAGCCTCTCGCCCTCTTTAGGGTCGCCCACATAACACAAAGCGAGCGCGACCATCTCTTTCCCGTGAGCATCCTCTGGCAGGAAAGGTAGCGGAGGTGCTTTGCGCGTGACCATCCAGACATTCAGCTCTTCCGGCATCGTCTCGGTAAATCGGGCAAACTGCGTGATCACGAGCTTTGCCTGATCAAACGGAAAAACAATGAGCCCACTCAGTACGTTCGGCCCGACGGGATGGAGTTGGAATTCGAAACGAGTAACAACACCGAAGTTGCCCCCCCCTCCCCGCAGCCCCCAAAACAGATCCGAATTTTCTGATTCGCTGGTGTGCAGCTGCCTGCCATCTGCCGTGACGACCTCCGCGGAGAGCAGGTTATCTATCGTCATACCGTACTTGCGACTCAGCCAGCCGAACCCGCCGCCGAGTGTCAGACCGGCCACACCGGTGGTCGAGTTGATGCCCAAGGGCGTGGCAAGGCCGTATACCTGCACCACTTCATCAAAATCGCCAAGGGTGCAGCCAGGTTCAACGCTGGCCCTACCGGTTGCCAGGTCCACTTCCACTCTCTTCATCAGTGAGAGGTCGATCATCAAACCGCCGTCGCACACGGCATTGCCCGCGATATTGTGTCCACCCCCGCGGATCGAAATGAGGAGATTTTGCGTTCGCCCGAATTCGATGGCCTGAACGACATCATCAGGTGACGTGCAGCGGGCGATCAGCGCGGGCTTGCGGTCGATCATTGCGTTCCAGATCTGGCGTACCTCGTCGTAGCCTGCCTCGTCTGGAAGAATCACTTCCCCCTGGAAGTGCGTTTTGAAATCGTCGATATGTACCTTGAGTAACTCCTTCATGATTATCCCCTACCATTGAATACCCCTATTAATTATGATGGATTTCACAAATTTTGATGGTTTGAAGGGTATTTAATGGAAAGTTTGTTGGCTGTGGCCACAAGCAGGTTCAACGGTTCAGTAATATCAATGGTATTACAGTGGCTGATGATCCGAACTCATCGTTAATCTTGAGATTAACGATGTCTGTTTAGGGCGAGGAGTAGCGCTGGCACTGTAGCGTGGGGGAATGATGAGAAGGTCACAATCCCCGGGTTCTTAAATTTCTTTTTCATCGCTTAAAGGAAACCACCCTGTTCCTTTAGATGCCAGAATAACATTCCAGAGTTTGTCGGGTATGGTCAGTTCTTTCACGGCTCTGGGATTAAGCGATGTCTGGATTTCATTTATACGACCAGCTTTCACTAAAGCAACCCATTCAGGGTTAATGACCAGCCCTTTACCTATTGCTACAAGTGGAAGTCCACGTGAAAGTGCTTCCTGTGCCTGTTCAGGTGTGCGTAGTTTTCCCGCAGCAATCACCGGTATTCTTTCAGCAATATGATTTAAAATTAAATCAATAGTTTCTGGCCCATTTGGGGACTCGACAGGGTAGCTGTTGTTAACACTTACCAGAGAAGTATGTATATACGAAATACCCGATGATATCAGTCGGTCCAACAGCTTATAGGTATCCTCAATCCTCAACCCCCCTTCTGCAGACTCTTCTGGCGAGATCCTGTAGCCGATAACAAAGGGTTTCGTTGCACATTCATACACTGCATTTTTAACTTCCTGCAATACGGCGAGGGGAAAACGCATACGGTTTTCGAGATCCCCACCCCACCGATCAACACGTTTATTAAACAGCGGAGAAAAGAAATTCTGTAGCAGGAAACCATGCGCACCATGAAGTTCCACACCATCAAAACCCGCTTTAATTGCTCTTCTTGTGACAGCACCAAATGCCCGAATTGTTGTCTGTATTTCGCTCTCAGTCATTGCCCTGCTTTGTATCGCTTCACTATTAATATCACCGGCCTTAGCATATGACATACTGGCGCTGACGACATCACCATTGGGTATAAGCTCAGGAAGGGCCTTATTACCCGCATGGAAAATCTGAAGTATGGCGGTAGCACCGCCACTCTTTGCCGCAGATGCCAGTTTTTCAAGACTGTTTATAAAGCGATCGTCATAAGCAGCGAACTCATCTGTGAATCCAATGCCTTCAGGCGTTACGAAGGTGCACCCCGTAATTACCAGACCGACATCCCGAGCCCGGCGTTGATAAAATGCCAGTTCTTGATCTGATATAGTGCCATCCGGGTTAGCTGACCAGGTCGTCATTGGAGCCATGACAATACGATTACGTAACGCTATATCTCTGGTAAGCATATAGGGTGAAAAGAGTGAAGAAAATTTATTTTGCATAATATGGTTCCGGCAAATTTTATAACGCAATGTATTTACGACTTCAGCGAATTAATGTCATCGTCATTTCAAAAAAACATTACATAAAGGCAGGTTTAGGACCGTCGGTGTCTGGTTTATTTAAACCAATATTTTTATTAACCATCTCTGATGGATTATTTATGATTTTGACTACCTGTGCCGCTACACTTTTTCTTGAAACTTCAGTACCTTTAAATGGTTCATCCTTTTGAGTGACTTCATAATCCACTTCATCATAATCCGTCAACCAGGCTGCTCTGATGATAGTGTAATCAAGCCCAGAACATTCAAGGATATCTGCACATTTTCTGTAAGGTGGGAAATACTCACCAATGGTTTGGTTATTCCACTCGCCGAATTCACCCGGTACTTCATTGTATATACCCAGGGTATTAATACTGACAATTCGTTGAACGTTATTCTTTTTCATTGCCGAAATGATGACTTTCATCTGCTCATCAACCTCTCCGGCAAGATTTGCATAAACAATATCTTTTCCTGCCATAAGTTGATCCATGAATGCCTGATCCGATGCATCACCAATAACAATCTCTGAATTTACGGGCTCTTCACCATTAAGTTTACTGGGGTTACGAACCAGAAGCGTCATTTTTACATCAGTCTGACAGGCAAGCATATGTATAGCCCAGGAAGCAATTTGCCCACTGGCACCTAATATCAGTACATTTTTCACTTTTTTTCCCGAGAAATTAAGAAAAGGACAGTGGGGAAACCTTTTGTTCTCCCCACGGTAATTTAATTACAGATGCGTTTTGTAGAAAGGGATAAGTTTATCAAGAGCTTGTTTTACAGGCTCGGGCTTATCGTATAGATCGTAATGTGACCAGCCTTCAACGACGACCAGTTCTTTGTCTTTGGACGCCGCCCGGCCAATAATTTCACATCCATCGCGGTATGCACCAAATGCCCCGACTTTATCACCCACCACGACCATTAACGGCTGTGTTAAGAGCACCTCTGCAAGATGAAATGCATCCCAACCCACGGCAACACTCTGGTGAGAAAACAGTGCCCGGTTAACCCCATTTGGAGCATATCCGCGTGGTGAACGATAATATTCCGTCGCCCCAAACAGGTCGGTTTCCGTCAGCCCTGCCGCGATAGCCGCTTCTGGAGACGGTGGCAATAAATCATCAACACGAAGCCCGGTACCGCGGGCTTCAGCCGTTCTCTGTTGTGCCATTGCTTCAAGTGCGCCAACAGGATCGAAAGCTGTAAATCCTTCACGCATCAGGCGACCATAGTTTGCACCAGTGATTGTGCCAATCGCTTTAATTCGACGCTCTGTCATTGCCGCATTAATTGAGTAGCCACCACCGCCACAAATACCCAGCACACCAATGCGCGCTTCATCGACATATGGCAGGGTTACAAGGTAATCCACGACCACACTGAAGTCTTTAACGCGCATGGTTGGATCCTCCAGGTAGCGAGGCTCTCCACCACTCGCCCCCTGAAAACTTGCGTCAAAAGCGATCACGACGAAACCCGCTTTTGCCAGTGCGGCACCATAAACACTCCCGGAGGTTTGCTCTTTACAGCTTCCAATCGGATGGGCACTGATAATTGCCGGATATTTTTTAGTCTCATCAAAATCGTCCGGGAAATACAGGTCAGCAGCTATGTTCCAGTAGGTATGTTTTATCGCAACAGTCTTCATATGGGCCTCCGGGGAATGTAACCCTGGTCAGTAAAAAGTTTATGCCGTTTTTCCGCGCTTCACTCGTGGCTGCACTGCGGATTGCGTTAATAGTAGAACTTGCATTGGTTATCATCAATAACCTAATATCTATCACAGTGTTAAGCATGAGTTTACAATAAATGAAACTAGAACCTTCTGTTCTGCCTTCGCTTGCCTGGTTTGCGTTGATTGCACGCTCCGGCAGCTTTGCCAAAGCCGCTTCTGAAATGGGGATCACACGTGCGGCACTCTCCCAAAACCTGAAGACACTTGAAGAGCGTTTGAATACGAAGCTTATCTATCGAACCACACGTAATATGTCCTTAACCGAGGAGGGTTTGCGCCTGTATGAGGTTCTGGAGGTGGCTTTAGGTCAGATAGATGATGCGCTAAAAGATGTGGGTGATACCCAGCTTGAACCCACCGGATTACTGAGGATAAATTCATCGCGGGTGGCAGCCAGAATGCTCATTGAACCTGTCATCAGTGAATTCCTGAACCGGTATCCAAAAATTCAGATAGAGCTCATTATGGATGATGGTTTGTCTAACATCATTGCCGAAGGTTGCGATGCAGGTATTCGCCTTGGACAGAGCCTGGCAGAGCATATGACGGCTGTTCCTGTCTCACCCCGTATCAAACTGATTACCGTTGCCTCACCAGACTATTTAAGCAGGCACGGAATTCCGGAGTCACCTGAGGAATTACGCAATCATAATTGTGTGCGGCTGCGACACAGAAGTAGCGGTGCTCTCCCGCCGTGGGAGTTTTATCGTGTCGGGAGTAAGAATGAAGAGTTCGAACTTGAAGTCTCGGGTGGGTATATTACAAATGATGATGAGAGCATGATTCGTGTGGCAGTTAATGGTACAGGGATCATTCAGCACCTGGACTTTGCGATATCCGATTTCATCAATAAAGGGCTTTTACAACCCATTCTCCAGGACTGGAGTATTTCATTTCCCGGGTTTTATCTCTATGTATCATCAAGAGTAAGAATGCCATCTAAAGTTCGTGCTTTCATAGACTTTATGGTAGAGAAGCGCCTGAACACGACGGGATAACCGGGACAACAAACTGAATATTTATTGTCCTCTACTGGCTGTGAGTTCAACGGGTCTGCTGCGATCGAGGAGTAATGCCGGCGCTATTTCAAACCAGTCCGGCCGACTGGCTTGAAATTACCCCAGGTTAGATCCAGATATCGTTTTCTGCGGTGCGTTCCCCACCTTCATGACCAGTGTTCAGGACACCACTGGGTTCTATCATCATCATTTTTACCACCGTCTCAGCGGACGTTTTATGCTCAATGCCTTTTGGTACAACATACATTTCCCCCGGATTGACGAGGACATGCCCGTCGCGAAAATCAACACGTAACACGCCCTCGACCACGATAAAGGCTTCGTCGGTTTCAGGATGAGAGTGCCAGATAAAATCACCCGCTATTTTCACGATTTTAAACTGGTAGTCGTTCATCTGCGCGATGACTTTGGGCTGCCAGTGAGCGTCGAAGAGAGAGAATTTTTGTTCCAGATTTACAGGGAAATACATGGTGACATTCCTTTAATGGCTAAGAAACGTCGAGGATAAATAATGTCGCTACATCAGTCTTGAACGATCGTGCAACTCAGGCACGGTGACGTTGAATAAATTTTTGCCAACGGCCCGGTGAAATGCCGAATGTTTTTATAAACTGGCGCGCCATATGACTCTGATCTGAAAACCCCGCCTCTACAGCAGACTCTGCAAGCGACAGGCCCGTCTGAATCAGATGGCGACAGTAGGCGAGACGACGCATCGTTACATAGCGATAAGGACTCGTTCCGTAAAGTGCACGAAAATCCCGGCTCAGGCTCCAGCGATCTTTACCACTTACGGCGGATAACGTATCCAGCGTAATATTCTGGCTGAATTCTGTTTGTATATATTCCCGCGCTCTCTCTGCAGACTGATAATCCACCAGGCATCGGCGAAAACGTTGCCCGCCGACGACGGCCAGAGTCCTGGCCAGATCGTAGATCGCATCCTCCTCTTCCAGCATATCGATAGCATCTTCTGGCGCTTTCAACAACGACCCGGCGGCGGCAAAAAGTCGGGGATCAGATGAGATCCCGCCAGGAATAAATGGCAACGGCTTTCCGCCCAATATTTTCTGGATTAACGCAGGTTCGATATAGACCATTCGATACTGAAATCCCTCAGTCGTTCCCGCCTCTCCATCATGAATTTCATCCGGGTGTAAGACCATCGTCCCACCGGGTAAGCTGTGTTGTTTACTGTCACGATAACGAAAAGATTGCACACCTGATAATGTCCTGCCGATCGCATAGGTATCATGACGATGAGGTTCATAACCATGCCCGCTGAAATACGCCTCCAGGCGTTCTATTTTCCCCGGCGTGTGTGCAAGTTTGACCCAGTCTTTGTTCTCTTGTGCACTCGACATGTGTAACACCTGTTTCCCGTTGTAGGAGGATCCTCACTCTGCCTGGAGCGCAGAATGGGTGGTTATCATCTCCCGGAGATGAATTTTTCGTAAGCGCTCTAAAGTGAATAGTTCCAACTACCGAAACACTTAGATTTCCAGTGCAGCAAGAATTGCTGCTTCTATTTTCTCGGGGGTGGTCATCGGTGCAAAACGCTTAAGTGGTTTACCGTTGCGTCCGATCAGGAACTTAGTAAAGTTCCACTTAATCCGCCCCCCCAGCACGCCGGGCAATTCTTTTTTCAGATAACGGAATACCGGGTGCGCTGCGGCTCCATTTACCTCTACTTTCTCGAACATCGGGAAACTTACACCGTAGTTAATGTAACAGGTTCTGGAAATTTCGTCGGCTCCGCCGGGTTCCTGTTTACCAAACTGGTTACAGGGGAAGCCAAGCACCACTAATCCCCGAGCGGCATATTTCTTGTAAAGCGCTTCAAGGCCACCGTATTGTGGTGTGAAGCCACATTGGCTGGCAGTATTAACGACCAAAACCACCTTACCAGCGTAGTCGACCATAGAGATAAGCTGCCCATCCAGGCTGGTGGCAGTCAGTTGGTAAAAGCGAGTCATACTGGTGCCCTCACGTAAAATCGGCCCGACGTAGCACCTGTTCTGCTAAGTTCGATGAGTGGATACTCTAATGATAGTATTGCCAAATGGCTTTTTCATTAGCGAAAAACATCATATGATCAGTTTTAGTTATTTGTCACGCATACAACTGACACGTATTGCATCGCGGAAAAACAATGATGTTATTATTAATAATAAATAGCCCTGGTGATAAATTCAGCGCATACGTAGATAGTATTTAAAATCAATCTTAGATTACTTTTAAATACGGGAACGTCTGCATCGTCCGCTAATACAAAAAACATTCGCAATCCAGTTCCAATTCATCCGACAATCTATGATCTCAAAATCAGTAAAATGCATTTCCGACCACAGGAGATCTGCACGGAGCCAGGGATAGTGGTGAAAGGTATCCATCGCAATGCTAAATCTGTCTCCTTCGATAACATCGAAATCGCTGCGTTACCGCTTTGTTTTCCCAAACCCAAACTTTCTGCGCGTGCCAGGGTTCAGTCGTAGTGATATTCACCGCCGGTATTCCTGGCAAGAAGTATGCCGGATAAATCACGGTGACACCAACATGGCGACCAAAACGTATAAATATTGCGTTTAAGCAGGCTAAGTGTGATACATTCCTGGCGCGCCAATGACCACCACACATGACGGATATGCAGAACATCACTCAACAATTTCGCTGGCTTCTGCTTGTTATCCCGTCACTCAGCGGTTGCGGCACGCTCTCGCAAATGTCCTCCCCGGCAGGTACTCAGGAACTCCTCACCCATGAATCGCTGGATGGCGACGTTGATAGCGTGGTGCGTCACTATATGGCACAAAAATCCGTCCCCGGGATGACGGTCGCGGTGATCCATAATCGCAGCTCACCGCAGTTTTACACCTGGGGCGTAACCGATGCGGTCCATCGCTACCCGGTGAGACCCGATACCCTGTTTGCCCTCGGTTCGCTCAGCAAAGGGATTACGGCGGAAGTAGTGGCTTGTCTGGTGAAGGAAGGGCGACTGAGCTGGGACGATAACCTGGCGACATTGCTACCACCGGGTACGCCGCTTAGCGCGGATGCACAAAAAATTACCCTACTGGAACTGGTGACCCACAGCTCCGGCCTGCCACGGCAGAATATGGATGTTCCAATGCTGGGGAAATTCATCAGCTATTTAAGCAGTGGTGATAATTTTTATGGCGAGCTGGACAGCGATAACGTGCTGCGTTATCTCGCCAACTGGCGCGCGCCGAAGCATAAAATACCGCAATATTCCAATACCGGCTACGCCCTGATCGGCTATATCCTGAAACATAAAACCGGCGAAGATATTCAGAGTTTAGCCTCACGCTATATTTTTCGACCGCTGCAAATGTCAAACAGTAGTTTTACTCCCCAGAAGTTAAATGGTTACCCACAGCGTGCGCTTGGCCACGCTGGCGATCAGCCTAAATTTATCCCGCGCGGGCAGTTAACTCCTGACTGGCATTTTTCCAACAACATGGTGGCGGCAGCGAGTTTATACAGTAACGCCGAAGATCTGGCCGCCTATGCCCGTTATCACGTGTCGACGACCAACAATAGCTTACTGGATAGCGTCTTTGCCGAAGTCCGTAATACCAATATTCAACGCCCCGACGGTGTACAGGGTATTGCCTGGACCACCGACTTTATCGGTCTGGAAAAAATTACTTATCAGGTAGGTTATATTGGCGGTTACTCCAGCTTTATCGGTTTTGATAAAGAAAGAGGCAATGCCGTGGTGGTGCTGCAAAATACGTTTAACTGGAGCAATTATATTGGCATCGCGCTATTGATGGATATGGCGAAAAACGACAGCCTTATCCCTGGCAACCGTTTCGCGAAAAATTAGACGTCTTTAACTCTTTTAGCGGCAATATCTCACACTGGCGGCCCCTCTGCGCGCTGATGTTCCGTCTTTCCTGCTGCGCTTACCCGTTTTGCAGATATTCGTAAAAATAATCAAATAGATCGCAGCAACTTTCTGGCAGGTGCCGGAACGATGCCACTAATAGGCGTGCTGAGGGCTGCAGCAACCGCTCTGTTTCAGAAAAAATAGCACACGATAATCTCTGCCATGCCACCGGCAAATACGCCGGTGGCAACATCTCACTCAGGTTAATCCACCAGCACATTCAGTTCATCAATCGCCTCTGGCGGTAATTCCAGATCTGCCGCTGCCAGATTTTGCCGCAGATGCGCCACGGAAGATGTCCCTGGGATCAGCAGGATATTGGGCGAACGTTGCAGTAACCACGCCAGCGCGACCTGCATCGCCGTTGCGCCCAGCGAATCGGCGACCACCTGTAACCCGGAAGATTGCAATGGCGTAAAACCGCCCAGCGGGAAGAACGGTACATACGCAATACCCTGCCGTGCCAGCGTATCCACCAGCGCATCGTCACCACGGTTCACAATGTTGTACATGTTTTGCACGCACACCACGGGCACCATCTTTTGCGCTTCCTCAACCTGGGTGGCCGTGACGTTACTCAACCCAATATGGCGAATCAGCCCCTGTTGCTGTAGCTCCGCAAGCGTGGTCAGGGGTTCGGTAATCGATCCCTCCGCTGGCCCGTGAGCACTAAACATAATGCGCAGGTTAACCACGTCCAGCACATCCAGCTTCAGGTTACGCAGGTTGTCATGCACCGCCTGCGTCAGCTCCTGCGCGGAAAATGCAGGCAGCCATGAGGCATCCTCACCACGGCGGGCACCAATTTTAGTCACGATAGTCAGATCGTCCCGGTATGGATGGAGCGCCTCGCGGATAAGCTGGTTGGTAACATGAGGGCCGTAAAAATCGCTGGTATCAATGTGATTCACCCCGGCAGCCACCACCTCGCGGAGCACCTCCAGTGCGGTATATTTGTCCTTTGGCGGGCCAAACACTCCCGGTCCGGCGAGCTGCATCGCACCATAGCCTACTCGTTTAACCGTTCGCGTCCCAAGCGTATACGCGCCGCTTTTATCAATGCTGCTCATGTTGACCTTCCTCATAAAAATGATCCGGATTTACAACAGGTTCCGCTATGGAACCATTAGTTAAGCAATAGTTAAATTAAAGTTTAATTTCTCTACGACGATAGTAGTTATGTAACCCTGCATCTCTAACGGACGACCGCTATGCTGAAAAATCTGCACGTGATTACCGGTATTATCTTTGCCCTCACCATATTCTGTCTGCTGCAAGTTGTCACGGGAGGGTTGTTCTACTCCGCCGTCAGCAACGATCGTCATAACTTCCAGAACTCCGGGATACTTAATGCCCAGCAGGAAAGCCTGAGCGACAGCGTGAACACGCTGGTGAAAACACGCGTCACCGTCACGCGCGTGGCGATCCGCTACCTGAAAAACCAGCGTGACCCGGCTTCCCTTGCGGCGATCAACAAACTGCTGGGTACCGCGAGTGATTCACTGGGCAAAGCTGAAGCGTATTACAACACCTGGCAAAAAATGCCGCAGGTTAACGGTCAAAACGCAGCGTTAACGGAAGAGATGCAGAAATCCTGGAGCCAGATGCACGAAGTGATGCGCCTGTCGATTGAGTATCTGCGTGCCGACAACTATCAGGCCTATGGCGATCTGGATGCCCAACAGGCACAGGACGATATGGAAGCGGTCTACAACCGCTGGCGCGCGGAGAACAACACGTTGCTCAAGGCTGCGACAGAAGAGAACCAGAGTAGCTTTACCCATATGCAATGGACACTGGCAGGCATTTTCCTGGCCGTGATTGTCGTGCTGGTGGTGATCTGGCAGGGCCTGCAACACCTGCTGTTAAAACCGCTGAAAGTCATTATGAACCATATTCGTACCATTGCAGGCGGTGATCTGACACATGACATTGCCCTGGGGAGCCGTAACGAAATGGGCCAGTTGGCTGTCGGCCTGCATGAGATGCAGCAATCGCTGGTGAGCACGGTCAGCGCCGTACGTGGCAGCACCGATTCCATCTACACTGGTGCAGGTGAAATTGCCGCCGGGAGCAATGACCTCTCCGCCCGCACCGAACAGCAGGCCGCTTCGCTGGAAGAGACTGCCGCCAGCATGGAAGAGTTAACCGCAACGGTCAAACAGAACTCCGACAACGCCCGTCAGGCCACGTTGCTGGCGAAAAATGCATCCGAAACCGCTGCCCGCGGTGGTCACGTGGTGGATAACGTTGTCCGTACCATGACCGAGATTGCCGACAGCTCACAGCAAATCGCACACATCACCGGCGTGATTGACAGCATTGCCTTCCAGACCAACATTCTGGCCCTCAACGCTGCGGTAGAAGCGGCCCGCGCAGGGGAACAGGGGCGTGGGTTTGCGGTGGTTGCAGGTGAAGTACGCACGCTGGCCAGCCGCAGCGCGCAGGCGGCAAAAGAGATCAAAGGGCTTATTGATAACTCCGTCAGCCGGGTCAATACCGGTTCTGACCAGGTCAGTGAAGCGGGCGCAACCATGAAAGAGATTGTCGCAGCCGTTACCCGTGTGACCGATATTATGGGTGAGATTTCATCCGCATCCGATGAGCAGAGTCGCGGTATTGAACAGGTGAGCCTTGCGGTTTCGCAGATGGACAGCGTCACACAGCAAAACGCCGCGCTGGTACAAGAGTCCGCTACGGCGGCAGCGGCGCTGGAAGATCAGTCCGAGCAGCTTCGCCTGGCTGTGGCAGCATTTCGTCTGAACGGAAAAGAAAAAGCTGCCGCACCTCGCCCGACAAATGTAAAAACGCCACAGCTATTGCGCCCGGCAACGGCAAGTACACATTCCACCGACAGCAACTGGGAAACCTTCTGAGTCTGACGCGGGCGATCGCATCGCCCGCAATCATCATTCATTAGCGGCTGCGCTTGGCGTGACGTTCCCAGTTATCTTGTTTTGCTTCATCAGATTTTCGTAGTGAGACATAACATGCCCCGCTACCACCGTGGTGGGGCTGTGCCACACAAAAAGCGAGAACATCGTCGAACTCGGGTAACCAGCGTGCCAGATAGCTGCGTACCACATTGGGGTGTGAGTTCTGCTCGCGCCCCTTTCCATGAATGATAACCAGATTGCGTAATCCATCACGTCCGGCCTGGCGGATAAAAGCAAACAGCATCTGACGGCAGCGCTCTGCAGGCTGATGTAACAGGTTTAAGCTGGCCTGGCGGGAGTATTTACCTGAGCGTAGTTTATCAATAACGCCCTGCTGAACCCCTTCCCGCTGAAACGCCAGCGGCTCCTCAATCGGCAGAAGTTCCAGAAACCCCAGCGTTAAGAAGTTATCGAGCTGCTCGGTATCCACCTCCTGACGCATCCGCGTGTTACGGCTCTGTTGCCAGTGAATATCCGTGCAGCGTTTCAGAGGCTGGACATCCTCTACGGCATCAAGAAAAAGTGATTTGTCGTCAGGGCTCATGGAAATCCTCCGGCTACATCTGAGCCTGTACTATACCTGTGCCGGACGTGGGCCTCAATAACAGGTACCTCTGCAGAGAGGTTGCACAAATATTAACCTGATGAATATATAAAATAATCAGGATTAATATTTAAACCAAACTTAACTAAAATTTCAGCAGGCATTAAATGGGAGAATTTAAGTTAAAATTTCGTGAAATCAATCACTCTGCGCCCTTTCATTTTGAAGAAAAGCTGTTATAACTTATTAAACCTACCTCAGGAATAAAACATGTGGGACCCGTAAAGGACGTACTGCTGTGTGTACTATAGAGTCTGCCTGATGTCGGGCAGACTCCGTTTTTTTATTATTTAAATCTTACGCTAATATTATTTTTCTGCCCTCTCTTCTGAACCGTGTTATTAACAATTCAGTGAGCGATGGCTAAACATCTCTTCTGGCTGCTTATAATAACTGCCCCGCGGAGCAGAGTGAGATCACGCGTGCTTTTTAACCAAAAGAACGCTTCGTAACACGTTAGAAAACGCATAAGAAGGTTATGAAACAGAGGGAGATACATGGCCTGGCTGTCGACAGGCCGAATGACTTAACGGTAGTATATTTCAAACGTCGCCACCGCGTTGACATCACCACCTTTCACGGTGCCTGTCTGTATATAGCGTGCTTTTAGCGGAATAGAAACCGACTGATTTTTTGTCGTTTGCGCCGCCGCCTCATATTCAGTGTCAAATTGCACCACCGTGTTGTTACTATCCAGAATCTGAATCCCTACGCCTTCTGCCGCGCCGGATCCGCTCGCAATGCTCAGGATATTGCTATTGCTGACGCCGGTAGAGCCTGAAGTGGTAAATTTATAATCCACTTTAATCCCGGCTTCGCATTTATCTAACTGAATACGAAAACTATCATCCGAAACCACCGCCGAAAGCTTATTGTCAAAATCATCCGTCGAAATGGGCATTAATGGTACGGTGATATTCTTTTCGGCCAATGTACACGTATTCGCCTGCACATTAACACTGGACGCGCTAAAACGTAATTTGCCAACAACCAGATTGTCGTATTTCCAGTCGGCTACCAGTTGGGAAGTATCTAATGTGCCAGAAGATACTGGGCCAGTCACCACAACCTGTATCGCCGCATTGAGTGTAAAGTTATACCCCATAGCACCCACCGTCGAAGTGCCTTTATGCCAGGGCGTCAGCAGGTTGCCGGGATCGAGAGCACCTCCGTCATTTGCCCACCCCGAACGGATACCTATTCCGGGGACATTCGTCGCATAAGTATTTGCCGCTGGCGCATTCGTCACATGATCGGCATCAGTTAACACCGTATACCCTTGATAAATATCACCAATTGCATTGCAGCGCAAATAAACGTTAGGCATCGTTATATCTTGCGAATACAGGATTGTGCCAATCGCTGCATCGCTATTCACGACTAACGGGGGAATAGAAAAATCAGCGTCAGAAATTACCCCTGTGTAGACTTCACAGATAGCCCACGCCGATTGACTAAACCAGGCACCTATTACCCACACTATATGATAAAGATAAAATGCCGATTTTCTCTTTTTCATGATTCATCCCTGAATGATTGACACGTCGTCGCAATAAGCAGGATTCGAGCNCTAGCCTCTTCAGGTACCTGCACCTGTCCTTCACATTGCGTATCTGGTGAGTTTCCCCACTGCACGGAAAACGACTGTGCCCCTTTCAAACCGGTAACATACACTTCGCCATCGTCCCCGACGATGGACGTCGTCCCCGCCATGCTTAATATCGCGCCAAACGGCACAAAACCCTGACCACGTTTAAGCGTCAGCAACACCCGTTTGCCGCTCCGTGCGGTGAAATTGGCCGCCACTGCCGCGCCTTTGGTCGGCACGACATCCAGAGAAGGCTCCTGAATATCCAGATCGCTGCGCTCCTGCGTGTTGACCACCACCGAATTATGGCGATAGTTGGTTAATGTCGGCACTATTGCATTGCCCCAGCGGTCGGTATAAATCCCTTGCCCACCCTGAATTTTGACATTCGCGCCATCGTTAATATGCACCACAGCAAAGGCATCCTGCAGTGAGCGCCCCAGCGTGATCCCGTTAGGATGCGCGACAATTGACCCTTGTGCGCTGTAGTTCCACTGACGGTTATCCCCCTGATAGCTATAACCAGAACTGAACTCCCCGACAGAGGCACGGTAACGACCTGAAAGATAGCCGCCATAGCCAATATTATTATCGGTATAGCTCTGCTGCAGGTTATAGCTCAGATTATTGTCCGCCAGCGCCGTCCCGTTGATCCCTACCTGATGCGATGTATTGCTATTCTTCGAGCTGTTCAGGCTATAGGTTGCCCAGGCATCGGGTAGCCAACGAGAAAGAGGAATATTCAACGTTAAAGAGAGCTGATGGTCGTCATCCGTTGAGGGCGTTTTCGTCAGGCTATAGTTGATTGACCAGTTGGTGCCTGCCCAGGTCGTGCTATATCCCATGCTTACACTCCGCTCATGCCCCTCCATATACCAGTAATCTTGTTGGTAGGCATTCATATACACGGACCCCCACTCCCCAACCGACTGTGATAAATTCACCTGCAAACGACTGCGACGGTTATTGGTGTTCCGATAGCTGTAAATGCTGTCATCATCGTCATACTGTTTGTTGTCGCGTCGGTCGATCGCCTCCTGGAAGGTGTAGAACCCGGAAGTTGAATAGCGGTAGCTCGCCAGTGTCACCGTGGTGTTGGTAATGGGGAAATCCTTTGCATACTGCGCACGCCATGATAGCCCTTGCGAGTCGCCCTCATCGCCTAATGACGCTTTCGCCGCAGTCACATCCATTGAGACAGAGCCTAAGTTGTGTAAATCCGCACCGATCCCCACAAGGCCCGAGCGATACATTGATGCGCCGAGTAAACCACTGTAGACGGTAATGCCGTAAGGCAGGCCGTAAATCACCGTCGCCTGTGCAAAGTCCGGCTCCTCGCCACCATCGACATCGCGGTAACGTCCCGCCGCGATGCTGTATTTCAGCGCCCCTTCACGCTGCAGTACCGGTACGGACGAACTGGCCTGAATAAAACTATGCTCTGAACCATCGGCTTCCTGAACGGTAACCTCCAGATCCGCGCCAGCGGTTACCTGACTTAAATCACGGATCTCAAAAGGCCCGGAGGAAACATAGGTCTGGTAAATAGTGTAACCATTTTGCTTGATCGTCACCTTCGCGTCGCTGTTCGCAATACCGCGCACCACAGGCGCAAAACCCTGCTGACTACTGGGCAACATACTGATGTCGGTTTCTATCTTCGCGCCTGTCATCTGCACGCTGTCGAACAACTCGCCGTCGGTATAAGTCTGGCCCAACTCAAACTGGCTTTTCAGCGCTTTAATATCGCGCTGTAACACGGTGCTGATTGACTCCCAGCCATTGCTATTTTCCCAGGTACTGTTGTTACGCAGCCGCCACGGCCCTATATTCAGACCAGAGTTCGCACTCATCCATTGCGAATTATCCGTATTACTGCCGTTTTTTTGGCGAGAACCGGAAATATAGTAACTCGACCATAGCACCGGTATACCCTCATCCCACTCTTGCGGGTCCACTTCACCCACTGCGGCGACATTACGATAAATTTGCGGAATGCGTAAATGCAGGGTTTGCGTATCAGGACTAAAATCATAGCTGGCTTCGGGAAGATAATCGGCGATATCCCCGATGACGTCATTATCCGCGAACGAAGCGAATGTTTTGACCGTATCGACTTTCACACCAAACTGGCGCAATTCACCTTTGGTGAGTTGTGGAATTAATTTCTTTTTATCCGGCGATAAAACATACGTCAGATTTTTTTTGGCAATCTTATCTTGATCCCAGATAATACTTGTCAGATAACGCCCTGGCGTCAGACCATTATTTTTCAAATAGGATTCAATGGCACCAGTATTTTCAAGCGGAGAATCGGTTTCCAGAACGCTAAGATTGAAATAGTCCTCAGCGAATACTGAGCTACAGACTGAATATAAACTGAATACAATAGCATTCAGGACCCATGTTCGAACTGGTCGCGATGCAGGCATGATAAAATTCTCTTATTAAATTCCATTTATTTCATCCAATTACAATGACTGCTTATGAGATACTGTTTCTGTGCCAAAATCGTTGATGGCAGTCCACTCAGCATTGCCGGTACTACCCGCTAATAAAGTAAAATGCTGTTCACTTAATGGTGCCACCATCATACTGATAGCCGATGGTGTGTTTTTTTCATCCGACGGAACAACGGCTTTGCCACCTACAGTCAACTGACCAAACGTGATATAATAAGGTGTTGGGTTTTTCGCTATCAGTTGATTACCCTGGCGGTGAAACTGGATTTTTTCCCAGGCGGTTTTCGCATCGTAGCCATTTAATTTTCCTGGACGCCAAAACAGCTTAACGCGTGTTTTTATGGCAAACTGTAATGTGTTTTTATTTTTCAGTGATTCTGGAATAGCCGATACTGATTTCACATTTACCAGGAAGAGCGATTCGCGATCCTGTGGTAACGCGCTGCCGTTACCGGTATAGACCACATGTAATAATGTTTGACGCCCCTCTTCTAGCTTATAAATCGGAGGCGTAATAACGAAGGGGGCTTTGCTGTCATCAACATTGCTCACCCAACTTTGAACTAAATAGCGTTCATCGTTATCTTTGTTTTTTAAAGATATCTGGACTTCTGCCTGATCGGCAGGATAGATAACCCGGGTGCCACCGAGCACAACACCAGCCTGGGCCGAACTGGCGAATAAAATAACACCAGCAATGGCTGCAATATTCCACTTCATAAATGGTTCCCGGTCATCAGGAATATCTGACTGGATATCAGCCAGATACTTACAATACTTTAACGATAAAGCAGCGTATAAGTTGCCTGCGCGGTATAATCACCGGCAGTCGGTTTAACCGACCCTACCTGTACGACCTTCGCCGTATAAGTGAAGGTCGCCGCTCCGGTGCCTTTCACGGTTTTATCCGATGTTGATGCAGGCTCTGAATTGTCAAACAGAACATCGGCCCCCGCCCAGTTAACCAGACGGACCCCCACATTAGTGGCGACTCCTGTTGTTTTCAGCACGCTCGTCTTACTGGTGACGGTTGTACCATTAAACTTCAGATTGATTTTGTCGATATTGGTATCACAACCCGTCAACGCAATATCGAATGTTTGGGAATCGCCAACAGAATCATCAGCAGTAAATGCCGAAGGATAGACGTCTTTAAACGTAACGGTACCGTTAGCGTCCGTACTGTTTACGGTGACATCACAAGTATCGTCAATAATCTTCCCGTTAAAAGTGACTGTCCCCGTATCTGTTGCGAAAGCGGATGACATGCCCCCCGCGAGCAGACCGCCAATAAACAACGCGCAAAGCGACTTTTTACACATAATGCATTCCTTATTTATGTTTATTCATCACCAGATAAATGTTTTTATTAACGAAAGGGAAGTAAAGAAAAACAGCAAGCAACCACGCAGATAAAATTTTCCGAGCCCTATACTCACCATAGAAAATCAGACTGTTTTCTCATGCCTCATTCGATTTATTAATATTAAATTAATATGCCACCACTCATGATGCGGCACAATTTAAATATAATTAAACGTCAATTAAATTATATTAAATTTAAAAAAATTAATATAAAAATAAAATACGCAAAGTATCTGAACAGAGCAAGATTGATCAGGGACATGGCCGCATTGAAGTCCATCAATCGTACGTGCTTGACAGTTCAGAACTGGAAGGTGATTTTCCACGCTGGAAAAGCCTGAAAGGTGTTGTCCTGATTGAAGATTTTCGTCCTGAAAAAGGTCAGATTGCGTTCCTGTTGCCGGGTACCCTTCCCAATAATTTTGAGTTTAGGTTTCCTGCAACACGATAAACCCGAAGCAAAACGGGGTACCTACTATTCGCTGCTCTTGCCCTATCCGCTTATCTTTTTAGGGGTATGGCTGATAATGCAGGTGACATGGTATCTTGTCGGCCTGCCGACTGGACCGGGGATATACCCGGGGCTGCACTAAAGGAACATTGATGCTGAGATTACTCGAAGACAAAATTGCGACGCCGCTTGGGCCGCTGTGGGTTATCGCGGACGAGCAGTTCAGCCTGCGCGCTGTCGAATGGGAAGAGCACAGCAACCGCATGGAAGAGCTGCTCGATATTCATTATCGTACTCAGGGCTATGAGCGCATCAGCGCCACCAATCCGGGTGGACTGAGCGATAAGCTCACGGCGTATTTTGAGGGCGACCTCAGCATCATCGACACCCTGCCAACCGCCACGGCGGGAACCCCCTTCCAGCGTGAGGTATGGCAGGCACTGCGCAGCATTCCCTGCGGGCATGTCATGCACTATGGCCAGCTCGCCGAGCAGTTAGGTCGCGCAGGTGCGGCGCGCGCGGTGGGTGCCGCGAATGGTTCCAACCCCGTCAGTATCGTCGTGCCCTGCCATCGCGTTATTGGCCGTAACGGCACCATGACGGGCTATGCCGGTGGCGTGCAGCGGAAAGAGTGGTTGCTGCGCCACGAAGGGTATCTTCTGCTGTAGACTCCAGGCTTTTTGTGCTTAATTTTCTTCCAGTTAGGCTAAAAATCCATAATCAAGCTGTGGAATTTCAAGAAGATGGCAACACGTTGTCGTCTCTTGTTCTTATTGGTGGTTTGTCAGGCTTACGTACTTACCAAAAAGATGTTAAAATTGACTAATATCAATTAAGGCTTGAGCAAACCTATGATCCCAGAAAAGCGAATTATACGACGCATTCAGTCTGGCGGTTGTGCTATCCATTGTCAGGATTGCAGCATCAGCCAGCTCTGTATCCCGTTTACCCTGAATGAGCATGAACTCGATCAGCTTGATAATATCATCGAGCGCAAAAAGCCTATTCAGAAAGGGCAGACGCTGTTTAAAGCGGGAGACGAACTGAAATCGCTCTATGCTATCCGTTCTGGCACCATTAAAAGCTACACCATCACTGAACAAGGTGATGAGCAAATCACCGGCTTCCATCTGGCGGGCGACCTGGTCGGCTTTGACGCCATCGGTACTGGCCATCACCCGAGCTTTGCTCAGGCGCTGGAAACCTCAATGGTTTGCGAGATCCCGTTTGAAACGCTGGATGACCTGTCCGGAAAAATGCCTAACCTGCGCCAGCAGATGATGCGTTTGATGAGCGGTGAGATCAAAGGCGATCAGGACATGATCCTGCTGCTTTCCAAAAAGAATGCAGAAGAGCGACTGGCTGCGTTTATCTATAACCTCTCCCGCCGTTTCGCCGAGCGTGGTTTCTCCCCGCGTGAGTTCCGCCTGACCATGACGCGTGGCGATATTGGTAACTACCTGGGCCTGACCGTTGAAACCATCAGCCGTCTGCTGGGTCGTTTCCAGAAAAGCGGCATGCTGGCCGTTAAAGGTAAATACATCACCATCGAAAACGGTGAAGCGCTGGCGGTACTCGCCGGAAACTCCCGCAACGTGGCATAAAACCACCGCATGACTGATGCCAGATTGATAAATTTCAGTAATTTATTGATCTGGCTTTTTTATCCATCAATATTCAATAAATTATTGTAATATCAATGACATGATAAATCCATTACCAGACAATAGCGGAGTATATCAGTTCATTTAACACCCCTAAAACCACGCCCATTTTTCGTAGCTCCCACGCCTCTCTCCAGTTTCACAATTCCCGGATTCGTCGCAGCAATTAAGCACGACATAATCGTCAAACTCACCTGCCAGCGCATCGTCCCCTTGAAGGTTTTGGTGTAGACACCTCGTCGCAAAAAGACAATCGATTGAACAAACATAAAGGGGCAGGTCAGAAAAATTGCACATACCGTGAACCAATATTGAAATCCCATCACCTGTCATTCCCGTTAATTTTTGGGTCATTATTACACAGGTTTGTCAGATTCCCGTCAGAATGGCGTAATGATCAGCCGCCGAGCACCATGAACAGGCCGACACTATTACCGGCGCTGATCGGCAGGATCATCTTCGCGATGCACTCGTCATACCCAACACCATCGGGGCATGGGATAGCGTTCCACTGCTCGGGGCTGTAGGCAGCACCAGTGGTTATTTTTTCCATGCGATGCTTGCTCTCACCTCGCTGAGCACGAGTGCTGTGTTGAGAAATAAAAAAGGTCGCCAATTGGCAACCCTAAGAAAAAACCTGCAGAGCGAGTCCATAAAAAAATTTGATTAAATCTCCTGCTAAACAGGCCGATAAGATCGCTATCTAAACCATCACGAGGAAATTTTATGGCTATTAAACATGCAGGCATTTGCGGTCATTGCCGCGAGACTGTTAGCCCATTCATCATCGAAGAAAACACTTTCCAGCGTGATAAATGTGAGTGCCCGGAATGTCATGGGATTCTTTATGCTTGCCGGACACCTGGCTGCGATGATTATGCTAAAGGCGGAAAAGCATACGATGAAGAATTATGTCCTGGATGCACAAAGGCAATAGCTGAAAACGCTGGAACAATTGTAAAATCTATTGCTGGTGTGGCTCTTACGATCGGCACAACAGTTGCTACAAACCACTTCACTGACAAGAAGAAATAATAATATCAAGCGATCGTAAAACTAATCCATAAATGAAAAGCCCAAGGCGTTGACCTCGGGCTTGAATTCTTTGTGCCGACAATCAAAGCTATGGACGACGATATTATATTTACATGAAATGTATGCTGTTTAATTGACCTTTGCAATGCCCTGCTGCAAAAAGGTCGCCTTTTGTTGTGATCGTGTTCTCATAGTGCAGGAAAGTGGGTTACTTTTCCAAAAACGCTATATCCTATGGATGGAAGCAGGGTTTACGCCGAGCGGGAATTCGCGAACGTCACCCATACCAGTCCAGGCATACTTATGCATGCTGGTCTCTTTCGGCAGGGGCCAACCCTTCCTTTATTGCTACTCAAATGGGTCATGAGGATTTCAGGAGGGTTTACGTAGTTTATGCCAAATGGATCGGCGATATGGACAAGGACCAGGTGACTATCATAACCAACAGAATTACGACCGGTTTGCCCCCATCACGCCCCCAGAGCGTTACGAACACGAAGAAATGCCTTTGAAATCAGTGCAACTCAAGAATTACCAATAAATTTTAGTGATTTATTGATCTGGCAAAAACTTCCCCCCTGTTTGATTCAAGATATATAGGTTACTCTTTTACTTACAGACTGTGGTGACAGTTGTAAGGAGACCTGTATGGCAAAGTATCAAAATATGCTGGTGGCCATCGATCCTAACCAGGACGATCAACCCGCGTTACGGCGTGCTGTGTATTTACATCAACGGATTGGTGGCAAAATCAAAGCGTTTTTGCCGATCTATGACTTCTCATACGAGATGACCACCCTTCTGTCGCCTGACGAGCGTACGGCTATGCGTCAGGGAGTGATCAGTCAACGTACTGCGTGGATCCGCGAGCAGGCGAAATACTACCTCGAAGCGGGTGTCCCTATCGATATTAAAGTGGTCTGGCACAACCGACCTTTCGAAGCCATTATTCAGGAAATTATTGCCGATGGGCACGACCTGCTGCTGAAAATGGCGCACCAGCACGACAAACTGGAATCCGTAATTTTCACGCCTACCGACTGGCACCTGTTGCGTAAATGCCCATGCCCGGTCTGGATGGTGAAAGACCAGCCGTGGCCTGAAGGGGGTAAAGCCGTCGTGGCTGTAAACCTGGCGAGCGAAGAGGATTATCATAATTCACTGAACGAAAAGCTGGTGAAAGAGACACTGCAGCTTGCCGAACAGGTTAACCACACTGAAGTGCATCTGGTGGGGGCTTATCCGGTCACCCCGATCAATATTGCGATTGAACTGCCTGAATTTGATCCGAGCGTCTATAACGATGCGATCCGTGGTCAGCACCTGCTGGCGATGAAAGCGTTGCGCCAGAAATTCGGTATTGATGAAAAAATGACGCACGTGGAAAAAGGGTTGCCTGAAGAAGTGATCCCGGATTTAGCAGAACACCTGCAGGCCGGGATTGTGGTACTGGGTACCATTGGCCGCACCGGTATTTCCGCCGCCTTCCTGGGGAATACTGCCGAACAGGTAATCGACCATCTGCGCTGCGACCTGCTTGTCATCAAGCCGGATCAGTACCAGACTCCGGTTGAACTGGACGATCCAGAGGACGATTGAGCCATAACGTCCGGCAGCCGCCAGTAAAAAAAGCCGCCAAATCTGGCGGCTTTTTCACATCGACACAACTTACAGCGCTTTCAGAATCGCATCCACGCTGGCTTTGGCATCGCCAAACAGCATGTGAGTGTTCTCTTTGAAGAACAGCGGGTTCTGAACCCCTGCATAACCGGTGTTCATGGAGCGTTTGAAGACAATCACGTTCTGCGCCTTCCACACTTCCAGAACCGGCATACCAGCGATTGGGCTGCGCGGATCGTCCTGTGCCGCCGGGTTAACGGTGTCGTTGGCACCAATAACCAGTACGGTGTCGGTCTCGGTGAAATCATCGTTGATTTCATCCATCTCCAGCACGATGTCGTAAGGCACTTTCGCTTCAGCCAGCAGTACGTTCATGTGGCCAGGCAGACGACCTGCTACCGGGTGAATACCAAAGCGAACCTTGATACCCCGCGCACGCAGTTTCTCGGTGATTTCCGCTACCGGGTACTGAGCCTGCGCCACCGCCATGCCGTAGCCTGGGGTGATGATGACGGTGTGTGAGTTTTTCAGCATATCCGCAGTATCTTCGGCGTTGATCTCACGGTGTTCGCCCACTTCGTCATCAGAACCGGTAGAAGAACCATCAGAACCGAAACCGCCGGCAATAACGCTGATAAACGAACGGTTCATCGCTTTACACATGATGTAAGACAGGATCGCACCGGAAGAACCCACCAGCGCACCGGTGACGATCAGCAGGTCGTTGCTCAGCATAAAACCTGCCGCTGCTGCCGCCCAACCGGAGTAGGAGTTCAGCATTGAGACCACCACTGGCATATCTGCACCACCAATGGAAGCCACCAGGTGCCAGCCAAACGCCAGCGCAATAATGGTCATCACCAGCAATGCCAGCACCTGAGTACCTACGCTTTCGGTACGCACGAAGATCACCAGCAGTACAAATGATACGACCAGCGCCGCCAGGTTCAGCTTATGACGGTTTGGCAGCATCAGCGGTTTAGACGAGATTTTCCCGCGCAGTTTGCCGAATGCAACAATCGAACCGGTGAAGGTCACGGCACCGATAAAGATGCCGAGGAACACTTCGGTCAGATGAATGTTGACCAGAATCTGCTCCATGCCCGCTTCGTGATACAGATAGCTGTTGAAGCCCACCAGTACCGCCGCCAGACCCACGAAGCTGTGCAGGATCGCCACCAGCTCCGGCATCTCGGTCATCTCAACGCGTTTCGCCAGACGAATACCAATTGCGCCACCGATGATCATCGCCACCAGGATCCACGCAACGTTGCCGGTGTCCGGCCCGAAGATAGTGGCAATCAGCGCAATCGCCATCCCGGCGATACCAAAGTTATTACCCTGCTGAGACGTTTCGTGTTTGGAAAGTCCCGCCAGACTGAAAATAAACAGGATTGCAGCAACAATGTATGCGGCTGTGACTAATCCTCCAGACATATGCTACCCCTTAGCCTTTACGAAACATTTTCAGCATGCGCTGAGTCACGGTGAAACCACCGAAAATATTGATACTGGCGATCAGCACCGCGACAAAACTCAGGAAGCTAATCCAGCCGCCGTGCCCAATTTGCAGCAACGCACCCACCACGATAATCCCCGAGATGGCGTTGGTGACCGACATCAGCGGCGTATGCAGCGCATGGGACACGTTCCACACGACGTAGTAACCCACCACGCAGGAGAGCGCGAAGACGGTAAAGTGACCGAGGAACTCTTTCGGCGCGACATTGGCCAGCCAGCCAAACAGAATAATCACCAGCGCCATGATTGCGTATTTACGCCACGGAGAAGCTGGCTTAGCGGGCTCTTTTGGCTCTGGAGCCGCTTTTGGTGCAGCCTGAGGCTGAGCTGAAACCTGAATAGGTGGTGCAGGCCAGGTAATTTCACCTTCGCGCACAACCGTGACGCCACGCACCACGACATCGTCAAAATCAACAACGACATTACCGTCTTTCTCTTTGCAGAGCAGTTTCAGCAGGTTAACGAGGTTGGTACCGTACAGCTGAGAAGACTGCGTTGGCAGACGGCCAGGCAGGTCGGTATAACCGATCACCTTGACACCGTTGGCGGTGGTGGTCACCTGGTTCGGTACGGTGTATTCACAGTTACCACCGTTTTGCGCCGCCAGATCAACAATCACGCTTCCCGGGTTCATGGAGTCAACCATTTCACGAGTGATCAGCTTCGGTGCCGGTTTACCTGGGATAAGCGCCGTGGTGACAATAATGTCGACCTCTTTTGCCTGTGCGGCAAAGAGTTCCATTTCCGCTTTGATAAAGGCTTCGGACATCACCTTCGCGTAGCCATCACCGCTGCCCGCTTCTTCCTTGAAGTCCAGTTCAAGGAACTCAGCACCCATACTTTGCACTTGTTCCTTCACTTCCGGACGGGTATCAAATGCACGAACAATAGCGCCCAGGCTGTTTGCCGCGCCAATCGCTGCAAGACCTGCCACGCCCGCACCAATCACCATCACTTTCGCCGGAGGTACTTTACCCGCAGCGGTGATTTGGCCGGTAAAGAAGCGGCCAAACTCATGTGCCGCCTCAACAATAGCGCGGTAACCCGCGATGTTTGCCATTGAGCTCAGGGCATCCAGAGACTGTGCGCGCGAAATACGCGGTACAGAGTCCATCGCCATCACGGTCACACCGCGTGCCGCCAGCTTCTCCATCAGCTCAGGATTTTGCGCAGGCCAGATGAAACTCACAAGCGTCGTGCCTGGATTCAGCAGTTCAATCTCACTCTCTTCCGGTGCATTCACCTTCAGAATGACGGGAGACAGCCAAACTTCAGCACCGTCCACCACTTCCGCACCCGCCTGAATAAAGGCCTCGTCGTCAAAACTCGCCAGTTTGCCCGCGCCGCTTTCAACTGCGACGGTAAAACCCAGTTTAAGCAGTTGCTCCACCGTTTTCGGTGTTGCCGCTACGCGGGTTTCATTGGCAAACCGTTCTTTTGGTACCCCAATACGCATAGTTTTCCCTTCCATCGGTTTTTGATGATGGTTTGTCGATAAACGCCCGTGGTTTGTATCAATTTTCGCCAGCATGAGAGCGACGACACATGATTAACCCCGGAAAATAAAACAGTAACAAACTTTCTATAACCTACTGAAAATAGCGCCCGTGATCTACCGCCAGAAAACACTATTTCTTACTTTATCTGTGAAAAATAAGTGATCGGCGTCGCTGACAGAGATATTTACCTTAAATTCAGCGCTGGAACCGATAAAACGTGCAAGCGAAGCGGTAAAAACATGATATAGCGCCATAAGAGATCAACTTATTAACATTAAATTAACTTGTAAAAGTCATAAGCTTTATCAGTTTTACTTGTCAAACGTCTGTTTTTTCAACATATCACCAAATGTTATCGAATCTTGTCATCCGGTAAGCACTGGCTGTGAAAAATGGCGCAGACAGCGACGGGTTTTAAATGCCATAATCGGGACCGTCTCAAATAAACAACAATACCAGTACATGGTTTGCGCAAGGCGAAGGATTATTTTTATGAAGCTTAAGAACACACTCCTGGCGTCCGCACTTCTTTCTGCGACCGCCCTGTCTGCGAATGCCGCGACAGAGTTAACGCCGGAGCAAGCGGCAGCGTTAAAACCTTTTGACCATACGGTCATTGTGGGTCGTTATAACTCCATTGGCGATGCCGTCGCCGCCGCATCAAAAGCCGCCGATAAAAATGGTGCGGCCTCGTTTTACGTCGTTGACCAGTCTGATTATGGCAACAGCGGTAACCAGCGTGTCACCATCGCGCTGTTTAAAGACAATGCGCCAAAAGCTGATGCGCCGAAAAATCGTGTGATTAACGGCATCGTTGAGCTGCCAAAAGATCAGGCGATTGAACTGGAACCATACGATACCGTTACCGTTCAGGGTTTCTATCGCAGCCAGCCTGAAGTGAACGATGCCATCACCAAAGCCGCGAAAGAGAAAGGGGCTTACTCTTTCTACATCGTGCGCCAGGTCGATGCTAACCAGGGCGGCAACCAGCGTATTACCGCGTTCGTCTATAAAGAAGATGCGAAAAAACGCGTTCTGCAAAGCCCGGATGCCATCCCGGCTGACTCTGATGCAGGCCGCGCGGCAATAGCGAAAGGCGGCGAAGAAGCGAAGAAAGTTGAAATTCCTGGCGTAGCAACCTCTGCAGCACCAAGTGCTGAAGTGGGCCGTTTCTTTGAAACACAATCCACTAAAGGTGGTCGCTACTCTGTTACCCTGCCAGACGGTACCAAAATTGAAGAGCTGAACAAAACCACAGCGGCTCAGATGGTACCATTCGACAGCATCAAGTTTACCGGCAACTACGGTAACATGACGGAAGTCTCTTACCAGGTGGCGAAGCGTGCTGCGAAGAAAGGGGCTAAATATTACCACATCACCCGCCAATGGCAGGAACGTGGTAACAACGTCACCATCAGTGCCGATCTGTACAAGTAATAAAACCATTTAACGAAGGCGGCGCAATGCCGCCTTTTTTTGTAACTTTTCTTTGAATTTCTGCCGCACGTCATTGCATGCTTTCGTGACACTCCGTAAAATCCCGCGCCTTAGTGTGATCCACCATTTTTATGCGCCTGTGCGAAATAATTATTCTGGATTTGGACTTTTCATAACAGGAAGCCAATGGAAAAGAAACTTGGCCTGAGTGCTTTAACTGCACTCGTTTTAAGCTCAATGCTGGGTGCAGGTGTATTCAGTTTGCCGCAGAATATGGCGGCAGTCGCAAGCCCTGCTGCGTTACTCATTGGCTGGGGCATCACGGGGGCCGGAATATTGCTGCTGGCATTCGCCATGCTGCTGCTCACCCGCATTCGCCCGGATCTGGATGGCGGTATTTTCACCTATGCCCGTGAAGGCTTCGGGGAACTGATTGGCTTCTGTTCCGCATGGGGTTACTGGCTATGCGCGGTGATCGCTAACGTCTCCTACCTGGTGATCGTTTTCTCGGCGCTCAGTTTCTTTACCGATACCCCTGAACTGCGTTTCTTCGGTGATGGTAATACCTGGCAGTCCATTGTGGGTGCCTCGGTACTCCTGTGGGTCGTTCACTGGCTGGTTTTACGCGGTGTCCAGACGGCCGCCAGCATCAACCTGGTGGCAACACTGGCTAAGCTGGTTCCGCTCGGTCTGTTTATCGTGCTGGCGTTTATTGCGTTCCGTCTTGACGTGTTTAAGCTTGATTTCACCGGTATCGCGCTGGGTGTACCCGTCTGGGAGCAGGTGAAAAACACGATGCTGATTACCCTGTGGGTGTTCATCGGCGTTGAAGGTGCGGTCGTGGTTTCCGCGCGCGCACGCAACAAGCGCGATGTGGGTCGTGCCACCCTGCTGGCCGTACTGGCAGCACTGGGCGTTTATCTGCTGGTGACGCTGCTGTCGCTGGGTGTGGTTGCACGTCCTGAGCTGGCAGAAATGCGTAACCCGTCGATGGCTGGATTGATGGTGAAAATGCTCGGCTCCTGGGGCGATGTGGTGATTGCTGCCGGGCTGATTGTTTCCGTCAGCGGAGCATATCTGAGCTGGACAATTATGGCGGCAGAGGTGCCATACCTTGCCGCCACGCATAAAGCGTTTCCGCGCTTATTTGCGCGTCAGAATAAAAACAGTGCGCCATCTGCGTCACTCTGGCTGACCAACATCAGCGTTCAGGTCTGTCTGGTGCTGATCTGGCTCACAGGTTCAGACTATAACACCCTGCTGACCATCGCCTCTGAGATGATTCTGGTACCCTATTTCCTGGTGGGTGCGTATTTGTTAAAAATCGCCACGCGCCCTGAGCACTATGCCGTTGGTGTCGGAGCCTGTATTTACGGGCTATGGTTGTTGTATGCTTCCGGCCCTATGCACCTGCTGCTGTCGGTGGTGCTGTACGCGCCGGGTCTGCTGGTGTTTATCTATGCACGCCGCACACATCAGCTGGAGAACGCGCTCAAGCGCCGCGAAATGGCTTTTATCGGACTGTTGCTGGCTGCTGCCGTACCGGCCACGTGGATGTTAATGGGATAGCACCGTCTTTCCCATTGTTGAACTGAAAAAGGAGAATACGATGGGAAACGATAAGCAACGCCCAATACTGATTACGGGTGCAGGCCGTCGCATCGGCCTCGCCCTCGCCCATCACTTTCTTAACCTTCGCCATCCGGTAATCATCAGTTACCGCCGGGAATATCCTTCTATTGAAGGGCTACGAAAAGCCGGCGCTGTCTGCATTCAGGCTGATTTTTCAACCGATGAAGGCATTCTGGCCTTCGCCGAAAAGGTGAAATCCACGACCGATGGTCTGCGGGCAATCATCCATAACGCCAGCGCATGGCAGGCGGAACAGCCCGGTATACCGCTCAGCGAAACGCTCTCCAGCATGCTGCAGATCCACGTTAACGCCCCGTATCTGCTGAACCATGCCCTGCAGGATCTGCTGCGCGGCCACGGCCATGCCGCTGGTGATATTATCCATTTCACCGATTATGTCGTAGAGCGAGGAAGCGACAAGCACATCGCCTATGCAGCCAGTAAAGCCGCGCTGGATAATATGACGCGCTCATTTGCCCGCAAGCTGGCACCCGAGGTCAAAGTGAACGCCATCGCCCCGGCGATGATTTTATTCAACGAGAATGATGACGCTGAGTATCGCCAGCAGGCGCTGAACAAATCGCTGATGAAAATCGCTCCCGGCGAAAAAGAGGTGATCGATCTTGTCGATTACCTGCTCACCAGCTGCTACGTCACCGGCAGAACATTCGCGGTGGACGGTGGACGCCCACTGCGCTAGTGGAAACGGCTCCAGAAAAAGATCAACACCCAGGCGCTGAGGCTCCAGCACACGACCGCCCCGCCCAGCGCCAGAGGGAGACGCAGAAACCCGGTGAAATACCACAGCGACAGCAGATAGAGAAAGTAAGGGATGATTGACCACATGCCGAATACAATGGTGGCACGCAGCGCTTCCGTTCCCCGTTCAGAAGCCACAATATAGTGCGCAATCAGCGCAAAGGTCGGGAACAGGGGGATCAGCCCGGCAATATAGTAGTTTTTCGTTTTTGCCAGAACACCAATCAGTAACACCACCAGCGCCCCCAGCGCGGCTTTAATCACCAGTCCCATGCTTTTTCCCATAACAATCAAATAACAATATGAACCCAGAATAGCGGAATTGACGTTAATTTTGAAAGATTAATGGAAGGTTAAGGTTGTGCGGTGTATGTTGGATTTTTTCGCGATAACAGATGCTGTATGAATAAGATTGTTTATGTTGAAGATGAACCCGAAGTCGGGCAATTGATCGCCGCCTATCTGGGTAAGCATGATATGGACGTTATCGTTGAGCCTCGCGGCGATCGCGCTGAAGAGGTGGTGGTACGAGAAAACCCGGATCTGGTGCTGCTGGATATCATGCTGCCCGGTAAAGATGGTATGACGCTTTGCCGCGACCTGCGCAGCCAGTGGGATGGCCCGATTGTGTTGCTGACCTCTCTGGACAGCGATATGAACCATATCCTGTCTCTGGAAATGGGTGCCAGCGACTACATTTTGAAAACCACGCCTCCTGCCGTGCTGCTTGCTCGTTTGCGTCTTCATTTGCGTCAACGTGCCAGCATTGAGCGTGAAGCGCCTGCTCCGTCTCTGACACCGCATAAAGCCATGCGTTTTGGTACGTTGTCCATCGATCCAATCAACCGTCAGGTACTGCTTTCCGGAGAACTTATTGCCCTCTCCACGGCTGATTTTGACCTGCTATGGGAGCTGGCGACCCATGCCGGGCAAATTATGGACAGGGATGCTCTGCTGAAGAACCTGCGTGGAGTCAGTTACGACGGGATGGATCGCAGCGTTGACGTCGCTATTTCGCGCCTGCGCAAGAAGCTGCTGGATAACGCCACGGAGCCGTACCGCATTAAAACCGTGCGTAACAAGGGTTATCTGTTCGCCCCCCACGCCTGGGAAACCTGATGACGTTGTTATCCGAAACCGTTTAAGCGTACGGCGTCTTCCTGACGCCATCAAAACTGGGGGTTCCCCTGGTTTCAAAGGGTTAGCATTGGATGATCACCGGACACAGAAGCGCGGGTACGCACTTTTTCGTGCCCCTGATCCAATGATATTTAGCGCACTTTTCATGCTGACGTTTTTCCCGGTTATGTGTTTTGCCGCTTCTTTCAGGGCCATGTTCATGGCTGTTGCGGTCACGGGTTTTACATTCCCCTTAACTCGATTTGATTTGCTTTGAAACACATAAATATCATCAGGATAGCGTTCTTTTCTACGCTGAATTAAATTGCAAACAACATCATTCAGTTTAACGATCCTTTTCGCAAATTTTGGGGTTGCGGACAAATGTAAAAGGTTATTCTCAATATCACTGTACTTTATACATATGACTCTTTTACATTCTGCTTTCAACATAAAGAGTGCAATCCATAAATCAGCCCACGTTGTTGAGCTTTCGTTTAATTTATTGTGTATCCACATGAATTCTAAAAGAGTAACGTGATCAGCTTTAGCCATTAGTACAATACCAATCCACTAATTGACAGTGTTTATTATTACATCAGATCATTTCGTTTTCATCAACACCACTTGCGACAAAAGCTAAATCGTTTATTTTTAACTCAAACTCAGGGAACTTTTTCAATGAAATACAGTCTGGCAACGAACGAATATATAGCATGCTAAGTTTTTGTTTGCATCGACTCTTAAACACATTATAAACAACCCTCATTTGTTGATTTACTTGTTGCATCATTTATCAGAGTATAAATACATCTTTCTCAGGGTAACATTTGGATAAGACAGTGAGACGCTACATTTTTGGATGGGAAGAGTGTGACCTTAATACTTACAGCCATGCTTACTCTATATATGGAGGGAGTGTATGCACACATCCAGACGTACTGACTTATCTGGCCGCTAAACAAGAAAAAAAGATTAAGTTTTTCTGCAAAAGAAAAAATGGCGCAGTGGTTTCGTCAACTTACTCTGTTAACGATTCCCTGAGTCTCTATTCAAAATCACATCCGTTTGTTTTTGAAGACATTATATTGCCAAGCGCACCAGATTGTAAATTGGCCTTGCCATTTAAAACAAAAAAGCTATCCCCATTGCAGAAAAATTCGTTCATTAACTCCTTTGGCAACAAAATATTAAATGATGAAATATGTCATATGAAGCCAGAGTTCTCCAAAAAAACCATCAGGAAAAGAAATGGTGAACGAAACCGTTTTCTGAAACTTGGCGGAGAAATAATAGACATACAAAGTCTTTCATCAGAGATGATCAGCGACGCATATATAAAGTTATTTAATGCACGCTGGAGTGGAAAAATCCGACCATTCCCCAGGAAAAATTTGCTTGATGCCATTGAAAAATTCAGACCTATGATTTTTGGTTCCGCCCTTTCCATCAATAAAGAAATCATAGCAATTGACTTAATTCTTAAGTCTGAATGCCCCGAGTGGATTTATTTCGATGACATAAACGGAGGGTATGACCCTCAATACAATGAAATAGGGGCAGGAAGTATTTTGCTCTGGGAGAACTACACCCGAGCCAAAGAGATCTGTCAGAGCGAAAATAAAAAAATCATATTCTCCCTTGGGAAGTTATTTAAGGGCATGGAGTATAAAAGACAATGGTGCGACGTTCTGCCATTAAGACGCGTATTTTAAACATATAAATACCCGCTCGAAGAGTTAGCTGAAGTGATGTCATGCTGCACGGCATCACTAAAACGTTCATTGATTGCAAATCACCGTGCTATGCCCCCGGAATACTCAACTGCGTCACTCATCATGGTCATATCTTCGTGATCACTCATTTACCTCTCCAGATAACGTGTAAAATATTCATTCGCTTCTTTCTTCCTGCGCGATTTATGTCATACGTCCGCGTGCTGAATGTTGTCACCCGGAGTAAACCCTGTTTTCATAGCGACATGGAAACGCCGGGGTAGTTTTCACGTATACTCAGCCTGGATAATGCCCTGGATGGCGATCAGGTCTCGTTCCTGAGCCTGCGCGCTGGTGGAGATGTCAATCCACCATCGTGCCCCTTAAGGTAAGAGCCATGTAGTTAACAAATTGATTGTTCGGTGGTTTTTAATGAAAAAGCTGTTTATCCAGTTTTATCTTTTGCTGTTTGTCTGCTTCCTGGTGATGACGATGCTGGTTGGGCTGGTCTATAAATTCACCGCCGAACGAGCGGGCAGACAGTCGCTGGATGATTTGATGAAAAGCTCGCTTTACCTGATGCGAAGCGAACTACGTGAAATTCCGCCGCACGAATGGGCCAAAACCTTAAAAGAACTGGATCTCAATCTGTCCTTTGATTTGCGCATTGAGCCGATGAAGGATTTCGATTTAGCGCCGCGAGCCATGCAGCGTCTGAGTGACGGCGACATTGTGGCGCTGGACGAGAAATATACCTTCATCCAGCGCATTCCGCGCAGCCACTACGTGCTGGCCGTGGGGCCGGTGCCCTATCTTTATTATCTGCACCAGATGCGCCTGCTGGACATGGCGTTGATGGCATTTATTGCCATTTCGCTGGCTTTCCCGGTCTTTATCTGGATGAGACCNCACTGGCAGGACATGCTGAAACTGGAATCGGCTGCACAGCGTTTCGGTGAGGGGCATCTTACCGAACGCATTCACTTCGACAGCGGTTCCAGCTTTGACCGGCTTGGGGTGGCCTTCAACCAGATGGCCGATAACATTAATGCGTTGATTGCCAGTAAGAAGCAACTGATCGACGGCATTGCCCACGAGCTACGCACCCCGCTGGTACGCCTGCACTACCGCCTGGAGATGAGCGAGAACCTGACTGAGGCAGAATCTCAGGCGCTGAACCGCGATATCGGCCAGCTTGAAGCACTGATTGAAGAACTACTGACCTATGCCCGCCTCGATCGGCCGCAAAACGAGCTGAGTCTCAGCACACCGGATTTGCCCGTCTGGCTGCAAACCCATATTGATGATGTACAAAGCGTGAACCCGCAACGCGCGCTGATGACGACGATCACGCCTGGCGATTATGGCGCGCTGGATATGCGTCTGATGGAGCGCGTGCTGGATAACCTGATGAACAACGCCATGCGCTATAGCGAAAGCACGCTGCATATTGGTCTGGATTTGCAGGGGAATCAGGCCAGCCTGACGGTTGATGATGACGGCCCCGGTATCGCTCCGGAAGAACGTGAAACTATTTTCGAGCCGTTTGTACGCCTTGATCCCAGCCGCGATCGCGCGACGGGAGGATGTGGCCTGGGGCTGGCAATCGTCTACTCAATCGCTCAGGCGATGGGCGGCACGGTNCACTGTGAAGCAAGCGAACTCGGCGGTGCGCGCTTCTGTTTTAGCTGGCCGGTGTACCATAACATTACCCTTCCCGTTCCTGCCTGACCTTAACCGCACGCTGGTCGAACCCGGCGTGCTGTGTTATACCGTAAGTATGTTGTAACTAATGAGAGGCTAACATGGCAACGTACGATCTCATCGAAAGGCTGAACACCACTTTCCGGGAAACAGAACACAACCTGCTCACCCTGACAGAGCGTTTGCAGACCTGTCGTCTGTTAGCCGCACGCGTCTTTACCCTGCCCGATGTGGTAAAAGGCGCTGAGCACGATCCGCTGGAAACCATTGCGGTGAAGCAGCATATCGGCAACGCGGCGATGGAACTGGCGATGCAACACTATCGTCACCTGTTTATCCAGCAGCAGTCAGAAAACCGCAGCAGCAAGGCAGCCGTGCGCTTGCCTGGTGTTATCTGCCTGCAAACCGACGTTGCAACGCGCGAAGCGCTGGAAGCCCACATTGCGCATATCAACACGCTAAAAGCGACGTTTGAAAAGATTGTCACCGAAGAGTCAGGCCTCGCCCCAGCCGCCCGTTTTGAATGGGTACACCGCCAGCTTCCAGGCTTAATCACCCTCAATGCCTATCGCACCCTGACGGTACTGCACCACCCTGCCACGCTTCGTTTTGGCTGGGCGAACAAGCACATCATTAAAAACTTCACCCGCGATGAGATCCTGGCACAACTGGAAAAAAGCCTGAAAGCCCCACGAACGGTGGCTCCGTGGTCGCGTGAGCAGTGGATTGAGCGTCTGGAGCAGGAGTATCACAGCATCGCCTCGTTACCGGCGAAAACGCGTCTCAAGATAAAGCGTCCGGTGAAGGTGCAGCCTATCGCCCGCGTCTGGTATTCCGGGCAGCAAAAGCAGGTGCAGTATGCCTGCCCGACGCCGTTAATTGCGCTTTATGATGACGACCGGGGGGCGGTGGTACCGGACATTGGTGAACTGTTGAATTACGATGCTGAAAACGTCCAGCATCGCTATAAACCTCAGGCGCAGCCGCTGCAGCTGATTATTCCCCGGCTGCACCTGTATGTTGCAGAGTGATTACGTCAGGCTTCCGACCATTGCTTCCGGGCGTACCCAGGCATCAAATTCGGCGTCTGTCAGGTAGCCCAGCGCCAGCGCAGACGCTTTTAGCGTAAGTCCCTCTTTGTGCGCTTTTTTGGCAATCTCGGCGGCTTTGTCGTAACCGATATGGGTATTGAGCGCCGTCACCAGCATCAGGGATTCGTTGAGCAACTGACTGATGCGCTCGCGATTCGGCCCAATACCCACCGCACAGTGCTCATTGAAGCTCTCCATTCCGTCCGCCAGCAAGCGTACTGACTGCAGCACGTTGTGGATCACCATTGGGCGGTAGACATTCAACTCAAAGTTACCGGATGCCCCGCCCATATTGACGGCCACATCGTTGCCCATCACCTGACAGCAGAGCATGGTCATGGCTTCACACTGGGTCGGGTTCACTTTCCCGGGCATGATGGAGCTACCCGGTTCATTTTCCGGAATGCTGATTTCGCCAATACCGCAGCGCGGGCCAGAGGCCAGCCAGCGCACGTCGTTAGCAATTTTCATCAGCGAGGCTGCCAGCCCTTTTAACGCACCGTGGGTATGAACCAGCGCATCACAGGTCGCCAGCGCTTCGAATTTATTCGGCGCGGTGACAAACGGCTGCCCGGTGATTTTTGCCAGCTCTGCGGCAACGCGCACGGCGTACTCCGGATGGGTGTTTAACCCGGTACCCACTGCCGTACCGCCCAGAGCCAGTTCCGCCAGATGTGGCAGGCTGTAATCAATGTGCTTCAGGTTGTGTTCGAGCATGGCAACCCAGCCGGAAATCTCCTGGCCGAGCGTCAGAGGGGTGGCATCCTGCAGGTGCGTGCGGCCGATTTTAACAATATCGCGAAAGGCCAGCGCTTTCTCGTTAAGCGTGGTCTTAAGCACGTTCAGTTGCGGGATCAGCTGTTCACGGATAGCAATCACCGCGGCCACGTGCATCGCCGTCGGGAACACATCGTTAGAACTTTGGCTCTTGTTGACGTCATCGTTCGGGTGAACCTTGCGCTCCATACCGCGCACACCGCCCAGCAGTTCGCTTGCCCGGTTCGCCAGCACTTCGTTCATGTTCATGTTGCTCTGAGTACCAGAGCCGGTCTGCCAGATGGCAAGGGGGAATTCGTCGCCGTGTTTGCCTGCCAGCACTTCGTCGGCGGCATCGATGATGGCGGTGGCTTTGTCTGCCGACAGCAGGCCTAAATCCTGATTCACTTTGGCTGCAGCGCGTTTGGTCAGCGCCAGCGCCTGAATCAACGAGACGGGCATTTTCTCAGTCGAAATACGGAAATGCTCCAGCGAACGCTGGGTTTGTGCGCCCCATAGCTTGTCAGCCGGGACGTCGATTGCGCCCATTGAGTCTTTCTCACGGCGTATCGTTGTCATTACTTTCTCCTTGATAACAATGAAGTTGGGAACATTGCTCACATGCTTAAGAGATAAGTATTGATGGCTTTTGAATTACTGTATGGCGCTTTGTGCGCTCTTTAATGTACCGGGTGGCGTTAGCACCACCCGGTATTTTTCAAACTACTTCACGCACGCCGAACACTGCGAAGACTGGATCTGTTTGAAGAAGTCATTGCCTTTGTCATCCACCAGGATAAACGCCGGGAAGTCTTCCACTTCAATTTTCCAGATAGCTTCCATACCCAGTTCCGGGTATTCCACGCACTCCAGGCTCTTGATACTGCCCTGTGCCAGCACCGCTGCCGGGCCGCCGATGCTGCCCAGATAGAAGCCGCCATGCTTATGGCACGCATCCGTGACCTGCTGGCTACGGTTACCTTTCGCGAGCATGATCATGCTGCCGCCGTTGGCCTGAAGCTGGTCAACGTAAGAGTCCATACGACCTGCGGTGGTTGGGCCTAACGAACCAGAGGCATAACCTTCCGGGGTTTTCGCCGGGCCTGCATAATAGATTGGGTGATCTTTAATGTACTGCGGCAGACCTTCACCGTTATCCAGACGCTCTTTCAGCTTCGCATGCGCAATGTCGCGCCCCACGATAATCGTCCCGTTCAGGGAGAGTCGTGTCGAAACCGGATACTGAGAAAGCTGCGCCAGAATGTCACTCATCGGACGGTTCAGGTCGACGCGCACTGCTTCGCCCTCACCCGCTTTACGCAGTGCTTCAGGAATATACTTGCCCGGGTTGTTCTCCAGTTTTTCGATCCAGACGCCTTCGCGGTTGATCTTCGCCTTGATGTTACGATCCGCTGAGCAAGAGACGCCCATCCCTACCGGACAGGATGCGCCGTGGCGCGGCAGACGAACAACGCGGATATCGTGGGCGAAGTATTTACCGCCAAACTGCGCGCCAAGCCCCAGATTCTGCGCTTCCTGTAACAGTTCCTGTTCGAGCTGAACATCGCGGAACGCCTGACCGTGCTCGTTCCCTTCCGTTGGCAGGCCGTCGTAATATTTGGTCGAGGCCAGCTTCACCGTTTTCAGGGTGCTTTCTGCTGACGTACCGCCAATCACAAACGCGATATGGTACGGCGGGCACGCCGCAGTGCCGAGGGTGCGCATTTTCTCAACCAGATAGCTCTTCAGCTTGCCCGGCGTGAGCAGCGCTTTGGTTTCCTGGTAGAGGTAAGTTTTGTTAGCTGAACCGCCACCTTTGGCGATGCAGAGGAATTTGTATTCGTCACCGTCAACGCTGTAGAGATCAATCTGCGCTGGCAGGTTGGTGCCGGTGTTGACCTCTTTGTACATGTCCAGCGCCGCGTTCTGAGAGTAGCGCAGGTTGTCTTCGGTGTAGGTGTTGTAAACACCGTGCGCCAGCGCCGCTTCATCGCCGCCGCCCGTCCAGACGCGCTGGCCTTTTTTACCGACGATGATCGCCGTGCCGGTGTCCTGGCAGGTTGGCAGAATGCCTTTTGCCGCGATATCGGAGTTACGCAGGAACTGCAGGGCCACGTACTTGTCGTTTTCGCTGGCCTGCGGGTCACTCAGGATATCAGCAACCTGCTGCTGGTGTGCGGGGCGGAGCATAAACGAGGCATCGTGGAAAGCGTGCTGCGCCAGTAACGTCAGCGCTTGCGGATCCACTTTGAGGATCTCCTGTCCTTCGAACTCAGAAACAGAAACGTGATCGCGGGTTAACAGGTAATACTCGGTATGATCCTTACTGAGGGGGAAAGGATCCTGATAATAAAAGGGTTTGGTCGACATTGTTCTCTCACTTACTGCTTCAGTCTGATTATTTGGGCAGATGTTCCGCTGCCCGCTTAAAAGCGAGTTAGCTTATCCTACACAATTTTTTAACAAAAACTGAGACTAGTACGACTTTTTACATGCGCAGGTTACTTCCGTGCGGTTTATTGCTTTAATACCCGAAGTTTATTTCACATTTGAATCAGGGCTTGATAATGCAAAAACTCATCAACTCAGTGCAAAACTACGCCTGGGGAAGTAAAACTGCGTTAACGGATCTCTACGGGATCGCGAATCCAGGCAATCTGCCGATGGCAGAGCTGTGGATGGGCGCACACCCGAAGAGCAGCTCAAAAATTGAGGACGCAAACGGCCAGGTACAAAGTTTGCGCGACGTGATTGATGCTGACAAAGCTACACTCCTGGGCAGCAAGGTTGCCAGCCGTTTTGGCGAACTGCCGTTCCTGTTTAAAGTGCTGTGCGCCGACCAGCCGCTCTCCATCCAGGTACATCCAAACAAAAAAGCGTCTGAAATGGGTTTTGCGAAAGAGAACGCAGCGGGTATCCCGTTAGACGCCGCCGAGCGAAACTACAAAGATCCGAACCATAAACCGGAACTGGTCTTCGCCCTCACCCCCTTCCTGGCGATGAACGCGTTCCGCGAATTCTCAGAGATTATCACTCTGCTGCAGCCGGTTTCAGGTGCCAACAGCGCTATTTCGCACTTCCTCGAAAACCCGAATGCAGAAAGTCTGGGCCAACTGTTCGCCAGCCTGCTTAACATGCAGGGTGAGGAAAAAACTCACGCGCTGGCAGTGCTGAAAGCAGCCCTCAACAGCCAACAGGGTGAGCCGTGGGATACCATNCGCGTCATTTCTGAGTTCTACCCGGACGACAGCGGCCTGTTCTCCCCGCTGCTGCTGAACGTGGTGAAGCTGAACCCGGGCGAAGCAATGTTCCTGTTTGCCGAGACTCCGCACGCCTACCTGCAGGGTGTGGCGCTGGAGGTGATGGCTAACTCTGATAACGTCCTGCGCGCGGGTCTGACGCCAAAATACATCGACATCCCTGAACTGGTGGCTAACGTCAAGTTCGTGGCAAAACCTGCTGCTGAGCTGCTGACCCAGCCGGTCAAAAATGGTACAGAGCTGGACTTCCCGATCCCGGTGGATGATTTTGCCTTCTCGCTGCACGATCTGAGCGCAACAGAAACGCCGGTTGCTCAGGAGAGCGCTGCTATTCTGTTCTGCGTGGAGGGCGAAGCGGTATTGCATAAGGGAGAACAACGCCTGGTGCTGAAACCGGGCGAGTCGGCATTTGTTGCGGCAAATGAATCTCCGATCGGCATTAGTGGCACTGGCCGTCTGGCGCGTGTTTTCAATAAGCTATAAGCACTTACTGAATTTCTTAACAACTCTTGCTAAGCTAGTTGCAGACTTTATATCACCAGGCGGTCTCTACCGCCTGGTTTCATTTTAGGGATAGTCGCAATGAAAAAATCGGTCGTAGCGGTTGGAGTGATTGTTGCTTTAGGTGTGGTCTGGTCGGGAGCCTCCTGGTTTACCGGTAAACAACTGGAAACCCGCCTGGCAGAGATGGTGGCGCAGGCTAACGGCGAAATTAAGCGTAGCGCGCCGGAGTCAGGTGTCGAGCTAAGCTATCAGAATTATCAGCGTGGCGTGTTTAGCAGCCATATGCAGGTCGTTGTGAAGCCCGTTGCCGGTAACGCAAATGCCTGGCTGAAGCCTGGCCAAAGCGTCGTGCTGGATGAAACGGTAAGCCACGGCCCGTTCCCGCTGGCGCAGTTAAAATCCTTTAACCTGATCCCGTCGATGGCGTCGGTTCATACCGTACTGGTGAATAACGATTTAACGAAGCCGTTGTTCGACCTGGCAAAAAATGAATCTCCTTTCGATATTAATACCCGCATCAGCTATTCCGGTGACACCAGTTCTGATATTGCCCTGAAAGCGCTGAACTATGAAAACGGTAACGAGAAGGTCACCTTCAGCGGCGGTAACTTCAATGTGGGTGCTGACCGCGATGGAAATGTGTTCTCACTGACAGGTGAGGCGCAAAGTGGTCAGGTTAATGCTGTCAACGAATACGATCAAAAAGTTCAACTCACCTTCAATAGCCTGAAAGCCGACGGCAACAGCCGGATGACTGATTTTAAAGAGCGCATCGGCGACCAGAAAATCTCTGTCGATAAGATCGCTATCGCAGTTGAAGGCAAAGAGCTGGCTGTCCTGGAAGGGATGGATCTGGACGGTAAATCCGACGTTTCTAAAGACGGTAAGAGTATCAATACTCAGCTCGACTACACCCTGAAAAGCCTGAAAGTACAGAACCAGGATCTGGGTACTGGCAAGTTGTCGCTGAAAATCGGCAATATCGACGGCCAGGCGTGGCATGAGTTTAGTCAGAAATACAGCAAAGAGAGCCAGGCGTTGCTGACTGATACCGCCCTGCAGCAAAACCCGGAGGTTTATCAGCAACAGGTGATCGCGGTGTTGTTCAACAATCTGCCAATCCTGCTGAAAGGTGAACCGACGATCACCGTCGCTCCTCTGAGCTGGAAAAACAGCAAAGGCGAAACCAACTTTAACCTGTCTCTGCTCCTGAAAGACCCGGCAACCGTAACCGGTGAGCCGCAAACGCTGGCAGAGGAAGTGGATCGCACCGTGAAGTCTCTCGACAGCAAGCTGACCATCCCGATGGACATGGCGACCGAGTTGATGACTCAGGTCGCGAAGCTTGAAGGTTACGGTGATGAAGATGCCGGTAAGCTGGCAAACCAACAGGTGAAAGGCCTGGCGGCAATGGGCCAGATGTTCCGCATCACGAAGCTGGAAAACAACACCATTTCAGCCAGCCTGCAGTATGCCAACGGCCAGGTGACGCTCAACGGCGATAAAATGCCGCTGGATGAGTTTGTCGGGATGTTTGGTATGCCAGCTCTGGATGTCCCGGATCAGGCTGCACCGGATGCACCTGCAGAACCGGTTGCACCACAGCAGTAATCTGAAAAACCCCTCTTTGAGGGGTTTTTTATTGCCGGGTGGTAATTAATACGAATCCAACCCCCTGCGTTCACACCAGTGCACGCAGTTCTTCCTTCATATAGGACGAAAAGTACTCAGGGTTTTTAATAATGACACGCTCACCGGACTCAATTCGTTCTGCCCATCCCGCTAATGTTTTCGTAAACCCGGGGTTCCAGCCTTCCTGGGTTCCTCGGGCAAAAACATCAGCCGCACTGGCCGGAGCCCCTAACTCATTAAGGTACTTGAAAATGCCCTTCGCCGTACTTTCATCCATCGGTTGAGGCGCTGAAGATGATGTATTCATTCCATTAATAAAATCCAGTGCTTTATCAATTACCGTTGGCATATTCTTATCCTTAAATTATCCATGAAATGTACAAGGCTATAATATGGACTGAATTTTGCTTAGCTATCAAAAGGTTTTTCCATTCAGTGCATATTTAGTTGGTCAAATGTGAGCTATGTACGAATGACAGATTTTTTCTACCGCCCTGCGGAATGGGGCAATTGGCCGGACGCTATTTCACCGTCACCAGCCGTGCCGCTACAATCTGGTGTCCGGCCAGGACATCTGTTTTCTCGATACGCTGCATGATCCTGTCGGCCAGCGTGTAACCCATCTCGCGTGCAGGCGTGATAGCCCAGACGATTGGCAGATCGTCCAGCGCATTTTCACCAACATCGGCAAATGCGCCCAGCGCAACCTGATGGCCGAAGAACGTTTCAACACCGCCCTCACCGCTCTGACGCCCGGCGCGGATCAAGCCAAACCAGGCCCCCATCGCAATCACGTCGTTATAGCAAATCACGGCACTTATCGTCGGGCTGCTACGTAATAATGTGCTCATCGCTTCTGCCGCTTTTTTCTGGCTGGATTCGCATTCCACCACCCATTCGCTGTGGAACGGTAGCCCGTATTTGATTAACGTTGCGCAGTAACCGCCCACCCGTTCGGCGCGCGTAAGGGACGAGCTTTTACCCCCAAGCCAGGCAATGCGTTGATGACCGCGTCGAATAAGATGCTCGGTCAACATTTGTGCGGCCTGCATATTGTCCGGACGCAGCGTATCGGCCTCGTCCAGATAACTGGCGCGCGAAGCAAACACCAGCGGAACCCCTTTCTGGGCGGCGTGCTCACACAATTCGCTCCCCACACCCGACGCCCCGGCGATGATCACTCCGTCAACGCCCTGTGTCAGCAGCATATCCAGACGCTGAAGCAGTTGATCGGGCTCACGCCCACCGTGCAGTAAAAAGACCATTCGCCCCTGCGCTTCAAGCGCTTCCGTCAACCCGGCGGTCAGTTCTGCGTAAAACGGAGAAGTCAGGTCACGGACGATCAAACCAATCACGCCACTTTGCCCGCCGCGCAGTGCCGATGCCTGACGGTTACGCACAAAGCCCAGTTGCTCAACGGCCTCGTTAACCCGCTGACCGGTCGCGGGAGAGATGCGCCCTTTCCCGCTCAGCACCAGTGAAACGGTGCTAACAGAAACGCCCGCCGCCAGCGCGACATCGTTGATGGTTATCTTTTTCGCTACAGCCATGTGGTGGCGTGACTCCCTGATAATGAGATCGGTAAAACGTTTTATCAAAACGTTATCTTTATACTACCAGTCAAAGCCTGAGAATGTGATTTAGCGCGCACTAAACTTTGATAAAACGTTTTATCTTCTCGCAGCATTGAAGCAGATAAACCGATTTTAACAATAAAGGAGTCGTTTTATGACGGCAAAAGCGGCACAAAAAATATCGCTGTGGGAGTTTTTCCAGCAACTGGGTAAAACCTTTATGCTGCCCGTGGCACTTCTCTCTTTCTGCGGGATCATGCTCGGGATCGGCAGTTCGCTGAGCAGTAATGATGTCATCACGCTGATCCCATTCCTTGGCAACCCTGTGCTGCAGGCGATTTTTATCTGGATGAGTAAAGTCGGCTCCTTTGCGTTTAGCTTCCTGCCGGTCATGTTCTGTATCGCTATCCCATTGGGTCTGGCACGTGAAAACAAAGGCGTGGCCGCATTTGCCGGCTTCGTCGGTTACGCGGTCATGAACCTTGCGGTCAACTTCTGGCTGACCGCGAAAGGCATTCTGCCAACGACCGATGCTGCCATCCTGAAAGCCAACAACATCCAGAGCGTGATTGGTATTCAGTCCATTGATACCGGGATCCTCGGTGCCGTGATCGCAGGNGTGATCATCTGGATGCTGCACGAGCGTTTCCACAACATCCGTCTGCCTGATGCNCTGGCATTCTTTGGCGGCACCCGCTTTGTTCCGATCATCACGCTCGTCGTAATGGGGCTGTTTGGTCTGATCATCCCCCTGATTTGGCCGGTCTTCGCGCTGGGTATCAACGGTATTGGTCGCATCATTAACGGTGCCGGTGATTTTGGCCCGATGATCTTCGGTACCGGCGAGCGCCTGCTGTTGCCATTCGGTCTGCAACATATTCTGGTGGCCCTGATTCGCTTTACCGAAGCNGGCGGNACGATGGATGTNTGTGGACACGATGTGAGCGGTGCGCTGACCATCTTCCAGGCTCAGCTCAGCTGTCCGACAACGCACGGCTTCTCCGAGAGTGCGACCCGCTTCCTGTCTCAGGGTAAAATGCCAGCCTTCCTGGGCGGTCTGCCGGGTGCCGCGCTGGCAATGTACCACTGNGCCCGCCCGGAAAACCGTCANAAAATTAAAGGTCTGCTGATTTCCGGTGTGATCGCCTGCGTCGTGGGCGGCACCACGGAGCCAATCGAATTCCTGTTCCTGTTCGTCGCGCCAGTGCTGTACCTCATCCACGCCGTGTTGACCGGTCTGGGCTTTACCACGATGGCNNTCCTGGGNGTGACTATCGGTAATACTGACGGCAACGTGATTGACTTCGTGGTGTTCGGGATCCTGCACGGCCTCTCCACCAAATGGTACCTGGTACCGGTGGTGGCCGCTATCTGGTTCGCGGTGTACTACGCTATCTTCCGCTTCGCCATCACCCGCTTTAACCTGAAAACGCCGGGCCGTGATACCGACTCCGCCACCAGCGTTGAACAGGCGGTTGCCGGTACGGTGGGCAAATCGGGCTATAACACCCCTGCTATCCTCGCGGCGCTGGGCGGTGCGGATAACATTACCTCGCTGGACAACTGCATCACCCGTCTGCGTTTGTCGGTGGCAGATATGTCCAAAGTTGATACCAATGCCCTGAAAGCCAACCGGGCCATCGGCGTGGTACAGTTAAATCAGCATAATTTGCAGGTGGTCATCGGCCCGCAGGTACAGTCAGTGAAAGACGAACTGACCACCCTGATGCGTACAGTAGAAGCCTGATACCTTCCCCCCTCAGCACGAGGGGGTTTTACTTTAAGGACTAAAGTCATGTTTGATTTTTCATCCGTGGTGGATCGTCACGGTACCTGGTGTACCCAGTGGGATTATGTCGCTGACCGCTTTGGAGCCGCAGACCTGCTGCCTTTCACCATCTCCGATATGGATTTCGCCACCGCCCCCTGCATTACCGACGCGCTGCACCAGCGAATCAATCACGGCGTGTTTGGCTATAGCCGCTGGAAAAACGATGAGTTTCTGGCCGCCGTCGCGCACTGGTTCCGTCAACGCTTTAACAGCCGTATCAATACCGATACTGTCGTTTACGGGCCTTCCGTTATCTATATGGTGTCCGAACTGATTCGTCTCTGGTCAAAACCCGGCGACGGTGTCGTCGTTCATACCCCGGCGTATGATGCTTTTTATAAAGCCATCGAGGGTAATGCACGTAATGTGGTTGCAGTTGCGATGGAGAAACAGGCTACCGGCTGGCAGGGTAATATGGCCGCGCTTGAGGCCGCACTGGCAAAACCGGAAAACAAAATCCTGCTGCTGTGCAGCCCACAAAACCCGACGGGCAAGGTATGGACGCGCGATGAACTGACCCTCATGGCAGATCTTTGCGCACGTTATGANGTGGCGGTGATCAGCGATGAAATTCATATGGACATGGTGTGGGGAGAGCATCGTCATACCCCGTGGAACGAGGTTGCCCGTGGCAAATGGGCACTGCTGACTTCTGGCTCCAAGAGCTTTAATATTCCGGCGTTGACGGGCGCATACGGCCTTATTGGCGATGACGACAGCCGTCATGGCTACCTGAGTGCGCTAAAAGGCCGTGACGGGCTCTCTTCCCCTTCCGTGCTGGCGCTGACCGCGCATATTGCCGCCTATCAACAGGGTGAGCCGTGGCTGGATGCATTGCGGGCTTACCTGGAAGAGAATTTGCGTTATATCGCTCATGAATTGAACAGTGCTTTTCCGAAATTAAACTGGCAGCCACCTGAGGCCACCTATCTTGCGTGGATTGATTTACGCCCGTTAAACATTGATGAGCAGGTGCTGCAAAANGTGCTGATTGAGCAGGAAAAAGTCGCCATCATGCCGGGATATACCTATGGAAAAGAGGGTAACGGTTTTATTCGCCTCAATGCGGGTTGCCCGCGCAGTAAGCTGGAACAAGGGGTGAAGCGGCTTATTTCCGGGGTGAACACCCTTCTGTAACACATTTGCGCAACGGAATATTCCATTGCGCAAATGGATTTTTACCCCGTTTTGTTTTTATAATATGACGCACTTTAACCAGAAAAGAGTGCGACCATGATTGATACAAGCCTTCCTTTAACTGATATTCATCGTCACCTTGACGGTAACATTCGTGCCCAAACCATTCTCGATCTTGGCCGCCAGTTCAATTTAACTCTTCCTGCTCAAACGCTTGAAACCTTGATCCCTCACGTTCAGGTCACCTCAAATGAACCGGATCTGGTCAGTTTTCTGAGCAAGCTCGACTGGGGCGTGAAAATGCTGGCCTCGCTGGACGCCTGCCGCCGTGTCGCCTTTGAGAACATTGAAGATGCTGCCCGTAACGGCCTGCATTATGTCGAACTGCGCTTCTCGCCAGGTTATATGGCAATGAACCACAACCTGCCGGTTGCAGGTGTGGTGGAAGCCGTGATTGAAGGCGTGCGCGAAGGGTGCAAAGCCTTCGATGTACAGGCGCGTCTGATTGGCATTATGAGCCGTACGTTCGGTGAAGCGGCCTGCCTGCAGGAACTGGAAGCGCTGCTGGCACATCGTGACCAGATCACCGCCGTCGATCTGGCCGGTGACGAGCTGGGCTTCCCGGGTCATCTGTTCCTCTCTCATTTCAACCGCGCACGCGATGCAGGCTGGCATATCACCGTTCATGCAGGCGAAGCGGCAGGCCCGGAAAGTATCTGGCAGGCGATCCGTGAACTGGGTGCCGAGCGTATTGGCCACGGCGTGAAGGCAGTAGAAGATCGCGCGCTGATGGATTTCCTTGCAGAACAGCGCATTGGCATTGAATCTTGCCTGACCTCCAACATCCAGACCAGCACGGTGCCAACGCTGGCGCAGCATCCGCTGAAAACGTTCCTGGAGCATGGCGTTCTGGCCTCGCTGAACACCGACGATCCGGCCGTTCAGGGGGTGGATATTATCCACGAATACAACATCGCTGCACCGCAGGCGGGGCTGAGCCGCGAGCAGATCCGTCAGGCACAAATTAACGGGCTGGAAAGTGCCTTCTTAACACCAGCGGAGAAACAGGCGCTACGCGAGAAGGTCGCTCAGAAGTAACATTATTGCCGGGTCGCACTGCGCGTACCCGGCCTGCAAGGATCTACGCCAGACAAAGCGTCGCGCGATGTTTGGCGGATTCAATCCCCAGTTCGATCAGCTCCATAATCTGGATAGCCTGACTGGCCGGAATCGGGTTTTCCCCGACACCGTTCAGCGCATCACGGACAGAGGCATAAAACGCGGGATAGTTACCCGGCAGAGTCAGCAGCGTTTCCTCAACCATCTCCTCACCTTCAACACGCGTCACTACGCCATCCCGCATGTCGTAACCCCAGTCTTCCTGCGGTAAACGCTCCCCGTTTTTCAGACGGTCTTCCTGCGGATCCAGACCAAACTTCACGTAGCTCCCCCGCGTACCGTGGAGGATATACCGCGCAGATTCTGCGGCGGCCAGCATCGTTCCGTGAAGCACGACACGGCGCTGCGGGTAACTTAAGATTGCGTGAAAGTAATCCGTCGTTTGTGCGCCAGGCCTGAGCTGAGCCAGATCAACCGTCATGCTTACCGGCAGGCCAAACAGATTCACGGTCTGGTCGAGCAGATGCGGGGCTAAATCGTACCAGATACCGCTACCCGGCCCCGCCAGTTCCCGCCAGCGGTTACGCACCTGGGGACGGAAACGGTCAAAATGCGATTCAAAATAAACAATTTCCCCCAGTGTCCCCTCGCTGAGGAGCGCTTTTACCGTCAGAAAATCGCTGTCCCAGCGTCGGTTGTGGAATACCGACAGCAGTCTGCCAGAACTTCTTGCCAGCGCATCCAGTTCACGCGCCTGTGACAACGTCACGGTAAAGGGTTTATCGACAACCACATGCTTAGCGGCTTCCAGTGCGGCCTTCGCCAGCGGAAAGTGCGTGTCGTTCGGGGTGGGGATAACAATTAAATCAATATCTGGATCGTTGAAAAGATGTTTGGGCTCAGAGACCACCGGAACGGTGGGCCAGTCTGCATGCACTTTGGTTGCATCGCTGCTTGAAACCGCCGCCAGCGTCATTCCCGGCGTTCCGGCAATCAGAGGCGCGTGAAATGTTTTACTTGCATACCCGTAACCAATAAGCCCGACACGGATGCTATCACTCATAGTGTTGCCCTCTCATGTGATGTTCTTATTTCACACTGGCTATCCTGGTGTCACTACAGATTAATAATGTGCCATATGACTTAGAATAGCATCCTGTGCCGGTTGTTTTTGTTACATTAATGTAACCTTCTGATTTTGCTTAGGGGAAACGTTCCCAAAGCGCTTGCCGTGACAGAAACTGCACTGTAACATTTGCAATCTGTATTTATGGATAAATTACAAACACGAATCATGACGTCAATTATTAATAGAATCATTGAATTAGCGGGATGGATTGTTCTTGGGGTTTCGGTCATTTTGCTCGGCGTTGCCAGTCATATCGATAACTACCAGCCGCCGGAGCCTGTCACTGTCGCGCAACCGAAGTAGCCCGGGCTGCAATAAAGAGTGACATAATATGTCAGTTACTTATTGCCAGTCGTGTTGAACACGGTTAACCTTCTCTTCCAGGCATCAGTCGATGCCTGAATCTTTCAGCAAAGAAAACTCCTAATTTCGTCGCGTTACCTGAGTGGGCTGTTTACGTCTTTATTAATCCGTTTATTATTCGAACGAATTACCTTTAATGGTATTACTCACTTTTATATGGAAACTTATTAACATGACAGTTCAGGACTATTTATTAAAATTTCGCAAGATCAATTCCCTTGAGAGCCTGGAAAAACTGTTTGACCATCTGAACTACACGCTGTCGGATAATCAGGACATCATTAATATGTATCGCGCCGCTGACCATCGCCGTGCGGAGCTTGTCTCTGGTGGCCGTTTGTTCAACGTCGGTGAAGTGCCTAAATCTGTATGGCGTTACGTTTTATAAGAAAGTAGCCATCCGCGCGAAATGTTATATACTCTCCGCCCTGCAAACTGGCTGTACAACATTTCGCGCAGACTTATGGGAGAGTTCATGACCGCAACGCCTGGAGAAAGAATTGGAGGCTGGTTAATCGCCCCACTGGCATGGCTGCTGGTTGCCTTATTAAGCGCCTCACTTGCGCTGTTGCTTTACACTACAGCACTGATTACACCTCATGCAATCCAGACCCTGATGTCGCAAAGCGTGCTTAATATTGCGATGTGGTTTGTGTCTTTCGTTTTCGCGATCGCCATGTGGTACTACACGCTGTGGCTCACCATTGCGTTCTTTAAACGCCGCAAGAGTGTACCGAAACACTACATTATCTGGCTGCTCATTTCGGTGCTGCTGGCGGTAAAGGCGTTTGCTTTTTCACCGGTTTCCGACGCTCTGGCCGTTCGTCAGCTGCTCTTCCCGCTGCTGGCGGCTGCGCTGCTGGTGCCTTACTTCAAGCGTTCGACGCGGGTGAAAAAAACCTTCGTCAACCCGTAATAACCTTACAGTTAACCTGTTGTCGCCTGTTGTGGTTTATCCGATAATGGGCGGCTTTTTTATTTCAGGCTGAATAATGACCGATTACTTACTGCTCTTTGTCGGGACTGTGCTGGTTAACAACTTCGTTCTGGTGAAGTTTCTTGGCCTGTGCCCGTTTATGGGGGTTTCCAAAAAGCTGGAAACTGCAATGGGCATGGGGCTGGCGACAACCTTCGTCATGACGCTGGCCTCAGTCTGCGCGTGGTGGATTGATACCTGGATCCTCATCCCGCTGGGGTTAACCTATCTCCGCACGCTGGCTTTTATCCTGGTTATCGCGGTTGTTGTGCAATTTACCGAAATGGTGGTGCGCAAAACCAGCCCTGCGCTGTATCGCCTGCTGGGCATCTTTTTGCCGCTGATCACCACCAACTGCGCCGTACTTGGCGTGGCACTGCTGAACATCAACCTCGGGCATAACTTCATGCAATCGGCGCTGTATGGCTTCTCTGCCGCCGTCGGTTTCTCGCTGGTGATGGTGCTGTTTGCCTCTATTCGTGAACGCCTGGCGGCTGCGGACATCCCTGCGCCCTTTCGCGGGAATGCGATTGCACTGGTGACCGCAGGTTTAATGTCTTTGGCCTTTATGGGCTTTAGTGGGCTGGTGAAGTTGTAATGAATGCTATCTGGATTGCCATCGCCTCCATCAGCGTCCTGGGGTTGATGTTTGGCCTGATTCTGGGTTACGCCTCCCGTCGGTTTGCGGTCGAGGACGATCCGGTTGTAGAAAAAATTGATGAGCTCCTGCCGCAAAGCCAGTGTGGGCAATGTGGTTACCCTGGCTGTCGCCCCTATGCAGAAGCCGTCGGTATTCAGGGTGAGAAAATCAACCGCTGTGCACCAGGTGGCGAAGCGGTGATGCTGAAAATAGCGGCCCTGCTTAACGTTGATCCGCAGCCTGTTGATGGTGATGCGGAGGTACAGGAGCCGGTTCGGGCCCTTGCCGTGATCGACGAAGCAAACTGTATTGGCTGTACCAAATGTATTCAGGCCTGCCCTGTCGACGCCATTGTTGGCGCAACCCGCGCCATGCATACCGTAGTGGCAGATCTGTGCACCGGCTGTAATCTCTGCGTGGCCCCCTGCCCGACACAGTGCATAGAATTGCGTCCGGTCGAAACGACTACCGAAAGCTGGAAGTGGGATCTTCAAACCATTCCGGTTCGCATCATTCCTGTGGAACAACATGCTTAAGTTATTTTCTGCGTTCAGAAAAGAGAAGATTTGGGACTTTGACGGCGGTATTCATCCGCCAGAGATGAAAACCCAGTCCAACGGTACGCCGCTGCGTCAAATTCCGCTGGCCACCCGTTACGTCATGCCGCTGAAACAACATATCGGCGCGGAAGGTGAACTGTGCGTAAAAGAAGGTGACATTGTCCTTCGCGGCCAGCCGCTGACCTTTGGTCGCGGACGTATGCTGCCGATACACGCCCCAACGTCCGGCAAAGTGGTGTCGATTGCGCCCCATACCGTTGCCCACCCTTCTGCACTGTCTGAACTGAGCGTCGTTATTGAAGCCGACGGTGAAGATCGCTGGATAGACCGTGACGGCTGGAGCGACTACCGCACCCAGAGTCGTGAAGCACTTATCGAACGCATTCATCAGTTCGGCGTTGCCGGTCTGGGTGGTGCAGGGTTCCCGACGGGCACCAAACTGCGCGGCGGCGGCGATAAAATTCAGACGCTGATCATCAATGCCGCCGAGTGCGAGCCATATATCACCGCCGATGACCGTCTGATGCAGGACTGTGCTGCACAGGTGGTGGAAGGTATCCGTATCCTCGCGCACATCCTGCAGCCGCGCGACGTGCTGATTGGTATTGAAGATAACAAACCGCAGGCCATTTCCATGCTGCGCGCAGTACTGGCAGGCTGTCATGATATCAGCCTGCGCGTTATCCCGACTAAATACCCGTCAGGTGGCGCGAAACAGCTGACACAAATTTTGACCGGTAAACAGGTTCCGCACGGCGGACGCTCCTCCGATATTGGCGTGCTGATGCAAAACGTCGGTACCGCCTATGCCGTGAAGCGTGCAGTGATTGACGGTGAACCGCTGACCGAGCGCGTGGTGACGCTGACCGGGGAGTCGGTTTCCCGGCCTGGCAACGTCTGGGCGCGTCTGGGTACGCCAGTACGTCATCTTCTGGATCAGGCCGGGTTCTGTCCTGGCAGTGACCAGATGGTGATTATGGGGGGCCCTCTGATGGGCTTTACCCTGCCGTGGCTGGATGTCCCGGTCGTGAAGATCACCAACTGCCTGCTCGCCCCTTCCCCGACGGAAATGGGCGAAGAGCAGGAAGAGAAAGGCTGTATTCGTTGTAGCGCCTGCGCCGACGCCTGCCCGGCAGATCTGCTCCCGCAGCAGTTGTACTGGTACAGCAAAGGTCAGCTGCACGATAAAGCTAAAGCACACAACCTTGCCGACTGTATAGAATGCGGTGCCTGCGCCTGGGTGTGTCCAAGCAACATCCCGCTGGTGCAATATTTCCGTCAGGAGAAGGCTGAAATTTATGCCATCTCCCAGGAAGAGAAACGCGCTGCCGACGCAAAAGCCCGTTTTGAAGCCCGTCAGGCACGACTCGAACGCGAGAAAATGGCCCGTCAGGAGCGCCATAAGCAGGCAGCCGTCCAGCCTGGAGAGAAAGATCAGGATGCGATAAACGCCGCGCTGGCTCGCGTGCGGGAGAAAAAAGCTACCGCCGCACAAACCGTGGTGATCCCGGCAGGCGAGAAACCGGATAACAGCGAAGCTATTGCCGCCCGTGAAGCGCGTAAGGCCGCAGCACGCGCACGTCAGGCAGAGAAAGCACAAGACGTACAGCCGGAAGTGAACGCCGATCCGCGTAAAGCTGCCGTTGAAGCGGCTATTGCTCGCGCCAAAGCGCGTAAAGCCGGACAGCAGGACGTGGTTGTTGAGCCTGAACAGGTTGACCCACGTAAGGCTGCAGTGGAAGCGGCTATCGCCCGCGCCAAAGCGCGTAAAGCCGCGCAGCTGGAGCAAACCACGGAGTCAGACGCGCCGGTTGATCCGCGCAAAGCTGCCGTTGAAGCAGCGATTGCCCGGGCCAAAGCACGCAAAGCNGCACAGCAGGAAGAACAGCCCCTGACCGCAAATGACGATCCACGCAAAGCCGCCGTCGCTGCCGCGATTGCGCGCGTTCAGGCGAAGAAAGCCGCACAGCAAGCAGTTAACGAGGATTAAATGGTTTTCAGAATCGCAAGTTCCCCCTACACCCATAACCAGCGTCAGACGTCCCGGATTATGATGCTGGTCTGTCTGGCCGCACTGCCGGGCATCGCCGTACAGTGCTGGTTTTTCGGCTGGGGAACCCTTTTCCAGTTAGTCCTGGGTTGCGCCAGTGCGTTAACGGCTGAAGCGCTGGTGCTGAAGCTGCGTAAGATGGATGTCTCCCGTATTCTGAGCGACAACTCCGCGCTGTTAACCGGCCTGCTACTGGCTATCAGTATTCCACCGTTTGCTCCGTGGTGGATGGTGGTTCTCGGTACCGTGTTCGCAGTGATCATTGCCAAACAACTCTATGGCGGGCTGGGCCATAACCCGTTTAACCCGGCGATGATCGGTTACGTGGTTCTGCTGATCTCCTTCCCGGTACAGATGACCAGCTGGTTGCCGCCGCACGAAATAGCAGCCACAGTGCCAGGTTTTATGGATGCCCTGCAGATGATCTTTACCAGCCATACGGCATCCGGTGCCGATATGAACACGCTGCGTATGGGTGTGGACGGTATCAGCCAGGCCACCCCACTTGATACCTTTAAAACCTCCCTGCATGCCGGGCACAGCGTTGAGCAGATCATGAAATCGGCGATTTACAGCGGTGTGCTGGCAGGTGCTGGCTGGCAGTGGGTCAACCTGGCGTATCTGCTGGGTGGCGTGTTCCTGCTGCAACAAAAAGCGATTCGCTGGCATATTCCGGTCAGTTTCCTTGTGACGCTGGCAGTCTGTTCCACGCTGGGCTGGGTGTTTTCTCCTGAGTCACTTGCCAGCCCGCAGATGCATCTGCTCTCCGGCGCGACCATGCTGGGTGCGTTCTTTATCCTGACCGACCCGGTCACAGCGTCTACCACCAATCGCGGTCGCCTGATTTTCGGCGCGCTCGCCGGGCTGCTGGTGTGGCTTATTCGTAGCTTTGGCGGCTACCCGGACGGTGTTGCCTTCGCCGTCCTGCTTGCCAACATCACCGTTCCGCTCATTGACTACTACACGCGTCCGCGTGTGTATGGTCATCGTTAAGGGTTTCGCTATGCTGAAAACAATGCAAAAACATGGCGTCACGCTGGCCATTTTCGCCGCCGTCCTGACGGGGCTGACGGCGCTGGTAAACGCACTGACCAAAACGACCATTGATGAACAGGCAGCGAAGCAGCAAAAAGCGTTGTTCGATCAGGTGATCCCGTCTGACGTCTACGATAATGATCTGCAGAAAAGCTGTTTCGTGGTGCAGGCACCGCAGTTAGGCAAAGGCACACATCGCGTCTTTATTGCCCGCAAAGGGGATAAGGCCGTGGGCGCGGTCATGGAAGCGACGGCTCCCGACGGGTATTCCGGTGCCATTCAACTGCTCGTTGGCAGCGATTTTTCCGGTACCGTGCTGGGTACCCGCGTGACGGCACATCATGAAACGCCAGGGCTGGGAGATAAAATCGAACTGCGTCTGAGCGACTGGATTTTGCATTTTGCCGGTAAAGTGATCCACGGTGAGACAGACACGGCTTTCGCCGTGAAGAAAGATGGCGGCGAATTCGACCAGTTCACGGGCGCAACCATTACCCCGCGCGCCGTCGTCAATGCCGTAAAACGAGCCGGGTTGTATGCAGAAACACTGCCCGCGCAAATTAATAATCTTCCGGCCTGTGAGGAGTAGTCATGAGCCAGGTTAAAGAGGTTATCGTCCAGGGGCTGTGGAAAAACAACTCCGCACTGGTGCAATTGCTGGGGATGTGCCCGCTGCTGGCAGTGACATCCACCGCCACCAACGCGCTTGGCCTGGGGCTGGCGACAACGCTGGTGCTGACCCTGACCAACCTGTCCATCTCCGCGCTGCGCCGCTGGACACCGTCGGAAATCCGCATTCCGATTTACGTGATGATCATCGCTTCGGTGGTGAGTATCGTTCAGATGCTGATTAACGCCTATGCTTTTGGTCTGTACCAGTCTCTGGGGATTTTTATTCCGCTTATCGTGACCAACTGTATTGTGGTCGGACGCGCTGAAGCCTTTGCGGTGAAGAACAGCCCGGCAATGTCAGCCCTGGATGGTTTTTCCATCGGCATGGGTGCGACCTGCGCAATGTTTGTTCTGGGATCTCTGCGTGAAATTCTGGGCAACGGAACGCTGTTTGACGGTGCCGATGCGCTGCTGGGCGGCTGGGCAAAAGCGTTGCGTATCGAGGTGTTCCATACGGATACACCATTCCTGCTGGCGATGTTACCGCCGGGCGCTTTTATTGGCCTCGGCATGATGCTGGCGGTAAAATATCTGATTGATGAGAAACGTAAACGCCGTGCTGCCGAGCGCAGCGTACAGGAAGGGATACCCGAGAAGGCCTCATGAATAAAGAAAAACGCATCGCGATCCTGACCCGTCTGCGGGACGAGAACCCACATCCGACGACGGAGCTGAATTTTAACTCGCCGTTTGAGCTATTGATCGCCGTGTTGCTTTCGGCGCAGGCCACTGACGTGAGCGTCAATAAAGCGACTGCCCTGCTCTATCCGGTAGCCAACACGCCAAAGGCGATGCTGGAGCTTGGTGTAGATGGCGTGAAGTCGTATATCAAAACCATCGGCCTGTTTAACAGCAAAGCGGAAAACGTCATCAAGACCTGCCGGATTTTGCTTGAACAGCACGGCGGTGAAGTACCGGAAGATCGTGCTGCGCTGGAGGCGTTACCTGGCGTTGGGCGTAAAACAGCTAACGTGGTGTTGAACACTGCGTTTGGCTGGCCAACTATCGCCGTTGACACCCATATTTTCCGCGTATCCAACCGCACTCGCTTCGCACCGGGTAAGAACGTAGAACAGGTTGAAGAGAAACTGTTAAAAGTGGTTCCCGCCGAATTTAAGGTCGATTGCCATCACTGGTTGATTCTGCATGGCCGTTATACCTGCATTGCGCGCAAGCCTCGCTGCGGCTCCTGTATCATTGAAGATCTCTGCGAATACGATAGCAAAGAATCATTGTAAGGGTTGCAGGCGGCAGTGACGTCAGAATGCCCCGGCAGATGATGCTGTCGGGGCATGACGTTCTGTCTGGCTTCCTACTTTTTCCGCGTGTCAATGAAACGCATAATCACCACATAGAAAACGGGCACAAAGAAAACGGCGAGTAAAGTACCACTTATCATACCGCCGAAAACGCCCGTACCAATTGCGTGCTGCGTACTGTCGCTTGCTCCGCTGGCGAACATCAGTGGCACGACCCCCAGCGTAAAAGCAAGTGACGTCATGAGTATCGGCCTTAAGCGTTGCTTCGACGCAGCTAAAGTTGCCTGTATCAACGTGTGACCCTGAGCCCGTAACTGCCTCGCAAACTCTATAATCAGAATCGCATTTTTGGCAGACAGCCCTATCAGGGTTATCAGCCCCACTTTGAAAAAGACATCGTTCGTCATATTCGCAATGGTCACAGCCAGAACCGCGCCGAGGAGCCCCAGCGGAACAACCAGCATAACCGCAAACGGAATAGACCAGCTTTCATACAGTGCCGCCAAAACCATAAACACCACTAAAATCGACAGGACAATGAGCCCCGGGAGTTGAGATGCAGACTCTTTTTCCTGTAATGAGCTGCCCGCCCATTCTCCTGCAAAACCTGCGGGTAAACGCCCTGCCAGTGTTTCCATCTCTGCCATCGCAGTACCACTGGATCCCCCCGGAGCCGCGCTGCCGGTGATGCGTATAGCAGGATACCCCTGATAACGATTTAACTGCTGTGGTGCGACGGCCCAGGATTGGGTCACAAATGTCGACAAGGGTACCATTTGCCCCAAGCGGTTTTTTACCGGGATGTTCAGTAACTGCTCAGGCTGCATGCGGTAAGGTGCATCGGCCTGTACAATAACCTGCTGAACCCGGCCATTATTTGTGTAGTCATTGACGTAATTTGAGCCTGTTGTGACGGAAAGCGTTTGATTAATCTCTTCAAACGACACGCTCATGGCTTCCGCCTTTTCCCTGTCCACATTAAGGGCCAGACGGGTTCCCTCCGGAAGCCCATCAATATAAACATCCGTCAATTGTGAACTCTGGTTGGCATGCCGCACGAGCTCATCCGCTGCATTTTTTAATGCCTGATACCCCTTCCCCCCTCTGTCCTGCAGGTAATAGGTAAATCCGGATGAGGTCCCCATATCGGAAATTGCCGGTGGAAGCAGGCTCATTGTGACCGCATCAGGAACAGCTTCCATTCTGGACTGGATATGGTCGGCTTCATCCTGCGCGGTGGCTCCCTTACGGTATTTCCAGTCTTTCAGCGTGGTGAAGGACATTGCCGAATTCGGCCCTGAACCTGAAAACCCAAATCCGAGGATCATGATGTTGCTTTCAATTGCCTGCCGTGACGCAATTTCATCTTCAAATGTTTTCACCACCTTCAGGGTACGCTGCATCGTGGCGTCTGCAGGCAGCTGGATAGAAGACATAAAGTAGCCTTGATCTTCGTCTGGCAGAAACGAAGAAGGTAACGAGGATAACCCGACAAACAAGGCACTACATAATGCAGCATACAGCAGCATCATGCGCCCGGTCCGCTTCAGAACACCGCCCAGACCGGACTCATAAAAGGACGTGAGCGTGTGGAAACGTGCGTTAAACCACAACGAAAACGCATTGCCTCTGTTCTTCTGGCCAGGTGGATGAGGCTTAAGCAACGTGGCACACAGCGCAGGTGTAAGCGTTAGCGCCAGAAATGCCGATAACAAAATAGACACGGCCATAGAAATACAAAATTGCCGGTAAATGATGCCGACGGAACCGGTCGCAAAACCCATTGGAATAAATACGGCGGTGAGTACGAGCGTAATGCCTATGATTGCTGGCGTGATCTCATGCATAGCTTCCCGCGTTGCATCCCGGGGAGACAACCCTTTTTCTTCCATCAGACGTTCGACGTTCTCTACGACAACAATGGCGTCATCAACGATGATGCCAATCGCCAGCACCATACCAAACATCGTCAGAATGTTGATGGAATAACCACTTAATAGCATCACGGTAAAGGTCCCCAGAAGTGCCACCGGTGCCACAATAGCCGGGATCAGCGTGCAACGTATCTTGTGCAGAAAAAGCAGCATCACAAGGAAGACCAGCACCATCGCTTCAGCAAAAGTCTGCATGACTTTCAGAATTGAAAGCTTCACAAAGGGAGCGGTATCAAAGGGAACCGTAAACGCCATCCCTTCAGGAAGAACACCTGAAAGCTCGCTAATCCGTTCGCGAATTCCCGATGCCGTGCTTATCGCATTTGCGCCAGGCGAAAGCTGGATAGCGGCTGCCGTGGCAGGTACCCCCTTCTCGCGGATGCCGAAAGCATAACTTTGCAGCCCGGACTCAACGCGAGCGATATCGGACAACTTCAGACGTGCGCCTGTCGTCTCTGACTTAATGGTGATATTGCGAAAAGCATCCACAGAGGAGAGCTGCCCCATCACCGTAATCGGATACGTCACCCCCTGCCCGGGTACTGTAGGCTCATCGCCCGTTCTGCCAGGTGAAACGATCATGTTTTGCTGGGCAACGGCAGTCAGTACGTCGGTGACAGAAAGGCCAAAACTGTGCAGTTTCATTGGATCCAGCCATATCCGCAGGGCTTTTTCACCGCCAAACAACTGAACTTTTCCCACGCCTGGCACCCGCCGAAGCTCATCGCTCACGTTTCTGGCAAAATAGTCGCTCAAATCTGCTTCCTGGTACTCTCCTGTGCTGGAGGTTAACCCCACCATCATCAGAAACCCGGAATTTGCCGCCTCAACGTTAATACCGTTTTGACGAACTGCCTGAGGTAGACGGGGCTCCACAATTTTTATCTGGTTTTGCAGATCCATCTGAGCAAGTTTAATGTCTGTGCCAGGCCTGAACGTGACCGTAATAGAAGCTGTACCGCTGGTATCGCTGGAGGATTCAAAATAAAGCAAATTATCCACGCCAGAAATTTCACGTTCGATGAGTGAAACGACGGATGTGTTCATGACGTCAGGACTGACGCCAGGGTAACTGACCGAAATAATGATACCAGGCGGCGCGACTGCCGGATACTGAGCGACGGGTAGACGCGGTATAGACAATATTCCAGTCAGGACGATGAACAGCGCCACTACCCAGGCGAAAACAGGACGTTCAATAAAAAATTGTGGCATTAAATATACTTCCAGTCAGCTAACATAACGTTCAGGTAAGTCAGAATGCTCCACCCGATAAACGTCTATCGTCGTCGGTTGTTACCCGTTTACCGGGATCCCGGAGTGGCAAAATTTTTGTAAGCAGCTGCGGAATGTCATCCAGATAAAGCGACATTCAGCATGTGTTGAGTCTACGGTGTACATGTTTAGAGTGTATGGGGGGTTTATGGAGGAAATGTTGAGCCAGGCTCAGAGATCTTGCGCCCCCCTATTTAGATAAATATGTAATATCTGAATTTGTGTTGCACATGCATTCAAATCATTCTCATGGTCAGATATAAAGGTGAGCCAATAAAAAAGATCAACAAAAAACATTCATAGTAAAAGACCAGATCGTCTATATCTGGCGGAACATTCAGCAGCGTGGTGAAGATAAGGATAAGGTAAGCAAAAATCACCACCAAACCAAAAGTCAAAATACATAACTCCTTAAGCGCCCCTGATTTTTTTTGCGAAATGAGTAACAGAACTGACATTGATATGCAGCCATAAATCAACGGTGACGAGAGGATGGTCGACGCCACTTGCTCTTCTTCATTGTGCATCAGAACCAGCCAAAGATAGAGCAACCCCCAGGATATTAACAGGAATACAAATGAGATGCTGATTTTTCTGGATACTGCATATTTTTTAATGTTCATACTCATTAGCGTCGAAATTTAATTAATGTGGCAAGTCATGGACAGGTTCTTTTTCCAGAAGTTCATTTATTCACAGAATATATCCTTTCCATCTATACCTGAATGCACACCCTGCACACTATTACACTACAGTGTTGAGTGTTTATTTCCGTAATGTGGAGCCAATGTGGAGATACCATTCTAAATGACCTTTATCACTTACCTGATACAACAATGGAAATTTTCACTATAACTGCAACTTTTACATAAAAGGAGGGTCTGAATGCTTCATACAGACCTGACAGGTCAAACAATGGGCGTTAATTTGCTTTTGGTATCAAATTTTTCAGCCATATACTCAGATAAGACATAGCATATATTATCCGTACAACAGGAGATAAAATGAACAAAAACAACCTAATCCTGGTTGCCGAAGATGATGATGAAATAGCCGATATCCTGATGAGCTATTTACAACGTGCGGGAATGAAGACGCTCAGGGCGGCGGATGGCGAGCTGGCAATAAGCCTTAGTCGCCTTAATAAACCCGATCTTATCTTGCTGGACATCCACCTGCCCGTGTTTGATGGCTGGAGTGTCCTGACAACGTTGCGTAAAGAAAGTAATGTTCCCGTCATTATGGTCACCGCGCTTGATCAGGATGTGGATAAACTCATGGGCTTACGGCTTGGTGCTGATGATTATGTTATCAAACCCTTTAATCCTTCCGAGGTGGTTGCGAGGGTTGAAGCGGTGCTGCGCCGAACAAAACCCAACGCACAGCAGGCTGGTGCCAGACCACTCAGAACGCCATTTATTACCATCTACCCTGATGATTTCTATATTGAGATCACCGTCGGGAGTGACGTTGTTACCCCGGTACTGACAACAACCGAATTTAAGCTCCTGACTTATCTGGCCAGAAACCCGAGAAAAGTGTGTTCCCGTGAAGAATTACTTAACGCCTGCCTGCCTGAAGGCGACACGCTTGACCGAACGGTAGACAGCCACATGAGTAAACTGCGTAAAAAACTTGAACACGCAGGCCTTAAAGGGGTTCCAGAAAGTATAAGGGGGATGGGTTACCGGTTGGGTGAGAATAAATGAGAAAAGAGCCTATTCTGAGCCGTCAAATATTGACGTACATGCTATCGCTAACGTTCATCATCATTATTATCTCCATCGTGGGAACCTATTTATTTTATACCTTTTTAATAGATTACATTCCGGGAGGTCTGGCATCCGGAGAAGAAGACAAGATGACCTTGCTGGACTGGTCATGGATAATCATCGCGACAACAACCAGTCTGATGATTTCCCTCTTTTTCACATTGAAATTGTCAGCAAGAATACTGACTCCGCTAAACGCTGTAGCCTATAGCCTGAAACGCATTTCACAAGGGGATCTTGATGCCAGGGCGTATTGTGCTACGTCGCAGTTGGGGGAGATAAATAACCTTGTTAATGATTTCAACGAAATGGCCGAAAAGTTGCAAACGCTGGAGGCCCAGAGACAGTCGTGGAATGCGGCTATTGCCCATGAACTCAGAACACCCGTGACGATTCTGCGGGGACGGCTTCAGGGGCTGGTAGACGGTGTTTTTGAACCGGACGCGGCTTTGTTCAAAAATCTGCTCAAGCAAACCGAAGGGTTAACCCATCTGATTGAAGATCTCAGGGTTGTTAGCTCTTCCGGAGGAGCAGGTTATACATTATCACCCTGTGAAGTTGATCTTCAGGAAACGATAACAAGTGCGCTTGATGCCTTCGCGATGGAATTTAAAAGCAATCATTTCAATATTATAACTGAACTCAGACACCAGCACTGCGTCTGCGATCCCTTGCGCATTATTCAGTGCCTGACCGTACTCTTTGATAATGCCTTACACTATTCAACATCGAAGACACTCGTCGTGAGAAATGGCGTTACTGATAAAGAAAACTACATTCTGATTGAGGATAAGGGCCCCGGCATTCCCCAACCATTTCAGAAATTTTTGTTCCAGCCCTTTCAGCGTGGAGAAGGCGCACGAGAAGCCAATCCCGAAGGGTGCGGGCTTGGGTTATCGGTGGTCAGAGCTATCATGTTAGCCCACAGTGGTGATGCAAGTTACAGGCTAACGCAGCAGAATCACTCAGTATTCAGGCTGTCATGGCCAGTGGCTAAGTAACGTCAGCGACATCATGAAACAGGCTCATGCGAGCCTGTTTTCTACTGGCGTTAAGTGCCACATCTCCCCGAGTCTGGCATCCCACTCTGACGGTGTTATTTTAAGCTTCCCGCGTTTTGGGCTTAATGTAATTTCACTGAAGTAGATTTCATCTTTGTTTAGCATAAGATCAACACGACAATAATCTATTCCCTTTGCTAACTCCTGTGATGCAGCAATGGCATGACGAAATGATTCAGGCTCCTGAATCATATGTGGTGTATTCGGGTATTCCATCTGGAATGGTTGCAATCGCCAGGACCTATCATAAACATTGATAAAACCTTTCCCACTATCATCGGTGAAATCTGCCTCAACGAAGCAGGCAACACCATGAAAACAATGCACCCGCAGCATTTCAGGAGTATTGTTCCTGTCCTGACCCGAAAACAAATCTATGTACTCTTCGCAGAGAATGACTGGCTTGATATTCTTATATTGCCACTCCCTCGTGGTGTAATACATATTTCGTTTTAACGCAAATTTAAGCCTGTTCGCCGCTTTTGTGGTGTTAAATCCGTCCCGACTTGTGCAAATGACGGTGCTCCCGCAGTCATGATTACACTTCAGAACAAACTTCTCAGGTAACACGCTAAAATCGATATCTTCTGCTTTATTATAGATACCAATCAGAGGTACCGTTTTAATTTTTTGCGTTCTGGCGTGAACATACTCCCGAACCGCAAGCTTATCAGCAAGAAACGTATATAACGTGTTATGGTCAAATATCAGTCTGTGACATAGCTTTTCGTTCAGCGTTACAGGCTGCCTTAAGTTTGAAAGTTTACCTGATGATTTATAAAGTCTGGTTGTATGGAAGTGCAAGTCTGTTGTGAAAAAAGACCGCCATTTCCTGAGCAAATATTCAGCATATTTTAAATGACCGTTAAGTTTGTTCATTGTTCCTCCTGGGCACAATGAACATTTTGCTAGCGGATGATTGATTTATATTGTGCAAATTATGGAGAGGATATGGAGCAGGCCCTGCCATGGATATATTTTTTGCCGTTATTGACATAAGAGGCATACGTCAATTAGCATCCGATAAGGACGTTGCATAAAAATGAAGGCCGTAACATCGCTGTAATCGGTCTGAAGTAAGATATGCGCTGTCGCTATTTCGATAATAAAATAAGCAACCGTTCCATTCCAGGATAATTCGGCACTCTGTATGATATCCGGTATTGTCACAGAAGCGTCATTTTGGGTTGCTAAATAATAACTACGTCTGTACCAGACGATCAGATATAGCGCATCTGCTGAAGAGGATCGCTCCTCTTTCTGGACTGCATGGCCTTCAACACTTTTCAGGATAATTACAAATGCAATGGCGCAACACCGCAACCCACTTTGGCGTGCCCGCTAAATTCTTCCACTGGACCACTGCTGCCGCGTTTATCGCCGCTTACATCGTCGTCTATTATGTCATCTGGTTCATGGACGACACTTCGCAGGGATCCTGGCCAGTACTCAATATTCATTGGGTACTGGGTTTACTGGTGGGCTTCCTGGTGCTTCCGCGCTTGCTGTGGCGGTTGCTGAACGTACAGCCTGAAGAAGTGCCCGGCTCCAGTCTTGAACACACGCTTGCGAGCGTCGCGCATTGGGGTCTGTACGGACTGCTGGTTATGATGCCGCTGACCGGATACCTCGGCACCGGGGCCCCCACGAATTTCGGGCTATTCAGCGTAACCGGCTTCAACGAAACCCGGCTGTTCGGGTGGATAAGCAGCACCTGGGGTTTGAGCTTTGAAGCATTTGAGGTGCCCATTGATGCAGTGCATCACTTTTTAGGTAAATGGGTGGCGTGGGTCGTGGTGGGTCTGCATATAGCCGCTGCACTTTTCCATCACTGGGTGCGTCGTGACGACGTGCTGACACGTATGTTGCCATAGTCGATGGGCTGAAAATATTCGATGGCGTACTGAGCTATCACTGCTGGCATTCAGACAGGAATGCTGATTGCCAGCCAAAAAATCTCTACCGCTTAATATTCGTTTTCGTAACCCCTCTTCCTGTCAATTACCCGGTCATTTAGCACTCAAACAGGTTAATTGTTTTTTCATCACCCAAAATTTCTATACATCTGTGATCGAGATCACTCTGATAACGTCATGTTGGATTTTTGTTGTTAAAACCGCCGCAACCCCTTAGCCAGACAAGATTTAACCGCCCATCAGCAACATATAAGACCAGTCATTTTTCAGATTATAGGCTATATCACTGCCGTAAAGGTCAAATAGCAGAACATATTGCCGAAAGGGGGCCTCCAGGGGTTTTTGGCAGTGAAAAAAACCACCAATGCTCAACCATCAAAATTTAACGCTGAATAACATTTGTATGACCCGATGATTATACCGCCCCAGTTATATGTAACAGAGTATTACAAACGTATTGCCAGACGGGTCAGGATAGTGAACATTACCCGCCGTTTCCCCTCCCAATATAACTATAAGGCGGATGGACTACGGCCATCACGCTATGAACACCCCCGTTAATATGGGATGTAAAAAAAGAGGTATATGTGTCTACTGCAAACAATAAACCAACAGATGAAAGCGTGAGTCTTAACGCTTTTAAACAACCAAAAGCGTTCTATCTCATCTTCTCTATCGAGTTATGGGAGCGTTTTGGTTATTACGGCCTGCAAGGGATCATGGCGGTTTACCTGGTCAAACAACTGGGTATGTCCGAAGCGGATTCCATCACGCTGTTCTCTTCTTTCAGTGCCCTCGTGTACGGTCTGGTCGCAATTGGCGGCTGGCTGGGTGATAAAGTCCTCGGTACCAAACGTGTGATTATGCTGGGCGCTATCGTTCTGGCCATTGGTTACGCGCTGGTTGCATGGTCTGGCCACGATGCCGCTGTCGTCTATATGGGTATGGCGACCATCGCAGTAGGTAACGGTCTGTTCAAAGCGAACCCGTCTTCCCTGCTCTCTACCTGCTACAGCAAAGATGACCCACGTCTGGACGGTGCATTCACGATGTACTACATGTCCGTGAACATCGGTTCCTTCTTCTCTATGCTGGCAACACCGTGGCTGGCAGCAAAATTCGGCTGGAGCGTTGCGTTCTCTCTGTCCGTTGTCGGTATGCTGATCACCGTAGTGAACTTTGCCTTCTGCAAACGCTGGGTTAAAAACTACGGTTCAAAACCAGACTTCGAGCCAGTGCATATGGGCAAACTGCTGGCAACCATCGTTGGCGTGGTGATCCTCGCAACGATCGCAACCTGGCTGCTGCATAACCAGGGCGTTGCGCGTGCCGTTCTGGGTCTGGTTGCTCTGGGTATTGTGTGCATCTTCGCGAAAGAAGCCTTCGCCATGCAGGGTGCTGCACGTCGTAAGATGATTGTGGCGTTCATCCTGATGCTGGAAGCGGTTATCTTCTTCGTACTGTACAGCCAGATGCCAACGTCTCTGAACTTCTTCGCCATCCGTAACGTAGAGCACTCCATCCTGGGTATCGCGTTCGAGCCGGAGCAGTATCAGGCGCTGAACCCGTTCTGGATCATGATTGGTAGCCCAATTCTGGCTGCTATCTACAACAAGATGGGCGACCGTCTGCCAATGCCACACAAGTTTGCTATCGGCATGGTACTGTGCTCTGGTGCATTCCTGGTGCTGCCACTGGGCGCGAAATTTGCGACCGACGCAGGTATCGTCTCCGTGAACTGGCTGATCCTGAGCTACGCGCTGCAGTCTATCGGTGAGCTGATGATCTCTGGTCTGGGTCTGGCAATGGTTGCACAGCTGGTTCCACAGCGTCTGATGGGCTTCATCATGGGTAGCTGGTTCCTGACCACTGCAGGTGCAGCCATCATCGCGGGTAAAATCGCGAACCTGATGGCGGTGCCTGATAACGTGACCGACCCACTGGTTTCCCTGAATGTCTACGGTAGCGTATTCATGCAGATTGGCATTGCAACAGCGGTTATCGCCGTTCTGATGCTGCTGACAGCGCCTAAACTGAATCGTATGACCCTGGACGACGACAAAATCGCAAAAGCGACCAAAACCGCTACCGCGTAATGTCATCGGGAAACGACTGAACAGAAGCCGCTAACTTTGCGTTAGCGGCTTTTTTTTTATCCGTTCGCGCACTAACATAGCTGGAACCTCAGCAAAAAGGAGTTACCGATGAAACTGTTCTACAAACCGGGCGCGTGCTCTCTTGCTTCTCATATTACCCTGCGCGAGAGCGGCAAAGATTTCACGCTGGATGGCGTTGACCTGATGAAAAAACGCCTGGAAAACGGCGATGACTTCTTTGCTATCAACCCGAAGGGACAAGTTCCGGCCCTGCTGTTAGATGACGGTACGCTCTTGACTGAAGGCGTGGCGATCATGCAATTCCTGGCCGATAGCGTGCCTGACCGTCAACTGCTGGCACCTGTAAGCAGCATTTCCCGCTACAAGACGCTGGAGTGGCTGAACTACATTGCAACCGAGCTGCACAAAGGCTTCACGCCACTGTTCCGCCCGGATACGCCAGAAGAGTTCAAGCCGACGGTGCGTGCCCAACTGGAGAAAAAGCTGCACTACATTAACGACTCGCTGAAAGACGATCAGTGGATTTGTGGTACGCGGTTCACCATTGCCGATGCCTATCTGTTTACCGTTCTGCGCTGGGCGCGGGCGGTTAAACTGAACATGGAAGGGTTAGACCATATTGCATCTTATATGGAACGTGTGGCAGCGCGCCCTGCGGTGGCTGCGGCGCTGAAAGCGGAAGGATTGAACTAAGCTGTTTGTCTTGCCGGGTGGCGCTAACGCTTACCCGGCATACAAAATGCAAACCGTTATAATTGTGTCGCGCTGAAATACTGCTCCGGCTTCGCGATACGATCCTGCGCCGCAACGACCTGTAACTCATATTCCTGTCTGCTTTTCGTCGCAACCATGATTTCGTAAACCGCCGCAGTAACATGCTCCAGCGCATCACGCAGCGTCGCTCCCTGAAGCAACTTCACCAACAGCAGGCCGCTGGTCACATCACCAACGCCAACCGGCTGACGTGCGCCAAAATCCACCAGCGGACGGCTGATATGCCAGGCTTCGTCTTTGGTCACCAGCAGCATCTCAAAACGATCCTGGCTCACTCCTGCACGCGCAAGATGTTTCACCAGCACAATCTCTGGCCCCAGGGCAATCAGCTCACGGGAAGCGCTAACCGCCTCTTCTACGCTGTTGACCGGATGCTCGCAAAGGATCTCCAGCTCGATCAGGTTTGGCGCAATAATATCGCTGGCAGGCAGCGCGTGACGAACATGGAATTCAGCCACACCGGGGGCCACAATGCAGCCTTTCTCCGGATGCCCCATCACAGGGTCGCAGAAGTATTTTGCCGCCGGGTTCGCCGCTTTCACCTGACGCACGATGCCGAGAATATGTTCTCCCTGCTCTGCCGAACCGAGGTAACCGCTCAGGACGGCGTCACAGCGTTTAAGCTGATCGATATCGGCAAGGCCTTGTACAATCTCCGTCAGATGCGAAGGCGGCATCACACAGCCGGCCCATTTACCGTATTGCGTGTGGTTTGAGAACTGTACGGTATTGAGGGGCCAGACGTTGGCCCCGAGGCGACGCATCGGGAATTCCGCAGCGCTGTTGCCAGCATGTCCAAAAACGACGTGAGACTGAATGGCGAGGATGTTCTTCATTTTTTGCTTACCAAACCCTTACAAACAAAAAGGGCGTGGTTTCCCACGCCCCTGCATACAGTTAATTACTTCCAGCAGACCAGACAGTAATTTTTCTTACCGCGACGCAGCAACGTGTAACGTCCGTACAGACGATCGCTGTCAACGAAGGTGTATTCCGGGTCAGCCTGTTTTTCACCGTTGATGGTGATCGCGTTAGAAGCGATGGTTTTGCGAGCCTGACCGCGGGACGGCTGCAGCTCAGAGTCCACCAGCGCCTGCATCAGGTCTGCACCTTTTTCCATTTCAACCATCGGCACACCATCCTGCGCCAGCTGTTCGAAGTCCGCTTCGCTCAAATCGCTCAGCGTGCCGTTGAACAGGCTTGCAGTAATGCGTTTTGCCGCCGCCAGACCTTCTTCACCGTGAACCAGTTTGGTCACTTCATCAGCCAAAACGTACTGAGCGCGTGGCGCTTTACCGCTGTTTTTGTCTTCTTCTTCCAGGGCATTGATTGCGTCAATGTCCATAAAGGTGAAGAACTTCAGGAAGCGGTACACATCAGCATCAGCCGTGTTGATCCAGAACTGGTAGAATTTGTACGGGCTGGTTTTCTTCGGATCGAGCCATACCGCACCGCCTTCGGTTTTACCGAATTTAGTCCCGTCTGCTTTGGTGATCAGCGGAACAGTCAGGCCAAAGACCTGGTTCTGGTGCAGACGACGCGTCAGATCGATACCGGAGGTGATGTTACCCCACTGGTCTGAACCCCCAATTTGCAGGGAAACACCGTGCAACTTGTTCAGGCAGGCAAAGTCATAACCCTGCAACAGGTTGTAGGAGAACTCGGTAAAGGAAATCCCCTGGTCGTCACGATTCAGACGCTGCTTCACCGCTTCTTTGTTGATCATCTGGTTAACAGAGAAGTGTTTACCGATATCACGCAGGAAGGTCAGCACGTTCATGCCACCAAACCAGTCGTAGTTGTTCGCGGCAATGGCAGAGTTTTCACCACAGTTGAAGTCGAGGAACGGTGCAACCTGTTTGCGGATTTTGTCCACCCACTCCTGCACGGTGTCTTCGGTGTTCAGTTTACGCTCAGCGGCTTTAAAGCTTGGGTCGCCAATCAGACCGGTCGCGCCGCCAACCAGGGCAACAGGTTTATGGCCTGCCATCTGGAAGCGTTTCAGGCATAACAATGGAACAAGATGCCCCAAATGCAAGCTGTCAGCGGTGGGATCGAAGCCGCAATAGAGCGCGATCGGGCCTTGCGCCAGTCGCTCTGCTAACGCTTCCTCGTCCGTCACCTGGGCCACGAGGCCCCGCTCTTGCAATTGTTTAATCAAGTTACTGCTTGCCATCAAATTCTCCATGTATAAACGACTGCACCTTTGCCGGTACACGACTTTTCGCCTGATGCGAAAGGTACATAGAATAAAGCGCTGACGCACGTAGCGCTAGCGCTTAAAACAACAAATTTCGGGGATTACGGAGCCAGTCTGTCGATTTTCCAGCCACCGTTGTCACGCTGGTATAAAAAGCGGTCGTGCAGGCGATGTTCGCCCCCCTGCCAGAACTCCATCTGTTCGACTGGAATGCGGAAACCGCCCCAGAAGCTGGGGAGAGGAACTTCCCCCTTCTGGAACTTCTGTTTCAGCTCAAGGAATTTACTTTCCAGCACACCGCGGGCAGAGATACGGCTGGACTGTTTTGATACCCAGGCCCCGATCTGGCTGTCGCGCGGACGGCTATGGAAATACTTCACCACTTCCAGCGTGGAGAGGCGTTCCGCTTTACCGGTCACCATGACCTGGCGTTCCAGCATGTGCCACGGAAACAGCAGGCTAATGCGAGGGTTGTTTTCCAGATGGTGAGCTTTGCGGCTGCCCAGGTTGGTATAAAACACCAGCCCTTTTTCGTCATAGTGCTTAAGCAGAACGATGCGCTGATAAGGCTGACCATTCTCGTCAACCGTCGCGACAACCATCGCGGTTGGATCGGCAAGTTTCGCTTCACAGGCCTGCTTCAGCCAGCGTTCAAAAAGCACCAGAGGTTCGGCGGGAAGATCCTGGCGGCGCAGGCCGCCTTTGGTGTATTCACGGCGCAGATGCGCAATTTGCTGCAGTTCGTCGTTATCTGACATGGCGTTAGCTGAAATAGACATTGGGTGGCGCTATTGTGCGCCGCCCCTGTAAAAATCTCAACGCTTCGGATTTTGCAGCTGGCAATTGTTCAGCACGATGCGGTCGCGTTTGTAAACCGTTGCACTGTCACCTTTTGACCAGAATACGTAGATACCGTCTGTATACCGTGCGCCAGAGGCCGACATCCCCTGCTTCAGATTAAGCAATTTGTTGTCGTAGACAAAGCTGGCTTCCTGACGCGGGTTATTCAGCTTCACGGTCAGCGGTTTTTCATCACAGCGATACTCCAGCGTATCTGTCTGCATGCGCTCAACGAGCTGGTTATAGACGCTGCACCCTGTCAGTAGAAAAGGGAGAGCAACAAGAAGAAGTTTTTTCATGGGCGTATTCCAAGACTATCCTGGTCCTGGAGGACATTGCTGCCCTCCTGTTTTTATTCCATTTTAGTGGTTACGCACCGCGCTGAATTTAAGTTAACTCTGATTATGACGCGGATTTGCCGGGAAAATAGCCCCAAGCACGCTCGCTTCCCGTGCACCGGTTACCGAAGGCAAATTTCCCGGTAATCCGGCAACCGTACGCCAGGCAAGCCAGGCGAAAGCCAGCGCTTCCATATCATCACCGCTGATACCCGCTTCGTCCGTGGTCGTGACTTCAGTACCCGGCAGTAATCCGGCAAGACGCGCCATCACCAGCGGGTTGCGGCTTCCACCACCGCAGACCAACAGACGTTCACACCCACCGCTGAGAAGGACCTGTTCAGAGATCGAGATGGCCGTTAACTCAGCAAGCGTCGCCTGGACATCCTGCGGTGCAAGTGCCGGGAACTGCGCCAGCTGACGTTCAAGCCAGCCATAGTTGAAATATTCACGTCCCGTGCTTTTTGGTGCGGGGGCGGCAAAATAGGGGTCGCTCAGCATGGACTGCAACAGCGGAATAATCACTTTGCCTTCACAGGCCCACTGCGCATCTTTATCGTACGGTTTACCGCGTTGACGCCAGATCCAGGCATCCATAAGCATGTTGCCGGGGCCGGTATCGTAACCACGCACAGGCTGCTCAGGGATTAACATCGACAGGTTGGCAATACCACCAATATTGAGCACCATACGGCGTTCTACCGGGTGTGCCAGCAACGCCTGATGGAATGCCGGCACCAGAGGCGCACCTTGCCCGCCAAGTGCAATATCACGACGGCGAAAATCCCCCACTACTGTGACACCCGTTTTCGCCACAATCTGGTTGTTATCGCCAATTTGCAGGGTGTTTGGCGCATCACCGGTTGGCTCATGCCAGACCGTCTGGCCGTGGCAGCCAATGGCAACCACATCCTGCGGCTGAAGATTTTCTTTGTGCATCAGTGCCAGTACCGCCTCCGCAAATAGTGCACCCAGCCGCACATCAAGCTGTCCGAGCTGTGAAAGCGTCAATGGCTGTCCCTGGCAGATGCTCAGAATGTCCTCTTTCAGCGAAACAGGGATCGGCCAGCTCAGGCTTGCCTGCTGCGCCACCATATTTTCATCTATTGCGGCCAGAACGACATCCACCCCATCAAGACTGGTGCCTGACATCACACCAATGTAGCGACCCGATTTCATGCGCTTTCCTTAGGTTGTGTGGTCTTAAGGTAAACACTGAATCATAAACGGCGCTGCTTTGCTATGCAGCGATAGCATTTTTTAACAATCTCAGACACGTAGCACGCAGGGAGTTGTTTATGTCTTGTTAAGCTAAATACAAGTACAATTTTCCCATTGTTAATGCAAAGATATGAACTATGGCTCCTTATGCCATATAATTTAGCCATAACGGAGCCCAACCGGGCACTTTTGGTGAACAGGAGATTCAAATGATTTTACGTGTACTGGGCGTTTCGCTGATCGGATTGACGCTGGCTGGCTGTGTGAATAACGATTCTCTTTCTGGCGACGTTTATAGCGCATCTGAAGCTAAACAAGTTCAGAACGTGACTTACGGTACCATTGTCAACGCACGCCCTGTTCAAATTCAGGGTGGCGATGAAAACAACGTCATGGGCGCGATCGGCGGTGCGGTGCTGGGTGGTTTTCTGGGTAACACCGTCGGCGGCGGAACCGGTCGTTCCCTGGCAACCGCAGCAGGTGCTGTTGCCGGTGGTGTAGCAGGCCAGGGCGTTCAGGGTGCAATGAACAAAACCCAGGGCGTAGAGCTGGAAATTCGTAAAGATGACGGCAATACCATCATGGTTGTGCAGAAACAAGGCAGCACCCACTTCTCTGCGGGTCAGCGCGTTGTTATCGCCAGCAATGGCCAACAGGTGACGGTGTCCCCGCGTTAATATCATACCGGATGTGGCCGCCAGGCCACATTCGCTTACATTACCTGTCATTTCAAAATATTGTTTTACAAAATTTCCTTCCTCGCTAATTATTAAACCCTGCTTACATTGTTCCTGCGCAAAGTATTCTTTTTTTAATTCCGTTAAACTATTTACATTCACGCTGTCTATTAATTTAGTATTATTATATTGTTAAAAATAGGTATGATTCCGATTAATCGCTATGTAAAGAACCGTTATATCTCTTTCTGCCTGGGTTGCATTATTGTGGTCGGGGTATTGCAGGGGCTATTTTTAAAGCTTGCCGAAGCAGTGCCGTCATTTTCACCGCTCTTATTCCCGACACTGACCATTTTTTTACTCGTCTTCCATCTGTTCATTGCCTGTTTTATGGCGATGAAATACTGGTGTGACCGAAAGCGGTTGTATCTGGTCGCGATTGCGTTCGCCTTCACAGGATCGGCGCTGTTGATGGCAGGCACGCTTTCCTGCTTCCCGGCATGGCTTGACCTCTATCAGTTCAGCATTATTAACTATAACGATGCGATGATCTTCTTCATGTTCCGCCATCTCTTAATGGCTGTTCTGATTTTCACGTCGGCCTTACTGTATGCCATGCGCGATCGCCCGTTCTCCCGGATGACCCACGTTGCTATTGTTGTCGGTATGTTCCTGTTCACCGCAGGCATGGTTACGCTTGCCTGGTTTTATTCCAGCCACTCTGCGCTGTTTACGTTAGATCTTGTCGATAATGAAACGCGGCAATTTATGGTGCTCTGGAGTCAGGTCATCAATATTAGTTTAATCATCTTATGGATTGTTGTATTAACAACGCTGATGATTATTACGCGCGTGCGCAATCTTTTCTGGATTAGCGGTAATTTCTTATGCATTTGTTATATTACGACACTCATCATGCTTTTACTGGGTGGACACGCTGAAGATATCGACTGGTACCGGTCCCGTTTATTTGAGACAGTGGCAACGCTGCTCATTATTTTCGTGCTCCTTTACGATGTATTTAATCTGTATCGTGACTCGCATTTAAAGTATCAGCAATCTTATCAAAATTCGATTCGCGATCCGCTTACGCGTCTCTATAACCGCAGTTATTTTTATGATGCATTAAATCAGGCGATCGATAATGCTAACGCATCCCGTCCGGTTTCGGTCATTGTCAGTGATTTGGATCGTTTTAAGCGCATTAACGATTGCTACGGGCATCTGCAGGGGGACAAGGTGTTGCAGTTTGTCGCCCATCTGCTGATGGATTCCGTGCGCCCACAAGACATCGCGGCGCGAATCGGAGGGGAAGAGTTTGTGTTGATGCTGGCAAATACACCGTCAGACGCCGCACGTCAGGTTGCAGAGAGAATACGGCTGAATCTCAGTAGTTTCGATAAAGCCAGCAGCGAGGGGCAACTGCCGGAGCCCATTACCATCAGTATGGGTGTCTTTACGACAACGTCACCGAATATCACCGCCGAAGAGTGTGTGGAAAGCGCCGATAAAGCAATGTACGAGGCAAAAGAGACAGGTCGCAACCGCGTCGTCGTCTTCCAGTAAAAAAAGGCCTTGCATCAGCAAGGCCTTTTTATGTTATCAGTCGCGTGACTGCAGCTCATGGATGTTTTGCTCAAGCCGTCCAATGAGACTGATGAGCATTTCGAGCTCCGCCGGTGAAACCCCTGACAGGATTTCCCCTCGCGTTTTGCTGATCACGGCTTCCATCTCAGTAATGATTGGAGCCGCTTTCTCCGTCAGTTTAATCCGCTTAGCGCGACGATCGCTGGCGCAAGTTTGCCGGGAGATCAGCCCCTTCTCTTCCAGCTGATCGAGTGTGCGTACCAGTGACGGCTGTTCAATACCGATCGCTTTTGCCAGTTGAATTTGTGACTGTTCGGGCGGAAGCTGATGAATATTATGCAGCGTGACCCAATGCGTCTGTGTCAATTCCAGAGGTTTCAGGCGATGGTCAATCAGAGCACGCCAGACGCGTACTAACCTTGCCAGATCAGAACCTAATGGCGATTCCAATTTCATCTCCTTATAATTAGCTTGCTAAGTTATTATACTGATTTTAGAATAGTGTGCAGCATTTATATTGCCAAAACAAATGCAATACGACATTCATCAACACCAAAAGTATGATTTACACTGAATACCGATGTTCCATTTTATAAAACAGGCCGTCGTGACCATTTATCCACTGCAAAGGAACTCTGCTCGTGAAGTTCTTTCATAGCGCCACGGGGTTACCCCTTCAGGACTTGATCTTCGGTGCATCAGTCTACTTTCCTCCCCTGTTTAAAGCCGTCCTGGTGGGCTTTATGATCTGGCTGGTCGCACACCGACTGCTTCGCGACTGGATGTATTCCGGTGAGATCTGGCACCCCATGCTCATGGATCTCTCTTTGTTTGCCTTGTCCGTATGCCTGGGCCTTGCTGTGTTGATTGTGTGGTGAATATATCCATGAAAACGCTGAAGTATTTTTCTACTCTTTTTGTTCTTGCGCTGGCTCTGGTTGCCGGTTGGTGGCTCTGGAATTTTTATATGCAGTCCCCCTGGACGCGCGACGGTAAAATCCGCGCTGAGCAGGTCAGTATCACCCCACAGGTTTCAGGAAGTATTACGGCGCTTCTTGTTAAGGATAACCAGTTCGTTAAAAAGGGCGACGTTTTATTCCGCATCGATGAAACTCCCTTTCATATCGCTGTACTCAATGCCGAAGCTCAACTGGCGAAAGCCCAGTCTGATTTAGCAAAAGCAAACAACGAAGCAAACCGCCGTCGCCATTTGTCGCAAAACTATATTTCCGCCGAAGATTTAGATACGGCCAACATCAACGTGAAAGCCATGCAGGCAAACCTCAACGTGGCTGAAGCCACGCTAAAACAGGCGCAATGGCAGTTGACTCAAACCGTGGTACAGGCTCCGGTCGATGGATGGGTGACCAACCTCTCGACCCGTGAGGGGAACTATGCCACCACCGGACAACCCGTCTTTGCCCTGGTTGACAGCCACTCCTTTTATATCGTGGGTTATTTTGAGGAGACCAAGCTTCGCCACATTCGGGAAGGCGCTCCTGCCACAATCACGCTTTACAGCGGATCGCAAACGTTACAGGGTCACGTTTCCAGTATTGGTCGTGCCATTTACGATCAAAGTGTCGAAACGGATTCAGGCCTGGTGCCAGACATCAAGCCTAACGTACCGTGGGTGCGTCTGGCACAGCGCGTTCCGGTTCGCGTGGAATTTGACCGCTTACCACAGGATCTCACGCTGGTATCCGGCACAACCTGCACGGTCTCTATCGGGACTCGTCAATGAATCTGTCGGCGTTATCCTGGCGACACACGCCCTGGGCTAAAGCGACAGCCTCTCAGTGGCGCTACGCGCTGCGTAACGTCATTGCAATGTGCCTGGCGCTAACAATCGCCTATTATCTGAATCTTGATGAACCTTACTGGGCGATGACCTCTGCCGCGGTGGTGAGCTTCCCTACCGTCGGCGGTGTGATCAGTAAAAGTCTTGGCCGCGTTGCCGGAAGCCTGCTGGGAGCCACCGCGGCGTTAATTATTGCGGGCCATACGCTGAACGACCCGTGGCTCTTTTTGCTAAGCATGGCGGCGTGGCTGGGGTTTTGCACCTGGGCCTGCGCCCATTTTACCAATAACGTCGCCTACGCGTTCCAGCTGGCGGGTTATACCGCCGCGATTATTGCCTTTCCGGTAGTCAACGTTCTGGACACCACCGAGCTTTGGGATATCGCCCAGGCACGTGTATGTGAAGTCATTGTGGGTATTCTGTGCGGCGGGGTCATGATGATGATCCTGCCCAGTACCTCCGACGGTACAGCGCTTATCTCCGCCCTGAAGACCATGCATGCCCGTTTACTGGAGCACGCAAGTCTGCTCTGGCAACCTGATACCAACGATGAAATCCGTCTTGCGCATGAAAAGGTCATCGGCCAGATCCTGACCATGAACCTGTTACGTATTCAGGCCTTCTGGAGCCACTACCGTTTTCGCCGCCAGAATACGCTGCTTAACTATTTGCTCCACCAGCAGCTGCGGATGACCAGCGCCATCTCCAGCCTGCGCAGAATGTTGCTTAACTGGCCGACTCCGCCAGAAAACACCCGCGCCGTAATCGAAACGCTGCTTGCCGCCCTCGCGCGGCCAGATACCGACATCTACACCGTGGCACGTATTATCGCGCCGCTCGTGCCAACGGATGAGTATGATTATCGCCACCGCGCCTTCTGGCAGCGCCTGAACTACTTTTGCCGGTTGTATCTGCGCAGCAGTCGCTGGATCACTGCCGTAGAAAATGCCACCCCGATAACCGAATTCACCGTACCGGGCAGCCCGGCTCTGGCACGCCACACCGACAACATAGAAGCGTTGTGGAGTGGGTTTCGCACCTTCTGCGCGCTTACGCTGGTTGGTGCCTGGAGTATCACCACGCAATGGGGATCCGGAAGCGCGGCCCTCACGCTTGCCGCCATTAGCTGCGTACTCTATTCCATTGCTGCATCACCGTTTAACTCCCTCACGCTGTTGATGCGCACGCTGGTATTGCTGTCGCTGTTCAGTTTTATGGTGAAATTTGGGTTGATGGTGCAGATAAGCGACTTATGGCAGTTTCTGCTGTTTCTGTTTCCGCTCTTAACCACCATGCAGTTGCTGAAGCTGCAAATGCCAAAACTGGCCGGTCTCTGGGGGCAGTTGATTGTTTTTATGGGTTCGTTTATCTCCGTGACCAACCCGCCGGTTTATAACTACGCTGATTTTCTCAATGACAATCTGGCGAAGATCCTCGGCGTGGGTCTGGCGTGGCTGGCGTTTGCCGTGTTACGGCCCGGTTCAGATGCCCGTAAGAGCCGCAGACATATCCGCGAGCTGCGCCGGGGGTTTGTTGACCAGCTCAGCCGTAAACCGCATCTGCGTGAGAGTGAGTATGAATCGCTGGTCTACCACCATGTAAGCCAGCTCAATAACAGCCAGGACTCCCTGGCCCGCCGCTGGTTGCTGCGCTGGGGCGTAGTGCTGTTGAACTGCTCGCATGTGGTCTGGCAGCTTCGCGCATGGGAAACACGTTCCGATCCGCTGTCGCAGGTGCGTGATGTCTGTATTTCCCTGCTTCGCGATGTGATGAGTGAACGCGGGGTTCAGCAACGTCCGCTGGAAGCCACGCTTGCCGAGCTTCAGCGGATTTGCGGTACCCTTNCGCACCACCATTCACCCGCAGCGCGTGATTTAGCCTCAATAATCTGGCGGCTACACTGTTCGCTGTCGCAGCTGGAACAGGCTCCCCCGCCAGGCACGATTGGCGATCAGATCACCCCGCAGGCATAGCGTACCCCGCCACCGCCGAGCGGTTTAGGTTGATCGGACATATTGTCGCCGCCGACGTGGATCATCAGCGCTTTGCCTTTGATCTCATCCAGCTTTTTCAGCCGCGGTGCAACAACCGGCTCCGTGGCTTTACCGTCGTTATTCACCACCAGTACGGGTAAATCGCCAAGATGCCCCATACCGTTCGGGCCTTCATGTTTGCCGGAATGCAGCGGGTCAAAGTGGCCTCCTGCCGCTTCCGCCGCCGAGGCTTTACCCTCTTTCAGCGCAGGCTGGCAGCTACCTTTGGCATGAACATGAAAACCATGTTCGCCAGGAGGAAGGGTGTTGAGATTGGGGGTAAACTCCAGCCCTTTATCGGTTTCCGTGATTTTCACTGTTCCGACAGACTGGCCGACGCCCTGAGGCGTGACAAGATTCATTTCGACGTTCTCGCTGGCTGCCTGCGCTCCTGCGCAAACAACCAGCGTGATGAGTGCCAGAGCAAAACGCGTCATATGACCTCCCGGGTTATTTTTGCCCCTTAAGTTTATACCAGGGGCAGTAATCTCACCGGAAAGTCACGGTATTCCAGATTAAGGTACGTCGTACCCCAGAGCGGCTTTGCGGATACGGAACCACTGTTGACGGGTCATCTGCAGTTCTTCTGCTGCCAGCGCAGAGCGGACGCGTTCAATTTTACCAGAGCCAATAATAGGNAGCGGTTTTGACGGCAGACGAAGGATCCACGCGTAAACCACCTGTTCAATGCTCTGGGCATTCAACTCGCGGGCAATGGTTTCCAGCTCATCGCGCAGCGGCTGGAACTCATCATCATTAAACAGACGCCCCCCACCCAGGCACGACCACGCCATAGGGCGGATACGGAGCTGTTGCAGCTGATCGANTGTGCCATCCAGCAGCAACGGCTGATGAACCGGGGAAATTTCTACCTGGTTGGTCGCCAGCGTAAACGGCAGGCGCGACTGCAGCAGCGCAAACTGCGCAGGCGTGAAGTTCGATACGCCAAAATGACGCACTTTTCCACTTTGATGCAGGTTCAGAAACGCTTCTGCCACTTCATCGGCATCCATTAACGGGTCTGGACGGTGGATCAGTAGCAGGTCGATATGATCCGTCGCCAGATTGACCAGCGACTGCTCGGCACTCTTGATGATGTGCGCGCTGTCAGTGATGTAATGCCCCAGTACGTTTTCCGGTTTTGCCGTGGTGGCAATACCGCATTTGGTGACGATTTCCATACGCTCGCGCAGCGCCGGAACCTGCTTAAGCGCCTCACCGAACGCAGCTTCACATTGGTAGCCGCCATAAATATCAGCATGATCGACCGTAGTGATCCCTAAATCGAGATGCTCCTCAATGAAGCCCGCCAGNTGAAGGGGGGACATATTCCAGTCCATCAGACGCCAGTAGCCCATCACAAAACGGGAGAACTCCGGCCCCTGGGGAGAAAGGGTAATACGCTGAACCATAACATTTTCCTCAAGGAAGTAATGTCACGAGTATACGCAATTACCGTGTTAAAACAGTGAAGGTTGCTGGGGTTCTTCAGTTTCCCCCGCTTTGTTTGCGCGAATTTTGCGCAGAAGACGTTGTCGACAGAGACGAATAATGTCCTGTTTTTGCGTATCGCTAAAGTTTTGCCAGTTAAAACGCTCATCGCGGGTACGCATGCACCCACGGCAGTACCCGCGTTCATCCGCCTGACAAATTCCCCGGCACGGGCTCTGGATGGGGAAAAACTCCAGTTGCTCTGCCACACTCACCTCCAGAAACCGATTCTCACCTACAGTGAAGACGTTAAACGCCACGCGTGCAAGGGCTTTACCACAGATTTGTGGCATTAAGGTTTCACTAATCTTCCCTCTCTATACTCGCTCAATCATTAAAATTACAGGTTTCTTTATCGATGTGGTTAATCAAAAAGTTACAATGTAACGACATTAAATTTACTCTGGGTTGTGCGTTTTTCTTTACTCTGCTGAATGCTCTCTTCATACAGCGCAGCTGGGCTATTATTGCGCCTGCGCAATTACACGACATTCTCTTTGCGGCTTCCGTCCCTCTGGTCCTTTTTTGCGGCTGGGTGATTGTTTTCAGTTTCCTCAATATTCCCTTTATCCGTAAACCGCTGCTGATCGTATTAACCATGGGATGCGCCGCAGCGACTTACTTCATGTATACCTACGGTGCAGTTATCGATCAGAACATGATTGTTAACGTGTTCGAGACGAACTCTCAGGAAGCCACCGCGCTGGTTACGCCACAAATGCTCCTGTGGATTGTCGTCGCCGGTGTTATTCCTTCCGTGGTGCTGGCCCTGACGCGCATCCGTGCCGGAAAATGGTGGTATGCCCTGCTGATGCGTTTTGCCGCGATGCTCGGTGCTCTGCTGATTATCATTCTGGTCGCTGCCGTATTCTATAAAGATTACGCATCGCTGTTCCGTAATAACAAAAGCATCGTCAAAATGGTCACCCCGGCGAACTACGTCAGCGGCATCATCAAATACAGCAAGACACGCTGGTTCGCAGGCGATCAAACGCTGGTACGCATTGGTGAAGATGCCCACAAAGGCCCGCTGATTTCTGGTCAACAAAAGAAAACCGTCCTGGTTCTGCTGGTCGGTGAAGCTTCACGTGCAGCAAACTACTCGCTGAATGGTTATACGCGTGAAACCAACCCGCAGTTGAAAAAACAAAATATCATTAACTTCCCGCAGGCTTCCTCATGCGGGACGGAAACGGCGGTCTCTGTCCCCTGCATGTTCTCCGGCATGACGCGCCAGAAATACGATGCAGACCTGGCCCGCCACCAGGAAGGTCTGCTCGACGTGCTCGGTCACGCGGGTATCAACCTGCTCTGGCGTGATAATGACGGCGGCTGTAAAGGTGCCTGCGACCGCATACCCCATACGGACATGACCCAGTGGAAACTGGATCAGTTCTGCAAAGACAAATCCTGTATTGACGACGTGAACTTCTATCGTCTGGACAACGTGCTGGACGGACTGAAGCAGGATACCGTGCTGGTTATTCACCTGATGGGCAGCCACGGCCCGGCATACTACCGCCGTTACCCGGATAACTTCCGCCAGTTCACGCCAACCTGTGACACCAACGAGATTCAGGATTGCGATCACCAGGCGCTGATNAACACCTACGACAACACCATCCTGTATACCGACAGCATGGTAAGCAAAACAATCGATACGCTGAAGGCACGTCAGGGCAGCATGAATACCGCGCTGATTTATCTCTCCGATCACGGTGAGTCGCTGGGTGAAAGCGGTATTTATCTGCACGGAACACCGTACATGCTGGCTCCTGAGCAACAAACGCACATTCCATTTATGTTCTGGCTGTCCCCGGACTATACGAAGAACTTTGGCATTAACGAGCAATGTTTACGTGACCGTGCAGCAAAAGATGCGGTTTCACAGGACAATTTGTTCTCCACTGTTCTGGGTATGATGGATGTAAAATCAAAGGTTTATCAACAAAACCTGGATATTCTGAACGCGTGTCGTCAGTAAAATCACTTGTAATAGACCGAACGGTCTATTACAGTGCGGCCATGAGCAGAAATACTGAGCACGATACACGAGAACACCTACTGGCGACCGGCGAGCGTCTTTGTATGCATCGCGGGTTCACCGGTATGGGGCTGAGCGAGTTATTAAAAACCGCTGAGGTACCGAAGGGATCGTTTTATCACTACTTCCGATCCAAAGAAGCCTTCGGTGTGGCGATGCTGGAGCGGCACTATGCCTGCTACCATCAGCGCCTTGCCGCCCACTTCGCCAGCGGCGAAGGTAACTATCGGGATCGTGTTCTGAATTACTATCAGGAAACGCTGACGCAGTTCTGTCAGCAGGGCATCATCAGCGGTTGCCTGACGGTAAAACTCTCTGCTGAAGTGTGCGATCTTTCTGAAGATATGCGCACGGCGATGGATAAAGGTGCCAGTGGGGTGATCGCCCTGCTTGCGCAGGCGCTGGAGAAAGGTCGCAACGAAAAGACGTTGTCCTTCCCTGGTGAACCTTTAACTCAGGCACAGGTGTTATACGCTCTCTGGTTAGGCGCTAACCTGCAGGCCAAGATTTCTCGCAGTGCGGTGCCGCTCGAAAGCGCACTGGCACATGTGAAAAGCAGTATTACAACGCCTGGCGTAAATACCCTAAATAATTCGAGTTGCAGGAAGGCGGCAAGGGAGTGAATCCCCGGGAGCTTACACCAGTAAGTGACTGGGGTGAGCGAGTGCAGCCAACGCACATGCAACTTGAAGTATGACGGGTATAGCAGGTGTTTTTATTTACCTAATTACTAGTCGACTGGTCTACTCAGGAGTCTTTATGTCCGCTGAAAAATTATTTACCCCACTGAAAGTGGGTGCTGTTACCGCGCCAAACCGTGTGTTCATGGCTCCACTTACCCGCCTGCGCAGCATTGAGCCGGGTGACATCCCAACGCCTCTGATGGGTGAGTATTACCGTCAACGTGCCAGCTCTGGCCTGATCATCTCCGAAGCCACGCAGATTTCTGCCCAGGCAAAAGGCTACGCGGGCGCACCGGGTCTGCACAGCCCTGAACAGATCGCCGCCTGGAAGAAAATCACGGCCGGTGTTCACGCTGACGAAGGTCGCATTGCGGTTCAACTGTGGCACACCGGTCGTATCTCTCACAACAGCATCCAGCCTGGCGGCCAGGCACCGGTTTCCGCCTCAGCCCTGAGCGCAAACACCCGTACTTCCCTGCGTGATGAAAACGGTCATGCGATCCGCGTCGACACTTCCATGCCGCGTGCGCTTGAGCTGGAAGAGATCCCGGGTATCGTGAATGATTTCCGCCAGGCCGTTGCGAATGCACGTGAAGCCGGTTTCGACCTGGTTGAACTGCACTCTGCCCACGGCTATCTGCTGCACCAGTTCCTGTCACCGTCTTCTAACCATCGTACCGACCAGTATGGCGGCAGCGTCGAAAACCGCGCCCGTCTGGTGCTGGAAGTGGTTGATGCGGTATGTAAAGAGTGGAGCGCAGACCGTATCGGCATCCGCGTCTCCCCAATTGGTTCTTTCCAGAACGTTGATAACGGTGCAAACGAAGAAGCGGATGCTCTGTACCTGATTGAGGAGCTGGCTAAACGTGGTATTGCTTATCTGCACATGTCTGAGCCTGACTGGGCTGGCGGCCAGCCTTACACCGAAGCCTTCCGTCAGAAAGTCCGCGAGCGTTTTAACGGTGTGATCATCGGTGCAGGTGCATACACGCCTGAGAAAGCAGAAGATCTGATCAACAAAGGTCTGATCGACGCGGTGGCGTTTGGTCGTGACTATATTGCCAACCCGGATCTGGTTGCGCGTCTGCAACATAAAGCAGAACTGAATCCGCAGCGCCCGGAAAGCTACTACGGTGGCGGCGCAGAAGGCTACACCGACTACCCTTCTCTGTAATCCCTCCCTTGTGCATTGATAGCGGCGACACTTCGCCGCTATACTAAAACATCGTTTCTGTTCAAAAAGATCATCCATTCCATTGGTTAATGAGGAAATTATGCGCCTACTTCACACCATGCTGCGCGTTGGCGACCTGCAACGTTCTATCAATTTCTACACTAACGTACTGGGTATGAAACTGTTGCGTACCAGTGAAAACCCGGAATACAAATACTCACTGGCGTTTGTGGGTTACGGCCTGGAAACGGATGAAGCGGTTATTGAGCTGACCTACAACTGGGGCGTGGATGCATACGAGCTGGGCACGGCATACGGTCATATCGCGCTGGAAGTGGATAACGCGGCTGAAGCCTGCGAACGCATCCGCAGCAACGGCGGTAACGTCACGCGGGAAGCCGGCCCGGTAAAAGGTGGAACGACCGTGATTGCATTTGTTGAAGATCCAGACGGTTACAAAATCGAACTGATTGAAGCCAAAGACGCTGGTCGCGGTCTGGGCAACTGATCCCGCAGGGCGCAATATGCGCCCGTAGTTTTACTGCATCCCCGCCCAAAATTTGCCATAATGCGCTCTGCTTTTTTCCCCTTGTAAGAGACCCTGATGTCCGATAACGCTCAATTTACCGGTCTGTGCGACCGTTTTCGTGGTTTTTATCCCGTTGTCATTGATGTAGAAACAGCCGGATTTAACGCTAAAACCGATGCGCTGCTTGAAATTGCCGCCATCACGCTGAAGATGGATGAACAGGGCTGGCTTACTCCGGACACCACGCTGCATTTCCACGTTGAACCGTTTGAGGGGGCAAACCTCCAGCCAGAAGCGCTGGCCTTTAACGGTATCGACCCGAAAAACCCACTGCGCGGCGCGGTGAGTGAATACGAAGCCCTTCACGCCATTTTTAAAATGGTGCGTAAAGGCATGAAAGATAATGACTGTAGCCGTGCCATTATGGTGGCCCATAACGCCACGTTCGATCACAGCTTTACGATGGCCGCTGCCGAACGCGCGTCACTTAAGCGCAACCCCTTCCACCCGTTTGTGACGTTTGATACTGCGGCACTGAGTGGTCTGGCGCTGGGGCAAACGGTTTTATCCAAAGCCTGCATCACGGCGGGTATTGATTTTGACGGTACGCAGGCGCATTCCGCGCTATATGACACGGAACGTACGGCTGAACTGTTCTGCGAAATTGTGAACCGCTGGAAACGTCTGGGCGGCTGGCCGCTGCCGATGGGTGAAGACGCAGGCCAGGAATAACGGGCCCAGCGTAAAAAAAGCGACCTTAAAAGGTCGCTTTTTTGTCTGCACAGAAAACTTATTCTGCGTCCGGCTCTTCCGTTTTGTACTTCGCCGCCGTCTCTTTGATCAGCTGCTGCAGTTCGCCACGCTGATACATTTCAATCAGGATGTCGCAACCGCCCACCAGCTCACCGTCTACCCACAGCTGTGGGAAGGTCGGCCAGTTTGCGTATTTAGGCAGCTCAGCGCGAATATCCGGGTTCTGCAGGATATCAACGTAAGCAAAACGTTCACCACAGGCAGACAGCGCCTGAACCGCTTGCGCGGAGAAACCGCAGCTTGGCAGCTTCGGAGAACCTTTCATGTACAGGAGAATCGGGTTTTCAGCGATCTGGCGCTGGATTTTTTCAATAGTGGTGCTCATGTCTTGCTTCCTTTAACTTCTGTTACGGCATTCGTCTGACATTGTAGCGGTTCAGACAGACATCGGAAAATAACATTTTTGTCACGTCTTATTATTTTAACGATTGTCGCTAAAAGTTGCATTCTAAATGGTGCTTATCCCTGTTCCCCGCAGGGTTTTGCTTAGGGAGTGAACAATAGTGCGACAAATCGATGAATTTTTTTGCACTTGCTAACGAAACATAATTTTAGATTGAAAAATGCTATTAACTTCTCGGGTTTTTATAGATTAGAATCGTCGGGCTTTGTAAATCACACGCAGGTATTATAGATGGCCTGCCTTTACCAGGGGACTGCCCAGTGGCGCGGATAAATAAAATCTCGATCACGCTCTGTGCTTTACTGTTTACAACACTCACTTTCACGCCAGTGGCGAACGCCTCTCAGCAGGCGCGGCATTCTGCTGTGCAAAAAAAGCATCTGGCGAAGAGCACAGAACGTAATAAAAAAACCACCAGTAAGAACGAAAAGAAGAAAACCACCACTCAGACCAAACAAACCGCCTCCAGCAAGACAAAAACAAAGCCTTCCCGCACCGCCCACTCCACAAAGAGTAAAGCCTCGCAAACTGCCGCTAACCTCATGACTGAAAAGTGTACCGTGCGTAAAGGTCATAAAACGAAATGCACGAAAGTCCCTAAAAAATTAGCGGAAGTGCATAAGGTTCGCGTGCAGAAAGCACAAAAAACGGCGATGAATAAACTGATGGGGCAAATCGGCAAACCGTACCGCTGGGGGGGAACCTCACCACGTACCGGTTTTGACTGTAGCGGCCTGGTTTATTACGCCTATAAAGATCTGGTGAAGTTCCGCATTCCACGTACCGCCAATGAAATGTATCACCTGCGCGATGCCTCTCCGGTTGACCGTGGTGAACTGGAAAGCGGCGATCTGGTCTTCTTCCGCACCCAGGGTCGCGGAATGGCCGATCACGTCGGCGTCTACGTTGGCAACGGGAAATTCATCCAGTCACCGCGCAGCGGCCAGGATATTCAAATCACCTCTCTGAGCGAAGACTACTGGGTGCGCCACTATGTGGGTGCACGCCGCGTCATGACACCGAATACTATCCGCTGATCCCTGCCCTGCCGCTACCGTGGCAGGGTAAGTTCCTCTTTTGAATGCCCTTTCAATTTGCTACTCTATCCTCGTTGTGCGTATGGCTATACGCAACATAAAAAACAATAAGGAGAGAAGCAATGTCGTTCGAATTACCTGCACTACCGTATGCAAAAGACGCCCTGGCCCCACACATTTCTGTGGAGACCCTGGAATACCATTACGGCAAACATCATCAGACGTATGTCACCAATCTGAACAATCTGATCAAAGGCACCGATTTCGAAGGCAAAACGCTGGAAGAGATCGTACGCAGTTCAGAAGGTGGCGTATTCAACAACGCGGCTCAGGTATGGAACCACACCTTCTACTGGCACTGCCTGGCTCCGAACGCCGGTGGAGAACCTGTTGGTGAACTGGCTGCCGCCATTAACGCCGCATTCGGCAGCTTCGCGGATTTCAAAGCGAAGTTTACTGATGCAGCAATCAAAAACTTCGGTTCTGGCTGGACCTGGCTGGTAAAAGAAGCTGATGGCAAACTGGCTATCGTTTCTACCTCTAACGCAGGCACGCCACTGACCACCAGCGCAACGCCGCTGATGACCGTGGATGTGTGGGAACACGCTTACTACATCGACTACCGCAACGCGCGTCCTAACTATCTGGAGCACTTCTGGGCACTGGCTAACTGGGACTTTGTGGCGAAGAACTTCGCTGCATAAGAGATACGCAGAAGGGTTCGCCCTTCTGCGTTTTTGTTTATTCTGCGACGCAGGCCGTTTCAGGTTGTTTACGACCTGACATCATCACTAACAGCAGGCCCAGTGCGGCAATGATTGCCCCCATCACTGGCACAAAGCTGTAACCCAGCCCACCTGAAATCACGGCCCCACCGGCCGCCGCTCCCAGCGCATTACCCAGGTTGAATGCCCCGATATTGACGGAAGACGAAAGACCCGGTGCTTCATGGGCGACACGCATCACGCGCATCTGCAGCGGAGGAACCACGGCAAACGTTGCCGCACCCCATACCACCATCGCAATAGCTGCCCCCAGCTCGTTACGCGCCAGCCACGGGATCGCCACCATGATGACTATCAGCAGAGTTAAAAAGCCTTTCAGCGTTCCATTCACCGAACGATCGGCCAGTTTCCCGCCGAGATAGTTGCCGATGGAAAAGCCCACGCCGATCAACACCAGCATCGCGGTAATAAAGACCGGCGTTGCGTGGGTGATATCATGTAGCACCGGGGAAATATAGGTGTAGAGGGTAAACATCGCCCCGGCCCCCAGCACAGTGGTCAGCAGCGCGGANAGTACCTGAGGGCGCATCAGCACCGCCAGCTCTTTGCGTACTTCAGGGCGTTCACCGACACTGCCTTTTGGCAGGGAGAAGAACAGCGCCACCATCGCGACCACCCCCAACGCAGCGGTGGCGAGGAAAGACATACGCCAGCCAATCACTTCTCCCAGCCAGGTGGCAGCAGGCACGCCACCAATATTGGCGATCGTCAGCCCCATAAACATGGTTGCCACCGCGCTGGCTTGCTTGTGTTTTGGTACCACACTTGCCGCCACAACAGACCCCAGCCCAAAGAATGCGCCGTGGTTAAGACTGGTCAGGATCCGTGACAGCATCAGCGTGGTGTAATCCGGTGAAATGGCGGAGAGCACATTGCCCAGCGTAAAGATAGCCATCAGGAAAATCAGCGCATTGCGCCGGGCGCGATGCGAAAGCAGCAGCGTCATCAGCGGAGCCCCCACCATCACACCAATGGCATAAGCACTGATTAACATACCGGCCGCAGGGATAGAGACGTCCACGCCCCGGGCGATAACAGGCAGTAACCCCATTGGGGAGAATTCAGTGGTGCCAATCCCGAAAGCGCCAATCGCCAGGGCCAGCAGAGGAAAATTGATTTTCATGAGTCAACTCCGGATGCCGTGTCATCACGCGACACAGAACAAAGAAGTCAAAAGCATGACATCAATCACAAAAAATGAGAAGTTAACAAATTGGCAAAAGATTTTTGCCAGAGGAGTAACAATCGGGAGATCCGGAGGGCGAGTACACTCTCCCTCCGCGTAAATCAGTGCAATGCAGCAGTCAGACCGCCAGCCACAATCAAAGCCAGCACAATAACGGTGGTCACCAGTGAAAACTTCAGATCGGAACTCATCAATTTTTCTCCTTTTAATCCCCACACGGAAAGTGAGCTTGCTCATTTTTACACAGTTTACATCAAAAATCTTCCTGGATTTAAACTGATAACCACTTTTGCTCTTCCCCTTTTCATCAAGATAGGACAAAATTCCACGCTAAATTTATTAGCGTACCGGCCATTGACCCCCTCCTGACGTCCCGTGTCGTTTTCCTGGCGTGCCGCAATTCAAAAGTTGCGAGATAAGGGTGAGAGAAGGCAAACGTTTACCTTCCAGTTTTTCAGGAGCTTAGGATATGGTCTGGAGTGACATTTAATGGCAACAATTAAAGACGTAGCAAAACGCGCAAACGTTTCCACTACAACCGTATCACATGTAATTAACAAAACCCGCTTTGTTGCGGAAGAGACGCGTAATGCCGTTTGGGCAGCCATCAAAGAACTGCACTACTCACCAAGTGCGGTGGCTCGCAGCCTCAAAGTTAATCACACCAAATCCATTGGTTTGCTGGCCACCAGCAGTGAAGCGGCCTATTTTGCCGAGATCATCGAAGCGGTAGAGAAAAACTGTTTCCAGAAAGGCTACACCCTGATTCTGGGCAACGCATGGAACAGCATTGAAAAACAGCGTGCCTACCTGTCGATGATGGCACAAAAGCGCGTGGACGGCCTTCTGGTGATGTGTTCCGAATACCCGGAGTCTGTTCTTTCCATGCTGGAAGAGTACCGCCATATTCCGATGGTGGTCATGGACTGGGGTGAAGCGCGCGCCGATTTCACCGATTCCGTCATCGATAACGCCTTTGAAGGTGGTTATATGGCAGGTCGTTATCTGGTCGAGCGCGGCCACCGCGAGATTGGCGTGATCCCGGGTCCGCTTGAGCGCAATACCGGAGCCGGTCGTCTGGCGGGCTTTATGAAAGCGATGGAAGAAGCGCTGATCACCGTACCGGAAAACTGGATTGTGCAGGGCGACTTTGAGCCGGAATCCGGTTATCGCGCCATGCAGCAGATTGTCTCCCAACAGCACCGCCCCACCGCCGTCTTCTGTGGCGGGGACATCATGGCGATGGGCGCACTCTGTGCGGCGGATGAGCTGGGTCTGCGCGTGCCGCAGGATATTTCTGTGATCGGGTATGACAACGTGCGTAACTCGCGCTTCTTCACCCCGGCGCTGACCACCATTCACCAGCCGAAAGACTCACTGGGTGAAACGGCCTTCAATATGCTGATGGACAGGATCGTCAGCAAGCGCGAAGAGTCACAGTCCATTGAAGTTCACCCGCGTCTCATCGAACGTCGTTCCGTTGCGGATGGTCCATTCCGCGACTACCGTCGTTAATCGCCATACGGAGCCAGCTAAGCTGGCTCCCGTAGCCACTCCCGGTTCAGCGTTTCACTGTCTCCCAGATAATCCAGTAGCCAGGCCATCGCGGGCGATACATCGTTTTGTTGCCAGGTCAGACAGCAGGCCGCATCCGGGAACGGATTCTCCAGCGTCAGCGCAACCCATTCGCCGGTGTCGATCCTCGGACGGGCAAAATGGACAGGAACCATCCCCACGCACAGCCCGGCGCTGAGACAGGTCGCAGAAGATGCCCAGTCCGGCGCAACCACCCGTCGCTGGTTATCCAGCAGCCAGGTAATACGCTTGGGTAGCGAACGCGAGGTATCTTCCAGCACCAGCGACGGCCAGTTGCGTAGCGTATCGTCACTCAGCGGCCCCTCCATTGCTGCCAGCGGGTGATCGCTGGCCACCACACATTTCCAGCTCAGCATTCCCATATCGCGAAACGCATAGCGCCCCCCAACGGGGATTGCCTGGGTCGCGCCAATCGCCATCTCTACCCTGCCGTCCGCCAGCGCATCCCAGACACCGTTGAACACCTCCTGCGACACGCGCAGCTCGACATCCGAGAAATGGCGATAAAAATCAACAACCATCTGCCGGGTACGTTCGGGTTTGACGATGTTATCCACGGCAATGGAAAGATGCCCTCGCCAGCCGTTGGCTATCTGCTGACACTGTTCACGGGTGATCTGCATTTTTTTGATAACAGAACGCCCTTCTTTCAAAAACCACGCTCCTGCGGGCGTTAATTCCACATCGCGATGACGCCGCTCAAACAGCGGTACTGCCAGCCACTCCTCCAGCTGACGCACCGTATAGCTGATCGCCGACGGGACACGGTGCAGCTCCTGCGCTGCACCACTAAAGCTGCCGTTGCGTGCGACAGCATCCACGACTTCAAGAGAATAATCTGACCACATTTTCTGCCTGCAAAAAATTTGAATGCACCCGCCAAATATTAGCGTTTCACAAGCCGGTTTGCACTCCCTACACTCTGCGCCAACATACCCCTGCCTCCTTAAAGAGAATAAAACCATGCAACCCAGGAAAGGATTTTTAGTCTGGCTCGGCGGCTTAAGCGTGCTGGGCTTTTTAGCCACCGATATGTACCTGCCCGCTTTCGCCGCGATGCAGGAAGATTTACAAACGCCAGCTGCAGCCATCAGCGCCAGCCTGAGTCTGTTCCTCGCCGGTTTTGCCTTCGCACAGCTGCTCTGGGGACCGCTCTCCGACCGCTTCGGCCGTAAACCTGTGTTGTTACTGGGTCTGGCTATTTTTGCCGTGGGCTGTCTGGGCATGTTATGGGTACGCGATGCGGCCTGGCTGCTGGTGTTGCGCTTTGTTCAGGCTGTCGGCGTCTGCGCCGCTGCCGTGACCTGGCAGGCGCTGGTGACTGACTATTACCCGGCGTCACGCACCAACCGCATTTTCGCCACCATTATGCCGCTGGTGGGCCTCTCACCGGCACTCGCCCCGCTGCTGGGCAGCTGGATCCTGGCGCATTTCGACTGGCAGGCGATCTTCGCCACGCTGTTTGCCATTACTCTGGTGTTGATGCTGCCGGCATTCGCCCTCAAACCTGCACATAAAAAAGAGACGCATACCGGGGCAAAACCCATTACGTTTATTTCGTTACTGCGCACCAAAGCCTACCGTGGAAACGTACTGATTTACGCCGCCTGTTCCGCGAGCTTCTTCGCCTGGCTGACCGGTTCACCGTTTATTCTGCACGATATGGGGTATAGCCCGGCCGCCATCGGTCTGAGCTATGTTCCGCAAACTATCGCCTTCCTGGTCGGTGGCTACGGTTGTCGCGCCGCGCTGCAAAAATGGGAGGGTCAGCAAATGCTGCCCTGGTTACTGGGTCTGTATGCATTAAGCGTGATAGGTACCTGGTCTGTTGGCTTTATCCCACACGTTGGTCTGGCCGAAATTTTGATTCCATTCTGTGTAATGGCGGTCGCTAACGGTGCTATTTACCCTATCGTCGTGGCGCAGGCGTTACGTCCGTTCCCACAGGCGACAGGGCGTGCAGCTGCGCTGCAAAACACCCTGCAACTGGGTTTGTGCTTCCTGGCAAGCCTGGTGGTTTCTGCACTGATTGCCACGCCGCTGTTGACCACCACCAGCGTGATGCTGGTTACCGTTGCGCTGGCCGCCATTGGCTATCGTATGCAGTCATCAGCACAACGTGAGCAGAATGACAGCACTCAGGCGGAAACCACACATGCATAATCGCACCCGAAATTATGTTGCATTTCAGTGATTAGGTTGCTAAGAATTTTTTATTGAATCACCAAATTTTGAGGCCTATACTAAATTTGGTTCGATTAAATACGATAAATATTAAGTGTTAACGGGAGCCGGAGTGCTCCCGTTTTACCAGGGAAGGCATTTCGGCAAGGGTTATCTCCCTTCCTCTGTTCTACGTCGGATACTAGCCTCGCGGTTAATTACCGTGAGATTTCTCACAAACCATAAAAAGCGTCTACGCTGTTTGAAGGTTCTGATCACAGCAAGGTGATGGAGAAGCTATGAGTTCATCGTGTATAGAAGAAGTCAACATTCCGGACGATAACTGGTCCCGGATCGTCAGTGAGCTGTTAGGCCGTGCAGGCATCACGATTAACGGATCGTCCCCTTCCGATCCGCAGGTTAAGCATCCCGATTTTTTTAAACGCGTATTGCAGGAGGGATCGTTAGGCCTGGGTGAAAGCTATATGGACGGCTGGTGGGAATGTGAACGGCTGGATATCTTTTTCTCCAGCGTGTTACGCGCGGGTCTGGAAAACCAACTCCCTCGCAACCTGAAAGACACGCTGCGTGTCGCCTCTACCCGTTTGTTCAATCTGCAAAATAAAAAACGGGCGTGGATCGTCGGCAAAGAGCATTACGATCTGGGTAACGACCTGTTCAGCCGTATGCTCGACCCTTTCATGCAATACTCCTGCGCCTACTGGAAAGAGGCGTCCACCCTTGAAGAGGCACAGCAGGATAAGTTGCGTTTGATTTGCGAAAAACTGCAGTTACAGCCCGGTATGCGGGTGCTGGATATTGGCTGTGGCTGGGGTGGGCTGGCGTATTTTATGGCGAAACACTACGGCGTCAGCGTAGTGGGTGTCACTATTTCCGCTGAACAGCAAAAAATGGCGCAGGAACGCTGTCAGACGCTGGATGTTGATATCCGGCTTCAGGATTACCGTGATCTGAACGAACAGTTCGACCGTATTGTGTCCGTTGGCATGTTCGAGCATGTGGGCCCTAAAAATTACGCGACTTACTTCGCGGTGGCGGATCGTAATTTGAAACCTGACGGTATCTTCTTATTGCATACCATCGGTTCTAAGCGCACTGACAATAACGTTGACCCGTGGATCAACAAATACATCTTCCCGAACGGGTGTTTACCCTCCGTACGCCAGATAGCGAACGCCAGTGAGCCTCATTTCGTTGTCGAAGACTGGCATAACTTCGGCGCGGATTACGACACCACGTTGATGGCATGGCACACACGTTTTCAGGAGTCCTGGCCAGAGATTGCGGACAACTATTCCGAGCGATTTAAACGGATGTTTAGCTATTACCTGAATGCCTGCGCAGGCGCGTTCCGGGCGCGAGATATTCAGCTCTGGCAGGTGGTCTTTAGCCGTGGGATTGAACATGGGCTCCGTGTCGCCCGATAAAAATAACCCCGGATATCCGGGGTTATTTTTATTCTTCGTCTGCTGCTTTTATTACTGCGGCCTCTTTTGCCGCCAGCACACGCTCAACGGTATCCACTACCGCCTGGGTTTGCGGATCAATTTCGATATTCACACGATGACCCAGTTTTTTCGCCCCCAGCGTGGTACGCTGGAGAGTTTCAGGAATTAAATGCACGCAAAAACGCGTTGGCGTCACTTCCCCTACCGTCAGGCTAATACCATCAATACCAATAAATCCTTTATACAGGACGTATTTCATTAATGTCGGGTCCTGCATTTTAAACCAGATTTGACGGTTATTTTCCGACGTCACGATTTTCGCCACTTCTGCGGTTGTCATGATATGGCCCGACATCAGATGACCGCCAATCTCATCGCTGAACTTCGCCGCCCGCTCGACGTTTACGGTATCCCCCACCGCCAGCTCACCCAGATTGGTAATGCGCAGTGTTTCTTTCATTAAATCAAAGCTAATCTGATTACCGTTTATTTCGGTCACCGTCAGGCAACAGCCGTTATGTGCAATCGAGGCTCCGGTTTCNATACCCTCGAGCATATATTCCGGCAGCTCCACCACGTGAGTGCGGAAATTGGGTTTTTCATCAATAGACACCACTTTGGCGGTGCCCTGCACAATACCAGTAAACATGCTTACAACTCCTGTTTTTTCCGGACGGTGGTGACACCGTTTAATCCCACCACAATAACAGTTGGAAAAACAGGTTGCCAGCAGAGCGCATTTTCTGGCGATTTTTTCACTAGATAATTAGTTAAACCCAGCTACAATAGCGGGTACTCCCCTGCATTTTCTTCTTGCTGCCAGTTACGGCGGCTTTTTTAGTCTCTCAAATAACAACAATATAAAGGTGTTCACGTGCAGAAGTACACGAACGAAGCGCGCCAGTTATTGGCACTGGCTATACCAGTGATCATCGCGCAAGTGGCCCAGACCGCAATGGGATTTGTGGATACGGTGATGGCGGGTGGCTACAGTGCCACCGACATGGCTGCCGTTGCGATAGGTACCTCCATCTGGCTCCCGGCTATTCTATTCGGCCACGGCCTGCTGCTGGCGCTCACGCCAGTCATCGCTCAGCTAAATGGCTCCGGACGACGCGATCGCGTTGCCCATCAGGTTCGCCAGGGATTCTGGCTGGCCGGGTGTGTCTCGGTACTCATCATGGTGGTGCTCTGGAACGCCGGCCATATCATCCGCGCCATGCATAATATTGACCCGGCTCTCGCCGATAAAGCCGTCGGCTATCTGCGTGCCCTGCTCTGGGGCGCACCGGGCTACCTGTTCTTCCAGGTGGCACGTAACCAGTGTGAAGGTCTGGCTAAAACCAAACCGGGTATGGTGATGGGCTTTATCGGCCTGCTGGTGAACATTCCGGTGAACTATGTCTTTATTTACGGTCACTTCGGTATGCCGGAACTTGGCGGCGTAGGCTGTGGCGTGGCGACAGCGGCAGTGTATTGGGTGATGTTCTTCAGCATGCTCACCTTTATTAAACATGCCCGTTCCATGCGTGATATTCGTAATGAACACCGATTCAGCACACCGGACTGGAGCATCCTGACGCGTCTGGTACAGTTGGGGCTTCCTATTGCGCTGGCGCTGTTTTTTGAGGTGACCCTGTTCGCCGTTGTTGCTCTGCTGGTCTCCCCGCTGGGCATTGTGAACGTTGCCGGACACCAGATTGCGCTGAACTTCAGCTCCCTGATGTTCGTCCTGCCGATGTCACTGGCAGCTGCCGTGACCATCCGCGTGGGCTTCCGTCTGGGACAGGGTTCAACTCTTGATGCACAAACCGCCGCACGTACCGGGCTGGCCGTGGGGGTCTGTATGGCAGCCTGTACGGCACTCTTTACCATCACGCTGCGTGAGCAAATTGCCCTGCTCTACAATGACAACCCGGAGGTTGTGGCGCTCGCATCACACCTGATGCTGCTGGCTGCCGTGTATCAGCTTTCCGATTCTATTCAGGTNATCGGCAGCGGCGTGCTGCGCGGGTATAAAGATACGCGTTCCATATTCTTTATCACCTTCATTGCTTACTGGGTGCTNGGCCTGCCATGTGGTTATATCCTGGCGCTCACCGACCTGGTGGTTGATCGCATGGGGCCAGCCGGTTTCTGGATGGGCTTTATCATCGGCCTGACCTCCGCCGCCATCATGATGATGATGCGTATGCGCTTCCTGCAACGCCAGCCATCGACGGTGATTTTGCAACGCGCCGCGCGTTAAATGGGCAGTAGCCGCCTGCTGGCGGCTACTTTCTCTTCACTTTGCGCGGTAATGAAGCAATCACGTGAAATCAGAGAGAAAAATGCATTTTCCCTCTTGCCTCATTGAGGCTGTGCCGCTAATATTCGTCCCCGTTGTCACCGACAACACGTTGCGTTCATAGCTCAGTTGGTTAGAGCACCACCTTGACATGGTGGGGGTCGTTGGTTCGAGTCCAATTGAACGCACCATTNTGCGTCCGTAGCTCAGTTGGTTAGAGCACCACCTTGACATGGTGGGGGTCGGTGGTTCGAGTCCACTCGGACGCACCATTTCAGCTTTCCTGATTTGGTGCATTCTCCCTTAAAAAATCCCGCATATTACGCCTTGTTTCATCCCACTCTGTAATAGCTCTCTGCAGACTCAAAACGTTTTACACCGCATGCATACCCGTCGTATAAAAACAGCCCAAAGCACCCTTATCCGCTGGGATACGATTTTCAGGTGCTTTCGGAATACAAAAAAGCGTCAGTCGTTACTCGAAGAAGACGTCCGGGTTTTCAGACAGCGAGATGAACGTTTTCGTCTCTTTATCCAGCGCACGAATGTCGCCGCTTTCAATGTCATATACCCAGCCGTGCAGGCGGATAGCATTGTTGCGTAGCCCCACCGCAACCGATGGGTGCGTTTTAATGTTGCTCAACTGCGCAAACACGTTTTCCTGCACCATCGCGTTCACTTTATCGGTAGGGTTATCCCAGGTTTTATTCTCAATAACCGCTTTTGCCGCATCAGCGTAGCGCAGCCAGTGGGAAACCGCAGGCATCGGCTCCAGGTTCGCGTTGTCGGCAATCGCCTTCATCGCACCACAGTTAGAGTGGCCGCAGATCACGATATCCGTTACGCCTAACGCCACCACGGCATATTCGATGGTGGCAGAGACACCGCCTGGCTCAGGCCCGAAAGGTGGCACAATGTTGCCAGCATTACGAATGACAAAGAGCTGTCCCGGCTCTTGCTGGGTGACCAGTTCCGGAACCAGGCGACTGTCGGAGCAGGAGATGAACAGCGCTTTGGGATTCTGGCTGGACGCTAAACTGCGGAAGAGCTCTTTACGTTGCGGAAAAACCTCTTTTTGAAAGTTGAGGAAACCTTCAATGATATGTTGCATAGCAATATCTCTTTTATCTGTTTTGAGTTTAGGCACGATCTGGATCACACTCTGAAAGTTTACCCACCGCGCTTTACTTCAGACAAGCAATATATTTCTGGCCCGACCGCTGCACAATCTCACTGGCCTTCGCCAGGATGTTCTGACCTTCGAATGCGCCATAGAGCCGTTCAAACATCTTGCCCTGCAAATGGTGCATCACCCGTTCGACCGTGCCCGCCGACAGCGGGAGCATATTAGGGTAGCTCCACATAAACGAGACAGCATTTTTCCCCGGCGTCACCTGCAAAATATCACCTGCCAGTAAAACCCCCTCTCCGTCATGCCAGTGCAGCACCGTGCCGCCCGCAAAGTGACCGCCAGTCCGCAGCAGCGTCACCGACGGCATGATGTCCAGCGCGTCTCCCTCCCAGAAGTGGATCGCGGGGCTGCTACGCATCACCCATTCTCTGTCGCTGGCATGTAAATAGACAGGAGCATCGAAGGCCGCGGCCCAGTCCTGCATCGTGGTGTAATAATGGGGGTGCGAAATCGCGATCGCGCTGATACCGCCCAGCGCCGAGATCAACGTTTTGGTTGCCGGGTCGAGGTTCGCGATGCAATCCCACAGAATATTGCCTTGCGGAGTGAGTAACAGAATTGCGCGCTGGTTAATGGCAAAGGACGGTACCGTTCTGATGCTGAACAGCCGTGGTTCGAGCTGCTGCCATGTGTTGGTATGGGTGGCTGTCAACGCAGCCACATCAATCCATTCCTGGCCAGTCACCGGAACATACTGGCGTTCATCCTCGCAAATCGGGCATCTGTCTGGCGTTGTCCCATAAGAAGTACCGCAGGCTTTACAGAGTGTAATCATGCGCTTTCCTCAGCAATTAAGCTCTGAGTATGGCAGGGATTATCCTTATGTGCTGCGCGCTACATTGCCGGCGTTTTTTGCCCTATACTGTGCCAGTATCAAAAACTGAACAAAGCAGGTGCAACATGGAAATTGATCTCGATAACTTAGTCTTTAATGGACTGGATGAAGCAGAAGAGCGCAACGCGGAACGTCTGGACGACGCAGACAAAAAAGCCCAGGCGATTGTTGCTGACGATGACTGCGGCGATGCCTGCAAAATCTGATCGCGAAGCACCGGACACCCCGGTGCTTTTTTATTGGTGTGACTTTTTCAGCCCATCCCTTTGCGCGTGATGTCTCCTTCCCGGCAGTAAACCGACGCTCGCTTTCCCCAGTGGTTTCGCACAGCTCATTCCAGTACATTTCGCGCGTGCGGCGCAGTTCAGCGTGGCGTTTTATCATGGAACCACTCCGGGTCGATGTTGGCAACGTCCACGCCATACAGGCTGGCGACAGGCAGTATTGACTCAAGAACACGTTGCGCGCTGTTCTCCGCATTCGCAGGTCGGGTCGCCAAAAACCGCCGTAACGTGCTTATCCACTTTTTCATCGTCTTTACCCCTTTCGCTCAACATGCCCTCAGTTAAGCACCCAAATTCTGTGCAGGGGAAATACCAATATCCACTGTTGATGTGCAGGATCCGCAAATAGCCCCATTTCTTCACCTGTCAGTAACACCTTGTTCACTAATGCTTTTTCACTCATAGCAAAGAACAATTTCTTATTTGGCGAGAACGTTCGCTTATGGGAGCGTAACCGGACAAAACAACAATGAGGGGCAGACGTATTACTATGGCAGAAAATAAAAAAGGATATCAAAAACAGGTCATTGCGCTGGGTTTACTGGTGGCGGGCGGCATGCTTTCTCTGCAGGCACAGGCAGATCAACTGGCGGATATCAAGGCCGCAGGGGTGGTAAAAGTCGCCACGTTTGACGCCAACCCACCGTTTGGTGCAATCGATGCCAAAACCCATAACATCGTAGGTTATGACGTCGATTTTGCCCACGCACTGGCAAAAGCGCTGGGCGTGAAGCTTGAGCTGGTTGCCACCAACCCGGCCAACCGTATTCCTCTGCTGCAGTCCGGCAAAGCGGATTTGATTGTGGCAGATATCACCATCACCCCGGAACGTGCGCAGGTCGTTGATTTCTCAACCCCCTATTTCGTCACCGGACAACAGTTCCTGGTTCCGGCCAAATCGGCCAATAAGCTGGACGACTATAGCCGGGCGCGTATTGGCGCGGTAAAAGGAACAACGGGCGAACAGGCTCTGCATCAGCGCTTCCCGCAGTCCCGCGTGCTCTCTTATGACGATATTCCGCTGGCGCTGACGGCGTTGCGTAATGGTAACGTGCAGGCGATCACTCAGGACAGTACCATCCTGGCAGGTCTGCTGGCACAGGCTCCGGATAAAGCAAACTTCAAAATTCTGCCCGACCTGCTCAGCAAAGAAGAGATTGGCGTCGGCGTGAAAAAAGGCGAAACAGCGCTGCTGAAGGTCGTCAATGATGAACTGGTGAATCTGGAGAAAAATGGTCAGGCCACCAGAATTTATGATGTCTGGTTTGGCCCACAAACCCAATCCCCTCAGCCTCGCGCCTTTAAAATAGAAGCCCAGTAATATGCTCTCAGGTTTATTTTCACGCTCCGCGGCTCGTGCCGCGGATTTTTCACATCTGGAACATGCCAGCGTCGAGTTTCGTGACGTCGTCAAACGCTACGGGGACCATCACGTTTTAAAAGGCATTAACCTCAGCATTATGCCTGGCGAAGTGGTTGCTATCCTCGGCCCTTCGGGTTCCGGTAAATCGACCCTAATCCGGCTTATCAACCAGCTTGAAACCCTGAACGGCGGCGAAATCCTGATCGACAACACCCCTACCGGGCAGCTGTCCGGTGCGGCACTGCGCCAGCTACGCAGCCGCGTTGGGTTTGTGTTCCAGCAATTTAATCTCTACGCCCATCTCACCGCCAGCCAGAATATCACCCTGGCTCTGGAACATGTTCACGGCTGGAAGCCGCAGCCCGCACAGGAACGGGCGCTGGCATTGCTGGAAAACGTGGGGATGCTGGAAAAAGCCCACCATTTTCCCGCCGAGCTTTCTGGCGGCCAGCAACAGCGCGTGGCAATTGCCCGCGCCCTGGCCTCTTCCCCGCAAATCATCCTGTTCGATGAACCTACCTCCGCGCTCGATCCGGAAATGATCGGCGAAGTCTTGTTCGTGATGAAAGCCCTTGCCCACAGCGGGATCACCATGATTGTGGTGACACATGAGATGCAATTTGCCCGGGAAATTGCCGACCGGATTGTCTTTATCGACGGCGGACAGATTCTGGAAACCGCACCGCCGGAGCAATTTTTCAGTCAGCCGTCGCATCCGCGTGCGCAGCGTTTCCTGCAAAAAGTGCTGAACCCGCTGCATCAGGAGCATCTGTAATGCCCGCGCTCGACTGGCAGGGCGTGCTGACCGGACAGCCCCTGCAATGGATTTTATCCGGTTTTTTGACCACGCTGTGGGTCACGCTCGCCGGGGCGATTCTGGCAAGCCTTCTCGCCCTGCTTTTTCTGCTCCTGCGCCTCTCCGGTGGCCGGTTTGGCAATGGGGTCGTCAGTTGCTGGGTCTCACTGTTTCGCAATACCCCCTTACTGGTGCAACTGCTGTTCTGGTATTTCGCGGCCTGGAACGGGCTTCCCCTCGCATTTCGCGATCTGGTGAATGCGGATCACAGCTGGTCGATCCTGCCGGGTGGTGTCTGGTGGTTCACGCCTGAGTTTTTATGTTCCGCCTGGGGGCTGGGCGTTTTCACCTCCGCCTTTTTAATTGAAGAGGTGGAGTCCGGGCTACGTTCCGTCCCGGCCGGGCAACGGGAGGCGGCGCTGGCACAGGGGTTCTCTGCGTGGCGGCTGTTTCGCTATATCCTTCTGCCGCAAAGCCTGGCTAATGCCTGGCAGCCTGTCGTCGGGCAATATCTCAACCTGATGAAACTCTCCTCACTCGCCAGCGGAATTGGCTTTGCAGAGCTGACCTACCAGGTGCGGCAGATTGAAAGCTACAACGCTCATGCGCTGGAGGCGTTTACCGTGGGAACCGTACTGTACTTGCTCACTGGCGTGGCGATGGGCATGGCGCTGGTGCGCATTGGCCCCTCTGTGAAACGGAAACACCACGCGACTGTCGCAACAGGAAGTGAAAAACATGATTGCCGGACTTAATGTTATTACGGATAACCTGGATTATCTGCTGTGGGGACGTGCGGCAGCCGGTGAGCCTGGCGGGGTATTGCTCTCGTTACTGATGGCCGCTGGCGCGGCGGGACTGGCACTGCCCGGCGGTATTGCCCTCGCCTGCCTGGCCTGGCGTTGTCCGGGTCTCGTACGCAAAGCGCTCTTCCTGTGGGCGGAACTGATTCGCGGTATCCCGTTGATCTTCGTGATTTTCTGGATGTGGTATCTTCTTCCGCTCATCACGGGCGGCGATCTGCCGGGTGCCCTCACCGTAACGCTGGCGCTGGCCTGGTTTACAGCGGCAACGGTTATGCACTCGGTATTNGCCGGGCTGAGTGCATTACCCGGCGGACAGTATGAAGCCGCGTTGACTCAGGGATTTAGCACACAGCAAACCCTGTGGCGTGTACTACTGCCGCAGGTAATACGCAATATTCTGCCGTCTCTGGTGGGGATTTTTATCAGCCTGCTGAAGGATACATCGCTGGCGTTTATTGTGAACGTCCCGGAACTGACCACGGTGGCGGGACAGGTGAACAACCGGGTGCAAATCTACCCGGCAGCTATTTTTATCTTTACAGGGGTGGTCTACTACCTGCTCTGCTGTTCCCTCGAACAGCTTGCAAAACGCTGGCGCATTAACCGGCCAGCGCTTTAACCACCGTTTCCATCGCTTCCGTTGTCAATTCGCTGCGTTTGACGCGCTGGTTCGCCAGCGCGGTACGCAGCACACCGGCAATCACAATATGCTTCGGCTCCTGCCCTAAATCACGCATTTCGAGAACGACCTTACCTACCACCCGGCACATTTCCTGGTACAGCGCTTCGTCTTTGGTCACATTGCCCATTGGCTTCACTCCATTGCTTCAAAAACTCAGCTTAATTGATTCATCGCCCGGATACAAAAAAGAAGCCCGATGAATAAATCACCGGGCTTCATTCACAAAATCAAACAATTAGTTATTTACAGGGATCACCGCGCCTTTGTATTTGGTGCGGATCCAGTCCTGAATCTCTTTAGAGTGCAGCACATTCACCAGCGCAACGATATCTTTCTTCTTCTCATCGCCACGGTGTACGGTAATGATGTTGGCATACGGGTTGTTTTCACCGCTCTCAACTGCAATCGGGTCGTGAACCGGATCCAGACCGGCATCAATCGCGTAGTTGGCGTTGATCACTACCGCAGCACCTTCGTCGTTGTTGTACATCTGCGGCAGCAGAGACGCTTCTACGTTAGGCGTGAACTGCAGCTTCTTCGGGTTCTCGACGATATCGCTGATGCGTGCGGTCACTTTGTCGATGCCCGGCTTCAGCTTGATCACGCCCGCTTTCTCAAAGATGGAGAGAATTCGCCCCTCTTCAGAAACGGCATCGCGCATGATGATTTTGCCGCCTGCCGGCAAATCTTTCAGCGATTTGTATTTTTTGGAGTAGATACCGATTGGCTCAATGTGGATCGCCCCCGCGCTGACAAAATCGTAATCCTTATCGCCAGCGTGATCTTTCAGCACGCTGTTCAGATAAGGGATGTGCTGGAAGTAGTTGGCGTCAATGTCATGCCCCGCCAGCGCCGTGTTTGGCAGAATGTAGTCCTGGAAGGGTTTGATCTCCAGATCGATACCCTGCTTCGCCAGAATCGGCTTCGCCTGCTCCAGAATTTCGGCATGCGGCGTGTTGGACGCCCCCACCGTCAGGGTGTCCGCCCAGGAGGCAAAGCTCAGGGCACTCAGGGTTGCGGCGGCGATCAGTGTCAGTGTTTTTTTCATGATGATGGTTCCTGTGTGTTATTAGAAATTATCTTTTGTCTAACAGTGAAGTAATGACATCGCCGCAGAACTGGATAATGAAAACGATGATCAAAATAGTCACCGTTGCCACCAGCGTGACGTCACCGTGGTTGCGCTGGAATCCTTCCAGATAAGCCAGATTTCCCAAGCCGCCAGCGCCAATCACCCCCGCCATTGCGCTGTAGCTCACCAGCGCAATCAGCGTCACCGTAATACCTGAAACCAGTGCAGGTGATGACTCCGGCAGTAAAACCCGAAACACTAAGGTGCTCAGTCGTGCGCCCATCGAGCGCGTTGCTTCTATTACCCCTTTGTCCACCTCACGCAGAGCAATCTCGACCAGACGCGCGTAGAACGGCGCAGCCCCCACAATCAGGGCAGGCAGTGCGGCGTTTGCCCCGAGGATGGTACCGACGACGGTCTTGGTGAACGGGATCAGCAGTACGATCAGAATGATGAACGGGACCGAGCGGAACACGTTCACCACAATCGACATCACGCTATACACCGCACGGTTGTGGAACAAACCACCGCGCGCAGTCAAAAACAGCGCCAGGCCAAGCACAATCCCCAGTACAAAGGTTGCCACGCCGGAGAGTGCGGTCATGTACAGCGTCTCCTGCGTGGCTGCCCACAGTTGATCCCACTTCAGATGCGGAAAAAGATCCTCAGCCATGCTTAATTACCTCGCCTTCAATATCACTGTGCTGCAGATCGGCGAGGATATTGTTCAGTTGCTCATCAGATGCCACCACGTGCACCCAGAGTTGCCCAAAAACACCGTGGGCTGTTTGCGTCATTTTCCCGTGCAGGATGTTAAACGGCAGACCGTAGCGCAGCGTTAACTCACCCACGATCGGCTTATGCGTGCTGTGTCCGGTGAAGGTCAGCCGGATGACCGTGCCTTCCAGCTCATTCGCCAGCGCCGAATTAAATGCCTCTTCCTCAGCGTACTGGCTGACCTGACGCACGAACTGCCGGGTAATTGGCTGTTGCGGATGGGTAAAGACGTTCAGCACATCCCCCTCTTCCACAACTTTGCCATTTTCCATCACCGCCACGCAGTCACAGATTTTGCGCACCACGTGCATCTCGTGGGTGATCAGCACAATGGTCAGTTTGAAACGACGGTTAATGTCCAGCAGCAGATCGAGGATCTGATCGGTGGTTTGTGGGTCAAGGGCGGATGTTGCCTCGTCACAAAGCAACACGTCCGGGTTATTCGCCAGCGCGCGGGCAATACCGACGCGCTGCTTTTGCCCGCCGCTCAGCTGGGACGGATACGCATTCTCGCGACCTTTCAGGCCGACCAGCGCCACCAGCTCGGCCACGCGAGCCTTGATGTTGGCTTTAGGCACCCCGGCAATTTGCATCGAAAAAGCGATGTTCTCGTTTACCGTGCGCGACCACAGCAGGTTGAAGTGCTGGAACACCATACTGATTTTCAGCCGCGCCTGGCGCAGCGCTTCACCCTTTGCGGCAGAGATGTCTTGTCCATTGATGGTGACGCTGCCGGTGCTGGGTTTTTCCAGACCATTCAGCAGACGGATCAGGGTACTTTTCCCTGCGCCGCTGTAACCAATAATGCCGTAAATTTGTCCCTGTTCTACCGTCAGATTGACGTTATCAACGGCAGTGAGTGCCACCTTTCCGTTATCAAAAACCTTCGAAATATTCCTGAGTACGATCATTCTTATTCGCAATCCGTTCCGCATATAGCGGTTTAGCAGTATGGATGTCCAAATGAGTGTAAACAGGCGATATCAGGTTTTAAATGACCAAAAAGGAATTTGTTATAACCTCAGGAAATAAGAAGCGGCATCACCGGGTTGAAAGCCAATAGACCAATTTCAGCAATGATTATCTGCGGATTGCATATCTCACGGGGCATCTCCGGTGAAAATGGTTATTTTTTCCGCATTTCATGCCGATATAGCCATCCTCACATCCAGAGCACTTTACGTCTCACCATCCTGACATCCGAAATCAGCATGAATATGCTTTTCTGTTCTAAATGACAGTGAATCGTTCTTTATCGGGAATTTTTCATCGCCCTATCATCCCGTCATGACCTCCTGAAAGGAAAACACCATGACGATTTACCATTCCGTCACCGAGCTGATTGGCCAGACGCCGCTTATCCAGTTGCATAAACTCGATACCGGCCCGTGCTCGCTATTTTTGAAGCTGGAAAACCAAAACCCCGGCGGCTCGATTAAAGATCGCGTTGCGCTGTCGATGATTAATGAAGCGGAGCGCAACGGTTTGCTGCTGCCGGGCGGTACCATTATTGAGGCCACGGCGGGAAATACCGGCCTCGGTCTGGCCTTGATTGCCGCCCAGAAAGGNTATTCGCTGATCCTGGTNGTGCCGGACAAAATGAGCCGCGAGAAGATTTTCCACCTGCGGGCGCTGGGTGCTCAGGTGCTGCTGACACGTTCCGACGTCAACAAGGGGCATCCGGCCTATTATCAGGATTACGCCCAGCGCCTGGCGGACGAGCTGCCCGGCGCGTTTTACATTGACCAGTTCAATAACGAAGCCAATCCGCTGGCGCACCGCACCACCACGGCACCGGAACTGTATGAACAACTTGGCGGCAACATTGACGCCATTGTGGTCGGCGTGGGTTCCGGCGGAACGCTGGGCGGNCTGCAGGCATGGTTTGCCGAACACTCCCCGCACACGGAATTCGTGCTGGCCGACCCTGCNGGNTCCGTTCTCGCCGACCNGGTGGAAACCGGGCGCTACCACGATGCCGGCTCCTGGCTGGTTGAAGGGATCGGCGAAGACTTTATTCCGCCGCTGGCGCATATCGAAGGGGTGAACCGCGCCTGGCGCATCACCGATCGNGAAGCGTTCACCACCGCNCGCGAACTGCTGAAAACGGAAGGTATTCTGGCNGGCTCCTCCAGCGGNACNNTGCTGGCAGCGGCGCTGAAATATTGTCAGGCCCAGACCACGCCAAAACGTGTCGTCACCTTCGCCTGCGACAGCGGGAACAAGTATCTGTCGAAAATGTTCAACGATGACTGGATGCGCCAACAGGGGCTGATTTCTCGCCCGCAGGCAGGCGATCTCTCTGACTACATTGCCCTGCGCCACGATGAAGGCGCGACCGTCGCCGCCGCCCCGGATGACACGCTTTCCACCGTGCTGNCACGGATGCGTCTGTACGACATCTCTCAGTTACCGGTGCTNGATAACGGCAAGGTCGTGGGCATTATCGATGAATGGGATCTGCTGCGGCACATCGGCGGCGACGGCGATCGTTTCACCCTTCCCGTGACAGCAGCAATGACGCGCCAGGTGGAGTTTCTCGATAAACATGCGCCGGAAAGCGCCCTGACGACCCTTTTCGACCGGGGTCTGGTGGCAGTGATCACCGACCATGACCGTTTTCTGGGTCTGATTACGCGCAGCGATGTCCTTACCGCCTGGCGCAACCGTCTACCACAATAAAGGAATAAACGATGAAAAACCTGGCAACCCTGAGTGTACACAGCGGTGAATTTAACGATCGGCACGGCGCAGTTATGCCACCAATTTACGCCACCTCGACGTTTGCGCAACCGTCACCGGGAGAACATACCGGCTACGAATATTCCCGCAGCGGCAACCCAACCCGCCATGCGCTGGAAACCGCGATAGCCACGCTGGAAGGTGGCACGCGCGGCTATGCCTTTGCTTCTGGTCTCGCAGCCATTTCTACTGTGCTGGAGCTGCTGGATAAAGACAGTCATATCGTCGCAATTGATGATGTCTATGGCGGAACCTATCGGTTGATTGAAAACGTGCGCAAGCACAGCACTGGCCTGCGGGTCAGTTGGGTTAAACCGGACGATGTCGCGGGACTCGAGGCTGCCATTCGCCCGGATACGCGAATGGTCTGGGTAGAAACACCAACCAACCCGCTGCTTAAGCTGGCGGATCTTGCTGCCATCGCAGAAATCGCCCGTCGCCATAATATTATCAGCGTGGCGGATAACACCTTTGCCTCACCGGTCATTCACCGACCGCTGGAGTTCGGCTTTGATATTGTGGTGCACTCTGCCACCAAATATCTTAACGGCCATTCAGACGTGGTGGCCGGGCTGGCGGTGGTGGGTGATAACAAAGTGCTGGCAGACAAACTGGGCTACCTGCAAAACGCGGTCGGCGGTGTACTGGATCCGTTCAGCAGTTTCCTGACGCTTCGCGGCATCCGTACCCTCGCGCTGCGAGTGGAAAAGCACAGCACCAACGCTCTGGCCGTTGCGCAATGGCTGGAACAGCACCCTCAGGTCGCAAAAGTATTCTATCCGGGACTGGAATCGCACCCGCAGTATTCCCTCGCCCGCACGCAGATGGCATTGCCGGGCGGGATGATCTCGGTAGTGGTGAAAGGTGATGCGCAACGCGCAGCAGAGATTATCCGCAAACTGAAACTGTTTACCCTCGCCGAAAGCCTGGGGGGTGTGGAAAGTCTGGTGAGCCAGCCTTACAGCATGACCCATGCTTCAATTCCGCTGGAACAACGTCTGGCCAACGGTATTGTGCCGCAGTTGATCCGCCTGTCAGTCGGGATTGAAGATGCAAAAGATCTGATTGCCGACCTCAACCAGTCACTGAAAAATTAAACAAAATGCGGCAGGCAATCGGTCTGCCGCTATAAGATGTCATGATACCTTAACGCCTTGATAACAATCTTGTGTGGATCTTCACAGAATGTTTTTGAAACGCTGTTTTCATTTTCCTTTTGTCTGAAAACCAGCGTATAATGCGCGCCTAATCCCTGGTGAATGGTTTCAGCGCTTGGAATACAAAAAACAACGTACAACTTCTCCTCTCTCTCGTTGGGCTGAAACTCAGGCACACTTTCTTCTGCACGCTCATTTGATGTCACCTATCCTTAGTGCGTGCCATAGCCAATTTCGCAACACAGGTTTGACTCCGCGGCGGTGCGCCCCCGGAGCGAGATTCCCATATCCTTCCCAACTTAAAGACTAAGACTGTCATGAAAAAGACGAAAATTGTTTGCACCATCGGCCCAAAAACCGAATCTGAAGAGATGCTGAGCAAAATGCTGGACGCCGGCATGAACGTTATGCGTCTGAACTTCTCCCACGGCGATTACGCAGAACACGGTCAGCGTATCCAGAACTTGCGCAACGTGATGAGCAAGACCGGTAAAAAAGCCGCGATCCTGCTGGACACCAAAGGCCCGGAAATCCGCACCATTAAACTGGAAGGCGGTAACGACGTTTCTCTGAAAGCAGGCCAGACCTTCACCTTCACCACTGACAAGTCTGTTATCGGCAACAGCGAAATCGTTGCTGTGACCTATGAAGGCTTCACCAGCGATCTGTCCGTCGGTAACACCGTTCTGGTGGACGATGGTCTGATCGGCATGGAAGTGACCGCTATCGAAGGTAAAAACGTTGTTTGTAAAGTACTGAACAACGGCGACCTGGGCGAAAACAAAGGCGTTAACCTGCCAGGCGTTTCCATCGCGCTGCCAGCACTGGCTGAAAAAGACAAACAAGATCTGATTTTCGGTTGCGAACAAGGCGTTGACTTCGTTGCAGCATCCTTCATCCGTAAACGTTCCGACGTGGTTGAAATCCGTGAGCATCTGAAAGCCCACGGCGGCGAGAAGATCCAGATCATCTCCAAAATCGAAAACCAGGAAGGCCTGAACAACTTCGACGAAATCCTCGAAGCGTCTGACGGCATCATGGTTGCACGTGGTGACCTGGGTGTTGAGATCCCGGTTGAAGAAGTGATCTTCGCGCAGAAGATGATGATCGAGAAATGTGTTCGCGCGCGTAAAGTGGTTATCACTGCAACGCAGATGCTGGACTCGATGATCAAAAACCCACGTCCAACCCGCGCAGAAGCAGGCGACGTGGCTAACGCCATCCTCGACGGTACTGATGCCGTTATGCTGTCCGGCGAATCCGCGAAGGGTAAATACCCACTGGAAGCGGTGACCATCATGGCGACCATCTGCGAACGTACCGATCGCGTGATGAAAAGCCGTCTGGACTATAACAACGACAGCCGCAAACTGCGCATCACTGAAGCTGTGTGCCGTGGTGCAGTAGAAACCGCTGAGAAGCTGGAAGCGCCACTGATCGTGGTTGCAACCCAGGGTGGTAAATCTGCCCGCGCAGTACGTAAATACTTCCCTGACGCGACCATCCTGGCGCTGACCACCAACGAAACCACTGCTCGTCAGCTGGTACTGAGCAAAGGCGTGGTTCCACACCTGGTGAAAGAGATCGCTTCTACTGATGATTTCTACCGTCTGGGTAAAGAAGTGGCTCTGCAGCTCGTTGAACGCGGCCTGGCACAGAAAGGCGACGTTGTTGTGATGGTTTCGGGTGCCCTGGTTCCATCAGGTACGACCAATACAGCATCTGTTCACGTACTGTAATAATTCCCGAACGAATTATTTTTTGATAAGAAGCGTCCTTCGGGACGCTTTTTTTATTCCTGTCATTAGCCAAATCTATTCAAAAAGCAAATCGGGTTTCTCTATTTAATTGCGAATTATCTAAGATGAATCCGATGAAAAATGCCTTTTTTAACATAGCTTTTTACGCAAAATGGTCTGATTCGATGCTTCTTTGAGCGAACGATCAAAAATAGGCGTATTCCCATCAAAAAAATATTCTCAACATAAAAAACTTTGTGTAATACTTGTAACGCTACATGGAGATTAACTCAATCTAGAGGGTATTAATAATGAATCGTACTAAACTGGTACTGGGCGCGGTAATCCTGGGTTCTACTCTGCTGGCAGGTTGCTCCAGCAACGCTAAAATCGATCAGCTGTCTTCTGACGTTCAGACTCTGAACGCTAAAGTTGACCAGCTGAGCAACGACGTGAACGCAATGCGTTCCGACGTTCAGGCTGCTAAAGACGACGCAGCTCGCGCTAACCAGCGTCTGGACAACCAGGCTACTAAATACCGTAAGTAATAGTACCTGTTAATAAAATGGCGCACATTGTGCGCCATTTTTTTTGTCTGCGTCAAACCGCTACTGCGTGACCTTCTCTCCCCCGCCTTCGGCAACCGCAGCGGACACCCGGCTGTTCTGTACCGACAACACATTATTGCTGGCCGATGTGTCAGTCCCTGCCGACACGGCGACCGGGATCCCCGCCCGACGTGACAAGGCTTTATCAATAAGCGCTTTATCACTACCCGACTGAGAAACAAACGACGCGAAATCGGCGGAATGGGTGATTGGTGTGATCTGTGGGTTTTCCCCCTCAATCTGCGCCAGCGGACGGTGAACTTCAATATAGCGCTTACCATCCGGCTCGACGGAGAACTTCACCGGCTCATTGATAATCTGTACCCGGGTGCCGACGCGCGCCTGCCCGAACAATGCTTTGATATCCGGTGCGTTCATGCGCATGCAACCCGAACTGACCCGTAAGCCCACGCTGTCCGGCGCACTGGTACCGTGGATAAGATATTCACCATGCCCCACACCTAAACGCAGCGCAAAACGTCCTAGCGGGTTATTTGGCCCTGCCGGTACAACTGGCGGCAATTTAATTCCCTGCTCCAGAGAGCGCGCTCTGATGCCTGGTGTTGGTGTCCAGGTTGGATTCGGGATTTTCTGGCTTACGTGGGTGATCGTCACCGGGGTTTCCAGCCCCTGCTTCCCTATACCGAGCGGAAAGACCTGAACAATCTTTTCCCCCGGTGGGAAGTAATAGAGCCGGAGCTCAGCCAGGTTCACGACAATACCCTCACGCGGCGTGTCCGGCAGCAGCATCTGGGATGGAATGATGATAGTGGTGCCCGGGGCAGGATCCACCGGCGCAATGGTATTATTTGTTTCCAGGATAAGTTGTGCTGCAGTATTAAACCGACGGGCAATAGTCTGCAGTTTATTGTCTCCTTCCTGAATCGTGTAGGTTTGGTTTTGCCCAATCAGGCGGCTGCCCGCAGGCGGCAATGGATAGTCCACCGCCCAGGCTGAATTAAGAGCACCGAGAGAACTGAGGAGTAATAGAGTTATTAGAGACGCGCGCTTCATGCTGAGATTCCTTATTCACTGGCAGAATGCCAGAAAGCTGAAAAACCAGCGAGGCGGGAGCCACCTCGCGAAACAGAATGAATGCTGTCCTGTAAGTCTAGCTAATGATTGCTGCTTTGGAGCGAATTACGCGAATCATCGCTTCCAGCCCCTGGGAACGGGATGGGGTAAGGTGTTGCGTCAGCGCCATTTTTTCAAACCAGGGGCGGACATCAAACGCGACAATGTCCTGTGCCGACATCTGGTGATACAGAATGAACACGATGGCGATAAGCCCTTTCACAATCGCCGCGTCGCTGTCGCCCTGTAGCTCAATGACGCCATCGTTATTCGTCTGCATTATGATCCACACCTGGCTCTGGCAGCCCTGGATCATATTCTCCGGGTTATGTGCCTCTTCGCTGAGCGTCGGCAAACGCTGCCCCAGCTCAATAATATAGAGATACTTTTCTTCCCAGTTTGCGCAACGACTGAAGTTACGCAGCAATTTATCTTTATCCGGCAACGCTGCCATCTTGTGCCTCTCCGTTAGCCCAGCAACTGGTGAATGCGTTTTAGCCCCGCCACCAGCCTGTCGACCTCTTCCATTGTGTTATACATCACCAACGATGCACGGCACATCGCCGGAACCTGGTAAAACGCCATCAGCGGCATGGCGCAGTGATGTCCGGTACGTACCGCAACGCCGTAGTTATCGAGGAAGCTGCCCACATCAAAGGCATGGTGTTTCCCGAGATTAAACGCGATTACGCCCTGTCGGGTGGCCGGGCCATACAGGGTCAAATCTGGCACGCTGGCAAGCTCCTGCAGCGCGTAGTGCATCAGCAGCTGTTCATACTCCTGAATGGCGTCAAGGCCAACAGACGAGATATAAGCAATGGCCGCCCCCAGCCCGATAATACCGCCCGTGTTCGGCGTACCCGCCTCAAAACGCCACGGCGCACGTGCGTAAGTCGTCCCCTCCGACAGGCTNACGGTGGCAATCATTGAACCGCCTCCTTCCCACGGCGGCATAGCCTGCAGGATAGCGTCCTTAACATACAGCACGCCGATCCCCGTCGGCCCATAAAGCTTATGGCCGGAGAAGACGTAGAAATCGCAATCCAGCGCTTGCACGTCCACCGCGTGGTGCATCACNGCCTGTGCGCCATCAATCAGCACTTTCGCACCGGCCTGGTGGGCTTTTTCGATAATCTCTGCCACCGGGTTTTCAGTCCCCAGCACGTTTGAAACCTGGGTAACGGCCACCAGCCGGGTACGCACGTCGAGCAACACATCCAGCTGTTCCAGCTTTAACGTTCCGTCTTCGTTCAGTGGGATCACCCGCAGCTGTGCGCCAACACGCTCACACAGCATCTGCCAGGGAACGATATTGGCATGGTGCTCCATCTGGGTGATGATGATGTTATCGCCCGCGTGAACCTGTGCGTTGCCCCAGCTGTTGGCGACCAGGTTGATCCCTTCGGTTGTACCCCGCACAAACACCAGCTCTTCCGGCGAGCGGGCGTTGAGGAAGGCGGCAATTTGGATACGCACGTTCTCCATACGCTGGGTCGCCTCTGCGCTCAGCGTATGAATACCACGATGCACGGCGGCGTAGCCGTGGCGGTAGAACTCGGCCTCCGCATCCACCACCTGATTCGGTTTCTGCGCGCTGGCCGCACTGTCGAGATAGGCCAGCGGCAAACCGTTCACTTCACGGGTCAGCACCGGAAAATCTGCCCGTACTTTCTCTACGGGGAAACTCATACTTCGCCTCCAGGCAGACGCTGGCCAATACGCGTCAGCACCTGCTGTTTAAGTGCGCCATCGGAGAGCGCTTCCGTCAGTTCTGCGGCAAACGCATAGATGATCATCTTCTGCGCCGCCTGCTTGTCGATACCCCGGGAACGCAGATAGAACATCTGTTCGTCGTCAATCCGCCCAACCGTTGCGCCGTGGCTACACTTCACGTCGTCGGCATAGATCTCCAGCTGCGGTTTGGTATCCACTTCTGCCAGACGCCCCAACAGAAGATTGTTGTTGGTCATCTGCCCGTCAGTTTTGATGGCGTGCTGCGCCACGTTAATCAGGCCATTAAACACCGCGCGCCCTTTATCGCTGACAATGGTTTTATGCAGCTGACGGCTGTTGCAGTAGCCTTTGTTGTGCTCAAGCCAGGTACGCGTGTCACACACTTCCGATTTGACCGGCATTGCCAGGCTGTTGATACGCAGCGTCGTATTTTCACCGTTGAGCTGCGTGCTGGTGTTGTGGCGCAGCACGCCCCCTCCCAGCAGGAAACTGTGGCTGTATGCGGTGGCATCTGGCCCCAGCAACAGATCGTTATGGGCAAAGTGATGGCTTGCCGGGTTTTCAAACGCCAGCTTGATGTGGTGAAGATGCGCACTGGCGGCCACGTCCATCGTCAGCCTTGTACCGGTAAAATGACGAATAGCATTGAGGCTGGCGTAATGCTCAATCACCGTCGCCTCGGTTCCCTCCGCCAGCTCAAGATGGTGGCGATAGTGCGCGGTGTTGATCTCCTCGCCGTCCAGCCCCTGAGTGATATGCATCAGCAACAGCGGTTTTTCCGGGCNCTGGTTACGCCTCACGCGGATATGCGTCACAGACTGCGCCAGGCTTTCGGTAAGGTGCAGGAAGACCTCCGGCTGCACCGGTGCAGACAGGTGCTGGCGTTCGTCATTCACGACGACGTCAAAACCGCTGTGTTGTGTCTCGTCGCTCAGTTCCGGGCGGAACACACCGTCGACAAAGACCAGACGTACCGCATCCACGCTCAGCGCCAGCGCATCACGCACGGAGGCACTGACATCCGCCAGACGCGTCACAAACTGAGCGTTCAGCAGGCCTTCAAGCGGCGTGTATTTCCAGTCTTCATGCTTACGCGTGGGCAGGCCCAGACGCAGCATCTGCTGCAGATGCTGTTGCGCCTGTTCGGATCGCGTTTCACCCTGCGCTTCAAACAAGCGGTGCCATTGCTGGAGTGCATTACTGCTGTTCGGTAAGCCAGCCATAGCCCTGCTCCTCCAGTTGTTTAACCAGCGTGAAATCGCCGGATTTCACAATACGCCCCTGGTAAAGCACATGAACGTAGTCTGGTTTGATGTAGTCAAGAATACGCTGGTAGTGGGTGACGATAATGAACGACCGTTTGCCGTCGCGCAGGGAGTTAACACCATCCGCAACTATTTTCAGGGCGTCGATATCCAGACCAGAGTCAGTCTCATCAAGAATGCACAGTTCCGGCTCCAGCACCGCCATTTGCAGAATATCGTTGCGCTTTTTCTCACCGCCGGAGAAACCGACGTTGACCGAGCGGGTCAGCAGATCTTCCGGCATTTTCAGCAGCTTGATCTTCTCTTCCATCAGATCCTGGAAGTCAAAGCGATCCAGCGCTTCCAGACCGCGATATTTGCGCACCGCATTCAGCGCCGTTTGCAGGAANAACTGGTTACTGACGCCTGGAATTTCTACCGGATACTGGAAGGCCATAAAAATGCCCTCTCCCGCCCGGTCTTCCGGNGACATCTCCAGCAGATCTTTACCGTTAAACTCGACTGACCCGTTTGTCACTTCGTAATCTTCACGTCCTGCCAGCGTCGCCGAAAGCGTACTTTTCCCGGACCCATTTGGCCCCATAATGGCGTGAACTTCACCCGGCTTGACGTCAAAATTGAGGCCACGCAGGATCTCTTTATCTTCCACACTGACCTGTAACTCTTTAATACTTAACATGTGCTTTCCTTAACCGACGCTGTGTTCAAGACTAATGGCGAGGAGTTTCTGAGCTTCAACGGCAAATTCCAGCGGCAGTTCAGAGAACACATCCTTACAGAAGCCGTTAACAATCATAGAGATGGCATCTTCTTCGCTGATCCCGCGCTGCAGGCAGTAGAAGAGCTGGTCTTCTCCAATACGCGACGTCGTCGCTTCGTGTTCAAGCTGGGCACTGTTGTTACGGCACTCCACATACGGGAAGGTATGTGCGCCGCAGTCTGCGCCAATCAGCATGGAGTCACACTGGGTAAAGTTACGGGCATTGGTCGCCGTCGGCATGATTTTGACCAGCCCACGATAGCTGTTCTGGCTATGTCCGGCGGAAATGCCTTTTGAGATGATGGTCGACCGGGTGTTTTTACCGATGTGGATCATCTTGGTGCCGGTATCCGCCTGTTGATAGCCGCTGGTCAGCGCCACCGAGTAAAATTCACCGATGGAGTTATCCCCGCGCAGAATGCAGCTCGGGTATTTCCAGGTGATGGCAGAGCCGGTTTCCGACTGGGTCCAGGACATTTTGCTGTTTTCACCTTCACACAACGCTCGCTTGGTGACGAAGTTCAAAATGCCGCCCGTGTTGCCATCACCAGGGAACCAGTTTTGCACCGTGGAATATTTCACCTCGGCATCTTTATGAATGATGACTTCGACCACCGCCGCGTGAAGCTGGTAGCTGTCACGAACCGGGGCAGAACACCCTTCGATGTAGCTGACGTAGCTGCCTTCGTCCGCCACCAGGATGGTGCGTTCGAACTGACCGGTTTTTTCAGCATTAATGCGGAAATAGGTCGACAGCTCCATCGGGCAGCGCACGCCTTTTGGCACATAGATGAAGGTGCCATCAGAGGCCACCGCCGCGTTGAGTGCGGCAAAGAAATTATCGTTACCCGGCACGACGGTCCCGAGGTACTTTTTCACCAGATCAGGGTGATCGTGGATAGCTTCACCGAAGGAACAGAAAATGATGCCCTGTTCTGCCAGCTTCTCGCGATACGTGGTCGCCACCGACACGGAGTCAAAAATGGCATCCACCGCCACCTCTTTACCTTCACGAACCGGTACGCCGAGCTGATTAAACGCCTCTTCCACCTCTTTGCTCAGGAAGCTGTTTTCCGCCCCGGTTTGCTGTACCGCACCGGGCTGTGAGGCGCAGGTATCATCACAACTGCCGCAGGATGGCGCGGAGTAGTAGCTATAGTCCTGGTAATTCAGCTTGTCATAGTGCGCTTTCAGCCAGTGCGGCTCTTCCATCTCCAGCCAGGCACGGAAGGCATTCAGGCGGAATTCAAGCATCCACTCCGGCTCGTGACGCTTGGCGGAAATCGCCCGCACGACATCTTCGTTAATGCCTTTCGCCAGTTCATCGGTCTGCAGCTGCGTGAAGAACCCCTCTTTGTAGTTAAGGTGTCCGCCGCTCCAGGTGTTCACATCATCAGTTGCTTCAGTATTACGAGACATAGCACCGCCTATACCCCAAAGCTTTCGCCGCAGCCGCATTCATTCTGGGCTTTCGGGTTATGAAATTTGAATAACTGGTTTAAGCCTTCGCGTACGTAATCCACTTCGGTGCCATCAATAAATGGCATCGCCTGGAGTGCGACGTACAATCTGGCTCCTTCGGTTTCAAAGACCAGATCGTCTTTCTCCGCCTGAGTGACGGTATCCAGCACATACCCAAAGCCCGCGCAGCCGGTTTGCTTAACGCCTAAACGCAATCCCAGAATGTCTGGATTTTTCGCCACCAGCTCGTGGATATGCGCCGCAGCCGCTGGCGTTAGCGTTAAGCCGCGCCAGGCAAAGTCGGCAGGATTGAAGGTTTCTGAATGCAGTTCCATAGTTCCACCTCATCTGTTGAGCCACCAGGGCATAACATCATGTTAGTGATAACGATTATCACTTCAACCCCTTGCGAGCAGGGGCTTTCGGCTAAATCGCCCTTTCTGGCTGCTTTTATTAAGCATAGACCCTGTCAGGCGAAGCTGACGGGATGGATTTAATTGTTCAATGCATTGATAAATAATGCATTTATCAACAGAGATCGCCGAGGTCAGATGCAAATTAAAATATGCATCGGAAATGCCTATTTTTAAGATAGATTTTGAGACACCTGCGAACGTGTCATCGTCAATTCTGACGAGCAGTCTGACGACGACACCCTCCCGCCACAGATAACCCCTTATAAAACAAGAAAAGAAAATTTGGCACGTATCCTGCTTACTTGCGTTTACGGGACTGGGTTACCCAGTTAACTATCGCTTCATTTCTTAACAGGTCTGTTATTGATGAAAAAAATCGCAAGCGTCTGCCCCTATTGTGGTGCGGGCTGCAAATTAAATCTTGTCGTTGAAAATAACCGTATTCTCCGTGCCGAAGCAGCAGAGGGCGTGACAAACCAGGGAACCCTGTGTCTGAAAGGCTTTTACGGCTGGGATTTTCTCAACGATACCCGCCTGCTCACCCCCCGCCTGACGCAACCGATGATCCGCTACCACAAAGGCGAAGCATTCACACCCGTCACCTGGGAAGAGGCTATCCGCTATACCGCCCACAGGCTCAACGCCATCAAAACAGAGTTTGGCCCACGCTCAATTATGACCACCGGCTCCTCCAGAGGGACAGGTAATGAAACAAACTATGTGATGCAAAAATTTGCCCGCGCGGTGCTTAACACCAATAACGTGGATTGCTGCGCCCGCGTCTGCCACGGCCCTTCCGTTGCGGGTCTGCAGGAAACACTTGGTAATGGCGCGATGAGTAATTCAATAAACGATATTGAAAACTCAAAATGTCTGCTGGTATTTGGCTACAACTGCGCAGATTCTCACCCCATCGTCGCCCGGCGCGTGCTGAAAGCCCGTGAGAATGGCGCAAAAATCATTGTTTGCGATCCGCGACGTATTGAAACCGCCCGCATTGCCGATCAGCATCTGCAGCTGAAAAACGGCAGCAATATGGCGCTGGTCAATGCCTTTGGCTACGTGCTGCTGGAAGAAGAGTTGTACGACAAAAACTACGTCGCACGTTTCACTGAGGGGCTTGAGGCCTACCGGCAGACAATTAAAGATTATGCTCCCGAGAACGTCGAACACCTGACCGGTATTCCGGCCCGCGACATTCGCCAGGCGATGCGTACGTTCGCGGCGGCACCTTCCGCCACCGTTATGTGGGGCATGGGCGTTACGCAGTTTGGCCAGGCCGTGGATGTGGTAAAAGGCCTCTCCAGCCTGGCGCTGCTGACCGGTAACCTGGGACGTCCAGCGGTAGGCGTCGGGCCTGTGCGCGGGCAGAATAATGTACAGGGAGCGTGTGACATGGGCGTTTTGCCCAACATGTTCCCCGGCTATCAGGACGTGACCGACCCGGCGGTCAGGCAGAAATTTGCCGATGCCTGGGGAATAGACGTGAACAAGATGGACGATCGCGTCGGAACACGCATCACCGAAGTCCCGCACCTTGCGCTGGAAGGTAAGGTCAAAGCCTATTACATCATGGGGGAAGATCCGCTTCAGACCGAAGCCGATCTGGGCCTGGTACGCAGCGGTTTCGGGGCGCTCGATTTTGTGGTCGTACAGGACATCTTCATGACCAAGACCGCTGAAGTGGCGGACGTACTGCTTCCGGCGACCTCCTGGGGCGAACATGGCGGTGTCTTTACCTGTGCCGATCGCGGCTTCCAGCGTTTCGGGAAAGCGATTGAGGCCAGCGGTAACGTGAAGCGCGACTGGGAAATCATCAGCCTGCTGGCAACGGAGATGGGCTACCCGATGCATTACGAATCTAACCAGCAGATCTGGGATGAAATGCGCGAGCTGTGCCCGCTGTTCTACGGCGTGACGTATGAAAAAATGGGTGAGATGGGCCATGTTCAGTGGCCGTGTCCAACGCTCGACCACCCAGGTACACCGTATTTATACAAAGACAATCAGTTCGACACGCCTTCCGGTAAAGGCCAGCTCTTTGCCGCCGCCTGGCGCGCTCCGGCTGAGACGCCGGATGAAGACTATCCGCTGGTGCTCTGCACGGTGCGCGAAGTTGGGCACTACTCCTGCCGGTCAATGACCGGAAACTGTGCCGCGCTACAAAGCCTGGCCGACGAACCGGGCCGGGTACAGATGAACCCAGCCGATGCGAACAAACTGGGCATTGCTGACGGTCAGCTGGTGTGGGTGCGCTCACGTCGTGGCAAAGTCATCACGCGCGCCAGCATCAGTGAACGCATCAACGTCGGTGCGGTCTATATGACTTATCAATGGTGGATTGGTGCCTGTAACGAACTGACACAGGATAATCTCGACCCAATCTCCAAAACGCCGGAAACAAAATACTGTGCGGTTCAACTGGAGGCGATCGAAGACCAGCGCTGGGCGGAGGACTTTGCGGCCTCAGCGTATCAAACCATGAAGACGCGGTTGATCAGTGCGGTGAATATCTGATGACACTGCCGGGTAAGGTATAACGCTTACCCGGCAACACTGCTCTACTCCAGCCCCTTCTCTTTTGCTTCCACCTCGCGATACCAGCGCGGATGGTGTTTCTTCGCCCAGCGACGGCTGACCTTACCTTCAATCATTCCCTTGATCGATCCTTTTACCCAAAACGCCATATACACATGAATAAGGATGGCGTGGATCAGAATGATGGCGGCGGTTGCGTGGATCAGTAAGCTCCAGCGCACCACCTTCACTGGGAAATGGTGGGCAAAATAAGGCCGCCAGATAATCACCCCGGTCGCCAGCAACACGAAGATCATACTCATGATGCTCCAGAACATCATTTTCTGCCCGGCATTGTACTTACCAACATCCGCCACCTTATGCTCATTGCCTTTCAGCACCTCAACAATCCCCTTCACCCAGGGAATATCCTGTTTATCCGGGATGTTGTGATGTACGAAACGCACAAACATAAACATCAGCGCAAAGAAGATCAGCACGCCAAAAAAGGGATGCAGAATACGCCCCATCTGCGGCGTGCCGAAGGTTTCGGTTAGCCATTGCAGCGTCGGGAAAAAGAGCGCAATACCGGAGAGGGCAACCAGAAAGAAGCAGATCACCACCGTCCAGTGGCAGGCACGGTCGATAAACGTCGTGCGCTGGATCATGATACGTTTACTCATGGTCGTTCTCCTCTTCGTCGTCATCCGTTTCCTTGTTTGGCCCCACACCGATGTAGTGATAAACCAGCCCGGCAAAAGTAGCGATAAAACCAGCAGCAGAAAGCGGTTTGAGTACTCCTTTCCACAGATTAACCGGCACATCAATTTTCGGTTCAGCTGGCAGGTTGTGATACAGCTCAGGCTGGTCGGCGTGGTGCAGCACATACATCACGTGAGTCCCGCCCACACCCTGCGGGTTATAGACCCCCGCCTGACCATAACCGCGTTTTTTCAACTGCACCACGCGGGATTCGCCCAGCTCCAGCATCTCTTTTTTGGTACCGAAATGAATAGCCCCCGTCGGACAAGTTTTAACGCAGGCAGGCTCCTGCCCGACGCTGACCCGGTCGACACAAAGGGTGCATTTGTAGACGCGGTTATCATCCGGATTAAGACGCGGAATATTGAATGGACAGCCCGCGATGCAGTAGCCGCAGCCAATACAGTGTTCCGACTGGAAATCGACAATCCCGTTGGCATACTGAATAATTGCCCCCGCAGACGGACAGGCTTTCAGACAACCCGGTTCGGCACAGTGCATACAGCCGTCCTTGCGGATCAACCACTCCAGTTTGTCGTTTTGCGTGGTTTCGCTAAAGCGCATTACCGTCCAGGATTTGGCGCTCAAATCCATCGGGTTATCATAGACCCCCTCGCAGTAACCCACCTCATCGCGGATATCGTTCCATTCCGAACAGGCCACCTGACACCCCTTACAACCAATGCAGATGGACACATCGATGAGCTTTGCCACTTCCGCTTTGAAATCGCGAGCCCGCGGCGGAGGCGTCAGACCGTTGGTTGCCGAGCGTTTGATAATATCTTGTGATTGCATGGACATACGCAGGTTCCCTTACGCCTTCTCAATGTTGACTAAGAACGCCTTGTACTCTGGCGTTTGTGAGTTAGCGTCACCCACCGATGGCGTCAGCGTATTGGCAAGGAAGCCTTTGCGGGTTGCACCTTCAAAGCCCCAGTGACACGGAATACCAATGGTGTTGACCTTGCGGCCATCAATGGTCAAGGTTTGCAGGCGTTTGGTCACCACCGCTTTGGCTTTGATAAAACCACGTTTCGAGGTCACCTTCACCGTATCTCCTGCCGTAATGCCTTTCTCATGTGCCAGACTCTCCCCGATCTCGATAAACTGATCCGGTTGGGCGATGGCGTTAAGTCGTGCATGCTTGGTCCAGTGGCGAAACAGCTCGGTAATCGAGTAGGTTGTCGCAACATAGGGAAACGCATCTGCTTTGCCCATATTGGCAATATCGTCTTTAAACACGCGGGCTACCGGGCTGGAGATAACATCCGGGTGCAACGGGTTTGTTCCAATCGGTGATTCAATCGGTTCGTAGTGTTCCGGGAACGGTCCATCGTTCATTTTGTCGATGGAGAAGAGCCGCGCTACGCCCTCCGGGTTCATGATAAATGGCCCGACATTGCTGCCCGGTGCAGAGGCGTTGTAATCCGCCACATCCATTCCGGACCACTTTTTGCCGTCCCAGTGCAATAAGGCACGCTCTGCATCCCACGGTTTTCCCTGAGGGTCGGCCGACGCGCGGTTATAGAGAATGCGACGGTTAGCTGGCCACGACCATGCCCAGCCCGGTGTGCAGCCCAGCCCGTACGGATCGCTGTTATCACGATTCGCCATCTGGTTACCCTGCTCCGTCCAACTACCGCAGTAAACCCAGCAGAAGCTGCTGGTTGAACCGTCATCACGCAGCTGGGCAAAGCTGCTGAGCTGCTGACCCTTCTTCGCGATTGGCTGACCTTCATCATCAAACAGATCCACCAGCGCGACACCGTTGGCCTCACGGGCAATCTCTTCAGGATGCGGATCGCGCGGATTCTTATACGCCCAGGACATACTCAGCACCGGTTCCGGGTTCGCCCCGCCTTCCTGCTGGTACAGTTCACGCAGACGCGTAAACAGGCGGCCCAGAATTTTGCCATCATGCATCGCTTCGCCTGGTGGCTCAGCTGCAGCCCAGTGCCACTGTAGCCAACGGCCTGAGTTGGCGATTGAGCCATCTTCCTCCGCGAAGCACGACGACGGCAGACGGAAAACTTCGGTCTGGATATCCGCGGGGTTGACGTCGTTCATCTCCCCGTGATGCTGCCAGAAGGTTGATGACTCGGTGACCAGCGGATCAATAATCACCATGTATTTCAGCTTTGCCAGCGCGCGGGAAGATTTGTTCTTATCCGGGAATGCCGCCAGCGGGTTAAAGCCCTGTACGATATAACCGTTGATTTTGCCTTCCAGCATCAGCTCTGCCTGGGTCATCACGTCGTAGAGACGATCCCACTTCGGCAGCCAGTCATAGCCCCAGTTATTTTCAGCCGTTGCGCGATCGCCCCAGAAGCTTTTCATCATGCTGACGAAGAACTTCGGCGTGTTTTGCCAGTAGTTCACTTCGTTAAGGCCTAACGATGGGGGCGTAATCTGGGAAATATAGGTCTGATAGTCCGGCTGTTTTTCCGACGGCAGCGGCATGTATCCCGGAAGGTTAGTTGAGAGCAAACCGAGATCGGTATAGCCCTGAATATTGGAGTGTCCGCGCAGGGCATTCACGCCACCACCCGCCATACCAATATTGCCGAGCAACAGCTGTAACATGCCCGCCGCACGAATAATCTGCGCCCCGGCAGAGTGGTGCGTCCAGCCCAGTGCATAGAGGATGGTTGCAGTGCGATCCGGTACGCTGGTACTGGCGAGGATCTCACAGATGCGGGTGAAGTCAGCAACAGAAGTGCCGCACAGACGGTTGACCATTTCCGGCGTGTAGCGGTCAACGTGTGTTTTCAGCAAGTTCCAGACGCAACGGGGATCGCTGAGCGTTTCATCACGCCGGGCATTCCCCTGCGCGTCCAGCTGATAGAACCAGCTCGATTTATCATACTGGCGCTTGCTCGCGTCATATCCACTGAACAACCCGTCGTGAAAAGTATAATCCTCGCGGATCAGCAGGCTGGCATTCGTATAAGCGCGGACATAGTCGTGCTGAACGGTATCGTGCGCAATCAGATAGCGGATAACCCCCAGCAGAAAGGCGGTGTCTGAACCTGCACGGATTGGGGCGTAAAGGTCGGCGACAGCAGCACTGCGGTTGAAGCGCGGATCGACCACCACCACCGTGGCATCGTTTTTTGTTTGTGCTTCAACGACCCACTTAAAACCTACCGGGTGCGCTTCAGCGGCGTTTCCGCCCATCACCAACACCACATTGGCGTTTTTGATATCCACCCAGTTGTTGGTCATCGCACCGCGACCAAAGGTTGGTGCCAGTGCCGCCACGGTTGGCCCATGACACAAACGCGCCTGACAGTCGATGGCGACCATCCCCAGTGCGCGGGTGAACTTACCGTCGAGGATCCCAGTTTCGTTACTCGCTGCCGATGAGCAAAGCATCCCGGTGGTACCCCAGCGGTTGACCGTCAGCCCCTGGGCATTTTTCTCAATAAAATTCGCATCGCGATCCGTCTTCATCAGCCGGGCGATGCGCTCGATTGCATCATCCCAGGAGATACGCTGCCATTTATCCGAACCCGGCGCACGGTATTCAGGGTAAAGCAGACGGTTATCGCTATGAATATAGTCCAGTACCCCGGCCCCTTTTGGACACAACGAACCGCGGCTCACCGGATGATCAGGATCCCCTTCAACGTGATAAATACTTTCCCTGACGTTTTTGGCGGTATCGCCGAGGCTGTACATGATCATGCCGCAACCTACTGAACAATAGGTACAGTTATTACGCGTCTCTTTTGCTTTTAAAAGTTTGTATTGACGTGTTTCTGCCTGTGCAGAAAACGATGATAAAAATCCGAGTGATGCGACAGTTGTTCCTGCCATACCCCCCGCGCAGATCTTGAAGAACTGCCTCCGGCTAAGCTCCATTGTTCCTCCAGCTTAAACTTAAGACATGAAAAGGGACAGAGATTATAGGGGTATTGTGTCTGATAAACCATTATCCATTTGTGGTTATAAGACCCTGATAAATGAGAGGGCGCATTCCTGTCAAATTCGGGACATTCTAAGGATGCATATTGATCATGCTGCTCTGTCTCTCATTTTCACGAAAAATTAAATTGTCTGCTTAGACAGCATCGATAAAGCTATTTACGACTTATACCAGTACTTAAATCGTAAATGCTTAAAGAGATATTTTTCTTAACAGGATACCGGTATTATTTTTTTACTGGTTTCAGTTGAAGTTACTAAGAATAAAATATACGGACAGTCATTATGATGAATATCATAATAAAACTTATAACCAACAACTATTTAGAGAATACGTGGTGAATTGATTGCAATCCCAGTGATAGTGTACAAAAAAGGCCGCAAGCGCGGCCTTTTCTTCAGGTATTAATGGACGTGAACGCCCAACCGCCAGGCAAAGTAGATCTCTTCTTTGAGTTCATTTGAAGAGAGCGCCAGCAAATCAGCAAACTCCAGCTCAAGCTGCTTCAGCTTTTTCAGGTACTGCGCCGGAGACAGGTTGCTTTTATCGCGACGTATATATTCAATTGCCAGTTGTGTTGGGGTTATTTCAGTATCCATGATGTCCTCGCTTATGTACAAAACCTGACCAGTATATCACAGTCAACCGCCTGGTTTTTGACCAAATGCAAAACATCGGGCAACTTTACACAACCGCCGTCGTCAGGCGCGACGAACAGCACAGACGTTCCTGCTCATCGAGAATGTCTATCTGCCACACCTGATGACGTCTCCCGGCGTGGAGGGCGCGGCAGATCCCCCGCACTCGCCCACTGCGCACGGAACGAATATGGTTAGCATTAACTTCCAGTCCGACAACGTTTTGCTCGCCTTCGGTGCAGAGATACCCTGCCACCGACCCCAGCGTTTCGGCCAGCACGACGGACGCGCCACCGTGCAGTAAGCCAAACGGTTGATGGGTACGGCTATCGACCGGCATGGTGGCTTCCAGCTCATTCTCACCAATGCGGGTAAACTGGATATCCAGCAAACCCACCATATTACCTTCGCTCATGGCATTCAGTGCCTGTAGCGTCACTGCTCGTTTCCAGATCATCCGATAATCTCCAGTAAAGCCTGTAATGGATGGCGCACGCCGTTACCTTCGACGCGTTTTACCTGGCTGCGGCACGAGTAGCCCGTCGCCAGACAACGATTTCGCGGTAAGCGCTGCATCGCCTGATGCCACGACAACTCGTAGATCCCCAACGACGTTGCATGGTTTTTCACTTCATGCCCGTAAGTACCGGCCATACCGCAGCAGCCGACGCTGACGTTCTCCAGTTTCGCGCCAAAACGGGCGAAAATAGAGGCCCACTGGGCAGGAGCCCCTGGCAAAGCGGTCACTTCGGTACAGTGGCCAAAAAGATACCATGACTCACCGCGCACATCTGCCGTGGTCATCCCCTGCAGTGCGGCTGGTAGCCATTCGTGCACCAGCATGACGTGGAAATCGCCGCGTTTTTCGCCCAGCGTCTGTTTGTACTCATCCCGGTAGCACAGCACCAGCGCCGGATCGACACCGACCATTGGCATGCCCAGTTGCGCAACGCGATTTAAGAAATCTGCGGTTTTCCGGGCTGTTTTGGCAAAGCGGGTCAGGAAACCTTTAATGTGCTGCGCCTTGCCGTTTGGCGAGAACGGCAGCACCACTGGCTGATAATCCAGCTTTTCAGCCAGGCGTACAAAGTCAGCCACCACCTGAGCATCGTAGTAACTGGTAAACGGATCCTGCACCACCAGCACCACGCGGGCTTTCTGCTCCGGGCTTAACGCTTCAAGTTGCTCCAGCGTCATGTTCGCCGAGCGGTGTCCAACCAGCTGGCGTTGCAAGGATGGCGTCGACAACAGCGGCAGATCCACCATCCCGATATGTTTTTCGGAGAGCTTGCGCACCAGCGGCTGATTGATAAAGAAGTTAAAGGTCTTCGGCGCTCTCGCCATCAGCGGCGCGTAGCTTTCCACCGTTGCCACCAGGTGGTCACGCATCGGGCGCAGATAGCGCGTGTGGTAAAGCTGCAGGAAGCGGGAACGGAACTCCGGCACGTCAATTTTAATTGGGCACTGGGTCGAACACGCCTTACAGGCCAGGCAGCCGGACATTGCCTCTTTCACTTCATGCGAGAAGTCATACTCGCCCTTGCTTGCATGCCAGCTGTTGCGGGTACGTTCGATAAGCGAACGCAGGCTGGCACCTTTCTCCGGCAGTTCCTGCTCCAGTTTCAGTGGATCCACCCCACGATCGGCCAACAAACGCAGCCATTCGCGCACCAGCGTTGCTCGCCCCTTTGGGGAGTGAATGCGGTTGCTGGTCATTTTCATCGACGGGCACATCGGGCTTTTCACGTCAAAGTTAAAGCACAGGCCGTTGCCATTACACTCCATTGCACCGCGCCAGGAGGTGCGTACCGCAACCGGAATTTGTCTGTCCCAGGTGCCGCGTTTGACGGAATCCACCCGTAACATCGGCGCGTCAACCCCCTCTGGCGGGCAAATTTTACCCGGGTTGAGGCGGTTATCAGGGTCGAATACCGCTTTGACCTTGCGCAGCTCACCGTAGAGTTGTTCACCGAAGAAAGCCGGGCTGTACTCCGCACGGAACCCCTTACCGTGTTCACCCCACAGCAGACCACCATATTTGGCGGTCAGAGCCACGACATCGTCGGAGATCGCTTTCATCAGCATCTCCTGCTGGGGGTCACACATGTCCAGTGCCGGACGCACATGCAGTACCCCGGCGTCGACGTGTCCGAACATGCCATAGCTCAGGCCGTGGCTGTCCAGCAGTGCGCGAAACTCAACGATATAATCCGCCAGATGCTCCGGTGGTACGCAGGTGTCTTCGGCAAAGGGAATGGGTTTGGCGGCACCTTTGGCGTTGCCAAGCAGCCCCACCGCTTTTTTACGCATCGCGTAGATACGTTCAATGCCGGAGAGATCGTTACAGAGCTGCCAGCCAATCACCCCGCCCTCGCCCCGGGCGATGAGCTCGTCCAGCCTCTGACAAAGCATCGTCACCTGACTTTCGATCAGTTCGGCATCATCACCCGCAAATTCAACAATATTCAGGCCGAGCATCTCTTTATCCGGCACATCGGTGATCAGCTCGCTCACGGAGTGCCAGACGATATCTTCCCGGGCCAGATTCAGCACTTTGGAGTCGACGGTTTCCACCGACAACGCCCGCGCCTCCACCATAAACGGCGCATTGCGCAGTGCGGAGTCGAAAGAGTTGTATTTGACGTTCACCAGGCGGCGCACCTTCGGCAAGCGGGTGATATCCAGACGCGCCTCGGTGATAAACGCCAGCGTCCCTTCGGATCCGGTCAGCACGCGGGTCAAATCAAACTGGCTCAAATCATCATTAAAAACATGACGCAGGTCGTAACCTGTTAAGAAGCGGTTCAGTTTTGGGAATTTATCGAGGATCAGCTGGCGGTTATCGCGACAGCGTTCCAGTACGGTGCGATAAATTCGCCCGCTCGTGGTGTTCTCTTTGCCCAACGTTTCCGCCAGCTCAACCGGCATCGGCTGGGTATCAAGGATATCGCCCCCCATCAGTACCGCGCGAACGCCCATGACGTGATCGGAGGTTTTACCGTAGACCAGGGAACCCTGACCGGAAGCATCGGTGTTGATCATCCCGCCAATTGTGGCGCGGTTGCTTGTGGACAGCTCCGGGGCGAAAAAGTAGCCGTAGGGTTTCAGGTATTGGTTGAGCTGATCTTTAATGACCCCCGCTTCAACGCGCACCCACCCCTCTTCAGGGTTGATCTCAATGATGCGGTTCATATAGCGGGACATATCGATGATGATGCCCTGGTTCAGTGCCTGGCCATTGGTGCCGGTACCGCCGCCGCGTGGGGTAAATATCAGAGACGTAAATCGTTCTTGCGCCGCCAGACGGGCTACCAGCGCGACATCAGCCGTTGAGCGTGGGAAAACGACGGCATCGGGAAGTAGCTGGTAGATACTGTTATCGGTCGCCATCGTCAGCCTGTCGGCATAATTGGTGGCGGTATCACCTGTAAAACCCTGTTGCTCCAGTGCCTGCAAAAAATTAAGCACCAGCTGAACGACGCCGGGTGCCTGGGAAATCTGTGGGATCATTACTGTCGACCCTAATTAGAGTTGTGGATCCCCTTCATACTTCAAGCAGCAGATGCGTTGGCTGCGTCTACTCACCCTGGCCACATAGTTATCCATGCGCCCAGGGATTCGTTCACTTGCCGCCTTCCTGCAGCCCGAATTATTCAGGAGATAATCGTTTGCGTTGTGTCCCAACTTTTTATCACATTTTTTTCTTATACGCTCAGCAGAATTACAGGCAAAATCCGCCTGTCAAAAATCGCTGAAATCACTAATGATTAGAGAGACGCGGTTTTACGTTTCCGCCGGCCTGTCTGGCGTTCATTTAAGGAAAGTTTCATTTATGGTCAATCTTCGTCAGCCCAGGGATGTTGCGCAAATTTTACTGTCGGTACTGTTCTTAGCCATCATGATTATTGCGTGTCTGTGGATTGTTCAACCTTTCGTGCTCGGCTTTGCCTGGGCCGCGACCGTGGTCGTCGCGACCTGGCCTTTACTCTTGCGTTTGCAGAAACTGCTCTTTGGACGGCGTGGTCTGGCGGTGCTGGTCATGACCCTGCTGCTGTTCCTGCTGTTTATTATTCCGATTGCGCTGCTGGTGAATAGCCTTGTTGACTCCAGTGGCCCGGTTATTCGCGCCATCTCCAGCGGCGATCTGACGCTGCCGGATCTCGCCTGGCTCAACAGTATTCCCGTCGTGGGCGCAAAACTCTACAGCGGCTGGCACAGCCTGCTGGAGATGGGCGGCAGTGCGCTGATGGCGAAAGTGCGACCGTATATTGGCACCACCACTACCTGGTTTGTTGGTCAGGCCGCGCATATCGGCCGGTTTATGATGCACTGTACCCTGATGCTGGTCTTCAGCGCCCTGCTGTACTGGCGTGGTGAACAAGTGGCTCTGGGGATCCGTCATTTTGCCACCCGACTGGCGGGTAAACGCGGCGATGCGGCCGTTCTGCTGGCCGCTCAGGCCGTCCGTGCCGTTGCGCTTGGCGTGGTGGTGACTGCGCTGGTGCAGGCCGTGCTGGGCGGTATCGGGCTTGCCATCTCAGGTGTGCCTTACGCAACCATCTTTACCGTCGTGATGCTGATGACCTGCCTTGCGCAACTGGGACCATTGCTGGTGCTGGTACCCTGCATTATCTGGCTCTACTGGACAGGTGATACCACCTGGGGCACCGTCCTGTTGGTCTGGAGCTGCGTGGTCGGGACGATGGATAACGTCATTCGCCCAATCCTCATCCGTATGGGAGCCGATCTGCCGCTGATCCTGATCCTGTCAGGCGTTATTGGTGGATTGATTGCATTTGGGATGATCGGTCTGTTTATTGGCCCGGTACTTCTGGCAGTGACATGGCGTCTCTTCTCCGCCTGGGTGCATGAAGTACCACCGCCGGGAACTGACCCGGACGTGATCCTGAGCGAACTGGAAGAGCTGGAAGACCAGAACAAACAGTAACGGTATGGCCGGGTAGCGCTACGTTTACCCGGCCTGAATTGCTCCCCGCAATACTTAACCATTGTTAAACTATTTATTCTCTGCGCACTGGTCTGACCCGCAAAACCAGCTGTAACTCTGTCATCCACTTCAAAAAATCTTTACGACTCTTTAACTATTGAGACGAATCTGATCGACGCAAAAAAACGCAATGCCTACTATTAGCTCACGGTTATAGATCAACACCTTGATTTATAAGCATGGAAATCCCCTGAGTGAAACAACGAATTGCTGTGTGTAGTCTTTGCCCATCTCCCACGATGGGCTTTTTTTTTTGCTTATAAAAACAACAAACCCAATGGCGAGCGTATTTAATCGTCTGGTAGAGTCCATAGTTATATTCTGAATTTGCGATTTCATCTGGAGGCTCAGCCTTTACTTTCAGACTTATTGGATATAGTCGGGTAAAAGCAGAGTATGCAAAGCAATATTTTTAGTTACGGAAAACGCCATGAAATGTAAAAATATTTTTTCAACTCTGATATTAACCTCCTGCGGGATGATTAACAGGATGGCAGTTGAAAGTGAGATCGAAAAATCAAATCTGGAACGGGTTCGTGGGGACTATTGCGCATGAGCAATGCGCAGCGTTATTCAAATGCCTGTTCCAGAACCAAACCGGAAGTGCGGCAAGGCACACAACAAACCTGTGTCAACGTTCCCGTACTGGAACGCGACAAAAATAACCAGGTTGTAAAAACTGGCGCAACCGAATCTCGCTGCGCTAACGGTACTTACACCTATACTGTTGATACCACGGAAAGATTCGGGGGATGACAAGTTCTATACCAAAGCGCGTTTCGCCAGAGATGTATCTGATGAATTAATCAACATTATTGTGCCTTAATCATATGGGCTTCCTGTTACCAGGAAGCCCATCATATTTTTACTTGTTCAGCTCAGCCAGGCTCAACCAGGTTTGCACCACGGTGTCCGGGTTCAGGGACAGACTATCAATTCCCTCTTCCATCAGCCAGGCGGCAAAGTCTTCATGGTCGGAAGGCCCCTGACCACAAATCCCGACATATTTGCCCTGTTTCTTCGCCGCACGGATGGACATCGACAGCAGCGCTTTGACCGCCTCGTTACGTTCATCGAACAGCTCAGAGACGACGCCAGAATCGCGATCCAGACCCAGCGTTAGCTGTGTCATATCGTTGGAGCCGATGGAGAAGCCGTCGAAGTGCTCCAGGAACTGCTCAGCCAGCAGGGCGTTGGACGGGATCTCACACATCATGATGATCTTCAGCCCATTTTCGCCGCGCTTCAGACCCTGGCGCGCCAGTTCGTCAACCACGGCTTTCGCCTGATCCACGGTACGCACGAACGGGATCATAATCTCAACGTTGGTCAGCCCCATGTCGTTGCGCACGCGTTTTACCGCGTCGCACTCCAGCGCAAAACAGTCGCGGAAGCTGTCGGAGACATAACGTCCGGCACCGCGGAAGCCCAGCATCGGGTTCTCTTCTTCCGGCTCGTAACGCTCACCGCCCACCAGGTTGGCATATTCGTTAGATTTAAAGTCCGACAGACGCACGATCACGCGTTTCGGATAGAACGCAGCACCCAGTGTCGCGATCCCTTCGGTCAGACGACCAACGTAGAACTCTTTCGGTGAGTCGTAGCCTTTCATCATCTCGCGGATTTCGCTTTGCAGCTTCGCATCCTGGTCGTCAAACTCCAGCAGTGCGCGCGGGTGTACCCCGATCATACGGTTGATGATAAATTCCAGACGCGCCAGCCCTACGCCTTCGTTCGGCAAGCAGGCGAAGTCAAACGCTCTGTCCGGGTTACCGACGTTCATCATGATCTTCAGCGGCAGATCCGGCATGGTATCCACGCTGGAGCTTTTCACGCTGAAGTCCAGGATATCGGCATAGACGTAGCCGGTATCACCTTCGGCACAGGAGACGGTCACTTTTTCGTCGTCCTTCATGCGTTCGGTTGCATCACCACAGCCAACAACGGCCGGAATACCTAATTCACGGGCGATGATTGCGGCGTGGCAGGTACGGCCGCCACGGTTAGTGACGATTGCCGCAGCTTTCTTCATGATCGGTTCCCAGTCCGGGTCGGTCATGTCGGTTACCAGCACGTCGCCCGGCTGAATGCGGTTCATCTCGCTGATGTCGTGGATCACTTTGACCGGGCCCGCACCGATGCGGTGACCGATAGCACGGCCTTCAGCCACAATTCTGCCCTGCGCGTGCAGCGTATAACGCTCCATCACCTGACCGCGCGAGCGGACGGTTTCCGGGCGTGCCTGCACGATAAACAGTTTGCCGGTGTTACCGTCTTTCGCCCATTCGATATCCATCGGACGGCCGTAATGTTTTTCGATCTGTACCGCCTGTTTCGCCAGCTCCTGCACTTCGGCATCGGTCAACGAGAAGCGGTCACACTGCTCCTGCGGCACATCTTCAATTTTAACCTGCTTGCCATGCTCCTGCGTCGGGGCATAGATCATGCGGATTTTTTTCGAACCCATCGTACGGCGAACCACCGCCGGACGGTTTGCCGCAAGCGTCGGTTTGTGAACATAGAATTCGTCAGGGTTAACCGCCCCTTGCACAACCATCTCACCCAGACCCCACGCGGAAGTGATAAATACCACCTGGTCGAAACCGGATTCGGTATCAATGGAGAACATCACGCCGGAAGACCCTACGTCGGAACGCACCATGCGCTGCACACCTGCGGACAACGCGACACCGCGGTGGTCGTAGCCCTGATGCACACGATAGGAGATAGCGCGGTCATTAAACAGGGAGGCAAACACATGCTTCACCGCTACCAGTACGGCATCATAACCCTGAACGTTCAGGAAGGTTTCCTGCTGTCCTGCGAACGAAGCATCCGGCATGTCTTCTGCGGTGGCAGAAGAACGTACGGCAAACGACGCCTGCGCATCATCAGCGGAGAGCTGGTTGTACGCATCGTGAATGGCTTTTTCCAGTTCCGGCTGGAAAGGTGTGTCGATAATCCACTGGCGGATTTGCGCCCCGGCTTTCGCAAGCTCGGTGACGTCATCAATATCCGTTTTATCCAGCAGGTTGTAAATGCGCTGGTTTACGCCACTCTGGTCTAAAAACAGGTTAAACGCATCGGCAGTTGTGGCAAACCCGTTCGGTACGGAGACACCCATACCCGACAGATTTGTAATCATTTCACCCAGGGAGGCATTTTTGCCCCCAACTCTGTCTACATCATTCATGCCGAGTTGGTTATACCAAAGCACCAGCGGTGACGAGCCATTGTTGGACATCGAAACAATCCTTTTGTGATATTTGATCGGAGTAAGAAACACCTGACTACGTATTTATACTGGCATATTTATTCCCGCTAAAAAAACGGTGAATCGTGTAAGCAATTTAAATTTTCAACTTTTCGGACACTTTCCCACCTGTCACTAACCCGATGATTCCTATATATTCGGGAAAAAACCATAGAAATAAAGCTACTACTGGAAAAATGAAATCCACTTTTCAGGAAAATTAAAAACACCATTTCATTTATAATTAGGATAAGTTCTTTGCTGTGTATTTTACTTTTTTAATTTATGCTTTCAGACAATTACGTACGCTATTCAGGGTGAATAAAATGGATAATGCTGTCGATCGCCATGTTTTTTATATTTCCGATGGTACGGCGATCACCGCCGAGGTGCTGGGGCACGCGGTGATGTCGCAATTCCCCGTTACGATTAACAGCATCACGCTGCCGTTTGTGGAAAATGAGAGCCGCGCCAGGGCGGTGAAAGACCAGATTGACGCTATTTATCAGCAAACCGGTATCCGACCACTGGTTTTCTATTCCATCGTTATTCCAGAAATTCGCACCATTATTCTGCAAAGTGAAGGCTTCTGTCAGGACATTGTGCAGGCTCTGGTCGCCCCGTTGCAGAACGAAATGAAGCTCGACCCGACCCCCATCGCTCACCGTACTCACGGGCTGAACCCCGGTAACCTGACCAAGTACGATGCGCGCATCGCCGCCATTGATTACACGCTGGCGCACGATGATGGTATCTCTCTGCGTAATCTGGATCAGGCTCAGGTGATCCTGCTGGGTGTGTCACGCTGCGGAAAAACGCCGACCAGCCTCTACCTGGCCATGCAGTTTGGTATTCGCGCGGCAAACTACCCCTTTATTGCCGATGACATGGATAACCTGATCCTGCCTGCCGCGCTTAAGCCGTTGCAGCACAAGCTGTTTGGCCTGACCATCAACCCTGAACGCCTGGCGGCTATTCGGGAAGAGCGGCGCGAAAACAGCCGTTACGCCTCATTGCGCCAGTGTCGAATGGAAGTCTCTGAGGTTGAAGCGCTGTACCGGAAAAACCAGATCCCCTGGCTCAACAGCACCAACTACTCGGTAGAAGAAATTGCGACCAAAATGCTCGACATCATGGGGCTGAATCGCCGGATGTACTAACAAGCTAGTACATCAATACAAATTCAGGTATCATGGTGCTCACCATCGGGGCGGAACCGCCCCGAACTTGAAATCAGCAGGGATTGGTTTAAGGTGATGCCCATCACTTCCCGGTAGTCTGCCGATGAAGCAAAAAATTTCTGAGATATCCCATGAATAAAACTGACGAACTCCGCACTGCGCGCATTGATAGCCTGGTGACACCGTCTGAACTGGCACAGCGGCACCCCCTTTCCGCAGGCGTTGCGGAACATGTAACGGCATCCCGCCGACGCATTGAAAAAATCCTCAATGGTGAAGACAAACGTCTTCTGGTGGTTATTGGGCCTTGCTCCATCCATGACCTGGATGCCGCAATGGATTATGCAAAACGCCTTCAGGGTCTGCGTGATAAACACCAGCAGCGTCTGGAGATTGTGATGCGCACCTACTTTGAAAAGCCGCGTACCGTCGTGGGCTGGAAAGGGTTAATCTCCGATCCTGATCTCAATGGCAGCTATCGCGTCAATCACGGCATTGAGCTGGCGCGTAAGTTGCTGTTGCAGGTGAATGAGCTGGGTGTACCGACTGCGACCGAATTCCTCGATATGGTGACCGGGCAATTTATCGCCGACCTGATAAGCTGGGGTGCCATTGGCGCTCGCACCACGGAAAGCCAGATCCACCGTGAGATGGCTTCAGCCCTCTCCTGTCCGGTTGGCTTTAAAAATGGTACCGATGGCAACACCCGCATTGCCGTCGATGCGATCCGTGCTTCACGTGCCAGCCATATGTTCCTCTCCCCGGATAAAAACGGCCAGATGACCATTTACCAGACCAGCGGCAACCCGTACGGGCATATCATTATGCGTGGCGGTAAAAAACCGAACTATCACGCACAGGATATCGCCGCAGCCTGCGAAACGCTGGCCGAATTTGACCTGCCGGAACACCTGGTTGTGGATTTCAGCCACGGTAACTGCCAGAAACAGCATCGCCGCCAGCTGGATGTTTGCGATGAGGTCTGCCAGCAGATCCGCAGCGGCTCCAGCGCCATTGCCGGTATTATGGCCGAAAGCTTCATCAAGGAAGGTACGCAGAAAATTGTTGCCGGGCAGCCGATGGTGTACGGTCAGTCTATTACCGACCCATGCCTGAGCTGGGAAGATACCGAACTGCTGCTGGAGAAACTGGCTTCGGCGGTTGATAGCCGCTTCTGAACAACGGCCAGTTATTGCCATCCAGAAGAGAGAACCTGACGCGACTGCGCGTCAGGTTTTTTTACGCCCAATACTGACGTTAACTCGAACAGCTCACTTCCAGCCGTTTGCCCCACTCCGGCGGGCGGTTCGCATAGTCGTCGCACCTGTCGGCAAATGGCGTACGCAATGCAATATGCAGACGGTGCAGCTCTTCAACATCCCCCTGCTCTGCCTGGGCGATCGCGCGCTGTGCCAGCCAGTTGCGCAACACTATCGCAGGGTTTGACGCCTTCATACTGGCCTGCCGGGTGGCGTCATCAACCTGCTCCTGCTGCAAGCGGGCGCGGTAAGTGGCGAACCAGTCATCAAATGCCTGCCTGTCGATAAACTCATCGCGCAGCTGTGACGCAGTGCTGTGCTGTTCCGTTTCGCTCAGCATGCGGAAAGTACGGGTGTAATCGCTGCCCTCGCGGGCCATGAGAGCGAACAACGCATTCAGAATGTCGTTATCCCCCTTCTCTTGCGTCATTAACCCCAGTTTGCTCCGCATCAGTTGGCCATATTCACGCAGCAATATCTCCTGATAGCTGTCGAGCGCATCATTCAGGCCGTCAACGTCGATAAATGGCGACAGGCTTTGCGCAAGGCGCTGGAGGTTCCATAACCCCACGGCAGGCTGGTTGTCAAAACTGTAGCGCCCCTGATAGTCCGAGTGGTTGCAGATATAACCCGGCTGATAGTCATCCAGGAAACCAAACGGACCATAATCGAAGGTCAGCCCCAGAATAGACATGTTATCGGTGTTCATCACGCCGTGCGCAAACCCCACGGTTTGCCAGCGGGCGATCATCGAAGCGGTACGCGCGACAACATCGCGGAACCAGAGCACATATTTATCGGCCTCATCCTGCAGATGTGACCAGTGGCGACGAATGGCATAGTCAGCAAGCTGGCGAACCTTTTCCGGCTCCCGACGATAGTAAAAGTGTTCAAAATGCCCAAAACGCAGGTGGCTTTGCGCAATGCGCATCAGCATTGCGCCTTTTTCCATCGTTTCCCGGGCGACCGGAGTGTCGCTGGTGACAATCGACAACGCACGCGTGGTGGGGATACCCAGCGCATGCATTGCTTCCGACGCCAGGCATTCGCGGATGGTTGAACGCAGTACCGCACGGCCATCACCCATGCGCGAATAAGGTGTCAGGCCTGCGCCTTTCAGATGCCAGTCAACTGTGTCCCCGTTGGGAAGTTGCTGTTCGCCAAGCAGGATACCCCTGCCATCACCCAGTTGCCCCGCCCAGACGCCAAACTGGTGTCCGCTGTAGACCTGAGCAAGTGGCTGCATGCCTGGCAGTAGCGTTTCGCCACCCCAGACGCCTGCACCCTCTGAAGGCTGGAACATACCGGGCGGGATAGCCAGCTCACCTGCCAGCCGGTCGTTGTGCCAGATAAGGCGGGTATTTTGTAATGGTGTTGGTTTGAGTGCGGTATAAAAGCCGGGCAACTCATCATGCCAGTGCGCAGTAAAAGACAGGGTCATAGGTCCTCCTGCTTTTAGTGTAGAGGGTTTACCTGGACTTAAACACGGGCGAAAGCAAGGGTTATCGCTGAACCAGCGTGGTGACCTGCTCCGCAGAGACCGCTGGCCAGAGTGTTCCCTGCATCGCGCCAACGTTAAAGGATAAGATTCGTTGCAATAAGTTGTGATCGTCAACCCCGGACACGATCACCGACTGGCAATGAGGCGTTATTTGCCAGAGGATTGCGCGCATAAAAGGCTCAAAAGAGAGTTCGGGCGCACGCTGCTGGATAAAGCCCTTGTCCAGAATAACCCGCTTAAACAAACCGTCATACACCGCTTTGAGAGAGGCTGCACCTGCACCAAAATTGGCCAGAACCAGTGGAAACCGGATCGCCATTCTCGCCAGAACCAGATCGTCCTTGCCGTTATTTAAGCCTGGATAGTTCTCATTAACCGTAAACTCCAGAAACGGATAACGTTCGAGTAATGAAACGGTATTCTCACTAGTTAATAAAAATTCAACAATAGCAGGTGTAATATTGATCCATGCAATTAACTGGTGCTGAATAAAAAACAGTTTGCAGGTATCAAGCAATTGCAGCTTTTCGTGAAACAGCGAGAGCTCTTCTGCAGGGGTCAGACGTGCGATAACCAGTTCAGTCGGGATGCGTACATTTGTACCGACGCCAGTAAAGTTAACCATAATCTCTAAACCTTTCAGCTCACCTGCGCTATTACGGGCAGGCTGGAGCAAAAGTTCAGATTGGTAATCATTATCTAGCGTGATAATCATTGCACTCGCCCCGCACTAAAGATGAGAGAGGACATCCTGGGTGATGCTGCCAACTTACTGATTTAGTGTATGATGGTGTTTTTGAGGTGCTCCAGTGGCTTCTGTTTCTATCAGCTGTCCCTCCTGTTCAGCTACTGACGGGGTGGTGCGTAACGGCAAAAGCACTGCCGGACATCAGCGCTATCTCTGCTCTCACTGCCGTAAAACATGGCAACTGCAGTTCACTTACACCGCCTCTCAACCCGGTACGCACCAGAAAATCATTGATATGGCCATGAATGGCGTTGGATGCCGGGCAACCGCCCGCATTATGGGCGTTGGCCTCAACACGATTTTACGTCACTTAAAAAACTCAGGCCGCAGTCGGTAACCTCGCGCATACAGCCGGGCAGTGACGTCATCGTCTGCGCGGAAATGGACGAACAGTGGGGCTACGTCGGGGCTAAATCGCGCCAGCGCTGGCTGTTTTACGCGTATGACAGGCTCCGGAAGATGGTTGTTGCGCACGTATTCGGTGAACGCACTATGGCGACGCTGGGTCGTCTTATGAGCCTGCTGTCACCCTTTGACGTGGTGATATGGATGACGGATGGCTGGCCGCTGTATGAATCCCGCCTGAAGGGAAAGCTGCACGTAATCAGCAAGCGATATACGCAGCGAATTGAGCGGCATAACCTGAATCTGAGGCAGCACCTGGCACGGCTGGGACGGAAGTCGCTGTCGTTCTCAAAATCGGTGGAGCTGCATGATAAAGTCATCGGGCATTATCTGAACATAAAACACTATCAATAAGTTGGGACCATTACCGACATCCTGGAGCAATTGCCGACACAATTCCACTGTCTTGATTTTAATAAGATTAATTTCATTAGTTCCGTATTATTTTTCAGATTTATCCCTGAATCTAAAATAATCTTATCCTGGTTGCTGAATAATAGCCAGTTTTAGGGAAGGTGCGAATAAGCAGGTCATTTCTTCCCAAGCTGACTCGCTGATTAAAATTTCGCGGATCTGGGCCGATTTTTTTCCCGCAAACACATCGAATCAGCCTATTTAGGCTATTTTTTCCACCATTTCTGGCGTTATTTCCGGTTTTTACTGAGATCTCTCCCACTGACGTATCATTTGGTCCACCCGAAACAGGTTGGCCAGGGTGAATAACATCGCCAGTTGGTTATCGTTTTTCAGCAGCCCCTTGTATCTGGCTTTCACGAAGCCGAACTGCCGCTTGATGATGCGAAACGGGTGCTCCACCCTGGCACGGATGCTGGCTTTCATGTATTCGATGTTGATGGCCGTTTTGTTCTTGCGCGGATGCTGCTTCAAGGTTTTTACCCTGCCGGGACGCTCGGCGATCAGCCAGTCCACATCCACCTCGGCCAGCGCCTCGCGCTGTGGCGCTCCTTGGTAGCCGGCATCGGCTGAGACAAATTGCTCCTCTCCATGCAGCAGATTACCCAGCTGATTGAGGTCATGCTCGTTGGCCGCGGTGGTGACCAGGCTGTGGGTCAGGCCACTCTTGGCATCGACACCAATGTGGGCCTTCATGCCAAAGTGCCACTGATTGCCTTTCTTGGTCTGATGCATCTCCGGATCGCGTTGCTGCTCTTTGTTCTTGGTCGAGCTGGGTGCCTCAATGATGGTGGCATCGACCAAGGTGCCTTGAGTCATCATGACGCCTGCTTCGGCCAGCCAGCGATTGATGGTCTTGAACAATTGGCGGGCCAGTTGATGCTGCTCCAGCAGGTGGCGGAAATTCATGATGGTGGTGCGATCCGGCAAGGCGCTATCCAGGGATAACCGGGCAAACAGACGCATGGAGGCGATTTCGTACAGAGCATCTTCCATCGCGCCATCGCTCAGGTTGTACCAATGCTGCATGCAGTGAATGCGTAGCATGGTTTCCAGCGGATAAGGTCGCCGGCCANTACCAGCCTTGGGGTAAAACGGCTCGATGACTTCCACCATGTTTTGCCATGGCAGAATCTGCTCCATGCGGGACAAGAAAATCTCTTTTCTGGTCTGACGGCGCTTACTGCTGAATTCACTGTCGGCGAAGGTAAGTTGATGACTCATGATGAACCCTGTTCCATGGCTCCAGATGACAAACATGATCTCATATCAGGGACTTGTTCGCACCTTCCTTAGATAAAACAGACACATATGGACATAACTAATTCGTCGTAAATTTAACTTTAATCATCTTATTCCAAAAAATCGGCATAGTATATTCGCTCCCATGCCGCCATAAGTGATTTGTGTGCTTTGCACTAAATACGCCGTGCTTGCCAGAAGTTTTTACGCCAGTAGACATTATCAAGCGAAGAACGCATCACTCCACGGCTGGTCGAGGCGTGAATAAACTGGTTATCCGTATCATAAATGCCGACATGAAGACCGCTTTCACCCGATCCGGTTTTGAAAAAGACCAGATCACCGGGCAACAAATCATCTTTATCGATTTCCGTACCAATTTCAGCCTGCTTACGTGTTTCGCGCGGAAGCTGTAAGTCAAACTTATCGCGGAATGTCATCAGGACAAAACCGGAACAATCCACACCACCACGGCTCATGCCGCCGTAGCGATAAGGCGTGCCGCGCCAGTTGCTCAGCTGATCGTTCAGGCTGGCAATGACCGTAATTGAATCAGAAAGCCGCGGGTTAGGCGGCGGCGCACGATGGCTACTGCATCCCGCAAGAAATAACGCTGCCACCAGGAGAAACCAGAATCGCATTTTCAGACGAATCCTCTGCTTTTTTTGTTCTTTTCGTAATTTAGCGTGCAATTGTGCTAACAGGCAAGAAACGCTTACTCCTGCGCGGTAGAAATCAGCATCTTATGTCCTTCTATATCCAGCCTGCGGAACGCCATGTTGTAAGCGCGAGCCAGATTAGGCGGCGTCAGGACGGTGTCACGCGTGCCACTGGCGATCATTTTCCCCCGGGCCAGGAGCCATACTCTGTGCGCATGACGCAGCGTATGGTTCAGATCATGGCTACTCATCACGACCGCAATACCCTGACGGCTCAGCGCGCTTAGAAGGGTATCCAGTGCAGCCTGCTGAGCAACATCCAGACCGCTCATCGGTTCATCCAGAAGGAGCAAACGCCCGTGAGGATTTCCTGCGGGATGGATCTGGAGAATGACAGCCGCCAGACGCACGCGCTGCCATTCTCCACCGGAAAGCTGGCTGGCGTGCCGGGACAGTTTATCTTCTAACCCTAACGCCGCAGCCACTTCCGTGAGCAACGCCGTGTGCTGTTTATCGTGCAGATGCAGCATCAGGTAGTGCCAGACAGGCATCGCAAACGGCGGAACCTGCTGCTGCACCAGGTAGCTACGCCGGTGCGCCAGTGATACCGGTGACCAGTCGGCCAGGGAGTGTTCCAGTAAAGAGATCTCCCCCGGCCCGCTGGTCAGCCCCGCCATACGCGCCAGCAAGGTGCTCTTCCCCGCGCCATTCGGCCCAACAAGATGCAGGATTTCTCCTGCATTGATTGTCGCCGTTACCGGCTCCAGACGCTCCTTCTCGGCAACGTCCGTAAGCTGCATCAACAACGTCATTATTTCGCCAGTGCCCGCTTGATAGACTCAGTGAGCGTCGGGTCTTCAGGTGTCATATCCGGAGAAAAACGCTGAATAACCTGACCGTCCCGACCAATCAGGAATTTTTCGAAATTCCACAGGATATCGTCCGGATAAAGCGGAGCACGCCCTTTGCTCGCCATACGCTCGTAGAAACCGCTCCCTTCTGGCGCAACGGCTGTCGGCGCGGCGGCAACCAGCTTCGCATAGAGTGGGTGGCGGTCTTCACCATTCACATCAATTTTACTGAACAGCGGGAATGTCACGCCGTAGGTGGTGCTGCAAAACGTTTTGATCTCTTCTTCGCTGCCCGGCTCCTGGCCCAGGAACTGGTTGCACGGGAAGCCCAGCACGGTAAAACCGTCTTTCTCCCAGACGTTCTGGATGTTCTCAAGTTGTTCATACTGCGGAGTCAGACCACATTTAGACGCCACATTCACCAGCAGCAAAACCTTGCCCTTATACCCTTCCAGCGTGGTCTTCTCGCCGTCAATGGTGGTCACTTCGGTATTCAGAATATCGTACTGCATAGCATCCCCTCAGGTTGTCTTACGTGTAGTGATTTAACGTCCGGCTTTTAATAGTAGCCAGATAAATACCGGCGCGCCCAGCGTGGCTGTCACTACACCGATGGGCAGCTCAGCGGCTGTCAGCGCGAGTCGGGCGATGATATCCGCAATCAACAGCGTTGCCGCCCCGGCAACGGCCGAGGCAGGAAGTAAGGTTCGATGGTCGGTGATACCACACAGACGCAGCATGTGCGGAATCACCAGCCCGATAAAGCCAATCGCCCCTGCCAGCGCCACGCTAACGCCTGCCATCCAGCCAATGGCAATCACCAGCACATTACGCCAGAGTGCAATTGGCATGCCGAGCTGACGAGCCGACGTTTCGCCCAGAGCAAGAATATTCAGCGGATGCGCCTGGAAACCCGCCCACAGAATGACCGGGATCAGTAGCATCATTAGCCAGCCTTGTCGCCAGTCGACGCCACCAAAACCGCCCATCATCCAGTACATCAACTGACGCAAATCGAACGAGGTAGAAAAATAGACCGCCCAGGTCATCAACGCACTGCAGATGATCCCCAGCGCCACCCCGGCAAGCAGCAACCGGCTGGTCGATAAATGCCGTCTGGCAAAGCGCAGCAAAATGATGGTTATCAGCAACGCGCCGAGAATGGCACTCAGACTGATTGCCCAGGCTGACAGTTCGCCGCTCCCCAGCATGACGGCCGCAATCAGCCCGACCCCCGCGCCATTCGAGACGCCAAGCAGCCCAGGTTCCGCAAGAGGGTTTTCAAAAAGCGCCTGCATAATTGTACCGCACAGCGCCAGCGAGGCTCCCACCAGGATCACCGCCAGCGTACGCGGCAGGCGAATTTGCCAGACGAAAAGCTGCCCGTCAGGGCCAAACCAGCTTTCCGGCCCCAGCCATCTGTCGCCTGCGCATAAGCTGACACCAGCGGCGGCAATGAGCAGCAGCACGAGGACAAGCAGGCGGCGTCGGTCGGAGCAGTGCTGGCGATGGGCAAAATCAAACATGGATGCAGTTATATAAAGATGAGATGGTATTGATTTTACGGCGGGTTTGCCAAAGAGCGCAAAGAAAAAAGGCCGCGATAGCGGCCTTTTTAGTTAGTTCATATTACTCTGCTTTGGGCGTTGCGTTTTCGACACGGCTTTTTAACTTCTGACCGGGTCTGAAGGTCACCACGCGGCGGGCTGTAATGGGAATATCTTCCCCCGTCTTCGGGTTGCGACCCGGACGTTGGTTTTTGTCTCGCAAATCAAAATTGCCAAAACCGGAGAGTTTTACCTGCTCACCGTTTTCCAGAGCACGACGGATCTCTTCGAAAAACAGCTCTACCAGCTCTTTGGCATCCCGTTTGCTAAGCCCAAGCTTATCAAACAGATATTCTGACATTTCAGCTTTTGTAAGCGCCATAGGTTCAATCCCTCAATGATGCCTGGAATCGCTCTTTTAATGCCTCTACACATTTGGCGACGGTAGCGGCAATCTCCTCTTCTTCGAGTGTACGGCTGGTATCCTGAAGGATCAGGCTGATAGCGAGGCTCTTGAAACCTTCCGCTACGCCCTTGCCGCGGTACACGTCAAATAAGTTTACGCCAACTACCTGATTTACGCCAACTTTCTTACATTCGGCCAAAATATCTGCTGCTGGCACGTTTTCAGCGACCACAACCGCGATATCACGGCGGTTCGCCGGGAAGCGAGAGACGTCCTGCGCCTGAGGAATGACGCGGTCTGCAACCGGGTTCCACTCCAGCTCGAACACGATGGTACGACCATTCAGATCCAGTTTACGTTCCAGCTCAGGGTGAACAACACCAATGAAACCAACACGTTTGCCGTCTAAATAAATGGCCGCACTCTGGCCCGGATGCAGGGCCGGGATGGCTTCCGCACGAAATTCAATTTCAGATAATTTACCGGTCAGATCGAGAATAGCTTCCAGATCGCCCTTCATATCGTAGAAATCAACCGTGCCTTTTGCCAGATCCCAGTGCTCTTCATAGCGGTTACCGCTGATCGCACCAGCCAGCATGAGATCCTGACGGATGCCTAAATTTGCCTGATTATCTGGTACAAAGCGTAATCCACTTTCGAAAATTCGCACGCGGTTTTGCTGGCGATTCTGGTTATACACGATAGTACCCAGCAGACCCGTCCACAGAGACAGACGCATCGCGGACATTTCGCTGGAGATTGGGCTTGGCAGGATCAGGGCTTCCTGACCCGGATGGATCAACTGCTGCAGCTTAGGATCAACGAAGCTGTAGGTGATCACTTCCTGGTAGCCTTTGTCGTTCAGCATGGTTTTCACACGCTTCAGGGACAGGTCAGCTTCGCGGTGGGAACCCATGACCAGACCCGCCTGAACAGGTTCGTCAGGAATGTTGTTGTAGCCGTATACGCGAGCCACTTCCTCTACCAGGTCTTCTTCGATTTCCATGTCGAAACGCCAGGATGGCGCAACGGCTTTCCACTCGTCCTGACCTTCCGTCACTTCACAGCCCAGACGACGCAGAATGTCGCTCACCTGCGCATCGGCAACGTGATGGCCAATCAGACGATCCAGCTTGCTGCGACGCAGCGTAATGGTTGCACGCTTCGGCAGTGCCTCTTCGTGAGTCACGTCGATAACCGGGCCGGCTTCACCACCGCAGATGTCGATCAGCAGGCGGGTTGCACGTTCCATCGCTTTGTACTGCAGAGCCGGGTCAACGCCACGCTCATAACGGTGAGAAGCGTCGGTATGCAGGCCATGACGGCGTGCACGGCCGGTGATGGAAAGCGGGCTGAAGAACGCACATTCCAGCAGGACGTTTTGCGTTTCATCGTTCACGCCAGAATGGTCGCCACCGAAGATACCGCCCATCGCCAGCGCTTTGCCGTGATCGGCAATCACCAGCGTATCTGCGTTCAGTTTCGCTTCGCTGCCGTCCAGCAGAACCAGGGTTTCACCCTCTTTTGCCATACGTACAACGATACCGCCTTCGATACGGTCTTTATCGAACGCGTGCATTGGCTGACCCAGTTCCAGCAGAACGTAGTTAGTCACGTCAACCACAGCATCGATAGAACGGATACCGCAGCGGCGCAGCTTCTCTTTCATCCACAGTGGTGTTGGGGCTTTAACGTTGATGCCTTTCACCACACGACCGAGGTAGCGTGGGCAAGCGTCAGCCGCTTCAACCTGGATTGGCAGCGTGTCGCTGATGGTGGCTGCAACCGGTACAATTTCAGGTGCGTTCAGTTCAGCCTGGTTCAGCACGGCCACATCACGCGCCACACCGATAATGCCTAAGCAGTCCGCACGGTTTGGCGTTACGCTGATTTCGATGGTGTTGTCATCGAGTTTCAGATATTCGCGGATATCGGTACCAACAGCAGCATCCAGAGGCAGCTCAATGATGCCATTGTGATCGTCGGAAATACCCAGCTCAGAGAACGAGCACAGCATGCCTTCAGACGGCTCACCGCGCAGTTTCGCAGCTTTAATTTTGAAATCACCCGGCAGTACTGCACCCACAGTTGCCACGGCCACTTTCAGGCCCTGACGGCAGTTTGGCGCACCACAGACGATATCCAGCAGGCGGTCACCGCCTACATTCACTTTTGTTACGCGCAGTTTGTCCGCGTTAGGGTGCTGTCCGCACTCCACCACTTCACCCACGACGACACCGTTAAACGCACCCGCAACAGGCTCAACGCCGTCCACTTCCAGACCCGCCATCGTGATTTGGTTGGAAAGCGCTTCGCTATCGAGCGTGGTGTTTACCCATTCGCGTAACCACAGTTCACTGAATTTCATTGTTCTGTCCTGCCCTTATTTAAACTGTTTGAGGAAACGCAGATCGTTTTCGAAGAATGCACGCAAATCGGTAACACCGTAGCGCAGCATGGTCAGACGCTCCATGCCCATGCCGAACGCAAAACCGGAGTACACTTCTGGATCAATACCCACGTTGCGCAATACGTTTGGATGCACCATGCCGCAGCCCAGCACTTCCAGCCATTTGCCGTTTTTGCCCATCACGTCAACTTCCGCAGACGGCTCGGTGAACGGGAAGTAGGAAGGACGGAAACGAACCTGCAGATCTTCCTCAAAGAAGTTGTTCAGGAAATCGTGCAACGTGCCTTTCAGGTTGGTGAAGCTGATGTTTTTATCAACAATCAGGCCTTCCATCTGGTGGAACATTGGGGTGTGCGTCTGATCGTAGTCGTTACGATACACACGACCCGGCGCGATGATGCGGATTGGTGGTTCCTGATCCTTCATGGTACGGATCTGAACGCCAGAGGTCTGAGTACGCAGCAGACGTGTGGCGTCAAACCAGAAAGTGTCGTGGTCAGCGCGTGCCGGATGATGGCCTGGGATATTCAGGGCATCGAAGTTGTGGTAGTCATCTTCGATTTCCGGGCCAGTCGCCACGGTAAAGCCGAGCTCACCGAAGAAACTTTCAATGCGGTCAATGGTACGGGTCACCGGATGCAGGCCACCGTTCTCAATACGACGACCCGGCAGAGAAACATCAATTGTTTCCTGCGCCAGACGGGCATTCAGTACTGCGCTTTCCAGCTCAGCTTTACGCGCGTTCAGTGCCTGTTGTACCTGCTCTTTAGCTTCGTTAATCACCGCACCCGCTGCCGGGCGCTCTTCCGCTGGCAGTTCACGCAGGGTAGTCATTTGAAGGGTCAGGTGCCCTTTTTTACCCAGATATTCGACGCGGACATTGTCTAACGCGGCAACATCTGAGGCCTGATTAATGGCGGCTGTTGCACTGGCAACCAGCTCTGCGAGATGTGACATGATTTTCCTCATTATGTCGGTGCAGACACCGATTTGGTGGACTTATTCTCTCGAATTTAGACACAAAAAAAGCCTCCATCGGGAGGCTTATCTGGCGCTGTTTTTCGTTTCATCTTTCACGCGCTAGCCTCCTGAATTCAGGTGCTAAAGTAAAAGAAGAAGCGGAAAATAGCAGCATTCATGCTTGCGTTACCTTGTGTGGTAAAAACCGTTAAGACCTTATTGAAAAGCCTGGACGGGTAAATGTCAATCTTCTGATGGTGTTAAATGAAAAGAGGGAGCAAAGCCCCCTCTCTCAACTGGCTTACGCCAGTGCTGCTTTCGCTTTTTCGACCAGAGCGGTGAACGCTACTTTGTCGAATACTGCGATGTCAGCCAGGATCTTACGGTCGATTTCAACAGAGGCTTTTTTCAGGCCGTTGATGAATTTGCTGTAAGAAATACCGTTCTGACGTGCTGCTGCGTTGATACGCGCAATCCACAGTTGACGGAACTGACGCTTACGTTGACGACGGTCACGGTAAGCGTACTGACCAGCCTTGATAACAGCCTGGAAGGCAACGCGGTATACGCGTGAACGCGCACCGTAGTAGCCTTTAGCTTGTTTCAGAATTTTTTTGTGACGTGCACGAGCAATTACACCACGTTTTACGCGAGCCATGTGAGCTCTCCTGTATCTATATTCTTAGAAAAAAAATTAAACGTTAACGACTTATGCGTACGGCAGGCACGCGATAACCAGACCCAGATCGCCTTTAGACACGAGGCCTTTTGGACGCAGGTGACGTTTACGTTTAGTAGATTTTTTGGTCAGAATATGACGCAGGTTTGCGTGCTTACGCTTAAATCCACCACCACCGGTTTTTTTGAAGCGCTTAGCAGCACCGCGTACGGTCTTAATTTTTGGCATCTTAATAACTTCCACTTCGCATTGTTAAATAAACGAAACATAGGCGAGCAAAACCTATGAGACCCGAAGGCTTCACAGATTTTGCTGCTTGAAGGCCTTACTGTTTCTTCTTAGGAGCGAGCACCATGATCATCTGGCGGCCTTCGATCTTCGTAGGGAAGGATTCGACTACTGCCAGTTCACTCAGATCGTCACGGACGCGGTTAAGCACTTCCATACCGATCTGTTGGTGGGCCATCTCACGACCGCGGAAACGCAGTGTGATCTTGGCCTTATCGCCATCTTCCAGAAAGCGAATCAGGCTGCGGAGTTTTACCTGATAATCGCCATCGTCGGTACCAGGACGGAATTTGATTTCCTTAACCTGGATAACTTTTTGCTTTTTCTTCTGTTCCTTAGAAGACTTACTCTTTTCATAAAGGAACTTGCCGTAGTCCATGATACGACAAACTGGCGGTTCGGCGTTAGGGCTGATTTCAACTAAATCTACTCCAGCTTCTTCAGCCTTTTCGATTGCTTCTCTCAGACTCACAATCCCCAGTTGCTCACCTTCCAGACCTGTTAAGCGAACTTCCTGGGCGCGAATCTCGCCATTGATACGATTCGGACGTGCCGTTTGAACTCGTTTTCCGCCTTTAATACCTTATTCCTCCAGTTGTTGAAGACTGCGGCTGCGAATCTCTTGTTGCAGCTTCTCAATCACTTCACTTACGTCCAGGCTGCCCAGGTCTTTACCACGGCGGGTGCGAACGGCCACTTTGCCTGCTTCCACCTCTTTATCACCACAGACCAACATATACGGGACACGACGTAAAGTGTGCTCGCGGATTTTAAAGCCAATCTTCTCATTTCTCAAGTCTGCTTTTACGCGAATGCCCGCATTTTGTAGTTTCTGCGTCAATTCTTTAACGTATTCAGACTGAGAATCGGTAATGTTCATCACTACAACCTGCACTGGCGCAAGCCAGGTTGGGAAGAAGCCGGCGAACTCTTCGGTCAGGATGCCGATGAAGCGCTCCAGAGAACCGAGGATAGCACGGTGAATCATTACCGGTACCTGACGCTCGTTGTCTTCGCCAACATAAGAGGCGCTTAAACGCTGCGGCAGGGAGAAGTCCAGCTGTACAGTACCGCACTGCCATGCACGATCGAGGCAGTCATACAGGGTAAATTCAATTTTCGGACCGTAGAATGCGCCCTCACCCAGCTGGTATTCGAACGGAATACCGTTCTCTTCCAGCGCAACGGCGAGATCCGCTTCTGCGCGATCCCAGGTCTCGTCGCTACCGATACGTTTTTCCGGACGCGTTGAGAGTTTGACGACGATCTTCTCGAAGCCAAAGGTGCTGTACATATCGTAGACCATACGAATACAGGCGTTAACTTCATCACGTACCTGATCTTCCGTACAGAAGATATGCGCATCATCCTGAGTAAAGCCACGAACACGCATCAGACCGTGCAGCGCACCTGATGGCTCATTACGGTGGCAGCTACCGAACTCTGCCATACGCAGCGGCAGGTCGCGGTAGGATTTCAGACCCTGGTTGAAGATCTGAACATGGCCCGGGCAGTTCATTGGCTTGATGCAGTATTCACGGTTCTCAGAAGAGGTAGTGAACATCGCATCTTTGTAGTTGTCCCAGTGGCCGGTTTTTTCCCACAGCACACGGTCCATCATGAACGGACCTTTCACTTCCTGATACTGGTACGCTTTCAGCTTGGAGCGCACGAACGTTTCCAGTTCACGGAAGATAGTCCAGCCGTCGTTATGCCAGAACACCATACCCGGTGCTTCTTCCTGCATATGGTACAGGTCAAGCTGCTTACCGATTTTACGGTGGTCACGTTTAGCCGCTTCTTCCAGGCGCTGGAGGTACGCGCTCAGGGCTTTTTTATCTGCCCACGCGGTACCATAAATACGCTGCAACATCTTGTTGTTGCTGTCGCCACGCCAGTAAGCACCTGCGATTTTCATCAGTTTAAAGTGATGGCAGAAGCGCATATTCGGCACGTGCGGCCCACGGCACATGTCGATGTATTCTTCGTGATGGTACAAGCCAGGCTTGTCATCATGAGAGATATTTTCATCAAGAATAGAGACTTTATAGCTCTCGCCACGCTTCACGAAGGTCTCACGCGCTTCGTGCCAGCTGACTTTCTTCTTAATGACGTCATAGTTGCTTTCGGCGAGCTCGTGCATACGTTTTTCGAGCGCGTCGATATCTTCCTGGGTCAGGGTATGGTCAAGGTCAACGTCGTAGTAGAAACCGTTGTCGATAACCGGGCCAATCGCCATTTTGGTGTTTGGCCACAGCTGTTTGATGGCATGACCTAACAGGTGCGCGCAGGAGTGACGAATGATTTCCAGACCTTCTTCGTCCTTCGCTGTGATGATAGACAGCTTCGCATCGTTTTCAATCAGGTCGGAGGCATCAACCAGCTCACCATTAACACGGCCAGCGATGGTCGCTTTCGCGAGTCCAGGACCGATGTCCAGGGCAACATCCATTGGGCTAACAGCGCGGTCGTAATGGCGTTGGCTGCCATCAGGAAGAGTAATTACAGGCATTTTATATCCTTATTTGCAGTGATGCCCCACACATAAGAGCATATACAAAGAAAATAATCGTGATTTGACAGTAGATTACGACACCATCTGACCAACAATCGTCAAATTGGCTCGTCATCATGCACCCACCGAAATCAGACAATGGCGGATTTACGGCAAGCCTTGCCATGTTAACACTAACAAAAGGGAGAATGCACCCTCTGCCGCCAGATTGATCCCTGGCACTTTCGCATGAATTTGCAGGGCGCAAATCCCAGGTGCTCGCATTCCCGAGATGCTGGGCTAATCTTGAACAGGTCCTTAAACCCAAAGGGGCATACGATGAATGTATCCAGTAGAACAGTTGTGATATTGAATATACTTTCAGCCACCGGTTTATTATTGATTCTCGCAGAGCGATTCCACTGGTTCTGACCCAGACCGTGCTGTGGCATAACCTGACGGAGCCGGGAAGCGGTATTTCCTCTCGTTTTTGATAGACTCCCCACATCAATGGACAAGGATGCAGGTTATGCCAACAAAACGATTTGCCGTAAAACACTGGAAAATGGTACTGGTGCTGATCGCTATCTGCGGTGCAATGTTGCTGTTACGTTGGGCGGCGATGATTTGGGGCTAAGACATTCCTGAACGTAAAAAAGCGGGTCGATAACGTTATCGACCCGCTTAAATTACATCTTATAGCCCAGAGAAATCGTGGTTCTGCGGTCGGTATGGTCCGGTGCAGTTTCTGGAGGTGATGAATTCCAGGTCACGTTGTAGGCCACTTTCAGACCAAAGTGTTCGTTGATGGCTACGTTCAGCGCAGTCTCAGAGTTCAGCGTGGTATCGTCGGCACCAAACACAGACACACCCTCGGTAAATTTGGTGTTATCAGTCATCTGCCAGGCGTAAGTGCCGGATGCATAGCCGAGTGGCTGGGTTTTGGTTTCACCGTCGGTGAATTCGTCATACCGGACACCCGGACCGAATTCAAAACGGAAGCTGTGAACAGGCCCGTTCAGGAACTGACGACCATAACCCGTAGTGAACACATCGCGCTGGCGATACCCGTTGTAACGGTCGGTTAACCAGCTTGCCTGACCAAACAGGTAGTCATAGTCGGTCATGTTGTAACGGCTACGTCCGCCTACCGCATACTTCTCGGAAGAACGTTCGTCGTTAGCGGAGGTGTTACTGGCATTTCCCCACAGCGACCAGGCGGTAGAGCTACCGTACCAGGTCAGGGTACTGTCTGCCGTCAGAGAGGAGCTTTTCGTGTTACCGGATTGTGCCAGATACCCTGCGTTCAGGTTACCTTCAAAGGGTTTCTTCGCGGTGGTGGGATCGTCCATGACAGTAAAAACGGTATCATCGGCGGCCGCATTCATTGACGCAAACACGCCACCCGCCAGCATCAGTGCAGCGGGTACTGTCTTCAAAAGCTTCATTTTATTAAGGAGTCCGTACAACAAAAAAAGAGACCGTCACGGTCCCGGAAACTTTCTTGAGGCTCAACGACAAGGCGTCCAGAGAAAGGTAACAAATTATAAAAAGGCGCAAATAACATAGCAACGTTTTCTTATTTCATTTTTTGAATAAGAACGATCCCAAAAAGACTTTTATTGTATAAAACAAATCCCCCGCTTCTTTCCGTATTCATTTTTAAAATCATACTGTTATTTACATTGCCTTCTTGCCAATCGGTGCCAGACTTAACGTAACCCATACTAAAAGGAGGTAATAATGGTTTCTATTTATACGCTGACGCTCTCTCCTTCTCTTGATTCTGCGACGCTGACGCCACAGATTTACCCGGAAGGTAAACTACGCTGTAGCACCCCGGTGTTTGAGCCTGGCGGCGGTGGAATCAACGTGGCGCGAGCCATTACCCACCTCGGTGGCAAAGCGACAGCGATTTTCCCCGCGGGGGGAGCCACCGGTGAGCACCTGGTTTCTTTGCTGGCAGAGGAAAACGTTGCTGTGGAAACGGTCCACGCCAAAGACTGGACGCGACAAAACCTGCACGTTCAGGTGGATTCCAGCGGCGAGCAGTACCGTTTTGTCATGCCAGGGGCAAAGTTGAGTGACGATGAGTTTCGTCAACTTGAAGAGAAAGTGCTGGCGATTGAAAACGGTGCCTTACTCGTTATCAGCGGCAGTCTGCCACCCGGCGTCAGCACGGAAAAACTGACGTCGCTCATTCGCGCAGCACAACAGCGCGGTATCCGCTGCATTGTCGACAGTTCTGGAGAAGCGCTACGCGCCGCCTTAGAGCCGGGCAACCTTGAGCTGGTGAAACCCAACCAAAAAGAGTTAAGCGCGCTGGTCAACCGCGAGCTAACCCAGCCTGATGACGTTCGTACCGCCGCACAGGAGCTGGTGCGCAGCGGCAAAGCACGACGCGTCGTGGTTTCGCTTGGCCCTCAGGGGGCGCTGGGCGTGGATGAAACGGGTTCCGTTCAGGTTGTCCCACCGCCGATGAAAAGCCAGAGTACCGTGGGCGCTGGCGACAGCATGGTCGGTGCGATGGCGCTGAAACTGGCGCAGGGCGCAACACTGCTGGAGATGACACGCTACGGCGTGGCGGCGGGTAGCGCCGCCACCATTAACCAGGGTACGCGTTTGTGTTCACTCGCCGAGACGCAAAAAATCGTCGATTATCTGTCGCGACATTAACCCCCGTTCCCCTTCTTTAATGAAGGGGACGTGCTCTTCATAGTCGCCAAACGCAAACTATCGACTATGCTAAGAAAACTTTCATGATAACAATGAGGTGAATTATGAGCAGCGGTGACATCATTCGCTACGTCGTTACCATTCATATTCATGAAGCATCATTGACCGAACTCAATGAACTCAACAACACCTTTACCCGGGCCAATTTCCTGCTGACGCTTACGGATGATGACGGCAATATTCATGATTTAGGTACGCTCACATTTGGCCTGATTAGCGCCCTCAGCGAAGAAGAGATCCACGCGCTGGCAAACAGTCTGGTCGAAAGTGTTACCGACAAGCATGCTGAAACCGATGTAGAAACCTGGGAACGCTGGCAAAAAAAGGAACAATAAGTGCCCTGCATGAATTTAAACCGCTCAGGTGTGCGTTAGTTCGTATTTTTTTACCGCAATTTTGCGCTAACTTTATGATCTGGCAGACAACATGGGAGAGACATCATGTGGCAGGCTATCAGTCATCTTTTAAGCGAGCAACTGGGTGAAGGTGAAATTGAACTGCGTAACGAACTGCCAGGCGGAGAGATCCACGCCGCATGGCATTTACGCTACGCAGGACGCGATCTTTTCGTGAAATGCGATGAGCGGGAGTTACTCCCTATCTTCACCGCTGAAGCCGACCAGCTGGAGCTGTTATCGCGCAGTAAAACGGTCACCGTTCCTCAGGTCTGGGCCGTCGGCAGCGACCGCGATTACAGTTTTCTGGTCATGGAATACCTTCCTGCCCGCCCCCTGGATGCCCACAACGCGTTCATTCTTGGGCAACAGTTAGCACGTCTCCACCAATGGAGCGACCAGCCGCAGTTTGGCCTCGATTTTGATAACGACCTCTCCACTACCCCGCAGCCGAATACCTGGCAGCGCCGCTGGTCGACCTTTTTCTCCGAACAACGTATTGGCTGGCAACTGGAACTGGCCGCAGAAAAAGGGCTGGAGTTTGGCAATATCGACGCCATTGTCGAACACGTGCAACAACGTCTTGCTTCGCACCAGCCTCAGCCTTCGCTGTTGCACGGTGATTTGTGGTCAGGAAACTGCGCGCTGGGGCCAAATGGTCCGTTTATCTTCGATCCAGCCTGTTACTGGGGCGACCGGGAGTGCGACCTTGCTATGCTGCCACTGCATCCTGAACAACCGCCACAGATTTACGACGGATATCAGTCTGTTTCGCCCCTGCCGCAGGATTTCCTTGAGCGTCAGCCGGTGTACCAGCTGTACACCCTGATTAACCGTGCCATTCTGTTTGGTGGTGAGCATCTCGTGCAGGCGCAACGCGCGCTTGAACGCATGCTGGCGGCATAATGACAAAACGGGGTGGCATGACGCCCCCCTATTTCATTACAAAAAGCCCAGCAGAGAGAAGAAGAAGTACCCCGCCACAATGATGATGACCGGCAGGATATAAAGCGGGAAAATTTGCAGGAAAATGGTGTGACGCGGAACCATGATGCGGGATTCAATCTGTTCGCGGCTCATCCCTTCTGCACCTTTGGCCTGCTCAAGAATCAGCTGGTCTTCCACCCCTTCACGTAAAAACCGTGTCTGGCGGCTCATTCTCGCCCCTGATGCCTGTAATGCCATTGCGATAAAGATCAGCGCGTAGATAACCCAGAACCCGACATTAAGCTGCTGATGAAAATCCGGCGTTGGCGAATTAAACCAGAAGACGTTTAAAAAAGGCGTATTGAAACGCATCATCTCGATCATGACATGTGCAAAATCAAGCATTACCGCATTGATACCCGGCTGCTTTTCGCTGTGATCGTACATAAATTTGAGCACTGAAATCAGCGTGGAAATGACGGCCGGGATAAAAATCACCCAGCCAGCAACACGTTTTAAGACAGCAATGCGTCCAGCTTGTTGATACGTCATCAGTTCCCCTTCCAAAAGACGCGTTATTTGTGCCTAAGTCTACCTGCTGACCATCATTTTCGCCCGTTCTTTAAAGGCAATATGCTAAATTGCAGAGTGTACTTAGCATTTATACCCTAAAGAATTCGGGTATATCGTCTGTCGAACACCTTAGCCAGGGAGACATTGTGATGTCGACACCGCGCCAGATTGTTGCCGCTATTTTTGACATGGATGGATTACTGATTGATTCCGAGCCGCTGTGGGATCGGGCCGAACTGGACGTCATGGCCAGCCTGGGCGTCGATATCAGTCGTCGGAATGAACTGCCGGATACGCTGGGCCTGCGCATCGATATGGTGGTTGAACTTTGGTATGCCCACCAGCCGTGGGTTGGCCCCAATCACGGCGAAGTTACCGCACGCATTATCAACCGCGCCATTGCGCTGGTTGAAGAGTACAAACCGCTTCTGCCCGGCGTGCGTGAAGCGGTAGCCCTGTGTAAAGCTCAGGGGATGAAGGTTGGACTGGCCTCCGCCTCCCCACTGCATATGCTGGAAAAAGTGCTCACCCTGTTTGAGCTGCGTGACAGTTTCGATGCCCTGGCCTCAGCCGAAACGCTGCCCTATAGCAAACCCCACCCGCAGGTCTATATGGACTGCGCAGCGAAGCTGGGTCTTGATCCGCTGGTATGCGTGGCGCTGGAAGATTCCGTTAACGGCATGGTGGCATCAAAAGCCGCGCGCATGCGCTCCATTGTGGTACCCGCCGAAGAAGGCCGTCACGACCCCCGTTTTGCACTTGCCGACGTGAAGCTCACCTCGCTGGCCAATCTGACGGTGCAACATTTGCGCGGTGAATAAGTAATATTCCAGTCTCGGAGGCGCGTATGACGCCGGGATAGTCGGTATCCTGCGCCCTCTGACACCCGTTTGTGACAAAGAGTTACACCGTCACCTCTTCCGCCTACTGTACAAAAACCCTATACTGTATGAATTGACAGTTTCCTGGGTTTTATCATGACGGCGGAAGGCCACCTGCTTTTTTCTATCGCGTGCGCAGTATTTGCCAAAAACGCTGAACTTACCCCCGTGCTGGCACAAGGGGACTGGTGGCATATTGTCCCTTCGGCCGTGTTGACCTGCCTGTTGCCCGATATTGATCATCCAAAATCATTCCTCGGGCAACGCTTGAAGTGGGTGTCGAAGCCCATCGCCCGCGCATTCGGCCATCGTGGGTTTACCCACAGCCTGCTGGCTGTCTTCGGCCTGCTCACGCTTTTCTATTTAAAGGTTCCTGAAAGCTGGATAGTCCCCGCCGATGCCATCCAGGGGATGGTGCTGGGTTATTTGAGCCATATTCTGGCCGATATGCTGACGCCTGCGGGCGTGCCACTACTCTGGCCATGCCGCTGGCGTTTCCGCCTGCCTATTCTCGCCCCTCAGAAAGGTAACCAGCTTGAGCGCGTTTTGTGCATGGCGCTGTTCGCTTATGCCGTCTGGATGCCCCAAACATTGCCCGAAAATAGTGCAGTCCGCTGGTCATCGCAGATGATCAATTCGCTGCAATTTCAGTTCGATCGTTTTATTAATCACCAGACAGAACATTAAACCAGCAAAATAATCGCATTTGTCATAACCCATTCCATTTGGATATAAGCGCGACATCACACTTCTGCTAACCTTGCGCCAACAGGCTCGGGAAAACCGACCACATAATAAATCAGGAGAACGGGGATGAATTTTCCACTCATCGCGAACGTTGTTGTGTTCGTTGTATTGCTATTGCTTCTGGCCCAGACACGCCACACACAGTGGAGTCTGGCGAAGAAAGTGCTGGCGGGTCTGGGCACAGGTGTTGTATTTGGTCTGGCATTACAGGCGATTTATGGCTCTGATAATCCGGTACTGAAAGATTCCATTCAGTGGTTTAATGTCGTCGGTAACGGCTACGTGCAACTGCTGCAGATGATCGTTATGCCGCTGGTGTTTGCCTCTATTCTGAGCGCCGTTGCCCGTCTGCATAATGCCACTCAGCTGGGTAAAATCAGCTTCCTGACCATTGGTACGCTGCTGTTCACCACCCTTATCGCCGCACTGGTCGGTGTGCTGGTCACCAACCTGTTTGGTCTGACTGCCGAAGGTCTGGTGCAAGGGTCTGCTGAAACGGCGCGTCTGGCGGCTATTCAGTCTAACTACGTCGGTAAAGTTGCCGATCTGACCGTGCCGCAAATGCTGCTCTCCTTCATTCCGAAGAACCCGTTTGCAGACCTGACCGGTGCAAGCCCAACCTCCATTATCAGCGTGGTGATCTTCGCAGCGTTCCTGGGTGTGGCTGCGCTGAAGCTGCTGAAAGACGATGCACCGAAGGGGCAGCGTGTTCTGACGGCGATTGATACCCTGCAAAGCTGGGTGATGAAACTGGTTCGTCTGGTGATGCAGTTAACGCCATACGGCGTGCTGGCACTGATGACCAAAGTGGTTGCGGGTTCAAACCTGCAGGACATCATCAAGCTGGGTAGCTTTGTGATTGCCTCTTACCTGGGTCTGGGCATCATGTTTGTGGTTCACGGCATCCTGCTGGGTGTGAACGGCATTAGCCCACTGAAATACTTCCGTAAAGTCTGGCCGGTACTGACCTTCGCGTTCACCAGCCGTTCCAGTGCGGCCTCTATTCCGCTGAACGTCGAAGCGCAGACTCGTCGTCTGGGTGTACCAGAATCTATCGCCAGCTTCTCAGCCTCCTTTGGTGCAACCATTGGTCAGAACGGCTGTGCGGGTCTCTACCCGGCGATGCTGGCCGTGATGGTTGCCCCGACGGTGGGTATCAACCCGCTGGATCCAGTCTGGATTGCCACCCTGGTCGGTATTGTTACCGTAAGCTCCGCAGGCGTGGCGGGTGTTGGCGGTGGCGCGACCTTCGCAGCATTGATTGTCCTGCCTGCACTGGGCCTGCCGGTAACGCTGGTTGCTCTGCTTATCTCTGTTGAACCACTGATCGACATGGGTCGTACCGCCCTGAATGTCAGCGGCTCCATGACGGCCGGTACGCTAACCAGCCAGTGGCTGAAGCAGACCGATAAAGCCGTACTGGAAAGTGAAGACGACGCTGAACTGGCGCACCGTTAATCCACTTCTGAAATAAAAAAACCGCCTGAGGGCGGTTTTTTTATGACTGTTATTCTTCAACATCACCATCCTGACGGATTTGCATTGCCCAGCGCTGCGCCGATTCCGGCACCGTGAAGGCAGGCGAACGGCGAAAGTGTTCACCTGCCAGCACGAAGGCCACATATTTGCCACGCAACTGCCAGACATCGCGAAAACCATCCACTTTCAGGGCGTGTTCAGGCGGAGCGGGCTCAACGCGGGGCACGTAGCTAATCACAGGGCGATTTTGTTGACGAAGTGGTTTCATAAGCGACGGGTTCACTAAAGCAAATTCTGACAGCAGGAAATTCCTATCATAGCCGATTCCGTCCCCACACGTCGCGCCTTCCATGCGGTATGCCGCCTCTTTCACGAAACCACCAGGCTGAAAACGTTCAGTTTATCCGCAACGACGCCGTACTTCAGTAAAAAAGCCGGGTGACGACTTAACCTCACCCGGCCTGCGATACCAACAATAACGGCACGTTTTATCAAAGATCCCCAAACGTTCCCAGACGATAGCCACGTTCCGCAATGGCATATTTCAGCGATGCCGACGTCAGCACATCCAGTTCCGCCAGACGCGGCCAGCAGTAGGCGCTTTTACGCACGGTATTATCGACAAACGCCGGGTGCGCCATCACTTCCAGCGACTTTTCACCACGCGCGGCTGAATCATCCAGCACCTGCAGGAACAGCGCTTCGCTGATCACTTCACCGTAAAACGCGCTGCTGAATCCCTCCGTTGTCGGCACAGAGAAGAACGACAGCCCGTGCAGCGCCTGCACTTCACGATCCACGCGCATCGCTACCCCTTTTCGTTGCGCAAACTCCGCGACGATGGGGAAAATCGCCGGGATCATATGCACATGGTGATGGCTGTCGATGTGTGTCGGTTCACGGCCAAACACATCAACAAAGCGGTTGAACTGACAATCCAGCTCGCGGGTAATCTCTTCAAGCGGCAGAGCGTCCTGCCCGGCCAGTTCCCAAATCCATTTCCCCAACTGTCCACCGCGCGTCAGCCCGGGCATGGGTGAAAGCGGCATCCCAAGCGTCAGCACAAAGTGCATGCCGACACCAAGCTCCGGGGTTTCACGGCTCAACAACGCCGCATGCTCAACCGCATCACCATTAATTAATGCCGTTGTTGAGGTCACTACGCCCCGGCGACAGGCTTCAATAATGCCGTAGTTCTGCCCTTTCGACAGGCCAAAATCATCGGCATTTACGATCAGCAGGTTTTCCATCGCACATCCTCTTAACGGTGTTTGAACTTCAGTTTCTCAACCGTCGCAGCAAAGTTTGGTAGCCATTTTTCATGCGCCAGGATCATCTCACTCGCCAGTTGCTCCGCGTCGCGGTCGGAATGCACCAGCGGACTGAGGTTTAGCGCCAGCAGGACATCATTCAGCTCACCGCTCAGCGCCGCATTGCTTGCCGCAATTTCAAACCCTTTGATGGTGTGGATGAGGCCCATCACTTTGTCATCAAAGTGAGTAATACGCGAATGCGGTTTGGCCCCCTCGCGGCCCAGAATGCAGGTCATCTCAACGGCCCAGTCGGCCGGGATGTTATCAATGTGTCCATGATGCGGCACGTTAACGTAGTGTTCAGCCTGCTTGTCGTTGTAAATGGCGTTGATCACCTCGCACGCCGCGTCCGAATAGTACGCCCCACCACGCTGCTCCAGCTCTTTCGGTTTGACGTTCAGGTTCGGATCTTTATATAAATCAAACAGCTGCTTTTCAACTTTCTGCACGACCTGAGCACGCGCGCCACCTTTATAGTATTCACCCATTTCGATGGCCAGCATCTCTTTCTGCTTGAAGTAGTAAAGCAGATACGAGCACGGCAGCAGGTTCAGGGAGCGGATCAGCCCTTCGCTGAACGGCAGGTCGAAGATGTTTTTCACAGAAGCGGCCGTCAGGCGGCCAGACGCCACGCCGTCGAGCAGCTCGGCAAAGCGCGATTTACCGTTCACCATCACATCTTTGATAAACACCATGTGGTTCAGACCGAACAGGTCGATGGAGAGATCGTCTTTGTCGGTCAGCTCCAGCACATCGCGGATAAACATCTTCATCCCAATCGGAATATTACACACGCCGATAAAGCGTTTGAAACTGGTGTGGCGGTAGACCGCTTCGGTCACCATTCCTGCCGGGTTGGTAAAGTTAATCACCCACGCGTTCGGGCAGATCTCTTCCACGTCTTTGATGATATCGAACACCACCGGAATGGTACGCAGACCTTTAAACAGGCCGCCCGCTCCGTTGGTTTCCTGGCCCAGATAACCGTGGCTCAGCGGAATACGCTCGTCCAGCTCACGCGCTTTCAGCTGGCCGACGCGCAGCTGCGTGGTCACGAAGTCGGCATCTTTCAGCGCCAGACGGCGATCCAGGGTTTTATGCACGGTTAACGGGACACCGGCTTTCTCAACCATGCGTTTGCACAGGTCGAAAATAATATTCAGCTTCTCTTGCCCTTCCTCAACGTCCACCAGCCATAATTCACTCACCGGTAATTCATGATAACGTTTCAGAAAACCTTCCAGTAATTCCGGGGTATAACTGCTGCCGCCGCCAATGGTTACGACTTTTAATTTCTGTTGCATGATATCTCCCTTAGCGTATCAGGTTAACCGCCTGCAAGGTATAGCGTTCTCTTCCCGCTATTTGGGCAAGCGTTTAAGTCAATAGTCATGGCGGATATAACCGCCAAAAGTTAATTAATTACCGTCAAATTCTTTCGGTAACTGTTCGGTGTGAATGAGGTAAATTTCTTAAAGGTTTTAATAAACAGGCTGGGACTGCTGTAACCTGACTCATAAGCAATGTCGGTCACGGAGTAGTTGGTAATTTCCAGCTGTTTTTTGGCAAAATTAATGCGGATTTCATTAATGATCTGCACGGGTGTTTTTCGATAATAACGCTGAGTGGCACGGGTTAAATATTCCTGCGACTTACCCGACAGCGAAACCATATTTTCCAGTGCGTTATCACTGAACTGCCCTTTGTCATGCATCAGCTCAACGGTGCTACGGAGCCATTGCGGGATATCGTCAATTACCTGTTGTTCTTCACGGTGATGGCGAAGACGGTTCATCACGTAGAATGTCACGGTTTCAATAAACTCATCGAACTCATTGTCGCGGAAGTTAAGCGAGGCTATAACCGTTTCGATCCAGGTCATAAACTCATTTTTGACGCGATACACCTGTGACGCCACAAAGCAGAACGGGACCAGCGGCAGATAGTGTTTCTCAAAGAAGCGCTTACTGACACCCACATTAAGAATGCGGGTGGCACCAAATTCATAAAAGCTCTGGTGATAGGACCCCATCGGCAGGAAGACAAAGTCACCGCGCTCCAGCAGAACGCGCTTGCCGTTAATCTCCTGGTAGTAGCGGCCAGTCAGAACAATCGTGAACTCGTAGTAGTCATGCTGATGCAGACCGCTGGCGCTCTCCGTCTTGTTGTAGATAACCACGTGAAAATTCTTGCCATTAAACAGTTGCTGCTCAAGTGCGGTTTTAATTTCCATCGTGCTGACCTCCTGCTACTGAATCTGACTTACTGTATCTTTTCGTGAAGCTCGATTAACTCCGCCACCAGCTCACGTGCCAGCATGGAGGTCATCAGGTGATCCTGGGCATGCACCAGCACCAGGCTGACCTTCATCTTCCCTTCGCCTTGATCACCTTCAATCAGTTTTGTCTGCACGAGGTGAGCTTCATTCAGCGCGGTACGGGACTGCTCCATCATGGTTTTCGCTGCCGCGAAATCACCCTGTTTGGCCTGCCGAAGCGCGGCATACGCCAGGCTGCGCGCCTGACCGGAATTGATGATAAGGCCCATCACGACTTCTTCTAAATCATTCTCTGCGCTTTCTTCGGCAACGATACTATCCAAATCTAACATCTTTTAGCTCCTTTTCACTGGCGCGGGTTGCCCCGCGCCGTACAATTTTAGAATTTCAGTGAGAGGGCAATATCCTCTTCGCTCTCTTCTTCATCGATAATGGTTGCAGCTTTGTTCGCAATCGCCACGAATGGCATGTAGAGCATTGTCGAAATCCCGAGGTTGAATATCGCCAGCAGGAAGGCGGCTACGCTACCGTTAGTGTTGAAGAACGCGCCCAGACCCGCCGGCATTGTCCACGGTGCAATGTTGGTGATTGGCGGGATAATTCCCAGGTAATACGCCGTCAGGGTAATCGCGGCCAGCAGCGGCTGAATCAGGATGAACGGGATGAACATTACCGGGTTCATGATGATTGGCAGACCAAACAGGATCGGTTCGTTAATCTGGAAGATGCCTGATGGCAGCGCCAGCTTCGCAACCTGGCGATAGTCAGCACGACGAGAGACAATAAAGACCGCGATGATCAGACCCAGCGTCGCCCCGGTACCCCCCAGGAAGATATAGGAATCAAGCATCGGCTTCGCCCACACATGGAAGGTTTTACCGGCTGCCAGCGCCGCATCAACGGAACCGTACTGCTGGTAAAGCGCAACGTTTTCCAGTGCCCACGGGGTCATAATACCGCTGTCCAGCGCTGCCAGTGCCAGTGAACCATGCACGCCGAAGAACCACAGCAGGGAGGTAAAAATCACATACGCCCAACCGACCACTCCACCCATTGACGCCAGCGGCGTAGAGATAGAGTCCATGATGATCTGGTGGAAGTTTGTGCCCCAGTGAGAGAGCGCCCAGGCAATAATCCCCATGATGGAGAGAATAATGAAGCCTGGAATCAACGCGGAAAATGAACGAGAAACGGAAGCGGGTACGCTGTCCGGCAAACGGATCACCCAGTTGCGACGGATAATAAAGGTGAACATTTCGGCAACCACCAGACCGATAACAATACCGGAAATAATGTTTGCCCCACCCAGCCAGTTGGCACCGACTGCGTAAGCCTCACCCACGCTATAAGGCGTTACGGTCATAAAAGCGGCGACGGATAATAACCCCGCAGCCAGCGGATCAACTTTACGCTCTTCTGCCAGCGCCATCCCAATAAAGAAAGGGGCCATCAGCGACATAATACCCAACGTACCGTTGTATACGTTGCCGCCGATGGCTTTAAAACCATTAAGGGTTTCAATAGTGGAAGCGTCTAACCGAATTCCTAATGAATAAAAGAAGGAACCTTCACCAAAGCTCAGAAAAACGTTGTTAATTAAAACGAACATTGCCCCGGCCAGCGTCAACGGCATTAATTTAATAAAACCGTTTTTGATGGCATTAACGTGAGGCTGCTTTCCTATTTTAACAGCAAAAGGAAGGAGTACCTTTTCAAGTGAAGCGATGACTTTACTCATAGGAAAATACCCTTAAATGCCGCAACGAGGGTTACGGCGTATTGTGTGTGAAATTACTCTTTGACGGGAAAAATAAAAAATTAATTTGCAGCTCTTTTAATCGCTGCAACGGCAGCTTTTAATACACCTAAACCATCAATTTTGCCGTACAGCGCAGAGTCGATCACTTCGACAGGCTTATTGGGTAACAAGCGCTGGATTTCCGGCAACATATAAGCGATTTGTGGCCCCAGTAATACGACATCGGCCGTCTGTCCCTTTTCGCCCGCCAGCGTTTCTGGAAACGCTTCAATCACCACAGGGACTTCATACTTTTCGGCCTGCGTACGCATCTTTGACACCAGCAGTGAAGTTGACATGCCCGCTGAACAGAACAGATAGATATGTTTCTTTTCCATAGTCATTTCCCTCTTGTATGACTACCTGCCGTCGCGCTATCACTCGACTCGCTGTCCTGGCTGACAGGTAGTTTGTTCGCTATTGTTTATCGTTGAAGTGAGTATACGGCATGGTACAAGGAGGGGATAATTCTGAACAGACTCAAATTGTCTCTGGTTGACCTGGCTTGTTGACTACCTTCACATTTCAGGTAAATAATTCGCGCAAATAAATAAGATTTACGTATGTATAAAAAAACCGGCACGCAGGCCGGTTTGTTAACATTCTCAGGCTAGCAGGGTTATTTCGCCTTAGCCGCCTGCGGATCGGTATCGTACTCGGCGCAGGTCTGGTAACCCGAATTGATCACGTGTCCAGTATCGTCCAGCGCGACAAAGTAGGTTTCAGCCTTACCATCTCGTTGACCCAGGATATAGGTCTGACACGTACCACGCGCATGAATCATCGTGATTTCAGACGATGGTTTACCGGCAATCGCGGCGACCTGCGAGCGTGTCATCCCTTTTTTGACGTCTTTAACCACAGGTTGTGTGAACTGATCTTTGGTGCGATCGTAAGCTGTACACCCTGCCAGCATAGTCAGAACCGCCGCTGCACCCAGAATTCCTGCTATGTTCTTGTTCATTTCCCGTCCTCTTGTTTATCAACGCGTTACCTAAGCATGGAATAAAAAGTACTATTGTTCAACTTTGCGGGTTATGCCAGATGAATTTTGGAAAATTCCAGTAAAACAGCGATAAGCTGCTAAATCGCCGTAATTTAACCCACTCGAAACTGTGATCCTTGTCGTTTTACGCCCGAAGAGTTAGCTTTAACAGATCATACTTTCTGTTTCGTTCTGCATAGGGAGGGCGTCATGGCTCTGCAACAAGAAATTATTCAGGCGCTGGGCGCAAAACCAGCAGTAGACGCAAATGAAGAGATCCGTCGAAGCGTCGACTTTTTAAAATCCTATTTGAAAACCTATCCCTTTCTGAAGTCGCTGGTGCTGGGTATCAGTGGGGGTCAGGACTCCACGCTGACCGGCAAGCTGTGTCAGATGGCCATTTCCGAACGGCGTGAAGAGACCGGCGATGAAACGTTGCAGTTTATCGCGGTACGCCTTCCTTATGGTGTGCAAGCAGACGAGCAGGATTGCCAGGATGCGATCGAGTTTATCCAGCCAGACCGCGTCCTTACCGTGAATATCAAAGGTTCAGTGCTGGCGAGTGAGCAGGCACTGCGTGAGGCAGGTATTGAGCTGAGCGATTTTGTCCGTGGCAACGAAAAAGCCCGCGAACGCATGAAAGCGCAATACAGCATTGCGGGAATGACCAAAGGCGTTGTCGTGGGTACCGACCATGCGGCTGAAGCGATCACGGGGTTCTTCACCAAGTACGGCGACGGGGGCACTGATATCAACCCGATCTTCCGTCTGAACAAACGTCAGGGGAAGCAGTTGCTTGCCACGCTGGGCTGCCCGGAACATCTTTATAAGAAAGCGCCAACGGCCGATCTGGAAGACGATCGCCCTTCCCTGCCGGATGAAGCCGCGCTGGGCGTCACTTACGACAACATTGATGATTACCTGGAAGGTAAAAAACTGGATGAAGGTACCGCGAAGATCATTGAGGGCTGGTATCTGAAAACCGAACACAAACGCCGTCCACCGATCACCGTGTTTGATGATTTCTGGAAGAGATAATCGTCTGTGATGATTGCGGGTGGCGGTCCATAGCAGGCCGCCATCCGGTACAAGGAACAGCCTGAACGATTGCTCAGTGGCCGGGTAGCCAGGTAATTTCGCTGAACAGTAACGTTCCTTTCGACTCCAGCAAACGGAGAGTATGCGTTCCTTCCTCCCAGCTTGCACCCTGATCGGCCGTCAGCAATTTTTCGCCAAGCTGCCACGCGCCGCTTAACACCAGAACCACGCCACCGCGTGAGCCAAAGGTGGTAAACGTGCGGTCAGCAACGCGGACTTTCGCCTGACAGCAGTCCCGCCGGGTCATAATATTGAAGTCCATCGACATCTTCCCGTCGGTAAGCAGCGCTTTCACCGGTAGATCGCCCGAAAAACTAAAAGGCTGGTGATGCTTCAGGGTATGGCAAAACGCCTTACCGGCATCCAGCGTTACCTCTCCCCCTTCCAGCAAGGCGATCACCCGATCGACGCCGGGGAACGAAGAGAATTCGCCATTACTGGCAATGGAGGCAATGCTGGCGCGCCAGAAAAAATCACGCGTCGCGGGAGGAAAACAACAAATTTCACGAGTCTCGCCAGCACCATTGCGCCAGAGACTGACCGGCATTTTACGGATATCAAAAAACTCCATCACCACTCCTGAAAGGCACAGCATGCGCCTGGGCAAGGATATCGCTATCGTTGCTGTCTTGTTTGTTATCGTTGGGTACTCACAGACGTATTATCGGCAACAGAACAGGCAGGCCTTAGCTGGATGCGAATAAAAATTCTAACACCATGACTCTGCTATACATTCTCTGAAGCGACTACAGGAGGATACCGCGCTTATGGCGGCAGGCAAGAGGGATAAAAGAAAAAACCGCCGGCCCTGTCCACAGCGATTGCGCTTTTGTGGACAGGATCCCGGCGGTCTTAAGATGTTGAACCGATTATTCGGTTGGTGCAGGCATTTTACCTTCCAGCGCCGGACGTTCTGTCAGACGCTTCTCAAAATTGGCATTAAATTGTTTTTTCTGTTCAGGGGTCAGAATGTTGTAGATCTTGTTCTGGGTTTCCATGTGAGCCAGCATGCGGGCTTTATTCTGCTCAGCCATTTTGTCGATTTGCGCTTCGGCTTTTGCCTTATCGAAGCTGTCGCTGGCAATGATGTCATGCATCGCGCGGCGCTCTTCCAGCGAAGGACGTTTCATCTGGTCACGCTGGCTTTTCATGATGTCGCGCACCTGCTGCTTCTGCGCATCGGTCAGGTTCAGACCTTTAAACATCATGTCGTGGTTCATACCCGGCATGCCCTGATGATGCATCATCATTTTGCCTGACAGCGGCGCGGCAGGGGTGGTGGTTGCGGTATCTGCGGCGAACGCCATGCTGGTAGCGCCCAGAGCCAGGGTAGAAGCAACAAACAGTGCAGTTAACTTACGCATAATTTATTTCCTTACTTTCAGTTATTCTTCGGCGCTATGCCGTGTTGACGAGATTAACTTTACAAGGTTTAGCGTCAATTAGTCAGAGCATTGGTAAAGCAATGAAAGTGTAAAAAACACTTTATCGCCAATTATGGAGAAATTAAGAATAAAACGTGGAGAGTTGAAACAAAAAAATATTCAATATGATGATTTTAAAGAAATTATGAGAGAGTATAGCGAAGCAATGCTTATTTTGAAAGCAATCACCCAGGAATAATCTGTAAAAACTCGCTAAGCGCTTTATTTGCGAAGAAAATAAGTTTTTGGCGAAAATAGAAATGATAACTCATACGATTTGCCCCTCTTTCCACAAAAGGGGCAAACCGGCTCAGCTCATTTTTTCCAGCATCAACCCGGCTCTCAGCCCAAACGCGACGGAAGGGTTCGGGAACAGGACATACTCCGTGGCTTTCTGCACCTCATAGCGCTCATCACCGTCCTCTGCCAGCAATACCCCCTGGCGGAATGGCGTGAAGTTCAGCGTATGTGCCGCCATGTGAAGAAGGAAGGCATCGCTGCGGCGCGTGATCTGTTGTACAACCCGATAACGCTCAACGGGTTCATGTGCGTGCTCAGGCGCAGTTCCGCCCAGCAGCGCCCGAAGCGCAAGATGCGTAGGTGCAAAGCGCGTGAGATCGTTCTGCCCAAATGGCAGTGCTTTTCCCAGCTCCAGCGTGCAGGCCAGCGCCCCGAAATGTTCGCAGGTAAAATGGGTGAACGTTCCTCCCGGTGACTGATGGAATACCAGCGCTTCCAGACCCGCATCACCCAGCCAGCTCAGGAACGTTTCATCCCACGGCTGATGACGCTGCGGTAAAACACCAAAGCGTACATGGTATGACGCCCGGATCGCCGTATGCAGATCAAGATGCCAGCGGTCTGGCCCAGCGGTGGCAAAAAACGTGGCCACCACCTTCTCCAGCCACTGCGCGCGCACCGTTTCGTCACCCTGCGGGAACTGCGACCAGCGGCCACCGAACATCCGGTTAATATCACTCACCAGATAACGCTTATTTTGCGCCAGCGCAGGTGGATTCCCGAGCACCACCAGCAGACGGCATTGCAGGGTGATATCACCGCGATACAATGCGCGCAACAGCAGGTCGACAATCTCAACGGGTGCAGTTTCGTTACCGTGAATGCCGGTTGAAAGCAGAAGCGACAGCGTATACTTCCCGGATGGCGTCAGCTCAAGCACTCCGCGCCCCAGCCACCGCCAGTGGAATGAGGGGCCTTCCCCCTCAGCCTGCTCAGGCATGTCGTCTGCCAGCGTCAGCGCCAGTAAATTTTCCATATCCTCTCCTTTAGCGCTGGAACGGATAAACCGACCCCAGCTGCAGGATCGTCGTTAACGCATCCAGCGCCTCGCGGCCTTCACGCAGCAGCTGCGGGTCGACCAGATCGGCCTGCGTTAATCTGTCGCGATAGTAACGATCCACCCAGTCATTCAGGGTATTAAAGAGCGTATCGTTCATCATGACGGCAGGATTCACCGCCTGCATTTCATTCTGCGTCAACACCACGCGCAGGCGTAAACACGCCGGGCCACCGCCGTTTGCCATACTTTCGCGCAGGTCAAACACGCGCAGTTCGTCAATCGGGTTATCGGCTTTCACCAGCTCGCTCAGATAACGCCACACCCCTGCATGGTTGCGGGACTCCTGCGGCAGCACCAGCATCATGCTGCCGTCATCACGGCTCAACAGCTGGCTGTTGAACAGATAGGTTTCAACCGCATCCTGCACGCTGACCGCGTCAGTCGGCACCTGAACCGGCATAAACCCGGGAACACGCTCATGCAGCGTAGCGAGCAGTTTCTCCTGATGGGCAAACGCCTGCTCGTGGCAGAACAGCACCTGACGGTTAGAGACGGCAATGACGTCGTTGTGGAACACGCCCTGATCGATCACATGCGGGTTCTGTTGGGCGAAAATCAGCTGTGAAGGATTAACCTGATTCAGGCGCGCAACCGCCTGGCTTGCCGCCAGCGTCTGACGGGCAGGATAACGGGTTGGCTCAGCGTGGCCCCCCTCCTCGCGCCCGTAAATAAACAGCTGCAAGCCGGGCTCACCATAATCGCCCCCCAGACGGTTATGGTTCGCCGCCCCTTCATCGCCAAACATCGCCACCTGCGGCAGCGCCTGGTGTACGTCAAAATGGGTGTCATTATGGAAAATGGCGCGCAGCACGCGCTCGGTGGTGTCCGCTTCGGTGGCGCGGTGGAACTTGTTATTCAGGTTCGCGACCGTCAAATGGACTTTGCCATCCAGCGTATCGGCTGACGGCGCGACGGTTGCCGCATTTGCCACCCACATCGAAGAGGCGGAGCTGGCCGCAGAGAGCAGGTATGGCGTCTGGGTGCCCGCTTTTTCAACCACCTGCTCGTCACTGCCGCTGAAACCAAGCTGACGCAGGACGGCCACGTTTGGCCGCTCCTGAGGGGGGATCACCGCCTGCGGAAAACCCGCATCCGAGAGGGCTTTCATTTTCAGCAGCCCCTGCTTCGCCGCCAGTTTCGGGTTAGAGACCTGAAAACGGTGCTTCGTCGAGGCTTCATTACCAAACGACAGGCCAGCATAGTGGTGCGTCAGCCCCACCAGCCCGTCAAAGTTCACTTCACGCGCTTTCATGGCTATCCCCCTGGGTAAAATCCAGACCCGGATTCAGCGTCTCCGGCAGCGTCAGCGCGGGTGTTTCCAGGCTTGCCATTGGCCATGCGCAGTAATCTGCCGCATACCATGCGCTGGCGCGATGGTTGCCCGACGCCCCCACGCCGCCAAACGGGGCGGTGCTCGCTGCGCCGGTAAGCGGTTTGTTCCAGTTCACAATCCCCGCGCGCGCTTCGAGCAGCAGCTGATCAAACTTCTCGCGATGAGGTGAAATCAAACCGCTCGACAAACCGTAGCGGGTGTTATTCGCCATCCTGATGGCACTGTCAAAATCGTCATAGCGCCAGACACACAGTAATGGGCCGAAGACCTCTTCATCCGGCACGTTGCTCGTGCCGCTCATCTCAACAATGCCCGGTGTCAGCAGCGACGTACCTGGCTGAACCTGCTTCGGCTCCAGCAAGGTTTTCGCGCCCCGCGCCACATGAGCCTGCCAGGCTTTCAACACGTTCTCTGCCGCCTGCGCTGAAATCAGCCCGCCGATAAACGGCTGGGGGTCTGCATCCCACTTAGCAGGCATCAGACGTGCGCTCACTTCGACCAGACGTTTCAGGAACGCATCGCCCTGTGCGCCACGCTTCACCAGCAACCGACGGGCACAGGTGCAGCGCTGTCCGGCGGTAATAAAGGCTGACTGGATCGTCAGATGCACAGCGGCATCAATATCGTCGGGATCTTCCACAATCAGCGGATTATTACCGCCCATTTCCAGGGCAAGGATTTTCTCCGGCTGTCCCGCCAGCTGGCGGTGCAGTTGATAGCCCGTACCGGCGCTGCCGGTGAACAGCAGGCCGTCAATGTCATTTAGCGCACTCAGCGCCTGGCCGGTTTCACGCCCGCCCTGCACCAGGTTGAGTACGCCTGGCGGTAAACCCGCCTGTTCCCAGAGTTTCACCACCGCCTCACCGGTTAACGGCGTTAACTCACTCGGTTTGAAAATGACGGTATTGCCCGCCAGCAACGCAGGCACAATATGGCCGTTTGGCAGATGGCCCGGGAAGTTATACGGGCCAAATACCGCGAGCACGCCGTGCGGACGGTGGCGCAGCGTGGCCGCTCCGTCGGGCATTTCAGTGTGTTGTTCACCGGTACGGGTATGGTATGCCTTCACCGAAATGGCGATTTTGTTAATCATCGCCGTCACTTCGGTTGTGGCTTCCCAGCGAGGCTTACTGGTTTCGGAAGCAATAATTCGCGTCAGTTCAGCCTTATTCGCCTCAAGCAGTGCGGCAAATTTTTCAACAATCGTCTGACGCGCGGAGAAAGGCTGTTTCGCCCACGCCGGGAACGCACGACGCGCGGCGTGACAGGCTTGTTCCACCTGCGCGGTGCTGGCATCATTTCCCTTCCAGAGCACCTCTTGCCCCACCGGGTTCGTTTTCACGCGATGTTCGCCCTCGCCCGTCACCCAGTCACCGTTAATCCATAAAGTCATGCTGTTTTCTCCTCAGGGCAGAGTCGCACCAGGCGCACCGTGTCGCCGGCATTACATTTCAGGGCATCAAGCTGTGCAGCGGTCAGCACCAGGCGTTCACATTTCGGATCGGTGCGTATCAGCATGGCGCGGAAATTATCATAATGTTCGTTAGACACCAGGCACGCCGGCCATTCACCCGGCGCAGGCTGGCCTTCAGACACTGTCACCAGGCGGCTTTTACGGATCGCACGCACGCGGTCAATATCGCACTCAAGCGTAGGCCCGCCGTCAAAGATGTCGACGTAATTGCGGTAGCGGAAGCCTTCTTTCTCCAGCACCGCGCGGGCAGGGGCCGTTTGCGGATGCACTTCACCGATAACCGCCTGCGCTTCCGGGCTTAAGAAATGGGTATAAATAGGATGTTTCGGCATCAGCTCGGCGATAAACGCTTTCTGCCCGGTACCGCAGAGATAGTCCGCGCGGCTAAACTCCATTGAAAAGAAGCGTTCGCCCAGGCTTTCCCAGAACGGGGAATAGCCTTTGTCGTCGATCACACCGCGCATCTCAGCAACCACTTTTTCGTTGAAGCGGTCGCGGAACGCCGCCATAAACATAAAGCGCGACTTGGAGAGTAAATAACCGTTGCCCTCCTTGCGCCACGCCGGATCGAGAAACAGCGTGCAGAGTTCGCTGGCACCGGTGTGGTCATTACAGAGAAACAGCGTTGGCAGTGCGTTATAGACGTTCAGCTCTTTCGAGGCGTGAACCATCGTACCAACCCGGTAGTTGTACCACGGGTCATTTAGCCCCACGGCCACTTCGATGGCGCAAATCCCGGCGACTGCGCCCGTTTCAGTATCTTCCAGCACGAACACATAGCCCTGTTCGCTTTTCGGCAACGTCCCTTGCCAGGTTTGCAGGGCGCGCTCAATGCGCGCCGACAGCGTTTTTTCATCGGCAGGAAGCGAGGTCAGCCCGCCTCCTGTCTTACCGGCAAGCAGCATAAGCCCGGCGAGATCGCCGCGCTCAACGGGACGGATGACCATCATGATGACACCCCGGACTTCACATGTTCACAGGCCAGCGCAAAACGATCTAACCCGGTTTTCACCTCTTCTTCACTGACAACCAGCGCAGGGGCAAACCGCACCACGTTGGCACCGGCAATCAGCACCATCACGCCCATTTTTGCTGCTTCCTGTGAAATAAGTTTAGCTTTTCCGGCAAACTCAGGCGTGAGTTCACAGCCAATTAACAGCCCCAGACCACGGATCTCTTTAAACAGGCCGGTTTTGCTGTTGATGGCATTCAGGCGTTCAACAAACCAGTCGTGACGCTGTTTCACGCCGTTCAGCACTTCCGGGGTGTTGATGATATCCAGTACCTGCCCGGCTACGGCGGATGCCAGCGGGTTACCGCCGTAGGTGGTACCGTGAGTACCAACGGTCATCACGCTGGCGAATTTATCCGTTGTCAGCATCGCCCCCACCGGGAAACCGCCGCCCAGCGCTTTAGCGGTAGAGAGAACGTCCGGCGTAACGCCATAGTGCATATAGGCATACAGCTCACCGGTGCGGCCCACGCCCGTCTGCACTTCGTCAAAAATCAGCACTGCGTTATGACGATCGCACAGCTCGCGCAGCCCCTGCAGGAATGCTTTCTGCGCCGGAAGCACACCACCTTCACCCTGCATTGGCTCGACAATCACCGCACAGGTGGTATCGCTGATAAGCTCGCTGGCCGACGCCAGATCGTTATAAATGCCGTGACGGATATCTGGCGGCAGCGGCGCAAAATCCTGGGAGTAGGACGGTTGACCACCCGCGCTCACGGTAAAGAGCGTGCGGCCGTGGAAAGCATTTTTAAACGCGACAATTCCGCTCTTATGCACGCCAAATTTATCGTGCGCATATTTACGCGCCAGCTTCAGCGCGGCTTCGTTCGCTTCCGCACCCGAGTTACAGAAAAAGACTTTTTCCGCAAAGGTGGCGTCGATCAGTTTTTTCGCCAGACGCAGTGCTGGCTCGTTGGTGTAGCCATTGCCGGTATGCCAGAACTTTGCCGCCTGATCGTTCAGCGCCTGACGCAGTGCCGGGTGCGCATGACCCAGCGCATTGACCGCAATCCCACCCGCAAAGTCGATATACTCTTTGCCCTGCTGATCCCACAGGCGTGAGCCTTCCCCACGTACCGGAATAAAAGCCGCCGGGGCGTAAACCGGCATCATCCATTCATCAAAATTTTCACGCGTAATTGACAGAGACATAGCGACCTCATCCGGTAAATAAAAGGTTGTTTAAATGTTAAATAATTGAGTGTTTGCCCTGTGAATGTAGATTGCAGAGTTCGTGCCAGCCAGCGATAAAAATGCATAAACGGGATGGAGTGACAGAATATCAATAGCTTACGATATGGAATTATTCACTGTTATTGCATAAAAAGTGAATATTTTTACGGTAAGCGGCGCTTTGCCGCATGAAAACAAGAAAGAGTATGCACAGGCCAAATATAATTCTGGAATTGTGATCGCTCGCGAAATTTATTGACCATTTACGCCCTGTAACAGGGCGAGACGCGTCAGAATGGTGCAAATATTGCACCGTTGACATTATCTGTTGCAGTTATTGGTCAATCCCCGTAACAGATGAAAGAAATTCTGCTACCATCCATGCACTATTCACCTTGCATTGGCAGCGACTATGAAATTTGTCTCTTTTAATATCAACGGCCTGCGTGCCCGCCCTCACCAGCTTGAAGCGATTGTTGAGCAACATCAGCCAGATGTGATCGGCCTGCAGGAGACAAAAGTTCACGACGATATGTTCCCCCTCGAAGAGGTGGCAAAACTGGGCTACAACGTCTTTTATCACGGGCAGAAAGGCCACTACGGTGTGGCGCTGCTGACTAAAGAAACGCCGGTTTCCGTACGTCGCGGTTTCCCGGGCGATGACGAAGAAGCCCAGCGCCGCATCATCATGGCGGAAGTGCCTTCTGCACTCGGAAATATCACGGTGATCAACGGCTATTTCCCACAAGGTGAGAGCCGTGACCATGAGACCAAATTCCCGGCTAAAGCCAGGTTTTACCAGGATCTGCAGGATTACCTGACAAGCGAACTGAAGAAAGAGAACCCGGTGCTGATCATGGGCGACATGAATATCAGCCCGAGCGATCTGGATATTGGTATTGGGGAAGAGAACCGTAAACGCTGGCTGCGCACCGGTAAATGCTCTTTCCTGCCGGAAGAACGCGAGTGGATGCAGCGTCTGCTGGGCTGGGGTCTGGTTGACACCTTCCGCACGGCTAACCCGGAAACGCAGGATCGCTTCTCATGGTTCGATTACCGCTCAAAAGGTTTTGATGACAACCGTGGCCTGCGTATAGACCTGCTGCTGGCCAGCTCGCCGCTGGCAGAACGCTGCATTGAAACCGGTATTGATTACGATATCCGCAGCATGGAAAAACCGTCTGACCACGCGCCAGTGTGGGCGAAATTCAAACTGTAACCCCGTGTGAACATTCAAAAATTACTCTTCCTGTGCGCCCTTTTGGGCGCATTTATTCTGGCGTTTGTGTTTCTTCCACCAGAGATGCTCTCCCTGGACGCCATCAAAACACACCAGCAAACGTTGCTCGCACAGGTGGCACATTCACCACTGCAAAGCGCCCTGCTCTATTTTGCGGTGTATGTCGCGATTTCGGCACTGTCGATCCCCGGAGCAGCAATCCTGACGCTGCTGGGAGGAGCCCTTTTCAGCCTGTGGGAAGGGACACTGCTGGTCTCGTTTGCCTCTACGCTGGGGGCGACGCTTGCCATGCTCGCCAGCCGCTATCTGCTGTGCGACTGGGTACAACAGCGCTTTGCTGCGCAGATGAAAACGGTCAATGCCGGAATGTCTCGCGACGGCGCGCGCTACCTTTTTGCCCTGCGCCTGATGCCTCTGTTTCCCTTTTTTCTGGTGAACCTGCTGATGGGGCTTACCCGTATTAGCGTGCGACGCTACTGGTGGGTGAGCCAGCTCGCCATGCTGCCCGCAACGGTTGTTTTTCTTAACGCCGGGCGAGAGCTGGGAAAACTGACATCGCTGCGCGATATTCTGTCGCCAGGTCTGGTATTCGCCTTTACACTACTGGGGTTATTGCCCCTGGCCACCCGGTGGCTGTTTTCTCATTGCACCCTTTCTTCGTTTAAAAAGTGAGGCATTATGCGCCGTGTGCGTTTTTGCGCGTTTCTGACAGGTCTGCTGCTGGCTGTCCCTGCATTTGCAGCAGACAGCTGGCAATCCATTCAACAACAAGCTAAAGGCCAGACCGTCTGGTTTAACGCCTGGGGTGGCGATCAGGCGGTAAACCGCTACCTGGACTGGGTCAGCGGCGAGATGAAAACGCACTACGCCATAAACCTCAAAATTGTCCACCTGGCCGATGCCGCCGATGCCGTAAAACGCATTCAGACGGAACATGATGCAGGACGAAACCACAACGGTTCAGTCGACCTGCTATGGGTCAACGGAGAAAATTTCCGCACGCTGAAAGAGGCGAATCTGTTGCAAACCCAGTGGGCACAGACCCTGCCGAACTGGCGGTACGTCGATACCCACAAACCGGTCACGGAAGATTTTGCCATCGCGACCGATGGCGCGGAATCTCCGTGGGGCGGCGCTCAGCTCACCTTTATCGCCCGCAAGGGAAGCATGCCGACGCCGCCGGATAATCCCCAGGCCTTGCTGGCCTGGGCGCAGCAACATCCGGGTAAAGTGAGCTACCCTCGCCCACCGGATTTTACCGGCACTGCGTTTCTGGAACAGTTACTCCTGAACCTCACCACCCAGCCTGAGGCGCTAAAACGCGCGCCTGATAACACATTTGCGCAAGTGACAGCCCCACTCTGGAACTACCTCGACAAACTGCACCCGCTGCTGTGGCGCGAAGGGAAAGACTTCCCCCCTTCGCCTGCACGCATGGATACCCTGCTTGCCGCTGGAAACCTGGATCTGTCACTGACGTTTAACCCCGCACATGTGCAGCAAAAAGTGGTCAGCGGCGAGTTGCCTGCCGACAGCTACAGTTTCGGTTTTCGTGGCGGGATGATCGGTAACGTCCATTTTGTTGCCATTCCGGCCAATGCCAGTGCGAGCGCAGGTGCGAAAGTGGTCGCCAATTTCCTGCTTTCACCGCAGGCGCAGATCCGCAAAGCCAATCCGGCCATCTGGGGTGACCCAACCGTACTCGATCCCAAAACGCTGCCCGCCGTCGAGGCCAGGCAACTTAGCGCACATGCACCGGAAGGTTTACCGGTTGTTCTGCCGGAACCGCATGCCACCTGGGTTAACGCGCTGGAGCAGGAATGGTTTCGTCGCTACGGCACCCACTAAGCGTGCTCGTCTGGCTGGCGATGGCGGTCATTTATATACCGCTACTCCCCGCCGGAGCCATGCTGGTAACACCGGCATTGTCGCAGGCGAACTGGCAGTCGCTGGCTGACGATCCGCAGTTACCCCAGGCGCTCGCCGCCACGCTGGTGTCCGCGATAATTGCCACTCTGGGCGCACTCGTTATCGCCCTGTTTTTTATCACCGCGCTATGGCCTGGTGAACGCTGGCGTCGCCTGTGCAGCCATTTGCCCTGGTTACTGGCCGTTCCCCATGTTGCTTTCGCCACCAGCGTCTTGCTGACGTTTGCGGAGGGCGGCCTGTTTTATCAGGTCTGTACATTCTGCTCACCGCAGGTCGATCGTTACGGTATCGGGTTAGGGCTGACGCTTGCCGTCAAGGAGGGGGCTTTCGTGTTGTGGGCGATTTACGCCGTATTGCCTGAAACACGGCTGGCACAGCAAAATGTGGTTTTGCAGACTCTGGGCTACGGCCGCATTCAGAGGCTGTGCTGGCTGGTGCTTCCCACCATCGCCCCTGCGCTGGGTGCGGTCATGCTGGCAGTGCTCGCCTGGTCGCTTTCTGTTGTGGATATGGCCATTATCCTCGGGCCGGGAAATCCCCCCACGCTGGCGGTGCTGGCCTGGCAGTGGCTCAGCCAGGGAGATGCGCAGCAGCAGGCCAAAGGTATGCTGTTGTGTCTGGTTTTGCTCACACTCCTGGCCCTGCTGGCGGCGCTGGGTTATGGCGTCTGGAAAGCCTGGCGGCGTACGCTACCCGGTCTTTCCGGGATCCGCCACAGTTCAGCCCTCGTGGTGCCTGAAAAGACGCTGTCCTGGCTGCTCCCGGGTTGTGGGATCCTCTGTGCCATCGTGCTGCTCTTCCTGGCAAAGCATGAGGATGTCGCCCGTTCCTTCATCGCCACCAGCCTCGCGTTGGGTCTGCTCTCCAGCCTGCTGGCCCTTGCGCTGATCGTTATCTGGCTCGAATGGGGGCCACAGCGCGGTGCGCAGTGGGTCTGGCTGCCGCTCGCACTGCCTGCACTGCCGCTAGTCTCCGGGCAATATGTTGTCGCATTAACGCTTGGCATTGACGGGCACTTCACCGCCGTACTCTGGAGCCACCTGCTGTGGGTTGTACCGTGGATGTTGCTGGTACTGCAACCGGCATGGCGCAGGCTCGATCCCCGGCTGATCCTCACCGCCAGAACGTTGGGCTGGCGGCGCGCGAAGATCTTCTGGTTGCTGAAATGCCCCTTACTGGTACGCCCGGCGCTGCTGGCCTTTGCAACCGGATTTTCCGTCAGTATGGCGCAATACATGCCCACGCTCTGGCTGGGTGCGGGGCGGTTTGCCACACTGAACACCGAAACCGTGGCGCTCAGTAGCGGGGGCAGCATCCCGGTTCTGGCTCAGCGTGCGCTGGGGCTATTGCTCGTAACGGGTATCATTTTTGGCATTGCTGCGCTGTTGTCCCGGCTTGCGGGCCGTTACCGACGAGGATTACGTTAATGCTGAAGGTAAAAGATCTCACCATTGAGCCGCTGTTCCGGCAGGTCAATTTTTGTGTGCCACGCGGGGAAATTGTGACCCTGATGGGGCCTTCCGGCAGCGGGAAATCTACCCTTTTTTCCTGGATGGTCGGGGCGCTGTCTGCCGACTTTCAGGCACATGGCGAACTGTGGATTGACGATCGGCGCTGCGATGGTCTCCCCGTGGAACAGCGCGGCTTAGGTATTCTCTTTCAGGACGCCCTGCTGTTCGATCATTTCAGCGTCGGGCAGAACCTGATGCTCGCCCTCCCGCCGCAGATTGCCGGGCGCTTTCGCCGGGAAACGGTGGAACAGGCGTTATACTCTGCCGGGCTGGCAAACCACTATGCCAGCGATCCTGCGACGCTTTCCGGCGGGGAGCGCGCCCGGGTAAGCCTGCTGCGCGCCCTGCTTGCAGAGCCGCAGGCGTTATTGCTGGATGAACCCTTCAGCCGTCTGGATAAAGCGCTACGCGCGTCGTTTCGGGAATGGGTGTTTGAGGCAGTGCGCGCACGCCCTGTTCCGGTGGTGCTGGTTACCCATGACGACGAAGATATTCCGCCAGGTGGAGAGGTGATTGAGCTTTCTCGCTGGCAATAATGTGCTAACGCAATGTTTTCTGTCTCAGGAGAGACGACAATGCCCGCCTCACTCACTGACGTCAGGTTTTTCGATGAAACGTGTTTCTCAACTGACCGCGCTGGCCATGCTCTGCGGCCTCGCCTCTTTTTCCTCTCTGGCGGCTGATATGCCCCATTCCCTTACGCTGGCTCAACTCCAGGAACAGCACGGTGCGACGATAGACACCCGTGCCAGTGCGTTTTATAACGGCTGGCCGCAAACGCTCAACGGGACATCCGGGCATGAGCCAGCCGCGCTCAACCTTTCCGCCTCATGGCTTGCCGCAATGAGCGATGACCAGATTAGCGCCTGGGCAAAGCAGCATCAGCTTACACCCGCAATGACGATCGCCCTCTACGGCAGCGAAGCCGATAATCAGGCCGTTAAATCACGTCTGGAAAAAGCCGGGTATGCCCACGTTTCGGTTCTCAGCGATGCGCTGCAAACCCCTGCGCGTTTACAGCGCCTGCCGCACTTTGAGCAACTCGTCTACCCGCAGTGGCTCCATCAGTTACAGCAAGGTAAACCGGTGAATGCCGCTCCGGCTGGCGACTGGAAAGTCATTGAAGCCGCCTGGGGGGCACCAAAGTTCTACCTGCTGAACCACATTCCCGGCGCAGACTATATCGATACCAATGAAGTAGAAAGCGAGCCGCTGTGGAATAAAGTCTCCGACGACAAGCTGAAAGCGATGCTGGCGAAGCACGGTATCCGTCATGACACCACCGTCATTTTGTATGGTCGTGACGTCTATGCCGCCGCCCGTGTGGCGCAGATCATGCTCTACGCCGGAGTGAAAGATGTCCGCATTCTCGATGGCGGCTGGAAAGCATGGTCAGACGCAAGCCTGCCGGTTGAACGCGGCACACCAGGAAACGTGAAACCCGCCCCTGATTTTGGTGCGCCGATCCCTGGACAGCCGCAGTTGATGGTGGATATGGAACAGGCTCGTGGGATGCTGCATCGCCAGGATGCCTCACTGGTCAGCATCCGCTCATGGCCGGAATTCATTGGTGAAACCAGCGGCTATAGCTACATCAAGCCAAAAGGAGAGATTGCCGGTGCCCGCTGGGGTCACGCGGGCAGCGATGCCACCCACATGGAAGATTTCCATAACCCGGATGGCACCATGCGCAGTGCCGACGATATTGCCGCCATGTGGAAAACGTGGAACATCCTGCCAGAACAGCACGTCGCGTTCTACTGTGGTACCGGCTGGCGCGCGTCAGAAACCTTTATGTACGCGCGTGCAATGGGCTGGAAAAACGTCGCCGTCTATGACGGTGGCTGGTACGAATGGAGCAGTCACCCGCAAAACCCGGTCTCCACCGGTGAACGCGGGCCAGACAGTTCTCACTGACGGGTAAGTGACTTCAGCGTCACATAACCGCTCCAGATGCGCGTTGTGGTGGTCAGCCAGCACAACGCGCCAAATAGCCACGCAAACAGCGTGAAGTGCGCCGGAAACAGACAGCACAACACAAACAGCGCGATCGTCTCCGTCCCCTCCGTTAACCCGCCGATGTAATAAAACGACTTGTGCGCATAGCCCGGGTTATCAATATTGTGCTTCGCGGCCAGCGCGGCAAAGGCCAGAAAGCTGCTGCCGGTACCGATAAACGCGCACAACAGCCAGGCGGCGGCCAGCGCATTCTCCGCAGGAGCGGCCAGAGCAAAACCAAACGGCACCAGGGCATAGAACAGAAAATCGAGCGCGATATCAAGAAATCCTCCGGCGTCCGTTAACCCTCTGCGTCGCGCCAGCGCACCGTCCAGACCATCCAGCACACGGTTCAACACAATGGCCGCCAGCGCAGCCGGATACCAGCCAAGCGCCAGAAACGGCAGCGCCAGCACGCCGATGATAAACCCGGTGAACGTGAGTTTATCGGGTGAAATCGCGGGTTTGTCCAGTAAGGCTGCCAGCCGGTTAAGCACGGGTTTCACGCGCGGATGCAGATGTCGGTCAAGCATGTGGTTTCTCATTAAACGTGGCGCACAACCCCTGAGCAGGAATGTCCAGAGCGGCATTAAAACGGGCGGAAAGGTTCTGAAACGCAATCAACGCCGTCATTTCGGTAATGGCTTCATCGGTGAAATGGCGCTTAATCTCCATTTTGACCGTTTCATCCACCTGTGGCGGCGTGGCGGTGACGGCCTCGGCATACGCCAGCGCAGCCCGCTCCTCCTCACTGAATAACCCGGAATCACGCCAGCCACTGACGGCCTGCACCTTATCCAGCGCCCCTGAGCGCTCGGCAAGGCGCAAGCTGTTGGCATCAATACAGAATGCACAGTGACAAATCTGCGATACCCGGGTCATCAGCAGCGAGCGTAGCACCGGCGTGAGGCGCGCATTACGCCGCTCCAGGAAACCAACGAACAGCGCCACCAGCCAGAAAAGACGCGGCATACGTCCCCACCAGCGCGTGGGATTAAGCACTGCACCAAAGTGTTTTTTCTGCATAACGGCAATCGGCTTTAAACTGGCCGGGAGGGTTTTAAGGGGGGTTACCCAGGTGGATGTCTCTTTCACTTGCTTCTCCTGATGACTGGACTCCTGGAAAGGGCAAGATACTATGTTGTTTTTCATTATCACTTATTGACGACCATGCTGAAAACACTCGATGTCGTTGCGGCAATCATCGAAAAAGACGACAAAATTTTACTGGCACAGCGCCCTGAGCATGCCGATCAACCCGATATGTGGGAATTTCCGGGTGGAAAAGTCGAAGCGGGAGAAACTCAGCCCGACGCGCTCAGACGCGAGCTACAGGAGGAGCTGGGCATCTGCGCCCGGCCTGAGCGCTACGTCGCAAGCCACCAGCGGGAAGTGTCGCAGCGGCTTATTCATCTGCACGCCTGGCTCGTACCCACGTTTAGCGGAGAGCTGACGGCGCACTACCACCGTGCGCTGGTGTGGTGTACGCCCGAAGAGGCGTTTACCTACGACTTAGCCCCGGCGGATATTCCGCTGCTGGAAGCGTTTATTCTTTTACGCGACGCCAGACCAGCGGATTAGTGCTAATGGCATGTTCATCGCGCTGGCACTGTAACAAGACGCCGTCCGCTTTTACCACGGCACCTTCCGAATAGTTCTGATCCTGATAAATACAGCACTGGTTGCAGGGCTGTGTATTTTGCCCGCCGGAGCTAAACACCTCCGGCGGCACATTCACTTCCACACCCGGTCGAATGCGGTCAGCCTGAGCGCCTGCAGTAAACATCAAACATAACGCGGTCATCACGTAACGGTTCATAGAGTTATCTTCCTGTTGTCTCCTGATAATGAATATAACGGTAAACCGGGGCGGAACCTTTAATTTATCTCGTCATCGCTTTTTGTTATGACACAAGCCGTGAGATGAATTTCCCTTTCGGCACACATTTTTGCTTGCTTCACAAAGCAGTACGGGTGGTATAGTCAAAAAAACAACACAAATCGCATAAACAACATCCCAAGATAATTATAAGAGGTTCTTATATCTATGGATCAGACACGCTCTCTGGAAAGTTTCCTTACTCACGTTCAACAGCGCGATCCGCATCAAAGCGAGTTTGCGCAGGCCGTTCGTGAAGTCATGACCACCCTGTGGCCTTTTCTTGAAGAAAACCCGCGTTATCGTCAAATGTCGCTCCTTGAGCGTCTGGTGGAGCCTGAACGCGTGATCCAGTTCCGCGTGGCATGGGTAGACGATAGCAACCAGGTACAGGTAAACCGCGCGTGGCGCGTGCAGTTTAACTCCGCCATTGGTCCGTTTAAGGGCGGTATGCGTTTTCACCCTTCCGTGAACTTGTCGATCCTGAAATTCCTCGGTTTTGAGCAGACGTTTAAAAATGCGCTCACTACCCTGCCAATGGGCGGCGGTAAAGGCGGCAGCGACTTCGATCCGAAAGGGAAAAGTGAAGGCGAAGTCATGCGCTTCTGCCAGGCGCTGGTCACCGAACTGTATCGCCACCTCGGGCCGGACACCGATGTCCCTGCGGGGGATATCGGCGTTGGTGGTCGTGAAGTGGGCTTTATGGCCGGGATGATGAAAAAACTCTCCAACAACAGCGCCTGCGTCTTTACTGGCAAAGGGCTTTCCTTCGGCGGGAGCCTGATTCGCCCGGAAGCGACGGGTTATGGTCTGGTTTATTTCACTGAAGCCATGCTCAAACGTCACGGATTAGGTTTCGAAGGAATGCGCGTGGCGGTGTCAGGTTCCGGCAATGTGGCGCAATACGCCATTGAGAAAGCGATGCAGTTTGGCGCGCGCGTGGTCACCGCCTCTGACTCCAGCGGCACGGTAGTGGACGAAGCAGGCTTTACGGTGGAGAAACTGGCACGTCTGTGCGAAATCAAAGCCAGCCGGGATGGTCGCGTCGCAGATTATGCCCGCGAGTTCGGGCTGACTTATCTGGAAGGCAAACAGCCGTGGTCGGTACCGGTAGATATCGCCCTGCCGTGCGCCACCCAGAACGAACTGAACGTGGACGCTGCCCGAACCCTTATTGCCAACGGCGTGAAGGCGGTGGCGGAAGGCGCAAACATGCCGACGACCATTGAAGCAACCGATCTGTTCCTGGAAGCAGGCGTGCTATTTGCACCGGGTAAAGCGGCAAATGCAGGCGGCGTGGCAACATCGGGGCTGGAGATGGCGCAAAACGCCGCGCGTCTTGGCTGGAAGGCGGAGAAAGTGGACGCACGCCTGCACCATATCATGCTGGATATTCACCATTCCTGCGTGGAGTATGGCGGTGAAGCGTCGCAGACCAACTATGTACGCGGTGCGAATATCGCCGGGTTCGTGAAGGTGGCAGATGCCATGATTGGGCAAGGGGTGATTTAGAGTAATGGCCGTGCGGCCGGGGTGCCCTCACCCACAGGGCTGAGGGTTCCCCACAAATTACAGGTTGGCACAGAATCCCCCTCTCCCTTGAGGGAGAGGGAGAAAACCGGGCGGATCAGGCCGCGCTCTTTTTCTTTTTGAACGGTTTCTTCGCACCGCCACCCGGTGCAACCATCCATCTGAACTGCTTCACCGGCGTACTGCGCGCCTGGTTAATCAGCTCATACAACGTTCCCACCAGCGGCTGCATAAAGTCCTGATAGCGGCACTGTTTTTCACTGATTTGCGTCAGCACCGATTCCCAGTGCGCCGTCATGTCCGGCCTTGCGGCCAGTTCTGGCAGCGAGTGAATTAATGCCCGGCCCGGCTCCGTCGAGTGGATATAGCGCCCTTTTTTCTCCAGAAAACCGCGCTTAAACAGTAATTCGATGATCCCCGCACGCGTCGCTTCGGTGCCCAGCCCGTCCGTTGCACGCAGGATCTTCTTCAGATCTTTATCCTGCACAAAACGGGCGATCCCGGTCATGGCCGAGAGCAGCGTCGCATCGGTGAAATGGCGCGGCGGCTGGGTCTGACGCTCCACCACTTCACCTTTTTCACACAGCAGTTCGTCATCTTTGGCAACCACCGGCAACGGTGTACCGTCGTTCTCTTCGTCACGCTCTTTGTTGCCAAGCAGTGTGCGCCAGCCCGCTTCCGCGAGGAAACGCGCTTTGGCGACAAACTTACCCTTAGCGATTTCCAGCTCAATGACACACTTGCGGAACACTGCATCGGGGCAGAACTGCATCAGATACTGACGGGCAACGAGGTTGTAAACCTTTGATTCGTTCTCGGTCAGGTTGACGTTGCTGGTGCGCGCCGTCGGGATGATGGCATGGTGGGCATCCACCTTTTTATCGTCCCAGCAGCGGTTATGGGTGTCCGGGTTTACGGCAGGCTGCGGCAGCAGATCCGGCGCGTGTACGCCGATGGCGTTCATTACCGCGTGGCGTCCGGCAAAATGCTCTTCCGGCAGATAACGGCTATCCGAACGCGGATAGGTAATCAGCTTATGGGTTTCATAGAGCTTCTGGCAAATGTCCAGCACGTTCTGCGCACTCAGACCAAAGCGTTTGGCGGCCTCAATCTGCAACGCGGAAAGGGAAAACGGCAGCGGTGCGGGTTCTGATTCCCGTTTATCGTTATAGCTGGTGACAATAGCGGGCTGGCCGGTGATCCGGTTGACCACGTGCTCCGCCAGCGGGCGGTGCAGCAGTCGCCCCTCTTCATCCTGGTACGATTCACAGGCATCGCTCGGCTGCCAGACGGCGGTAAAGCGTTCGTCTTTTGGCGTGACGATATGCGCTTTAACTTCGAAGAAATCTTTGGCGACGAAATTCTCAATCTCTTCGTCACGACGTACCACCAGCCCCAGTACCGGGGTCTGTACGCGCCCAACGGAGAGCACACCCTGATACCCCGCATTGCGCCCCAGAATAGTGTAGGCACGGGTCATGTTGATGCCGTACAGCCAGTCAGCCCTGGCACGCGCCAGCGCGGAGACGCACAGCGGGATAAACTCGCTGTTGGCGCGCAGGCGGGAAATTGCGCGCTCGACGGCCTGCGGATTGAGGTCGTTAATCAGACAGCGCTGAACCTGCTGGCGCTTTTCAGGTGCCAGTTCCAGATAATCCAGCACTTCATCAACCAACAACTGCCCTTCTCTGTCCGGGTCACCCGCGTGGATGACTTCCGACGCATCATGCAGGAAACGCTTAATGACGTTGAGCTGTTTGGTGACGGAGGGCCGGGGCTGCAAGCGCCACTTTTCCGGCACGATGGGCAAATCGTTCAGGTTCCAGCGGGCATAGCGGCTGTCATAGACATCCGGCTGTGCCTGCTCAAGCAGGTGACCAATACACCAGGTGACCACCTGCCCGTTACCGCATTCGATAAAGCCGTCACCCTTGCGATGCGGTTTAGGCAGTACATCGGCGATAGCACGGGCCAGGCTTGGCTTTTCGGCAATAAACAACCGCATCGAATTAACGGATCTCAATCATCGGGCGGCCACCGCGTGCGGTTACCAGCTCACCGATGGCCGTCAGGGTGATGCCGAATTCAGCGGCAGTCGCCTGAACCTCTGCTTCTGACTCTGGCGTTACTGCCAGCAGCAGACCGCCGGAGGTTTGCGGGTCACAAAGCAGGTTGCGCCACGCTTCCGGCATATCGCCCATCAGGTGACCATAGCTGGCAAAGTTACGCTGGGTGCCACCCGGTACCGCGCCCTGGGTAATGTACTCTTCCACACCAGGCAGTTTTGGCACGTCCTGATACCAGACCTGCGCCTGCACGCCAGCCCCCTGACATACCTCGCTCAGGTGGCCCAGCAGACCAAAGCCAGTCACGTCGGTCATCGCCTTCACGCCGTCAATATTGGCGAAAGCGGCTCCGGCCAGGTTCATCTGGCACATCACCTCTGTCGCCAGACCAACGTGTTCTGGCTTGAGCAGCGATTTCTTTTCTGCGGTGGTGAGGACACCAATGCCCAGCGGCTTGGTGAGGAACAGTTTGCAGCCTGCCTGGGCGGTGCTGTTACGCTTCACTCGCTCGGTTGGCACGATGCCCGTCACGGCCAGGCCGAAGATCGGTTCCGGCGCATCGATAGAGTGACCACCAGCCAGTGCAATCCCCGCCTGCTGGCAGGCAAAGCGGCCGCCTTCAATCACGTCGCGGGCAATTTCCGGTGGAATGGTGTTGATCGGCCAGCCCAGAATGGCAATCGCCATGATTGGCTTGCCACCCATCGCGAAAATATCGCTGATGGCGTTAGTCGCCGCAATGCGCCCGAAATCAAACGGGTTGTCGACAATCGGCATAAAGAAGTCAGTGGTACTGATAATGCTGGTGCCGTTACCTAAGTCATAAACCGCTGCATCGTCACGCGTTTCATTACCGACAAGCAGGTTCGGGTCGACAAACTTCGCCTGTTCACTGTGCAGGATGGTTTCCAGCACTTTCGGGGAAATTTTACAACCGCAACCGGCTCCGTGGCTGTATTGCGTTAAACGAATGGTTTGCTCGCTCATGGACATCTCCTGTCATTGCAATCGCGCTATGGTAGCGCTCATTCCATAAAGAGGTAAGTATGACTGTCTGAATTCTGCGGCAGATGCTCAGAATCCAGACAGTTTAGCGCGCGTTATCAGAAACGGCTGACGAAAGGGGTAGTATCCGGCACATTTATCGTGCTGGAGGCTTTAAGCTGAGGGGTGCCAAGATAGAGGAAACCGACGATTTTGTCGTGTTCACCGCAAGAGAAGCCATCGCGAACAAACGGGCTTTCGGTCAGCGCGCCTGTACGCCAGATACCGTTAAAGCCCTGTGCAACAGCGGCCATTTGCATCGCCATTACCGCACAGCCTGCGGACATCTCCTGTTCCCAGACCGGTACTTTGTGTTCAGTCTGACACTTTGCCACCACGGCAATGATCATCGGCGCACGAAATGGCGCGCTGCGGGCTTTCTCAATGCCCTTCTCATCCTGACCCGCAGCAACCGCACCTTCCGCCAGCAAGTGACTGAAGCGATCGCGGCCTTCGCCTTCAATAATAAAGAAATGCCACGGCTGAAGCGTGCCATGATCCGGTGCGCGCATACCGGCACGCACAATGTTTTCCAGCTGCTCGCCCGCAGGTGCAGGATCGACCAGACGTGAAGCGCTACGGCGGTTAACAAGCAGTGTAAGAGCGTCCATTAATTAACTCCTGTCTTGAAATTTGCTCACAAAATTAACACGACGGCAGATTTTGTTACAGCGCGGCAGGCGATTCCTGCTGACAAGTGACGGTTGGGTCATTACGATAACCCCACATTACCGTCCAGTGGCGACGGAACAGTCATTTTCTGGTTAGGGAGAATACATGCGAACCCTTTGGCGTATCTTTGCCGGTTTCTTTAAATGGACGTGGCGGTTGCTCAACTTCGTTCGTGAACTGGTGATGAATTTGTTTTTCATCTTCCTGGTTCTGGTTTGCGCAGGTCTCTGGATGCACCTCAGCAGCACAAACCAGGCGCAGCATTCGACGCGCGGGGCCCTGTTACTCGATATTACCGGGGTCATCGTCGATAAGCCCTCCACCAGCAATCGTCTGGGGGTGATTGGCCGCCAGCTGTTTGGTGCAACCTCAGACCGCCTGCAGGAAAACTCCCTGTTCGATATCGTCGATACCATTCGTCAGGCAAAAGATGACCGTAACATTACGGGTATCGTGCTGGATCTGAAAAATTTTGCCGGGGGTGACCAGCCTTCAATGCAGTACATTGGTAAAGCGCTGCGCGAATTCCGCGACAGCGGTAAACCGGTGATTGCGGTAGGTGATAGCTACAGCCAGGGTCAATATTATCTGGCCAGCTTTGCCAATAAAATCTGGCTTTCCCCACAGGGTGAAGTCGATCTGCATGGTTTTGCGACGAACGGGCTTTACTATAAATCCCTGCTCGACAAGCTGAAAGTCACCACCCACGTTTTCCGCGTCGGTACCTATAAATCCGCCGTTGAACCGTTTATCCGTGATGATATGTCCCCTGCCGCTCGTGAAGCAGACAGCCGCTGGATTGGTGAGCTGTGGCAGAACTATCTGGGCACGGTCGCTGCTAACCGTCAAATCACCGCTGAACAGGTCTTCCCAGGTGCACAGGGCATGCTGGATGGCCTGCGCAAGGTTGACGGTGATACGGCGAAATATGCCCTCGATAACAAACTGGTCGATGCGCTGGGTTCGAGTGCAGATATCGAGAAATCCCTGACGAAACAGTTTGGCTGGAGCAAAGAGGATAAAAATTACAGCGCCATCAGCATGTACGATTACACGACGAAAAAACCGGATAACAGTGGTGACAGCGTCGCGGTGGTTATTGCTAATGGAGCCATCATGGACGGTCAGGAGACACCAGGGAACGTTGGCGGTGATACCACCGCATCGCAAATCCGTGATGCCCGCCTTGATCCGAAAGTGAAAGCGATTGTCCTGCGCGTGAACAGCCCTGGTGGCAGCGTCAGCGCCTCCGAGGTGATCCGTGCAGAGCTGGCCGCCGCGCGCGCCGCAGGTAAGCCGGTGGTCGTGTCGATGGGCGGAATGGCTGCATCCGGGGGATACTGGATCTCTACCCCTGCAAACTACATTGTGGCGAACCCAAGTACCCTGACCGGCTCGATTGGTATCTTCGGGGTGATCAACACCGTGGAAAACAGCCTTGATTACCTGGGCGTGCATACCGATGGCGTTTCCACCTCACCGCTGGCCGATGTCTCTGTGACGAAATCTCTGCCACCGGAAGTGTCGGAAATGATGCAGCTCAGTATCGAGAACGGCTATAAGCGCTTCATCACGCTGGTTGCGGACTCCCGTAAAAAAACGCCGCAGCAGATCGATGAAATTGCTCAGGGTCACGTCTGGACCGGGCAGGATGCGAAGAACAACGGTCTGGTGGACAGCCTGGGTGACTTTGATGACGCGGTGAAGAAAGCCGCCGAACTGGCGAAACTCAAGCAGTGGCATGTGGACTATTACCAGGATGAACCGTCGTTCTTTGACCTGGTGATAGACAGCATGTCCGGCTCTGCTCGCGCCATGTTGCCGGAGGCACTGCAGGCCTATCTGCCTGCGCCTGTCGCCACGGCGGCAAAAGCGATAAAAGCGGAAAGTGACAAGCTCGCCGCGTTTAACGACCCACAAAACCGTTACGCGTTTTGTCTGACCTGCGGCTCCGTCCGTTAAAATCCGTCCCCTCTTCCCGTGAAGAGGGGATTTTTTCTTTGAAGCACAAGAACTCACTATCATGCAGAAGAAATCGATTTATGTCGCGTATACCGGCGGTACCATCGGTATGCAGCGTTCTGAGAATGGTTATATTCCTGTCTCCGGCCACCTGCAGCGTCAGCTTGCGCTGATGCCTGAATTCCATCGTCAGGAAATGCCTGACTTTACGATCCACGAATATGAGCCGCTGATGGACTCCTCCGACATGACGCCAGAAGACTGGCAGCATATCGCGGATGATATTAAAGCCCATTATGACCAGTACGACGGTTTCGTGATCCTGCACGGCACCGACACGATGGCGTTTACCGCCTCAGCGCTCTCGTTCATGCTGGAAAATCTGAGTAAACCCGTCATCGTGACTGGCTCACAAATTCCGCTGGCAGAGCTGCGCTCTGACGGGCAGATCAATCTGCTTAACTCCCTGTATGTGGCCGCGAATTACCCGATTAACGAAGTGTCGCTGTTCTTCAACAATCGTCTGTATCGCGGTAACCGTACCACCAAAGCCCACGCCGATGGTTTTGACGCCTTTGCCTCGCCAAACCTCCAGCCACTGCTGGAAGCGGGGATCCATATTCGTCGTCTGGGCACACCTCCTGCACCAAACAGTGCAGGCGAGCTGATTGTTCACCCGATCACCCCGCAGCCAATTGGTGTCGTGACGATTTACCCGGGGATCTCTGCCGATGTCGTACGTAACTTCCTGCGCCAGCCGGTAAAAGCGCTGATCCTGCGCTCCTACGGTGTGGGCAATGCCCCGCAGAACGGTGAATTCCTGAAAGAGCTGCAGGAAGCAAGCGAACGTGGGATCGTGGTGGTTAACCTGACCCAGTGTATGTCGGGCAAGGTTAATATGGGCGGTTATGCCACCGGTAACGCGCTGGCACATGCGGGTGTTATCAGCGGCTTCGATATGACCGTCGAGGCAACGCTGACTAAACTTCATTATTTACTGAGTCAAAACCTGGACATCCAGTCCATTCGCAGCGCAATGATGCAAAACCTGCGCGGTGAACTGACCCCGGACGAATAAGGAGACCTCATGAAGCAACGCGCTCTGTTACTGGTCGATTTGCAAAATGATTTCTGTGCAGGCGGCGCGCTGGCCGTGGCGGAAGGCGATAGCACCATTGATGTGGCTAATTCGCTGATCGCCTGGTGTAAAACGCGTGGTGACGCCGTTGTGGCAAGCCAGGACTGGCACCCCGCCAGCCACGGTAGCTTTGCCAGCCAGCACGGCGTTAAACCCTACAGCCAGGGGGAGCTCGATGGTCTGGCGCAAACCTTCTGGCCCGATCACTGCATACAGCAGACCGAAGGCGCAGAGCTGCATCCGCTGCTGAATCAGAAGGCCATTGACGCGGTGTTTCACAAGGGGGAAAACCCGGCTATCGACAGCTACAGCGCGTTTTTTGATAACGGACATCGTCAAAAAACGGCGCTGGACGCGTGGTTACGCCATCACGAAATCACCGAACTGATTGTGCTGGGGCTGGCAACGGACTATTGCGTGAAATTCACCGTGCTGGATGCACTTCAGCTTGGTTACAACGTAAATGTCATCACCGACGGCTGCCGTGGTGTGAATATTCACCCCCAGGACAGTGCTCAGGCGTTTATGGATATGGCCGCAGAGGGTGCGACACTGTATACGCTGGAAGACTGGCTGGAGACACAACCGTAAGCCTTTTCGCCGGGGGCAGCAACGCCTGCCCCGGTAAAACCCTCCCCCCTCGATCTCCCATAAAGTGAACTCCCTCGCATCACCAGCGAAGCGGCAATGCTATTCTTTTCTGGCTGTTTTTTCGCCACGCCTTTTCCGTGGCGTGGTTAATTTTATTAAGTCAAAGAGGAAGTTATATGAAACGTTTGCCATTGCTGGCAGCATTACCCTTGCTTTGCGCGTCAGTTGCCTCCGCCAGCTCCATGATGTCTGTGGGCTACTTTAACGGAGGTGGCGATGTCACTGCGGGGCCTGGTGGTGACATCAATAAACTCGACGTTCGCCAGATTACCCACCTGAACTACTCATTTGGTCTGGTCTATAACAATGAGAAAGACGAAACCAACGCCGCGCTGAAAGATCCGGCAAAACTGCATCAAATCTGGCTATCGCCAAAAGTCACGTCCGACCTCGCGTTAATCCCTGCCCTGCGTAAACAAAATCCGAACCTCAAAGTGCTGCTTTCCGTTGGTGGCTGGGGGGCACGTGGTTTCTCCGGTGCAGCGGCCAGCAAAGAGACGCGCGCGGTGTTTATCCGCTCTGCGCAGGAGATCGTCGATAAATACGGCCTGGACGGAATCGATCTCGACTGGGAGTATCCGGTGAATGGCGCATGGGGGCTTGTCGCAAGCCAGCCTGCCGATCGGGATAATTTCACCGCACTGCTGAAGGAGATGCGCGATGCATTCGGGCATAAAAAGCTGGTCACCATTGCGGTGGGGGCAAATGCGGAAAGTCCGAAAAGCTGGGTGGATGTAAAGGCGATCGCCCCGCTGCTCGACTATATCAACCTGATGACCTACGACATGGCCTACGGTACCCAGTACTTCAACGCCAACCTCTATGACTCCAGCGCCTGGCCAACGGTCGCCGCCGCCGATAAATACAGCGTCGACTTTGTGGTTAACAACTACCTGGCCGCCGGGCTGAAGCCACAGCAGATGAACCTTGGGATCGGTTTCTATGGCCGCGTCCCGAAACGCTCCGTGGAGCCAGGGGTTGACTGGTCGAAACCGGATGCGCAAAAAAATCCAGTGACGCAGCCCTACTTCGGCCCTCAGGAGACAGGTTTGTTCAAATCACTCGGCTATGACCTGACCAAAGATACCTACGTGAAGTACAACGATATCGTGAAGAAGCTACTGAACGATCCGCAGAAGCGCTTTACCGAACACTGGGACGATCAGGCGAAAGTGCCGTGGTTGTCGGTGAATTCCGCAGGCGGTAAGGCGTTGTTTGCCCTTTCCTACGAAAACCCACGTTCCGTTGCCATCAAAGCGGACTATATCAAGGAGAAAGGTCTCGCCGGGGCGATGTTCTGGGAGTACGGCGCGGATGACGAAAACCAGCTAGCGAAACAGCTGGCAGAGTCGCTGGGGATTAAACACTAGAGCATATTGTGCCGGGTAGCGACTGCGCTTACCCGGCCTACTCACGCGACCGCTATTTGAAGGTCGCAATTGGCTTTGGCGTAATACCAAAATCTTCTTTTAGCTCGCGCTTACTCTTCATCACCATCTGACCTTGAGTGTCGATAGTCATGTGCTGGGCATCCGTGTTGTGACGGGCCTGCCACAGCATCACCAGTTGCAGGCTGTTCTCTTTTTGCTCCGGGGTGAGTGCCACGCCATCCGGCCATTTTCCCAGTTCAACCGCCGTCACCAGACGCTGATAAATCTCCGGTGTCATACCGCTAACCATGTCATCAATATTCATGATTTCTCCCTTTCAAAGGAATAATTTGCTGAATCGTTTTTTCAGCCTTTGGTCTGATCGCCATTTTCATCATCAGTGAAGCTCATTGATGCTGAATTAACACAGAAACGCTCCCCTGTTGGCTGTGGGCCATCCGGGAATACATGCCCGAGATGCGCGTCACAGTTACCACAGCGGATTTCAGTGCGCTGCATACCGTGCGACATGTCACTCAGATAGCGGATCGCGTCATCGCTCACCGGCTCATAAAAGCTCGGCCAGCCACAGCCAGAATCATACTTTGTCTGCGAATTGAACAGCGGTGCATCACACACCAGACAGTGATAGACGCCGTCTCGCTTATTGTGCAGCAAACGCCCGGTAAATGGCGGTTCAGTACCGTGATTCTGCGTCACATAAAACTGCATTTCTGTGAGGTTTTTTTTCAGATCGTCGGGGTTACGTTGGTTCGACATATACTTACATCTCGCAGTAGAAACAGACAACTTTCGCCCAGATTCTAACAAAACATTAACACCACCGCGTGCACTTTTGTTCTAAACTTATGTGTCGCGAAAAGGCGGTCAGGCAATTGTGATCTGCTTCACATTTTTATCCTGAGAGGCCTTTAAAATTCCGGGCGCAGCCCCCATGTGGTTGCTAGCTCAAAGGGAAAGTGAGGCGAGTCAGTCGCACAAACGTTAGTCACAGGATTGATTTGTCGCAATGATTGACACGATTCCGCTTGACGCTGCGTAAGGTTTTTGTAATTTTACAGGCAACCTTTTATTCACTAACAAATAGCTGGTGGAATATATGACTATCAAAGTAGGTATCAACGGTTTTGGCCGTATTGGCCGTATTGTTTTCCGTGCTGCTCAGAAACGTTCTGACATCGAAATCGTTGGTATCAACGATCTCCTGGACGCTGAATACATGGCGTACATGCTGAAGTACGACTCAACTCACGGTCGTTTCGACGGCACCGTTGAAGTGAAAGACGGCCACCTGGTTGTTAACGGCAAAACCATCCGCGTTACTGCTGAAAAAGACCCAGCTAACCTGAAATGGAACGAAATCGGTGTTGACGTTGTTGCTGAAGCAACCGGTATCTTCCTGACCGACGAAACTGCACGTAAACACATCACTGCGGGTGCGAAGAAAGTTGTTCTGACTGGTCCTTCCAAAGACAACACCCCAATGTTCGTTCGTGGTGCAAACTTCGAAACTTACGCTGGCCAGGACATCGTTTCTAACGCATCCTGCACCACCAACTGCCTGGCACCGCTGGCTAAAGTTATCAACGACAACTTCGGCATCATCGAAGGTCTGATGACTACCGTTCACGCGACCACCGCTACTCAGAAAACCGTTGACGGCCCGTCTCACAAAGACTGGCGTGGCGGCCGTGGCGCGGCTCAGAACATCATCCCATCCTCTACCGGTGCTGCTAAAGCAGTAGGTAAAGTACTGCCAGAACTGAATGGCAAACTGACTGGTATGGCGTTCCGCGTTCCAACTCCTAACGTATCCGTTGTTGACCTGACCGTTCGTCTGGAAAAAGCTGCTTCTTATGAAGAAATTAAGAAAGCAATCAAAGCTGCTTCCGAAGGCGCAATGAAAGGCGTTCTGGGCTACACCGAAGACGACGTTGTTTCTACCGATTTCAACGGCGAAATTTGCACTTCCGTGTTCGATGCTAAAGCTGGTATCGCACTGAACGACAACTTCGTTAAACTGGTTTCCTGGTACGACAACGAAACTGGCTACTCTAACAAAGTACTGGACCTGATCGCTCACATCTCCAAATAAGTTGAGATGAGATTCTGATCCAAAAAGGCGACTTCGGTCGCCTTTTTTTATCATGTAACTTTATGATTTTACTCAAAATCACACCCCAAACGTCCCAAAACTGTCCACAATTTTAGCATTTTGACCACTTCTATAAAACCTCAGAGCTCCTTAGCATGGAAACCGTACAAGAAAAAATTGATAGATTCAGTGAATACAACAGAAAAATGATTAATGTTGCTCTTGCTGAGCATAACCTTGAGTTTGAGGGGAAACCGGGAAAACTCATTCTTTGCGCCATCTTTGATTCACTGAGTAAGGCCGCATTTCCCGAGCTAGCGAAAAAAAACGGCAAACGCTTCACACAAACAATTTCCCATCATTCGGGTTGGTCAGACTGGGATAGGATTAGCCTTTTGCAGCTTTGCCATGCATTTGATTGCATCGATACAATACCGAAGGAATTTATTAAGCTTTATGATTGGGTAAAAGCAGAGAAGGAAAAGAAATTCGCACCATCCTGCAGCATTCTGAGAGCGTCTATTGACCTCTATAACGATCCTGAGAGGAAAGATATACTCACTCGCTGGCCTTCATCAGACGGTATGCCCAAGCCATTAAATGGAAATTTTCCTGTTAATTTCACTCACGCGGAATTACTTTGGCGTTATCGGAACAAATTAGCTCATGAATTCAGATTGCCTGGTGCGGGCTTTGAGTCAACATCAAGGCCAGATAGACGTCCACATTACCAGAATGTCGGTTCTATCAGCCCAGACAGTGCAGGCGGCATAATTATCAGTCACCGCTGGGAGCTTATCTTCCCCATGCGCTTCTTTGCTCAGATTACAGAAAATACTCTTGATAGTATTTGCCAGAAGCATAGGGAAAACCAAACGAGCCCTTTTCTTCATTTTGAGGAAGGCAGTTATTGGTTAAGTTAGCTTTTGCATCTGGTCAAAAAGCTCAGATTCCATTGTTCGGATTAAACAGCATGAAGAGTCGCTCCTCACCTTCTACCTCCGATATGTCCTTAAAGGTGGTGATGTAAAACTCGATCCACTGATTGGCTTTCCGTGCCGTCCAGTTCCAGTTAACACGCTCAAGTTCGCGCACAAAATCACTGGTTCTCACCGTTCTACGCCCGTTAGGTTCTATCTTAATGGCTTTCCTGAAAGCCCCCTCTATCTCGTATTCGCGCGGCATAAATCCCCCTCACCAAAATACTGTATATAAAACCAGTATAAAACATAATAATCTGCCGGCATAGCTTGCGTCGGTGACTTTCTTTTAACCATCTGAATTGTTAAATAATTTGGTTGCCCTGCCGGCATTGAGCGGGTGAGGTCGTCGGAAAACCATCACAACCATCACGGGCATCAAAAAAAGTATGTAACTGTATGATTTTATATATTTTATCTTGTGATGGTCATTTCATCACAAACCATCACAGAACCATCTCAAAAACATCACAACCTTTAAAATCAGTAAGTTAAAAGCAGGTATTTGTGAGAGAAAAAAACATCACAACGTGATGGTGTTGTGAGGCTTTTGTGATGTTTTTAAGTTTCAATATTTACTAATAATATCAATACTATATATAACATTATTCAATGTTGTGATATTTGTGATGGTTTTCCGACGCCCTCCCCCTCTGCTTTTGAAACCCTGCTATTGGGCAGCTTTTAGCCTGAGTTGTTGGTGTGAATGTTCTCTTATTGTTGTGTATTCGTACTACTTCCTGGCTGCTGATGCCGGCGGGTTGTGGCTGGCTGCGCAGGAGTATCCCTATGCCTATTTTTGCCATGGATGGAACAGCACAACCCCAGCAACGGCGGGCTGCAGCTGCCGCTAGGGATATTCTCGCCGTTATGGTCAGAATGACGGAATTATCATTTCTTTAAATTTAATCAATTACTTACAAAAATCGTGGATCCGTGGCGATCTGTGAGAGCCGGCAAGCCGTGGCAAAAACGTGCAAACGTTGCCAAACGGGAGCGGACGCTGCGCCCCTTATACCGCGCGGTCTGAGCCAGTGAATGGCACAAAAAAAATCTGGCAAAACATTCTTGACACCAAAACCGCAGGCGCGGGGGGCGTAGCGCCTTTTCCGTCAGTCTTGGCGATTTGGTCGCGCGATTCTGCGGCCGCAACGGCGCGCTGTCAGGCGCAACGGAATGAGGGCGTGTGAATAGGTGGGGTTCTCAATGGATGCGCTCAGGGCGCTCTGAGGGGCTTGCAAGAGGGAGGGCAAAATAAAACCCACCGGAGTGGGCTTGTGATAGTCAGGCGATGAGTTTTTTGTATTTCGCTGAGAGCTTGCCGGGGCGTAATGCGTTGGCGCTTATCGCCCCCGAGTTGGTTGGCGTTCCTGTATTGCTGTGAACGTGCTGCGCGGTTAGCTCGGCCAGTTCCTGCAGCACGTCGAGCGTATCGGTTAGACAATCAAGGATATTGATATCGCCATCGCCAATATCTACCGTCTGGCCATTGATAACCTGAGCCGCCGCCACACTCTTACGAATGCCGGTTATCTTCTCTGTTAACGTACCGCCGACCGTCAGGGCAGCATCGCTCACAATATCCTGCTGCAGCTGTTTGGCGTTGAGCTCGTATTTACCGGCAACGCCGACACAATAATCACCATCCGAGAGCTGCAGAACTGCACCGGCCATTAACGAGATTGAGCCCAGAACGGTGAGCGAATCGTTGCCTTTCACGGTTGTGGTGCGCGTGGTGGTCTGCCGGCTTTCACTGTCGCTCACCACCACTCTGCTGGCGCTGCTTTCCTCAATCGCCTGATCTGTTTCCCGTTGCCAGCTCCCCTCCCGGGTGATTCTCTGGCTCACGCCGGCGCGCTGCTGCTGCAGCTGCTCGCCGGGTTGTATCGCCGGCAGCGTCTGGCCATCCTGTAGCGTCTGCCGAATCATCGGCTTATCTGGGCGACCGTCTGAAAAGCCCACCTCAACGATGGCACCCTCTGCAGGAAACTGGAACAGGCCGCCCTCGTTGCCGGCAAATGGCACTGGCAACGGCACGGCAATGAGCTCGGGCATATCGGCATCATTGCCGTCTGCGTCGAGCAGCTGCAGGTTGGCGGCGTAACGCGGCCGGAATGGATCGTGAACGTCACCCAGCTCCGCTGTATCAGGCGAACCGGTGACGCGCGCACGTCGCGGTAAATGCAAACCGGCAGAAAGCTCGGGATAGGCTTTATCAATCTGCCGCTTTTCCGGCGACTCCCACGCTGGCTGGCCGGCGCTGTTTTTGGGCGTCCAGCGCAGCTGCATGTCTCCGTTCTCAATTTCCACCTGGGTGATGCGTTGCCCGTTCACCACTACACCCGGGCGTATTGCGGGAATGATGGCCAGCTGCACACCGTTGCCGGCGCTGCCGGTTTTAATGAAGTCTGTCGGGATCTCAACGCCTGCCCGGGCAAAACGCGAGTCGTTATAACTCCCGACATAAATCACGCCGTCAGGCAGCTGCTGCCAGCAGTAATCCGGTATTGAGAATGCTCCGCCGAGGCTGTCGAGAAGGGCAAAGCCTTTGCCTGCGCTCTTGAAATGGGGGATTTTGATATCAGCATACTCTGCGGCCGGTACTGAAAACTGCAGGTCTGTAAGCGCCGAGAGCGTGGCGCAGACCTCCCGCAGTGTCGGGTGCTGCAGCGACACCGGCCACGTTTTGTTTAACGTTCCGGCCAGCTCGCGCACGAACAGGCGCTTATAACCGCGCTCAGCATCGCCGCAGCGCTCCACGTATCCGGTAAACCAGCGATAAACACTCTCACCCACGCCGAGATCAAAGCGCACCAGCGAGCCAGTGCAATCGGCATCGAGTTCAGCCGTGACATATCCCCGACCGCACGCACCGGTTTCAAGCAGCAGATGATAGTCAGAGACATGCACCAAATCAGCGCCAATCATCAGCGCTGCAGTCGTTTTCATCCCTCCCCCCCGTCATACGATCCGATGGCCGTGTCCACCTTTTTGAGCACCTTCTCAAACCAGCTCAGCTCTTCAGGTGTATCGGTCGCAGCCGTAGTACCTTGCGTTGTCTGCACCTTTGCACCGCTACCACTGGCGCGCATTTCGGCTTTTTTTTCTGCCACGCTGAAATACTCGCGCAGGCTGAATGACACCTGCCAGGCAAGCAGGTCGGCCGCTTTTGACGCGGTCACATCACCGGTGAATGTGGCCTCACGAAATTTTATCTTTCTGGCCGTGTCATGGTTTACACGATAGCGCGCGTTATTGCCGGCGCTGTCCTGCGCTTCTGCAAGCGAATACAGCAGGGTGAGCTGCGCCTCATCGTCATAAGGGATCAGGCCTGTCACCTTTAGCTCTTTGGCCTTAATCCCCTGTTGCGCGCTGGCCGTGCTCGATGCCTGCCCAGACTGGTCTTTATCCTGGATGCGCATCGATACGGACACCTCAAGATTTTTCATGCGAATGGCCTGCCCGCTGAGGGCAAAATCAATGCGGTCACTCATCTTTCAGCATCCCCCGCAGCGTCGATAAATCCTCTCCCGCAAACACCAGGCACAGCGTAAATACGTGGTCTGGCGCCGGAATATCATCACGCATTTCACGTATGGCGCCGGCCGTATTACGAACGGTTGAAACCGCGCGAACGGCGAGACGCTGGCCGGAAAGCTGCTGCAGCTGCTTCTGCGCATCGGCCAGAAGATCTGCTCGCTGCGCTTTAAATGCTGCAAGCGCCTCACCGATACCCGGGAGTGAGCCGCCGGCAGCAGAAATGAGCGTCTGAGCCGCGCCGGCCTGGCGCAATGTTGGCACCGAAAGAGCCGCAGCTGCAGGCAGACCACCTGCCATTGCGGGGATCTGCATCCTTGTTTCGAGGAGGTTTAAGGCCGAACCGGCGCGCCGCCAGACCTGTGTTAGCTGGGTAACGGGGAAAATTGCGGCAGCAGTTGCCAGCACATCAACAAACGCCGGCAGCGTTGTCGCACTGAATAGCATTGCGGTGATATCCAGGCTGGATGGCGCGCCTGCCAGCTTTTTGGCCGCCCATTCGATAGCGTTCTCCGGGCTCAGGTACACGCCAGAGCTTTCCTGTTTTCCTGCCCCGGGTGTCCACGGGTTAACGGCCAGCACGCTGCAGACCACCCCGGCCGCATCCGGGCTTATTGTCAGCTTTTTAGTGCTCCACATCGGCAGGCCTCTCCGGTAATTCCAGCGCCGAATCGGTGACTCTGGTACGCATCAAAGCCAGGCGATATTGCTGCCACGCGGCCAGTTGCTCAACCTCTTCACTGGTCGCCTCGCCGCTGTCAACGGCGAACTGCAGGGCGTCAATCACCCCGGTCGCTTCGGTAAAACGGGCGCTTTTAAGTGCCTGCGCTGCAGCAGCAGCTCGCGCGGCAACCTTTTCGCTGTCAGGTGGAACATAAGCGGCGATTTCGCCCCACTGGCCAGAAATCAGTTCTTCATAAAGTTGCTGGCCGTGCGCTTCCGGGTCGTTTTTGCTGGCAGAGAACGGCAGGAGGCCGAGCCCCTCAATTTCAATCTGGCAATCAATCACATCACCAGATTCTGAGGCGTAGACCGCATCCAGCACTTTGGTAAATTCCATATCTCCCCCTACGCAATACGCACGAACAGCGTGCCGGTCACATCATCCCTGGACATCTGCCCCAGACAACGCCATGTACCGCTCACGTCGTTCGCAAAAAAATCATTAGAATAAAAAGCCAGCTTTACGTCATTGGTGCCGGTCGAGCTGTCAATCAGGCCAGCAGAGCCCAGCGATGACCCCGCTACAGTGTCACCATATCGCAGCTTGTTTCTGCCTGATGACGTCTCACCCTGCCATCGGGCAAGAATGTGAGAGCCAATCTCCCCCGCCCCGGGAACCGAGCCGGTTTCACCGATACCCAGATTTGTGCGCGCTTCCGCCTGAGCTGCCGCCCCTTTCGCCGCTATCTCGTTCAGCAACTTCTCGCCCTGTAGCGCACCGGTGATGCGCGAATCGTCGCCAGCAGCAACCGTGCCGGCAGTCGTGCCGACGTCGAGAACGGCAGCACCTTTAAGCCCGAGGTTATCCCGCGCCTTTGCTTTATCGTTCACATCGCTGAGGTTCCTGGTCTTTCTGCAGCGCACCGGTGATGCGCGAATCATCACCCGCCGCGACCGTGCCGGCAGTCGTGCCGACGTCGAGAACGGCAGCACCTTTAAGCCCGAGGTTATCCCGCGACTTTGCTTTATCACTCACATCTGAGAGATTCGACTCAATGCGCAAAAATTCCCCGTCAAAGTCCTGCACAATTTTTTCAAGCGGGAACGGTGGCCGCAGGTCGGTGATATTGCCGGCAGCATCCGTTTCAGCAATGGCAAACACATAATGCTGAAAGCCGTCTTTCTCGTAATTTTCAAGTTCAGGCGCGACACGCAGGGAATATGTCACAGACCATGCGCCGGTCGGCGTTCCCTGCCATGTCGCATCAATCCAGACCTTTGTAGAGTTTTTCAGCGAGCCGATAGAGTTGACTAATTCGCCATAGCAGCGCAGGCCGTGAACGTAACCGATCCCCGGGGCGACCCGAAACTCGCTCCCTGATGCCGTAACCAGAAAACTATCACCCTCAAAGGCGGCAATGCCGTAAGCGTCGATATTTTCCACGCGCACGCGCTCATCAGAGCCGGCATGTCGTGCGCTGTAGTCAATCTGCCAGGTCTCAGGCGTGACGGTGATTTGCGTGGCCTCTGCTGCGCCGGCGAACTCCATCACCACGTTGCGGATCAGGTTGTTGCCCTGCACGCCGCCAGCCGTCTTGATTTTCTTCTGCTCGTCGCAGTGAACAATCATCAGCACCGTGCCGGTGGCGCTGTCAGCGATGCCCACCCAGTTATATGACCAGTTGCCGATGGTCGTATCGAGCACAACGGAATACACCACCGCGTTCTCGTTGAGCTTGCCCATGCGGGTGAATTCTGATGAATAGACGATCTGCGACGCATCGGGCATCCCTTCGCCTGGGTCAATATCGGCATTCGGATCCTGCCCCGGGATAAGAGCAAAAATCATCTGGTCAGGCGTGGCCGCTTCGCTGGCCAGAATTTTATTAACATTCCACTCCTGGAATGCGTCAGTGATAATGCTGGCCATTTTATTCTCCTTCCGGCTCAAAACCCGGCTCCGCGTAATACGCAATTCTCGGAACCTGGCTGTAATCATCCAGCAGCGTGCAGCCTGTGAACATTTGTGATGAGGTGGTCAGCGCCGGCATTTTTTCAATGAGCTTTAACCCTTCGCCCGTCACTTTGCTGGCGCTGTAAAAAAGCTGGCTGGTATTGGTAATGCGCGGGTAACTTTCCGCGCTGAAAATATCGTTAATATCGGCATCCAGAGATGTGCAGTTCATAAAGGCATTAGCTACGTTTGTCAGGCTGGTACACGCCGCAAACAATCCTTTTTCAATCGTTTTTAACGGGCAATATCCGAGCAGGCGATATGCAATGCTTAAGTTTTTCGCACCGCTCAGGAATCCCGCAGGCAGGCTACTCAGACCAGCCTGCCTGAATGCCCCCTCCATGTTAACCACCGGCGTGTCTCCCGTCAGGAAATCACCTGGCAGACTGCGCAGGCTTGAGCACTCCGAGAACATATAGCCCAGGTGAGTAGCGTTCGGCAGAAGCAAGCCGCCCTCAGCAATCTCTGCGAGCGCAGTCTGACGGTAAAATGCGTAGGTCAAGGATGTGCGCGTGCTGGCGAACTTATGAATTTTTGAGACTTTATTTGTGATACCGCTCAGGCCACTTTTACCGAACGTCACTGTTTCGCTGTTATAGATCGTGAGCGTGTAGCTCTCGCCAACTGTTAAGCGATCCGCATCAGGCGCGTAGCCTGTCGATGTGGACGTCGTGACATAATGCTTGCCGATATCACCATCCCCCCAGTCGACCAGCACATCAGATGTGCTGCCGAGGAAAAATACCGGCGATGTGGCCGAATTGAGCGTAAAGTCAACTTTCGCCCCGGCCACCACTCTGGCCGTGATGGTCGCCGTTCTGCCGCCCTCGGTGGTTTTGAGCGTGACCGCAGCCGTGCCGAAATCCAGCCCCCTGAGCGTCACAAATCCGTCACCCACGCCTGCAGAGCAGAAGCCAGGCTCATCAACCTCGGCGGTAAAAGTGGCATCGTCCACGCCATCCGGCAGTACCTGCACCGCAATGGTTTTCTCTTCTCCGGGCAGCAGCCAGACCTCATCGAGCGACGGCACAATGGCATTTGGCCTGAGCGTTAGCTTGCAATGATCAAACCAGGTCACGCAGTCAAAATGCCCGGGGTGAATGTAATCCGTGTTCTCATTCATGACGTCGAAAAAATAGCGCCTGCAGGTGCGACCGTACTGCCGAACGAGGCGCATCATAAGCGTGTTGTCGCGGCTCAGCTGCTCGTCATTAATACGGATCAGGATTACATCCCAGTCATACTGCAGCTGGCGCTCAAGCTGCTGAATTTCGCCAATCTCAAGCCGCTCAAATATCCGGGAAAATCCCGCCATACAGCCGGCGTCCTGGGCATTCACAAAAGCGTATTTCACGCGCAGACGAAAAAGGCCGAGCGATTCACCCGGGAAGCGCTCAACGTCGCGCTGATAGGCCAGCAGGGCAAGCAGCTGCTCGTCACAGGTATCAACGTCAATCTGCGCCAGGGGGAACATAAGCCAGTCTTTGACGCGCTCCCACCATGTCTTTGAGGCGTGCGCGAGCGTCAGCGGCTCGCCTTTATTCATCCAGACCGGCAGATTGATATCAGGGAATTTATTCTCCATAGACCACCTCAAGCGCACCGAGGCGCGGCACGTTCAAATCGCTGAGGATGTCGCCGGCATCAAACACCACCGATTCAACGTCTTTAAAGGTCTGGTGTATTTCTTCACCCAGGCGCGATATCGAGAAGCGCGAGAATGGCCAGGTTTTCTGCACGTCGTAATCGTTGTTCTCACGGAACGCGCAGCGAATGAGATCGGCAATATCGAGGCGCAGCTGCTCCAGCTCATCATCTTTGAGCAGCGCCGAGCCATACAAATAGACCTCAGCGCTCAGGTCATGAACGGTTTCAGGCAGCTGCAGCGCGAGAACGTCATCACCGTGGCCGTGGTTGCCCTGCGTCATTACGTAATCATTCACCGTTTCGATAAATGGCTCGCTCGACACGCCGGCATCGAGCAGCAAAAACACGTTCGCAGTGCCAGGACCACGCGGCGCGTCATGCTGAAAATAAATGCGGTCGGTGGTGATGCCGGCAATGCCGCTAATCATCCCGCGGTAAACGGCATCAATGTGGTACTGCCCCACCAGGTTAAACTGGTTTTTGGTGCGGTCGCGCAGCTCGTCGTCGCTCTCCTCATCCGCGCCCGGGGTAATGAGCCAGTTCTCTTCGTTGACCACGCTTGCGATCCCGTCGATGGCCACCGGCAAAATGCGAAAATACCCCGGCGCGAGATTGCTGGCCGCCCCCTCATCGGTTGCCACCACCGGCACAAGTGCGCTGGCCGCGCCGGCGGAAAGGGTAAAATCCTCACCCGTTTCGAGCTGGTGCACCTTGCCATTGATACGCTCGGTCTGAATCACCGTTCCTGCCGGTACTGTGATTTCACGGTCGGGATCGGATTTGGTGAAACGGATCACGCCCGCCGCCGCCGTGGCGTCCTTGCGCGAGAGGTTGACCGCCCAGGCGAACAAGTCCAGAAACATGCCCGACGCCGTGGCCAGAAACATGTTGGCCATCACGATATTGACCAGCGCATCCTTGAGCCACATCACCGGCGCGGTGACGATGGCCGTGATAAGTCGCCAGAACGGGCTCATGCGCGAGGTGTTCGTAATCAGGCCAGCGTCTCTGACGATCTCATTAAACTCATCACGCGCCTGCTCCTCGGTGACGGGCATCCCGTTCTGCGCCAGGATGCTTTCATAATCCGGGTCTGGCCTGTTGCTCATAGCGTCAGTTCCTTCTCAATACCACCAAAATCACGCGTCGTGGCGGTGATAAAATATTTCCCGAGTTTCAGCTCGGTCAGCTGCGCCGTACCCGGCACAAGGCGATCATCTGTCTCGACAAGCAGCTCCAGCTGCTGCGCGATGTCAATGCGCTGTGTAATGCTGCGCTCACCAACGAGCAGCTTGGCCAGCTCAGACTCAATAATCATGTGCACCACGTCCTGCGCGATGCTCTCGCGGTTATTGCAGCGCACCGGCTCATCACCCGAGTCGAGCACAAAATTGCCGCCGGTGATTTTGAGGTCGAAATAAAGCTCAGCACTCATCCTGCGTATAACTCCCGGGACTCAATCAGAGAGTCGAACGTCTCGCGGTTCTGCGGGTAGACGTTAAGCTGACTGATAGTTTTGCTGTTGTCGGTTTTAACGGTGCTGCTGCCCATCGTTTTTCCTGCGCCCCCCTGGTCGAACCGGGGCGGAGTGAGGCCGGCGACCGGTGGCAGTTTTGGCGGCTCAATCTCTACGTCACCGCCAAGCGCGTCGATATTCACCCCGGGGATTTTGTTTAGCTTCTCAACCATCCAGTTAATTGAGCTCATCGTTGTGCCTTTAAGCCACGCCCATAGCCCGGTGAAAACGCCCTTAACCTTATCGACGGCCACACCGGCCAGATTGCCGAACGAGTCAAGCACGCCGGAAATAAACTGGAATGGGGCGCTGTCCATAATGGCTGCCTTAAGCTCATCCCAGTGGCTCACGGCGTACCAGATGCCTGCCGCCAGCGCCGCGATGGCCAGAACAACCAGTGTGACCGGGCTCATTAAGAACTGCATGGCCACGCCGGCAAACATGGTTGCCGCGCCGTACACCTTCATGGCGATAGCGCCCGCGCCGAGCGCCGCGCTCCAGGCGATCGTTGCGACTTTGCAAATACCCGACCAGAGCATAAAGGCTTTGGCCTGCACGCCGAGTGCCAGCAGGCCGATCCGCGTCGGCAGAAGGCTGAGATTAAGGATTGATAACGCCTTGCCCATGCCGAGCAGGCCGGCCACCGCTTTGACGCCCGTCCATAGCGCAAAAAGTGAGGTGAGCGCCGTCACCACGGCAATGGTCGCCCCTATATAGCCGAGCCAGCGGGTGATATTCGGGAACATCTCAAGCCAGCAGGCAAACCCGCTACTTAGCTCAATCACTTTGTTTATGGCCGGCTCAAACACCGGCATTAACGCGCTGCCGAATGCCGTTTTTATCCGGCTTCCGCTTTGATCAAGACGGTTCCAGATATCGGCCATTTTGTCGGCCATTGAGTTTGCGCCAGCGAGCCCCTGAGTGCCGGCCAGCTGCTTAATTTGCTTGCGCAGCTTGTCGGCCGTTCCCCATGAACGAATAAGCGCCGCCGAGCCTTTGCCAAACGCCTTATTGAGTTTTTCCTGCAGGGGGATATTGCCGGCAACGGTGTCACCATATTTGGCCTGCAGCCGGTCGAGGATGTCCGGGAACGCGAGCAGCTGCCCCTGCGCATCGGTAAAACTGACGCCCAGCGCTTTAGCGCCGGCTTTCGCATTTTTCAGGAAAGCGTCATACACGCCGCCGGCATTGCTGCCGAGGCTGTTGCCGAGATTGCCCAGCACAGCAAACTGCTCATCCATGCCGATGCCGTAGCCCGTGCCGGTTCCCTTCGCGCCCTGCAGCAGCGCCTGAATGCGCGCCATGCCCTGCCCGGTGTTTTGCACAAGCCAGGCTGTTTTTGAGGCAATATTCTCAGCAAAAGCCACATTGCCCATGCGATCCACATCTGAGGTGAACTGGCTGGCCAGCGCGCTGATATAGCCGGCAGCGTCTGCGCCGGTGGATTTCATCGCCACGGCCAGCACGTTGGTTGCCCTGGCGACGCGTGGCAGCTCCGCATCACTGAGGCCGCCGAGCGCCGATCTGATTTCAGTGACCGAGCCAATAAAATCAACGGCAGAGACGCCAAAATCAGTGCTGAATTGTGCCGCTTCGCGCCTGATAGCTTTCAGGGCATCACCGCCCACATTACGCGTGGACAACTCATTGAGTGCTGACTGCACCTCATCCGCTGGCTTTAGCAGGCCACCCAGCGCCTTTGCCGTACCCCATAGACCAATGGCACCGCCGCCGATACGCTTGAGCGCCGCACCGGTTCCCCGGGAAAACTTATCAACGGATTGCTGCGCCCGTCCGAGCGGGGCGGTGAGGCCATTTTTGAGGTTCAGGGCAAAGGTAAGTTCTTTCATGTGCTGCGCTTCCCGGTGAGAGCGAACGCGACGCCCTCGGCCGTTGCGTTAACGTTTTGTTCATACAGCCACTCGGCAAGCCAGGCCGCCCGGCCGAGATTAACCGCGCTGTCGGGCGGCTCGTTGTCATGGTCTGCCGGAACCGGTAAAAAATGCCGGCGCAGGCAGACGCGCTGCTCGTAGCTGTTTTCTCTGATATGAGCGGTTATTCGCTCGATTTCTTTACTTCGATATCCAGCGCCGGCGCGTATTCATCGTTAACCACCTGCGAGATTTGCATACCGACGCCCGGGCGTTTCAGCAGCTCTTTGAGCGCCTCACGCGAGTCTGGCGTGACAATCTTCACCAGGTACTCGTTGACCATGCCCACCGCATTTTTTTCGCGCGCGCTGGAGTTAATCAGTTGGTTATAGGCGGTCAGGTTAGGCTCGAAATTCAGTTCGGTGCCGGCAACGTCCAGGGTAATAATTTGCTTGCCACTCATTCGATACTCTCTCTTTGTTTAATTTCACGTACTAACTGGTTGTGGCGCGCCGCGCAGACGGTGTACAAACTGCGCAGCCGGCGCACCACCTCATCAAAATCAGCGCCGGTTTTACCGTTTAACCTCGGCAGCACCTCCGGGCATTCCTGCGTCAGATTCGCCTGATAAGGCGCGCTCGGCAGCCTCACTGGTTTCATTGAACAGCCGGATATAGTCGCCAGTAGCGCACTCGTTACCGAAAACCGGGTTATTAATTTCGAAACTGAATACACGCTCCCCTCGTAACTCATTCTCCTGCAGCTGCTGCAGGCGTTTTTCCAGCTTGTTGGCTGAGGCATCGGAAATATCATTGATAAGGCGCTGCCGCTCGCTCTCCGAGCTCAGAAGCGCCCCATCAAGACGGCGCTCCAGCGCGTTCTCAACCTGCCAGGTTGCCGCCTGGCCAATCATCAGACCGATGACCAGAGAGGGCAGAAGATTCGAAAGCCAGCCCCTCACCATCACTTCACCCCGTTATGCTCAAGGCTGAAATGGTTGCCATCAGGTTTGCTGAAACGCCCGCCCCATGCCCCACCGAGCGATTCCCAGTATTCACCAAGCGGTTTATAGGCCGCGCTGTCGGTCTGGTACTGCCCGTTAACAAACAGGTTAAAATCAACGGCCAGGCGCTGCGTGTGCAGGCTGTTGGCAATGCCTTTGCCGCTTTTCGCATTGAGCTGCGCCTGCTCAGGGGTGCGGTATGCCTCCCCGAACGTCAGGCCGTAGCCGTTCTGGTCAGCCCACTCAATCAGCCGGCCGATCATCACGGTGAATTTTTGCTGCTTTTCACTCAGGCTCATCGTGCTTACTCCCGTCAAAAAGTCGTTTAAACAATCCCCTTACGCCGGCTTTAATGGGCTCCTCCAGAAAGGAGTAACCCAGAACGGCGACCAGTGAGGCGAGCCCCACCAGGGTGATATCTTCCACATCAGGCTTGTGCACCCTTGCCGCCAGTACGGCCAGCGATGCCAGCGCACCCAGCAGGCACCGGCTAATCAGCACGCGCGGGGTGAGCGTTTCGTCGCTGTTGAGCAACCGGTAAAGCTCGCCGGCCACACCGATGGCGACAAGCAGCGCGATCAACGTTGCGCTGCTCACGGTTTACCCCACAATGCCGCGCAGGTCGCTTTCGCCCAGGATTGGCACGCCGTCGATGCGCACGAACTCCGGGGCGGAAACGAGGTACTTGAGTTTTTTCGTGGCCTTCTCGCCACCTTTGGGATCAAAGTTAAGCGCTGAGGTCACAATCAGCTTGCAGCCGAATGCCTCGACCTTTGTCGAGAACGTGCCGGCGCTGGCATAAAAAAGCATGTCCATTGCTTCAAGGTCGCGCCAGCCGCCAGCTGCACGCGCCTGCTCATTGAGTAGTGCGAAATTTTTCTCATCGAGCTCGATTTCGCCCTCGGCAGACGCATCCCCTTTAACCACCCCGTCAGGCACACCGCGCGACTGCGCCACGGCCGTGTTGTCCGTGATATCCAGCGTCACAGATTCAACGTGGATCATGTCAGTGCCCACCGTGACATCAAAATCCATGCCGCCTATGCGATAGGTCATCTGTTACTCCTCCAGTGAACGATCAAGACCGATATTGACGGTGATTTGCTTTGGGCAGCCGTAAGGCGTCGCCATAATGCCAATCACGACGTGCGTTTTTGTGAGCCAGGTGATAGTCACGTCGCCATCCTCGGGCGGCTCCACTTCGCCCGGGAACGTCACACCGCCGAGCTGGGTAGTGCGCGACATTTCCCGCAGGGTTCGGCCAAAATAGTTTTTATGGGTTTCGATGCTCACCGGCGTGGTATTGAGCGTGCGGTTGGCCACCTTTGGAATGGCCAGCAGACGAGTACGGCGAGCGACCTTATCCATGATCCGCAGATACTCAATGGATTCGTAATCACCGCCTTTCGCTTCCAGCGTGCGCCCGTCTGCCCAGTACATCCCCTCGTAATCTGCCCACCACATCGGCACGCTGTAGCGAATCGACTCAAACGCCTTGAGATAGGCGAGGCTGATTTCCACGCCGTCTTTATCGACCGGTAAATCACTGCTATCGATACCGAGCCCAAGCAGCTCGCCGGTGGCCACACGCGCAGGACTGTCTGCGACCGTGACGGCGCGATTGCACAAACGCCCAGCCAGCACACCCGCCTCATTGCCCCATAGCGAGGGAACGAGCTGCACGGCGTCGGCTTTGATGCCATCCTGCAGGTCGTTTAAAAATTCCCGATAGCCCGCCCAGTCGAGAGGTGTTTCGAGCGCCGTCGGGCTTGCCACCGTGGTAATAAACCAGACGCGACGGCCGAGAGCACTGATAACCGATGCACGCAGTGCCTGCAGCGCATTGATTCGGGTCTGGCCGGCAGATTTATCCGTGATGTCATCACACAGCAGCACACCCTCAACGCCGACTTTGCTCAATGCCAGCTCGATATTACTGAGCCAATCCGGGGCGCTAACCTGGGTGTCTTCCGGGTTTTCTGGATCCTGCTCGGCCAGCTCCTCAGCCATCAGGACATATGCGCCCCAGTTCTGGCCACCGTTCAGCTGCGCCGCGCGCACCTGCTCCAGCAGGTTCGGCGATGCCTTTGCCAGCACGTCGTCAATATCGGACTCTGCACTCACGGCGAGCAGTGGGTGAGAATCCCCTAGCGACTCACCGGCCAGCCCGACGAACAGCATGATCTGCTCAACGCCGGACACCTCGCCCGAATTGCCGTTAATCGCGTTAATGTCCACGCTTGGCCATGTCATGAGTTTTTCCCCTTAATGTCCTGCGCGTTAACCTGCCAGCCAAAATCAATCGCCTGCAGCTGCCGCGCCATAATCTTGTTAAATTCCGCATCGCTGACGCCCAGAAAGGCGCGAGCGGGTAAAGCTATCTTCCAGGTGCTCTTTGGCGTTTCGCCGCTTAATTTGCGGATAATCAGCCCGGCCTGAGCGCGGGAAAGGTTCTGCACTATCCAGGAGGCCGACGCCTTAACCCACCGGCCGCCCTCGCGGCGCTTATAGCCGAGCTTTCGCAGCGCACTGGCCTGCTTGCGAGTTGCCTGACCGTTCTGTGCCGGCGTGGGCAGATTCGCCGCGCTCACGGTGGTTGTGGCTCCCTGCGCATGGATGCCGCCCAGAACGCCGGCAGAGAGCGATTTACCACCCTGACCTCTGAGATACACGACAACAGCCTCACGCTCGGGCATTTCGCGCACTGCCAGCAATCTCGGCAGGCCACGCAGCATTTTTTGTTTGCCGCGCTTACGCTTTGGCCACGGCGTGCCGTCCGGGGATTGCTGCTGGCGCTGGTTGCGTTTTGCGGCCGCAATAATCCCGTTTTTGGCAATACGCCAGAGCAGGCGCTGCCGCTTGCGTGGGGGTAAATCACGCCTGGCCAGCTCGCGCTTTAACTCGCTCAGTTGGCGACGGTCTAAACCGCCGTCAATCTTCAGCATCGTCGCCGCCCTTAATGCCGGTCATGACCTCAAACGTTTCTGCCGTCCATACCTCCGGGCAAACCGGCGTCCAGCGCCTGCCGTAGAGCTCAATTTCACCCTGCGGGTGCTCCTCAATCACCAGCTCCTCGGCCAGCTCAAGAGTGATCGTCACATCGCCGCGCCCCTGCTCGGTATCGAGAGAGGGATCAACGGACGGTGCCGGCAGCTGCAGCTCGTCATGAAACGCGTTTGCATAGCCCTCAATCCACGCCATCACCAGCGTGTAAAGCAGTACCGGTGGGTATTCACGGTACGGATAGGCGTACCAGCTGAGCTCAATCGTCTGGCGCGCAAGGCCGCACCGGCGCTGCCCCGCGCCCAGGTCTTTTGATGAACAGACGAGCTGCACGCCCACGGTTTCGGACTGAAATGTGCCGTGTATGCGCTGAGGAATTGCCCTGAGCAGATATTCGGTAAGGCTTTCAAGCTGGCCACTCATATTTTGTAAATCCCCACACGCCCGTAACCCTGCATGTTGCGCAGCACGAGCGAGGCCTCAGCCAGCAGGCTCTCGCGCGTGTCGCTTCCCTCCTGCCCGGGTATCGTGTCGCGCCGGCCGATGGTCTGAAATTCCCCCATCAGGTCGGCTTTCGCCCGGGCGTAAACTGCTTTTTTGTACTGTGCTGTGAGCTCGTTTTCGTCGCCTGCGCTCGCGCCCAGGACATCCTTCGCCATTGCATAACCTTTGGCGCTATGGACGCGCACAACGTCACCCAGGGCGTCATTGATTTCCTTCACGCTGGCGAGAAGTGCTATCACCATCACGCCGGCGTCCATGTTTGGCGGCAGTGCGCGCTGCTTCTGAAACTCTGCGAGATTCAGGTCAGGCCAGAAAGGAACTCCGTTTTTAACGGGAATATTCTGGTATTCAATTCCCCGGCCGCTAAACGGCATTGACGGGTGACTCATCGCTCACACTCCTGTTAGAAAGCGGGCTGACCGGTTTCCAAGGCTCGAAAAGCTCCTCAGAACTCAACACCTCCACCGCGCCCGCTCTGCCGGGGGCAGTCGTTACTCGCGACTGAGCGCACGGATGCGCGCAGTCACTTTATCCAGCAGGGTTCCCACCCCTGCCTTTTTGCTGGTTGAGCTGGCCTTCTGCAGCAATTCCTGCGCGAGCTCCAGCGTATCGAGATTGCTGAATGCTGCCGGTTTGGCCTGCAGGCCATCTTCACCGCGCAGCACGAGCTGTGCGGCCAGCTTGTAATATTTGGCTGTGATTTCTTCGTGCAGTTGCCAGGACTCGACAACGAGCTTGAAAACACGCGAGAAATACGGCTCGACGCTTCGGCCAGCGGCATACTCACTTTCAGCCCATTCGCGCACGGTATCGGCCACGAACGCACCCATTGAGCTGGAAAAATTATCCGGCATGGGTTGCTGCTGCTCGATGGCCTTGAGCGCGTAGTCGATGCCGGCGTCAAAATCGCCAATATCAAAGAGCCAGATTGCACACCCAACAAGCGGGGGATAAGGGTAAACCTCACCGGCATCAAGATAGCGCCTGACCAGCGGCAACCACTTCGGCAGCAGCTTGTCGCGCTTAATCTCGGCACGCTTTGCGAAAGATTCACCCGCCTCACTCAGAGAGCGGCGATCGAGCTCAAAATCGAACTCTGCCGCCCGCCTGTCTTGCGCCGAGCAGCTCAACTGCTTGCCTTCCCGCAGCCGCTTGAGCGCCTGCTGGCTTTTCTGCCAGCGTTTTGCCGGTGTCACCATGATTTACTCCTCGCCACCCGGTGAAGGTGTTGGCTCTTTTTCGGCATCTGGATCCAGCACTTCGATGTGATCAAAGGAGGCATAAATCTCGTCGTATTCGACGCCGAAACCCTCCATGCGCAGATAATTGTTCTCAAAGCGCTTGCGCTCATCGCTCCAGTCGGCGCGGCGGTAGCCGGTGCCTTTCTGGTTGTAGACGTGCAGGTTCCAGAGCGTCGTGACCGTAAGCTGGCCATCCGGGATAAACGGCGGTGAATAGAGCGTCATACCCGCCACTTTGCGGTTAATCAGCTGCGCGGCCACCTTCTCGCTCGGGGCGTCGATTTCGTTGAGCAAAGAGGTGGTATCGGCGGCGATAAGGTCGCGGCCGGCAAGTACCACCAAATCAGGGCGGTTACGGAATGCCGGATGGATCAGCGTCTGGCGCAGGTCGTTTGCTGCAGCGTCCAGGCCGATAAAATCAGCACCGTTGCGCGGGCGGGCGATCGTGATTTCATCAGTGATAATCTGACCAGGTGAGCGCTCTTTGACGATGGTCTGCCAGCCCTTGTTGACGTCCTCGCCGTTCGGGTATTTTTCCGGGTCAGTGTCACCTTCAGCAACGTGCGTGCCGTTAAAGCCGACGCGCAGGATATCCTGACCAAATGATTCATTAACGAATGCCTGGATTTTATTGAAGAATTCACCTTCATCACCGGCGTTAGCCCAGGCAACAAGCGTGGAATATTCAAGGTGCGCGCCAGAATCAGTCTCAACCAGCTCGTACTTATTCCCGCTGTTGTCCAGCCTGCGACTAAAGCGCCCTTCGGCTTTGCGGCCAGTGAACAGGCCAGGATTACCGGTGGCCACCACCTGCCCGGTAATGTTATTCACCGTAAGCATGTTGATAAGCTGCAGAAAATCATTGGCTTCGATAATGGCCTTGCGCAGCTGCGTGTCCATTGGCGGGGTGATCGAGAACATCTGGCGCGAATCTTTCACGCCGTAGGTTTCCGCCATCGCTACAGTGAAGCTTTCCAGTAGCGATCTTGTTTCCGGGTTCAATAACATTTTTTTCTCCTGGGGATTTCCGTTTACAGCACGCTGCGCTTGGTATCAGATCCACCCGGTTTTTTTCCGGGTACGGACGTCACCGGCTTGCCAGCTAACGCGCTAAGCGTTTCGATGAGCTGGTCAACCTTTCCCTCGAGGGCGGTGTTACCTTCCGGCTTTGTCTGTGCGGGTTGTTTGCGTGCAACAGAAAATGCTTTGTTTGCGCGACGGCGACGTGCGGAAAATTTCAGGTCACCGTCCGTAAAGGCGGTCAGCTTCTCGTCAAAGGTCGCGCGCAGAGCGGTGAACTCTTCTTTAATCAGCTCGTCTTCCGGGTTTTCACTGACTTCATCGGCCAGCTCAACGAGCTGCTCGGCCACAATCACGATTTCCTCGGCAGCTTCGCGCACTTCCTCTGTCGCCTCGCCAGTGTCGTCTGTGGTATTGCCTTTCGCAGCGCTGGCCATATTTTTAATAGCCTCTTCAATGCGCAGTACGAGCTCTTTTAATTCTTCCATATTTTCGGGTTCCTCTACTGGTTCGACTTTTGGTTCCGGGGTGTATTTTTTCGAGGACATCCCCGAAAGAATCCGGTCAAATAATGACGGCTCTTTTTCTTTAATTGGTGATAACTTGCCGAGGCTGAATTCCATTACGCCGCCCGGGTGCAAACCCTTCTCGCGGCTTTTGGCGGAAAACTTAAGCATATCCGTGCCTGTGCTGGCTGGAATATCGGTTACGGCAAGCGCCTGCAAATAAAAATACCCTTTACCCTGAAAATCAGGCCAGAACTCGCAGGAGGTAAATAATTTTTGAGAATATTTATTTGCCTCAATCAAATATTGGTTAGGTGAAATTTTTGCATAGAGTTTTACCTCATCACCCGCCTGCTCGGCTTTCAGTTCTTGAACGACGCCGTAATTTGCCACCCAGCGCTCGCGCTCGACGAAATCATCACCGTGGAAAGGCCAGAGTAGCGCGGTGTAAAAGCTCGCGTCATAATGCTCTGCAGCTTCCAGCAGCATCGCCGCCTCGATTGGCCGGCCGTCGATGGCTGCGCCAGAGGTGCAAATACAAATCCAGTCAGTTACCTGCCCCGTCATAACTCAGTCCTTATTCATTCAGTGACCAAATTATTTATTAATTATTTAGCTCATGCACCGCGTTTAGTTCGAAAATATTAGGCTAACCGTTATTAACTTAATTCATCCAAACAAAAGTTAGCTAACACGCCGGAATTAATCGACATAATAGGCACATGGCGAAATATAAAGAAGAAATTAGATTTGCGGCAAAAACTCTTTATGCGCGACGCATGACGCCTGCGGAAATATCAAAAGAGTTAAACGTCCCGCAAAGAACAATCTATAACTGGGCGGAAAAATTCGGCTGGGCTGACCTCATTGCGCATGATTCTATTGAGGAGGCTATTTCTCGCCGCTATATCGCGCTGAGCGATAAAGGAAATAAAACAGAGCTCGAGCTGCAGGAGCTGCGCGACCTCATCGCACACCATGTAAAAATTATCGGGCAGCGCAATAAGCACACCGAGAGAATGGCCGAGATAAACGCCCAGGCGCAGCGTGGCGGCGCATCGGGCGAGGCTGGCGGAAGTGGCGAGCGTAAACGCAAGAAATACCGTAAAAACGATGTGTCCGGGTTAACGGCCGAGCAGCTCGATGCCTTTGCGCGCGAGCATCTTTTTGAATACCAGCTTTACTGCCGCGACCATAAATATGAGGACTGGCGTTTTATCCTCAAATCTCGCCAGATTGGCATGACGTATTACTTTGCCTTTGAGGCGTTTGAGGACGCCGTTACAACGGGCGACCACCAGGTATTTTTCTCGGCATCAAAGGCGCAGGCCGAGATTTTCAAGCAGTACATTTTTGAGATTGCTGAGCAGCATTTCGGTATCACTCTGAGCGGTGCCGGCAACAAGGTGAGATTAAGCAACGGCGCAGTGCTGCGCTTCCTCTCAACCAACTCAAGCACCGCGCAGGGGTTTAATGGCCACCTGTACGGCGATGAAGTGTTCTGGATCCCGCGCTTCAAAAAACTGCACGACGTGGCCAGCGCCATGACCACGCAGTCACGTTTCAGAACAACGTATTTTTCTACCCCGAGCGCGAAAACACATGAGGCGTATGACGTCTGGACGGGCGACCACTGGAAAGATGACGATCCAAAACGCAAGGCGATCCCATTCCCGACCGACAAGGCTCTGCAAAGTGGTGGCCAGCGCTGCCCGGATACGCTCTGGCGCTATGTCATCACAATGGATATGGCCATCGCCGGCGGCCTCGGAAAGCTGGTTGATATTAAACGCCTGCGCAATCGCTACAACGAAACCACATTTAACATGCTTTACATGTGCGTGTTCGTTGACAGCAAAGACGCCGTTTTCAAATTCTCTGAGCTGCGGCGCTGCGCAGTGGATGCTTCGCGCTGGGGCGATTATGACCCAACCGCTGCGCGGCCGTTCGGTGATCGAGAAGTCTGGGCAGGGTTCGACCCGGCGCGAACAGGCGACAACTCCACCTTTGTGCTGGTTGCGCCGCCTCTGTATGCCGTGGAGCGATTCAGGGTGCTGGCGGTCTACCACTGGCAGGGGTTGAGCTTCTCGCATCAGGCAAAGCAGATTAAAGAGATTATGCGGCGCTTTAACATCACCCATATAGGGATTGATATCACCGGTATCGGGCGCGGCGTGTTTGAGCTCGTTTCTAAGTTCGCACCACGCGAGGCCAGGCCGATTCACTACACCCTGGAAAGCAAAAACGAGCTCGTAATGAAGATGATCGACACCATTGATCGCAATCGCATTGAGTGGAGTGCAGACGCCGTCGACGAGGTGAGTCGCGACCGTGCAGAGGTTATCCCGAGCTTTATGGCCATCAGGCGCGCAGTCACTAAGGGCGGCGGAAAAATGACCTTTGTCGCCGAGCGCTCTGAGAAAACCGGCCATGCCGACATCTTTTTTGCTATCTCACACGCAATGATTAACGAGCCGCTCGATTATGAATTTGAGCGCTCATCTACCTGGGCTTTCGGGAAACAAGCAGCATGAGCAAACGAAACAAAAAACGCATAGCGCAGACAGCAGCTGCGCCGGCACAAAAGCAGGATCTATCTATCGGCCGCAGCAGCGTGATCACATTCGGCGAGCCAGAGCCCATCCTCACCACCGGCACCGATTATTACAATATCTGGTACGACAACAAGGCAGACCACTGGCGGCTCCCTATCGACCGGGTAGCACTCTCGCAGCTGGTAAACCTGAACGGGCAGCACGGCGGGATTATGTACGCTAGGCGCAATATGTTTACGGCCGCGTATGTTGGTGGCGGGCTCAACCATGACCAGATTGAGGCGGGCATCTTCGACTATCTGCTCTGCGGCGATCTGGCTATTCTCAAGCGCCGTAATATTTTCGGGCAAGTGGTTGAACTGCATCCCCTCCCGTCTCTCTATATTCGCCAGCGCAAAAGCGGTGAATTTGTGGTGCTGCAGGAAGGTGAGCCACTGGTATACCCGGCAGAAGACATTATTTTCATCAAATCGCATGACCCGCTGCAGCAGGTGTATGGCCTACCGGATTATATCGGCGGCATTCACTCGGCGCTGCTCAACTCCGAAGCGACAATTTTTCGCCGCCGTTACTACCATAACGGTGCGCATATGGGCTTTATTCTCTACACCAACGATCCGAACATCACCGCCGAGGTGGAAACGGAAATTAAAAATAAAATTGAGCAGTCAAAAGGTGTCGGCAACTTCTCTAACTTGTATGTGAATATTCCCCGGGGAAATCCCGAGGGCGTGAAACTCATCAATATCGGCGAGGTGACGGCAAAGGATGAATTTTCAAACGTCAAAAACATCACGGCGCAGGACGTTCTTACCGCGCATCGCTTCCCTGCCGGCATTGCCGGCATCATTCCACAGAACGCCGCTGGCCTGGGCGATCCGGTAAAAGCTGAGGCCACATACAAAAAGAATGAGGTCGCGCCGCTGCAGCGTAAATTCATGCGCGCAGTGAATGACGATCCAGAGATACCGCAAAGATTGCATTTAACCTTCGCGATTGACGAGGAAAGCAGCGAAAAATGAGTGAAAAGGCGCTAAAATCGTGGGGTTGTGTAAGCGATCACGCAGGAGCGATAAATATGCGCGTTTTGAAATTATTTTGCCCTGAGTGCAAATCCCCCGCAGTCATTCGCAGGTCGGTGCCAAAAGGTGACCGGTTTAATGATTTGTATTGCGCGTGCTCAAATGTTGAGTGTGGCCATACTTACGTCTTAAATTTGACGTTCTCGCACACACTGAGCCCCAGCTCGATGGCAACGGACAGGCTAGTCAAAGAGCTCGTTGGCCAGCTGAGCCCAGAGCAGCGACAATTTGCCCTCGACTTACTGCAAGCTAGTTAATAAAAAAACCGCATCTGCGGTTTTTTTATTCTCATAAATCTGTTCTGTATGTAGTGTTAATAACTCTTTGCTGTTTATTATTTATATTATGTTAGAGCGTTGCTCTTTTCCTTTAAGTGAATCGATTATAAATTGAATTTTAGGGTTTGTTGTGCCAGCGAGAACAACATGAGTATAGGCTTCTGCGTAGCTATCGCGCTCAGTGCAAGATCCAGAAAGGATTGGATGAAGTAATTTTTTACAGCCACTGTTAGTCGGCGACTTTGCATGTCCAATAACATCTAGCAATAACCCCTCAAGACATGGATCAGAACCGACAAGGTTTAGACCAGCAGACATAGCTTTTTGTACATGTGTTCTTGGCCATTGAATGTCCGTATCCAGTAAAACTATTACAAAATCATATCCATCACACTTTTTACAAGAAATTGCATGTGAAATTACATGTTCTGGGCCTTTACCTCCAGCCGTGACAATAGTTATTTTGAATACTCCATTTGAAAAAAGAGATTTTAGGTGCGAAAGGAATGCTTTCTCGGCATACCCTTCGCCTACCAATAACAAGGTTTTACTTATGGTGCGGCGCACCACTTTCTTCTTAGCCATTTCAAAATCCCTTTCTGCTATTAGAAGTTAATGTTTGGTACGCCGCCCAATGCGCCTGTTATGTACTTAGAGTAAAGGTTATCTTGACTTCTTAAACCCTGAACATCATCTAAGCGCCATGCCTCGCTTACACTATCCGTCTTTTCAACCAAATAAACATTATGTTTTTTCAGAGACTTAAGAATCTCAGCCGTATGACAGCTAAATATCAATTGGGATGACCTTTTATTTATGCCCTCATTCGCAAACATCTCCAATAATTCACGAATCATGTAAGGATGAAGGTCACTATCTAGCTCATCAATAACTGCCACACCACCGTAATTCAGTGCGGAAACTAATTTGTAGACGAAGTAATAACATGCCTGAGTGCCTGTCGACTCTAAATAAAAAGGAACTTCAAATTTTTTACCGTTATTTTCGTGAACACCAAATGGCAATAATTTTACTGATGACACACCTGTTTTATCATCAATAACTTCCTTTTTTTTGATTTTTATATCTATCAGACCAAAGTCCATTCTCTTTAAATATTTTTTAGCCTTTTCGAACACCTCTGAGTCTTCATCGTAACATTCAGTTGCATGCAATACCTTACTATAGTTAAAGCTAGATTTTCCGAAAGCATTAAGATTATTTTCAATGCTATAAAAAATATAACTCATTGCTTTAGCAATAGTACTATTTTCCTTCCTTCTGAAATAAGACAATGCAGAGGAATTCTGCGGTACAGTGGTCAATTCACTTACCGAAAATTCACTCACACCGCTTTTCACTTTATAAACTTTATTTTCCTCATCATATTTCCTATAGAAAACAGACGAAAATAAACGACTAGTCTTGTATTTTAACTCTTCATGCAACACTCTAGTTTTATTGACTTTCAAGAAATACTTGAATTCACAGCATTCACCATTGTCTTTAATCAGGTTGCTATCTATAAAGCATATTTCTATTTCTAAAGGTTTATTTTTATTACAAATATGAGGGTATACGGGTATCAAGTCCGCATTGTCCATTGATTTGAATGACTCACTGCAAAACCAACTAAGGAATGCCAGCGGCTTAATCATATTGGATTTGCCTGAACCATTCGCACCCATCACAGCCAAAACTTTGGTGATACGATCATTTCCCCACGCCTGATCCAAAGAAGAATCAGACGAATTTTCTTTAAGAGTAAGGTCAACAAGCTGCTCATCCTTGAATGAGTAGAAGTTTTTAAAGCGATACCACTTAATCATACTCGCCTCACTTAGACATTTTTTTGTTTAACTTTGATTACTATCTCAGTTTAGCAGACCATTGTCCATCCCTAGATGAGATAAGCACACATTGTCAACATCTTTTGTTCATTACCAATCATAACCGATTGAAAAAAATGAAATTATTTACTTTAGCTTTTTCTTTTGAAGATCCAACAATGATAAAACTCAGGTTTGCGCATCTCTTTTGATTTGCCGGTGTTGTAGCTATCGCTCACCGAGCTGCGCACTGAGGCTGTGCGAACGAATTCCCGCTCGCGGCCACTTTTGAGTAGTTTTTTAATCTCTGACAACGTGAACGGCAGGCGTTGCCGGTAGGTGTTCGCCACCTCCTCAAAGTGGTTGAAATTAACCGCTACCTCATCAACCCTGTCCGCTGGCGCGTGGTTAATTCCGTGCTGCTCCTGGTCATTGAGGTAGTCGAACAGCTCCCAGAATTCCTGCACCAGAGGATGGTCGAGGCTGAGAGCGCGCTGGCGTTCTACAGCAAGGGTGAAGATGTAATTGCGCGTCTGATCAATATGGGAGGGGTGAACCGGTACAACGTGCGCCAGAGCCATCAAAAAGCCGATAACCTGAGAGTGGGTTTTAATAACACGCCGGTGCCTTATATCTGCATGGTTAGCCATATCAGCCATCGCCTTGCGATAGTGATGATCATACTCCTGCAGGACTGCCGCCTCTTTCTGTGTGGCCTCAATGAAAAACCCCGAAACGTCACTCATAGGCATCTGCTCGAGTCGCTCAGCGGCCGCCTGAGTGATATCGGTCTGACTTGATTTGTCGGTAAACATGCTGATAACACGCGACATCATGGCTTCTGAGGCATCAATGGCGGCATTTTGAGCAAAAATCAGCGCCGCTCTAAATGGTGGCTCATATGTTTCGTTGTTGTTGGTTTTAATGCCCAGGGCACGGGATGCGCGGCCGTTATATAGAGGTTTCAGTTCGTCATAATCAAAGGTGCGCAGCTTGGATGGTTTATCGTTTGAATTATTACGATCCCCCTCAATAAGCACCACCGGCAAATTGGCGACCTGAGAGAAGTTTCGGCCGCGAGCTGCAGACGTGGAATTGCTCGGATCAAACCCTTCATATTCCTCACGGCCGCAGAGCTTCCAGAGAAATTCGATAAGCGTACTTTTACCGGTACCTGGCTCGCCGTGTATCTCAAGGAAAGGGAAGGATTTATGCATTTCACGCGCCTGCTCAGCGAACAGTGAGCCCAGCCAGAACGCCAGAGCGGTGTATCCCTTAACGCCAAACGCTGCCCAGATATCATTGATCCAGCTGGTATTGAATTGGCTCAGGTCGGTATTGATAACGAGTGAAGGGGTTAAGCTCAGGCTTTTTACACTGGCTTTTTGGATCTCGAAATAGTCCTCATCATTGAGGTGAAAAACCCGGCCTCCACCTACTGCAGTACCATTCATGATCCATGCGCGAAACTCTTTGTTGTAGCCGATAAAGTTTTGCGTTTTAACTTCTTTAATCATCTGCAGAGAGCGCAGTAAGGTGTCCAGCTGCTTGGTGCTGCCGGTATATGTGCCGCCCTTTGCAATATGCAGGAGGCGTTTTTTAAACTCGGCAGAGCTGGCCAGCTGGTTGGCGGTGAAAGTGCCTTTAATGGCTGGCGCGTGGGGCATATTGACGCGCAGATAATACCAGGATTCATCCGTGGGCTCTGAGCGTTGGAAATATAGCGGCGAAAATTCGCAGTTCGATATCTCCTCAATCATGCCGGTTTCTTTGATAGCTTTGCGCCTCGCCTCCTCCTCATCTGCGCATTTCGCATCGTATTCAACAATGCGATCAAAGGCCGTCATGTACTTATTGAAATCAAGCTGAAACCAGTATGTGCGCAGGCCAAAATTGAAATGAAACGAGGTGCGCTCGGTGTGCTCGTAAATCAGAAGCGCCTTTGAGCTCGGGGAGTCGGCCAGCAACAAACGCCCATTATGGCGGTATTGCTTCATGTCTTTTGGCGTTAGCTTGTCGCGCTGCAGCAAGTCATTCCAGTCGAGATGGCCGCCGTTCTCTGTTGGCAATGCGGCGCTAACCTCCCAGCCATCCTCTGCGGCACGTTGAGCAAATTTCACAATATGGCTGCGGCCAGCACGGTCATCGTCAAAAGCCCAAATTAGCCGGGGGCGCTTTTTAACGTCCGGGATTGCTTCGGCTAGTTTTTTAAGGAACATTGACGGGTAGTTATTGCTGCTGAGCGTTGCGATGGAATAGAGATCCGCTTGCACATAGCTCATGGCATTAAAAATCCCCTCAGTAATGAAAATATTGTCAGCCTTGCTGAAATCCATTCCCGGCAGCGCCCACCAATAACCGGCATAAGAGCCGATGAAATTGGCCTTTTGGGCAAACCGTTCGGGCTCATCAATGATGCGCTCCCATTTCTTACCGTTGGCCAGCGTAAATCTAACCGTGGCGCTGCCCATGCCATCACGTGCAAATGAGTCCTGCGTGTAACAACCTTTAAAGCGGGTGAAGTCCAACCCTCTGGCGTCTCTCAGGTACGCGTCTGCAGCTGCGTGGGGGTTTTGCGGGGTTGACTCGAAACGGCGCGACCAGTTCTCAAATAGGTCAGGATAGAGGCTGCGTACTGTAATTTCTTTGCCGCATTTATTCTCGCGGCCGCACTTAATCAGATATGGCCGCTCAGTGCTTACGTACATTTCGCGCTTATTGCAGTCAGGACATAAGCCCTGCTGCAGATACTTCTCGCGCTCTTTAAAGTCAAAATCCTGCACCAGACGCCGCAGAGCTTCGGCTCGCACCTGTGGATCCATTGGTGCCATCGGGTTGCCGGTCATATTTTTGACTCCTTGTTATATGTTTCATGCGTCATTAGCTGCCAGTGGCGGCCGTTGTCTTTACTCAGGATTCGCCATCGCATACCCAAGCGGATAACGAGATAATGGTGCGGTTTTATGCGAGTGAAGTTTTTACGTCCTCGCATAAATACGCTCAGCTCAATGCTGGCGCTTTTCCATATACTGGCGGGTGCTCGACATCCAGAAAGAGTGGGTAAATTAAAACTAGACATATACTGCCCTTATTTATTTACAAAACCAAATCCCAGAAATAAAGCGCTGAATAGTAAGACCAGCCAGCAGCCAGAATAAATGCATTAATTAGCACAACAAATACAACCGTAGAATAACCTGAGCACTTGATGGCATCTTTTAGCGTCACGTTATATCTAATGCGATGTAAAGCAAGCAGAACAATGAACAATCCAACAATCAGACCGAAATTAACGGATGTAAATTGAACAATTAACATAAGCACCCCGCCAGATTGATAGGTTGTGGCACTTCACCATCAATGACCTGCATGAGTAGCGGCTTGAGCGAATCGGTGGCCTCGGTATCACCAGAGCAGAACGCCCCGCCATAGATGTGCTGAATCCCATTTTGTAAAACGGTAAAAGATAGTGCGCGGCTATTGCTTTCAAACTCAATATTAAAATGAAAGTCCTCGAGCAGTTTATTAACCTGCTCGGCATAAATCCTTTTCATGGCTTATTCTCTATTGCAATATTGAGTCGGGTTTATTTCCGGTCTGCTTCCAGTAATCGGCAGCGACTTTTATGGCCTCAGCTTCTTTTTCATGTCCGGCGTATGCAGCAGCACCTACGAGGGAGTAAAGCTGGTGACAGCACCACTCAATTTCAGCCACTGAATGATGGGATATTTTTTTCTCGGCTACCTTCTGGCGTAATGAATACATGATTAAAACTTCATTGGCCGAATTAATGAACGGAATTAAATGATTAATCATAACTATCTCCTTAATCTTAAATGACAGTATGAAAAATTAATTCATCATTTCCGTGTAGCGCTCACCTTTGAAACGTGCATTCATATAGATGGCGTAGAGATTGACCTCTCGTTTTTTACCGGGCCCTGGCTGAATGATTGGAATCGTTCCGCGATCTGCGCGATTACGCATCGCCCCAACAGAAACCCCCATACGCTTTGCATAGTCAGCAAGCGACTCTGTAACACGGTCTCCGAATGGGTAGTCGTGCGGCAACTTGCTGCCAGTTGTTGCTATGTGGTGTGAGTTTTCCAATTTTTTAGTCATTAATGCTATCCTCCTGAATCCTTGCGCCCTGATGCTGCTTGATGCAGTTTGAGGGATTAAGATGTTTGTTGGAAGTGTTTTCACTACCAACAAGAGCAATATTAGGAGTGTATTCACTACCATGTCAAGCGATCGCGGTAAAAGACTTAAAGAAATCAGAGAGGCCGAGGGTTTCAGTCAGGCGGCATTTGCCGAGCTAACCGGTATAAATATTGGTGTCATAAAGAATTACGAATCTGGGCGATCTGGTGCTGGAATCACTGTGATTGACCGGGTTATCGAAACAAAGGATTTTCAGAAATACACCCTTTGGCTCATGACTGGAGAAGCAAACGAATCAGCCGGACAGATAAGCCCGGCTCTCTCCCCTAATGGGCAAAACAGCACATCCGACCACCAAAACGGCAAAAAGGCTGGCTAGTCGCTAGAAGAATTATGGATTTATGGTCAACTGGTGGAATTTGCAGCTACAAAACAAACCTTTTAGAAGATTAATCAACTAGAAAATCAGCAGTTTATGCTGATAACCATACCACTCTTGGGGTGGGAATAACCTTAGGTAAAAATTCTTAGCCAATTTCAGGGGGTTGCCGGATGACTGTTACTAAGCTACCGGACGGAAAATACCTCGTAGACTTACGCCCACAGGGTCGCGAGGGTAAGCGCATACGGAAACGCTTTCCGACTAAGTCAGAGGCTCAGCAGTATGAGCGCTGGGCTATTAGCCATTACCACAACAAGGAATGGAAAGAGCGACCTGCAGACCGCAGAAAACTATCTGAGCTCATTGAGCTCTGGTACCAGGTGAAAGGGCAGATGATGAAGTCTGCCACTAACACGCACAATAAAGTTAAGGCTATCGACAAGCGCCTCGGGTACCCACGCGCGGATCAGATCAATAAAAAGATGATTGCTGACTACCGCGCCAGAAGATTCGAATCAGGCGTGAGCGCTAACACCATTAACCGCGACATTACCGCAATATCTGCTGTCTTCACCACGCTCATAGAAACGGGAAATTTCCACGATAAAAATCCATTTTCAGGTACCAAGAAATTAAAAGTTGCTACATCTGAAATGGGTTTTCTCTCGTTACCAGAAATTACCGCCCTGCTCAGCGAACTGCCAGAGGATGAGCGCCTCGCTGCAGAGCTTTCGATATCAACCGGCGCGCGCTGGGGAGAAGTTAAGAGATTGGCCAGCACACGAGTGGCTCATGGCCGTGTCACCTTTATTGATACAAAAAACGGAAAGGATCGCACCGTCCCAATTAGCCAAAAACTTGAGGCGGCACTTAAAGCCCAGGGGCGCGGCCTGCTCTTTCCTCATATTGATTATGACCTCGTACGTGATGCTCTTAAAACGGTTGCGCCAGAGTTGCCCAAAGGCCAGGCGGTGCACGCACTCCGTCATACGTTTGCCTCTCACTTTGTGATGAACGGGGGGAATATCCTCGTACTGCAGAAAATTCTCGGACACGCCAAAATCCAACAAACAATGGTTTATGCACATTTAGCACCTGATTACCTTCAGGACGCAGTACGATTTAATCCGATGGAGAAAGCCGTGTGATTTTGCCCTGCGCTTGCAGGGCTTTTCTTAAAGTGTCCACAAATTGCCCCAAACACTGATGTAACATGTGGTTTTATGGTGTAGAATGATGCAACCAATTTACTGATAAATCAGTAAGTTAATGAATTACCTATAGAGAAAGGAGTCCACTTCGGTCGCCTTTTTTATTTTCTAAGACAGAGGATTGCTTAATGATTAATAAAATTTTTGCACTTCCGGTAGTCGAACAACTTACCCCTGTGCTCTCCCTCCGTCAGATTGACGGTGCCGACATTGTCGTCGTTGACCATCCACGCGTAAAAGCCTCCGTGGCCCTGAATGGCGCTCACCTGCTCTCCTGGAAACCAGAAGGTGAAAAGGAAGGTCTGTGGTTGAGTAATGCCACCTCCTTCAAAAAAGGTGCAGCAATCCGCGGTGGTGTACCGATCTGCTGGCCGTGGTTCGGCCCGGCAGCACAACAGGGTCTGCCTGCTCACGGGTTTGCCCGTAACCAGCAGTGGACGCTGAAAGCACATAATGAAGACGATCACAACGTGGTGCTGACCTTCGAGCTTCAGGCCAATGATGACACCCGTAAACTCTGGCCGCACGATTTCACCCTGTATGCCCGCTTCAAGCTGGGCAAGACCTGTGAAATTGAACTGGAAGCGCACGGTGAGTTTGAAACCACGTCTGCCCTGCACACCTATTTCAACGTGGGTGATATCAACGCGGTAAAAGTGAGCGGTCTTGGTGATACCTTTATCGACAAAGTGGATAACGCAAAAGAAGGGAAACTGAGCGACGGCGTACAGACCTTCCCTGACCGCACCGACCGCGTTTATCTGCACCCGGAAGCGTGCAGCGTGATCCACGACAGTGCCCTGAACCGTGGTATCGAAGTGGTTCACCATCACCACAGCAACGTGGTGGGCTGGAACCCTGGCCCTGCGCTCTCCATCAGCATGGCTGACGTCCCAGATGACGGTTACAAGACGTTTGTCTGTGTGGAAACCGCGTGTGTCAGTACACCGCAGAAAGCGAGCGCTGAGAAGCCGTCTCGCTTAGGACAGACGATTAGCATTGTTAAACGCTGATCGCATTTCCCTCTCCCGTTTTGGGTGAGAGGAAAAGAACTGCGCAACCAGGCACCAACATAAAGCAAACGGGGCGTAAACGCCCCGTTATGATGCACGGATTGCACTACAAGAGTGCGCAATCAGAATTTGTAGGTCACACCCACTGAGAAGATCCCCGACCAGGACTTATCGACCATCGGGCTATCTTTTACTTCATCACTCACGCGAACATAACGACCTGTGCCGTATACGCTCCAGTCGGTGAGGAAGTTGTAGCTTGCGGTCAACTCCAGGTACGGATCCCAGCTATCATCGGCGCTATAGCTTTTCAGACCACTGCGGCGGGATTCGTTTTTAGACACGCCATAATAGTAGTCGTTGTAGTTCTCACTGCTGTACTGCACACCGATACCTGGCGTCAGGGTCACCGCACCATTGGTATAGCGATAGAGCCAGGCCAGATCCCAGATAAAACCGTTGCTGTTATCCAGAGTATCGCCCGCCAGCGCGGTACGCAGGAAGCCATACTGGGTGTTATGAACGTAAGAGAGCCCTGCCATCATCGAGCTTTTACGCTTGTCGAGCTGGCGAAGCGCGTGGTTATCACTGTCACCTGGCTTGAAGTGCATCGGATCGTAATAGGCCATGATGGAGAGCTTATCGGCCGTATCGTTCCACAGATAGTAGCCGCCACCCAGACCGCGGAACCAGAAGTTATCGCCTTCATAGGTGACAACCGGAACGGCATAGACATCACGGTCATACTGTTTGTACGGGCTGTTAATGACGCCAACACCCGCACCAGCAGTCCACTGACTCTCCGCCTGTGCGGTGCTCATTGCGGTCGCGGCAAGTACGCCCAATGCCAGAAGTTTGAGTTTGGTCACAATCCATTCTTTCCTGTAGTCAAATAATCAGCGGGTGAAGTGTAACCGCCATTTCCGTACATCCCAAAACTTTTTGCCCACTAATGGCTTTACTTAACCTGTTATTTTTAACTTTTCAGATGACAGGCTGCTTTCATTTATGTGACTACTGAATAAAAAACGTACTTTCACGCTATAACGGCAGTGGAAATTTTTGGATGAGTTATTGATATGTCATTGAAATTAGAATTTATCTGCATGCAAGTTTTGCAAATGCCATCTACGCTTTAATTTAAGAAGAGTTTTTCTGGACACCCTGCGGTTCTTAGCGCCAGACCTGGCACACAGGTTGCTGCTCTGGCAGTGAGGTGTGAGAAATTCTCTTCCGGGAGCCTCCACTACTCATACGAACGGCTCTTATCCTGTGCTAAAAAACGAAAGGACGGCATGCCATGAATATATTCGATCACTATCGCCAGCGCTATGAAGCTGCCAAGGACGAAGAGTTCACACTGCAGGAGTTTCTTACCATTTGTCGGCAAGATCGCAGTGCCTATGCCAATGCGGCAGAACGGCTATTGATGGCTATTGGTGAGCCAAACATGGTTGATACTGCCCTGGAGCCACGGCTCTCCCGTCTCTTTTCGAATCGGGTCGTCGCCCGATACCCGGCGTTTGAAGAGTTCTATGGTATGGAAGATGCCATTGAACAGATTGTCTCCTATCTGAAGCACGCAGCTCAGGGTCTGGAAGAGAAGAAACAGATCCTCTATTTACTGGGGCCTGTGGGTGGGGGTAAATCATCGCTGGCTGAACGACTGAAATCACTGATGCAGCGTGTGCCCATCTATGTGCTGAGTGCAAACGGTGAGCGCAGCCCGGTGAATGACCACCCGCTGTGCCTGTTTAATCCGCAGGAAGATGCGCAGATTCTGGATAAAGAGTTTGGTATCCCACACCGCTATCTCGGCACCATCATGTCGCCGTGGGCCGCGAAACGTCTGTATGAATTTGGTGGGGATATCACCAAATTCCGCGTCGTCAAAGTGTGGCCGTCCATCCTGGAACAGATCGCCATCGCCAAAACAGAGCCGGGTGATGAGAACAACCAGGATATTTCGGCCCTGGTCGGTAAAGTCGATATCCGTAAGCTGGAACACTTCGCGCAAAACGACCCGGATGCCTACGGCTATTCCGGTGCGCTGTGCCGGGCGAACCAGGGGATTATGGAATTCGTTGAGATGTTTAAAGCACCGATTAAAGTGCTGCATCCGCTGCTGACCGCGACCCAGGAAGGGAACTACAACGGGACAGAAGGTATTTCCGCCCTGCCGTTTAACGGGATTATCCTCGCCCACTCGAACGAATCGGAATGGGTTCAGTTCCGTAACAACAAAAATAACGAGGCCTTCCTTGACCGTGTATACATTGTCAAAGTGCCTTATTGCCTGCGGATCTCCGAAGAGATCAAAATTTACGAGAAGCTGCTTAACCATAGTGAGCTGGTGCATGCACCTTGCGCCCCGGGCACGCTGGAAACACTGTCGCGCTTCTCCATTCTGTCGCGCCTGAAAGAGCCGGAAAACTCCAGCATCTACTCGAAAATGCGCGTGTATGACGGTGAAAGCCTGAAAGATACCGACCCGAAAGCGAAGTCTTACCAGGAGTACCGCGACTACGCCGGTGTTGACGAGGGGATGAACGGTCTGTCCACGCGTTTCGCGTTTAAGATCCTCTCCCGGGTCTTTAACTTCGACCATGCGGAAGTGGCGGCTAACCCGGTTCACCTGTTCTATGTACTGGAACAGCAGATCGAACGTGAACAGTTCCCACAAGAGCTGGCTGAACGTTACCTTGAGTTCCTGAAAGGCTATCTGATCCCGAAATATGCCGAGTTTATTGGCAAAGAGATCCAGACCGCCTACCTGGAATCCTATTCGGAATACGGACAGAACATTTTCGACCGTTACGTCACGTACGCTGACTTCTGGATCCAGGATCAGGAGTACCGCGACCCGGATACCGGCCAGCTGTTTGACCGCGAATCCCTGAACGCTGAACTGGAGAAAATTGAGAAGCCTGCCGGGATCAGCAACCCGAAAGACTTCCGTAATGAGATTGTGAACTTCGTGCTGCGCGCCAGAGCACACAACAGTGGACGGAACCCGAACTGGACGAGCTACGAAAAACTGCGCACGGTTATTGAGAAGAAAATGTTCTCCAATACCGAAGAGCTGTTGCCGGTCATTTCGTTTAACGCCAAAACCTCAACCGACGAGCAGAAAAAGCACGACGATTTTGTCGACCGTATGATGGAGAAAGGCTATACCCGCAAACAGGTTCGCCTGCTCTGCGAATGGTATCTGCGTGTACGTAAATCGTCTTAACACAAGTGCCCGGTAGCGCTACCGGGCCGACAAAAATGTCCGGCACTTACGGACACTGCTCGTTGGCAAATGCAGTACGGGGGGTATATGACCTGGTTTATTGACCGGCGTCTTAACGGCAAAAACAAGAGCACGGTGAATCGCCAGCGCTTCTTGCGTCGTTATAAAGCGCAAATTAAACAGTCGATCTCCGAAGCCATCAACAAACGCTCGGTGACCGACGTCGACAGCGGCGAATCTGTCTCCATCCCCACAGATGACATCAGCGAACCGATGTTTCATCAGGGGCGTGGCGGCCTGCGCCATCGCGTACACCCAGGTAATGACCACTTCGTTCAGAACGACAGAATCGAGCGTCCACAAGGCGGTGGCGGTGGTTCAGGAAGCGGTCAGGGACAGGCCAGCCAGGACGGTGAAGGTCAGGATGAGTTTGTCTTCCAGATCTCAAAAGATGAATATCTCGACCTGCTCTTTGAAGATCTGGCGCTGCCAAATCTGAAAAAGAACCAGCACCGTCAGCTTAACGAGTACAAAACCCATCGTGCGGGTTATACCGCGAACGGTGTACCTGCCAATATCAGCGTTGTGCGTTCGCTACAAAACTCACTGGCTCGACGCACAGCAATGACGGCAGGTAAACGGCGTGAACTGCGCGAGCTGGAAAGCAGTCTGAAAGTCGTGGAAAACACCGAGCCGGCACAACTGCTGGAAGAGGAGCGCCTGCGTAAAGAGATTGCCGAGCTACGGGCGAAGATCGATCGGGTACCTTTTATCGACACCTTCGACCTGCGCTATAAGAACTACGAAAAACGTCCTGAGCCATCCAGCCAGGCGGTGATGTTCTGCCTGATGGACGTTTCGGGTTCGATGGATCAGGCCACCAAGGACATGGCGAAGCGTTTTTATATTCTGCTCTACCTGTTCCTGAGCAGAACCTATAAGAACGTGGAAGTGGTCTACATTCGCCACCATACTCAGGCAAAAGAGGTCGATGAGCATGAGTTCTTCTACTCGCAAGAGACCGGTGGCACCATCGTGTCGAGCGCCCTGAAGCTGATGGATGAAGTGGTCAAAGATCGCTACGACCCGGCGCAATGGAATATCTACGCTGCGCAGGCATCCGATGGCGATAACTGGGCGGACGACTCGCCGTTGTGTCACGAAATTCTGGCGAAGAAAATTCTGCCAGTAGTACGTTACTACAGCTACATCGAGATTACGCGGCGTGCGCATCAGACGCTGTGGCGCGAATATGAACATCTGCAATCCATGTTCGATAACTTTGCGATGCAGCACATTCGCGACCAGGATGATATCTATCCGGTGTTCCGTGAGCTGTTCCATAAACAGGGTTCGACAACAAGTTAATCAATATAAATCAGCCAGTTAAGATACTTTTACTGGCTGATTTATCATTCATTTATTTCTTCATTTTTGCCCTGTTTTTCATTAAATCCGTTTTAATTTTGGGGAATGTTTTTTGTAGGTTGCAATTGCAATACCTTTCAGGACTTGCACTTTTTTCAAGCTAATTTCATACCCGTCGTATTTTTAAGAAAGAAATATGTTTGCCGCCATCGAACCGCTGAGCCCATTTACGCGATAAATTTCAACACGAACACCGGGTCTTAACGATTGGTCTTCGCTGTTATTTAATCCGGAGATATGTAGAAAAACATCTTTTTGGCCAATTGCCATTTCTTGTTATCGGGTTCCCGGTATCGGCTCACATTAACACTGACCCTCAGGGGGTGTTGTAACGCAAAAAAGGTTATTCATTTTCAATAAAAAATTCGGCGGACAACCCTATCCTTCTGTTCTGATTGAGTATGGGACCTCTATGCGCATAGCCACTTTATTACTTTTCATGGTATTGACAACTTACAATGTCACTTACTATACGGTATTGATACACAAGGATATTTACAGCCTGGCATGGGCACCAAACGTGTTTTTGATCAGCTGGCTACTGCTCTTAGCAGAATCTAAACATTCTCTTAAGTCCAGGCTAGTAAGCGCATTTTCAGTCTGCATCATCGCCCTCCCAGGGGGAAACCTCTTCTTTTCATGGATATTTACTCGCACCTTATCAGGAATTGATGGTTACCTTGTTAATGATATTTTATTTGTCACTATAAGTTTTGGCACGCTCCTTATTCTTAAGAATCTCAATCAAGACTCATTAACTAGCGTAAAGACCCATACGCAATATCTGTTGACCTATATTAAGTTAATTTCAGCCGGTATCTCGGTTACATTTTTGAGTGCAATTCCCGCCGGAGTCATTGGCCAGCTATCAGGAAAAGAGTTACAACAGCTATTCCTGGGAGGACTATTGGCATTTTTCTTGTATGGTGTTCCTGTCTTTTTTTCGTGGATGAACCGCTTTAATTTTCATTTGCGTTTGTATCAGGGACAAGCCATTCTTTCAACACTAATGGTTTTAAGTGTATTTATTTTACCCGATATCAGTACCAATACCTTCAACTGGTTCCTGTGGGGAGGTATGTTTTTGACCCTTCTCTGGCGTTCAGCATGGTGTCAGGTTATTGTTTTTGGTCTGTGGGGCCCGTTAATCACACAGGAATTCGCACTTAAAGATAAATCACTAACGGATTACGGTTCGATGCTGTTAGTTATTATATCGACCCAGATTCTATGGCTATTGTTCTTGCATGGTGATTTATTATACGAGAGTCTAAAAAGGAAAATAGAGAAACAAGATAAGGCGCTGAATACTGACCCCCTTACTGATTGTTTAAACCGCCGTGGTTTTTTTAACATGTGCAACGCCTTGTTGCAGAAGGGGCAAGAGTTAAGTATAGGAATACTGGACATTAATCGATTTAAAGCGATTAATGATAGTCTGGGACATGAAGCGGGTGACGTAGTCCTCCAGATTGTAGCGAACAGACTGGCCGGGTGTATGGGAGGAAAGGAACGAATATCACGCATAGGAGGAGATGAATTTGCATTTGTAGTATCCGGCAGCGAAGCGTTAATGCGTCAAAAATGTCAACTTTTTTTCTCCCAACTTAGTGAACGTCCAATCATTATTTCAGGTCAGATCCTTTATATTGGAGTCTCTTTGGGATATAGCTGCTCACCTCGTGATGGTATATTACCTGAACATTTACTTCATCGCGCGGATATTGCTATGTACATAGCGAAGCGTCAGAGGTTGCAGGAAAGCGTAACTTATGAACCGTCAATGAATATTACAACAACGGAGGTTTCTGGCACAGCATTTCCCCCCATATCCCGGCAAGTGTAATACCTGAGTGCTACGCTTTTTTCCAGCCTGTTTATAATGTACAAGAAAAACGGATGCACTCAAACACTTATACGACATTCTCAGATAAGCACAAGCGAACTTGTAACCTGGGCTGAACAAAGTGGAAGACTTGATCAGATGTTTGAGCATATGTTGACACTGTCACTCCCGGTTATCAGGAAGTTAGCCCTTCCCGTATCCCTGAATGTTTCACCAACACCTGGGATGGCTTATGTTCAATGGTTGAAAAAGAAAATAAAGATATTTTCAACCATATTAAAGGGAAGACTGCAGTGGAAACAGTCATGCTATTGCACACTGTCATTTTCAATGTGAAATCGATGTAATATACGGTGAGCAATTGGGGCCAAAACAACACCCAATGTAGTCATAAAAACCAGACTGGTAAACATACCATATATAGCAAAAAATATTTTTCCTGATATACCCTGCGGTACAATGTAAGGACCAATTCCATTGGCTATAAATGCACTATTCAATGCTGCATCATGCCATTTTATGCTATTATCAAAAATCATATGTCCAACAGTTCCTATTATCAACGTAATGATAATCAAGAGACTTGCAATGCCAAAATGTGACAGCATGCGTTTTAAAAATGCACAAAATGGGATTAATGGCATATCTTTCGACTCATACATTTTATAAATCTCCTTAGACTGCATAGAAAAAATACAACCACAAAAAAAACAATAAGCCACTTAACAATCAGTAACTTAAGAAACTACAGTGCGGACATTATCGAACAATAATGGTCATTTTATCGCCCCAAATCATGCCCCCAGCACGATTTTGCCCCCAAATTTTCTTTCACTGTAGCCCTTACATCTTCCAAATTCAATTTGATTACTTATCCATTGACCATATCTCCGATCCTATCGACTGTATACACACAGTAAAAAGGGATTGTTTTATGGCAAATAAAAAAGAATCGAATGCAGGCGCGATACCGGAGTTAACTCACTTTGCGATCAGTTACTGCGCGCGAGTGAAATAGAGATGTGCTACTGTAGACATCTGATGTCATTTGCTACAGGTCATTCACGCATGTCTGAAGAAATAAAAGGCACTACTACCCACCGGCAATTAATTTCGCTGTTATCTGACCAGGGGGCAAAATACCGCGTTGTGGAGCACGAGGCCGTAGGGAAATGCGAGGCGGTGAGTGAAATTCGCGGTACCGATCTGGGGCAAGGTGCAAAAGCACTGGTGTGCAAAGTGAAGGGAAATGGCGTAAAAAAACACGTTCTGGCGATCCTCGCCGCCGATCAACAGGCCGATTTAAACCAGCTTGCCAGCCATTTCGGTGGGCTCAAAGCCTCTCTCGCAAGCCCGGCTGAAGTTGATACCCTGACCGCCTGCGTCTTTGGTGCTATTCCACCGTTTAGCTTCCACCCCGATCTCACGCTGGTTGCCGACCCGCTGCTGTTTGAGCGCTTTGACGAAATTGCGTTTAACGCCGGTCTGCTGGAAAAATCCGTCATTATGGACACCCAGGATTATCTGCGTATTGCTCGTCCTGAACTGGTGATGTTCCGTAAAGGGTAGCGCTGATGGCTGGCGCGACTGTCAGCCGTTTTTTTCCAGAAAAAGAATCGATGCCACGAGAATAGCGGCAATAGCGAAAAACGATGAGGAGATAATCAGCGTTTCAACAAACATTTGATCGTTCATGATGTAACCCCTTTTGCCCCGTTTAGCCTTTTTTACCCCCGCATAATGACAGTGAAATGACAGCTTCAGGTCAGCCAGATGAATATTGCTGGCGTTGACGGGCCACTAAAAATTTCACCGACTCATGCATGAACAGATGAGTCGGGTACTCAGGTAACCCCCCAAAAAATAGCGTTTTTTTATAAAAATCTGTTTGCTTGCGCGTAAAGTAGGTAGGCTTACTTTTTTTGGCAAGGACTCCTCATGCTTGACCCGACTCTGCTCATCCTTCTGGCACTGGCCGCACTCGGCTTTATCAGCCATAACACCACCGTCGCCATCTCTATTCTGGTGCTCATCATTGTGCGCGTGACCCCGTTAAACAACCTCTTCCCGTGGATAGAAAAACAAGGCCTCACCATCGGGATTATTATTTTGACCATTGGGGTAATGGCCCCTATTGCCAGCGGAACCCTCCCGGCCTCGACGCTGCTGCACTCGTTCGTGAACTGGAAATCACTGATCGCTATCGCAGTGGGTATTTTTGTATCGTGGCTGGGCGGACGCGGCGTCACGCTGATGAGCAGCCAGCCCTCGCTGGTGGCTGGCCTGCTGGTGGGAACCGTGCTCGGCGTGGCGCTTTTTCGCGGCGTGCCGGTTGGCCCGCTGATTGCCGCCGGGCTGGTCTCGCTGTTTATTGGGAAGTCGTAGTCAGGCTGGTGATATAGCGCGCTGGCGTCTGCCCTAACCCTTTCTTAAACATGGTGATAAACGCGGTGGTAGAGTCATACCCCAGTGACTGTGCCACCTGTTGTACTGATTTTCCGCCAATCAATAGCTGCAGGGCCACAATCAGCTGCAGCTGGTGTCGCCAGCGACGAAAGCTTAGCCCCGTCTCTTTCACCACCAGCCGCGCCAGATTGCGTTCGCTCATGGCAAAATGACTCGCCCACTGTCCCAGCGTCTGCCACGCAGCAGGCTCTTCTGCCATCTTCTCGCTCATCAGCCGAATTTTGGGATGAGGAGAGACAGGCAACTGTAAATGCTCCTGGCGCTGCAGCGGCAATTCATCAAAAAGGACATCGACCAGGCGTGATGTGGCGGCAAGTGGCAATTGCTCACGCGATTTATCTGCCAGAGACAAAATGAGCTCTCGCACCAGCGGCGATATTTTCAGCGTACAGCAACGTTCGGGCAAACCGACAGCACCGGGTTCAATAAACAAAAAGCAAAGCTGCGCACCCGGCGTGGCTTTATTGCTGTGTGGCATCTGCCCCGGGATCCACACCGCATACTGTGGCGGCACCATCAGCATGGCATTTTCCACTTCGCAGGTGATTGCACCACCCAGCGCCAGAATCAGCTGACCTTTGCGGTGCTGATGCCGGGGTATGTGCTGTTCTTGCGCCACTACGCGGATGCGAAACGCTACTGCCGCATCGTGCTGGCTATCGGGGTCGTAGCCATCCAGTCCCAGACCGATCATCAGGTTGTCCGATATTAGCGATAAACTGTCATTTTAGCCTGATTTCAACCGCTGTAAAAATCGGTATCGTGTGCGCTCGCTTGAACGTAAGAGAACACAATGACTACTGCTATTCGAACTTCAGGGAAGCAAGGCGCGTTGCTGATTGCAGGCATCCTGATGATTGCCACTACGCTGCGCGTAACTTTTACCGGAGCGGCCCCGCTGCTCGACACCATCCGTCAGGATTATGGCTTAAGTACCGCGCAAACCGGTCTGCTCACGACTCTGCCTCTGCTGGCTTTCGCACTTATCTCCCCGCTCGCTGCGGGTGTGGCCCGACGTATTGGCATGGAGCGTAGCCTGTTTATCGCCCTGCTGCTGATTTGCGTCGGGATTGGTATTCGTTCCCTGCCTTCTGCAACCCTTCTGTTCACGGGTACGGCGACGATCGGCTGCGGCATTGCGCTGGGAAATGTTCTGCTACCCGGGTTAATCAAACGAGACTTCCCGGGACAGGTCGCCAGACTTACAGGGGCGTACTCCCTGACGATGGGCGCGTCTGCCGCGTTAGGCTCGGCGCTGATTGTTCCGCTGGCGCTGGGCTCTGCTGGCTGGCACGGTGCATTGCTGATGCTGATGGTCTTTCCGCTGGCAGCATTACTGCTCTGGCTACCACAGTGGCGTCAGACCCCTGTCGCCACGCTGACTGGCGCGGGTGCGCTACACAATCGCGCCATCTGGCGCTCTGCGCTTGCCTGGCAGGTGACGCTCTTTCTGGGCCTTAACTCGCTGATTTACTATGTCATCATCGGCTGGCTACCGGCTATTTTGCTCAGCCACGGCTACAGCGAAACACAGGCAGGCTCCATGCACGGCCTGTTGCAGCTGGCTACTGCCGTGCCGGGCCTCGCCGTTCCGCTGCTTCTCCACCGGCTGAAAGATCAGCGGGGGATCGCCGGCGTTATGGCCCTGATGTGTGCAGTCAGTGCCGCGGGATTTTGGTTTGTGCCTGACATGGCCGTGGTGTGGACGCTGGTGTTTGGTTTTGGGTCCGGGGCAACCATGATCCTCGGCCTGACGTTTATCGGTCTGCGCGCCAGCTCAGCTCATCAGGCTGCGGCACTGTCCGGTATGGCGCAGTCAATTGGTTATCTGCTGGCCGCCTGCGGGCCGCCGCTGATGGGGAAAATTCACGATACGGCCGGAGACTGGCGGATACCGCTTATAGCCTGTGCGCTGGCCTCCGTGGCGATGGCCGCTTGCGGCGTGCTTGCCGGGCGTAATCGGGAGATCACGCCCCGCTAAACACAATGGCAGACCCGGCGGTCTGCCTTTTTTATCCGCGCGCCGCGCGCAGCATCGCCTGCGCCAGCACCACAGGACGACCATCCAGCGCAGCACGCTCGTGCTGGAATAGTGTGATCACAAAGAACGGATGCGTAACCAGTTCTGCCGCGCGGACTTCTCCCTGCTCGTCCCAGCCTGTTACACGCATATCGCCCTTTTCAAGCTCCTGCGCAAATTCCGGTGACACGCCATAGTTGCAGTGATATCCCTCTTCAATTTCCGGCTTGCCATAGGCTTTCGCAATAAGCGTATTGCTGCGCAGTTCAATCGAATCGGTTTTTTCCACCAGCGAGCAGGTCAGCGGTGCGATAACCATCGTGCCTTCGGTGTCCGTTTCAGCATGTGCCGCATCGCTCCATCCCAGCACATTACGGGCGTACTCAATCAACGCATGCTGAAACCCGCCGCACGTGCCAAGGAAAGGAATGCTGTTTTCACGCGCATAACGTGCAGCAATAAATGCCGCCTCGGGGTTCTTGTACGGGCTTGCCGGAACCAGCCAGATTGCGTCGTAACCGACCAGATCTTCGGGGCTGGTCAGTTCCGTCGTGGCGAGCCAGTCGTAATCAGCGGTGAGTTCAAGTACAGCAGCAGCATCGTCAATGGCGAGTGGGATGGCCTGGTGCGCAATGACATTGGGGTTGTAATCGCCAACCAGCGCAATACGCAGCGTGGTTTTAACCGGAAGGTGTTCCATGAGGGGGTCCTTATGCCAGAGTATTATCAGATAACATAAGGAACCTCAGACTACCGATCTTTTGCAATTATCACAATACCTTAAATTGGGAGGGTAAAGACAAAGTGATATAGTTAACGTGCTGAACGTATCGCCTGAGTTGAGGAGAAAACATGATTCAATGCAAACGCGTATATGAACAGGCCAGCCCTGAGGACGGTTACCGGGTTCTGGTCGACAGGCTGTGGCCACGTGGGGTGAAAAAAACCGATCTCATGTTCGACGAATGGTGTAAAACCCTGACGCCGTCCAGCGAGCTGCGTAAAGCCTTTCACAGCGACATGATTGATTTTACCGCCTTCAGCAAAGCCTATCAGGACGAACTGGCACAACATCAGGATGAGGGGTTGCGCCTGGCGCAGCGGGCAAACAAACAGACCGTAACGCTACTTTACGGCGCGAAAGATACCGAACAAAATCACGCCCTGGTGTTAGCCGACTGGCTGCGCCAGCTGTAATCAACTGATCATCAGCTCGTCAAGCGTTTGCGGTGCGTCATCCGGGGTGAGCGGCATCAGATGCTCTGCGCGAACAAATGCAAAGCCCTGTTGATTATCAAACGCGTAGACATCTCCCGTCACCAGCCACAATGCGCGGTCTGCCGTGGCGGGAAGTTGCGTCATTACGCCATTAACAGGGTTAACAAAACGCAGGCCAGGCTGGCACAGACCAAACAACTCCACAGATTTACCAATATTGCGACGGCCAGATGCCGTGCGGGCACCCACAATCATGGCCAGGCTACCCGGTTTAAGCTGAAACATACTTCTCTCGCGGTAAGTGCGCCAGTTACTGGCTAAGAAAAATCCTAAAGAGAAGTGTATCCCAATCACAGTACCCCTGTCACCTGGCGGGCTGAGGGTGATCGCGACGGTAGAGATCCCATTCATCAATCACTTCTCCCCCCGGTAATTTGCACTCAGTACGAACGCCCTGCGGACTTTGAACGGGGATCTGCACTCCCCCCTTCTCCAGACAGTAGACTGAAGCCGGGTTCGCCATGCCTATAATCTGCGGGGGTTTCGGGGCATCGGGGGGCGTTTTCGCCGTGGTACATGCGGTTAGTGGTAATGCCAGTGCCAGTAACAGATATCTCATCTTGTTGATCCTTTTAGAATTCCTGAAACGTAAAGGTAACGAGTCAACGATGAATTCTCCATTATTTCTTCATCTTAACTGCACTTTTCAACACTATAGTGCGCTTGTTCTCGTTATGACCAGAGAACATCATTCCGTAATCAAGATGTCTTTGCCCCGGTCTCAACAACGGGGCTTTTTTTTCTCCCCGCGTTTTCTTCCTGAATATAATCAAATTTTTATATTCATCACCAGCACATTACGCGCCGCTGGTCTCGCGATATATCAGAAAAAAGCAAAACCCGCTTTCTCACCAGGAATTAACCTCGTACACTCTACGGTATGGTGTAAACCCAAAACAGGTGATGGCATGAGAATAGGAATCCTCTTCCCGGTCGTTATTTTTATAACGGCGGTTGTTTTTTTGACATGGTTTTTTGTCGGTGGTTACGCGGCACCTGGGGCATAGATGAGAAAAACAACCCTCATTATGTTGCTTGTGGCTATCGTGGCGGTTGCTGGCACACAGTTTGGCTGGTGGTAACCCTGCGAAGTAAAAAGGCCGCCATCAGGCAGCCTTTTTCAACATATGGCAAACTTAGCTTTTGATTTTTCTGTAGATAAACAGAACAACCAGCGCACCAATCACCGCAACGGCAAAGCTGCCGAAGTTGAACCCATCGACCTTGCCAAAACCGAGTTGCGTACTGATCCAGCCGCCGACTACCGCGCCAACAATCCCCAGTACTACGGTGATGATAAACCCACCGCCATCTTTGCCTGGCATGATCCACTTCGCAAGGATCCCCGCAATCAGCCCAAAGATAATCCAGGATATAATTCCCATAGCTTTCCTCTCTGTATGGTTTTTGTCATTAAATCAACGACACGGACAAGGATAGCACAGGATGAGCGAAAGGAAATTTGCGATAGGCATCACAGATTAGACTACCCTGCCTACGGGCCTGACATTCATCTCTGATGATCCATCCTGACCTCCTCCCGGGGCTTAGACAATATCACCTTAATAAACTCGATGTAGGAGACTGGTTTCCCAAAATAATACCCCTGCAGCAGAGTGATCGCATTACGGTTGAGGTAATCCCGTTGTTCCTTCGTTTCAACCCCCTCGGCAACAATGTGTAAAGAGAGCTTTTTAGCCAGCTCAATAACACAGCCCAGCAGTATCGTTGAGTCTTTCTGCTCTGATACCCGGTTCACAAAGCTCTTATCAATTTTGATGTAATCAATGGCTAGCGCGTGAAGGCAGGATAGCCCGGAGTAGCCAGTACCAAAATCATCCAGGGCAATCACGAAGCCGGCTTGATGTAATGCATTAAGGTTTTCCACCAGGTGGGGATGTTCAAGCAACGGTTCTCGCTCGGTCACTTCGAGAACCAGTTTGACTTTTTTGCCATTGAACCCTTTTTCAAAAGCAGAGCAGTCGCTAATAAAGGACGGCGCATTAATATGCCTGGCGCTGATGTTTATCCCAATATGAAATCCATCCGGCAATTTAGGTAAAAGTGGCTTTAACTGACTAACCACTTTTGCCATCAGCCCTTTGGTCAGAGGAATAATTAAACCGCTACGCTCCGCAATCGGGATAAAAACATCTGGCGGAATAAAGCCAGATTTAGGGTGTTTCCATCTTGCCAGTACTTCAACACCATACAGTCCTCCGGTATCGCCATTCACGATTGGCTGGTAATAAGGAATAATTTCCCCTCTCAGAATGGCCTTACGCAGATCGTCTTCAAATGTGGTGCTTTTTCCCCTGTACCGGCGAATAAGAATCCCCCCGGCGACGGACAGCACGAAGATCAATAACACCAGGCTCCACCCCTGCTGCATCAGGCGCGACATACTAAAGAAAGCAGGAGTCTGCCATGCCATGCTGAAAGGGAAATGCGCTGATTGCGTCAGCGTGGCCGACCCCGTCGCCGGTGGATATGCACTTACGTCACCCTGGCGGGTAAGCATACGTTTACCGACGACCAGCGCCAGGCCTGCACTATCCGAAGCCCCCGCGATAACATCACGCAAATGTGCGTCGCTGACACTGACGATAACCCGCCCTTCAGGGATCGGCACCTGGAAAATGAGCACTGGCACCCCATTCACGAGCTGGTTGCCAGCTAGCAGCATCAGTTTTTCAGTGGGTAATGCTTCAGGATGAACAATCAATACTCCATTCCCCGGGAGAGAAGTGCAGATGATTTTATCCTGTTGCTGGATCATGATGGCGCGCAGATGGGGTTTTAGCGCAGCTTCCGTTCCCAATTCTTGCTGTCCGGTGCTGGAGCACCCTTCAGCCGCAACATCCTTCGCTTTTTTTGCCGCGCTCACGGCTTCAGCGAGAATATCATCTATTTTCAGGGTGCTGGTACTGGCGGTCCCGGCATTGTTCAACGTCGCCATATTCCACAGCTGCCAGTTGATGATCAGCATTCCGGCCAGAAAAAGCAGTAAGGCACTTAAGAAGGGAACCATAACGTTGCGCACGATTTTTCCTTAAAAGAAAAAACAAGCATTTAAGTCATGTTGAATTAGAAATTCAGACTAACTCAGCGTCATTTACCTCGATAAATAAATCTTAGCTGAGATTTATCTTAAAAACCTGGTACTCCGGTACTAACCGTGAGCCGTAATGTGAAATGCGCGGCGCGCTTGTCAGACTGGAGGAACTTACCTACCGTTATTATCAGGCTTGTACCTTCATCTGTCTGTGTTAGGATCGATGAAAACAGGGATCAGAGGAACAACAGGAAAATGAAGAAGATCATTGCCGTTGCTATCGTTTCAACGCTTCTGGTCATCCTGTCTCTTTATGTGGTTAATGCTGTTATCGTTGGGCAGCAGAAGAACAAACAGTTTGAAATCTCCCACACGCTTTTGCGTTATTCCGAAGAGGTATCTCAAAGTGTGGCGGGCACACTCAAAAGTATTACCACACAGGGATGCGATGAAACCAGTATTGATAGCTACAGAAAAATAAAACTCAGTAGCCTCTATTTTGGTGATGTTGGCTTTATTAAAAATGGGAAAATAGTCTGCACCGCCTTTTGGGGGAAACTGGAAACGCCTGTCGCTCTTCCCGCTGCGCTACATAAAACACCAAATGGTTTTGTTTTAGCACAGTTTCATCTGAAGGGCTTTTTCACAGGCAATGCGGCAATCTATAACAACGTGATTATTTTCACCTCCCGGTATGTTTACGATAAATTTTCCCCGATTACGGCAAACTATTCACTCACCGCCGCCACAAAAGATTTCGACAAGACATTTTTCTCCATCGCCCCTGAAAAAAAACAGAACTGGCTGCATTCTAGATTGTTTACGTTAGACATGACCCTATGCAGTACCAAATGGGATTTGTGTGTCATTGTAAAACATCATGATGCGGGGCTGGCTTCGTTATCAATCGTGGTATTTGTTCTTCTCTCAGCAATTCTGTATTTCATCTGGATATCGCTTACGCTGTTCTTCATTCGCCTCCATGAAGACCGTTTCTCGCTGGAGCGGGCGCTGGTCAATGCGGTGACGGCAAAGACCTTCAGCGTCAACTATCAGCCTGTTGTACGCATCCACGATAAAAAAATTGTAGGTGTTGAAGTTCTGTCGAGATGGCGTGATTATAACCACGCAGAAGTCTCTCCTGAACTCTTCATCCCGTTAATTACAAAGCTGGGCCTGTATAAAAAATACTATATCAATATTATTGAAAAATCCTTGTCAGAAGTCGCATCGCTTGCCGTTGAAAACCAGATGATGATTTCATTAAACGTTGGCAGAACGGAGATCGAAGATAAACAGTTTATCCACGTTTTGCGCCGTGAATGCTCGCTTAATAACATTCCCTTGTCATTGATTAAAGTCGAGCTATCTGAGAAAGCAGTGGCCAGCGCGGATATTCTTGAAGAGTTCTGCCTGGAGCTAAAATCTATTGGTGTCAAAATATCAATAGATGATTTTGGTGTCCAGAACTCTAATCTGGCCAGGCTTTCGAACCTGGAATACGATGAAATCAAAATCGATAAATCACTGGTCGATGGTATCAGTGAACACTATAAACAGGACATCTTCGTCATTTTTAGTGATGCTCTTGTCAAACTGAATAAAACACTTGTTTTTGAAGGTGTGGAGAATGAAATACAATACAATTTTATCGCCAACAGATACCCCAATGCCCTGATTCAGGGCTGGTATTTTTCAAAATCGCTGACCTGCAGTGAGCTGGCGCAGCAGTTCGAAGGTTCTGCCCGTTGACCTCACGGTCACCGGGCTGCCATTGACGATATATTGTCCGATGGTAACGTATGTATGAATGGCTGCATTTTTTTAATGCAGACCGTTTCCATTTTTCTTCCAGGAAAATACAGTCGTCACAATCAGAGTGTAGATTGCTCTGAAACAGTCTCTTATATGGTCAAAAACGTGAAAATTTCTTTAGTGCTGCCCCTGATACTCTTTTTCCTGGTCTTTGTTTTCGCCCTGTTCATGGATAACCCCTCATCACATGCACTGCGGAAAAAATGCATGTGGTCTGATAACGTGATGTTGAGCTGTATGGCAAAACATCAGAACAAAGGGTTCTGAGGCAGATAACGCGGCGTATTCCGGGTTACTCGTTACCCCACTGGTTCAGGAAGTTCGCAATATCATCAATGCGACGCACAGGGATCCCTGCTTCATCAGCCATCTCTTGCTGCGCGTTTTCACTGATTTCCTCGTTATTCATTAAACGGGTGATCAGCAGCTGGAAATAGTACGCCAGAGGATCTCGCTCTGGTTCACTCACCGGCTCTGCGGCTTCCGTCGAATACTCATCAACGATGTCATAAAATTTAAGCGGGATTTCGTTGTTCATCAGTGGTCTCTTGTCTGCGCTTTAGTGGGTAACGCGCCCAGTATATCTGGATGATCACCCTGAACCAAAATTTTGAGGCCGCTCGTGGTGAACCATCAACGGCTCAGCAGCGCTATCAATGCCGCCAGGGCCGGAATAGCCTGAACATACAGTATCTTCCGACTGGCCGTCATTGCGCCAAACACTCCGGCGATAAGCACACAAGCCAGGAAGAAGACGGTTACCTGAATACCATTTTCCCCAAGCCAGAGTCCCCAAAGTAAACCCGCAGCCAGAAAACCGTTGTACAGACCTTGATTAGCAGCCAGCACCCGGGTTTCACGTGCAAAATCAGCACTGAGATTAAATGCCTTGCGGCCCGTTTTTGTGTTCCACAGGAACATTTCCAGAACAAGAATGTAGATATGTATTAAAGCAACAACGGTAACAAGGGTAGTGACTAACACGGCAGTCCTTAATGAATGAGGAAGAATGAAATGGAGTATAGGTATTCAGACGAAACAAGACGCAAAAACATTTCACGAGGCAATGGGTTAAAACCGTTCAAAATACATCGACACACGGTTGACCAACCTTGTTAAGGGCATTTATCAGCCGCGCCGGAGCTCAGCCAATGCCTTTTCTTTCTCTTCAAGCTGTTCAAGCTTGTGGTGAAGAGAGTATCCACGCCTGGGCACTCAAAATGATTCAAAACCGCGGAGCCAAACCATACTTCGGGGTTTTGATATTTGAGGCCCAGACCTTAATATCGTTTTGCAGTAGCAGAGTGAAATCGGAATTCAGGTGGTGCACCATATCATTGACGCTGTCAGCATCATTCACGGCAAAATGTTCAATCCTGTTTTGCCCTATCGTAATACATCGATACGTCGCAGGCACATCTTTGCCATTTACATTCAACGTTTGCTCACCCTCTCCGCAACTCCCTTCAGATATATAGGAAACCAGCATATTTGCTGAACGACGGCCCGACTGAGAGAAACTTAACATGACAGGCATCCCTTCAGAAGTTTGCGTCATATCATAGAGAACGGCGTTTTTTGCATACCAGGTATTGTATTCCCGCTCCTGGAATGCTGAATGTGAAGACGTAGAGAAAACCACCAGCGCAGCGAGTGTAATAGATTGAATATTCATAGGATGTTGTCTTTATTTGTTGTTGTACTCATTATTCAGATCGTGCTAAAAACAGCAACCACTTAAGATTATTCCTACTACTATTGGCAGTTCTGAAGTAACCTACGCTCCTCTCTAATACCCTCACATCACGAATATAAAAAGAATAAAAAAGTCATATTTTGCATTAATTTAAGGAATTTATTTCATGGAAAAAATAAAGATTAGCAATAACATCTCGATTTTTTATCAATTTTCGAGATCATCCTCTGTTTATCTTGCCAGTTTGTTTGATGCGAACACAGGGGACTATATCTCGTCGGTGATGTCGAACAACAAAGAGTCGCTGATTAAACAAGTTGAGGCCTATGCGCAGCTTGATGAAAACGAACAAGCTCAGCTACGGAAGCTCATTATTTAATGGGTAGAATGTTGGCTTCTTTCACCGATTCATTTGGCAGCAGCTATTTTAATGTATTTATTCTTATCCATTAACTCTGCCCTATATTGGATAACGAATGACATAAACCCGGAACGGGTTGATTGAATTTTGGGGCGTGATCTTTTATAGCATAAAAAAACGGGAGCCTTACGGCTCCCGTTCTCATTTAACCCAGAATCTGGATTACATATTCGCGATAATCGCATCGCCAAACTCTGAACATTTCAGCAGCTTAGCGCCTTCCATCAGACGTTCGAAGTCATAAGTCACGGTCTTGGCAGCAATTGCGCCTTCCATGCCTTTAACAATCAGGTCAGCCGCTTCGAACCATTCCATATGACGCAGCATCATCTCTGCGGACAGGATGATAGAACCCGGGTTCACTTTGTCCTGGCCTGCATATTTTGGTGCAGTACCGTGGGTCGCTTCGAACAGTGCACACTCGTCACCGATGTTCGCGCCCGGGGCAATACCGATACCACCAACCTGTGCAGCCAGAGCATCGGAGATGTAGTCACCGTTCAGGTTCATACAGGCGATCACGTCGTATTCAGCAGGACGCAGCAGGATCTGCTGCAGGAATGCATCGGCGATCACATCTTTAATGATGATCTCTTTACCGGTGTTAGGGTTCTTGATCTTCTGCCACGGGCCACCGTCGATCAGCTCACCACCGAACTCTTCCGCCGCCAGCTGGTAACCCCAGTCTTTGAACGCGCCTTCGGTGAACTTCATGATGTTGCCTTTGTGAACCAGGGTCACAGAGTCACGGTCGTTGGTGATAGCGTATTCGATTGCCGCACGTACCAGACGTTTGGTGCCTTCTTCGGAGCACGGCTTGATGCCGATACCGCAATGCTCAGGGAAGCGAATTTTCTTCACGCCCATCTCTTCACGCAGGAATTTAATCACTTTTTCTGCATCAGCAGAGTCTGCTTTCCATTCGATACCCGCGTAGATGTCTTCTGCGTTTTCGCGGAAGATAACCATGTCGGTCAGTTCAGGGTGCTTAACCGGGCTTGGGGTGCCCTGGTAGTAACGAACCGGACGCAGACACACGTACAGATCCAGCTCCTGCCGCAGCGCCACGTTCAGGGAACGAATACCGCCGCCAACTGGCGTGGTCAGAGGGCCTTTAATAGCAACACGGTAGTCGCGAATCAGGTCCAGCGTTTCAGCTGGCAGCCAAACGTCCTGGCCATAAACTTGAGTAGATTTTTCACCGGTGTAAATTTCCATCCAGGAAATTTTACGCTCGCCTTTGTAGGCTTTCTCAACAGCGGCATCAACCACTTTCAGCATTGCCGGGGTAACGTCTACACCGATACCGTCACCTTCAATGAACGGGATAATCGGGTTGTGAGGAACGTTAATCTTGCCGTTTTGCAGGGTGATCTTTTTACCTTCCGCCGGAACAACTACTTTGCTTTCCATTAACCTCTCCTTCGAGCGCTTCTGGTTGTTACTGATCTTATGTTAATAAATTGTAATGAGCCTTTCGATAGTACCTGATTGTCCGACGCCATGAAAGGTCTTCGTTATTAGGCTATAATGCGGCAATTGATAGAGCCTGAAAATACCATGAAGAAAACTTCTTTTAGAAATCACCGGGTTGAGCGATTCAGCTCGCGACAAGCTACCAAAAAATCGCCGAAAAACCAGCCAAAGCGGGTTATTTTGTTCAATAAACCCTACGATGTTTTGCCGCAGTTTACCGATGAAGCCGGGCGCAGCACGCTGAAGGATTACATTCCTGTTCAGGGAGTATACGCAGCCGGCCGTCTGGATCGGGACAGCGAAGGGCTACTGGTGTTAACGAACGATGGCGCGTTACAGGCGAAGCTCACCCAGCCAGGCAAACGCACCGGGAAAATCTACTTCGTACAGGTTGAAGGCGAACCTGATGAGGAGACACTGGCGAAATTACGTCATGGCGTAACCTTAAACGATGGTCCAACCTTACCTGCAGGTATCGAACGCGTTAGCGAGCCTGAATGGCTATGGCCGCGCAATCCCCCTATTCGCGAGCGCAAATCGATTCCGACAAGCTGGCTCAAAATCACCCTTTACGAAGGCCGCAACCGTCAGGTTCGCCGGATGACCGCACACGTGGGCTTCCCCACTCTGCGGCTTATCCGCTATGCCACGGGCAGCTACACGCTGGATACCCTGGCTAACGGCGAATGGCGAGACGTTGCCCTTTAAGGAGTCACTATGTTTAAACCTCATGTCACCGTCGCCTGCGTGGTTCACGCGCAGGGTAAATTCCTGGTTGTGGAAGAGAGCATCAACGGTAAGGCGCTGTGGAACCAACCAGCCGGACATCTCGAAGAGAACGAAACGCTGCTGCAGGCCGCCACGCGCGAGCTGTGGGAAGAGACGGGTATCCACGCCCGGCCTCAACACTTCATTCGCCTGCACCAGTGGATTGCACCTGACCATACCCCCTTCCTGCGCTTTTTATTTGCCGTCGAGCTTAGCGAAACGTGCGCCACTGAGCCGCAGGATAACGATATCGATCGCTGCCTGTGGGTCACTGCCGAAGAGATCCTGAATGCGCCAAACCTGCGCTCGCCGCTGGTCGCCGAAAGCATCCGCTGCTGGCAGTCTGCCGGTCGCTTACCGCTTGATGTCATCGGAGAATTTAACTGGCCGTTTACAGAGGGTGTCAATGGTGGGGGGGCGTGATAGAATACGCCGCCTTGAAGTTCAATGTCGTGAGTATTCCATGTCAGATAACAGCCAGAAAAAAGTAATCGTCGGCATGTCCGGCGGTGTCGATTCCTCCGTTTCTGCCTACCTGTTGCAACAACAGGGTTATAAGGTTGAGGGCCTGTTCATGAAGAACTGGGAGGAAGATGATGGCGAGGAATACTGTACTGCCGCAGCGGATCTCGCCGATGCGCAGGCCGTGTGCGATAAGCTCGGTATTGAACTGCACACCGTTAACTTTGCCGCAGAATACTGGGACAACGTCTTCGAGCTTTTCCTCGAAGAGTACAAAGCAGGCCGTACTCCGAACCCGGATATTCTGTGCAACAAAGAGATCAAATTTAAAGCCTTCCTGGAATTCGCCGCTGAAGATCTGGGCGCAGATTACATTGCGACCGGTCACTACGTGCGTCGTGCAGATGTGAATGGCAAAAGCCAGCTACTGCGCGGTCTGGACGGCAACAAAGATCAGAGCTACTTCCTCTATACGCTGAGCCACGAACAGATTGCCCAGAGCCTGTTCCCGGTTGGCGAGCTGGAAAAGCCAGAGGTGCGTAAAATCGCCGAAGCGTTGGATCTGATCACCGCGAAGAAAAAAGACTCCACCGGTATCTGCTTTATCGGCGAGCGCAAATTCCGCGAATTCCTTGGTCGCTACCTGCCTGCACAGCCAGGTAAAATTGTCACCGTGGATGGCGACGACATTGGTCAGCATCAGGGGCTGATGTACCACACCCTCGGCCAGCGCAAAGGTCTGGGCATTGGCGGTACCAAAGAAGGTAGCGAAGATCCGTGGTACGTTGTCGACAAAGATGTCGAAAACAATATTCTGATTGTCGCGCAGGGTCATGACCACCCGCGTCTGATGTCCGTTGGGCTAATTGCGCAACAGCTGCACTGGGTCGATCGCGAACCGGTAAAAGGCACCCTGCGCTGCACGGTAAAAACACGCTACCGTCAGACGGATATCCCCTGCACCGTCACCGCACTGGATGACGATCGCATTGAAGTGCATTTCGACGAGCCGGTTGCCGCCGTCACCCCGGGTCAGTCCGCTGTCTTCTACAGTGGCGAAGTCTGCCTGGGTGGTGGGATCATTGAACAGCGCCTGCCGCTGCCTGCTGTTTAACACGATTGCACACATAAAGGAGAGCGTGTGGCGAAGAACTATTATGACATCACCCTGGCGCTGGCGGGAATTTGCCAGTCTGCCCGTCTGGTGCAACAGCTGGCGCATCAGGGTCATTGCGACGCTGACGCGCTGCACGTTTCACTCAACAGCGTTATCGACCTCAACCCTGGCTCGACTCTGGGTGTCTTCGGTGGGAGTGAAACCAATCTTCGCCTCGGTCTTGAAACGTTGCTTGGCGTGCTCAACGCCAGTAGCCGTCAGGGGTTAAACGCGGAGCTGACCCGCTACACGTTAAGCCTGATGGTGCTGGAGCGTAAGCTGAGCGCAGCGAAAGGCGCGCTGGATACGCTCGGTGACCGCATTGCCGGTCTGCAGCGTCAGCTCGACCATTTTGATCTGCAGTCCGAAACGCTGCTGAGCGCAATGGCCGGTATTTATGTAGATGTAATTAGCCCGTTGGGGCCGCGTATTCAGGTTACCGGTTCCCCTGCCGTGCTGCAAAGTCCACAGGTCCAGGCGAAGGTTCGCGCCTCGCTGCTGGCAGGCATTCGCGCCGCAGTCCTGTGGCATCAGGTTGGCGGTGGCCGCCTGCAGTTAATGTTTTCTCGTAATCGCCTGACGACTCAGGCAAAACAAATTCTTGCTCATTGTTAACCTCCCGGAGTTGCGAATTATGGAATTATCCTCACTGACCGCCGTATCCCCTGTCGATGGACGCTACGGCGATAAAGTCAGCGCGCTGCGCGAGATCTTCAGCGAATATGGCCTGCTGAAGTTCCGTGTACAGGTAGAAGTACGCTGGCTGCAAAAGCTGGCCGCCCAGGCAGCAATCAAGGAAGTTCCTGCTTTTGACGCCCAGGCAAACGATTACCTTGATAAAATCGTTGCTGACTTTAATGAAGAAGATGCGGCACGCATTAAGACTATCGAGCGCACCACCAACCACGACGTGAAAGCGGTTGAATACTTCCTGAAAGAGAAAGTCGCGAGCGTTCCTGCGCTGCACGCGGTATCTGAATTCATTCACTTCGCCTGTACTTCAGAAGATATCAACAACCTGTCTCATGCGCTGATGCTCTCTACCGCGCGCAAAGACGTGGTGCTGCCATACTGGCGTAAAATCATTGATGCGGTGAAAGCATTGTCCGTGGAATACCGCGACATCCCTCTGCTTTCCCGTACTCACGGCCAGCCAGCGACCCCATCCACGATGGGTAAAGAGATGGCGAACGTGGCGTACCGTATGGAACGTCAGTATCGTCAGCTGGAGCAGGTTGAAATTCTGGGTAAAATCAACGGCGCGGTCGGTAACTATAACGCCCACGTCGCCGCGTACCCGGAAGTGGACTGGCACCAGTTCAGCGAAGAGTTCGTGACCTCTCTGGGCATTCAGTGGAACCCGTACACCACCCAGATTGAGCCGCACGACTATATCGCAGAGCTGTTTGACTGCGTTGCGCGCTTCAACACCATTCTGATCGACTTCGATCGTGACGTGTGGGGTTACATCGCGCTGAACCACTTCAAACAGAAAACCATCGCCGGTGAAATCGGCTCTTCTACCATGCCGCATAAAGTGAACCCAATTGACTTCGAAAACTCCGAAGGCAACCTGGGTCTGGCGAACGCCGTGCTGCAGCATATGGCGAGCAAACTGCCGGTTTCCCGCTGGCAGCGCGACCTGACCGACTCCACCGTACTGCGTAACCTGGGCGTTGGCATTGGTTATGCGCTGATCGCGTACCAATCCACCCTGAAAGGTGTGAGCAAACTGGAAGTGAACCGTGACCGTCTGCTGGACGAACTGGATCACAACTGGGAAGTTCTGGCAGAGCCGATCCAGACCGTAATGCGTCGTTATGGCATCGAAAAACCGTACGAAAAACTGAAAGAGCTGACCCGCGGTAAGCGCGTTGACGCCGAAGGCATGAAACAGTTTATCGACAGTCTCGAACTGCCAGAAGAAGAGAAAACGCGCCTGAAAGCGATGACGCCAGCAAACTACATTGGCCGCGCAATGACGATGGTCGACGAGCTGAAGTAATTCCCCTCCCCCCTTTCCGCCCGGAAAGGGGGTTGCTTTTCCCCGGTTTACTCAATGTTTATCCCCACAACAACATAATCAGCGTTAAACTATTCATACCATTCATATAGGGAGAAAAGATGATGCGCGTACTGGTTGTTGAGGATAACGCATTGCTACGCCATCACCTGAAGGTTCAGCTTCAGGAGATGGGACATCAGGTAGACGATGCCGAAGATGCAAAAGAAGCCGACTATTATCTCAATGAACACATACCGGATATCGCCATCGTCGACTTAGGGTTACCTGATGAAGATGGCCTGTCGTTGATTCGTCGCTGGCGCAACCATGACGTCTCTCTTCCGGTGCTGGTGTTGACCGCCCGTGAAGGCTGGCAGGACAAAGTTGAAGTGCTGAGCGCGGGTGCGGATGATTACGTCACCAAGCCATTCCACATTGAAGAGGTGGCCGCACGCATGCAGGCACTGTTGCGCCGCAACAGCGGGCTGGCTTCACAGGTTATATCCATCCCACCTTTCCAGGTTGACCTCTCCCGTCGAGAGTTCTCGATTAACGATGAAGCGATCAAACTGACGGCGTTCGAATACACCATCATGGAAACGCTGATCCGCAACAGCGGTAAAGTGGTGAGCAAAGACTCCCTGATGCTCCAGCTTTACCCGGATGCCGAGCTGCGTGAAAGTCACACTATTGATGTGCTGATGGGTCGCCTGCGTAAGAAAATCCAGGCGCAGTATCCACAGGATGTGATCACGACCGTGCGTGGTCAGGGTTACCTGTTTGAATTACGCTAAATGAAACGGATTTTTCGCCACATTCTGCCCCTTTCGCTGCGGGTTCGCTTTTTACTGGCGACGGCCGCCGTTGTGCTGGTGCTGTCTCTCTCTTATGGCATGGTGGCACTGGTTGGCTACAGCGTCAGTTTTGATAAAACGACCTTTCGCCTGCTGCGTGGTGAAAGCAACCTGTTTTATACCCTGGCGAAGTGGGAAAATAACCACATCACCGTCGATATGCCGGAAAACCTGAACCAGCAAAGTCCGACGCTGGCGCTTATCTACGATGAAAAGGGAACGCTACTCTGGACACAGCGTAACGTTCCGTGGCTGGTAAAAAGCATCCAACCGGAATGGCTCAAAACCAACGGATTCCATGAAATTGAAGCCGATCTCAACACCACCAGCACACTGATACGTGAGGATCGCTCTCTCCAGCAAAAACTGAATGAGATCCGCGCTGATAACGCCGACATGGAGATGACGCACTCCGTCGCGATCAACATCTACCCGGCGACGATGGGCATGCCACAGTTGACTATCGTGGTGGTCGATACCATACCGGTCGAGCTTAAACGTTCTTACATGGTCTGGAACTGGTTCGTGTACGTTCTGGCCGCTAACCTGCTGCTGGTGATCCCGCTATTGTGGGTCGCAGCGTGGTGGAGTTTGCGTCCGATTGAATCGCTGGCGAAAGAGGTTCGCGAGCTGGAGGAACATCACCGCGAGAAGCTCAATCCGGAAACAACGCGCGAACTGACCAGTCTGGTACGTAACCTTAACCGTCTGCTGAAAAGCGAGCGCGAGCGCTATGATAAGTACCGCACTACCCTTACCGACCTTACTCACAGCCTGAAAACGCCCCTTGCAGTGATGCAAAGCACCCTGCGTTCAATGCGCAGTTCAAAGCTTAGCGTCGACGATGCAGAGCCGGTGATGCTGGAGCAAATCAGCCGTATCTCACAGCAAATTGGCTATTATCTGCACCGTGCCAGTATGCGTTCCGGTAGTGCCCTGTTAAGCCGTGAACTACATCCGGTGGCACCTTTACTGGATAGCCTCACCTCTGCGCTCAATAAGGTTTACCAGCGTAAAGGGGTGAATATCAGTCTCGATATCTCGCCGGAAATCAGCTTTGTCGGTGAAAAAAATGATTTCATGGAAGTGATGGGTAATCTGCTCGACAACGCCTGTAAATACTGTCTGGAGTTTGTGGAAGTCACCGCGCGTCAGACGGATAACGAGTTACATATTATCGTTGAGGATGATGGCCCCGGTATTCCGCACAACAAACGTGATGTCGTGTTCGATCGCGGTCAGCGCGCGGATACGTTGCGCCCCGGCCAGGGCGTTGGGTTATCCGTCGCCCGTGAGATTGTCGATCAATACGACGGTAACATAGACGCCGGTGAAAGCTTGCTGGGCGGAGCCAGAATGGAGGTCATTTTTGGTCGTCAGCAGCCCACATCGAACGATAGTTAACCCATTATGTGAAAAATGCGAGGATCTCGCACCCAGGCTCCTGAGCTTCCGTTATAATCCGACTCAGTAAGAGCCTGCGGAATAAAAAAGATGGATTATCACTTAACACTTAACTGGCCCGACTTTATTGAACGTTACTGGCAGAAACGCCCGGTCGTTCTGAAACGCGGATTCAGCAATTTTGTCGACCCTATCTCCCCTGATGAGCTGGCGGGTCTGGCAATGGAAAATGAAGTGGACAGCCGCCTGGTCAGCCACCAGGACGGGAAGTGGCAGGTCAGCCACGGTCCTTTCGAAAGCTACGATCACCTGGGTGAAAACAACTGGTCTTTACTGGTTCAGGCGGTCAACCACTGGCACGAACCAACCGCTGCCTTGATGCGCCCATTCCGCGCCCTGCCTGACTGGCGAATGGACGATCTGATGATCTCCTTCTCCGTGCCTGGCGGTGGCGTTGGCCCGCATCTGGATCAGTATGACGTGTTTATCATTCAGGGTACCGGACGCCGCCGCTGGCGCGTGGGTGAAAAAGTGCCGATGAAACAGCACTGCCCGCATCCTGACCTGCTTCAGGTTGATCCGTTTGAAGGCATTATCGACGAAGAGCTGGAGCCGGGTGATATTCTCTATATTCCACCAGGCTTCCCGCATGAAGGCTATTCGCTGGAAAATTCCCTGAACTATTCTGTCGGGTTCCGCGCACCAAGCGGGCGAGAGATGATCAGTGGCTTTGCCGACTACGTTCTGCAACGCGAGCTGGGCAGCCATCGTTACAGCGATCCGGATGTGCCTGCCCGCGAGCACCCGGCAGACATTCTGCCAGAGGAGCTGGATAAGCTGCGCGGCATGATGCTGGATCTGATCAACGAACCTGAGCATTTCAGACAGTGGTTTGGTGAATTTGTCAGCCAGTCGCGCCACGAGCTGGACGTCGCGCCACCAGAGCCACCGTATCAGGCCGATGAGATTTATGATGCACTGCAGCAGGGCGATAAACTGATTCGTCTGGGCGGGTTACGCGTACTGCGTATTGGTGAGGACGTCTTCGTCAACGGCGAGAAGCTTGATTCTCCGCACCGTCCGGCGCTGGATGCCATCGCCAGCCATCTGACGTTGACTGCCGATATCTTTGGTGATGCGCTGGAAGATCCGTCATTCCTCGCCATGTTAGCCGCACTGGTGAACAGCGGGTACTGGTTCTTCGAGGACTAAATCACCTGATCTTGCCCGGTGGTGCTACGCCACCGGGCGTTTTATCATCGATTCGCCGTCAACTCTGCGATCCGCACAATCACCTTCACCGCTTTTTCCATCCCCTCCAGCGTCACGAACTCATGCTTGCCGTGGTAGTTATAACCGCCGGTAAACAGGTTCGGGCATGGCAGCCCCATAAACGACAGTTGCGAACCATCGGTGCCACCGCGAATAGGTTTCAGTAACGGTTCGATGTCGCAATCTCGCATCGCCTGCTGTGCGATATCGAGGATATGCGGGTGCTCCATCACTTTATCGCGCATATTGTAATAGCTGTCTTCGATGATCAGCTCAATGTAGCAATCCGGGTGCAGCCCCTTGCCGACCTTCTTCGCAATTTCCATCATCTTGCGCTTGCGCGCCTCAAAGGCTTTGCGATCAAAATCGCGCACGATGTAGTGCATCTGCGCACTGTCCACCGTGCCCTTGATGCTGGTCAGATGATAGAAACCTTCGTACCCTTCAGTCAGCTCCGGGCTCTCTTCTGCTGGCACTTCCGCATGAATGCGGGAAGCCAGCGACAGCGCGTTCACCATCACCCCTTTTGCAGAGCCAGGATGGACATTGTTTCCCACAATTTTGATGGTGACCGACGCCGCGTTGAAGTTTTCATACTCCAGCTCCCCCACACCACCACCGTCAACGGTATAGGCCCACTTCGCATCAAAGGCGTCAACGTCGAAGTGCTTCGCGCCCTTGCCTACCTCTTCATCCGGCGTAAACGCCACACGAATATCACCATGCGGAATATTTTTGCCTTTTAGCACCGCCAGTGCGGTCATGATCTCGGCAATACCCGCTTTATCATCAGCCCCCAGCAACGTTTTACCATCGGTGGTGATCAGCGTCTGGCCAAACAACTGGTGCAGAACCGGGAACATCACCGGTGACAGCACTTCATCACCAATCCCCAGGGCAATGTCTCCACCGCGATAATTTTCAACAATCTGTGGGTTCACATGCTTACCGCTAAAATCCGGTGAGGTGTCAACATGAGAGATAAAGCCGATCGCCGGGATATCCCCGGAGACATTTGCCGGCAGCGTTCCCATCACAGTGCCTTTCTCGCTTAGCGTGACGTTGACCAGCCCTTGTGCTTCAAGCTGCTCTTTGAGCAGGTTTAATAACTTCCACTGGCCTTCGGTGCTCGGCACCTGTCGGACACCCGGTTTAGATTGGGTATCCAGCGAAACGTACTGTAAAAAACGCTCAAGTAATTTATCCATGCAGTCACCCTCACTATTCGTGACAACATTATCAATAACCATCAAAACGCAAATATTGCGTCAGGTCACTTTTATCCCGCAAACGAGAACTTTTTACGTTTATATCTTTATGCGTTAATAAATGTAGCTTATAGATCAGTGACAAGGATTGGCGATTGCAGGGGATTGCCGTAGAATGTCCGCCCTCATTACGCGTCACCAGGGTGGTTACGGTTACACACAAACCCCGCTTCAGTCTGCTGCCTGAGGCGTTTATATGGGACAGCACAAAAATTGAATACACAACGCCGTTCACGTTCACCGCTAGTGCAACTGGAACGAATTTGTAAAAGTTTTGATGGTAAAGCAGTGATCTCCGATCTCAGCCTGACCATCAATGATGGTGAGTTTCTCACGCTACTTGGCCCTTCTGGCTGCGGTAAGACAACTGTACTGCGCCTTATCGCCGGGCTGGAAAACGTTGATAACGGCCTTATCCATCTTGAAAACCAGGACATTACCCAGGTTCCCGCCGAAAATCGCCACGTTAATACCGTCTTTCAAAGTTATGCGTTGTTCCCGCACATGACCGTGTTTGAGAACGTAGCGTTTGGCCTGCGGATGCAAAAAACACCGGCAAAAGACATTCCCGCGCGCGTTACCGAAGCACTGCGTATGGTTCAGCTGGAGGAGTTTGCTCAGCGTAACCCCCACCAGCTTTCCGGCGGCCAGCAACAGCGTGTGGCCATCGCGCGTGCAGTGGTCAATAAACCGCGCTTGCTGCTGCTGGATGAATCGCTTTCCGCACTGGATTACAAACTGCGCAAGCAGATGCAGAACGAACTGAAAGCCTTACAGCGCAAACTGGGTATCACCTTTGTCTTTGTCACCCACGATCAAGAGGAAGCGCTGACCATGTCAGACCGCATCGTCGTGATGCGTGACGGCAAAATCGAGCAGGACGGTACCCCGCGCGAAATCTATGAAGAGCCGAAAAACCTGTTTGTAGCGAGCTTCATTGGCGAAATCAATATCTTCAACGCTACAGTCATTGAACGTCTGGATGAAGAGCGCGTTCGAGCCCGTGTCGAAGGCCACGAGTGCAATATCACCGTTAACTTTGCCGTTGAAAAGGGGCAAAAGCTCAACGTTCTGCTGCGCCCGGAAGACCTGCGTGTTGATGAAATTCACGGCAGTGACGATGCCGACGGTCTTATCGGCTATATCCGCGAGCGGAACTATAAGGGGATGACGCTGGAGTCCGTCGTCGAACTGGAAAACGGTAAGATGGTTCTCGTCAGCGAATTCTTTAACGAAGATGACCCGGACTTTGACCACTCTCTTGATCAAAAAATGGTCATCAACTGGGTAGAAAGCTGGGAGGTTGTACTGGCTGATGAAGAACACAAGTAAATTCCAGAATGTGGTGATTGCCACTATCGTCGGTTGGCTTGTGTTGTTTGTCTTTTTACCCAACCTGATGATCATCGCGACCAGCTTCCTGACCCGCGACGATACCCGTTTCGTTCAGTTGGTCTTTACGCTGGAGAACTACTCGCGCCTGCTCGACCCGCTCTATTTTGACGTGCTCCTGCACTCGCTCAGTATGGCGCTGATAGCCACCGTTGCCTGTCTGGTGCTGGGTTATCCTTTCGCGTGGTTCCTCGCGCGTCTGCCGAAAAAGATACGCCCACTGCTGTTATTTTTACTGATTGTGCCTTTCTGGACCAACTCGTTAATCCGCATCTACGGCCTGAAAATCTTCCTCAGCACGAAGGGATATCTGAACGAGTTCCTGCTGTGGCTGGGGGTGATTGATACACCAATCCGCATCATGTTCACCCCGGGAGCGGTGATTATCGGTCTGGTCTATATTCTGCTGCCGTTTATGGTGATGCCGCTCTACTCCAGCATCGAAAAACTCGATAAGCCGCTGCTGGAAGCAGCGAAAGATCTGGGTGCCAGTAAATTGCAGACCTTTATTCGTATCGTGATCCCGCTGACCATGCCCGGCATTATCGCCGGTTGTCTGCTGGTGATGCTGCCCGCAATGGGTTTGTTCTACGTTTCTGACCTGATGGGCGGGGCAAAAAACCTGCTCATCGGTAACGTGATTAAGAGCCAGTTCCTGAACATCCGTGACTGGCCATTTGGCTCCGCCACCAGCATTACGCTGACGGTGGTGATGGGTCTGATGCTGCTGGTGTACTGGCGAGCCTCGCGCTTGCTGAACAAAAGGGTGGAACTCGAATGATCGGCCGACTGCTTCGCGGCGGTTTTATGGCCGCCATTTATGCATATCTCTATATCCCGATTATCATTTTGATCGTGAACTCGTTTAACAGCTCACGCTTTGGGATCAACTGGCAAGGGTTTACCACCAACTGGTACAGCCTGCTGATGAACAATGATAGCCTGCTGCAGGCCGCTCAACACTCGCTGACGATGGCGATTTTCTCCGCCACCTTTGCCACGCTGATCGGCTCACTCACCGCCGTGGCGTTGTATCGCTATCAATTTCGTGGCAAGCCGTTCGTCAGCGGCATGCTGTTTGTCGTGATGATGTCACCAGATATTGTGATGGCGATTTCCCTGCTGGTGCTATTTATGCTGCTGGGCGTACAGCTGGGATTCTGGTCGCTGCTGTTTTCCCACATCACGTTCTGCCTGCCGTTTGTCGTGGTAACCGTTTTCGCACGCCTGAAAGGGTTCGACGTGCGAATGCTGGAGGCGGCGAAAGATCTGGGGGCCAGCGAGATGACCATCCTGCGTAAAATCATCCTGCCGCTGGCGATGCCTGCGGTGGCTGCCGGGTGGTTGCTCAGCTTTACCCTGTCGATGGATGACGTCGTGGTCTCCTCTTTCGTGACCGGGCCAGGCTATGAGATTCTGCCACTGAAGATCTATTCAATGGTCAAAGTTGGCGTTTCGCCCGAGGTGAACGCGCTGGCGACGATTCTGCTGGTATTATCGCTGGTTATGGTGGTTGCCAGCCAGGTTATTGCGCGTGACAAAACAAAATCTCTGGGGACTTTAAAATGAAAAAAATGCTTGCCGCTGCAGCACTGGTGCTCGGTATGGGTACTGCGCATGCTGATGACAGCAAAACGCTCTATTTCTACAACTGGACTGAGTATGTGCCGCCAGGCCTGCTGGAACAGTTCACAAAAGAGACGGGTATCAAGGTTATCTATTCCACCTACGAGTCGAATGAAACCATGTACGCCAAGCTCAAAACCTACAAAAACGGCGCGTATGATCTGGTGGTTCCCTCAACCTATTTCGTCGATAAAATGCGCAAAGAGGGCATGATCCAGAAGATCGACAAAACGAAGCTGACTAACTTCAGCAACCTCGATCCGGAGATGCTCAATAAACCGTTTGATCCGAATAATGACTACTCTATTCCGTATATCTGGGGCGCGACGGCTATTGGCATCAACAGTGACGCCATCGACCCTAAAACCGTCACCCGTTGGGCCGATCTGTGGAAACCGGAATACAAAAGTAGCCTGCTGCTCACTGACGACGCCCGCGAAGTGTTCCAGATTGCACTGCGTAAGCTGGGTTACTCTGGCAACACCACGGATCCAAAAGAAATTGAAGCGGCCTATTATGAGCTGAAAAAGCTGATGCCTAACGTGGCAGCGTTCAACTCCGATAACCCGGCAAACCCGTATATGGAAGGCGAAGTGAACCTGGGTATGGTGTGGAACGGCTCCGCGTATGTTGCACGCCAGGCCGGTACACCGCTGGAAGTCGTCTGGCCGAAAGAAGGTGGGATCTTCTGGATGGACAGCCTCTCTATTCCGTCAAATGCGAAAAATGTAGAGGGTGCTCTGAAGCTGATTAACTTCCTTCTGCGCCCGGATGTGGCGAAACAGGTTGCCGAGACTATTGGCTACCCAACGCCAAATCTGGCAGCGCGTAAGCTGCTCAGCCCGGCGGTCGCGAACGATAAATCGCTTTACCCGGATGCGCAAATCATCAGTAAAGGGGAGTGGCAGAACGACGTCGGTGATGCCAGTCGTCTTTACGAAGAGTATTACCAGAAGTTAAAAGCGGGCCGCTAAGCCGTGTCGCACACGTCCTCACGTCGCACAGGCGGCGTGAGGACCGATTAACTGGCTGCATTCTCCCCTGCCCAGATCGTTGCCACTCGCATGGCCCCGACAACATCCTCATCCGACAGACCCAACACGTTACACATTCTGGTCGCCTCATCCCACTCCTGCTGTTCATAGTAGCGGCAAAGCGTAACGATGTCGGCTAACAGCCCTTCCTGATGGCACAACGCATTGCTCACACTCTGTGGCACGGCAATTTGCTTCATTAACTCAGTCATCGGCAGTTCAAGGATAGTATCGAGCAACGAGAACAGGCCGCACAGGAACGCATTTTCAGCCTGCGTCGGCTCCCCCATTTTCTCGGTGATCAGTTCACAAAATTTCCCTCGCATCATACTCAGAGGGTAAAGCTCGTTAACGGTATCATTACCCGCGCTGGCCAGCACCACGACCGCAACAAATCTTCTGAGCTGGTTCTCACCGAGATACCTAAGCACTTCACTTAGCGTTAACTTACTAAAATTACAGGCACTACAGTATTTAAATGCGGTATGTTTCATATACCGCATGATTTTATAGGACAAAGTGAGGTCTGTTTTAATCAGCGACTCGATAATCCGGAAATCGGGTTTGTTGCGTCCTATTTCCATCTGCAGACGAAAAATTGCGAGCTGGTTTTGCGATAACCGCTTATATTTTATGATCTCCGGGCGGCAGAAAAAGTAACCCTGAAACAGAGAAAAACCTGCATCGCGGTATTTTTTGAATTCCTCTTTAGTCTCAACTTTTTCAGCGAGATACTTAATATGTCCGGTCAGCTTTTTACGCTGTTGCAAATAATTTTCAATTTGCTCTAAGGTATTATTTCTGACATCGAATTTCAGTATGGAAATATAGGGTAAAAAAACATCCCATTCAGGTGCAAGGGTGAAATCATCCAACGCAAAGCGATATCCGTGGGCATTCATCTCTTTCACGGCCTGCAATAATTCGTCTCCCGGGACAGCATCCTCGAGGATCTCAACAACCACGTTATCTTTATCCAGCGCTTCTCCGCTGCGATCGATTACCATTCGGGAAGGGAAATTGATAAACGATGTGTGTGTCCCAGCAATCTGCTGAGACGGGACACATAAAAACTGGTCAGAAATCATCCTGGATGTTGCATATTCCGCCGACACATCCGGAAAACGGTTTGTCATCCCATCCCTGAAAAGCAGCTCATACGCCACTGTATTCATATCCGTGTTAAAAATGGGTTGTCTCGCGATAAATGCGTACATATCCCATCCTCCTCATCGTTTTTATATTTATTAGCATCTTCTTTTTACACGAGTATAACGAGCATTATCGAGCGCTATTTTGATTTATTGCACAAAACATTAGCAACCACACTAATCAAAAGGAATTGCATTCTCAAAATTTAAATTAAATTTATCCCGCACTCTACAGAAAAATGGAGATATATCCGATAAATGATCTGTACATGCCCGGTATGTGCGACATTCCTGGAGAAAAGAGTGAAGAACGCTATGATCCAAAAACGAAAATTAAGTGTCAAAACATTGATGCTGTTATCTATTTTTATCACCGTGACGGTAGGCTTTACGGCAACGATCGGTTTTATGATGTGGCAATGGATGGCTCAGCAAGAGGTTCTGGCCAAAAAGCACATCCAGCAAATTGCGCAAGTTCAGTCTTTACAGGTCAGTAAGCAGATGGATTCAGCCCTGACAGCCGCCCGGGATATCGGCAACAGCGCCCTTGCGTTGCGTGACGCGGGAATGGCTGACCGACAGGGGTTAAACCAGCTGCTCACGCATTATCTCACCGCGCACGGCAATTTTTTGTCCATGTCGATGGCGTTTGAACCCAACGCCTTCGATGGCAAAGATGCCACTTTTGCCGGTCAGAGCGGTGAAGATCCGGCAGGACGTTACGCCCGCTACGTCGACCGCGATACCACGGGAAAACCCGCGTTACACCTGCTGACTGATATAGAAACGCCGGGCAGCGGTGATTACTATCTGTTGCCGAAGCAGCGACAAAAAGACGTCATCATCGAGCCCTATATTTACCCCTACAACGGCGTTGACGTGATGCTCACGTCGATTGCTGCACCCATCATGCACGATGGTCAGTTCCTGGGGTCAGTAACATCCGACTTCTCACTGGCCACGCTGCAGACGATGATCGGTGCGATTAAACCCTGGAACAACACAGGCTATGCCCTGCTCCTCTCAGCAGGCAACACCGTGGTTTCCAGCCCGGATAAACGGGCCGTGGGTAAGCCTTATGCAGGTAAAATTGCCGGTAACGACGTCATCCGCGTTCCCGATCCTCTTCTGAAGGAAGAGGTGTTTATTACCTGGCAATCCATCAATATCGGCAACAGTGAAACGCCGTGGAAGCTGGCCATCGTCACACCGGTCAGCGAAGTGATGGCCGAGGCAAGGCAGTTTTTGCTGAAAGCCATCATCCTGATGGTGTTAAGTATCGTGGTGGTTAGCCTGGTGATGGCACAGATCTTTACCCGCAAAGTTGACCGCCCGGTTGGTGGTGAGCCGGCTGATGCCGCCGGTATTGCGCTGGCCGTTGCACGGGGTGATTTAAATAACGTTATCCCGGTTCGGGCTGGCGATACCCGCAGCATTTTCTACGCCCTGCATACCATGCAGATGCAGCTCAGACGCATCGTCGACAACATCAACGAGGCCAGTCACACTGTCCACGGCGGCACCAGCGAAATTTCGGCGGGTAACCTTGATCTGGCCTCGCGTACCGAAGAACAGGCGGCGGCGATTGTTGAGACAGCAGCCAGCATGGAAGAAATTTCAGCCACGGTGAAAAATAACGCCGACAATGCCCACAAGGCGACACGTCTGACCGACCATGCGGCCACGATCGCCGGTCGGGGTGAAACGCTGGTGAACGAGGTCGTGGACGTGATTGCCGAAATAGACGAGAGCGCCCGTAAAATCGGCGAGATCAACAGCATTGTGGACGGTATTGCCTTCCAGACCAATATTCTGGCACTGAACGCTGCCGTGGAAGCAGCCCGGGCGGGCGAACAGGGACGCGGGTTTGCCGTGGTGGCTGGTGAAGTCCGCAATCTTGCCCAGCGGAGCGCCAACGCGGCCAAAGAGATCTCACATCTGATTGCGGAGTCGTCGAGCCGCGTCAGCAAAGGCGTTGAACTGGTTAATGAAACCGGTGGCATGATGAAGCAGGTCATCGAGGCCGTGTCGCATGTGCACCTGGTGATTAACGAAATTGTTCAGGCGCTGGACGAGCAGAACCGGGGGATTAGTCAGGTCAGCACCGCCGTCAATCAGATGGACAGCACCACTCAGCAGAATGCGTCACTGGTGCAGCAGATTTCAGCCGCAGCACTGTCGCTGGACGAGCAGGCGAAATCACTGGAGAAAACGCTGGCATTCTTTAATTCATAACGACAAAGGCACCCGGTAAAACGGGTGCCTTTTTACGGTTACAGCCCTTTCAGCAGCTTATCGACAAATTCCGGTACCACTTGACTTGCCAGGCCATAGTGCTTCTCTTCAAACTCGCTCCCAACCTGGCTCGGCTCAAGATTAAGTTCTACCGTGTGAGCACCATGTAGCCGCGCTTCGTGTACAAAACCTGCTGCCGGATAGACATGGCCTGAGGTGCCAATAGCAATAAACACGTCCGCCATTGCCAGCGCACTGTAGATATCATCCATCCCCAGCGGCATTTCACCAAACCAGACCACGTGTGGGCGCAGGCGCGAAGGGAACTGACAGCAATGGCACCGGTCTTCCTCCAGCACATCCTCCTTCCAGTCCAGCACCTGACCGCTCCAGGCGCAGCGCACCTTCAGCAGTTCACCGTGCATATGGATGATGTTCCGGTTACCCGCTCGCTCATGCAGGTTGTCGATATTCTGCGTGATCAGCAGAAAACGATCCCCCAGCGCCTCTTCCAGTTGCGCAAGTGCCAGATGCGCCGCATTCGGCGCAACCTCCGGTTGCTGAAGCTGACGACGACGGGCGTTATAAAACGCCTGCACCAGCTCCGGATCGCGGGCGAAGCCTTCCGGCGTCGCCACATCCTCGACACGATGCTCTTCCCACAGCCCATCCGTCGCACGGAAGGTACGAATACCAGATTCGGCAGAGATCCCCGCACCGGTCAGGACCACCACTCTGGGTTTATCCATCGCTTCCGGCATCATTCTGTCCCTGAAAAAAATCCGCTGGCGCAAGCGCTCACGTAAGCGGCGTTTATTTTTGCGAAAACGGCTGAGTCGACCTAACCGACGCGACAGCATAGTAACCTCGTAAACTAATCGGTGAGATGAAGGAATGCGGCTCCGCGCATGCCTCCTGCGTCCCCGTGCCGCGCGCGTTCAATACGCGGCACGTGGGCGACCGGCAATAAATGTCGGGGCAAACGCCCGGACAACTGTTCCGTAATCGCTGTAAAGTTTGAAAGCCCACCCCCAATCACCAGCAGATCCGGGTCGACAATAGTCAGAATATTCCCCAGACACACCGCCAGCAAATCAAGATAGCGTTCGACGTGTTCACGCGCCTGCGCATCCCCTTGCTCCCACAAGGTAATGATTTGGATGGCTTCAAGTTTCTGATGATAGAAGTGTTCATAAAGCCATGCAAACCCACGGCCTGAAAGATAGTTTTCAATGCAGCCGCGCTGACCACAGCCGCAGCGCGTCAGCGGGAAATCGCGCCCCACCACCTCCAGCGCATCCACCGGCAGGCGGATATGGCCGAATTCACCCGTGATGTAACTGTGCCCGGTAATCGGTTTACCGTTGATGACGATCCCGCCACCGACGCCCGTACCGAGGATCAGCCCCATCACCAGCGGATATTGGCGGAACTCGTCGTCCCAGGCTTCCGAGAGAGCAAAACAGTTGGCATCGTTATCTAAACGCACGTCGCGTTCAAGGAGAACAGAGAGATCGGCGCGCAGCGGTTTACCGCTGGCTGCAGGAACGTTGGCGGCATACAGCGTGCCATCCTCCGTTTCGGGCATTCCCGGAATACCAATGCCGACGCTGCCTTTTACACCAAAACGAGCGTCGGCTTGCGCCACCAGCGCGGCAATGGCCGTTAAAAATTCATCGTAGCTTTCACGCGGGGTGGGAACACGAGTTTCCCACTGCAGTTTGAGGTTTTCATCAAACACGCCCAGCGCAATTTTAGTGCCGCCAATATCAAATCCATAATACATAATGCATTCCTCTTTTGATTCAGCGGCCATACACTTCATCCTTCAAACTGCCTCTGCGTTGGCTTCGTCTGTTCACCCCAGTCACCTACTTAAGTAAGCTTCTGGGGATTCTCAGACTTGCCGCCTTGATCCAGCTTGAATGATTTTGTGTATAAGACAATGAATCATGACGTAATTACTGGCCACTTAATACCCTCGCCGGATCAATTCGGCTTGCGCGACGCGCCGGATACCAGCTTGCCAGCAGACTCAGTAAAAGTGCTGTAACCAGCACATAAATAACGTCCAGCCAGTGCAATTCAGACGGCAGGAAGTCAATAAAATAGATATCACCTGACAGGAACTGGTGGCCAATTAGCTTTTCAATCCCGTTAATGATTGGCGTCAGCTGAAGTGAAACCACCACGCCAATCACCACACCGCACAGGCTGCCAAACAGCCCCGCCAGCAAACCGTACCAGACGAAGATGGCGCGAATAAGACCATCTTTTGCCCCCAGGGTACGCAGCACAGCAATGTCACCGCTCTTGTCTTTGACCGCCATCACCAGCGTCGAGACGATATTAAAACACGCCACACCAATCACCAGCACCATCGCCAGGTACATAATGGCGCGGATCATCTGGATATCACGGTACATATACCCGTAAGTGCCAATCCAGCTCTTGATGTAGACATAGTTGTTGGTCACACCACCTGCATCGCGCACCAGTTTGTTGGCGTTAAAGACGTCGTTAACCTTAATGGCAATCCCCGTCACGCTGTCGCCCATGTCCAGATACTGACGCGCATCGTCCATCGGTACCATCGCGAAACTGTGATCGAGCTGGCCGCTCAGTTGAAGAATACCGGTCACGTGCAGACGCACGCGTTTAGGCTGCTGCAGTTTATGGTCGGCGCTGGCGTTCGGGATCATGATGGATACCCAGTCGCCCTGCTTCACCTTGAGCGCATCGGCCACGCCTTTGCCCATGATGATTTGCTGCTCACCGGCCTTAAAACTGGACCACGCGCCATTCTGTACATATTTCGGCAACGCGCTCAGTCGCTCTTCCTGCACCGGGTTTACCCCTTTTACCTGAATGGCGCGCAGGTTAACGCCGCTTTCCACCAGCCCGGTAAAGTTAATATAGGGCGCAGCCGCAGCAATACCCGGCACTTTCTCTACTTTGCTGAGCGCATCGCTCCAGTTTGTCCACGGCTGGTTAACCGGTTCAATTTCACCGTGCGGTACTACCGCCAGAATGCGATTGTTCAGCTCACGCTCAAAACCGTTCATAGCGCTTAAGCCCACAATCAGCACCGCCACGCCAAGCGCAATCCCGATGGTGGAAATGACCGAAATGAGCGACACCATACCGCCGCGGCGGCGGCCACGGCTAAAACGCAACCCGATAAGTAACGATAACGGTGAAGCCATTACTCCGCTCCCATCAGGGTCAGTTCAGCATTCAGATGACCATCACGCATTTCAAGCTGGCGTCCCATACGTTTTGCCAGCTGCAGATCGTGGGTCACGACCAGAAACGCGGTCCCCTGGGAGGCATTCAGTTCACCCAGAAGCTGGAAAATACTGTCCGCATTGCGCGCATCCAGGTTCCCCGTCGGTTCGTCTGCCAGTACCAGGCGTGGGTTATTGACCAGCGCACGGGCAATTGCCACACGCTGACGCTCGCCGCCGGACAGCTCGGACGGACGGTGATTACCGCGATGCCCCAACCCCACGGCTTTCAGCATCTCGCTGGCACGGGTGTTAATTTCTGCGGGTTTCTTCCTGCCAATCAGCAGTGGCATCGCCACGTTTTCCAGCGCAGTGAAATCCGGCAGCAGGTGGTGGAACTGGTAGATAAAGCCCAGCTCACGGTTACGCAGTTCCGCTTTTGCCGCAGAAGACATTTTGCTCATCGGCTGGCCGGAGAAAATCACATCACCTGCCGTTGGGGTATCCAGCCCACCCAGCAGGTGCAACAGGGTACTTTTGCCGGAGCCAGAGCTCCCCACAATCGCCATCATCTCGCCTTCGCCTACGCTGAAGCTCACATTGTGCAGCACGTCGGTCTGCACAGCGCCTTCCTGATAGCGTTTGGACAGGTTGTCGCATTGCAACAGGATCTTATTCATAACGTAAAGCCTCAGCGGGTTGAGTGGCGGCAGCGCGCCAGGAAGGATAAAGCGTAGAAAGCAGCGCAATGGCCATCGCAGCCAGCGCAATACCGATCACCTGCAGCGGTTCGATAGCCACTGGCAGTGCCGCACCATCAAGCAACGCACCGATGATTGGCATTAAGTTGTTAAGCTGGCTGGCAAGCAGCGCCCCCAGCACCGCACCAAGCAGCGCACCGATAATCCCGGCGCTGGCTCCCTGCACCATAAACACGGCCATGATCTGGCGCGGCGTCAGCCCCTGGGTTTGCAGAATGGCGACTTCGCCCTGCTTTTCCATCACCATCAGCCCCAGCGAGGTGATGATGTTAAACGCCGCCACCGCCACAATGAGACTCAACAGCAGCCCCATCATATTCTTTTCCATGCGCACGGCCTGGAACAGCTCGCCCTTACGCTCGCGCCAGTCCTGCCATTTTGTCCCGTCCGGTAATTTTTGCTGGCTGAGGGTATCGACCTTCAGCGGCGCATCAAGCCACAGACGCCAGCCGCTGATGTTCCCTGCGGGGTAACGCATCAGGCGAGATGCATCCTGAATGTTAACCAGCATCTGATAACCGTCGACTTCGCTGTTGGCAGCAAACGTACCAATCACGTTGAACAGACGCTGGCTCGGCAGACGTCCCATCGGTGTAAACTGGCTGGCAGACGGCACCATCACGCGCAGCTGGTCGCCACGGTTGACGCCGAGCTGCCCGGCAAGCTGCTCACCAAGGATCACGTTATATTTACCGGCTTCCAGGTCAGTCTGTTTAACGTTGACCAGGTACGGCGTCAGCGGATCGTTTTGCGCCGGGTCAATACCCAGCATCACGCCTACTGCCACGCTACGTGCGCTTTGCAGCACGACATCGCCCGTCGTGAGCGGAGCCACGCGCGTGACACCCTGTAACTTCGCCGCGCTTTCCGGCAGCTGTTGCGGATTAATAGAACCGTTAGTTGATGATAGAACGGCCTGCGGCATTAGCCCCAGGATGTTGTTTTGCAGCTCGCGCTCAAAGCCATTCATGACGGACAGTACCGTCACTAAAGCCATCACGCCAAGCGTAATGCCAATAGTCGAAAGCCAGGAGACAAAGCGACCGAAACGGTCCGCGGCGCGCCCACGCATGTAACGTAAGCCTATAAAGAGTGCGACAGGTTGGTACATGAAATCCGTCTGTTTGCTGATAGCAGACCCACGAGTATATAAGCGAATCCGTTAAGCGTAAATGACTGAAACCGTAAGCTTTGGTAATCATTATTCCTAAAAATTCAGATAAATCATTGGGCTACTCTTTTAACCTCCCTACAGAAGCCCTCACCTTTTCCGAAAAACGTCCCGATACAGACTGTTACTGATGACCTCCCTCACCTCCTGGGGACGAATCCCTCCCGTGCGGTTCCAGTTTGCTTATGCAAAACGATCGAGGATAATAAAGACATTGCGTATCAGTGATATGCCCCAATACTGTTGGTATATCCATAAGAGACTCTGACATAGCCATGGCTGAACACTATCGTTATTCCTTGCCCGTCAAAGCGGGCGACCAGCGCCAGCTGGGCGAACTCACGGGCGCGGCGTGTGCCACGCTGGTGGCAGAAATCGCTGAGCGCCATCCTGGCCCGGTGGTGCTGGTTGCCCCGGACATGCAAAATGCCCTGCGTCTGCACGACGAAATTCGGCAGTTCACCGATAACCTGGTGTCCAGCCTGGCCGACTGGGAAACGCTGCCCTATGACAGCTTCTCCCCGCATCAGGAGATCATCTCCTCACGTCTGTCGACACTTTATCAATTACCGACCATGCAGCGCGGCGTATTAATCGTCCCGGTGAACACGCTGATGCAGCGCGTTTGCCCACACAGTTATCTGCATGGCCATGCCCTGGTGATGAAAAAAGGCCAGCGCCTGTCGCGCGATGCCCTGCGCGCGCAGCTGGATAGCGCTGGTTATCGCCACGTCGATCAGGTGATGGAGCACGGTGAATACGCCACGCGCGGCGCGCTGCTGGATCTCTATCCGATGGGTAGCGACCAGCCTTATCGCCTGGATTTCTTCGATGATGAAATCGACAGCCTGCGCGTGTTCGATGCTGACACCCAGCGTACGCTGGAAGAAGTGGACTCCATTAACTTGCTGCCCGCCCATGAATTCCCGACGGACAAAACCGCCATCGAGCTGTTCCGCAGCCAGTGGCGTGACAAGTTTGATGTGAAGCGTGACGCCGAACATATTTATCAGCAGGTCAGCAAAGGCACGCTGCCGGCGGGGATCGAATACTGGCAGCCGTTGTTCTTTAACGAACCACTGCCCGCACTGTTTAGCTACTTCCCGGCAAACACGCTGATTGTTAATACCGGTGATGTCGACGCCAGTGCCAGTCGTTTTGAAAGTGAAACGCGCGCCCGCTTTGAAAGTCGGGGCGTGGATCCGATGCGTCCGCTACTGCCGCCGGAAACGCTGTGGCTACGCACTGACGAGCTAAACGCCGAGCTGAAGCGCTGGCCGCGTATGCAGCTCAAAACGGAATCGCTTGCCGACAAAGCGGCCAATACTAATCTGGCGTTCCAGAAATTGCCCGAGCTGGCCGTTCAGGCGCAGCAAAAATCACCGCTGGATAATCTGCGCAAGTTCCTCGAATCCTTTACCGGGCCGGTGGTCTTCTCGGTTGAGAGTGAAGGACGCCGGGAAGCCCTGGGTGAACTGCTCGGGCGGATTAAAGTTGCGCCGAAGCGCATTCTGCGGCTGAGCGAAGCCAGCGGTAATGGGCGTTACCTGATGATCGGTGCCGCCGAGCACGGGTTTATCGATACGCTCAACAACCTGGCGCTGATTTGCGAAAGCGACCTGCTGGGGGAACGCGTGGCGCGTCGCCGTCAGGACAGCCGTCGCACCATCAACCCGGACACGCTGATCCGCAACCTGGCGGAGCTGCACACGGGCCAGCCGATTGTTCACCTCGAACACGGCGTTGGGCGCTATCAGGGGATGACCACGCTTGAAGCGGGTGGCATCAAAGGCGAGTACCTGATGCTGACCTACGCTAACGACGCCAAACTCTATGTCCCGGTATCTTCCCTGCACCTGATCAGCCGCTACGCCGGTGGCGCAGAGGACAATGCACCGCTGCACAAACTGGGCGGTGATGCCTGGGCGCGAGCGCGTCAGAAGGCCGCCGAAAAAGTGCGCGATGTGGCGGCAGAACTGCTGGATATCTACGCCCAGCGCGCAGCCAAAGAAGGCTATGCCTTTAAACACGATAAAGAACAATATCAGCTGTTCTGCGACAGCTTCCCGTTTGAAACCACGCCGGACCAGGCACAGGCTATTAATGCCGTACTGAGCGACATGTGTCAGCCGCTGGCGATGGACAGGCTGGTGTGTGGCGACGTTGGCTTCGGGAAAACCGAAGTGGCGATGCGCGCCGCCTTCCTGGCCGTAGAGAACAACAAGCAGGTTGCGGTGCTGGTGCCGACCACCCTTCTCGCCCAACAGCACTTTGACAACTTCCGCGACCGTTTTGCCAACTGGCCGGTACGCATTGAGATGTTGTCACGTTTTCGCAGTGCCAAAGAGCAAACACACATTCTGGAGCAGGCCAGTGAAGGCAAGATCGATATTTTGATCGGCACCCACAAGCTACTGCAGAGCGATGTGAAATGGAAAGATCTGGGGCTGTTGATTGTGGATGAAGAGCACCGCTTCGGGGTGCGTCATAAAGAGCGCATTAAAGCAATGCGCGCCGATGTCGACATTCTGACCCTGACCGCCACGCCAATTCCGCGTACGCTGAACATGGCGATGAGCGGCATGCGCGATCTGTCGATTATCGCCACCCCGCCAGCGCGCCGTCTGGCGGTGAAGACCTTTGTTCGCGAGTACGACAATCTGGTGGTACGTGAGGCCATTCTGCGTGAAGTGCTGCGTGGTGGGCAGGTTTATTACCTGTACAACGACGTGGAAAATATCCAGAAAGCGGCGGACAGGCTGGCCGAGCTGGTGCCGGAAGCACGCATTGCCATCGGTCATGGGCAGATGCGCGAACGTGAGCTGGAACGGGTGATGAACGACTTCCACCACCAGCGTTTTAACGTGCTGGTGTGTACCACCATCATCGAAACCGGGATCGACATTCCGACAGCGAACACCATCATCATTGAACGCGCGGATCACTTTGGTCTGGCACAGCTACACCAGCTGCGCGGTCGTGTCGGACGTTCACACCACCAGGCGTACGCCTGGCTGCTGACGCCGCATCCGAAAGCAATGACGACCGACGCGCAAAAACGTCTGGAAGCGATCGCCTCGCTGGAAGATCTGGGTGCCGGTTTCGCGCTGGCGACGCACGATCTCGAGATCCGCGGTGCCGGTGAACTACTGGGTGAAGACCAGAGCGGCTCAATGGAAACCATCGGCTTCTCGCTGTATATGGAGCTGCTGGAAAATGCTGTCGATGCTCTGAAGGCCGGGCGTGAACCGTCGCTGGAAGATCTCACCAGCCAGCAAACGGAAGTGGAACTGCGTATGCCTTCCCTGCTGCCGGATGATTTTATCCCGGATGTGAATACCCGCCTGTCGTTCTACAAACGTATTGCCAGTGCGAAAAAAGAAACCGAACTGGAAGAAATTAAGGTCGAGTTGATCGACCGTTTTGGGCTTCTGCCAGATGCCGCGAGAACTCTGCTGGATATTGCGCGGCTGCGGCAACAGGCGCAGAAACTGGGCATTCGCAAGTTCGAAAGCAATGAAAAAGGCGGCATTATTGAGTTCGCCGAGAAAAACCATGTCGACCCGATGTGGCTGATTGGTTTGCTGCAAAAACAGCCGCAGCACTTCCGTCTTGATGGCCCAACGCGCCTCCGCTTTGTTCAGGCGCTGGCGGAGCGTAAAACTCGCATGGACTGGGTGCGTAATTTTATGCGCCAGCTGGAAGAAAACGCTATCGCGTAACGGGCTCTCAATCCCCCCGGTAACACCTGCTGCCGGGGGACTATTTACAAACTCTTTGCACTTCCCCCGATCTTCCCGACATACTCATTCATCATAATTATCATTAACGCCTTATAAAACAATAACCTTATCATTTATATGGATTATGGTAATGATGACCTCTTCGCGTTTTACTCGCTGGATAACCCTGTTTGCGCTGGCCGCAACGGTGGCTATTGCGCTTCCTGCTCGCGCAAACACCTGGCCGCTTCCGCCTGCTGGCAGTAAGGTTGTGGGGGAAAACCGCTTTCATGTGGTTGAAAATAATGGTGGTTCGCTGGAAGCGATTGCCAAAAAATATAACGTCGGCTTTCTGGCACTGCTGCAGGCTAATCCTGGCGTTGACCCTTACGTACCGCGTGCTGGCAGCGTACTGACCATCCCACTACAAACTATTTTGCCGGATGCACCGCGCGAGGGGATCGTAATAAATCTTGCCGAGCTGCGTCTTTACTACTATCCGCCGGGCAAAAACGTCGTCACCGTCTACCCTATCGGCATTGGTCAACTGGGCGGCGATACCCTTACACCAACGATGATCACCACCGTGTCGGACAAACGCGCGAACCCGACCTGGACACCAACGGCCAACATCCGTGCCCGCTATAAAGCGCAGGGGATTGACCTGCCAACTGTTGTACCGGCAGGCCCGGATAACCCAATGGGACACCATGCAATCCGCCTCGCGGCATACGGTGGTGTTTATCTGCTGCACGGAACGAATGCTGATTTTGGCATCGGCATGCGCGTCAGTTCCGGTTGTATTCGTCTGCGTGATGATGATATCAAAACGCTTTACAGCGTGATCGCACCAGGCACCAAAGTGAATATTATCAATACACCGATTAAGGTCTCCGGGGAGCCGGGCGGCATACGCCTGGTCGAAATCCACCAGCCGTTATCGAAGAATATTGGTGATGATCCGCAGACACTGCCAATCAACCTGAATGCGGCAATGATGAGCTTCAAGGCTAATGCCGGCACCGATGGCATCGTGATGGAACGCGCGATGGAAGCGCGTTCCGGTATGCCGACAAATGTCACGCGGTATCACGATACCACTCAACAGTCTATGTAACGCACAACGAAAAACGCCCTGCTCATGCAGGGCGTTTTTGATTGCAGTGGCATAACTGCAGGTTTTGTCGAGCTTATTTATAGATTACAGCAGTACCGTGCAGGGTGTTAGGGCCGGTGACTGAAGTGATACGGAAAGATTTTGCCCCCATTTCGTCAGCTTTTTGCGCCAGCTGATCTTCCAGAGAACTCAGGTTTGTACCTGCGTTTGCGGAGATAGTGCCCACTTTATGCTGATCAGCAGGGGTGGATTGCACTTCAACAGCAGCGAAGCTTGCGAAAGAAAGTGAACTCAGGACAGCAGCAGCGAGCAGGGTTTTTACGTTTTTCATGATTGTTACCTTTAGGCAGATGAATATGAAGGTCGTTAGTTATTTACTTAACGATCGATAGGTAAATGATAGATGTGATCCAGATCACGCGTCAATATGTTTTTTATAACGACCGTTAAATTAATTTAAATTCTCTTATTAATCATATTGATATGATTAATTTATTTTTCAGCAATCAGCACTGGTGGTGGCACACGTTTATTTTTATAATGACTATTCAACAAACCAACAGAGGACCAACGGCAAATGACAACCGATGTCACGAGTTGCGCAAAGAAAAGCCGTGGCCGACCAAAAGTGTTCGACAGGGATGCAGCGCTTGATAAGGCCATGACACTCTTCTGGCAACATGGGTATGAAGCGACGTCGCTTTCCGATCTGGTGGAGGCCACCGGAGCTAAAGCGCCAACGCTGTATGCGGAATTCACGAATAAAGAGGGGCTGTTCAGAGCAGTGCTGGACAGATACATCTCGCGTTTTGCTGCCAAACACGAAGCGCAGCTTTTCTGTGAAGAAAAAAGTGTTGAGCAAGCATTACGGGACTATTTCACCACTGTCGCCACCTGCTTCACCAGCAAAGATACGCCTGCGGGCTGTTTTATGATTAACACCTCCGCCACCCTTGCGGCGTCTTCCAGAGAGATAGCCAACACGGTGAAATCGCGTCATGCCATGCAGGAAGAGACGTTGAGCACATTTCTGGCCCAGCGCCAGCAGCGCGGTGAAATACCCGCGCATTGCCATCCACAGGCGCTGGCACAATTTCTGAGCTGCATTTTGCAGGGCATGTCGATCAGCGCCCGTGAAGGCGCAACGCTGGAAAAACTGCAAAGTATTACCCAGACCACACTGCGCCTGTGGCCTGAACTCCTCAAAGCCTGAGCAAAAAAAAAGCTCCTCAGCCTGAGCGCTTGAGGAGCTAAATTCAGAGAACATCTTTTTTACACTTTGTTATTCAGTACCAGCTGACCGTTTCCGTCCAGGGGGATCTGGGAACCAGGGTCTTTATCCATCCGAATTTTGCCCTGCTGGTCGCCAATTTTGTACGTTACGTCATAGCCCAGCATTTTTTCCGACTTGTCGTAGACAGTTTTACAGCGCTGCTGAGTCGTGGTGTATGTATCGTTGTCCTGCATTGCCCCCTGCACCTGGTTACCGGCGTAGCCGCCACCCAGTGCGCCGACGACGGTTGCGACATCCCTGCCACGTCCACCACCGAACTGATGGCCAATCACGCCACCGGCTACCGCACCCAACACAGAACCGGCGATACGGTTTTCATCCTGCACCGGACGACGATGAGTCACGGCAACGTTACGACACTCCTGACGAGGTGTTTTAACGGTTTCTTTAATCGGGGTAGCGGAAACTACCTGAGCATACTGCGGGCCGCGATCAAGCACATTGAGACTGGCAACGGCAGCCACACCTAACGCAGCAGCGACGCCAATCCCTATACCCGCCAACATGGATTTATTCACGGGACTTCCTCCTTTGTTGCTATTAGTAACAATTTTGCAATTAACGGCAGATTTAGCCAATCGGAAAAAGGCGTAAAAGTGTGGGGATATCGACAGAATGACCGCGTTTCGGAGAACTCCTAAGCGATCAGAGGGAGATTACCAGCATGATATGCTAAAAAATCCCTCCGGAAGCCCGGAGGGAAGAGAGGATTAGTGCAGCTTGAGACGCGGACGAATAACGCGGTTGATTCTGCCTACCAGCATCATCAGGCCCGTTTTGAAGTAGCCGTGCAGCGCGATCTGGTGCATACGGTACAGGGAGATATACACAAAGCGTGCAATGCGCCCTTCCACCATCATGGACCCCCGCATCAGGTTACCCATCAGGCTACCGACGGTGGAGAAGTTAGACAGCGACACCAGTGAACCGTGATCTTTGTAGGTGTACGCCTTCATCGGCTTGCCTTTAGCCTGCGCCAGAATGTTGTGCAGAACCAGGCTTGCCATCTGGTGTGCTGCCTGGGCACGCGGAGGAACAAACCCGCCTTCCGGACGCGCACAGGACGCACAGTCACCGATCGCATAGATTTCCGGGTCACGTGTGGTTTGCAGCGTTGGCTCTGTCACCAGTTGGTTAATGCGGTTGGTTTCCAGCCCGCCGATATCTTTCATAAAGTCAGGTGCTTTGATACCCGCCGCCCAGACCATCAGATCGGCTTTGATGTACTCGCCATCTTTGGTATGCAGGCCGCCTGCATCCGCGCTGGTGACCATTGTCTGGGTCAGTACGCGTACGCCCAGTTTGGTCAGTTCGCTATGCGCCGCACCGGAGATACGTGGAGGCAGCGCAGGCAGAATACGTTCGCCGGCTTCCACCAGCGTCACGTTCAGCGCGTCGTTGGTCAGCCCTTTATAACCGTAGCTGTGCAGCTGTTTCACCGCGTTGTGCAGTTCAGCGGAGAGCTCAACACCCGTCGCACCACCGCCAACAATGGCGATATTAACCTTACCATTCGCACCCATGCTATTGGTGTACTTCAGGAACAGGTTCAACATTTCCTGATGGAAACGGCGTGCCTGGTGCGGGTTATCCAGGAAGATACAGTGCTCTTTCACACCTGGCGTGTTGAAGTCGTTAGAGGTACTGCCCAACGCCATCACCAGCGTGTCATACGCCAGTTTGCGCTCAGGTACCAGCAGCTCACCCTTTTCGTCGCGCAGCTCTGCCAGGGTAATGGTTTTGCTTTCACGGTTGATGTCCACCACGGAACCCAGCTGGAACTGGAAATGATGATTGCGTGCGTGCGCCAGATAGCTCAGTGCATCCACACCTTCATCCAGCGAACCGGTCGCCACCTCGTGCAGCAACGGCTTCCACAGGTGACTGTGATTACGATCCACCAGCGTAATTTTGGCTTTTTTGCCGCGACCCAGCTTCTTGCCCAACTGTGTTGCCAGCTCCAGCCCGCCAGCACCACCGCCTACAATCACTATCTTTTTCAATGGCGTAGTCAACGTGACCCCCTCAAATTATTAACCAATTGTTAATTAAAAGTTATTGAAATAACTCTTAGTTAACAACAAGTTACAGCACTGAAACCATTCAGGTGCATTGAGAATAACACGTCAGGCGCATTGGTCATACCAAAATTGATATGCATCAAGTTTTGATGGCGTAAATTTGTACAAATTTAGCAAAAAAGAAGGCCCGGCACGCTGTCACGGCCAGGCCTGGTGAGTAAGATGATGGTGCTCAGCCCAGTGTTTTAAAGGCTTTGATGCGTTGTAAATGCGGAGAGATATTCTTGAACTTGTGGGTCTGATCCTCGTCCCAGACTATTTCATAGTAATGATGCAGCAGCTCTGCAGCCCGGTGGCTGCTCAGGGCCTCATCATTGCGCGAGAGGATCACCAGACAGCGGTCGCGGTTTTTCTCGCGGAAGTTACTGACGCACTTGGTGGCAATATCGACGTACTCTTCAGGGCGATCGATTTTGCCTTCCATGTTTTCATTCGGGAACAGGTTAGGATTGAACACCACCTGGCGAATGTCGCACAGGAACCCAATCCGCTCTGCCCAGTAGCCCCCCAACCCGACACCACAAATGAGCGGGCGCTCATCAACATTGAGTTGCAACATCTTGTCCACTTCTTTGAGTAAATGCTGCATATCATGCTTCGGATGGCGCGTACTGTAGCTGATCAACCGTACATCTGGATCGATAAACTGCAGCTGCAGCACCTTCTCATGATTACCTGGACTGTTTGAGTCAAAACCGTGTAAATAGATGATCATTGTCTCTCACCACGCTACGCCTTCCGGGAGGGTTTAAAGGCTGGCTTTATGTGCCTGCCAGCGCTCATTCAGTGCTTCAAGCTGGGCATTGACCGTCTTCCAGCGCGCCGAGCCCATCAGCTCCTGACGACTAAATGAACCTTTATGATACAATTGTGTAACACGCTCTGCATTGATCGGCGACAGGTTATCCAGCACGCTGACGGCTCCTTTACGATTATTGCAGACGAGGATCATATCGCAACCCGCATCCAGCGACGCCTGCCCGCGTTCTGCATAGCTCCCCATAATCGCCGCTCCTTCCATCGACAAATCGTCGGAGAAAATCACACCGTTGAAACCGAGCTCCTGGCGCAGAACGGTTTTTAGCCAGTGCGCAGAACCGCTGGCCGGACGCGGGTCAACATCACTGTAAATCACGTGTGCTGGCATGATGGCGTCCAGTTTGTTATCGGTAATCAACGAACGGAATACCGACATATCTTTGGCACGAATGTCCGCCTCCGGACGCGGATCGCGTGGCGTCTCTTTGTGCGAATCCGCAGTCACTGCGCCGTGGCCAGGGAAGTGCTTCCCGGTGGTTTTCATTCCCGCATCGTGCATACCATCAATAAAACGGGTAGCCATCGCCAGTGCAATACGCGGATCCTCATGATACGAACGTTCACCAATGGCAGCACTGATATGCCCTACGTCCAGCACCGGTGCAAAGCTGATGTCGATATCCATCGCAATCATCTCACTGGCCATCAACCAGCCCGCATCCTGTGCCAGTTTGCCGCCCTCTTCCGTACCCAACAGTGCCGCAAATGATTGTGCCGCTGGCAGGCGGGTAAAGCCTTCGCGGAAACGTTGTACGCGCCCGCCTTCCTGGTCTACAGCGACCACCAGACGATGATGGGATGCTGCGCGGATTTGCCGGACCAGTTCACGCAGCTGCTCCGGATCGTGATAGTTGCGGGTAAACAGAATCAGACCACCAACCAGCGGGTGCGCCAGAATTTCACGCTCCTCCGCATCCAGCTCAAACCCTTCTACATCCAACATGACTGGACCCACACGAACCTCTCTTATCCTTTAGTTTGTAACTGACGCCAGACGTCATCTGCCAGCGTAATAAATTGTTTGTCACCTGACTGCCGCAGGCGGACTTCGAACCAGCCTGCCATCAGCATCAATACCCACGGCCGCCAGCGCCTGACCTGATGAGCCAGAATTGTGGCATCCAGGTGGGCAATCCGGGCATAGTCGCTGATGAGCGTTTGTCGCGCGGTATCCTCTTCCGCCCACACTGCTGCCAGCTCCAGTGCCACATCCCCGTCTCCGGCATATTCCCAGTCGATAAGCCTGGTCCCTGCTGACGTATGAACGATATTCCCGGCGTGGACATCCATATGCAATGGTACCAACCGTAGCGGCTGTGGCTCTCCCGCTTTACGCAGCCGTTTAAGCTCAGCCAGCCAGAAAGGCGTTCGTCTGCCGGGTAAAGCCTGCTGCCAGTATTGTTCAAGCAGTGGTGCCAGCGTAACTCGCCACCCCAGACGCGGCTGGCTGTGCAGATGATACAACATAGCCGCAAGCGTGGGGGGATCCGGCAGCTCGCTTTTGATCTCTCCCGCAAGATATTCCACGGCCATCCAGCCCTGCATAAAAAAACACGGCTGCGGCACGAGATCCACCGGAAGACGCCTCAACGCGCGATACTGTCGACGAAAGTGGGAGGCAGGAGCGGAAGCATCATGATGCTGGCGCAAAACCAGCCGATGAGAGTCTTGCTCAATAATGCAACTCGCGCCGCCAAGCCCAGAATGGGCCTGCGGCGCGATAAGGCGATACTGAGGGAAATAACGCGTCAGAACATCTTCACGCGTGCAGTTATTGTTGCGTAACGGCACCTTTACCTGACCAGATAATTTCGCCTGTCTGAACCAGCATCAGCTGCATCTGCAGCGCTGGCGTATTCACGTTACCGGAGGCGTTTGAGTAGAGCACATACTGAGCGCCAACGTTACGGGCGATACCAATCGCCTTGCTACGCGAACCGAGGCTATCCTGTGGAGACAGGCCCAGTTGCTGTTTGGCAACTGCCAGCTGTTGCGCGGAGACCAGCGTAAATTTACCGTTATTTGCCAGGGCATTGCGCAGCGTTTCCGTCGCTTCACCCGCGTTCAGGGAACCGTTAGTACGGTTATTCACGCTGTCCACCAGCAGTACGCTTCCCGGCGTGACGCCTTGCGCCTGCAGCATTTTGCCTACCATCGGCTGCATCGCGCCGTTCCAGTCATAGTGACGCACGCGTGGTGCAGGCTGGGACGTTTGATCCTGATGTTCAATCGGGCCTGGCTGTGCCGGAATGCTCGGTACAGACGGCACGGTTGGCTGCGGCTCCGTTGGTTGTGTCGGCTGCTCTGTGCCTGGTTTGGCCTCTTCCACAGGAGCAGGTTGTTCCGTTCGCGTCACACACCCTGCAAGGAAGAGTGCAAAAGCGGTCACGAGCGCATAACGGCTCATATTTTTAATCAAGGTTCACCCCTTACAAATAAAGATAAAGCCGCACCTTATGCGCACCCAGAGAGTTGGCGCTGCCATAAAGCGTGACTGACGACCTTGCCGGAATGGTGACGCTGCGCGTCGCCTCAAGCGGGTGCATTTCAAGGCCTCTTACGTCATACCAGTAAAAACGGTAGTGCACCGTTACCGGCTCATGTCTTTCGTTGAAGAGCGTAGAGGAAGCAGAAGACTGAATTTCACTGATGGTCAACGCGGGTTGCTCTGCCGTGATACCCGCAGCAAGCACGGAAGATTCCATCACCAGCGTCTGTTCATCACTGACCGGGATCGCCGGACGCGCGCTGCACCCGACCATCACCATTGTCATTACCAGCGCCACAATACGCCCTCTTAACATGTCAAAGACCTTTGTGTGCCAGCATCGGCCCCAGGGGACGACCACCCAGCAGATGCATATGAATATGATAAACTTCCTGACCACCGTGGCGATTACAGTTCATGATCAGACGGTAACCGTCTTCCGCAATCCCTTCCTGCTCAGCAATTTTCGCGGCCACCGTCAGCATACGGCCTAATGCCACTTCATGCTCGGTTTTTACGTCATTCATGGTCGGAATCAGAATATTTGGAATAATAAGGATATGTGTCGGTGCCTGAGGTGAAATGTCCCGGAAAGCCGTCACCAGCTCGTCCTGATAGACGATATCCGACGGGATTTCGCGGCGGATAATTTTACTGAAAATAGTTTCTTCAGCCATGACCTGTTCCTTTTTTGTTTAATCTGGCGTGGTGCGTCCGCTGTTAACACACAATGTCTGTATTACTGTGTGACATAACTCAAGAGTATGAGCGAATTTCTCCTGCCCTTTCAACCTTCTCCCTCGATTTCTTTCCTTATTGCTGACCAGCTGGCTGGAGAGTAACCACTCAGACACCTGTTTCATTTTTTACGGTGGCGTTTCATCCGCTCCACATATAAAAAAGGCAGCCATTCGGCTGCCTTAGTCTCCCCAGATCACAACTTAGTTGCTGCGGATGTATTCATCCATTTCGGTTTTCAGGTTATCGGATTTCGTACCGAAGATTGCCTGAACACCAGAACCAGCCACTACGACGCCCGCTGCGCCCAGTTTTTTCAGACCAGGCTGGTCTACTTTCGCAACGTCGGCAACACTCACACGCAGACGAGTGATACACGCGTCCAGGTTAGTGATGTTTTCTTTACCACCGAACGCGGCAACCAGAGCCGGAGCCATTTCGCTGGTCACGCCAGCTTTGCTGTCTTCTGACGCATCTTCACGACCTGGTGTTTTCAGGTCCAGTGCTTTGATCAGCACACGGAAGATGGTGTAGTACAGAACGGCGTAGCACGCACCAACCACTGGGAACAGCCACAGTTTGCTGCTGTTACCGGACAGAACGATGAAGTCGATCAGGCCGTGAGAGAAGGACGTACCGTCACGCATACCCAGCAGAATACAGATTGGGAATGCCAGACCTGCCAGAACTGCGTGGATAACGTACAGGATCGGCGCAACGAACATGAAGGAGAACTCGATCGGCTCGGTGATACCGGTCAGGAACGAGGTCAACGCTGCGGAGATCATGATACCGCCCACTTTTGCACGGTTCTCTGGTTTAGCAGAGTGCCAGATTGCAATTGCAGCGGCTGGCAGACCGTACATTTTGAACAGGAAACCACCAGACAGTTTGCCTGCAGTTGGGTCACCTGCCATATAACGTGGGATATCACCGTGGAACACCTGACCTGCGGCGTTGGTGAATTCACCAATCTGCATCTGGAATGGAACGTTCCAGATGTGGTGCAGACCGAATGGTACCAGGCAGCGTTCAACGAAGCCGTAGATACCGAACGCCACAACCGGGTTCTGGTAAGCAGCCCACTGGGAGAATGCCTGGATCGCAGAACCAATTGGAGGCCAGATGAAGGACAAGAGCACGCCCAGAATAATCGCGGCCAGACCAGAAATGATCGGAACAAAACGCTTGCCCGCGAAGAAGCCCAGATACTCAGGCAGCTTGATGCGATAGAAGCGGTTGAACATATACGCTGCAATCGCACCGGAGATGATACCGCCCAGAACACCGGTGTCTGCCAGGTGTTTCGCTGCGATCTCTTCAGCAGGTAAATGCAGAACCAGCGGCGCAACCACAGCCATAGTTTTCACCATGATGCCGTAGGCAACCACTGAAGCCAGAGCAGATACACCGTCGTTATTGGTGAAGCCCAGAGCAACACCGATAGCGAAGATCAGCGGCATGTTAGCAAAAACTGAGCCGCCTGCTTCGGCCATCACATGAGAAACTACGGCTGGCAGCCAGCTGAAGTTAGCAGAACCGACACCCAGCAGAATACCTGCGATAGGCAGTACGGATACTGGTAGCATCAGCGATTTACCGACCTTTTGCAGGTTAGCAAATGCATTCTTAAACATAATTGAGAGTGCTCCTGAGTATTTGTGCTTTTTTTTACGCTTTCACGCATTGGCCCGGGGGGAGTACCGTGCCGTGGACGGGACATCTAAGCGCCCTTTATTTATTACACAGAGTAAAATAAATCCCTCTGAGTTTGTTTGACGGCTATCACGTTTCAGCTTAAGGCGGCCAAAAAACTTTCAGACATTTACAAAAAGCATTTCTGGATGTGTCTAAAAACACCATCACCGCCCCAAATGAGGCGGTGAACTTTACTCGCTTTGTTTATTAATTACGAGCCTAAAAAAAACAGGTGTATCAAACAGATTGCAGGCGGGCGGGATCAATGTGGAACAGCATTGCGAAGTTTTCCGTTGTGGTGCGAGCCAGCTCATCGATGCTAACCCCCTTCAGAACGGCCATATACTCAGCCACATCTCTCGTCATGGCTGGCTGGTTTTCTTTACCGCGGTGCGGTACCGGTGCCAGGTAAGGAGAGTCTGTCTCCACCAGAATACGATCGAGAGGAACATAACGCGCGGCATCACGCAGTTGTTCTGCGTTGCGGAACGTAACGATCCCCGAAAACGAGATATAAAACCCCAAATCAAGCAGCTTACCCGCCGTTTCTCTGTCCTCTGTGAAACAGTGTAGTACGCCACCGCAATCCGTCACTTTTTCTTCCCTGAGGATCGCCAGCGTATCCGCACGCGCATCACGGGTATGGACAATAACTGGCTTGTTCAGCTCGCGACCAATGCGAATGTGGTGACGGAACGATTCCTGCTGGCGTGGTTTTGTTTCCGGCGTGTAATAATAATCCAGCCCGGTCTCCCCCAGCGCCACCACGCCCTCTTCCGCAGCCAGACGACGTAACTCTTCAACGTCGTACTCTTCATCCTGATTCAGCGGATGCACACCGCAGGAGAACACGACGTTATCGCGAACGCCCACCAGCTCACGCATGGTGCGGTAACCCGGTAGCGTCGTTGCTACAGCCAGGCAAAATTTCACATCACGGGCAGCGGCTTTTGCCAGCACATCGTCCACGTTTTTATGCAGGGATTGATAATCCAGGCCATCGAGATGGCAGTGTGAGTCGACTAAAAACATAATGTCTCTCTCAGAGATGGGAAACGGGCGGTATCACGCCCGGTTGCAGGTAATGTTCAATACGCAGTAACTGGTCGGTCAGTAAAAGCTCTCGATTGAGACCCGTGACGGCCAAAAGTTGTTCACGGCTCTGACAAACGTCATGGAGGATAGCGCGCAGGGACGTGCCTGACAGACCGTTCGCCAGGGTGTTCACCAGCGGCCAGGCATCAGGGTTAGTCAACAACGTCGCCCCTTGCTGGATCTTGAGCGCATCAAGGAGTAAGGAGGCCAGCCAGTGCAGACGCTCGGTAACCTGATCGCTATTGAGTACAGGCAGCAGGCTCAACCAGTCGCGGCTATTCAGTGAAGATTCGACAGCCTGGCAGAGCGCCTCACGCTGTGACCAGACATCCGGTTGCAGCATCGCCAGAGCTGCAGCCGGTGCGCCACCGCACAGGCGTAGTGCAGAGAGCGCCACGTCTTGTGACGTTGTCACTTCCCGTTCCAGCCAGCTAAGCGCCCACGATTCCTGAGGCACTGCGAGGTGATGAAGGCGACAGCGGCTGCGTAGCGTGGCCAGCAATCTGCCCGGCTCACGGCATGACAGGAAGAACCAGGTTTTTTCCGGCGGTTCTTCCAGCGTTTTCAACAGTGCGTTAGCGGCTGCTTCGGTAAGCAGTGCCGCATCTTTCAGCCAGATGACTTTTGCCCCGTTGAGTCGCGCGTGTTCGTACAATTTTTCGCTAACTTCACGCACAGCGTCAATACCGAGCGTACTTTTACCTTTCTCAGGTTCAAGTGTGTAATAGTCAGGATGTGTACCGGCCTGCATCAGCTGGCAGCCACGGCATTTGCCACAGCTTTTGTGTCCTTCCGGCTGTTGGCACATCAGAAAACGGGTGATGGCGTAAATCAACGCATCATCGCCCATACCCGGCAATGCCTGAATCAGTAACGCATGATGCCCCCGACCGCCCTGATAGCTGTTGACCAGCTGTTCAAAGTGCGGGCGCAACCACGGATACCATTTCATGCCTGTTGTTCCTGTAGCCATTGCGCGACGGTTTCCTGAATGGAACGAGTGACAACCTCAAGGGATTGCGTTGCATCAATGGTACGAATTGTGCTGTCCTGTCCGGCCAGTTCAAGATAACGCGCACGAGTACGGTTAAAGAAATCGAATGACTCTTGCTCAATGCGATCCAGTTCACCACGCGCACGTGCGCGCTTCAGCCCCACTTCCGGCGTTACGTCCAGATAGAGCGTCAGATCGGGGCGGAAATCACCGAGCACCGCATCACGCAGCGTTGCGAGCATCGTCTGGTCAATACCGCGACCACCACCCTGATAAGCCTGGGTAGACAGATCGTGGCGATCGCCAATGACCCACTTACCTTCGGTCAGCGCGGGTTTGATCACTGTCTCCACCAGCTGCACACGCGCAGCATAGAACATCAGCACTTCGGCTTTGTCGGTGATAACTTCGTCGCCTACGGATTTGATATCCAGCACCAGACTACGCAGTTTTTCAGCCAGCTGCGTGCCGCCCGGCTCACGGGTGAACACCATATCCGCAATACCATGCGATTTCAGCGTCTCAACGACCACGTTGCGGGCGGTGGTTTTACCTGCCCCTTCGAGTCCCTCAATGACAATGTATTTACTGCGCATTTTTTTCCTTAAGTGCCTTCAGATAGTCCTGAACAGAGCGATTATGGCTGGCAAGGTTGGTGTTAAAGGTATGACCACCTTTTCCATCAGCCACAAAATAGAGATACGGTGTTTTTGCCGGGTGCGCGGCAGCCTGAAGCGATGCTTCGCTCGGGGTCGCAATCGGGCCCGGCGGTAAACCACTAATCACGTAAGTATTATACGCCGTTGGTGTCTCCAGATCTTTTCTGGATATCTTACCGTTATAACCCTCTCCCATGCCGTAAATCACGGTAGGGTCGGTTTGCAGGCGCATGCCGATGCGCAAACGGTTGATAAAGACCGACGCCACCTGGTCGCGCTCTGCGGCAACGGCCGTCTCTTTCTCGATGATCGAGGCCATCGTAACAAACTGATTTTGATCTTTATACGGCAACCCATCGATGCGCCCTTCCCAGGCCGCCCCGACCGCCGCGACCATTTTTTTGTGCGCCCGCTTCAGAATGGCAACATCAGTGGTACCTGCCGTATACATCCAGGTATCTGGCCAGAACCAGCCTTCTACCCACTCAGGATGTTCGAATTTCAGTACCTCAGCCACCGTCTGGTAGCGGTCATCTTTCAGGGTATGCTTAATATACGGAGCATCGCGCAGTTGTTTGAGGTAATCGCTCAGGCGCATACCTTCAACAAAACGCAGCGGGAACTGTGCCTCTTTGCCACTTTCCAGCAACAGCAGCATCTCCCGGACGGTCATTCCCGGGGTGAAGCGATAAGTCCCGGCTTTGAAGTGGGACAGCGCAGGTTCAACACGCAGTAACCACTGGAATACGCGCGGGCGGTTAATGATCTTATCGCCATAAAGCTGCTCACCCAGCGCCTGCCGCCCGGTACCCGCTTTAAGGGTAAAAATCATCTCGTCTTTAATCAGGATTTTACTGTCCGCCAGCTGGCGAACCTTCCACACTCCTGCTCCGCCAGCAATACCCAGCGTAACGACAAGGAGGAGAACAAAGCGCAACATTTTCTTCATGACTATCTGGTTTGCTCACATATCGGGGCTAAAAACTGAAACAGCTCGCGCGATGGCAGGTGGAGTTGGCCATAAGCGCGTACGGGCACAACAGGTATCAGCGCATTGCAGATAATCATTTCATCAGCTTTCTGCAGCGCCTCTTCCCTCGCACTCACTTCGACAACACGAAAGCCCGAGTGTGCCAGGTGCTGTAAGCAAAACTGACGCATGATGCCGTTCACACCGGCCTGCTCCAGTGAAGGCGTGAAAACATCACGACCCTGCCGCCAGAGTAAATTAGCCGCACAGCATTCCGTAATGAACCCTTCGCTGTCAAGAACCAGCGCCTCATCAGCGTCCGTCTGCTCAAGATGAGTACGGATAAGCACCTGTTCCAGGCGGTTGAGGTGTTTAATACCGGCAAGCATTGGGTTTCGCCCCAGACGTACCGGGCTAAGCGTCAGGGTAACGCCCTCTTTACGCCAGCGTTCGTAATGGGCAGGGTACGCGGAAACCGACAGGATCCGTGTCGGATGTTCGCAACGGGCTCCACTATAGCCCCGCCCCCCGCTGCCGCGACTGATAATCACTTTGAGTACCCCGTTGCTCTTCCCTGACGCCAGCTGGCACATTTCGTGCCGCAGCGTATCCCACTGTGTAAATGGGATCAGCAAGGTTTCACAGGCATTTTGCAGGCGGCGGATATGCGCATCAAGCAGGCATACATCCCCGTCAAGAATGCGCGCCGTCGTAAAGCAGCCATCACCAAACTGAGTTGCTCTGTCGCTGGCAGGCAGAGAATCTAGCTCAAGGCCATTGATTAAAAACATGGTGGCTCCTTATGCGTGGGGGTTCAGTCTGGCAGGATGTCGTACACCCGACAAGAAGAAAAGACCTAATAAAAAAGGTCCGACAAGCGGACCTTTTTTGATAGCCATCGGGCAGTCAGACTCAAATCTTTTTGAAGATCAGAGAGCCGTTGGTGCCACCAAAGCCGAAGGAGTTACACAGCGTGTACTCCATGCCACTAACCTGACGCGCTTCGTGCGGTACGAAATCCAGGTCACAACCTTCATCCGGGTTATCCAGGTTGATGGTTGGCGGTACAGCCTGATCGCGCAGCGCCAGGATAGAGTAGATAGACTCTACTGCACCCGCCGCACCCAACAGGTGACCGGTCATGGATTTCGTCGAGCTCACCAGTACGCGGCGGGCAGATTCGCCGAAGATAGACTTAACGGCCTGAGTTTCTGCTTTATCGCCCGCAGGAGTAGACGTACCGTGCGCGTTAACGTAGCCGATCTGCGCAGGGGTAATACCCGCATCGCGAATCGCATTTGCCATTGCCAGCGCGGCACCGGCACCATTTTCTGGTGGTGACGTCATGTGGTAGGCATCACTGCTCATACCAAAGCCAACGATTTCAGCATAAATTTTCGCACCGCGTTTTTTCGCGTGCTCGTACTCTTCCAGCACGATCATGCCCGCACCGTCACCCAGCACGAAACCATCACGGTCTTTATCCCACGGACGGCTCGCCGCCTGAGGGTTATCGTTACGGGTAGACAGCGCACGCGCCGCACCAAAGCCACCTACACCCAGCGGGGTACTGGCTTTTTCCGCACCGCCTGCAACCATAGCATCTGCATCGCCGTACGCAATGATACGCGCGGCCTGGCCGATGTTATGTACGCCAGACGTACATGCGGTAGCGATAGAAATGCTTGGCCCACGCAGGCCGAACATGATAGTCAGGTGACCTGCCACCATGTTAACAATCGTGGACGGAACGAAGAACGGGCTGATCTTACGCGGGCCACCATTCATCAGAGATGTATGGTTTTCCTCGATCAGGCCAAGACCGCCAATCCCGGAGCCGATAGCGGCACCGATACGGGTTGCGTTCTCTTCCGTAATTTCAAGACCAGAATCCTGCATGGCCTGAACGCCAGCGACAATTCCATATTGAATGAAGGCATCCATCTTGCGCTGTTCTTTGCGCGAGATTATCTCTTCACAGTTAAAATCCTTTACTAAGCCAGCAAATTTCGTTGCATAGGCGCTAGTATCGAAATGGTCGATTAGGCTGATGCCGCTCTGACCGGCAAGGAGAGCTTTCCAGGTGGACTCTACGGTATTGCCGACAGGAGACAACATGCCAAGTCCGGTCACAACTACACGACGCTTAGACACGTTTGTCCTCCAGGGAGGGATAAAAAAAAGAGATTCGTGGGACTAAAAAAGATAAAACTCAGGCGGTCGAATGACCGCCTGGAGATGTTCACTTACGCCTGGTGACCGTTGATGTAATCAATGGCAGCCTGAACGGTGGTGATTTTCTCAGCTTCTTCGTCCGGAATCTCAGTATCAAACTCTTCTTCCAGAGCCATTACCAGCTCAACGGTGTCAAGAGAATCTGCGCCCAGGTCTTCAACGAAGGAAGCGGAGTTCACAACTTCTTCCTGCTTAACGCCCAGCTGTTCGCCAATAATTTTCTTAACGCGTTCTTCGATAGTGCTCATACTCTTAAATTTCCTATCAAAACTCGCTTTCGCGATGGTTTTCGTAGTGTATAAAATGTTGAAAAATTTGCAACTAAATCCCGGCAGGTCTTACCACGATTTTACGTTATTTTGAGGCCATTCGCCCTAATAACGCAAATATTTTCGATCGTGATTAAACCATGTACATTCCGCCGTTGACGTGGAGGGTTTCACCAGTGATGTAACCCGCTTCGTCAGAGGCTAAAAATGCAACCGCGCTGGCGATTTCTTTAGGGTCGCCAAGACGACCCGCCGGAACTGCCGCCAACGTACCCGCACGCTGATCATCGGTCAGCGCACGCGTCATGTCCGTTTCAATAAAGCCCGGAGCAACAACGTTTACAGTAATACCGCGTGACGCGACTTCACGCGCCAGCGACTTACTGAAACCGATCAGACCCGCTTTCGCCGCAGCGTAGTTAGCCTGACCAGCATTTCCCATGGTACCAACCACAGAACCAACAGTGATAATACGACCATGACGCTTTTTCATCATAGCGCGCATTACCGCTTTTGACAGACGGAATACAGATGACAGATTGGTTTCGATAATATCGTTCCACTCGTCGTCTTTCATTCGCATCAACAGGTTGTCGCGCGTGATCCCGGCATTATTTACCAGAATGTCCACTTCGCCAAACTCTGCGCGAATATTTTCCAGAACAGATTCGATAGATGCAGGTTCAGTCACATTCAGTACCAGACCTTTACCGTTCGCACCCAGATATTCGCTGATGGCTTTAGCGCCATTCTCGCTGGTCGCTGTACCAATCACTTTCGCGCCGCGCGCAACCAGTGTTTCAGCAATTGCACGCCCGATACCACGGCTTGCGCCGGTGACCAGTGCGATTTTTCCTTCAAAACTCATGGTATTCCTCTTTTATTGCGAGAGTGCCGCTGACATCGCTTCCGGCTCGTTAATCGCCGAGGCAGTCAGGGGGTCAACAATACGTTTTGTCAGACCGGTGAGGACTTTACCTGGGCCAACTTCATACAGATGCTCAACGCCCTGTGACGCCATAAACTCAACGGTTTTGGTCCACTGTACCGGGCTATAAAGCTGGCGAACCAGCGCGTTACGGATAGCTTCCGGCGCGGTTTCGCATTTCACATCGACGTTGTTCACAACGGAAATCGTCGGTGCGTTAAAGACAATTTTTTCCAGCTCAATGGCCAGTTTGTCGGCTGCTGGTTTCATCAGCGCGCAATGAGATGGAACGCTCACTGGCAGCGGCAGAGCACGCTTCGCACCTGCAGCTTTACAGGCGGCACCTGCACGTTCAACCGCTTCTTTATGGCCCGCGATAACCACCTGGCCCGGCGAGTTGAAGTTAACCGGAGAAACCACCTGGCCTTCGGCTGATTCTTCACATGCTTTCGCAATAGAGGCATCATCCAGACCGATGATGGCAGACATGCCACCCGTTCCTTCTGGCACCGCTTCCTGCATGAATTTACCACGCAGTTCGACCAGACGTACTGCATCAGCAAAGGCGATCACACCTGCACATACCAGCGCAGAGTATTCACCCAGGCTGTGACCCGCGAGCAGCGCTGGCGTTTTACCGCCCTGCTGCTGCCATGCACGCCACAGCGCAACGGATGCGGTCAGCAGTGCTGGCTGAGTCTGCCAGGTTTTGTTCAGCTCTTCGGCTGGGCCCTGCTGGGTCAACGACCACAGATCATAACCCAGCGCATCGGAAGCTTCACGGAAAGTCTCTTCGATTACCGGATAGTTTGCTGCCATTTCAGACAACATCCCAACGGTTTGAGAGCCCTGGCCCGGGAACACAAAAGCAAATTGCGTCATTTTTTAATCCTTATTCTAGAAACGAACCAGCGCGGAACCCCAGGTGAATCCACCACCGAAGGCTTCAAGCAAGACCAACTGGCCCCGTTTGATTCGTCCATCGCGTACCGCTTCGTCAAATGCACACGGTACCGACGCCGCAGAGGTGTTGCCGTGGCGATCCAGCGTCACGACAACGTTATCCATCGGCATGCCCAGCTTTTTAGCGGTCGCAGTGATGATACGCAGGTTCGCCTGATGCGGTACCAGCCAGTCGAGCGCAGAGCGTTCAAGGTGATTCGCTTCCAGCGTTTCATCGACAATATGTGCAAGTTCGGTCACCGCCACCTTGAATACCTCATTACCTGCCATTGTCAGGTGGATTGAGTTCTCCGGATTAACGCGATCGGCGTTAGGCAGTGTCAACAGCTCGCCGTAGCTACCGTCGGCATGCAAATGCGTGGAGATGATGCCCGGCTCTTCGGACTGGCCCAGCAACACTGCGCCCGCACCATCACCAAAAATAATGATCGTACCACGATCGGTTGGATCGCAGGTACGTGCCAGCACGTCAGCACCGATCACCAGCGCATACTTTACTGCGCCAGATTTGACATACTGATCGGCAACGCTCAGTGCATAGGTGAAACCTGCGCATGCAGCAGCAACATCAAACGCCGGGCAACCCTTAATACCGAGCATGTTCTGCACCTGGCATGCCGCGCTTGGGAAAGCATGCGTGGCGGACGTCGTGGCAACCACGATCAAACCAATTTGTTCTTTATCGATGCCGGCCATCTCGAGCGCACGCTGTGCCGCTTCGTAGCCCATAGTCGCAACGGTTTCATCTGGCGCGGCGATACGACGCTCACGGATACCTGTGCGCGTGACAATCCACTCGTCAGACGTATCTACCATTTTTTCCAGATCGGCGTTGGTTCGCACTTGTTTTGGCAGATAGCTGCCGGTACCAATAATCTTCGTATACATGTACGCTCAGTCACTTTTAGCTAATACAGATCCCAGGCGAGCGGCAATCCGCTGAGGGACTTGTCGCTGCACCGCCTGCACTGCCTGTTCAATCGCGACGGAAAATGCTCGCTGATTGGCGGCTCCATGACTCTTAATCACGATGCCGCGCAATCCTAACAGACAGGCGCCATTATACTGGTCGGGGTTGAGGTGACTGAATCGCCGCGTCAGGCTTTTTTGTAACCAACGCTTTAATAAAATCAGCCACCAGGACCTTTTTTTACCTTCTCCCTGGGTTTTCAGCAGAGAAAGAAACATCCGAACGACCCCTTCCATGGTCTTCAGCGTTACGTTTCCGGTGAAGCCATCACACACTAATACATCCGTTTTACCCGTCAGCAACTCATTGGCTTCGAGATAACCAATATAGTTGATGGAAGGAACCTGTTTAAGTAATTCGGCAGCATCACGAATACTATCCAGGCCTTTGGTCTCTTCTTCACCAATATTCAGCAACGCAACGCGGGGGTTTTTAATCCCGACCACATCTTCTGCCAGCACCGACCCCATCACGGCGAACTGAACCAGCATTGTACTATCACAATCGACGTTAGCACCCAGATCGAGCACCACCGTTTTGCCCTTTTGCTGGTGCGGTAACACCGTCACCAGCGCCGGGCGCTCAATGCCCTCAATAGGCTTGAGCAATAATTTCGACAGCCCCATCAGCGCGCCGGTATTTCCCGCACTGACGCAAGCCTGCGCTCGCCCTTCTTTCACCAGCTCCAGTGCTATTCGCATGGAGCTGCCACGGCTATTGCGAATCGCTTGCGATGGCCGGGCATCACTGGCAATAACTGACTGCGCAGGAATAATCTGCAGACGCGAACGTTGTTCGAAGTCAGCTTTTGCAAGTAATGGCGTGATTGTGTCGGGGTTACCGACTAAAAGAAGTGTGAGTTGCGAATTAGAATTCAGTGCCTGCAATGCTGCAGGCACTGTCACAGAAGGGCCAAAATCTCCCCCCATGACATCTAACGCCAGGGTTAGACGTGTCAAGGTATCGTCACTGCCTGGTTTGGTGTTTCCCCAGTGACCTGGGGAAATCCTCACTAAGCTTCATCACGCTTGCGCGTGATTACTTAGTGATAACCTTGCGGCCGCGGTAGAAACCGTCAGCAGTGATGTGGTGACGCAGGTGTTTTTCACCAGAAGTCTTGTCTACAGACAGGCTGGTAACTGCAGTCAGCGCGTCATGGGAACGACGCATGCCACGTTTGGAACGGGTTGGTTTATTCTGTTGTACGGCCATGGACCTTACTCCTCAATTACTTACGCTTTAAGCTGGCTAATACGGCAAATGGGTTTGGTTTTTGCGCTTCATCAGGCAGTTCCCCAAAGACCATGTCCGCCTCGGACACTTCACAGTGTTCAGAATCATGCACCGGAACTACAGGCAAGGAGAGGATAATTTCATCTTCTACCAGAGCCAGCAGATCGATTTCACCGAATTCGTTAACCTCAATCGGCTCATACGCTTCCGGGAGTGCCTCAGCCTGTTCGACAGAGCGAACCGGACTGAAACAATACGTTGTGTGAACATGTTGTACGAACGGTTTCCCGCAACGCTGACATTCGAGCGTTACCGTCACCTTTGCATCACCGGTTAATACGGCAAGGCGCTGGTTATCGATAGCGAACGACATGGAGCATTCCACATCACTGTCCACACTGACTACGGATTCGGCGATACGCTCAGCCTGATCGGAAGAATAGATCCCTTCATAATCGAGGCGTTTTTGAGCCGTACGAACCGGATCAAGAGTCAGGGGTAATTTTACCTTTTGCATAGGGCGCGCATATTAACTTTGTAACGTCATATAGTCAAAGAAAAAGGCAACCAGGGCTGCCTTTTGCCAATTATTCGCACACATTGCGGCCTGTAGTTTAAAATGGCTGGCATCGATACGCTATATCCTGGTGATAAAAATATGCCAAATCTGGTTCTCGCCTCCACTTCACCCTACCGCCGAATGTTGCTTGAAAAGCTCGGGATCCCGTTTGAATGTGCTGCACCCGACGTTGACGAGACGCCACAACCTGGCGAATCTCCACGCCATCTGGTGACCCGTCTGGCCCAGGAAAAAGCACAATCGCTTGCCGTACGTTACCCTGCACATCTGATTATAGGCTCCGATCAGGTTTGTGTGCTGGACGGAGAAATCACCGGCAAACCCCATACTGAAGAAAACGCCCGCCAACAGCTCATGCGAGCGCGCGGTAACATTGTCACCTTCTATACTGGCCTCGCGCTCTATAACTCTGCCTCCGGTCACCTGCAGACCGAGTGCGAGCCTTTTGACGTACACTTCCGCCATCTCAGCGAACAAGAGATTATCGACTACGTGCGCCGGGAACGGCCACTCAACTGTGCGGGCAGTTTTAAAAGCGAAGGGTTAGGGATTACGCTGTTTGAAAAGCTGGAGGGACGCGATCCGAATACGCTGATTGGGTTACCGCTGATTGCGCTGTGTCAGATGTTAAGGCGAGAAGAGTATAATCCGCTGACGATGTGATTGGATCGCTGCGGCCTGATGCCCTCGCCCCGGCACTCTCCCACAGGACGAGGGAGCAAACATTAAAAACGGCAACATTCGTTGCCGTTTTACCTTTACCTTAACCGCGCAGAATTTTAAGACAGCGCTTCAACTGCTCATCCAGCGGCGCTTCAATACGGATAACTTCGCCCGTATTCGGATGGGTAAACTTCAGCGCTGCCGCGTGCAGGAAAAGACGAGACAACCCCGTGCCCGCTAACTGCTTATCAAATTCACGATCGCCATAACGATCGTCAAACGCAATCGGATGCCCGGCATACTGGGTATGCACACGGATCTGGTGAGTACGACCGGTCACCGGACTACAACGCATCAGCGTGGCAAATTCATAGCGTTCTTCAACTTTGAATCGCGTTTCAGAAGGCTTGCCTTCCTGACTCACACGGACAATACGCTCGCCGCTTTGCAGAATATTTTTCAGCAACGGTGCCTGCACCACCTTAACGTGGGACTGCCACTGGCCGCGAACCAGCGCCAGATAATCCTTCTGCATCCCTTTTTCGCGCAGTTGTTCATGAAGAGAACGCAGTGCAGAACGCTTTTTCGCCACCAACAGCACGCCGGAGGTGTCACGATCAAGGCGGTGAACCAGTTCGAGGAAACGTGCTTCCGGGCGCAGTGCGCGCAGCCCTTCAATCACACCGAAGCTCAGACCGCTACCGCCATGCACAGCCGTGCCTGACGGCTTGTTCAGCACCAGGATATAGTCATCTTCATAGAGGATAACATCACTCAGGGCCGCCACTTTCTGTAGCTTCGGTGAAACCGCTTCTTCTTCACGCTCGGCAACACGTACCGGCGGGATACGCACTTCATCACCGGCTTCGAGTTTATACTCAGGCTTCACGCGTTTTTTGTTAACCCGCACCTCACCCTTACGCAAGATGCGATAAATCATGCTCTTTGGCACCCCTTTCAGTTGGGTGCGCAAAAAGTTATCGATACGTTGCCCCGCGTAGTCATCCGCGATAGCAACCATTTTTACGGCTGGAGTCTCTGTTTTCATGGTTGGCGATTCTAAATATCGTCAGGCATTAGCGCCACTCATTTTTCTATGCTTATATTTACTTTTATCCGGCCTGCCCTCCGTTTCGCGCAATCGATTTGGTGGTTATTAAACCAATCACCGCGTTGAAGTGAAGAAACTGTGAGTAACCGGGTGATAATTGGTAAAAGTCATCTTGCTATAACCCGGCGAGCAGTGGAATAATGATGCCGTTTTCCGTGTTAAATCCTGGTTAAGTAAGGATACTGACGGAATGACCAATTTTGTCTGACCGATCATCCACGCAGCAATGGCGTAAGACGTATTGATCTTTCAGGCAGTTAGCGGGCTGCGGGTTGCAGTACTTCCCGGTATAAGGATTGTTTTCTGGAGAGTTTTCCCAGGCAATTCCCCTGATAATTGCGCTGTATTTCCGTATGAAATACAGGCAACCGACACTCTGCGCCTCTTAAGCGGGCGACAACCGTGAGGTTGGCGACGTGAATAGACACGAGGCCATCGGTTCATACCCCGGAAAGCGTCACCTTGCCCGCAGCTTTGTCGTCAATGTAAGAATAATGAGTAAGTTACGATGAAAAGAATGTTAATCAACGCAACTCAGCAAGAAGAGTTGCGTGTCGCCCTTGTGGATGGGCAGCGCCTGTACGATCTGGATATCGAAAGTCCTGGACACGAACAGAAAAAAGCGAACATTTACAAAGGCAAAATCACCCGCATTGAACCAAGCCTTGAAGCTGCATTTGTCGACTACGGTGCTGAGCGTCATGGTTTCCTCCCCCTGAAAGAAATCGCCCGCGAATATTTCCCTGCAAACTACAACTCTCATGGCCGTCCGAACATTAAAGATGTTCTGCGTGAAGGTCAGGAAGTTATCGTTCAGATTGATAAAGAAGAGCGTGGCAACAAAGGGGCCGCACTGACCACCTTTATCAGCCTGGCGGGAAGTTATCTGGTTCTGATGCCAAACAACCCGCGTGCGGGTGGTATCTCTCGCCGTATCGAAGGTGATGACCGTACCGAACTGAAAGAAGCGCTGGCAAGTCTTGAACTGCCGGATGGCATGGGGCTTATCGTTCGCACCGCAGGTGTAGGCAAATCTGCCGAAGCGCTGCAGTGGGACTTAAGCTTCCGTCTGAAGCACTGGGAAGCTATCCAGAAAGCTGCAGAAAACCGCCCTGCACCGTTCCTGATCCACCAGGAAAGTAACGTTATCGTACGTGCCTTCCGTGACTACCTGCGTCAGGACATCGGCGAAATTCTGATTGATAACCCGAAAGTGCTTGAGCTGGCCCGCCAGCACATCGCCGCGCTGGGTCGTCCGGATTTCACCAGCAAAATCAAACTGTACACCGGTGAAATCCCGCTGTTCAGCCACTATCAGATCGAATCCCAGATTGAGTCCGCCTTCCAGCGTGAAGTGCGTCTGCCGTCTGGCGGTTCTATCGTTATCGATACTACTGAAGCGCTGACCGCGATCGACATCAACTCCGCACGTGCAACGCGCGGTGGTGATATCGAAGAGACGGCCTTCAACACCAACCTTGAAGCCGCTGATGAAATCGCCCGCCAGCTCCGCCTGCGCGACCTGGGTGGTCTGATCGTTATCGACTTTATCGACATGACACCGGTTCGTCACCAGCGTGCGGTTGAAAACCGTCTGCGCGAAGCGGTACGTCAGGACAGAGCCCGTATCCAGATCAGCCACATTTCACGTTTTGGCCTGCTGGAGATGTCCCGTCAGCGTCTGAGCCCATCACTGGGTGAATCCAGCCATCACGTGTGCCCACGCTGTTCCGGTACGGGTACCGTGCGTGACAACGAATCTCTGTCTCTGTCTATTCTGCGTCTGATTGAAGAAGAAGCGCTGAAAGAGAACACCAAAGAGGTTCATGCCATTGTTCCGGTGCCAATTGCCTCCTACCTGCTGAACGAAAAACGTGCAGCGGTCAGCGCCATTGAAGCACGTCAGGGCGGCGTTCGCTGCATCATCGTACCAAACGATCAGATGCAGACCCCGCACTATCACGTGCTGCGCGTGCGTAAAGGTGAAGAGACGTCTACTCTCAGCTACCTGCTGCCGAAACTGCATGAAGAAGAGATGGCACTGCCATCCGATGAAGAACCTGCCGAGCGTAAACTGCCTGAGCAGCCAGCATTAGCAACCTTCATCATGCCGGAAGCACCGCCTGAAGCGGCACTGGAAAAACTGGCAGCAAAACCTGCGGCGCAAAAACCAGCGGCAGAAGTGGCAAAAGCACAACCTGAACAACCGGGTCTGCTGAGTCGCTTCTTCGGTGCGCTGAAAAAGATGTTTGCAGGCGAAGAAGTTCAGCCGGAGCAGCCAAAAGAGGTAACGAAAGAAGCCAAACCTGAGCGCCAGCAGGATCGTCGTAAACGCCAGAACAACCGCCGCGATCGTAACGACCGCAGTGACCGTAATGACCGTAATGACCGTCGTGACAACCGTTCTGACAATAACGAAGGCCGTGAGCAACGCGAAGACAACCGTCGTAACCGTCGCGATAAACAACAGCAGAATGTTGAAGATCGTGAAATTCGCCAGCAGGCGGGCGATGAGTCTGAGAAGAGCAAACAGCGTGACGAGCAGCAGCCTCGCCGTGAACGTAACCGTCGCCGCAACGACGAGAAACGTCAGGCGCAGCAGGAAGTTAAAAACCTGAACCGTGAAGAACCTGTTGAACAGCAGGACACGGAACAGGAAGAGCGCACTCAGGTGATGCAGCGTCGTAAACCGCGCCAGCTGGCTCAAAAAGTCCGTATTGGTGGCCAGCCAGCGGAAGAGACTGCAATTGTCAGCGCGGAAGTGACCGAAAGTGCACCGAACATGCAGCTGGCTAAAGTTGATCTGCCTGCAGTGGTAGAAAACAACGTCGAGCAGGATGAAAACGGTGAAGGCCGTGATAACGCCGGTATGCCGCGCCGTTCACGCCGTTCTCCGCGCCACCTGCGCGTCAGCGGCCAGCGTCGTCGTCGTTACCGTGACGAGCGTTACCCGACTCAGTCACCAATGCCGTTAACCGTGGCGTGCGCGTCACCTGAAATGGCATCCGGCAAAGTCTGGATCCGCTACCCGGTTGCACGCCCGGAACAAATTGTTGAAGAGCAAGCGCTCACTGAAGAAGTGATTGCACCTGTCGCTGCCGTTGAAGATGTGGCCGCTGCAGCCGCAACAGTGGTTGAACCGCAGGTTGTCGACGCAGCAGCACCTCACGCTGTTGCAGTAGAAACGACCCATCCTGAAGTGATTGCCGCGCCGGTTGATGCTGCACCGCAGTTTATCGCTGCAGAAGACACGGTGGTGGCTGAAGAAGTAGCAGAAGAAGTTGAACCTGCCGCAGCGGTTGAAGAAACCACTGAAGCCGTGGCTGAAACTGCCGCTGCAGAAGTCGTTCAGGAAGCCGCTGTTGACGTTGAACCTGTTCGCGAAGCCCAGGAAGTGAAAGCGCCTGAGGTGAAACCAGAGCCGGTTGTTGCTGCCCCTGCGTCTGCACACGTTGCGACAGCACCTATGACGCGTGCCCCGGCACCTGAATATGTGCCAGAAGCACCGCGTCACAGCGACTGGGTTCGCCCTGCATTCAGCTTTGAAGGCAAAGGTTCTGCCGGTGGTCACAGTGCAACGCACCAGGCTACTGCGCCAGCTACCCGTCCGCAGTCTGCCGAGTAAATCGACATAATGTAAAAAGCCGACCTCCGGGTCGGCTTTTTTATTGCTCGCTGACGGGCTTTCTCATCCCGGCAATATCCGGCATCACCTGCTTCATCATCTCCAGGAAACGTCGCAAGCGTGCCGGGTAATATCGGGACCACGGATACACCAGATGGACGGGCAGTGCCGCTGGCTGCCATTCTGGCAGCAGATGAGTTAAACGTCCTTCCCGGATATCCTCTTTTACCGTCCAGCTTGATACCACGGCGACACCCAGACCCGTCAGCACGGTATTACGCGCCACATGGAGGCTGTCAGTGCTCAAGCGCGGGGTAATGGCGATACGTCGTGGCTGCATCGAAAGACCGTCAAACAAATCCACATGCCGTTGATAAAAGGTGCTGATGGCAATCCAGGGAAGCACCAGAAGATCTTCCGGGGTGTTAACCGGGGGGAACTGCGCCAGCAACGCGGGTGATGCCACCACACAGCGCGGTACTTCAGCCAGCATGACCGACACCGTCGCGGGATCTACCTCGGCCCCGACACGGATTGCACAATCAAGATTATCGCTCAGAAAATCCACCGACTTATCATTCAGCATCCACTCGACGGACAGCTGCGGATAACGCTGTAAAAATTCCGTTAACGGTTTCAGAAGCTGATCCTGCCCAAAAGCATGCGGGGCACGCACCCGTAATACCCCAACAGGCTCATCCTCCGCCTGCCCGACTTCGTCTTCCAGCGCCAGCCAGCTATCAATCACACGTCTGGCATGCTGATAACAGCGCTCACCGTCGTCGGTGAGCTTGGTCGCATGGGTCGTACGCAACAGCAGGCGTGCCCCCAACAGGGTTTCCAGAGACTGCAAACGCCGGCTCACCGTGGCCTGGGTGGTAGAAAGCTGCCTTGCCGCCGCCGATAACGACCCGGTTTCCACGATACGCACAAAGGTGCGCATCAGCTCTACCCTGTCTATACGTTCAACTCGTTTCATATTTTCATCTGTCATACACCTAACGTATATGCGTTTTACCACCGGGCCGTCTACCGTCGCAAGACGTACTGATAAAAAATAGCCGCACACTATGACTGAGGAACGTCTTATGAACACAACAACTGCTCCCCACGCGGCAAGCCGCTGGGTGATTTTAATGCTGGCTCTGGGGGCTGGCTTCAGCGTGGCATCCATTTACTACGCACAACCGCTGTTGCCGCTGATGGGGTCAGACCTTCATCTGAGCATTGAAGGCATGGGGCTGGTTCCGACATTGACCCAGGCAGGCTATGCGCTCGGCATACTCTTCTTACTACCGCTTGGCGATCGCCACGACCGCAGAACGCTGATCCTGATTAAGAGCGTCGCCCTGGCCCTCTTCCTGCTGGGTTGTAGCCTGGCCGGACAATTGCACTCATTGCTGCTGGCAAGCCTGCTGATCGGGATGGCGGCAACAATGGCGCAGGATATCGTCCCTGCCGCCGCCATCCTCGCGCCGGAAGGGAAACAGGGTAAAACCGTGGGAACAGTGATGACAGGGCTGTTGCTGGGTATATTGCTGTCGAGAACCGTCAGCGGCGTGGCGGGTGAAGCTTTTGGCTGGCGCGTCATGTACCAGCTGGCAGCGGCAAGCATTGCGTTTGTCGGCGTGGCGATGTGGGCAGTCCTTCCCCGATTTGCCATCCACTCTACGCTCAGCTATCCCGCGTTGATGCGTTCAATGGAACATCTGTGGCGTCGTTATCCGGCACTGCGTCGTGCGGCGCTGGCTCAGGGGTTCCTGTCGATTGCCTTTAGCGCATTCTGGTCAACGCTTGCCGTTATGCTCTACGAACACTATCACTTCGGCAGCGCCGTGGCGGGTGGGTTTGGTATTGCGGGTGCCGCAGGTGCATTGGCCGCCCCACTGGCAGGGGGACTGGCGGATAAGCTGGGTGCAAGGAAAGTCACACAGCTGGGAGCCATGCTCGTCACCGCCGCGTTTGCCCTGATGTTTCTGATGCCCATTTTTGGTCTTCACGGACAACTCATTCTGATTGCCGTGTCCGCCGTCGGGTTTGATCTTGGTCTGCAGTCGAGTCTGGTGGCACACCAGAATCTGGTGTACAGCCTTGAACCTCAGGCCCGTGGACGCCTTAACGCTCTGCTGTTTACGGTGGTGTTTATCGGTATGGCGATGGGTTCTGCTTTAGGGAGCAATATCTATACCCTGGCGGGCTGGCCTGGCGTAGTGGCTCTGGCGACAGTGTGTGGTGTCATTGCACTGGCGATCCGTCTGACTGAAAGCACCCACATCACCTCTGCACCGGTAAAGGCCGCATAAAAAAATGCCCAATCCATTTACGGATTGGGCAGTCAGAATATGCCCAGTTTCAAGACATGTTCTAAGAGGTCAAGACTTTATTTATTCATCTGGAACAGCGACATACCTTGCATATCACTGAACGCTTTATAAGACGCCTTCAGGGCCGCCTGTTGCATGGAGTAAGACGAGATCACCGAGTTCCAGTCAACGTCCACCAGGTTACTCATCTGCTGAGTTTGCCCCAGCGCACGGTCATCACCCAGTGAATCCAGCTTGCCCAGTTCATCCAGTTTAATCCCCAGATCGGCACGCACGGTAAGCACGTTGTTCAGAGAATTGCTCAGACCACGGTTGGCTTTATCCATACTGGCCTTGAACGCATCCGCTTTGGTCTGATCATCGCCTACTGGCGTATTCAGTGCAGCAATGGCGGTATCCAGGATCTTAAACAGGTTAGTTTCCGGCGCGCTGCCATCCGGCTCTGGTTTCGCGTTGCTGGTAAAGCTGTCGAAAACTTCGGTTCCCGTATGGCTGATTTGCATCGTACGGGAGGCGTCAACCTGCTGGCTAATTGGCGTAGTCCCGCCATTATAATTACCCGTGGTCTGGTCGAACGCCGCCGCTTCCGTTTTGTAACCGGCAAAGATGTAACGACCATTACCGTCCGTGCTGTTTGCCAGGTTCATCAGCTGATCGCGAAGACCTTTCAGGTTGGTTCCCAGCGAGGCACGGTCATCGTCACTCAACGTTCCGTTACCCGCGTTCACAATTTTTTCCTGCGAGCTGATAATCGCCGAGGTCACCTGCTGCAGTACGTTCTCTTCCAGCGACACTTTGGTCGTTGCAAAGGTACGCGCCAGAGCATACTGGCTGTTCTGCGTTTGAGCCTGAGACAGCACAACGGCCTGAGAGGCGGCAATCGGATCGTCTGATGGGCGGTTTACCCGCTTACCGGTAGACATCTGCTCGCCGTAGCCCATCCAGAGACTTTGGGAGTTCGTCACTCCACGCATGCTCTGCTCATACATCATTTGAGTACTAATACGCATTTTTAACCTCAGCCTTAGCGAATATTAATTAACGCATCAAACAGCGTGCTCGCCGTTTGCAGAACCTGCGCATTCGCCAGGTAGTACTGCTGATAACGCTGCAGGTTACCGTACTCTTCATCCAGGTTAACCCCGGAAATAGACTGCTGCTGCTTAGTCAACTGCGTCACCACGTTGACTTTGGTTTCGCTACTGGTTTTCAGTGACGCCGTGGTGCTCCCCACAGTACTCACCAGAGCCGCATAAGCATCGTTGAAGGTCTTGTTGCCCCCCACCCGTTTGGCATTCTGCAGATCCAGCAGTTTTTGACCGTTGGTATTGTCGCTCTCACCGCTGGTACTTGATGAAGCCATCGCCAGTTTGGATTCGTCGCTGATCGCAACGTCCATATTCATGATGACGTCATTCACCGGTTTGACGAGGAAACTGTCTTTCGTGTTGGCAGAACCGCTGATATTGAGGTTCAAACCATCAAATGCCAGGTTACCGCTGGCGTCCGGCGTTGCGGTGAAGCTGGTTTTGTCAGACAGACGCGTCACCGTCCAGTTGGTACCGTTATATTCAACTTTATAGTTGGTCGCCTGAACCGCAGAGCTGTTCGTCATGGACACCGTCACCGACGCGCTACCGGTGTTTTTACCGTTACTCAGCGCTGACGGAGAGCCGAAATCAAACAGTTTACCGCCAGCATCACCGTTCGCATCGAATCCGGCTTGATGCTGGGTATTCATGGCATCGGCAAAGGCCAACGCCATCTGGTTCAGGGCGTTACGCGCGTTATCCAGGTCTCCGGAGCGGAAAGTCAACAGCCCACCCAGTGAACCGGTGGTGATCTGCTTTTCCGGGATCTCTACGCTACCGGCTGCGGCATCAACATAGGCAATGGTGGTACGCGCCGGATCGGCGCTTGATTTCACCGCAGCCAGCTGGCTGGCGGTACTACCCTGCACCAGGGTGTAACCATTAGCGAACGAGACGTTATAGGTGCCACCGTCCTGTACGGCCACTTCCACGCCCACAATCTGGTTAAGCTGGCTCACCAGCTGGTCACGCTGGTCGAGCAATTCGTTAGGTGATGCGCCTGCGCCGACACCGGTCAGACGGGAAATCTGATCGTTAAGGTTAGCAATCTGCTTCGCATAGTTATTGATCTGATCAACGCTGGTCGTAATCGCCGTATTAACCTGCGAATCCTGGTCACGAAGATATTGATCGTTGGTTTTAAACTGGTTTACCAGGCCATCCGCTTTACCGATAACCGTCTGGCGCGCAGCCGGATCTTCGGCGTTGCTGACCAACGTCTGCATGCTTTTAAAGAAATCCTGCAGGGTGGTCGCCAGCGAATTGGTGGTATCAGAGAGCACATCGTCAATTTTTGACATCTGCTGATAACGCGTCGTCAGACCGCTGCTCTGCGTCTGCGCGGCGCGCAGCTGATTGGTAATAAAGGCATCATACTCACGCTGCACACCGGAGACATAAACCCCGTTACCCACCCAGCCACCGCCGGTCAGTGTGCTGTTAGCCGCACCCAGAATAGTATTCTGACGGGTATAACCTGCCACGTTATAGCTTGAAATATTATTACTTACGGTATTGAGTGCCGCCTGTGCAGCACCGAGGCCACTCATGGCGCTGTTAATCAAACTGGACATGGGGGTTCCTTTTATACTTTCAGACACGAGTCCTGATGAAGGTTATCGGCAACCCCCAGCGGGACTTGAGAACTTTCAGAACAGATTTTCGAGATCTGTGCTATAGGCTTTGCTGACCTTCTCACCCATTGATTTCAGTTGCTGAATCATGCTGGTGAGCTTGCGCGCATAGTTCGGATCGGTGGCATAGCCAGCATTTTGCAGCGCCTGTGCCCCCTGCTCCGGCGTCGCCGCCTGCGTGACGGCGGTATAGCGTGGGTTTCGGCTCAACAAGCCCACATAATCCGACAACGCCTCAAGATAAGAGCTGTAGACGCGGAATTTGGCTTTGACCTTCACCGCCGCACCGTTTTCATATTCGGTGGTGGTGATCTCGGTTGTCGGCCCCTTCCAGCTGGCGTTGGCCTTCACGCCGAAGATGTTAAAGCTTGGTTCGCCATTTTCCTTACGGATCTGCCGCTGGCCCCAGCCCGATTCCAGCGCAGCCTGCGCCAGGATCAGATGATGAGGCACACCACTTTGCTCACTGGCAAGACGTGCAGGCAGAGAAAGCTGCGCCAGGAAGTCTTTGCTGTCACCTGAAAGCGGTGTATCACCGCCGTCCGTGGCCTTCGGCATCGCTTTACGTACCATCTGCGTCAGTGCCTGGTTCTGATAACTGGTCACCGTTTCCAGGTCAAACTTCATTGGCACCTGCTGCGGCTGATCCTGAGGCTGAATGCCCTGCGCGGCTTCGGTCTGTTTCACAATCATGTCAGCCAGACCGAGGCCTTTTCCGGCGGTCATCTGCTGCGCAATCTGCTGGTCATACATGCTGGTGTAGAGACGCGTCGAATCGCTGCTGAACATCCCGTCTTTCGGCAGGGTTTCACGCATACTTTTCAACATCATCTGTACAAACATCCCTTCCACCTGGCGGGCAACCGGGCGGATATTCGCCGACGGATCTTTGCCTGCTTTGGTTTTCAGTTCGTTGAGCGACTGGGCATCCCAGGCAGCACTGGTCAACAGTTTGCTATCGGTTAGCATCAGATGATTTCCAGTTTGGCGCGCAGACAGCCTGCACTTTGCATGGATTGCAGGATGGACATCAGATCCATCGGCGTCGCACCCAGCGCATTCAGGGCACGTACCACGCTGTTCAGGTTGGCACTGGCACGCACGCTTTGCAGTGAACCCCCGCTCTGGCGCATATCAATCTGTGTTTGTGGTGTCACAACGGTCTGGCCACCGCCAAATGGCGTTGTTGGCTGGCTGACGTTAGCCGAGCGGTTCACCGTCACAGAGAGGTTGCCCTGCGCGACGGCGCAACTGTCCAGCGAGACTTCACGGTTCATCACCACCGAGCCGGTACGTGAGTTGATGATCACTTTGGCATCCTGAACCGGAACGTTAACTTCCATATTCTGGATATCCGCCAGCATACGCACCTGACTGCTGCTACCTGATGAGGTGCGGATCTGCACGGTACGGGCATCCAGCGCGGTAGCGCTGCCATAGCCACGGCTACGGTTGATGGTGTCGGCAATTTGCTGCGCCATGGTGAAGTCTTCATTATTCAGCTGCAGGTTAATGGTATTACCGGCACCGAACTGAGTCGGCAGTTCACGCTCGATGATTGCCCCGTTAGTGATACGCCCACCGTTCAGCTGGTTCACCTGCACGCTGCTTCCGCCTGCGGATGCACCCGCCCCGCCCACCAGGATGTTCCCCTGCGCCAGCGCATAAACCTGGCTGTCGACACCCTTCAGCGGTGTCATCAGCAGCGTACCGCCGCGCAGGCTTTTGGCGTTCCCCATTGAGGAAACCACCACATCAATGGTTTGACCCTGACGCGCGAACGCTGGGAAGGAGGCCGTGACCATCACTGCCGCCACGTTTTTCAACTGCATGTTGGTTCCCGCCGGTACGGTGATACCGAGCTGGGAAAGCATGTTGTTTAAGCTCTGAGTGGTGAATGGCGTCTGGGTAGTCTGGTCGCCCGTGCCATCCAGCCCCACGACCAGGCCATAGCCAATCAGCGAGTTTTCTCGTACGCCCTGAACGCTGGTGAGATCGCGAATACGGTCAGCCTGGGTACAGGTTGCCACCAGGGCCAGCGCCATTGCGAAGAAGAATTTAAACATGGGTCACCTCGCTTACATCGGCGATAAGTTAAGGAAGAAGCGCTGCAGCCAGCCCATATTTTGCGCCTCATTGATGTAGCCGTTGCCGACGTACTCGATGCGCGCATCCGCCACCTGGGTGGACGGTACGGTATTGGTGCCGCTGATGGTGCGAGGGTTAACCACACCGGAGAAGCGGATGAACTCGGTGCCCTGGTTGATGGCAATCTGTTTTTCACCCACAACGTGTAAGTTGCCGTTAACCAGTACCTGGTCAACTGTCACCGTCAGCGTACCGCTGAAGGTATTGCTGGCATTCGCGCCACCTTTACCATTAAAGGTATTGCCGCCAGACGCGTTCACATCAGCACGCGCATTGCCGAACAGCCCTTCGAGATAGCGTGGCACGGTATCGAAGCCAAAATTCGTTTTGCCATCGCGGCTGGCATTCGCCGACGAGCTTTTGCTCGCGCTGACGTTTTCCTGCAGCACAATGGTCAATGTATCGCCGACATTACGCGGGCGGCGATCTTCAAACAGCGGCTGATAACCGTAATTAATCGGCTGCGCGGTCTGGAAAATGGAGCCGTTTACCACTGGCGCAGGGCCAGGAACGGGTTGGGCAGTCGTCGCACCCTGGACCAATGGTTTAGACGGGATCAAAGCACACCCGCTGAGGGTGACAGCCAGAACAGTCAGTATCGGATAACGAAACGCCGCGTTTTTTTGCATTGCCTTCATCTTCGAAAACAGGGAGCCGGTGCGGCATTTACCGCACCGGTCTGCACCTTAGAGTTGCGTCAGTTTCTGCAGCATCTGGTCGGTCGTCGACACTGCTTTACTGTTAATTTCATATGCGCGCTGAACCTGGATCATATTCACCAGTTCTTCCGCAACGTTTACGTTGGAGGTTTCGACATAACCCTGATACAGCAAACCTGCGCCGTTCAGACCAGGTGTACTTTCATTCGGCGTACCGGAGGACTGGGTTTCGGTGTAGAGGTTCTCACCAATGCTTTCCAGACCGGTATCGTTCATGAAGGTGGTCAGGTTAAGCTGCCCGACCTGCACCGGGTTGGCCTGCCCCTGCTGGGTCACACTCACGACCCCATCACGCCCGATGGTAATGCTCAGGGCATTCGCCGGGATGGTGATCGCAGGCTGAACCTGGAAGCCGCCCGCCGTCACCAGCTGACCGTTCTGATCCACCTGGAATGAGCCGTCGCGGGTATAGGCTGAGGTTCCGTCAGGCAACTGAACCTGGAAGAAACCCTGACCTTTAATGGCCACATCTTTACTGTTGTTGGTCTGGGACAGGTTGCCCTGGCTGTGCAGACGTTCCGTTGCTACCGGACGAACACCGGTACCAATCTGGAGACCTGACGGCAGCGTTGTTTGCTCAGAAGACTGCGCACCCGGCTGACGAATGGTTTGATAAAGCAAATCTTCAAAAACGGCACGCTGACGCTTAAAACCATTGGTGCTGACGTTTGCCAGGTTGTTGGCAATCACATCCATGTTGGTTTGCTGCGCGTCCAGGCCAGTTTTCGCGATCCATAAAGAACTGATCATAAGAAGTCCTGTTAACTCATAGCCAGAAGTTGGTTAGCCTTGCTCGCGTTTTCGTCCACGCTGCTGATAACCTTCATCTGCATTTCAAAACGACGGGCGCTGGCGATCATGTCGGTCATGGCTTCTACCGGTTTGACGTTACTGCCTTCCAGTACTCCCGACATCACACGGATGCCCGGATCGGCCTGTAACGTGGCACCGCGGGTAGCCTGTGCTGCCTGGGTCAGACGGAACATACCGTCATCGCCACGCTGCACTTCTTTGCCGTCCGCTTTAACCAGCTTCAGACGCCCGACAGGCGCAACGGTATTGGCCGGGTCGCCCGGATTCAACGCCGAGATGGTGCCGTCTGCCGCAATGGTCAGCTCTGATCCTTCCGGCACCGTAAGCGGGCCTGCTTCGCCCATCACCGGATGCCCCTGGATCGTCAACTGACCGGTGGCGCTGACCTGGATATTCCCGTTACGGGTATACCCTTCGCCGCCATCTGCCGTTTGCACCGCCAGCCAGCCGTCCTGCTGCAGGGCCACGTCCAGCGGACGCGAGGTGTAATCCATCTGGCCTGGCGTCATATCAGCACCCGGAGTGGATGCCGTCACCAGCGTACGTGTCGGCAGGGAAAGCCCTTCTACCGGCACCGCACGCAGCGCATTAAGCTGCGCACGAAAGCCCGGCGTAGAGGCGTTTGCCAGGTTGCTGGCCGTAACGGCCTGCTGATTGAGCGTCTGACTTGCCGCGCCCATCGCGGTATATATTGCGTGATCCATTGCGCTTTCCTGTTAGCCGCTTAACGCAGGTTAACCAGCGTGTTGAGGATCTGATCCTGAGTTTTGATGGTCTGCGCGTTCGACTGATAGTTACGTTGCGCGACAATCATGTTCACCAGCTCTTTACTCAGATCAACGTTAGAGGCTTCCAGCGCACCGTTAGTCAACTTGCCGAAGTTACCGGTACCCGCTGTACCCAACAGCGCCACGCCGGAGGACTGGGTCGCAGACCAGACGTTGTCGCCTTCAGATTTCAGACCTTCGTTGTTCGCGAAGTTTGCCAGCACGATCTGGCCCAGAACCTGAGACTGTTCGTTGGAATATTTACCCACAACGGAACCGTCATCGTTGATCTGGTAGCTCACCAGGTCACCCGGTTTGTAGCCGTTCTGATTGGTTGCCACAACGCTGTTCGCACCGGTGTTCTGTTGCATGGAGTTCAGGAAGCTCAGGGAGAAGGTGGCCGCCGTCGCACCACTGACTGAACCTGTGGTGACATTGATTGCTGGCGTTGTGTTTGCTGTTGCGCTCAACACACCCGCAGCGTCGTAGTTGTACACACCAGCCAGGCTACCATTCACATCGAAATTCATCTGTGCCGCTTTCGTTGCAGCAGAGCCGGTAACGCTACCGTCCTGAGTGTAGAGATCCCATTTATTGTTGGCTGTCTTAACGTAGTAGACATACATGTTATGGGCGTTACCCTGGCTGTCGAATACGGTCACGGTGCCTTTTTTGTTATAGGTATCCGGGTTAGTTGCATCGAAAGGGGCCGTTTGAACAGGATCGGTCGAGTTCAGGTTGATCTGCTGCGTCGCGGTGGTAGTCGATTTCGCCGCCATCAGGGTATTCGGGATAGTAATCGCCTGTGGGTTCGCACCGGTCTGAACGGTCGGGGGCGTTCCGGCAACCGGATACCCTGTCAGCTGCATACCCTGCATGTTCACCAGGTTACGGTTTTCGTCCAGCTTGAACTGACCGTTACGGCTGTAGAACACGGAACCGTTGGAATCGACCATACGGAAGAAACCGTTCTGGCTAATGGCAACGTCCAGGCCACGACCCGTGTTGGTGGTCGTACCGTCGGTAAAGTCCTGAGTGATACCCGCAACTTTTACGCCCAGGCCTACTTTGGAACCGGCAAACATGTCTGCAAATGAGGCAGAACCGGATTTAAAACCATAGGTCGCGGAGTTGGCGATGTTGTTGCCAATGACATCCAGGTTGGTGGCCGCAGCATTCAGGCCGCTGACCGCTTGAGAAAAGGCCATGACTTACTCCTGATAAGTGTTAAGGCTTAGATAATCTGCCGAACTTCGTCGAGTGTGGTGGTACCAGAGGTACCCAAATCCAGTTTGTTGTTGCCATCGCTACCTTTAATGACGCCCTGAACCAGCGCGAACTGCAGCGGTTGTGCCACCAGCTGGGTGGAGCCGTTGCTGGCGCTGATCGCCACTTTGTAGGAACCGTTTGGTGCTTTCGTGCCGTCTGTAATGCTGCCATCCCAGGTAAAGGTATGAACACCTGCGTCCAGCTTACCGATATCAATGGTACGAACCACGGCACCGGTCGCATCGGTGATCGTCGCCGTCACCTTGTCAGCTGCCTGCTGCAGCTCTACGCCAAACGGGGTGGTGGAGGTCGTGGTTGTCCCTTCCGTCGTACTGCTACCCGCAAGAACGGTGGTACCCGGGATCATCACCCCGTGACCAATCAGGTTCGCGGCCTGCAGGGATTGACTGCTGTCGATTTGACCCGAGACGGAGCCGAGGGTGGTATTGAGTTTTTCGATGCCGCTCACGGTACTGATCTGCGCAAGCTGCGTGGTCAGTTCGTTGTTCTGCATCGGGTTGGTTGGATCCTGGTTCTTAAGCTGAGCCACCAGCAGCGTCAGGAAGCTGCTTTGTAGATCGGAGGCGCTGTTAGTGGTCAGGGAACTGGAACTCGTCGAACTTTTTGTACTACTGACACCTGAGTTCGTTGGGTCATTCACATTTACGGCGATGGACATGCGTGTCTCCTTTACTGGCCGAGCGTGAGCGTTTTGAGCATCATGCTCTTCACGGTATTAAGCACTTCGACGTTTGCCTGGTAGCTACGTGAGGCAGACATGGAGTTCACCATCTCACCGACCACATCCACGTTAGGCATTTTCACGTAACCGCTGGCATCGGCGAGTGGGTTACCCGGTTCATACACCAGCTTGTCGGGTGCCTGGCTCTCGACCACGTCAGCGACTTTCACGCCGCCCGTCGCTGCGCCTGGCGCGGCATCCACCTGAAAAACCACCTGTTTTGCACGATAAGGTTGTCCGTCAGGGCCGGTCACGCTGTCGGCGTTGGCCAGGTTACTGGCCGCTACGTTCAGGCGTTTGGACTGAGCGGTTAACGCAGAACCGGCAATATCAAAAATATTCAGCAAAGCCATTGATTAGTTGCCCCCCTGCAGGACGCTCATCACGCTTTTAATTTGCCCGCCGAGCACATTCAGCCCTGTCTGGTATTGCAGGCTGTTATCGGCAAACTGTGTACGTTCCCTGTCCATATCAACGGTATTACCGTCGAGAGAAGGCTGATCGGGAATGCGATAAAGTAAGTCGGTCGTGGGTGCGGTCATCGCCTGAGCGGGAATATGGCGAGAGGATGTCATTGCAAGTGCGACACCCGTGCCTTCGGCACGTCCACGCTCCATCACTTTTTTGAGTTCACTGGAGAAATCGATATCGCGCGCCTGATACCCTGGCGTATCGGCGTTAGCGATATTGGCGGCTAAAATCTCCTGCCGCTGGGCGCGTAAATTGAGCGCTTCCTGCTGAAAACGTAACGCGGCGTCGAGTTTATCGAGCATGTCTCCTCCGCTGATGGCAAAATTTCAGTTCACAGCTTAAATCTCAACCCGTCCGCCTTATCGACGGAATAAGCGCAAAATGCGTCGCTATTTATTCCGTTGATGCAAAACCACTGCAGGTAAAATCGTCCCACTTCTGGAAACGGTGGAATTTGCGATGCGGACGTGGAAAAGAGCCCTGGTGGCAACCTTATTGCTGTTAAGCCCCCTGGTGCAGGCGGAAGGTCTGCAGACTCAACTGACGGCTTTTTTTGCTCAGCAACTGGCGGGTTTTAGCGATGACGTCAGTGTGACCGTTCGCACACCGCCTAATTTGTACCCCTCCTGCGAACAACCCTCCTTCAGCGTGGCTGGCACGACAAAACTGTGGGGTAACGTGAACGTTCTGGCGCGTTGTGCCAATGAAAAACGCTATTTACAGGTTGCAGTTCAGGCCACAGGCAATTATGTTGTCGCCGCCGTTCCCATCGCCCGTGGCAGCGCGCTGCAGACCAGCAGCGTGACGCTGAAGCGTGGCCGTCTGGATCAACTGCCTCCGCGGACGATGCTTGAAATTAACCAGGCGCAGGATGCCATCAGCCTGCGTGATGTCGCTCCCGGACAACCNATCCAGCTCTCAATGNTGCGTCAGGCATGGCGGGTTAAGGCGGGTCAACAGGTGATGGTGGTGGCCAACGGAGACGGCTTTAGTATCAACAGCGAAGGGAAGGCATTAAACAATGCCGCCGTGGCGCAAAATGCCCGAGTCAAAATGTCCTCAGGCCAGGTGGTTAGCGGAACCGTCGATTCTGATGGGAATATTCTGATTAACCTATAATCTTTTTAAAGATTTCGTGGCGGCTGCCGATAAATAATCAACTAATGATGATGTCAGGCGCAAACGCCGCGAACCCTCGATGAGGACCACAATATGAGCATTGATCGTACATCAGCCCTGAAGCCGGTTAGCACTGTACAACCTCGCGAAACGAATGACGCTACGCCACAGAAAACGCGTCTGGAAAAACCGTCAACCGCCAACAGCACCAGCGTGACCCTGAGCGATGCCCAGGCAAAACTGATGCAGCCAGGCAGCAGCGATATCAACATGGAACGTGTTGAAGCGCTGAAAACGGCGATTCGTAATGGTGAACTGAAAATGGACACCAGCAAAATTGCTGACGCGCTGATTCAGGAAGCGCAGAGTTTCTTACAGAGTAACTAATCGTATGAGTCGACTGTCAGAAATACTGGATCAAATGACGGTTGTCCTGAATGACCTGAAAACGGTAATGGATGCAGAACAACACCACCTGTCTTCTGGTCAAATCAACGGCAGCGCGTTGCAACGCATTACTGAAGACAAAAGTTCGCTGCTGGCGACACTGGACTATCTGGAGCAGCAGCGTCGCGCGGAACAAGATCCGCACCGCAGTGCCAATGATGAAATTATTGAGCGCTGGCAGACTATTACAGAAAAAACCCAGCATCTGCGCGATCTCAACCAGCATAACGGCTGGCTGCTTGAAGGCCAGATAGTGCGTAATCAGCAAGCGCTTGAGGTATTAAAGCCTCATAAAGAGACTGGACTGTACGGCGCGGATGGTCAGACATCCACGGCGCGAATTACAGGCGGGAAAAAGATTTCGATTTGAAGCAAAAGCGACAAATCATGCAGTGGGGAGCACCAGCAGGTGAACTCCCCTTTTGGCGTTTATGCCGTACGGCGGGTGAACTCTTTCACTTTAAAGCCCAGCACGGCGAGCGTGGCAAAGTAAGCGACAATACCGACCACCACCACGGCCATCAGACGCATCAGACGGTAAGGCATGGTGCCCAGTGACCACTCAGGCATCACATACATCATGCCGTACAGTGCCGCTGACATCACCAGCACCGCAATCACCAGGCGCACGAGGAAACTCGTCCAGCCAGGCTGCGGGGTGAAGATCTTCTGCTTGCGCAGCTGCCAGTACAACAACCCGGCGTTCAGACAGGCCGCCAGACCAATCGACAATGACAGACCCGCATGCTTCAGCGGACCAATAAATGCCAGGTTCATCAGCTGCGTCATAATCAGCGTCACAATGGCAATCTTCACCGGCGTTTTGATGTTCTGACGTGAGTAGAACCCCGGAGCCAGCACCTTAACGACGATAAGCCCCATCAGCCCTACCGAGTACGCCACCAGCGCGCGCTGCGTCATCGCCGCGTCAAAGGCGGTAAATTTGCCGTACTGGAACAGAGACACCGTCAGCGGTTTCGCCAGGATCCCCAGTGCCACCGCGCTTGGCAGCGCCAGCAGGAAGCACAGACGTAATCCCCAGTCCATCAGACGGCAATATTCATCATGGTTACCGCTGGCAAAGCTTTTCGACAGCGACGGCAGCAAAATCGTCCCCAGCGCTACGCCCAACACCCCGGACGGAAACTCCATCAGGCGGTCAGCGTAGTACATCCAGGAAACCGAGCCGGAAACCAGGAAAGAGGCAAAGATGGTGTTGATGATAAGCGAAATCTGGCTCACGGAGACGCCAAGGATTGCGGGCCCCATCTGCTTGATCACGCGCATTGCGCCAGCATCACGGAAGTTAACGCGCGGCAGCACCAGCATGCCGATTTTTTTCAGATGCGGAAGTTGATAAGCCAGCTGCAATACCCCGCCCACGGTCACCGCCCAGGCCAGTGCCAGCACCGGTGGGTGGAAGTGTGGTGCGGCGAACAGCGCAAAACCGATCATGCTGACGTTGAGGAACGTCGGTGCAAACGCCGGAACAGAGAAACGGTTCCAGGTATTCAGGATNGCCCCNACCAGGGAAGCCAGTGAAATCAACAGAATATAAGGAAAGGTAATACGCAGTAGCTGAGTGGTGAGCGCAAATTTGTCTGCCGTATCGGCAAACCCAGGAGCCGTCACCATAATCACCCAGGGTGCAGCCAGCATCCCGACAACGGTCACCACCGCCAGTGCCAGAGTGAGTAACCCTGAAACGTAGGACACGAACACCCGGGTCGCATCTTCCCCCTGCTTGCTTTTATATTCCGCGAGGATAGGGACAAACGCTTGCGAAAACGCCCCTTCTGCAAAAATACGGCGCAGCAGGTTCGGCAGTTTGAACGCGACGAAAAAGGCGTCCGTTGCCATCCCTGCGCCAAAAACCCTTGCCACAATCGCGTCGCGGGCAAAGCCGAGCACGCGGGAAAACATGGTCATCGAGCTGACTGCTGCCAGCGATTTTAATAAGTTCATTAACGTGAATTTCCACAACCCTACGGCAAAACGCCTGCAATGCAGGCGTAATTATTGCCCGGCGGCGCTTCGCTTGTGCGGGCCTACGGGCTTGCAGTCCGGGTTAGCGTAAGCGCCACCCGGCTAAATCAACAATCGGCGCTTAGTCTACCCGGATTTAAGGGAATTACTATCGACAGATGTTACAGAGGATTATTCACTCATGGCATCGCGCCAGAGCCTTTCCACAACGCGTTGCGCCATAATGGCCTGCTCGCCGGATGTTTCCGGAACCGTCTGATTTTGCACGCAAGTGATAAAGTGACGCGCACACCCGACGAAGCCGCGCTGTTCCAGCATACTCTGCCAGCCCGGAACCGGAAGCGTGACCACACCGCTGCCCTTCTCTTCCCGCCATTCACGCATGTCGGTGAGGTCATACAGCGCGCCGTCCGTGACAGCCTGCACAGACTCTCGCTGGCTACCAGCACGGCGGTGCATACTGGTCGTCACCTGGAGGTGATCGGCGGCGAAATGGTGTTCGGCATAAACCATCTCACCCTGTTCGTTGGTCAGCAACGTACCGCTTTTCAGCTGTGCATGACCGCCGGTAAGCCAGAGCGCCGTGTCCACGACATGCAGATAATCGTCCAGAAGCGTAAAGCGCAGGTCGTTAGGCCCGATGCTGTCAGTACGGTGCTTATCCATTCGCAGCGAGGCAAGATTGCCCGCCTGTGCCTTCAGTTGCTGATAAAGCGGCGCGAAACGGCGGTTGAAACCCACCATCAGCGTCAGCTTTTTGCGCGCCGCCAGCTCAATCAGGCGTTCTGCATCCTGCACGTTTTCCGCCAGTGGCTTATCCACGCAGACGTGAACACCTGCATTTAGCAGCTCACTCACCACCTGATAGTGGGTTGCCGTTGAGGTATGGACAAACACCACATCACACTCACGGGCTAACGCCGGCAACGAGCTGGCGTACGGTATCCGCCAGGTTTCACAGATACGCTCTGCCTTTTCACGGGTGGGAGACCACGCCCCCTGTAACGTCCAGTCTGACGCGGCCCCCAGGACAGGCAGCCAGGCTTTTTGCGCAATACCGCCCAACCCCACCACGCCCACACGTAATTTTTTCACCATCAATCTCCTAAATGTGCCAGCAATGCATCCAGACGCTGTTTCAGCCCGGCGACCTCGTCTTCCAGCGCCTCCACACGCGCCGTCAGGCTATCATTGACGACTGCGGATCCAGCATCTGTTGCCATTGTTGAGGCCTCTACCTCACCGCAGAACAGGTGCATATAGCGGCTTTCACGTTTACCCGGCTCGCGCGCCAAACGTACCACATAAGGGCCATCATCGCGGGTGGCAAGCCCTTCCAGGGTTTGTTCGACTTCCTGCATATCGCTGAATTCATGCATTCGGGAAGCGCGCGTGCGCAGCTCGCCCGGCGTTTGCGCCCCGCGTAGCAGCAGGGTGGTGATCACCGCCACTTCCGCCTGACTTAGCTTCAAATCACCAAATTCGGAATTACAGAAACGCTGCTCATATTTGGTCACACGGTTACCGAAACCACTGACGGTGCGCAGATAGTGACGTTTAACCAGTTCATCCAGAATGTCCTGCACGTCATGCTCACCGAGGTTCATCACCGGCTCACGGTTGGTCTTTTGATTGCAGGCCATCGTCACGGCATTCACAGAGAGCGGATACTGCTCCGGGGTGGTGACCTGTTTTTCAAGCAAGCACCCGATAACGCGCGCTTCTGTACCGCTTAACTGATATTTCATTTTTTCTCCTTAGCGACCTGCACTCCAGTCCTGGGTGGTTAATGCCGTGAGCACGTGGTCTCGCCATTCCCCATCAATAAGCAGATAGTCTTTGGCGTAGCCCTCTTTCTCAAACCCTAAACGCGCCAGCAAATTACCGCTGCGCTGATTATGCGGCATGTAGTTCGCCATAATGCGATGGATATGTTGCGTGCGTTGCATGTAGCGGATCGCCACCGTTAACGCCTCGTACATCATCCCCTGCCCCTGCCATTTCTGACCGATGGAATAGCCGAGATAACAGGCGTGAAACGACCCGCGCACCACGTTTGAAAAATTGGCAATGCCGATGATCTCTTTTTCATCCGGATCCAGCAGCGCAAAGTAGAAGGCGCTGCCCTGTTTATGAAATTCCGTAATCATGCTGAGGCGCGCCTGCCAGCCGGAGGGGTAGCAATGGCTCTCATCCCGAACGGGTTCCCAGGGTTTTAAAAACTGGCGATTCTCGGCGTAATAATCCGCCAGACGCCAGGCATCACGCTCATGCACCAGACGAACGACCAGCCTGTCCGTTGTCAGACGCACTTTTGGCACATTACTACGATAGCCAAACATTGATACCACTCCTTCCCGTCACTTCTGCTCTGCCCATTAGCTTTACTATACCTGCGCCTGCGCCGTCTGTGAAAACAGTGACATACCATTTTCACATTTTTCGATGAGAACTCTCTATCAAAGCACTCTTTTGATAAAAAAATATTGTCGTAGTCGGGGGTGGGAAAAAACATGGCGACATCGCAGAATGTTAGCGTGCTCACCGTCTCTTTTCCCTGGAGGGGAAATGTCCCGCGTATCACAGGCCAGGAGCCTGGGTAAATATTTCCTGCTGGTCGATAACATGCTGGTCGTGCTCGGCTTTTTTGTTGTGTTTCCTCTCATCTCGATCCGCTTTGTCGATCAAATGGGCTGGGCAGCATTAATGGTCGGTATCGCGCTGGGATTACGCCAGTTTGTTCAGCAAGGCCTGGGCGTCTTTGGCGGGGCCATTGCTGACCGCTTTGGCGCAAAACCGATGATCGTCACCGGCATGCTGTTACGCGCAGCAGGTTTTGCCACAATGGCAATCGCCCATGATCCCTGGCTACTGTGGTTCTCCTGCTTCCTCTCCGGTATTGGCGGCACCCTGTTTGATCCGCCGCGTACCGCGCTGGTGGTGAAATTAATTCATCCGCGGCAGCGGGGCCGCTTCTTCTCGATTCTGATGATGCAGGACAGCGCCGGGGCAGTTGTTGGCGCACTGCTGGGAAGCTGGTTGCTGCAGTACGACTTCCGTCTGGTCTGCGCAGCCGGGGCGGTACTCTTTATTCTGTGCGCCCTGTTTAATGGGCTGTTTCTGCCCGCCTGGAAGCTGTCGACAGTTAAAGCACCGGTGCGCGAAGGTCTTGGCCGCGTTCTGCGTGACAAACGCTTCGTCACCTACGTGTTGACCCTGACGGGCTACTACATGCTGGCCGTGCAGGTCATGCTGATGTTACCGATCATGGTTAACGACATCGCGGGCACGCCTGCCGCCGTCAAATGGATGTACGCCATTGAAGCCTGTCTTTCATTGACGTTGCTGTATCCGATTGCCCGCTGGAGCGAACGGCGTTTTCGCCTNGAACATCGTCTGATGGCAGGGCTTTTGCTGATGACGCTGAGCATGGTGCCGGTCGGTATGGTGAGTACACTTCAGCAACTGTTTACGCTAATTTGCACCTTTTATATCGGCTCCATTATCGCTGAACCCGCCCGTGAAACGCTGAGCGCCTCGCTGGCAGATGCCCGCGCCCGTGGCAGCTATATGGGGTTCAGTCGGCTGGGTCTGGCCTTTGGCGGTGCATTAGGCTATGCCGGAGGCGGCTGGCTGTTCGACGCCGGCAAAGCGCTGAATCAGCCGGAGCTCCCGTGGATGATGCTTGGCGCGGTAGGCATTATGACGCTGCTGGCCCTGTGGTGGCAGTTCAGCCAGAAACGCAGCACAAGCGGAATGTTCGAACCTGGCGCGTAGCCCTTCTCTCTGGCGGGATCCCTGTTCCGCCTGTATTCTCAGTTTTTTCTGCTGGTTTCTGCCATTTCACACTGACATACTGGCGCTTCAGGACAGAAGCGCCGATTTTTCGTTGAGGAACACCATGAAGAAGATTGTCATTGCTGCTGCATTAGTCATCAGTGGTCTGCTGGTAGGCTGTAACCAGCTTACGCAATACACTGTCAGTGAACAGGAAATTAATCAGGCGCTGGAAAAACACAACAACTTTTCCAAAGACATTGGCGTGCCGGGGCTTGCCGATGCGCATATCGTCCTCAGCAATCTCACCAGTCAGATTGGGCGTGAAGAGCCCAATAAAGTCACCCTTTCCGGGGATGCGAACCTGGATATGACATCGTTATTCGGCAACCAGAAAGCAAACATTAAGCTGAAGCTCAAGGCACTGCCGGTCTTCAATAANGAAAAAGGGGCCATTTACCTGCAGGAGATGGAAGTGGTCGACGCCGTGGTTACTCCGGACAAGATGAAACCGGTCCTGCAAACCCTGATGCCCTATCTGAACCAGTCGCTGAGCAGCTATTTTAACCAGCAACCGGCGTATGTCTTAAGTGAAGACAAGAGCAAGGGCGAAGCGCTCGCGAAGAAATATGCAAAAGGGATCGAGGTGAAACCGGGCGAAATTATCATTCCTTTCACCGATTAACCTGAAGGGCGCAGAAGCGCCCTTTTTTTTACGGAAAAGTGTGCAAAGGAAAACGTTTCCGCTTATGATTTGTGTCCGGCAAAAACAGCCATCCTAATGACTGATCCCTGACAAGCCGGAGCTTCCATGACTGCACAATCCCAGGTTCTTAAAATCCGCCGCCCTGACGACTGGCATATCCATCTGCGCGATGGCGATATGCTGAAAACCGTTGTGCCGTATACCAGCGAAATTTATGGCCGTGCGATTGTCATGCCTAACCTGGCTCCACCCGTCACCACCGTTGATGCCGCTATCGCTTATCGCCAGCGTATTCTTGATGCGGTTCCGGCGGGACATGATTTCACCCCGCTGATGACCTGCTACCTGACCGATTCACTCGACCCGAATGAAGTGGAGCGTGGGTTTAACGAAGGCGTGTTCACCGCCGCCAAACTTTACCCGGCCAATGCCACCACCAACTCCAGCCACGGCGTCACCAGCATTGATGCCATCATGCCGGTTCTGGAACGCATGCAAAAACTGGGCATGCCGCTGCTGGTACACGGTGAAGTGACGCACGCTGAGATTGATATCTTCGATCGTGAAGCCCGGTTTATCGATACCGTGATGGAGCCGCTGCGTCAGCGTCTTCCTGCGCTGAAAGTGGTATTTGAACATATCACCACCAAAGATGCGGCGGAATATGTCCGCGAGGGTAACGAACTTATTGCGGCCACCATCACCCCTCAGCATCTGATGTTTAACCGCAACCACATGCTGGTGGGTGGCGTGCGCCCTCACCTGTATTGCCTGCCAATCCTCAAACGCAACGTCCACCAGCAGGCCCTGCGCGAGCTGGTTGCCAGCGGCTTCTCCCGTGCATTCCTGGGTACAGACTCCGCGCCTCACGCGCGCCATCGCAAAGAAGCAAGCTGTGGTTGTGCAGGGTGTTTCAACGCGCCGACCGCTCTTGCAAGCTACGCAACCGTGTTTGAAGAGATGAATGCGCTGCAGCATTTCGAGGCGTTCTGCTCCCTTAATGGCCCGCGTTTCTACGGGCTGCCCGTCAATGACACCTTTATTGAGCTGGAGCGCAAAGCGCATCAGGTGGATGGATCTATTCCGCTGACGGATGACACGCTGATCCCATTCCTGGCGGGTGAAACCGTAAACTGGACGGTAAAACGCTAAAAAATCAACGCCCCTTGTTGTCAAATCAGTAATATACCTGTATAAATGCACAGTATATTACACAGGGGGCATTTATGCGTATTGAAGTCACCATAGCCAAAACAACCGTCCTGCCTGCCGGCGCACTTGATGCGCTGGCGGGCGAACTTTCTCGCCGCATTAACAATACTTTCCCGGAAAACGAAGGTGCCGTAACGGTGCGTTATGCGACGGCGAACAACCTCTCCGTCATCGGCGGTGCAAAAGAAGATAAAGATCGTATCAGCGAAATCCTGCAAGAAACGTGGGAAAGCGCCGAAGACTGGTTCATTACCGATTAAATTTTGCTCCCTCATTGTGTTTTTTGCCGGGTCGCCCCGGCTTTTTTTTGCTCTGTTCCCAGAAAGTTCAATTTAATTCAGCATCTTCTTAAAAATCGTGAGCAAGATGGTGTTTTATTGTTCGAACAATCCTAAAGCGCAGAAAAATGTGTTGCCAGCTATTTATTTTTCCCTTCAGAACCCTTATTTATTGATATACTGAAAAAGCTTTCAGAAAAACATGCATTGAACCTCAAAGTCGTTGTCTTCTAACACGTATTAAGGGGGTTATAATGGAAAAGAATAGTGAAGTCATCCAGACCCACCCACTTGTTGGCTGGGATATCAGTACCGTAGACAGCTACGATGCACTGATGCTGCGTTTGCACTACCAGACCCCGAATCAACTAAACCGTGAAGAAGCGGAAGTTGGACAGACGCTGTGGCTTACAACAGACGTCGCACGTCAGTTTATTTCTATTTTAGAAGCAGGCATCGCAAAAATAGAATCTGGCGACTACCAGGAAAATGAGTATAAACGGCATTAATCTTATGCCAACTGTCACTCAACAGGCACCCTCGGGGTGCCTTATTTATTTCTCCCTTGTATAACCCCCCGATGTTAATTACTCTGCTAACAAAGCGTTAGTTAAGAGATCCCCATGAAATACGATTTAATCATTATTGGTAGCGGCTCCGTTGGCTCTGCTGCAGGCTATTACGCGACACAGGCAGGGCTGAACGTCCTGATGATTGATGCCCACCTTCCCCCGCATTCGGAAGGCAGCCATCATGGTGATACCCGGCTCATTCGTCATGCTTATGGCGAAGGTGAACGCTATGTCCCGCTGGTGCTCCGCGCTCAGACGCTGTGGGATGAGCTGGCAAAACTGACCGAAGAACGTATTTTCGATCGCACAGGGGTTATCAACCTCGGCCCGGCCAGTTCGGCGTTTCTCGCGACGGTCGAACACAGTGCAAACGCATTTCACCTCGATGTGGAGCGGATGGACGCCCCGGCCATCATGAAACGCTGGCCAGAGATTTCCGTTCCGGACGATTATATCGGGCTGTTTGAAGCCAACTCTGGCGTCCTGCATTGCGAAACCGCCATTAAAACCTGGGTGGATCTTGCCGCGAAAGCAGGCTGCGCGCAGCTCTTCAACTGCCCGGTGGACGCCATCACGCATCATGCTGACGGTGTCACAGTGACCACCCAGGATGGGGAATATTCGGCCTCCCGTCTGTTGATTAGCGCGGGGACCTGGGTCACCAGACTGCTGCCAGACCTGCCCGTTCAACCGGTGCGCAAGGTCTTCTCCTGGTTCCAGTCGGATGGTCGTTACAGCAGCCAGAACAAATTCCCGGCGTTCACCGGCGAATTGCCCAATGGCGATCAGTTCTATGGTTTCCCGTCGGAAAAAGACGCGCTCAAAATCGGGAAACATAACGGCGGGCAGATCATCTCCTCGCCAGAAGAGCGTAAACCGTTTGGCGCATACCCTCAGGATGGTTCAGAAGCCTTTACTTTTCTGCGCAATATTCTGCCGGGCATTGGTGGCTTACTCTATGGTGCAGCATGCACCTACGACAACACGCCTGATGAAGACTTTATCATCGACACCCTGCCCGGGCATGACAACACACTGCTCATCACCGGGCTAAGCGGCCACGGCTTTAAGTTTGCCTCCGTTCTGGGCGAAATCGCCGCGCAGTTTGCCCAGGGGATAACGCCACAGTTTGATCTGACGCCCTTCTCGCTGTCGCGTTTTAACGGATAATCCTCCACGGGCTCCGGGTGTCCGGGGTCCGTTTTCTTCACACATTTTCGCGGGGAATGATGCACAAGATCGTGAACTTTCTCATCAACAATATTCGCGAGCATTTCATGCTCTATATTTTATTGTGGTCAGTACTGGCCATCATCGATTTTATTTACATTGTATTTTACTGAAAAGAATAACTTACAATTATTGACGTTACTTTATGTTTATTGAATAACATCACTTCATCATATAAGCCATTCACCCTGCCTCGCTCGAAGCCATTGAATTACATTTCCGGATCACTTTCAAAATAGCTGAAATAAGAAAAATAAAAATGATTATTCATTTATTTCAGTTGCAATATTTCCTCTTCCCGTTCATTTTTATTATTCTGTTTTTTTGAATGGTACTCCTTATGCAATTGCGTAACTCCCCCCAGCGCTACGGGATAATATCCATGTGCCTGCACTGGATATTTGCCCTCGCCGTTTATGCTATGTTCGGGCTTGGACTCTGGATGGTGACGCTCAGTTATTATGATGGCTGGTATCACCAGGGACCTGAATTACATAAGAGTATTGGGGTTCTGCTGATGATGGGGTTGGTCATTCGTGTGATCTGGCGACATCTGTCCCCACCTCCCGCCGCGCCGAAGACCCACAGTAAATTGACCCGCGTCAGCGCAACGGCAGCCCATATTGCACTCTACGCTCTGCTCTTCGCTATTCTGATTAGCGGCTATCTTATTTCAACGGCAGACGGCAAACCCGTTAGCGTATTTGGCTTTTTTGACGTTCCGGCAACGTTTACCGATGCGGGTTCTCAGGCTGACACTGCGGGCGTTATTCATCTCTGGCTGGCGTGGAGCGTGGTGATCCTTTCCGTGCTGCACGGGCTTGCCGCCCTTAAACACCATTTTATCGATAAAGACAATACGCTCAGGCGCATGCTTGGCCGTTCGTCAGTTGACTCTGGAGCATAAAAATGAAAAAACACCTGTCAGGCATCGCATTAGGTTCTCTGTTATTTATCACCGGCTCAGCCGTCGCCGCTGATTATAAAATTGATAAAGAAGGTCAGCATGCTTTCGTTAATTTCCGTATTCAGCATCTTGGCTATAGCTGGCTGTATGGCACCTTTAAGGATTTCGACGGCACATTCAGCTTTGACGAGAAAAATCCTGCGTCTGATAAAGTCAATGTGACCATTAATACCAACAGCGTCGACACCAACCATGCTGAACGCGATAAACATTTGCGCAGTGCAGAATTCCTGAATGTGACAAAATTCCCGCAGGCCACTTTTGCCTCCACTGGGGTAAAAAAGGATGGCGATAAACTGGACATTACCGGAAATCTGACGCTTAACGGCGTAACAAAACCCGTCACACTTAGTGCTAAATTAATGGGCCAGGGTGATGATCCGTGGGGAGGCAAACGCGCAGGTTTCGAAGCCGCAGGTAAAATTCACCTGAAAGATTTTAATATCACAACAGATTTAGGTCCGGCATCGCAGGATGTGGAGCTGATTATTTCTGTGGAAGGGGTTCAGCAGAAGTCATAATCAATACGCCCGGCAGGCTTTCACTCCGCCGGGCGTTATCGTTATTCAGGATCGGGAATACCGAGTTTGGTATTCAGCCGGCCACGGGATTTATTAAAGATCTTATTCCCGTTTTCACGCCCTGCACGACGGCGACGCTGCTCTTCTTCCGGCAACACGCTCTCTTCACTGCACAGCTCGCTACAGCAGCCGTTAAACTTCACGGCACACGTCGGACACTGAATAAACAGCAGATGGCAACCATCATTTTTACAGTTCGTGTGCGTATCACACGGCGCACCGCACTGATGGCATTGTGCGATCACATCTTCAGAAATGCGCTCACCCATACGCTCGTCAAAGACAAAGTTTTTACCGATAAAACGTACCGGCAAGCCCTGTTCGCGGGCACGGCGGGCGTACTCGATAATGCCGCCTTCGATATGCCAGACCTTATTAAAGCCATTGTGCTTCATCCACGCGCTGGCTTTCTCACAGCGGATCCCCCCGGTGCAGTACATAACGATCTTTTTGTCTTTATGTTCCTGCATCATTTCAACGGCTTTTGGCAACTGCTCGCGGAAGGTGTCCGCCGGGATTTCCATCGCATTCTCGAAATGCCCCACCTCATACTCATAGTGGTTACGCATATCAATGAATACTGCATCAGGATCGTCGAGCATCGCATTCACTTCTGCGGCTTTGAGGTATTCACCCACATCGCCCGGGTTGAACGCCGGATCGTCAATACCATCCGCCACGATACGTTCACGCACCTTCATACGCAGAACCCAGAACGATTTTCCGTCATCATCCAGGGCAATGTTCAGGCGTAAACCGCTGAGTGCCGGATCGAACGCGTAAAGGAAATCGCGAAAAGCGCCCACTTTACTTTCCGGTACGCTAATTTGCGCATTGATACCCTCACGTGCCAGATAGACGCGTCCGAACACATTCAGCGTGGTGAAAGCCTGGTAGAGTACATCGCGGGTCGCTTGTGGATCGTTGATAGTGAAGTATTTGTAGAATGAGATTGTCGTGCGCGGTTCGGTTTCAGCCAACATGCGCGCCTTTAACATCTCATTCGAAACGCGGTTGTGTAACACTGGCATGGTGTACAAGTCCTGCAATCGTTATTGAGAAAGAAAAATCGGTCGGCATCATATAGCAAACAATGACAATTTACATCCATACAATTTACGTTACATTTCATTCGGCCTGGCCCATCTGTCTTAACATTTGCTGTAGTAGTGCGCGTTTCGGTGACAGATATTTTGGCTATGCCTTAAAAAATGAGAGAATAAGACCTTCAGGACGTTAGAAAACAGGACAGACATGACTCAGTTACCGAAATTTACTGTCGCCCTTTTGCATCCCCGCTATTGGTTGACCTGGCTTGGCATTGGCATTTTGTGGCTTCTTGTACAACTTCCCTACCCCGTGATTTTCCGTCTGGGCAACTGTCTGGGTCGTATTGCGCAAAAATTCATGAAACGTCGCGCCAGGATTGCGTACCGCAATCTTGAGCTGTGCTTCCCGCAAATGCGCGAATCGGAACGTCATGAAATGGTCACAAAGAATTTTGAATCCGTTGGCATGGGGCTGATGGAAACCGGGATGGCATGGTTCTGGCCGGACAAACGTATGGCACGCTGGAGCGAAGTCACCGGAACCGGGATGGAGCCTGTACATACGCTCCAGGCGAATCAAACCGGTGTTCTGCTGATTGGCGTGCACTTTTTGACGCTCGAAATCGGCGCACGCATGTTCGGCATTCAGGCTCCTGGCATTGGCGTTTATCGTCCGAATGACAACCCGGTGATCGATTTAATCCAGACCAATGGCCGCATGCGTTCCAACAAAAGCATGATCGACCGTAAAGATTTAAAGGGCATGATCCGCGCGCTAAAATCAGGCGAAGTTATCTGGTACGCCCCTGATCACGATTACGGCCCGCAATCCAGCGTGTTTGTGCCCTTCTTTGCCGTTGAAGAGGCGGCCACCACCACCGGTACCTGGATGCTGGCGCGGATGTCCAAGGCGGCCATTGTCCCCTTTGTACCTCGCCGCAAACCAGACGGCTCTGGCTACCAGTTAATTATGCTCGAACCAGAGCTTGCCCCACCGCTGGACGATGCGGAGACAACCGCTCGCTGGATGAACGGCATCGTCGAGAAGTGCATTATGCTCGCTCCCGAGCAGTATATGTGGCTGCACCGTCGCTTTAAAACCCGCCCTGAGGGCGTCCCTTCTCGCTACTGATCCTCATGCGGCCACGATGGCCGCATGTTGTTTTAGCTTTAAAAGCCCCTCCGCATTGCAGCAATCATAAACCCGGCGCATAATTAGCAGGCTTATTACCTCACGGTTCCCCGTGCCCTGCACCTCATTATGCGGATAGTTATGTCACCCTCAGATGCCCCCATAAGCTGGAAACGTAACCTCGCGGTTGCCTGGCTTGGCTGTTTTCTTACAGGCGCGGCATTTAGCCTGGTTATGCCCTTCCTGCCTCTCTACGTCGAACAGTTGGGCGTGACGGGTCACAGCTCACTCAATATGTGGTCTGGCCTGGTGTTTAGCATCACGTTTCTTTTTTCCGCTATTGCTTCGCCCTTCTGGGGAGGTCTTGCCGACCGCAAGGGGCGTAAAATTATGCTGCTGCGTTCAGCGCTGGGGATGGCCGTCATCATGGCGCTGATGGGGGTGGCACAAAACGTCTGGCAGTTCCTGATTTTACGAGCGTTACTTGGTCTGTTGGGGGGATTTATCCCGAATGCTAATGCCCTGATCGCCACGCAAATTCCGCGTCATAAAAGCGGCTGGGCGCTCGGGACGCTCTCAACCGGCGGTGTGAGCGGCGCGCTGCTGGGGCCACTGGCGGGTGGGTTACTGGCAGACAGCTACGGCCTGCGGCCCGTCTTTTTCATTACGGCCAGCGTATTGTTCCTCTGCTTTGTCGTCACCCTGCTTTGCATCCGTGAGAACTTCACCCCTGTGACCAAAAAAGAGATGCTTCACGCCCGGGATGTACTGACTTCGCTGAAAAACCCACGACTGGTACTGAGCCTGTTTGTCACCACCATGATAATCCAGGTGGCGACCGGGTCGATTGCCCCAATACTGACGCTTTACGTTCGCGATCTGGCTGGTAACGTCAGCAATATTGCGTTTATCAGCGGGCTGATTGCCTCGGTACCTGGCGTGGCAGCGCTGCTCAGCGCACCACGGCTGGGAAAACTGGGCGACCGTGTTGGCCCGGAAAAAATCCTGATTTGCGCACTGGTGGTTTCCGTCCTGCTGCTTATCCCGATGTCGATGGTGCAGTCCCCGTGGCAGTTGGGTCTGTTACGTTTCTTACTGGGCGCGGCGGATGGTGCGTTATTGCCTGCAGTCCAGACCTTGCTGGTCTACAACTCGACCAACCAGATTTCCGGCCGTATTTTTAGCTACAACCAGTCATTTCGCGATATCGGTAATGTTACCGGGCCGCTTGTCGGGGCGGGTATTTCGGCCAGCTTCGGTTTCCGTGCCGTTTTTATCGTCACGGCAGGTGTCGTGCTGTTCAATGCCATTTATTCGTGGCTCAGCTTATCCCGGACGTTACGCCCTTCCTCCTCTCAGCAGACGGAGCAAAACAGAACCGCGCCTGAATAAGACAAATGCGTGATAGCTTATTTGCGCATTCATACTTGCAGGATCAGATATTCAGCTATTCTTTCCCTGAATACCTTCTCGAAAACAGGGAGACACCAATGACTATGTACGCCACGCTGGAAGAAGCTATTGATGCCGCTCGCGAAGAATTCCTTGCCGATAATCCCGGCATTGAGGAAGAAGATGCTGACGTGCAACAACTCAATATCCAAAAATATATTCTGCAGGACGGGGATATTATGTGGCAGGCTGAATTCTTCGCAGAAGAAGGCGAAGATGGAGAATGCTTGCCGATCCTGAGCGGTGAAGGTGCACAGGCCGTCTTCGATGGTGACTATGATGAAATCGAGCTACGTCAGGAGTGGCTTGAAGAAAATACCCTGCACGAGTGGGATGAGGGAGAATTTCAGCTTGAACCTCCGCTGGATACGGAAGAGGGTCAGACCGCTGCCGACGAGTGGGACGAACGTTAACTTACCCTTACTCGTAGGGACCGTGCTGGGCGTCAATCGGTAACAGTAGCGTATCGAATACCAGTGAGAATGGTAGATCGAGCACGGTCAGATAGCGCCATGCGGAATCACGTACATCCCATTTCACGCCGGGGTAGTACTGATTGCCATGACCTTGCCCTGGAATGGTGCGGCTGATGATACTGCCGCAACCGCTGAGTAAACACGCCATCATCACAACGATGATTATTCTCATGAGTAACCTCTAAAAAAATACCGGCCTCTCAGCCGGTATTTTGTTGCCGGGTGGTGCTTCGCTGACCCGACCTGCGTGATTTTCAGGCCCGCGCACGGGCAAAGAAAACCTATTTTGCCTTCAGCGCCAGTGGGTTAAGCTTCAGCCCTTCATAGTAGCCCACCCACGAAGAGTATTTCTCCGGAGCAGACCACACACGATAGTGAAGCCGGGCCATGGTGACCGGGTCGCTCAGCAGAACCAGACGACGGTCGCGGTTCAGTTTTTCCGGCGTCTCATTCAGCGCTTGCTCAACGTGACGATCGCGGGCAATTTCCAGCACTTTACTTGCACGGTGACGCGCCGTCGCCATTGCCGTTGCCAGGGCGTTGAATGACGGGTTAAACACCGCGTGCATAAAGCCATCATCCAGCGTGCGGTTACGGTTCAGCTCCAGATATTTGTCCGTATCAACCAGTACCTGCGGCGGTGAATACTCTTCCGGGATCAGGAACAGCTTCCAGCGTTTGGTACGCAGCCCCACCGTTGAACGGCTGGAGATCACGGAGACAAACGGCGACAGGATCAGCGAGAAGACAATCGGGGCAAGCCAGAACAGGAAGCGCAGATCCAGCCACGCCATCCCTGCCGCCCACACCAGACCCAGCAGCAACTGCGAACCGTGACGCATAAAGGCTTCACTCCACGGCGTGGAATCATCGTCACGCTGTGGTGAGTTCCATACCACTTCCCAGCCCAGGAACGCGCTGACCACAAACACGGTATGGAACAGCATACGAACCGGTGCCAGCAGCACGGAGAACAGCACCTCNAGGAGCAACGACACCGTCACACGGCAGAAACCGCCATACTCTTTCGAGCCTTTGCACCAGATCAGGATGATACTGAGCAGCTTCGGCAGGAACAGCAGCACCATTGTTGAGGCAAACAGCGCAATCGCCAGTTCAGGACGCCACTGCGGCCACACCGGGAACAACTGGCGCGGCTGCAGGAAGTACTGTGGTTCCGTCAGGGCATGTACCACCTGTAACGCGGTGGAGAGTGCAAGGAACATAAACCACAGCGGTGCGGAGAGATAGGACATCACACCCGTCAGGAATACCGCACGGTGAACCGGGTGCATCCCTTTCACCAGGAACAGGCGGAAGTTCATCAGGTTACCGTGACACCAGCGGCGGTCACGCTTGAGTTCATCCAGCAGGTTCGGTGGCAGTTCTTCATATGAGCCAGGCAGATCGTAGGCAATCCAGACGCCCCACCCTGCACGACGCATCAGCGCCGCTTCCACGAAGTCGTGCGACAGAATAGACCCGGCAAACGAACCTTCACCCGGCAGCGGTGCCAGCGCACAGTGCTCGATGAACGGTTTCACGCGGATAATAGCGTTGTGGCCCCAGTAGTGAGACTCACCCAGTTGCCAGAAGTGCAGACCCGCAGTGAACAGCGGCCCGTAAACACGCGTGGCAAACTGTTGGCAGCGCGCATAAAGCGTGTCCATACCGGATGCTTTTGGCGAGGACTGAATGATACCCGCGTTCGGGTTAGCTTCCATCAGACGCACCAGGCCGGTCAGACAGTCACCGCTCATCACGGAGTCGGCATCCAGCACCACCATGTAGCTGTACTGATTACCCCAACGACGGCAGAAGTCATCGATGTTACCGCTCTTACGCTTCACACGACGACGACGGCGGCGGTAGAAAATCTGGCCTTCGCCCTGCACTTCGGCAATCAACTCCATCCAGGCCTTTTGCTCGGCCACGCAGATATCCGGGTTGTAGCTGTCACTCAGGATATAGACGTCGAAATGTTCCGCGTTGCCGGTCGCCTTAACGGACTCCCAGGTTGCACGCAGCCCCGCAAATACGCGGTCAACGTCTTCGTTACAAATAGGCATGATCAGCGCAGTACGGTGTTCAGGATTAAGGGGTTCATCCCCAACCGTTGACGCGGAAATGCTGTATTTGTCTCGTCCCATCAGTAGCTGCAGGAAGCCCATCAGCGCCGTCCAGAAACCGGCCGATACCCAGCAGAACAGAACGGCGAACAGCAGAAGGATGCCACTTTGCAGGATATACGGCAGCAACTGCATGAAGGAGACCCAGAAATTCTGGCCCACCATGTCAGCTGGGTTGATAAGCGCCCAGCCCTGGTAAGGCAGAATGGTTTTCATGTACCAGGTTGCAACGACCGTTTGCGCCAGCGTCAGCAACAGCAAAATGTAGCGACGGATCGTCCCCACGGTACGCCATTTCTGTTCCGATGCCTGTTCTTCTTTCGTCAGACGCGACAGATAGCGGGGCGTCACATCACGCCCGCGCAAGCGGTCCCAGAAGCGGCCTACCGGGTTGGTACGCCAGGGATCCGGGAACATAGAGGAACGCGTTGCCTTCGGCATTGCCTGCAGCTGGTCACGTCCTTCATCGTCTTTGATCAGCTGCCCTTCTGCCAGCGAGTCTGGCCATGCCTGCGCCAGACGCGCCTTCACTGACCCCAGAGGCGTATCATCATCACGGGTAAACTGACGATGTTCACCATCCAGCGCGGTTTGCACCGCACGGATGTCGCTCTCAGGCAGTGCCGCTTTTTCAATGTCCGTCAGCGGCATGGCATCAATATATTCAGTTGTATTATTCATTGGCAGGTAGCTGATAGCTCCAGGTTTCACTCAGCGGCTGATCGTCACTCACCAGCGCAGCGCGCATTTCAGTGGTCTGTTTCGGATCTTTCACTTTCACGCGCAGGGTCAGACGCCACCCTTTCGTTACCGGGTTATAACGCACGGCATTCTCAACGATCTCACCGTTATCACCGATGCTGGCCTGTGCGGTAACAGCGGTATCCGGAGACAGTTTTTTCATATCCTGCCCGGTGAAATCCACGACAAATGCAAGAGTGCCATCCGGCTGACGGATAAGATTAGACTGCTTCACATCACCCGTAGAACGGCGCGTCTGCATGACATACGCATTATCCGGCGCATGCAGTTTGTCTTCGTCACGGCTAAAGGTAATGGTGTATTTGAAGTTCATCTCTTTACCGGATTCCGGGAGTTGATCCGGCGTCCAGTAAGCAACGATGTTATCGTTGGTTTCGTCGTTGGTTGGAATTTCAACCAGCTCAACCTTCCCTTTACCCCAGTCACCTTTTGGTGTTACCCAGGCGCTTGGGCGCTGATCGTAACGGTCATCCAGATCTTCAAAGCGGGAGAACTGACGACCGCGTTGCAGAAGGCCGAAACCTTGCGGGTTTTCCATCGCAAAGCTGCTAACCGCCAGATGTTTCGGGTTGTTCAGCGGACGCCAGATCCACTCACCGTTACCGGCATGAATAGAGAGACCGTTGGAGTCATGCAGTTCCGGGCGGAAGTTGGTCGCCGGTGACGGCTGATTCGGCCCGAACAGGAACATACTGGTCAGTGGCGCAACACCCAGTTTGCCCACTTTATCGCGCAGGTACACTTTAGACTGCACGTCAACAACCGTGTCACGTCCTGGCATAATCACGAAGCGATAAGCACCTGTTGCGCGAGGGGAATCCAGCAGTGCGTAGATAGTCAGACGTTTATCCGTTGGTTTTGGACGTTCAATCCAGAACTCACGAAAACGTGGGAACTCTTCACCGGAAGGCAGTGCGGTATCAATAGCCAGGCCACGCGCAGAAAGCCCGTATACCTGCCCTGAGCCAATCACGCGGAAGTAGCTGGCACCGAGCATACTGACGATTTCGTCGTTTTTATCTTTGCTGTTGATAGGGTAAAGCACTTTGAAGCCAGCAAAGCCCAGGTCCTTCACCGTGTCTTTGTCGTGCTGCACATCACCAAAATTGAAATAACCCGGGTTGTACTTGATTTTACGTACCGTGTTCGCGGTCACTTCATTGATCGCAACAGGCGTGTCGAAGTACATGCCCTGGTGATAAAACTCAAGCTTGAACGGGGTTTTAATATTGTTCCAGTACGCTTTGTCGTGATTGAACTGGATCTGCTGATAGTCCGCATACTTCATGTCGCGGAAAACGGAGGGCAAGTTACTTTTCGGCGCTTCATAGCCCTTGCCAGCCATCGATTTCGCCTGTTTTGCGACATCATCGATGTTAAAGGCCAGTGCCGATGAGGTATACAGGGACAAGACCACTGCCGCACCCAACCAACGCATTTTCATCATCTGTGGTTTATGTTTCATAATAAGTAAGCACTTCCCCCTTTGTGTGCTTATATCGATCCGATCCATTTTAATGGAAACTCAGGCAATCCGACAACATTATCACTGCTTTGTTCAGCTCGCTGGCTCAGGGATTAAGCAAATGAAAGAACCTGCTTTTCACTTTGCGTGCTTATCCTGGAGACAGGGTGTCGGTCTTGGTGTAGGGTTGGCTTCGAATGTAACCATTATGAGTCTTAGGGATAAGGCGAAAAGTCTGAGAATGCACAAAGTTATATGAGCACAACACCCGTACAACGTGAATATTTCCTCGACTCGATCCGGGCATGGCTGATGCTATTGGGGATCCCATTCCACATTTCATTGATTTACTCCAGCCACACCTGGCACGTTAACAGCCAGGTTCCTTCCTGGTGGCTCACGCTGTTTAATGATTTTATTCACGCCTTCCGTATGCAGGTGTTTTTTGTCATTTCCGGTTACTTTTCCTACATGCTGTTTTTGCGCTATCCGATCAAGCGCTGGTGGAAAGTGCGAGTGGAGCGAGTAGGCATCCCGATGTTGACCGCTATCCCGCTGCTGACGCTGCCTCAGTTTATTATGCTGCAGTATGTAAAAGGTAAAGCGGAGAACTGGCCCAATCTGTCGCTGTATGAAAAATACAACACGCTGGTCTGGGAGCTGGTATCCCACCTCTGGTTCTTGCTGGTTCTGGTGGTGCTCACTACGGTCAGTCTGGTGATATTCGGTCGCCTGCGCCGTCACCTGAGCGATCAAACCGACCGTTTCTTCGCCAGCATTACCCTGGGTAAACTGTCACTGCTCTTTTTGCTGCTGGGTATCATTTATGCGGCCATAAGACGCACCCTTTTTATTGTCTATCCACCGATACTGAGCGACGGGTTGTTCAATTTTGTGGTAATGCAGTCGCTGTTCTATATCCCTTTCTTTTTAATCGGGGCACTGGCATTTGTTTATCCGAAGCTTAAATCGCTCTTTACAACCCCGTCACCGTGGTGCGCTTTCGGTGCGGCAATCGCCTTTATGGCCTACCTGCTGAACCAGCGTTACGGCAGCGGCGATGCATGGATGTATGAAACCGAGAGCGTCATCACCATGCTGCTCGGTTTGTGGATGGTCAATGTGGTATTCGCGTTAGGCCATCGCCTGTTGAATTTTAAATCCCATCGGGTGACCTATTTCGTCAACGCATCGCTGTTTATTTATCTGGTGCACCACCCGCTGACACTCTTCTTCGGAGCCTATATTACGCCGCATATCGCCTCCAACACGCTGGGCTTCTTTACCGGGCTGGTCTTTGTTGTTGGCCTGGCGCTCGTGCTCTACGAAATCCATCTGCGGATCCCGCTGCTGCGCTTCCTTTTTTCGGGAAAAACGCAAACGAAAACCTCATAAACAACGCGGCGCACTCAGTGCGCCGCGTTTGCATTTCAGGTATCGAATTCTTGCCCACACTGGGCCAATAGTCGCTGATAGAGGTGTGTCGTTTCTTCATCGAAACAGACAAAGAACACCTGCTCTGGCATCGGTTTGAGGGACAGGTATCGGTAAACGGTTTCAACGGCGATGGTTGCCGCTGCAGCCCTGGGATAGCCGAAAACACCGGTACTGATGGCCGGGAAGGCCATCGTTTTATAACCATTGTCGGCAGCAAGGCGCAGACAGTTACGGTATGCATCTTCCAGGATCCGTGCCTCATGCTGTTCGCCACCCTGCCATATCGGTCCCACGGTGTGAATCACTGCTTTGGCAGGGAGATTACCCGCAATTGTAATCACCGCATGCCCGGGAGGACATTCACCTTGTTGCTGACGCACCATTTTACAGGCTTCTGACAACTGTGGCCCTGCTGCACGGTGGATAGCGCCATCCACACCCCCTCCCCCCATCAGTGATGGATTTGCTGCATTGACGATCACGTCGACGTGCTGCGTCGTAATATCGCCGTGAATGACTTCAATTTGCGGTTTCATAAATACCCTCTGCTACCCGCCTTTTTCTTAAGTGTATCGCAGAGGAGGTATTGAGAAAAAACTATCGGAAAAAACCTCTTCCGCCGCCCAGCGGAAGAGAGGGATCAACGATACTGAATTTGTACAACCGCAAGCGTTTTTTCAGGATTGAGGTACTTCATACTGAGAGTCGCCAGGCTGGAAGCGGTCTCCTTACCGTTCAGGGCATCCTCGTAGCTGATCGTGCGCGTTTGCATCCGGTTATTATCCGGACAAGACATCGCCAACTGTCGCTGTTGCGGTGTGACCTCACACGGATCGGCGACAATGGCTCCACGAAAATGAATCACCCCACCATCAACAACGGTTGCTGAAAAGGCCGGGGGAATAAAAGCAGATATGATTAGGGCAAGACCTGAAACGAGTTGAGCGTTATATTTAGTCATGAGACATACTCCTCAATGAAAATCGTCCTTGAGGGGCAAAGCGCTCCATTATGACAAACGCAGTATCAGGCGACTGGACAGCACATTTTTCTCAGTCCCTGATCACATCATAGTAACAACCAGCGAATATCGCCACAGCACTCAACTCATTGATTTAATGAATAATTACAGAGCCGAACCTGGCGGTGACCATTGCTGCGATAAATGAAGCGATTTTCCATCGGAAACGGTGACCGTAATCTTCACCGTATCCCCTGCACCAATATTTAAACTCAATCTTGTTAAATCAATCGTCTGATTAGCGGGTATAGAAAGGGTATTTTGCTGTTGCGACGTACTTTGTCCCCCCAGCCCTTGCCGCACAGAGAGAACCTGAACCCGACACTCACACGATTCCGTCAATATTACCTGGGGAATAATGGTCGTCATATTTCCCTGTTGCGAGGTTTTAAACGTTATCTGACTTGAGAGTGCAGCGAGGAGTATTAAGGTATTCATGATGAACTCCCGAAAAAAAACAGGGCATATGCCCTGTTTTTTTGTAGCACAGATTTCAGTATTAATACTGATGAGCTGTCACGTGGTTACCAAAACCGACCTGCTGCACAGTCACACTTGAGTTAGATGCAGTCTGATCGACAATGGCACCGTTAGCACCACCGTACTGGCTGACATTCATAGTGGAGTTTTTGCCGTTCCACTGGTCAAGTGTTGCGCTGTTGCCAAAACCATGCTGGGTCAGGTTAATAGTACTGTCGTCAGAGCCCTGGCCAACGTCAGCACCGTTACCGCCACCACTCTGACGAATTGTCAGGCTGGAATTTCTTGCGTCAGTCTGCAAGGCGACAGCTGAGTTACCACCACCGTACTGGTAAATGCTCATGGTTGAATTTGGACCATTGTCATGACCGCCATGACCCCAACCGCCTTGATCAATCATACCGGCCATAGCACTACCAGAAACAACGATTGCTGCAAGTGCTGCCACTTTGATAAATTTCATGGTAAAACCCCCATCGGATTGATTAAAGTCGCCGCTAAATAACTAACGTTGGATAACGCGAATTGCCATTTGCGACTGTTTCTGCACTACAACTGCGGTTTTCTGCGTACCGTACTGCGTAATACTTGCTTTATTACCCGACCCTTGTTGGATAATCATTGCCGTATTACCATATGCACCTTGCGTAATACTCGCATCGTTCGCGCTTCCGCTCTGAGCGATATAAGCAAAGTTATAAGTCCCTGATTGATCAACTCTCGCTCTGTTGCCTACCCCATCCTGGGAAACAACGGACAGTAATTTAGCCCCGCCCTGACGAACCTGAGCGTCATTATTTACGCCCTGTTGACCAACAATGGCTGCCTGATTTAAAGATGACCGACTTAACTCATTAACCGCGAAATTATATTCAGCGTTTGCTAAATCTGAACTCGCCGCGATAACAAATCCAGGCACACCCAGTAATGTAAACATCATAAATAACGATGTGTTTTTCATGTTGTCACCCTGGACCTGGCTATATACAAAAAACATAACCTTGAAAATGTGACTTAGGGTTAAAACGACTCGTTGTTTTGTTAACGTGTCGTTACGGTGAAGAGTATGTCTGTTGAAACATTTTTAATATCTCACCCGCGTGGATTATTTTTTATTTATCATGTCACCTCAAAGTATTAATTTATGCCAAAAATCGCTGTATTCAGCACCATTTGGTTTTTTATAAAAAAGTTCTGCGCGGCAGGCTGTACAAGGGCGGGGCTGGTTGTCCAGCCTTTCATGACGGGCATGTTATGTGACGCAAGGATAACATTTTGATCATCACGCGATCACGAGATGCACTTTCTTAAGAGGATTTCAGCTGGATTAAAGGACTTAGAAATTTTCACGAGCTCATACCTTTACAAAGCATATCAACAATAAAAAATATCAATATAAATTATAATGTTATAAACATTTGTATGATTTTTAAAATCTATGCANGGCTATTAGCATGTACAACTTTCCTATCAAATCGCAGCATTTCAAATGTTCATTTTTCACAAATTAATATTGATTTTTACATCTTGTTACACATTTAACACTTGCTTTAAAGTTCGTAATAGCTAGATTGAAATTAGATGTACGAGATTTGTTTTATATTTACCTCCTCCTGGAGGTTATGGTCTGATTCTACACACAGCAGTGCAACATCTGTCAGTACTTCTGGTGTCCTCTTTTCTTTATTAAGAGGATAGCTGCCAGGTGTCATAAAAAAGTGGGGTTTCATCATGTATAATGAAGTCCATAGTTTACATGGTCATACATTACTGTTGATCACCAAACCTTCTTTGCAAGCGACCGCTTTATTACAACATTTAAAGCAATCTTTATCATTGAACGGGAAATTGCATAATATTCAACGTTCTTTCGATGATATTGCACCTGGTAGCATAATTCTTCTCGATATGATGGAAGCGGATAAAAAGCTCATCCATTACTGGCAAGATAATTTAAGCAGGAAAAACAATAATATCCGAGTGCTATTATTGAATACTCCTGATGAGTATCCTTTCAGAGACATTGAAAGCTGGCCGCATATCAATGGCGTTTTTTACGTCACTGATGAAGAAGATCGGGTTGTGGAAGGCATGCAGGGCATCTTGCGCGGAGAGTGCTATTTTTCGCAAAAACTTGCCAGCTACCTCATCACACACTCCGGAAATTATCGCTATAACAGTTCAGAGTCGGCACTCCTTACGCATCGTGAGAAAGAGATCCTGAACAAGTTGCGTATCGGTGCTTCAAATATTGAAATCGCCCGTTCGTTATTTATCAGCGAAAATACCGTTAAGACGCATCTCTATAATCTTTTCAAGAAGATAGCTGTTAAAAACCGAACTCAGGCAGTCTCATGGGCAAACGATAACCTCAGGCGTTAATCACATGAAACGCACGTTGAGTTGGATTGCCGCAGCGGGCTTTCTGCTCGCTGCTGGGAACCTTCAGGCCGTCGAGGTTGAAGTTCCCGGATTGTTAACAGACCACACTGTCTCATCTACCGGACACAGTTTTTATCGTGCCTTTAGCGACAAATGGGACGGTAAGTACCCTGGGAATATAACAATCAACGAACGGCCCAGTGCTCGATGGGGAAGCTGGATAACAATAACGGCGAATCAGGACGTTATTTACCAGACATTTTTATTTCCCACGAAAATAGACTTCGATAAAAACGTAGCCTTAGCACTGGCACAAACTGAAGACGCTATTAATCGCCTGCAAATAGATAAAGCCCTATTAAGCACCAGCGATTTAGCAAAAGACGAGTTTTAGTGAACCTATATCCGGAGGCTGTCATGCGTATTGCATATGCAGTTATTTCGTTAATGCTAGTAGCACCAGTAAGCTGGGCCGGAAATATGACGTTCCAGTTCCGTAACCCTAACTTTGGCGGTAACCCCAACAACGGGGCGTTCCTGTTGAACGAAGCCCAGGCACAAAACTCCTATAAAGATCCAAGCCTTAAGAATTATAACGTAGACACTCCATCAGCACTGGACAACTTCACGCAGGCTATTCAGTCGCAAATTTTGGGTGGTTTGTTGACCAACATTAATACCGGTAAACCAGGCCGAATGGTGACCAACGACTTTATTGTCGACATCGCCAATACGGATGGGCAGCTACAGCTGAACGTGACCGATCGGAAAACGGGGAAAACATCCACCATCCAGGTTTCCGGTTTACAAAGTAACTCCACGAACTTCTGAACAACATCAAAATAAGGACAACGATCATGCAGCGCTTCCTGATATTTGTTGCAGTGTGCTTATTGAGCGGTTGTTTAACTGCTCCACCTAAAGAAGCTGCAAAACCAACATTAATGCCTCGGGCTCAAAGTTACCGTGATTTAACCCATTTACCTGCACCAACGGGTAAAATATTTGTCTCCGTTTACAACATTCAGGATGAAACGGGACAATTTAAGCCTTACCCAGCCAGTAACTTCTCTACGGCAGTGCCACAGAGTGCCACTGCCATGCTGGTTACCGCGCTCAAGGACTCGCACTGGTTTATTCCTCTGGAACGCCAGGGGCTTCAGAACCTGTTGAATGAACGTAAAATTATTCGTGCCGCACAGGAAAATGGCACAGTGGCAATGAATAACCGCACGCCACTGCAATCACTGGCGGCGGCGAACGTGATGATCGAAGGTTCGATTATTGGCTACGAAAGCAACGTTAAATCTGGTGGCGTCGGGGCGCGTTACTTCGGTATCGGTGCAGATACCCAGTATCAGCTTGACCAAATCGCCGTAAACCTGCGCGTGGTCAACGTCAGCACGGGTGAGGTTCTGTCTTCAGTCACTACCAGTAAAACCATTCTTTCTTATGAAGTACAGGCGGGGGTATTCCGCTTTATTGATTACCAGCGTTTACTGGAAGGTGAAATTGGTTATACCTCAAACGAGCCGGTCATGATGTGTTTGATGTCAGCCATTGAAACTGGCGTCATTTTCCTGATTAATGACGGGATCGATCGCGGACTGTGGGATCTGCAGAACAAAGCAGATGTGCAAAACCCGGTACTCGTGAAATACCGCGATATGTCGGTGCCTCCGGAATCCTGATCGAAAGCGCATAAAAAAGGCGAGATGGTTATCTCGCCTTTTTTTATTCACTCAGCGCAGAAATGTTTTGTGCCTTTTCCCGTCGTGCCGCCAGCCAAAGACCGCTGTTTTTCATGGCATAGCCAAACAGCAACCCCAGCGCCAGCGAGGGAACCACCAGCTTCCAGTCACCCTGCCCTGCAAAGGTGGCACATGCCCCCATAAAGGTTCCCGGCACAAATGAAAGCAGCAGATGCTTCGCCTGAACACACATCAGGAAGGCCACAATACCTGTCATGACATAGCCCAGGATCTCCAGATGCGGAGCCAGCGCACTGCCTTTCATAATCACCAGTGCCCAGATAACGCCGCTCATCAGCGTACAGCCAGAGATAAACAGCCCTTTTACGCCACCCTGTGGGCAGGCGAAATAGGCCGTGCAGCCGAGAAACCCGGCCCAGCTAAGCAGCCCGAGAGACACCGCGACCCATCCCCATAGCCCGGAGAGAATGCCTGTTGTGAGTGCAATACAAAGTAATATGTTCATGGCGCGCATCTTAGCAGAAGCGCGCCATAGAAATGAGATCAGAAGCACATTATGTGCAAATTGAAATGTGCTGTTGCAGAATTTATGTGACCTAAATCACTCTTCACTCTCTTCTTCTAACTCATCCCACATTGCGGCGATAGCATCGCGGGTGAGTGGAGCCAGGGTTCGCCAGAATGGTGAGATCGCATGTGCTTCAACTTTCCCGAGGAAAGTGCCACACCAGGGCAGCAGATACTCTTCGAAGAGGGTTTCGATGGCTTCGTTTTCATCGTCAGAGGCATGATCTTCAATCCAGGAAGCGGCCAGCAGCAGCGTACCAATGTGGTCGGCTGGCATATCGGTCAGCGGCATGCCACGCTCAGAGAGAAAGGCACGCACTTCTGCTTCCGTCGCCCCTTCCTGCCAGGCAGAGCGGTACGGTGACACACGGCACTCTTCGCCCACGAACAGCGCGTTGTAATCGTCCGAAATCTGTTGCATGTCACAGCTTTTTTGCAGGCGCTCCAGCAAATCATCCTGTTCCAGCGGCCAGTTTTGCGCCAGTTTCCCTTCACGGATCATCGTAAAAAGCGGAACCAGCAACGGGTCCTGCGGCTGGCGGTAATACAGCGTACCCAGCACGCGGCAGAGGATAGAAAACTCATTCATTTTTTGTTCCATTACACAATTAAAGATCGGCAAATTCATCAATCGGAGCCATTCCGCGCGACTCCAGGAAATCAAGCATACGGCGTGGCGTGACGTTAAGGATCCGCGCTTCAGGGAAACCGACGTCATTAAGAATATTCAGACTCTCGCTAAAATCGCCCAACGTAAATGCAGTATGTGAATCAGAACCCAGCGCCACCATACCACCGGCATCACGCACTGCGGCAGCCACTTCGCGGCAGTTTGCTTCACTACCTTTACGCGAGTGAACAAAGGAGGAATTATTAATTTCCAGCGCCACACGGTGTTTTGCCGCCGCCTGCGCAACGGCCTGAATATCAATCGGGAACTTAGGGTTGCCAGGATGGCTGATAATATGCACGTTGCCGCTGGCAATCGTTGCAATCATCGCTGCGGTGTTGGCCTCTTTATCCTGTGGCGCAAAAACCGGCTCATGGAAACCGGCAATAATCAAATCCAGCGAGGTCAGCATCGGGCCGGTGCAGTCGATTTCACCGTCGATATTTTTAATATTCGCTTCGATGCCACGCAGTATCCCTACTCCGTCCACCAGACGTGGCCAGATCCTCATATTCACAAAATGCCAGTAGTGCGGCGCATCTGCCATATCCGGGCCATGATCGGTTATCGCAAAAAGCTTGATACCTTTTAGCTTTGCTTGCGCGATGTAATCATGGAGGGTGCTATACGCGTGGGTGCTGGCGACGGTGTGCATATGCAGGTCAACGGGATACATCTCTCTCTCCTCTGCGGTTTTTCCCAAGGATAGCAGTTATCTGTCTCGAATATTAGCAAAAACCCGGCTAACGCCGGGTTTCTCTCAGTAACCGCGCTGCCTGTCGACGTGGCCTGTCACTGCATTCCCTTGTTCCATCTCACCTATCGTATGGGAAATATAGGCCACCGCTTCTGCCGGGCGCGTAACGGCCGCCACGTGCGGCGTCATTGCCACGCGCGGGTGAGCCCACAGCGGGCTCTCTGCAGGCAATGGTTCACGGCTGTAAACATCCAGCATCGCGCCTTTGAGCTTTCCAGTGTCCAGAGCGTTCAGCAGATCGGTTTCCACCAGATGCACCCCACGCGCCAGGTTCATTAAGTAGCTCCGGTCAGCCAGTTGATTCAGGAGTGTACTGTTAATGATCCCCACCGTTTCCGCCGTATTCGGCAACAGGTTAATCAGCACACGCGTATCTTTCAGGAACGCCGGAAGTTCATCTGTTCCGGCAAAACTCTTCACACCAGGATAATCCTTGCGGCTGCGGCTCCAACAGCGCAGCGGGAATCCCCACGGGGCAAGGGCTTCGGCCACTTTTGAGCCAAGCACGCCAGCGCCGAGAATACCTATCGTAAAATCTTCGCGCTGATACTCCGGCAGGGGTTCCCAGTGGGATTGCTGTTTGAGTGCCAGATAATCGTCAAAGCGACGGAACCAGTGCAGTACCTGGCTTACGGCATATTCCTGCATTTGCTGGCCCATTCCGGTATCTTCCAGGCGGAACAACGGGATATCTTCAGGCAGCATTTCAGGGTGCGCTTTCAGTTTACTCAGAATCGAATCCACACCGGCTCCCAGCGCAAAAACGGCCTTCAGTTTGCGTCCCTGCAGCATTTCAACTGGCGGATGCCAGACCAGCGCGTAGTCAGCATGTTCATGATCACCACGCTTCCACTCGCGAACGCGTGCACCCGGCAATGCAGCCGAAAGCGCCTTAATCCAGTAAGACGTATCAAAAGTGGGGTGATAAAAGATAATATCCATAGTCATTCCTGCCTTTCATTGCGCTTTTTATTTTCATTTTCAACCAGATTGCCAGCATAACAAATTTATCAGCAAACCGCGTTGCTGATAAAAAAGGCACTTTCAGCACATTTAGGAATCAGGTTGTCTGAAGTTTGTCTAAACGCGCTAATTTACTGAAAAAGTGGGTTGACGGCAGTTCGGCTTTTCCTTACATTAGCGCCCGTTCCGGTAACAACGGGATGACAATATGGTGAGGTGTCCGAGTGGCTGAAGGAGCACGCCTGGAAAGTGTGTATACGGCAACGTATCGGGGGTTCGAATCCCCCCCTCACCGCCATATTTGAGAAAGAGCTCGTACGAAAGTACGGGCTTTTTTTCGCATGTTGCATGCCTGCGGGGGGGATGAGAACACCCGACCGGGGTTCGACAACTGGCGACAGCCAGTTGGACAGATGACGAGCCTGCGAGGAATCTGCCCGCACAAAAACGCCGGAAGCGTTTTTGAACAACGCCTGCGTTGGCCCCGAAGGGGCGAGGCCCGTGGATGGGCCGAGTAACGGCGAGCGAAGCGAGTCAATCCCCCCCTCACCGCCATATTCGAGAAAGAGCTCGTACGAAAGTACGGGCTTTTTTTTCGCATGTTGCACGCCTGCGAATGGGGCAATAAAAAACCCTGAATGAAATCATCCAGGGTCTTCACAGAAACGTTAACACCAATCGCGATTAACGGTTTTCTTCAATATAGCGAGCCAAATCTGCCGGAGTTTTCAGCACCGTCGCAACTTCGGTCGGCGGGATCATACAACCGTACACGTCCTGCACCTCCAGTACCATGTCGACCGCCAGAATGGAGTCGAGAATGTCGGATTCAATCAGCTCATCGTGAAAACCCACTTTGCGGGATAACACTTTTTCAAACAGGGCGAGAATTTCTTGTTCCATAACCTTTCCTGGGGTAATTAATTCGTGCGGGCATGAGAGTCCAGCAACTTACGGTCAATTTTGCCGTTAGGATTCAGCGGCAAAGCGTCTTTAATGATGATTTGTGAAGGTACCATATAAGGTGGCACCACTTTCGCCAGCGATGTTTTAATGGCCTCCGGTGCCAAATCCGTCACGCAGAAAGCGGCAATACGCAACACGCTACCGCAGGATTTCATCAGCGGCAGAACCACCGCTTCACTGATACCTGACATGGCCAGCAGGCGGTTTTCAATCTCGTTGATTTCAATACGGTAGCCGTTCAGTTTGACCTGGCTATCGTTACGCCCCTGGCAGTAGATGAGTCCATCTTCATAACCCAGGTCGCCGGTTCGGTAGCCACGAAACGCTTCACTTTCCCGGTGCAGTAATTTTTCCGCGTTCTCCTGCGGTAAACCGAGATAGCCGCGCATCACGTTCTTACCCCAGATAATCAGTTCGCCTTCGGCGGTAATTTCCATTTTGCTGTCAGGCATCATCACCCCAACCGGCAACACTGCGTTGTCGCTGTTGAGGATCTCATCCGTTATCTCAACCACGGTGGTCGCGATGGTCGCTTCCGTTGGGCCATAGGAATTGATAATTTTTGCCTGTGGGAAACGGCGACGTAACTGTTTAACCAACGCTTTATTTAATACTTCACCAATGAAAATAAAGACGCTCAGGTCAGGCAAATATTCACTGTTGAACTGCGGAGAAAGCAATTTCTGATAAGCAAAAGACGGCGTTGAAACCCAGGCAGAAACAGCATTCATTTTCAGTCTGTCCAGCCAGTTATCCTGCAGGATATCTTCTTTTGCGTTCAGAACGATATGTCCCCCCATCGCCAGATTCGCCAGTAAAGGGATCAGGGAGAGGTCAAAGCTGAACACCGCGTGGTTCATTAACACCGGTTTTTCCGGCAGGAAAAAGTCCTGGCTTACCCATTTCATGAAGTGCCATACGCTTTCACGTCCAATCTGCACCCCTTTCGGTTTACCAGTGCTGCCAGAGGTGAACATGATATAAGCGAGATCCTGTTCGGCCAGCACCTTGCCCGTTTCACCGGTGGCGATGAACTGCTTTGTCGCGACATCGTAATAGTAAGGCGCATTCGCCAGGTGGCAGATCTCTTTAAGCCGCTCCTGAGGGTAGATACAGTCCACCGGGATATACGGAATGTTGTGCAACAGGCAGCTATAAATCGCCACGGCGAACTCAGCCTGCTGATGTCCGTACAAGACGACTGGCATGCCGGCAGAGGGCTGGCAACGCTGATAGCGTTGCTCCCAGTCCACCACGGCAGAGGAAAGTTGTAACCAGCTTAAGGCTTCGTCACTACCGCTGATGGCCAGTTGCTGGGGAACTGCGGGATCACGTAATGCCGCACGTAAGAAATCTTGCAGTTCCTGGAGATCGGATTGATTTTTCATAGAGGTGACATTCCACTAAAGATGTAAAGGGAGGCTGCGGCGCTTCCCAGCGTCAGAATTCGCCCCAAAAATGCAATAACCGGATGCTGTAACCCGTTGTGCAACGTCGGGTTACGTTTGGCTAACCACAGCAGCATGTTGTGAACAACAGAAATAGCGCCAAAGAGTGCGCCACTGATGACATAATGGCGTTCGAGTCCGTTCCACGCTCCCATACAGAACAGGGTGCAAAAAATACCGATATTCTGCGCCAGCGTTTTGTTCTGGCGGAAAAAGTTGAACTTCATCAAGTTCATATAAATTGGCATAAAGACCACATCGCGCAGCCATTCAGAAAGGCTAATGTGGAAGCGACGCCAGAAATCCTGCGGGTTTTTCGCAAGGATGGGAATATTGAAGTTCGCCGGAATATTCAGTCCAAATAAGCGACCGGCCCCAATAGCCATATTGCTGTAACCAGCAAAATCAAAGTAGAGATAGGCGCTATAGGCAATCGACATCACCACACCTACGGTCAGCGAGAACGGCTCATGGCTCCACCGCTGCACAACCAGCGTGTCGACCAGCATAGCGAACAAGAACTTCTGGACGATACCGGTAACTATTTGCTCTAACGCCACTAAAAACTGCTCGCGGGTAATCGCGAAGACAGGCTTACTCACATCGCTAATCCATGTCCGCCAGCGGTACATTGGGCCGGCCAGAATAACAAAGGGCATAAAGAGATAGCAGAAATAGTGCAGGAAATTCCGACCATCTTTTTTACTGCGATAAAGCAATACATCAATCGCGCGGAACGTCATGAAAGAGAGGCCGATCATTCCCCAGTGGTTATTTAAGTGTAATTTCACCAAAAACAATGGCAGCAACGTTAAGGAGACCGCTTGCCAGGTTTTTAACCACCCCTTCTCTTTTAATGTAACGAGAACATAAAAAACTAAAAAAACGGCAACCGGGACAATATAATCACCCTGGAAAATATACCCCCATCCTAATGCTGACAGCACTGAAAAGGCAGATAAATACGTCAGTCGACGATGCAACAGGCGATTAACCAGCGCAAACACCAGGGCTGATGAAAACAAATAGAAAAAAAACATTCCTGAGCTGTACATCATTCAACCTCAGAACTTTTGATATTCAAAATGCAGCTGTAAACTCATGCTGTCATCGACAGAGGTCCACGCAACGACGGTGATTGCCAGCAGGAGATAAAGGAAAAAAAGACGAATCGCGGTTTTCATCATTTAAAGCTCTCTGCAATAAAGCGAATCATAGGAACCCATGCCAGTTCAGAAGGATGCAGGCGATCCCAGTTCCAGCCGTTCTCATACGGCATAGCGTACATATCTAAATAGGGAACCTGGTTCTCTTCCAGAATGGTTTGAATTTGCTTATCAACCGGCCGGAATGTGTTGGTGTTGTAGAGCGCCCAGGGGTTAACAGGGTCGACGATAGCAATCACCTGTACATGGCGTTGTTTCAGAAGCTGGATAGTTTTCTTTAACGACGCAATCTGTTCGGGCACCACAGGTGTGTCATCCCACTGTTCCGGCTTGTCTCCCGGTTCATAAACAGACTTATCCATCCACATTGTGGCCGCGCTCTGCTGGCGTTTTTTATTCAACTCGCGCGCATGAGCCAGCTCTTTATTCCAGTCAGGAACAACAGGGGTTGTCGACTGCTGTGGCCACGGTTGTACCGTCTGTGGTTCAATATTGAGCATGGCCAGCCAGTCGTTTTTAATCATCGTACAGAAGTTGGCGAACTGATTGCTCACCTCTTCCCAGATGAGATCCGGATGCCAGCCATACACAGCCATTTGGCCAAACGTTAAATGGCTTATATCCTTCGCATCAATATGCTGTAAATAATGAGTCAGCAAAGGACGTGCCTGCGGATCTTTCATCAGCGGATTGAAAATAGACCCCGGGAAATTATCGGCAAAAATTGCTGGTGGCAGACCTTTCGAATAAAAGCTGTCAGGAGCCAGAAGTAAAACAACTTTACTGTTTGCGTTAAGGTCATCCTTAAAGCGTGAAAACAGTAAAAATTGTGTCGTGTCATCGACAAAACTATCACCATACGCCACTACAGGTTTGTGCAATTGCTTATTAAAGTAATTATATACAGCGTAATGTTCTTCTTCAGAGGTAGCCACTTCAGATGCCCCGATGAAGAAAATCGAATTCCCTTTTAACGCATGAGAAATCGTGGCTATTCTTTCCGCTTGTTCTTTTGGTGTCCCATCCATCGATTTAATCAGCGGCTGGAACTCAAGCGGTGGATCAAAGCTTGTCACCAACGGGTGAACACAGAGAAACAAGACAGCCAGAGTAGCCATCAGGATATGTAAACAAAGCGTATTTTTGATTTTCATTATAAGTAGGTAAGACTACATAGTATTCATTTATTTAAAATTTATGACACTCATTTTTCTAACACTGACACAACAAATAGCCGCGTGTTTTTCGGTTGAATTTGAGACTTATCTTTTGCGACATTCTATACCAGGTGTATATAAAAAGATGAGCGTTGCTGTGTAACGGTATGTACAGTGTCCGCGTGAACACTGTACATAAAAATAAAGTCGCCAGAAGGACGTTGTGTCACCGGTCGGGTCGCCGGACAAAAAGCATCAGTCTTCCACCATCCGCGCATACTCTTCAGTGAGAAAATCCACCAGCGCCCTGACCGACGGCAGCAAACCGCGCCGGGACGGATATACCGCATGGATCACCTCCCGTCTTGGCTCCCACGCCTCAAGTACCCGTACCAGTTCCCCTGTGGCAAGCTGATCTTTCACCATCAAAATGGGCAACTGCACTACCCCCACGCCCGCCACCGCCGCCTCCCGCAACGCCAGCATGTCGGTGGTAATGAGGCGAGGCACATAATGGATTTCCGCTCTTGCGCCCTCTGGCCCGGTGAGTTCCCACTTATGCACCTGTTTCCCTTCTCCCATACTGAGACCCGGCCAGGCACTAAGTTCAGACGGCATTTCGGGCATCCCCTGCCGTTGGATCAGCTGTGACCCCGCGACAAGACAATGCCCCCTGTCAGCCAACACCCGCAATACCAGATCGCTGTCATCAAACGGGCGTGGGCGAACGCGTATCGCCACATCAATCCCTTCACTGACGAGATCAACACGCCGATTTGTCGCCTCAAGCTGAAGATTAATACCAGGATAACGCGCCATAAATCGTGCCAGCATTGGCCCAATATGCACGTGTAACAGCGTTACCGGACAGGTGAGTCTGACAATACCGCGCGGTTCAGCCTGTAGCGCCGCAACGGCCTCCTCTGCGGCTTCCGCTTCCACCATCATGGCTTTGCAGTGCTGATAGAAGGTTTGCCCAACCTCTGTCACCGTGAACTGCCGGGTCGTGCGCTGTATTAAACGCACACCGAGCCGCTCCTCCAGCTGCGCAATCCGGCGGCTCAGCCTGGACTTGGGCAGATCGAGTGCCCGCCCCGCCGCCGCAAAACCGCCGTAGTCGACCACTTTAACGAACCAGACGAAGTCATTGAGATCCTGCATAAACCCCCATCGTTCTATTTTCAGAACAGTGAATGCCATTTTCACTATCTACCGGGATATTAACTCTGAATATAAGCTAATTACATCAACAGAACATCAGGAGTTAATCATGAAAAACGTAACAGGTGTTTATACCGCTCCCCGTCAGCACTGGGTTGGCGATGGTTTCCCGGTACGTTCGATGTTTTCTTATCAGACTCACGGTGAACCGCTCAGCCCATTCTTACTGCTGGACTACGCAGGCCCCTATACCTTCCCGGCCGATGGCGCAAAACGCGGCGTGGGCGAGCACCCCCATCGTGGTTTTGAAACGGTCACCATCGTTTACTCCGGTGAAGTAGAGCATCGCGACTCGACGGGCAAAGGCGGTGTAATTGGCCCTGGCGACGTTCAGTGGATGACGGCAGGTGCGGGCATTTTGCACGAAGAGTTCCACTCCAGCGCGTTCTCGCGCCAGGGAGGAGAACTAAAAATGATGCAGCTGTGGGTCAACCTGCCTGCAAAAAACAAAATGGCGGCTCCGGGCTATCAGAGCATCACGAAAGGTGAGATCCCGGTAGTGACACTGCCGGATAACAGCGGCTCGCTGCGGGTTATCGCGGGTCGCTACGGCGAGGTGACAGGCCCTGCGCATACCTACTCACCGCTGAATGTCTGGGATGTCACCCTGAATCAGGGAAGCCATCTTACGCTCAGTCAGCCCGAAGGATGGAGCACCGCGCTGGTTGTGCTGGAAGGCACCATCACGGTAAACGGCACAGCCCAGGCGGGTGAAGCCCAACTGGTCGTCATGAGCCAGGAGGGTAACAAACTACATCTGGAAGCCAGCCGCGATGCCAAAGTCCTGCTGATGGCCGGGGAACCGTTAAATGAACCTGTCGTGGGCTACGGCCCGTTTGTGATGAACAGTAAAACCGAAATCGCTGAAGCTATTCGCGATTTCAATTCCGGCCGCTTCGGCCAGATCTGAGCGTAATAAAGGAGAGGATTATGTCTACCCCTGCTAACTTCAACGGCGCACGTCCGGTTATTGATGTCAATGATGCGGTCATGCTGCTTATCGACCACCAGAGTGGGCTGTTCCAGACCGTCGGTGATATGCCAATGCCGGAGTTGCGTGCCCGTGCGGCGGCACTGGCGAAAATTGCCACGCTGGCAAACATTCCGGTCATTACCACGGCGTCTGTTCCGCAAGGGCCGAACGGCCCGCTCATCCCGGAGATCCATGCCAACGCGCCGCATGCACAGTATGTTGCACGTAAAGGCGAGATCAACGCCTGGGACAACCCGGAATTCGTTGCGGCAGTGAAAGCTACCGGGCGTAACACGCTGATTATTGCCGGAACCATTACCAGTGTCTGCATGGCCTTCCCGTCGATCAGCGCGGTAGCAGACGGTTATAAAGTGTTTGCGGTCATTGATGCCTCCGGAACCTACAGCAAAATGGCGCAGGAGATCACGCTGGCACGCGTGGTACAGGCAGGCGTTGTACCGATGGATACTGCGGCTGTTGCCTCCGAGATCCAGCGCACATGGAATCGGGAAGATGCTGCGCAGTGGGCTGAGGTTTATACCCATATCTTCCCTGCCTATCAGTTGCTGATCGAAAGCTATGGTAAAGCGCAAGAGGTCGTAAAAAATAGCGAAGTGCTCGATTCACAGCGTTAATCGCCTTCTCCACGGTGTAAAAGCCGTGGAGCTGATTATTGCTTAACCGAACAAGCACTAAAGCAGAAAATCTGCTTGACCGTTTTAGCGCAACTCCCTATAGTAGCGCCCCGTTGCCCCCCAAGCGGTCAGGCAGCAAACAATATGGTGAGGTGTCCGAGTGGCTGAAGGAGCACGCCTGGAAAGTGTGTATACGGCAACGTATCGGGGGTTCGAATCCCCCCCTCACCGCCATATTCGAGAAAGAGCTCGTACGAAAGTACGGGCTTTTTTTTTTCGCATGTTGCACGCCTGCGGGGGGGATGAGAACACCCGACCGGGGTTCGACAACTGGCGACAGCCAGTTGGACAGACTGAGAGCGTAGCGAACAGGCTGCCCGAAGGGCGNGCGAAGCGAGTCAATCCCCCCCTCACCGCCATATTCGAGAAAGAGCTCGTACGAAAGTACGGGCTTTTTTTCGTCGCATGTTGCACGCCTGCGGGGGGGATGAGAACACCCGACCGGGGTTCGACAACTGGCGACAGCCAGTTGGACAGACTGAGAGCGNAGCGAACAGGCTGCCCGCACAAAAACGCCGGGAGCGTTTTTGAACAACGCCTGCGTTGGCCCCGAAGGGGCGAGGCCCGTGGATGGGCCGAGTAACGGCGAGCGAAGCGAGTCAATCCCCCCCGGTGCTTTATGCAGCTCAGTGCGGTCTAAGCCCCTCACCCTAACCCTCTCCCCAAAGGGGCGAGGGAATTATGCACTGCCCGCATTCATTTGTGGGGAACCCTCAGCCCCAGGGGAGAGGGAATAAAAAGCACAAAAAACAAAGCCCGGTTTCCCGGGCCTTGAACACAACAGCAAACTCAGTAGTACGCTTTCAACGTGCGCTGGCAGAGTGCCGAGCGCACGCAGTCCTCTTTGGTGAAGCGAACCACCCCAATCATCTCATCTTCCTCAAAACGTGACATGGCGTCGCTCAACCCAGATTTCACACCGGATGGCAGGTCGCATTGGGTAATATCGCCATTGACGATAACCGTCACATTCTCCCCGAGGCGCGTTAAAAACATCTTCATTTGCGCTGCGGTCACGTTCTGAGCCTCGTCAAGAATGACGACCGCATTTTCAAATGTACGTCCGCGCATATAAGCGAACGGCGCGATTTCCACCTTCCCAATCTCTGGTCGCAGGCAGTACTGCATGAAGGATGCCCCCAGTCGTTTCACCAGCACGTCATAGACGGGCCTGAAGTACGGGGCAAATTTCTCCGAAATGTCTCCGGGCAAGAAGCCGAGATCTTCATCAGCTTGCAGTACCGGACGGGTGACAATAATTCTGTCCACGTCCTTATGGATCAGAGCCTCCGCCGCTTTGGCTGCACTAATCCAGGTTTTCCCGCATCCGGCTTCACCGGTTGCAAAGATGAGCTGTTTACTCTCGATAGCATTCAGGTAGTGCGCCTGAGCTTCATTGCGTGCCACAACTGGAGAAGTATCACGGCTGTCCCGCGCCATGCCAATTGCTTCTACGCCACTCATCTGCACAAGCGAGGTGACCGATTCTTCTTCACGCTGTTTATGGCTGCGTGAATCCCGTCTCAGCACACGTTTTGCTTCGCGACGAGCTTTGATCACTGCTTTTTGTCTTCCCATGGATAGCACCTTGAGTTGTTGGTATTCATCACACGCGCCAGCTTCGGCACGATTATGCGCACGAACATCTGAGGGTTGGCTTCCTTGTAAGCCATTGCTTGCTTTTCCGGATGACGATACAGAACGGCTACGCGCACCATTTTGCACGTCGGTAGAATGAGGTTCTTGAGTCGAGGGGGAGAATTTAGTGGTGAGGAAATCGCTGCCGGAGTCTGAGCCTCCGCGCCGGGTGCTGCGGTTGTTATGTTTACCTTGTCCAGTACAGGACGCAACCATTCGCGATCTCCATAGTGATTCAGCATCACTGCCGGGAACAACCGCTGCCTTATATTAAGTACATCAAGAATTATCATAAATGCAACATTTATTTTACTTGAATGCAACTTTTAAGACCGCTCCTGCAGTTGAAATCAGTCTCATACAGGAATATTACAGAAATATAACAAGAAGGGAGTCATATGAAAAAATAATATCCCTGCGAACTATCGCAGGGATGTATATCAGGCTTCGATAAGGCCTTGTGCGAGATACTCATTTTTATCGCGTGGCCCTGGCAGGGCAAAGAAATAGCCGCCGCCGATGGGTTTAATGTACTCTTCCAGCGCTTCACCGTTCAACCGCTTCTGTACGGTTAAGAAGCCCTTCTCCAGATCGTGCTGATAGCAGACAAACAGTAGCCCCATATCGAGCTGGCCGGAGTTGGTCACCCCCAGTGAGTAGCTGTAGCCACGACGCATCATCAGGCTGGACTGTGTCTCCTTCGTGCGCGGGTTCGCCAGCCGGATATGGCTGTCCAGCGCAATGGCATCGCCATCCGGGTCGCTGGCGTAGTCAGGTACATCATGCTCATGCTGCATACCCAGCGGTGCACCGCTTTGTTTATCGCGACCAAAAATCGTCTGCTGCTCTTTGAGCGGTGTACGATCCCAGAACTCAACGTGGAACTGGATAATCCGCACGGCCTGATAGCTGCCGCCCACCGCCCAGGCAGGTTCACCCTGATCGGCTGTAACCCAGACCACATCTTTCATTAGCGCGCCATCGCGGCTGTCCGGGTTGGCCGTACCGTCTTTAAACCCAAGCAGGTTCACCGGTGTCTCTTTCCCTTTGCTGCGGGCAGCATGGTCAGAGATAAACCCTTCCCGCTTCCAGCGAACGCTGAGCAAATCTGGCGTGTGCTTGATGATATCGCGCAGCGCATGGATAACCGTGTCCTGCGTATTGGCACAGATCTGCAGCAACAGATCGCCGTGGCACAGGTTTGCGTCCAGAGAGTCGTTCGGGAAACGCGTCATTTTTTGCAGCGCTTTTGGCTTCTGCTGTGTCAGACCGTAGCGCGCATCAAACATCGACTCACCGAGCGAAACGGTAATCGTCAGGTTATCTGGCGCGATAAACGGCCCGAGGATCCCGGAGTCCATCGGTGGCAGACGCGGGTTCGGCGTTTCCGGTGCCGGGCCACCGGCGGTGAGAAACGCAATGCGTGTCGTCAGCAGGCGGAACAGGCGCTCCAGCCCGGCTTTATCGCTCGCCAGCGAATCAAAGGCCACCAGCATCATGGAGGCCTGCTGCGGTGTCAGAATGCCCGACTGGTGTTCGCCATAAAAGGGCTGCGTCTCCATGCGGGTACCCGGTGAGTGCACGCCGGGAGCGTTTTGCGGTTTCGCCGCATGCGCCACCGGACACCCACCGGCCAGCGCAAACGCGCCGCCAAGCGCCCCAACCCCTTTTAACAATCGACGTCGTGAAGGCTCAGCGACATCATATTCATCATGTTTGTTCATCGTGCTTAGTCCAGACCCAGTACGCCACGCAGTAAAGAGAGATCTTCCGCCAGCGTTGTAATCGGGCCTTTCAGCGCGTTACGGTCAGCATCGGTCAGCTTGTTTTAGGTTTCAAAACCGTCTTTGGTGCGGTATTTCGCCAGAATGGTGTCGACTTTTTTGAAGTTGGCATCCACTTTGGCCAACAGTTCGCTGTTCTCTTTTTGCAACTGAGGACGCAACAGATCGACAATTTTCTGCGCACCGTCGACGTTCGCCTGGAAGTCCCACAGGTCAGTGTGGCTGTAACGATCTTCTTCACCACTGATTTTGCTCGCGGCCACTTCTTCGATCAGACCGGCTGCCCCACCCACTACTTTTGACGGCGGGAAGGCCAGCTCGCTAATGCGTTTTTGCAGCTCCAGCACGTCGCTGTTCAGCTGATCGGCATATTTCTCCATGCCTTTGGTGGAGTTGTCACCAAACAGGGCTTTTTCCAGACGGTGGAAACCGGTGAATTTCGGATCGGCGGCTTTCTGCTCGTAATCATCTTCACGGGCATCAATGCTGCCATCGAGGTCAGAGAACAGTTCGGCAATCGGCTCGATGCGCTCGTAGTGTTGACGGGTTGGCGCATACAGGGATTTCGCTTTTTCGATATCCCCCGCTTTCACCGCATCGGTAAAGGCTTTGGTGCTCGTAACCAGACCGGCGGTTTCTGTGGCGACCCAGGTTTTATAGGCAGTAATGGCATCACCCAGGCTCAACAAGGCCGCGCCTTTTGCGGCATCCGCCGTGGCTTCGCCCTTAACGATCAGCTTACCCTTAGGGTTCGTCAGCAGGCCGCAGGTCATGTCATATTCACCCGGCTGCAGGTTAGCGGTCATTTTCTGGCTGAAGCCAGGGGCGATGTTTTCACGCTCTTCCACCACCATCACGCCTTTGAGGATCTCCCACTCCAGCGCTTTCTGGCTATGGTTCTGAATAATAAACTGGGTCTTGCCACTGTTGACCGTGATGGTCATCGGCTCACACTGTTTATCATTCACCGTCACTTTAACCTGTGGAATATCAGCAGCCTGAGCTGCAAATGCAGATGCAATCAGCGCTGCCACACCCGCCTGTAACGCACTACGACGAAATTGAATTGCCATGACTCTTCCCTTTTAAAAGTATGTTGTAACTACACGGTGCACTTCAGGGCGCAGTACGCGACGGCTGAGCGCTGGGGCGCGATGGCATAAAGAACAGCACCAGCGCCGGAATGAGATAGATGAAATACATTGCCACTTCGCTGACGCTCGGCGTTTCCTGATAGCCGAAGATACCTTCGAGCAGCGTGCCGGTCAGAGAATGGGTAGAGAGGACGTTACTGAAGTCAAACGCCACATCCTGGAAGTGATTCCACAGACCCGCTTCGTGGAAGGCGCGAATAGCCCCTGCCGCCAGCCCTGCCGCGACCAGCAGAATGAACAGGCTGGTCCATTTGAAGAACGCCCCCAGGTTAAGACGAATGCCGCCCCAGTAGAGCAGGAAGCCCAGCACCACGGCGGTGGCCAGCCCCAGCATTGCGCCCAGCGGCGGCCAGATACCGACATCCTGTTGAAACGCAGCCAGCAGGAAGAAGACAGATTCCAGACCTTCCCGCGCCACCGCAAAAAAGACCATCATGATCAGTGCCCAGCCGTGGTTATTACCCTTCTGCAATGCGTTATCCACCGCCTGCTCCAGTTGCACTTTCACGTTGCGGGAGACTTTACGCATCCAGAACACCATCCAGGTGAGGATCACCACCGCAATCACGGCGACGATGCCTTCAAACAGCTCTTGTTCTTTCTGCGGAAATTCTCCGGTGGTTTCATTGATAAGGATCCCCAGCCCCAGGCAGAGCGCTGCGGCGAGGACAACCCCAACCCACATAACGCTAATCCAGCGTCCGCGCTGGGTTCGCTTCAGATAACTGGCGATCAGGCTGACAATGAGGGCCGCTTCAAGCCCCTCACGTAACATAATGAGAAATGGAACAAACATGCCGACACCTTAAATGTTTATCGCGGTCAACTGGTGAAAAGAAAGGTAAATTCTTGTGATAGTGATTATCATTACGGAGAAAAGAAACACAAGCGAAATGTGTGGCGTTTTGATGATGAGATGTAAAAAACTCGCAGGGTAATAGTTTCAGTAGTTATCGTTAGGTTTATAACGTATAAAGAAAATGCTCATTTACGGTTAATCAGCGCTGTGGCTAAATATGCGCCTCAAAAACCAACTGAAATAAAACTATGTATAACGTTGTCCATTTCCTGCTGGCGCTGGTGATTATTCTTGCGCTTGCCTGGCTTACGAGTTTTGACCGCCGAAAAATTCGTATTCGCTTTGTTTTACAGCTGATTGTAATTGAGATCGCCCTGGCGTTCTTTTTCCTGCATGCCGAAAGTGGCCTGTTTCTGATTAAATATGTGTCGGGTTTCTTTGAGTCACTGCTTAAATTCGCCGCTGAAGGCACCAATTTTGTCTTTGGCGGGATGGGTGAAAAAGGGCTGGCATTCATCTTCCTCGGCGTGCTCTGCCCGATTATTTTTATCTCTGCACTGATTGGTATTCTTCAGCACTGGCGAATTCTGCCAGTCTTTATTCGGGTCATCGGTACGCTGCTGTCAAAACTGAATGGCATGGGCAAGCTGGAGTCCTTTAACGCAGTGAGTTCACTGATCCTCGGTCAGTCAGAAAACTTTATTGCATACAAAGGGATACTTGGCGATCTCTCTTCCCGTCGTTTGTTCACGATGGCAGCAACGGCCATGTCAACCGTTTCCCTGTCGATTGTGGGTGCCTATATGACGATGCTCGACGCCAAATTTGTCGTGGCGGCACTTGTTCTGAACATGTTCAGCACCTTTATTATTCTCTCTGTTATCAACCCGGCACGTCCGGAAGCCGAACCGGATATCAAACTAGAAAAACTGCACGAATCCCAGAGCTTCTTTGAAATGCTGGGTGAGTATATTCTGGCAGGCTTTAAAGTGGCGATGATTATTCTGGCGATGCTGATGGGCTTTATTGCCCTGATTAGCGCCATCAACGCCCTCTTCTCCAGCGTATTTGGCATGAGTTTCCAGCAGATCCTGGGTTATGTGTTTTATCCGCTGGCGTGGCTGGTCGGTATTCCGCTGAGCGACGCCCTGAATGCCGGGAGTATTATGGCGACCAAGCTGGTGGCGAATGAATTTGTGGCGATGATTGAGCTGCAAAAAATTGCCCACCAGATGACACCGCGCGGGCTGGGGATTTTGTCCATCTTCCTGGTCTCGTTTGCTAACTTCGCCTCCATCGGCATTGTGGCAGGGGCAATTAAGGGCCTGAACGAGCAACAGGGGAACGTGGTATCCCGCTTCGGTCTGCGTCTGGTGTATGGCGCGACGCTGGTAAGCTTGCTGTCGGCGAGCGTTGCAGGGTTAGTATTGTGAGTTAATGCCGGGTAAGCGTTAGCGCCACCCGGCTGGTTTTATCAAAACTGCACGCACACCGGCTGATCAACACGCATCACCGATTCCTGCGCAAAGCGTGATTTATAAATCCCGCGTAACGCCTCAATATTCTTCTCGCTCTGGGCATCTTTACCGTGGATCAGCATCAGCGCCTTACTCTGCTCGCGTGCTACTTTCCCGTCGTTGCCCAGCCACTGCCCGCGTGCATCAAACACCGTTAAGCCATCACGAAAACGTGGCGTCACGTCCTGGTCAACAAACTGCTGCCACTCCTGGCCGGTGATCTCTTTCCCTGCCGGGCGGTTCAGCCCGAAATAGAGCGTGGTTTGCTGCATCTGGTTATCCGCTTTGCAGGTATCCGCCGCAGCGTGTTGCGATGGGGCGTTACAGCCTGCCANCATCAATAATGCTGCCGCCATCAACCCTGTTTTAATCATCATTCTTCGCTATCCTCATTGTTATAAGTGCAGCGATATCAACGTAATTACAGAAAATTTGCAAGAAAAAGCCGGGTAGCGCTACCGCTTACCCGGCCTCCAGGAGCGAGACGGAATTTATTCCGGCTGCAGTTTTGACGGCGGTGCAGAGTGGTAATGCGCATCCGCGTCGGCAAAGCGTTTCTGCATTGCCGCTGACGGTGCTTTATCCAGCAGGCTGAACGCCACAATGCCGATACTGCCGAAGATGAAGCCAGGAATGATTTCGTACAGGCCCAGCCAGGCGAACTGTTTCCAGACGATAACGGTCACCGCACCAATGAGCATTCCCGCCAGCGCGCCGTTACGGGTCATACGTGACCACAGCACGGAGAAGAGCACTACCGGGCCAAACGCAGCACCGAAGCCCGCCCACGCGTAGCTCACCAGGCCCAGCACGCGGTTCTCAGGGTTCGCCGCCAGCGCAATGGCAACCAATGCCACCACCAGCACCATGAAACGCCCTACCCACACCAGCTCTTTCTGGCTTGCCCCTTTACGCAGGAACGCTTTGTACAGATCTTCAGTGATAGCACTGGAGCACACCAGCAGCTGGCAGCTCAGGGTGGACATTACCGCCGCCAGAATGGCCGACAGCAAGATACCGGCAATCCACGGGTTAAACAGAATTTGCGCCAGCTCAATGAACACACGCTCGGCGTTCTGGTTCACCGCACCCGCCTGCGCCGGGTTATTGTTGAAGTAGGCGATACCGAAGAAGCCTACGGCACACGCACCCGCCAGGCAGAGGATCATCCACGTCATACTGATACGACGTGCATGCACGATGGTGTGGTGGGAATCAGCGGCCATAAAGCGCGCCAGAATATGCGGTTGACCGAAATAACCCAGACCCCAGCCCATCAGAGACACGATGGCAACGAAGTTCAGCCCTTTCAGCATATCGACGTTTTCAATGCTCTTCTGCTTAATCACTTCCAGAGAATCAGCAAAGCCACCGACGGTGAAAATCACAATCACTGGCGTCAGGATCAGCGCGAAAATCATCAGGCTCGCCTGCACGGTATCCGTCCAGCTTACGGCCAGGAAGCCGCCCACGAAGGTGTAGAGGATAGTCGCCGCCGCACCGGCCCACAGCGCCGTTTCATAGCTCATGCCGAAGGTGCTTTCGAACAGACGCGCACCGGCCACAATGCCGGAAGCACAATAGATGGTGAAGAACACCAGGATAACCAGCGCGGAGATGATGCGCAGGATACGGCTGTTATCTTCAAAACGTCCGCTAAAGTAGTCCGGCAGCGTCAGGGCGTTGTTGTTGGCTTCGGTATGCACGCGCAGACGGCCTGCCACCAGCTTCCAGTTGATCCACGCGCCGACGGTCAGGCCGATGGCGATCCAGCTTTCTGAAATACCAGAGATGAAAATCGCACCCGGCAGGCCCATCAGCAACCAGCCGCTCATGTCCGATGCACCCGCAGAGAGTGCCGTCACCATTGGCCCTAAACTACGTCCGCCCAGAATATAGTCGTCAAAGTTCTTCGTTGAACGCCATGCCAAAAACCCTATCAGGATCATGCCAAAAATATAAACGAGAAATGTCACCAGCATCGGTGTGCTAATTGCCATTCAAATTCTCCAAAATGTCGAGCGACAACCATCCGGGTTGCCTTGTTATATGATCACCGGAACGTAGTGATGTGTGTATGTGTTTCCATTGGGCGCGCTATCCTGCCGCATGCGCATCCCGCTGACAAACGATTTAACACTGCATTTACATCAAATTCATCCCTGGTTTTATACGTCTTTCCCATAGGTTGCACTCGCTCACGCTTTTGCGGGTTGCACCTTTTAAAAATGTTAAGTCCCGCATAAAAACAGGCTTCGGATTCAGAAGCCAGCACTTTTTTCCAGCTAACCATCCATTAACAATCCATTCATTTTCCAGCTTGCAAACCAGGTCACATTTAACACGGTTGCACAAAGTTGCAACATGATGGATATTTCACGCTAACGACAGAACACGACTACAGAACAACAGGAGTTTTGGCATGGGTATGACCACTATGGGGGTTAAGCTGGATGACGCGACCCGCGAACGGATTAAGAGCGCAGCGACCCGCATTGACCGCACGCCGCACTGGCTAATCAAGCAGGCGATTTTTAACTATCTGGAAAGGCTGGAGAGTGAAGATGGCCTGCCAGAGCTGCCAGCCCTGCTGGCGGGTGCAGCCAATGAAAGCGATGACGCCACTCCGGCAGCCGAAGAGAGCCATCAGCCGTTCCTCGAATTTGCCGAGCAGATCCTGCCCCAGTCCGTCAGCCGTGCCGCCATTACCGGCGCTTACCGCCGTGCCGAAACTGACGCAGTCCCGATGCTGCTGGAGCAGGCTCGCCTGCCAGACGCCATTGCCGCCCAGGCGCACAGCCTGGCGTATCAGCTTGCCGACAAGCTGCGTAGCCAGAAAACGGCCAGCGGCCGTGCCGGGATGGTGCAAAGCCTGCTGCAGGAGTTCTCCCTCTCCTCACAGGAAGGCGTGGCGCTGATGTGTCTGGCGGAAGCNCTGCTACGTATCCCCGATAAAGCCACCCGCGATGCACTGATCCGCGACAAAATCAGTAACGGTAACTGGCAGTCACACATTGGCCGCAGCCCGTCGCTGTTCGTTAACGCGGCGACCTGGGGCCTGCTGTTTACCGGCAAACTGGTCTCTACCCATAACGAAGCCAACCTCTCCCGCTCCCTGAACCGCATTATCGGTAAGAGCGGTGAACCGCTGATCCGCAAAGGTGTGGACATGGCGATGCGCCTGATGGGTGAACAATTTGTGACNGGCGAAACCATTGCCGAAGCGCTGGCCAATGCCCGCAAGCTGGAAGATAAAGGTTTCCGCTACTCTTACGACATGCTGGGCGAAGCGGCGCTGACCGCTGCCGATGCCCAGGCGTATATGGTCTCTTACCAGCAGGCGATCCACGCCATCGGTAAAGCCTCTAATGGCCGTGGCATTTATGAAGGCCCGGGCATCTCGATTAAATTGTCCGCCCTGCACCCGCGCTACAGCCGTGCGCAGTATGACCGCGTGATGGACGAGCTGTACCCGCGCCTGAAATCTCTGACGATGCTGGCGCGCCAGTATGACATCGGCATCAATATCGACGCCGAAGAGGCCGACCGTCTGGAGATNTCCCTCGATCTGCTGGAAAAACTGTGCTTCGAACCTGAACTCGCCGGCTGGAACGGCATTGGCTTTGTTATTCAGGCCTACCAGAAACGCTGCCCGTTCGTGATCGACTACCTGATTGACCTCGCCACCCGCAGCCGCCGTCGCCTGATGATCCGTCTGGTGAAAGGCGCATACTGGGACAGCGAAATCAAACGTGCGCAGATGGACGGCCTGGAAGGCTACCCGGTCTATACCCGCAAGGTTTACACCGACGTCTCCTATCTTGCCTGCGCGAAAAAACTGCTTGGCGTGCCAAACCTGATCTACCCGCAGTTCGCGACCCACAACGCCCACACCCTGGCGGCGATTTACAGCCTGGCCGGGCAGAACTACTACCCGGGTCAGTATGAATTCCAGTGCCTGCACGGCATGGGTGAACCGCTGTACGAGCAGGTCACCGGGAAAGTGGCGGATGGCAAGCTGAACCGTCCGTGCCGTATTTATGCCCCGGTAGGCACGCATGAAACCCTGCTGGCGTACCTGGTGCGTCGTCTGCTGGAGAACGGGGCGAACACCTCCTTCGTTAACCGCATTGCCGACACCACGCTGCCGCTGGACGAGCTGGTCGCCGACCCGGTGCAGGCCGTTGAGAAAATGGCAGCACAGGAAGGCCAGATTGGTCTGCCGCATCCGAAGATTGCCCTGCCGCGTGAGCTGTATGGCACAGGCCGCGTCAACTCTGCGGGTCTGGATCTCGCTAACGAACACCGTCTGGCGTCCCTCTCTTCTGCTCTGCTCAACAGCGCATTACATAAATGGCAGGCCAAACCGATCCTGGAGCAGGCTGTTGCTGACGGCGAAATGCAGCCAGTGATTAACCCGGCAGAGCCAAAAGATATTGTCGGTTACGTGCGTGAAGCCACGGAAGCGGAAGTTGACCTGGCACTGGACAGTGCGGTGAACAATGCCCCTATCTGGTTCGCCACGCCGCCTCAGGAGCGTGCCGCCATTCTGGAACGTGCTGCGGTGCTGATGGAAGATCAGATGCAATCGCTCATCGGTATTCTGGTGCGTGAAGCGGGTAAAACCTTCAGTAACGCTATTGCCGAAATCCGCGAGGCGGTCGACTTCCTGCACTACTACGCAGGCCAGGTTCGTGATGATTTCGATAACGAAACCCATCGCCCGCTGGGCCCGGTGGTCTGTATCAGCCCGTGGAACTTCCCGCTGGCGATTTTCACCGGCCAGATTGCCGCCGCACTCGCGGCAGGCAACAGCGTGCTGGCAAAACCGGCAGAGCAAACACCGCTGATTGCCGCTCAGGGAATTAACATTCTGCTGGAAGCGGGCGTACCGGCAGGCGTTATCCAGCTTCTGCCTGGCCGTGGTGAAACGGTGGGTGCGAAACTGACCACCGATAACCGCGTGCGCGGCGTGATGTTTACCGGCTCCACCGAAGTGGCAACGCTGCTGCAGCGCAATATTGCGACACACCTTGACGCACAGGGTCGTCCAACGCCGCTGGTGGCGGAAACCGGTGGCATGAACGCCATGATTGTTGACTCCTCCGCGCTGACCGAGCAGGTGGTGGTCGACGTGCTGGCCTCCGCGTTCGACAGTGCCGGACAACGCTGCTCCGCCCTGCGCGTGCTGTGCCTGCAGGATGACGTGGCAGACCACACGCTGAAGATGCTGCGCGGTGCAATGGCCGAATGCCGTATGGGCAACCCGGGTCGTCTCACTACCGACATCGGGCCGGTTATCGACGTGGAAGCCAAAGGCAATATCGAAAACCACATTCAGACCATGCGCGCCAAAGGTCGTCCGGTGTTCCAGGCCGTCCGTGAAAACAACGAAGATGCCCGCGAATGGCAGACCGGTACCTTTGTCCCGCCTACGCTTATCGAACTGGCAAGCTTCGACGAGCTGAAAAAAGAGGTCTTCGGCCCGGTGCTGCACGTGGTGCGCTACAACCGCAACAACCTGAACGAGCTGATTGAGCAGATCAACGCCTCTGGCTACGGCCTGACGCTCGGTGTGCATACCCGTATCGATGAAACCATCGCCCAGGTCACCGGCAGTGCCAAAGTGGGCAACCTGTATGTGAACCGCAACATGGTCGGCGCAGTCGTGGGCGTTCAGCCGTTCGGCGGCGAAGGGCTGTCCGGAACCGGGCCTAAAGCCGGTGGACCACTCTACCTGTACCGCCTGCTGGCAAACCGCCCGGAAAATGCGCTGGGCGTAACGCTGGCGCGTCAGGATGCAGAACGTCCAGTGGATACACAGCTGAAAGCGGTGCTGACTCAGCCACTGGAAGCGCTCATCAAGTGGGCCGATAAACGTCCTGAACTGCGCGCTGTTGCTCAGCAATATGGCGAGCTGGCGCAGGCAGGCACACAGCGTCTGCTGCCGGGGCCAACCGGCGAGCGCAACACCTGGACGCTCATGCCGCGCGAACGCGTGCTGTGCGTCGCGGATAACGAGCAGGATGCGCTGGTTCAACTGGCCGCCGCTGCCGCAACGGGTTGTGAAGTGCTGTGGCCGGAAGATGGCCTGCATCGTGACCTGGCGAAACAGCTGCCGAAGGCAGTTTCTGCCCGCATCCACTTTGCGAAGGCCGATGTCCTGCTGACCCAGCCGTTTGATGCGGTGATCTACCACGGCGATTCCGACCAGTTACGCGAGCTGTGCGAACAGGTTGCAGCCCGCAGCGGAGCGATTGTTTCGGTGCAGGGCTTTGCACGCGGCGAAACCAACCTGCTTCTGGAGCGTCTGTACGTTGAGCGCTCGCTCAGCGTCAACACCGCAGCGGCGGGAGGTAACGCGAGCCTGATGACAATAGGCTAACGCTGTGCTAATAAGGCTCCGGAGACGGAGCCTTTTTTTATGGGGAATGTATGAAACACTACCTGATCGCAGGTGCGGCATTGTTGCTGAGCGCAAACGCGCTGGCCGACGAGTGCGCGAACGCCAGCACCCAGCTGGAACTCAACACCTGTACGGCACAGCAATACCAGGCAGCAGATAAAAAGCTCAACCAGACCTACCAGGCGGCCATCAAACGCGCGGCAGCCCCACAACGGGATCTGTTGAAAAAAGCACAGCAGGCGTGGATCGCCCTGCGTGATGCGGACTGTACGTTTATTGGTTCCGGAACCGAAGGCGGCAGCATTCAGCCGATGATTGTGAATCAGTGCCTGACGGAAAAAACCGTGGAGCGCGAAGCCTTTCTAGCCTCGCTGATGCAGTGCGAAGAGGGCGATTTAAGCTGCCCTCTCCCACCGGCAAATTAACGCACGCGGATCCCTTCAATAATCATCCGTTGCACGTTTTCCAGCGTGCTCTGGAAAAACGCCTCATCCNGTAATGTCTTACCGGTCACCGCTTCGACCTGGGCCGCAAAGTCAGCGTAATGCTGNGTNGAGGCCCAAATCATAAAGATCAGATGATGCGGGTCGACGGGAGCCAGTTTTCCGCTGGCCACCCATTCGGCGATAATTGCCGACTTATCATCGACCAGCTGTTTTAAATCTCCCGTCAGTTCGGCCCGCAGTAGCGGTGCGCCCTGCAACATCTCCAGACAGAACAGTCGCGACGCCTGCGGGTAATCGCGTGATACCTCCAGCTTCAGGCGAATATACTCTTTGATTGCCACCAGCGGGGCGAACTCCTGGCGGAACGCCTTCAGCGGAGCCAGCCAGATATTGAGGATCTGCTGCATCACCGCAACATAAAGCGCCTCTTTGGACGGGTAGTAATAGAGCAGATTGGTTTTGGACACCCCGGCCTGCTCTGCCACCTGCTCCAGCCGCGTGCCGTGGATGCCAAACTGTGAAAACGTCTCCAGCGCCGCACTGAGGATCGCCTGTTTCTTGGCGCTCACCGCCTGCGAACGTTTACCTGGTGTTTTCACTGCACCTTGTGTCATCTGCGCTCTCCTTATTGGTTTGCCATAGCATAGCAAACGCCCTGCTTTCTCTCGACATTCTGTAGTGCGGGGTTGTGCAAAATCGAAGAAGGGAAGTGTGTTGTGGCGAGGGATGGGTTGTGTGTGGTGGACGGGAGAGAGTGTTGCTGGCCCTTGTTTATAGCTGACTCTATGGTCTTTTAGGCGGTCCGCTTTGTGCCAGGAGCGGAAATTGCCTGCTCGTTGTACTTCGTGTTTTCAGGATTGAATACATGAACATATCACCATGATAATCATGGCAACATTTGGTACTATTTCCTTACTTTAATAAGGGAAGAGGATTTTTAAATGGTCCTGGGACTAGCAATAGCGGTAGGTGTTCTTGCTGTTTTATTCGTGGTTATGATTTCGATGCATATTTTATTGAAGAAAAAGCATGCAATCGATCTTTTACGTTATAGCAAAATTGTTGATCTTGAAGAAGAAGCACGAAAAATGAAAAAGGCGATGGATGATGAAGAGAAGTCCAGCCGCAATGCTATTGATAAAGAAGTGAAAGACAAGCGTACTGAAATAGATAGTGAAGTGAATGAAAAACGCCAAGCGATAGATAAAGAGGTCAAAGATAAAGATGCAGATATACAGAGGCGTGAAAAAATAGCGAGAGAGCTCATTGCATCTCAGGAGCAAGAGCTAACCGACTTAAAAAAATCGTATAATGAAAAGCGCCAACTCTTGTTGGATCTCTCTGCAAAATTAGCAGAAGTTAGTGATTCTGTTGATATGATTGATTATGGTATATATAAACCGCGTTTCGACTATCATGATTCCAAAGCTTTCCAGGAAGCCATTAGTTACAATAAAGAAAGGCAGAAAAGTCTAATTCGACAAGACGCTGCTTGTGACTTTAATACTAGTTGGGAGGTAAATGGTAGTAAGTCGGAAGGTAAAAAAATGATCAAGCGTTATGTGAAATTGCTCGTCAGAGCATTCAATAGCGAGTGTGATGCTGCGATAGGCAAAATTAAGGCAAGCAATGTTGAGCAACTTAAAAAACGTATTGAAAGCGCTTTTGATGCACTCAATAAATTTGGACAATCAATGAATATAAGCATCACTTATGATTATCTGAATTTGCGGCTGGAAGAATTACTGCTTTGCCACGAAAAAGAACTTAAAATTCAGGATGAGAAAGATATCCTTAGAGAAGAACGTGAATTACAACGAGAGGAAGAGAAAGCACAACGTGAATACGAGAAAGCTATTCGCGATGAACAAAAGGCAGAGAAAGACTTCCAGAAGGCAATGGAAAGAGCAAGAAAAGAGCTTGAAAAGGCAAATGCTGAAGAAAAATCCCGTATTGAAGCCAAAATTGCTGATCTCGAACTTCAGGTAGAAGAAGCAAGGGCTTTGTCTGAGCGCGCAAAATCTCAGGCACAGTTAACTCGAAGCGGCCATGTCTATGTGATTTCTAATATTGGAGCGTTTGGAGATAATGTCTATAAAATTGGTTTAACTAGACGACTTGAACCTGAAGATCGTGTTAATGAACTGGGATCTGCATCAGTGCCTTTCAAATTTGATATCCACGCTTTGATTTACTCCGATGATGCTCCAGCACTTGAAACTAGCTTGCACAATGAATTTTCTGCGCACCGGATAAATATGGTAAATAATCGCAAGGAATTCTTTAAAATTAATCTATCAGATATTGAGAGCAAGGTTAAATCACTTGGTTTTGATGCGTCATTTACGGAGTATGCACTTGCTCCTGAATATCGTAGTACGCTCTCTATTTTGAATGCAAAAGACAAAGCAAAATCAATTGCAGATGCAGTAGAGCATAAAGTTGAAGAGTTGTTCCCCGAAATGGCTTAAAGAAGTTTTAATTTCATATTAAAGACTAGACAAACCCGCTTCGGCGAGTTTGTCTAGATAATTTAGTTTATGCCATTATAACATTGCCATAACAATTCAGATTAAATATGAATTTTTCAGGTTTCATCGATACAACGGCTGCATCACGCTCACGTAATTGCTTCTTTTGAATGTAAACATCCAGCTTAACCAAATCATTCGCTTATAAAGAATTTCCAGAGAACGGTTCAGGTATGATCTAAGGCTAATGTCCGCTTCACGCCCTGAGACATTCGACAAGCTTTTTTATGGCTTCAGTAAGGGCGACTTTCGCGCTTCCAGTGCCAGCAAATACTTCGCTTCATCGTACTGGGTCTTGGTCTTCCAGCAGCGGTAAATGATCCTTATCCATTTGAAGGCCAGAGCCCGGATTGCAGACTGGTGAGATTTTCCTTTTTCTCGCAGTCCCCGATAATAAAGTCTGGCCCAGTATGATGAGTTAACCGTCTTGGCAGCCCATTCAACAAAGGTTTGCCGGACGAACTTGGCACACTGCCATCGCCAGTGAACCCAGGATTTCTGGCCACTTCGTTCTGTCACCGGTGCAATACCTGCGTAGTTTTGAATTTCTTCAGCGCTGTTAAACCGGTCACGGTTATCACCAAGTGCAGCAAGCATTCGTGGTCCCAAACACGGCCCCATGCCCGGAAGTGATTTGAACAGCCCCGAATCTGGCAATGTGTCAAACAGCGTTTCGATTCGTTCGTCATAGGTTTTGATGATTTCACTCACGACTTTAATTTGTGTCGCCAGTGCTGTTGCCATCAAAGCATTAGCCTCTATAACACTCGGGTCTGTCGTCAACGGAATGGCGTTATCAATACTCACAACACGCTGCTCGGTAAGGGCCATTGCGCGGCCACCTTTGGCATTGAGAAAGTTGCGGATCGTGTCTCGCCTGGCTCGTTTTAGTTGTTGCAGACTGGGCCATCGCATAATCAGTTCACACAATAGCAAGCTACCCCGATGTGAGAACCACTCCAGGGGCTGAGGATAATACTGTTTGAGTGTGTTGATTAGCCGGTTCACAAAACGGCGCTTATCTTCAACCAACTGACGACGCTGCTCAACCAGTTGCTGGAGTAACCGGATATCGGCATTGTCGGGTTCAATGGCTTTTATCTTTTGGGGATAACGCAGCATTAACTCTAATGCCAGCTCGGCATCCTGCGGGTCATCTTTAGCACCGCTGGGCGAGAAGGCTTGCCGGTAACGAGCCAGAGACAAAGCGTGGACGGGGAAAACGGTGATAAATGGATATTTCTGAAGAGCATACACCACGGGACCTTTCTTCAGCTCAACGGCGATAGCGATCCTGCCTTTTACCTTCTGGTGTAACTCGGTAAGCCAGACATCAAGCGCTTCCGGCGTATGTTCAATCACATGGAATGTGCGTTCACCGTTTTTAAACTGAACACAGACATCGTGCTTTTTATCTGCCCAGTCCAGACCAACGTGCGCAGCAAATTGATTAGTCTCAGTCATCACCAACTCCTTTTTATCGGGGATTGGTATGCATTCCACGCTCTTCGAAAGAAATATAGCCAGCAGTTATCTGCATGCCCTGAGTATTCGTTAGCGAACGTGGAGCACCTACTGGCTCGAAAGAAAAGCGGCGATCATCGCATGATTCTCGCTCAATATTCGTAACCAGTAAGCGCATACCCTGAATCACTTCAAAGTGTAATTCTCAGGGTGCGAATGACTATACCTCGCTCACAGCGGACTTTATGGCCGTACTTTCTGTCCGCTACGTTCCTGCCTTGCTGAACGTTGGTCATGCGGGCATTCTCAGCGCTTCAACAATGATATTAAACGCAGCTGAGGATTTCAGCCGACTGGTGTAATACAGATAATATCCCGGGAAAGTGATAGTGAAGTCGTCCAGAACGGAGATCAGTCGGCCTGAGTCGATATCATCCTGCACTAATGCCTGCGGAACATAGGCCAGCCCGTAACCGTCAAGAGATGCCTGATGAACCTGATTGATGCCATTAACGATAACCTGCCCCTGAACGCGCAACTTTTGCTCTTGCCCATTAATTAAAAACGTCCACGGCAAATTCTGGCCATGAGTGGGTAACTGTAAATTGATACACGGCAGCGTCAGCAGTTGCGCGGGAGTTGTCGGGAAATCCTGTTCCTGCAGACACTGAGGCGAGGCTACGACCACCATACGGTGTTCCGCGCTAATCGGAATGGCCACCATATCCTGAGCTATCAGGCCACCTCGCCGTACGCCGGCATCAAAACGCTCTTTGGCGATATCAACCAGGCCATAATCCGTAATCAGTTCCAGGTGAATATCAGGGTAGTTCTTCAAAACCGGCGCCAGTTTCGGCCACAGAACCTGCTGGATAGCGTATTCATCGGCGGATATACGTACTTTGCCCGCGGGTTTATCCCGCAACTCAGCAAGCTGATCAAGACCGCTAGAAATTTCTTCGATAGCCGGGCCAATCAACTGTGCCAGACGCTCTCCCGCCTCCGTCAGAGTCAGGCTCCGCGTCGTGCGGTTGAGTAATTTTAGTTGCAGACGCGCTTCAAGGTTCCCGATAGTCTGACTTACCGCCGACTGGGATGTCCCTGATTTCACTGCCGCCCGCGTGAAACTTCCCTCCTGAATAACCGTCAGGAAAGTGATCAGGTCGTTAAGATTCTCTTTCATTGATTAATAAGCCACGCTAATAACTGACATCGAATTATCCCTACTAATCAAATGAACTGTCCAGTTCTATCATCATTTCACCGTCACAACACACGTCGACTCCGGGGGGAGAAAATGATGAAATCCATTCGCTTTACCAATGCCGAAATCACCATGGCGGGGAATCTGTTCCTGCCCGAGAATTTCAACGAATCCGCATGCTATCCAGCTATTGTGGTCGTTCATCCGAGCGGCGGCGTTAAAGAACAAACGTCGGGCCTGTATGCTGAAAAACTGGCGCGTCATGGCTACATTACCCTGGCGTTTGATGCCGCTTATCAGGGTGAAAGTAGCGGGGAGCCTCGTCAGCTTGAAAACCCATACCACCGGGTGGAAGATATCAGCGCGGCTATAGACTATCTGGTGGCTCAGCACTGCGTCGATGAGCAGCGAATCGGCGTCGTTGGCATCTGCGCCGGCGGCGGCTATGCCATTCACGCCACCATGATGGATCGCCGAATTAAAGCACTTGGCACCGTCAGCGCCGTTAACTATGGCGACATGTATCGCCAGGGATGGGAAGGCAATCAGCAGCCTGCATCATCCCTTGAACTTCTGCAAATGGCAGCGGAACAACGTACTGCGGAGGCAAAAGGCGCAGCCACTGGCTATCTGCCCACCACCCCAAACTCCATGGCGGAGGCGCCAAACAGAGATTTTGCAGAAGCTTATGAATACTATCGCACGCCACGGGCAATGCATCGCAATGCGCCGAGTCGGCTCACCACCCGCAGCCTTGCGCAACTGGTTACCTACGATGCCTTCAACCTCGCCGATATTTTTCTGACTCAGCCCATGCTGGTAATTGCGGGCAGCGAGGCGGGAACGCGCTGGATGACGGAAGAGATTTATCAGCGAGCCGCAAGCCAGAATAAAAACCTGCATATCGTTAATGGTGCTACCCATATCGCCATGTATGACCAGCCTGAATATGTGTCGGAAGCGACAGGCAAATTTGTCTCTTTCTTCGCAGAAAACCTGTAGACCTACGCCTTGCCCACCGGGCTACCACTGACCAGAGAACGACATCATGAAATATACCCTTATCACCGGCGCCAGTTCAGGCATCGGCAAAGCCCTTAGCTATCAGTTTGCTTCCCGCGGCTACAACCTGATTATCACCGCCCGACGCGAGGACGAATTGCAGAAACTTAAACAGGATATTGAAAGCCGGTATGCGGTGCAGGTCATCGCAAAACCGTGCGATCTGGCGCAGGAAGGCCAGGCAGAACACCTGTATCGCCAGTTGGCTGATTTCGAGCTTGTCATGCTTATCAATAATGCAGGGTTTGGCGATTTCTCCATGCCCTGGGATATCGATTTAGCGAAAGCGACCCGGATGCTGGATTTAAATGTTAAGGCCCTGACCATGCTCTCCCTTCTGTATACCCGGGATTATGCCGATCGGGAGGCGACGTTGATTAATGTGTCATCCGTCGGCGGTTATTCACTCTTTGATATCGCCGTTACCTACTGCGCGACTAAGTTCTTTGTCGCCGCATTTACCGAGGGGTTGGCGCAGAATCTGCGTGACCAGGGCAAAAAAATGCGGGCAAAAGTGATCGCGCCAGGTCCAACACAGAGTGAATTCGTTGCTCATTCTTCAGACCATGGTGGCATCAGTGGCGATGGATTGTTTGCCGAGGACTCATTTATTACCGCGGAAAAGCTGGCGGAATACACATGGCAACTGTTTGACAGCGACAGTACGGTAGGCATCGTCAATGCCGACCGCCAGTTGATGCTTAAGTCACCCGTTTATCCTTACATTAACGTCCCGCATTAATGCTCAGAACGTCGCCATTAACTTGAGGAACTCCTGCTATGTCTCATGAACAAGCCGTTTCATTCCGGCACAACAGCTGGCAAGTTGCCGCCACTCTCCGCTTACCTGAGGGATTTGATGCCAGCCAGAAATACCCGGCGATTGTTTGCGCCCATCCTATTAGCAGTTGTAAAGAACAGACATCCGGCGCAGTCTACGGCCAGAAACTGACTGAAGCGGGGTTTATTACTCTTGCTTTCGATGCATCTACCCAGGGTGAAAGCGGGGGTGAACCACGTTTTAGCGAAAACCCATCCACCCGCGTGGAAGACTTTCGCTGCGCGATAGACTATCTGGTGACTTTAGCCTACGTGGATGAAGATCGTATTGGGGTTTTAGGCGTGTGTGGTGGTGGTGGATATGCCGTCAGCGCCGCTACCATTGATCACCGTTTCAAAGCCGTTGCCACCGTGGTTGCCGCCAATTATGGGCGCATTATGCGTGAGGGGGATTCCAGTCCGGATGCCGCGCTCAGAACGATTGACGCGCTGGGTAAACAGCGCACTGCTGAAGCTCGGGGGGCCGCTGCTCTTGTTGTCGGTTATATTCCTGACAATGCAGAAGCACTGGCGAATGCGCACATCAACGATATCGACATCATTGAGGCAGTTGATTACTACACGACCCCGCGTGGGCAAAAGCCAGGCTCGCCTAACAAATTGCGACTTACCAGCACCGCACCGGCCTTAAACTGGGATGCTTTTGCCTTTACGGAAAAGCTACTGATACAGCCATTACATATTGTTATTGGCGATGTTCCTGGCGGTTTCGGTTCTTATCGCGACGGTTATGAACTTTATCAGCGTGCGCGCTCCGTTGAGAAGACACTGCAGGTTGTGAAAGGGGTATCTCACTATGATCTGTATGATCGTCCGGAAGCGACGGCACAAGCGCTGTCGGAGATTATTCCATTCTTTAATAAACATTTAGGCACATAAGTGGCATAACCTTTTATTTACGCGCATTCTTAGCCATTACCCGGCCGTGCAAGCCATGGCCGGGTGTTAAAAATTTGCCTCATTCTGCTGCCTGGATGCGAGAAAAAAGTCAGCGCTAATCTCTGAAATAATAATCCAGCTGTCGAACCATCCTGCAGAGCATAGTAAACGTCAGCTTCGTGCCAGAAGCAGACGTTGCTAACATCGCGGTGTATTAATCAACGGGGAGCAGGTCATGACCATGCCCTTCCACCGAAAGTACAGGCGCATTTTGCCCGTCAAACCGGAGCTAATGTGTCCCGGATTAACTCAAGCCATATGTCTATGGTTTCGCAACCTGAATACGTTGCTAATCTGATTGAATGGGCCTTCAAACAAAGTATTCCAGGGTGGATGATTCTACCGTCCGCCTCTTCTTAACAAGGGGTGGCATTATTCCCTTTTAGCATGTGGTTTATGATTCAGGGGTAATTCATCATACTGGAGCCACGGCGCGTACCAAGCTTCTATGGTATCCAGTTCAGACTGATTCTCTAGCCCCCACTGATACATTTGTTAGATCGGTTCCGCAAAGGTTTAACCGTCTGCCATTCGCTCATTTTGCGCAACACTGCATTTACTGAATGCCTGTTTTTAGCCAGGTTCGAACTCATTATAATGGCGGTATCCCATTATGAAGGAGGCAATATGCATTTCGAGAAAATTCAGTATTTTTTTGATCCACTTTGCGGCTGGTGCTACGCCAGCGCGCCAGCTCTGGGCTACCTTGCTCAGCATTACGCTGAAAAACTTGAGCTGATGCCCAGCGGTCTTTTCAGTGACGAAGGGGCCCGGGATATCACCGCACAATGGGCAGAATACGCCTGGTCAAACGATCAGCGCATCGCATCCCTCACCGGCCAGCCGTTCAGCGAGAACTATCATCAGCTTCTGCTGACCGGTACACGGTTTGATTCGACGTTTATGAACCGAGCTCTGACAATGGTACGTGACATCAACCCGGCGGCCGAGACAGGTCTCCTTCATACGCTACAGCATGCCCGCTATGTTGAGGGGCGAGACACCTCGAGACCTGACGTGGTGGGTGATATCTTCGAGGCCTGGGCCGGGGAAAATAACCTCGTGTTTAAGCACGATCAGGTTATCCTGGCGCTTGATACTGATAAAGAGCTGCGGCGCATGACGGACAAGAGGATCGCGGAAGTGAAGCACCTTATGAACCAGAAAGGTATCAGAGGGGTGCCTATGCTGCTGGCGACGGTTAATGGCAACGAGCACATGATTAGTGGACATGCTCTTTACGGTGGTGCAGAGAAAATACACGCTACACTATCAGCACTTGCCTAAATTAGTTTTCCAGCATGACGCGCAAGCGCCACGTCATAACCAGAGACCGATTAAATTACCTTAAGGCAGTTTCTACGATCTAACACAGGATGGGACGTCAGCTTTGTGTTGTGAGTTCAACGGGTGTCTATAGTTAATCTATCGTCCCTTCGCTAATACACACACATCATGCTCTTTTCTTTCAGAACTTATTTTCACGGGCGCATGCGTTTACTGATTGCTATGTTGGCCGGAGTCATCTGCTTTTTAGCCCTTCCCCCTGAGTTGGGAGATCTGCAACGGTTGCTGATAGGCTGGAACGTGCTGGCGTGGCTATATCTGTTCTTTATGTGGTTTCGTATGTTACGTACTGATGTGCAGGATATTCCACATATTGCCAGAATGCAGGATGAGAGCGCGGGGCTGGTGCTGGGCATGGTGATTCTCGGCTGCCTGGTCAGTATCCTGGCGATCCTGATTGAGCTGACCTCACTAAAGCACCTCACCGGCACACCGCGCGTGCTGCATCTGCTGCTGACCGGCACCACGCTGGCGGTTTCCTGGGCCTTGTTACCCACCTCATTTGCCATGCATTACGCTCACCACCATTACCTGCACCGAAGTAAAGACGTCACGCCGATGATCTTTCCGGAAAAACCAGAGGAACCGGGTTACTGGGATTTCCTTTATTTTTCCTTCACCATCGCTGTAGCGTCACAAACTGCCGATGTGGCGACCGGTACCACCGACATGCGACAAATTACGTTGCTCCAGTCGGTGATTTCTTTTGTTTTCAATCTGGCGATCCTTGGTCTGTCGGTGAACGTCGGAGCCGGACTACTGAACTGAACTTATCTCAATTTCCTGGTGAATGGTCAGCCATGACCTGATGATGACCAGATGTTGGTTATACATCACCGGCTGATTCCCCCTCACTCACACTCTCTTTACTTTGAATGAACCGGAGTGCCAGATAGAGATCGGGTGCCAGAATCATGTCATCATCATTCATTGTCGGCCGACTTTCTTTAAACCAGCGTGTTAATTCCGTTTTCCTGCCCGCAAGGATTAACGTGATCTGTCGACCTTTCAGGTCGCGCTTTAACTCATTAATGGTTGCCAGGACACTGATATCTGAATAGGTGAAGCAGGCAACGGCATCAATGACCACCCATTTAGGTTGTAATGCTGCACCATCAACTAAGTTCAATACCCGACGTTTAAAATAAGCCACATTAAAATAGGTCAACGGGGAGTTAAATCGATACATCAGCACGCCCGGGATCATTTTAATATCGGTTGTATTACCTAATGAGTGAATCATTCCATTTTCGTCAGTTCCCAGTAAGTGCTCAGAGGGGCGAAAGACTGTACGCAGGAACTGTAACAGGCCAAGCAACACCGCAAGCCCGATCCCCTGGATAACGCCGATAATTAAAACACAGCCAAACGTGAAGAAAGCCAGGCGAAATGCCTGTTTATTTCTTCGCCTCAGGTTCCATAGCCCACGTAAATCAATCAATGACCACGATGCATACATTAGAACAATACCTAATGCAGAAACGGGAATAAATTGTAATGGCTGAGTGAAAAATACTACCACGATACCAATGAGTAAGGCTGCGACCACGGAAACCAGCTGACTTTTCCCCCCAGTTGAATCATTAACCGCAGTCCGGGAATCGGCTCCACTGATAGCAAACCCCTGCGATAATCCAGACATGAGATTCGCAATACCCAGCGCTCTGAACTCAGCATCAGCATTAATTTCATAGCCATTTTTCGCGGCGAAACTGCGAGCGGTCAGCATCAGACTGACAAAACTGACCAACGCCAGGTTCAGCGCCGGGATCACTAAATCACGCATCAGACCGGGCTGAAACGCCGTCCAGTTAACGACGGGTAAACCAGACTGGAAACCTTCCCCTCCAATAGTGGCAATCCCATAATTTTGTGCAGATGTCCCCCATACCAGCGCCGTTGTTATCACAATGGCAATCAAAGGTGCAGGCCAGTGGCTGCGATACGTTTTGATAGCCATTAAAATAGCTAACGTTAAAAGTGATATCCCTAGGGTTAATAAATGGCTGTCTGAAATTCGGACTGGCAAGGCAATTATTTTCTCAATTACCTGCGCCTCATCAAGCTTAATCCCCAGAACCTTACCTAATTGCCCAACAATAATCGTTACGGCTACGCCATTAAGTAAACCAGTAAGAATGGGATGAGAAAGCAGATCGGCAAGCGCGCCCAGGCGAAATTTACTGGCAAGCAGACACCACCCGCCCATCATTAATGTCATGATGATCGTCAGTTGCCAGTGCAGTTCGGGATTTCCGGCAGACAGCGGAACCACGACGGCCGCAATCACCGCGCAGGTTGTTGCATCAGGGCCAACAATAAGCTGACGTGAAGAACCAAACAGTGCATACGCTATCATCGGTAAAACGCAGGAATACAGCCCTACGATTGCCCCAACACCCGCCAACTCGGCATAAGCAATAGCAACGGGTAACGCGACAGCCGCAACGGATAACCCGGCTTTAACATCATGTTTTAACCAGCTTTTATCGTAGGCTAATAAATTTTGTAACCCTGGCATGTAGTTTAAAAACAGTTTTCCGAACACGTTATTCTCCGGATAGCGATATTACCCACGTAATGTTGGCACATTTCTGGCTGAGGTTCTGGTTTTCAAATGCTCCGGACTGAGGCCACCGCCTCTCAGTACCTGATAAAACGCACTTCGACCAGAAAGTGGTCCTGAGGTGACGGTTGACTTCCCGAACCGCACGTTTAGCTAAACCGGAACAGGGTGTTTGATCGCAAATGCCGCAGATTGCTTCAAAAAAATTACCCTATTTGTTATATTGTTGTTTATTGCTTATTCACCTCTGCGGTGCCAAAAAGAACAAGATCCACCGCAACCCAGGACAGAAAAATGTTAGATTACCGCTTCCCGACAGCTTTGCAGATGGTTCTCAGCGTAGCGATGGCGGAGCAATTGGGTGAACGTTCGACGAGTGCGATTCTGGCCTACGGCCTGGAGGCGAATCCGAGCTTCATCCGCAAATTGATGGTTCCGCTGACGCGTGACGGTATTATCGTTTCAACGCTTGGTCGTAACGGCTCAATTCATCTTGGTCGCCCGCCGGAAGAGATCACCCTGCGCGACATCTACCTTTCGGTCATCGAAGATAAAAAGCTGTGGGCGTCGCGCCCTGATGTACCGGCCCGCTGCGTGGTCAGCGCTAACGCCTGCTGGTACTTTAAATCGATATCCGAAGAAGCGGAGCAGGCTTCATTAGCGGTATTAGCCCGCCATACCGTGGCAAGCGCCCTGGAAGCGGTCAAAAACGCCGATAGCAGCGGATGCGATCCGCTCCCCGATCTTATTGCCCAGTATCAAAAAACGTCGTAACGCTTTATCTGGTGCAAAAAAAAGCCGCCTTCACAGTGAAAGCGGCTTTTTATTATCTGCAACGCCCCTACGCGGGCAGCACTTCCCTTTCCACTTTGCCGCGCGTGACGAATTTACGCAGCGTCACGTAAAACACCGGCGTCAGGAACAGACCAAACAGCGTCACCCCCAGCATACCGGAGAACACGGTGATCCCGGTGACGCCGCGCACTTCTGCGCCTGCGCCGTGGCCGAGGATCAGCGGAATGGTCCCGGCAATAAAGGCGATGGAGGTCATCACAATCGGGCGTAAACGCAGGCGGCACGCTTCCAGAGCAGCCTCCATGATCCCTTTGCCCTGAATTTCCAGCTCGCGGGCAAACTCCACGATAAGGATCGCGTTTTTACAGGCCAGCCCCATCAGTACCACCAGCCCCACCTGCACGAACACGTTGTTATCGCCACCGGTCAGCCAGACGCCAAACAGCGCGGAGAGCATTGTCATCGGCACGATGAGGATCACCGCCAGCGGCAGCGTCCAGCTTTCATACAGCGCCGCCAGCACCAGGAACGCCAGCAGCACCGCGACCGGGAAGACGATCAGCGCCGTATTACCCTGCGTGGCCTGCTGGAAGCTCAGGTCCGTCCATTCAATATTCATCCCGTTTGGCAGGATCTGCTTAGACATCGCATCCAGCTGCGTCATCGCCTGCGAGGACGAGAGCACGCGCGGGTCGGCATCGCCAATCAAATCCGCCGCCGGGTAACCATTGTAGCGGATCACCGGATCCGGCCCGTAGGTGGTCGTGATTTTCACCATACTGCCAATTGGCACCATTTCGCCCTGGTTATTACGGGTGCGTAAATTCGCAATATCTTCCACGCTGTCGCGGAACTGCCCGTCTGCCTGCGCCATCACGCGCCAGGTACGCCCGAACTGGTTGAAGTCATTCACGTACGACGAGCCAAGATAGGTTTGCAGCGTACCGAAAAGATCGGTCAGCGACACGCCCTGCGCTTTCGCCTTATCACGGTCGACCTGCACGTCCAGCTGAGGAACGTTCGCCTGATAGGTTGAGATCGGGAAATGCATTCCCGGCGTCTGCATAATCGCACCGGACATGGTGTTTACCGCATTTTGCAGCGCGCCATAACCCAGACCGCCGCGATCCTGGATGTAGAGAGAGTAGCCCGACCCCTGACCCAGCCCTAAAATCGGCGGCGGCAGAATGGAGAAGCCAAAGCCCTGCTGGATTTGCGCGATTTTCGCGTTGATCTCAGCGTTAATTTCCGCCGCAGAATGTTTACGCTGATCGAACGGTTTCAGGCCAAAGAAGACCGTCCCGGTATTCGGCGTGTTGGTGAACTGCAGCGCATTCAGCCCCGGAAACGCGACCGCATAGTCCACGCCTTCGGTATTCATCCCGATTTCGCTCATTTTACGGATCACCGCATCCGTACGCGCCAGCGACGAACCCTCCGGCATTTTCACGCCGCCAATCAGGTACAGCTTATCCTGCGTCGGAATAAACCCGCCGGGTACCACTTTAAACATCACGCCCGCCGCGCAGAGCAGCAGCAGATAAACCACAAACACCGCGCCGCGTCGTCCCAGCGTTTTGCCCACCAGCCCCTGATAGCCGTTCGAGCTGCGGTGGAAAAAGCGGTTAAACGGACGGAAAATCCAGCCAAACAGACGGTCGATAAGCCGGGTCGGGAAATCTTTCGGCGCGCCGTGCGGTTTTAACAGCAGTGCCGCCAGTGCCGGAGAGAGCGTCAGCGAGTTAATCGCGGAGATCACCGTTGAAATCGCAATCGTCACCGCAAACTGCTTGTAGAACTGACCGGTCACGCCAGAGAGGAACGCCATCGGCACAAACACCGCGCACAGCACCAGCGCAATCGCAATAATCGGCCCGGACACTTCCCGCATCGCCTGATGCGCCGCCGCAAGTGGAGCAAGCCCCTCTTCAATATTTCGCTCGACGTTTTCCACCACCACGATGGCGTCGTCCACCACAATACCGATGGCGAGAACCAGCCCGAACAAGCTCAGGGTATTCAGCGAGAAGCCGAGCAGGTAAAGAATGCTGAAGGTACCCACCACCGAGACCGGCACCGCGATCAGCGGAATGATCGACGCGCGCCAGGTTTGCAGGAACAGAATAACCACCAGCACGACCAGCACGACCGCTTCCAGCAGCGTTTGCACGACCGCACGGATGGAGTCGCGCACAAAGACCGTCGGATCGTAAGGTGCCGCCCACTTCATGTCCGCCGGGAATCGCGTGGACAGTTCGTCCATTTTCGCGCGCACCGCGTTAGACAAATCGATGGCGTTCGCCCCCGGAGACTGGAAGATACCAATCCCGACCGCGTCTTTATTGTTCAGCTGGGAGCGCAGCGCATAGCTGCCGGACCCCATTTCGATACGCGCCACATCGCGCAGGCGGACGACCGTCCCGTCCTGCGACGTTTTCAGGACAATGTTGCCAAACTCTTCTTCGGTATGCAGACGGCCCTGGGCGTTAATGGAGATCAGAAAATCGCTCTCTTTCGGCAGTGGCTCAGCGCCAAGCTGCCCGGCGGAAACCTGTACGTTCTGCTCCTGCATCGCCGTGACCACATCCGAAGCGGTCAACCCGCGTGCCGCCACCTTGTTGGGATCCAGCCAGATGCGCATCGCGTATTCGCCGGAGCCGAAAATCTGAATCTGGCCGACGCCAGGCAGACGCGCCAGCTCGTCCTTCACTTTCAGCGTGGCGTAGTTGCGCATATACAGGGAGTCGTACTTACCGTTGGGCGAAAACAGATGCACCACCAGCGTGAGCGTCGGCGACTGTTTCTGGGTGGTAATGCCCAAACGCCGCACGTCTTCCGGCAGGCGCGCTTCGGCCTGCGCGACCCGGTTTTGCACCTGAACCTGCGCCTGATCCGGATCGGTGCCAGGACGGAAGGTGACGGTGGTCACCAGCACACCATCGGAACCCGCGACGGATTTCATGTACATCATGTTCTCAACGCCGTTGATCGCCTCTTCCAGCGGCGTCGCCACGGTCTCGGCAATCACTTTCGGGTTGGCACCCGGGTACTCCGCGCGTACCTGCACACTTGGCGGCACGACGTCAGGATATTCGCTTACCGGCAACAGCGGGATGGCGATTAATCCTGTGATAAAAATCAGAATCGACAGTACGGCGGCAAAAATCGGCCTGTCGATGAAAAAACGGGAAAAGTCCATGGGTTGGATTCTCGGGTAAGGGATCAGTTGAGGGCGGCGCTGGCGGTCATGGCAACGGTTTTCGCGTTAACCGGCATACCCGGCATAAACACTTTTTGTAAACCCTCGACGATGACTTTATCGCCAGGGTTCAGCCCCTGCTGCACGATGCGTAAACCGTCGGCCTGACGCCCCGGCGTGATGTCGCGGCGCTGCGCTTTCCCCTCTTTATCCACGATATAAACGTATTTACGATCCTGATCGGTCAGCACCGCTTTGTCGTCGATAAGCGTGGCTTTGAATTCCGCGCTGCCCGGCAGACGTACACGGGCAAAAAGTCCCGGCGTGAACTGCCGCTGCGCGTTATCCAGCAGCGCACGCATGCGGATCGTGCCAGTACCTGGCGTGAGCTGATTATCAAGAAAATCCACTTTGCCCTGGTGGGGATAACCCTCCTCACCCGTCAGGCCAATCTCAACCGGAAGCGCCGTGTGACTGCTGGACGCCCCCTGCCCGCTGCGGGCCAGATTTTGATAGTGAAGGTAGGTCGACTCATCCACGTCAAAGTAAACGTAAACCGTTTTCTGCGAGACCAGCGTAGTGAGCACGCTGGCGGTGTCGCCCGCAGTGACCAGATTGCCGCTGGTGATCAGCGCCCGGCTGGCGCGGCCATCGATAGGCGCGGTGACTTTGGTGAAATCCAGGTTGAGCTGCGCGGCATCAACCGCCGCCTGTGCGGCGCGAATATCGGCCTGCGCCTGCGTGGCGGCCGAACGACGCTGCTCCCACTCTTCACGGGAGACAACGTTGGTATTGACCAGCTTATCAGTACGGTTAGCCTCACTTTGCGCAAGGCTGGCCTGCGTTTTGGCTCTTGCCAGGTTCGCCTGCGCCTGTTCCAGCGCCGCGCGATAGGTTCGGTCATCAATCGTGAACAGCACCTCACCCTTCTTCACTTCCTGNCCGTCAATGTAATTCACCTGATTAATGTAGCCGGAAACACGTGGACGTAGCTGAACGCTCTCCACCGCTTCAATCCGGCCGTTAAAGCTATCCCACTGGCTAATGGATTTCACCACCACGTCAGCGGCACTGACGGCGGGCGCAGGTGGCGCGGCATTTTGCGCGACGCTGTTATCGCATCCGACGAGCAGCACGGAGAGCAACATGACCCCCAGCGCGCTCAGATGAAAATTACCCCAGGTTTTTTGCAGGCTCATTATTTTTATTCCGGTATTGGTAGCCGCCGGGCAAGACGCTGCGGGAGACGCAGCGCCACTTCCTTTGTCCGGTAGCTGGCTTAAGGCCATTTGTGTCGTTCATCGCCACAAAACTGTAACAGTTGCGAATACACTATCCCGGCGATTGTAGGAAGGCGCTTAACTAAGTGCAAGAATAATTGTTGCACTTTATGTGCTATTTGAGCCGATGTGAAAAGACCCGTTTCGGACAGGGATTTAAATGCAACAATAAAACTTGCAATTNCTGCAAAAACGCGCCACTTTTAAATGCAACAAACAAAGATACTTTTATACAGGCTGCGTGGNGGTAACCAGATGAACACTGGCGCATTTATGCATGATTTACTCGACTGGATCGACAACAACCTGGATAGCCGTCTGGACATTGAGTCCGTCGCCAGGCGCTCCGGCTACTCAAAATGGCACCTCCAGCGCCTGTTCAAAGAACATACGGGCTATCCCCTCGCCGGGTATATTCGCGCGCAGAAGCTGCAAAAATCGGTTGAGCGCTTAACCCGCAGTGATGAACCCATTCTGAACGTGGCGATCGCGCTGGGTTTTGACTCCCAGCAGTCCTTCAACCGCAGTTTTAAGCGCCAGTATGGTCAGGCACCAGGGGCATGGCGACGGAGTTTGGGTGGCCCGGACACGCAACAGCTACGCCAGCAGTCCAGGTAGTGCGAATAATTACCCGCCATCGACAGAAATGCCCTTTCGTATACTGGCAATAAAATTGTCACGAATGACATCCTCCTTGCTTGCGTCCCAGGCGATGCCCACCTTCCAGCGTATTGACTCCCCGGTTAACGGAATCATCACCAGTTCCGGCGGCGCGATATGCGTAACGCTGGTGGGCAGAATGGCCACACCGATACCCGCAACCACCATCGCGACGATAGTTTGTATATCGTCAGTCAGTTGAGTCGATGAGATGAAAAGACCGTTGTCATGCAAAAAGCGGTCAATCTGCGCATTTAAACCCTGCCCTCGCTCATCATAAAGCCGCAACAGAGGGCGTTTCGTTAGCCACTCAGCAGCAGACATTGTCGGCGACGTTGCGGGCGCAACCAGAACCAGCCGGTCGGTAAATAACGGCAGGTATTCAAGCGCCACGGGGGGAGGAACCCTGACAAATCCCACCTGTAGCTCATCATTTTGCAATAGCTCGTACTGCTGGAAGGAAGGGAGATCCGTCAATGACATCTCGACTCCCGGGTAGTCCCGACGAAAATCAGCGATACAGCGTGGTGCCAGATAAAAACTTGAGAGACCGAACCCAACGGCGATATGCCCCTCCACGCCTTTTGATACCCGCTCAGCATGCTGCATAAATAACTGGGTTTGCCTGACCACTTTTTCAGCCTCTGGCAGCAAACGCCTGCCGCCGGCCGTCAGTATTGCGCCGTGACGACCTCGTGAAAAAAGGGACATATTCACCTGAGATTCGAGGAGATTAATCTGTTTGGTCAATGCCGGTTGCGAGATAAACAGCGCCCGCGCCGCATCGGCATAATTTCCTTTTTCAGCCAGTATCAAAAAGGCTTTGAGCAAACGGATGTTCAATTTTTCATTCCAGATGGTTATCGAAACAAGAAATGAATTGATTATACAGTTATTGGTAATCGTTATGTAATTCAGTTTCGATGACCACTGGAGACACACCATGAACGAACCTCAATCCTTAAAAGCGGCAACCGTACAGTTTCAGCACCAGGCCAATAACAAAAAATACAATCTGCTGATAATGGAGAAATTTATTGAACAGGCGGCGCATGAGCAGGTGAAAATTCTCACGTTCCCTGAAATGTGTATCACCGGATACTGGCATGTACCTAAGCTCACGGCAGCGGAGGTGTCGGCTCTGGCAGAGCCGCTTGCTGAGAGCCCTTCCCTGACGTTAATTCGCTCTCTGGCGATAAAACATCAAATGCTTATTGGTGCTGGTCTTATTGAACGAGCCGACGATGGCCGCCTTTACAATGCGTATGTGGCCTGTATGCCGGACGGCTCAATGCATACGCATCGTAAACTCCATGCTTTTGAACATCCGGCCATCAGCAGCGGGGACAGCTTTACCGTTTTTGATACGCCCTGGGGAGTGAAAGTCGGTATCCTGATTTGCTGGGACAATAATCTGGTCGAAAATGTGCGTGCGACGGCGTTGCTGGGCGCAGATATTCTTCTCGCGCCGCATCAAACAGGTGGTACCGATTCCCGCAGCCCTCATGCGATGAAGCCTATTCCGCTGGCGCTCTGGGAGCAGCGGGAAACGCGCAAGGAAGAAATTACGGCTGCATTCAAAGGGGCAAGCGGTCGGGAATGGCTAATGCGCTGGCTGCCTGCCCGTGCACATGACAATGGATTATTTCTTCTCTTCAGCAACGGTGTCGGTGCAGATGATGACGAAGTGCGCACAGGTAATGCGATGATCCTCGATCCTTATGGACGGATCGTTAATGAAACCTGGGCGGCTGAAGATACGATGGTGATCGCTGAACTGGATTTAAGCCTGCTTGCAATGAGCACCGGACGCCGCTGGATCCACGGTCGCCGTCCTGATTTATACCAGATACTGACACAGCCGCAGGGCTATGAGCGTGATGCGATCAGCGCACGGTTTTCGAATATTCCCCCTGCTCGCCAGGAGTGAACGCACTTTTTAGCTGCAACATAAACCCGGAATCGTTATACTGTATGTAATTACAGTATGAGGTGCGCATAATGGCTGTTGAAACAAAATTTGTTGTTGTAAGAAAAGGTGAAGAGAAAATGACATTTGCCAGTAAGAAAGAGGCTGACGCTTACGACAAACTGCTCGATATGGCAGACGCGTTCACCGACTGGCTGTTGCAAAGCGGAATGCAGATGGATGAAACGCAGGCTGAAAATCTTGGTCTGTATCTCGCCGAACAGAAAGAGACCGTGCAGCATATTCTGCGAACCAGCAAGCTTCCCGATCTCCATACTCCAGCTACAACGGATAAAACAGAATCCGATGCGGCTGACACGAAAAAAATCAGACCAGTGAAAGCGGCCTGATTGTCAGAAAAATCATCACCGATCCTGGTGCCGTAAGCAGATAACTGCTTACGGCTTTTTTTGCTGTCTGTAGGGATCCACAGCTGAATAATGTTAACAAGGAGATGGCGTGCGGGAAGGCATGAAGGAAAAAATCATCAGGATCTGTGATTCAAAAATTGCCTCTAAGGGAAGCCATGTTGGGTGACCTGCTCCCGGTTGATTATTACACGACAATGTTAGTCCTACATATCTGCGGTTATGACAAATGCGAACTTCCGCTTCACGCCCTGAGACATTCGACAAGCTTTTTTATGGCTTCAGTAAGGGCGACTTTCGCGCTTCCAGTGCCAGCAAATACTTCGCTTCATCGTACTGGGTCTTGGTCTTCCAGCAGCGGTAAATGATCCTTATCCATTTGAAGGCCAGAGCCCGGATTGCAGACTGGTGAGATTTTCCTTTTTCTCGCAGTCCCCGATAATAAAGTCTGGCCCAGTATGATGAGTTAACCGTCTTGGCAGCCCATTCAACAAAGGTTTGCCGGACGAACTTGGCACACTGCCATCGCCAGTGAACCCAGGATTTCTGGCCACTTCGTTCTGTCACCGGTGCAATACCTGCGTAGTTTTGAATTTCTTCAGCGCTGTTAAACCGGTCACGGTTATCACCAAGTGCAGCAAGCATTCGTGGTCCCAAACACGGCCCCATGCCCGGAAGTGATTTGAACAGCCCCGAATCTGGCAATGTGTCAAACAGCGTTTCGATTCGTTCGTCATAGGTTTTGATGATTTCACTCACGACTTTAATTTGTGTCGCCAGTGCTGTTGCCATCAAAGCATTAGCCTCTATAACACTCGGGTCTGTCGTCAACGGAATGGCGTTATCAATACTCACAACACGCTGCTCGGTAAGGGCCATTGCGCGGCCACCTTTGGCATTGAGAAAGTTGCGGATCGTGTCTCGCCTGGCTCGTTTTAGTTGTTGCAGACTGGGCCATCGCATAATCAGTTCACACAATAGCAAGCTACCCCGATGTGAGAACCACTCCAGGGGCTGAGGATAATACTGTTTGAGTGTGTTGATTAGCCGGTTCACAAAACGGCGCTTATCTTCAACCAACTGACGACGCTGCTCAACCAGTTGCTGGAGTAACCGGATATCGGCATTGTCGGGTTCAATGGCTTTTATCTTTTGGGGATAACGCAGCATTAACTCTAATGCCAGCTCGGCATCCTGCGGGTCATCTTTAGCACCGCTGGGCGAGAAGGCTTGCCGGTAACGAGCCAGAGACAAAGCGTGGACGGGGAAAACGGTGATAAATGGATATTTCTGAAGAGCATACACCACGGGACCTTTCTTCAGCTCAACGGCGATAGCGATCCTGCCTTTTACCTTCTGGTGTAACTCGGTAAGCCAGACATCAAGCGCTTCCGGCGTATGTTCAATCACATGGAATGTGCGTTCACCGTTTTTAAACTGAACACAGACATCGTGCTTTTTATCTGCCCAGTCCAGACCAACGTGCGCAGCAAATTGATTAGTCTCAGTCATCACCAACTCCTTTTTATCGGGGATTGGTATGCATTCCACGCTCTTCGAAAGAAATATAGCCAGCAGTTATCTGCATGCCCTGAGTATTCGTTAGCGAACGTGGAGCACCTACTGGCTCGAAAGAAAAGCGGCGATCATCGCATGATTCTCGCTCAATATTCGTAACCAGTAAGCGCATACCCTGAATCACTTCAAAGTGTAATTCTCAGGGTGCGAATGACTATACATCGCTCTTAGCAGACATCATATTCCTCGGGCCTGACCACTTAGTGCCAGAAACTGATGTTGTTATCCATGTAGCGTGTTAATCTGTCGGGAGCAGATCCTGGAGGTTTGAATGCTTTATCGCTGCATGAATAATACGAAATGGAATGAGATCCGCGTTGCTATGGTTAGCATGGAATCTCCTCCTTTGTGGAAAATTACTTTTCTCAATGGCTATGAATCCGCAGTTGATGGCGAGTGGTTTTACCATTTCAGTGAAGGCGGTTATCTGGATATCCAGTATCTTGATATTTTGACAAATTCAGTAGCGCAGCATGCCATGGTGGCTACCATCCTTCGGGCTATTCATCTCCCTGGAATTGAGTCTCCAACCGGTTATAGGATTTTTGGATACACGGATACGATCAGCAATGTGGATTATCTTTAGCTAAATAGATCGACCAAGAGGAATATTCTATATAGTAGGCGATATTGAGATCCACTCCTCGCTCACTGTGGACCTACACCTCAAACTAGCCCTCCCCCCACTCCCGCCCCACACCTTTCCTCGAGCCGCCTCGCATTTTCACTATTTTCACCACCATTTTACCCCTGTGTATTTATCCATAGGGGGTATAATCGACGTACTGAAACCGACAACACAAGCAGTGAGTTTTATACAGGAAAGTAGATAAACGAGATCGCGGTAAAAAGGTGTACCACCACCTTTATACCGCTAACCACAAACAACTAATACGGAGTTGAATATGGCTGCGAAGAATTTTATGCCAGAGCGGGCTGTTGCCCAAACGAAAAATGCAGTATTTGAAAATAGTGAAGAAATTCGCGAGCAAGTATGCAAAAAGAACCCACGGACGTTGCATGGGGAGCCAACCCATTCCGGGCGTGTTCACGCGAGGGATGAGTCGGGTTCATCATGCGGTGAGCTGTATACGCGAATGGAGCGCAACTATCTGCCGCTGTCCGGTGACTGGCTTTCCCGCGCCGGGTTTACGTATGGCCGGGCGGTAAAAATCCGTGTGATGCCGGATTGCATTGTGATCACCCCGCAGAATTCCCGCGAGCTATGGGGATGTTTAGAAGGGTTAAGCGCAGTGTATACCAATAAGCTGAAGGTGAAAGCGTGGTTGGCAACGTTCCCGGGGGCACTGAATGATACGGGTGATTTGCCGGAACCCAAACGCATGAACGGGGTTGTAAAACCACAATAAACGCTCACCTGCGATCCCGACACCGCAGGGCGAGGTGGTGCATCAGGATCCGTGATAACGCTAAAGCCCTTCTCCGGGAGGGCTTTACTCGTCTGCTTCAAACAATCGTTCGATTGATTTCGTGGGATAAAAAAGCGAATTGCTGTTTTCACCGGATAACGGGATAAAACCTTGCTTCAGATAAAATCTTTTTGCCTGCTCATTAAGTGCATCAACAAAAATCCCATGCACGCCCACAGCCTGCGATGCCAGGTAGACAACCCGCATAGCGTGCGTGACGAGTGTTGTCCCCCACTCATTCCCCTGCAATTCTTTATGTACCGCTAAACGGCCTAAAGTCACACCTGGGACGTTTGTATAAGGAATTCTGCGCTGCTGGGTTTTAGAGGNTAACAATGCTTTCTCAAAACAACTTCCGGACAACGTGTAGTACCCCAGCACACGAGGATGGTCACGATCTTTGAGTAGATAGCCTCTTAAAATACGCCCATTGTGCTGACGCACCAGATGCTCTGTGAGGAAGGAATTGAGTGAGGGCTCACCACAATCGAAATCCTCGAAAGTGTAATCGGTTCCCTCTGAAAACATATCGATCGTGAGATTGGCCACGCTTCACTCCATGTTTTGAAGACGCTTTGCCGCTCGTTTTAGTCTCTCATTTGGCTCTGGCGGATTGTTTATGGCATCCATCACTGCATTCCATGATGCTTCGTTTAACACCAGACGTCGATGCTGTTCTATCACTTCTGCAGCACGTTCCGAAGCGCTGTTCACCATAAATTGGGTGATCGTTTGATTCGTCATCGCCGCTGCTTCTTCGATCATCGTTTTGTCTTCATCAGTTAAGCGAAGGTCGATACGCTGTTTTTTCAATGCTGGCATGATCTAGTCCAATATGTACGGCATTAATCCGTACATATCGTAGAATGCGTTGCGAGTTTTTTCAACAAAAACCTCATTCAACCGTCAGATCCTGAACTTCGTTGCGCCGCTTTTTGAGCTTTAACTCACTCACCAGCACCCCGGCGACAATAAACGCCGCACCAACGAGTGCCAGCAGCGGCAGACGCTCCCCGGCAATACGCCCGAAAACCCCCGCCCAGACCGGCTCACCGGTATAGATAACCGTTGCCCGCGTTGGCGACACGCTACGCTGTGCCCAGTTCATGGTGACCTGAATAATGGCGCTAAAGATCCCCAACCCCAGAGCAACCACGACAAGCCCGGTGGACATCGGTGGAACGGATTCCCCGGCCGGAACCATTGCCGCAAACGCCACCAGCGACGCCGTCGCCAGCTGCACAACCGTCACCCGCTTCACGTCCACCTTCCCGGCCCAGGCGCTAATCAGAATAATTTCCGCCGCAATTGCCACCGCGCCGACCAGGGTAATCATCTCGCCCGGCCCCAGTGCCAGAAGGTTGTTTTCCGGTCCGGCAAGCAAAATCAGGCCAATAAATGCCAGCACAATGCCAATGCAGGACATCAGCCCCGGCATTCTGCCCAGGCACAGCCACTGTAATAACGGCACCAGCGGCACATACATGGCGGTGATAAAGGCTGATTTACTGCTGGAGATCGACTGTAACCCCCACGTTTGCAGGCTGTACCCCATCGCAATCGCCACGCCTATCGCCACCCCGGCCTTCAGCTCTTTGAGGGTCAGCCCGCGCAGGGTTTTGAGCGAAATGAGCGCAACCGCAACCGCCGCCGTCGCAAAACGCAGACCCACAAAGAAGAACGGATCGCTCAACGTGACGGCGTACTGAACGGCAAGAAATGTCCCACCCCAAAACATGGTGATCAGGATGAGGATCGCTTCCTGAGGTTTGACGGAGAATTTGAAACGTGAAACGGACATGCGACACCAGAAATAAGAATCAATTCTGTAGTGTGCGATGCCTTTGGTTACAGTTCAATGTTGCAGGAATAAAAAAACCGCCGGGGCTCCCGGCGGCAGGGTATCAATCCGGCATATTACTTGTTGCTGCCGTGGCTGTTTTTTCCCCCTTTTTTGCCCGCTTCAGATGCGCGCTGAGGGTCATTTTTGAAGTTACCCCCACTGTGCTGGCCACCTTTACGACCTGCTTCTGATGCTCTCTCACGGTCTTCAGCAAAATTGCCTGAACCACCACGATGGTTTGCCATCTCTAACCTCCAGAGTGTGAAACATTAGACATCATACTGCATTCAGTAAAAGAGGATTCTTTCACCTCGCAACGAAAGGACAGCGCCTTTATCCACGCCGCGTGCAATTAAGCTTAGTGGAATAAGACTACCCGACAAGCTAAAGGTAATATCCTGCAACATGTTCCCGGAGATTCGAAATGGCTCCCTGACGGGTTATCAATAAGCCATTCTTATCATTCCAGAAATATAACCCCGTAAATGTGTTTCATATTGCTACAGCGCAAAAATAGTTAGCATATTGTTATAAATCAAAGAAATGGCGCTAATATTTGCAGTATGGCCATCACGACTTATCTTTAAATGAACGCAGCGATTCGCTGCCAGAAAACACAAACGAGGAGTGATGCAAAATGGCAAAAGTTCTGGTGCTCTACTATTCCATGTATGGACACATTGAAACCATGGCTCACGCAGTTGCAGAAGGTGCAAACCGGGTGGACGGCGTTGAGGTTGTGGTGAAACGCGTACCGGAAACGATGCAACCCGAAGCGTTTTTAAAAGCGGGTGGGAAAACGCAAAATGCTCCGCAGGCCACCCCGCAGGAACTGGCTGACTATGATGCCATCATCTTCGGCACGCCTACCCGTTTTGGCAATATGTCAGGACAGATGCGCACCTTCCTCGACCAGACCGGAGGACTCTGGGCATCGGGTGCGTTATACGGCAAACTCGCCAGCGTTTTCAGCTCTACCGGTACCGGCGGCGGTCAGGAACAGACGATCACCTCGACCTGGACGACCCTTGCACATCATGGAATGGTGATTGTGCCCATTGGTTACGGCGCACAAGAGCTGTTTGATGTTTCCCAGGTGCGCGGCGGTACGCCGTACGGTGCAACCACCATTGCCGGGGGGGATGGTTCACGCCAGCCAAGCAACGAAGAGCTGACTATCGCCCGCTACCAGGGTGAATATGTCGCGGGTCTTGCCAAAAAACTGAACGGCTAACCCAACAGGAGGACAAGCATGCCAACTCAAGAATCCAAAGCTCACCGCGTGGGTGAATGGGCAAGTTTACGCAATACCTCTCCGGAAATTGCCGAGGCTATCTTTGAAGTCGCAAAATATGACGAAAAGCTGGCAGAGCAGATTTGGGAAGAAGGCAGCGATGAAGTCCTGACGCGCGCCTTCGAAAAAACGGACAAAGACTCGCTCTTCTGGGGTGAGCAAACCATCGAACGTAAAAACGTCTGACCGTTTCCCCCCCGCCGCAGCGGGGGGTCTCTTTTATTTCGCCGCGTTATTCAACACCGTATTAAATTTCTCTACCGGGCAGAATCCGTTCTCATCGACCGGACACCCTGAAAGCTCCAGCGTGACACGCTGTGCGGGTGACTTCAGCGACAGAACATCGGCGTTACGCAGTTGCGTTGCGCTTTGATAGACATACTCGATTTTCATCAACTCCCGGTTAGCGTTCTTGTCATGCCAGCGCTGGAAGACAATTTTGCCGCCAATCGGGGTGCGTTCGTACTGGTCATGCAGCTGATAAGGTTTGAAATCGAGCGCCGTCAGCAGTGAGGCGATGTTGGAATCGTGTCCCACCAGCAGCGTTATCCTGGCGGCTTTCCCCTGCTCAGTCACCAGGGCGTTATCGATGTATTTCACCAGCGGTTTCGCCACATTGCGCGCCACCTCACCCGAGGTGAATAACGAATCCTGATAACCATTTTTCAGCTTCGACAGCACCCGCCATTGCTGATCGGTTTTGATCTCGCCCCACGCCACCTGATCGGCCGGGAAACCTTCGTAGTACTGCAATGTGAACGCATCGACCAGCGAGTTCCCCACCTTCAGCGGCCCGGAAACACCCGGCTCTTTTTCGTAATCAGCACTGAAGGTATCTTTGGCGTCCGTCAGCGAGCAGACCTTTTTCTCCTTGCAGGACGGTGAGTCAGCGTAATGCGTCATCTGCTCCAGCAACCTGTAGCTCTCATCGAGCTGCATTTTCTGCCGTTCCGTTGCCATCGCGTTCAATGCTTTTTCACGGAATGCAGGGGTGTTATCGGTGATGACCGGGTTAAACGTCGGGTCCATCGTGCCCATTTTTTCCTGGTGATGCACAGGAATATCGCACCCCGGGAACGCGCCGGTAATAAAGAACTGTGCGGTCGCCACGGTCCGCTGCAGACTGTTGGCGTAAGCATAAACGGCGTTGGCCGGAGGACACTCGCCCGTCGATACCATCCCCTGCGCGGCCAGCCACTCACGCATGTAGTGGCCCATATAGACTTCAAGCACGCCACCTTTGGTGGTGAGCTGGCCGCCAGGCACATCCCATTCCGGCCACTTATCCGGCGTGGATTGTTCCAGTACGCTGCCGTTATTGGCGAGCGGCGCACGCAGGTTGTGGCGACTCATAATTAAAACTTGCTCCAGTTGATACCCCTCTGGCGTCTCTTGCGCCTGCGCGCCGAACGTCATTGAAAGGGTACCTGCCACGGCAACAGCGAGTAGTGCTTTTCTCATCCCTAATTCCTCACTCGTTTTAAATGTCGCGTTAAGTGTGACAGATTGATGACATTTTTCCCTGAAGCATTTCTCAAACTGATGATGACTTCTCGAGTTGATCGCCATATTCGGTCATCCAGGCGGCCAGCGGAGAGAGCGCATTTTGTAGAGTCAAACCCAGCCCGGTTATCTGGTACTCCACGCGCGGCGGGATCTCCGGGTAAACCGTACGCGACACCAGCCCGCGCAGTTCAAACAGACGTAACTGCTTCGTCAGCTCTTTTTGAGTGATGGGCGCAGCAGCACGAAGTAAATCGCCAAACCGTACCGGGGTATTGAGCACAATCAGCCGATAGAGGATCGGGATTGCCCACTTACCGGAGATCAGATTCACAAACCGCGTCATCGGGCAGGCATGAACCTCAGATTTTTTTTCACCGGGAATATCCTGTAGTGATGCCATAGCACACCTCTTGCCTCATTAGTATCCAATTGGTACCTGGTTTCCTTTTGATACTAACGTTTCTATAGTGCTTTCTCCAGAGACATTTCAGGAGAAGAACATGGGTCGTTTAGCAGGTAAATATACGCTGATTACCGGCGGCACCAGCGGCATCGGTCTCGCCACCGCACAGGAGTTTATTGCCGAAGGAGCACAGGTTGCCGTCACCGGACGCAACCCGGAAACCCTCGCCGAAGCACAGCGCATTCTGGGGAATAACGCCTGGGTCATCTCTGCTGATGCGGGTGATATACACGCACAACACGCGCTGGCAGAGACGCTTGCCTCCCGCTGGCCGCGAGTCGATGCGGTATTTATTAACGCCGGAGACGTGACGCACGGGTTGCTGGAAGAGTGGCAGGAAGATGCCTGGGATCGCCTGATGCGCATCAACCTGAAAGGGCCGTTCTTTTTAATTCAGGCACTGTTGCCACTGCTCAATAATCCCTCCTCGGTGATCCTGTGCGGCTCTGTGAGTGCGCACATCGGTCTCCCCACCAGTAGCGTCTATGCTGCAAGCAAGGCGGGTTTACTGTCGCTGGCGCGTACGCTGTCGGCAGAACTGCTGCCACGCGGTATTCGCGTCAACGGCCTGAGCCCTGGCCCGGTAAAAACCCCGGCGCTCAATAAACTGGGTTTAAGCGAAGAAGCACAAAAAGCATTGCAGAGTGATATTGCAAGCCTGGTACCGCTGGGAAGAATGGGTACGCCGACGGAGCTGGCGAAAGCTGCGCTCTATCTGGCGTCCGATGAATCGAGTTACACGGTGGGAACAGAGCTGTTGGTCGACGGTGGAACGGGAAGTCTGTAGCTCAAAAAGTGCTGATACCAGTGATAATACCGACATACAGCGCCGCCCATACGCAGGCAGAAAACAGACTGACGACATAAACTTTCACCGCGTTCAGCCTGAGCATGCCCGCTGCCAGCGGCACGACATAGCGCAGTACCGCCAGAAAACGCGAGGTAAACAGCACCAGCACACCGTTCTTTTGCAGCTGGTGCTGTACGCGTAAAAATGTGTCAGCATGTCTGGAGGTGATGCGCGCGATCGGCCGCGTCTGCCCCATCAACTGGCCAATATGGTAGTTCAGCACCGAACCGGCCGTTGCCCCCATCACTACCGCAAGCCACGTCAGCCCCGGATGCAGGCTCGACTGGCTGACAGTCACCCCCGCCAGCAGCATGACCGACGCCGGGGGAAGGACAGAGGAGATCAACACGGTCGATTTACTCAACGCCATTAAAAACAACAGAGCGAACAGATGCGTCGGATAGAGCGCAAAATGATTCAGCAGATTGTCAAACCATGCCATTTTACCTCCCTTATCGATATGCCCTCCTCCATTTAAAATGAACATTCCTAAATAAACCGTCAACATGCTGCTGACAATATTCACCTAAACATTCCCTAAACGTGATTTAAATTTATAAGCAGCAAAAGAAAATAACGGTATTATCCCCCACGTTTTACAACGATCTCGTTATGGCGAGGCTCCTGTACAAATACACGTTATCGCTCTGGTGGGTTCGAGAGAACCGGCACAGGGTAAAACAGGCACTGTCGAATCAAGGCTTTGTCAGTATAACTTCCCTTGCGGGATACGGTGTACAGTGCTGAACCCAGGACGTGGGGATCTCTTCTTCGACATGCCCTGTCTTGCTCGCCCCTGAGAGATTTTATTATTCAAAGGGAATTCACTATGTCTTACGCTATTCACAACTCCATTCTGGCATTCAATGACAGCGCCATCGCGCAATATATGAATACCGATTTTATCGTCCTCGATATTTCATTATGCGTCGCACTTGCACGTGAGCAGTTTTTCGAAAAATTAAAAGACGATGATATTCCGTCGCATATTTTTATCGAAGATAATGGTCGCCTGGCGGGCATGATTGCCGTACGCAAATTATTGCAGTCCACTGATACGGGGCAGCAGGTGAAAGCGCTGATGATTTCGCAGTTTTTGCAGGTTAAACCCGAAGACGAACGCGCCGATGTCGCCGGGCTGCTGGCCCACGGCTGCACGGATGTCGTGCCGGTGGTGACGCACGGCAAGCTGGTGGGTTGCCTCACCGAACGCGAGATTGCACACCTGCTGGAAGATGATGTCACTGAAGATGCCCAGCTCCAGGGGGCCACTCTGCCGCTGGAAAAACCCTATCTGGAAACCAGCGCGTTTGACCTGTGGAAAAAGCGCTCCGTCTGGCTGCTGTTGCTGTTTGTCGCCGAGGCCTACACCAGCTCGGTGATTCAGCATTTTGAAGAGGCGCTGGAATCCGCCATCGCACTGGCGTTCTTCATTCCGCTCCTGATTGGTACCGGCGGAAACAGCGGTACGCAAATCACCTCCACGCTGGTGCGCGCTATGGCACTGGGTGAAGTGCATTTGCGCGATGTTGGCCGCGTGCTGCGTAAAGAGATCAGCACGTCGTTAATGATTGCCGTCACGCTCGGCCTGGCAGGCTGTATCCGCGCCTGGATGATGGGAATTGGGATGGAAATCACCCTTATCGTCAGCCTGACGCTGGTCTGTATTACGCTCTGGAGTGCGATTGTCTCCTCGGTGATCCCGATGGTACTCAAGCGTTGTGGTATCGACCCGGCAGTGGTTTCCGCGCCGTTCATCGCGACGCTTATCGACGGTACCGGACTGATCATCTACTTTAAAATCGCCCAGTACACGCTGGGGCTGGAGTGATCCATACCCAATAATAACGGCTGCGGGTGAATTCTTTTCTCCGCAGCCGTTAATGTCTGCTTAAGTTAATTTATCTATAACTCACCATAATGGAAATATAAGGTGGATTAACATGAAAAACAGCTACGCACGAAGCCAGATAGTCATCCACTGGCTGGTTCTCATCCTGATTGTCGTTGCCTATGCCGCCATAAACCTGAAAGGGTTTGCCGCGAAGGGAAGCCCTGAACGCGCCACAATGTCACTGATCCACTACACCGCAGGGTTCAGCGTCCTGTTTCTGATGGTCATCAGAGTGGTGCTGAAGATGAGAAACAGCGACCCGGACATTCTTCCCGCACCGCCGCGCTGGCAGGTTATCGCCTCCAAATCCCTTCACGGACTGCTCTATCTGATGTTTATTGCACTGCCGGTGCTGGGAGTGGCCTCACTCTGGTTCGGCCAGGTCGCGTGGTCTTTCTTCGGGCTCCCTCTGCCCGTCGCCGCAACCCAGAACGTGGGTATGCAGCACAGCCTGAAAGAGCTTCACGAAATTATCGCCAACGCGGGCTATTACCTGATTGGTCTGCATGCTGCCGCTGCGCTGTTCCACCATTACGTGGTACGTGACAACACCCTGGAAAGGATGCTGCCCGCAATGCGGGTCAAAAAATCCGTAAAATAGCCGTTATGCCAGCGACGTGACCGCACGGGTGAAAGCGTCAATGGCCTGGGCGACATCCTCAGCCATCACCGATTCTGCCGGATGATGGCTGACACCCCCCTTGCAACGTACAAACAGCATGCCTACCGGCCAGCGCTCCGCCATCGCGATGGCGTCATGCCCGGCTCCGCTTGGCAGCGATACCGTGCGTCCCTGTACCGCGGCAACCGCCTCCCCCAGCCGGGTTTGTAAATGCGCATCACACGGCGTGGCGGCAATACGGTAGAACTCCTCGGCGCTGAAAGACAATCCGCGGCGGGTGGCTATCGTTTGTGCCTGTGCCAACAACGTATTGAGCAGCACATCCAGCGGAGCATCCTGTGGGCCGCGAATATCCAGGGAAAGCGCAACCTCACCGGGAATAACATTTACCGCACCAGGCAGGCAGCGCAGCTCTCCCACGGTCGCCACCAGATTGCCACCGTGCTGTAACGTGGTGCTCTCGATCATCACCATCCACTCTGCGGAGGCAGCCAGGGCGTCCTTGCGATGGGCCATTGGCACGGTACCGGCATGTCCGGCCTCGCCGGTAAAGCGGCAGTTCAGGCGACGCGCGCCGTTAATGGCTTCCACAACGCCCAGCGCCAGCCGTTGCTGCTCCAGACACGGCCCCTGCTCAATATGCAGTTCCAGATAGGCACTGAAATCGTCTTTATTCCGGGCAGCAAGCGGTACCCGGGCAGGATCTAACCCGGCCAGGACCATTGCCTGTGCCACGCTGACCCCGTTTGCATCACATTTATCGAGCCAGCTCTCCGGCCAGGTACCGGTCAGGCCACGGCTGCCTAACAGGGTAATACCGAAGCGGGTGCCCTCTTCGTCGCAAAAACCGACAATCTCGATGGCCTGCGCCAGACGTTTCTCCTGCTGATGCAGGCTGTCCACCACTTCAATGGCCGTCAGCACGCCAAGCATGCCATCGTAGCGTCCGGCATTACGCACGGTGTCCAGATGCGAGCCGAGTAACACCGCCGGTGCCCCCTCCTGCTCACCCTCATAGCGTCCGCAAATATTACCCACGCTGTCCTGCCAGACGGTCATGCCCGCCTGGCTCATCCACTGCCCGACCAGTTGATTGGCCTGCAGATGTTGCGTCGAGAGATAGACCCGGGTGAGAGCATTCGGGGTTTCACTGATGGCAGCCAGCGCATCGGCGCGCGCCATCACTCGTTCTGCCGCCTGCTGGCGCGTGATTTGGCTCATCGCGCCGTCTCGCTGCGGTAGTGATCCCACGCGGCCTGCATCGCGGCACCTTGCGTGGTGGAAAACTTCAGGTAGTTCAGGACCGATTCCAGCGCGCTCAGCGTGGTCATAACGCAGTCCTTGCGCGCGTTATAACCCATAGTACCAATACGCCACACTTTGCCGTGCAACGGGCCAAATGAGGTGCCAATTTCGATGCCAAAATCCTCCAGCATCAGCTTACGCACCTGATCGCCGTTCACGCTCTGCGGGATCACCACGCCCAGCACGTTGTTCATCTTGTGCTTCAGATCGCCAAAGGTTTCCAGCCCCATCGCCTGAATACCTTTCAGCAGCGCATCGCCATGCAGCTTGTGGCGGGCGATGCCGTTATCCAGCCCTTCCTGCAGGATAAGCCGGGCGCATTCGCGTGCGCCAAACAGCGCCGTGGTGGCTTCCGTGTGGTGGTTCAGTCGTTCCGGTCCCCAGTAGTCCATCACCATGCCGAGGTCGAAATAGTTGGAGTAAACCATCTCATCCACACCGTTGTGATGCGCATCGGTACGGATGCCCTCTTCAATGCATTTCCGGCGGCGGATCGCCTCTTCCATGCGTGCGCTCAGGGTGACGGGCGACGTCCCGGACGGGCCACCGAGGCATTTCTGCATGCCTGCCGAGACCGCATCCAGCCCCCAGGCATCGGTCTCCAGCGCATTCCCCCCCAGCGACGCGGTCGCATCGGTGTAAAACAGCACATCGTGGCGACGGCAGATAGCACCGAGTTCCGCGAGCGGTTGCAGCATGGTGGTCGACGTGTCGCCCTGCACGGTCAACAGCAGGCGCGGACGTACGCGTTTAATCGCATCTTCAACCTGATCCGGCGTGAAGACCTCCCCCCACGGCACCTCGATGGTATGCACTTCGGCGCGACAGCGGCGGGCAATTTCGCACAGCAGATGGCCAAAACGACCAAACACCGGCACCAGCACTTTATCCCCCGGACGAATAGCCGACACCAGAATCGCCTCAATCCCCGCGCGGGAAGTGCCATCCACCAGCATCGTCCAGCGGTTTTCAGTGCGGAACACCCCGCGATAGAGCGCCATCACCTCATTCATGTAGTGGGTCATGGCCGGATCGTACTGGCCAATCAGCTGGCTCGACATGGCGCGCAGCACGCGCGGATCGGCGTTGATCGGCCCCGGCCCCATCAGCAGACGCTGCGGCGGATTGATTTGCGGAAATTGAGCGATATCCATTGTTGAGTCCTTAATTAATTTAAGCCGCGTACGGAGGAGATAAATTGCTTCAGTTCAGTGGTCTGCGGATTGGCAAACAGCGTTTTGCTGTCGCCCTGCTCCCAGACTGTCCCCTGATGCATAAACACCACGCGGTCGCCCACTTCGCGGGCAAAATTCATTTCATGCGTCACGAGAATAAGCGTCATCCCCTCTGCCGCCAGCTGTTCCAGCACCCTGAGCACTTCGCCCACCAGTTCCGGGTCAAGCGCAGAGGTTATCTCGTCACAGAGTAAAACTTTTGGCGTCATCGCCAGCGCGCGGGCAATCGCCACGCGCTGCTGCTGGCCGCCGGAGAGGTTCGACGGATAATAGTCCAGGCGATCGCCTAAGCCCACTTTCTCCAGCATCTGCTGCGCCAGCTCCCGGCATTCGGCAGCGCTTTTCTTCAGCACCCGACGCGGGGCGAGCATCACGTTTTCCAGCGCGGTCATGTGCGGGAACAGGTTGAAGTTCTGGAACACCATCCCGACCGATCGGCTGATTTCACGCGCCTGAGAGTCCCGGTCGGTGATGGTCATACCGCCGAGCTTGATGCTGCCATCCTGATACCCTTCCAGGCCGTTGATGCAGCGTAGCAGCGTGCTCTTGCCGGACCCGCTGCGCCCGATTATCGAAATCACCTGGCCCATGTCGATATCCAGATCCACGCCCTTGAGCACGTGGTTATTGCCGTAGAACTTCTGCACCTGATTAATGGTGATGAGAGGCATTGAATTGAGTCTCCAGATAACGGCTGTAGCGCGACAGCGGATAACACAAAATAAAGTAGCCCAGCGCCACCAGCGCAAAGACTTTAAACGGCTGATAGGTCACGTTGGTGAGCATCGTTCCGGCTTTAGTCAACTCGATAAAACCGATAATCGACGCCAGCGCCGTACCCTTGATGACCTGCACGGCAAAACCAACCGTCGGCGCGATGGCGATGCGTAACGCCTGCGGAGCGACCACCCGGAACAGCGTCTGACCAAAGCTCAGCCCCAGACAGCGCGAGGCTTCCCACTGTCCTTTTGGCAGTGCCCGAATGCTGCCAAACCAGATATCGAGTAAAAAGGCGCTGGTGTAGAACGTCAGTGCCAGCGACGCGGCCGTCCACGGCGAAACGTCGATGCCAAACAGCGCCACGCCGAAGAAGGCCAGGAACAGCTGCATCAGCAGCGGTGTGCCCTGAAACAGCTCAATATAGCCGCGGATCAGACGTTTTACCGTGCGCCCGCCCGTCAGCCGCAGCAGCAACAGCGGCAGCGTCACCAGCGCTCCGCCGACAAACGCCACCAGCGACAGCAGCACCGTCCAGCGCCCGGCGAGCAGCAGGTTGCGAATAATGTCCCAGTCGGTAAAGGTGGTCATCATGCCTGCACCCCCAGCCATTTCCGTCCTGCCGCCATCATCAGCTGGCGCAGGGTAATCGACAGTACTAAGTAAATCCCGGTCGTCACCAGATACACCTCAAAGCTCAGAAACGTTCTGGACTGGATGAGGCTGGCGGCAAAGGTCAGCTCTTCATATGAGACCTGAGACACGACCGATGAACCCAGCATCACGATGATGCACTGGCTTACCAGCGCCGGATAAATACGCTGCAGCGCGGGTGGCAGTACCACGCGGATAAAGGTCTGTAAGCGGGTTAGCCCCAGCACACGTCCGGCTTCCCACTGTCCTTTTGGCGTGACCTGAATACCCGCGCGGATGATTTCGGTGCTGTAGGCCCCAAGATTCACCACCATCGCCAGCAGCGCCGCTTCACCCGCCGTCATTTTCAGCCCCATGTTAGGCAGGCCAAAAACAATAAAGAACAGCTGCACCACAAACGGCGTATTGCGGATAACCTCCACGTAACCGCCCCAAATCCGGCTGAACCACGTCGCCCGCCCGCTGCGAATGGCCGCCCCGAAAATACCGATCGCCAGCCCGCCGATAGTCGCCATCACCGTCAGTTGAATGGTGATCCAAAGTCCTGCCAGCAGCTCCGGCCAGTACGGCCAGAGCGCAGAAAAGTGAAGTTGTTCTGTCATTCACAGGCCTTATGCGCCAAGGCTTGCCGGTAACGGTGCTTTCAGCCACTGCTCAGAGAGTCCATTCAGCGTGCCGTCCTTGATACCCTGCTCAATCAGCGCATCCACTTTCGCTTTCAGAGCCGGTTCGTTTTTCTTCAGACCGATAAAACACGGCGAGTCTTTCAGCATAAAACTCGGGACCGGGGCTTTATCCGCGTTCTGCCGTGAAATCGCTGCCACCACAAGGTTGCCGGTAGCCACATACTGCACCTGACCGGAGAGATACGCCGACAGCGTGGTGTTGTTGTCTTCGTAGCGTTTCACCTCGGCATCTTTCGGAGCCAGGCTGGTCAACACCATGTCTTCCACCGCACCGCGCGTCACGCCAATGGTTTTCCCGCTCAGCGCGGTGGCATCTTTCAGCTCCGCCCCTTTCGGGCCAAATACGCCGAGGAAGAATGGCGCATAGGCGCGGCTAAAATCGATCACCTTTTCGCGTTCAGCGTTTTTACCGAGGCTTGAGATAACCAGATCCACCTTATCGGTTTGCAGATACGGAACGCGGTTAGCGCTGGTTACCGGCACCAGTTGCAGCCTGAGCTTCATCTGCTTTGCCAGATAGCGCGCCATGTCGATGTCGTAGCCCTGCGGCTGGAGGTCGGTTCCCACTGAGCCAAACGGCGGAAAATCCTGCGGGACGGCAATGCGGATGGTGCCGCGTTTCTCAATATCCTGGAGCTGGTCAGCTTTTGCTGGCAGTTGTGTGAACAGACAAGCGGCCCCGGCCAGTGCAATCAACAGTTTTTTCATGGTGTTTACCCGTTACGTTAACATGAAACAAAAGATTCTTTAATTTAACTTTTGCAACTAATGTGCCAGACACGGCAAAACCATAAAATTTGTTTGAATGGCAGGTAAATAGCGGAGAAAAAGAAAACGGGGTGAAAACACAAACTGTTTTCACCCCGTTTTTTTGCACTAATTTAATGCAAAGCACCAGCCTGATGCCCCATTATCGTTGCTCCAGCTCATCCAGTTGCTGGTACAGTGAGGCAATCTCATGAATGCGCGGACGTCCTTTATCAAGAATTTCATGCAGGAAAGCGTTGGCCAGCAGGTTAATCAGGCTATTGACTGAGGAATAGCTGTCATAGGCCGAGACGCTGTCCAGCGGGGCGCACAGCTGCCAGTTTGCCAGCGGAAACAGACTGTGGGCCTGTGGCTCGCACATCAGCAAAACCGGAATACTGCTGTCCTGAAGCTGCTGTAGCAGCGGGCGAATAATGCGCGGACGGCGACGAAAGGCCATCATCACCACCAGATCGTCGGCGGTTAAATCCACCAGCTCTTCACTCAGACTTTGCCCCGGCTGCGGCAATACCAGGACCTGGCCGCGCGCCTGCAACAGCTGCTGACGCAGGTGTAGCGCCGCAGGATAAGCATTTCGCATTCCGATTATCACAATCCGCCGCGCCTTAACCATACAGGCCATCGCGTCGGCAAACTGCTGTGCATCCAGGGCATTCACCCACTGGGTCAGGTTCGCCATCTCCTGCTTATAGTGACGCGCCAGTAGCGTGTTGCCCTGCACTGCATCCCGGTTATCGGTCAACGGCATACCGCTCTGGCGCAGCGTGCGCAGTTCGTCACGCATGTCCTTATACTTTTCATAGCCCAGACGCTTAAACAGACGGCTTACCGTGGCTTTCGACACCCCACTCAGCTGCGCCAGCTCAGCGCTGTTGTAGCTAATAAGGTCGTCAAAGTGATCGAAAATAAAATCGGCCACGCGCTGCTCCTGCGGTGACAATGACGCATACTGCCCTTTCAGACGTTCATCAAGCTGTTCCATAAAGCCTCTGTAACTTTTGTTTCACCCAACTATACCTTTCATTATGCATGCCAGCGTATTAAAAAGATGCGTGATGACTGACATGAAACTTTTCATTCATAACTGGAACAGCTTTTGCAATGCCTTGTAACTCTTTGGGTTACGAGGACTCTCCATGCAAAGTAATGTCTGTACACACGGAATGGCCGTTGCTCCCCATCATCTTGCCAGCCAGAGCGCGCTGGCTGTCCTGCGTGAAGGCGGGAGTGCAATTGAAGCAATGGTGGCTGCCGCTGCCACCATTGCCGTGGTTTACCCTCATATGAACGGCCTCGGGGGAGATGGCTTCTGGCTCATCGTGCCGCCAGACGGTGAACCGATTGCCATTGACGCCAGCGGTGCGGCAGGTTCACTGGCCACGCTTGCCGCCTATAGCGACCTGACGCAGATCCCCCATCGCGGTCCCCGCGCGGCGCTGACCGTGGCCGGAACCGTCAGCGGCTGGGACGATGCGCTGAAGGTTTCACACGCACTGACCGGCAACGCGCTGCCGCTGGCTCGCCTGCTGGCGGACGCCATTGATTATGCGCAGAACGGCACGCCGGTCACGGAATCCCAGGCCAGCGCCACGGCCAGCAAATTCGACGAACTTAAAGACATACCCGGCTTTGCGGAAACCTGGCTGGTAGACGGTAAGCCGCCGCAAGCCGGAAGCCGTTTTTACCAACCGGCTCTCGCCTCGACCCTGAAGCGCCTGGCTGAAGAGGGTCTGGACAGTTTTTATCGCGGTCCGCTGGCCGAATGCCTGTCGCAGGGTATGGCGAAACTGGGTCTTCCCGTTACGCTTGCGGACTTAAACCAGCACGTTGCGCGACGAACCACACCGCTGAAATTGCAACACCGGCAAGGAGAGGTCTGGAACCTGGCTCCTCCGACGCAGGGGCTGGTGTCTCTGGCGATCCTGGGGATAACCGACCGTCTGGCGATGGCCGATGCCGACGAGGCAATGACCGTTCACCGCATCGTGGAAGCCACCAAACTGGCCTTTGGTCTGCGCGATGCCCACATCACCGATCCACGCCAGCTGAAAACCGATATCCAGAGCCTGCTGGGATCCGCTCCCCTTCAGGCGCTCGCTGACAAGATTGACGACAGCCAGGCTGCGCCGTGGGGGATGGGCAAAGGCCCTGGTGATACGGTGTGGATGGGCGTAATGGATAACAGCGGTCTTGCCGTTTCGTTTATCCAGAGTATTTACCACGAGTTCGGCAGCGGTGTGGTTCTGCCCGATACCGGGATAGTCTGGCAAAACCGGGGAGCCTCGTTCAGCCTCAACCCCGACCATCTTCTGGCGCTCGCACCGGGCAAGCAACCGTTCCATACCCTGAACCCGGCAGCCGCACGCCTGAACGATGGCCGCGTGATGGTTTACGGATCAATGGGCGGGGACGGACAGCCGCAAACCCAGGCAGCACTGTTTACCCGCTATGTGGTGCAGGGTGTGCCGCTGCAGGAGAGCGTCACCCGCCCGCGCTGGTTGCTGGGGCGCACATGGGGGCAAACCTCCGACACCTTAAAACTCGAAGGTCGCTTCTCATCACACACTCTCACCCGTTTAAACGCGCTGGGCCACGACGTGGAAATATACCCGGACTTTAGCGAAGTCATGGGCCACGCAGGGGCGATAGTCCGCCACGCTGACGGCCTGTTCGAAGGGGCATTTGACCCGCGCAGCAACGGCTCCGCCGCCGGATTCTGAGGAGATCACGATGAATACCACACAGCCCGACTGGAGTGCATATCTTGCTCAGATGGAGTCCGTTCTTGACATTGAACTGGATGACGCCCGCCGCGCAGAGCTTCAGCTTCAGTTCAACCGCATTGCCAGCATGGCCGCCCCGCTGATGGCGCTGCCGCTCGATGACCGTCTGGAGATAGCAGGAGTATACAAAGCATGACGCTACACGAGATGAGTATCAGCGCTATCCAGCAGGCACTGAGTGCTGGAGACCTGAGCGCCCATGAGATAGCCCGCCATACGCTGGATGCGATAACACGCACTCACCCGCAGCTCAACGCATGGACAACGATCACCGAAGAGCGAATGCTGGCCGAGGCCAACAACATCGATACATTGCGTCGGGAAAAGCGCCCTTTGCCACCGCTGGCGGGTGTCCCCTACGCGGTGAAAAACCTGTTTGACGTTGCCGGACATACCACCCTCGCCGGAGCAGAGCTGTTCAGCCAGCGCCCGGTCGCCGCCACTGACAGTTTTGCAGTGCGCCAGCTGCACAGCGCGGGAGGGCTACTTTCGGGAATGGTCAATATGGATGCCTACGCCTACGGGTTTACCACCGAAAACAGCCACTACGGCGCAACGCACAACCCGCACGACCTGGCACGCATTGCGGGAGGATCGTCCGGAGGATCTGCCGCCGCGGTTGCCGCCGGGCTGGTCCATTTTTCACTGGGCACCGATACCAACGGATCGATTCGCGTTCCGGCCTCCCTGTGCGGGATATTCGGGTTAAAGCCCACGTTTGGCCGCTTGTCACGTTCCGGCAGCCACCCGTTTGTCGCAAGCCTCGATCATATCGGGCCGTTTGCCCGTCGCGTTAGCGATCTGGCGTCCGTGTACGATGCACTTCAGGGGCGTGATACCAGCGACGGTTTTCAGGCCGACAGCTCGCGCGAGCAGACGCGGTCCTTACTTGATCGCGGGCTGGATGGGCTGCGCTGCGCGGTGCTCGGTGGCTATTTCAGCACCTGGTGTGATAATGATGCCCGCGAAGCCGTAGCGCGGGTCGCGAAGGCGCTCGAAGTGCAGGATGAGCTGCAGTTCCCCGATGCAGAACTTGCCCGTTCGGCAGCATTTATCATCAGCGCATCCGAAGGGGGAAATCAGTATCTGCCCCTGCTTCGCAGCCAGCCTGAACGCTTTGAGCCTCACTCCCGGGAACGGCTGTTGGCAGGCTCCATGATCCCTTCTGCCTGGTATATTCAGGCGCAGCGTTTCCGCACCCACGCCAGGCTGGCGTTTAAGGCGTTATTTTCCCGGGCCGACGTGCTGATCGCCCCGGCGACACCGCGCAGCGCCACGCTGATTGGCGAGCAGATGATGGAAATTAACGGACAACCGCTGCCGGTTCGGGCCAGCATGGGGATGCTCACTCAACCGATTTCATTTTTAGGTTTGCCCGTCACTACCGTCCCGTTGCGTACTGCGCAGGGCGCACCCATTGGCCTGCAGCTGATTGCTGCGCCGTTTAATGAACAGGCCTGTCTGCGGGTGGCGCGGGTACTGGAAGAGCGTGACATAACCGATGCCCGTCCTGCGGAGATTGCATGATGATAAACCACGATGACGTTAATCGCCCGTGGGTGGTTGCTGAAGTCACGGCGGCCTTTTACCGCTATGAAGACGCGCTGGTGAGCAATAACATCGCGGTACTGGATGAACTGTTCTGGCACGATAAAAATACCGTACGCCTGGGGGCAGGAGAAAACCTGTACGGTATTGATGAGATCCGCGCCTTTCGCGCCGCACGTCCGTCCGCCGGGCTACAGCGGACGTTACGCCATACGGTGATCACCACCTTTGGGGAAGATTATGCCGTGTGCAGCACCGAATTTACCCGCGAAGGGACAGAAAGGATTGGTCGCCAGCAGCAAACGTGGGTGCGGTTTCCGTACGGGTGGCGGATTGTGGCCGCGCAGGTGAGTTTGATGTCACAGGCGTAGCCGCTACCCGGCAAAACCCACCGCTATTTGTTAAACGGATGCACGTCCCGCCAGTGATCGGCAATCTGCTGGCGGGTACAGACCCACACCCGATCGTGCTGCTGAATATAATCGAGGAACCGCTGCAGCGCGCGAAAACGCCCCGGACGCCCCAGCAGACGGCAGTGCATGCCGATGGACATCATCTTCGGCGCACTCTCTCCCTCTTCATACAGCACATCAAAACTGTCTTTCAGATAGGTATAAAACTGTTCGGCAGTATTAAACCCCTGTGCGGTCGCAAAGCGCATGTCGTTCGCATCGAGCGTATAAGGCACAATCAGGTGCGGTTTGCGGGTGCCATCGCTGCACGTCACTTCCGTCCAGAAGGGTAAATCGTCGCCATAATAGTCGCTGTCGTAGTCAAAGCCGCCGTGCTCTGCCACCAGCTGACGGGTGTGGGGGCTGTCGCGCCCGGTGTACCAGCCGGTTGGCGGTTTGCCAAACAGATCGGTCAGGACGTGCACCGCCTTTTGCAGATGCTCACGCTCCTGGTGGATATCCATATTCTGATAGTGGATCCAGCGCCAGCCGTGGCTGGCCACGTCGTAATCTGCCGCTTTGATCGCCTCCACGATATCAGGATGACGCGCCAGCGCCATCGCCACGCCAAAGACCGTCAGCGGCAGTCCGCGTTTTTTGAATTCGTTGTGGATCCGCCAGAACCCGGCACGGCTGCCGTATTCGTAGAGGGAGTCCATCGACATATGTTTGTCCGGGTAACTGGCCGCGCCGATGATGTCCGAGAGGAATTGCTCTGACCCGGCATCGCCGTGCAGCACATGGTTTTCTGCACCTTCTTCGTAATTAAGAACAAACTGCACGGCAATTCTCGCCTGCTGCGGCCACTGCGCATGCGGCGGGTTGCCCGCGTATCCACGCAGATCGCGCGGGTAATTCGGTTCAAAAAGCGCCATCACCAGCCCCCTCAAAATTAAAATGAATTCAATGTCTGAAATTTACCGCTTAACGCTTTGTTCTCCGGGAACGCCAGATCGCCGTGCTTGCTGGTTGACAGCCCCAGCGCCACCAGCGATTCGACCATTTTCACCGCCGCACTGACGCCATCGATGACAGGAACATGCAGCTCACGCGTCAGCTCCTGCGCCAGCGTCGCCATGCCACCACAACCCAGTACAATCGCCCCGCAGCCATCCTCTTTCAGTGCCTGAATACAACGGGCCCGCACCTTCTCTTGCGCCAGACCGCTACCGTCTTCCAGTGCCAGCACCGGGAGATCAATGGCGTGCAGGGCAGCACAGTGGTTCTGAAAACCATACTGATGCAGCAGATGGCGGGCGATAATCAGCGTGCGCGGCAGTGTGGTCACAACAGAAAAACGTGTCGCCACCATCGTCGCCATATGCATGGCCGCTTCAGCGATACCGATGACCGGTCCTTGCGCCAGCTCACGCGCCGCCAGCAAACCCGGATCGCCAAAGCAGGCGATAACGTGACCGTCCACACCCTGCTGCCTGCCTTTTTTGATCTGTTCGAGGACGCCCACGGCAGCAATAGCTTCATCGAAGTGGCCTTCGATAGAGGGCACACCTTCCCCCGGGCACACGGCGAGGATCTCCGTTCCCGGTGCAGCCACCGCACGGGCTGCCGCGCCGATGGTTTCCGTCATTCCGGGGCTGGTGTTGGGGTTGATGACTTGTATACAGACAGACGACATTACGACTCCTTGTGGCCGGCAAACAGCCGGGCAAAATCGGGAAGACACTCGCCCGCCCGTTCAAAACAGAGGCTGGCGACGATATGTTCAAAATGGTGCATTAAGGCATCACTGAGCGGCTGGAGCGCTTTCTGGCGCAGCAGTTCCACAAGCTGTTCATGGTCGTTGCAGCGACAACCCTGACGCCACGGCGCACCCCACGTGGCAATCACCAGCGACGAGCGCTGACTCAGGCTGGTGACCATCTCAGTCAGCACCTGGTTGCCGGAAATGGCCTGCAGCTGGATATGGAAATTGGCGGAGTGGCGGATCGCCGCCGGACCGTCGTAAGCCTCATGCGCCTGCTGCTCCTGACGAATGATGGCGTCCAGTGCGGCCAGATGCGGCGGCTGACAATGCGCCATCACGTCCGGCAGGTTAGCCACTTCCAGCAAAGCGCGCGTGCGAAAGATGTGCTGCGCCTCTTCTACCGTCGGGCTGGCAACATGTGCACCACGTTTGGGCGTTAAGGTGACCATTTGCACAGCGGCGAGCCGTTGCAGCACCTTGCGAATACCCGTGCGGCTCACGCCAAACACCCCGGACAGTGCTTCTTCCGGCAATTTACTTCCCGGCAGCAGCTGATGTTCGACAATCGCGGTCATCAGCGCCTGAAAGATGGATTCGTCTTTGTCATGCAGGTCTGGCGCGGCGTGCAGACTTTTTACGTTGTTCATTAACCACTCCATTTTTTACTTTTCATCCGCAAATCGTATACATAAAAATTAAATATTGCATACAACATTTATTATTTTGGCCTGGATCCTGCAACACCGTTCGCACTCCCACTCAACGGGTTTTCATTCACAGGAGCAGGTTTCATGCCAAATACACAAAACGCGCAGCAAGGTAAGGCCGCTGATTCCAGTGCGGTTTACAGCCCACGGCTTTGCAATGAGGATCTGGCACCAACGCGTGACCAGAACTGGAGCTGGTACAACATCTTTTCTTTCTGGATGTCGGACGTCCACAGCATGGGAGGTTATGTCGTTGCCGCGAGCTTCTTTACGCTCGGGCTGGCAAGCTGGCAGGTGTTGCTTTGCCTGCTGGTGGGGATTTGTATTGTGCAGCTGTGCGCTAACCTGGTGGCCAAACCGAGCCAGATGGCGGGCGTGCCCTATGCGGTGATCAGCCGTCAGGCGTTTGGCGTCTTCGGGGCGAACATCCCGGCGGTGATCCGCGGGCTTATTGCTTTCGCGTGGTACGGTATTCAGACCTGGCTGGCTGCCAACGCCCTGATGCTGGTGGTGCTGAAGTTCTGGCCGTCACTTTCTGGCCTTACCACAGAGTCGTTCCTGGGCCTGTCACATCTTGGCTGGATCTGCTTTGCCATTATGTGGGTGTTGCAGGCGATGGTCTTCTGGCACGGCATGAGCGCCATCAAGCGCTTTATTGATATCGCCGGCCCGGCGGTGTACGTGGTGATGCTGGCACTGGCGGGATGGATTGTATACAAGATCGGATTCGACGGGATCTCCTTTACCCTTGCCAGCAAATCCCTGAGCACCGGTGAGCAAACCTGGCAAATGATCACCGCCACGGCGCTGGTCGTCTCCTACTTCTCCGGGCCGCTGCTCAACTTTGGCGACTTCTCCCGCTATGGGAAAAGCATGGGTGAAATCCGTCGCGGTAACCGCTGGGGCTTGCCGTTTAACTTCCTGCTGTTCTCCATCGTGACCGTGGTGATTGTTTCCGGTACGCAGTCGCTGTTTGGCCGCATGATCACCGACCCGATTGAAACCGTCAGCCGCGTGGGTAACGATCTGGCCGTCGCTGTAGGTCTGCTGACCATGATCACCGCCACCATCGGGATCAACATCGTGGCGAACTTTGTCTCTCCGGCGTTCGATTTCTCTAACTGCTCACCGCAGAAGATCAGCTTCCGCACCGGAGGAATGATTGCCGCCGTGGGATCTATCCTGTTAACCCCGTGGAACCTGTTCAACTCACCAGAGCTTATCCACTACACCCTGGATGTGCTCGGCGCGTTTATCGGACCGCTGTTTGGTATCCTGATTGCGGATTTCTACCTGATTAAGCGCGGGAAGGTTTCCGTAAACGATTTGTTCGATGACACGCCAGAAGGCAAATACTGGTATCGCAACGGGTTTAACCCGAAAGCCATCGGCGCACTGGTACCGTCTGTTGTCGCAGGACTGGTGATCGGCTTTATCCCGGCCCTGCATGAAGTGGCGAACTTTAGCTGGTTTATCGGCGTCTTCCTCGGTGGCGTGACCTACCGCTGGCTGGCACGTGAAGATCGTGAAGAGGCCGCCGATCCGCAGTTTACCTCCCGCGTGGCAACGCAGAAAGAGTAACCCTTCCCCACCGGCCGCAGTTTTACTGCGGCCGTCCTCAGGCTGGCACCGTTTTTGCTCATTCTCATGACCCCGCTACGCAAACAATAAGGCAGGAACCATGATGAATTACCAGACGGCGATCCGCGGTGCATTTTTTGATATTACCCAGGTCTGCGACAACGCAGATGCTATCGCCCATCACACGCGCCACCTTGTCGACGGGCTGCTGTTTATTCAGAGCGGTAAAATTCTGGCACAGATGACCTGGCAGGAGGGGGAACAATACCTTGATCCCCACAAAGGCTATATCGACCTGCGTGGCAAGCTGCTGCTGCCCGGTTTTGTCGATACCCACGTCCATTACCCGCAAACGGAGATGATCGGCGCGTTTGGTGAGCAATTGCTGGAATGGCTGACCACCTACACCTTCCCGGTGGAGAGCCAGTTTGCCGATGAGAGCTACGCGAAAGAGATAGCGAAATTTTTCGTGAACCAACTGGTGAGCCACGGTACAACCACTGCGCTGGTGTTTTGCACGCTGCATCCTGAATCCGTCGATACGCTGTTTACCGAGGCACTGCGCCTCAATATGCGTCTTATTGCCGGAAAGGTAATGATGGACCGGAACACGCCTGACTATCTGACGGAAACGGCCAGACAGAGCTACCGGCAAACGCGGGAGCTGATCCAGCGCTGGCACCACCGGGGACGGCTGGGTTATGCCATTACGCCCCGCTTTGCCCCAACCTCATCACCGGAATTGCTCGCGGCAGTCAGCCTGCTCAGGGAGGAGTTCCCGGACACCTGGATGCAGACCCACCTGAGCGAAAACCCTAACGAAGTGGCCTGGGTGAGCGATCTCTGGCCAGAACACGAGCGTTATCTGGATGTGTATCACCACTATGGCCTGACCGGTGAGCGCTGCGTGTTTGCCCACGGTATTCACCTGCACCACAGCGAGTGGGAGTGTCTGCATGACACGGGTTCGGCAGTGGCCTTTTGCCCTACCTCCAACCTGTTTCTTGGCAGCGGGCTGTTTCGCTTACCCGAATGCTGGCAGCACAAGGTTCGAATGGGTATCGGGACTGACGTGGGGGCAGGAACCACCTTCAGCATGCTGCGTACGCTGGGAGAAGCCTATAAGGTAGGTCAGTTGCAGAGCTACCGCCTGCGCGCCAGCGAAGCGTTTTACCATGCCACACTGGGAGGCGCTCACGCCCTGCGGCTGGACGATAAGATTGGCAACTTTGATCCGGGCAAAGAGGCCGATTTTATCGTTATTGACCCGGCCGTCACACCACTACAGCGCCTGCGTAACGGACGCTGTAAGGATGTCTACGAGCAACTGTTTGTGCTGATGACCCTCGGTGACGAGCGCAATATCAGCGAAACCTGGGTCAACGGCGAGCGGGTGTGGTCAACTGCCGCGGTAGGTTGACCACCCGCCAGGCGCAATCACAAACGGCAGATGAAAGTGTTCGTCTGCCGTCTCCCCAATCACAAAATCAATCTGCGCGCAGGGATAGAGCGTATCGCGTCCGGTTTGGGCAAACCAGGCTCCCAGCTCCGCCACCAGCCGGTAACGCCCCGCAGTCAGAAGCGGGACAAACTCCGTAATGCGGCCATTGCCGTTGGTCACGCCGGTGGCGACTAACGCCCCTTCCCGTTCAAGATGAACCGTAACGCCCTGCGCGGGGGTACCCGTCGAAATATCGAGAATATGCGTACTTAGCGTACTCATTCGCTAACCACTCCTTCCAGCCGTAGTAACGTAATTTCCCGCAACTGCGCCAGTGCAGCCTGCACCTCCTGCGCATCGCTGTTCTTCAGCCGCGCATCCAGCGCCTGCAAAATATCCTCCCCGCTACGGCCTTTCGCGCGGATCAAAAAGACGCGGCCAAAGCGGGCCTCATAGCGCGCATTGCCTTCCCGCAGCGCCTGGGCAAGCAGCGCATCGCGGTCATTGACGGCTCCCTGCTCCTGGCGCGAAAACGCCGCCTCGGCCTGTACACCTGCGGGTTTCTCACCGATACGCGGATGAGCACGAAGGGCAAGCGTTAGCGCGTTCTCATCCCAGGTTTGCGCGCATGCATGGGCCGCGCGGAACAATGTGCCCCGACTGGGATAAGGACGTCCGCACACGAGCGCCTCAGCCCAGCCGGGAATTGCCACGCAGGAGAGTAACCGTGCGCGAGCCTCTTCGTGGCTCAGTTGGTTAAAAATGTGCAGTGTGATCATGGCGGCTCCGTTTCAATCATCGTCCTTAAGCATTGCACAAAACACGCCACCCTTGCCGCAGATGTGAAACTGTCGATTCCGAATATCAGAACCGGAAATTATTGATTCATAAAAAAGCACACTCACCGCGATAACGCACCTTAATAGTGCATAATGGCCTGTCACAACGCCCTTTTCCCCACTCTGCAGCCTGGTACGCAAATTGCTCATTCTCATCACCCCCTGCAAAAGGAGAGAAGCATGAAAGCGATCGTCATTGGTGCGGGAATAGGTGGTCTGAGCGCTGCCGTGGCGTTAAAGAACGCCGGAATTGACTGTACCGTGTTTGAGGCAGTGAAAGAGATCAAGCCCGTTGGTGCGGCCATCTCCATCTGGCCAAATGGGGTGAAATGCATGCAGCACCTCGGTATGGGCGACATGATGGAGATCTACGGCGGGCCAATGCGTTTTATGGCCTACAAAGATCACCGGCGCGGCGATACCCTGACCCGCTTTAGCCTTACCCCGCTGGTCGAACGTACCGGAGGACGCCCCTGCCCCGTATCACGTGCTGAGCTGCAGCGCGAGATGCTTAACTTCTGGGGGCGCGACGCCGTTCAGTTCGCTAAGCGTGTCGAACACGTCGTTGAAGATGATGCTGGTGTCACCGTCACTTTCACCGATGGCAGCACAGCCACAGGGGATTTTCTGATTGCCGCCGACGGCAGCCATTCTGCAGTACGTCCCTATGTGCTGGGGTACACCCCTGAGCGCCGCTACGCCGGTTATGTCAACTGGAATGGGCTGGTGAAGATTGATGAAGAGATTGCCCCGGCCCACCAGTGGACTACCTTTGTCGGAGAAGGCAAGCGCGTCTCGCTGATGCCCGTCTCTGGCGGACGCTTCTATTTCTTTTTTGATGTCCCGCTCCCTGTCGGTCTGGCGGAGGATCGCAACACCCTGCGTGCCGATCTCACTGGCTACTTCCGCGGCTGGGCAGCCCCGGTGCAGAAACTTATCGAAGCACTTGATCCAGAAACCACTAACCGCATCGAAATTCACGATATCGATCCCTTCAACAGCCTGGTTCGCGGCAAGGTGGCACTCCTGGGAGATGCCGGACACAGCACCACGCCGGATATCGGCCAGGGAGGCTGTGCAGCGCTGGAAGATGCCGTGGTACTGGGGGATTGCGTGCGTGGAACCCACAACATTGAGCTGGCGCTGCGACAGTACGAAGCGCTGCGCCGCGAGCGGGTGCGTGACCTGGTGCTGAAGGCCCGCAAACGCTGCGACATCACGCACGGTAAAGATATGGCGCTAACTCAGGCCTGGTATCAGGAGCTGAGAGAAGAGACCGGAGAACGCATTATCAACGGTCTGTGCGACACCATTCAGGGCGGGCCATTAGGCTGAACGTAAGAGGGATAACCATGAAAATACAACCGACTCCACCTGCCCATTGCACGTTTGAGCCAGAGGACTGGCTGCGTCTGGCACAATGCTGGCATCCGGTTGCCCGGGCATGCGACATCGGCGCTGCACCGGTCAAGGCAACCCTGCTGGATGAACCGCTGGTCATCTACCGGATTAACGATCAGGTCGTGGTCGCCCGTGACGTCTGCCCGCACCGTGGTGTACCGTTGACGCTGGGATTTCACGATGAACACGGGATTATCTGCCCCTATCATGGCTTGCGCTTTGGTGAGGATGGTCGCTGCAACCGTATTCCGTCCAGCCCCGATCAGCCCGTTCCGGCGAAGCTCAATCTGATTAACTATGCCGTGGAGGAACGTTTTGGGTTGATCTGGACCTGCCTGGCGTTTGACCCGGATAACCCTGCGCCGCTGCCCACAATGCCGCACTGGAATGACGATGGTTTTCAGCAGATCAACTGCCCGGCGTTTGAAGTTAACGGCTTTGCTGGCCGTCAGGTCGAAGGCTTTCTGGATGTCGCTCATTTCGCGTGGATCCACACCGACACTTTTGCCGACCCGGATAACCAGCAGGTACCGACATATCAGCCACAGGAAACAGCATTTGGCTTTGTCGCCGACTACTGGAGTTCAGTAAGCAATTATCCGGCGAATTCGGATACGCAAGCGCCGGAAGGCTTCCAGTGGTTGCGTCATTTTGAAATGCATCTGCCGTTTACCGCGACGCTGACTATCCACTTTCCGGGTGGATCCCGTCTGGTGATCATGAATGCCGCATCGCCCGTATCATCACGCGTCACCCGTATGTTTGCCCCCATTGCGCGCAATGTTGATCTGCATATCCCCGTGGAAGATGTGCATGCCTTCAACCTGCGCATCTTTGAAGAAGACCGCCTGATGGTGGAATCTCAGCGCCCGGAAAGGCTGCCGCTGGATCTCTCCCTTGAAGCTCACATTCCTGCAGATAAAAGCTCCATTGCCTACCGCCGTGGGCTGAAAAAAATGGGTTTTGGCGCGTTTTTCCTGGTATGACGGAGGGGGTGAGATGGGTGACATGTTGAGCGTTATCGTTGACGGGTTATGGCGTCAGGGCAATAAGAGCCTCGCTGTCAGGCTGGTGGCAGAAAACGGTGAAGCGCTGCCTGACTGGCAGCCCGGGGCGCACATTGATGTCCACCTGCCCTGCGGAATTGTCCGCCAGTATTCGCTGACCGGACCCTGCGGGGACGAGGGCTACCTCATTTGCGTGGGGCGAGAAACTGCGTCACGCGGCGGATCGCGCTATATCCACGAGACGCTGCGCCCCGGACAACGGCTGTTGATCTCTTCTCCTCGCAATGTGTTTCCGCTTCATCAGACGGAGCGCGTTTTACTGCTGGCTGCGGGGATTGGTATTACGCCGTTGTATGCGATGGCGCTTCAGCTTGAGGCTTCAGGAACCCCCTTCACGCTGCACTATTACGTCAAAAGTCGTGAAAGTGCAGCGTTTATCCGCGAGCTATCGCGTTTATTTCACAATGGTGAGTGCGCTGTTCACGCCTCCTGCGAGGGAGAAAGCCCTCGCACGCATCTTGCACAGGATCTGCCTGCACCACATGCGGGATTACATGTGTACACCTGCGGACCCGCGGAATTTATGGCAAAGGTTCGCGAGGTTGCCACGGCTAACGGCTGGGCAGAAACGCACGTTCACAGCGAGGCATTCCAGCCCGTTGCGCCCCCCGCTGGCGGTGAAACCCACAACGTGTTCACGGTCACCCTGGCGTCAACGGGAGAACGCTGGTCAGTGCCTGCAGATAAAACTATCGCCCAGGTGCTGCTGGAAAATGGCGTGGCGGTACCGCTGTCCTGTGAAATGGGGATCTGCGGCGCGTGCCTGACGCCCGTTATCGACGGCGTGGTGGATCACCGGGATACCGTGCAGTCGGAAGCGGAGAAAGGTGCAGTGGATCAGCAGGTGGCACTGTGCTGTTCGCGGAGTCATTCGGGAGAGCTGGTGATTGGGCTGTAAAACGAAAAAACCCTGCGATATTGCTATCACAGGGTTTTCGAATTTGGCGGAAGCGTAGAGATTCGAACTCTAGAACCCTTTCGGGTCGCCGGTTTTCAAGACCGGTGCCTTCAACCGCTCGGCCACGCTTCCAAAGTGAGGCGCACTATAAACATCTATTAGCGCCTTGTAAAGCAGGAATTTTTCTAATTTTACGCTCTTGCGTTTACACGCCGTGTAAAAGCAAAAAACCCTGCGATATTGCTATCGCAGGGTTTTCGAATTTGGCGGAAGCGTAGAGATTCGAACTCTAGAACCCTTTCGGGTCGCCGGTTTTCAAGACCGGTGCCTTCAACCGCTCGGCCACGCTTCCTAAGTGAGGCGAACTATAAACACCTCACTGCACGCTGTAAAGTGGGTTTGCATTCGTTCGCTTTAAAAATAGCCAAAACGCGTTTAATCGGTTGAATAGACAACGCATTGGCCATTTTATCAGCACAAAGTCCACCTGACGGCTTAGTGCTTTTTGATGTACATATCTCTGGTGAAGTAGTAACCCAGTTTATCTGGCGCGAATCCCCCTACCCACGGCTTCACCAGGTGCGTACGGACATAGTGGTAGACCGGGATCGCCGGGACATCACGCCCCAACAGATCTTCTGCCTGCTGGTAGAATTTACCGCGCGCTTCCGGCGTTTTCGCTTTCGCAGCGTTAAGCAACGCCTGGTCATAGTCCGGGTTACTGTACTGACTGGTGTTTTCGCTGTCGCCAGTGCGGAAGTTGTTCAGGAAGGTGGCGGCATCATCATAATCAGCAATCCATGCATAGCGCACCGCATCAAAATCATGGGTGTGCATCGTATCCAGCATGGTTTTCCACTCCTGGTTTTGCAGCTTCGCTTCCACGCCGAGGTTTTTCTTCCACATCGAGCTGGCGGCTATCGCAATACGCTGATGCGATTCGGAGGTGTTGTAGAGCAGATTAAAGCTCAGCGGATGGCTGGCGTTAAAACCGGCTTCAGCCAGCAGTTTTTTCGCCTCCGCGATGCGTTTATCCATCGGCCAGCTGGCGTAATCCGGGGCTTGTAGCTTGACGCCACCAATATCCGGCTGGCTGATAAGCCATGCCGGGCGCTGCCCCTGCCCTAAGACTTTCCCGGCAATGATGTCTTTATCCAGCGCCATGTTCAGCGCTTTACGCACGCGGACATCGTTAAACGGCGGCCGGGTGGTGTTGAACTCGTAATAGTAAGTGGCCAGTTGCGGAGAAACATCCAGCTCACTGCCCAGCGTTTTCCTGAGCTGGGCGAACTGGTTGATCGGCACCGTGTAAGCAATATCAATTTCACCCGCTTTGTAGCGGTTAACGTCTGACGCTTCAGAGGTGATTGGCAGGTACGTCACCTTATTGATGACCGTATGGGTGTTATCCCAGTAGCGTGGATTACGCTCGGCCACAATGCGTTCATTCACCACCCACTGCGACAGCTTATACGCACCGCTGGTGACAATATGCTCTGGCTTGGTCCACTTTTCGCCAAAGCGGCTAATCAGCACTTTATCCACCGGCACCAGCGACGGGTGCGCCAGCATCGCCAGGAAAGCCGCGTTAGGCTGCGTCAGCGTCACTTCCAGCGTGGTGTCATTAATGGCTTTTACACCCAGCGTGTCGGGGGCTTTTTTGCCCTGGGCAATATCGGTTCCATTGACGATGTGCATGTTGCCNGGATAACTGGCATACGGAGACGCCGTTTTAGGGTCAACCAGGCGCTGCCAGCTCCATACCACATCCTGTGCGGTGATGGCGGTACCGTCGCTCCAGGTGATGCCCGGACGCAGATGGAACGTCCAGACGGTGTTGTCCTTGTTCTCCCATTTTTCTGCCAGCTGTGGCTGGATTTCACCGTCCCGGGAGACGCTGACTAACCCGTCGAATAAATCGCTGATAATATTGAATTCGACGTCGCTTTCGACTTTATGCGGGTCGAGTGACGCCGGTTCGTTACCATTATTCCTGACCAGCTCCTGTTTCTCTGCCAGCACAGTTCCTGCTGGCACGTTAGCCGCCCAGGCCGCCGTGCTGGCGCACAGAATGGCTGCGGTTAACAAAGAGAGTGTAAAGTGGGTGCGTGCTTGTGGTTTCATTTCCTTCGCCTTATTGTCTGTTTTTTGACGATCCGGAAATAACTCTTAGCGTTCATAGAGCAATAACGCAATATTTTTCAGTAACCTATAAGAGGTTGATCTGAATAAATACGTCAAACCACTGTTCATTCTGCTAAACCGAATTTATATAGAAGAAACAACCAGCTCCGGCGCTATCAGACTGAGTAAAGATGGGTAAAACCACTTTGAGACTGGCGTACCATTTCCTATGCTTGCCGTTAATTACATCTGTCATAGAGAGTGACTCATGGATCGTATCATTACATCTTCACGCGACCGCACATCGCTACTCAGTACCCATAAGGTGCTGCGCAATACCTATTTCATGCTCAGCCTGACGCTGGCGTTTTCTGCAATCACCGCCACGGCGAGCACCGTGCTGATGCTGCCGTCTCCGGGCCTGATCCTGACCCTGGTGGGGATGTACGGTCTGATGTTCCTGACCTACAAAACCGCCGACAAACCGGTGGGCATTTTGTCTGCGTTCGCCTTCACAGGCTTCCTGGGCTACATCCTGGGGCCAATGCTGAACGCATACCTGTCTGCCGGAATGGGCGATCTTATCGGCATGGCGCTGGGCGGTACCGCACTGGTGTTCTTCTGCTGCTCGGCCTACGTGCTGACCACCCGCAAGGACATGTCCTTCCTCGGTGGGATGCTGATGGCGGGTATTGTGGTTGTACTGGTAGGTATGGTGGCGAACATCTTCCTGCAATTGCCCGCGCTGCACCTGGCAATTAGCGCCGTGTTTATCCTGATTTCATCTGGCGCAATCCTGATGGAAACCAGCAACATCATTCGCGGCGGCGAGACGAATTACATCCGCGCAACCGTGAGCCTGTATGTGTCGCTGTACAACATCTTCGTCAGCCTGCTGAGCATCCTGGGCTTCGCCAGCCGGGATTAACCAGGACGAACAAGAAAAAGGAGAATGCCGCTGGCATTCTCCTTTTTTTATGCCTTAATTACCCCGGCAAATATAGGTGGGGTAATGCCGGTCCTGAATCAGCCACACCGAGGGCGATAGCTCTGAGATCGTAAGATAATAGCGTGCGGTCGGAGAGGCAAAGCTCCCCCACTGAGCATCGGGGGTATTGTCATTGTGTCGACGCCAGGTTTTGGTGTAGCTCAGGACAATAACCTTATCATCGTCCCTCCGCTTCCACGTAAAATCTACGTCCCTGTCAATGATCAAGTCCCGACCTTCAGTTTTTGCAGCACCTTTGTACGTAGTCAAACCGGTACCGTTGCGATGAAAATAGAACTGGGCAATGGTATTGACCTTCACTTCATTTGCCTTGCCTTCATTGCGCGTAAAGTTAAACTCAGTGCTGCAGGCCAGGGCATCGCGTTTATACGCTCCACCCGTATAGATAAAGAACGCAAGCGCCCCCCCGACNATTGCTCCCCCCAGTCCGAACAGAAGTTTGATTTTCATTATTCTGCCCCGCTTTTGTANCGAATAGTTTTACACAGGCTGGTTTCACTGACCGGGCAGGAGCCAATAAATACCTCATCGGCAGTGGCAAGTGAAAAACGGGCGCTGAAATAATAAATGTTGTACTCCTCGCGGTCGCACGCGACGTTATTTTTCTTCAGCAGCTCGGCCATTTTGGATAGCACCAGCGGTCGTCCTTGATCGTTAATAAGCCAGAGGCGGCAACCGGCTATTTTTTCCTTAACGGGTTTTAGCGTCGCGGGTACAGTTATCTCAAGCTGTCGACTGAAAAACAGGCTTCCCCCTACTAGTGGTGTGGTTAATAAAGCCAGAACCAGCCACCACCTTTTGGATAAGCGCTGATATCTCGACGGCCGTTCCACTAATGGCTGAAGTGTTGGTCGCGGAGCCTCAGTTAGAGCACTCTCTACGGGATGGGAAATAACGTCGGCGTCAAAGCGGAAGCCATACCGGGGCACGGTCACGATAAACTCGTGATCATCGCCCAGCGCGTGGAAGCTTTTACGTAATTCGCTTACCGCTTTATTTAGATTATTTCCCGACGGGGTAAAGCCATACTCCGCCCATACGCGTGTAATCAATTCTTCCCGGCTCAGATCTCGCCCTTTACATCGAATAAATTCCTGTAAAAGACGAACGGCTGGCGTCGAAAGCGTTAATACAGACTCGGGTTGCCCAACAATACTTATTGCACGTACTTCAGGATCAAATAACAACGAATTATTGCATATAAAAAACATCTTTTATTCTCGGTTGTTACCGCATGCTTTTTAATCCCTGATACATCGACAAGAAAACCGCCTCCTGAACTGCTTGCTTTTTCATCAGAAGGAATTTTTCTCCCCATCCTGGGTCACGGTATTTTCGCTTAACTATACAACACTAAATCCAGAAAATCAGGATAAAAAACTGTATATAAAGAGTTAACCAATACAAATTTTCACAACCTGCTGTTCTGGTTAAAGTTTCCCTGCCCTGAAGCGATACGAATGCTGACGGCATCCTGGTGTTAACACGCCGTGAATGAACCCGGAGCAGGCAGACTGAAAGTGAAACAAAAAAATAGTGTGAATAGGACAAGTGCTTTTTATGTCGCCGCGCTGTCACTGTCATTTTTCTCCGAAATGACAATGGCCAATATGAGCGTGTATCCCATGGAACTTAACGTGGACAGTTCCGGTGCGGCGCAAATAAAAGTGGCATCGAAAACGGATGATATTCAGTTCATTCGGGTGAGGCAAAAGAAAATTCTTAATCCCGGCACCCCCCAGGAAAAAGAGATTGACGTGGCATCGTGGAAAGAAGGCGGCGTAGTGGTCACGCCCGAAAAATTCGCCCTGTCTGCAGGCGCAATGCGCGTGGTTCGTCTGGTCTCCCTTACGCCTCCGGCAAAGGAGAGTACCTGGCGGGTCTATTTTGAGGGTGTAAAACAACCTGACAGCATTATTGCAGGCCATTCTGAAGAATCTGGTGCGACGGCAAAATTAGGAGTCAACGTGATTTGGGGAGCGCTCGTGCACCTCGCTCCGGAAAAAAGCGTGGTTTCGCTGTCAATCTCCCCAACACGGGGGACGTTAAAGAACAACGGTACTCTGCGCGTGCCGCTCAGGGAAATTGGTATTTGTCATACAGATGAATCCTGTAAATGGGTGAAAGAAGACGCCACGATTTACCCGGATACCGAGCGGAAATTAAAAACGCTCACACAGGTTAAAGGCCAGAAATATAAATTCCGCTACTTCAATTGGGTGAAAAAAACAACTGAAGAAGCTGACTTACCCGTCGTGCAATAACACGACATCACTGTAAAAAAACCACGTGTGGTTTGTTTAAAGAGCCAAGGTGCTCATTTGTAAATATGGAGATATCAATGCGTAAATTTATTAAACCTCTGATGATTGCTGCCGCGATGACCACGTCCGTTAGCGTTCTGGCGATCCAAAAAGATATTACCGTCAACGCCAGCGTCGATTCACAGCTGGACCTGACCCAGGCCGATAATACGCCGCTGCCAGCCAGCATCGATATGCAGTATCTACCGGGCCGCGGTCTGGAAAGCTACCGCGTGAATACCAAGGTCTGGTCAAACTCCGCCACCAGTAACGTCAAAGTACGTCTGGTAAGCGCTGCACGGTTGACCAATACGGAAGGTGATCAGGCCGTACCGATGACCGTGAAGCTGGGCGAGAAAACCCTGACCACCGCTGATGCCGAATTTACCGGTGCCGAACTGTTCCCGGGCAGCATTGAAAACGGTTCTGCGGTGCTGCCTCTGACGATTTCCCAGACCACCAAAGGCATTCTGAAAACCGGCCAGTACAGCGGTGTTGTCAGCCTGATGCTGACTCAGGCGACGACCACGGAAGGCGGTGCGTAACACCACAGCACCTAAAAGAATAACGTCAGAGGGTACTCACCCTCTGACGTCAGGATGATGTCGAGGCTTGTTCATGGCGTTTCACAGAAATACTCTCCTCTTAGTTGCTTTGTTACCCGCATCTATCCAACTCGCCTGCGCTGAGATGGCCGTTCCGGCAGGGTTTGAAGACCTCGCGAAAACACAGCGCCTTTGGACAGAAGTCAACCTATACGGCGAGTCGCTTGGCCTTTTTGAAACGGATATCAATCTTGAAACGGTGAGCTTCATCGCGCCAGAAACCGTAGTCGCGGCCATCAAGCGCCAGTTTAATGACAACCCTTCCCTGATTGCCACTGTCTCTGCCGCACTGGCCGTTCCGCTTGCCCGTAACGGCAACCTGGCCTGCAGCAGCAACAGCTCAGCAACGGGATGCGATTATATTGACACTCAACACGCGGCCATTATTTATGACGAAAACAATGCCCGTATTAGCCTGTTTTTGGACAAGAAATTCCTGCCTAAACCGACAGCGGAAAACCAGTGGTATCAGCCCACGCAGGGTACAGAAAATGCGTTGATTCATCAGCAAAATATCAATTTTGTCGCCGACCGGGATTACCAGTCGGCAACGGTTCAGGGCAATGGCGCACTGGCCGTTACCCAGGATGGCTACCTGAATCTGGACTGGACCTGGCTGGGTCAACGTTCACGCCACGAGCAACAGCAGGAAATGACCGTCAATAACGCCTGGTTCCGTCAGGATTTACTGCGTCAATATTATGTGCAGTTCGGCGCGATGGATACCCGTGACCTGTTCAGCAATGCCGGGGGAAATATCACGCTCAGCCAGCTTCCACTGGGGAAAATTCGCGGCCTGCGCACGGGCTCAACGAGAGCATGGATCAATCCGGTTCAGCAGTCGAAGGGAACGCCGATCACCGTTCTGCTTTCTCATGATGCCCGCATCGACGCACGCCGGGGCAATGAGCTGCTGGCCAGTTTTTATCTCAATGCCGGGGCGCAAAACCTGGATACCCGCTCGTTCCCGGACGGGAGTTATACCGTGACGCTGTCAGTCTATGAAAATAACCGGCTGACGCGCACCGAACAGGTTCCGTTTACCCGAACGGGTATTACGCCATTTGACCGCGTCGAGTGGTTCATGCAAGCGGGAGAAACGGACAATAACGACTCACACGAACAACGCCGCGCAGTTGCACAGGCGGGTGTACGCCTGCCCGTCACACCGACGCTGGCACTGACCAGTGGCGCAACAATGATGAAAAAGCAGCGCTTTATTGAAAACGCCCTGGACTGGAGCCGTGGCTTCAATACCGGCCCCATTGACGGTGTATTGAGCACCCGGTTTAGCGGCCTCTACGGCAGCGAAGGTCAGCGCGGCAATATTCAGCAAATCAGCTACAACGACGGATTTTCACTGAGCGTCTATCGCAATGCGTTATCGGCGGACAATTGTAATACCCGCAGCACAGGATTCGACGCGGTAAACGGCTGTTATCGCAGCCTCTCGGTGATGCTCTCCGCCCCTGTCGGTGCCTGGTATGCCAGCCTTGGGTATTCGGATAACCGCAATGAAGGACGTCACATTTCACGCCGGGAGCTGCCGGATAATGACGATCGCCACGACGCCGGTTTGCCGTGGGAGTCTGTCTATATGGCCCGCTCCCGCACGCGGGCCTGGCAGGCTGGTCTGAGCAATGCGTTTAGCGCCCGCAGCCTGAACATCAACAGCAGCATTAACCTGTTCATGCGCCAGGATGACTCCCGCGAAGGCAAGGATACAGGCGGCTACCTGAGCGTGAGTGTTTCGCTGGCGCATAACCGTCAGGGCGATGCCTCAAGCTATACCTCTCTGGGCGCAACCTGGCAGCACCAGCAGCGGGAAAAAAATCAGCTGAGCTATAACGTGGCGCATAACTGGTATACCGACGCACGCGGCGAGAATGAGTATGGTCTGAGCGCCTCGGGCATTAACGGAGATTCGCTCAACACCTCAGCCTATACGCGCCAGGGTGGACGATACGGCAACGGGAGCCTGACGATGAGCGACGCCTGGGATCGTCAGGATCAACGACATACGCTGAGCAGCAGCGGTAATTATAACTCCACCCTCGCCCTGTCGCGTTCAGGCCTGTGGCTTGGCCGCTGGAGCGACGGACGCCCTGCGTCTGCCATCGCCGTGCGGGTCGCCACGCCCGAAGATTCACAGGATCCTCGCGTCGCCGTGTCGCTGGATAACAGCGGTAGCGCGGATATTCCGGCAAACAGCCGCGCCCTCTTCGCGGTGCCGGGATATCAGCAGACCACGCTGACAATTAACGAATCGCTGAATGTCTCCCAGGGCGTCAGCAGTGAAATCACCCAGGGGTCAGGCAGCCGAACACTCTTTATGGTGCCGGGCAAAATACTCCGTCGGGACGTTCAAACGACCGCGAGCTACACCTGGCTCGGCCAACTCACCGACGAGCGTCATTCTCCGTTTATAGGCGGCGTGCCGCTGAATGTGAACGGCTGGAGCGATCTCGGCAACGGTGGGTTTAGCGCCCACAGCGATGCTCTGCTGCATAACCTTTACCTGGTGCGTCAGCAGCAGTTTTATCAGTGCGAGCTGAACGTGAAAAGTATGCGCGACGTGGTGCGTTATGTCGGATCCATCCCCTGTCGGGAATTAACTGATTAGACTTGAGATAAATGACAGGGAATTAGTGAGATAATTATGGGATGAGCTGGGTCAACATGGGAAGAGACTGGATGGAATGTGCAATAACCTTACAGTATGTGAAAATCAGACCGGCCCGAAAAAAAACAAGTTCGAACCAGCCTGAACAGTGATTTTACTCCCTTGTTCCGGCATCGTCATCAGGTTCACCATCAAACAGCTTACCCTGCATCCGATCCAGTTCTTCTCTTTTAACCCGTTTCACCACGCTGTAGATCCACTGTAGCGAAACGCCAAACTTGCGGGCCAGCTCGTGATGGTTGCGTCCGTCGAACTCCAGGAAGATTTCCCTGTCGCGCTGGCTTACCTTCCAGACCATGCCCATCGGGAAATACACGTTCTGCCCGCCCCAGACCTGCATCATGCGGTTGGCTACTGCCTCGCCGATTTGGTCAGCCACTGCGATGTCAATCTCGATGATTTCACGCACCGTTGTAGCGGTATGCTGGGCAAGTTCAACCAGCAATTCTGGCCCTTTACTGCGAAACTGGCTATGGTCGCTCATGTTCGTTTCCCCGTTGTCCGGTAATGCCACTTTTTGAGCTTCTCAATAACACTGCTGGCCTGTTCCGAGTTCAGCCAGCGTAACCCGTCAACACCGGTTTCCCGTTTCACCCAACGTGCCAGCGAGAGTTCAGAACTGTCGCGGATAACGCCTTCCGCAGCCATATCTAGCCAGAGAGCACGTATTTTGCGGGACTGTGGATGGTCATCCAGCGCAATACCGGTTTTAGCGTTTCCGGCAGGCTTAACCCTGAATCCTTTCTTTTTCATGGACTCCAGCACTTTAGTTAGCTGCGGAAAATCCATCCCTTTGGTTGAAGCCCTACCGGTTAGCCCCTGCAACATCTGGCGGTAGGTATCTTCATCCATCTTCAGGTCATTACGGGCAATGTGAATAAGTTGGATTAACTGTTGTTTAGTCATGGCTGTCGCCCCCAGCATCCTGTTGGCTAACAAAGTCGACAAAAAGCGGCAGGGTTAATGGCCAGAGCAGGCAGATAACTGACCAGCTAATCCAACGTTTCGCCCCCTGATAACGCGCATAAAAGCCCATATAAAGGTGCAGCTGAGCGGTACACCAGCCCACAAATCCATACCAGAACACACCCGATACAATGAATTCGGCCATTATTGTGCCCCCAGTTTCCGCTGTTCCTGTCCGTGGACTGGCTGGTGCAGCCTGATGTTCTCGCCTTCTCTGTAGCCAAGGTGGCGGGACATGTCTGCGTCACGGGATTTCCCGGCCTCACGGCCCATGGTTGTACCTGATTCCGGGTATTTCTGCTCAAGCCAGAGTTTAGCCAGCTCCCGTTCCTCGCGGGACATAGCAAATAAATGGACTTCGCTGCGCACGGCCAGAACCCAGCCTTCGGCAAATTTGTCACCACGGCTGGTTTTGGTTTTGTTCTTGATCCTTTTATTCTGCTGCCCGATATAGCTTTTACGTGCTGCTATTAATTGTCTGGCCAGTACCTCCCATGTGTATGAGGCCAGTTCCACGCGGTCTTTATTACCGTAAAAGCCAACGCTGGGTTTAAAACCAGAGTGAATAATAGACTTAACCCCAAATGCCACCTGGATAATATCCAGCAGGCCCAGCATATAACGCGGCGGATTAACGCTACCGGCAGCCCAGTAGTTACTGACGCTTTCATCAATATCACTGAGTGCGAGGTCAGCCTGGGTGATGTTATAGGCCTGCATCAGCTTCTGTGCGCGTTGTAGGGCCAGCGCAGCCTCATGGGGATTGTCAGATTTGGCCAGCGCCAGCAGCTTTTTTAACTTCTCCAGCACCTTTTCATTATTCTGCGGCATAAGTCACCCCCAGACGTTCGGCGAGGCGTTCCAGCTTTTGCTGCTTATGATAGTCAATCATCAGGCCCATCCCGTTGAGGCGGAACTGTTCAATCATGATTTCAACGTCGGCCAGTTCGCCAGCCAGGTCAACTTCACTGCCCAGGCCATTCATGTTGCGGGCGGCAGCAGCGGCCAGTTCGGCGGCTTCTTCCATCAGCTTCAGCGCCTGTGCTTCAGGGCCGAAGGTTTTCAGGGCCAGGCTATAAATAGTGGAGCGGTTATATAATTTCATGCCTTTCATTTTTTCGCCTCGCAGGGGATGAACTCCATGGCAGGGACTTCCACGTAGTAATGCTGGCTGCAGTGAGGGCATACCAGCGTGACGAGAACCGCAGGGACACGGTATTTACCGGAGGTAATAACGCTGGCCTCGCTGAACTTCATGGTGGTGATACCTTTCTGGCAGTTGGTACATTTGATGGACATGTTTAATTCCTTAAAGCTGTTTTCGGCGTGCAGAAACCCACGACGCTGACGCCGAAATAAAAAGAAATTGAATTAAAATTAAATGGCAGCGATATCTAACGGGATATTAATTAGCTTCCCGTGTTTGTCTTTCTCCCGGAAATTAATATAGGTTTTGGACATGGCTACCTGCAGTGATTCCGATATCGCCTCCATCGCCCGGTTCCAGCGTTCGTCCTGAATTTTGACCCGGCGCAGGGAAAGAATACGCCCGGTATTAAGCTGGCCCTCTTTGTCAACCTGGAAGGCGTCACCAATGATGGCCCGCAGGTTGGCGTTCGCGCCTTCAGACCACTCGGTAACGCACTCGTCAATCAGGTCTTTGGCGATCTGCAGCTCAGGCCCGAAAGTCAGGGTTTCCTGCACACGGATAGTGATTTGTTCACTGCCGTCAAAGCTGCTGAATGTTACGTTACCCTTAACCCCGCCACGTGTTCTGCCGTACTTCTCGGCCACGAGGTCAAGCCAGGCATAGCACTCATCAAAAGCACGCTGCTTGAAGTCGCTGAGGTCAGCACTTTTGACCTTAGCTGCCGCGACCTGCTCTTTGACAAAGGAATCCATCGCCAGATCGTAATCGGACACCTGCGCAACCGGCACCAGACGGCCTTTGCGGTCTTTCATATATTCGTCTTTGTTTATTTCGCTCATTTTTGTTCACCTTGTGGTTAATGTAATGATTCTGACCAGGTAATCCGGCAGCCATGCAACTCAAAGACGCCCTGACGAAAGCGGCCTGAACCGTCATGGCCAACATGGATATAACTTGCTTTCCCTTGTGCAAGCAGGCGGGCACAGTGACCGTTTCTGGCGATGCGGATGACCGGCTTGCTGCCTACAATCATGACGCTCTGAACGGTGCTGTTCATGGCGTTCAGCGCGGCAATGGCAGACTGCAAATGGTGCAACTGCTGGTTAATATCGGTAATACATTTCATTGTTAAACCCCTTTGACGACGTCGGCGTTAACCTGAGGAACCCCGATTTCAGCAGCCAGATTCATGGCGGCTATCACCAGGTTACTGACGGCCAGCGGATACAGCAGGCTGACCATGCTTTTACGGTTGCTGCCCAGATTGCTCAGGCGGGCGCGAATGGCGTCAACCGCGCTGGCGTCCATAACGTCGGCCAGCTGCTTACCGGCGCGTTGCAGCTTGAACGCCAGAAACTCTTCGAGGCTGTTGTCCAGTGGCAACAGTTCAACCACCTCGCAGCGCTGTACGACTTCACGTACCTCCATGTTGCGTTCAGAAAGTTTGTCTGCCAGCTCCGGCTGGCCAATCAGCACGATGGACAGCAACCGTTTAAACCCGGACTCCAGCTCAAAGAAACGTTTGAGATGCTTTAAAGTTGGGATCGGTAGGCTGTGGGCTTCCTCAATCACCAGAACGTGGCTGAAACCCGCTGAGCAGCTGTCTTTCAGTACGCGGTGCAACTGACGAAAGCGGGCGTCTTGACTGCGTTTGATATTCTCCAGCGGCGCGATGGTGCTGACGATGGCCTCGGCGATAGCCGCCGCCTTCAGGGTCTTCCCTTTCACGTCGTTGTCTTCCATGGCGATGATGTAGGGTTCAATGACCACCACTGGCGCATTCTCACGGTTGATGCGTTCAATCAGGTCGCGGCGCAGCGTGGATTTACCCGCGCCGGACTCACCGATAACCGCCATAAAGCCACCGTGGCGGGCGGTCTGGTAAAGCGCTTCACGCACATAGCGGATATCGGGCGTGGTGAATACATCCTCTGCGCCCTGCATGGCATCATCGGCAAACGGGTCACGGAATAGGCCAAACGCTTTTTTAGTTGCTGGAAATAACACCTGCTTTTTGAGTAACATGTTCTCTTCCTCACTGAGGTTGGTTTTATCGGTAGTGCCCGCTGTACGGGGCGTGACAGCGCCCTGTGCAGCATCAAAACTCTTCGCTGTATCAATCCCCTGACTTTCCAGATAAGACGCCAGACGCTGGCGCACCTCCTCAGGACTAGTGCGGGGCCACTCGTTATGGTTCACAATCTGGGCCAGCGTGGCCTCGGAAACGGCAACGGCTCTCGCCACCACCGCCTGCGGGATGCGGGCCTCTTTCAGTTGTTGCTTCAGTACCAGCATGTCTTCCTCCTCAGTTGCCGTTAACGATGCTGATAACGCTGCTGCGGGCCGGAGTGGTCAGGGTGACCATCACCTCATCCAGCGCAACTTCCGGTACGCCACCCGGGTACTGTGCCGCTAACTGGCGGTAGTGCTCCGGCGTCCACTTGTGCCCACTTGCTGTGAATTTCTCACGCAGTACCTTCGCGGCTTCAACGTGAGTCAAAGGGCGCTGCTCAACACGGAGGCTACGCACTTCAGAAGCCTGCCCACGGCGCGGCATATAAGTCGGTAACGTGGTGTCGTCAATATGCTTGTAAGGGTCAAGCCTGCCGCCGAACGGCAGCGCTTTCGCTTTACGCGCCGCAGCGGCATCAGTGGTGTTTTCCGTGCCGGTGACAAGCTGTTCAATCTCTTTTGCCGCTGTCTGCGCCGGGGTGTCCGCTACTGCCTTATGGCTTTCGCCAAAGACAGCCGCTTTCTCGGCAAAACCGAATTCATTCTTTTTCACTTCATCGACCAGGAAGAACATCTCGTGGCCGTCTTCGCCAGTAAGCACCACTTGAGCGGCGTCGGTGCGCCATGGATTACGGGTAATCATCAGTTTCTCGCCTACCATGACGCCTGGCACTGCAGAGACGTCGTATTCGATACCCCGGAACGGTACGCGCAGTTTTGACGTCACCTTACGGCTTTCCGGCGCGGCTACGGCAAGTTCTCGACAGACCTCAACAGACGGCGCTTTCAGAAGTTGATCGGCGGTAATTTTCAGCCAGATATCCGTGCGTGTTTTACGGTGGCGGCTGTGAACTGCTGTGGCGTTAAAGTGGCTGCGCCATTTCACGGCCAGTGCGTTCAGCTCTTCCAGGCTGTTGACCGGCTGGAACTTCAACCCCGGCTCCAGCTTGCGTTCGATAATGTCGCGGGCTTTTTCCACCTGACCAGTCGCACGGGCGTTATGCGGCTTGTGCGCTATTAGGTTGATGCCCAGCGAGCGGCACATGTTTTTCGTCATACCGGCAGTGTTCGCCGAGCCGGGGTCGAGGTAGAGTATTTTCGGCACACCGTGCAGCACATCCGCGCCACCGCGTTCCTGCATCGCATTGATAAGAACGGAGCAGAGGTTCTCACCGGACTCAGCGCCCATCACGTACTCAACGTAAATCCAGCCGCTGGTATGGTCGGTAATCTCATAGCTCCACACGCGGTCACTGGCGATACGTGCGATGTTGGCAGGCTTGTTCTTGTAGAACTTCGTGCTGTCCATCACCTGTAATCCCTTGTGGCCGTTGCTCAGGTAATAAAGGGTGCAGAGTGAAGCATCAATCTCCCAGACGTGGTTTGGGTGCAGGCTGGCCATCTCAGAAGACGGAGCCGGGGCGTCCAGCTGTTCCGGGTGCAGGCCGTAGTTACGCAGAGCGCGGCTGATGGTGTCCTCAGACAGCGGGAAGAACTCGCCGGTTTCTTCATCCGTTCTGCCTGCGGAGATAAAGCCGTTAGTGCGCAGGGTCTCCACCGCATCGGCGATGGAATACAGTCGCTTGCCGTTTTTACGGGTCGCTTCACGCAGGGTTGCAGATATCATTGCGGCTTCGTCGCGGCTCAGTGCGCTGCGCCCGGCATCAGTGCGTTTTTTACGTTTATCAGTCACAGATACCTCCTTCAGCTTGCGTAGTAGTGTGGCGCGGGAGAGACCCAGTTCAGCGCAGGCGGCGTCATATACCGCACCGCGCTTTCCATGCCCCGCGTCACGTGCCGCGCGGGCAACAGAAACCAGTCGTTCAGTCAGGGCGGCGCTCATCGGTTACGCCTCCTGCCGGTCAATCTCAGGTACTGGCTCTGTCAGCCAGGCTGGTGCTGCGTTGCCTGTCGGGGTATCTGGAAGGTCAAAGGTAGAGCGAAGGCTGCGGGCAGCATATTCCAGCTCACAAACAAGCCCGGCCATAAAATCTTTGGGCGTATCAATCTGATTTTCCGTGCAATATGCGCACAGAGTTTCAAAGGCGCTGAACAGGCGAACGGTGATGGCTGATTCTGCTTCGGTAGATAACGCCGTTACTTCAGCCCGTAGTTTCTTCACCTCTTCGTCAGGCTTGGGTGGCTGGATACGGGATTTTTTCTCCAGTTTGGTGGAGAGCGCGTCAATCTTCTCATTCTTGTCAGCGAGAACACGCTGTTGTGCTGAGTTAGTTTCGCGAGCCTCGCGCAGTGCTGCCTTCAATTCGCGGCTGGTCATGCGATCAATATCATCAAGGCTCATACCGGCAATCGTGCCGCCATCGGCTAATTCGGCAAGGTCTTCATCATCTTCGGTCATCAACTCAAAAAGTTTTGTTTTACCCAAAAGTCCCAGCGCTGGGACTTTTGACTCAAGGGATGGTGATAAATACTTCAACGACGCTTGCATCATTCGATGCGCTGTACTTTTGGGTAATCCCAATTGTCCCGTTACGATCTCGATGAAATCACCATGTGGTTCATTCTCTTTAAGAATTACAAGCCTCTTACCCGCCTCCAGCATGGCCTCAGCGCTCTGAGCCATGTAAAACCGTGTCTCATGAACAATACGATCACGTTCATACGGCAGACCATCACCGAACTGCTGCATGATTTCGAGGCGATGTTCGGACATAGCATTGAGGCTGATATCAAGGTCGCCACTTAATGGCGCATCTTCAACTAATTCAACTGATTGTGATTTTGTACGTCCCATTATTTCTCCTTAACGGCTGCCAGCCATGACACGCTGGTTAATTTCATTGATGCGATCTTGTGCCCTAGCCATCTCGCTGCTGTGTGCCATGGCGATTTGCAAAAGCTGGACACCAGGTGCAAAGCGGCCGTTATCCAGTTTCAGTGCAAGACCTTCTTCAATAAGGGTATTCAACGCCCGGTTGATATTGGCCGGAGATTCTCCGAGGGCTGAGGCCAACTCACCGTTTGAAACACCGTTCAAGGCATGACCGCGAAGCGCTTTAAGAACTCGCAAGATGCGAGAGCCAGAGCTGGAAATATTTGTTTTGCTCATGACGCCTCCTGAAGGATGCCCGGTGTAACTTCTTTGCCAATCACGACAGACAGATCGCGCAGAATGCGATACGTCAGACGTCCACGAGGAAGCTCATTTTTGCCAGCCCAGCGGCTTACCGCTTGGGTGACAGTTCGCGGCTCATAGCCTGCGTTAAGCGCGAACTGGCGCAGGCTACTGCCCCGTTCAACCAGTCGTGCTCGAACCTGTTGTTTGTTCATATGCACCGTGTTCCTGTTGGGTTATGATGTACTCAATATGAATAAGTGTACTTATTCAAAATGAATAACTCAAGTGGGATTTATTTGAAATGAATAAAAAGGCCGTTGATGCAGTGCTTCTGCGACTCATGTCACTGTTTAATGTCGATAACGACAGTGAGCTGGCTCGGGCGCTGAACGTTAACAGACAGACTTTAGCTAGCTGGAGAAAGCGAGACTCTGTGCCTTATTTAATTTGCATAAACATTGCTGAGGAAAGGGGGATCTCCCTTGACTGGTTACTCACCGGCAAGGGGGAGGATGAGAGTGAGGTGCCAAAAGCTGAACCAGCAACGCAAAGCTTCAGTCAAGCAGACCTTAAAATGCTTGAGCTATTAAATCAGCTCGACCCTGAGGTTCGACGAGATCTCATGCGAGGCGCTGAAGAAAAACAGCGTGTAATTGAGATGGAAAAGCAGCTTCAGGAATTGTCCTCAAAGCTTAAAAATTTAAAAAATGTGGGTTAATTTGTTCCTATTAAGAACATTGAAGAGTTAATAATATGACTATACGAAAATTTCTATTACCAACGATTTTTCTTCTGGCTGGGTGTGGTGATAATGCTGACCCTACTGACGTACAAAGCTCAGCAGCAGATCACGCTGTCTTTAGTGTTGAGACCGATAATCCGATTGTAAAGCGCGAGCTGCCTTTTATTCGCCAACAGTGTCCTGGTCTGGACAAATACGCTGTTAATTTCGATAAGTTTGAGGTGTCTGATGACAGCATGCGGCCAGTAACAACAGTGCAATTCCATATCAAAGACGATAATAATATCCCGAATGATTACGCTGCCTCTGGGAATAACTGCTTCTTATTTATATCGAATAATGCCCATGAAGTGAAAATATCTAAATCAGCCTGCCAGTCCGTTTGTCTCGACAGAATGGATGTACCTGGTGGTGATATGGTCATAAAACTCGATAAAGAAAAATCTCGTTAGTCGCACTCACTTCGGGATTAAGGAGGTGATGTAGAAACTTCACCTCCTTTGCTCGCCTAACCGTCAAAAATTACAAATCACTAACTCTTTCCGTCGTGAGGCTTTCCCGGTGACTTTAAGGTTGTAGCTGATATCCACCGTCTGGATATTCAGGCCGTCGAATGCCTGCCGCATTTCCGGGATATCGTTCACCGAAATAATCATATTTCCTTTGATGCTACGCGCCAGTTCCGCCATGTGGTCATAGTTTTCCAGCCCAAACTCCACGCCGTAGCCTTCCGTTCCCCAGTATGGAGGGTCGCAGTAGAACAGCGTATGGGGGCGGTCATAGCGCTTTATGCACTGTTGCCAGTCCAGATGTTCTATCAATGTTCTCGACAGACGCAGATGCGCCATCGACAGCTCTTCTTCAATACGCAGCAGGTTAAAGCGTGGTGCACTGGTGGTCGAAGTACCGAAGGTGTGGTCTGCTACTTTGCCGCCAAATGCCTGCTTCTGGAGGTAGTAGAACCGGGCTGCTCGCTGAATATCAGTCAGCGTTTCTTTTGGCGTATCCTGCAACCATTTGTATATCTGGCGACTCACCAGCGCCCATTTAAACTGCCGGACGAACTCTTCCAGATGGTGTTTCACTACCCTGTATAAGTTCACCAGTTCGCCATTGATATCGTTGATAACTTCAGTCTTGCTGGGTGTCTTGAGAAAATACAGAGCAGCTGCGCCACTGAATGGCTCTACATAACAGGTATGAGCTGGGAAAAGCGGCAAAATATGTTTAGCCAGACGGCGTTTACCGCCGATCCATGGAACGATGGGCAAAGATTGTTCTTTCATTATCCGTAAGCCTTTTACAGTCAGTGAAAATATGGCAGGCTAGTCCGGTCTCGCGAGACTGACTGAACCTTGGTCGGCTCACAGCACACTCTGTGGGTTGATGGCCAGCCCGATGTTAGCGCACCGGGCTGGTCGTTCTTTCACTGTCAGGATGAGGTTTAGGGATACCCTATGACTATTAACGCTGTTTACTGGTTTAGTAATTTGCATTGAAAAGGAAAGTCACAAATGAATGATAAACATATTCCTCATAAGCCTGGCTCTCAGAAGAATGAGTCTGACCAACGTCCAAGACCGGCGCGAGAAAGTTACAATAATGATTCTGCGGATTATGGCGAGCGTAAGGGTAATGTTGTGACTAATACATTTTCACCTCCGGTACGCCCGGGAAGAGGAGATAACAGTGGAGACAAATCTGGATCATGAATGGGAAGGCCTGCTATTCGATGTAAGGCGTTCAGTTCGCTACCATAACCGCCGTAGAGCATGGTTTGATCGGCTGGATCAGACCACAAATGTGTTGTCTTTGATTTTTGGCTCAACGGCTATCTATGGTATTTTGTCTCAGGCTAATACGAATCTAGCCGTGCTTTCAGCTGCTATTGTGACTGTTTTTTCCGCTATCAATTTGGTTGTTGCCTCATCGCAGCGTGCCCGTGCTCATTTTGATTTTGCGCGAAAATTTTTTGAGCTTGAGCAGAAAATGATACTAGTTTCTAACGTATCTAAAGAAAGCGTGCAGGCCATTACAGCTGAGCGTTTATCTATTGAAAAGGATGAACCACCGGTTCTGAGGGTACTTGACAGCATTTGTTATAACGAGCAAATCCTTTCGATGGATTACCCCACCGACCAGATGGTGGTTGTGGGATTCTGGCAACGCCTGCTGTCTCCGATAATGGATTTTCGGGCAAGCACACTGCGAAAAATTAAAGATGTGAAAAGTGCATGAAGAGTTGCTCTTACCTGCATGGTTTATATCTGGTTGTCGCCGCCACATTGCCAATCATCGTGACGTTGCTTTCACCGCTGGCGAAATGGCTTGTTCTTTCTTCAAGTGCCGTCAGCGCCGCTTTTAACTCTGTAATTGCTTCTGAAGTGCAGCATGCATCCACACTCAGTGTGTAGGTTTTGTTTTTCTCTCCGGTTCTGATTCCAAAAAGAAAACCATGCCTACGTTTGGGTTGTGTCGTGCCAGTCATCATGCTTGCCTCACCTGTATTTTGTGTGCCACCATTCTGGCTGCTTATCCCCTGTGAACACTCGTAACGCGCTTTAAAATCCCTTTCCCCTGACATTTGTGATGCTGTCTCCACTACACAAGGAGATGCACCATGAAAAACCTGAAGAAAATTATTCCCACCGTTAAAAAGCCCCGACTCAGCGGCTGGCTACTGACCGCTGTGCTGCTGCTCGGCACCATCGGTCTGGTATCGCCCCAGCAGTTGCCGGTGGTGGTCTACAAGCTGTCGCTCATCACGCTGGCGGCTGTGCTGGGCTACTGGCTTGACCGTTCGCTGTTCCCTAAAGCCCGCCCCGGCCAGTACCTGAAGCATGATGAAACGCTGATGGCGTCTGGTCGTTACCCGGTACAGACCGGTCTCCACCTGGTTTTTTCTGCCGCATTGATCCGCCGTGCGCTGATTGTTGCAGCGGTCTGTCTGGCCGTGGCGACGGGACTGTAACCATGAGCTGGCCTCAAATCACACTCATCATCCTGCTGGCCTTTGGTCTGGGCGTGACCGCCATCAAGCATGGCGAACCACGCAACGACAGGCATAGCTTCTGGTGGCAGCTTGCTGGCAACCTGGTGATCGCCTGGCTGCTCTGGTGTGGTGGTTTCTTCAGCCAGGCCAGAGCGGCACAGCCTCCGCAGGCGGCCCTGCAGTACCGCGCCGATGTGATCCGTAATGCCCGGCTTGAATGGGGAATGTCAGCGCCAGTGGCAGACTTTGCCGCACAGCTGCATCAGGAGAGCGGATGGCAACCCGATGCCGTATCGCCGGTGGGTGCTCAGGGGATGGCACAGTTTATGCCCGCCACCGCCGACTGGATTAGTCAGCTGGTACCGGGCCTGAACAGCCGCGAGCCGTTTAATCCTGCATGGGCCATCCGGGCGCTGGTCAGCTATGACCGCTGGCTATGGCAGCGCGTCAGCGCCGCCAATAGCTGCGAGCGGATGGCCATGACCCTGTCGGGCTACAACGGCGGACTGGGCTGGGTACAGCGTGATAAGCGTCTGGCCGTGCAGAACGGGCTGGACGGTACCCGCTGGTTTGAGCATGTCGCCACGGTGAATGCCGGGCGCAGCGCTGCCAACTGGCGGGAGAACCGTCATTATCCGCAGCGCATCCTGCACGAACTGGCCCCGCGCTATCTCACCTGGGGAGGCGGCAGCTGTGTGGACTAGCCTGATAAAAAAACTGCCGTGGCGCGGCATGTTAATCGCGCTTGCTTTAGTGGGAGTGCTGTATGGCCTGTACCACTGGGGTTATCGCGGTGGCCACAGTGATGCAAAACGCGACGGGGATGTGGCACTCAGCACGCTGCAGTCAGCATTCGATACATACAAAACAGAACAAGCAACGCTTGAGAACGCTGCGCTGCGGGCCTGGGTAAAACGCTATCAGGAGCAGGTGGCCGCAGGCCATCAGGCAGAGGCGGCTTACCTTGAGCAGGTATCGCTGCTTGAAAACCAGAATCAAAAACTTAAAGAGAAAATTGATGATGTCACACAGCGCTGGATTGATGAAAAAGGCAAGAGCCATCCCATTGAGTGCGTGTTTACTCGCGGTTTCGTGCGCCAGTACAACGCAGCCCTCGGATATGACGACGCAACCGTCGACAGCGGTCATGCAGGCAGCGCTACCACCGCTATCCCCGGTGCTGGCACAGCGCCCCGGCCTCCTGAAGCCCCTGACGCCGGGCTACGCAACTCAGGCGTCTCCCAGCGTGACGTCCTCGCCAACATCATCGACAACGCGAAGCAGTGCCGCATCTGGCGAGGCCAGATAAACGGTCTGCTGGACGAACGAGAAGGATTACAGAAATGACGTTGCAGGTTGAATTCTGGACGGTGGTGGGCTTCCTCATCACCTTTATGAGCTTTGTTGGCGGTATGGCCAAGTGGCTGTTCAGTAAAGCGGAGGAGCGTCAGGCGGCGCGGTTCGCCTCCCTTGAGCAGTCGCTGCAGCAGTCCGCCTCCAACTGGGGCGAGCTGGAAAAAGAATTTATGCGGTTCAAGGCGGATTTACCGCTGAACTACGTCCGCCGCGAGGATTACATCAGGGGCCAGACGGTCATTGAGGCCAAGCTGGACGCACTCTACAACAAGCTGGAAGTGGTACAGCAGTACCGTCATACAGGAGGTCACCATGGTTGATATCACCCGCGTGCGCCGGGAATCCCTGCGCTGGAGTCTGCTGGTTGCTCTGAACAAAACCCGCCCCTACACCGCCAGCGAGACGCTGCTGCTGGATGTGTCCCGCGCCATCTACCCGGACACCACGCACCTTGAGCTGCGTCGGGAGCTGGATTATCTGGCCGACCGCAGGATGGTCGAACTGGAGAAAAAACCCACCGGCGACTGGTTTGCCGATCTGACCCGCCTCGGCGTTGACCTGGTGGAATATACCGTTGAATGCGGCCCCGGCATTGCCCGCCCGGAAAAGTACTGGAGTGAATGATGGCCAGACGCAGCACGATAGATAAGCTGCCGGAAAACGTGCGGCGCTGGCTTGAGCGGGCGCTGAATGAATCCGGCTTCAGCGGCTATTCCGAACTGGAATCCCTGCTGCGTGAGCAGGGTTACGTCATCAGCAAATCGGCTATCCATCGCTATGGCCAGAAGATTGAGCGCCGCTATGGTGCCATCCGTGCGGCCACCGAAGCGGCCCGTATGCTGACCGAAGGTGCGGCTGACGATCAGGATGCGCGCTCGGAAGCCGTCATCGCCCTGATCCAGACCGAGCTGTTCGAGAGTATCGTCCAGTTGCAGGAAGCGGAAGAAGGCGAAGTCGACCCCAAAGAGCGTGTGGCGCTGCTGTCCAAGGTCGCTAAAAACGTGGCCACGCTGTCCCGCGCCTCCGTCAACCTGAAGAAATTTCAGAGCGAAGTCCGTGACCGCGCCCGACTGGCGGCGGGTAATGCCGAGAAGATTGCCCGCAAGGGTGGCCTGTCTGCTGATGCCGTACAGGCGCTGCGACGTGAAATTCTGGGGATTGCCACATGAGTCAGCTTGCTCCCGTTTTGCCTGATACCTCGGCGCTGGATGTGCCCGCTGTTCTGATGCCTTACCAGCAGCGCTGGGTGGCAGATACCTCTCCGCTCAAGGTGATTGAAAAGAGTCGCCGTACCGGTATTACCTGGGCAGAAGCGTCCGATAACGTGCTGACCGCTGCCTCTTCGGCACCTGCAGGTGGCATGAACGTCTATTACATTGCCTATAACCAGGACATGACCGTTGAGTATATCCAGGCCTGTGCCATGTGGGCGCGGGCATTCAACTACGCCGCCAGCGAGATTGAAGAAGGTTTCTGGGAAGAGGACGAAGACGATAAGCATATCAAGACCTACACCATCAAGTTTCCCGACTCCGGCTTCCGCGTTGTCGCGCTCTCCAGTCGCCCGTCTAACCTGCGTGGCCGTCAGGGCATTATCGTTATTGATGAGGCCGCGTTCCATGAGCAACTGGATGAACTGCTGAAAGCGGCGCTGGCGATGCTTATCTGGGGCGGTAAGGTGCGCGTTATCTCGACCCATGACGGTGATGACAACCCGTTCAATACGCTGATTGGCGATATCCGTGCCGGGCGTCAGGGGGGCAGCGTACAGCGGATTTCCTTCAAAGAAGCCGTTACGCAGGGTTTGTTTCATCGTGTCTGCCTGCGCACCGGGAAGGAATGGACGCAGGACGCTGAACAGGCGTGGATGGCGTCGGTGTACAAGTTCTACGGCACCGGCGCATCCGAAGAGCTTGACTGTATTCCGGCCAACGGCGGCGGAGCCTGGCTGTCCCGCGCTCTGATTGAGTCCCGAATGTCACCCGATACGCCGGTGCTGCGCCTGACCTGCCCGGAAGGTTACGAGCTGAGGCCCGACGCAGAGCGCTTCAATGAAACGCAGGACTGGCTGGATGAGAATCTGAAGCCGCTGCTGGAGGCGCTCCCCGTTGATGCCCGCTCGTTTTTAGGGCGTGACTTTGGCCGTAGCGGTGACCTGTCGGTGGACTATCCACTGCTGCAGGAGAAGAACTTGGTACGCCGCGTCCCGTTCGTGATGGAGCTGCGTAATGTGCCGTTCAAGCAGCAGGAACAAATCACCTGGTACCTGATGGACGGCCTGCCAAACCTGATGGGCGCGGCACTTGATGCCCGTGGTAACGGCTCCTATCTGGCGGAGTATGCCATGCAGCGCTATGGCTCCAGCCGGGTGAAGCAGGTCATGCCTACCGAGAGCTGGTACCGGGAACATATGCCGCCAGTTAAGGCGGCGCTGGAGGATGGCAACCTGATTGATTTGCCGAAGGATGAAGACACGCTGGATGATCTGCGGGCCGTTCAGGTGGTTAACGGCGTTCCCCGCGTGCCTGAACAGCGGTCAAAAGCGAAGTCGGACAGTGGCAAACGCCACGGGGACTCGGCTATCTCGCTGGCGCTGGCGTACTTTGCCAGTCGTGAAATTAACAAAGGGCCGGTGAAGGCAAGCTCACGCCGTCGTCGCCAGTCGGCCCGCATGCTGGAGGGTTACTGATGCCGCGTGGACTCTGGGTTTCACCCAATGAATTTGTCAGCTTTGCTGAGCCGAACAAAACGCTGACGGAGCAGATTGCGTCACGCAGCCGCTCCATCGACTTTTTCGGTCTGGGGATGTACCTGCCCAATCCCGATCCTATTCTCAAATCACAGGGCCGGGATATCCGCATCTATCGCGAGCTGCGCACCGACCCGCTGGTGGGTGGCTGTATCCGCAGGCGTAAAGCGGCGGTGAAGTCGCTGGAGCGTGGGCTTGAGCGAGGCCATGCCCCGGAGCGGGTGTTCAGTTTTATTAATGACATGCTCGACGACCTCGATATCTCCCGCATCATCGGCGAGATGACCGACGCCGTGCTCTACGGGTACCAGCCCTGCGAAATCATGTGGGGCCGTTCGGTTAAGTCCTGGGCAGTCACTGATATCGTGGGCAAACCGCCCGAATGGTTCCAGTTCGACAACGACAACCTGCTGCGCTTCCGGGCAAAAGATGCCGGGCTGGAAGGTGAGCCGGTCCCGCTGAACAAGTTCGTGGTGCCGCGTCAGGATGCGACCTACGACAATCCATATGGCTTCCCTGACTTGTCGATGTGCTTCTGGCCTGTGACGTTTAAGAAAGGCGGGATGAAGTTCTGGGTGCGCTTTGCCGAGAAATTTGGCTCGCCGTGGGTTATCGGTAAGCATCCACGTGGTACCGCACAGGGCGAAATTGACCTGCTGCTGGACTCGATGGAGGCGATGGTCGAAGACGCGGTGGCGGCTATTCCTGATGATTCCTCCATTGAAATCAAAGAGGCCGCAGGCAAAGCCGACAGCAGCGATATTTACCAGAATCTGATTACGCTCGCCCGCAGTGAAATCTCTATTGCCCTGCTGGGGCAGAACCAGACCACCGAGGCGAACAGCAACCGCGCCTCGGCGCAGGCCGGGCTGGAAGTCACCAGTGATATCCGCGATGCGGACGCCGAGATTGTGGTGAGCGCAGTAAATCAGGTTATCCGTCAGGCCGTCTCGCTGAACTTTGGCGATGTGGCCAGCCCCGTCTGGAAGATGTGGGAACAGGGAACGGTCGACGATACGCAGGCTACCCGCGATGAGAAACTCAGCCGCGCCGGTGTGGTCTTCACGCCACAATACTTCAAGCGCGAGTACCAGCTGCTGGACGGTGATATTGATGAGACACCGCCGTCAGAACGCCAGAAGAACAACACGCTGCCGCTGTCGTTCGCCGAGGCGATTGATGCCGATATTCAGGCTCAGCAGGAGCTGGATGATGCACTGGATATTCTGATGAACGGCGGCTCGTTAAACGGCGTGCTTGAGCCGGTGCTGGCCCCGCTGTTTAAGCAGGTTGAGGGCGGTGTTAACCCCTCGGAGCTGCTGGGTGCGCTGGCCGAACTGTATCCGCAGATGAACGCGGATGACCTGCAGGAGCGGCTGGCCCGTATCCTGTTTGTCTCAACACTCTGGGGGCGTCTGCATGAGCGTAACAACGGCTGAGCTGGCGTACTGCATGACGCTTCCCCCGAAGCGGGCTATCAGCTACCTGGAATCCAAAGGGTATAAAATCACCTGGGACTGGGAAGAGATGTGGCAGGATGCGCATGCCCGCGCTTTTACCGTCGCCAAAGTGACCCGCCTTGATATTCTGGAGGATATCCGAAGCGCCCTGCAGAAGGCACTGGACGAAGGGAAGACAGACCGCTGGTTCCGAAAGGAGCTGGAGCTGCAGCGTAAGGGATGGTGGGGGCCGCGTGACACCACCGACCCGGTAACGGGTGAGCCGGTGACTATCCAGCAGGGTAGCCCGTGGCGTCTCGATACCATTTTTCGTACCAATATGTCCGTACTCTACAGCGCCGGGCGCTGGGCCGAACAGATGGAGAACGTCGACGACAGGCCGTACTGGATGTATACCGGCATCAACGACAGCCATACCCGCAAGGCGCATCTGCTGCTTCACAATCTGGTGCTGCGTTATGATGACCCGTTCTGGCAGGCGTTCTACCCGCCGAACGGCTGGCGCTGTCGCTGCGGGGTGATTGCCCTGAGCGCGGCAGACGTGCGCGCCCGTGGTCTGAAGGTGGTGAATTCAGGTTCTGCTATGGGCTGGGAGCTGAAGCTGGTGTCGGAGAAAACCGGCGAGATGCAGCAGGTGGCCACATTCAACACCGGTACCACGAAGGTTGCCACCGACGTCGGCTGGTCTTATGCGCCGGGTGCGGCCTACCGTCCTGACCTTGCCCGGTATCAGGGCACGCTACAACCGCTGGCACATCGGGAACTGAGAGGATAACGATGGCTTCCGATAATCTGGTCAACATCACCATTAACGATGAATCCCTGCGCCGGAGCCTGCGGGCGCTGGATTTAGCCGCCACAGACCTGGAGCCTGCGATGCGCAAAATCGCCGGAACCCTGCTGGCGGAAACGCAGTTTAACTTTCTGGATGAGGGCCGTCCGGGCTGGACGCCGTCGCTCGCCGCGCAGGATCGTGATGGTCAGACGCTGCAACTCACCGGGCGGCTGATGGGGTCAGTGACCACCGACCATGACGACAGGCAGGCAGCGGTTGGCACCAACGTCGTTTATGGCCCGATTCACCAGTTCGGTGGTAAAACGGGGCGCAATGAGTCCGTTGAGCTTCCGGCCCGCCCGTTCCTGCCGATGACCGGGGACGGTGAGCTGCAGTCTGATGTGGTCGTTCCCATTCTCGATACGATTGTGCGTCATCTTGAATCTGCGGCCCGTCGTTGATTTTAACCCTCCGGGACGGGCGATTTACCGCGTTACCCGCCCCGGAGCCTTTATAAAGGTTTACAGCCCCCTCGTTTACGGCTTTAATCGCTCCTGCTTCCCTCTCTCTGTCGTATCCCCCCTTATTTTTTCTAAAGCAGATTAAAAGCGCTCTTCGCGGCTTTTCCACAAACTGTCTCCGACAACATCACGCGGGACAGCAAAATGTCAGCCATTCATATTTTCAAAGCCGGTACTCATACCGACATGCACGGCACGAAACTGCCGTTCACGCAAAGCGACCTTGCCGCCTGCGTGAAAGCCTATGACCCGTCCGTCCATGAAGCGCCACTCGTTATTGGTCACCCTAAAACGGAAGACCCGGCGTGGGGCTGGGTGAAATCCCTGTCACTTAACGGCGCTGACCTGCTGGCCGAGCCTGAACAGCTCGACCCGCAGTTTGCCGAGCTGGTAGGCAACGGACGCTTCAAGAAAGTCTCCGCCTCGTTCTATCTCCCGGACTCACCCAATAACCCGAAACCCGGCACGCTTTACCTTCGCCACGTCGGTTTTCTGGGGGCGCAGCCTCCCTCTATTAAGGGGCTGAAGCAGGTGTCATTTGGTGAGTCAGAAGAAGGCGTCGTCGAGTTTGCTGACTGGGGCGATATCACCAATGCCTCTCTCTGGGGTCGGCTGCGGGACTTTCTGATTGGCCAGTTCGGGCTGGATGAAACCGACAAGGTACTTCCGTCATGGCAGGTTGATTCCCTGCGAGAAGAAGCGTACCGCGAGCCGGTGCAGGCCGTGCCGGACTTCAGCGAATCAAACCCTAACCCTCAACAAGAGAACGACACGATGACCAAAGAAGAAATTGAAGCCCTTCAGGCGGAAAACACCCGCCTGAAGGCTGAGGCCACCCAGCGAGCCGAGCTGGATGCGAAGAGTCAGCAGGAGAAGCTGCACGCTGACAACGTTTCCTACGCTGAGAAACTGGTAAGCGGCGGTCAACTGGCCCCGGCAGCGAAGTCCGTTGTTGTCGCCATTCTGGATGCGGTCTCTGCTGGCGATAAGCCGGTGGAATTTGCCGAAGGCGACACCCGCACACCGCTTGCCACGGCGTTCAAGACATTGCTGGATGGCTCGGCACCGGTGCTGAACTTTAGCGAGCACGCAACCAAAGACCGTGTGGATACCGGTGTTTCAACGTCTTCAGCAGAGTTTGCTGAAGCCGACCCAGAGCGTCTGGCGCTGCATCAGAAAGCGCTGGATTTGTCGAAAAAAGAAGGCATCAGCTACGACGCTGCTGTCTCACGCTGCCTGTAATTAAGGAGAGAGCATGTCTGATTATTTAAAGGGTAAGCGCGTCGTTGATCCGGTGCTGACCAGCATCGCACGCGGCTATAAAAATGCGGCGTTCATCGGTGAGCACATCTTCCCGATTGTCCAGACCGACAAGGAAGGCGTGAGTGTGCCGACCTTCGGTAAATCGGCTTTTGTGGAGTACGACACCGAGCGTGCCGTGGGAGCTGACAGCAACGTCCTGGTACGTGAGAAAACCGGCAAACTGGATCTGGTTCTTAATGAGCACGATCTGGCCGCGCCGGTGGACTATCGCGAGCAGGCGGAGTCAATGTTCAACGAAGAAGCCAAAGCCATTCGTCGCGTCACCAGCGGCGTCAACCTGAAGCGTGAACTGTACGCAGCCCGCCTGGCCCAGGATAAAAACGTCTACCCGGCATCGTCCGTTAAAGCACTGGCTGCCGCTGAACGCTGGGTGGATGGCAAGGGTAATCCAATCACCGTCATCGAAGCCGGTATCGAGGCTGTACGTAACAAAACAGGCCTGCGCCCGAACCTGATGACCATGGGTGCCAGCGTCATGTCACTGCTGAAGTTCCATCCGGCGATCCAGGCCGCGATCGGAGCCAACGAGCGCAAACGCATCACCATCGAGATTTTGAAAGACCTTTTCCAGCTGGAAGACGTGGTGATCGGTGAGCCGGTATCCATGGCCTCAATGAAAGACGCACAGAATAAGGACAAGACCCCGACCGATGTCTGGGCCGATAACCTGATGCTGCATTACGTCGGTAAACCCCAGCCGGGCACCGACAGTGCCGACGAAAACGAACCATCGTTCGGTTATACCCTGCGTCGTAAGGGCATGCCGGTGGCGGACAAATACGACGGCGTCGGCGGCAAGGTGAAGTACTGCCGTTATACCGATATCTACAAAGTCGCCGTGGTCGGCGGTGATGCCGGGTATCTCGTCACCAACATTGTGAAATAAGGAGAGCGTCATGGGTACCACTCAGCAGGTCATTCTGACCACCACCGTTACGGCCAGTGCGGCGCTAACCCAGCAGCGTTTTGTCGGTGCCGATAATGCCCCCTGTCAGGCCGGTGCTGTGGCACTCGGTGTGGCAGAAGTTGATGCCGCTGCCGGTGATTTAACCCCGGTCAACGTTCTGGGTATCGTCGCCGTCGAAGTCGGCGCGGCTGTCACAAAAGGCCAGAATGTCCAGTCCGATGCCAACGCCTGCGCAGTTCCCCAGACTGCCGCATCGGGCGACACCCCAGCGGGTATTTCTGCCGGGATTGCGCTGGATGAGGCGCTGGCAGAAGGCGACGTTATCCGCATCCTGCGCGGGGTGTGACATGTACTGCACCCTGGCGGATTTGCTTGAGCAGGTACCGGAAAGGACGCTCATTGAGCTGACTAACGAGTCGGTTGGCTTTGATGAGCAGCCTCCGGTCAATGCTACCGTGGTTGAGAGTTGCATCCGCTACGCCGGTGAACTGATAGATGCCCACCTGCGTGGGCGCTATACCCTGCCGCTGACGGAAGTGCCGACCGTTCTGCGGGACATTGCCATCACGTTGACCCGATACCGTCTGTACGTCCGCCGTCCTGAAGGTGACCTGCCTGACACCGTGAAGGACGATAACAAGGAAGCACGACGGCAACTGGAGGCCATTCGCGACGGGAAACTCACGCTGGGGCTGCAGTCGACTCAGAAAGATGTGCCTGAGTCCGGTGAAATCCGGGCACGGGCACGCCGTCCCACCTTTGGCGGGCGCGATGGCTTACTGGAGAAATACTGATGAACGTTCTGCCCGTTATTGATGCGGTTGTCGCCCGCCTTAAGGAGAAACTCCCGACGCTGGCGGTGGAATACTTCCCGGAGAAACCAGCGGAATATCGCCTCAACCATCCGAAGGGAGCGCTGCTGGTGAGCTATGCCGGTTCGCGCTTCGACAAGCCCAATGATATCGGTGCGGTGATCCAGCCACAGACCATCCAGCTGTGCGTCACGGTGGTCTTCCGCCAGCTCAACGGTAAACAGGGCGCGGTGGATGTGCTCGACGTGGTACGCCGCATTCTCGGCGGCTACACCCCGCCGAACTGCCGCCGTCGTATCTGGCTGACCCGCGAGGTGTTTATCGGTGAGGTCAAGGGGCTGTGGCAGTACGCCCTCGACTTTGCCACTGAAAGCGTCTTTATCGAAGACAGCGACTTACCGTCCGGCCCGCTGTTAACCGAAGTGAATTATGAGGAAAGCGAGTGATGAAAGAATACCGCTATTCCGGCCCGGCCAGCGGCGTCACGCTGTCGGACGGAACCGAAATCCTGCTCTGGCCAGGGAAGAACGTCACCCTGCCGGAGGAGCATGACTATGTGAAGGTACTGGTGGCGCTAAAGCATCTGACGCCGGTGCCTGAAGAAACCAAACCTGCCAGCACACCCGCGCCTCAGTTACCAAAGCGTAGGAATGGCGGCGACAACGATGTGAAAACGGAGGACTCCCATGGCAGCTAACTATCTGCATGGTGTCGAAACCATTGAGGTCGAAAACGGTGCCCGCCCGGTTAAGACGGTGAAGTCTGCTGTTATTGGTCTGATTGGTACCGCCCCGATGGGTGACGTCAATACGCTGGTGCAGTGTCTGTCGGAGAAAGATGCAGCAGCATTTGGCAACCAACTTACCGGCTTTACCATTCCGCAGGCGCTGGATGCCATCTACGACCACGGCGCAGGCACTGTTCTGGTGATTAACGTGCTTGATCCAGCTGTGCATAAAACCGCTGTAGCCGATGAAGATGTGACATTCGACAACGCGACGGGCAAGGCCCGGCTGGCTAATCCGGTTGTCACGCAGCTGGTACTGAAACCGGCCAGCGATGGTCAGCCCTATGTCGAGGGTGAAGACTATTCGCTTGATGCGCAGAGCGGCGTGATTACCAGCCTCGGGAAAAGCATTGCGGCGGGCGCAACCGCGAAGGCCAGCTATAACTATGCTGACCCGACCAAAGTCACCCCAGCGGATATTATCGGGGCGGTTAACGCGGCGGGCAACCGTACCGGCATGAAGCTGCTTAATGACAGCTTCAACCTGTTTGGCTACTTCGCCAAAATCCTGATTGCTCCTGTGTTCTGCACCCAGAACAGCGTCTCGGTGGAGCTTATTGCCATGGCTGAAAAGCTGGGGGCGGTGACCTACATCGACGCGCCAATTGGCACAACCTTTGCGCAGGCGCTGACGGGACGTGGCCCGGAAGGCACCATCAACTTCAACACCAGTTCCGATCGCGTCCGTCTCTGTTATCCACACGTTAAGGTCTATGACGCGGCCACCAACAGCGAAAGGCTGGAACCACTGAGCCAGCGTGCTGCCGGGCTGCGTGCCAAAGTTGACCTGGATAAGGGCTACTGGTGGTCTTCATCCAACCAGGAAATCATGGGCATCACCGGCGTGGAGCGTCAGCTGTCGGCGATGATTGACGACCCGCAGAGCGAGGTGAACCTGCTTAACGAACAGGGTATCACCACGGTCTTCAGCAGCTACGGCAGCGGCCTGCGTTTGTGGGGCAACCGTATGGCAGCATGGCCAACGGTGACACATATGCGCAACTTTGAGAACGTCAGGCGCACTGGCGATGTGATCAACGAGTCCTTGCGCTACTTCAGCCAGCAGTACATTGACATGCCGATCACCCAGGCACTGATTGATGCGCTGACGGAATCGGTCAACGCCTATGGCCGTAAGCTGATTGGCGACGGTGCGCTGCTGGGCTTTAAATGCTGGTTTGATCCGGCCCGCAACGAAGAGACGGAACTGGCTGCCGGTCACCTGTTACTGGGCTACAAATACACGCCGCCACCGCCGCTGGAGCGACTGACGTTTGAGACCGAGATCACCTCGGAATACCTGTTAACCCTGAAGGGGAATAGCTGATGGCAAAGATTGAAATCAACCGTATCACCAATGCCAACATCTACCTCGATGGCGCTAACCTGCTGGGCCGTGCCGAGGAGGTCAAACTCCCTGACGTGTCCATGACCATGCAGGAGCACAAAGCGCTGGGGATGGTGGGCAAGGTGGAACTCCCGGCAGGCTTCGACAAAATGGAAGGCGAGATCAAGTGGAACAGCTTTTATCGCGACACCATGTTGTCTGCCGCTAATCCGTATAAATCGCTGGCCCTGCAGTGCCGCTCCAGCGTGCAGCGCTACAGCTCGCAGGGACTGATTGATGAAATCCCACTGGTCACCTTCCTGACGATCATGTTCAAGAAGAACCCGCTGGGAACGTTCAAGCAGCACGAGAATGCTGAGTTCTCCAGTAGCTTCACCTGCACGTACATCAAGCAGGTGCTGGACGGTGAAGAACTGCTGGAACTGGACTATCTGGCCAACATCTTCCGCGTCGGCGGCGTTGACCAGTTGACTGACTACCGCATCAATATCGGGGGCTGACGGTGACCGTCGAGATTGAAGACAAAGGCGGGAACTGCGGTTCTATTGGCATGGGGAATGGTACCTGGTTCACCATTCTGGATATTCCGGGGGTGGAAAACCTTTTTAATATCCGCAAAACCAATGATCCGATTGACTGTACCCGTTCAAAGGCCCGCAAGCTGGCTGATTTGATTGAAGCCTGGACGCCACCCGACCACTGGTTCACTGGCATCGGTAAAGCCGAAGGAAAAGCGCTACTCATTGCGTTCCTGCGCAACTGCAAGGGGTTTCGCACTCACTGATATAACAGGGGCTTCGGCCCCTTTCTTCTTAATCCCCTTTAATATCTGTCGCCCTCCTTACCGGACATACTGCTCTGAACTTACACAGGAGCACGAACATGTCACAAACCAAATCTGAAGCTGAACTCTTTATTCTGAAATACCCTTTCACCACAGCGGCGGGTGAATCAATCCCCCAGCTCACCCTTAAACGCCTGACGGTTAAAGATCTCAAGCAGGTTAAAAAAGTCCACAAAGACCCGAATGACTGGGATGAACCACTGATTTCCCGCAGCACCGGTCTGCTTCCTGAAGACCTGGATAATATGGATTTAGCGGATTATCTGGATCTACAGAAACGATTTCAGCAAATCACTGGGCTGGGCAAGGGCAACGAAGACGCTGATGCAGGCGCAGGGGCTGCTGGCGAGGTGGTTTAGGTTTCAGCCAGGGGAGATTGATGCCCTCGATACTGACGATCTGGAAATGTGGCTGGATCAGGCTGAAGAGCAAATCAAGAGCGAGTACGGCGACAATCAGTAGTTCTCCAGCCCTAAGCAGCCGCACTTCGCGGCTGTTCTTTATGGTTCCCCATCATTTCCCTCCTGTCTTTTTGCTTTCAGAGGATAACCACCGTGGCCAGTGAATTTTCAGTCGGCGTCATCATTGGCGGCATTGTTGGAAGCAGCTTTCGCTCTGCCGTCAGCGGTACCCGACGCGCCCTTGACTCTCTCGGCGATACGTCACGCCGCCTTCAGGAGCGTCAGAACGCTTTAACCCGTGCAACAGAACGCTATGGTCAGCTGGGTTCTTCCCGGATGCAACGCCTCAACAGCGATCTGCTGCGCGTGAGTCGCACAATGGAGCTGATTGAACGCCAGCAGCGCCGTCTGTCGGCGGTATCGGCCACCAGTGATGCGCTTAAATCCAACCGTATGGCGCTCTATGGTCAGGGGGCAGAGACTTACGGTATCGCCCGAACGCTGGGCGCACCGGTCATGGCCTCAGTCAAACAATATTCATCGTTTGAATCTCAGCTACGCGATATCAGTGTCACCGGCGATCTGGATTCAAGGCAGGAACAGGCCATCGGTACTGCCATTCGTCGGGCATCCCTGCAGGTCAATCAGCTCCAGGAATCTCTGTTGGGTGGCGTTGGCCAACTGGTTGCCGATGGCATGAATCCGCAGCAGGCAGCGACCTTTGCCGGGATGCTCGGTAAAGCGGCCACGGCCACCAAAGCGGATATGACTGACCTCGCCAAAATGACCTATGCCTTTAGTGATGCGCTGAAAATTACCGATGCCAAAGAGCTGGAGCAGGCGTTTGGGATTGCGGCAACCGGGGCCAAGCTCGGTTCGTTTGAGCTGAAGGATATGGCGAAAGCGTTACCCGGTATGGCCAAAGCCTTCGCTGCACGTGGTATTTACGGTAAAGACGCCATAACCCAGATCGTCGCCAGTCTGGAAGTGGGCAAAGGTAGCGGCTCAGCGGAAGAAGCCGTCACCAATATGTCCAACTGGCTGGCGGCAATGGGACGCGGAGATACCACGCAGAAATACGCTAAGGCTGGCGTGGATTACCAGGGGTCAATGCAAAATTATGTAGCCCAGGGTCTCTCTCAATATGAAGCCTCTCTGATGATTGCCAATCGATTTATCGACGGTAAAGGCAAGGCATTCGTACAGCAATGGAAAGCTGCAGGCTCAAGAGGTGATCAGGAAGGCCAGCAAAAGCTGATGGAGTCCTTCGGGCTGGCGGAAGTCTTTACTGATATTCAGACCGTCAACCATCTGCTGTCGATGCGTCAGGGCTGGGATAAATACCAGTCTAACAAGCAGGAAATGAATATGCCTTCGGCAATGGCTACCCTGGACAAGGATGCAGCGAAACAGAATGATACGCTCGAAGGGCGCTGGCGCAGAACACAGATTGGCTTTAACGACTCGGCTATCAGCATCGGTGAATCATTACGCCCGGCGTTGATCCAGTTAGGGGAAACGTTCATCCCAATAATGAACAGTGTTGGAAAATGGATCGCGGCTAATCCGCAACTCGTGAGCGGTACGATCCAGGTAATCGGTGCATTACTTGCGTTCAAGATGGCCACCATCGGCCTCAAGCTTGGGCTGAATCTTCTTATTTCACCTTTCGTCAATGTCTGGAAAAACGCCGTGCTCCTGCGGGCCAACTGGCTGCGGCTATCGCTCGCGCTGGGTGAAGGCGGCAAACTCCGCTGGCTGGTGACCGGCTTCAGCACGGTCGCCAAAGGAGCCGGAACACTGGCCCGCGTGCTCGGTGGAGGATTGGTTCGCGGCCTGATGCTTGCGGGTCGTGCCGTTCTCTTCATAGGTCGGGCGCTGCTGATGAATCCCATTGGGCTACTCATCACCGGTGTAGCCATGGCCGCTTATCTGATCTACCGCTACTGGGGGCCAATTTCTGCTTTCTTTAAGCGAATGTGGTCGCAGGTAACATCTGCTTTCAGTAACGCCTGGAGTGGTATCAAGTCGGCATGGAATGGCGTATCAGGCTGGTTTACTGGTTTGTGGGGGAATGTTAAAGCAGCTTTTAACGGTGGGATCATTGGGGTCAGCAAACTTATTGTTAACTGGTCTCCACTAGGCTTGTTCTATAAAGCCTTTGCGGGGGTGATGAGTTGGTTTGGCGTCGATATGCCGAAAAACTTTACTGACTTCGGAGCCAATCTGATTAGCGGCCTCGTTAGCGGTATTGGTAATAAACTGTCTGCAGCGAAAGACACCATCGTTAACTTCGGCAACTCCATTTCGGGCTGGTTTAAAGAAACCCTGGGTATTCACTCTCCGAGCCGCGTATTTATGGGCTTTGGCGACAATATTGGCCAGGGGGCCGCTATCGGCCTGCAGCGTACCACACCACTGGCCGCACTCGCGGGTCAGCGTCTGGCCACCGAGATGACACCGGATGTTCCCCGCATCCCGTCGCCGGAAATCATGGCTGCGGGTTATTCAGGTCGTGGCGCGGCAGCAGCCGGTGGCGGAACCTCTGGTGGTATTCAGGTCAGCTTTAATCCCCAGTTTTACCTCAATGGCAAAGAAACTGCCGCACCTGCCGGGCTTGCTGGCGCACTGAATATGAGCCTGCATGAGCTGGAGAAAATGCTGGAACGCCTGCTGGCTCAGCAACAACGCAGGAGGTACGAATAATGTTTGCGGTACTGGGTGATATTGAGTTCGAGCTGATTACCTACTGGGACGGCTTCGAAGCGACATTCGGCGTCGATTATGCCGAACATGCCCGAATCGAAGGAAAGCCCGGCCTGCAGTTCGTCGGTGATAAGCTGGACGAAATCCAGATAAGCCTGGTCTTCCATCAGCATTATTGTGTGCCCGATGTGGAGCTGGCACGCCTGCGAACAGCCATGAAAGCCCATCAGGCGCTGGCGCTGGTCTTCGGGAATGGCGACTATCGTGGCTGGTTCGTCATTACCGACGTGACCGCGACCAGCGAACAGACCGACAGCACCGGCAACGTGCTGGCCGTCAACGCCACTGCATCGCTGCGGGAGTATATCGGCGACCCGAAGAACCCGCTGCAGCCGCCTGCAATACGCACGCAGGTTCCCGGTGTCGGGGCGGTTTCGGGTGCCGTTCCTTCACCTTCGGGGGTAGCACAGTACGTCCGCGACGGCGTCAATTATGCCAAACAGGCGCAGTCCGTTCTCCAGACCACCATCAGTGCCGTTCGGGTGGCGCAGAAAATGAAGGATAACCCCGCCGTCGCTCTGACCCGCGTGCCGGGGCTGATGAGCGGACTGGGCAACGTGTCCGGGGCATTAGGACAAAGCGTTCCGGCATTTACTGCGCTCTCAGAATCCATGCCTGATGCCGTCAGTCTGGCCAGAGCCACCAGTGATGCTGCCACGTATGTGCAACAGGCCCAGTCTTCGCTGAATGGCGTTGACGGCAGCAATATCGCTGCGGCGCTGGATGCCGTTTCCGGGCAGCTTAACTCCGCCAGCACCACCTTCACCCGCATGTCGCCGGGGTTAAGCACTATGGCAGCCAAAATTCTGGCGAGGAGTGTGTGATGTTTCTTGAACATGTCACCCGTGACGGAGAGCGCTGGGACGCTCTCGCATGGCAGTACTATGGCGACCCGCTGGGTTATCCCCGAATTATCGCCGCTAACTCTCACGTGGCCATCACGCCGGTGCTGCCCTCCGGGTTGTTGCTATTGATTCCGGTTATTGAGGCTACCGATGCCAGTACAGAAGAGGATATTGCCCCATGGCTGAGGTAAACAGCACCACACAGGCTGCGTCGGCTTTGACTGGCGTCAGCGACGTTCTGAGTCCGGTGTTCACCCTGTGGTATCTGCAGAAAAACATCACTAGCGATATCGCACCTTATGTCACTCGCGTGACCTACAGCGACAATATCAAAAGCGAGTCCGACACCATTGAGGTGGAGCTGGACGACACCGATGGTCGGTGGCTGGATAAGTGGTATCCGGGCAAGGGTGATACGCTGACGCTAAAGATGGGCTATCAGGGCGAGAAACTGCTGTCCTGCGGTACGTTCTCGATAGACGAGATCGAAGTGAGTTCGCCCGCGTCCGTTGTCGCTATCCGGGGCGTGGCCACATCGGTTAACAACGCCTTACGGACTAAATCCAGTCGCGGCTTTGAGAGCACCACGCTGGCAGCTATTGCCGGACGTATCGCCAAAAAGCATCAGCTGAAGCTGGTTGGCAGCATTGAATCCATCAAAATTGACCGGGTGACGCAGTATGCCGAAACGGACGTCAGTTTCCTGCGTCGACTGGCCAGCGAGTATGGCTATGCGGTGAAGGTCGTCAGTGACCAGCTGATTTTCTCCCATCTGGCCACGCTTCGTGGGCAGGAGCCGGTTAAGCAACTGAAACCGCAGGATGTCGCACGCTTTTCCCTGCGCGACACCATCAACCGGGTCTACAAGTCCGCAAAGGTGAAACACCAGAAGAGCAGCAGTAAAAAGTTGATCGTCTACGAGGCTGATGGTGGCACCAGTGAAAGCGATAAACAGACCAAAGGTGGCAAGGTCACGAGCGCCGACTCACTGAAGGTCAACAGCCGAGTCAGCGACCCTGACAGCGCAAAAATCAAGGCGGACTCCGCGCTGGCCAGCCATAACGAATACCAGCAGAACGGCTCCCTGACGTTAATGGGCACGCCACAGCTGACAGCGGGCAACAAAATTGAACTGGTGGGTTTTGGTCAGTTATCCGGGCAATGGCTGATAACTACTGCCCGACACGCTTATGACCGCAATAGCGGTTATGTGACGGAACTGGACGTGGCGCGGGGGCCAGTGACTCAGGGCAAGGCGAAAAAAGGCAACAAGACCGGCAAGACCCAGACGCTGACCGTCTACAAACCGGACGGCAGCACCTCAACGGTAATAAAGGAGAAGAAAAAATGACAGGTGTAACTCTGCAGACCGGAACAGTCAGTGCTGTCGATGCTGATGGAGTGAAAGCCCGCGTCCGGTTGCCGGAGTGCGACAATATGCGCACCAACTGGCTTGACGTCCTGCAGCGCAATACCCAGAACAACAAAGATTACTGGCTCCCGGATGTGGGAGAACAGGTCAAAGTGCTGCTGGACGAAAATGGCGAGGATGGCGTTATTCTCGGCGCAGTCTATTCAGACGTCGATAAACCACCGTTCAGCGACAGGAACGTTCGCGGTACCAAATTTAGCGACGGGGGTGAGTTCAGCTATAACCGCGCTTCGCACACGCTCATTATCCGGGGGGGTATCGAACACATGGTTATCGAATGTAGCGCTGACGTGATGGTGAAAACGCAAAAAGCCACGATTGATGCACCACAGACCGAAGTGACCGGTGACATGCTGGTCAGGGGTAAACTGACCTATGAGGGTGGCATGGCAGGCTCTGGCGGCGAAGGTGCTGCCGCGACAATTCAGGGCAACGTCGAGATTAAAGGGAACGCCCACTCAACCGGCAGCATGCTGTCAGACGGTGATAACTCCAACCACCACTCCCACTGAATCTTCTTAAACGCCTTTAATATCGGCATTCCCGCGCAGGGGCAATACTGCCCCTATGAAAACAACCTCCGTATTCTGGCAACCGGCCCTGCAGGCCCCCGGCGAAATCGTCCAGGGGCTGGATGATATCTGGCAGGCCATTCAAATCATCCTGCGTACTCCTCGCGGCAGCGACCCGCATCGCCCGGAGTTCGGCAGCAATCTGCACTTTTATATCGACTGGCCCATCGACCGGGCTATCCCACATGTGGTGCGTGAGTCCGTCGATGCTATCCGGCGCTGGGAGCCTCGCTGCCAGCTTATGTCGGTTAAACCCGCCGTTGACGGCGAACATCTTACGCTCCGGGTGAGCTGGAAAGGCTCTGACGGACAGACCCGGACTCAGGAGTTGCTATGGCGTTGACAGAACCCGACTTTATTGAACGCGACGCCGATAAAATCACGGCTGAGATGATTGCGCAGTACGAAGCCGCAACAGGTAAAACGCTGTATCCCGCTCAGGCCGAGCGCCTGCTGATTGACCTGTGGGCATACAGAGAAATGCTGCTCAGGGTGGCGGCGCAGGAAGCGGCCAAACAGAATCTGGTCGCCTTTGCCCGTGAGCCAATGATTGATTACCTCGGTGAACTGGTCGGTGTGTACCGTCTGGCCGCGCAGCCTGCCTCCATCCCACTTCAGTTCTCCGTGGATGAGGCACTTGTTATCGATGTGCTGATCCCGGCTGGCACCCGCGTCAGTGCTTCCGACAGCATTATTTTTTCCACCGATACGGACGTGGTTCTGAAGGCCGGGTTGCTGCTGGTCAACACCACGGCCACCTGTACCGAACCGGGCGTCGCTGGCAACGGCTGGCAACCTGCACAGGTGAGCCAGCTGCTTGATGAGATTGATAACGTCGACCTGCAGGTGACCAATCTGGCGGCCAGTTCTGGCGGCTCAGAACAGGAAGACAACGACAGGCTGCGCGAGCGCATCAAACTGGCCCCGGAATCGTTCACGAATGCCGGGAGCCGTAAGGCATACCGCTTTCATGCCATGCAGGCCCATCCCAATATCGTCGACGTTGCCGTGCTTTCCCCTGTCCCCGGCACAGTTGAGCTGTATCCGCTGCTCAGTACCGGCCTGCCGGATGACAGCATCCTCACACTGGTTGAGAGTTTCTGTTCGGACGAAAAAGTAAGGCCACTTACTGATACCGTGCGGGCTAAAACGCCAGCGCAGGTGGATTACACCATCGAAGCCAACATCACGATCTACCGTGACCAGGATGCCAACTCGATAAAAGACGCCGCTAACAGCGCCATACAGAACTGGGTGGCGTCCCGCACAGCAGCTCTGGGCCGCGATATTGTCCCCAGTCAGATTATCAGCGTGCTGTCCGTTGCCGGGGTCTACCAGGTCGAACTGGTGACACCCGCGCTGAGGGTCGTTGCTGAAAGCGAGTGGGCAAACTGTACGGCGATCACTCTCAACATGACAGGGGTGTCCGATGGCTGAGCCGCTACAACTCCCGCCACCACTTGAGGGTGATATCAGCCTCAGAGCACTGGGCAGACTAGCCGGGCGGCTGGACAGCATCGACCTGAGCGTATTGATGGTCTATCTAGTCGATATTGTCGACAGCTCCGCGCTGCCATGGCTGGGCGAGCAGTTCTCGTTGTTCGGCGATGGCTGGGAGCTGGCGGAATCAGATGATGTGCGTCGCACGCTTATCAAATCAGCCATCGAGCTGCACCGCTATAAAGGGACGCCGTGGTCAATCCGGGAAATTATCCGCCGTTTCGGCTTCGGTGAAGTGGATCTGATTGAAGGCACTGGCCAGATTGGCTACGACGGCAAACACACTTACAACGGACTTTTCGTCCACGGCGATGCTGAAGCCTGGGCGGTTTATCGTGTCATCCTTCAGCAGCCCATTACTAACGATCAGGCGGCGCTATTACGCCAGACGCTCGCTGCCTTTGCACCGGCCCGCTGCCATCTGGCGAGCCTGGAGTATCAGTCTGTCGCCATTCGCTACAACAATACCGTCAACTATGACGGCAGCTACAACCACGGGAGCAGTTAATCATGGCAAATCTACCCGAAACCCCGCAGTGGGAAGACGGCATCTATCAGATTGAGGTCTCCGACCCTGTACTGGGCGGGCCTGACGGGATTTCTAACCGGCAGGGTAAACAGCTGGCCAGCCGCACGCTGTACCTGAAACAACAGGTTGAAAAAGGCGGTTCTGACCTTGCGAAACACATTGCGGCAGCAGACCCGCATACCCAATATGCACCGAAGGCCAGCCCGACATTCACCGGCACGCCGACAGCCCCCACACCTGCTGCTAACGACAACAGTAAAAAACTGGTGACGACAGAGTTTGTGGCAAGAGCGATTGCGGCTCTTGCTGGCACAGCACCAGAGACACTGGATACGCTGAAGGAGCTGGCGGACGCCCTTGGAAACGATCCGAACTTTGCGACCACGGTGCTGAACAAGCTGGCGGAGAAGCTGGCCAAAGACCAGAACGGCGCAGATATTCCTGACCCGGCGCTGTTTGTCAAAAACCTTGGTTTAGGGGAAGGCTCTGCATTGCCGGTTGGCGTCCCTATTCCGTGGCCGTCAGCGACACCACCAACAGGGTGGCTCAAATGCAATGGGGCTGCGTTTACCGCCTCCCAGTACCCTAAGCTGGCACTGGCCTATCCGGCGCTCAGACTGCCTGATCTACGCGGAGAGTTTATCCGGGGATGGGATGATGGACGTGGCATTGATAATGGACGCCCGGTTTTAACTGGTCAGAGTCAATCAGTACAGCAACATACTCATGACCTGGCAATAGCTTACAGCTCAGATGAAACTTACAGGAGTATGCTGGGTGGTATCCCTAACTCTGACATGATTCCGATTAAAGATATGTCCCATGTAACCACGTTTACTGGTTCTGGGGGATTTTATTTAAAAGGGAATAACTCAACTGGTACAGAAACCCGCCCGCGCAACGTCGCATTTAACTACATCGTGAGGGCTGCATGATGGCTAAAGCAGAATTAAACCAAGACATGATCGCCACGGTAGCCGGTGATATTACCGTGTTTAACTATGATGGTGATACGCGTGAATACCTGTTCACATCCGTGGAGTATCTGGCAGTGGGGGTCGGTACTCCTGCTAATTCCAGCATTGACGCGCCGGGAGAGAGTAAAATCGGCTTTGCCATTTGTCGTACAGCAGACTTTTCATCATGGGAATATATCACCGACTACAGAGGCCAAACCGTCTATAGCACAGAGACAATGCAACAAGTTGAAGTGACGGTACTGGGGGATTATCCCGAAGGTACCACGCCAAATGCCCCTGCATCGCAGTATGATAAGTGGGACGGTGGAACATGGGTCACGGATTCTGCCGCAAAACATGCAGGTGATATTGCTGATGCAGAACAGCACCGACAAGCGCTCCTCGCTAAGGTTGATGAACTAACTTCCGACTGGAAGGTGGAGCTGATGCTCGGTGATATCAGCGAAGAAAACAAAAAGAAACTATCATCGTGGATGGCTTATAAAACGGCGGTTAAAGCCGTCGATGTTTCGACGGCTCCTGATATTAACTGGCCTGTTCTACCGGAGGCGTAGGCCATTTGATACTTGGTGCAGCGTCAGGAACGACCGCCTGCAATTCCTTTATGTAGGTCAGCCAGAGTATCAGGCTGGCCTTATCTTTATCACTGATAATGCCTAACTGTAGTTCTGTCTGCCATAGACTAATCGCAGTCTGTGCTTCAGCTAAGAAAGCTGATTTTTGCTGTTCTGCTGCTTCCACATCTGCAATATGCTGTTCTTCGGTATCCGTTACCCACTCGCTGCCGTTCCACGTATCGTATGGCGTGGCAGGTGCTAGCGTAGTGGTACCCTCCGGATAATCACCAGGCACAGTGATGGCAAGCGCTTCACCTGTTTCAGTGCTATAAACTGTTTCACCACGATGATCGGCTACATATTCCCACGCAGTAAAATCAGCCGTCCGGCAAATGGCAAAACCCTCCTTTTTTTCGTCTGATTCATCAATGCAGGAATTGGCAGGAATCCCAACTCCCACGGCGAGATACTCAACGGATGTAGACAGATATTCGCGCGTCTGACCGTCGTAGTTGTAGACGATGATAGTACCAGGCGTAGTAGCGATCTGGTCTTTATCCAGCTCAGCATGCGTCATTATGCGGCCCTCACAATATAGTTAAATGAAACGTTACGGGGGCGTGTTTCAGTGCTGCTCATCGGCTGAGTGGACGCACTTACAACACCGCCTTCTGTAATCACAGAAGCAGGTAAGGGGTAGTTATCAAAGTCAATGACCGGTGTGGCTGGAGTCATTTGTTTTAAAATAGTCGTACCCGCAAAATCCGCTAATGACGAATCATTCAGTCGTGCAGTCCAGAAACCATAGCGGTGAACATGAGGCCCCAGATCATGATTTTGGGCTGACAGCAGACTACGTCCTACATCAACCCCACGTCCATCATCCCATCCCCGGATAAACTCCCCACGTAGATCGGGCAGTCTGAGCGCCGGATAGGCCAGTGCCAGCTTAGGGTACTGGGAGGCGGTAAACGCAGCCCCATTGCATTTGAGCCACCCTGTTGGTGGTGTCGCTGACGGCCACGGAATAGGGACGCCAACCGGCAANGCAGAGCCTTCCCCTAAACCAAGGTTTTTGGAAAAGCAGTTACACATAGCGAAATCTGTAAAAATCCTCCCACCGCGACATAGAGGAGGAGAATTGATGGCCGTCATTGGTTATATCCGCGTATCAACAATCGACCAGAACAGCGATTTACAGCGTAATGCCCTCACAAGCGCAAACTGTGACCGCATTTTTGAAGACCGTATGAGTGGAAAAGTTGCCAGCCGCCCCGGACTTAAACGTGCTTTAAAGTGCGTTAATAGCGGAGACACCCTGGTCGTGTGGAAACTGGACAGACTGGGACGCAGCGTTAAGAACCTGATCGCATTGATATCAGAGTTACATGAACGCGGTGCCCACTTCCGCTCTTTAACAGACAGTATTGATACCAGCACTGCCATGGGGCGCTTCTTTTTCCATGTGATGTCGGCACTGGCGGAGATGGAACGCGAGCTAATCATCGAACGGACACTGGCCGGGTTGGCAGCAGCCAGAGCACAGGGACGCGTAGGTGGAAGGCCCAACGCATTAAAAGCGCATGAGCGAGAGCAGATTGGGCGACTATTGGCTAAAGGGCATACCCGCCAGCAGTTGGCCATTATTTACGGTGTAGGGTTATCGACTCTCTACCGGTATTTTCCGGTAGATGGTCAGAGAAAGGTTGACGCGGTAGGATTGTAATTCTTTTGCAAATATTGAAACGCCGCAGCGATGCCATTTATCTCACGGAAATGGGCGCATTTATCGCGCGGCGCATCAATTAACCTTCTCTGCCCTGCCGGATGCCGTCCAGCAACAGGCGCAGCTGATGCTCGCCGGACGTTCGGTGCCGACTGGCCCAACCGCAATGAACGCAGAGAACTTTACCAAAGGGAAATGATGTGAATAAGTGCCTCTTTATTTTACTGTTCTTAAGCCTGTGGACCGGCCAGACGCTGGCGGGTGCCCCTGCAGGAAGAAACACCAGCGCAGAGATAAGCTACGATCGCTCGTCGCCGCCTGCACGTTTTGACATCTGGGTACATGAGCCGAGCGGCTACGACACCGCCGATCCGCAAAAATGGGGCCGCAATACCCTGACCTGCTTATCCCGCACCGACCCCACAAACGGTGCCTGTATGACCGCCCCGGTATGGTTCTCGGCGAACCCGGCCGCCCCTTATCCCATTACGCTGCGATTTACGCATGCGCTCACCAAAAAAACAGTGGATATCAAGGTGTACGGCGAACACTACATGTTTATCAACAGTAAAGTCTTTACCTTTGCCAGCTTTGTCACGGGGGGAACGGGCGATATCGCCGCATGGAACAGGGAGCCCTACTTTGATTATTACATCGTGAGAAGCGAACTGGATAAGCTCACCCTGCCTGGCATCTGGACCGCCACGCTGAAGCAGAACCTGCGTCAGTGGGGAGGTGGCAACTGCGGCGGGAACTTTAATGACGTGGATGTCGGATGTCCAGGCTATCTAACCCTCGCCAGCTGGCAGGCGACGGTGCGTATCGAGGTGGTCGATCCGGGCAATCAGCAGATTTATCTGCCTGCATTTCCGCACTCGACGCCCATTGTTAACCTCAACCTGACCAACTTTCCGGGGCGGCCCGGCGGGAGTGAGATCCAGGGTGAAAGCACAGTGGACATGTGTCTGTATGACGGCAATAACAGCGCCAGCACCCGCGCATACCTGCGGTTTGAGGACGATGGGCTCACTGCAACAGGGCGAACCGAAGGGGCATTTTCAATCCGACGCCGGGGGGGAAGCCAGACCGATCCGCGCGATCGTCTTGATTATCAGGTTCTTGTGACCAATCCGATCACCGGCGCAACAGAAACCATTGCAAACGGCAAAACGCTGGTGTGGCAAGGCACGAACGATCCGCAGTATCTGCGTCAGGTTGTGCTGCCCGGCGGTCGCGAAAGCGTGCTTTGCATCCCCGCGCCTATCATATTGAAAACGCCTTCATTTGCCGCCAGCAGCAAAAATGCGGGCGACTACACCGGCACGCTGCGCGTTATCTATACACCCAGTACGTTATAATGAGGTCACCGTGAGTTACGCCATTCTCGACAATAACCGATTTTATGCCGAAGGACTGCGCTATGCGCTGCTGCGCCGGGGCGTTCCACGACAGGTGCAAAGCGACTCCGTGCAATGGCAGCCTGGACTGCTAAACAGACGTGTTCTGGTTATTCGCTGTCGTTTTTCCGTTGCGGGAACACATCAGGCGTTGATTAATATTTTGCTCCGGCTGGAAGCTGTTCGCTGGCAAGGCAGTCTTTATCTGGTCTGTAACGAAAAAGGCTGGGCGCTAGCCACGCATCTGCGCAAACGCTTCAGCACGTTAGTGATTTACATCATTGATGACCGGATCTCCGTTGCGGATGCAGCATATTTGCTGGCAAAAGAACCTCGCCGCGTCCGCAGCCTTGACTGCTGCCTGACCGGTATCGAATTCAACGTGCTTGATTTAATGCTCACCGGGCTGACCGTGCGCCATATTGCCATCGTGACGCACATGTCCGAAAAACAGGTTTCAACGCATAAATGCAATGCCCTGAAGAAACTCAATGCCAACAACCTGCTGCAGCTGCTCCTGTAGGTCGCGGTTTATGCTCACGGCGCTTTTTTGCTACACTGCTGCCGATTATTTTCACACGACAGAAGATTATGTTCATTTTTGCAGGTCAGGAAATTGAGACGGATAACGACGGTTATCTGAAAGAGAGCAGCCAGTGGAGCGAACCGCTGGCGGAGAAAATTGCGGAAAACGAAGGCATTACCCTTTCCCCTGAACACTGGGAAGTGGTGCGTTTCGTTCGTGAATTCTATCTTGAATTCAACACCTCTCCGGCTATCCGCATGCTGGTCAAGGCGATGGCGAACAAATTTGGTGAAGAGAAAGGCAACAGCCGCTACCTGTATCGTTTGTTCCCAAAAGGCCCGGCAAAACAGGCGACCAAAATCGCCGGCCTGCCAAAACCGGTGAAATGCATTTAATAGCGAATACCAAAGTTGACGTATTCCCTGCCGGGTTGATACGGTTCGGTTAACACCTTATCAACCCGTGCGCTACGCGGCCCGCCCGCTTTCAGCCACGCCACCAGCTTCTCAAGCTGCTCCGCTTCACCACAGGCGACCACCTCCACGCTGCCGTCATCCATATTACGAGCGTACCCCGTGAGCCCAAGCTGAACCGCCTCACGCTGCGTGCTGTAGCGGAAACCGACGCCCTGGACGTTGCCGTGAACCCAACATCTGACACAATGACAAGGATCTTTTTCCATTATAAGTACCTCAAATCTGATAGCTTAAGTAAGCTTAGTACTCAACCGTTACTCTCTCACAAGCCACGTGCGGACATTATTAACGCAACGTTTTGGGTAAACAGCCGTAATGCTGTCGGAAACGAGCAGTAAAACGGGAGCTGGAAAGATACCCGCATTGTATTGCGATTTCACCGATGGGCAATCGGGTAGACTGCAACTGCGACAGTGCTACGGACATCCGAACCTCCTCCACGATTTGCCGAAAACTTTGCGATTCCTCGCGTAATCGCCTGCGTAACGTCGGCACGCTTAATGCCAGGCGGTTGGCGACATCCTGTGCGGTCCATGACCTGCCGGGAGACAGCATGATGAACTGCCGCACCTGCTCTGTCAGGTTAACATTTCGCTCAATGAGAAGCGGTCCTGCGACGCCATCATGCATTAACGCCAGCAAGAGGCCGAAAGCCTGATGTTTTTGCAACTCTTCCGGTAAATCATGGCGCACAGCGTGCAGCAAGGTATCCCACATAAAGGCCAACCCTTCGCTCAGCGGCGCACATAAAGAGTTTAGCGTTGTACGCGGCCAGGATTTCAGATGACGCGTTTTAAATTCCGCGATGATCTCGGGTGACAACATCAACAGGTCTGAATGAAATAATCCCTGCGCAGGCTGATTAATAATCTCCATTGGCGTATTTGCCGGAATAATGATTAATTCATCGGACGTTGCAACGTTGCGGCTCTCGTCCTGAATAATGACCTTGCTTCCATGCGTAATATGGCAGATAGCCGGATAAAATAGTTTTACATGATGCAGACGATGCATTTTTCTGGCACTCACCTCACCAGCGGTCAAATGTTTGTGTTGAAAATGAAAGTCCTGCACCGTGCCACCTTTATCTTCCATATGTTGCGGTTAATTGTGCTTTTTCCAGGGCGTGGCGGTTAAGCATAAAGCCGACCAATGCACCACTGGCATTTTTATCGACAGGGAGTTTATCCGCATCCAGGGCCCAGACGGTAAACTGGTAACGGTGAGGTTTGTCTCCTTCAGGTGGACATGCCCCCCCAAATCCAGAATAACCGAAATCATTCCGTCCCTGCACAGCCCCGGCAGGTAATTTCTCGTTATTCTGGTTCCCTGCCCCCGCAGGAAGATTCAGCGTTTGCACCGGAATATTGACCACTGTCCAGTGCCACCAACCGCTTCCGGTGGGCGCATCCGGATCAAATACCGTAATAGCAAAACTTTTCGTACCTGATGGCGGATTTTTCCATTCAAGTTGCGGAGATTCGTTGCCTCCATGACAGCCAAATCCCTCAAAAAGCTGATGTTGCGTTAATTGATGGCCGCCGGGAATATCCCGGCTACTGATGCTGAAAGATGATGCGGCTGAAACATTAACACTCATAATGGTCAGGGCACTTACTGCTATTGCAACGCGCTTTTTCATTTGTGTTTCCTTTGGTGAGCGGGAAGCAACAATGTAAAGCCCGTTGCGATTTTGTAGTGTGCCTAAGCGATTTTATTTTGTGCCGAAACGCTCACAGGTATCCGCAGATGATTGCGTCTTACCTTCTGTGCTAATCTACGCGCCATTTCATTGGAATCGACAGAATAGCAAATTATGAGTGTACGTTTAGTGTTAGCCAAAGGGCGTGAGAAGTCATTACTGCGCCGCCATCCCTGGGTCTTCTCCGGCGCGGTTGCCCGTATGGAAGGCAAAGCCAGCCTCGGTGAAACCATCGATATCGTTGACCATCAGGGGAAATGGTTAGCGCGTGGCGCATACTCACCTGCGTCCCAGATCCGCGCTCGCGTCTGGACGTTCGATAAAGATGAAACCATTGACATCGACTTCTTTGTCCGCCGCCTGCAGCAAGCTCAGCAGTGGCGTGAATGGCTGGCAAAACGTGACGGTCTGGACAGCTATCGCCTGATTGCCGGTGAGTCCGACGGCTTGCCTGGCGTGACCATTGACCGCTTTGGCAACTTCCTGGTGCTGCAACTCCTGAGCGCAGGTGCAGAATACCAGCGTGCCGCGCTGATTAGCGCCCTGCAATCGCTGTTCCCGGAATGCGCTATTTACGACCGCAGTGACGTGGCCGTGCGTAAAAAAGAGGGAATGGAGCTGACTCAGGGCCCAGTGACGGGCGAACTGCCGCCAGCCCTGCTGCCTATCGAAGAACACGGCATGAAGCTGTTGGTCGATATTCAGGGTGGCCATAAAACGGGTTATTACCTCGATCAGCGTGACAGCCGCCTGGCGACCCGCCAGTACGTTGCCGACAAACGCGTGCTGAACTGCTTCTCCTACACTGGCGGTTTTGCGGTATCGGCCCTGATGGGCGGTTGCCGTCAGGTGGTCAGCGTGGATACGTCGCAGGAAGCACTGGATGTGGCGAAGCAGAACGTTGAGCTGAACAAGCTGGATCTCAGCAAAGCTGAATTTATTCGCGATGACGTTTTCAAACTGCTGCGCAAATACCGCGATCAGGGAGAGAAATTCGACGTTATCGTTATGGATCCACCAAAATTTGTGGAAAACAAAAGCCAGCTGATGGGCGCGTGCCGTGGATATAAAGACATCAACATGCTGGCTATCCAGCTGCTGAACCCGGGCGGCGTGTTGCTCACCTTCTCCTGCTCTGGCCTGATGACCACAGATTTATTTCAGAAAATCATCGCCGATGCCGCAATAGATGCTGGTCGTGATGTACAATTTATAGAGCAGTTCCGTCAGGCCGCCGATCATCCGGTGATCGCTACCTACCCGGAAGGGCTGTATCTGAAAGGGTTTGCCTGTCGCGTCATGTAACTTGAAAAGAGAAATATTGCCCACACATAGTGTGTAAGTAATGTTTCCCGGGAGGTGACTATGATTGCCAGCAAATTCGGTATCGGCCAACAGGTCCGCCACACCTTGCTTGGATATTTGGGTGTGGTCGTGGATATCGACCCGGAGTATTCCCTTGATGAACCGTCAGCGGATGAGCTGGCGGTTGACGCAGAGCTTCGCGCCGCGCCCTGGTACCATGTGGTCATGGAAGGCGATGATGGACAACCCGTCCATACCTATCTTGCCGAAGCGCAGCTGAGCGGTGAACTGCAGGATGAGCATCCGGAACAACCCACGATGGACGAACTTGCTCAGACTATCCGTAAACAGCTACAGGCTCCTCGCCTGCGGAACTAAGCGTATAAAAAAGCCCGGTAACGGGCTTTTTTTATTGTTATTTTGCCAGCCCCAGTCGGGGGATCTCAATCGCCGGGCATCGGTCCATCACCACCGCCAGCCCAGCCTCACGCGCCAGCACCGCGGCCTGCTCGTTAATGACACCCAGTTGCATCCACAGCGTTTTTGCACCAATGGCAATGGCTTCCTGGGCAACGCCCCATGCAGCCTCGGAATTACGGAAAACATCCACCATATCCACTTTTTCCGGTATGTCATTTAGCGTGGCATATCCCGGCTGGCCCAGTAGCGTTTTACCGGCAACTTTCGGCGAAACAGGGATAACATGGTAGCCCTGATCGAGAAGGTATTTCATCACCCGATAGCTTGGACGATCGGGTTTATCACTCGCCCCCACCAGCGCAATTGTGCGCGTAGACGTCAAAATCCCGGCAATATCGTTCTCTTTCATGGTCTTTCTCCTGGCTTTTTTCAAAGTGTACGTCAAACCGGACATCTCAACCATCCATCCCACACAGATGTATGAGGGCAAAACGGTGGAATATGTCTATATGTTAGTAAACATGATTATCGAAAAATTTAGATACATTATTACGATGAAAGTAGTTTCAACAGGAGCACCCTATGAAAATCGGTATTGCCTCTGCTGTGATTGCGTTAGTAATGCCGGTTTGCGTCTTTGCAACCACGCTGCGGCTTTCTACCGACATTGATCTGCTGGTGCTGGACGGTAAAAAAGTTTCCAGTTCATTACTGCGCGGCGCAGACAGCATCGAACTTGATAACGGGCCACATCAGGTGGTATTTCGGGTAGAAAAAACGATCCGCCTTACTAATCATGAACAGAGTACGTACATCTCCCCACCGCTGATTGTCAGCTTTAACACCCAGCGAATCAGCCAGGTTAATTTTAACCTGCCGCGCCTTGAAACCGAAAAAGAGTCTGCGGCCTTTGATTCCTCACCGCGCATTGAGTTGCTGGATGGGGATTCGATGCCGATCCCGGTCAAGCTGGATATTCTGGCGTTAACGAAATCACCGAAGGACACAAATTACGAAGCCGATACGGAAATTTATAACAAAGCTGGTAAACGCGCTTCTCTTCCCCAGTTTGCAACCATGATGGCAGACGACAGTACATTGTTATCCGGGGTATCGGAGCTGGATGTTATTCCTCCTCAGTCCCAGACGCTTACGGAGCAACGTTTAAAATTCTGGTTCCAGCAGGCCGACCCCGATACGCGGGCCCGCTTTTTACAGTGGGCGAAGCAACAGCCTTCGTCGTAAGCCACATTTTTTTCTCCTCCCTCTTGCAGCAAAAGGCGGTTCCCGTCATCGTGTAGCCAGTTAACCCGACGGACGAGATTATGGAACTGACAACACGCACGCTCCCGGAACGCAAACACATTGCCCTGGTTGCGCACGATCACTGTAAACAAATGCTGCTCAACTGGGTTCGCCGCCATCAGCCATTGCTGGAAAAGCACGTCCTTTCGGCAACAGGCACCACCGGTAACCTGATTCACCGCGAAACGGGTCTGGAAGTCAATGCCATGCTGAGCGGCCCAATGGGTGGCGATCAACAAGTTGGCGCACAGATTTCGGAAGGAAAAATTGATGTTCTGATTTTCTTCTGGGATCCGCTGAATGCGGTTCCGCACGACCCGGATGTAAAGGCGCTGCTGCGTCTTGCCACGGTGTGGAATATTCCGGTGGCGACAAACCTGTCCACGGCAGATTTCATCATTGAGTCGCCGCAGTTCAACTCACCGGTTGAGATCCTGATCCCGGATTATCCGCGCTATCTGGCTGAAAGATTGAAGTAAACGGTATTGCCGGGTGACGGTTTCGCCTTGCCCGGCCTACAAAAACCCGCCCTTTTGCCTTACGGCTTCCTCGCCAGCGGCACATCAATACTCTTCAGAATATCAACAAACGTTGATGGCTCATCTTTACTGAACAGCAGCCACACGCGATGACGTGCGCGGGTTAGCGCTACATACAGAAGACGGCGCTCCTCCGCATCCGGGAAATCTTCCGGTGCTGGCAGTAACGCCTGCTCCATTACCGATTCGCGGGCCGGGGCCGGAAAACCGTCGCTGCCCTCTTTTAGCCCTGCCACAATCACATAATCGGCCTGCTGTCCTTTGCTGGCGTGGATGGTCATAAAATCGAGCTTCAGCTTCGGCCAGCGGGTGGCGGCTTTTTCCAGCGCGGCCGGTTTAAGATGGTGATAACGCGCCAGCACCAGAATACGTTCATCAGGCTTTGCATAGCCGCTGAGTTTGTCCAGAAGCGACTCCAGCTGGTCGTCTGCCAGCAGGGTGACTGCTTTTTTATCCCCTGGCGTGAGGCTATTAAGCGGCTTGGCCAACTGGTGGGGGTTTTGCTGAATAAAGCGGTTGGCAATTTCACCAATTCGGGAATTGAAACGGTAGGTCGTGTCCAGATCGCTGCGATCGCCTTCACCAAAATAGTGGTGGAATGCCGTCGTAAGTGAGAGCTGTGCGCCGCTGAAGCGATAGATAGCCTGCCAGTCATCGCCCACGGCAAACAGCGACGTATGCTTATTTTGCGCCCGTAACGCCGCCAGTAGTGCGGCACGTTGCGGAGAGATGTCCTGGAATTCATCCACAAGGATATGTTTCCACGGACTCACAAAGCGCCCTTTTTCCAGAATAATAATGGCCTGGTGAATCAAACCAGAGAAATCGACGGCATTTTCGTCTTTTAACGCCGTTTTCCAGGCTTTCAGCAACGGTGCCATTAATTTGACGCGCTTTGAAAACACGGCGCGGATCGCCTCCGGTGCGCTTTCAATCATCTCCGCCTGAGAGCCGCCGTGCATACGCATCAGGCTCACCCAGCGTTCGAGGCGCGAGCCCAGTCGGCGTGCCAGTTTTTCATCCAGCCAGAAGCTGCCCTCCGGGACATCCCAGAGCAGTTCCTCCTCCAGCCACTGACGCCACCCCTTTGCCTGCGCCTTTTTTTCACTGCACTGCTGCCGCCACGTTTTAATAAATAACGCCTGGCGCGCCTGGGTGTCATTTTCCAGTTTGCTGATGGACGGTACTTTTTTGCTGCCCTGCTGGATAATATGCAGCGCAAGGGCATGGAACGTTCTGGCGGTGATATCCTGCGTGTGCAGACGTTCCTGAATACGTTCGTCCATCTCCTGCGCCGCCTTGCGGCCAAATGCCAGGAGTAAAATCTGATCGGCAACGGCTTCACCGGTTGTCAAAAGCCAACCCGCACGTGCCACCAGCACCGACGTTTTGCCGCTCCCGGCTCCTGCCAGTACCAACAACGATTGTTCGCCATTCACCACGGCACGCGCCTGCGCGGGATTGAGCGGCGACGATTCGATGGTGCTGAAGAAATCGGCATACTGGCTGAGCATGGCGTTAGTCCACGCCTGGTTATGCGCCAGCCGGCTTTTATCAATATCGCTCAACCAGGCCTGACACTGTTGCCAGGCGTCACGGCAGTTTTCAAACTCATTAAGACGCGTCACAGGTAACGGCAGCGCCGTGAGCGCCTGCCTGATCTTTTGCTGCAATCCGGCAGTTTGCTGGCGGGTCAGCCACTTTTGTTGCTCGTTGCTCTGCGCAATATCAGCCAGAACCTGCTGCAGCACCTGGGCTGCAATGACGCTCATGTCGTGGCTCCACTGCTGCCAGAGCGTATTCAGATGATGGTGGAAGCGCTGGGTTTCTGCCCACTCGGTACCGTGCAGGCGCACGACTTTATCGGCAGGCAAAACAAACTCCAGCTCCCCCCACACCAGCCCGCGTTTGCAATGGATCGCCAGAAGCTGGTTAAACGGAATGAGATATTCGTGGCGTTCACCGGAGACTTTCACTCCCGCATTCAGGAGGACCACCTTGTCATATGGGTGTTGCGCCAGGCGTTTGCCTAATGAAGTTGCTTTCAGTTCCATGTCCAGCTAAATCCACGAAGAGATAATTTACCTGACAGTTTAACTGCCAGTTTTAAGGTGCTCCAGCCTAAAAAAACGTTACAATCAGTGGGCGTTAATCATATCGAAAGGAACTGAGGGTTTATGCGTACCGTTCTGAATGTTTTGAATTTTGTGCTGGGCGGTTTTGCCACCACCCTTTCCTGGCTTTTTGCCACGCTGGTAAGCATCGTATTTATTTTTACACTCCCGCTGACCCGCTCCTGCTGGGAAATCACCAAACTCTCATTTATTCCTTATGGGAATGAGGCTGTCCACGTAGACGAACTGAACCCGGAGGGGAAAAACGCGCTGATGAACACGGGCGGCACCGTGCTGAACGTTTTGTGGCTGGTTTTCTTCGGCTGGTGGTTATGCCTGATGCATATTTTTGCGGGTATTGCACAGTGCGTGACAATTATTGGTATTCCGGTGGGGATCGCGAACTTTAAGATCGCCGCCATTGCCCTGTGGCCCGTCGGGCGCAGAGTCGTTCCGGTAGAAGTGGCACAGGCAGCGCGTGAAGCGAATGCGCGTCGTCGTTTTCAGTAAATAAGGACTGGCCGCGCTCATGCTAAGCCCACTGCTTCGCCGTTACACCTGGAACAGCACCTGGCTTTACAACGTCAGGATTTTTATCGCGCTCTGTGGCACCGTTGCGCTGCCGTGGTGGCTGAATGACGTAAAGCTCACCATCCCACTCACACTGGGGGTCGTGGCGGGAGCGCTGGCAGACCTTGACGACCGGCTGGCCGGGCGTCTGCGTAACCTGGTTATCACCCTTGTTTGTTTCTTCATTGCCTCCGCCTCCGTTGAACTGCTGTTTCCGTGGCCCTGGCTGTTTGCCTTAGGCCTTACGCTTTCAACCAGTGGGTTTATTTTGCTTGGCGGTCTTGGGCAGCGCTATGCCACTATCGCGTTTGGTGCCTTGCTGATTGCCATTTACACGATGCTGGGTGTTTCACTTTACGAGCAGTGGTACCAGCAACCTATTCTGCTGTTGCTGGGTGCTATCTGGTATAACCTGCTGACGTTAACCGGGCATCTCATCTTTCCGGTTCGCGCTCTGCAGGATAACCTCGCCCGCAGCTATGAGCAGTTGGCCCACTACCTCGAACTAAAATCCAGGCTGTTTGACCCGGATATTGAAGAGGAAAGCCAGGCACCGCTTTACGATCTGGCGCTGGCAAACGGCCAACTGGTTGCCACCTTAAACCAGACCAAAGCCTCATTGCTTACCCGCCTGCGCGGCGATCGCGGCCAGCGCGGCACACGAAGAACGCTACACTACTACTTTGCCGCCCAGGATATTCATGAACGTGCCAGTTCCTCACACGTTCAGTATGCCGCCCTGCGCGAGAAGTTCCGCTACAGTGACGTGATGTTCCGCTTCCAGCGCTTACTGTCCATGCAGTCTCAGGCCTGCCAACAGCTGGCGCGCTCCATTTTGCTGCATACCCCCTATCAGCATGACCCCCGTTTTGAACGTGCGTTTAGCCATCTTGATGCAGCAATCGATCGCGTACAGGCCAGCGGAACCTCGCCAGAACATATCAAAGCACTGGGTTTTCTACTCAATAACCTACGGGCAATTGATGCCCAGCTGGCAACTATTGAGTCCGAGCAGGCGATGGCCCTGGCGGGTAATGATGTGGAAAATCAGCTTGCTGATGACAGCGTTCACAGCTTTAGTGACATGTGGTTACGGCTGAGCCGCAACTTTACGCCGGAATCAGCACTCTTTCGCCATGCGGTGAGGATGTCGCTGGTGCTGTGCGTGGGGTATGCGTTTATCCAGATAACCGGGTTACAGCACGGTTACTGGATCCTGCTCACCAGTCTGTTTGTTTGCCAGCCAAACTATAATGCCACCCGACACCGTCTTGCGCTGCGTATTATTGGTACGCTGGTGGGTGTCGCTATCGGGCTGCCGGTGCTGTGGTTCGTGCCTTCCGTTGAGGGGCAGCTTATCCTGATAGTGATCACCGGTGTGCTGTTCTTCGCCTTTCGTAATGTGCAGTACGCCCATGCCACCATGTTCATCACGCTGCTGGTATTACTGTGCTTTAACCTGTTGGGTGAAGGGTTTGAAGTTGCCCTGCCCCGCGTGCTCGATACGCTGATTGGCTGTGCTATCGCCTGGGCGGCGGTCAGCTTTATTTGGCCTGACTGGCGTTTTCGTAATTTACCGCGCGTGTCAGACAGGGCGATGAATGCAAACTGCCGCTACCTCGATGCCATCCTTGAGCAATACCACCAGGGGCGCGATAACCGACTGGCTTACCGTATCGCCCGCCGCGATGCGCATAACAGCGATGCTGAACTCGCCTCGGTGGTCTCTAACATGTCAACGGAACCTCACGCCACGGCAGAAATTCGCGAAACGGCATTCCGCATGCTCTGCCTGAACCATACTTTTACCAGCTACATTTCTACGCTGGGCGCTCACCGCGAGAAACTGACAAACCCGGGTATTCTCGCCCTGCTGGATGATGCCGTCTGCTACGTAGATGATGCACTTCATCATCTACCTGCCGATGAACCACGGGTTCAACAGGCGCTGGATGAACTGTCTCAACGCATTGCGCATCTTGACCCGGGTAGCGACAGCAAAGCACCGCTGGTTCTTCAGCAGATTGGCCTGCTTATTGCCCTGCTGCCTGAAATTTGCCGACTGCAACAGCAAATCGCTACCTGGAGGAGTGATTCTCCTGTGGCTCAGGCAACGCATTAAACCACTCCGTCAGCTCCCGGCGAATGACCGCCGGGAGCGCCGCCTCATGCATACCGGTGATCGCTCCTTCAAGCGCAAACAGGACTTTCACACTCAGATCTTTGTTTTTCATCCGGATCTTCAGCCAGCTGGCTCTGGCTCCCAACGCTCGTAGCGTTTCCTCATTTGTAATACCGGCTTCGAAGAGCAGAACTTCAAGCTGGAACGTCAGGTTTGGCAGATCCTTAAGACGGTGGCGCTGGTGACGCTGGGAGCGCTCTTTTCTTGCCGCATCGAGTGCAAAAGAGGAAAGCTGAAGCAGCCGTTCTCTGTCCTGCCAGAGTCCGTCATCGACACGATAATAGTTGAGAAGCACCGGACGCCCCCGTTTCATTAACGTCAAAAAAGAAGAGGTGTGTTTTACACAGTACTTAGCACTTTGTTCACAGGCCCGAAGGTAAAGCTCACCCTCTGAAACCATCGCGAAGACGGCATCATCCACGGCAAGGGTATACCCACCGAAAAGTGCACGATGATGAATTTCACCTAATGGGGAGAGGTATTCCTGCGATCTATAAATCCGATCATAAGATATCTTTTTCATGATATTTCCCTTAAAAATCATAAAATAACAACGAAATTTCTTACTAGCGGATCCGTTAGCAGAAAAATAGGCAACTTATCGCCGTTGAGCAAGATGATTTTTCCGGACACGCCAAGAATGAATGAATTTTGCGAGTCGCTTTCCGAAAATGAGGTTGATCTTTATGCATACAGGGGTTACTGTATATTCATACAGTAACTACAGGGCTGGAATGAATATGTACACTTCAGGCTACGCAAATCGCTCAACATCTCTTTCTTCTACCGCAGGCAATGTCGCGCAGAATTCCGTCGGGCGCGTTTCGACAGGGCTTATCAGTGAAGTGGTTTATCGTGAAGACCAGCCTTTGTTGACTCAACTGTTGTTACTGCCGTTATTACAACAACTTGGCCAGCAATCACGCTGGCAGCTCTGGCTGACGCCGCAACAAAAACTGAGCCGGGAATGGGTTCAGTCCGCTGGCCTGCCGTTGGCGAAGGTCATGCAAATTAATCAACTCTCCCCTTGTGATACGGTTGAGTCGATGATCCGTGCATTACGCACCGGGAATTACAGCGTCGTGATTGGGTGGTTATCAGACGAATTGACGGAAGAGGAACATTTCCGACTGACTGAAGCGGCAGAAGAAGGGAATGCGATCGGGTTTATCATGCGTCCGGTTCGACCAGATTCTCACCGCAGAGGACAACTTTCCGGGCTAAAAATTCACTCAAATTTGTATCATTGAGTAAATTTAAGAGTTTTCCTGGAATTTTTTTCGACACCCGAATGAGGATTTAGTTCCAGAAGCTAAATCTGCGGAAAGGCTTGTCTGGTGCGGTTCTCCTTAATTTTATTGCACAATATCCGTTCAAAAAATGTTAAATAATGACTACACGGAACTTTTTTTTTCATATGCCTGACGGACTTCACACTTGTAAGTTTTCAGCGACGTTGTAGACTTTACATCGCCAGGGGTGCTCGGCCTAAACCGAAGATATCGGTAGATTTATATTTGACCACGCCCCCCGGTGAAGGATTTAACCGTGATTTCTCGAATGAGATTTACATGGCGAATTTTGGATGATAACGAGGCGCAAAAAATGAAAAAGACAGCTATCGCGATTGCAGTGGCACTGGCTGGCTTCGCTACCGTAGCGCAGGCCGCTCCGAAAGATAATACCTGGTATGCAGGTGGTAAACTGGGCTGGTCTCAGTTCCATGATACTGGCTGGTACAACAGCAAACTGAACAACGATGGCCCGACTCACGAGAGCCAGCTTGGTGCAGGTGCGTTCGGTGGCTATCAGGTTAACCCGTATGTTGGTTTTGAAATGGGTTACGACTGGTTAGGTCGTATGCCATACAAAGGCGACACCGTAAACGGCGCTTTCAAAGCACAGGGCGTACAGCTGACCGCTAAACTGGGTTACCCAGTAACTGACGATCTGGACGTGTACACCCGTCTGGGCGGCATGGTATGGCGCGCTGACTCCAGCAACAGCGAAATCGGCAGCGATCACGACACGGGTGTTTCCCCAGTATTCGCTGGTGGTGTTGAGTGGGCTGTTACCCGTGACATCGCTACCCGTCTGGAATACCAGTGGGTTAACAACATCGGCGACGCTAACACCGTTGGTGTTCGTCCTGACAACGGCATGCTGAGCGTAGGTGTTTCCTACCGTTTCGGCCAGCAGGAAGAAGCAGCACCAGTTGTTGCTCCAGCGCCGGCTCCAGCTCCAGAAGTACAGACCAAGCACTTCACTCTGAAGTCTGACGTTCTGTTCAACTTCAACAAAGCGACCCTGAAACCAGAAGGTCAGCAGGCACTGAATCAGCTGTACTCCCAGCTGAGCAACCTGGATCCTAAAGACGGTTCTGTAGTGGTTCTGGGCTTCACCGACCGTATCGGTTCTGACGCTTACAACCAGAAACTGTCTGAGAAACGTGCTCAGTCTGTTGTTGATTACCTGATCTCTAAAGGTATCCCAGCTAACAAGATCTCCCCACGTGGTATGGGCGAATCTCACCCAGTTACTGGCAACACCTGTGACAACGTGAAAGCTCGCGCTGCACTGATCGACTGCCTGGCTCCAGATCGTCGCGTAGAGATCGAAGTTAAAGGCATCAAAGACGTTGTAGCTCAGCCAGCGGCATAAGTTATCGTCTTATAAAAAAACCCCGCAATGCGGGGTTTTTTATTGCCAGAAGAAACGCAAAAAGTTACTTTTTGCCGAGCAGAGCCTGAAGATCACTCTTCAGCGTCGACATTTGGCTGGCATACTTCTCTTTATGCTCTGCATCTTCAATTAGCTGTACTACCGTTTCCGACAATGTTTTTCCACGCCTTTGTGCAAGCCCCGCCAGGCGCTGCCAGACAATGAATTCCAGGTCGATTGATTTTTTGCGGGTGTGCTGGTGCTCAGCATTGAAATGCCGTTTTCGACGCGCACGGATAGTTTGCTTCATCCGGTTTAACAGTGCCGGATTGATGTGTTTCGCTATCCAGCCGTTCACCTGTACCGGTTCATTTTCGAGGGTCAGCAAAATATCCACGGCGTCTTGCGCTGCGCTGGCTTCGATGTAGCAGGTGATCAGCTCCCCTTCACGGTGCTTTTTGACCAGGTACTTCCATTTCCAGCCGCTTTCGAGATTTTCCAGTTGTTGATATTTCATTGCGATCTCAGTGTTACCACGTAACTCTGTTCAGAATATCAGTTTTTTAGCAATCTGCTGAAAAGAAATCATATCCTGTGAATGAATGCCGCGGATCCACCTTTCGAAAAAGCCAATCCTGCTTGGGTAGTTCCACCCGCTACGGTATACTCCACGGTTTTACATCTGACTAAAAAACATCAACTTTGACCATTACGAAACTTGCATGGCGTGACCTTGTTCCGGATACCGAGAGTTATCAGGAACTGTTTGCACAGCCAGATCTCGCAAAAGAGCACGAATTCATACTTAGCGATACGCAACCGCGTTTGCATTATGCGCTGGAGCAAGTGTTAAGCCCGTGGGCAACGTCTCCCTTCATGCTGCTCAAAGCCCCGGAAGAAGCGGAGTATTTGACGCTTCTGGGGGATGCCATGCGTCAGTTGCGGCCGGAAACACACTCTGCCTTTGGCGGCCAATATCACATCTCGGGGCATGATATCGCTTTCGAACCGGCAAAACAGGCCGATGGCCGTTTTGCTGTTGAGGGTGAAGTGGTTACCGCCAACTGGGTCGAAGCTGAGCAACTTTTTGGTTGCCTTCGCCAGTTTAACGGTGAGTTATCGCTGCAACCGGGGCTGGTACACCGCGCAAATGGTGGCGTATTAATCATTTCCCTGCGCACCCTGCTTTCCCAGCCGTTATTGTGGATGCGTCTGAAAACCATCGTTAACCAGCAGCGTTTTGACTGGGTTGGCTATGATGAGTCTCGTCCTCTGCCGGTTTCCATTCCGTCCATGCCGCTGTCGCTTACCGTCGTGCTGACGGGCGATCGTGAGTCTCTGGCTGATTTCCAGGAGATGGAGCCAGAACTGGCTGAGCAGGCGGTTTACAGCGAGTATGAAGACAACATCCAGATAGCTGACGCTGATGATATGGCGCAGTGGTGCCAGTGGGTAATGGCCGTTGCAGAACGTTTTGCATTGCCAACCCCTGCGGCTGATGCCTGGCCGGGTTTAATCCGTGAAGCGGTTCGCTATACCGGTGACCAGGAGACACTGCCACTCTGCCCACTCTGGATCGGCAAACAGCTACGTGAAGTGGGGGTTATTAGTGGTGAAGGGTCATTCACCGGGGAACAGCTCACTCAGATGCTTGCCCAGCGCGAGTGGCGCGAAGGTTATCTTGCTGACCGCATGCAGGATGAAATTCTGCTGGAGCAAATTCTGGTAGAGACCGAAGGCGAACGCATCGGGCAGATCAACGCCCTGTCGGTGATTGAGTTTCCGGGACACCCGCGCGCGTTCGGTGAACCTTCCCGTATCAGCTGCGTTGTGCATATCGGTGACGGTGAGTTCACTGACATCGAGCGTAAAGCCGAGCTGGGTGGAAACATTCACGCCAAAGGCATGATGATCATGCAGGCGTTCCTGATGTCAGAGCTTCAGCTTGAGCAGCAAATCCCCTTCTCCGCCTCGCTGACGTTTGAACAGTCTTACAGTGAGGTTGACGGTGATAGCGCCTCTATGGCAGAGCTGTGCGCCTTAATCAGCGCTCTGGCGGAAGTGCCGATCAACCAGAACATCGCGATTACCGGCTCAGTCGATCAGTTTGGCCGTGCTCAGCCTGTTGGTGGCCTGAACGAGAAAATTGAAGGTTTCTTCTCTATTTGCCAGCAGCGCGGACTAAACGGTAAGCAAGGTGTCATTATTCCGGCCCCTAACGCGCGCCATTTAAGCCTCAGCCAGGCGCTTCTGGATGCGGTAGAACAGGAACAATTCACCCTCTGGGCCATTGAAGGTATTGAGGATGCACTACCCTTACTGACAAACCTGGTATGGGATGGCGAAGGGCAAACTACCCTGATGCAGACTATCCAGGAGCGCATTGCACAGGCAACACAGCAGGATGCTCGTCACCGTTATCCGTGGCCGTTACGCTGGTTGAGTTGGTTTAGTCCGAACTGATCGGACTTGTTCAGCGTACACGTGTTAGCTATCCTGCGTCCTTCACTAAAATAAGGCTTACTGAGAACATGGTAGATAAACGCGAATCCTATACAAAAGAAGACCTTCTTGCCTCTGGTCGCGGTGAACTGTTTGGCGCGAAAGGCCCACAGTTACCGGCCCCGAACATGCTGATGATGGATCGTGTCGTGAAAATGACCGAAACCGGCGGCAACTTCGATAAGGGTTACGTAGAAGCAGAACTCGATATCAACCCGGACCTGTGGTTCTTCGGTTGCCACTTTATTGGCGATCCGGTAATGCCTGGCTGTCTGGGCCTCGATGCCATGTGGCAGCTGGTTGGTTTCTACCTGGGCTGGCTCGGTGGTGAAGGCAAAGGCCGCGCACTGGGCGTAGGCGAAGTGAAATTCACGGGTCAGGTTCTGCCTTCTGCGAAGAAAGTCACCTACCGTATCCACTTCAAGCGCGTTGTTAACCGTCGTCTGATTATGGGCCTGGCGGATGGTGAAGTGCTGGTAGACGGTCGTCTGATTTACACTGCGAACGACCTGAAAGTGGGTCTGTTCCAGGACACCTCTGCTTTCTGATTAGCGCGTTAGCCGCTTCAGAAAGGCGAAACCTCCGCACTGCGGAGGTTTCTTTTTTTAAAGAGACGCTATCAAGCAAGTACTGCCCTGTCTCCGATGGCTTCTCGCCAGCCCCCTAACCATTGAGACCTTTGATTCAAAGTCTGATAGGGACACATTTCTTTAGAACGTCCGGCGATGCCAGCCTGATAACCACGTTGATGAGCCCTTTCCAGGCGATCTCGTTTCTGTCTCTTCATGCCTCGTTTCCCTCATTCTTTTGTCTGGTGGAAAGAAAACAGTGATTGCAAAGTGTGCAACCACAGATAACGAATACCCTGAATCCACCCCAGCGTCAATGTTGAAAATTCATACTGGTGTCATATTTGTGAGCTATACGGAAGATCATTTGTACAAAAAATGTGACATGGCACAAGTAACAATCTGAAGGCAAAACGAAAAAAAAGCCGCAATCAGAGAAACCCTGACAGCGGCTTTTGTCGATGAATTTTACTTATGGAAGCCGGGAAATTTCTCGGGCAATGCTGGTCGACTCTTGCGCCCAGCCCTGTGCCAGAACCTTGACCATTTCATCGTAACCATCTTTTTGCTGCTTCATTTCAAGATGGAAAGGACGTTTAATCAGCTGTCCCTGATGGTTCAGCAGCCACTCACCGCTGACCACAACGTTGCCGTCATAGCGACCGTGGAAGCCGGTCACGGTCACATTCAGCGTATCCTGGTCAGTACCGAGCGGCTGTGAAGCAACCACCCAGCCAGGCAGCTGGCTACCCAGATTCGCCACCAGCGTATTACGTAGCTGTTGATCCAGCGGGCTTGCCCACAGGTTATTTGAGGCAATGACATACTGTACATCGCTGGTCTGGTAGACCACACCGTTACCCGCCAGATAATCCGGTACCGCAACCTGTTCAACCCACAGCAGACGGTTTCCCTGGCTGGCCGTGCTTTGCCCCCCGTTCTGCGTAGCAAGAGGCAACTGATAGTAGCTCTTGTTCTCTACACCCGAACTGCACGCCGTCAAAAGCAGAGCGCCAACAATCAATAGCCACTTATTCATTCTTTTGCCCTCTTCGGCTCAGGATCCTTTTTATCTTTCGCTTCAAACACCAGCGCGTTGCTCTTTTCGTTAAGCGTTTTCAGAACGGGCTGCAGTTCACGCAAGACCTGATCAAGACGTTGCATATCTGCCACCATCTTGTTGTATGCCGCCGAACCCGGCTGGAAGCCCTGCATACTGCGGTTAAGTTCACGCAGCGTTTTCTGCATATCCTGCGGCAGCTGCTGCATGGACTGGCTTGCAGTGATCTTGTTGATGTTATCCAGCGTGGTTTGCAGACGGCGCATCGTCGCCTGACTTTCGCTCAGTGAGTTTGTTGCCGCTTCAATCATCGGATTCAATGGCAGATTGTTAATCTTATCCAGTGTTTCCATCAGACGCTGCTGTATCTGCGCCAGACCGCTGCTGACCGTTGGAATGATCTTGTAACCACCAAATTCGCGGATACCCGTCATCGCAGGTGCTTTAGGATAGAAGTCCATATCCACATACAGCGCACCGGTCACCAGGTTGCCAGTCTTCAGCGACCCGCGCAGACCACGTTCCATCAGTTGGGAGATATGCGTACCAATATCCTGATTTTCACCAATCTGATTAACCAGACGCTCAGGCTCAATGCGAATCAGAACCGGAATGCGGTAATCATCATCCAGCATCTGCTGAAGTCCCGGTACGAAGAAGGGGACTTGTCCCACCGTACCCAGACGAATTCCGCGGAACTCAACCGGTGCACCAGGTTGCAGACCACGTACGGAATCTTTGAAGAACATCAGGAAATCAACGTGATCGGTGTATAGCGCATCCTGAATGCTTTTTTGATCGTCAAAGAGTCGGAAGGCCGTATTCTCAGCAACCGGCTGCCCCAGCTCCAGGCCTTCGGGTACGTCAAAACTCACCCCACCACCAAACAGCGTTGTCAGCGACCCCATTTCAACACGCATGCCAGCGGAGGTGAGATCCACTGCGATACCGCTGTCTTTCCAGAAACGAACATTGCTGGTGACCAGCCGATCGTTGGGTGCGTTGATGAACAGCTGATAGCTGATAGCTCTTTTCTGCGGGTCAAAGGTACTTTTCTCAACCGAACCGACGCGATAACCGCGGAACAGCACCGGATCACCCGCCGTTAACTGGCCCGCTTTTTTGCTGTCGAGGATCACGCGGATACCTTTCGCATCAGGCGGTGCAAGTGGTGGAGAATCAAGAAGCTGGTATTTCCCCGGCGCGTTCCCTTTAGAGCCCGGCTGCAGTTCAATATAGGCACCAGACAACAGCGTACCTAAGCCGCTGATCCCTTCTCGCCCGACCTGCGGCTTAACCACCCAGAAAACCGAATCACTGTGCAGGAGTTTTTCCATACCCGCATTCAACCGCGCCTTAATTTCAACATGCGTTAAATCGTCGGTCAGGATTGCGCTTTCAACGACACCCACATCCACACTACGGCTCTTGATGGTCGTTTTACCGCCCTCAATCCCCTCAGCATTGGTGGTAATAAGCGTCACTTCCGGTCCCTGATGGCTGTAATGATAAAACAGGATCCATGCACCGATCAGCGCAGTCACGATGGGGAAAATCCACACCGGTGACCAGTTCTTGACCTTCTGCACTTTCGCCTCTCCACTCTTATTTTCCATGCTCTTACTCTTCCTCATGGCTTGATTCAGGCTCACGATCCCACGATAAACGAGGGTCGAAGGTCATGGCCGCAAACATGGTCATAATCACGACCAGTGCAAACATTGATGCCCCCATCGCCGGATAAATACTCATCAATCCGCCCATCCGCACCAGTGCAGAGAGAACGGCAATAACAAACACGTCAATCATTGACCAGCGTCCGACAAACTCGACCACTTCATAGATCAGGTGCATTCGTTCGCTGTCGCGTTTTCCGTGCCCTTTTGCATCCCAGCAGAGCCACGCAATCGCGATCATTTTCAAGGTTGGCACCATAATACTGGCGATGAAGATAACGCCGGCGACAGGATAAGACCCTTCCCCCCACAGCAATATCACCCCGGCCAGGATCGTCGAGGGCATTTTGTCGCCGAGCAAATCAGTTATCATAATCGGCAAAATATTGGCGGGCAGATAAAGCATAATGGACGTCACCAGCAGCGCCATTGTCCACTGCAGGCTATTTTTACGGCGCACATGACCTTTCGTTTCGCAGCGCGGACACACGTCCAGATCTGCCGGCAGCACAGCGGTGCAGCACGGGCAAGAACGAAGCCCCTGACGGATACCTGGCACACCCACTTTCACCGTCTGCGCCAGCGTGGGAGCTGGTGCAATATCGTCCCACGCCCAGCGCCGGTCAACGCACTGGAAAGCGCGTAACTGCAGTACGCAGTACAGGCACCAGGGAATAAAGCTACTGCCAATCCCAACGTCACCGTAAGCCATCAGCTTCACGAAGCTGACCAGAATACCGGCCAGAAAAATCTCGGCCATCCCCCAGCTTTTTAACTGGAACAGGATCCGTGCAAGTTTAATCTTAAGGGAAGATGGCATCCGGACACGGTTGACCAGAAGCAGGATCACCACCAGACAAAACGCCGGGACAATCTGTACGAAGAGCAGGAAAAAGGTGCCAAGACTGGCGTAATCTTCTGAGAACATCACGCCCGGGATTTCGAGTAAATCCACCTGGCTGGTGATCCCTCCCACCTTCATATAAATGAAGGGGAAGAGATTGGAGAGCAACAGCATAAACAATGCTGCCAGAGCATAAGCAGTGGGACGCTGCCGTGGCACGTCCCACTCGGTTGTCAACGTTGCGCCGCAGCGTGGACACAGTGCTTTATGTCCGTGACCAAGCTCTGGCAACGCCACGAGCATATCGCATTGCGAGCATAATATATGCCTGTCGGCGTGGTGCTGGTCACACATATTTTATCCCTGGTTATGCGCCGTTTTTCAGAGACTCAAGGTACTCCCAGCGCTCAAATGCTTCTTCCAGCGCCTGCTCGGCCTGGGAGAGTTCAGCCAATACTTTCTGAGTATAGTCGTGTGGCTGCGTAAAGAATGACGCATCTGCGACCTGGGTTTGCAACGCTTCAACGGAGGCTTCCAGCTCTTCAAGGCGTTGTGGCAACCCTTCCAGTTCGCGCTGCAGGTTATAGCTCATTTTAGCAGGAGATTTTTTAACAGTTTCTGCTTTTGCGACAGCAGGTTCAGGTACATTTCTGGATTTTGCCTGTTTTTGCGCCAGAGATTGCGACTGCTGCCCTTTTGCATCGTGATAACCGCCTACATACTGTCCAATTCGGCCTTCACCTTCGAAGATCCAGCATTCGGTCACGGTGTTATCAACAAACTGACGATCGTGGCTAACCAGCATCACGGTTCCCTGATAGCCGTCAATCAGTTCTTCCAGTAATTCCAGCGTTTCGACATCCAGGTCGTTCGTCGGTTCATCGAGGATCAACAGGTTGCTTGGCTTCAGGAACAGACGCGCCAACAGAAGACGATTTCGCTCACCGCCGGACAGCGCACGCACAGGTGTCATCGCGCGTTTAGGGTGGAACAGGAAATCCTGCAGGTAACCCAGCACGTGGCGCGGCTTACCGTTAACCATGACCTCTTGCTTACCTTCGGCCAGGTTATCCATCACCGTTCTGTCCGGATCCAGTTCTGCACGGTGCTGGTCGAAATAGGCCACTTCAAGCTTCGTACCGCAGTGAATTCGGCCACTGTCGGCCTGCAGTTGCCCCAGCATCAGCTTCAGAAGCGTGGTTTTACCGCAACCGTTCGGACCGATAAGGGCAATTTTGTCCCCACGCTGTACCTGGGCGGAGAAGTCTTTCACCAGCACCTTGCCGTCAACCTGATAATTGACGTTTTCCATTTCAAAGACAATCTTACCGGAACGGGATGCCTCTTCGACCTGCATTTTGGCACTGCCCATCACTTCGCGACGCTCGCTGCGTTCACGACGCATGGCTTTCAGGGCGCGAACGCGACCTTCGTTACGGGTACGGCGGGCTTTGATACCCTGACGGATCCACACCTCTTCCTGCGCCAGCTTGCGGTCAAACTCCGCATTTTGCAGCTCTTCAACACGCAGGTTTTCTTCTTTTTCCAGCAGGTAGGTGTCGTAATCGCCCGGATAGGTGACCAGCTTGCCGCGATCGAGATCGACAATGCGCGTCGCCATATTGCGAATAAACGAACGGTCGTGCGAGATAAAGATGATGGTGCCGCTGAAGGTTTTCAGGAAGCTTTCCAGCCAGTCAATCGCTTCAATATCCAGGTGGTTCGTGGGTTCGTCCAGCAGCAGCACTTTCGGCCCGCTGACCAACGCACGCCCCAGCGCCGCTTTACGCAACCAGCCGCCTGACAGCGACGACAGCTCCATATCCGCTTCAAGACCAAGCTGTGCCAGTACCTCGTTAATGCGGTTTTCCAGCTGCCACAAGCCGTGGTGATCCAGCATCTCCTGGACTTTCGCCAGTTCGTTGAGGTTCTTGTCGCTTGGATCGGTCATCACCAGATGTGAAATCTCGTGATAACGCTTCAGGTATTCAGCCTGTTCAGAAATACCTTCGGCCACGAAATCGTAAACGCTGCCAGTCACATGACGCGGTGGATCCTGTTGCAGGCGGGAAACAATAAGATCCTGCTCGTAAACAATACGTCCGTCATCCAGACCCTGTTCGCGATTAAGAATTTTCATCAGCGTGGATTTGCCTGCGCCATTACGACCGACCAGACAGACACGCTCGTTATCTTCGATATGCAGTTCCGCATTATCAAGAAGCGGTGAATCGCTGAAAGAGAGCCATGCACCGTGCATACTAATTAAAGACATTTATTTTTCCTTTCAGGCCGCGGTAATCAACCAGCAGTTATGGATCTGACGGTTACGGGCGAAGTCCTGAGACAGCGTTTTTTGGCTGATTTCTTGTGCTTTCAGTCCCAGCGCCGCCAGGCCGTCGTGATCCATACGGAAGCCGCGTTTGTTGTTCGAGAACATAATAGTGCCGCCTTTACGCAGCAGGCGTTTCAGGTCCGTCATCAGGCGCAGGTGATCGCGTTGAACGTCAAAGCTATCTTCCATGCGCTTGGAGTTAGAGAACGTTGGCGGATCGATAAAGATCAGGTCGAACTGTTCATCAGTATCACGCAACCAGCCCAGCACGTCGGCCTGCATCAGACGATGCTGACGGCCAGTCAGGCCATTAAGGCGCAGGTTACGCTCTGCCCACTCCAGATAGGTACGGGACATATCCACCGTGGTGGTGCTGCGTGCGCCGCCCAGTCCTGCATGCACGCTGGCGCTGCCGGTATAAGAGAACAGGTTCAGGAAGTCTTTGCCTTTGCTCATCTGGCCCAACATACGACGGGCGATACGGTGGTCAAGGAACAGGCCGGTATCGAGATAATCGGTCAGGTTCACCCACAGGCGCGCGTTATATTCGCCCACTTCGATGAAATCGCCCTTTTCGCCCATCTTCTGGTACTGGTTTTTCCCTTTCTGACGCTCACGGGTTTTCAGCACCAGTTTGTTCGGCGCGATACCCAGCACTGCGATGGTTGCGGCAATCACGTCCAGCATACGCTGACGCGCTTTTTGCGCATCGATAGTTTTTGGCGGCGCATACTCCTGCACCACAACCCAATCGCCGTAACGATCAACCGCCACGTTGTACTCCGGCAGATCGGCGTCATACAGGCGATAGCATTCAATACCTTCCTGCTTCGCCCATTTTTCAAATTTCTTCAGATTCTTGCGCAGTCGGTTGGCGTAATCTTCCGCCACGCCAGATGGTTTACTGTCTGCCGCTTTTTCTGCCAGATGGTAGTTCTTCTGCACACAGTCCAGCGGGCCGTTTTTCGCTTTAAACTGGCGATCGGCACGCAATTGCAGGCAGCTCAACAGCTCTGGCGAGGCGCTGAACAGGGACAGATTCCAGCCGCCAAAATAGTCTTTCATATTTCGGCCCAGCAGGCTGTGCAGGGCAATCAGCGCCGGTTCGCTATCGAGACGCTCGCCGTACGGCGGGTTGCTGATAACCGTACCGTAAGGCCCTTTTGGCAGCGGATTGGTTAAGTTCGCGACGTCTTTCACTTCAAAGGTAACAAGCTCACCAATCCCGGCACGACGGGCGTTGCTGCGCGCACGTTCAATAACGCGAGGGTCGCTGTCAGAGCCGTAGAAATGGGAGGTGTACTCCGCCAGACCTTTACGCGCGCGGGTCTGTGCTTCGGCTTTGACCTCTTGCCAGATAGCTTCATCGTGCTGTGCCCAGCCACCAAAGCCCCAGTGGCCACGGTGTAACCCCGGCGCACGATCGGTTGCCAGCATCGCCGCTTCAATCAGCAGCGTACCGGAACCACACATCGGGTCGAGCAACGGCGTACCCGGCTGCCAGCCGGAACGCATCACAATGGCGGCGGCCAGGGTTTCTTTGATAGGTGCCATACCGGTGCGATCGCGGTAGCCACGCAGGTGCAAGCCTGCCCCGCTCAGATCCAGGGAAATACTGGCAGTATCACCGTTAAGCCACACGTTAATACGCAGATCCGGGTTTTCGCGATCGACGTTCGGACGTTCCTTATTTTTACGCGTGAAGCAGTCAACGATGGCATCTTTCACGCGCAGCGCACCGTACTGGCTGTTGCGGATCTCATCGTTCACGCCGTTGAAATGCACGGCAAAGGTGGCATTCGGGGTGAAGATCTCTGTCCAGTCGATCATCTGTACGCCGGTGTAGAGGTCAAGATCGCTATAGACCTTGCACTCTTTCATCGGCAGCATGATGCGCGACGCCAGACGGCTCCACATCAGGCTCTGGTAAATAAGCCGCGTGTCGCCCTCAAAATGGACACCACCCTGAACCACCTGGCACTCTTGCGCACCCAGGGTTTCCAGTTCAGTTTTTAACAGCTCTTCCAGCCCACGGGCCGTACTGGCAAACAGAGAATTCATATCGTCACTTTTACTCTAAGAAAATTGTCGCGCATTATAGCTAATATGGCGTGTATGTCATAAAGTTGAAGGCTTATTTTCATTCGAGGGACTGTGCAGTGGCGACGTTATCCAGGCTTTTTATCCATCCAGTGAAATCCATGCGCGGTATCGGCGTATCTCACGCGCTGGCCGACATGAGCGGATTTGCCTTCGATCGTATTTTTATGGTCACCGAGCCTGACGGCACGTTCATTACGGCGCGCCAGTTCCCACAAATGGTGCGTTTTACCCCTTCCCCACTGCATGACGGTTTGCACCTGACCGCGCCGGATGGTGAAAGTGTAGTGATTCGCTTTGCTGATTTTGCACCTGTCGATGCGCCAACGGAAGTGTGGGGTAACCATTTCACCGCGCGTATCGCACCCGATGAGATTAACCGTTGGCTAAGCGGGTTTTTCTCCCGTGAAGTCCAGCTACGCTGGGTGGGTCCGGAGCTGACACGGCGCGTGAAGCGCCACGATGCGGTCCCGCTCTCATTCGCTGATGGCTTCCCTTTCCTGCTGACCAACGAAGCCTCGCTGCGTGATTTGCAAAGCCGCTGCAACGCCAGTGTCCAGATGGAGCAGTTTCGACCAAACCTGGTGGTGACCGGTACGGAAGCCTGGGAGGAAGACACCTGGAAAGTGATCCGCATCGGCAGCGTGATTTTTGACGTCGTGAAGCCCTGCAGTCGCTGCATTTTTACAACGGTAAGCCCGGAGAAAGGCCAAAAGCACCCTTCCGGTGAACCGCTGAAAACCCTGCAGTCATTCCGTACCGCGCAGGATAATGGCGATGTGGATTTCGGCCAGAACCTCATCCCGCGTTCAAGCGGCGTGATCCGCGTGGGTGATGAAGTGGAAATTCTCGCCCGTGGGCCCGCCAGGGTTTACGGCTCAGGCAATGAAGAAGAATCAACCGACGTTGAAAGCGAAGCCGAGTCTGTGGTGGATATTCACTGGCACGGTAATGTCATTCGTGGCAACAATCAGCAAGTGTTACTTGAACAACTGGAGCAAGCGGGGATCCGCGTACCTTACTCCTGTCGGGCAGGTATCTGCGGGTGCTGTCGGATCAAACTGGTCGAGGGCGAGGTCAGTGCGCTGAAAAAATCAGCCATTGGCGATGACGGTACCATTTTATGTTGCAGCTGTATCCCGAGAACGTCGGTGCAGCTGGAAGCTTAAACAGCCTGTTCGAGGCTGAACGAATCCACATGAAGCTGCGGCTTCAGTCTGTCGTTCATCACCTTAATCGCATCACCAAGCTGCATCATTCGCCCGGCAATGGTTACGCCGGGCTGTGCCAGCAAACAGAGGGCGGCATTTTCGCCAGGCTCAACCACCAGCAGGTTAACCTCTTCTGCAGTATCACTCAGGCTCACACTGGCCGCATCGCCTGTTGCTGGCGTCCAGCTCATGCCATGTGCCAGAAAATGCCAGCTTTTCGGCATTTGCGGTTTCAGGAAACGGATCGCTACCAGCGCATTTAATACCAGCTCAGCGCGCTGTTCTTTGGACAGCACCAGATCCCGGCATTTTTCTTCAAACGAGAAATAAAGTGCAGCATCGTCAACGCAAAAGCCTGACGGTGAGAAAGCGTCCGGAGTTAACATTCGGCGTGCAAAACGAGAACGAAACAACATGCCATTGGCTAAATCGAGCATCATTCGATCATGCTCGTCGCAAAAATACCAGCGCCAGTTATCGTCAGGTTTAATTCGCATGTGTCTCTCCCGTCCCCAAACACCCTGTTCTAAAAATGTCCTGATTGTTGCTTCATTTATAGCGTCATTTAATAAAAGACCATAATGTCTAAATAAGCAACAATGACGGAATATAAAACAACCAGGGCTGGAAATAAAGCCCTGGTTGTCTGATTAGGAGAAAAGATTAGATGTAAGTAACGATTTCTTTAATCAGAGGCGGCCCTTTAAAAATAAAGCCGGAATAGATTTGCACCAGTGACGCACCCGCCGCCATCTTCTCACGGGCAGCAATCACGGAGTCGATCCCCCCCACACCAATAATCGGCAGACGACCTTTTAATTCGGCGGACAAGGCACGAATAATTTCTGTGCTTTTTAATTGTACCGGACGACCACTTAACCCACCCGCTTCGTCGCAGTTTTTCATTCCCTGAACGAGAGAACGATCGAGTGTCGTATTGGTCGCAATCACACCGTCGATATTATGGCGGACTAAACTATCAGCAACCTGGATCAATTCTTCAGCAGAAAGATCCGGGGCGATCTTAACCGCGACCGGAACATATTTATGGTGGATCGCCTGCAGCTCATTTTGTTTATTTTTTATGGCGGTCAAGAGATCGTCCAGCGCTTCGCCATATTGCAAAGTGCGCAGGCCCGGAGTATTCGGTGATGAAATATTCACCGCAATATAACCAGCATAGGCATAGACTTTTTCCATACAAATCAGGTAGTCATCTTTACCATGCTCAACCGGCGTGTCTTTATTTTTACCAATATTGATGCCTAATACGCCATCAAAATGGGATCTTTTGACGTTCTCAACCAGGTGATCAACGCCGAGGTTATTAAAGCCCATGCGGTTGATCAGCCCCTCTGCTTCAACCAGACGGAACAGACGCGGCTTGTCATTACCCGGTTGCGGGCGTGGGGTGACAGTACCGATTTCAATGGAGCCGAACCCCATTGCACCCAGAGCATCAATACACTCGCCATTTTTGTCCAGACCAGCCGCCAGACCCAGCGGATTCTTAAAGGTCAGGCCCATGCATTGCACAGGTTTTTCCGGCACGCGTTGACGCACCAGTGCAACCAGTGGTGTACCGGTAATACGGCGTAATTGCTGGAATGTAAATTCATGAGCGCGCTCAGGATCGAGCTGGAAAAGGGCTTTACGAACGAAGGGGTAGTACATGAACTCTCCTGGATTCCCGGTGTGCAAACCGGGAGGGGATTATGTGCGATCCTGCCCGGAAAGGGAATTGACCTGCGGCAAAAAATCAACGGAAAACGCAATCGTTTACCTCTACGTACACTTCTTATGCAATTTTCTGCATTTAAATTTCATATAAATCATTTAGTGGAATAACCACGCAATGTCACACTCCTGAAAATTGTTATCAATGTTAGATAAAAGCAAACAATTAGTTATAAGGAGCAATCATGCGCGTCATTACCCTGGCAGGAAGTCCTCGCTTTCCTTCTCGTTCCAGCGCACTACTGGAATATGCCCGCGAAAAGCTCAATGCCCTGGATGTGGAAGTGTGCCACTGGAACCTGCATAACTTCGAACCCGAAGATCTGCTCTTCGCGCGCTTTGACAGCCCGGCACTCAAAACCCTGACAGAACAGCTCAAAGGCGCTGACGGGTTAATCGTGGCGACGCCCATTTATAAAGCCTCTTTTTCCGGCGCGCTGAAAACCCTGCTCGACCTGCTCCCTGAACGCGCCCTGGACGGTAAGGTGGTTTTGCCGCTGGCAACAGGCGGGACAGTTGCCCATTTGCTGGCGGTGGACTACGCCCTGAAGCCGGTACTGAACGCGTTAAAAGCGCAGGAGATCCTGCACGGTGTCTTCGCTGATGACTCGCAGGTTATCGACTACCAGCACAAACCTCACTTTACGCCGAACCTACAAACCCGCCTCGATGGTGCGCTGGAAACCTTCTGGCATGCCCTGCACCGCCGGGATATCCAGGCACCTGCGTTTGGTCTGCCGCAAGGAGTCGCACATGTTTAACACCCTGACACGTATCGGGCTGGCAGGTCTGATTGCCCTCTCGTCGCTGGCTCATGCAGCACCGGAAAGTCTGCGCATCGGCTACCAGAAAGGCAGCATCAGCATGGTGCTGGCAAAAAATCATCAGCTTCTGGAAAAACGCTTCCCGGGCACAACATTTTCCTGGGTTGAGTTCCCGGCAGGGCCGCAGATGCTCGAAGCGCTTAACGTCGGAAGTATCGACCTCGGCAGCACCGGAGATATTCCGCCGATCTTTGCTCAGGCTGCCGGGGCCGATCTGGTTTACGTGGGTGTTGAGCCTGCAAAACCGAAAGCGGAAGTGATACTGGTTCCTGAAAATAGCGCGATTAAGAACGTTGCGGAACTCAAGGGCCACAAAGTGGCATTCCAGAAAGGTTCCAGCTCGCACAACCTGCTGCTACGCGCCCTGCAGGAAGCCGGGCTGAAGTTCACCGACATTCAGCCCGTCTATCTGACACCTGCCGATGCGCGCGCCGCATTCCAGCAAGGTAACGTAGATGCCTGGGCTATCTGGGATCCGTACTATTCCGCCGCATTACTGCAGGGTGGTGTGCGGGTGTTAAAGGATGGTACCACGCTGAAACAGACCGGCTCGTTCTACCTCGCCGCGCGTCCGTATGCAGAAAAGAATGGTGCTTTTATCCAGGGCGTCCTCGATACCTTTACGCAGGCCGATGCCCTGACGCAAAGCCAGCGGCAGGAGAGTATAACTCTGCTGGCAAAAAGCATGGGATTACCTGAGCCAGTGATCGCCAGCTATCTTGACCACCGCCCCATCACCACTATCCGCCCTGTGGACGCACATGTTGCTGCACTCCAGCAACAAACAGCCGATCTCTTTTATCAAAATCACCTCGTTCCAAAACAGGTGAACATTCGCGAACGTATCTGGCAACCCGCTGGCACTGAAGGAACCCAATTATGAGTCTGAATCTTTTCTGGTTTTTACCCACCCACGGTGATGGACACTATCTTGGCACAGAAGAGGGTTCCCGCCCGGTTGATCACGCTTATCTGCAACAGATTGCCCAGGTAGCGGACAGGATCGGTTTTACCGGTGTGCTGATCCCCACCGGACGCTCCTGCGAGGATGCCTGGCTGGTCGCTGCATCGATGATCCCGGTGACTCAGCGTTTGAAATTCCTGGTCGCGCTGCGTCCTGGCGTGGTCTCCCCTACCGTGGCAGCACGTCAGGCCGCCACGCTCGACCGGCTCTCCAACGGGCGGGCGCTGTTTAACCTGGTCACGGGAAGCGATCCCCAGGAGCTGGCGGGCGACGGTGTGTTCCTCGATCACACGGAACGCTATGAAGCATCCGCCGAGTTCACCCGCGTCTGGCGACGTCTGCTTGAAGGCGAAACCGTCACCTTTGAAGGTAAACATGTGCATGTTCGCGATGCAAAACTCTACTTTCCGCCGGTACAACAGCCGCGCCCGCCGCTCTACTTTGGCGGTTCTTCCGATGTGGCGCAGGATCTGGCCGCTGAGCAGGTTGATCTCTATTTGACCTGGGGCGAACCACCTGAACTGGTTAAAGAAAAAATAGCTCAGGTACGCGCCAAAGCAGCAGCTCATGGTCGCAAGGTGCGTTTTGGTATTCGCCTGCACGTGATTGTGCGTGAAACAAATGCAGAAGCCTGGCTGGCGGCCGACCGGCTTATCTCGCACCTGGATGAGGACACCATTGCCAGGGCGCAGGCCGCCTTCGCCAAAACCGATTCCGTGGGGCAGCACCGGATGGCGTCATTGCATAACGGTAAGCGCGAGGATCTGGAAATCAGCCCCAATCTGTGGGCAGGTGTGGGCCTGGTTCGCGGCGGTGCAGGTACCGCACTGGTGGGCGATGGCCCAACCGTCGCGGCGCGGATTAATGAGTACGCTGAGCTGGGTATCGACAGCTTTATTCTCTCTGGTTACCCGCATCTGGAAGAGGCGTACAACGTGGGCGAGCTGTTGTTCCCGCATCTGGATGTCGCCATCCCGGAAATTCCGCAGCCTCGTTCGCTCCAGCTTCAGGGCGAAGCGGTCGCCAACGAGTTTATTCCGCGAAAAGCAGCACAAAGCTAAGGAGCACCTATGTCTGCCACCGTGCAAAAATGGCTGCTGCGTGCTGCCCCCTGGTTTTTACCCGTCGGTATTGTGGTGCTATGGCAACTGGCCTCCTCAACCGGCTGGCTGTCGAGCCGCATTCTGCCCTCTCCGGAGGGCGTTGTAGAAGCGTTTTGGACGCTGAGCATGAGCGGAGAGCTGTGGCAGCACCTGGCCATCAGCTCCTGGCGTGCCGTGATTGGCTTTTCAATTGGCGGAAGTATCGGCCTGATCCTCGGCCTTATCAGCGGCCTTTCCCGCTGGGGAGAACGGTTACTGGACACCTCCATTCAGATGCTGCGTAACGTGCCACATCTGGCATTGATCCCGCTGGTCATTTTGTGGTTTGGCATTGATGAAAGCGCCAAGATTTTTCTTGTGGCGCTGGGGACGCTATTCCCCATTTATATCAATACCTGGCACGGGATCCGCAGTATCGATCGCGGGCTGGTGGAGATGGCGCGCAGCTACGGTTTATCCGGTTTAGCCCTCTTTATTCATGTGATCCTGCCGGGTGCTCTGCCTTCTGTTATGGTTGGCGTGCGTTTCGCACTCGGCCTGATGTGGCTAACGCTGATCGTGGCTGAAACTATCTCGGCCAACTCCGGTATTGGTTATCTGGCGATGAACGCCCGCGAGTTCCTGCAAACGGACGTGGTGGTGGTCGCCATCATTCTTTATGCCCTGCTCGGCAAACTCGCCGACGTCAGCGCCCAGTGGCTGGAGCGTAGCTGGCTGCGCTGGAACCCGGCTTATACCACTCTGGAGGCCAGAGCATGAATACTGCCCGACTGAATCAGGGGACACCGTTGCTGTTGAATGGCGTCACTAAACGCTACGGTGAAAACACCATTCTTAATGCACTGGATCTGCATATTCCCGCCGGGCAATTTGTGGCCGTTGTCGGTCGTAGCGGCGGCGGAAAAAGCACTTTGCTGCGCCTGCTGGCCGGTCTGGAGACTCCCAACGGCGGGGAGATTCTGGCGGGCACGACGCCGCTGGCCAATATTCAGGACGATACCCGCATGATGTTTCAGGACGCACGCCTGCTGCCGTGGAAAACGGTTATCGACAACGTCGGGCTGGGTCTGAAAGGCAACTGGCGGGAAGAGGCCAGGCAGGCGCTGACCACCGTTGGGCTGGAAAATCGCGCGGGTGAATGGCCCGCAGCATTATCAGGCGGACAAAAACAGCGCGTGGCGCTGGCGCGGGCACTGATTCATCGCCCTGGCCTGCTGCTGCTGGATGAACCGCTTGGTGCACTGGATGCCCTGACGCGTATCGACATGCAGGATTTGATTGTCTCTTTATGGCAGGAGCACGGATTTACGGTATTGCTGGTGACGCATGATGTCAGCGAAGCCGTGGCGATGGCCGACCGCGTACTGCTGATAGAGGAGGGAAAAATTGGGCTGGATCTGACTGTCGATATTCCGCGCCCACGTCGCGTGGGGTCAGCAAGACTGGCAGAGCTGGAAGCGGAAGTGCTGGATAGAGTGATGAAGCGTGGAGAAACTGAGTTACAGCGAGTGAAAGCTAATGCCTGATGCCCTCTCCCCAGCCCTCTCCCACAGGGAGAGGGCTGGTTAACTTTTATATCAGGCCAGTGCCTTGGTGATCTTCTCAAACAGATCGCCAGACAGGTTTTCCAGCCCTTTCAGTTGCTCAAGCGCGGCACGCATTTTCGCCTGACGCTTCGCATCGTAGCGTTTCAGACGGATCAGCGGCTCAATCAGACGAGACGCCACCTGCGGGTTACGGCTGTTCAGCTCGGTCAGCATCTCTACCATGAACTGATAACCGCTGCCATCTTCTGCGTGGAAAGCTGCCGGGTTGCTGCTGGCAAACGCACCAATCAGGGAACGCACGCGGTTCGGGTTGCTCATGGTGAAGGAGCGGTGCTTTAACAGACTGCGTACGGTACTCAGAACATCGGCAGACGGGCTGGTAGACTGCAGAATGAACCACTTGTCCATTACCAGACCATCCTGGTGCCATTTGTCATCGTACTCCTGCATCAGCGCATCACGGCACGGCAACTCAGCGGCAACGCTTGCAGCCAGAGCCGCCAGGGCATCGGTCATGTTATCGGCTTCGTGGTACTGCTTGCTCACCAGCGTGTTTGCCAGTTCCACTTCACCGAAGGCCAGATAGCGCAGGCAGGTGTTGCGCAGGGAACGTTTGCCGATATCAGCATGTTCCACGCGATACTCATCCAGCTTGTTGGCGTTGTAAATCGCCAGGAATTCGTCTGCCAGCTCGGTCGCCAGCGTACGGGTCAACGCTTCACGCACCGCCACGATAGCAATCGGGTCGATAATTTCGAACAGTTCAGCGATTTCGCTCGCAGAAGGCAACGTCAGAATTTCAGCCGCCAGCGCCGGGTCAATCTTCTCATCCAGCAGAATAGCGCAGAACGCGTCAGCAACATGCACAGGCAGAGACAGCGGCTGACCCTGTTGATGGCGGTTCACGTTCAGCTTGATGTAGGTCGCCAGCAGACTTTGTGCCGCATCCCAGCGAGAGAAGTCGTTGCGCGCGTGACGCATCAGGAACGTCAGCTGTTGATCGCTCCACTTGTACTCCAGTTTCACCGGTGCGGAGAATTCGCACAGCAGCGCTGGCACCGGCTGGAAGTAGACGTTATCAAAGATAAAGGTCTGCTCTGCCTGGGTCACGTTCAGTACATGATGTACCGGATGACCGCCCTTCTGCAGGGGGATCACTTTACCTTCGTTATCGTACAGCTCAATGCTGAACGGGATGTGCAGCGGATGTTTCTCTTCCTGCTCAGCCGTTGGCGGCGTGCGCTGGCTGATAGTCAGGGTGTAATGCTCGGTTTCCGGGTTGTAATCATCTTTGACGGTCACAACGGGCGTACCGGCCTGGCTGTACCAGCGGCGGAAGTGAGAGAGATCGACGTTAGACGCGTCTTCCATCGCCTGCACAAAGTCGTCACAGGTGGCTGCGCTGCCGTCGTGACGCTCGAAATAGAGCTGGATCCCTTTCTGGAAATTCTCTTCGCCGAGCAGGGTGTGGATCATGCGGATAATTTCAGATCCTTTTTCATACACCGTCAGGGTGTAGAAGTTGTTCATCTCGATGACTTTATCCGGGCGGATCGGGTGTGCCATTGGGCTGGCATCTTCCGCAAACTGCAGACCACGCATGGTACGGACGTTGTTAATACGGTTCACCGCACGCGACCCCAGATCGGAGCTGAACTCCTGGTCACGGAAGACGGTTAAGCCCTCTTTCAGGCTCAACTGGAACCAGTCGCGGCAGGTCACACGGTTACCGGTCCAGTTATGGAAATACTCATGGCCGATAACACGTTCGATATCGAGATAATCTTTATCGGTTGCGGTATCGGTACGCGCCAGCACATATTTGGAGTTGAAGATGTTAAGCCCTTTGTTCTCCATCGCGCCCATGTTGAAGAAGTCGACGGCGACGATCATATAGATATCGAGATCGTATTCGAGGCCAAAGCGCTCTTCGTCCCACTTCATGGAATTAATCAGCGACGTCATCGCCCACGGCGCACGGTCGAGGTTACCACGGTCAACAAACAACTCCAGCGCCACATCGCGGCCGGAACGGGTCTTGAAGGTATCGCGCAGCACGTCAAAATCACCGGCCACCAGCGCAAACAGGTAACACGGTTTCGGGAACGGATCCTGCCACTGTACCCAGTGACGACCATTTTCCAGCTCGCCTTCACCTACACGGTTACCGTTGGAGAGCAGGAAGGGATAGAGAGTTTTATCAGCGATAATTTTGGTGGTAAAGCGCGCCAGCACATCCGGACGATCCAGATACCAGGTGATGTGGCGGAAACCTTCCGCTTCACACTGAGTACACAGCGCCACACCGGACTGGTAAAGCCCTTCCAGCGCAGTGTTCGCGGCGGGGCTGATTTCATTCACGATGCGCAGCGTAAAGCGTTCCGGCAAGTTGTTAATAACCAGCTGGTTGCCTTCTTCTTTATAGTCAGACCACGCTTCATCATTAATGTGCAGGGAAACCAACGTCAGATCTTCACCATCAAGACGCAGCGGGACGGCCGTCGCGCTGTGGCGCGTCACCTGGCTTACCGCCGTTACAACGGTTTTTGTGGCATCCAGGTCAAAAGTCAGATCGATATCGCTAATCAGGTAATCCGGCGCACGGTAGTCGTGGCGGTATTTGGCTTGTGGCTGTTGTGTCATAGAAAACCTTATGCATCGTTTGTCGAGTAACGATTCAATATATTCCTGTTGTGTAAAACGCGCTATGCAGAATGTTCATCTTTTCAGGTGCAAGCACCTTTTTTCGCTACATTTTTATAACATGGGGGCACAAAATGCCCTCGACCATAAAGGCAGCTTATGTTGTGATCGGGGTTCAATAAATCACTAAACAAGGTATACTCCGGAGTTGTTTATTGTACTAAACGCTCCTGTGAGAGGATGCTACTGCGCACCTATGACTCAATTCGCTTCTCCTGTTCTGCATACGTTGCTGGATACCGACGCGTATAAACTGCATATGCAGCAAGCCGTTTTCCACCATTATTATCATGTCCATGTCGCGGCGGAATTTCGCTGTCGGGGCGACGACTTGCTGGGTATCTACGCAGACTCTATTCGTGAACAGGTCGATGCTATGCAGCACCTGACGCTGCAGGACGACGAATATCAGTGGCTTTCCGGCCTGCCTTTCTTTAAAGCTGACTATCTGAACTGGCTGCGCGATTTTCGCTATAAGCCGGAGCAGGTCATCGTCACCAATGATAACGGTAAGCTGAATATTCGCCTTGAAGGTCCGTGGCGTGAAGTGATCATGTGGGAAGTGCCGCTTCTGGCGGTGATCAGTGAGTTGGCTCACCGCTACCGCTCTCCGGAGATGGGCGTTGAGCAGGCACTCGCCTCGCTGGAGAATAAACTGGTTGAGTTCTCGCAGTTAACCGAAGGGCTGGATATATCCCGGTTCCGGTTGATGGACTTTGGCACGCGCCGCCGCTTCTCGCGCGACGTTCAGCAGGCTATCGTTGAACGTCTGCAGCAAGAGCCCTGGTTCGTTGGCACCAGTAACTACGATCTTGCCCGCCGCCTGAACCTGACGCCAATGGGTACCCAGGCACACGAATGGTTCCAGGCCCATCAGCAAATCAGCCCCGATCTGGCTAACAGCCAGCGTGCTGCATTGGCCGCATGGCTGGAAGAGTACCCGAATCAGCTGGGAATTGCCCTCACCGACTGCATTACGATGGATGCTTTCCTGCGGGACTTTGGCCCTGAGTTTGCTGAGCGTTATCAGGGTCTACGCCATGACTCCGGAGACCCGGTTGAATGGGGTGAAAAAGCGATAGCCCACTACAAGAAACTGGGTATTGACCCGATGAGCAAAGTGCTGGTCTTCTCCGATAATCTCGATTTAGCAAAAGCGGTCGACCTCTATCGTCATTTCGCCTCAAGAGTGAACCTGAGTTTCGGGATTGGTACCCGTTTGACCTGTGACATCCCCCAGGTGAAACCTCTGAACATCGTGATAAAACTGGTGGAATGTAACGGCAAGCCTGTCGCGAAGCTCTCCGACAGCCCGGGTAAAACCATCTGCCACGATAAAGCATTTGTGCGTGCTTTGCGTAAAGCCTTCGACTTACCGCAGATAAAAAAAGCCAGTTAATCCCCCTCGGGAGCCTTGCAGGCTCCCCTTCTCTTATTTATTTCCGATTTCTTCTCTTTTGACTGCGAAATCTGCTTGTCTGATGGCAGATGCCAGGTAACATAGATATCCCCCCATGTAAGGGCGGACAAGTGTTTATTTTTTCCGACTATTAACAGAGAGAATATTATGAGCGTTGTGCCTGTAGCCGACGTACTCCAGGGCCGTGTCGCCGTTGACCAAGAAGTCACCGTGCGCGGATGGGTGCGTACTCGTCGAGATTCTAAAGCTGGCATCTCCTTCCTCGCCGTCTATGACGGTTCCTGCTTTGATCCTGTACAGGCCGTCATTAATAATTCTCTGCCCAATTACAATGATGACGTTCTGCACCTGACAACGGGCTGCTCCGTTATTGTCACCGGGGTTGTTGTTGCCTCTCCTGGTCAGGGTCAGAGTTTCGAAATTCAGGCATCTGCGATTGAAGTGACCGGCTGGGTTGAAGATCCGGACACCTACCCGATGGCGGCAAAACGCCACAGTATCGAGTACCTGCGTGAAGTCGCGCACCTGCGTCCGCGTACTAACCTGATTGGTGCGGTTGCTCGCGTCCGCCATACTCTGGCACAAGCGCTGCACCGCTTCTTCGACGAGCAGGGCTACTTCTGGGTGTCGACCCCACTGATCACCGCCTCCGATACCGAAGGTGCTGGCGAAATGTTCCGCGTTTCTACGCTGGATATGGAAAACCTGCCGCGGACACCGGAAGGGAAAGTGGACTATGACAAAGATTTCTTTGGTAAAGAGTCCTTCCTGACGGTCTCCGGCCAGCTCAACGGCGAAACCTATGCCTGTGCGCTGTCGAAGATCTACACCTTCGGCCCAACGTTCCGTGCGGAAAACTCTAACACCAGCCGTCACCTGGCGGAATTCTGGATGCTGGAGCCAGAAGTGGCATTCGCCAACCTGGACGACGTGGCAGGTCTGGCAGAAGCGATGCTGAAATATGTCTTCAAAGCGGTGCTTGAAGAACGCGCTGATGACATGAAATTCTTCGCTGAGCGCGTAGACAGCGATGCGGTTGCTCGTCTGGAACGTTTCGTCTCTGCCGACTTCGCGCAGGTTGATTACACCGACGCGGTGGCAATCCTTGAAAAATGCGGTGAGAAATTTGATAACCCGGTTTACTGGGGTGTTGACCTGGCTTCCGAGCATGAACGCTATCTCGCAGAGAAGCACTTCAAAGCGCCGGTTGTCGTGAAAAACTACCCGAAAGACATCAAAGCCTTCTATATGCGCCTTAACGAAGACGGTAAAACCGTTGCCGCGATGGACGTACTGGCTCCGGGCATTGGTGAAATCATCGGTGGTTCACAGCGTGAAGAGCGTCTGGATGTGCTGGATGCACGTATGGCGGAAATGGGTCTTAATAAAGAAGACTACTGGTGGTACCGCGATCTGCGCCGCTACGGCACCGTTCCACACTCTGGTTTCGGTCTGGGCTTCGAACGTCTGATTGCCTATGTGACTGGTGTTCAGAACGTCCGTGACGTTATTCCGTTCCCACGTACGCCACGCAGCGCGACCTTCTAATCCCCGCGCAATTTAAAATGGCCAGTTTCTACTGGCCATTATTTTATTCTGCATTGTCAATTTTCGTCAGCTCAAAGTCAGCATCTTTAAACCACAACCCCGTCATAACCACTACCTGTTACGTTTTGTTTCCGTGAAATATCTGTGAACAAAAAATAAACCACACTCTTATTGCAGTTAATCCATCTCTGATTCTTTAGCACAAAATTCAACCAAATTCATAGCCATCCAGAAGGCTGAATAAGATCATAAGAAAAAATGAGTCGTTTAGCCTCTGTTTATAGGAATTGCCTTTAGCTAAATTAAATATAAGCAATTCATATAGATAGCAATAAACACGTCGTTTAATTAGCCAACTAGTTCTGAAATTTGAGATGGTTCACAAAGTTCCATAAAATACACATTTAGTTACACATAATTTCTTTTTGTTACCCAATCTTGAGGATTGTAGCATTTTCAGGCTAGCGAAACGGTTCTATGAATGGAAAGATGCCTGTCAGATACATAAAGACACCAAACTCTCATCAATAGTTCCGGAAATATTTATTGACAGAATTTATTGACGGCAGTGGCGAGTGTCATAAAAAAACCAATGAGGGTAATAAATAATGATGAAGCGCAATATCCTGGCAGTGGTTATCCCTGCCCTGCTGGTAGCCGGTGCAGCTAACGCTGCAGAAATCTATAACAAAAACGGCAACAAACTGGACTTCTACGGTAAAGTTAACGCCGAGCACGATTTCGTGACCTCTGGTGACAACACCAACAACAACGACGCAACTTATGCGCAGCTTGGTTTCAAAGGCGAAACTCAGATCAACGACCAGTTGACCGGTTATGGCCAGTGGGAATACCGCTTCATGGCGAACCAGGCTGAAGGTACTGCTCAGTCAAACAAAAACCGTCTGGCCTTCGCAGGTCTGAAAGCGGGTGACGCTGGCAGCATCGACTACGGTCGTAACTACGGTATCGTATACGACGTAGAATCTTACACCGATATGGCTCCGTCCTTCTCCGGTATGACCTGGGGCGGTAACTATGTTGATAACTTCATGACCAGCCGTAGCACCGGCCTGCTGACCTACCGTAACAGCGATTTCTTCGGTCTGGTTGACGGTCTGAGCATGGGTATTCAGTACCAGGGTAAAAACGACCGTACTGACGTTAAAACCGCGAACGGTGACGGCGTAGGTTACTCTCTGGGTTACAACTTCGGCGAAGGCTTCGGTGCAATCGCATCTTACAGCAACGCTAACCGTACTCTGAAACAAAAAGCTGACGGTGAAGGCGACAAAGCTGAAGCATGGGGTCTGGGTCTGAAATATGACGCCAACAACATCTACCTGGCAACCACCTATGCTGAAACCCGCAACACCACCCGTACCGGTACTGACGGTGACGCTGGCTTCGCGAACAAAACTCAGAACTTCGAAATCGTTGCTCAGTACCAGTTCGACTTCGGTCTGCGTCCTGCAATCTCCTACGTTCAGACCAAAGGTAAAGACCTGGCTGGCGTGACCAACTCTAAAGGTACCTTCAAAGGTGGTGATGCAGATCTGGCTAAATTCGTCCAGGTTGGCGCAACTTACTACTTCAACAAAAACTTCAACGTGTGGGCTGACTACTACATCAACCTGCTGGACAAAGACACTGCATATGCTGAAACCGTTGGCGGCCTGAACGGCAACGACGACATGGCAGCTGTTGGTGTGACTTACCAGTTCTAATCAGTACACCACTTTGTTATATGCTTAATGAACAGGGCTTCGGCCCTGTTTTTTTTATGCCTGATAGTAAAAAATGGCGACTTTTGAAAAGCCGCACGCTTTTCGTCGCAAACGGTTGGCATTTTGTAAATCTACCGTTAACCTGATAGCGGATTTCACTTCTGTCATCACAATGGAACTTCGTCATGTTTGAGAACATTACCGCCGCTCCTGCCGACCCTATTCTGGGCCTGGCCGATCTGTTTCGTGCCGACGACCGCCCTGGCAAAATCAACCTGGGTATTGGTGTATATAAAGATGAAACCGGCAAAACTCCGGTACTGACCAGCGTTAAAAAAGCTGAGCAGTATTTGCTGGAAAATGAAACCACCAAAAACTACCTCGGTATTGATGGTATCCCTGAATTTGGTCGTTGCACTCAGGAACTGCTGTTCGGTAAAGGCAGCGCAATTGTGAGCAGCAAACGCGCTCGCACAGCACAAACCCCTGGCGGTACCGGTGCACTGCGCGTTGCGGCGGATTTCCTTGCGAAAAACACCGCTGTTAAGCGTGTGTGGGTAAGCAACCCGAGCTGGCCGAACCACAAGAGCGTCTTTAACTCTGCAGGTCTGGAAGTGCGCGAATATGCCTATTACGATGCGGCAAACCACGCTCTGGACTTCGATGGCCTGCTGGCAAGCCTGAGCGAAGCCCAGGCGGGTGACGTGGTACTGTTCCACGGTTGCTGCCATAACCCAACCGGTATCGATCCGACGCTGGCGCAATGGACTCAACTGGCTAAACTGTCCGTTGAAAAAGGCTGGCTGCCACTGTTCGACTTCGCATACCAGGGCTTTGCTCGTGGTCTGGAAGAAGATGCAGAAGGTCTGCGCGCGTTCGCGGCCGTGCATCAGGAGCTGATTGTTGCGAGCTCTTATTCCAAGAACTTTGGCCTGTATAATGAGCGCGTAGGTGCCTGTACGCTGGTCGCCGCTGACGAGCAGACCGTTGACCGTGCGTTCAGCCAGATGAAGTCTGTGATCCGCGCCAACTACTCTAACCCACCGGCACACGGTGCATCTGTCGTTGCGACGATCCTGAGCAATGACGCGCTGCGCGCTATCTGGGAACAAGAGCTGAACGATATGCGTCAACGCATTCAGCGTATGCGCTTGTTGTTCGTGAACACCCTGGCAGAGAAAGGGGCTGACCGTGACTTCAGCTTCATCATCAAACAGAACGGCATGTTCTCTTTCAGCGGCCTGACAAAAGAACAGGTTCTGCGTCTGCGTGAAGAGTTTGGTGTGTATGCTGTGGCCTCTGGTCGTGTGAACGTTGCAGGCATGACGCCGGACAACATGGCCCCCCTGTGCGAAGCGATTGTCGCAGTGCTGTAATTTGCACCCACAAAAAAGCCTGCATCATGCAGGCTTTTTTTATCTCATTCAGATTTACCAGACAGGCATTTCATCCTGAAGGAACGGGTTATGTAATCGTTCATAACCCAGCGTCGACATCGGGCCATGCCCAGAGATAAACGTCACGTCGTCACCCAGCGGCAATAACTTCTGTTTAATCGACTGAATCAACTGCCCGTGATCGCCGCGCGGGAAATCACTGCGTCCTACCCCACCTTTGAAAATCACATCGCCGGAAATCAGCAGACGAGACTGGTCATCAAAGAAGACGATATGGCCTGGCGTGTGTCCAGGACAATGCAACACCTGTAAAGTCACATTCCCTACGTTAATGCGATCTCCTTCGTTCAGCCAACGATCGGGCGTCAACGGCAGACACTCATCAAGACCAAACATGCGGCTTTGGGCGGGTAAACCCTGCAGCCAGAACTCATCTTCTTTTTCCGGGCCAATCACCGGCACACCATAGTGCTGCGCCAGCTCTGCCGCTGCGCCAACGTGGTCGAGATGACCATGCGTCAGCAAAATCTGCATCAGCGTTACACCACTGGCGGCGACTTCCTGCTTGATTTTCTCAGCGTCACCGCCGGGATCGACAAGCGCGGCCAGTTTGGTTTGCTCGCACCAGATTAATGAACAATTCTGGGAGAACGCGGTAACCGGAATAATACGATAGTTCATACTGCTCCTGTGTTTCGTTATTACCAGTGCCGAACTGGACCGGTATCAATATGCACAAAGTTGCTGCTAGGGTAATATCCTACACCACCTGCGCGCATAGATAACGCAGCTTTGCGAATATTGGCTAACGAGACGCCTTCAATATGGAAGTCCATTGCCTGTCCCTTCGTGTGATAGCTTTTTTTCGCTACCCCGCGACTGTGGGCGCGCAGTTCGTTATTGGTATCAATGGAACGATAGCCAGAAACGAGCTGTACCGGCTTGCTGGTACCCAGCAGGCCCTGAAGGCGGAACAACTGATCAAATAATCCTGGGTCGATGGCTTTTATTTTATTCGCGCGGAAATCACGGAAAAAATGGTTTAGTCTTGCTAATTCATCCTGAATATAGCCTCTGCCATCGAAGAACTCCGCTTTTAGCGACTCACCGGTATGAAGATTGTTGAGCGTTAAAATACGCGGACGAGGTGTCGAGAGGGTGGCAAATGCTGGCGTCGGCAAGATGGCCGCTGCGCCAAGCGCAACACCACCTAACGCCAGCAGTTTGCGGCGATTAGCGTCAAATTTGTCCATGATAATCAGGTCTACAGGTCAATGTTTATCGTATATATGCTTAGCGCACGAAGGGCACCTTAACTGGCAAAAGCCACTACGTCAAGGCACCCAACCCCAGCAAATACGCGGCCTCCAGCCATATTGCCGCGTATTCGCCATAACTTACGACACCCCATTTTCCCGAACTACTTCATTTACCTGATTAATTGTTCAGCTTTTGACAAAATTTGTGCGCCCGATCGCGCAGTGAGATCATAATTGTAAATATCTGTACGATACTGGGTACGTCCATCTTCGCCAACAAATGCCGTCAGGTAGTAAAGATTGACGGGAATGTTGTGTCGAATATTGACGTAACGTGTATCTCCTTGTTTCAAGGCATCGGAGATACGCGTATCGTTCCAGCCCGCATCCTGCAACAGCATATTCGCCAGTTCCGACGCTTTATTCACGCGCACGCAACCGGAGCTAAGTGCTCGCGTATCTTTCTGGAACAAATTGTGGTTCGGCGTATCATGCAGATAAATCGCTTCTGAGCTCGGCATGTTGAATTTATAGCGTCCCAGCGAATTGCGCGCGCCTGGAGCCTGCTGGAAACGGAACGGTAGATTAGATGCCGTAATGGTCGACCAGTCTACCATCGAAGGATCAATCGCCTCTTTGCTGTTCCAGCCTCGCATCACCGTGTACCCATGACGTTCCAGATACCCCGGGTCGTTCCAGACCTTAGGCAGAATGTCTTTACGCGCCAGCGTTGGTGGCACGTTCCACGGAGGGTTAACCACCACGTTATTCAGCGCGCTGCTCATCAACGGCGTTTTGCGGTCAGGACGCCCGACAATCACCCGCGAGGCCAGCACTTCGCTACCGTTCTGGTAATAAACCAGGGAGTAAGCGGGAATATTGACCATGATGCCTGTAGATAACGTACCCGGCAGCAAACGCAAACGCTGGATATTCAGCGCCAGCACCCCGGCTCGCTGTGCAGGAGAGACATTCAGCCAGTCACGCGTTGACTGACCGATCACACCGTCATCCCCTAATCCCTGAGCGGCCTGGAACTGCTTAACCGCCGCCACCAGTTCGCGGTCGTAAGCCGCCGGTTTATCGCTAAGCGCTACCGTTTTCGTCTCTTTCACCGCTGCGGAGGGGCTGACAACAACGCCTTGCGGGTCATCGCCAGGCAGCGCAATTTTTGGCCCGCCGTTCAGAATACCTGAACGGCGAAGGATCTCACGCAGTGCCGGAACATCGCTGCTCCACTGCCCCGGACGAAGCGATCCCGTTCCCCGTAACTGCGGCCACGGCCGGGAATCAGCCACCAGCGCAAGTAACGATTGATGCATCGTTGCATATTGTGGATGTGCCGGGGCAAGGCTGGCGATAAAACGCGGCAGCTCGCCATTGTCCAGCGCCAGTTGCCACTGGTTAATGACCGACAGCGCAGGCGTCGCCAGTTTGTACGGTTTGTCACTGTATAACCAGCGGTTGCCATTCACCGGGATCCCCGCCACAAACTGGAGGTAGCCCATCATGGCATCGGAGAGCACAACATCCCGCGCCAGGCCCGTCACGGCAGGGTCGGTCAGGCGTTCAACCCAGGTGGTAAACTGTGGCTGAAAACCGGCAATCGCCACTTCTGCCAGCTGTTGCTGGAAGGCTCGTACCGCCTCGCGATTTTCCCACATCGGTTTCATATCGCGCGCGGCATAAAGCAGCGTGAGCTGGTTAATATAAGCAGGCGTGTAGCCGGATGGCAGCCCGGACTGGAGCTGCTGACGAAGAGATTCTGTGTCGATACCTTCAGGTAGCGGCTTAATACCGGCCATAATGGCCGTCGCGGGCGACTGATCCAGCGGCTGCGACAACGACGTTGGCTGTGCGCCTATCGTCGCAGAACTGTCAGTCGGTACCATTTCAGGCTCGTCGGCCTGTGCGGTGAACAGTGGAGCAAACGTCACTGCCAGGCACAAACTCAGCGCTGACAACTGACGACCACGAATTTTCTTTAGCAACATCCCTTGCCCCCTGTTTTCTCACGACATGCCCATCACATTGGGGCTTTTCTTCATTATAGGTAGGCCAAAAACGGGTTGCCTTACCTTATGTAAAGAAGTTTAAAGATAACGTAGCCGTAAGCACAAGTTAAGTGTACAAAAAAAAGCGGCGCTTATGCGCCGCTCATTGTAACAAAACGCCTCAGGAAGCGTCCGCCGTTCCCGGCAACGACTCCGGTGGTTGCGGTGCAAAACCACGCAACCCGACAACGTGTACATGTTCACTGTTCTGGAACACTTTACGCACCAGCTTATAGGTAGTGCCTTTTTCCGGGCTGATATTTTCTGGCGCAGCAATGATGAGCTGCATATCCAGACGATCGCACAGCTCAAACAGCGTCGCGATGGAGCGGGCGTCAAGACGCGCGGCTTCGTCAAGGAACAGCAGACGGCATGGGGAGATATCTTTACCACGCAGACGACGCGCTTCATCTTCCCAGCTCTGTACCACCATCACCAGAATCGACATACCTGTGCCGATAGCTTCACCGGTAGACAGCGCACCGGACTCCGCACGCAGCCAACCGTCAGAACCACGGTTAACCTCAACTTCCATTTCCAGATAGTTGCGGTAATCCAGCAGCTCTTCGCCGATGGTTTGCGGCGTACGTTGCCCCATATCAATCTGCGGATTCAGGCGTTGATACAGTTTCGCCAGCGCCTCGGAGAAGGTCAGACGGTTGCTGTTGAACAGATCCTGATGCTGTTCATGCTGCTCAGACAACACATCCAGCAGCGTTGCATGCGCTTCGCGTACGTTCACGTTCAGACGCACGCTGTTTACCTGGCCAAACGACACGCTCTGCAGTCCCTGGTTCAGCTGGCGGATACGGTTCTGCTCGCGCTGAATGGTTTTGCGAATGATGTTCGCCACGCTGCGGGAGCTGATAGCCAGTTTCTGCTCGCGGGAGGTCAGCTCTTCCGTCAGGCGGCCCAGTTCGATTTCCATCTGTTCAATGGCTTCAACCGGATCGTCGGTACGGATGATGTCCTGACGAATACGTTCACGCAGATGCTGATAAACGGCAACGAAGAACTGAATTTTACGCTCAGGACGTTTCGGATCTTCTGACATGCGCAACACGTCACGCAGGTGTTCGTTATCCGCCACCGCCAGACGCAGCGCACCCAATGCCTTATCCGACATGGAGCGCAGTTCATCCGCAGAGAGATAAGCCAGCTCGCGACGGTGCAGACGACGTTCAACGTTATTGTCTTTCACCATGCGCATCACGGCGCACCAGCCCGCCTTCGCGGACACGACCTGCTCGCGCATTTCGTGATAATCGCGCTCCAGCTTGCGCAGGCGACGGGTCAGGTTATCCATTTCCGCTTCACAGAAGGTCAGCGCTTTTTCCAGCTGGTTGCGGCGCGCACGGTTATTGCTGAGCTGGCTGTGCAGTTCATCACGACGAATACGCGCTCGCTCTTCTGCACCGCTGTCGGCACGCACGCCGATATCCTGCAGCTCTTTTTGCAGATCGTTTAACAGCTCTTTCTTGGTGTCATAAGAACTTTTCAGTGAGGCCAGAACCTGGTTGTACTGACTCAACTGAGCCGCGTGGCTACGCATCGCTTCACGGGCACGGGTACGTTCCGCCTCTGCCTGCTCAAGGCGCTGGCGCAGCTTTTCATTCAGATCGCTGTTGCCGCTCAGCATTTCCGCCGAATCGGAGTAACCGAAGTGAGCACGACGCTGCACGACTTCCGTCAGGGCAAACGCCTGCTGACGCGCTTCGCGCTGCACCTGCTGAGACCAGGCATAATCTTCTTTTAACTGTTCAAACTGCTCCGGATCGCTCTGAAGAACGGAGACAACCGGCTCCAGTTTCGCCAGTTGATTGCCGTGTTGCTGCACGAAACGTGCCGCTTCCTGGGCTTCGTCCAGGCGTTCCTGGATTTCATCCACGCGATCGGCCAGCGTTTCGTCCGCCAGCAGGTTCAGACGCGGCAGAATGCGGTTAAGAGCGGCTACGCCCTCTTTCGCCTGTTCGAACTGAACACGGCTCTGTTGGTTGTCATTTTCATGGTTGGCAATCGCACGCTCCAGCTCACCCCGGCGGGTGTTGAGCTTGCGAATTTCCGCTTCAGGATCAGCGTCAAAGGCCACGGCCAGATGGCTGCCAATAAAGCGGCTGAAGGCCTGGTGCAGACGCTGGGTTTTCTGCACGTCAAACGACAGCGTCGCAAAACGTTCAGACAGCGTTTCACGCTCGGCATGCAGGCTTTCAATGCGGCTTTCACGCGCAGCGCGGCCAAACAGGGGAAGTTCAGGGAAGCGTGAGTAACGCCACTGACGGTCAGCGATTTTCACCACGACCGCTTTTTCCAGCTCGTCAACGCTAAAGACGCTGTCATCGAATGACTGCGGATCTCCTTCGATCAGATAGAGATCTTCCGGGCAATCTTCCAGCCCGGCAAGCTGCTCAGAAATCAGCGACAGATCAGGAACCACAATCGCATTACGCGACGGGCCATACAGCGCAGAGAAGTACGGCGCATCATCCAGACCCACGTCGTCATAAATTTCGGACAGCAGTACGCCGCCAAAACGTTCCGCCAGGGTATTCAGGCGTGCATCTTCTGCGCCACCCGGCTGGCTTAAGCGTTCAATCTCTTCGTCGACGTCACGTTTACGTGCGCCGACTTCGTCACGCTCAACAATCGCTTCACGCTCTCGCTCCAGCAACTGCTGCAGATATTCGGTCACTTCCTGGCTGGATGCAAACTCAGCACCGCACTGCTCGCTGAGCTGGTTCAGGCTACTTTGGGCGGCAAGCCAGACTGGCGCACGCTGCAACAGCGTTTGCGAGCGGGACTGCAGCTGCTCCATCTCCTGGCGCAACGTCATTCGCTGTTCGCTGGCGCTGGAGACGGTGTCAGAAAGTGCTGCAATGCGCGCTTCCAGCTCCTGATGCAGCGCCTCGAGATCGTCGATGTTGTAATGTTTACCCTGGCGCTTGCAGAATTCCGCCAGCAGACGCTCGGCTTCCTGCTGCTCGCGCAGGCGCTGTTCCAGCTCGTTCAGACGCATACGCAGCGGCTGAACCTGCTCGGCCAGATGGCGCTGGTTAACACCGTCGCGCAGCAGTTCACGGGCAACGTCCCACGCTTCGTTACGCGCCAGCGGGCCGTTAATCGATGCCACCAGTTGGTAAGCTTGCTCAAACTGACTGTGCGCCGTTTGTGCCACGCTCATTTTCTGATCGAGCGACAACAGTTTCTCGGTGGCTTCCTGTTCTTTCGCCTGGAAGGTATCCAGCCATTCGTCGGCGCTGTCCGGCGTTAAATCCGGCAGATGGCACAGCTCTTTCGCACGCTGCAGTGCCTGCAATGCCTGGGTGTACTGAATCGCACGGGTCTGCTGCACGTCCAGCGCCTGCTGGTAATCGGCAAGCTGGCTTTTCAGCTCATCCACTTCCAGCTCAGCGGCTTCGGCGCGGGCTTCGTTCTCTTCCTGCATATCGGCGGCTTCGGCCACCACTTCATTTTGCTCTTCGAGACGAATTTGCAGCTCATCGAGATCTGCTTCGTAGCGCTCGATTTTTTCCTGCTGGCGCAGTGCGGTTTGCACCAGGTTCAGATGATCGCTGGCGGCCTGGTAATCCGCTTCCAGATCGCCCTCGGCACCGTTGTGCTCACCCAGCTCACGCGCCATTTCGACATGCTTATACTGCTCGGCCACCAGCTGTTTGCGCGAGGTAAACAGTTCACGGCGGTACTCTAAGGCCTTATCGAGATGAACCCGGCGCTCATTGGCGTGACGCATATAGTCCGCCGCCACATAGTTGGTGGCTTCGCTGATCAGGTGTTTAAACAGGTCGCGGTCGGACTGGGTAACGCGGATGGCTTCCAGCGTCATGCGGTTTTCACGCAGCGCGGCTTCCATGTCCTGGAACGCCTTACGCACGCCGCTGTTTTCCGGCAACAGGTAGTCACGCAGGGAACGGGTAATGGCGCTGGAGATACCGCCATACAGGGAGGCTTCAATCAGACGGTAGTATTTACTACGGTCAGAGGCGGTACGCAGACGACGAGCCACAATCCCCAGATCGAACATCAGGGAGTGATAGTCGGTGATCGAGTTAAACTGCTTAAACTGTACACCTTCAATGGTTTCGAGCTTGTCTTTCAGCTCCTGCAGCGTCAGCACGCGCGCCTGACGTTCGTTCAGGGTTTCAGTCAGCAGTGCCGTTGGCTGCATGGACGTTGGCAGCCCCTGGATCGCGAACGGTTTGATATCCACTTTACGGTCGCGACCTGCAACCTGTTGCAGACGCACGCCCACGACCACGCGCTGATGACGGGAGTTGATCACGTCCAGCACCGAATAACAGACTCCCGCTTTCAGCTTACCGTGCAGGCCTTTATCGCGGGAGCCGCTTGTCGCCCCCGCTTCGGTGGTGTTACGGAAGTGCAGCAGCGTCAGATCGGGGATCAGCGCCGTAACAAATGCCGCCATTGTGGTGGATTTACCCGCACCGTTACCGCCGGAGAGCGTCGTCACCAGCTCATCCAGATCGAAGGTTCGGGCAAAGAAGCCGTTCCAGTTAATCAGCGTTAGTGAGCGAAATTTACCGCGTTCAATCATTACTCTTCCTCCCCGCTATCCGGCTGATTGTCTTCATGCTCATCATTGAGCTGCAAATGGTTTTCCACCGGCATCGCTTCCCCGTCGCGGATCATGCGCAGCTGCGCTTCACGCGCGTCGTCGCCCGCACGGACATCGGCACCGAAGCGGAAGACAGATTCCGTAATACGAAATTTGCTGCTGTCGTGACCCATAAACCAGACCATACCCAGACGGCGCAGACGGTTCAGAGAAGAGCGAACTTTTTCCTGTAGCTTCTGACGGTCAAGATCCGAGCCCGTTGAACGGTTGTTCACCAGCTTGAGCAACTTGTTCTCATCAGCCAGTGTTAACAGCTCATCGTAAAGCTCCTGCTGGGTGAAAATACCTTCATTCGCCAGACGCTCCGGGCTGAGATAGAGGTAGCACAAGATTTTGCCAACCATCATATCCAGTTCGGAGAGCACAGAACGCGGGATAAGCGTCGTGGAGCGTGGGCGCAGGTAGAAAAACCCTTCCGGCGCGCGGATAAGCTCAACGTTATAGCGTGCGTAAAACTCTTCCAGGTACTCCTGGAAGTCCATCAAAAAGGCGTGATTATCCAGCTCGTCAAGGCCAATGTGACGACCGGCACGCAGCTGGCTGTCCAGCGCCGGAAATAACGGATTCGCCAGCGCCTGTGCCAGCTTAAGTGGCATCACTTGTTCAATATTTGTCAATGACATGCGCCTGTACCTTGGCTCCGTAATCGTTAATCGGCTGCCACTTCGGCGGCAGTCCGGTGAAATCTTCTTGTGCAACCCCCAGGCGTACCGCCTGATCTACAACAATGCGGGCAATGTCGAAGTGGCGCGCACGAGGATATTGCGCCAGATAGTCGCGCACCACGAGCCCAAGATCCAGAGGCACTTGTCTGGTTTTATAGACAGCGAGCTGTTCTTCGATCATGGCCGCAAGTTGCTCGCGAATTTCGTTAAATTCTTCGAATTCCAGATCCGGTGGCAGTTCACCGGTAACCTCTTCATCGCGCAGCGCCATCTCTTCGTCACGCATATCGAGCAGACGATCGGCATTGGCGTAGGTGAGCGCCCACGGTGCATCGAAATAGCTTTGTACCGACTGACGCAGACGCTGAGCAAAGACGCGGTTTTTATCCATATCAATCGCGGTACGGATAAATTTGTGCACGTGGCGGTCATAGCCGATCCACANGTCGATCGACTGCTGACCCCAGCTAATAATGCGATCGAGTTTGCTCTGCAAATCGAAGACCAGACGGTCGATAAAATGCAGGTCATCGTGCGCCAGAGTCGCATCCTGAATGCGCAGCAGGTTAGCCTGAAGCTTATCTCCCGCCGCCTCCAGCGTATCCTGCAGTTCTCGCAGCGTGCCGGAGGTTTCTGACAGTAACAGTTCACAGCTGGAAATGGCCGCACGCCAGTCTTTATTCAGCAGCTGCGCGATATCGTCTTTCACCTGTTGTTGCTGTTCGTCCATCAGACGCTGGGTCAGATCGATGCTGTCGAAGATCTCCGCCACCGAGTATTTCAGCGGCGCATAAACATTGCGGTGCCAGTGGAATTCATCACCGTTTTCATCCGCTGCATCGGCGGCACGCTTAAGTTCGCCCGCAACAATAGAGAGCTGCATGGACAGGCGCAGCGTGGAAAACTCGCGCTGGCGGATGTAGTAATCGGTAATGCCGATACCCAGTGGCGTCAGACGATAGATGGCGTTTCCTTCCGCCTGCTCGCTGGTAAAGCGGTTCAGCAGACGTTGACGCACCATATCGTTGATTGCGTTGTTGGCACGCACGCTAATGGTTTCGCTGGTTTGCTCAAACGCATCACTGACATGGCGGAACGCGTCCACCAGTTCACCCTCGCTCATTTCGCCATCCAGCCGTTCGCCGTTCAGCGTGGCAACCGCCAGCAGGAAAGAGAGTCTGTCTACCGGCAGCGAGATGGAGAAATCGTTTTTCCTGGCCCAGGCAACCAGTTCGGGGACTGTCTGGGAAAATTCACTCATAGGTTATCCTTGCATCTGCGGCTTGTGCGCGGTGACGTGAATATAGCGGCCAAGGCTGACAAAAGGCTCCTGACGGCAATACCGCGTTTCTAATTCTGTTAAGGTGTCAAAACAGTCACGCTGTTTGTGTTTTTCACGCAGATAATCATGAAACACCCTGACGCCCGTCTTCCCGGTTACCTGCCAGCCAATCTCTTCCAGCCAGCCATAGACCTGCTGGGGATCGCGCGGGTAGTCCGGGGAAAGCGTGCGCTTTTTCTTTTTTGGCATCCCGACCTGAACATAATCGAAGTTACCCGCGACCATGTTGTGCATCAGGAAGCCGTTAGCATTGTAGAACATCAGCGACAACGTGCCGCCCGGGCGCAACATCGACCAGAGCGTCTGTAACACGCTTTGTGGATCGGCAACCCATTCCAGCACAGCATGAAACAATATCAGATCAACCTGGGTTTCCAAATGCTGTGCAATGTCCTGAGCGGCGCATTGTATAAAATGCATGTTGTCGCTCACACCTTTCTCTGCCGCCGCACGCGTCGCCCGCGCGACCATCTCGGCAGAAAGATCGCAAAGCGTGACGTGATGACCGCGCTGCGCCATTTTTATGGCCGTCTGCCCTTCACCGCCTCCGGCGTCCAGCACACGCAACGTTTGACCACCGAATGTAGCCAGGATGTTGTCCAGATCCTGCCAGAGGATCGTCTGACGTAGCTGCCCTTTCGTGGTGCCATAAATGTTGCGCGAAAATTTTTCCGCGATGTCATCAAAATTGCGATCCCGCATTGGGAGAGTTCCACTCGCTAACTGCAAAACCGCTATTTTGTCACACCCGAGCGGAGAATGAACCTCTCTGGTGTAATATCACTGACAATCGCCTGCTATATGGTTAAAAAAGGAACCAAAAAGGATGCTTTTTACCCTGAAGAAATACATTGGAGGGATGATGCTCCCCCTTCCACTGCTCCTGCTCCTCATCGCGCTGGGGCTGGGGCTGGTGTGGTTCAGTCGCTTTCAGAAAAGTGGCAAAATACTCATTACGCTGGGCTGGCTGGCGCTGTTGTTGCTGAGCCTGCAACCGGTCGCGGATGGCTTATTACGCCCGGTCGAAAATAAGTACCCGACATGGCAGGGAAATCAGAAAGTGGAGTACATTGTGGTGCTGGGCGGCGGGTACACCTGGGATCCGAACTGGGCACCCAGCTCAAACCTGATCGGCAATAGCCTGCCCCGGCTGAACGAAGGCATTCGCCTGTGGCTGGCCAATCCAGGATCAAAAATGATCTTCACCGGCGCGGCAGCAAAAACGAACCCCGTCAGTACGGCTGAAGCGGGTGCAAGAGTGGCTGAATCACTCGGGGTTCCGCGTGCCTCTATCATCACGCTGGATAGCCCAAAAGATACCGAAGAAGAAGCCGCAGCCGTGAAACAGGCGATCGGCGATGTCCCGTTTTTACTGGTAACGTCTGCCTCACACCTGCCAAGGGCAATGATTTTCTTTGAAAAACTTGGGCTTCATCCACTCCCCGCCCCTGCTAACCAGATGGCCATCGACGCACCGCTCAACCCGTGGGAACGGGCGATACCGTCCCCGATGTGGTTGATGCATAGCGATCGCGTCGGCTACGAGACGCTCGGACGCCTCTGGCAGTGGCTCAAAGGCACGTCAGGCGAGCCAGGGCAGGAGTGATTTTTTCGCAAGATCGAAGTTGGCGCGATTGAAACGGCCGGTATTCACCAGTTGCGCCACTTCATCCCAGAGCAGGTAGAGCCAGCGCCGCCAGAGGAACGCTTCCGCGACGGGCGCGCGCTGTAAATAATGCCACAGCAACCCCTCTGCTGACCCGCTGTCGCTCAACCGGAACAACTCATATTCACGCGGTGCCCAGAGCATAACCCCTGGCCCCAGCATTGCCAGCAGTTGGTCACTGCGGGAGTCTTTCAGCATGCTGCGCAGGGTAAAATTACCGTGTATCAGTACGCAGTTGTCGTTAAATCCGTCGAACAACGTCGGTAAACATTCGCGGGTACGAAACAGAATACGTTTGTCCTGCATCGTTAAACCGGTGTTGCTGAACTGATTGAGCGTCCCCCACAGCACTTCGACCCGCTGGCGATACCACAGCGGCCACAGGTTTTCCTGGGTGCTGTCGACTGGGCCAACCAGCCCACGACTGTCCTGCCGGTGCCAGGCGAGTAGTGCTTCAACAATCTGGTCTTTCAGCTGTTCCCAACGTTCTGGCGTACGCGCCGGAGCCTCAACGGACACCCCGCGTAAACGCTCAATCAACAGAACATCCGGACCGGGGTGTTCCTCATGCGTCATCACGCCGTAAACTGTCGGCATGCGGACTGTCCCTTCCCGTGCCAGCATCGAAATTTTCCAGGCGAGTTGTCTGGCGACACCCGGCGAGGTAAAACTTCGGGCCATCAGTGGCATCGGGTTTCCCTGACTGTCATACAACGACCAGAGTGCGGTATCTGCCTTTTCATTGACACACTCAACCCGGCTTAATTTCTCACCAAGTAAATGGCTAAGTTCGGCACGCAACTGTTCCATATGAGATTACCCCCATTAAGACTACTGCTTTTATAATGAGCGTGCAGACGGCAGATGTCACCCGGAAGAGATCAATTATGGATAAGAAAGGGGAAAAATAGCCAGGCGGGAGAACATCCCCCCAAAAGGAGGGATGCAGGCGTTATTAACGCAATTCTGCGCGAACACGCTCGAGATCGTCAGGGGTATCAACGCCCGTGCCAGGAACTTCCTGCGCCACTGCGACGTGGATTTTTTCGCCATACCAGAGCACGCGAAGCTGCTCCAGCATTTCGATATGTTCCAGCGGGCTGGGTGCCCAGGTAACATAACGACGAATAAAGCCTGCGCGATAACCGTAGATCCCAAGATGACGCAGGAACGTGTCGCCAATCGTTTCTTTGGACACGGCAAAGCGATCGCGATCCCACGGAATGGTGGCGCGGGAGAAATAGAGCGCATAACCCTCTGCGTCCATCACCACCTTCACGGCATTCGGGTTAAATGCTTCTTCCGCGTGATGAACAGGTACCGCGAGCGTAGCCATACCGACCTGACGCTGCGCCAGGTTTTCCGCCACCTGACGGATAATGACCGCCGGGATCATCGGCTCGTCGCCCTGCACGTTCACGATGACCGTATCATCGTTGAAACCGCATTTTTCGACCACTTCAGCCAGACGCTCAGTACCGGACTGGTGATCGGCGCGGGTCATGCATACTTCTCCGCCAGCCGCTTCAACCGCACGCGCGACGTCCGGGTGATCGGTTGCCACAATAACGCGGTCAGCACCGGATTCACGGGCACGCTCAAGCACATGCACAATCATCGGCTTACCGTTGATATCCACCAGCGGTTTACCCGGCAGGCGCGTTGACGCATAACGTGCCGGAATAATGACGACAAAACTCATGGTTTGCTCTCTTCTGCCACCAGGGAACGGGCTTCATTTTCCAGCAGGACCGGAATACCGTCACGCAGCGGGAAGGCCAGACTGTCCAGCTTGCAAATCAGCTCTTGTTTATCCTGGCTGTAGTAAAGTTTGCCGTTGCACACCGGGCAGGCAATAATTTCAAGTAAACGGTGATCCATAGTTCCTCCGTATGGGTAATCGCTAAAGCTTAACACATTCCCTTTTCAGGGAGTGCCTGTTTCCCAGCCACTTCGACAGGTTGTAAATAACCCGTCTGGCACACGACCCAGCGTCACGTTGCTCGCCCCCTGCCAGAGCGCAAAGTCGCTAATGGCGGACGTTAACCCTTTTTCCAGGGCTGCCGTCACTTTTACCCCGTCTTCAAGATAGAGCGCGATAATTTCAAGCGTGCCGGTTTTACGGTGCATTTTGGCATCCATACGCCCCACCAGTTGCCCTTTATGCAGCAGAGGTAAAACGAAGTAACCGTACTGACGTTTTGGTGCGGGGGTGTAGCACTCCAGCCGGTAGCTGAAATCAAACAGCTGTTCGGCGCGTTTTCTGTCCCATACAACCGGATCGAAAGGCGACAACACCGCGCTGTGGGTAGCCTGAAGTTTTCCTTCCTGAGCCTGCGGCAACAGCGGAAGTAGATCCGTATGCAGCCACATATCACCCAGCGTTTCCACAGAAACGGGAACCACACACTGCTCGCGTTGCCACTTCTCGAGCAACGGCTTCAGCGCAGGCTGGCGAAGGCGATAGTAATCCGCCAGCCATTGTGGCCGGAAAATCCCCAGACTACGGGCGCTGTTTTCCAGCATGAGAGCTTCGGCAGTATCCTGGGTGAGCAGATCGCGTCGATCATCCCAGTGTGGCATTACACGGTGTGTCAGGTCATACACGCGCTGAAAATTACGTCGCTCAACCACCATCACTTTGCCTGATGTAAATAACCCTTCAAGATGACGTTTGTGCGGCTTCCACTCCCACCAGCCGCTCGCACCTTTTCGTGGATGTTCAAAATCAGCGGAGCGTACCGGGCCGTTTTCCTGAATATGCGCGATAAGCTGCTCAATTTCAGCCGCGTGCTCGTGCATCCATTCCTGGCGGTATTTCCAGCCCATCTTGTCCGGGGAGAGCATACGATGGCGAACCAGCGCAAAATCGCTACGCGGCAGGAAGCAGGCCTCGTGCGCCCAGTATTCCATGAGGTCGCCCTGGCTAAGCGCATTGTCCAGCCACTGTGGCTGATAATGTCCCAGACGACTAAACAGCACCAGATAAGGGCTACGCGCCACAATATTAATGGTGTCTATTTGCAGCAATGACATGCGTTGCACGGTAGAGAGGATATCGGCGGGTTGCGCACGGCGACGGGGCTTTTTAAGCAGCCCCTGCGCGGCAAGGTGAAGATTACGTGCAGCTGAAAGCGAGAGTTGCGGTAAAGACATGCGTTTTCCTGTCAGTCAAAGCGCCACCAGAACCGTGTAGGCTGTTAATGCACTAACGCAATCAGTTCCTTAAGCAATTGTTCCGGCTGCTCACCGCTGAGTTCAGCGTCAACCGGCAGATACCACCAGTTTTCTTTCGCAAAGGCGCGGCATTTCACCGCATCTTTTTCTGTCATGATCAGCGTCTGTCCGGGTACCGTCAGCGCATCCACCTGCTCTGCCACCAGCGCCTGATGGTCGGCCAGCGGCACACATTTATCCAGACGAGCACCGCACTGTTCCAGCGTCGAAAAGAAACGTGGTGGATGACCAATACCCGCCATCGCCACCAGCGCAGGCAATTGGGCGACGGCCTGGCGTTCTCCGGTCAACAGGTTCACCGCCATTCCCGGGTGAAGATGCATCGGGATTTCACCCGACTTTGCAACGCCTCCGTTAACAATCACCGCATCAACGGAGCGCAGACGCGAAGCGCGTTCACGCATTGGCCCGGCGGGCAGCCACCAGCCGTTACCGAAACGGCGAACCCCGTCGATCACCACAATCTCTTTATCACGCGCCAGGGCGTAATGCTGCAGGCCATCGTCAGTGATAATTATTTGTACTTCATGTTCAGCAAGAAGCGCCTGAACAGCGTCGCTGCGCAGCGGAGAGACCGCCACCGGCGCGCCGGTACGTTGGTAAATCAATACCGGTTCATCCCCCGCTTCGGCGGTGGTTGTTTCCTCCGCCAGCAGCAGTGGGTATCGCGCCGCTTTACCACCATACCCACGCGAGACAACACCCGGGCGGATACCGCGTTTTTGCAATTGTTCGACGAGCCAGATCACCACCGGCGTTTTACCGTTGCCGCCGGCCGTAAGATTACCCACAACCACAACCGGAACCGGTGCGCGCCAGGCACGCTTGATCCCCAGACGGTAAAGCTGACGAATGATGCCGCTCACCAGGCCGTACAGCCACGAGAGCGGCAAAAGCAGCAGCCACAGCGGGGATTCACCGGACCAGATGCGTGCAATCATTGGCCGAACTGCATCTTGTGAAGCTGGGCGTAAACGCCACGGTGTTCCAGCAAATCAGCATGGCTTCCGCGTTCGACAATCACGCCATCTTCAACCACGACGATTTCATCAGCCTGTTCGATCGTCGACAAACGGTGCGCAATCACCAGCGAGGTACGGTTCTTTTGCAGTTCATCCAGCGCCGACTGAATGGCACGTTCAGATTCCGTATCCAGTGCAGAGGTCGCTTCGTCCAGAATCAGGATTGGGCTATCACGCAGCAGAGCACGGGCAATGGCGATACGCTGACGCTGGCCGCCGGAGAGCAGTACACCGTTCTCACCAATGATCGTATCCAGGCCGTTATCCATCTTATTGATAAAGTCCATCGCATACGCCATGCGAGCGGCATTCTCAATCTGTTCGCGGCTGTACTCTTCGGTACGCGCATAGGCGATGTTGTTCGCGACCGTATCGTTGAACAGATGCACGTTCTGAGATACCAACGCAACCTGGTTACGCAGCGACTGCAGGGTGTACTCCCGCAGGTCGTGACCATCTAACAGGATCTCACCTTCGTTAATGTCGTAGAAACGGGTGATCAGGCTGGCAATGGTGGATTTACCTGAGCCGGAACGCCCCACCAGGGCAACGGTTTTACCCGCCGGAATGGTCAGGTTGATATTACGCAAGGCGGGTGTTTCGCGGCCAGGATAGCTGAAGGTCACATTACAGAACTCAACATCCCCACGGGCACGCTCAATCACACGTTTACCTTCGTCTTTCTCCTGTTCGGAATCCAGAATGCTGAACAGGGTCTGACAAGCTGCCATCCCACGCTGGAACTGGGCGTTAACGTTAGTCAGCGACTTAAGCGGACGCATCAGCGCGATCATGGATGAGAAGACAACGGTGATAGTCCCCGCCGTCAGGGTCTCCATGACGCTCGGGAAGCTCGCCGCATACAGAACAAACGCCAGAGCCAGAGAAGCAATCAGCTGAATCACCGGGTCAGAGATGGAAGAGGCCGAAACCATTTTCATCCCCTGCAGACGCATTTTGTTGCTGACCTTATCAAAGCGGTGGGTTTCGACTTCCTGGCCGCCGAAAATCAACACTTCTTTATGCCCTTTCAGCATCTGTTCAGCGCTGGTGGTCACCTGCCCCATTGTGTTCTGCATATTCTTACTGATGTTGCGAAAACGCTTTGAGACAACGCGAATAGCAATAGAAACAACCGGTGCCAGCACGATAAGGATGATTGACAGCTGCCAGCTGTAATAGAACATCATCGCGAACAAACCGATAATTGATGCCCCTTCACGCACAACGGTAATCAGCGCACTGGAGGACGATGAGGCCACCTGCTCTGAGTCATACGTGATACGAGACAGCAATGTCCCGGTCGATTGCTTATCAAAGAAAGAGACCGGCATGCCCATCATGTGACTGAACAGACGACGGCGCATGGTCATAACCACTTTTCCTGATACCCAGGAGATACAGTAACTGGAAATATAGCTGGTGATACCGCGTAAGATCATCAGTCCGATAACCACCAGAGGCATCCATAGCAACACTGAGCGATCCGTTTTACCAAAACCGTCGTCCAGTAACGGTTTAAGAAGCGATAGCATAAAAGTATCGCTGGCTGCGTTGAGGATTAACGCTACACCCGCCACGATCAAGCCTGGTTTAAAAGGTGCAATCATCGGCCAGAGTCGGCGGAATGTTTGCCACGTGGAGAGATCTTTGTCGTTATGCATTCAAAAAACCAGCATTTGTTGAAATAGCCGCATATTCTACCCGTTATCTACGGGCGCGCCAAACCACTGATGATACCAACGTGGTAAATATTGATCTCGCAAACGTCGGATTTGCCAGTCATGTTGTGAAAAAGTCACAGATATTTGTCCAGATTGGGGTGTATCGTACCAAATATAGCCCTCTTTTCTGTAACGTCTGACCACTTTGCCTGACGGAAATCTCCACGCGTTATAACGTGCTGCCGAGGCCAGCGCGATTTTTCCTTCCACCCGCTGTACCAGGGGGGCTGATGAAGACGTATTACTGCCATGATGGGGTACCTGAATGAGTGTTGATGCAAGATAACGCCAGCGGTGACTAAGCATCGCAAGTTCAGCCTCTGCCTCAATATCACCGGTCAGTAGCACGCTTTGTTCACCATCATCAATTTTAACCACGCAAGAACGCTTATTGCCTTTAGCAGACAGATTTTCAGGTGGCCAGTGGACGGTGAATGTTAACCCCTGCCACTGCCATTGCTGCCCACGAAAACACGGAAGATGCCCCACCCAGCGTAATGAACTTCTTACCCACAAATCGGGCCATGTCTTTTGCAACGACGCCAGCCCTCCAGCGTGGTCGAGATGCTCGTGACTCAGAATGATGCCTTCAGGCCGCAGGTGGTGCCAGCGAAGCCAGGGAACGAGCAGTTGTTGTGCGCTATCACCACCTGGCCAGGCCAGACCGGTATCATATAAAATCGCTTTACCCTGCCGTTCAATAACCATTGCCAGCCCCTGCCCCACATCCAGCATATGCAACGTCCAGCTATCGGTTTTAACCGTTCGCCAGAAAGGGAATGCCAGCATCAGTGTTCCTGCCATGCAAACTGCCGGAACCGTTTTCCAGGCACAAAAACGCCAGCCGATCAGAGCAAGCCAGGGCAGCAATGTCAGGTATTGCCAGCGTTCATCAACATTCTGCCAGCCATCCGGTAAACGCATCAGCAACCAGAACAATCCTTCCAGAGATTTATCTGCCGCAAACCAGATGGCCGTTTCCAGTGACGACAGCGGGAGTAAATGTAGCAACATACCGGCCAGGATCAACGGAACAGAGATAAACGTGACCAGAGGAACGGCAAAGAGATTCGCCACCAGAGAAGAGATGCTGAAACCATGAAAAATCAACACCTGTAATGGCAGGAGCAACAATAGCATTCCGACCTGTAAATAGATCATATTCACCAGCGGTCGCATATGGCCAAACCGGTGCCAGCGCGGAAGTGGCAGCCACTGATACCAGAAAATCAATGCCGCCACGGCAAAGGCTGACAAGGCCAGGCTTTGCGAAAGTACGGCTAAAGGATCGAAGATCAGAATCGCTGCCACGCAGCAAAACCAGACTTGCCAGGGGGTCCAGCGACGGGCGCTTATCCGCAAGGCCGCCAGCACCGCAAGCGAGATGACGGTGCGCAGTGCAGGTGGTTGCAATCCGGTGAGCCATGCATAAAAGGCCGCAAAGCACAGTCCGCCCAGAACGGGCATCTGCCAGTAAACCCAGTTGCACGGCAAGAAAAACTGGATACCCCGGACAAGTAACCAGGCGATGGATGCCGCCAGCGCAATATGCAGGCCCGAAATCGCCATCAGATGCAGTGTGCCTGTTTCACGCATCAGGTTTTTTATTTCTCGCGGTACATCCAGGCGCTCCCCCATTCCCAGCCCCAGGATCACCGCTCCCCACGGATATGAAGACAACGTATTTTGCAGTGACATCAGATATCGGGCACGCAGGCTGCAGCGATCGTCGACAATTTCAGCCTGAGTAAACCGGCCGCTCAGCGTTTGATGTCGGGCAAAAGCGCTTTGTTGCGCATCATAACCGCCGTCGTTTAGCTCACCGTGTACTGCCCTGAGGTGCAGCGTCATGGCCCAGCGCTGACCAGCACACACCTTTTGCGGCAGGTAATTGCCATACAGCATTACCCCCGTGGAAGCACTCCAGCGTTTGCCGTTGAGAGTCACAATCTTTCCCTGATGCGTCATTGCCCCATCGGTGGCCGTAATCTCTACCACTGCCCGCTGTACACCCGTGGTTAAATGCTGCATCGGCCATACGCTTTCTTGCGCAGCAAGAATACCCCAGACGCAAAATAACAACCCAATACCGACAAACCTCAGCTCAACTTTTCGCTGGATAGCCAGCACTATTCCGCCAGCAATCATTATCCAGACGATATGGCGTGCTGGCAGTTCAGGTAGCCAGAGTAACGGGACTATCGCCAGAATGGCGCACACACTAATAACGGGAATTCCCATTGCTACCTCCCTGTTTCAGGGCGGTAGTATGTAAGCAGGCAGGGAAAGCGTCAGTGGGAAAAAATACGGGTTACAGCAGACGCTGTAATGTTTTTAACGGGTTGCAGAAAAGCGAGGCTGAAATTGCGGCGCATCTTCAGAATGAAAGTGAGACAGACAAAAAAAGCACCCGCAGGTGCTTTCTCTTTTAACCCAGTTTACACCTGACGGTTAAACTCAGTTGCCGTAAATATTGGCGCGATCGCGCAGTTCTTTACCCGGCTTAAAGTGTGGAACGTACTTGCCTTCCAGCTCGACTTTATCGCCAGTCTTCGGGTTACGCCCGGTACGTGGAGCACGATAGTGCAGAGAAAAACTACCGAAACCGCGGATTTCAATGCGCTCGCCCTGGGCAAGAGTGGTGGCCATATGCTCCAGCATCTCTTTTACGGCATCTTCCACTGCTTTTGCAGGGATGTGCGGTTGCTGACTGGCAAGTCTTTCAATCAATTCTGACTTGGTCATGATTCCTCCGGTTCCTTTCAAACCAATTAGCTGAACAGCTCATTAAACAAGGGCGGCCGTAGCCGCCCTTTGTTATTGATTACAGGACGAATCCTGCAATCTGTCAAGTCTGCTCCTCATCCTTATCGCTGTAAATGCGTTACAGCTCAAATGATGTTGAGAACTTGATATTACTCGCCTTTAGCTGCTTTGAAAGCTTCAGCCATTGCGTTGTTAGAGAAGTTTGCATCTTCCTGTTTGTTAACAGTTGCGATTGCATCTTTCTCATCAGCTTCGTCTTTAGCACGAACAGACAGGCTGATTGCACGGTTCTTACGGTCAACACCGGTGAACTTAGCTTCAACGTCGTCGCCAACGCTCAGAACCAGAGTTGCATCTTCAACGCGGTCACGTGAAGCTTCAGAAGCGCGCAGGTAACCTTCAACGCCGTCAGCCAGTTCTACGGTTGCGCCTTTAGCGTCAACTGCAGTCACTTTACCGTTTACGATTGCGCCTTTCTTGTTCAGTGCAACCCAGTTGTTGAACGGATCTTCTGCGAGCTGTTTAACGCCCAGGGAGATACGTTCACGCTCTGCGTCAACCTGCAGAACAACTGCAGCGATTTCGTCGCCTTTTTTGTATTCACGAACTGCTTCTTCGCCTGCAACGTTCCAGGAGATGTCAGACAGGTGAACCAGGCCGTCGATGCCGCCGTCCAGGCCGATGAAGATACCGAAGTCAGTGATAGACTTGATTTTACCTTCAACACGGTCACCCTTGTTGTGGGTTTCCGCGAACTGCTGCCATGGGTTGTTTTTGCACTGTTTCAGGCCCAGGGAGATACGACGACGTTCTTCGTCGATATCCAGAACCATCACTTCCACTACATCACCAACGTTAACAACTTTGGATGGGTGGATGTTTTTGTTGGTCCAGTCCATTTCGGAAACGTGTACCAGACCTTCAACGCCTTCTTCGATTTCAACGAAGCAGCCGTAGTCAGTCAGGTTGGTAACGCGACCAGTCAGTTTAGTACCTTCTGGGTAACGCTTAGCGATAGCAACCCATGGATCTTCGCCCAGCTGTTTCAGGCCGAGGGATACACGAGTACGTTCGCGGTCGAACTTCAGCACTTTAACAGTGATTTCGTCGCCAACGTTCACGATTTCGCTTGGGTGCTTAACGCGTTTCCACGCCATGTCGGTGATGTGCAGCAGGCCATCAACGCCACCCAGGTCAACGAATGCGCCGTAGTCAGTGAGGTTCTTAACGATACCTTTGACTTCCATGCCTTCCTGCAGGTTTTCCAGCAGCTGATCGCGTTCTGCGCTGTTTTCGGATTCGATAACGGCACGACGGGATACAACAACGTTGTTACGCTTCTGGTCCAGCTTGATTACTTTGAACTCAAGCTCTTTGCCTTCCAGGTGCAGGGTGTCACGAACTGGACGAACGTCTACCAGTGAACCTGGCAGGAACGCACGAATACCATTCAGCTCAACAGTGAAGCCGCCTTTAACTTTGCCGTTGATAACACCGACCACAGTTTCAGCTTCTTCGTAAGCTTTTTCCAGCGTGATCCAGGCTTCGTGACGCTTAGCTTTTTCACGGGACAGCAGGGTTTCACCGAAGCCGTCTTCCACTGCATCCAGTGCAACGTCAACTTCGTCACCAACCTGGATTTCCAGCTCGCCCTGGGCGTTTTTGAACTGCTCTGCCGGAATGGCGGACTCAGATTTCAGACCGGCGTCAACCAGTACTACGTCTTTGTCGATAGCAACAACAACACCACGAACGATGGAACCCGGACGGGTTTCGATTTCTTTTAAGGATTCTTCAAACAGTTGAGCAAAAGATTCAGTCATGTTTAATCTTCAGGTTAATATTAACGTCCACCTGGCTCCGTGCCGGATGGGGTTGTTTCACATACCCGCCGTCAATCCATTGCAGCGGGGGTACTGCTAAATCGGTCGCGATTACGCGAGTGCCAGTTTTTGGCGCGCATATTGTAGCGCTTTTTCAATCACTTGCTCAATAGTTAAACTGGTTGAATCCAGCACTAATGCATCTTCAGCAGGAACAAGTGGAGCGACAGCGCGGTTACGGTCGCGATCGTCGCGCTCTTTTATCTCGGACAAAAGGCGATCAAAGTTAACACTAAACCCCTTCTCCTGCAACTGAAGCATGCGGCGTTGAGCACGTTCTTCCGAGGAGGCGTCAAGGAAAATTTTTACTGGTGCATCAGGGAAGACCACGGTTCCCATATCACGTCCGTCGGCGATCAAACCCGGGGCTTCACGGAATCCACGCTGGCGACGTAAAAGTGCCTCACGAACACGCGGGAACGCTGCCACCTGGGAAGCCGCGTTAGCAACTTCCTGGGTACGAATTTCGCCACTGACGTCTTCCCCTTCCAGGATCACTTCGAGGTTACCGTCGGTCGAAACAAAACGCACATCCAGATGCGCAGCCAGCGGTACCAGTGCCTCTTCAGACGCAACATCAACGTGGTGATGCAGCGCAGCCAGAGCCAGCACGCGATAGATTGCTCCCGAATCTAAAAGATGCCATTGCAATGCTTCCGCCATCGCTTTGCACAGAGTACCTTTCCCTGCGCCACTAGGCCCATCAATGGTGATTACCGGGGCAACTGCCGTCATCTTTTTCTCCTTAATTAAGGCATACCGTTAACATGAACGCCGCGCATTATACGCGCCAACGTGTGCAACTGTTACCCTTGCGTGCAAATTACGGAATGATTGAAGCAGAGTGTAGAAGAAACGGGCGAGGATGAACGTCAGAAAGCGTAAGGAAATGCCGCATCGGGTGATGCGGCAGGGATCCATCAGGCCAGCGTGCTAATACGCGCCAGCTGCTCGAAATAGTCCGGGAAGGTTTTTGCCGTACATTTCGGATCGAGGATGGTCACTGGCGTGTCGGACAGCGCCACCAGCGAGAAACACATTGCCATACGGTGATCGTTATAAGTGCCGATTTCCGCGAACTGCAGTTTTGTCGGAGGCGTGACGCGAATGTAGTCTTCGCCCTCTTCCACTTCAGCACCAACTTTACGCAACTCGGTTGCCATCGCGAACAGGCGGTCAGTCTCTTTTACGCGCCAGTTGTAAATGTTACGCAACGTCGTGGTCCCTTTCGCGAACAGCGCAGCCGTCGCAATGGTCATCGCCGCATCCGGGATATGGTTCATGTCCATATCGATGGCATTCAGCTCGCCGTGAGTACAGGAGATAAAGTCATCGCCCCAGGTGACGACAGCACCCATTTTCTCCAGCACATCCGCAAAGCGGATATCGCCCTGTACGCTATTACGGCCAATACCGGTCACTTTTACCGTACCGCCTTTAATCGCACCGGCCGCCAGGAAGTAGGACGCCGAAGAGGCATCGCCTTCAACAAGGTAGTGACCCGGAGACTGGTACTGCTGCGCACCGCGAACCACAAAGCGCTGATAAGACTGGTTTTCAACCTCAACACCGAAGGTTTTCATCAGGTGCAGCGTGATATCAATGTACGGCTTAGATACCAGATCACCTTTAATGGTGATGACCGTATCCTGCGGAGCCAGCGGTGCGGTCATCAGCAGTGCAGTCAGGAACTGGCTGGAGACGCTNCCGTCAACCTCAACGTTACCGCCGGTAAAGCCACCACGCAGACGTAACGGTGGATAATTTTCCTGCTCCAGATACGTAATTTGTGCGCCGCCCTGACGCAGGGCATCCACCAGGTGACCGATTGGACGCTCTTTCATGCGCGGCTCGCCGGTCAGCACAATGTTGTTACTGCCCAAACACAAGGCAGCCGCCAGCGGACGCATCGCCGTTCCGGCGTTGCCCAGGAACAGTTCAAGCTCTTCAGCCGAACGCAATGCACCGCCGTTGCCGGTCACTTCGCAACGGGTACGATCGTCAGACAGCGTGTAATGAACTCCCAACGCTTTCAGCGCATTGAGCATATGGCGTACGTCATCGCTGTCCAGCAAATTCGTGAGGACGGTGGTGCCGTTTGCCAGAGCTGCCAGCAGCAGAGCGCGGTTCGAGACACTTTTTGAACCAGGCAGATTAATGGTGCCATCTACCCGCGCGATAGGTTGTAACGTCAGGGATTCCATGAAACTTAACTCTCAACTCGACATAATAAAAACCCCGCAGCACAAGCTGCGGGGGTGAAAACAGCGCAATTAACCGTGACGACGTTCGAAGTCGACCATGAAGTCGGTCAGTGCTTTTACGCCTTCCAGCGGCATGGCGTTATAGATAGAGGCGCGCATACCCCCTACCACGCGGTGGCCTTTCAGCGCATGCAGGCCCGCTGCAAACGACTCTTCCAGGAAGACTTTATCCAGATTGCTGTCTGCCAGCTGGAACGGCACGTTCATGCGGGAACGGTTCGTTTTCGCCACGTCGTTGCGGTAGAAATCACTCTTATCAATCACACCGTACAGCAGTTCCGCTTTTTGCTGGTTGATCTTGTCCATCTGCGCCACACCGCCGTTTTGCTTCAGCCATTTAAAGACCAGGCCCGCCAGATACCAGGCAAACGTCGGTGGGGTGTTGAACATGGAGTCGTTATCGTTCAGCACGGTGTAATCCAGAATCGACGGGCACGCAGTGTGTGCTTTGCCCAGCAGATCTTCACGCACAATGACCAGCGTCAAACCCGCCGGACCAATGTTTTTCTGTGCACCGGCGTAGATCACACCGTAGCGGCTCACATCAATTGGCGCGGAGAGAATGGTGGAGGAGAAATCGGCTGCCACCACCACATCTTTGCCAAAATTCGGCGTTTCATCGATGGCAATACCGTCGATGGTTTCGTTCGGGCAATAGTGCAGATAGGCTGCGTTATCAGAAAGCTGCCACTCGCTCATTGGCTTCACGGCACGCAGGCCATCAACGGTAATTTTGCCGTCAATAACATGTGGCGAGCAGTATTTTTTGGCTTCTTTCACTGCGCTTGCAGCCCAGTAGCCAGCGTCAACATAGTCAGCGGTCGTTTTGCCGCCCAGAATATTCAGCGGAACGCCAGCAAACTGACCGCGTCCACCGCCGTGGCAGAACAATACTTTGTAGTTCGAGGGAATATTCAGCAGATCGCGAAAATCCTTTTCTGCCTCTTCCGCCACCTGAATAAACTCTTTACCACGGTGGCTGATTTCCATCACCGATGTACCAAGACCGTTCCAGTCACAAAGTTCCTGTTGAGCCTGTTTAAGCACGTCTGCCGGTAACATCGCCGGACCTGAACTGAAATTAAAGACTTGAGCCATTTCCCCTCACCACGCTAAAAGCCATAAGTTATAACTGTGGATATCGGTTTTATCATTCAGTGACACGCGCCGCAATGTCTAAAACTTATGACCGGCGAAATGTGTCTGTCGTCACACAATACAATCTGCCACCTTGCTGTCACAAAACCGATAAAATGGCTGCCAGGTGATCGATTTGCCCCAGCTAACCTTCGTCCATCCTGGATTCACGCGGCGTGGACATTATTGATTGTTCTTCTGCCCTATAGCCCTGCCTTTTATTTTCGCCGAAGATAGCACCTGTCATGCAAAACCCGTATCATTGCGCGCTTTACGTACGATAAAAGTGAACGCCATGACTCAAACGTTTATCCCCGGCAAAGACGCCGCTCTGGAAGATTCCATCGCTCGCTTCCAGCAGAAACTGACCGACCTGGGCTTTAATATCGAAGAAGCCTCCTGGCTGAACCCGGTGCCTCACGTCTGGTCTGTGCATATCCGCGATAAAGACTGTGCACTGTGCTTTACCAACGGTAAGGGCGCGACGAAAAAAGCGGCTCTGGCCTCTGCGTTGGGTGAGTATTTTGAACGTCTGTCGACCAACTATTTCTTCGCCGACTTCTGGCTGGGTGAAACCGTCGCAAAAGGCCCGTTCGTTCACTATCCAAATGAAAAATGGTTCCCGCTGACTGAAGACGACGAACTGCCAGCAGGCATTCTGGATGCACGTCTGCGCGCGTTCTACGATCCGGAAAACGAACTGACCGCCAGCATGTTGATTGACCTGCAGTCCGGCAATGAGGAACGTGGTATTTGCGCCCTGCCGTTTACCCGCCAGTCCGATGACCAGACCGTCTATATCCCAATGAATATCGTCGGCAACTTGTACGTGTCTAACGGCATGTCCGCCGGTAACACCCGCAACGAAGCGCGCGTGCAGGGTCTGTCTGAAGTCTTCGAACGCCACATTAAAAACCGCATTATTGCCGAGTCTATCAGCCTGCCTGAGATCCCGGCTGACGTCCTGGCACGCTATCCGGGCGTGGTAGAGTCCATCGCTAAGCTGGAAGCGGAAGGTTTCCCAATCTTTGCCTATGACGGCTCTTTGGGCGGTAAATATCCGGTTATCTGTGTGGTGCTGTTCAACCCGGCTAACGGAACCTGCTTTGCTTCCTTCGGTGCACACCCGGACTTCGGCGTAGCGCTGGAGCGTACCGTGACCGAGCTGCTGCAGGGTCGCAGTCTGAAAGATCTCGACGTGTTTACCCCACCAACGTTTGACGACGAAGAAGTGGCCGAGCACACCAACCTCGAGACGCATTTCATCGACTCCAGCGGTTTGATCTCCTGGGATATGTTTAAGCAGGACGCGGACTACCCGTTCGTGGACTGGAGCTTCGCCGGTACCACTGAAGAAGAGTTCGCCACCCTGATGGCTATCTTCGACGCAGAAGATCAGGAAGTTTATATTGCTGACTACGAGCACCTGAGCGTCTACGCATGCCGCATTATTGTTCCAGGCATGTCCGACATTTATCCGGCGGAAGATCTGTGGCTGGCGAACAACAGCATGGGCGCACATCTGCGTGAAACGCTGCTGGCCTTGCCGGGCAGCGAGTGGGAAAAAGAAGATTATCTGAACCTGATCGCCCAACTGGACGATGAAGGTCACGATGACTTTACCCGCGTACGCGAACTGCTGGGTCTGGCGACCGGTAAAGACAACGGTTGGTATACCCTGCGCATTGGCGAGCTGAAAGCGATGCTGGCGCTGGCTGGTGGCGACCTGGATCAGGCGCTGGCCTGGACCGAGTGGACAATGGAGTTTAACCAGTCCGTCTTCTCTGCCGAGCGCACCAACTACTACCGTTGCCTGCAAACCCTGCTGCTGCTTGCGCAGGAAGAAGATCGTCAGCCACTGCAATATCTGAATGCATTCGTGCGTATGTACGGTGCAGAAGCGGTGGAAGCAGCCAGCGCGGCGCTGAGTGGTGAAGAGCCGTTCTACGGACTTCAGGCTGTTGATAACGATCTGAAAGCCTTCCCGGCTCATCAGTCGCTGTTGAATGCTTATGAGAAACTGCAGAAAGCTAAAGCGACTTACTGGTCAAAATAAGCGCACATAACATGAGTAGCAGTAGGCGTATTCAATCGTCTGGGCTATATTACGGGGCGATTTCATTGCCCCGTTTTTTATTTTCTTCGGCAATGACTGTTAATTGTAATAATAAAGTTAAACACGGGTAAATATAATAATGCTTACCCGGGCTTTGCTGTTACTTTTTATGGTAAATACTCCATTTTAATTAACTGTCCAGGAGATGGTCGAACGAAAAAATTCAACTCTTTTCATAACTTTTAAAATTTATTTTTATACGGATAATCAAATACTTACTCCGCATTTGTTGTAAAACCATACGCATTGCGGGCCTATAAGCCAGGCGAGATATGATCTATATCAATTTCTCTTCTATAATGCTTTGTTAGTATCTCGTCGCCGACTTAATAAAGAGAGAGTTAGTGTGAAAGCTGACAACCCTTTTGATCTATTACTCCCAGCTGCGATGGCCAAAGTTGCCGAAGAAGCGGGTGTCTATAAAGCAACGAAACATCCGATGAAGACGTTCTATCTGGCGATCACGGCCGGTGTGTTCATCTCTATCGCTTTCGTCTTCTACATCACTGCGACCACCGGTACTGCCGCGATGCCTTTCGGCATGGCCAAGCTGGTTGGCGGTATTTGCTTCTCACTGGGTCTGATTCTTTGCGTGATCTGCGGTGCAGACCTCTTCACCTCAACGGTGCTGATTGTGGTGGCGAAAGCCAGCGGAAGAATTACCTGGGGCCAACTGGCGCGCAACTGGCTTAACGTCTATGTTGGTAACCTGATTGGTTGTCTGCTCTTTGTTCTGTTGATGTGGCTCTCTGGCGAGTACATGACCGCCAACGGCGGCTGGGGACTCAACGTCCTGCAAACCGCTGACCACAAAATGCACCATACATTTATCGAAGCTGTTGCTCTCGGCATCCTCGCAAACCTGATGGTCTGCCTGGCGGTCTGGATGAGCTACTCTGGTCGTAGCCTGATGGATAAAGCCATGATTATGGTTCTGCCGGTTGCGATGTTTGTTGCCAGCGGCTTTGAGCACAGTATCGCAAACATGTTTATGATCCCGATGGGTATTGTAATCCGCAACTTTGCGAGCCCGGAGTTCTGGACTGCAGTTGGGTCAACTCCGGAAAGTTTCTCTCACCTGACTATTATGAATTTCATTACTGATAACCTGATCCCTGTCACTATCGGGAACATTATCGGTGGGGGTCTGTTAGTTGGGTTGACATACTGGGTCATTTACCTGCGTGGCGACGACCATCATTGATGGTTATCTCAGGCAGTAAATAAAAAATCCACTTAAGAAGGTAGGTGTTACATGTCCGAGCTTAATGAAAAGTTAGCCACAGCCTGGGAAGGTTTTACTAAAGGTGACTGGCAGAATGAAGTAAACGTCCGTGACTTCATTCAGAAAAACTACACCCCGTATGAAGGTGACGAATCCTTCCTGGCTGGCGCAACTGACGCGACCACCAAGCTGTGGGACAAGGTAATGGAAGGCGTTAAACTGGAAAACCGCACTCACGCGCCAGTTGATTTCGACACTTCCGTTGCTTCCACCATCACTTCTCACGATGCTGGTTACATCAACAAAGCCCTTGAGAAAATCGTTGGTCTGCAAACTGAAGCGCCACTGAAACGTGCAATCATCCCGTTCGGTGGTATCAAAATGGTTGAAGGTTCCTGCAAAGCGTATAACCGCGAGCTGGACCCAATGCTGAAAAAAATCTTCAGCGAATACCGCAAAACCCACAACCAGGGTGTATTCGATGTTTATACCAAAGACATTCTGAACTGCCGTAAATCTGGCGTTCTGACTGGTCTGCCAGATGCGTATGGCCGTGGCCGTATCATCGGTGACTACCGTCGTGTTGCACTGTACGGTATCGACTTCCTGCTGAAAGACAAATACGCTCAGTTCGTTTCCCTGCAGTCTGACCTGGAAAACGGCGTAAACCTGGAAGCCACTATCCGTCTGCGTGAAGAAATCGCTGAACAGCACCGTGCGCTGGGTCAGATCAAAGAGATGGCTGCTAAATATGGCTGCGATATCTCTGGTCCTGCTACCAGCGCTCAGGAAGCTATCCAGTGGACTTACTTCGGCTACCTGGCTGCTGTTAAGTCTCAGAACGGTGCAGCAATGTCCTTCGGTCGCGTATCCACCTTCCTGGACGCTTACATCGAACGTGACATCAAAGCAGGCAAAATCACAGAACAAGACGCTCAGGAAATGATTGACCACCTGGTCATGAAACTGCGTATGGTTCGCTTCCTGCGTACGCCTGAATATGATGAACTGTTCTCTGGTGACCCAATCTGGGCAACTGAGTCTATCGGTGGTATGGGCGTTGATGGCCGTACTCTGGTTACCAAAAACAGCTTCCGCTTCCTGAACACCCTGTACACCATGGGTCCTTCTCCGGAGCCGAACATCACCGTTCTGTGGTCTGAAAAACTGCCTCTGAACTTCAAGAAATTCGCCGCTAAAGTGTCCATCGACACCTCTTCTCTGCAGTACGAGAACGATGACCTGATGCGTCCGGACTTCAACAACGATGACTACGCTATCGCTTGCTGCGTAAGCCCAATGATCGTTGGTAAACAAATGCAGTTCTTCGGTGCGCGTGCAAACCTGGCGAAAACCATGCTGTACGCAATCAACGGCGGCGTTGATGAAAAACTGAAAATGCAGGTTGGTCCTAAGTCTGAACCAATCAAAGGCGACGTGCTGAAGTTCGACGAAGTGATGGACCGTATGGATCACTTCATGGACTGGCTGGCTAAACAGTATGTTACTGCGCTGAACGTTATCCACTACATGCACGACAAGTACAGCTACGAAGCCTCTCTGATGGCGCTGCACGACCGTGACGTTATCCGCACCATGGCGTGTGGTATCGCTGGTCTGTCCGTTGCTGCTGACTCCCTGTCTGCAATCAAATATGCGAAAGTTAAACCAATTCGTGACGAAGACGGCCTGGCTGTTGACTTCGAAATCGAAGGTGAATACCCGCAGTTTGGTAACAACGACTCTCGCGTTGATGACATGGCGGTTGACCTGGTAGAACGTTTCATGAAGAAAATTCAGAAACTGACTACTTACCGTAACGCTATCCCGACTCAGTCTGTTCTGACCATCACCTCTAACGTTGTGTATGGTAAGAAAACCGGTAACACCCCAGACGGTCGTCGTGCTGGCGCGCCATTCGGCCCAGGTGCTAACCCAATGCACGGTCGTGACCAGAAAGGTGCGGTTGCCTCTCTGACCTCCGTTGCTAAACTGCCGTTTGCTTACGCTAAAGATGGTATCTCTTACACCTTCTCTATCGTGCCAAACGCGCTGGGTAAAGACGACGAAGTGCGTAAAACTAACCTCGCGGGTCTGATGGATGGTTACTTCCACCACGAAGCGTCCATCGAAGGTGGTCAGCACCTGAACGTGAACGTCATGAACCGTGAAATGCTGCTCGACGCGATGGAACATCCTGAGAAATATCCTCAGCTGACCATCCGTGTATCTGGCTACGCAGTACGTTTTAACTCCCTGACTAAAGAACAACAGCAGGACGTTATCACCCGTACTTTCACCCAGTCCATGTAAGTGGAATTGACTGAAATCACGCGTTAAAAAGCGTACAATAAAGGCTCCACGCAAGTGGGGCCTTTTTAGCACCCTCTCCACACCAGTCTCTTTTGTCCGCTATCTATACTTTATGGATAACAGCCAAAACAGACTTAAACACAGCCGGTTTTGAGCTGTGCATACACAGGCCCCGGACGGGCCGATGCTGGAGATATCACCGCAATGTCAATTATTGGTCGCATTCACTCCTTTGAATCCTGTGGCACTGTCGATGGCCCGGGTATCCGTTTTATTACCTTCTTCCAGGGCTGCCTGATGCGTTGCCTGTACTGCCATAACCGTGACACATGGGATACGCACGGTGGCAAGGAAGTGACCGTTGAAGATTTGATGAAAGAGGTGGTGACCTACCGCCACTTTATGAACGCGTCCGGCGGCGGCGTGACTGCATCCGGCGGTGAGGCGATCCTTCAGGCTGAATTTGTACGCGACTGGTTCCGCGCCTGCCACAAAGAAGGTATCCATACCTGCCTCGACACCAACGGGTTTGTGCGCCGCTACGATCCGGTCATCGATGAATTGCTTGAAGTGACCGATCTGGTGATGCTCGATCTCAAACAGATGAACGATGAGATCCACCAGAATCTGGTGGGTGTTTCCAACCATCGTACCCTGGAGTTCGCGAAATACATCTCAGGGAAAGGTATCAAAACCTGGATCCGCTATGTTGTTGTACCCGGCTGGTCAGATGATGATGATTCTGCGCATCGTCTGGGCGAATTTACCCGGGATATGGGTAACGTTGAGAAAATAGAACTTCTGCCCTATCACGAGCTGGGTAAACATAAATGGGTGGCGATGGGTGAAGAGTACAAACTCGATGGCGTTAAGCCGCCGAAGAAAGAGACGATGGAACGCGTTAAAGGTATTCTTGAGCAGTACGGCCACAAGGTCATGTATTAATAAAAGGCCCGGTGAGAACCGGGCCTTTTTGTATTCTATTTGAAGACGCCATTGATAATGCTGGTCACAATCGCCGTACTCAATGCCACTAAGACCAGATCATCACCTACCACTCGCCACTCATAACCCGGATACGAAGGAAGCTGATCCAGCATAGAGGCAGGGACAGTTTTCTTAGCAATCCCCGGAGGAAGCGGTTTGCCACGAGCAAGGTTTTTCGCAATGCCCGGAGGCAATGAATCATACCCCGTTAAGCCATAGTTCAACGCCAGATGGCGGGCATGATCGAAGCTGACGCGTGCATCAACATCATCGCTGACGTTTTTGCTCGATTTACCATGCACCTGGCTTGCGTTATTTTGTTTATTACTATGATTGCCAGAATTTCCGTTCCCATTATCACCGGAATTCCCGTTTCCATGATTGCCGCCATTGCCTTGTCCACCGCTGTTGCCGTGGCCACCACCATTCCCATTCCCGTTTCCTGGGTTAGCCATGACCGGCGCAGTTGCGAACGTTAAAGACAACACTACTGCCAGAGCTGTAGTGGAAAAACGACGTATAGACATGATTACTGCCTTTTAGTGGTAGAACGTATTTGAATTATCACCTGGCGCAATAAACAAACAATACGTAAAACTCTTATATGTGATGAGAACAAAAAAGCCTGTCATTGACAGGCTTTCATTTAATCAGGCATGTGCCACTGGGGTTGGATGCTCACCCGCTTTGCGCAGCAGCATTAAGAGGTATATAAACGACACGCTGGCGATCATAATAAAGAGCAGGTTGTCGGAATAATTCTGCATCAGCATGGCGGTAAACGTCGGCCCCAATAAGCTGCCGATGGTATAGCTTAATAACAGCGCCTGGTTCATCGCCACCAGTTGGTGATGTTCCACCTTCTCACAGGCCCATGCCATTGCGACCGGATAGAGCGTGAAACCCGCGGCTCCCAGAATAAACAACGCGGGAGCCATCGCAGCGTTGCTGAGCATGGCGAGACACCCCATGATCACCACAAAGACCTGCACGCGCAGCACCAGCAGGCGGCCAAAACGGTCCGCCAGACGGCCAACTGGCCACTGCCCGACAATACCTGCACTGACCATCACGGCCATCCAGAACCCGATCCCGGAATCACTAACCCCCTGATGGTTCAGCCAGAGCGGCATCAGGCCATAGAGCGACCCCAGCACAATGCCAGAGATAATACAGCCGTTCACTCCCAGACGCGCCTGACGCAGCTTCAACATCGGCCAGACGTGGGTCGTCGCTTCCTGATGCTCACTGCTCTGGTTCACAATACGCGTGAAGAGCAGTGGCAGGATCGCCGCCAGCGTCATACCCGTGACCCACGGCAGAACACTCATCAAATCAGTTGGCAGTTTGTTGACCATCAACTGCCCGAGCACGGTACCGACATAATAGACCATCATATAAGCCGCCAGCAGGCGGCCACGGTTGCGCGAAGTGCCACTGCACATTAGCGCACTTTCTACGACTACCCAGATCATCGCGCAGCCTACACCGGCAATAAAACGCCAGGCCATCCAGCTCCAGAAGCCAACCATCAGCCCCAGCCCGGCACACCCGGCGGCGAAAATCAGCGACGCCAGATAATAGCTACGGTTAAAACCAAAACGTTTAATCAGGTTCCCTGTCACCAGGGTTCCCAGCAGGTTTCCCGTAAAAAACGACGAGCTAACCATACCCACCTGCCAGGTCGGTAAGTTTTCATGGGCGAGCCACAGCGGGACGAGCGTGTTTAACACCGCGATCGCCAGGGTCAGCAAAAGCAGGCCACAGAGCAACAGAAGCACTGGCCGGGTATAGGTGGTCATGGATTAAAAACCGTGAGGAAATTCAGATTTCGTGCGCATCATGCCACTGGCAAAAACAAAGTCAATCCACCGGTTCTGGCTGGGCGCACGATAAGTCCCTTGTCGATTTAAAAAACTCATCCTGCTACTGCAATATCTGCCATTAATATTAATTATGTATATGTTTTTATTTATTAATGGTCAGAATCTACACCTGATGACAGTCGAAAAATTTCATGATCGGAAAAAGAAAAGCCGGGCACTAAGTCCCGGCTTTATATAACAAAAACTGGAGTTAACTGGCGACGGCCATCCCAACGGTCATATGCAAACCGTAGAACACCCCACGGCCAATCAATTCACCGACCAGCACCAGCACAAACGCCAGTGACAGCAGCGGCAGCGCGGGTTGATAGCCCTTGATCTGAGGCGTAATCCAGCAGACTAATGCCGCCACCAGCAACACCACGCGCCAGGCCATCAGCGAACCGTAATCCGGCACCAGTGCAGAAGCCTGTTGAATGGAGCTGTGAATGGTTGCCAGTTCTGCCCCCTGCATCAGAGCAACAACCGCACTCACCACCAGCGCCAGCAGCGAAACAACCGGCAGTAAACGCATTGCCCAGCCATCAACACCCGCAACGCGTAACAGCAGGAAGCCAAGAAGCGGCCCGCCGATAAACATCGTCAGGAAGAAACTCATCGGTGTCCAGACGCTGTACCAGGTCGGTACGGTGTCGATAGTGTTATAAACCCGCACCATCATCCACACGAACACCACGCCCAGCACCATCGTGACCACAAGCCACACGCTACGCAGACCCGCAGGCAGTTTTTTCAGCGCGGCCAACAGCCAGCCCAGACCACCCACAGCAAAGAAGATTGCCCCGCTGGCGATTTCGTTACTGAGCGAAGACGCACCTACGCGGTTCAGGGAGTTGAACGCGCGCATTGGCGAGCCGAGGTGTAACGTAGAGGCGATAAACCCGATCCCCATCAATACCCACAGGCCAAACATGCTCAATACCAGACGTTGCTGTTGTTCGGCATTCAGATTGCCTTTTAACAACGCAAGGGCGAGAACAATGAAACCGCCCGCAACGCACTGTCCAAAGACCGTGAAGATCATCAGCGGCCATTCATGCCATCCACTTCCCATCTCACACCTCCTTCGGGTTTGCCAGATAGCCGGTGGTATCACCCGTCGGGCGGCTGTTGGCGTTAGGTTTAATCACAATGCTCGGCTTCGTGAAGTGCGCCGACGGCAGCGGCGCGACGGCAGCAAGCTGGCCGTGTTTTTTACGCAGCTCTTCTATCGGGCCGAAGTCCAGCGCACGCAGCGGACAGGACTCCACGCAGACGGGCTTTTTGCCGTCTGCGACGCGGGTATAGCAACCGTCGCATTTGGTCATGTGGCCTTTGGCGGCATTGTACTGCGGCGCACCATAAGGACAGGCCATATGGCAGTAGCGACAGCCGATGCAGACATCTTCGTCCACCACCACAAAGCCGTCCTCACGCTTATGCATCGCCCCGCTCGGGCACACTTTGGTACACGCCGGATCTTCGCAGTGGTTGCAGGCAATCGACAGGTAATAAGCAAAGACATTCTGATGCCAGACGCCATTGTCTTCCTGCCAGTCGCCGCCCGCGTATTCGTAAATACGACGGAAGCTGACGTCCGGGGTTAAGTCTTTGTAATCTTTGCAGGCCAGCTCGCAGGTTTTGCACCCGGTGCAACGGCTGGAATCAATATAAAATCCATACTGGGTTGTCATCGGTTACTCCTTACACCTTTTCAACCTGAACAAGGTTCGTGTGGGACGGGTTGCCTTTCGCCAGCGGTGATGGGCGCTGCGTGGTCAGTACGTTAATACTACCTGCCTGGTCGATACGGTTTGCATCCGGGTTGTACCAGGCCCCTTCCCCCAGCGCGACAACGCCTGGCATCATGCGCGGTGTAACCCTGGCTTCAATGTGTACCTCTCCACGACCGTTAAAGATGCGTACGCGATCGCCATTGCTGATACCGCGCGCTTTCGCATCTATTGGGTTGATCCACATTTCCTGACGGCAGGCGGCTTTCAGTACGTCTACGTTGCCGTAGGTTGAGTGTACGCGTGCCTTATAGTGGAAACCGGTCAACTGCAGCGGGAATTTCGCCGTCAGCGGATCGTTGTAGTTTTCGAAACCAGGCGTATAGATTGGCAGTGGATCGATAACGTCCCCGTCCGGAAGCTCCCAGCTGGAGGCGATTTTCGCCAGCGCTTCCGAATAGATTTCGATTTTGCCTGACGGCGTCGTCAACGGGTTGGCGTGAGGATCTTCNCGGAATGCCTTATACGCCACGTGGTGNCCTTCCGGGTCACGCTGTTTATACATCCCCTGCTTGCGGAAGGTATCGAAGTCCGGCAGGTCAGGGATGGCTTTACGGGAGAGTTCATGCAGATGACGCATCCACCCTTCCTGAGTACGCCCCTCGGTAAACTGCTGCTCAACGCCAAGGCGTTTTGCCAGCTGGGAGGTCATCTCATAGATGGTTTTGCACTCAAAGCGCGGTTTGATGGCCTGATCGGTGAAGATCACATAGGACATGTTNCCGCAGGAGGCATCAAGCGCAAAATCCATCTGCTCAGAGGCGGTGCAGTCCGGCAGCAGAATATCGGCATATTTCGCCGACGAGGTCATGTGGCAGTCGATCACCACAATCATCTCGCACTTCTTGTCATCCTGCAGGATTTCATGGGTACGGTTAATTTCAGAGTGCTGGTTGATAAGACAGTTACCGGCATAGTTCCAGATCATCTTGATCGGCACATCCAGCTTGTCTTTACCCCGCACACCGTCACGCAACGCGGTCATTTCCGGGCCACGTTCAATTGCATCCGTCCACATAAACATGGAGATACTGGTCTGAACCGGGTTATCCAGCGTCGGCATACGCTCAAACGGCACGTCATAAGAGCCTTCGCGCGCACCGGTGTTACCGCCATTAATACCAACGTTGCCGGTCAGAATGGAGAGCATCGAAATGGCGCGGGTCGCGATTTCACCGTTTGCGTGACGCTGCGGCCCCCAGCCCTGGCTGATAAAGGCCGGTTTGGCTAAACCAATTTCACGCGCCAGTTGAACAATACGTTCGACCGGAATACCGGTGATGGTAGAGGCCCACTCTGGGGTTTTCGCCACACCGTCACTGCCCTGACCGAGAATGTACGCTTTGTAATGCCCGTTAGCCGGTGCGCTGGCGGGCAGGGTTTTCTCGTCATAACCAACGCAGTATTTATCAAGGAATGGCTGATCGACAAGGTTTTCGGTGATCATCACCCACGCCAGCGCGCTGACTAATGCGGCATCGGTACCAGGACGGATAGGGATCCACTCATCTTCACGCCCTGCACCGGTATCGGTATAGCGCGGATCGATAATAATCATACGTGCATTAGATTTCGCGCGAGCCTGCTCAAGGTAGTATGTCACCCCGCCGCCGCTCATGCGCGTTTCACCCGGGTTATTACCGAACAGCACCACCAGCTTACTGTTCTCAATATCAGAAGGGCTGTTACCGTCTGCCCAGCCACCATAGGTGTAGTTCAGACCTGCGGCAATCTGTGCAGAAGAGTAGTCACCATAGTGATTGAGATAACCGCCGCAGCAGTTCATCAGACGTGCTACCAGCGTTTTTCCCGGTGGCCAGGAACGCGTCAGCGTACCGCCAAGAGTCCCGGTACCATAGTTCAGGTAGATGGATTCGTTGCCATACTCTTTGATCAGACGCTGCATGTTGGTGGCAATGATATCGTAGGCTTCATCCCAGCTAATGCGTTCGAACTTCCCTTCCCCACGCTGACCGACGCGTTTCATCGGATACTTCAGGCGATCCGGGTTATAGACGCGGCGACGCATTGAGCGGCCACGCAGGCAGGCACGAACCTGGTGTAATCCATCGTAGTTATCGTCGCCAGTATTGTCGGTTTCGACATACTTAATTTCACCATCCACCACATGCATACGCAATGGACAACGACTACCACAGTTTACGGTACAGGCACTCCACACCACTTTTTCCGGGGCTGTCGCCGGGGACAGAGCATCCGCCGCTGATGCCAGTCGGGTAAAGGGGAGCGTGAAGGCACTGCTGGCAACAGCCAGGCCGCCAATTGCCGTGGTTTTCATCAACCCACGGCGAGTGACCTCGGCAGCCATTAACGCATCAGGCGCTTTGATTTTCATAGAGACTCGCTTTGGTTGCTCACAAAAAAAAGAGAGGCGGCCCAGGCCGCTATATAGACTTATATACAACGTATTTCTTCGTTATCAGCGCGTTATGCTGACTTTCATTCGGAGGAGTATTACCACTTTAGAGGGAGGGGTTATTGCTTCGTATCAAATCAGAGGCATAAAAAAAGCGCCCTCAGGCGCTTTTTTGTTTTACGACAAATTAACCGATGTACTGCTGGCCTTTCATGTACGGGCGCAGCACTTCAGGGATCTCAATACGACCATCCGCCTGCTGGTAGTTTTCCAGCACCGCGACCAGCGTACGACCCACTGCCAGACCAGAACCGTTCAGGGTATGCACCAGACGGGTTTTCTTGTCAGACTTGTTACGGCAGCGTGCCTGCATGCGACGCGCCTGGAAATCCCAGACGTTAGAGCAGGAAGAGATTTCACGGTAGGTATTCTGCGCAGGAACCCAGACTTCCAGGTCGAAGGTTTTGCAGGCACCAAAGCCCATGTCACCGGTACACAGCGCCATACGGCGGTACGGCAGACCCAGCAGCTCCAGCACTTTTTCAGCATGGCCGGTCATCTCTTCCAGCGCATCCATAGACTCTTCAGGACGCACGATCTGCACCATCTCCACTTTGTCGAACTGGTGCATACGGATCAGACCACGGGTGTCACGGCCATAAGAGCCCGCCTCTGAACGGAAGCACGGAGAGTGCGCCGTCAGTTTGATTGGCAGGTCATCTTCGTCGATGATCTCATCGCGCACGAGGTTGGTCAGCGGTACTTCTGCCGTTGGGATCAGCGCATAGTTGCTGCTGTCAGCTTCCTCGTCCAGCGGACGGGTATGGAACAGATCGCCAGCAAATTTCGGCAACTGACCTGTACCGTACAGCGTATCGTGGTTCACCAGATACGGTACGTAGGTTTCGCTGTAGCCGTGCTGTTCAGTGTGCAGATCCAGCATGAACTGCGCCAGTGCGCGGTGCAGGTGGGCAATCTGACCTTTCATCACTACAAAGCGAGACCCCGTCAGCTTAACCGCTGCGGCAAAGTCCAGTCCTGAGTGCATTTCACCCAGCGTCACGTGATCGCGAACGTCGAAGTCGAACGCGCGAGGAGTGCCCCAGCGTTTCACTTCAACGTTGTCGTTTTCGTCTTTACCGACAGGCACGCTGTCGTCAGGAATGTTCGGGATCGCCAGAGCAATATCACGAATCTCTGCCTGAAGAACGTCCAGTTCCGCTTTCGCCTGGTCCAGCTCTTCACCCAGTTTGTTCACTTCCAGGCGTAATGGCTCAATGTCTTCCCCGCGCGCTTTCGCCTGGCCGATGGACTTCGATCGAGAGTTACGCTCTGCCTGCAGATTTTCAGTTTGTACCTGCAGAACTTTACGACGCTCTTCAAGAGCGCGCAGCTTATCTACATCCAGCTTAAAGCCCCGGCGTGCCAGTTTGTCAGCGACTGCGTCTGGCTCATTACGCAGCAGATTGGGATCGAGCATGCTTATCCTGTGCTTATCGAATTAAAATAGGGAAATGTAACCACAGCCTGCGGTCACAGGGATACTATGCCAACATTACCGCAACGATTGAACTAACGGTAGCGTTTTATAGGGCTATTTTGATCCTGTCCGGCGAGCCAGGCGAGCTTTTCGCCAATCTTGCCTTCAAGACCTCTGTTTGTAGGGTGATAATAGCGGGTTTGTGCCATCTCCTGAGGGAAATATTCCTCTCCGGCAGCGTAGGCATTGGGTTCATCGTGGGCGTAGCGGTACTCCTGCCCATAACCCATCTCTTTCATCAGTTTGGTCGGTGCATTACGCAGATGAACCGGAACATCATAGTCCGGACGTTCACGCGCGTCAGACATGGCCGCTTTAAATGCAGTGTAAACCGCATTACTTTTCGGTGCACAAGCCAGATACACAATCGCCTGCGCAATGGCGCGCTCACCTTCCGCTGGCCCGACGCGGGTAAAACAGTCCCACGCGGAAAGTGCCACCTGCATNGCGCGCGGATCGGCATTGCCGACATCTTCAGAGGCAATCGCCAGGCAGCGACGCGCAACATACAGAGGATCGCCACCCGCACTGATAATGCGCGCGTACCAGTAGAGCGCCGCATCCGGCGCACTGCCGCGCACGGACTTATGCAGAGCAGAAATCAGATCGTAAAAACGATCGCCTTTATTATCAAAACGCGCGCTGCGTTCACCGGCAATTTCAGTAAGCAACTCCGGTTTCAGCATTCGCTTACCAGCATCGTCAACTTCAGCCATATCGGCCATCATTTCCAGCGTGTTCAGTGCCCGCCGCGCATCACCGTTGACCAGCTCCGCAATTGCCCGCCGCGTCTCGTCCGGCAGAACGATATCCTGCCCGCCGTAGCCGCGCGCTTTGTCGTCCATCGCCTGCGTCAGAACCNTTTCGATATCGTCAGTCGTGAGCGATTTAAGCAGGTACACACGGGCGCGGGAAAGCAGCGCCGAATTCAGTTCAAATGACGGNTTTTCCGTGGTCGCACCGATGAAGAAAATTGTGCCGTCTTCAATNTGCGGCAGGAAAGCATCCTGCTGGCTCTTATTGAAGCGGTGGACTTCGTCCACAAAGAGGATGGTACGACGTCCGGCATTACGGTTCTGCCGCGCTCGCTCGATCGCCTCGCGGATCTCCTTCACGCCAGAAGTGACGGCAGAGATGCGTTCCACATCGGCGTTCGCATATCGGGCGATCACTTCCGCGAGTGTCGTTTTACCGGTTCCGGGTGGGCCCCAGAGGATCATCGAGTGCAGATGCCCGGCCTCAATGGCACGCGGCAATGGCTTGCCCGCAGCCAGCAAGTGCTGCTGGCCGATGTACTGCGCTAAATTTTCTGGCCGCATACGGGCGGCCAGAGGTTGAAACGCATTATCTGAAAAATCGAGCGACAGGTTGCCCACTCACGCCTCTTACTTACGTTGGTCGTCCACCGTTACGCCCTTCGGCGGGGTAAAGGTGAATTTTGATGCATCAACAGCGCCGTTTTGCTGAGATTTAAGCTGATAGCTGCTGCGCTGATCGTCCTGCTCAACAGCACCAAACTGATTGATGGTGCCATTGGTGCTCACGTTAATCGTGAACTGCTTAAGGTTGCCGTTGCTGCCTTTTGGCGTCAGGACAAACTCATCACCGCTTTGTTTGATATTGTACTGCTGCCAGTCGCTGGACTGGTTACGGGCAATCAGCATAAAGGGTGTATTGCTGGTCGCATCTTTCAGCCAGGTGGCGGTCGCCTGCTCAACAAACGGGTTGAAGAACCACAGGGTCTTACCGTCAGACACCAGGATGCTCTCATCCGGCTGGGTCATATGCCAGTTAAACAGATTCGGGCGTTTTACCCACAAATCACCCTGGCCTTCCTGCACCGCGTTGCCGCTGCCGTCAGTCACTTTTTGCGTGAAGCTGGCATGGAAGCTGCTCACTTTATCCAGTCGGCTTTTAAGGTCGCTGGCGGCATCAGCCCAGACGCTGCTGGCAACAAAACTGGTGAGTAATGCACAAGCGATTGCAATTTTTTTCATTGTTATTCCTTAAAATACGTCATCCCGATACGGGGTTCTGTCATCTATTGTGAACCTGCCCGCAGGCAGGTGACAGAAGAAAATGCTTAAATTTTGCTGATTTACCCTTCTTTGCAATCGATGAAAGGTCAATCAAACGGCGGTGGAGCCAGTACCTCACGGTTACCGTTATGCCCCTGCTCGCTCACGATGCCCTGGGCCTCCATCTGCTCGATGATACGCGCCGCACGGTTGTAGCCAATGCGGAACTGACGCTGTACCCCGGAGATAGACGCTTTACGTTTTTCGGTGACGAAGTTAACCGCCTGGTCAAATAACGGATCCAGCTCTTCGCCGCCGTCAAAGCCACCACCACCGCCTTCGCTGTCGCTGTCGGAGGTAATACCGTCAACGTACTGCGGACGGCCACGCGCTTTCCAGTCCTGTACCACCGCATGCACTTCCTGGTCACGAACGAACGCGCCGTGAACACGCACCGGAGAGGTTGAGTTCGGGCCGGAGTAGAGCATATCCCCCATCCCCAGCAGTGACTCTGCACCGCCCTGGTCGAGGATGGTACGCGAGTCAATTTTACTCGATACGGTAAACGCAATACGGGTCGGGATGTTTGCTTTAATCAACCCGGTGATGACGTCTACTGATGGACGCTGCGTCGCCAGAACGAGGTGAATACCGGCCGCACGCGCTTTCTGCGCCAGACGCGCAATCAGCTCTTCCACTTTCTTACCGACGGTCATCATCAGGTCGGCGAATTCATCCACCAGCACAACGATGTAAGGCAGTTTTTCCAGCACCGGATGCTGGGCATCCATGCTGTCACCCGGCTTCCAGTATGGGTCCGGAATCGGACGGCCCATACGCGCCGCCTCAGCGATTTTCTCGTTATAACCGGCCAGGTTACGCACGCCCAGCGCCGACATCAGCTTATAGCGACGTTCCATCTCATTGACGCTCCAGCGCAGGGCGTTGGCGGCGTCCTTCATATCGGTCACAACTTCAGTCAGCAGATGCGGGATGCCTTCATAAACCGACAACTCCAGCATTTTCGGGTCAATCATGATGAAACGCACATCTTCAGGCTGCGCTTTATAGAGCATGCTGAGGATCATGGCGTTCACCCCAACGGACTTACCGGAGCCGGTGGTACCCGCGACCAGCAGGTGAGGCATTTTCGCCAGATCGGCAACCACCGGATCGCCCGCGATATCTTTACCCAGCACCACGGTCAGTGGAGATGGATTATCGCGGAAGCGGGTGTTGTCCAGCACTTCTCGCAAATACACGGTCTGACGTTTCTTATTCGGCAGTTCAAGCCCTACGTACGGCTTACCCGGGATAACTTCTACCACACGCACCGCCACGGTCGACAGGGAACGCGCCAGGTCGCGGGACAGGTTAGAAATACGCGCCGCTTTTACGCCAGGGGCCAGGTTCAGTTCGAAACGGGTGATCACCGGGCCAGGAGAGTAGTTCACCACATCCGCCTTGATGCGGAAATCAGCCAGACGCGCTTCGACCAGACGCGCCATCTGCTCCAGCGCAAAGGTATCAACCGGTTCAACTTCAGACGGTGGCGGCGTTAACAGATCCAGCGACGGCAATGGCGTACTCGGGCGTTGCAGCGGCCGGCTGTCACCGTTACGCATCAACAGTGGATGAATAAGGCTTTCCTGCGGCTGTGCCGGAGGCTGCTGGAACTGCGGCGGCTGCGCGTGAGTCTGAGGAGTCGGCTGTTGCGGCTGCGCATACGCCTGCTGTGCAGGAACATGCTGTGCCAGTGGCTGCTGGCGCACCGGTTGCTCAGCTTCCGGCATCACGCTCGGGGTGAATAACGGCTCACCAGGGCCATCATCCACCAGATCTTTCATTGGCGAGAATTCAAAATCTGACAGCGAGAACGGGTTCGCACCGGCAGGTTGTTCACCGGAATAGCGCTGCTGCTGCGTTGCCGCAAACTGGCGCGCTAACTCGGCTTCCGCCGCATCCTCTTCGTCTTCAGGAACATGAGGCGATGGCGCATCGTGCTGATACTCTTCACCGTAGCGCTGATGCTGCTGCGCGGCGAACTGACGTGCCAGCTCATCCTGCTGCAGTTCATCGGCGTCGTCTTCATATTCAGACTCGCGCGCTTTTTCCTCAGCCATACGCTGGGAAGGCAGCTTGATGCCGTAAGAGGCCAGCTCACGACGCGTTGGTACGCGAACACGATTAGGACGAGGCAACTGCGGGCCAATCCCCTCTTTCACCTGAGGACGTGGCGCGCCACCAGCTGCCAGGCTAAAGACTGGCGCAGCAACAGCGGCCGCTGCCGTGGCTTGCTTCACGCTTTCAGCCACCGGAGCAACAACAGGTGTAGGATCAACGGAAGGAGCAGAAACAGCAGGAACCTGTACGGCAGGTTCAGGAACGGGCTGATACCAGGCCGCCAGTTGCTCGCGCTCACGGGCCCGACGCTCTTCAACTTCTTCAAAGTAGTACATTGGCGGACGGGACGGTTTCGTCTCTTCCACCACTTCAGGTTCGGACTGCGGCTCTACATATGGCTGCACAGGTTCGACCGGTTCAGGCACATATGCCTGATACGGCTGGGCGGCAGGTTGCTCGTATTCCGGATACCCCTGCGGTTCATACGCAGGTTCAGGCGGCTGATAAGGTTGTTGCCACTGTTCCTGCTGTACCGGCACATAGCTTTCTGGCTCCGGTGCGATGACCGGCTCCGGCGTATGGACACCCGGCGCACTCTGCCAGTCAACCTGAGGCTGCTGCATAGCCAGCTCTGGTGCAGGAACCGGCGCGGATGGCATGACGGCTTCAGCAGGTGCAGCAAACGCCTGCGCTGCCGTGGTGGCCGCTGCAGCGACCGCAACCTGCCCGGTGACAGAGTGACCATTGAGTAGCGGATCGTACTCGTCAAAATCACCTGGCGTGGCGCGGCTCCCGGAGAAGAGCACATCATCAGGATCGACGGCCTTACCTGCAGCACGATATTCAACCTGCTCCTCTTCATCCATGCGTTTGCCGGAGAAAAGTGCAGCATCGGTTTTACGGCCCAGCGGGTTGGCAAATTTTTCGGCTACGCGCTGACGGCGCGCCAGCGCCCCACGCAGAATACGGGCACGGCGAGATTCGCGACGCTGCACCGGGGCATCGTCGTCCTCATCGTACTCATCTTCATTGTCGTCTTCATCAACCCATGTGTCATCACGACGGGTACGGTTGCTGGCAAAAGTGAGAATATTAAGGATAAAACTGCCGATCTTTTCGGCGATACTCACCCATGACCAGCCCGTGAACAACGTCAACCCAGCGGCCCAGATGCAGAGCAATGCCAGGGTTCCGCCACTACTGTGGAGCATCGGCTGTAGCGCGGTGCTCAGCAAGCTGCCGATCACCCCACCGGAAGCAAAGTACCAGATATCATCGGCGTTAATCGCCGCCAGCCCGCAGGAGGTCAGGATCAGTGCCAGCGCGCCAATCAGGCGCAGCGAAACAGCGAAATAATCGATGTAGTCATCGTTCTGCCGATGACGCCAGGCAAACCAGCATCCGCCAATCATAATGACGGGAAGGGTGTAGGCCATCACACCGAAAATGAAAAAGAGCGTATCCGCAAGCCAGGCTCCGGGAATGCCGCCTAAATTATGAATAGGCTCATGCCATGCGGTTTGTGACCAGCTTGGATCGGAGGGGTTGAAACTGAGTAAGGCTGCCATCAGCCAGACGGCAAAAAGGGCAATAACAATCAGCAACGCCTCAAGGAGACGACGTCCGCTGCTTAGCTTCGATAGTGTGACTTCTTTGTCTTCAGTGTATTCCTGGCTCAAGAAAGGCTCTCCAGGTATCAGGCATATCCTGCCTGTTTGCTAAAACGGACAACAGCGCCGGGTATCCCCGGCACTGTTGCTGTATGGATTAACAGGAGTGTAATCAAACTACGCTGATTTTGCACCTGTTCCGTGTTAGCGCGTCTTAATAACCAGACGATTGCTCTGTTTGACCTCTTCCATCACCACATAGGTACGGGTGTCGTTCACACCAGGCAGTCGCAGCAGGGTTTCACCCAGCAGCTTACGGTAGGCGGACATGTCTGGCACACGGGTTTTCAACAGGTAGTCAAAATCACCGGAAACCAGATGACACTCTTGAATTTCTTCAAGTTTTTGTACAGCGGCGTTAAATTGCTCAAACACATCCGGCGCACCACGATTCAGAGTAATCTCAACAAATACCAGAAGTGAGGCATCCAGATAATGCGGGTTCAGCAGAGCCGTATAGCCCTGAATAAAACCCTGTCTTTCCAGTCGACGTACACGCTCAAGGCACGGCGTCGGGGAAAGTCCCACACGTTTTGAAAGCTCGACGTTGGAAATACGCCCATCCTTTTGCAATTCATTAAGAATGTTACGATCGATACGGTCGAGGTCTTTGCCAGGGCGCTTCTTGCTATCTACCATTATTATTGTCTCTCTGTATTCCTTCCCTACTCCTGCCTGGACCCTGTGCACATCACTGTTCAGAGCCTGTACCCGTTATTCATCACATCGCCTGGTTATGTATTATATCCGTCATACTTCAAGTTGCCTGCGCGTTGGCTTTTCTCACTCACCCCAGTCACGTACTCATGTACGCTCCCGGGGATTCGCTGCGTCGCCGCCTTCATGCAACTCGAATTATTAGGCTATAGACGCGATGCGGATTCGGGTTCTGTTGGTAAGAAGTCCGTTGCCCGAAGGGCAGTCACCGACATCACGTATGGCGTCTGTCCACACCATGCGTAGATTTCACTAACCCGGTAAAAATGGCATTTACGTGCATGCCTATGCGGCACACAGTTAATGCGTTTTTTTTCTTCCTTGAATGTTTTCGCAAAAGCGCAGGTGATTGTCAAAGCAAAACATCGATTTTTAGTACAACATGCCGGATATTCATTGCGGTCGGGTATTAATCCTCATTTTATTGCCTTATAAACAACCGGTTTTCAATAGCACACAGTATGTTATCGCCCGCCATTCATCGTCAGCGTCTATTGCACATATTGATATCAAAATTGCTGTGCTCTTTTTTTACGGCAACAAATTCCCTACAATCCTGCCAAATGTCTGCCAACAACAATGGGGATCTCATGGGCACGGCCAAACACAGTAAGCTGCTAATTCTTGGTTCTGGACCTGCGGGATATACCGCGGCGGTCTACGCTGCACGCGCTAACCTGCAACCGGTGTTAATTACCGGCATGGAAAAAGGCGGTCAGCTGACCACCACCACCGAAGTGGAAAACTGGCCAGGCGACCCGAACGACCTGACCGGGCCGCTGTTGATGGAACGTATGCACGAGCATGCGACCAAGTTCGAAACCGAAATTCTGTTCGACCATATTCACAAGGTCGATCTGCAGAACCGTCCGTTCCGTCTGACCGGCGACAGTGGTGAGTACACCTGTGACGCGCTGATCGTTGCTACCGGTGCATCCGCCCGTTACCTGGGTCTGCCGTCTGAAGAAGCGTTCAAAGGCCGCGGCGTATCTGCCTGCGCCACCTGCGACGGTTTCTTCTACCGCAACCAGAAAGTCGCGGTCATTGGCGGGGGTAACACCGCAGTGGAAGAAGCGCTTTATCTGGCGAACATCGCCTCTGAGGTACACCTGATCCACCGCCGCGACACCTTCCGTGCGGAGAAAATCCTGATCAAACGTCTGATGGATAAAGTGGCGAGCGGCAACATCGTGCTGCACACCAACCGTACGCTGGAAGAAGTCACGGGCGATCAGATGGGTGTTGCGGGTCTGCGTATCCGTGATACCCAGAACACCGATACCGTGGAATCGCTGGAAGTGGCTGGCCTGTTTGTGGCGATCGGCCACAGCCCGAACACGGCGATCTTCGACGGTCAGCTGGAGCTGGAAAACGGCTACATTAAAGTGCAATCCGGCATTCACGGCAACGCAACCCAGACCAGCATCCCGGGCGTATTCGCCGCAGGTGACGTCATGGATCATATTTACCGTCAGGCAATCACCTCCGCCGGTACCGGTTGTATGGCCGCGCTGGATGCTGAACGCTATCTGGACGGGCTGGCCGAGCAAGGTAAATAATCTTTACAAGTCAGTAACAAACGTAAATAAAGGCGGCGATAAGTCGCCTTTATTGTCTCTCCGTTGTAACATTGCGCTGCCCAATTTCTAATAACGTCACCTGCAAAGTACGCAATGGAAAAAACCCGTCAACAAGAGTTAACACGCTGGCTGAAACAGCAAAGCGTTCTTTCCCGCCGCTGGCTCATGATTTCCCGCCTTCTGGGGCTGATCAGCGGTCTGTTGATTGTTGCCCAGGCATGGCTGCTGGCCCGCATTCTTAACCACATGATCATGGAGAANATTCCGCGCGAAGCACTCCTGATGCCGTTTATCGTCCTTGTTCTGGTTTTTGTTCTGCGCGCCTGGGTGGTCTGGCTGCGTGAACGCGTCGGTTTCCATGCGGGGCAACATATACGCTATGAAATCCGCCGTCAGGTACTCGACCGTCTGCAGGAAGCCGGGCCCGCCTGGATCCAGGGTAAGCCTGCCGGAAGCTGGGCGACGCTTATCCTTGAGCAAATTGACGATATGCACGACTACTATGCCCGCTATCTTCCTCAGATGGCGCTGGCCGTTTGCGTGCCGCTGCTGATTGTGATCNCCATTTTCCCGACCAACTGGGTAGCGGCGTTGATCCTGCTGGGTACCGCCCCGTTGATCCCGCTGTTTATGGCGATGGTGGGAATGGGGGCTGCAGACGCTAACCGCCGCAATTTCCTGGCGCTGGGTCGTCTGAGTGGCCATTTCCTTGACCGTCTGCGCGGTATGGAAACCTTGCGTATTTTTGGCCGTGGTGAAGCGGAAACTGAAAACATCCGCCTGGCGTCGCAGGATTTCCGCCAGCGCACGATGGAAGTGTTACGCCTGGCGTTTCTGTCGTCTGGNGTGCTCGAATTNTTTACCTCGCTGTCGATTGCACTGGTGGCGGTTTATTTCGGTTTCTCCTACCTCGGTGCGCTGGATTTTGGCCACTACGGTACGGCAGTGACGCTGTCTTCGGGCTTCCTGGCGCTAATCCTGGCTCCGGAGTTTTTCCAGCCGCTGCGCGATCTCGGTACCTTTTATCATGCTAAAGCGCAGGCCGTTGGCGCGGCCGATAGCCTGAAAACATTCATGGAAACGCCGCTGGCACACCCGGAACGGGGTGACGTTACGCTGAATACCAAAGAACCAGTGACAATTGAGGCGAGTGATTTTTCTATTCTGTCGCCTGAAGGCAAAGTGCTGGCAGGCCCGCTGAACTTTACCCTGCCTGCCGGGCAGCGAGTGGTGCTGGTCGGTACCAGCGGTTCAGGTAAAAGTTCGCTGCTTAATACACTGTCCGGCTTTATGGCTTACACCGGTTCGCTACGGATTAACAAAACCGAGGTGCGCGATCTCGATCCGGATGCCTGGCGCAAACAGCTAAGCTGGGTGGGACAAAACCCACAGCTACCGGCCGCCACGCTGCGGGAGAACGTGCTTCTGGCTCGCCCGGATGCACGCGAAGATGAGCTGCAATCCGTCCTTGACCGCGCCTGGGTCAGCGAGTTTCTGCCCCTGCTTGTGCAGGGGGTCAACACTATCGTTGGCGACCAGTCTGCCGGGCTGTCCGTAGGCCAGGCGCAGCGTGTAGCCGTTGCCCGTGCTCTTCTTAATCCCTGCCAGTTGATGCTGCTGGATGAGCCTGCCGCCAGCCTGGATGCACACAGCGAACAACGCGTAATGCATGCCCTTAACTCAGCCTCATTGCAGCAAACCACCCTGATGGTCACACACCAGCTGGAAGGCATTGCCGACTGGGATCAAATCTGGGTGATGGAAAACGGTCAAATTGTTGAGCAAGGCGATTACGCCTCTCTCGTTACCGCGCAGGGGCCATTTGCCACCCTGCTGGCGAATCGTCAGGAGGACATCTGATGCGTGCCCTGCTCCCGTATCTTGCGCTGTATAAACGCCATAAATGGATGCTGACGCTGGGCATCGTACTGGCGATCGTCACTCTGCTTGCCAGCATTGGCCTGCTGACGCTCTCCGGCTGGTTCTTATCGGCGTCTGCCGTCGCGGGCGTCGCCGGGTTATACAGCTTTAACTACATGCTCCCGGCCGCGGGCGTGCGTGGCACCGCCATTACCCGTACCGCCGGACGCTATTTTGAGCGGCTGGTCAGCCACGATGCGACCTTCCGCGTGCTGCAACACCTGCGCATTTACACCTTCAGCAAACTATTGCCCCTCTCCCCTGCCGGGCTGGCGCGTTTTCGCCAGGGTGAATTGCTCAACCGCGTGGTCGCGGATGTCGATACGCTGGATCACCTCTACCTGCGCGTCATTTCGCCGCTGGTGGGCGCATTTGTGGTGATCGCGGTGGTTACGCTGGGGTTGTGTGTTCTGGATGTTCCCATTGCGCTGACGCTCGGCGGCATCATGCTGTTGACGCTGATGATTCTGCCGCCGCTGTTCTACCGCGCCGGTAAATCCACCGGGGAAAATCTGACTCGCCTTCGCGGTGAATATCGTCAGCAACTCACCTCCTGGTTACAGGGGCAGGCCGAGCTGACCCTTTTTGGTGCCAGCAAACGCTACCGCGCCCGTATGGAAAGCACGGAGTTAAACTGGCACGAAGCGCAACGTCGCCAGTCTGAACTGACGGCGTTCTCCCAGGCCTTGATGATGTTAATTGGCGGCGTGGCTGTCATTGCTATGCTGTGGATGGCTTCTGGCGGAGTGGGCGATAACTCACAGCCCGGCGCACTGATTGCCCTCTTCGTCTTCTGTGCGCTGGCGGCCTTTGAGGCACTGGCACCGGTGACGGGGGCATTCCAGCATCTTGGGCAGGTTATCGCTTCTGCCCTGCGCATCACGGAGATTGCCGGGCAAGAGCCGGAAGTGACGTTCCGCGACGGGCAAACCGTTGTGCCAGAGCGCGTCACTCTGACACTGAATGACGTCACGTTTGCTTATGACAAGCAGGCACAAAACGCGCTGGAAGGCATCAATCTCGTCGTGAACGCAGGCCAACGCATTGCGCTTCTTGGCCGCACGGGTTGCGGTAAATCGACACTCCTGCAGCTGCTGACCCGCGCCTGGGATCCGCAGCAGGGGCAGATCCTCCTTAACAATGTGCCACTGGCAGACTTCAGCGAACAGACGTTGCGCAAGACTGTCAGCGTGGTACCGCAGCGTGTGCATCTCTTTAGCGCAACGCTGCGCGATAACCTGCTGCTTGCCGCGCCAGATGCCCCTGATGCGCTGCTTAGCGCGGTGCTGGAGCAGGTTGGGCTGCATAAACTGCTTGAAGATGACGGGTTAAACAGCTGGCTGGGTGAAGGGGGTCGTCAGCTCTCCGGCGGTGAGTTGCGCCGTCTGGCAATTGCGCGAGCACTACTGCACGATGCCCCGCTGATGTTGCTGGATGAGCCGACAGAAGGGCTGGACGCCACTACCGAGAGCCAAATCCTTGATTTACTGGCCACTGTCATGGCCGGTAAAACCGTGCTGATGGTGACACACCGACTGCGCGGACTGGCGAGTTTTGATCAGATAATTGTGATGGACAACGGGCACATTATTGAGCATGGTAGTCACGCAGAACTGTTGGCGAAACAGGGTCGCTACTACCAGTTTAAACAGCGTCTGTAGACTATATTTGTACCGATCCTCACTCGCGTATTGGAGTTCTGCTGTCATGCGCCTGGTCCAGCTTTCTCGTCATAATATTGCGTTCCCTTCTCCGGAGGGGGCGCTGCGTGAACCCAATGGGCTACTGGCGCTTGGCGGTGACCTCAGTCCTGCACGGCTATTGATGGCTTACCAGCGCGGGATTTTCCCGTGGTTTTCCCCCGGTGACCCTATTTTATGGTGGTCGCCCGACCCGCGTGCTGTACTGTGGCCAGCCCAGTTTCATCTGAGCCGCAGCATGAAACGTTTCCATGCGAAATCACCGTACCGTGTAACGCTCAACCACGCGTTTGGTCAGGTCATTGAAGGTTGTGCCAGCGATCGTCATGAAGGCACATGGATAACCCGCGATATTATCGACGCCTATCACCGCCTCCATGAGCTTGGCTACGCCCATTCAATAGAAGTGTGGGAGAAAGGTGAGCTGGTTGGTGGCATGTATGGCGTGGCACAGGGTACGTTGTTCTGTGGCGAGTCGATGTTTTCCCGCGCAGTTAACGCCTCGAAAACTGCACTGCTGGTTTTCTGCAACGAGTTTGCCCTACGTGGCGGACAGTTGATGGATTGTCAGGTACTTAACGAGCATACCGCCTCGCTCGGTGCCGTAGAAATCTCCCGTCGTCACTACATTGAGCACCTGGATACCTGCCGCCAGGAGAAGCTTCCGCGCGACTTCTGGGTACCAAGGACACTCTTTATGCCCAATGTCTAAATGTTTTCCGCACATTTTTCATGAGGGTGTTATAATTACGCCGCAGAGTAGCTTCTGCCTGTTGCCCCGCCGCCGTTTGGGACCTTCGCTTCAGATAACGTCCTGACGTTTATCCTGTCGTCTCCCCTTTACGAATGCGCTTTTCGTTCGGTAGTACCGTGACGCTTGGGCAATGCGCCGAAACTGTTTTGCTGCGTTTTAATCGCGCAATTCTTTACTTAATTGATGAATTTCGGCATTATCTTGCCGGTTCAAAACTTGGTAGTGATACCCCAGAGGATTAGATGGCCAAAGAAGACAATATTGAAATGCAGGGTACCGTACTTGATACGTTGCCTAACACCATGTTTCGCGTAGAGCTGGAAAACGGTCACGTGGTAACTGCGCACATCTCCGGTAAAATGCGCAAAAACTATATCCGCATTTTAACGGGCGACAAAGTGACTGTTGAACTGACCCCGTACGACCTGAGCAAAGGCCGCATTGTCTTCCGTAGTCGCTAATTGTTTTCGCCTGTAATGGCAGATGAATATATACAAGGTCGGGATAATCCCGGCCTTATTTTTTTGTAGGCCACGACACCTTTAATCCCTCCGCTCTTAATGCGCAAAAAGTATCCATTCCATAAGTCATGACAAATGACTATACTTCCCTATGACAAATGACATTCATCAGGAGGTACAGATGAGAACATGGGTTCCCGCGCAGAAACCTGCTGACAACGCACTTTGGCGTTTTGCAGGTTTGCCTGCAAACAGAGGTATGCGGCTGATTGAATATCTCAATCAGGGCTTGCCCGTCAGCGTACTTGACAACATTCATGAATGGACCGCGATGTCAAAAGCGGACATTTTACGCGTGACAGGGATTAACGAGCGCAATGTCGCGCGCCGCAAAAGTGCGGGCCGTACGCTGACGCCCGATGAAAGCGAACGCGTGGCTCGTTTCGTTCGGGTACTGGATACCGCTGTCGATTATTTTGGCAGTAAAGACGAGGCATGGAACTGGCTGCAATCACCGGTTCGCGGGCTTGGCAATATAGCACCTGTCGACCTGATTGCCACAGAAACCGGCGCACTGGAAGTCACCGACCTGATTGGCCGTCTGGAACACGGAGTGCTGGCATGATTTTTTATCGTCTGGTGACGGGACGTTATGCCAGCGAAGCGTGGAGTGGAAGCGGTGCAAACCAGTATGGTGGCCGCTGGAATCATAAAGGACACCCTGCGGTGTACGTCTCCACATCCATCTCGCTGGCAGCGCTCGAAATTCTGGTTCACGTTAAAAGGGATACCGTACTGAATCAATACCAACTGTTCAGCATCGATATCCCGGACGATCAGATTGATCATCTGGATAAAGAGTGGCTGCCCGGGGACTGGCAGGAAAATCCGGCTCCGGTTTCAACGATGGACCTGGGAACCAGCTGGCTACAGGCCAGTGATGCACTGGCACTTATTTTACCTTCCTGCATTATTCCTTATGAAAACAATGCCATTCTCAACCCATTGAACCCGGCATTTCAACAGGCTTTATCCTCCGTTCAGCGCCACTCTTTTGTATTCGATACCCGGCTGGCAGAAAAAACCGCACCCTGAAACAGATGCGGTTGTTATTTCTCAGAACCAGGGAACCGTCGCTGTCGCGCTTAGCCCGTAAGTCGCCCGTAGAAAGGTCCCCCAGTCAGCGAGCCGATCCTTATTTACTAAGAGTTGCTGACCTTATTTTCCACTTCCCATTTTCCTGAATCAGGCAATCTGCAACGACATGCTCCTGCTTCTGTCCGAATGCGATATAGATGTTTGTGCACACAGCGTCAAAATCAGATGAAACTACCGCAACATGATCCCAGTCATTACCCCAGTCCTGGGCTTTTATAAACATGTCAGCATCTGGCATGTCTTTATCATTGCTGTCACCTGAATAAAGTTTTTTTATCGCTGCGATCGTTTCTGATGCTACGTAATCACCCATAGTGTCCGGGTTGAGGACAGGTGCATTATTCTGATTAAGCTGACTGATATACCACTGATTAAATTTTATGGCTATGGTAGCGGGTTGATTGTGTTCACTTGCCACAGCAATTGAAGACAGCGTGAAAATGATTATCAGGAGCGATCTCATTAGTTATCCCTGAAAATTTCATAATGGGGTTTTAATTATTCACTAAAGTGGCCCGCATACTTTTTGCTTCTCTCGTGTTTGGGATGTCCAGGCCACTACAATTTCTTATCACGTCCGTGACGTAATGGGTGCAAGAACCCGTACTGATGCAACAAATCAGATTCAGGGAATAATATGGATTACGGTTTTTTCACGACAAGGCGTAATCACATCTGCGGCCATTGAATGCGCTATGTCATGCAATAACCCCGTAAGATGCGGCAACATATCGCGATCAAAATGCGAAATCAGCAATACGTGATTTAATGCCCGGCAGTAATCGCATTTCGTTTCAGTATCTTCCAGCAACCACTCTTTATGCTTCGGTCGTTCTTCTTCGGCTTCAAATTCCACTACCTGAAAATCGCTCATTGATTCTGTGAGTCCCGTTTTGACTTCTTCCAGATAAGCGCCCAGACAGCGGCAAACGGGCTGGGTTTGTGGAAGCGAAGTGCAATCCAGCAGGATTTCAGTGAACAATTTGCAACGTTCGACAAGCGTTGGGAGATCGGGGTTGAGGGTGAGTTCGCTGTAGAGTTGGGAGAAAGATTGGTTTTCCATATCATAATTTCCATATTTAGAAGCCGAAAACTACCACCAGAAACGCCAACTTCAGGTGGCAGACTGAACCGGTTTGGCGTACCGACCATATGGAAAATCGGCGCTTCAAAAGAAGCCCCAGTTCAGCCCACCATATTTGAAGATACGGATTATACCGCAGCTAAAAAAAGAGTGAACGAAACCAGTAACGTTGCTGTGAGCAACATCTTTCCATATGTGTGTATCAGGACGCCAATCCTGACACCTGATTTTGCAGGTGCGTCGCCATTTTATTACTGTGAATTTATCCAGCAATCGGCATCATCAAATACTGGAAAGCGCCTCGCAAAATTCCTCTGCGCCCTGATGCCCTCACCCTAGCCCTAGCCCTCTCCCACAGGGAGAGGGAACAGATAGTGCGGTCTGCCAGAATCAGGCATAAAAAAACCGGGCAAATGCCCGGTTTTTAAGTTTAACGTTCAACTCAGTGAGCCGCTTCCGGCTTATGCTTCGCCGCACTCTGGAAATCGTACGTCAGCTCATTCTTCGCCTGATCCAGCGCCACGGTCACCTGACCACCATCCACCAGCGAGCCAAACAACAGCTCGTTCGCCAGCGGTTTCTTCAGGTTATCCTGAATCACACGCGCCATCGGACGCGCACCCATCGCACGGTCGTAGCCTTTCTCAGCCAGCCAGTTGCGGGCCTCCTGGCTCACTTCCAGCGACACGCCTTTCTGATCCAGCTGAACCTGCAACTCGACGATGAACTTATCCACCACCTGATGGATCACCGCGGTAGAGAGGTGATCGAACCAGATAATGTTGTCCAGACGGTTACGGAATTCCGGCGTAAAGATCTTCTTGATCTCTTCCATCGCATCGGTGCTGTTATCCTGGTGGATAAGGCCGATAGATTTACGTTCAGTTTCACGCACCCCGGCGTTGGTGGTCATCACCAGCACCACGTTGCGGAAGTCCGCCTTGCGCCCGTTGTTGTCGGTCAGCGTCCCGTTGTCCATCACCTGCAGCAGGATATTGAACACATCCGGGTGCGCTTTCTCGATTTCATCAAGCAGCAGTACCGCGTGCGGATGCTTGATCACCGCATCGGTGAGCAGGCCGCCCTGATCAAAGCCCACGTAGCCCGGAGGTGCACCAATCAAACGGCTGACGGTGTGACGCTCCATGTACTCAGACATATCAAAACGCAGCAGCTCAATGCCCAGCGCTTTGGAGAGCTGAACCGTCACCTCGGTTTTCCCGACACCGGTCGGGCCGGCGAACAGGAAGGAACCAACAGGTTTATGATCATGCCCCAGTCCGGCGCGAGCCATCTTAATCGCTTCGGTTAAGGCCTCAATGGCTTTGTCCTGACCAAAGACCAGCATTTTCAGGCGGTTGCCGAGGGTACGCAGCGTATCACGGTCGCTCTGAGAAACGCTCTTCTCAGGGATACGCGCGATGCGTGCCACCACCGACTCAATATCCGCCACGTTAACGGTTTTCTTACGCTTGCTGGCTGGCATCAGACGTGCCCGCGCGCCCGCCTCATCAATCACGTCAATCGCCTTATCCGGCAGATGACGGTCGTTGATGTATTTCACCGCCAGCTCCACCGCCGCACGCACCGCTTTGGCGGTATAACGCACGTCGTGGTGGGCTTCATATTTCGGCTTCAGACCGTTAAGGATCTGCACCGTTTCCTCAACGGACGGCTCCGTCACGTCGATTTTCTGGAAGCGGCGCGCCAGAGCACGGTCTTTTTCGAAAATGTTGCTGAACTCCTGGTAGGTCGTGGAGCCAATCACGCGGATCTTGCCGCTGGAAAGCAGCGGTTTGATCAGGTTAGCAGCATCCACCTGGCCACCGGAGGCTGCACCTGCACCGATGATGGTATGAATTTCATCGATAAACAGAATGCTGTTGGTGTCCTGCTCCAGCTGTTTTAACAGCGCCTTGAAGCGTTTTTCAAAATCACCACGGTATTTGGTGCCCGCCAGCAAAGAACCGATATCCAGCGAGTAGATGGTGCAATCGGCAATCACTTCCGGCACATCGCCCTGCACAATACGCCAGGCAAGGCCTTCGGCAATCGCGGTTTTACCCACGCCAGATTCCCCCACCAGCAGCGGGTTGTTCTTACGGCGACGGCACAGCACCTGGATAGCGCGCTCCAGCTCTTTATCGCGGCCAATCAGCGGGTCGATACCGCCAACGCGAGCGAGCTGGTTAAGGTTGGTGGTGAAGTTTTCCATACGATCCTCCCCTCCTGCTTGCTCTTCATTGTTATTGACCTGATTGCTGGAGTCCGACGCCGGGTTAGGCTCGTCTTTCCGCGTTCCGTGAGAGATAAAGTTAACCACGTCGAGTCGGCTGACTTCGTGTTTGCGCAGCAGATAGGCCGCCTGGGACTCCTGCTCGCTGAAGATGGCGACTAATACGTTTGCACCAGTCACTTCGCTACGTCCGGAAGACTGGACGTGGAATACCGCACGCTGCAAGACACGCTGGAAGCTGAGCGTCGGCTGCGTGTCGCGCTCCTCTTCACTGGCTGGCAGCACCGGTGTGGTTTGTTCGATGAAGGCTTCGAGTTCCTGACGTAGCGCCACCAGATCCACAGAGCAGGCTTCCAGCGCTTCGCGGGCGGATGGGTTGCTAAGCAGCGCGAGCAGTAAATGCTCGACGGTCATAAACTCATGTCGGTGCTCACGCGCTCTGGCGAAAGCCATGTTTAAACTGAGTTCCAGTTCTTGATTGAGCATAGGCACCTCCCCCAATTTTATGCCTTATCAGGCCTTTTCCAGCGTACATAGCAACGGATGCTCGTTCTCCCTCGCGTAGTCGTTCACCATCGCCACTTTGGTTTCCGCCACTTCGGCTGTAAAGACGCCGCAGATAGCTTTGCCACGATAATGAACGGTAAGCATCAGTTGCGTTGCACGTTCTACATCATAAGAAAAGAACTTTTGTAGCACGTCAATAACAAATTCCATCGGCGTGTAATCATCGTTCATTAACATAACTTTATACATGGATGGCGGTTTTAGCGCGTCACGCACTTTATCTTCCGCCAGCTGGTCAAAATCCAGCCAGTCGTTAGTCTTACCCATTTTGCATAATCACTTTGAATCTACCTCAGATGTTAGATAACAATCATCTATTACTGTCATCCGCGATGTCTGTCACAAACCGTAGCAATAGCGTTAACTGCTTCAAACTTTGGTTGATTGTTGTCCCAACTCCAGCGCCAAACGCTTGACGGCTTCTTTCGTTTATCTAAATTGTACAAGCGTGAGATGGCGAGGTTTTGAACAGCCCCCACTCCACCACCGGTTCATTCCATCTTAATTTATAAGATTTACGAAGGATGTCGAAGCATGGAAATGGGTACTGTTAAGTGGTTCAACAACGCCAAAGGGTTTGGCTTCATCTGCCCCGAAGGCGGCGGCGAGGATATCTTCGCTCACTATTCCACCATTCAGATGGATGGTTACAGAACGCTCAAAGCCGGGCAATCCGTCCGGTTCGATGTACACCAGGGGCCAAAAGGCAATCACGCAAGCCTTATCGTGCCCATTGAAGCAGAGACGGTTGCATAGCTCTCTGTTTCATTGTGTACATCCCGCAGGCAAAATGCCAGCCCGATCGGCTGGCATTTTTATTTTCGGGTTATTCCCGAGCCAGCGCATCCACCGGATCCAGCCGCGCCGCATTTCGCGCCGGCAGCCAGCCAAACAAAATACCGGTAACGGTTGAGCATAAAAACGCCGTCAGGATCGCCACCGGTGAGAAGCCAATCTCCCAGCCGGGTAAAAAGAGCTGAAGCATAAAGGCGATCATCATCGAGAGTGCAATGCCCATCGCACCGCCAACCAGACACACCAGCACCGCTTCAATCAAAAACTGTTGCAGCACATCGCTTGCCCTGGCTCCAACCGCCATGCGGATACCAATCTCCCGCGTGCGCTCCGTCACCGACACCAGCATGATATTCATCACCCCGATCCCACCAACAACCAGTGAAATCACCGCCACCAGCGTCAGGAACATCTGAAGAGTACGTGTGGTCTTTTCCGCCGTTTTCAAGAGGCCATCCATGTTCCAGGTGAAGAAATCCTTCTTCCCGTGGCGCAGGGTTAACAGCCGCTCAAGCTGCTGCTCGGCCAGCGCACTGTCGTAGCCCTCTTTCACGCGCACGGTGATGGAGTTGAGCCAGGACTGCCCCATGATCCGCCCGGAAATGGTGGTATACGGCAGCCAGACGCGCAGGATTTTACTGCTGCCAAACATCGACTGTTTCTCTTCCGCCACACCGATAACCGTCGCAGGCATGTTCCCGACGAGGATCACTTCGCCCACCACGCGGGTTTTATTGGGGAAGAGCTGCCTGCGTGAGTTGGCATCCAGAACCACCACCTGCGCCCTGCCCGCCAGTTGCTCGGCATTAAAGGTAGCCCCTTCGCTAAAGGTCATGCCGTAAACAGTAAAGTAGTCGCCGCTGACGCCGTTGGCGCTGGCCGCCACGTCGACATTGCCTACGCGCAGACGCAGGTTTTGCGACACCGCAGGTGTGGCTGAATTCACCCACGGCTGCTTCTGGATGGCCGTCAGGTCGTCATATTTCAGCGCCTGCTGATACTGCGGTTCGTCATCACCAAAATCTTTGCCGGGGTAGACGTCAATGGTGTTGGTGCCAATGGCACGGATATCCGCCAGCACCAGCTGTTTTGCCGCGTCGCCTACCACCACTATCGACACCACCGACGCGATACCGATGATAATGCCGAGCATGGTCAGCAATGTGCGCATTTTATTGGCCGCCATCGCCAGCCAGGCCATCGTCAACGCTTCGCGAAAACTGCTGGAGAACTGCCCCCAGCCGGACGAGGTGGGCAAAGTCTCTTTCTGTACGGCATCCTTCGTCCGTCGGGCTGGCGGGTTACTGACCAGCTCGCCGTCATAGATCTCAATAATGCGTTCGGCCTGCGCAGCCACCAGCGGATCGTGAGTCACGATGATCACCGTATGCCCCTGGTCGCGAAGCTGGTGGAGGATCTCCATCACCTCTTCGCTGGAACGGCTGTCGAGCGCACCTGTGGGTTCATCGGCGAGGATGACTTGTCCACCGTTCATCAGCGCCCGCGCAATACTGACGCGCTGCTGCTGGCCGCCGGAAAGCTGCGACGGTTGATAATCCACCCGCTCCGCCAGCCCCAGACGCGTCAACAGCTCTCGTGCGCGCTCAAGGCGTTTTTTCCGCTCCACACCGGCATACACCGCCGGAACTTCAACGTTCTGTGCCGCACTCAGATGAGAAAGCAGATGATAGCGCTGAAAAATAAAGCCGAAATGTTCACGGCGCAATTTCGCCAGCGCGTCATCATCCAGCGTGGAGACGTCCGCCCCGGCAACGCGATACGTCCCGCTGGTCGGTTTATCCAGGCAGCCGAGAATGTTCATCAGCGTCGATTTGCCGGAACCCGACGCGCCAACAATCGCCACCATCTCGCCCGCCTCGACGCGCAGGGAAATACCCTTCAGCACCTCCACCGGGCCATCACCCGACGGATAACTGCGACGGATGTTATTTAACTCAAGCAACGCCGTCATTTAACGGCTCCGGGCAGACTTTCGCTGGTGACAACCTCCTCACCCTCTTCCAGCCCTTTCACTACCACCACATCAGTGTCGTTACGCGCGCCAATCACCACTTCACGTTCACGCGTTTCGCCATTGCGCAGCACTTTCACCTTATAGCGGCTGTCCCCGGCGGCTCCGCCCAGCGCAGAGAGTGGAATGGTCAATACGTTTTTCACACCGGTCAGCTGAATATGCACCTGCGCGGTCATGTCCAGACGCAGCACACCTTGCGGGTTTGGCACTTCAAAGCGGGCATAGTAGAAGATGGCATCGTTGACTTTTTCCGGCGTTGGCAGAATATCTTTCAGCACACCTTCATAGCGGGTCTGCGGATCGCCCAGCACAGTAAACCAGGCGCTTTGCCCCGGTTTAAGGTGAATCACATCCGCTTCAGAAACCTGTGCTTTCACCAGCATGGTGCCCATATCCGCCAGCGTCAGAATGTTCGGTGCCTGCTGCGCCGCAATCACGGTTTGTCCCTGCAGGGTGGTTATCTGAGTGACTTCCCCGGCCATCGGTGCCACGATTTGCGTGTAGTCGAGGTTGGTTTTTGCCGTATCCAGCGAAGCCTGATTGCGCTTAATTTGCGCGTCGATAGTGCCAATCTGCGCCTGTTTTACTGCCAGCGCCGTTGTTGCGGTATCCAGATCCTGTTGCGATATCGCCTGCGTTTTAGCCAGCGCCTGCTGACGGGTCAGTGTGACCTGAGCAAGATTACGCTCCGCCAGGGCCTGGCTGCGCTGCGCACGCAACTCCATCAGCGTCGCTTCCACTTCGCGGATCTGGTTTTCGGCCTGTTCAGGATCGATAACGCCAAGCAGCTGACCTTTTTTCACCTTATCGCCAATCTCAACCGACAGCGTTTTCAACTGACCGCTCACCTGAGCACCCACATCAACCTTGCGCAGAGCATCAAGTTTGCCCGTCGCCAGCACGTTTTGTTGCAGTTCACCCGGACGAACAATCAGCGTCTGATATTGCGGCACGGGCGCATTCAGCACTTTCCAGAGCCAGAATCCGCCGACTAAGGCCACCACCGCCAGCAGCAGAACCAGCTTTCTGCGTTTTCCCTTAAGATTCATAAATATTCCCAATGAATGTTCTGGCAATCATAACTGTTGATTCTATCTAAACCGCACCTCAACGAAACCTCAAATTTCTGGAATCGTCACAATTTGTTTACGAGACGTTGATATACCTCCTGTTGAAATAAAGATCTTCCACAAGAAGGGATCTAACATGTCTTCCATCGTCGATACACCTCATTCACACTTGCCACAGCCTAAATCCGGCTGGCAATTATTTAAAAGCCTGGCCTCCGGGACAATCACGCCCGGGCTTGCGTGGCAAAACCCGTCCTATCGACGTAAGTTTGTACTACGTTCTCTGGCTACACCGTTCAGCACGGCACGCCTGCTGGCAAGCCTGGCAAAACAACCTCGCCTGATGCAGATGTTACATGTGCAGCCAGGGTTACCGTGCCGTCTGCATCGCCCGTGGCTGACCGTAAATATGGATCGCCGACATACGCTGGAATCGCTTAGCTGGCACTATCAGACAATGAGTCGTCAGCTTCCGTCGACGCTGCTAAATGGCTATCTTTCTAAACAGGGTATAACGTTGCTGACGTTAACCGGTAAAGATGAGCAGCAATTTACCATCCGCCTGTGCGCCGATGCGTTTCTGGATAAAGAAGGCGAAGCCACTCTCGCTTTTTGTGACCAACAGAACACGGTGCTGGCAGAAATGACCTTCACCCTGTGCCCGTTTGAAGGGAAAACGACGCTCTTTATCGGTGGCCTGCAGGGGGCAAAAGCCCATGTTCCACATGAGCTGATCCAGGGCGCGACCAAAGCATGCCACGGCCTGTTCCCGAAACGTCTGCTGGTTGAAGCCGCCATGACGATCGGAGCCGTCTTCCCGGTGGAGCAGATTGTCGCGGTCAGTAACGCCACCCATATCTACCGCAGCTGGCGCTATCGTAAGAAAAAAGAGGGAAAACTGCTGGCCGATTACGACAGCTTCTGGCTCTCCATCGGCGGCCAACAGCAGGACAACGGTAACTTTGCGCTACCGCTGACCATGCCACGCAAACCGATGGAAGAAATTGCGAGCAAAAAACGCTCGGAATACCGCCGCCGCTATGAGCTACTGGATAGCCTGATCGACCAGGTAAACCAGGCCACCCACGGTTAATCCGCTCTCCCGCGAGCCAGCCAGAGTACGCGGGAGAACATTTTGCGCAGCAGCGTTGGAACAGACTCCACGCCTCTCTTCCCGGCTTCTATTGCCACTTCAATAGCCAGATCGGGTTTTGACGAACGGTGGATCGCTTTGGCGATCACCCGGCGCATATTCATAGGCACATCCACCGGCACCATCGCAACGCGGTGGAAAACATCGTCGAACCCCTGACGATACATAAAGTGTTCCATATCCATCGCTGGCAGCATGGTTAAATGGTCACGTTCTTCTTCCCGCTCGTTATTCAGCAGGCTGCGGACCGTAGAAGCATATTTTTTACCGGCCTCGTCACCGTCCACCAGTACGTGCCATTCAATGCCCATCCGACGGGCGAATCTAATCAGTGGCTTTAACCCTGACTGGGCAAACTCGATGACCTTAATACCTTCCGCATCGAAATGGTGTCCACACTGGCGCGCCAGTTCGTTGATAACCCAGGTTTCCGTTTCCCCTTCAACCAACAGCCAACAGCGCGCAAACAGCGACGATGCACGGTTAAAGCGGATATGAAACGCGATACGGCGTCCATCTTCCGCGTTTAGCCCACCCGGCCCAAGCCGGTAAGCAGAAACGCGTGATGATTCACGCACCAGGCGGCAGACATATTCGACTGGCGTAAGCGATAACAGCTCACCAGAGTTGGTAGTCGTAATGCGCTGGAGGGGCAGCAGGTTCAGTAAGTGCCACGCAACGGAGAGCATAATCGGGTGCAGGCGCGTTTCCGGGTCTTCCACCAGCAGCAGCGGACGCGCATCGCGATCCAGGTGGATAGTACCTTTAGCCTGCAAAAGCGTGGAGAACAGCCCCAGTAAGATCACCCGGTGCGTTCGACCGCCAGGCCTGTCGATCATCCGGTTAATGATGTCGAGATAACGCCAGCTTCGCTGTTCATCGTGAGAACGGCGGCGCATCAGGCGATTACGTGACTGCGATGTCCCCTGCTCGGAAAAGTAGTGCTCCAGCAGTTGTACCATTGCGGACAACCCCTGGCGAATTTGACCATCGGTAAGATTCTGCGGGCGCGAAACCAGCTCACGCGCCAGGAAATCCAGCTCGCGGGCGGTGACTTCCACTTCCGGCATATTCGGCACCGTACCGTTACGGATACGCCGCATAAAGCGTGCATCTCGCAGGCGCAGTACCGGCGTCAGGCGGATCAAATGACGGGCCAGTTCGTCAATGTCATTTAACGGAATAGTGTCGCCTTTGGCATCCAGGAATTCGCGCAGGGTTAGCACGCTGCCGTTCTCGGCCAGCTCACCTTCCAGCCGGTAGAAAATACGATGAAAATCATCATTGCATTGCACCCAGCACTCTGACATCGGGCGGAAGCGGCGCACACGGTGACGCCCCGGCTCAGATTCACGGAAGGTCAGAATAATGTGCAGATGCTTCTCGCGCCCCGCCACATCCCCGGGCGGGAACCAGAAATCATCATGCACGAAGTGGTAGAGATCATCCTCGGGCGAAAGCAACAGCGTAAGCGCATCCAGCAGGCTGGACTTACCCCAGGCATTCTCCCCAATCAGAACATTGTTCTGCTCAAGAAGCAGAGATAAGCGGTTGATACCGCGAAATCCGACTATTTCCACACGTTCGAGAAGCATAAATCCCCCGAGAAACGATCACTTTTTCCTTCAAGTTATCAGGAGTATAACGGCACAAAGCCCGGCAGGACACTGTAATACACCTCGATTATTCCGAAGTAGCCAGAAAAAACCAGAATCTTCCTGTCAGATTTAATTTGAATTAGGTATAGCTGCACAAGATACTACCGCCCGAGAATTGGTCTATGCTGTATTCACTACCAATTTAAACAAGGATTGACATCACATTGCCTTAAATCAAACTTACAGAGTTTATTTGAGTGGCGAAGGGGTGTTGTTGGTTTTTAAAATAATGGCTCTTTGAGTCGTCATCCCTTTTATGGCGATATAGCCTGCACGCAAGCAAGCGTGCGGAATTTTATTATTGAGGTGGTTATGTTCAGGAAATTAGCAGCGGAATGCTTTGGTACATTCTGGTTAGTGTTTGGTGGCTGCGGTAGTGCTGTTCTGGCAGCAGCATTCCCGGAATTAGGAATTGGTTTTGTCGGTGTCGCGCTGGCATTTGGCTTAACCGTATTAACCATGGCGTATGCCGTGGGACATATTTCCGGTGGTCACTTTAACCCGGCAGTGACATTAGGCTTATGGGCGGGCGGTCGTTTCCCGGCCAAAGACGTTATCGGCTACATTGTTGCCCAGGTCGTCGGTGGTATTATTGCTGCGGCGGTTCTGTATGTCATCGCCAGCGGCAAAGCAGGCTTTGACGCAGCAGCCAGCGGCTTTGCCTCTAACGGCTTCGGTGAACACTCTCCAGGCGGCTACTCCATGCTGTCTGCCATCGTCATTGAAATTGTGCTGACCGCAGGCTTCCTGCTGGTTATCCACGGTGCAACAGACAAACAGGCACCGGCGGGCTTTGCCCCTATCGCCATTGGTCTGGCATTAACGCTTATCCACCTGATCTCTATTCCGGTCACCAACACCTCTGTTAACCCGGCGCGTAGTACTGCAGTCGCGATTTTCCAGGGCGGCTGGGCGCTTGAGCAGCTGTGGCTGTTCTGGGTGATGCCAATCATCGGTGGTATTTTGGGCGGCTTGCTGTACCGCACTCTGCTGGAAAAACGTGATTAATTGTTTTCTTCCTCTCCCCGTGGGAGAGGGTCGGGGTGAGGGCATCTTGCCGCACAACCCCTCCTGAATACAGGCCGGGTAAGCGTTCACGCTACCCGGCTTTCTTTTGCCGCTTTACTGGACAGCCTTTATTGGGTAGTGTTTCTGGCGCTTAACAGATACTTAACAGACATTCAAAAGGACCGGCTGTTCATGTTTTCAGGACTCCTCATCATTCTGCTGCCCCTGATTGTGGGCTACCTTATCCCGCTGCATCGTGAATCAGCACTAAGGCTCATCAATCGTTTTCTCAGCTGGATTGTCTACGTCATTCTTTTCTTTATGGGGATTAGCCTGGCGTTTCTGGATAACCTGGCCGCCAATTTGCTGTCGATCCTGCATTATTCTGCCGTAACTGTTGTGGTTATTTTGCTGTGCAATATTGCCGCGCTGTTCTGGCTGGAACGCTCTATTCCATGGAAAAATAATCATCATCAGGAAAAACTACCTTCCCGTATTGCAATGGCGCTGGAATCGTTAAAATTATGCGGCGTCGTGGTACTCGGTTTTCTTCTGGGACTCACCGGATGGTCCTTTTTACAACACGCCACGGAAGCCAGCGAATATACGCTGATATTCCTGCTGTTCCTGATTGGTATACAGCTGCGAAATAATGGCATGACGCTGAAGCAGATTGTCCTCAACCGCCGGGGAATGATTGTGGCCGTTGTGGTGATTGGCAGTTCAATGGCCGCTGGGGTGATTAACGCCTTTATTCTCGACCTGCCGCTGAAAACCGGCCTGGCAATGGCGTCGGGTTTTGGCTGGTATTCCCTTTCCGGTATTCTGCTCACCGAATCTTTCGGCCCGGTCATTGGCAGCGCCGCTTTCTTTAATGACCTGGCACGCGAGCTGATTGCCATCATGCTGATCCCGGGACTGGTGCGCCGTAGCCGCTCTACCGCGCTCGGTCTGTGTGGTGCGACCTCAATGGACTTTACCCTGCCGGTGTTACAACGTTCTGGCGGCCTGGAGATGGTGCCTGCCGCCATCGTACACGGCTTTATTTTGAGCCTGCTGGTACCTGTTCTGATGGCGTTCTTCTCCGCCTGATACTTCTTTGGCGGTAGTCAACCTGCCGCCAAAATTGCGCTAAATCAATATCCCTCTATTTTGTAGCAGAAAGAACTTTTCTCCGTTCTGGCACAGGCATAATCTAAAACATGTATATCAAATATAACTTTAACAGGTGTGATTATGTTTTGTGTGCAATGTGAACAAACCATCCGTACTCCGGCAGGTAATGGCTGCTCCTACGCGCAAGGTATGTGCGGCAAAACGGCAGAGACGTCAGACCTGCAGGATCTGTTGATTGCTTCCCTGCAAGGACTTTCCGCATGGGCATTCAAAGCCCGTGAATACGGCATTATTGACCACTACGTAGACAGTTTCGCCCCTCGCGCATTTTTCTCCACGCTGACTAACGTAAACTTTGATTCTCCTCGCATTGTGGGTTACGCCCGCGAAGCCATCGCCCTGCGCGAAGCGCTCAAAGCACAGTGTCTGAATGCAGACGCCAGCGCCCGCGTGGATAACCCAATGGCGGAGCTGCAACTGGTGAGCGATGACCTGGGCGAACTGCAGCGCCAGGCGGCAGAATTTACCCCGAACAAAGACAAAGCGGCGATTGGCGAGAACATTCTCGGCCTGCGTCTGTTGTGCCTGTACGGCCTGAAAGGTGCGGCGGCCTATATGGAGCACGCGCACGTTCTCGGCCAGTACGACAACGATATTTATGCGCAGTACCACAAAATTATGGCGTGGCTGGGTACCTGGCCTTCCGACATGAACGCGCTGCTGGAGTGCTCGATGGAAATCGGGCTGATGAACTTCAAAGTGATGAGCATTCTGGATGCCGGTGAAACCAACACCTACGGCCACCCGACCCCAACTCAGGTCAACGTGAAGGCGACCGAAGGTAAGTGCATCCTGATCTCCGGCCATGACCTGAAAGATCTCTACAACCTGCTGAAGCAGACTGAAGGCACCGGCGTTAACGTTTATACCCACGGGGAAATGCTGCCCGCGCACGGCTACCCTGAACTGCGTAAGTTCAAACATCTGGTCGGTAACTACGGCAGCGGCTGGCAGAACCAGCAGGTTGAGTTCGCCCGCTTCCCTGGCCCAATCGTGATGACCTCTAACTGCATCATCGACCCAACCGTAGGCGCGTATGACGACCGCATCTGGACCCGCAGTATCGTTGGCTGGCCGGGTGTGAGCCACCTCGAAGGCGACGATTTCGGCCCGGTTATTGCCCAGGCACAGCAAATGGCGGGCTTCCCGTACAGCGAAATCGAACACCTGATCACCGTCGGCTTTGGCCGCGAAACTCTGCTGGGCGCTGCGGATTCGCTGATTGACCTGGTCAGCCGTGAAAAACTGCGTCACATCTTCCTGATCGGCGGCTGTGACGGCGCGCGCGGCGAACGTAACTACTTCACCGATTTTGCCACCAGCGTACCGGACGACTGCCTGATCCTGACCCTGGCATGCGGTAAGTACCGCTTCAACAAACTGGACTTCGGTGACATCGAAGGTCTGCCACGTCTGGTGGATGCCGGTCAGTGTAACGATGCTTACTCTGCCATCATTCTGGCCGTCACTCTGGCTGAAAAACTGGGCTGTGGCGTGAACGATCTGCCGCTGTCGCTGGTGCTCTCCTGGTTCGAACAGAAAGCGATTGTCATCCTGCTGACCCTGCTCTCTCTGGGTGTGACCAACATTGTGACCGGCCCAACAGCACCAGGCTTCCTGACGCCGGATCTGCTGGCCGTACTGAACGAGAAATTCGGTCTGCGTTCCGTCACTAACGTTGAAGATGATATGAAGCAACTGCTGAGCGCGTAAGGAGCTATTGATGACGATGCCAACCTCACAGTGTCCGTGGCGGATGCAGGTTCATCACATCCGTCAGGAGACGCCGGACGTGTGGACGCTGTCACTGCTGTGTCATGACTACTATCCGTATCGTGCCGGTCAGTATGCGCTGGTCAGTGTCCGCAACGCGGCGGACACCCTGCGCGCCTACACCATCTCCTCTACGCCGGGTGTGAGCGAGTACATTACGCTCACTATCCGTCGCATTGATGACGGTGCTGGCTCTCAGTGGCTGACCCGTGACGTGAAACGTGGTGACTATATCTGGTTGTCTGACGCGCAGGGGGATTTCACCTGTGACGACAAGGCAGAGGATAAATTCCTGCTGCTGGCAGCTGGTTGTGGCGTAACACCGGTGATGTCAATGCGCCGCTGGCTGGCTAAAAACCGCCCGCAGGCCGACGTGCAGGTGATCTTCAGCGTCCGTTCACCGGAAGATGTGATTTTTGCCGACGAATGGCGTAACTATCCGGTCACGCTGGTTGCTGAAAACAATGCTACCCACGACTTTGTGGCCGGTCGCCTGAGCCGCGAGCTGCTGCAAAACGTGCCGGATATTGCCTCACGCACCGTGATGACCTGCGGCCCTGCGCCGTATATGGACATTGTCGAAGAGGACGTGAAAGCGCTGGGTGTCACCCGCTTCTTCAAAGAACAGTTCTTTACGCCTGTGGCGGAAGCGGCGACCAGCGGTATGAAGTTCACCAAACTGCAACCGGCGCAAACCTTCTTTGGCCGCGTGGGCACCACGCTGCTGGAAGCGCTGGAAAGCAACAACGTGCCGGTCGTTGCTGCCTGTCGTGCTGGCGTGTGCGGTTGTTGTAAGACGAAAGTGGTGGACGGTAACTACACCGTGACCAGCACCATGACGCTGACCGACGCGGAAATCGCCGAAGGGTATGTACTGGCCTGCTCATGTCACCCGCAGGGTGACCTTGTTCTCGCATAAACGGTAAACGTTCACTCGTAGGCCCGGTAAGCGTTAGCGCCACCGGGCTTTTTTGTCGGGTGGCACTGCGTTTACCCGACCGACAATGACACTACCGCCACGCGGGGTCTTTCCCCACTGCGTAACGCCCTGCCCCTAAAAACGCTATCGCGAGTGAACCCATAAAGAAGTAGACCAGGCTCTCCATCGCCCACGCGCCTACGGCGTCGAGCGCAAAGGTTTCACCCGTGCCCACCATCAGCCATGCCACCACCATCGTAAATGCCAGTACCAGCGCTGCGGGACGTGTAAGGAAACCAAGAATGATCAGGATCGGTGCCACGACTTCGCCAATCAAGACGCCATAAGCAATGAACCCCGGTAGCCCTTTTTCCACCAGCAAATGACTGATGAACCCAACGCCGCCCAATAATTTGTGTAATCCGTGAAACAACATCAGCCCGCCAACGGCAAGTCGTAACAAAAGTTTGCCAAGATCGTCGCACGCTAGCTTTTTATTAACAGCAGTTAACAATGATTTAACCATTTGGAATGATTCCTGTTTTCACCCGTGGTATCACCAGATTATGTCGGATAATGACATCTGAAAAGCACCCGTTAATAGGGGGGATTTGGCAGGCAATACAGAGGCTTTCTTCTAAGCTTGTAAGCGATATGACAAAAAGGAGCGGGACACTCATGAAACAAACCGTGGCTGCATACATAGCAAAAACCCTCGAACAGGCTGGTGTAAAACGTATCTGGGGCGTCACTGGCGACTCCCTGAACGGACTCAGTGACAGTCTCAACAAGATGAAAACCATTGAATGGATGCCAACCCGTCATGAAGAGGTTGCCGCCTTTGCCGCCGGAGCCGAAGCGCAACTCACGGGTGAACTGGCCGTCTGTGCCGGGTCATGCGGGCCGGGAAACTTACACCTGATCAACGGCCTGTTTGACTGCCACCGCAACCATGTGCCGGTGCTGGCGATAGCGGCTCACATCCCCTCGACGGAAATCGGCAGCGGCTATTTTCAGGAGACCCATCCTCAGGAGCTGTTTCGTGAATGCAGCCACTACTGCGAGCTGGTTTCCACACCAGAGCAGATCCCTCAGGTACTGGCGATTGCGATGCGCAAAGCCGTACTGAACCGGGGAGTTTCCGTCGTGGTGTTGCCGGGCGATGTGGCACTCAGGGCAGCACCGGAAAGTGCCAGCAGCCACTGGTATCACGCGCCGCAGCCGGTGGTTACGCCCACCGAAGAGGAACTGAAAAAACTGGCGCAGTTGCTGCGTTACTCCAGCAACATCGCCCTGATGTGCGGCAGCGGCTGCGCGGGGGCACATCAGGAACTGCTGGCGTTTGCCGGTAAACTGAAATCCCCGATTGTCCACGCCCTGCGCGGCAAAGAACACGTGGAGTACGATAACCCGTACGATGTGGGCATGACCGGGCTGATTGGTTTTTCCAGCGGTTTCCACACCATGATGAACGCCGACACGCTCATTTTGCTCGGCACTCAATTCCCTTATCGTCCGTTCTACCCGACGGATGCCAAAATCATTCAGATTGATATCAACCCGGCCAGCATTGGCGCGCACAGCAAAGTCGATATGGCGCTGGTGGGTGACATCAAATCCACCCTGGCCGCCCTGCTGCCGCACCTTGAAGAAAAAACAGATCGGACATTCCTCGATAAAGCCCTGAGCGATTACCGCGATGCGCGTAAAGGCCTGGACGATCTCGCCAAACCGAGCGATAAGGCCATCCATCCGCAATACCTGGCACAGCAAATCAGCCATTTTGCTGACGACGACGCCATCTTTACCTGCGATGTGGGCACGCCAACCGTCTGGGCAGCGCGCTACCTGAAAATGAACGGTAAGCGCCGCCTGCTGGGCTCGTTTAACCACGGCTCAATGGCCAACGCCATGCCGCAGGCGCTGGGAGCGAAAGCCACCGCGCCAGAGCGTCAGGTGGTGGCAATGTGTGGCGACGGCGGGTTCAGCATGCTGATGGGTGATTTCCTGTCGGTGGTACAGATGAAGCTCCCGCTTAAAATCGTGGTCTTTAACAACAGTGTGCTGGGCTTCGTGGCGATGGAGATGAAGGCCGGTGGTTATCTCACCGACGGTACCGAACTGCACGATACCCATTTCGCCCGTATCGCTGAAGCGTGCAGCATCACCGGTATCCGCGTGGAAAAAGCCGCTGATGTGGACGAAGCGCTCCAGCGCGCCTTCACCATCGACGGACCGGTGCTGGTGGATGTGGTGGTCGCCAAAGAAGAGCTGGCAATCCCGCCGCAGATCAAGCTGGAGCAGGCCAAAGGATTTAGCCTCTACATGCTGCGCGCCATTATCAGCGGACGCGGTGATGAAGTGATCGAACTGGCAAAAACCAACTGGCTCAGGTAAAACATTTCACATGACCTCTGACATTAAAGGGATGTGAAATGATTGATTTACGCAGCGATACTGTTACCCGCCCGGGCCGTGCCATGCTCGAAGAGATGATGGCCGCCCCGGTCGGGGACGACGTCTATGGTGACGATCCAACCGTCAACGAACTGCAGCGTTATGCCGCAGAACTGAGCGGTAAAGAGGCCGCGCTGTTCCTGCCAACCGGCACCCAGGCGAACCTGGTGGGGCTACTCAGCCACTGTGAACGCGGTGAAGAGTATATCGTCGGCCAGGGTGCGCATAACTACCTGTATGAAGCGGGCGGCGCAGCGGTGCTCGGCAGCATTCAGCCACAGCCGATTGATGCCGCACCGGACGGCTCCCTGCCGCTCGATAAGGTCGCCGCAAAAATCAAAGCTGACGATATCCACTTCGCCCGTACAAAACTGCTCAGTCTGGAAAATACCCATAACGGCAAAGTGCTGCCGCGTGAGTATCTGAAAGCCGCATGGGAATTTACCCGCGAGCGCAAGCTGGGGCTGCACGTTGACGGCGCGCGCATCTTTAACGCCGTGGTGGAGTATGGCTGCGAGCTGAAAGAGATCACCCAATATTGTGACTCGTTCACCATTTGCCTCTCTAAAGGCCTGGGTACACCGGTAGGTTCCCTGCTGGTCGGCAATGCGGACTACATCAAACGCGCCAACCGCTGGCGTAAGATGACCGGCGGCGGAATGCGTCAGGCGGGGATTCTGGCGGCGGCAGGGTTATATGCCCTGAAAAACAACGTGGCGCGCCTGAAGGACGATCACGACAACGCGGCATGGATGGCGACTCAATTGCGCGAAATCGGTGCCGACGTGATGCGTCACGACACCAATATGCTGTTTGTCCGCGTGGGTGACGAGCACGCTGCCGCGCTGGGTGAATTTATGAAAGCGCGTGGCGTGTTGATTAATGCCTCTCCGGTGGTGCGTCTGGTTATGCATCTCGATGTTAGCCGTGAACAGCTGTCAGAGGTGGTGAAACACTGGCAGGCATTTTTACAGCGTTAAGTAAGGAGCATAACGTGCCGCAACGTATTCTGGTGCTTGGTGCCAGTGGGTATATCGGTCAGCACCTGACGTCTGCGTTAAGCCAGCAGGGGCACCAGGTGCTGGCAGCGGCACGCAGCATTGAGCGCCTGCAAAAACAAAATTTGCCCGGCGTGACCTGTCACAGCGTCGATCTCAACTGGCCACAAGAACTTCCTGCCCTGCTGGAAGGGGTCGATACGCTTTACTACCTGGTCCACAGCATGGGTGAAGGTGGGAATTTTATTGCCCACGAGCGTCAGGTGGCAATGAACGTCCGTGACGCCCTGCGGCAAACGCCGGTAAAGCAGGTGATATTTTTAAGCTCGCTACAGGCTCCCGCAAATCAACAGTCCGATCACCTTCGCGCCCGCCAGCTCACGGCTGACACGTTGCGCAGCGCGAATATTCCCGTCACCGAGCTACGGGCGGGGATCATCGTGGGAGCCGGTTCCGCCGCATTCGAAGTGATGCGCGATATGGTCTACAACCTGCCGGTACTCACGCCACCGCGCTGGGTGCGCTCGCGCACCACGCCAATTGCGCTGGAGAATTTACTTCATTATCTGGTGGCGTTGCTGGATCACCCAACCGACACACATCGCGTACTGGAAGCTGCTGGCCCTGAAGTGCTGAGCTATCAGGAACAATTTGAACATTTCATGAGCGTCAGTGGCCGCCGACGCTGGCTGGTCCCTATCCCCTTCCCGACCCGCTGGATCTCGGTCTGGTTTTTAAATGTTATTACCTCGGTGCCGCCAACCACTGCGAAAGCGCTGATCCAGGGGCTAAAGCACGATCTACTGGCAGACGATCGCGAACTGCGCGCGCTGATCCCACAGACGTTGATCCGCTTTGACGACGCGGTTCGCAACACGCTGAAAGAGGAAGAGAAACTGGTGAACTCCAGCGACTGGGGTTATGACGCACAGGCATTTGCCCGCTGGCGACCGGAGTATGGCTATTACCCAAAACAGGCAGGCTGCACGGTCAAAACCTCTGCCAGCCTCGCGGCGCTGTGGGAAGTCGTGAACCAGATTGGCGGTAAAGAGCGCTATTTCTTCGGCAATATCCTCTGGCAAACGCGTGGCGCGATGGATCTGCTCGTCGGCCATCGGCTGGCGAAAGGCCGTCCTGCTCACCCGTATCTTGAGGTGGGCGATACGGTCGACAGCTGGAAGGTGATTATCGTCGAGCCGGAAAAACAGCTGGCGCTGCTGTTCGGTATGAAAGCGCCAGGGCTGGGTCGACTCTGCTTTACCCTCAAAGACAAAGGCGACCACCGTGAACTGGATGTGCGCGCCTGGTGGCATCCTCACGGTATGCCGGGTCTGTTCTACTGGTTGTTCATGATCCCCGCGCACCTGTTTATCTTCCGCGGAATGGCCAAACGTATTGCGCAACTGGCAGCACAAAAGCAGGAAAAATGCTAAATAAAACTCTTATTCTTTCACCTTTCCCATTGCATAGCGCCGTAATTCACGAAAGAATGCGCACGAAATTCTTTTTCAACACAGTGGATTGATATGAAGGTACTGGTTACCGGGGCGACCAGCGGCTTAGGCCGAAATGCGGTCGAGTTTCTGCGCAACAAAGGCATCAGCGTCAGGGCGACCGGTCGCAATGAAGCAATGGGTAAACTTCTGCAAAAAATGGGTGCAGAATTTGTCCACGCCGACCTGACGGAGCTGGTTTCTTCTCAGGCAAAAGTGATGCTCGCCGGTATTGATACGCTGTGGCACTGCTCCAGTTTTACTTCCCCGTGGGGCACGCAGGAAGCCTTTGATCTCGCCAACGTGCGCGCCACGCGCCGTCTGGGCGAATGGGCCGTTGCATGGGGCGTACGTAACTTTATTCATATCTCTTCACCATCACTCTATTTCGACTATCACCACCACCGCGATATTCAGGAAGATTTCCGTCCGGCGCGTTTTGCCTGTGAGTTTGCCCGCAGCAAGGCGGCCAGCGAAGAGGTGATCGACCTGCTGGCGCAGTCGAACCCGCATACGCGGTTTACCGTGCTGCGTCCGCAAAGCCTGTTCGGCCCGCATGACAAAGTGTTTATCCCNCGTCTGGCGCAGATGATGCACCACTACGGTAGCGTGCTGCTGCCACGGGGTGGCGATGCGCTGGTGGATATGACTTATTACGAAAACGCCGTACACGCCATGTGGCTGGCGAGCCAGCCGGACTGCGATAAGCTGGTGTCAGGCCGCGCGTACAACATCACTAACGGCGAGTCCTGCACGCTACGCAGCATTGTGCAGCGGCTGATTGACGAGTTGCAGATCCACTGCCGTATTCGCTCTGTGCCCTACCCGATGCTGGATATGATCGCCCGCAGTATGGAGCGTTTTGGCAGTAAATCCGCCAAAGAGCCCGCGCTGACGCACTATGGCGTCTCAAAGCTCAACTTTGACTTTACGCTGGATATTTCACGCGCTGAGAACGAGCTGGGGTATAAACCGATTGTGACGCTGGATGAAGGGATTGTGCGCACGGCGGCGTGGTTACGCGATCACGGGAAATTGCACCGCTAAGAGACCCGGCCTCATGTAGGCCTGGTAAGCGCTACGCCATCCGGCAAAAGACAGGGAGTGCGACCTGATGTCCTCACCCTGCACCTCTCCCATAGGGGAAGAGGCAAAAAAAAATATTACGATAAAAAGAATAAGGTGTTGTCTGTTCCTCCGGCGATTTCGAAAATAAAAAAATGGTATCATTTCATCCTCTGCGATTCCGCAATAGAATTGATCGACATAATGATTTCACGTTATCCTGAACATGAATATTTATTCCCTAATCAGGGTTACGGTCAAAAGGTCAAACGCTGGAAAGATAAATTAGCTTCTGGTTTGAATGGAAAATATTCACAGGAACTAACAAAACATATGTCCAGCGATATGCTGTCTGATAATGTTGAACGCTTCTGTAAAAAACACCAGGTGATTAAATTTATCCCACGAGATTTCCGCCGAACGTTTAAGACTCTGGCTGGACAACTGAAAATCACAAAAGAAATTCGTGAAATAATACAACACCATGCTTTACATGACGTTTCATCTGTACACTACAACAGATATGATTACAATGAAGAAAAATTAGAAGCGCTTTTAAAATGGGAAAGTAAACTGCATGAGTTAATGAAGTTCTAAATCAGTTATTCCACAGTAATTATCACCACCGGGAATGATATGCAATATATAATTCTCGGTGGTGATAATTTGATTTTTAGTTACTTTTTCCCACGTAATAAATGTGATCCCACCCCAATTCTCATATGTAAAATGTATAATATCTTACAGCCAAAATGACACTTAATTATTAACGATTCAACTAATGGAGAAGGTGAATATTATGGCGAGAGGATATTTTTTGACTGTGGGCTGTAAAACATCATGTGGTGGTACAATCACTACAGGTTATGCGCATCATACATTATCAGGGCAACCTACAGCCAGAAATGGAGATAAATACATATGCGGAGTTGATAAACAGGTTCATACCATTTTGGGCGGAATTCCGTTCTATTCTATAGATGGTGTAGCAGCAGCAGGTACTTTGCATAGTCGGGGAAGTTGTGATTGTAAATGTGAATTTATCCCTTCTGATTTTTCGATGTCTTATGATGATGAGCCTGTATCCAGACCTCAAAGACTTCAATCGTCCATATCAACCCCGATAGCACCAAAACCGGCGTCAACACCAACTTTCTCTCCTCAGCCACCAGCAGCCACACCTCCAAAACCAATTTACCCTGTGCCAGTAAAAGAGGAAGAACAACGCGAACCAGTAGATGCGGGATTTTGCGTATTACCCTATGAGGCTACTCCCTCAACATATGAATCTTATATTTTTGTTAATCCCCCGGAGGGAACGCGTGAGCTGTATAAGAAATTAAATCCCGATATAAAGAAAAAACCTGGTTCAATTTTGATTATTGCAGATCCAGAAAAGCAGGATGCAGATCAAATCAAACATATCGAGAAAGCCAGAGATAAAATTGATAGTGCACTGGAATCATTAACATTAGATGAAGCAAGATTTTTGTATCAAAGCAGACATGTAATAGATATGTTTACATCATATGGTTCTGACTATGGTGGCATTCTTAGTGATATGTCAGAAAAATATTTTGGAGAAATTGAAAATACATTAAAGCAAATTCAGGATGCATATAAAAATCAATATATAACGCATGGAACGTTAATTAGTGAGCAATTTTTTGCAGAACGAAAACAATTATTCAAAAAGCTGGATGGGATATTTTTAAAAATATTTAGGGAGCACATTGGTCTTGCTCAATATGATGATATGAAAAAAGCACTAAGATTATCTTCGTCTTCAATTGTCCATAAATGGAATCAGACAGGGGTTAACGATATTGAAGGTTATGCAACATATATAGAAAAATCGGCAAAACTGGCTAAGTTAATGAAAAAATTCAATGCAGTTAGTATTGGTCTATCTGCATTGAATGGTGCTAATTCTATTTATGATGCCTGTACAATTGGTAGAGATTGTGAAAAAACGGCTTATACCGAAATTGGCAGGTTTTCAGGAGGTTTGTTAGTTCCTGCGATGTTTAATGCTTCAATCGAGTCTGGTGCAACCGCAATATGTTCAGTAGTATTGACTGCATTAAGTGCTCCAGAGGGCGGCGTTGGAGGTATTGCTTGCGGGATCGTTGTACAGGCAGCGGCAGCATTTGGCGTAAGCAAGGCTGGAGAAAAGATAGGTGAAACATCCGGTGAGGTAATATACAATGCGACAAAATAAAACAGGGGAAAAGTAAGAGTTATTATTTTATCTATAGGGCATAGAGAGAAAATGATTAATAAATCATCAATTACTTTAAGTTTAATAGGTATAGTATTTTTAGGAGGTATAATTATATACATTCTAATGTTTATAGCCAATAGAAATTTTTATACTATATGTGATTTATATAAAAATAAATTTGGAAAGTTACCATTGAGTACAGATTTATTTTATACATCATCACCATTTTTTTTAGCGGGATATAATATGAAGATGAGTTTCATATTATGGCCTATGTTATATAATAAAAAGTCCAAATATAGTGAAAACATTAATGATGTAGAGTTTATACGTTCGCTTCCTAAAAAACTCACCAGAATATACGTGATACATTTTTATTTTAGCATGATTATTGCCTTTTTCGCTTGTTCACTTGCGGTAATGTTATATGCAATAAAGTAAATGTTTCATCATACTGGTGATAATGGTATACACGAACTAAAACGGCAACCTTTCGGTTGCCGTTTGCTTTTACAGAGCCGTCCAGGCGTCAGACCATGCCAGACCTGCGCCTGGTTCATAGTATGCCGGGGCGTTGTTACACCAGCCGCTGTACGGGAACGGTTTGCACTGGAACAGTTTACCGTGGTTGTTCACGATATCACCTGCCTTGTACTTGCTGTTCGCGCTCCACGCTGCGTAAGAGCCGGAAGTGCCTTCGTCTTTCGACGGCGTGGCCGCTTTCGCTTTCACGTTCAGCAGATAGGTCGTCGTGCTGCTCAGTTCACCGTCGCTGACGGTCAGGCTCACTTCAATCTGCTGAGCCGTAGCAGACTCCGGAGCCGTGAAGGTGACAACCGCTTTGTCCTGGCCGGTCACCGTGGTGCCGTCCTGGGAACGCCAGGTGTAGGTCAGCGTGTTACCATCCGGATCGGTTGAACCTTCCGCACTCAGGGAAACCTGAGCACCGGCTTCAACCGCGCCGACCGGGCCGGCAATCTGCGCGACTGGCGCATGGTTTACCACCGCCGGTTCAGCCGGGGTCTCGTCTGGCGTTGGCGTTGGCGTTGGCGTTGGTGCTGGCGTCTCGTCAGATGGCGCTGGTGTTACCGGTGTTTCATCAGCAGGCGTGACGGAAGAACCGTCATCGTTGATGATGTTAACGTTGTAGAATTTCTTCACGCAGTTAGTGTAATCACCCTCTTTGAACGCGCTGAATGGCGTCTGGTAGCCCACCAGCTGGCAAGAGTACGTCTTGCCGTCTGGCGTGTCCGCGCTCCATCCCCAGTCCTGCTCCCAGTAGATCTTCAGCGCACCGGAACCCCCTTCATCAAACTGCTTCATGTTGGCACAACCCAGCACTTCATTAGCCGGAACAGGCACTTTCAGGTAGTTAGCAAACTCCTTGTAGTACTTGATACGGTTCTGGGACTGAGCGATTTCAGTCGGGCCGCCGCACTCTACGCCACCGTTGATGATCTGGGTAGTCACGCCGAAGCCCGGTACCAGACCGTTGGCTTTATCGTGATCGTTCGGCTGCCAGGTTCCGTCGATAACCTGAAGCATGCTTGGTTTTGGCGGCTGCGGATAGGCGAAGAAGAAGATGGCACTCGCCAGGTTCAGCCAGGTATCAGCCACCAGCTCCGGTTTGTCGAGCAGAGTGCGAACGGTACCGAACATCGCTTCAGAGAACGGACCGTAGTTGTAGTTGTAAGACAACTGTTTAGCACCGCGACCAAAGTAGCTCACAAAGTCGCCATCTTTGTCTTTACCGCACGGCCAGGTCTGGCCCTGCCAGATTTCCGGGTTACATTCGCCGTTGTAACCCCCTTTCTGCCCTTCACTCCAGCCCATCTCACGGACGTGAACCAGCGCCTGACGCCATTCAGCCTCCGGACGCCAGCTTTCATGGCCGCCGGTTTCCTGAGCAAAGTGCGCAAACATGGTTGCCAGCTCTTTACGGCAAATCGCGTCGCTGTCGCGTCCGTCATTATAGGACTTACACAGCGCCGGGAATTTGCCCACCGCTTTCAGGAAGTTGCTGTAGGTGTAAGAGGCTGCGCGCATCGGGAACAGGTATTCCCAGTCGCTCTCTTTCACGATACCTTCAACACGTTTTACGTTATCCGGGTTAGCCGCGCGACCTGGTTCGATCATTTCAACCTGCGCGTTATCCAGCGTACGGATGGTGTCCTTTACGGAAGCCATCAGTGGGAAACTGGTCAGCTCATGTTCTTTTTTCGCCAGATCGCTGGCTTTCATGGTGTACGGTTCGCTGCTGGTCGCCTGCAGTGATGCAGCCTGAGCCATAAACGGAGCAATACATGCTCCTGCAACGAGTACGCTCAGAAGAGTCCTTTTAGTCATCTCAAATAATCCTGTTTTTAAGCAACAATGGTTAATGCAAACCCGGTTTATGTATTATTCCGTTAATAAATAAACCTGAGCGTGCAGTTCTTTTCATTTTCTGAAGAACACTGAACGGTATTCTTCAAAAAACAAAAATCAATATTCATAGGTACTACGCGGTTTTATTTCCTGATATTTACGCCAGACCTTATGGGCATAAATCATCCGTTGCGGATAATTTTCTTTTTTCAATCCGGCATTATAGGCACCCACTGCTTCCCAGTTATAACCGTATACTTTAATCATATTTGATAATATTGAGGCACCCACCATAATGGAGGTGCAGGGCTCAGTTATCAGACGGCGCTCATCAATCCCATATCGCTGTAACTCTTCAAAATGCGTGCTATTAATTTGCATTAACCCTACATCATGTGAACCATCACGGTTCCAGCCGATAGCGTAAGGGTTCATACCCGACTCCACTTTCGCGATGGCAAATAATAAATACGGATCGACATGATAATAATGCGCCGCTTTATCCCAGCAGTTTGCAAATACGCTTTGGCTAACTAACAGTAATAATAAAATTATGCGTTTCATTTCTGCACCTGTTTACGTTATATCCCATCCTCTCCTTGCGCACGTCACTGTTATTTTAGAATTGACCACACCCGAAGCGGGGTGTGGTCGGGTATTGCGGGCGAATATCGCGCCCGCAATTTTGGTTCAGAAGATTATTTGCAGTCCGCAGACGCGCCTTCTTTCACCCATACATCGCTGTTGCCTGGCTTATCACCACGGGTCCACCATTTCGCACGGTATACAGAACCCTGATACGTGGTGGTTTCACCGCCGTTATAAACGATGTCTGAACGCCAGTTCATTTTCACCTGGCTGACCAGTTCCCACGCGTCGGCACCAAAGCCAGGTTTGTTACCCTGAGTCCAGTACTTCGCTTTCCACACCAGGTTATCGCTGCTGACGGTATCGCCGCTGTTGTAAACCTTGCTGGCGGACCATGCCGCATATTTGCTGGCATTGGCGTCAACCGGGTTGTCACAGCTGCCTGTCGCAGAACCTTCGTCAGCTGGCGGTGTTACGTCATCAGCTGGCGGAGTCACGTCGTCAGAAGGTGGGGTAACGTCATCTGCTGGTGGGGTCACGTTATCTACGGCTTTCGGAGTCACGGTGACCTGTACGTTGGACTGTACGCTGGTCTTACCGTCAGAAACGATCACGCTCAGGGTGTAGCTGGAGTCTGAACTTACCTCTGGTGCCGTGATTGTGACGCTGGAGGTATCCGTACCGGTGGCATGCATATCGGCAGGAACGCTCCAGGAGTAGGTCAGCGCATCACCATCTGGATCCGCAGCCTGTGCGTTCAGGGTAAAGCTCTGGCCTGCTTCCAGGGTCACGGCTTCCATCTGGTTCACAACCGGTGCCTGGTTAGCTTTCGGCGCTTTGTTCACGACCTGTACGTCAACCGCATTGCTCAGCCCTTTCGCGTCAGTCACGGTCAGGCGGAAAGCCAGCGTCTGGTTGCTGGTGACAGCCGACACGTTGAAGGACGCTTTCGCTTTCGTGCTGTTGCTGATGGTTACCGATGGACCAGAGATCTGCGTCCATTTGTAGGTGATCGCATCACCATCCGGATCGGCAGAAGCGGAACCGTCCAGCGTTACGGTGACCGGGCCAGTGACGGTCTGGTCAGCCGCCGTCGCAACCGGTGCATGGTTAGTCACAACCGGATCAACCGGTGCAGAGCCACCCATCAGGCTTTCGTTCATCGCATTCAGAATATCGCCGTTATCCGAGTCGATAGACCAGGAGAACAGGCCGCCCAGGTGTTTCGACAGAACGTACTTACCTTTCGCGGTCGCCGAGCGGGCATCTTCATAGGAGATCAGATCGCCGGTGGATTTGTTAAAGACGTAAGGCGCTTCGGCGTCAGCGTCATAGCCATATTCCCAGCCAGGCTTGCCTTTGTATTCGTTGACAATCTGACGATAGTCAACCACGCCGGGTTCCCAGGTCCCCTTCACAGGACCTGTTGCGGTACCCGTGAACGGATTGTTACCCGTCTGGCCATGCACGCCGGTCCAGCCACGACCATACATCCCGGTCCCCACAACGATCTTACCTGGCTGTACGCCCTGTTGCAGCAGCGCATCCACACCATTAGCCGTGGTGTAGTTGGTATCCGGACGCCATGCCGGAGCATGCAGTGCCGCCTGATGGCCCAGTTCAGTGTTGCTCCACGCGCCATAGAAGTCATAGCTCATCAGGAAGATGTGATCGAGGTACTGCTGAGCGGTGGTGTAATCCACGTCGTCGATCTTATCTTTGCCGGAACCAATCGCCGTGGTCAGTTCATAGGTACGGCCTGTTTCCGTCGACAGCTCATTCAGCATTGCACGCAGATCGTGCATCAGGGCCGTGTAGGTTGCTTTATCCTGCTGAATGTTACCCAGCGTTTCATTCACGCCACCGCCACCAGGGAATTCCCAGTCGATATCCACACCGTCAAAGAATTTCCAGGTTTTCAGGAAATCTTTCACAGAGGAGACAAAGCGCGCGCGAATAGCAGGATCGTTCATTTTGAAGAACGGATCGGACATGGTCCAGCCCCCGATAGATGGCAGGACTTTCAGGCCCGGGTGCGCTTTTTTCAGCGCCATCAGCTGACCGAAGTTACCTTTGTATGGGTCATCCCAGTTGGAGACGCCAGACTGTGGTTTCTGCAGGGCAGCCCACGGATCGTGGATCGCCACGGTATAATCCGGACGGCCTGCACAGGCACGCTGCAACGCCGCAAAGCTATTGCCATTTTCGACGGTTTTCAGGCCATCGTTGATGCCGTCGCCGCCACAGACGGGAATAAAGCCGTACAGAATGTGGTTCAGGTTGGCGGCCGGGATTTTATCCACCGGGAAGTTACGACCGTACACACCCCATTCAGGGAAGTATGCACCAACCACTTTATCCGTATGCTGAGCGAAGGTTTTGTTGTTTTCCTGCAGCGGTGTATTCAACGGCAGCAAATGGCTACCGTCGGTGTCCGCGACAATAATCAGCTTACTGGCGCTTTTGGTGCAACCGCTGGCGTTACAGAGTTCAACCTGCTCCTGGTAACGACCACCTTTTTTCACCTTAAAGGTCGCAGAGCCAGAGGCACTGCCCGCACCAGACCACACGGTTTGCCCGTCCAGCAGCACTTTCGCTGACGTCGGCGCATCACCGCTCCAGACGTTCCACTCCACCTTCACATCCACGCCATCGTTATGTACTTTGACGAGGCTGTTATAGTCCTGCGCGGCCTGATCGACTTCAACGAGGGCAAATTTATCATTGCCGCTGCTAATAGTCGGTGTACCTGGCGCAGCTGCAAATGCAGAGCTGGTTGCCGCTGCAATAAAGAGCGCCAGATATTTCGGCTTCATAAATTTCATTTTTATTTCCTGATAAATTTATTCACAAAGATTCGAGCCCATATCTTCCTTTAAAATATGGGGTACTTTTCGCATAACTCACATTTAAACCAAATCATTTGTAACGCGTGATATTTCTCCATCAAAAGATAAAAGCCTGAATTCCGTTTGGCTTATATCTGTCACGATACACTGAAAGAAAAGAGCCATCTTTTCATTTTCTCGTCGAAAATATTTTTAAAAAAACTTGACCTGAATATTCAAATAATGAAAGCGAACGATTGGCCCATAAATACCACTATTCCGGCAAATGCCAGATAAGGTCCGAAAGAAATAGCGTGGTTATTTTTATTTAAATTATTAAATGCAAAATAGCCGACAATACCGCTTAACGCGGCAGCTAACGCAATGACGGGTATCTCCTGCCAGCCGCACCAGGCACCTAACGCGGCCAGAAGCTTAAAGTCACCATACCCCAACCCCTCTTGCCCGGTTGTCAGACGAAACGTCCAGTACAGAAGCCAGAGCGAGAGGTAACCCACCGCAGCCCCCAATAACGCATCGCGTAACGGTAGCGCATGGTCAAATGCATGTATCAACAACCCCGCCCACAGTAGCGGCTGCGTCAGGCAATCCGGCAGAAGCTGATGCTGCCAGTCAATCATCGCCAGCGGCAGTAAAAAGGCCGCCAGCATCCAGATAGAGAACAATGCCTGAACGCCGGGTATGCACCAGGCCGTCAAACCCAAAAACAGCGCAGTAAAAAGTTCGATTAAAAATAACCGCAGTGGAATTGCCGTCTGGCAGCAGCGACAACGCCCGCGAAGCACCAGCCAGCTGATAAGCGGTATATTTTCCCACGCGTGAAGTGAATGCTGGCACACCGGACAGTGCGACGCGGGAAAAAGGAGATTGCCGCAGTTTTCCTCATCCATCACCATTCCCGGCACACGCTCTGCGACCACGCCAAGAAAGCTCCCCAGGATCGCGCCGAGTCCTCCGCTCATGACAGCAAACCCGACAGGATAGCTCTCCCGCGCGAGTATCAGCGTATTCATACTGCCTTTTTCCAGGTCAACTGGATTTCGGCTTTAACATCGCTGAGATGATCCACCGGTGTGAGATTCATTTTCTGTAGCCTTACGCCCGACGTCAGATTGATCTCTCGCAACCAGTTTTTTAATTCATAAACGTTAACCCGGTTAATGGCAAACGCCAGCGTCTGACCATCCTGGCGGACATCCGTCAGCGTTAAGTTAATCTCGTGCGCACTGTTCTCCACCACACTACGTGGATTATCTGTTTTAATTTTTTGTACCGGGAGATGATGCCTGTCAATTTCTGCTTTCATCCAGTTCAGCGTTTCTGTTTGTCGTGCCAGTACCGACTGACTCTCTTTAATCATGGTATCCAGTGGGATCACCCCGGCGTAATAAACAACAGCACTGCATATTGCAGCCAAACATATTTTTAATATTGCTTTTTCTCTGGCGCTGTAATTCTGGTAACGAGATTTGAGCTGTGTGATTCGTGCCTTCATTTATATTTCCCTGTGATCATGGCGGTATACGGCGCATCCTTTGAAATTGGCTGTAAAGAGAAATCAAAATGCGTACCGGCCTGATGAATAAAATCCTGTAATGCCTGAGCGTTTTGCGCACTGACGCTCAGCGTCAATGCACCTTGCGCGTCATCGTATTCAAGCAGATTAATTTCCATCGCCGGGACGGACTGCCGGGCTTTTTCCAGCGCGTCCAGTTGAAGGAAAATCCCCTTTCTCTGCTTCTTCATGTTCTGACCAAAGTGGTATTTGATGTTGGTCTGCTGTCGCATGCTGGGGAAGTGGTGCTGATAAAGCTGCACGATCGCCTCCTGAACCTGGTTTTCCTGCTGCACCAGCGTCCACGCCATTGCAATACGCGGCCCTGACAGCAAGCCAAGCGACAAAAGGCCCATTGCCACGACAGCGGCTTTTAGCCCTTTCGTCGCCCCACGGTTTGCCGCTTTAGCGCTAAAGGCACCGTGCAGGAGATTGACGCGGCAGTTTTGCCACTGCGGCTGGATCAACACTAACGGGTGCTGCCACGCCAGCTGTTCATCCTCCTCAACACCGGCAGGGATGTCACCATAGCAGCACACCTCTCCTTCACCGGTTTTTTGCATGAGCAGCGGCAACAGGCTCGCCTCAACGTTACAGGCGGTATGGGGGGATAAGCGCAGCCAGTAGTTTTCCTCCAGCGCGATAAGCGTACTTCCACCTGCGGCTACAGGCAGCAACCAGGCATCCGGCAATACCTGAATGACCTTCAGGCCCGCCTCATGAAAACGGGCCAGCCACTGATGCAAGATCCCGGTATCAATGGCCACCGCATCCACTTCGCCCCCCTTCTTGTGGAGTACCGTCCAGTGAAGATTATCCACCTCGCCAATCAGCGTCTCCTCCGCCATCCACGAGAACGCCGTCGCCTGCGACGCCACTTTTTTCGGCAGCGTAAAGTGACGGAAGATCATCTCGCTGGCAGGCAACAGCAAACAGACGCGGGATGCCAGCGGGTGTTCAGCAAGGATCGTCAGTGCCTCCTGGCTGTCCAGCGTTGTCACCTGCTGGCTGCCGGAGTCACACCACCCGATTTTCCCGTCCTCACGGCTGTCGGGACGAATAAAAAGTACCTGTTTCATAGCGTTCTACTTTTCTTATTCAATCATTCGGTAACGACGTTGCCACGTCACAATTTCACCCGCTTCGTTATTCACCTGAAGCTGGCTCACCATGCGAAGCGTTAGCTCATCGGTATTGCCGGTATAGTTGACGCGGAAATACCGACTATTGATGGCGAGCTGTTCTGCCACCTGCGGTAACTCATCTTTCAACTGCGGGAAAGCCTGTTCCAGCGCTTTGCTGAACGTTTCCATACTTTCCCAGCCGGTTTCAGGACGCGAAGCGATCAGGCGAGCGGCATCGTCTTCATTTATTTTTCCAGGAAACATGGCGGCCAGTACGGCGGCCTGTTCCGGTTTTAGGGTATTCACATCCACCTTGCTGGCCGTGTCCGGCAGCGCGCATAACAGCTTGCTCACTTTCGGGTACGCTGCGGCGGGAAACGCAGGTAACAGCTTTATCTCTGCAATGGTGCGCATCATCTGGTTTGCCGGCAGGCGGGCAGGCACAACAGCCGCCCAGGCATCCGTCTCTGCTCCCTCTTTAGCCGTTGTCGTATCGCCATCCAGGTAATCCACCAGCTGCAGATAGATCTCTTCGGCCGTGGTCTGGCTGATACCGCTGTCCGTCAAAACGTGTTCGACAATCTGTTCCTTGCGCGGTTTTTCCGGTACGGCGGGGGCATTTTGCCCCTGAGCAATCTTGTCTGCGGCAAGCAGGTTATTAACGTTGAAGCAGTCCTGCGCATCCTCCACCTGGCTTACCACCGTATAATCATCGCCCTGAGTTTCCAGCGGCTGATGCCAGTCACCGTCAGGCGCGAGCGCTTTGCTTTCACCGCTGGCATCGGTCTGCAGCCGGTTTTTCACCACCTTTTCCTGCTCCTGCATCGCCCAGCGCAACTGCTGCTGGCTCACCTGATAGTGGGTTTTCTGCAGGTTGCGGCAGAACTGCTGGCTAATTTTGGCCGCCAGTGCCGACATCATGACCAGCAGGATCAGCACAACTAACAGGGCAACCCCTTTCTGTTTATACGATCGCCTCATGGTTTGACTTCCGGTGCCGGGGCTGGCGCATCTGTTCTCTCTTTTGGTGCGCTGACAGAGGCCTCTGGCCTATCTCCGGGAGTGGTAAACACCCATCGCCAGGTGTCACCGTTTTCCATGGTGAGCGTCAGCTCCACGCCATCCGGTTGATGGGCACTGTCCGTCCAGCTTTTCAGCCAGCCGTTGCGATAAAAGCGCCATTGCAGTGATTTCACCTCGCTGACAATCGGCACCTCTTCCGGTTTGACGTCCGCAGGGCTATCAATGGCTGGCCAGACATCCCGATACAAGCGACCTTCGTCCAGCCGCCAGCGCACGCGCTCCAGCTGAACAGTTCCACTCACCCCGTTCAGGGTCGTCAGTTCAATGGCATCGCCATCCTGACGAAACAGATCCGGTTCATTACGCGGCGCACGCGCCTGGAGCTGGAAAAAATCGCGCTCCATCAGGCTCCAGGCACGCTGAAGCTGGTTGAGCTTCGCCGCGCTGGCATCGGTTGCCGAGCTGGTGCGCATCGCCCCGTCCAGGATTTGCCAGGCCAGGGTGCTGATCACCGCAAAAATGGTCAGCGCAATCATGATCTCCAGCAGGGTAAATCCTCGCTGGCGTCGGGTCTTATTCACTTGCTCTCTCCCGGCGGGATGATCTGCAGCGCGATAACTGGCTGGCTTTCATCGCCTTCCGCATAAACGCGGATCGTGTTCGCCCAACCGTTGTTGGCCGTTTTCACCCGCTGTTTGCGCCAGTTCCAGCTGCGTCCCCCCATGATTTCCGTTCCCTGCTCTTCGGCATCAGGGAAATCGCTTTTGGTCAGTTGGGCTTCCGCGAGCTGGTTTTCCGCGACCCAACTGGCCTGCAGCGTATCGGCCAGACCGTGGGTGAAGCGTACGTTCAGGGAAACCGAGTTCATCAGCGCCAGCGCGGCGGTGGAGAAGATGACCAGCGCCACCATCACTTCCAGCAGCGTCATCCCGTGTTGCTTAACCTTGCCTTTAGTCATCGTTCTCTACCGATACCGGGGCAGCACCTTGCGACACCACGCGAAAGTGATGCTGTTTGTCGTAGCTTTGCAGCGTCAGCGTAAAGCGGCTGATCTCACCATCAGGCAAAAAGACCACCTGCGGTTCGGCCTCTGGCGTCGCCGCCAGACGCTGTGGAGAAAGCGAAACATGCATCTCTTCCGGAAAATCGCCGTTGGTGGTAATCCGTCCGGCGGATAACGGTACCCAGTGGCGTTCGCCGTTTTTATCTTCAGGCGTGACCAGCTGATACTTATCCGCCGTCAGTACCAGACCCACGATATTTCCGTCCATCACGGTGCGGTCTGAACCATAATCAACAAGGGCTTTTAATTGCTGACCAAATATATCCGCACCGCTGCGTGACGGTATTGTTGACACCACCATCATGGCGCAACTGGCAAATATCACCAGCGCCAGAATAATTTCCAGCAACGTAAAGCCACGTTGTTTTTTCATTATTTATCTTTTTTATCCAGTGACCAGTTGGTGATGTCATCTGCAGTATTTGCTTCACCATCCGGACCAGCGGAAAATACATCTACCGCACCATGTTCACCCGGGCTCACCATCAGATAATCATTACCCCACGGGTCCTGCGGCAGGCGGCGAATATAGCCATCTGCGCGGTAACCGTTCGGAACTGGCGCGATTTCAGGTTTGGTCACCAGCGCCTGAAGCCCCTGCTCCGTGGTCGGATAGCGGTGGTTATCCAGCTTATACATATCCAGAGAACCTTCGAGGGCGACAATATCGCTGGTTGCTTTTTGTGCATCCGCTTTTTCTTTGTTACCCATTAAATTAGGCACCACCATACTCGCCAGTACACCGAGAATAACAATGACCACCATTAATTCGAGCAATGTGAAGCCCGCCTGGTGAGCCAGGTGTTTTCTTTTTATAGCCATGATTTAACCTACCATATTATTAAGTTGCAGAAGCGGTTGTAATATTGACAGGACGATGAATAAAACAATCGTCGCCATTGATACCACCAGCGCCGGTTCAAATACCGACAGTGTTAATGTAATGCGATGCTGTAAGGCCGATTCCTGGTTTTCCGCCGCGCGATCCATTAAATTGCCTAATTCACCGCTCTCTTCACCGGAGGCAATCATATACAACATGGTGGGTGGAAAGAGTTTCGCCTGTTCCAGCGCCGCATATAATGATGCCCCCTGGCGCACAGTATCCGCCGCCTGCTCCAGCACCTGCCGGGCATAAAGGTTTTCGATACCGTCCATCGCGATATACATCCCTTCCAGCAGCGGCACGCTGCTTGCCTGCAGAATACTCAGCGTGCGGATATAGCGGGCGCTGTTGATGGCGCACACCAGCTTTTTGATCGGCGAACCATTCACCAGCCAGCTGTTCCATTTGAAGCGGTTTTTGGCATTTCTGAGCCAGGCCCTGAAGCCGACGAAACCACCACCCAACACGCCGACAATGTAAATGCCATACGCCTGCAGGAAGTCGCTCACCGCAATCAGCGTGCGGGTGGTAATGGGCAGTTGCTGTTTCATGTGGGTGAACTGTTCAATCACCTGCGGCACCACCGCCACCAGCAAAATGCTGATCACCGCGATGGCCACAACGGTCAACGTAATCGGATAGACCATTGCCTGCGTCAGCTTGCTTTTCATCTTCTGGCGCTGCTCGTTGTACTCCGCCAGTTTTTCCAGCACATCGCCCAGATGACCGGTTTTTTCACCGGCCATCACCAGCGTACAGTAGAGTTTGTCGAAGGTGCGGGGAAACTGGCTGAATGCGTCGAACAGGGTGTGTCCTTCCACGACTTTCTCGCGGATCTCCACCACCATCGCCGCCAGCTTTTTATCTTCCGTCTGCTTAGAAATGGCCTTCAGCGCGCTCTCCAGCGGCAGCGCGGCATTGACCAGCGTCGACAGCTGACGGGTAAACATCGACAACACCGGCGTGGAGAGCTTTGCGCCCGTTTTCGCCTTGCCAGGCTCCGCTTTCTCACGGGTTTCGGTGATGCTGACGGGCATAAGCTTCTGCTCACGCAGCCACTGGCGAACCTGCTTTTGCCCTTCGGCCTGCTGGGTACCGCGCCGTGTTTTACCTGCCGCATCCGTCGCCGTCCACGCGTAGAGGGCCATTACTCATCCCCTCCGCGTTCGGCGGTGACGCGCATCACCTCTTCCAGAGAGGTCACGCCGCTGATGACTTTCATCAGCCCGTTTTCACGCAGGCTGTAGGCCTGCTTAAAGAGCTGTGTCTCGATGGACATTTCATCTTTATCTTCATGAATGGCCCGGCGCATGGCGGTATCGACAACCAAAAACTCGTGGATCCCCGCACGCCCCTGATACCCACTCTGACGGCAATGTTCGCAGCCCACGGCGCGATAAATCGCGGGTGGCGGTGTCTCCATGAAGCTAAACAGTGCCTTTTCATTGTCATCCAGCGGACTGGTGGTTCGGCAATGGATACACAACCGACGCACCAGACGCTGGGCAATGACACCGAGCAACGATGATCCAATTAAAAACGACTCCAGACCCATATCACGCAAACGGGTAATCGCCCCTGCGGCGCTGTTGGTGTGCAGCGTAGACATGACCAGGTGACCGGTGAGCGACGCCTGCACCGCAATTTGCGCGGTTTCCCCGTCACGAATTTCGCCGATCATCACCACGTCCGGGTCCTGACGCAAAATGGCGCGCAGCCCGCGGGCAAAGGTCATGTCCACGCGCGGGTTAACCTGCGTCTGCCCCACCCCTTCCAGCTCATACTCGATCGGGTCTTCCACGGTCAGAATGTTACGTTCGTGTCCGTTAAGCGCCGACAGAATGGCGTACAGGGTGGTACTTTTCCCGGAGCCAGTCGGCCCGGTGACCAGGATAATGCCGTGCGGACGGTCAATCAGTCCTTTTAACCTCTCCAGCTCTTCGTCAATCAGGCCGAGCTTATTAATATCCGGCTTCAGGTTACTTTTATCGAGCAAGCGCATAACCACCCGCTCGCCATACTGTGACGGAATGGTCGACACACGCACATCGATCGCCTTGCGGCCAATGCGCAGTGAAATACGACCATCCTGCGGCAGACGCTTTTCGGCGATGTCCAGTTTTGACATCACCTTGATACGCGACACCAGCAGCGGCGCGAGTTTGCGCGCAGGCTGTAGCACCGGGCGCAGCACGCCGTCGACGCGAAAACGGATGCTCAGCGTGCGCTCGAAGGTTTCGATATGAATATCCGATGCCCCCTCTTTCACCGCCTCGCCGAGAATGGCGTTAATCAGGCGGATCACCGGTGAGTTTTCGTCGTTATCCAGCAGATCCTCGTTATCGGGGATCTCCTCGGTGAGCGCCATGAGATCAATATCCGCATCCATGTCATCCACCAGCTGTTGGGACACACCGCTGCTTTGCTGCCAGATTTTTGCCAGCATCTCCTCAAACGCCTCAGGCGTCAGGATCACCGGGATAAAGGCGCGCCCCAGCACCCGGCGCATTTCCAGCAGGGCAAACGCTGGCGCATCGTCACGAATATAGACATCGTTTTGGTAAAACAGGATGCCGTTATCCTTTGCGTAGCTACTGCTACAGAGCGCGTTACTCAGCTCGTCCACGTTGCACCTCCTGCTACTCTTTGAACGGGTTACGCGGCGTGGAGGCGCTGGCTTTTACCGCCGTGGTGCTACCCTGGCCCGGGAATGCCGGTAAAACGGCGTTATCTGACGGCTCGATAATCCCCAGCTTTTTCTCTTCCACGCGCTGCTGTTGACGAGCACGGATCTGGTCGTATTTCTCTTTCGAGGCCGCGCTGTAGTTGTCGTCGTCGCGCAGTACGGTGGTATGGATAAAGACCATCAGGTTACGCTTCGCCGTGTCCTGCGAGGTGTAGCGGAACAGCTGCCCGACAAGTGGAATATCCCCCAACAGAGGCACTTTGGAGACCGACTGTTTGGTGACGTTTTCCATCAGGCCGCCGAGCACCACCGTCTGCCCGCTGTGTACCATCACTTCGTTATTGATGGTGCGGGTGTTGAAGGTTGGGCCAAGGCTGGCATCTTCTGTTGCACTGTTGTCTACGCTGGAGACTTCCTGCTCGATCTTCAGATGGATCATGTCGCCATCGTTGATCTGTGGCACGATTTTGAGCTTAGTACCGACAGTTTTACGCTCAACAGAATTAAAGACGTTGTCGCCGCTGGTGGTTTGTGAACCGGAAAGTACCGGCACATCCTGACCGACGTTAAACGACGCTTCTTTGTTATCCAGCGTCACCACGCTTGGCGTGGAGAGAATGTCGTTTTTGCCATCGGTCGAAAGCGCGGTCATCAGCGCACCGAAATCACCGTTAAAGAAGCCCGTTGCCAGACCGGTAAAACTCGCCCCTTTCATCGTGCCATTTTTAATCTGGCTAATCGGCAGGCCGGTAGAGCCAAACTGTACGCCGCCGTGCTTGCTGGTCCACTGCACGCCCAGATCCAGACCATTACCGTCCTGAACCTCAGCAATGATGGCCTCCACCAGCACCTGAGGACGGCGGATATCGAGTTTGTCGATCACCTTCTCCAGCGAATTCATCACGTTAGGTTGCGCGGTGATCACCAGCGAGTTGGTCGATTCATCGGCGGTAATATTCAGGTCAGTCGACGCCGCCGCGGTTTTACTTTTTGCCGTGCCCGGTTTATCTTTCAGCTGCTCGCCAATCCCGGTTAACACCGGAACCACTTTGCTGGCATTGGCATATTTGAGGTAGAACACGCGGGTGTTGCCCTCATTGCTCTGTTCGCGGTCGAGCTGGCCAATCAGCGAGCGGGTTCGCGCGCGCGCATCTTCCGGGCCGCTGATCACCAGGCTATTGGTTTCATCGTCGGCCACCACTTTGGTCGCCAGCTGCGGTGCGTTTTGCCCTTTCTGCTCTTCGTTGTTGAGGTTATTCAACATATCCGAAAGCGCTTTGGCCGAGGCATAGTGCAGCGGCACAATTTCACGGCGCTGAACGCCATCTTTGTCGACGCGCTGTACCAGATCGACCAGGCGGTTAACCACGGAGGCTTTACCGGTCAGCAACAGCACGTTTGACGGTTCAAAATGCACGACGTTACCGATGCCGGAGGCGTCGTTTAACTGCCGCAGTAGCGGAGCCAGTTCACGTACCGGGACGTTCTCCATCCTGACCACACGGGTGATTATTTCATCGCCCTTGCCCGGATTTTTGCTGTCCGCAACGGGAACCCCGGCAGTACGCGCCACGCTTGAACGCACGACTTTCACCATCCCGTTATCCATCGGGATCACCGACAAACCATACAAATCGAGCACGCTCAGGAAGAACTGGTAATACTCATCTTCCGTCAGCACGTTGTAGGTTCTGACCGAGACCGTTCCCTGAACAGAGGGATCGACCAGAATGGTTTTATTTAAATTACGGCTCACCGTATCGATAAACTCGCGGATATCCGTATTTTTAAAACTCGCGCTAAAGTTAGCTGCGAACAGCGAACCCGAATATAACGACAATGCGGTCAGCGCCACGCACGCCCAGGGAAATTTCTTCATGTCTGTACACTTGTTAATTGTTTAGAACATTAACCCGAATATTTTCAAGGTGAGCGTGACGTCTGACGACGACCTCCGCTTCTTTCATTTTCGGCCAGTTAGCAACAATAGTTTTTGCATCACGTTCATTGGTCATATCGACAGAATTCACTTTTATCGCTACGTCCCCTTTTTGCAGCCCTGAATGCTTGTAGAAAGCGGACGCATTTCCTGGGTTAATGTTGTAACCTTCCAGTTGGCCCTTTTCGATTACGGGTTTTAACACCAGATAATCATTCAGATGTACGCTATCAGCACCGGCATCTTTCGTTGATTTAGCGACCGGGCCGCTTTCAACACCGCCCTTAAAATAATCAGGACGCTTTAATGCCAGTACCTGCGGAGTACCTTCATAATTAACCACCACATTATCTTTATTGATCTCCTGAATATAAGCATCGCCAAAACCAGACAGCGATTCCCCTTCACGATAGCTTTTCTGCCCACCCGACGTTTTAATCACAGCAAAGGAAAGCCAGGGATCGTCACTGCTGACAATCCCTTCTATTTCCGCCGCCAGAGGGGCTTTTACCGCAGCCGGTAAATTATCCTGACGCACTGCCGCTGTAAAAAGTGTAAACGTATTTTCTTCGGTACGTTTTCTCAGTGGCTGTTCATCTGAATTAGCCAACTTATTCGTAACTTTTTTATAATCTTTAAACGTCATATACCCTTGCTGACCGCAGAAAACCAGCAGCGCAAACATAATACAAGGGGTGATCCACTGTGACAGAAATGAGAATCTCATTTTTCACCTGGCCTTTAGCAAAGCAAAAATAAGCAGCGTCGTACTGCGCCAATATGTGAGGAAATAGTAATTACCCGCCCCGAATGCGACCACTGACTTTGCCACCAACTTTCATAAAGAAAAATATTGACCGTATAAAAACCAGATGTTAGGGCTCACCAGGAAGATATTTTTACCCTGTGTGCAAATTGACCATTTCCGGTGCTTACCTTACTTTCACGTCCTGTTGCTATGCCCTAAATAATTCGGGTTGCAGGCAGACGGCAAGCGAGCGAATCCCCGGACGCATAGAAAACTATGTGACCCGGGTGAGCGAACGCAGCCAACGCACCTGCGACCTGGAGTGTGACGGGTATATTCCTAATCAGAGACGGTAAATCGTTATGTATCAGAGCCACTTTTGTTTTAAACATCCGCCTTTCAGGAAGATCACCCGATTATCCGGGGATTTTCTGGTGCCTTATCATCAGGACGTGTTTAACCTGCTGAAAGAGAAAACCCAACAGGCGGGGATCACCGGGCTTTTTTATCATGACAGTCATCTGTTGGACTCGTTCAGCGACGTGCTGAAAACCAGCAACAGTGCCGTACTTTCCATTAATGCCTTTCCTAAACTGAGTGCCAGTAGCCTGCTGTACAAACTCAGCCCGGGAACAAAAGAGAGCAAAAACCGTATTCAGGCGGTGGATGCCGTGTTGCGCCAGTGGCAGGAAGAGCCGTCCTCACGCAAAGCGAAAGCCAAAATCCTGACGATCGCCCACAGCGAAGCCATGAAAGATAACTGCCGGGAAGTACTGGGGATGCTGCTCACGCGCGCCCGGGAGCTGGATTTCCGGTTGTCCGTCGTGCTGATGGGTTCTGCCGATCAGGACACCGCGCTGATGCAACAACCTGAACTGCGGGAATACATCCATACCCGTCATACTTTACGCCCCCTGACCTGCCGCGAATATCTCAGCTATGTGCAGGCGCAGTGTGAAGAACACGGGTGCGAACACGCCCCGTTACCCGCGGCACGCGTACGCAAAATGCATGCGCTGACAAAGGGAAACATCATCCAGTTGAATGAGCTGGCACATCTGTCGATGCTGGCGGCGTGGACGGAACGCGCGGAGAGTGTCGGCGCGCGCCATTTGCGCCTGGCAGCCGGTGAGATCCTGCCGGCAAAAAACCACGGTAAGCGCCTGGCAACCACTGGATTATTGGCCTCTGTGCTGTTCGCGGCCTGCGGCTGGTATTTGACCGCTTCTGTGAATGCAAGACTTCCCATCCGGCTACCCGTTCCGGCCAGCTGGAAACACCAGACGCCGGGCGCAGTCCGCCCCGTGGTACCGGTTATCGACAACGAAATGGTCAATCAGGCGGATGCGATGCACCAGCTTTACTTAATTTGGGGGTATGACACCTCGGCAGAAGAAGCATTGTGTCAGAACGCCGCGAAGGTAAACCTGATGTGTAAACAGGGGAATGCCTCACCGGACGCACTGGCGCATGAAGGTTATCCGTGGATCAGTGAACTGAAAACGGGCGGTCATCTTAACTATGCCGTCGTCGCCCGCGTCGGGGACAATTCAATCGATCTGCTGATGAACAACCGCACCTGGCAGGTGAGCCGTAACTGGTTCAGTCAGCATGCGACCGGCAATTATACGCAGCTGCATCGCCTGACGCCGGAGGGTAAAAACGCCATCAGTACCGCCAGTGACAGCAAAGATATGACCTGGCTCGATCAGCAATTAAGCCAGGTGCTCGCCCAGCCCGAAACACATTCCCGGAGCTGGACGGCGGAGATGATGAAACGCACTCGCGAGTTCCAGCAAAAAATGAACCTGCATGTGGACGGCATTCCTGGTGAAGATACGTTGATGCAGCTTATGCGTGAAACCCATACGACGCCGAGCGTGCTGATCCAGGTCCCTCAGACCACGACGGCGGTGAAACCGCAGGAGAAGAATTCCTGATGTCTACAATCTGTCTTGCGGCCCAGCGCAGCTACGCAACCGGGGAGGCCGTCTGGTTTTCGTACCGCTTCCCCAGCCTGAAGAAAATTGCCGGTAACACGTTATTGTGGATGCTGGGACTATGCACCATGCTGGTGGCCGGACTTTACACGCATGTTTACTGGAACCTGCGCCACCCGGCAGCCGAGCCGGTTAAGGCGAGCGTCGCCAAACCGGAAACACAGCTTTCGGATATGCATTATGTGTACGTGAGTAAGCCGTTCCCGCATCCGCAACCCAAACCGGAGCCGCCAGCAAAAGCGATCCCTGCCATGCAGGATATGCCGATCAATAGTGATGCAGCAGACTGGCAGCAGGCACCTGACGGGGATATTCCGCGCGACACGTCGCACGATACCCTACCGGGAACCGAGGCACACGAGGATGCCCCCGCAAACACGGGCCAGGAAGATGCGTCAGTGGCCGAATTATTAAAGCAGGCATTAAAAGAACAGGAGCAGGATTATTCACAAGGCAAAATTCCCGCGCCACCGGTTGATGAAACGCAGGATAATTCACGGGCAAATGTGGGACATCAAGAGAACACCCGGTCTCCCTCAGGTAAAAAAGGAGATCAACTGGGATAATTAATATTTTTCCGGCAGGGTGGTGATGTTAAGGAGTCGACCCTTTTCCACCACAATATATTGCCCTTTCTTCAGATCGGAAAGTATTTTGATGATGGTACTGCGCGCCAGGTTAGTGTATTCCTGAATATAGTCATAAACGTTGATATCACGTTGATGATAAATAATCAGTTCATTTATCTCTAACAAAAACTCGCGCACAACAGAGTAAGCACTGCGGGCAACCAAAACGTCATCACGTTTGCTCAGCATGCAGATATACCAGGAGAGCACCTTAGTGAGCTGTGGCCACAGGTTTTTCTCCGTCATCAGCTGAGCAAAAACCACTTTCGGGATAGAGCGAACCACCGCATTCGTCCGTACCATGCCATACATGTGGGACGACTGGTAATAAATTGATGACAGGCCAAAGATACACTGACCTTGTAGCATGAACATACACAGTTCGTCTGATTCGCGGCGGAACTCAACTTCACCGCTGACAATGATATGAATATAGTCATTATCGCTGGTTGTTATTTTCTGCCATTTCTTTAAGGTTTTTTCTTCATAACCCTCAGTTGCAGAAATAATGGCGTCCAGTTCACTATGAGGGCGTAATTTTTTACCGTAAATGCTTAACATTGTTATACCCGTTTTAAGATGTTTATTTAAGATGTGAGAACCCGCAGTAACAATACTGCGAACATTCCATTTGAAATAAAAAACCAGGCCGAGAAATAATCTCTGATTATAAGATTTATTGTGTGATTGCTTAGCGAGCTATGTGTCTATCATAGATTCGGGTAATATTAAGTCAATTAACTATAATTTAAACATCATTGAACCTAAGATTAATCTTAGGCTTATTCTGGACAGGATCCCCACTCAAACCCTGAAAGACGGGGGAATTACTCCTGCCCGTATTTCTCTAAAAGCGCTTCGGCGATGGCCATCGTTTCGACATCCGCGACACCGTTCCACAGCGAGGGGCGGTAATGCATCTGAAACGCTGTAATCACTCTTTTCTGCTGCTGCTCTGTCGCGTTGTCAGGGACTTCATAACCATAACGCGCCAGCAGATCGAGCAATGCCGCACGATCCACGTCCTGATTACGTGGGCGACCATTGATGTAAAACGCGACGCGAGCGGGATCTGGCCAGGCACCTATCCCCTGCTTTGCCAACGCCTGCCACGGAAACAGCGGGCCAGGATCGTCCTTGCGCTGCGGTGCAATATCAGAATGCGCCACCACGTTCTGCGGTTTGATGTCGTAGCGGGCAATAATATCTTTGGCGAGAGGGATCAGTGCCGCAATTTGCGCGGGCTCGAACGGTGTGAAGGATTTCGTCCCCCCGGTCTTTTGCCAGCCACGGTTTTCCAGCTCAATACCGACAGACGTATCATTAATGCGGTTAGTGCCGCGCCAGAAGCTGATACCCGCATGCCAGGCCAGTTCGCTCTCTGGCACCAGCTGCCAGATGCGCGGTTTACCATCAGGAACAGGCGGGTTCGCGGGGATCAAATAGTGGGAGCTGACGTTTTTATCCGTCAGCGTTGCCAGCGAGCTGTCAAAATCATCGGCGGTGTAGTGGAGCACCAGCACCTTTATGCGTGGGTAGGCTGCCTGCGCCTGATGACGGGTATCCAGCTCATAGGTACCTTTATCAACAATGCCTTTTTCCGTGGCACAGCCTGCCAGCAACAGCGCCAGCAGGAAGGTTGAGAGCGTACGCTTCATCGACGGGTTTTCACCGCCGTACCGCTTACGCTCACCATCAGCATGCTGGCATCTTTACCGACCGTTTCGTAGTCAATATCAATCCCTACAACCGCATCTGCGCCCAGTGCCTGCGCCTGCTCGCCCAGCTCTTTGAACGCAATTTCACGCGCTTTACGCAGCTCTTTTTCGTAAGCGCCAGAACGCCCACCGACGATGTCGCGGATCCCGGCAAAGAAGTCCCGGAAGATGTTCGCCCCGAGAATGGCCTCGCCCGTTACCACACCGCAATATTCAATAATCGGTTGTCCTTCCAGGGTTGGCGTCGTTGAAAATTGCATACTTTATCTCCTTCTTTAGCGTTCAATGCGTTAGCGTGTTGCTCAGGCAGCATTATCGGTTCGTTACGCTATGATTGAAAGGATAGTTAATAAATAAGGAAATCAACATGCGCTACTCTGCTTTAACGCTTTTAGTGCCCTGTGCGCTGGTGCTCAGCGCCTGTACCACCACGGTTACGCCAGCCTTTAAGGATATCGGTACCCGCAGCGGCCCATGTATTGATGGCGGCCCGGATACCGTGGCGCAGCAGTTTTATGATTATCGCATTCAGCACCGCAGTAACGACATCACGGCCCTGCGTCCGTACCTGAGCGATGGCCTGGCAAAGCGGCTCACCGATGCGTCGCGCGATCCGCAGCATAACGCGTTGCTGAAATCCGATCCGTTCTCCAGCCGGGCTACGCTGCCAGACAGCGCCGAGGTTGCCAGCGCCTCGACAATCCCGAACACCGATGCACGAAACATTCCCCTGCGCGTAAAACTGACCCAGGGCACCCAGACCTGGCAGGATGAAGTGCTGATGATCCGTGAAGGTCAGTGCTGGGCGGTGGACGACGTACGCTACGTTGGCGGTAGCGTTCATGCCCCGGCAGGTACGCTTCGCCAGTCGATTGAAAACCGCTAAACCAACCGTTATAAAATTGTAACCCCCGTAAAATGTGCGGCATTTCATACGGAATGCCGACATTTATACTTGTCGCCCTTGCGGTTCACTATTTTGTGCTATGTTTAGAGAGGTTTGCGGGTTATATTTAACTTTTAACGCAGAAATATTGCATAACTATTCTGTCAACGGTACTATCTGCGGCTTCAATGGCTATAGATTGCCTGGATGAGTAAAGACTGCCCCGATGAGTATTAAACTAAACGGCATTAACTGCTTTTACGGCGCACACCAGGCGCTGTTTGACATCACGCTGAACTGCCCGGAAGGCGAAACGTTGGTTTTGCTTGGCCCAAGCGGCGCAGGTAAAAGTTCTCTTTTGCGTGTCCTTAATCTGCTTGAAATGCCCCGTTCCGGTACGCTGGCGATTGCCGGCAACCATTTTGACTTCGCGAAAACCCCGTCAGAAAAAGCGATTCGCGAATTGCGTCAAAACGTCGGCATGGTCTTCCAGCAATACAACCTCTGGCCTCACCTGACCGTCCTGCAAAACCTGATTGAAGCGCCTTGTCGCGTGCTCGGTTTAAGCAAAGATCAGGCGATGGCACGTGCCGAGAAGTTGCTGGAACGTCTGCGTCTTAAACCGTACAGCGACCGTTATCCTCTGCACCTTTCAGGTGGTCAGCAACAGCGCGTGGCCATTGCCCGTGCTCTGATGATGGAGCCTGCGGTTCTGCTGTTTGATGAGCCGACCGCAGCGCTGGACCCGGAAATTACCGCCCAGATCGTGAGCATCATTCGTGAGCTGGCGGAAACCAACATTACACAAGTCATCGTTACCCATGAAGTGGAAGTGGCGCGCAAAACCGCCAGCCGCGTGGTTTACATGGAAAACGGGTATATCGTTGAGCAAGGTGATGCGAGCTGCTTCACGAACCCGCAAACCGATGCCTTCAAAAATTACTTATCTCACTGATGTGTTAGGGAAAATGATAATGAAAAAAGTATTGATTGCCGCGCTGCTTGCTAGCGTCAGCCTTTCCGCTACCGCAGCCCAGACCATTCGTTTCGCTACCGAAGCGTCTTATCCTCCGTTTGAATCCATCGACGCCAACAACAAAATTGTTGGCTTCGACGTGGATCTGGCTAACGCCCTGTGTAAAGAGATCGACGCCACCTGTACCTTCAGCAACCAGGCGTTTGACAGCCTGATCCCAAGCCTGAAGTTCCGCCGTATCGACGCCGTGATGGCGGGTATGGACATCACCCCTGAACGTGAAAAGCAGGTGCTGTTCTCCACGCCGTACTATGACAACTCCGCCCTGTTCATTGGTCAGAAAGGGAAATTCACCTCTATTGATCAGCTGAAAGGCAAGAAAGTTGGCGTGCAGAACGGTACCACCCACCAGAAATTCATTACCGATAAGCACCCGGAAATCACCACCGTTCCGTATGACAGCTACCAGAATGCGAAGCTGGATCTGCAGAATGGCCGTATTGACGGTGTGTTTGGTGATACCGCCGTGGTGACTGAATGGCTGAAAGCGAACGACAAACTGGCGGCTGTCGGTGACAAAGTGACAGATAAAGCGTACTTCGGTACCGGTCTCGGCATCGCCGTGCGTCAGGGCAACACTGACCTGCAGCAGAAATTCAACGCTGCGCTGGAAAAAGTGAAGAAAGACGGCACCTACGAAACCATCTACAAAAAATGGTTCCAGAAGTAATTCCTGATGAATGAAATTTTTCCTTTAGCAAGCGCCGCCGGGATGACCGTCGGCCTTGCCGTTTGTGCACTGATTATCGGCCTCGTGCTGGCGATGTTCTTTGCGGTATGGGAATCAGCGAAATGGTTCCCTGTCGCCTGGACGGGTTCCGCGCTGGTGACCGTGCTGCGTGGATTACCCGAGATTCTGGTCGTCCTGTTTATCTATTTCGGTTCCTCACAGCTGCTGTTAACGCTGTCAGACGGCTTTACCATCAATCTTGGGTTTGCGCAGATCCCGGTGCAGATGCAGATTGAAAACTTTGACGTCAGCCCGTTCCTGTGTGGCGTGATCGCCCTCTCCCTGCTCTACTCCGCCTATGCCTCGCAGACCCTGCGCGGCGCGCTGAAAGCGGTACCGCAGGGGCAGTGGGAATCTGGCCAGGCGTTAGGTTTATCGAAAGCGGCTATTTTCTTCCGTCTGGTGATGCCGCAGATGTGGCGTCATGCTCTGCCGGGTCTGGGTAACCAGTGGCTGGTACTGTTGAAAGACACCGCGCTGGTGAGCCTGATAAGCGTGAATGATTTGATGCTGCAAACCAAAAGTATCGCCACCCGTACCCAGGAACCGTTTACCTGGTACATTGTGGCGGCCGCTATCTACCTGGTGATCACGTTGCTGAGTCAGTACATCCTGAAGCGGATTGACCTGCGTGCAACACGTTTTGAACGGAGACCAGGCTGATGCTTGACTACTTACCCGAGCTGATGAAAGGGCTGCACACCAGCCTGACGCTGACCGTGGCGTCCATCATCGTGGCGCTGATCCTGGCACTCATCTTCACCATCATCCTGACGCTGAAAACGCCAGTGCTGGTGTGGATTGTGCGCGGCTACATCACCCTGTTTACCGGTACACCGCTGCTGGTGCAGATCTTCCTGATTTACTACGGCCCGGGCCAGTTCCCGTCGCTGCAGGAGTATCCGGTTATCTGGCATCTGCTCTCTGAACCGTGGCTGTGTGCCCTGATTGCTCTCTCCCTGAACAGTGCGGCCTATACCACCCAGCTGTTCTACGGTGCTATCCGGGCGATCCCGGAAGGGCAATGGCAGTCCTGCGGTGCGCTGGGCATGAGCAAAAAAGACACGCTGGCTATACTGCTGCCGTACGCCTTTAAGCGTGCGCTGTCCTCGTATTCCAACGAAGTGGTGCTGGTATTCAAAAGTACTTCTCTGGCCTACACCATTACGCTGATGGAAGTGATGGGCCACGGACAGCTGCTGTATGGACGCACCTACGACGTGATGGTGTTCGGTGCAGCGGGTCTGGTGTATCTGGTGGTGAACGGTCTGCTGACGTTGATGATGCGTCTGATTGAACGTAAAGCGCTGGCGTTCGAGCGCAGAAATTAATCACTCAGGTGCATAAATCTATATTCCCGATGCGGGTAACCTTATGGGTTGCCCGCTTTTTTTTGTGATAAAAATAATATTTAATCATTTTTATTGCATATAAATTCAATCGCTGGCATTGTACATCCATGCCGCAGACACGGCGCATAATGACAAGATTGACAGACGGGAGTATTCAATGAAAAAGTTAGTTCTGGCCGCATTACTGGCAACTTTCGCCGCTGGCGCATCCGCCGCAGAGAAAATCAATTTCGGTGTTTCTGCTACCTACCCACCGTTTGAATCACTGGATGCCAGCAACCAGATTGTCGGGTTTGATATTGACCTGGCAAAAGCGCTGTGCAAACAGATGCAGGCCGACTGCACATTCACCAACCACGCATTTGACAGCCTGATCCCGTCTCTGAAATTCAAGAAATACGACGCGGTGATCTCCGGTATGGACATCACCCCAGAACGTAGCAAACAGGTCTCCTTCACCGACCCGTACTATGCAAACTCTGCGGTAGTGATTGCCAAAAAAGGCGAGTACAAATCCTTTGGCGAGCTGAGAGGCAAACGCATTGGGATGGAAAACGGCACCACGCACCAGAAATACCTGCAGGACAAACATCCTGAAGTGAAAACCGTGGCCTATGACAGCTACCAGAACGCGATTATCGACCTGAAAAATGGCCGTATCGATGGCGTGTTTGGTGACACCGCCGTGGTAAACGAGTGGCTGAAAACCAACCCGCAGCTGGGTACCGCCACTGAAAAAGTGACCGACCCGCAGTACTTTGGCACCGGTCTGGGTATCGCGGTTCGTCCGGATAACAAAGCCCTGCTGGAAAAACTGAACGGCGCGCTGAAAGCAATTAAAGCAGACGGGACGTATCAGAAAATCAGCGAGCAGTGGTTCCCGCAGTAATACTTTGTTGTCGGGTGGCTCGGCCTCGGGGGGTCTGTAGCCCGAGCCATCCGGCAACGTCTCACAGTGGTACAAAGAAGCGAAAACGGGCTCCGCTCACCGAATCCATCAGCCTGATCCCACCGCCGTGCAATTCCAGCATCCGTTTCACAATTAACAACCCTAACCCCCCGCGATTCTCCCGTGACGCCTGTGGGTTTAACGCAGAAGGACGCTGAAACAGCCCGTCGCGCAGCGCAGCATCAATGCCTGCCCCGCTGTCCGCCACTTCGACCTGCAGCTGCTCGTTCTCCTGCCACACCGCCATGCGGATCTCGCCACCCGGGGGCGTATGGCGTATCGCGTTATCCAGCAAATTGGTCACCACCCGCTCAATCATCGACACGTCGGCGTTTAAAAGTGGCAGAGGCCCCGGCACATCAATATGCAGATTCAGCTCACGCGTGCGCGCCGCCAGTTCAAACTTCTGCGCCACATCGGAAATCAGCTCTCCCATCGCAAAGCGCTCGCGCTGTGGTTTTATACCGCCGTGCTCAAGACGCGCCAGTTCAAACAGCTGTTGCGACAGATGCCGCACCTTTTGTCCCTGGCGCAGCGCGGTGGTGAGATATTGCTGGTGCTCCTGCGGCGTCAGCGTGGCGGATTTGAGCGACAGCGTCTCCAGATAGCCCAGCAATGAGGTAAGCGGCGTGCGCAGATCGTGCGAAATATTGGCAATAAACTCCCGGCGCTGACGGTCGCTATCGGCCAGGAGATCCCATTGCGTGGTGATTTTGCGCGCCAGCTCGATAAAGGTATTGCGCAGGATCGCCACTTCATCATTTGCCGCGGGCTCCGGCGGTTGTGCCGCCAGCTGTTTGATGGCAGTCATGCTGTCCTGCTCCAGCCCGGCGACCTCCAGCGTCAGGCGTTTCACCGGACGCGTCACCCAGTACCAGACCAGCAGCCCCGCCAGCAGGCCAAACAGCGCCACCAGCAACAACGACCAGAGTGCCGTGCTCCAGAGCGCTTTATGCCAGGCCATCTCTGCCAGCGCATTTGACTCTTCGCCCTGCAAAATAATGTAGAGATAGCCTTTCAGCTCACCGTCCTGACGCAATGGGGTAACGCTGAAGACTTTCTGCCCCTGGCTACGGGGGTCGTCTCCAAAAACCGGCATTGCCGCACCGTTGAGGAAGGTTTGCAATGGCGCAATATCGATTTTTTGCCGCTGAATATGGCCCGGAGGTGCTGCATCGGCCAGCAGATCGCCGTCGGGAGAGATGACATACAGCTCAACGCTCGGGTTAAAGGTCATCAGCCGATCGAACAGCGGTTTCAACACGCGGCGGTCGACGCTGCCCTGGGCGTCCAGAATCGGTTCACGCTGCACAATCTGTTGCGCCAGTCCCCCGGACAGCCGCTGCACCATTGCGTTGCCGTACTGCATGCTGCTGTAGAGCTGCACCGCGCAGGCAACGGTGGCGCAGAGCATCAGCAGCAGAATAAACAGCACCGTCAGCCGCTGGCTCAGGTTAAAGCGGCGCATCTTGATTCAGCTCCGCAAATTTGTAGCCTTTACCCCAGACGGTACGAATGATCTCCGGCTCGGCGGCATCTTTTTCAATCTTGATACGCAGGCGGTTAATGTGGGTGTTGACGGTATGTTCGTAACCCTCGTGCTGATAACCCCAGACCTGCTCAAGCAACGCCAGACGCGAGAAAACCTCGCCAGGATGACGGGCAAAGAAGTACAACAGTTCGAATTCGCGCGGGGTGAGATCGACCTCCTGCCCGTGCAGGCGTACCGTTCGCGCAAGCGGATCGAGCGTCAGGCCGTGAGCCTGAACGTGTCCGGTGGTCTGCGCCTGCCCCATCGCCTGCTGGCGGCGAAACAGCGCCTTGATGCGTGCAATCAGCTCCTGCACTGAGAACGGTTTTGCCAGGTAATCATCAGCGCCGGTTTCCAGCCCGGTAATGCGGTCGGTTTCGCTACTACGGGCGCTGATGATGATCACCGGCAGGTAACGGGTCATCTGGCGGATACGGCGACAAATTTCCAGCCCGTCGACATTAGGGAGCATCAAATCGAGGATGACGGCATCCCACGGCTGTTTTTCCAGCCGGTGCAAGGCACTGCCCCCATCGGGTTCGTGGGTAATGGCGTAACCTTCATCTTCTAAATTGAGGCGCAGAAGCGCCGCGATATCGTGGTCATCTTCCACCAGCAGGATCTGCTTCATGGACAAGCCTTCATTCAATTCTGATGACTTAAGCTTACCTGATTTCGCAGAGGGGAAGAGTTCACATTTTGTTTAAGATTTCACGAGCAATGTCAGCACTTCATAATGCGCGGTATGCGGGAACATATCGAAAAGCTGAACGCGTTCGATACGGTAGCCCGGAAGATGGGCAATGTCTTTTGCCATTGTCTGCGCGTTGCAGCTGGAATAGACAATGTAATCCGGTGCCATCTGGCTCAGGTAATCGCACAGGGCTTTCCCGATGCCACGCCGTGGCGGGTTGACCAGTACCAGCTCTGGCACATTGCCCTGGCCGGTGGCGAACTGGGTTGAGTCCAGCGCCTGGAAATGAAGGTCTGTTAACCCCAGCTCAGCGGCGGACTGTTTTGCACAGGCAATCGCTTCTGCAGAAATCTCAATCCCGGTCAGTTGCATTTCAGGGGTGGCACAGTGCAGACCGAATCCCCCCACGCCGCAGAATAAATCCCACATATGGCGGATATTTAACGCGCGGACCCAGTCGCGTGCAGTGGCGTACAGCGCACTCGCAACCGTCGGGTTTGTCTGGAAGAAACTTTGCGGACGGATCCACAGCGGCACACCGTTGAAGTTTTCTGCCAGCGCATGCTCCCCGGTGAAGAAAACTTCTGTGTCCCCTTCCATGATTGCCATATGCACCGGCTGAATATTCGCGGTAATGACCTTTAACTGAGGAAGCTGCTGCTGAAGCCACGGCAGCGCCGCACGCAATTGCTCAAGCTTAGCCTCTGAGCGCAGCACAAAACGCAGCATCATACCGCCGTCAATCTGGCTCTCGGTCAGAAGCAGGTATTTCAGCTCGCCGCGCTTACGGGCAACGTTATAGGGCGTTAACCCGGCACGGGCAATGAACGGCTTCAGTGCGGCAAAAACAGGTTCAAACGACGCAGGATAAAGCGGACAGTCGGTTAAATCTTCCGGTGTACCGTCGCGGTGCAACATCCCCAGCAGCGGTTTTTCAACGCTGCCGCTGACCACCATTTTGGCCTTATTACGAAAACCCTGCTCTGGCCCACTAACGGGTGCGCACCACTCTCCCACCGCGTGTTCAGCCAGCAGCTGTTGCAGGTCGGCCATTTTGGCGGTGAGTTGTTGGGGAACCGGCTGTTCTATCCACTGACAGGAGCGGCAGCGACCGGCGTCATAGAGTGCGCACTGCATATGAAGACCTTAAGAATCACGAGGGCTGCGATTATACACATTATTGCAGACGGAAGAACCGCCGACTGGATGCGGGCACAAAGAGCAGGAACAGCACCAGCATATCCGGGAGTTTCTGCATCACCAGTGCGCGTAAAATCTCGCGCTTCGATTCCCCCGCAATGCTGAACAGTTCCGGGTAGCCATAACCCAGTGACGCCGCCCACAGGTAGCCTGCCGCAACAATTTGCGTCAGCAGATAAACCCAGCGCGCCCAGTTGCGCCCTTTGACCAGTGAGAACGCGCAGTAAATCTCGATAAACACCAGCACCAGGCTGCTTAAAAAGACCAGCGTCAGATTCCACGTCTGCACGCTGCGGTGAATGAATTCCCCTATGCCACGCGCGCCCAGGGTGTTCAGAATCATCAGCACATCGAGACAGCGGATCATAATAATGGCGAGCGCCGCCACCTGCACCAGCGCAGGAACATTCGGGCGAGCGTGCGTAATACGTGATTTTTTTAATAATCCCAATGTTTTACTTCCCTGAAAAACAGTGCCGCGTCATGCGCGGCACTTCACTGGAAATTTTAAATGCTTCAGCCGCGTCTTGCACGCTGGATATCACGCACGCGTTGTTTTTCCGCGCGCGCCATCAAATACCAGGCGATAAATCCGACAATTCCGACCACGCCGAGGATGATGGACGCCAGGGCGTTGATCTCCGGGTTTACCCCCATGCGCACGCTGGAGAAGACCAGCATTGGCAGCGTCGTGGCTCCCGGGCCGGAGACAAAGCTGGCGATGACCAGGTCGTCAAGTGACAACGTAAACGCCAGCAGCCAGCCGGAGATCACCGCAGGCATGATCATCGGCAGGGTAATGATGAAAAAGACCTTCAGCGGTGTTGCGCCGAGATCCATCGCCGCCTCTTCAATAGAGCGATCCAGTTCGCGCAGACGCGAAGAGATCACCACCGCCACATAGGCGGTACAGAAGGTGACGTGCGCCAGCCAGATGGTGAGCATACCGCGATCCGCTGGCCAGCCGATGGCATGCGCCAGGGCGACAAACAGCAGCAGCAGCGACAGACCGGTGATGACGTCCGGCATGACCAGCGGTGCCGTGATCATAAAAGCAAAACCGTTCGCTCCGCGAAAATGCCCAAAACGCACCATCACCATTGCCGCAATAGTGCCGAGGACAGACGCCATTGTGGCGGCACAGGCGGCAATGGTCAGGCTTAGCACCACCGCACTCATCATCGCATCATCGTGGAACAGTTCACTGTACCAGCGCGTCGACCAGCCCGCCCACACCGTCACCAGTTTCGAGCTGTTGAACGAGTAGATCACCAGCATCAGCATTGGTGCATACAGGAAGGTAAACCCAAGCACCAGGATCAGAATTCGCCACGGGGAGCGCACTACCGGTAAGTTGTTCATCCGTGATCTCCCATCTGTTTTTGCTGATGCTTGTGGAACCACATGATCGGCACGATCAGCAGCAGCAACATCACAATCGCCACCGCCGACGCCACCGGCCAGTCGCGGTTGTTGAAGAACTCTTGCCACAGCACGCGGCCAATCATGATGCTGTCCGGGCCACCAAGCAGTTCCGGGATCACGAACTCCCCAACCGCCGGAATAAACACCAGCATCGAACCGGCGATAATCCCGCCTTTGGTCAGCGGAACAATCACGCTAAAGAACGTCTTCAGCGGGCGGGCTCCCAGGTCAAGTGAGGCTTCCACCAGCGAATAATCGATGCGCGTCAGGGCGGTATAGATTGGCAACACCATAAACGGCAGATAGGCGTACACAATCCCGATATACACTGCGAGATTGGTATGCAGGATCGTCAGCGGCTGGTCGATAACCCCCAGCCACATCAGGAAGTTATTCAACACGCCGTTGTTTTTCAGGATCCCCATCCACGCGTAAACGCGGATCAGGAATGACGTCCATGACGGTAAAATGACCAGCAGCAGCAGAATGTTGCGTGTCGATGGCTTACTGTGCGCCACTGCCCACGCCAGCGGGTAACCCAACAGCAGACAGCAGATCGTCGAGATCGCCGCCACCTGCAATGACTGCAAATAGGCTTCGAAATAGAGCGGATCGTCCGTCAATTGCAGGAAATTGCCGACATTCAGCGTCAGCGTCAGTTGTCCATCGGCCCATTCCATCAGGTTGGTATATGGCGGAATAGACCGCGCCATTTCTGCCAGGCTTATCTTGAAAACAATCAGGAACGGCAGCATAAACAGCAGGATCAGCCACACGTAGGGCATGGCGATCACCAGCTTGCGGCCATGTGTCATCTGTATGCGCGCCAGCCAGTGTGCAAAACCGCCCGGTTTTTCTGCGCGGGCTGGAGGTTCAAGTGTACTCATTGGCCGCTCCTTATACCGTCAGCACTACGCAACTGTCTGCATCCCAGCACAGGCGCACTTCGTCACCCCAGGTGGGTAGCCCTTTACGGTAGCGATGTTCGTTTTGCAGCTGAGCGCTGAGCATCTGTCCGCTCGTCAGTCGCACATGGTAAATAGAGAGATCGCCCAGATAAGCAATGTGTACCACCTCCCCGACGGCAAAGTTATAGCCATCGGCTGGCGGCTCTTCACAGAGCATGATTTTTTCCGGGCGCAGAGCGATATAAACCGGAACGTTGTCTACCACAGAGGCATCCGGGTCCACCTTCAGCGGGTGTACCAGCCCCGGCGATTCAAGCACCAGACCGTCGTCATGGCGCGCCTTCACCAACCCTTCGAAGACATTCACCGAGCCGATAAACTCGGCGCTGTAGCGGGTGGTCGGGTGCTCGTAAATCTCCTCCGGCTCGCCGATTTGCACAAACTTACCGCGATTCATAATCGCGATACGCCCGGCCATCGTCATCGCCTCTTCCTGGTCGTGGGTCACCATCACGCAGGTCACTCCCACGCGTTCGAGAATATCCACCACTTCCAGCTGCATACGGTCGCGCAGTTTTTTATCCAGTGCGCCCATCGGTTCATCAAGCAACAGCAGTTTCGGACGTTTCGCCAGGCTTCTGGCCAGCGCCACACGCTGACGTTGACCGCCAGAGAGCTGGTGCGGCTTACGTTTTGCGAACTCCTGCATATGCACCAGGCTCAACATCTCCGCCACTCGCGCGGTAATTTCGGCTTTCGGCAGTTTGTCCTGCTTGAGGCCAAAAGCGATGTTCTGCTCAACCGTCATGTGCGGGAACAGCGCGTAAGACTGGAACATCATGTTGATTGGTCGTTGATACGGCGGTACGCGGGAGAGGTCGACACCATCCAGCACAATCTGTCCGGTGGTGGGCTGTTCAAAACCTGCCAGCATACGCAGTAATGTGGATTTACCGCAGCCAGATGCCCCGAGCAGGGCAAAAATTTCACCTTTGTAGATAGTCAGGCTGACGTCATCCACGGCATGCTGGCCATCAAAAGATTTGGTGAGGTTACGGATTTCAAGAAGCGGGGTCAGCGCTTTACGGACTTTCGCCTGCGGGCGGGGGATCGCGTCATTCACGGGGTGCTCTCCGGCATAAATCAAAACTGGTGCAAACGCACCATCAGGGTGCGCATCGCCGGGCAGCACTAACGCCTGCCCGGCCTGGAACTCACTGAATATTATTTACCGCTTCACGCCCTGAGACATTCGACAAGCTTTTTTATGGCTTCAGTAAGGGCGACTTTCGCGCTTCCAGTGCCAGCAAATACTTCGCTTCATCGTACTGGGTCTTGGTCTTCCAGCAGCGGTAAATGATCCTTATCCATTTGAAGGCCAGAGCCCGGATTGCAGACTGGTGAGATTTTCCTTTTTCTCGCAGTCCCCGATAATAAAGTCTGGCCCAGTATGATGAGTTAACCGTCTTGGCAGCCCATTCAACAAAGGTTTGCCGGACGAACTTGGCACACTGCCATCGCCAGTGAACCCAGGATTTCTGGCCACTTCGTTCTGTCACCGGTGCAATACCTGCGTAGTTTTGAATTTCTTCAGCGCTGTTAAACCGGTCACGGTTATCACCAAGTGCAGCAAGCATTCGTGGTCCCAAACACGGCCCCATGCCCGGAAGTGATTTGAACAGCCCCGAATCTGGCAATGTGTCAAACAGCGTTTCGATTCGTTCGTCATAGGTTTTGATGATTTCACTCACGACTTTAATTTGTGTCGCCAGTGCTGTTGCCATCAAAGCATTAGCCTCTATAACACTCGGGTCTGTCGTCAACGGAATGGCGTTATCAATACTCACAACACGCTGCTCGGTAAGGGCCATTGCGCGGCCACCTTTGGCATTGAGAAAGTTGCGGATCGTGTCTCGCCTGGCTCGTTTTAGTTGTTGCAGACTGGGCCATCGCATAATCAGTTCACACAATAGCAAGCTACCCCGATGTGAGAACCACTCCAGGGGCTGAGGATAATACTGTTTGAGTGTGTTGATTAGCCGGTTCACAAAACGGCGCTTATCTTCAACCAACTGACGACGCTGCTCAACCAGTTGCTGGAGTAACCGGATATCGGCATTGTCGGGTTCAATGGCTTTTATCTTTTGGGGATAACGCAGCATTAACTCTAATGCCAGCTCGGCATCCTGCGGGTCATCTTTAGCACCGCTGGGCGAGAAGGCTTGCCGGTAACGAGCCAGAGACAAAGCGTGGACGGGGAAAACGGTGATAAATGGATATTTCTGAAGAGCATACACCACGGGACCTTTCTTCAGCTCAACGGCGATAGCGATCCTGCCTTTTACCTTCTGGTGTAACTCGGTAAGCCAGACATCAAGCGCTTCCGGCGTATGTTCAATCACATGGAATGTGCGTTCACCGTTTTTAAACTGAACACAGACATCGTGCTTTTTATCTGCCCAGTCCAGACCAACGTGCGCAGCAAATTGATTAGTCTCAGTCATCACCAACTCCTTTTTATCGGGGATTGGTATGCATTCCACGCTCTTCGAAAGAAATATAGCCAGCAGTTATCTGCATGCCCTGAGTATTCGTTAGCGAACGTGGAGCACCTACTGGCTCGAAAGAAAAGCGGCGATCATCGCATGATTCTCGCTCAATATTCGTAACCAGTAAGCGCATACCCTGAATCACTTCAAAGTGTAATTCTCAGGGTGCGAATGACTATATTTCACTCTGGTCCACGCACGGGTGCGCACGCGGTCAATTTTTGGATCCTGAACCTTCAGGGTAAACAGCTTGGCGAAGACATCCGCAGGCGGATAGATGCCCGGGTTATCACGCACTTCCGCGCTGACCAGCGGTACAGACGCTTTGTTACCGTTAGCGTAGAACACGTGGTCGCTGATGTGGGCAATCACATCCGGACGCATCAGGTAATTGAGGAACTGATAAGCTTCATCTTTGTTTTTCGCATCAGCAGGCATCGCGAAGACATCAAAGAACGCCAGNGCGCCCTCTTTTGGAATGAAGTAGGAAATATTCACGCCATTTTTCGCCTCTTTCGCACGGTTAGCCGCCTGCCAGACATCCCCCGCCCAGCCGATAGCCACGCAGATGTCGCCGTTTGCCAGGTCGTTAATGTACTGAGAGGAGTGGAAGTAGCGAATATTCGGACGCAGCTTCAGCAGCAGATCGGTAGCCGGGCCAGTGTAGTCGTCGGCTTTGCTGCTGTTCGGATCTTTGCCCAGGTAGTTAAGTACGGTGGCGAAAATCTCTTCCGGTGCGTCGAGGAATGACACGCCGCAGCTTTTCAGTTTCTCAAGGTTTTCAGGCTTCAGCACCACATCCCAGCTATCGAGCTTGACGTCTTTACCCAGCACCGCTTTGACTTTATCAACGTTATAACCGATACCAGTGGTCGCCCACAGGTAAGGCATCGCGTATTTGTTGTCCGGGTCGTGTTTAGCCACCAGCTTCAGCACGTCAGGATCGAGGTTTTTCCAGTTCGGAAGTTTGCTTTTATCCAGCGGCTGGAAGACACCTGCCGTCAGCTGACGCTCCAGGAAGCTTGCAGAAGGNACCACGAGGTCAAACCCAGTACTGCCTGCCATCAGCTTTCCTTCCAGCACTTCGTTGGAATCGAAAACGTCGTAAACCACTTTAATGCCGGTCTCTTTTTCAAAATTGGCGACCGTGTCCGGTGCAATATAGTCAGACCAGTTATAGATATGCAGCGTTTTTTGTTCCGCAGCGAGCGTACCGACAGAGACAGCCATCAGAGCACCCGCAACCAGACCCGATAACCATTTTTTATTCAAGGCGATCATATTGTTATTCCTTCTGAAAGCTCGTTAACAAACGAACTAAAACTATGCAATCTGAAGATATGCAAAAACCATGCATATTTTGTCGCTCTGACCGAAATAAAATAACAGACTCTATCCGGCAGTATTCGCTCGCTTTTTTAAGCATCGCAAGAATAACTGTAGCCCGTGTCTCCGGCTATAGCCCAGACGAAAAAACGCCTTTTATCAATTTTTTATGCACGTTATATCTACGTGATAAGCCGAAACCGCTTTCAGGGAGGTGAAATATTCTTTAAGGAAAGGTTAAAAGCAGCAGAAAAAATGGTGTTATGCAGCCGCTCTGGCAGCGACTGCGCGGATATCAGACAGGTTTAGTGGAGAAAATTGGGAGATGCATCATTATTCTCTGCATCATCTTCAGTGCTATACAGTAAATGATGTGCATTGGCTTCCATCATTACCATCGAAATTTGCTCTTCGCTCTGGCGCATGAACCAGGAGAACTGTTTGAAGGAAAGTCCCGCTCCGGCGAATAAAGACTGGCAAACGACCAGTTTTGGCAGATTATCATCCTGTATGTCGAGAAATGCTTTGACCGTCAAAGAACTGGCATTGATAGCCGACAGATCGGATGCCAGTGCCAGTAACGCAGACGGTTTCACTTCAGCCAGCGCAGAGAAGAGGATCACGTCGTTGATGAGATCGATTTTGGCATCGAAAATGCCATCGAAATTTTGCATATGAGGCAAATGCAGCGCCTGGCAGGAATCACATTCAAAAAAGGTGATACCAGCGTCATCAAGCCATTGACGTAATGTATCCAGTGTAGGAACGACCTGTAAATCCATCGCTGTGCAGCCTCTTTAATAAAAACTTCGCATATAACCGTCATACTTCAAGCTGCATGTGCGTTGGCTGCGCTCGTTCACCCCAGTCACTTACTTATGTAAGCTCCTGGGGATTCACTCCCTTGCCGCCTTCCTGCAACTCGAATTATTTAGGGTATAGATTACGCAAAAAGTGCGTTCAATGCTATTTAACCGCCCGTTTTAAGACAGTAACCCGGCGTCGCATGACGCTCGATCCATGAGATCATTTTACCCGCAATATCGACCCCGGTCGTTTTTTCCACCCCTTCCAGCCCTGGCGATGCATTAACCTCCATCACCAGCGGCCCGCGGGACGCACGCAGGATGTCCACACCCGCCACATCCAGGCCTAACGTTTGCGCCGCTTTTACGGCAATTTCGCGCTCACGTGCGGTGATATCCGCCACGCGCGCCACACCACCACGGTGCAGGTTAGAGCGGAAATCCCCCTCTTTCGCCTGACGCTCAATGGCCGCAACGACCTCATCGCCGACCACAAAGCAACGGATGTCACGCCCTTTGGCTTCTTCAATATATTCCTGCACCAGGATATGGGCATTGAGGCCGCGAAACGCGTCAATCACGCTCTCTGCCGCCTGCCGGGTTTCCGCCAGCACGACGCCAATCCCCTGAGTGCCTTCCACCAGCTTGATCACTAACGGCGCACCACCCACCATGTCGATCAGATCGCTGGTGTCATCCGGAGAGTGAGCAATGCCGGTCACGGGCAGATCGATCCCCTGACGGGCAAGCAGTTGCAGGGAGCGAAGTTTATCGCGAGCGCGTGAGATGGCGACGGATTCATTAAGGGGATAGCTGCCGAGCATTTCAAACTGACGCAAGGCGGCCGTGCCATAAAAGGTAATCTGCGAGCCAATGCGCGGTATAACCGCATCAAATCGTGGCAGCTGGCGACCTTTATAGTGAATGGACGACGCTGCGGGATCGATGTTCATATAGCAAGACATTGGATCGAGAATGTCAACCTGATGGCCGCGTTTCGCCGCGGCATCTCGCAGGCGTTTACATGAGTAGAGCGTTCCATCCCGGGACAAAATGGCAATTTTCACCCTGCACCTCTCTAAAGACATAGGAAAAGCCTGCGTATCATATACACAAAATCATGCAAGTTGTATCACAGCAGCCTGAAGGATGAGGTGCATACACGCAGGCAGGCGCAGAAGGAATGGACTAGCGCGTTGCCCAGCCCTGTTTGTGCAAATAGTCGAGAATAAACGGGCGATTTTCTTTAATGATGGTACGACGGATATGGTCACTCCACGTGTCGCGGCGGTTATTGCTGCCGCGCGTCATATAGTAGTGCGCCAGCTCCTCGTCGTATTGTGCCAACACGTCCCGATCGATCGGCTGATAGTGGTTTTCATGCATGATTATCGTGGCGGGCAGGCGCGGCTTCACGTCCGGGTTATCCGCCGGCCACCCGAGGCACAGGCCGAACAGTGGCAGCACATGTTTAGGGAGCTTCAGCAGTTCGGTCACGCTGTCAATATTGTTACGCAGGCCGCCGATATACACCCCACCCAACCCCAGCGATTCCGCCGCCGTCAGCGCGTTTTGTGCCATCAGGGCAGTATCGACGACACCCAACAGCAGCTGTTCCGCCAGGCCCAGTTCAGCTTCAGGGCAAATCTGCAGGTGGCGGTTAAAGTCGGCACAGAACACCCAGAACTCAGCCGCCTGAGCCACATGCTTCTGTCCGCCCGTCAGCGTCACCAGCTGTTCACGCATTGCCGGGTCGGTAATGCGAATAATAGAGCTGCATTGCAGGAAGCTGGAGCTGGAGGTTCCCCTTGCACTGTCAATAATCGCTTCACGCTGCGCCCGGGTAACCTGCTGGTCGGTGAAGTGACGAATCGAGCGGTGGGAACGGAGCAGGTCAATGGTTGGCGTCATTCTCTCTCTCTTTAACTGTCTGAACACGGTCTAACAGCCAGTATAGGAAATGTTGTGTGCCGTGTAATTGGCGAAACATAGCCTGACTATATCAAAGTGACAGGCGAAACCTTCTTTCCATGACAGCGGGTTATCGTGCAATATAATCGTCATTCGCCGTCAGGCTTGTTTTTTGAGGAGAGAGAAATGTTTGCAGTGATTTTTGGCCGTCCAGGATGCCCTTACTGCGTGCGCGCAAAAGAACTGGCAGAGAAACTGACCGAAGAGCGTGATGACTTCAACTTCCGCTATGTGGATATCCACGCGGAAGGTATCAGCAAAGCGGACCTGGAAAAAACTGTCGGTAAACCGGTTGAAACCGTGCCGCAGATTTTCCTCGATCAGAAGCACATTGGTGGCTGCACCGATTTTGAAGCTTACGCAAAAGAACATCTGGGTCTGTTTGCTGCAGAGTAATGCGAAGACGCCCTCACCGTGAGGGCGTTTTTATTTGTGCCGCCGCCGGTGGAGCATGCTGCGCACAAACAGGAAGCACAACGCCCCAAGCGCGCACCAGAATACCCCGCTCAATAACCACGCCAGTTCCTGCCAGAACGATCGCGAGGTGACAAACACCAGTCGTAGCAACAGCAGACACAGTGGAGCCGCCAGCATCGCGCCCAAAAGAGGCTTAACGACCTCCCCGCCACGGGAGAGAAAGCTGGCCGCCGCCCCCGGCAAGGTAAAAAAGAGCAAGCCCAGCTCGGGATGGCCGGAAGCCCTAAACGCCCCTTTGACATGGAAGGCTAATGACAGACACACTGTCGTAAACAGTAAAAAGCAACTGACCACACCCGCCCAGTTTCGCTTTATGTTCAAACTATCCTCCTGACTTCATCTCTATCAAATACGCTTTCGTCCAGTGGACGCCCAGTCAGATAAAGCAATGTGGCAATCCTTGCCAAAGTACACATCTGTTAATGCGATAATAGGTAGCTGTCGATAGCTAATACGATTAAACTAACCGGCAGCTATGGTTTTAGAGAATTAATGAAGGGAGCCGGGAATGTTGAAACGCTCCCCTGATGTTCAAAACAGTAGCCCAAATAGCCTCTTCATTCAACAACTTACTGGTAAACAAGAAGTTAGCCTCCGTGAATATAAACGTCGCAGACTTGTTAAATGGGAATTACATCCTGTTATTATTTGTGGTACTGGCACTGGGTCTTTGCCTGGGCAAATTGCGCCTGGGTTCAGTTCAACTTGGTAATTCCATTGGCGTTTTAGTCGTCTCTTTATTATTAGGCCAGCAACATTTCAGCATTAACACGGACGCGCTCAACTTAGGTTTTATGCTGTTTATTTTTTGCGTTGGGGTGGAAGCAGGGCCGAACTTTTTTTCAATTTTCTTCCGCGACGGCAAAAATTATCTGATGCTGGCGCTGGTGATGGTCGGCAGTGCGCTGCTGATTGCGTTAGGGCTGGGTAAACTGTTTGGCTGGGATATCGGGTTAACGGCCGGTATGCTGGCAGGATCGATGACCTCCACACCGGTTCTTGTGGGTGCAGGAGATACTCTGCGGCACTCAGGTATGGCGGGCTCACAGCTCTCTACCGCTCTCGATCACCTGAGTCTGGGCTATGCCCTGACCTATCTGATTGGCCTGGTAAGCCTGATTGTGGGTGCGCGTTACCTGCCAAAACTCCAGCATCAGGATTTACAGACCAGCGCCCAACAGATTGCCCGCGAGCGCGGTCTGGACACGGACACCAAACGTAAAGTCTACCTGCCGGTGATCCGCGCCTATCGCGTGGGGCCGGAACTGGTCTCCTGGGCCGACGGGAAAAATCTGCGCGAGCTGGGCATTTATCGCCAGACGGGCTGCTATATCGAACGTATTCGCCGCAACGGCATTCTGGCAAACCCGGACGGTGACGCAGTACTGCAGATGGGCGATGACATCGCGCTGGTGGGTTATCCGGACGCTCACGCGCGCCTTGACCCCAGCTTCCGTAACGGCAAAGAGGTATTCGACCGCGATCTGCTCGACATGCGTATCGTCACCGAAGAGATTGTGGTGAAAAACCATAACGCCGTGGGTCGTCGCCTGGCGCAGTTGAAGCTGACTGACCACGGCTGCTTCCTGAACCGCGTGATCCGTAGCCAGATTGAGATGCCCATCGACGATAACGTGGTGCTGAACAAAGGTGACGTTTTACAGGTAAGCGGCGATACCCGACGCGTAAAAACCGTTGCTGACCGCATCGGCTTTATCTCCATTCACAGCCAGGTCACCGACCTGCTGGCCTTCTGCGCCTTCTTTATCGTGGGCCTGATGATCGGGATGATCACCTTCCAGTTCAGCAACTTTAGCTTCGGCATCGGTAACGCCGCCGGGCTGCTGTTTGCCGGGATTATGCTCGGCTTCCTGCGAGCGAACCACCCGACCTTCGGCTATATCCCGCAGGGTGCGCTGAATATGGTAAAAGAGTTCGGCCTGATGGTGTTTATGGCGGGCGTTGGCTTAAGCGCCGGTAGCGGCATTGGTCACAGCCTGGGTGCTGTCGGCTGGCAAATGCTGGTCTCTGGCCTTATCGTCAGCCTGGTACCGGTGGTGATCTGTTTCCTGTTTGGTGCATACGTGCTGCGCATGAACCGCGCCCTGCTCTTCGGCGCGATGATGGGCGCACGTACCTGTGCTCCGGCAATGGAAATCATCAGCGATACTGCACGCAGTAACATCCCGGCGCTGGGCTATGCCGGCACCTACGCCATCGCCAACGTCCTGCTGACGCTGGCCGGTACGCTGATTATCATCATCTGGCCAGGGCTGGGACTCGGATAACACTCAGGTTTGCGCATACCAGAAAAAAATTTTCGTTATGCGCAGAACTTTTTATTCAGGGGGCAGTCATAATTAGTGCCACTGCTTTTCTTTGATGTCCCCAATTTGTGGAGCCCATCAACCCCGCCGTTTTGGTTCAAGGTTGATGGGTTTTTTGTTGGGTGAAATTTTCTCCATTTAAAATTAGGCAATTAGAGCACTACCAGGGCGTCAGCGGAGACAAAATGGCGGCAGCGCTTTTATCACATCACCATCTTTCATTATCCCAACGTCCATTCCTTTCAGTGTTGGCATGACAGAAACCATCGAGATCCTGGAATAAAGGCAGGCAGAGCAAAGGCGGTTTCCAGATTGCCGCCCAGGCTGAACAGTACAACCTGCTCCCCTATGGACGATTTCCACCAGATACGTGAGTTACCCGCGCACAGCATCAGCCAGTTGACCCGATCCACTTCGGCAACAGTTCCGGTGCGGATCAGGTTGGTGATAAGGCGCGTGATTTCAGTGAGTTGTGCGTTCATAGGTGGAGGTTGCCATATGGGAAAACATAGACTCAGGAGGATGATTAGTGTCATCGCTAATACAAATCAGCAGGTAATCAATGTAATTTTTGCGAAACTGGCAGCCACACATTTATGCATCCAGTTTAAAATATGTAATATATTTCACTATTAATTTTACCAACCTAAGATAACTTACCCAAACCGAACAGAGTAAACATCATTTAATTCACTCACCACCTTTGCAAAATTAAAAATTTACCGCAAAAAAACATACGCACCAAACCATGAACTATATTTCATCTATAAATAAAACCACTTACCTTCCTGAGAACCCATATGAATAAGTGCATATTAACAGGCGTTGCCTTGCTCATTTCTGGCTGTGCCGTAAAGCCCGAGGTAACTTACAAAATAATCGAAAAAACAGACTCAACCCCTGACACCACATTAACTGATAGCTTCTACCTTGCGTCTTCAAACATTATTATTCAGCCAACCAATGAAAAAGCCACGTTTGCTGACGGAAGCAAAAGCACAGCAACTAAATATACACTCAGCGTCACACCTGGCGATTACACTTCATTCAAAATTGGTATCACATCACATGATAGTATTTGGGGGAACACCAGGTTATCTATCACTAAAATAGATAACTCAGATCGAGTTAAAGACGTTGGAATTGAAACAACTAACAATACCAGCCAAGTAATAAAAGATGTTGGCTCATTCCTTGTTGCTGCCGCACCATTAGCGATCGGTCTTTTAAAAAATGAAATACCAATCGACGGTCAGAAAGAACCTGATAGAAAAATATTCACTAACCAAATATCAATCGGTAAGTTAGTGGAAAACAAAGCACCCTCAACCATATATCTTAATGATTTTACAACTGCAACTATCGAGCTTCCAACTCAACCTTTAGGATCCATTCCGGTAGCTGAACTAAAAAAACCTGAAATATTGTCAAGTCTAAAAAATTCATTCATATACTCTGCCTGTACTGACGCCATAATTACCATTAAGAGTGAATCTAATAAAAGCACTCCTGTTTACCAAATGTTCACAACAAGAATCAATGACCCCAGATTTATTCAATATGTTGCCTTCCCTCTCAAGGGGAAAATCACTACACATAGCCAATGCGGTGAATCCGTAGCAACGGATGCTACATCTTCCCCCTCTGACATCGCGATAGCGACAGCAATACTAACTGAAATAAACAGTATAAAAACAGAAATAGAGAAAGACAAAAAGAAACCCTGAAACGTTAAAAAAATTTAAGGAGACATAAAATGACATCTTATTTCTTTCACTTTGAAGGTTTCGACAATACAGGAAATGTGGTTTACAGAGGTAATAGTTATTATGACATAGACACATCGACTTCAGGATCCATAGGTCAATACATTATGCAAAATGCTATCCCATACCTTTTAAAGGAAACCCAAAAAGTTATGCCAACAACCAATTTTGTTGTTTTAAATGGAATTTTTAAACTTTAAATCCATTTTATTTAAGGGGCATAAACTCTGCCCCTTAAATATTTATAGGTCAAACAAATTGATTTTATCCAACTAGTACAGTGCTGTTATTGCTGACTATTAGCTTAAAACTTTACTGAAGTTATCCAAGATAAGATTACCTCATGAGTCAATCGACCAACTCCATAATTCCCTCCAACAATCACCGCTCCGCATAACGCACCTCTGGCCCCGTAAGACTTACACGATCACGTAAGCCATAATGATGCCCTCGAGCAAACCAACTCAGAATGTTTTTATAGAACACTTTAGCCAGACATATCGAACAGAAATACTCGATTTTTATCTGTTCAGAACCCTGAATGAAGTGCGGCAAATGATAGAAAGAAGGTTGTCGGAATACAACGATGAGCACCCGGACGAATACTGTCTACGCCATCACAGACCGGGATCTCAAAAAGTGTATGGAATTAAAATTGTTCACAACTCCCTCCCAACATTACTGATTATATACACAGCATTTCATATATTATTTAACATATATGAAAAAAGAATCAACCGCAGGAATGCCAATACTACACCCAGTCAAGCTTTTAAAAACCCTCTCCTATGAGACGCGACTGTTCATCGTTATGCTTCTTCGCTAGGTGGTGAGTTGTGCGTCTGCGACATCTGTTCAACCACTAACGAGTCACAGCCCAAAATCCCCCACCATATAGCGTTATTACGCGAGTCCGGGCTTGTTATCTCTCGCAGAGAAGGCAAATCGTTTGTTCCCCAACATGCCTGCGTAGTGGACCGCTCTTATCGAAAGCAGCTGGAACTGACACAAGAGCATTTCAATGATGACCAGCTCATTGATTACGTACTGCAATACCCGATTCTGATTAACCGCCAGATTGTGGTTACGCCTCCAGGAACGCGTCTGTGTCGACCTTCTGAAGTGATGCATCCGGGAAAAAAATCCAGGACAGTAATACCTTGATTGCCCTGCCAATATGCGCAGGGCAGTGTCATCCGGTCGCCAGGTATATTTGCATCAATCCCGTTCCTGCCCATAATTTTGATCACATTCATTGGGTGAGGATGTGCCACTATGCAGCTCAAAAACAAAACCGCCGTCATTTTTGGTGGCAGCGGTGCTATCGGCAGCGCTGCTGCATATGCCCTGGCACGTGAAGGCGCACATGTCTGGCTTGCTGCCCGCACTCAAACCAGACTGGATCGTGTGGCTAACCGTATTCGCGCCGCTGGCGGTTCAGCCAGTACCCTGATCTTCAACGCCCTCGACGAATCCTCACCACTGCCGGATCTTGCCCACATTGATATTGCCGTGAATGCCACTGGCTTTATGCACGATCAGGGAAAACGCATCGAAGCGTTAACGCTGGCTGAATTCAGGCAGGGGTTCGATCCCTTTCTGACCGCGTACTTCAACATTGCCAAAGCTGTCTCGCCCCGTATGGGTGGCGAGCATGCCGGAACAATGATCACCGTCGTTGCGCCTGCCGCAAATATGGCGATGCCGGGCCATCCCGGGCATATTATCGGGTGCGCGGGCACTGAAGCCTTTACCCGGGCGCTTGCCGCTGAGTTAGGGCCAAAAAATATTCGTGTACTGTGTATACGTTCGCATGCGATTGCCGACGCGGTTCAGGCGGGTTCTTATGTGGGTGAACTGTTTGCCATTAAGGCGCAGGAGCTGGGAACTACCGTGGATCAGTTTTTAGGCGGCGCGGCACAAGGCACAATGCTTAAACGCCTGCCCACGCTGGCGCAGGTGGCGAGCACCATCGTGTTTCTGGCGTCCGATTCAGCAAACGCCATGACGGGAACAACCGTGAACATGACGGCTGGCGCGACCACTCTCTAACCGCCGCTCTCTCCTGCAATCCGCCCTACCATCGCGCGGATCTCCTCCCGCGATAAGGGCTGCCTGTCCGTCACAAAGTGCAGCGTCATCCCTTCAATAAACGCGTCCAGCGCGCGGGCGGTGGCAGGCTCGAACCACTGCTCAAGGGTTGTCTGGCTCATCTTCATCCAGTCCTGCATCACCGTTTTAAGCGCCGCGCTGCGGTGCATAAAGGCATACAGCTGGTACATCAGCGCCATATTGTGCGGCGTGGTGACCTGCGAGCTGTAGATCAGGGTCGTGATCGATTCACACGCCATTACCGGGCCGTTCACACCCGAGAAAAAATCCCGGTACTGCTTTGACATCTGGCGGGTAAACCACGTAAAAGCCTCTTCAAGCAGCGATTCCATACCGTCAAAATAGTAGGTCATCGACCCCAACGGCACCCCCGCGCAACTGGCGATTTTCCGGTGCGTGACGGCATGAATACCGTGCTCAGCAATGGTGTCCAGGGTCGCCTGCAGGATCTTTTCCCGGCGATGGGGGTCGTTCGGTGGTCTGCTCATAAAATCCTCACGTGGTTTATGTACAAATGTACACAAACTTGCTAGTGTTGTCGCTATTGTTGTACTTCTGGTGTTTACCCCGATGATTCAGACCTCACCCCGTAAAGCCCTTCAGCTGCGTATGTGGGCGCTGTTTATGTTCTTCTTTATCCCAGGGCTACTGATGGCCTCCTGGGCGACACGCACCCCGGCAATCCGCGATATTTTGTCCGTCTCAACGGCAGAGATGGGCATTGTGCTGTTTGGCCTGTCGATAGGCTCCATGAGCGGCATTCTCTGCTCTGCATGGCTGGTGAAGCGCTTTGGTACGCGTACGGTGATCCGCACCACGATGTGCTGTGCAGTCGCCGGGATGCTGGTGCTGAGCGTGGCCCTGTGGTTCGCCTCACCAGTTCTGTTTGCCCTGGGGCTGACGGTATTTGGTGGTAGCTTCGGTGCGGCAGAAGTTTCCATCAACGTTGAAGGCGCTGCCGTAGAACGCGAGATGAACAAGACGGTGCTGCCGATGATGCACGGTTTTTACAGCCTCGGCACGCTGGCGGGCGCAGGTGTGGGGATGGCGCTGACGGCATTGGGTATTGCCGCGAATCTGCACATTTTACTGGCGGCGCTGGTCTGTATTGTGCCGATCCTGACCGGAATCAGAGCCATTCCTGACGGCACGGGTAAGAACTCCTCTGACGAACAAAAAACGGTACAAAAAGGGCTGCCGTTCTACCGCGACATTCAGCTGATGCTGATTGGCGTGGTGGTGCTGGCAATGGCCTTTGCCGAAGGCTCTGCCAACGACTGGCTGCCACTGCTGATGGTGGACGGCCACGGGTTTAGCCCAACGTCCGGCTCGCTTATCTACGCCGGGTTTACGCTGGGGATGACCGTCGGACGCTTTACCGGCGGCTGGTTTATCGACCGCTACAGCCGCGTCACGGTAGTACGTGCCAGCGCCCTGCTCGGTGGGTTAGGCATCGCGATGATCATCTTTGTCGATGTGGACTGGATTGCCGGAGTCTCGGTGATCCTGTGGGGACTGGGTGCCTCACTGGGCTTCCCGCTCACCATTTCTGCCGCCAGCGATACCGGCCCGGATGCCCCGACGCGCGTCAGCGTGGTCGCCACCACGGGCTATCTCGCCTTCCTGGTGGGCCCTCCGTTGCTCGGCTTCCTCGGTGAGCACTACGGGTTGCGCAGTGCCATGCTGGTGGTGTTAGGGTTAGTGGTTATTGCAGCGCTGGTGGCGCGCGCAGTGGCAAAACCGGAAACAGAACAGACGACACTGGAGAAGGGATATGAGCGTTAAACTGATTGCAGTCGACATGGATGGCACCTTTCTGAGCGACGCGAAGACCTATAATCGCGAGCGTTTTCTGGCGCAGTATGCGCGCATGAAGGAACAAGGTATTCGCTTTGTGGTCGCCAGCGGTAACCAGTATTACCAGCTGATTTCGTTTTTCCCGGAGATCGCGCATGAAATTGCGTTTGTCGCCGAAAACGGCGGTTGGGTAGTCAGCGCCGGGGAAGATGTCTTTAACGGCGAACTGTCGAAAGACCACTTCAACACCGTCGCCACCGTGCTAAGCGGTGTCCCCGGCATAGAGATTATCGCCTGCGGGAAAGGCAGTGCTTACACCCTGAAAGAGTATGACGAGGTCTTCAAAGACATCGCAGCGAAGTACTATCATCGCCTCGAAATGGTGAATGATTTCGACAACCTGAACGATATTTTCTTCAAATTCGGGCTTAACGTCTCTGACGATGACATTCCGCGCATTCAGGCAATGCTGCATGAAAAGCTCAACGACATCATGGTGCCCGTCACTACTGGCCACGGCAGCATCGACCTGATTATCCCCGGCGTGCATAAAGCCAACGGGCTGCGAATTTTGCAGAAACGCTGGGGGATTGACGACCGCGAAGTGGTGGCCTTTGGCGACAGCGGCAACGACGTGGAGATGTTGCATCAGTCAGGGTTCAGCTTTGCGATGGCCAATGCCCGGCCGCATATTAAAGCAGCCGCCCGCTTTGAAGCACCGCACAATAATGACGAAGGTGTACTGGCTGTGATCGAGAAGGTGTTGAACGGGGAAGCGCCATTTCATTGACGCTGTGCGGTCTGGTTCCCTCTCCCACAGGGAGAGGGAACAAAAACTTATGGCTGTAGCGCATTCCCGACGCGTTTATCTTTCAGGAACACCACCATCAGCCCCAGCCACAGCACACCATTGGCAAGGTTGAACAGGCTGAACAGCCCATTGCCGCCCATCGCGTAAGCGTGCTTGCTCACCTCGATACCGACGGTGAAAATCAACATCTGCAACATCCCCATCGCCGCAGACACGGTACCTTTACTCATATCACTGGCAAACAGCGTCAGACGCACCAGCCCGGCGTTCGCCAGGCCAATACCAAAGGCATAAACACTCAGCCCCGCCGTCATCCACAGGTAAGCATGCGACGATGCCACTGTAGCAACGGCCGCCATAATCAGCCCTGCCACAATCGGCCAGCCGCCCATAATAATCAGCGAACGCACGGTACGACGAGACGTCAGACGAGCCAGCGTCAGGTTACCGATTATCAGCGCACCAAAAATCGGTACCTGCAACATGCCGTACTCGTAACTGCTGAGCTTCTCGCCGCTGATGATAATCACCGGAGACTGGGCAATCCATGCCAGCAACGGCAGGCTGACGAACCCCAGCGCCAGTGCTCCCGCAACAAAGCGAACGTTTTTCAGCACCAATTTGTAATCACGCCCCAGCTCTTTGAGCGACAGCGTTTCACCCAGCCGGGTAGCCGTTTCCGGCATCGCGCGGTGCAGGCCAAAGAAAGCGATGGCGGCAAATGCGGCAAACAGCACAAACATCCCTTCCCACGGCGCAACATGTATCCACGCGGCTCCCACCAGCGGCCCCAGCAGCGGGGCAATCAGCGCCACATTCGCCATCAGCGCGGTAATTTTGATACACATCGCCTCTTCAAATGACTCCTGGATCGCGGCGTATCCCACGGCACCGATGAAGCACAGGCTCACCCCCTGCAGGAAGCGCAGCAGGGTAAATTGTTCAATGTTTTGCGCCAGCAGCGTGGCGAGGCAGGTCACGATAAACCATACCACACCCGTTAACATTACCGGGCGACGGCCAATACGATCCGACAGCGGGCCTAACAGCCACTGCAAAAACATACCGCCAGCCAGATAGGCGGTCATCGACGTTGGCACCCACTCAATCCCTGCGTTGTACTGTTCCACAACGGCCAGCATACCCGGCTGGATCATATCGTTGCCGATATAGGTAGAGAATTCGTAGAGCACCAGACACAGAGGGAAAAGTAACGCCTGACGACCCAGACGCGTACCGGAAGAAGAACGGTTTAACATGCAATCTCTTTATGGTGAAAAATCGCGGCGAGTGTAATGAATTGCCGCAGTCTGAAATAGTAAGTTATCGAGAAGAAACAGAAATAAAGCTTATATCGTCTTTGTTTAAGGTTTCCTTAAGTTGACACTATTATGATAACTCCATTTCATGTCACCGATCAAAATTATGGCACAGACCTCCAGCCGTTCAGAATTGTCTAAGTTACCAACAATTAAGACAACACAACTTTACCGTTTACCCGCTCGATTTTATGGTTATCAGCTTTTCGTGCTGATCGCCCTCGCCGTGCTGTTTACCTGGCTATCTCGCGATGAAACGCTCGATAAATGGATCACCGGCTTTTGGTATGACGCGGCAACCCAGAGTTTTCCGCTGCAGAAAAACCATCTGCTGGATCTGCTGAACCACCGGATGGCGAAGTACATCGCTATCGCGTTGGGCGCAGTGGCGTTGTTATACGGCGCTTACAAACGCAACGCAAAGCTGGTGACGGGTGCGCTGTTGATGGGGCTTGGTGCGCTGGTGGTTGGTGCGCTGAAAAGTATTAGCCATCACAGCTGCCCGTGGGATCTGGTGGAGTATGGCGGTAAGGCCGTCTCTTACCCTCTGTTCAGCGCGGCTCCGGCAGACAGTGGTCCTGGGCGCTGCTTCCCCGGTGGTCATGCCTCCAGCGGCTTTATGGTGATGGGCTTGTTTTTTGCTTTCTGGCGCGATCGTCCACGTCTGGCCTGGTGCTTTGTCGCCCTGGGCGTGGTGTTAGGGCTGGCAATGGGTTACGGGCAGGTCATGCGCGGGGCACATTTCTTCTCTCACAACCTGTGGGCTGGGTGGTGGGTCTGGTTTTCCCAGGTGGTGGTCTACGGACTGGTATCCACCCGGTTTGCTAAAGGGTAATGACACTATGTTAGAACATTTGAATTACGGGCTGTTTTATCTGATCAACGCCACCCCGGCGTCACCGGAGTGGATGATCGATACAGCCACTTTTTTTGCAAAGGATCTGATCAGCATTGTTCCTGTCCTGGCCGCTATTCTCTGGCTGTGGGGTCCACGCGACCAGGTGACCGCACGACGTCAGTTGGTTATCAAGGTCGGGATGGCACTCGTCGTGAGCGTGCTGGTGAGCTTTATGCTGGGACATCTGTTCCCGCACGATCGTCCTTTCGTCGCTCACGCAGGCTATACCTTCCTGCACCATGCGCCGGATGATTCCTTCCCGAGCGATCACGGCACGGTGATCTTCACCTTCGCGCTGGCATTCCTGTTCTGGCATCGCCTGTGGTCTGGCGCACTGCTGATGGTGGTTGCAGCGGCAATCGCCTGGTCTCGCGTTTACCTGGGCGTCCACTGGCCGCTGGATATGGTGGGTGGCTTCCTCGTGGGGCTGATTGGCTGCGTAAGCGCGGCGATCCTGTGGAGTCTCGTTGGTCAGGTGCTCTACCGCGGGCTGTCCCGGGTTTATCACGTCCTGTTTGCCATCCCGATCCGCAAAGGCTGGGTGCGTGACTAACCCCAGTCCGACAGGTTACACTTGAGCCCCCGCCCTGCGGGGGTTCACTTTTTCAGCCCGAGGATCTATGGAAACACGACGCGATGACCGCATAGCTCAGCTGCTACAGGCGCTGAAGCGCAGTGATAAACTGCACCTCAAAGAAGCTGCAACCCTGCTCGGCGTCTCTGAGATGACCATTCGTCGTGACCTGAACAGCGAGAGTGCCCCCGTCGTTTTGCTGGGTGGGTATATTGTGCTGGAGCCGCGTAGCGCCAGCCATTATCTGATAAGCGATCAAAAAACGCGCCTGGTTGAAGAGAAACGCAAAGCCGCGCGGCTTGCCGCTTCACTGGTACAGCCCCACCAGACGCTGTTTTTTGACTGCGGAACCACCACGCCGTGGATCATTGAAGCAATCGACAGCAGCATCCCTTTTACTGCCGTGTGCTATTCACTGAACACCTTCTTGGCGCTGCAGGAAAAACCCGAGTGTCGGGTGATCCTCTGCGGCGGAGAGTTCCACGCCAGCAATGCGATTTTCAAACCCCTGAATCTGCAGGACACGCTCAGCAATTTATGCCCGGATATCGCTTTTTATTCTGCGGCGGGAGTGAATGTCCGTCAGGGCGCAACCTGCTTTAATCTGGAAGAGTTGCCGGTGAAGCGCTGGGCGTTAAACGCGGCGCAGTACCATGTCCTGGTGGTCGATCACAGTAAGTTTGGCAAAGTACGTGCGGCAAGAATGGGTGAACTGTCGGGCTTTAACGCTATCGTGAGTGATTGCCGACCAGATGAAGAGATCGTGGCACACGCGAAGGCACAGCAGATTAAGTTGATGTATTGAGTCGTACGGTGCGGCCTGATACCCCCTCCCGCAGGGAGAGGGGGAAAAGAATGCAGGCCGTCACCCGACAAAAAGCTTAGAACCAACTCCCAAACCACGTGTGGAATTTCATCATCACGAAATCCCACATCCGGCTGAAGAAGCCGCCCTCTTCTACCGCTTCCATCACAATCAGCGGACGCTGCTCAATCGATTTGCCGTTAAGCTGGAAGTCAATCGTCCCGACCACCTGGCCTTTTTTCAGCGGCGCGGTAAGCTGGCTCTCGGTCAGGGTGTAGCTGGCTTTCAGGTTTTTCAGCTGGCCGCGCGGAATGGTTACCGAACCGCCCTCACCGGCCCCCAGATTAACCTCGCTCTTGTCACCAAACCACACGCGCTGGCTGACAAACGTGGCATCCGGTTTAATTGGCGTCACGGTTTCAAAGAAGCGGAAGCCCCAGGTCAGCAGTTTTTCCGATTCGTTAAAACGAATGCGGTCAGTCTTCGTCCCCAGTACCACCGAAATCAGGCGCATATCGCCCTGAGTCGCGGAAGCCACCAGGTTGTAACCCGCACCGGCCGTGGTGCCGGTCTTCATCCCGTCAACGTTGATGTTACTGCTCCACAGCAGGCGGTTACGGTTAGGCTGGCGGATCTTATTGAAGGTGAACTCTTTCTCTTTATGGATGGCATATTCATCCGGCACGTCGTGGATCAGCGCCTTCCCGAGCAACGCCATATCGCGCGCGGTGCTGAACTGGCCCGGTGCATCGAGGCCGTGAACCGTTTTAAAGGTGGTTTTGTTCAGACCCAGCTTTTGCGCGTAGCCGTTCATCAGGCCGATAAACGAGTCCTGGCTGCCCGCGACATAATCCGCCAGCGCAATACAGGCATCGTTACCCGACTGGATAATCACCCCTTTATTCAAATCTGAGACGGAAACCTGATCCCCGGGCTTCAGGAACATCACAGACGACCCACGCAGTGCAGGGTTGCCGGTCGCCCAGGCATCTTTTCCGATGGTGACCATATCCTCAAGCTTGATCTTGCCCGCTTTTAAGGCCTGGCCGACCACATAGCTGGTCATTATTTTGGTCAGACTGGCCGGGTCAAGCTGTTCGTCGGCATTGCCTTCCGCCAGCACTTTTCCGCTGGAATAATCCATCAGGATCCAGGCGCGCGCATCAACCGGCGGCGCTTCAGGCGCAGCCTGCTCAGCCGCATAAAGAGTTGGTGCAAACAGGAAAAGGAGCGCAGAGCCTGCCGCCAGGCTGCGCAGAGAAGTCAATTTTCGCGTCATAAATGCCACCCGAGTATCCATTCAAATAATTATGTCACATCACCGTATCGCAAGAAGCGATGAGTAATAGCGCACTAAAACGGTTAAAGAAACCTAAACCAGGTAAAGTTTTTAAAGTTTATGCAATAACATTCGGATACGCTTTGATTCGAACGATTTTTTTGTCTTCTGTTGCGTAATTGTTAGGTTTATCTCACCATGACAAATCGCTGGCTCTGATTCACATCTCAGGTTGTTTGACTATTTCGGGAGTTAATATGATTACGCTGTGGGGCAGGAACAATTCGACCAACGTTAAAAAGGTGCTCTGGACGCTGGAAGAGCTGGATTTACCGTTTAAGCAGGTGATGGCGGGCATGCAGTTTGGGGTCAACAAAGAGGCGGAGTATCTGGCCATGAACCCAAACGGTCTGGTGCCATTGCTGCGCGATGAAGAGACCAACGCTACGCTATGGGAGTCCAACACCATTGTGCGTTACCTCGCGGCTCAGTACGGCCAGGGGCGTCTGTGGGTGGAAAGCCCGGTGCAGCGTGCTCAGGGTGAAAAGTGGATGGATTGGGCAAACCAGACGCTCTCTCCCACTCACCGTGTGATCCTGATGGGGTTAGTCAGAACGCCGGAAGCCGAACGCGACTATCCCGCTATCCATGCCGCACAAGATGCCTGTGAAGCCCTTTTCGCAATGATGGACAACGAACTGGCGAAGCACACGTGGTTCTCGGGTGAGACATTTGGCGTGGGGGATATTGCTGTTGCGCCCTTCGTCTGGAACCTGACCAACATGGGCCTGACGTGGACGCCACGTCCGCATCTTGAGCGCTGGCTCCGCCAGCTTAGCGAGCGTCCGGCGTACCGTCATGCTGTGATGATCCCGGTAAGCTGATTACGCACCGCCGGACGGGCTCATTTTCAACCGCGACCCGTCCGTCTCATCGGTCAGAACATACAGATAACATGTCATCAGAAGGGGGAGTTGCCTCCCCCGGGCTTAGTGCTGTTCAAGCGTCGCGTGCTCGTTCAGACACATGATGCAAAGAGAGATCGTAGTCAGGCAGTGTTCGAGCTTCTCCGCGTTGACGGCTATAAACGTCGGGCAGTCGTGGCGTCCGGTCATCAAACATACCCCTGCAATGGAGAGCACCTCAGCGGCTCGACGCAGAGCAATCAGCTCGCTTTCAGCGTATTCCGCTTTCAGGATGGGTGCTTTTTCACGCATGAAATTGCAAAGTTCAAAGAAATTATCACGCAGATGTTCGCTTTCGCTGACTGACATATACCCTTTTGCCTTCCTCAACTGCAGGTATGCGGCAAGGTCGATTCGGGCGTTGATCAGCTTGTTAAGCAGATCGCGTTTCAGTCTGTCAACGGACATGCTATTTCCTCCTCTGTCAGCCATTATGCATCTTCAGAATAAGTTCATTTTTTGTACAGTTTAATGCTTCAGATCAATAAAACATAACTGATTAACATCATTTACAATGTTACAACTTTAAGCCCTGCGGGGCACAAATTCCCGGCATGTGCTATTTTTTCTACAGGATTGAATGGCCTGCGACAGCGCCAGTGCTGGAGGGATTATGTCGACAATACCGGTGTCCGAAAAAATATGTTCGCTTTCAAAGATTGACCTGAATCTGCTCACCCTCTTTTGCTTAATCTATAGCGTGGGTAGCATTTCTAAAGTCGCCGACATGCTGGAAATTTCCCCCTCTGCCGTCAGCCAGTCGCTGCGAAAACTGCGCGAAATGATGGGGGACAACCTTTTTGTTCGTAGCGGAAACATGCTGCTGCCGACGGTGTTTTCCGATGAGCTTTACGACAACACGGTTCCGATAATCGACAAGCTCTCCACACTGTTACCTGGCTCAACGCCCTCGCCCAAAAAAAGAGTCACTCTGTATACCGAATCCTTTGTTTCTCCGCTGGTGGTACCTGAATTAACGGAAAAGCTCCTCGAAACGAATTCTGACATTAGCCTGCTGCATCGCACTGCCGACCTGAACGAACAAAAAATTACCGAGCTGCTCAACATGCGCCAGGCCGATGTGGTGTTCTCCACCCTTTCGGTGGAAAACAGCAACATCAGCTGCCAGAAAGTGTGCAAGGTGAACCTGGTGCTGGTGGCCGCACAGGATAACTCGCTCTACGGAAACGTGATTGATGAAGAGTCGTTCAGAAATGCCAGTCTGGTGGGCTATAACACCAAAAATGAAAAAATCATTTATTATCGCAGTATTGTTGACAAAAAATTCCGCTCCAGCGACCGCTGTCTGCTCACCACCTCTTTTGCCTCCATTCTGATTATCATCGCCAGAACGCAGTGCCTGGGAATTATCCCGGAGCGCGCCTTCGCCACCTACTCGGAGATGTACAAGCTCAGGCGAATTGACACACCGTTCCCACTACCGCAATTCAGCATTTACTCCTCATACAGAAAAGAGAGCAATACATTGCTCTCTTCTGTGCTGGATGATCTGCTGCTCCAGACGACCTAGAGCCGCGTTTTGCCGATATGCCAGATAGTGTCGGCATATTCCTGAATAGCGCGGTCAGACGAGAAATACCCCATATTGGCAATATTGTGCATTGCCCGGGCTGTCCACTCCCGTGGCTGACGGTACAGCTCATCCACCTGATCCTGACACTCAACGTAGCTGCGATAATCCGCAAGCACCTGATAATAGTCGCCAAAATTGATTAATGAATCCAGCAGGTTACGGTAACGCCCTGGCTCCTGCGGGCTAAATTTCCCGGTGCCAATCTGCGTCAGCACCTGGTGCAGCGCTTCATCCTGCTCAAAGATATCGTGCGGGTTATAGCCGCCACGGCGCAGCATTTCCACTTCTTCTGCCGTATTGCCGAAGATGAAGAAATTGTTCTCGCCAACATACTCACGCATCTCAATATTCGCCCCATCCAGCGTACCGATGGTCAGCGCGCCGTTAAGTGCAAATTTCATGTTGCTGGTACCAGAGGCTTCGGTCCCCGCCAGCGAAATCTGTTCAGAGAGATCGGCTGCCGGAATAATCATCTGTGCCAGGCTGACGCTGTAATCCGGGATAAAGACCACCTTGAGCCGGTTACCCATCTGCGGATCGTTATTCACCACCTGCGCCACATCGTTAATCAGACGAATAATTTGCTTCGCCATAAAGTACGACGAGGCGGCCTTACCGGCGAAGATATTGACGCGCGGGACCCAGTTCACCTCCGGATCGGCCTTGATGCGGTTATAACGGGTGATGATATGCAGCACGTTCAACAGCTGACGCTTGTATTCATGAATACGTTTCACCTGCACATCGAACAGCGCCCCGGGGTTAACCACGACGTTAAAGTGCGTGGCAATGTAGTCGGCAAGACGCTTTTTATTTTCCCGTTTCGCCCGACAAATAGCCGCATTTACCGTTGGATAATCAATACAGGATTTCAGATCGCTGAGCTGGTTTAAGTCGGTTCGCCAGGCCGGGCCAATGTTGGTATCCAGCACGTCGGAGAGCGACGGGTTGGCAAGCGCCAGCCAGCGACGGGCAGTCACCCCGTTGGTCACGTTGGTAAAACGCGTCGGGAAGATGCGCGCAAAATCAGCAAACAACGACTGCGCCATCAAATCAGAATGCAGTTCAGAGACGCCATTTACCTTATAACTGGCTACGACCGCCAGCCATGCCATGCGCACCACGCGGCCATGCGATTCGTCGATTAGCGATACGCGGCGCAGCAGCTCGCTATCCCCACCATGCACATCACACACTTTCTTCAGGAAACGGTCATTAATCTCGAAAATAATCTGCAGATGACGCGGCAGAATACGGCTCAGCATCTCTACCGGCCAGGTTTCCAGTGCTTCGCTCATCAGCGTATGGTTGGTGTAAGAGAAAATCTGGCTCGTGATATCCCAGGCCTTTTCCCAGCTGAATTTATGCTCATCGATCAACACGCGCATCAGCTCCGGAATGGAGAGTACCGGATGCGTATCGTTGAGATGAATGGCCACTTTCCCGGCCAGGTTATCCCATGTTTTATGCAGCATATAATGGCGATTCAGGATGTCCTGAATCGTCGCCGAGGCCAGGAAGTAGGCCTGACGCAGACGCAATTCGCGCCCGGCTTCCGTCGAGTCATCCGGATAGAGTACCCGCGAGATTTTGTCGTAGTGATAGCTATTTTCCTCCGGCAGGGAAACATCCTCCTGCGCAAGGCGAGCGGAATTAATCTCACTATTCACCTGGACATTCCACAGACGCAGCGTATTGGTGGTATCCGTTTTATAACCGGGAATAATCTGGTCGTGTGCCACGGCCAGGATCTCTTCAGTATCAACCCAGCGGGTTCTACCACCTTCGTGCTGAAGCCGTCCGCCAAAGCGGATTTTATAATGGGTATTATGGCGTTTAAATTCCCACGGGTTACCATATTCCAGCCAATAATCCGGCGTCTCTTTTTGGCGACCATCAATAATACTTTGTTTGAACATGCCGTAATTATAGCGAATACCGTACCCGCCACCCGGCAAGCCAAGCGTAGCCAGCGAATCCAGGAAACAGGCCGCCAGACGGCCCAAACCGCCATTGCCTAACCCCGGGTCGTTTTCTTCATCGATAAGTTCTTCCAGGTCCAGCCCAATGGACTCCAGCGCGCCTTTGACATCATCATAAATTCCCAGAGATAACAGAGAATTGGATAATGTCCGACCAATTAAAAACTCCATTGAAAGGTAATAGACCTGCCGCTCGTCCTGAGAAAATTGCGCGCGGTTAGACCGGTGCCAGCGCTCGACCAGCTGGTCGCGCACGGCGTACAGCGTGGCATTTAGCCATTCACGGTTGGTGGCAATGACCGGATCTTTACCAACGATATAAAGTAATTTTTCGACAATCGTTTTTTTCAGCGTTTCAATGTCGGTGCGATAAGCTGTGCGAACAACGGAATTTTGCATAGGAAACCCTCTTCAGGCAACTGAATAAATTTGGGGGTAAACAGGTAAAAGTGGAATCTGGAATAATGCAGGGATTACAGTTTGCGTTTATTAATTTTATTTTTAATGGCAAGTTTTAATTCAGATCTAATTTTGCGCGGGGTCAGTCCGGTCGCAACCGCAATGTAAGGCAGGTTTACGCCGTGAGCGTGAAGGGTTTTGGCCATAGCAACTTTGGATTGCACATGAATATCTTTCATTAATAACCTCATCAGTGTTGTTGATGGGATGAAATATACCGCCTGCTTCTTTTTTAGCCAATTAGCAACGCTTAAAGCCGGGATAAGTAATTCTAAACAGTGTTGGTTAGCAAAGCGGTTAACCCGGACCAGGCCACATCAGCACACAGACCTGTATAAATCCCCTGCAGAACGCTGTAAAATCCCGCCCTGATAACTCCATAATTGATGAATTTTTAACCTATGAGCAATGTTACGCACCAGCCGAAAATCGGCTTCGTCTCCCTGGGCTGCCCGAAAAACCTGGTGGATTCTGAACGTATCCTGACCGAACTTCGCACCGAAGGCTATGACGTGGTGCCAAGCTACGACAACGCCGACATGGTGATCGTCAATACCTGCGGGTTTATCGACAGTGCGGTTCAGGAGTCTCTGGAAGCCATCGGTGAAGCCCTGACTGAAAACGGCAAAGTCATCGTGACTGGCTGCCTTGGCGCAAAAGTGGATCAAATCCGCGAAGTACACCCGAAGGTGCTGGAAATCACTGGCCCACACAGCTACGAGCAGGTGCTGGAACATGTTCACCACTACGTGCCAAAACCAAAGCACAACCCGTTCCTGAGCCTGGTGCCGGAGCAGGGCGTGAAACTGACGCCGCGCCACTATGCATACCTGAAAATTTCCGAAGGCTGCAACCATCGCTGCACCTTCTGCATTATCCCGTCTATGCGTGGCGATCTGGTGAGTCATCCGATTGGCGAAGTGCTGGCAGAAGCTAAGCGTCTGGCCGACGCGGGCGTGAAGGAACTGCTGGTCATTTCCCAGGATACCTCTGCCTACGGCGTGGACGTGAAGCACCGTTCCGGCTTCCACAACGGTGAACCGGTAAAAACCAGCATGGTCGGCCTGTGCGAACAGCTCTCTAAGCTGGGTATCTGGACGCGTCTGCACTACGTCTACCCTTACCCACATGTTGACGACGTCATCCCGCTGATGGCAGAAGGTAAGATCCTGCCGTACCTGGATATTCCGCTGCAGCATGCCAGCCCGCGTATTCTGAAGCTGATGAAACGCCCAGGTTCCGTTGACCGCCAGCTGGCGCGCATCAAACAGTGGCGTGAAATCTGCCCGGATCTGACCCTGCGTTCCACCTTTATCGTCGGCTTCCCGGGTGAAACCGAAGAAGATTTCCAGATGCTGCTGGACTTCCTGAAAGAAGCGCGTCTGGATCGCGTAGGCTGCTTCAAATACAGCCCGGTAGAAGGCGCAACCGCCAACGAACTGGCTGATCAGGTACCTGAAGAGGTGAAGGAAGAACGCTGGAACCGCTTTATGCAGCTGCAACAGCAGATTTCTGCTGAACGTCTGCAGGAAAAAGTGGGTCGCGAAATTCTGGTAATTATCGATGAAGTCGACGAAGAAGGCGCGATTGGCCGCAGCATGGCGGATGCCCCTGAAATCGACGGCGCGGTGTACCTGAACGGGGAAACCAACGTGAAGCCGGGTGATATCATTCGTGTGAAAGTTGAAAACGCCGACGAGTATGATTTGTGGGGTAGCCGGGTTTAATTCCCCCCTCACCCTGACCCTCTCCCTTTTGGGGAGAGGGGACGAACGAGCCTATTGATAGGCTGAGTTCAGCATAAACACCACCGTTCCACGATACCAGCGCGATTGTTCCAGTTGCGCTTCTGCCTTTCGATCCCAATTCCCGGCCTGCACCAGCCCGAGCTTAAACGGAATGTTCAGGCGCGTAAGAGCAGGCAAATAGTCCTGATAATTCGCCACGGTACGTCGCCCCTGATAACTCTGCACGACCAGTTCATCAACCGGAAGGGCGTTCAGCGTCGCGATATCCCCCGTTTTGGCCCAGTCAAGCAGGCCCGTCACGCCCAGCGCAAACTCTGGTGGCAACTGCTGGCGTAACTGTCGTAAAAAATATGCGTAATCGGCAAGCTGATGCGTTGCTGCATCAAAATCAACCTGCAGGCCGACGACCTTGTTTCCTGCCGCTTGCCACCGCCGGAGCAGCCGCGCGATCCGCGCCGGTATATCTTCCGGCACGTCGAGGGTCGTGAAACGCACAGTAATCCAGACAGACGGAAATGTCAGGCGACTAACCGGCAGGCCAAGCCGCTGAAACACCACCTCGCCTGAACGAACCAGCACTTCCCCCTGGTGCAGATAGACGACTTGCGCGTTTTGCAGTGCATCGCTGGCCTTCACGCCAGACCATAGCCAGAAAGCCTGGTGCTGACGAGGTTCCACGATCTCCGTCGCCCGCACCTGACCGGTCAGCAGCGCAATTACCAGTAATACTTGAGTTTTTGCGCCCACGGGCTTCCCGGATACTCTGTTTTCAACTGCGTGAACCAGCTTTTACGCTGTCGTTTATCCACCTCTTCACCACCGCATTCATTCGCGCCAGATGGGGCATAACACAGGATTGCCCTGTATAGCGCATAGCTTTTGTCTTCCGGCTCTGCTTTTGACGAACTCATGATCTGCTGGTAGTAGCTCTGGCGATCATACTGCCCCCACGGCTGTTTGCGGTTGATGGCGGCCTCCAGCACATCATTACCTGCACCGTCTTTCCATAAATCGACCCGTGTTTGTGTGTTACGGAAAAACTCGCCCAGACAATTCAGGGCGTGAGCATCTTCGGCATTGTTACTCAGCACCGTGACCGTGTCCTCCAGGTTACGGCAGACATAACCGGCTTGTTTATCATCGCCATTCCAGGCAAAGGTGCTCAAATTGACATCGTCAAAGGCTTCACCAATGACCGGTGGAGTGATGCCGCTGATGAGCTTTTTGTCGTTTAACCAGTCACCAAAACGGTTCTCGGTTAAATCCCGGATCAGCAACGTATGCAGGGCAATCGTGCGCTCTTCAGCATTCGGCCCCGCGGAAGCCTGCTGACGTAACAGTTCAGGAGAAGCCTGCGTTTTCAGCACCCTGGAGCGAAAACGCAGATTGGTGATCGCGCTGTCCGGAGCGAAGATTTCTGCCACATCTCCGTTATATACCAGCGTTGCCGCGAGTTTTGCCTGTACATACTGCTGTTGCTCATTATCCTGACTGAGTTTCAGGAGTTGCTGCCAGAAGGTCTTTGCCGCTGACCACTGCTTTTTCCCCATCAACGCATCGCCGTATAACACCTGTTCGCTGAAAGCGAGAATATCGTGTGGAGGAAGTGTTTTCGCGGGTTTCACCGCCTGAAGAATGGCGTCACCGTTGCCTGTTGCTTGCCAGAGATTTAACTGAAGATCCTGCCACAGTGGCAGTTTCCCACTCTTTTCGAAGACGGGTTTGCTGGCGTCCAGCTGTTCCTGGGTTAACGCGGGCTTATTGCTGCTGTTCAGGCGCAGGGAACGCAGGAGCTCAACATAGCTGACCAGCGGCGCATCGGGGAATGGCTCGCTCACAGGTTGCTCTAAGAATTGTCGGCCGAAAACATTATCATATTCGGTCACCTGCTCACGCATTTCCTGGGCATTGGCGGCGTGCCGGAAGGCCTGCTCATACAGCCCCGCCAGCTGCGGCCATGCCTGCAGATACCAGTTGATGCGACGCAACATACCGCGCGCAGAGTCGGCATACCGCCCCTCCGGCCAATGCTGCAGATAAGCTTGCGCCTCTTTTTGCGCGAGTAACGCGTCTTCGCGGTTTACCCGCGTAACGTCAAAATCGCCATACTGCCCGACGCTGTTCTGGCTGCTTTTGTTCAGTGCTGTACGCATCAGCATATATTGCGCAGTTTCTGCCAGCCAGGGCTGCTTGCTCCCCTGCAACAGGGTGAAATCCTGCGTTGCGGCGTCATAATCACCGCCATAGAAATGCGCGACGCCCGTAATGTAGCGACTAAACAACATGGCGTTTGAGTCAGCCGGAAATGCGTTCAGGGTTTCCGTCAGCGCTTTTATATCGGTTCCATAAAATTGCTTCATACGCGCTAACGCCAGCGAGTGACGCTGTTCAGGCGTCAGCGTCGTATCAGCGAGCAGAGCGGCATTAAACTGGCTAACGGCATCGAGCGTGTAACTGACAAACCGATCTTCTCTATCGTAATCAGATGTTCCCAGGGAGTCAGTGGTACCTGAAGACGTAAATTGAGCAGGATCGATCTTCAGCCCGGCCATCTGACGGGTGAGCGTCTCGTCTTCATTTTTCGCCGGGGTCGTGGCGGGCGGCAGCGCTACTGCATCCCACTGCGGATGATAAGCAAAATAGAAGTCCCGCGAACGGGTAATGTCAGAAGGCATGGCCTGTACGGGTAAAGCGTACGATTTTTCTTCGCTAAGCAGCCGCAGCAGGTTATCACGCGAATCGTTGCCGGGCGTCAGCGTCGGGTCGCCTTTAAGCAGACAGCGAGCATCACTCCACTGGCAATCGCTCATATCGAAAGAGGCCAACGCCTGAGGCGTGCTCGTTAGCAAGGCACACAACGTGAGTGCAAGAGGTGTCTTCCTGATCATATTTTCGTTCCTGTTCGTTGTATTTTAAACCGGAGAGGGTATCTCCAGACCCCATCACCCCTTAATCCTCGTATCCAGCGCGTCGCGCAGCCCATCCCCCAGCAGGTTAAATGCCAGCACGGTCAGGAAAATCGCCAGGCTCGGGAATATCGCCACATGCGGTGCGATCACCATATCCGCCCTCGCCTCATTCAGCATCGCCCCCCATTCCGGCGTCGGTGGTTGTGCCCCTAACCCCAGAAACGACAGGCTGGCCGCCGAGATAATCGACACGCCAATACGCATTGTGAAATAGACCACGATGGACGACACCGTCCCCGGTAGAATATGGCTGAACAGGATGGTGGCATCACTGGCCCCCATACTGCGCGCCGACTCGATAAAGGTTTGCTGTTTAAGTACCAGCGTGTTGCCGCGCACCAGACGGGCAAATGCCGGGATCGAGAAGACCGCCACGGCAACAATCACGTTCGCCATACCGCTGCCCATAATCGCGACAACAGCGATCGCCAGCAGAATGCCGGGGAACGCAAACAAGACGTCGCATATACGCATGATGATCCTGTCCCACCAGCCTTCGTAATACCCGGCAATCAGGCCAAGTACGGTGCCTGTCGCCGCGCCAATCAGTACCGCAAAGACCCCGGCGGCAAGAGAGATCTGTGCCCCCACCAGCACGCGGCTGAAGATATCGCGCCCGAGTGAGTCCACGCCGAACCAGTGCAGCATTGATGGCCCGTCATTCAACCGATCGTAATCAAAGTAGTTTTCGGCATCAAACGGAGCCACCCACGGGGCAATGATCGCCACCACAATCAGCAACAGCACAAACAGCCCTGCCGTCATGGCGACCGGCTGGCGACGAAAACGCCGCCAGAACTCAAACCACGGGGTGCGGATATGATCCGGTTTAAGCCCCGGCATAGCGTTTAAAACGGCCTGACGACGCCAGTTTAACAATCGCATCTTACTTGTACCTGATGGCCGGGTTAATGGCGGCATAGAGCACGTCCACCACTAAGTTGATAAGAATAAACTCCAGTGAGAAAAGCAGGACTTCCGCCTGAATGACCGGGTAATCACGCATGTCGACTGAATCGACCAGCAGACGCCCCAGCCCTGGCCAGTTGAAGACCTTCTCCACTACGATAGAGCCGCCCAGCAGGAAGCCGAACTGCAGCCCCATCATCGTCACCACCGGGATCATCGCATTACGAAAACCGTGCTTGAGAATGACCCATTTTTCACTCACCCCTTTTGCCCGCGCGGTGCGGATGTAGTCTTCACTCAGCACATCAACGAACGAAGCGCGGGTAAAGCGCGCCATTACCGCCGCAACGGCAGCGCCCAGAGTCAGAGAAGGCAGGATATAGTGCTTCCAGGTATCAGCCCCGACGGTTGGCAGCCAGCCCAGCTCCACGGAGAAAATCTGCATCAGCAGCATCCCGAGCGCAAACGCCGGGAAGGAGATGCCCGTTACCGCCAGTGCCATACCGAGTTTGTCCGGCCAGCGGTTACGCCACACGGCCGCGACAATCCCGGCACTCAGACCAAACAGCACCGCCCAGGTCATACTGGCGATGGTCAGCCAGAACGTCGGCATAAAGCGGCTGGCAATCTCTTCCGATACCGGACGACGCGACACCATTGAGGTGCCAAAATCACCCTGCAGCACATTGCCAATGTAGTGCAGGAACTGCCGGTACAAAGGCTGATCAAGGCCCAGTTGTGTACGCACCCGTTCAATGACCGTAGCATCTGCCTCCGGCCCTGCCACCAACCGGGCCGGATCGCCTGGTAACATATGAACAAACAAAAACACCAGCACCGCCACAATCAGCAGCGTCGGGATAAGCCCCAGCAGGCGTTTACAAACATAATTCAGCATGCCTCTCCCTCTCATCCCACAGATCACCGCCTGCAGGCATGAGTTTTCTTATTTCAAATCTGCATCATCGAAGCTAAAACCCGTATCCGGCATGATGTAGAAGCCAGTCAGCGCCTTGTTATGGGCTGATACCAGTTTTTCCACCACCAGCGGGACCCACGGTGACTCTTTCCAGATGATATCCTGAGCCTCTTTATAGAGGCGCGCTTTCTCTTCCGGTTTGGTGGTTTTCAGCGCGTTGGCCAGGTTTTTGTCCACCTGCGGGTTACTGTAGAACGCGGTGTTGAACAGGGTTGGCGGCCAGTTCTGCGAGGCGAACAGCGGCGAGAGCGCCCAGTCCGCTTCGCCGGTGGAGGCCGACCAGCCGGTGTAGAACATCCGCACACCGCTCTCTTTCTGCCCTTTTCCTTCCACTTCTGCCGCACGTTGTCCGGCGTCCATCGCGGTAACCTGCGCCTTAATACCCACCTGCGCCAGCTGCTGCTGGGTGAACTGCAGTACCTTCTGCGCGGTACTGTGATTGTGCGACGACCACAGCGTGGTGCTAAAGCCGTTCGGGAAGCCCGCTTCTTTTAGCAACTCGCGCGCTTTAGCCGGATCGTATGGCCACGGTTGATAATTTTGCGAATAGGCGATGGTCGGCGGCAGGACGCCAGTTGCCGGGGTCGCGAAGCCCGCAAAGGCCACCTTCACCAGCGCCTGACGGTTAATTGCATAGTTGATGGCTTCACGCACCTTCGGGTTATCAAACGGTTTCTGCGTGATGTTCATGCTGATATAGCGCTGCATGATGGACGGGCTGGCCACCAGCTCCAGCTTGCTGTTTTTCGCCAGGATCGCCGCCTGCTCATACGGGATCGGGAAGGCAAACTGCGCTTCTCCGGTTTGCAGCATCGCCGCGCGGGTGTTGTTGTCCACCACCGGACGCCAGGTAATGGTATCCAGCTTCGGCAACCCTTGTTGCCAGTAACCGGTATATTTCTTCACCTTCACAAAATCGGTCTGATTCCAGGTAACCAGCTCATACGGGCCGGTGCCGACCGGATGGAAGCCAATCTCTTTACCGTATTTTTTCAGCGCCGCAGGCGAGATCATTGCCGTTGCCGGGTGCGCGAGAATATTGATAAAGGCCGAGAACGGCTCTTTCAGGGTGATCTTCACCGTCGCCGGGTCAACCACCTGGGTGCTGGCAATGGTTTTATAGAGGTTGTAGCGCTTAAGGCTATTTTCCGGGTTGCTGGCACGGTCGAGGTTCACCTTCACCGCCTCAGCGTTAAAATCCGTGCCGTCCTGGAACTTCACGCCGGTTCTGAGCTTAATGGTATACACCAGCCCGTCGTCAGAGACGGTATAGCTCTTCGCCAGCACGTTCATCAGCTTCATCTCTTTATCCAGGCCAAATAGCCCCTGATAGAAAGATTTGGCGACCGCCTGCGAGAGCGTGTCGTTAGCGTCATAAGGATCGAGGGTCGTGAAATTCGATCCAACCGCCACCACGACATCTTTGGCAGCGAACGCGGGTGCGGCGGCCAGGGCTGCCGTCACGCTCGCGGCTAACAGCCATGTCCGGGCAACAAATTTAACCATTGTGTTCTCCTGCCTGTTGTAAGTTATAACCGCGAGAATGCATTGTCCTGACGCGGAGGGGCGACAAAATGACCCGGGCCGACTTCACGCAGCGTCACTCGCTCCATACGCTCGCCCCGTTTACGAATATTGCCCGGCATTTCGTCCTGCAGCAGCACGCGCTGGGCATGGCGATGCTCAGGATCGGCAACCGGTACAGCAGCCATCAGCTTACGGGTGTACGGATGTTGCGGGTTTTCAAATACCGCCCGCCGTGGGCCAATCTCAACAATCTGCCCCATGTACATCACCGCCACACGATGGCTGATACGCTCGACCACCGCCATATCGTGCGAGATAAACAGGAACGCAATCCCCATATCCCGCTGCAAATCGAGCAACAGATTAATAATTTGCGCGCGGATGGAGACATCCAGCGCCGAGACGGATTCGTCCGCAATCACCACTTTCGGGTTCAGCGCCAGCGCGCGGGCAATGCAGATGCGCTGCCGCTGGCCACCGGAAAATTCGTGCGGATAACGCCAGGCATGTTCCGGTTTCAGTCCCACGCGCTCCAGCAGCCAGGCGACACGACGCTGCGCGGCGTCACCGTCGAGCAGGTTATGCACACGCAGCGGCTCCATGATCGAGTACCCCACCGTATGGCGCGGGTCGAGGGAGGCATACGGATCCTGAAAAATAAACTGAATATCCCGCCTTACCGCCTGCAGCTTACCGGAAGGCAGGGTATCGATACGTTCACCGTTAAAGGTGATGCTCCCTTCCTGAGACTCCACCAGCCGCAGCAGCGCCCGGCCAGTGGTGGATTTGCCACAGCCGGACTCCCCCACCAGCGCCAGCGTTTCACCGGGCCAGAGATCAAAACTGACATTTTCGACGGCGTGGACTTCGCGCTTCACGCGATTAAACAACCCGCTGCGCAAGGGAAAACGCGTCACCAGCCCCCGGACTTCCAGAATCGGTTTACCCGGCACCACGGTGTCCTGTTCAGTTTCCTGAGTACCGGGTTCACCCGGCGATATCAGCGGAAAGCATCGCGGCAAATCGCTGCCGTTCATTGCCCCAAGACGGGGTACCGCCGCCAGCAGCGCCTGGGTATAGGGGTGAACAGGCGCATGAAAAATCTGCTCTACGCTGCCCGTTTCCACGGCCTTACCCTGGTGCATCACCAGTACGCGATCGGCAATATCCGCCACCACGCCCATATCATGGGTGATGAAAATCACCCCCATCTCCATTTCCTGTTGCAGCACTTTAATAAGCTGCAGGATCTGCGCCTGAATGGTGACATCCAGAGCCGTTGTGGGTTCGTCCGCAATCAGCACCGCCGGGCGGCACGACAGGGCCATCGCAATCATCACCCGCTGGCGCATCCCGCCGGAAAGCTGGTGCGGGTAGCGCGATAAAATGGCCTGCGCCTCCGGAATACGCACCCGTTCCAGCATCCGTTTCGCTTCAAGGAGCGCCTCGTCGCCGCTCAGTCCCTGATGCAAACGGATGGACTCGGCAATCTGTTCACCGACCGGAAAAACCGGGTTCAGCGAGGTCATGGGCTCCTGGAAAATCATCGCGATATCCGCCCCGCGCACACCCTGCATCTGCGAGGCGCTCAGTTCGTTTAAATCGATTACCTGTCGGTTACGGCGGCGCAACAGCATTTTGTCACTGGTCACCTGCCCGCCGGTTTGTTCAAGCAGGCGCATCAGCGCCAGCGCGGTGACCGATTTGCCCGAGCCAGATTCACCGACAATCGCCAGCGTCTCGCCACGATTAAGCGAAAACGATAAATTCTGTACGGCGGGGATAAACTGCCGTTCTTCCTGAAACGCGATATTCAGATGATGAACGGCCAACACTTCGCGGTTGTCCAGCGCTTCACTGTGCGGCACGCTTTGCCCCCTTATTCACGATAGATCCCCGTACTGGGCTCATCACCCGCATAGCCCCAGGCGCGGTACATGCCTTCACTGTTAAACGACAACGCCACGTTTCCTTCATGATCCACGGCAATTAACCCACCGACGCCGCCCAGCGCAGGCAACTTCTCCATCACCACACGTTCGCAGGCCTCACTCAGGCTTAATCCGCCGTAATCCATCAGTGCGGTAATGTCATATGCCGCAAGGGTGCGAATAAAGACTTCGCCCGTCCCGGTACACGACACCGCCGCTGTGGCGTTATTGGCGTAGCATCCTGCCCCCGGCAGTGGGCTATCGCCTACCCGTCCCGGCAGTTTGTTGGTCATGCCGCCAGTCGAGGTGGCGGCCGCAAGGTTACCGGCTTTATCGAGCGCAACCGCCCCTACCGTGCCCATTTTGGTGGTCTCATCCAGCGGTGCAGTGTGGTCAAGCTGTGTCATACCCGCTGAACGAGCCTCCAGCAGTTGTTGATAACGCTCCGGGGTCGAAAAGAGATCGGGCGAGACCGCCTCCATCCCGTGTTCAAAGGCAAACTGCTCCGCTCCGGCTCCCGTCAACAGGACATGGGGACTCTCTTCCATCACCAGACGTGCCGCCAGAACGGGGTTACGCAGGTGGCTCACGCCAGCCACTGCCCCCGCTTTCAGAGTGATACCGTCCATCACACAGGCGTCCAGCTCATGGGTTTCATCGCGCGTAAACACGGAGCCGATCCCCGCATTAAACAGCGGACACTCTTCCAGCAGACGCACCGCCTCGGTGACCACATCCAGCGCGCTCTCGCCTGCCTCCAGCATCCGCTGGCCTGTTTCTACAATGGCGTAAAGCGCGTCGATATAGCGTTTTTCCTGCTCAGGGCTGAGCTTTGCGCGGGTAATTGCCCCTGCACCACCATGAATTGCGATAACCGCATTAACCATTTCACATCACCGTTAGCCGACTTGCCGCTTTTGCTATAAATATCATTATCGTTGATGATTCTTCAGATAATTTTTGAATATAGAAAGACGCAACAGCGATGTAAAGGGTACTCCAGGCGGGTCATACTGTTAGTGGCACTTTTCTGCCATAATGGACGCTTTCGTTGTTACTGTGCAGGAGCCACCTATGGATTTTACCGCCGGACTGATGCCGCTTGAAACGGCACTCACGCAAATGCTCAACCGAATCTCCCCGCTGCATGATCACGAGACGCTGCCGTTAGTGCGCTGTTTTGGTCGTATTGCCGCACGCGATATCGTCTCCCCGCTTAACGTGCCTGGGTTCGATAACGCCGCGATGGACGGCTACGCAGTGCGCCTGGCGGATATCCAGACGGGCCAGGCGCTGCCGGTAGCAGGTAAAGCGTTTGCGGGTCAACCGTTTAAGGGTGAATGGCCGGCTGGCACCTGCGTGCGCATCATGACCGGTGCCCCGGTTCCGGCGGGATGCGATGCCGTGGTGATGCAGGAAGAGACGGAACAAACCGACGGCGGCGTACATTTTACCGCCAGCGTCAAAGCGGGCCAGAACATCCGCCGTGTCGGGGAAGACATTACCCTCGGCGCAACGGTTTTTGCCGCCGGACAGAAGCTGACAGTGGCCGAGCTGCCGGTGCTGGCCTCGCTTGGCATCGCCGAAATCGACGTCATTCGTAAGGTACGTGTCGCCGTCTTCTCCACCGGTGACGAGCTTCAGCTGCCCGGCCAGCCGCTAAAAGAGGGGCAGATTTACGACACCAACCGCCTGGCGGTACATCTGATGCTGGAGCAGTTGGGTTGTGAAGTCATCAACCTNGGCATTATTCCCGACGACCCGGAAAAACTGCGCGCCGCGTTTATTGAAGCGGATAAATCCGCCGACGTGGTGATAAGCTCCGGCGGCGTCTCCGTGGGGGAAGCGGATTACACCAAAACCATGCTCGAAGAGTTGGGGGAGATAGCCTTCTGGAAGCTGGCCATCAAACCGGGCAAACCGTTCGCGTTTGGTAAGCTGGAGCACAGCTGGTTCTGTGGCCTGCCGGGTAACCCGGTCTCTGCGGCATTGACCTTCTACCAGCTGGTGCAGCCGCTGCTGGCGAAGCTTTCTGGCAGCAATGTGGCTCCACTTCCGGTGCGTCAGCGCGTGCGTGCGGCAACACGGCTTAAAAAATCACCGGGTCGTCTTGATTTCCAGCGTGGGATTTTGACACGCAACGCCGACGGCGAGCTGGAAGTGAGTACTACCGGCCATCAGGGCTCGCACATTTTCAGCTCCTTCAGTCAGGGAAACTGCTTTATCGTGCTGGAGCGCGAGCGCGGCAGCGTGGAAGCCGGCGAATGGGTTGAAGTGGAAAGCTTTAATCATCTGTTCGGAGGCTGACGATGGCGGCAGAGCTGAACGACCAGGAGATGATGCGTTATAACCGTCAGATTGTGCTGCGCGGTTTTGATTTCGAGGGTCAGGAAGCGCTCAGGGCGGCGCGGGTGCTGGTCGTCGGTCTGGGCGGTCTGGGCTGCGCAGCTGCGCAGTATCTGGCGGCTGCGGGCGTGGGTAGCATGACGCTGCTGGATTTCGATACCGTATCGGTATCAAACCTGCAGCGCCAGACGTTGCACAGCGACGCGACGGTGGGCCAGCCGAAAGTCAACTCTGCCCGGGCGGCACTGGCGCGTATCAACCCCAACGTTCAGTTTACCCTGATTGATGCCATGCTCGACGAGGAACCGCTGTTCGCACAGATTGCGCAGCATGACCTCGTGCTGGACTGCACCGATAACGTCACCATTCGTAACCAGCTCAACGCGGGCTGTTTCGCCCATAAAGTACCGCTGGTCTCCGGTGCGGCGATCCGCATGGAGGGGCAAATCAGTGTCTTCACGTACGCCGAAGGTGAACCCTGCTACCGCTGCCTGAGCCGCCTGTTTGGCGAAAACGCGCTGACCTGCGTGGAGGCGGGTGTGATGGCTCCGCTCGTCGGCGTGATTGGCTCACTGCAGGCGATGGAAGCAATCAAAGTGCTGGCGCACTACGGCACGCCAGCAGCAGGGAAAATCGTGATGTATGACGCGATGACCTGCCAGTTCCGCGAGATGAAGTTGATGCGTAACCCGGGGTGTGAGGTTTGCGGAGGTTAAAGCAAACGGCAACCTTCAGGTTGCCGTTTTAGTGTTTGCTCCCTCTCCCTGTGGGAGAGGGTCGGGAGTGAGGGCATCAGGCAGCATCCGTCAGATAGACGTCCGCCCAAACGCCCCCTGCCAGTCCTGCTCAAACTTCACAATCGCCGCATCCACTGCTGGTGACGTAATAAACTGCTGCGCCACGTCCAGCGGCAGCGTGATGGACTCACAACCCGCCAGCAGGCAATCCAGCGCCTGACGTGGGGTTTTGAAGCTCGCGGCCAGCACTTTTGACTGCGGGGCATGCAGCGTCAGCAGTTGTTGCAGCTCGATAACCGTCTGGATCCCGTCCCCACCCTGCGCATCTACGCGGTTAACGTAAGGCGCTACGTACTCTGCTCCCGCCAGTGCGGACAACATCCCCTGCGCAGCACCATACACCGCCGTACCCAGCGTCGGGATCCCTTCGGCTTTCAGCATCTTAATTGCCCCCAGCCCTTCCGCTGTCACCGGTACTTTCACGACCAGGTCATGAATAATTGCACGCAGTTTATGCGCATCATCCACCATCCCTTCGGCGGTGGTCGCCATCACCTGCGCGAACAGACGGCCTTTACCACCCAGCGCGTCATGTAACTCTGGCAGCAGCACGTCGAGCGGTGTTTTACCCGCTGCCACGATGCTTGGGTTGGTGGTCACGCCCGCCAGTGGAAAGATACGTGCCAGCTTTCTCACTGCCGCAACATCGGATGTGTCGAGATAAAGTTCCATGATGTAACCCTCAAAATTAGCCTGCACTTACCCTATCACGGCAAAACCCGCTCAAGAGTTGACCCACATCAAGATAACTTTCATTCGATAGTAATTTAATCTTCATATGCAAACAAGGGGCGAAAAAATGATCTTCAATATTCAGCGTTACTCCACTCACGATGGCCCAGGTATTCGTACCGTGGTGTTCCTGAAAGGTTGCTCGCTGGGCTGTCGCTGGTGTCAGAACCCGGAAAGCCGCTCCCGCACGCGGGATGTGCTGTTTGATGCACGTCTGTGCCTCGAAGGTTGTGACCTGTGCCAGCTGGCTGCCCCGGGCTGTATTGAACGAGCGCTGAACGGCCTGGTCATCCACCGGGAAAAACTGAGCGAAGAAACGCTCAACGCCCTCACTGACTGCTGTCCAACGCAGGCGCTTACCGTATGCGGTGAAGAGCAGCAGGTCGCAGACATTATGGCCACCGTACTGCGTGACAAACCGTTTTACGATCGCAGTGGCGGTGGGATCACCCTTTCCGGTGGCGAACCGTTTATGAACCCGGAGCTGGCGCATGCCCTGTTTAAGGCCAGCCACGAAGAAGGGATCCACACTGCCGTCGAAACCTGCCTTCACGTACCGTGGCACTATATCGAACCCTCATTGCCTTATGTCGATCTGTTCCTGGCCGACCTGAAGCACGTCGATGGTGACACGTTCAAACAATGGACGGACGGCTCGGCAAAACGGATCCTGGATAACCTGAAACGCCTTGCTGCCGCCGGGAAACAGATAACCATCCGCGTACCGCTGATCCAGGGCTTTAACGCTGATGAAGCTTCCATTACTGACATTATCAATTTCGCTGCCGACGAACTCAACGTCCACGATATTCATTTTCTGCCGTATCACACGCTGGGCATGAACAAATACACCCTGCTCGGCCAACCCTACTCTGCCCCTGACAAACCGCTGGATAACCCTGCACTACTGGACTTTGCACAGCAGTATGCCTGCCAGAAAGGGTTAACCGCGACCTTACGAGGATAAACTGATGACAACCCTGAATCTCAACACGCTAAGCGACCGTATTAAAGCGCACAAAACCGCCCTGGTGCATATCGTCAAGCCGCCGGTGTGTACCGAACGCGCACAGCACTACACCGAAATGTACCAGCAGCACATGGACAAGCCTGTTCCGGTACGCCGGGCCCTGGCACTGGCACATCACCTGGCAAAACGCACCATCTGGATCAAACACGATGAGCTGATCATCGGTAACCAGGCAAGCGAAGTGCGCGCCGCGCCGATCTTCCCGGAATATACCGTCTCCTGGATTGAGAAAGAGATCGACGATCTGGCGGACCGCCCGGGTGCAGGTTTTGCCGTAAGCGAAGAGAATAAACGCGTCCTGCACGAAGTCTGTCCGTGGTGGCGCGGCCAGACGGTGCAGGATCGCTGTTACGGGATGTTCACCGACGAACAGAAAGGCCTGCTGGAAACTGGCATTATCAAAGCCGAAGGCAACATGACCTCCGGCGATGCACACCTGGCCGTTAACTTCCCGCTGGTGCTGGAAAAAGGTCTCGACGGGATGCGCGCCAAAGTGGCAGAGCGCCGTTCCCGCATCAACCTGACCGTGCTGGAAGACCTCCACGGAGACCAGTTCCTGAAAGCGATCGATATCGTACTGGAAGCCGTAAGTCTGCATATCGCACGTTTTGCCGCACTGGCACGCGAAATGGCCTCCACCGAAACGCGTGAAAGCCGCCGTGATGAACTGCTGGCAATGGCAGAAAACTGCGACGTTATCGCCCATGAACCACCCAAAACTTTCTGGCAGGCGCTGCAGCTGTGCTACTTCATCCAGCTGATCCTGCAAATTGAATCCAACGGCCACTCCGTGTCGTTTGCCCGTATGGATCAGTATCTTTATCCGTACTACCGTCGTGACGTGGAGCTGAACCAGAACCTCGACCGCGAACACGCCATTGAACTGCTGCACAGCTGCTGGCTGAAGCTGCTCGAAGTGAACAAGATCCGCTCCGGTTCGCACTCCAAAGCCTCTGCGGGTAGTCCGCTGTATCAGAACGTGACTATCGGTGGTCAGAAACTGGTGAACGGTGAGCCAATGGATGCCGTGAACCCGCTCTCCTACGCTATCCTGGAGTCCTGCGGCCGTCTGCGCTCTACCCAGCCTAACCTGAGCGTGCGTTATCACGCCGGAATGAGTAATGACTTCCTCGACGCCTGCGTGCAGGTGATCCGCTGCGGCTTTGGTATGCCAGCGTTTAACAACGATGAAATCGTGATCCCGGAGTTCATCAAGCTGGGCGTTGAGAAAGACGACGCCTACGACTATGCGGCGATTGGCTGTATCGAAACGGCGGTTGGCGGCAAGTGGGGTTATCGCTGCACCGGCATGAGCTTCATTAACTTTGCCCGCGTGATGCTGGCCGCGCTGGAAGGCGGCCGTGATGCCACCAGCGGCAACGTGTTCCTGCCGCAGGAGAAAGCGCTCTCCGCCGGTAACTTCAATAACTTCGGGGAAGTGATGGCGGCCTGGGACACCCAGATCCGCTACTACACCCGTAAATCCATTGAGATTGAATATGTGGTAGACACCATGCTGGAGGAGAACGTCCACGATATTCTCTGCTCGGCCCTGGTAGATGACTGCATCGAACGCGCAAAAAGCATCAAGCAAGGCGGCGCAAAGTACGACTGGGTCTCCGGCCTGCAGGTGGGGATCGCTAACCTCGGCAACAGTCTGGCCGCAGTGAAAAAACTGGTGTTCGAACAGGGAACGATTGGTCAACAACAGCTGGCGGCTGCCCTGGCGGATGATTTCGACGGGCTGACCCACGAGCAGTTGCGCCAGCGTCTCATCAACGGCGCGCCGAAATACGGTAACGACGACGACAGCGTGGATATGCTGCTCACCCGTGCTTACGAAACCTATATCGAAGAGCTGAAGCAGTACCATAACCCACGCTACGGTCGTGGCCCGATTGGCGGTAACTACTATGCAGGTACCTCCTCCATCTCTGCGAACGTACCATTTGGTGCAGCAACGATGGCAACACCAGACGGACGTAAAGCACATACGCCGCTGGCTGAAGGGGCAAGCCCGGCCTCCGGTACTGACCACCTCGGCCCAACGGCGGTGATTGGCTCCGTAGGTAAACTGCCAACCGAAGCGATCCTCGGCGGCGTGCTGTTAAACCAGAAACTGAACCCATCAACGCTGGAAAACGACAGCGACCGCCAGAAGTTAATGGTGCTGCTGCGTACCTTCTTCGAGGTGCATAAAGGCTGGCATATTCAGTACAACATCGTTTCGCGGGAAACGCTGCTGGAAGCGAAGAAACATCCTGACCAGTATCGTGACCTGGTGGTGCGCGTAGCGGGTTACTCGGCGTTCTTTACTGCCCTGTCGCCGGATGCACAGGACGATATTATTGCGCGTACTGAACATACGCTTTAATTTGCATACACAAATCCCCGGCATACATCGCCGGGGATTTTTTAATTTTACCCCTCTGATAATAAGATATTTCTTTCCGTCCCCACTACCATTTAATTTATTAGCTATTCCTTTTACGCTTAAATAAAAACCATTTCCTTCATTTAATTTGATTAATAACAAGTTAACACCTCAATTTTATCATTAGGCTTCTTCCTGATTAAACACCTCACTCTGGGAAGCAAATGAGCAACATTATTTATTTAACGCTTGAGGGTGATATTCAGGGAAAGATTTCAGCAGGCTGTGGTTCACAGGCATCTGTTGGTAACCGCTACCAGCTGGGGCATGAAGATGAAATCTTTGTCTTCAGCCTGACGCAGGCGGTGGCTGGGGCTAATGGGGGTATCCATCACCACGTCCTGCAATTTTGCAAACTCCTGGATAAAAGCTCTCCATTACTCAATAACGCCATTAATAATAATGAACGTCTAAAACTGACGTTTGATATTTACCGTACTAATAAATACGGACACATGGAAAAGTTTTACCTTATCGAACTTCGCGGTGCAACACTACAGTCTGTTTATCAGACCATCAAGATGAACAATATGCCCTACGAATATATATCGGTGAATTACGATTATATTCTGAGCCGGCATCTTATCGCTGGTACCGAGTTCGATTACCTGCTGACGCCGGAAAATTATCACCGCCTTTTCCCGGTGTCGCAGAAAATTCTCCTGCCCGAAGAGCCACCAGAGCGTAAGGTGACGCTGGTGCTAGGGATCTTCTTTGACGGCACGGGTAATAACGCGGTGAATACCCGGAACATGCTTGAGGCGCTTACGGCACAGCACTTTGATATCAATAGCCCGGATGCGGAAACCATTCTCGCCAGAAATGCATCGGAGAAAATGGGCATCAGCGGGATCGGAGCGGGTAGCTATCTGGGGTATTACACAAACATTCACCAATTGAATGAATTGTATGTAAAAAAATTCCCCCAAGAGAATCAATATATTCAAAATTCAGTCTATATCGAAGGCATAGGTACACGGGCAGGAGAACCCGATAATCCGATAGGACTAGGGCTGGGTACCGCTGAAACCGGGATTATCGCCAAAACCGACGATGCAGTGGCGCAACTGGCTAAAACCATAGAAACCACGCTTGCATTGCTTGATGGGAAGTTTGTCGTCGAAAAAGTGTTGTTTGATATCTTCGGTTTTAGTCGCGGTGCAGCTGCGGCACGCCACTTCGCTAATCGTGTCCAGGCGAAAGACCGCACCATTATTACCGCCATTTCAACGGGTATGGGAAAAGTTACTTATCGCGGTACACCCGCAGGCAAAACCCGCTTTCTCGGCATCATGGACACCGTGGCGGCGGTCGGCACGCTGGCAAACGGTCTTAATCCGCATAGCGCCGATACCGGCAATGTCGACATCCGTCTACGTCCGGGTGTTGCGGAAAAGGTATTCCATATCACCGCCCAGCACGAGTGCCGCTATAACTTCGCCCTTAACAGCGTTGCCCCCGCGTGGCCTGAGCTGGCACTCCCGGGTGTCCATTCCGATATCGGCGGCGGCTATTTGCCACAACTGCGGGAAAACCTCTTTCTCACTCGTCCTCAGGTGGAAACCCTGTCTCAAAACCAGCCGGGATCGCAATCGCACGTTTACCAGCAGGCGATGGCGCAGCTGCGCGTGCTGGAACATTCCCCAGCCATTATGCCCATTATTCGTACCAACGCCATCACCCCGGACGTATGGGAGGATGATTTCGCCCCGCCGGACCATCACAGCCAGCCTAAGAAACGCACCTTTGCCGCGCTGGCATTGCGCCATCGTACGGTGAGTTATGACTGGTCGAAGGTCGCGCTGCGGGTAATGGTCGATGCGGCAGTTGAAGCCGGAGCATTATTTTCTGACCCAGACACCATTAAACAGCACACCTTACCTGATGAGCTAAGGCCGTTCAGCAAACGTGCCCGCGCAATGGGAAAAGCGGCTCGTCAACATACAACCGTAACCGGTTTTACGCGTGAAGACGTTGATGCGATTGCTCAACACTATATCCACTGCTCGGCCCACTGGAACGCCGTAGAGCTCAGACAGAACGGAGAATTACAGGGCGGCGCATCAGCCAGCGAAACCATCAGCTTTGTCAACCGGCCGGACGAGGGCTGGACAAGAACGATTTACAACATGGATGAAAACGAAAGATGAAAAAGCATTACCTACTGACTCTAATACTGCTCCTGGCATTGACTGGCTGTAGCCCTAAAAAGAGCCATCCGCTACAGTCCAAACAGGCCGCTAATGGTGATTGGGCACTTCCCTACGATTACTGGGATTTTTCTTTTATCACTCCTTATGAGCTTCCGGCGGAAGCTCTTCATGCCCGGGTGATAGACACGGATGGTTATCTGTATACCTTTAATACGCTCGACCCAACCTCTCCTGACTCCGAATCCGTGGATAAATGGACGGATGTCACCTTTGGCGGAAGCGTTAATTTCAACAAAGTCAAAAAACCCCCACAGTACATTGTCTTCTGCTGGGAGTCCTATATTGACCAACAAACCTACGAAACCAGCGCCGTTTTCGGCCCCGACACCTGGCTGCGTATGAAAACACCTGCCGATCATATCTGGAGTAATGGAGACTTAGTCTGGTACAGCAGAATGGTGTTTGGCCTGTCTCCCGGTGGCAAGGTCAAAATCTGGTTTTCAGATGTTGCCGGACGCCCCAGTATTCCCGTCAAACCCCTGAAAATAAGAACCCGCTCCGGCAAGGATCTGACCCTCTGCAAAGACTATGTCGTGCCCGGCGGCACGTTCAACGTTATCCCGTCCACGCAGGATTTCATCAAAGGCAAAACATACCCGTACGGCAACTGGGATTAACAAACAGATAAAAATGCTGCCCCGGCAGCATAAAAAAGTTGCCGTATTCACGCCTGAAGAGCGGAACAAGAAGGGTTTACAACATGGATGGAAAAAAACGATGAAAAGACATAACGCAATGGCACTTGCGCTGCTGCTGGCATTGACTGGCTGTAGCCCTCAGAAACCCCAACCTTTACAGTCAAAGCAGGCCGCCAGCGGAGACTGGACGCTCCCTTACGGCGAGTGGAGCTTTTCTTTTATCACGCCCTATAAATTACCTGCAAAAGCGCTTCATGTGCGGGTAATCGACACCGATGGTTATCTTTATACCTTTAACACACTTGACTCGACTGATCGCGATCCAGATTCCGTAAACAAATGGTCAGATGTGACCTTTGGCGGAAGCGTTAATTTCAACAAAGTCAAAAAACCCCCCGCAGTACATTGTCTTCTGCTGGGAGTCCTATATTGACCAACAAACCTACGAAACCAGCGCCGTTTTCGGGCCGGAAACCTGGCTGCGGATGAAAACACCCGCCGATCATATCTGGAGTAATGGAGACTTAGTCTGGTACAACAGAATGGTTTTCGGTCTGTCCCCTGGTGGCAAAGTTAACGTCTGGTTGTCTGATGTTGCCGGACGCCCCAGCCTTCCCGTCAAACCACTGAAAATAAGAACCCGCGCCGGCAAGGATCTGACGCTCTGTAAAAACTATGTCGTGCCCGGCGGCACGTTCAACGTTATCCCATCCACCCAGGATTTCATCAAAGGCAAAACCTACCCGTACGGGAACTGGGAGTAACAAACAGATAAAAAAGTTGCCGTATTCACGCCTGAAGAGCGGAACAAGAACGATTTACAACATGGATGGAAAAAAACGATGAAAAGACATAACGCAATGGCACTTGCGCTGCTGCTGGCATTGACTGGCTGTAGCCCTCAGAAACCCCAACCTTTACAGTCAAAGCAGGCCGCCAGCGGAGACTGGACGCTCCCTTACGGCGAGTGGAGCTTTTCTTTTATCACGCCCTATAAATTACCTGCAAAAGCGCTTCATGTGCGGGTAATCGACACCGATGGTTATCTTTATACCTTTAACACACTTGACTCGACTGATCGCGATCCAGATTCCGTAAACAAATGGTCAGATGTGACCTTTGGCGGAAGCGTTAATTTCAACAAAGTCAAAAAACCCCCCGCAGTACATTGTCTTCTGCTGGGAGTCCTATATTGACCAACAAACCTACGAAACCAGCGCCGTTTTCGGGCCGGAAACCTGGCTGCGGATGAAAACACCCGCCGATCATATCTGGAGTAATGGAGACTTAGTCTGGTACAACAGAATGGTTTTCGGTCTGTCCCCTGGTGGCAAAGTTAACGTCTGGTTGTCTGATGTTGCCGGACGCCCCAGCCTTCCCGTCAAACCACTGAAAATAAGAACCCGCGCCGGCAAGGATCTGACGCTCTGTAAAAACTATGTCGTGCCCGGCGGCACGTTCAACGTTATCCCNTCCACCCAGGATTTCATCAAAGGCAAAACCTACCCATACGGGAACTGGGATTAATAATACCCTTGCCCAACAGGCAACGACAAATACGGTAACCTCGGTTGCCGTTTTGCTTTTACTTTCGAATGAAATTAAATTTGTGCTCCCCGTCACCTTGTTATTAGAATGTTGCTGGTCGCAGTAATATTCAGGAGCGCAAAGTATGACCGTAAAAGTTATCGTCACCGATATGGACGGAACTTTCCTTGATGATGCCAAGCAGTACGATCGTGACCGCTTTCAGGCGCAGTTTGAACAACTTAAAGCCCGTCATATTGAATTCGTTGTCGCCAGCGGCAACCAGTATTACCAGCTCATCTCCTTCTTCCCGGAACTGAAAGATCAGATCTCCTTTGTGGCGGAAAACGGCGCTCTGGTGTTCGATCACGGTGAGCAGATTTTCCACGGTGAACTGACCCGCCATGAATCACAAATCGTCATTGGTGAGCTGCTGAAAGACAAAGGGCTTAATTTCGTGGCCTGCGGGCTGGAAAGCGCCTACGTCAGCGATAACGCCCCTGAAGCGTTCGTGGCGCTGATGTCGAAGCACTATCACCGTTTAAAACGCATCAGCAATTATCGTGACATTGACGACGTACTGTTCAAATTCTCCCTGAACCTGCCGGACAGCGATATCCCGAACCTTGTCGACAAACTGCATGTGTCGCTGGACGGTATTATGAAGCCCGTCACCAGCGGCTTTGGATTTGTGGATTTGATTATCCCGGGTCTGCACAAAGCTAACGGCATCAGCCGACTGCTGAAGCGCTGGAAGATATCGCCACTGGAGTGCGCAGGCATTGGTGACAGCGGTAACGATGCGGAAATGCTCAGGCTGGTGAAATACTCCTTCGCAATGGGCAACGCGGCGCAGAGCATAAAAGAAATCAGTCGCTACAGCACCGACGACAACAACCACCAGGGCGCGCTGAACGTTATCCAGGCCGTGCTCGACAACCACTCCCCGTTCGATGCCTGATTTCTTCTTCGCCGGAGCCACGCTCCGGCACTTCACTCTTTTTCCATCCTGTGTCACACGTCAAATTTTTAAACTTGCATTAACTTATTTTTAACTTAAAGTATCGTTTGTAGATATTTTTAGTTTCGAATGAAAGATGCGAGGTCGTTATGACGTTAACCTTTACCAGTGAAATTCTGCCTGCGGACCACAAAGCGGCGATCCGCCAGATGAAACGTGAGTTACGGGCGCAGATCGGCGACGTACAAGCGGTATTCGATCAACTCAGCGATAAAATTGCGACCCGCGTAGCGGAAATTAATGCGCTGAAAAATAAAGGCGAACCTGTCTGGCCAGTGATCCCGTTTGCTGATGTGAAAAACGGTACCATCACTGCAGAACAGCGCGAGGCGGTGAAACGCCGTGGCTGTGCGGTCATCAAAGGTCACTTCCNGCGCGAGCAGGCGCTGGCGTGGGATAACGCGATGCTCGACTACCTCGCTCTCAATCAGTTTGATGACGTCTATAAAGGGCCTGGCGATAACTTCTTCGGCACCTTAATGGCGTCTCGCCCGGAGATTTACCCGATCTACTGGTCGCAGGCACAAATGCAGGCGCGCCAGAGTGAAGAAATGGCCCAGGTACAATCGTTCCTGAACCGTTTATGGACATTCGAGAGCAACGGCAAGCTATGGTTCAACCCGGATGTCAGCGTGATTTACCCGGATCGTATCCGCCGCCGCCCACCGGGAACCACGTCGAAAGGGCTTGGCGCGCATACCGATTCCGGCGCGCTGGAGCGCTGGCTGCTTCCGGCTTACCAGCAGGTGTTTGCCCGCGTCTTTGACGGTAATGTGGACAAATACGATCCGTGGAATGCCGCACACCGCACTGAAGTGGAAGAGTACACCGTGGATAACACCACCAGGTGCTCCGTGTTCCGCACTTTCCAGGGCTGGACGGCGCTGTCGGATATGATCCCGGATCAAGGTCTGTTGCACGTGGTGCCGATCCCGGAAGCGATGGCGTACATTCTGCTGCGTCCGCTGCTGGACGATGTGCCGGAAGATGAATTGTGTGGTGTTACACCGGGTCGCGTGCTGCCGATTTCCGAAAAATGGCACCCGCTGTTAATCGAAGCGTTAACCAGCATTCCGGCACTGGAAGCGGGTGATTCGGTGTGGTGGCACTGCGATGTGATCCACTCCGTCGCACCGGTTGAAGATCAACAGGGCTGGGGCAACGTGATGTACATTCCTGCTGCGCCAATGTGTGAGAAAAACCTCGCCTACGCGAAGAAGGTAAAAGTCGCGCTGGAAACCGGCGCATCACCGGGTGATTTCCCGCGTGAAGATTATGAAAAAACCTGGCAGGATCGCTTTACCGTGAACGATCTGAACATCCACGGCAAGCGCGCGCTGGGCATGGCTTAACTGTCATATAGCCCTTCCCGCTCNACGGCGGTGCGTCGTTTCCCCTGACGTATCCGCCGTACGGACTCCCGTACGGTCAGCGTGCCATTAAGCAACAGCGTCCCTACTGGCGCATCCGGGCGCATCAGCCTCTGCTGGAGCATATGTACCGCTTCGGTACCCAGTTCATCACGCGGAACATGTACCGCGGTAAGCTGAACATCCTGGATCGCCGCCAGGTTGAACCCATCAATACTCATCACCGAGACATCCTGCGGCACGCGCAGCCCCTGCTTTTGTAACGCGCTGATAATACCCGCCGCCATAAAATCGCCACCGGCCAAAAAGGCCGTCGGTAAATCTTTCCCCTGCTTTTGGCTGAGCCAGTCGCTGACCAGTTGCTCCGTTTCACGTGCACTGAAGCTTGGCACCACCAGCAGATCGCGTTTGTCATTGAGCTTCAGGTTGTGAGACTGCCATGCATCGCGGATCCCCGACAGGCGTAGCTCCATCGTGTAACGCCGCAGGCAAAGTACGTTCATCACCTCGCGGTGCCCCATTTCAAACAGGTATTCCGCCGCCCGCTCGCCAATAGCACGGTGATCGGGCGTGACGGCAGGCAGGCGCATGCGTCGGTCGCGGCAGTTAATCAGCATGCACGGTTTACCGACATCGACCGCCAGATCGTGGATATGCGGATCGTCGATACCAAGAAGAATAGCGGCCTGGGTGTCCTGTTCGTTCATGCGTGCCAGAAACAGTTGTGCGTCGCTGTCATTCTCTTCCAGCGCGCAATAGCGAAGGCGAACCTCATGTGAAGCAAGGCCTTTACTCACGCTCTGGATCACACGGTAGTAAAAGATGTCAGACCGCTCGTCAAAAGCCCGCTGAGGTGCAAAGACTACCAGACTATTGAGCAGCAGCCGACCAGCCGCCAGACCATCCATCACCCCCAGCTCGCGCGCGCATGTCAGCACTTTACTGCGCGCTTTCTCACTGGTGTTGGCTTTACCTGCCAGCACGCGGGAAACGGTGCTGATGGACAACTGCGTGCGGGCGGCAATTTCGGTAATTTTTAGCCTTTTGTCCATTTTGTGATCTGGCTCCATTTGCGAAATGACAAAATTTTCATAGCGTAACCATCAGGCAATTACTGATGTCACAGGCATCATGCCAAATAGCCGGCATCAGTTATGAGAAAATTTTCACAAAATTCACTATTTCCCGCTCATTTTCTCCCTTAAGGTGAACTTGTCACACAACTTCCATACTAGTTGCATACCAATTTGAAGCATTAAAACCGATAACTATCAAAGCCATAAAAATCTGTGTGACACCTGAAACAATTATTCCTTACCGATCGTCTTGTGGAGAGAGAAATGAGTCAGGACATCAATAACACGACAGAGGCAAGCAAACCGCGCCGCATTATTAAAAACCTGCGCTGGTACGTGCTGGTGCTGTTTTTACTTGGCGTGACCGTTAACTACATCACCCGAAATTCATTAGGGATCCTTGCGCCAGAGCTGAAAGACAGCCTGGGGATCACTACCGAACAATACTCCTGGATCGTCGGCGCGTTCCAGATTGCCTACACCATTTTCCAGCCTCTGTGCGGCTGGCTGATTGACGTGATTGGCCTGAAGATTGGCTTCATGGTTTGCGCCGGGATCTGGGCACTGATGTGTATTTTCCATGCCGGAGCCGGAAGCTGGCTGCACCTCGCGATCCTGCGCTTCTTTATGGGTGCTTCAGAAGCTGCTGCCACACCAGCTAACGCTAAAACCATTGGTGAATGGTTCCCGAAATCAGAACGTCCTGTTGCGGCTGGCTGGGCAGGCGTGGGCTTCTCGGTGGGTGCGATGCTGGCACCGCCTATCATCTACTTCGCGCACGCTTCATTTGGCTGGCAAGGTGCGTTTATGTTTACCGGTGTGCTGGCACTGCTGTGGGTGATCCTGTGGTGGGTGTTCTATCACAACCCGGAACAGCACCCGAATCTGGGTAAAGAAGAGCTGACCTTTATCAAGCAGGATAACGAACCACCCGCGGTAAAACTGCCCTTCCTGACTGCGCTGAAAACCGTCTCAAAGAACAAACGTTTTTACGGTATCGCCATCCCGGCCTTTATGGCGGAACCGGCCTGGGCGGTGCTGAGCTTCTGGGTACCGCTGTATCTGGCGAAAGAACACGGCATGGATCTGAAGCAAATTGCGATGTTTGCCTGGCTGCCGTTCCTCGCCGCCGACCTCGGCAGCGTGGCGAGTGGTTACCTCACCCGCCTGTATACCCGTCTCTTCGGTTGCACCCGCGTAAACTCCGTGGTGGCCAGCTCCGTAACCGGCGCATTTCTGATGATCTCTTTAGGCGTGGTCGCCATTACCCGCGACCCGTATATCACCATCGTGCTGATTTCCATCGGCGGTTTCGGGCACCAGATCATCTCCTGCATGTTGAGCGCCCTGGTCGTGGAGTCGTTTGATAAAGGCCAGATGGCAACCGTTAACGGCATGCGCGGCTCGGCGGCATGGATCGCCAGCTTCCTGTTCTCTCTTTTGATTGGTGTTACCGCCGACACAATCGGCTTTAACCCGCTCTTTATTGCCATGGGTTTCTTTGACCTGATTGGCGCTGTTTTCCTGGTGGCATTTATTGCTGAACGTCGCGCCAAGCGCGCCTGATAGTGGATGTATTGCATATGAAAACCCTGAAAAACTGGACCGTAGATAAACAATCGGCAAACCATCTGGAACTGCTGGTCGATAACCAGCACCGTCTGTGTTTGTATGTGCTGGAAGAGAATCTGTTCCGCGTGCTGATTAAACGCAAAGGTGAACTGGCGCTCGACCGCACCTGGAGCATCGCACCGGAGCAGGATGTGCCGTGGGAAGGCCGTCGTCGCGACGACCTGAGCGGCTTCACCTGCCCGGCCTGGACGATGACGCAACAGGACAACGTGTTGACAGTGGCAACCGAACAGCTGCGCGTCACCGTACATCAGCCGCTGTGGCTGGAGTGGCACTACCGCAACGACGCGGGTGAATGGCAGCCGCTGGTGAATGACCGTCCGACAAGCGCCTATCTGCTGAACGCCCACGGCGACGGCGTGGCGCATTATCTGAGCCGTCGTAAGGACGAGCGATTCTACGGTCTGGGTGAAAAAGCGGGCGATCTGCAGCGCAACGGTAAACGCTATGAGATGCGTAACCTCGATGCGATGGGCTATAACGCGGTCAGCACCGATCCGCTGTACAAACATATTCCGTTCACCATTACCCGTCGCGACGACGTGAGCTACGGCCTGTTCTACGACAACCTGAGCAGTTGCTGGCTGGATCTGGGTAACGAAATTGATAACTACCATACGGCGTATCGTCGCTGGCAGGCGGAAGCCGGCGATATTGATTACTATATGTTCACCGGGAAAAAGGTCCTGGATATCACCAAAGCCTTCGTTCGTCTGACCGGGAAAACGCTGTTCGGACCCAAATGGAGCCTGGGCTACAGCGGTTCAACCATGCACTATACCGATGCGCCGGACGCGCAAAACCAGCTGATGAACTTTATTCGTCTATGTGAAGAGCACGCCATCCCGTGTGATTCGTTCCAGCTTTCCTCCGGCTATACCTCAATCAACGGCAAGCGCTACGTCTTTAACTGGAACTACGACAAAGTGCCGCAGCCGAAAGTGATGAGCCAGGCGTTCCACGATGCAGGGCTGCGGCTTGCCGCGAACATCAAACCGTGCCTGCTACAGGATCACCCGCGCTATAACGAGGTGGCAGAAAAAGGGTTGTTTATTCACGATTCAGAAGCGAACTCACCAGAACGTTCCAGCTTCTGGGATGACGAAGGTTCTCACCTCGACTTTACCAACCCACAGACGGTTCAATGGTGGCAGGAAGGCGTGACCACTCAGTTGTTGGAGATGGGGATAGACTCCACCTGGAACGATAACAACGAATTTGAAGTGTGGGATGGAGAGGCCCGTTGCTTTGGTTTCGGCCAGGAAATCGCCATCAAACACATCCGGCCGGTCATGCCGCTGCTGATGATGCGTGCATCAATGGAAGCGCAGCAGCGCTTTGCCCCGGAAAAACGTCCGTACCTGATCTCCCGCTCCGGTTGCGCCGGGATGCAGCGCTACGTTCAGACCTGGAGCGGCGACAACCGTACCAACTGGGATACTTTGCGCTATAACACCCGTATGGGTGTAGGAATGAGCCTTTCAGGACTGTTTAACGTCGGTCATGATGTCGGTGGTTTCTCCGGTGATAAGCCTGATGCCGAGCTGTTCGTGCGCTGGGTACAGAACGGCGTGATGCATCCGCGCTTTACCATTCACTCGTGGAACGATGACCACACGGTGAACGAGCCGTGGATGTATCCGGGCGTCACACCAGCCATTCGCGGTGCGATTGAGCTGCGGTATCGTCTGCTGCCGTATCTCTACACCCTGCTCTGGCAGGCGCATGTCGACGATGAACCGATGCTGCGTCCGACCTTCCTTGACCACGAACACGATATTCAGACTTTTGAAGAGTGTGACGATTTCCTGCTCGGCCGCGACGTACTGGTCGCAAGCGTGGTGGAAGCCGGCCAGCGCGAGCGCCGCGTCTGGCTGCCGGATAACGAAACCGGCTGGTATGATTTTTACACCCACGAGTGGTTCTCCGGCGGCCAGTGGATTGTTCGTGACGCCCCGCTGGAAAAATTGCCGCTGCTGGTCCGCGCCGGTGCGGGTCTGCCGCTCAGCGAACGTATCACCCATGTGAGCGCTGAAAAAGATGATACCCGCGAGCTGAAATTGTTCCCGGTGAGCGGTGTCGGCTCCACATCCGGCTTGCTGTTTGAAGACGACGGTGAAAGCTGGGGCTACCAGAAAGGGAATGCACTGTGGGTCGAGTGGGAAATGGAATGCAATGCCACGACCATTAACCTGAAGGTGAAATCACGCGGGGATTATCGTCCGGCGTGGAAGGCACTGAAGGTATCGTTACCGGCGGGGGAAAAGCGCAAGCTGCTGGTGAACGGTGAAGAAAGGTGTGATTGGGTGGTGTAGTGCGGCCTGATGCCCTCACCCTGACCCTCTCCCGCAGGGAGAGGGAACAGAACGTAGGCCCGGTAAGCGTAGCGCCACCGGGCTTTTTTTAGCCGTCGATACCTTTGCTACGCAGATAATCTTCGTAATTACCGGTGAAGTCCACCACGCGCTCTGGCGTAATTTCAATCACACGGGTTGCCAGCGAGCTGACAAATTCACGGTCGTGAGACACGAACACCAGCGTTCCCTGATACATTTCCAGCGCCATGTTCAGCGATTCGATAGATTCCATATCCAGGTGGTTGGTTGGTTCGTCCATCACCAGGATATTGGGTTTTTCCATCATCAGCTTACCGAACAACATACGGCCCTTCTCACCACCGGAGAGCACTTTAGCAGGCTTTTTGATGTCGTCCTGGCTGAACAGCAGACGACCCAGAATGCTACGTACCGCCTGCTCATCGTCGCCTTCCTGCTTCCACTGGCTCATCCAGTCGAAGACGGTCAGGTCGTTTTCGAACTCGTACTCGTGATCCTGCGCGTAGTAACCAATCTGCGCGTTTTCAGACCATTTAACGGTACCGTTATCCGGCTGCAGTTCGCCCACCAGGGTTTTCAGCATAGTGGATTTACCCACGCCGTTAGCCCCCAGAATGGCAATCTTCTCGCCCACTTCCAGCAGCAGGTTGAAGTTTTTAAACAGCGGGCCATTTTCGAAGCCTTTTGCCAGGGCTTCCACTTCCAGCGCATTACGGAACAGTTTCTTATCCTGCTCGAAGCGGATGAACGGGTTCTGGCGGCTGGAGGCTTTAACTTCGTCAAGTTTGATCTTGTCAATCTGACGGGCACGAGAGGTTGCCTGACGTGATTTAGAGGCGTTCGCACTAAAGCGGCTAACGAAGGATTGCAGATCCGCAATCTGCGCTTTCTTCTTGGCGTTATCGGCCAGCAGACGTTCACGCGCCTGGGTTGCCGCCGTCATGTATTCGTCGTAGTTACCCGGATAAACGCGCAGCTCGCCGTAGTCCAGATCCGCCATGTGCGTACAGACCATGTTCAGGAAGTGACGGTCGTGCGAGATGATGATCATGGTGCTGTCACGCTCGTTCAGCGTCTGCTCCAGCCAGCGAATGGTGTCGATATCCAGGTTGTTCGTTGGTTCGTCGAGCAGCAGGATATCCGGGTTGGAGAACAGCGCCTGTGCCAGAAGAACACGCAGTTTCCAGCCCGGAGCAACTTCGCTCATCGGACCGTAATGTTGTTCAACCGGGATCCCTACGCCCAGCAGCAGCTCGCCCGCACGCGCTTCCGCAGAGTAGCCATCCATTTCGCCATACAGCACTTCAAGGTCAGCCACTTTGTAGCCATCCTCTTCGCTCATTTCGGCCAGCGCGTAGATGCGATCGCGCTCCTGCTTCACTTCCCACAGCTCCGCGTGCCCCATGATCACGGTGTCGAGCACGGTGAATTCTTCAAAGGCGAACTGATCCTGACGCAGCTTACCAATACGCTCGTTTGGATCGAGCGACACGTTGCCGAGCGTCGGCTCTAAGTCACCACCGAGGATCTTCATAAAGGTGGATTTACCGCTACCGTTGGCACCAATCAGGCCGTAACGGTTGCCGCCGCCAAATTTGACGGAAATGTTTTCGAACAGCGGCTTACTGCCAAACTGCATAGTAATATTGTTGCAAAGAAGCAAAATTGATACTCTCTTGTAAGTTACTGAGGTACTTATGAAACAAAACGGAAAAGCATACTCTTACATAAGGTTCTCATCAAAGAAGCAAGAACAAGGTGACTCCGTAAGACGTCAAACTGAGCTTGCAGAACAGTACGCACACATGCATGGCTTGATTCTATCAGATAAGAACTTTCAAGACCTCGGAATCTCAGCATTCAAAGAGGGAAACAGGCCTTCACTGGGCGACATGCTCGAAGCAATCGAGAAAGGACAGATTGAACCCGGTTCAACCATCATCATCGAGTCGTTAGATCGTCTGAGCCGCAGAGGTATTGACGTAACTCAACAGATTATTAAGTCGATTCTGCAACACAACGTCTTTATCGCTTCACTGGTTGATGGTTTATTACTTAATCGTGAATCCGTCAATGACCTCGTGAGTGTCATTAGGATAGCTTTGGCTGCGGACCTTGCCCATAAAGAATCTGAAAAAAAATCGCAGCGCCTGCGTGAAACGAAAAGTCAGCAGCGACAACGAGCGCTAAGCGGTGAGGTTATCAATAAAATCCTGCCTTTCTGGTTAAAACGGAAAGAAGGTAAATTTGTTTTTAGTGACAAAGTTGATACGGTCAGGAGAATCATTGAGTTACGACGTGAAGGGTTTGGAACAAATAAAATCGCTAAAATGTTAAATGACGAAGGCCACAAACCATTACGTTCTGCTGGCTGGAATCATACAACAGTTGGAAAAACAATAAATTCGGTTGCACTTTACGGTGCATATCAAACATCAGAGACAACTAAAGATCGCAAAGTCATTCTGCTTGATATCATAGAGGATTATTATCCTGCTGTTATCAGTAAAGAAGAATTCACGCTCTTGCAGTCTGATCATAAACAAAACAAACCGGGATATAAATCTGAACATAATGCCTTCGCCGGGATATTAAAGCACGAATGCGGCGGCTCACTTGTCAGAAAATTTCACATCGCTTCCGGAAAAACATATCAATACCATGTTTGCGCTAATGCAAGAGATGGAAAATGTAACACAACCAAGAATTTCAAAAATATAGAAAAAGCACTTTACAGGATAATGAAAAAACTTAAACTTGAGAAAAACACCAATTTTGACAGGGCATTACCGTTAGAACAAGAAACAATAAAAAAGAGGATTCAGGAGCTAAATGATATGCTTCTTACTGCGGCCAAGATCCCGAAAAGTGTAATGGAAACGATAAATAACCTTGAAGATAAACTACAAGAAGTTGAAGAAAAAATAAAACAACAGGATCGTATGATTATCTCTGAGCGGGCGTTTGACTTGAAACTATTACAGGATATCAAAGAGCCTCAAGAACTGAATATGATGCTTAAACGAATCATCGAAAATATCATTGTCTATAACATAGGAAAAAAGTGGAGAATAAAGGTTCAGTACAAAAACAAACACGTTCAGAGTTTCCTTTGGGATGGCGAAAACATTACTTTCATTACCGATACTAAAGAAATATTAGATCTCGTTAACTCCTGGGGGTAAATGAGCGTCTATCCTTAGCTCTATCGCCATGCATCGCTCTGTATCTTGTCAGAGCGATTTATAGTCATTCGCACCCTGAGAATTACACTTTGAAGTGATTCAGGGTATGCGCTTACTGGTTACGAATATTGAGCGAGAATCATGCGATGATCGCCGCTTTTCTTTCGAGCCAGTAGGTGCTCCACGTTCGCTAACGAATACTCAGGGCATGCAGATAACTGCTGGCTATATTTCTTTCGAAGAGCGTGGAATGCATACCAATCCCCGATAAAAAGGAGTTGGTGATGACTGAGACTAATCAATTTGCTGCGCACGTTGGTCTGGACTGGGCAGATAAAAAGCACGATGTCTGTGTTCAGTTTAAAAACGGTGAACGCACATTCCATGTGATTGAACATACGCCGGAAGCGCTTGATGTCTGGCTTACCGAGTTACACCAGAAGGTAAAAGGCAGGATCGCTATCGCCGTTGAGCTGAAGAAAGGTCCCGTGGTGTATGCTCTTCAGAAATATCCATTTATCACCGTTTTCCCCGTCCACGCTTTGTCTCTGGCTCGTTACCGGCAAGCCTTCTCGCCCAGCGGTGCTAAAGATGACCCGCAGGATGCCGAGCTGGCATTAGAGTTAATGCTGCGTTATCCCCAAAAGATAAAAGCCATTGAACCCGACAATGCCGATATCCGGTTACTCCAGCAACTGGTTGAGCAGCGTCGTCAGTTGGTTGAAGATAAGCGCCGTTTTGTGAACCGGCTAATCAACACACTCAAACAGTATTATCCTCAGCCCCTGGAGTGGTTCTCACATCGGGGTAGCTTGCTATTGTGTGAACTGATTATGCGATGGCCCAGTCTGCAACAACTAAAACGAGCCAGGCGAGACACGATCCGCAACTTTCTCAATGCCAAAGGTGGCCGCGCAATGGCCCTTACCGAGCAGCGTGTTGTGAGTATTGATAACGCCATTCCGTTGACGACAGACCCGAGTGTTATAGAGGCTAATGCTTTGATGGCAACAGCACTGGCGACACAAATTAAAGTCGTGAGTGAAATCATCAAAACCTATGACGAACGAATCGAAACGCTGTTTGACACATTGCCAGATTCGGGGCTGTTCAAATCACTTCCGGGCATGGGGCCGTGTTTGGGACCACGAATGCTTGCTGCACTTGGTGATAACCGTGACCGGTTTAACAGCGCTGAAGAAATTCAAAACTACGCAGGTATTGCACCGGTGACAGAACGAAGTGGCCAGAAATCCTGGGTTCACTGGCGATGGCAGTGTGCCAAGTTCGTCCGGCAAACCTTTGTTGAATGGGCTGCCAAGACGGTTAACTCATCATACTGGGCCAGACTTTATTATCGGGGACTGCGAGAAAAAGGAAAATCTCACCAGTCTGCAATCCGGGCTCTGGCCTTCAAATGGATAAGGATCATTTACCGCTGCTGGAAGACCAAGACCCAGTACGATGAAGCGAAGTATTTGCTGGCACTGGAAGCGCGAAAGTCGCCCTTACTGAAGCCATAAAAAAGCTTGTCGAATGTCTCAGGGCGTGAAGCAGACTTCAGACTTCGCTCAATATAAAAACCACGTAAAACTTGATACCGAGCGTTTTAGAGCAAGGGTTCAAATTACATCGTATTCATTATGTCTACGAACTGTGCGAGTTGCACCGCTTCTTATCGAAACACCTTTATGGTTGCCGGAAACCCCGCACAAAGTAGATGGTTATGTCTTTCAATCGCAGTATTCAAGACTAAGCGCAGCCCCGCCCCACATTAGCATCAAGCATATGAACCATACAAAAACCCTGTAAATACAATCGACTTAGTAACAATCCCCTCTCTTCCTCTCATGTCAATTGATCGTTTTTATAGATCAATCTTGCAATATTGATAGATATCATAGATCAATGTAAGATTATGATTCTTCGGTTGGTGTTTCTCGTAAACAAGACTCATGGAATGAATACTCTGTCCACAATGGAGTGAGAACGATAGAAGGCATCCAGAATGACTATCCTTATAAAAACCTTAAAAATCATGGCGTCAGGTGTTGTTTTCGTTTCAGGTATAACCACCGCCTCCAGTACCGTCTATTTCTTGCCAGAGGCAAAATCAGCAGGTGTCGCAAGCAGCGACAAAAACGCCCTGATGTTTCTCGGGATGGACAGGGATGTAAATCTGAAGGGGATATGCTTCGCGATGACAAAGCAATCCTCATCAATCATTCCGCTGGTAGATATCACTGCTACAACTGATAACGGCAGATTCACGATGCACGGGTTACGCCCTAATGTCAGTGATACTAAAGAAGTCGCTTGTTCCTTCGGGTCCGAAGCTGGTGATTTCTTGACTGGCATTTCGAAGTCAACAGCCGTTAACGTGAAGCTGGATTTCAATGGCGAGATCCGCAATTACAGTTTCGACACCACAGAGTTCGGAAAAATGTTGACTGCCAATGGGAAAGGCGTGTGGGAAAAAGCAGCTAAAGACTACGCTCAGGGAGTACGTGCACCCGTTTTCTATAGCAGCGGTAGCGAAGCTCCCAAAAACAATGCAGTAACCTCAAACGTCGATACACACAGTTATAAAGCAAGCGATGAGAAACTTAATTCGGTCTGGAAAAGCCTTAGCCCTGAAACCCGAAAACGATTGCTTCCTTCTCAAAGAGAATGGATAAAGCACAAATCCGGCTGCAATAATGAACAGAAATGTCTTACCGACATGACGAACAATCGCATTCGTGAACTGGAGTCTGAAAATGGAAAATAATGCACTGACTTTGGTTTTAAAAAACGATTGGGTAGCATCGTCTTCTGGTAATACCTATACCGGAAAATACACAGTTGGACGGTTTCACCTGACAGATGCGTTCATCGTTGTGTATATGAAGCTGATACATGGAATTGAAATACCCGATTTATGGGTCAGTAGCAGTTTCACTAACATACCAGATACCGATACCCGTAGGGTTATGTATATGGAAGGCTGCGATATGTTATCGAAAGAAACAATGAACGAAATTCGTAATACGGTGAAGTCCCCAACAGACAATATGAAAATACACCGCAATGGCAATCATGTTACCAAAATAGAATTCATGGAAGAACGAAATGAAATCACCCTATGAACGTTATATTAAAATAGCAGTCATAACCGTCGCAATAGCCTACGGCATCAATCTCCTTTACGGGCTGACGCCCCCCCCATATCAGCCTAAAACCCCCGAAGTGAAGGCCAAGGTAAATGCTGATACCGTAACTCAGCAACAACCTGAGCAACCATCCAAACCATCGATAATCGATATACTTCCGCGAATGTATACAACAGGGGAAGTTTATGCGCGGTTTGAACAACATGAATTCAGGGCAACAAATGACTTCAAAAAATGTCAGTTAATGGTAACAGGAAAAATAACTGGTATCGGTACTGTTACTTTCAGAAAAAATCCTGTAGTAACATTGGGTATTCCCGGTTCAGATGAAGGCCTGAAGTTCATATTTGAAGATACGAATTACAATAACGATAAAGTTGCTGCATTGAATATTGGGGATCTGATTATAATCGCCGGGAAGAATGCACGACCTGGAACCTTTGGTGGTATCTTTCTTGATGACTCGAAGATAATGACTGATATGATTTCAAAGAAGAAACGACAAATTTTGGTTGTCAATGGTGGCGTTTACGACCGGGAAATTTGCCAGAAGTAGCGTTGTCCTTGCCCTTGAAATGGAGGGGGAGAATCCCCTCCATCACCCCTTCAACAGGTATTGGCGCAAGCAGGAATCGAGTTTGAAGGGAGCTGCATTGCAAATTGTTTTGCGAAGCATCGCCAGTAAGATGGTACTCGAATTGTGCTTCATAACATTAAAGCAGGGCCTGCCCTGCAAAATGACCAATCCCCATAGACAAAAGCATAGCCATGGTACTCCAGAACGTAATTCTTATGATCGCCCTGACAGGAGAGGCTTTACTCAAAACCGAAGATATATAGCCAAGGACCGCCAGTGAAAAAAGGGTGGAAAGGATTATCAACAAAAAAGCCAGTTTCAGAGGGGAGAGCCATGCCACGATTAAGGGTAACACCGCACCAGCGGAAAAACTCAGGGCAGAAAAGACAGCTGCCTGTAGGGGCTGTGCAGAATTTATATCCGTCAACCCCAGTTCTTCACGGGCATGAGCATCCAGGGCATCTTTGACCATAAGTTGCTCCGCAACCTGCCGGGCAAGCTCTGGCTCCAGTCCACGTTGCATATAAAGTGAAGTCAGTTCCCGCACCTCTCCCTGATAATCAGTTTCCAGCTCCCTTTTTTCCTGGGCAAGTGCTGCGTTTTCGGTATCCGCCTGAGATGAGACGGAAACATATTCCCCTGTAGCCATTGACATAGCTCCGGCAACCAGTCCTGCAACACCTGCAAGTAAAACACCGGAAGGACTGCTATTTGCAGATGCAACCCCAAGAACAAGGCTCGCTGTCGAAACAATTCCGTCATTTGCCCCCAGTACAGCTGCCCTCAGCCATCCCACTTTTTCGATACTATGTCGTTCAAGATGCATATATTTTTTCCTTCAAATACGCATACTCATCGGAATTACGGATAAATAGAAAATGCATTGACGGATAAATGCGCGGTTATAGTCTGTTTTAGCCAACCATTACAGGGCATCTTATCCATCATAAACCTACAGCACTATTCGGTAACGGGATTTTTCCTTTGGCTACGAACGGTGAGGAAGATATGCAGCAACCCCATCGCACCATGTGCCCAGAAATAGGTTTCAATAAATACAGTCAGAAACTTATGCACATGCAGGACGGTTTCTGTCAGCACAGGTGACGTGCCAAGAGCAGTATTGAGAGCAAACCAGAATCCACCACATAATGCAACGCCCAATAGTGCAAGTACACCAAGCCCCTGAACCAGAGCAGCAATCCCACCAGCATGAGCTTCAGGAAGACGGAATGATATCAGCATTTTGATATCTTCAACCACACCTCGAAAATCAAGGACCACCCAGGCAAAATAGTAACGAAATCCTCGTTGTGTCAGCATCCATGCAAGCATGACAAACCCAAGGACAATCAGTGATAACCCAGTGATAACATGGAACCATGTTACGAACCCAGTGAGAGTATAGTCACTAAGCGCATCGCTTTCGGTAAGGTTTGAATTAATAATCTGCAATAAAATCAATACAGCTACGATGATATGCAGCACACGTAGAAATGGTGTGTTTTTGTGAGGAAGAGCATTACGTAAATTTTCGTTCATAATTTAGCCACTTTTTTAAGGTTGGTTGACCACTCAATATTATGCCTTTTTATTAATGATAACCTTAACTTCTCAAAACCAAGATGCACTCAGTAATATCCAAACCATGTTCAAAGGCCCAGTACTCGACAGGTAAATTCAGGTTCCTGAGTGGTTCTTATCGTCGCCAGATAGCCACGAAACAACGCAATGCTGTACAGAATGCTTATATCTGAACGCTTGAAATTCCAAAAGCGACGTGGATCGTACGGCACTTAATCCGACGACCGATGAAGAGTGCAGCCATGACAAAATCCATTCACCAAGCCACATTAGGTGACGTCGGAAATGATCTTCTTACGGCAAAGCACATGGCTTAGAATCCCTGTTCCAGCCTCGAAGAGGATACTGATGATTTATTTGCCGGAAAAAAGCATCTTAATGAGGGTCTCATACCGATGATGAAGACATTACGGGCATCAGTGTGTTAATCAACGGGGAGCAGGTCATCATGACCAACAAACAAAACACAGACTGACGCGTGACCACCAAATATAATTTGGCCCCCTGAATCCACCCCGCGCAACACCAATAGGTACTTAACTTATGTTGAGGCAACAAACTAAAATATGTAGCATTGATAATGCATGTTTGTTACCCCAACATTTTTATATGTATTTTGCAGATAAGATAACGTTGTGAAATTTCCTCACCAGTGCATAGCTATCTGCTTGATTACAGGCACGTGTATCATGTCAGTTCAGGGATATCTTTCCAGCATATCTACCTTCACCGAATAATTCCCGGTCTCAGTCAACACCTAGTTTATTGTGGTATTTTCTCATCAGACTGCCTAGTTTCTGTGCTGCAATTTTCCCGGCGTCAAGACCTTCCTTCTCAGCGGTACTTTCAACGGCAGTTACCTCATCAATTAGAAGTGACATGCCTGCAACATACGTTTCCCTGTCATACCCTTCTACAGGGCTGTTCAGGATGGACTCTGCTGTTGCTTTCAGTTCCCGCATATCTTTCCTGAAGGATGTAACGTCCTCCTCCTTAAGTGCTGCGCGGTAGCTTTTATTCATCATCTTCATGGCATGTTCAACACCGTCAGAACCAGCCATTACACAGGGGGATAAAAGAAGGGTGGCTCCTATCACAACAGTACGCATAATTTTTCTCATAATAGCCTCCATATTGTTTACTCTCGTTTTCACAGTCAGAAGGGGTAATATTGCGCAAAAAAATAATCCCTTCCCAATCTTCTCAAAAAACAGCAGCATTCATATTATTTTTCAGGATTATTTGCCCCCGCAACCAGGACTATTATCACCTTTAAAATAAGGGTCAACATGTGTCATAACATTTAAAACATGATGATTATCTAAAACTGATTTCCTGGCCAAAACAGCAATGTCATGTCCTACTTTCACTGATAAATCACCATCAATTTCCAGATGAACATCAACCACAACAAGGTCCCCCATTTTTCTGGTCTTGAGGTCATGGATGCCTTCGACCCCAGGCGTGGACAATAATGTTGTTTTTATACTATTTTCAGTTTCAATATCCACGGCCCTGTCCATCAAGTCATGAAGCGAATCTGACATAAATGAATATCCCATTCTGGTCACAATCAGTCCCACAACCAGTGCAGCTACCGGATCAAGCAATTTAAACCCTGATAAACTACCAATAATACCAATAGCCACCACCAAAGATGAGGCGGCATCAGAGCGGGCATGCCAGGCATTGGCAACCAGCATAGTGGATTTTACTCGGGTTGCTACTGCCAGCATATAGCGAAAAAGAAGCTCTTTGATAACCAGTGCGGCTAAGGCCACCCACAGAGCAACAATATGTACCTGAGGAATATCATCTGGTTGTTGCATTTTATTTGCTGCTGACCATAACATCCCGATGCCAACAATGAATAAAATTGTCCCCAGAATTAATGATGCACCATTTTCATAACGATGATGCCCGTAGTGATGGTCATCATCGGGATTTTTTTTACTTTTATGATTAGCAATAAGCACCACAAAGTCTGAAACTAAATCAGACAGAGAATGGATACCATCCGCAATAAGCCCCTGAGATCCGGAAAATACGCCAGTAATCACTTGCCCGGATGTCAGAAAACAATTAACAAGCACACTAACCCATGTGCTTTTACGGGCCGCGAGGAAACGCTCATGAGAACTAATATCAATATCATCCGTAAGTTTGTTTACCTGCACCTGAAACTCCTAATAACAGCATCTACAGTTAATACTAAGCAGCCAATACTACCCGGCCAAGTTCAGTTTTGGTATATGAAATTTTGAGGTACTGTGGTGAAAATATAAAAATGGTGAGATTTATTCCTGTAAAGACCGCGCCATGGTGGCGATAACATCTATTTATCATAACGCCTGAACATTAATTTATTCTGAACAGAAGAGAGAAGAAAAGTTGACAGTTATCACAACTATACACTTACGCCCAGTGTGGATGGGTTCAACAAACTAAAATTGCAAACCCGATTAACTGAGGAATTGAGCGCTCTCGAAGAGGAGTTGCTTTCGGGTAGCTGTCAACCATTGCAAAATGGTAAACAACATCCTTTGGGTCCCCAACTGTGTGGCCACTGTAGTGACTGTGGTGGGTGATAGAACTGGTCACATTGATGCCAGACTTTTTCGTGCCGCATGTATGGCACACTGAATTTGATTAAGACCTGCTGAAATGAAACCGGAGTGCTTCAGCTACAGAAACTGACCAAATCGTATACCCCAAGCAAGATCTGAATACCATCCGAACAATATCTCTTTTAGGTATACCTGATAAAGACCATGATACAAAGTATCAATAGGGTTAAATTTGACTCTATTGACAATAAAAACACGCACTGTATCATATGGGTATCAATTTGATATTTAAAAGAGAATGTATAATGAATGTCCGTATCTATTGCCGTGCATCTACCGAAGGCCAACATGCTGATCGTGCATTAGTTAGCCTGCGCGAATTTGCGCAAAGCAAAAACTGGCAAGTAGCCGGAGAATACATTGAGAATGCCAGCGGTGCGAAGCTGGAACGTATGGAACTGATGCGCCTACTTGCGGAAGCACAGCCTGGCGATTTGCTTCTAATTGAAGCGATTGACCGTCTCAGTCGTCTTCAACATGAAGAATGGGCTGAACTCAAAGCTACGTTGAACAGTAAAGGGCTGGTGATCGTATCAATGGACTTACCGACCAGTTGGCAGATGGTTGAAATGTCCGGTAACGACCTAACCAGTGGCATTCTTCGGGCAGTCAATGCAATGCTGATCGATATTCTTGCGACAATGGCACGACAAGATTATGAAACCCGACGTAAACGCCAAGCACAGGGTATCGCAAGAGCAAAACAGGCTGGTTTGTATACGGGGAAAGAAAAAGATATGGAAGCCCGTGAGACTGTTCGCGAAATGCTGGCGCAGAACGTTAAACCAGCCCACATCATGAAAGCGGCAGATATCAGCCGTGCCACGTTTTACCGAATCAAGAATGAGTTAGGAAAATAATTATATTTGTATTAGCTCGGAAGAGTGTTCTGACAGAATGCATTCGAATCTGACCGTCCGCACTGTTCGAGAAGCAGAAGTTTACAGCTCCAACCACTTAATTTTTAACTTCTTGTCCAGATTATCGTTGACACGCAAGTCTTTCAGAATAATATCAATAAAATTCATAAGGCATTGAGTATCCTGTTTTCGAGGAAGTTAGATAAAAGTACCAAGTGGAAAACGCTGTAAACCAGTTCAATCTGATAAGCTACGCTGCAAAAACGCTCATGCCTGATTTATATATATTCGTCATTGGTCGCGCTGGCCTTAAGGACGACTGGATTCAGGTCACGCTCTCAGGTCGATGCTGCGAAGTCCATTCCACTAAGACAGATGGTGCCGCAGAAAAAAGATAATAAATATCATTTCCTTCGAGGGCTGTAGTCTGAGCAATAGAAATCGGCATTTGGTGTGGTTTTATAGTAGCGGTCTACTCTTTGGTAAGCCGTTAGACGTAACTGAAACGGATATAGGTTTAAAACACCAGTCCGAATAATTCACCAAGTAACAGCCGGAAGCTTATCAGGACAGGTCTTCAATGCGTCGTGAACTAGCCGCCAGAATAGTGTGAACATAAATTGCACGCGAATCTTACTTACTGAAAAAGGATAATAATGTATCTGTCTAATTTAAGGATAGCCAACTTCCGAAATTTCGAGACGGTAGATATTCCCCTGGATGGTAACATTGTTTTGCTGGGTGAAAACAGAGTAGGTAAGAGCAACCTGCTGTTCGCTATCCGCCTTGTGATTGATCCAACATTACCTGATTCAGCCAGACAGCTAAAATTATCAGATTTCTGGGATGGTTGCGATTTATCCACTTCCCCTCAAATTGAAATACATCTTGAGTTCGCTGATTTCGACAGCGACGCTTCACTCTCAGCGCTGCTAACCGATTTTCGCATACCAGAAAACCCAGCCTTGGCGAGACTCAGCTACGTCTTTCGAAAGAAGGAAGATATTGCAGGAGAACCCAAGTCAAGTGAGGATTGTGAATTTATCGTGTTTGGCGGTGGTCAGGAATCACGCACCATCCCCAGTCGCGTTCGTCGCCGGATAGCCATCGATATGCTAGATGCCTTACGAGACGCTGAAGCGCAACTCGCATCATGGCGTAACTCTCCGTTACGTCCTTTACTTGAAGATGCGTTCGGTTCGCTAAGTCGAGTAGATCTGGACAGGGTTGCCAGCGCCCTTGAATCAGCAACGGGTACAATGGAGGCATTCACTCCTATTAAGAATCTTGAGGAATCTCTGCGTGGTGGCATCCTTAATCTTGCCGGTACTGCTCACGATCTTAATGCGCGTCTTCGTTTTGCACCAACAGACCCGCTCAGATTGATGCGCTCACTATCAATGTTCATCGATGACGGAAAAAGAGGAATCACTGAAGCAAGCCTCGGCTCTGCTAATGTGGCATTAATATCTCTTAAACTGGCTGAGTTTGCCTGGCGCCGCGCCAAGAACGAACGAAATTTCTCACTTCTCTGTATTGAAGAACCTGAAGCACACCTGCACCCTCAACTTCAACGGGCTGTTTTTGATAAGCTCTTTAATAATGCCGATAAGGCGCAGTCACTGATTGTAACGAGCCATTCCCCAACTCTGGCAAGCATTGCTCCGCTTCGTTCAGTTGTACGCCTTTGTAGAGATGATTGTGGGCGTACTCACGCTTTTTCCCTAGCTAAACTTCCTGTAACAACTGATGAACTCGATGATATTGAGCGGTACCTCACTGCAACCAGAGCGGAATTACTTTTTGCCAAAGGAGTTATATTTGTGGAAGGTGATGCTGAAGAGGTTTTAATTCCGGGATTTGCAGAAGCCATGGGACTCAACCTTGACGAGCTTGGTATCACTGTATGTAGTGTTGCAGGAGTGAATTTTGAACCTTACGTTAAGCTTGCAGGCAGTTTGGGTATTCGCATAGCTGTTATAACTGATTGGGATCCACTTGACGGAAGCAAACAACCTTTGGGAAAAGCACGAGCCATTAGTATCTGGGATGCTTTCTGTGCTGTCCGTCCAGAAATGCACAAGCTTAGTGCTGAAGAGAAGGCTTGGTTTGTGGATAAAGGTTTTGAGGAGTGTAGCGACGTATGGAAAAAAGCCGGTATATTTCTTAGTCCGCAAACATTTGAAGTTTCTGTAGCAAATACCCCAATCCTGAAAGACGCGCTACTTAATATTCTCGATGCGCAAGGTTTTGGATCACTTAGATCCTCCAGAATTGCCTCCTGGAGAACCGGTCAGGATCCAGAGCCTGCGCAACTCCTCGCGATGATATCTGATATTGGAAAAGGTCGGCTGGCGGCGAAACTCAAGAAAAAAGCCTCCGGCTTAGCACCACCGGAATACATCGCAGCAGCGATTCAGTATGTGGTGTCCAATGTCTGACCGGCACGCACTGTCAATGGCGTTAAGTGAGCTCTCATCGAATAAAGAGCAGTATGGCGCTGCCACCGAGCAAGGACACTGCGTTGTCATTGCCGGCCCCGGTAGTGGTAAGACAAAAACGCTCACGACCGCCATGGCGCGAGCCTTGATGGATGATATTACTGATCCTCGAGGCGTTGCCTGCATTACTTTCAATAATGAGTGTGCAGCTGAACTTGAAGAACGTCTGGCTTGCTTTAGCATTGCCTGCAGCGAACGAAACTTTATTGGTACTGTGCACAGCTTTGCATTAAACCAAGTTTTAATACCCTATTCGCGCTGTATACCTGGTTTGCTACCTAATGACTTTCGAGTGGCGACACGAGACGAGTGCCGTGCCGCAGTTGAGGCTGCTTATCTGGCAAAATTTGGCGCAATCGGGGACCCTCATACCCGGTGGAAGTTTGCAGAAGAAAAGCGGCGTCGGGACGTTAACCGACTGTTACCATCGTGGCGGAGTAACAACCCGGAGCTTGCAGATTTCATCGAATTATATGAAGCACATCTTAGGCGTTCAGGTCTTATTGACTTTGATGATATGCCGCTAATCGCCTTCCGTATGCTCAGAGAGCATGACTGGATCTGTAATGGTATTCGGTCTCGCTATCCCGTCTTATTCGTAGACGAATATCAGGATCTGGGACATGCCCTTCATGAACTAGTGTTGCTGCTGTGCTTTGATGCCGGAATACGGCTTTTTGCGGTAGGTGATGCTGACCAATCCATTTATGGATTCAATGGTGCAAATCCGCGATTGTTGGATAGCCTCGTTTCACGTGCAGATGTGAAAACGTTCCGTCTTCGCTTCAACTATCGGTCCGGCGCTAAAATCATTAGGGCATCAATGGGAGCACTGGGAGAAGAGCGTAATTATCGTGGGCCAGATGGAACGGCAGAAGGAGAAATAGGATTTCACGGAGTAGAAGGTGATTATGAAAAACAGGCACGTTATATCGCTCAGGATTTAATCCCCTCCCTGACAGCACGGGGATTTAAACCTGAGCGCATCGGAGTACTTTACCGGGCAGCTTGGCTCGGAGATAAAGTTGCGGATGCGCTTAAAGCCGAGGGCATCGCACTCATGCGTACTGACACCAATGCATTAATAAAACGCAATTCACGCCTTGCCCGCTTCATCGAGGCCTGCAGCCAGTGGGTAACAGGGGGATGGAAAGAAGCGTCCCCTGCCTTTAATTTGCTGCTGGGTCAGGCACTTTCTTTAGTCTATGGCCGCCGTGCAAGCCGTACTGAAGAACAACTGCTCACCGTACAACTCATCACATTTTTACGAAGCGGAATTGATCAGGCTGAAACTGCTCATCAATGGCTTTTGCGATTCGACAAAGAACTTATTTCCGGCTGGCAGATAATCACGGAGAATCCCCAGGTTGAGTGGAATGTTGTTAAAGAGCTACTGAAACGAACCGATCCTGCATTAAAGCAAGATATGGCTCTGATCGTATTTGCCGGAAAGGAAGAAAGTACCAGACGAATTACACTGAGCACTCTACATAGTGCAAAAGGCCGAGAATTTGATGTCGCCATTATGTTTGGCGTTAACAAGTATGATTTTCCGGGTAAACGCGACCTTGTTTCAGACAATGCATTACGCGAGGCACGGCGGTTGTTTTATGTCGGCGTTACACGACCACGCAAAGAGTTGCACATGGTTTATAGAAAAGGTGAACATTCCCCTTGGATTGCGGAACTCTATCATCGCAGCCAGCAGACTTAGCATCCGGTCTGACGAGTGGTTCAGTCGCTATAAGTCATAGCTTACGAATAATCGTGAGTACCGTATAGTGGATCGTCTGCTTCTGCAGTTCTTTATCGCCATGAAACTATCTTGTGACCCAGGAGCCAAATAAGGAAAGATTATTCACTCAGATAGCGATTTACCTGCACCCCATTGGCTAAAATTAATCGCCGTAACAGTAACAACGTCCGCTGCAGGCACGGAGAGGAATGTTAAATTTAGTCCGGCTCTTTACCAAAGCTGAGTCAGGCCAAATCTGAGCCAATATTTTTTTCGATTCTGACCGGGCAGGTTCATTGAACAGAGAGTTCTTAAGGATGTGGATACATAAAACATTCACTTCGTTAGTGTACATTGCTTCAAACGTTAAAGTGAGGTACTGAATTACGAGCGAAGCGAGTTCCGTCAAGCGAAGCGAAGACGGATAGTTAATGCTGGTTAAAAAACATACGGAAATGTACTGTTTTCTCTATATATAAAATATAAATATTATAAACAGTACATCGTACACAGACACTCACTTCGTTCGTGTCCCTCGCTGCGCTCGGAATTTTGAAGGAATGTATTATTCTATAAGCAAAGCAATTATCGTTGAACTCTCATGCAACTGACCGAAGCATAAAGTTAACCAGTAACAAATCATGCCTTAAAACGCCCTGAGCGAGGCTGTAAGCAATTTTCATGATGTGGGTAATGCGATTGCATGTCTCGGGAAGAAAAACGCTCTACGGGCTTCCTGTGCGATATTTACGAATTCAGTGCTTTACGACTCAATTTCGATGTTGAGTACATGCGTGTTCCCTTCCCTGTTTGCGCTTTACCGCGTTCTTTTGCCAGGTAAGAAAGCCAGAAGACCGGACCTTCGAGTGTTGAAGGATTTTCACGATGAATGACGTAGTGATCTGGATAGTCTTTAGTGGCTTTAGACAAGTTTACCAGCGTTGCTTTACCACCTGTCAGTTTCATCCAGATTTCCGTAATAATACCAGCGATCCCTCTTTCTGGCGTTCCAAACCATCTTACCGAACGATGTGGAAGTGCAATCCAGCAATGGTAATGGGGTTGTGAAGCCTTTTCCTGTTCGCAAACCCAACCGTAAGCAAAATCAATGATAGGTTCTGATAACCCGTTGTTTCCAGACTCCAGGCGGTCACGTAATCGTTTGAACAGGTTGCGTATGTATTTGTTACCTGCTTCAACAGAAGTGAACTCAGGGAGGTGGAGATCAAAACGGGTCAGGAACACTCGACTGTAGAGCTTCAGGATTGCGTTCAGTTCGTTGATTGTTGACATAAGTATGTCATGACGAACACCAGAGCCGATTCTTGTGTTAATCCGGTATTCATGACCATCATGAACAAAGGAGTTCCCATTGATGGTTTTGTAACGTCCGTATTCATGGTAGACGGTACGAAAACTTGTTGTCGATAAAATCGACGATTCGAACAGGGTTTGTGATTGTTGCATCATTGTTAAATTAACCTTTTTGTATTCAGAAAGAGATCACACCTCCTACATAGTTACTACCTAAAACCACGGTAAAACGATGGCATTTGCGATAGCGCAAAGCCGCCTTGTATCTGACGTTGGGGATGTTTTGGAGGAGAGAAATACTACGGAACAAAGCTTACGGATATATTTATTCAACATTACATCATAACAGCAAGAAAAAAAAATGCAATTTAAAATTTATCCGTGCTGAACAGTGTGTCCGATCTGCGGGTTGACCTTATGATATTCTTGGGTTGAGTGGTAAAAACCACCAGGCCAGTATAAGGATATTGGCCCAAATGAAACCAAAATTTTAAACAACGAAGACTGACCAAAGTACGCAAGCAGGATGAAAGAAACTTCTCTCCGCATCTCTTAATTTCCCCCTTTGAAACTATATGGTGACGTTGCTGGTAACTAACACGGGGAGATTCCTGCGAAAAGTGTGATAAACACGGCATTATGCCACAATTCCGAAATGAGATCCCGTATTGCAACTCTCCACTAAACTTTAACAAAAGCGAAAAAAGTGTGATTTCGTACACATCTGAATTCCCTGTTAGTGGGAATGCACATATAATGCGCTCCCATCACAGACTCAGACTTATCAACTAATCGCCAGAGTGGCTCAGATACCTCGCACAACATGAACATGAAATTAACAACGCTTTTTGCGGCGGCGTTTGCCGTAGTAGGTTTTTGTAAAACCGCGTCTGCGGTGACTTATCCCCTGCCGACAGACGGAAGCCGTCTGGTAGGTCAAAACCAGGTTGTCACCGTTGAAGAAGGCAACACCCAGCCACTGGAGTATTTTGCTGCGCAGTACCAGCTTGGCCTGTCCAACATGCTGGAAGCTAACCCGGGCGTTGACCCGTATCTGCCAAAAGCCGGTACGGTTCTGAATATCCCTCAGCAGCTGATCCTGCCCGATACCGTTCATGAAGGTATCGTGATCAACAGCGCGGAAATGCGTCTCTATTACTACCCGAAAGGCACCAACACCGTCATCGTGCTGCCAATCGGTATCGGCCAGTTGGGCAAAGACACCCCGCTGAACTGGACGACCAAAGTTGAGCGTAAGAAAGCCGGCCCAACCTGGACGCCAACCGCGAAAATGCACGCCGAGTACATTGCTGCGGGCGAACCACTGCCAGCCGTTGTGCCAGCAGGCCCGGATAACCCAATGGGTCTGTATGCCCTGTACATTGGCCGTCTGTATGCCATCCACGGTACCAACGCCAACTTCGGTATCGGCCTGCGCGTAAGCCACGGCTGTGTGCGTCTGCGTAACGATGACATCAAGTTCCTGTTCGATAACGTGCCAGTAGGTACACGCGTCCAGTTCATCAACGAACCGGTGAAAGCGACCTCTGAACCGGATGGCAGCCGTTACATTGAAGTGCACAACCCGCTGTCCACCAGCGAAGACCAGATCAACAACAACGAAACCGTACCGGTTACGCTGAACAGCGCGGTGAAGTCCGTGACGTCTCAGGCTGATGTCGATACCACCGTTGTTGACCAGGCCGTTCAGAACCGCTCTGGTATGCCAGTACGTTTAAACTAATTACACTCGCTTACCCATTAAGACCCCGATACATCGGGGTCTTATTTTATCCAGCGCCTTACCCTCATTCTGTCTAAAAAGCAATTATTGCTATAATCCCTTTCAAGCCACTTTCTGTTAAGTCAGCAGGGTTACATCTTTTCAACCAGGTGTTATGATGCACGAGCCTATAAAATCAGTTTTTTCTGCATTTATAGGGTCGTATATTCTTTCTGGAGCACACTTAGTTCAATGATCAGTATTAACTTAACAACAACGAAATCGCGCCTTTATCTCTGTTCGCAAACAGTGTGGTCACTGGCGAACCAGAGTACCAGGGTCGATCAAATTGTTGTGTGGGTTTCCAGTACACCTTATCTCAGTGACGAAGGCATCACTGAAGAGCCTGCATGGGCTGAGAAAATACGCCAGACCGGAACTCATTTGGTTTTTAAATGGGTCAAAAACACCGGGCCTTACCGAAAATTGTTCCCGGCACTACAGGTCGCGGCCGAAGACGATATTCTGATCTACGCCGACGATGACGCCATCTATAACGAAATTTGGGCGGAAACGCTTCTGGATGATTTTTATCGCCACAATCAGGAGTATGTGGTGGCTGCCCGCGTGCGTAAAACGGTAAAGAAGAAAAAAGAACTTCTTGATACCTATCGTAATTTCCCACTCATTACCGTGCCGAAAGTGGTCGAACGGGACTATATCATCACCGGTCTTGGCGGTGTGGTGCTCAAGAAAAAGATGATCCCGGAATATTTTCATTTCAACGAAGATTTCCTGACCGTCTGTCCGCGTGCAGACGATATTTGGATCAGTAAACTTATTCAGTTAACAAAAACACCTGTTTATGTTTCGGCGCAAAGCATTCGATTTGTCCATGAAATAATCCATGACTACGGATTATCCCGTGACAATACCAGCAAAATAAAACGTTCACTGCTCCAGAAAATACGTTTTACGTTTAAGCCCGGGCAAATTCACTATCTGTGCCAGAATGATGTCTATATAAAAGACACCGACAGTTACTTCGAGTCGTGCGCCTGATCGCCTGATTACCCGTTATTCACGATCACAATTCCGCCGTGGTCGTAACGATAATGACAATGCGCATACTCCAGCGGTGTGCCATCTTCCAGATAGATCACCTGCTCCACCTCCAGAACCGGATCGCTGTGCTCACAGACCAGGTGTTGCATATCCAGCGCATTTGGTTTTAGTGCCCGCACCACCCGGTAAGACCCCATGATTTTGAGCCCCAGCGTCTCCTGCACATAGCGGAACACCGAGCTTTCAAGGTGACTTTTGTTCAGGCCCGGCACCAGGTTGAGCGGCATAACGGTTGAATCCAGCGACATCGGCTCACCGTTGAGCAGACGCAGGCGAATGAAGTCGTAGATCGGCGTATCCGCGTTAATCATCAGCGAAGACTGCTCTTTCTCATTGGGAAAACGTAGCTCGAAATGCACCACCTGGCTGGATACCGTGCCCAGATGTTCCCAGGTTTTTGTGGCACCAAAGTAGTCGCTGCCGGAAAGATCCCACTGGGAAAGCTGCAGGAAATTTTTGCGGATAAACGTCCCCTGCCCCTGGCGGGTATACACCAGCCCTTCAACAATCAGCTGGCGCATCGCCTGCTGAATGGTCATCCGGCTGGTGCTGAATTCCGCTGCCAGGGCAAACTGATCCGGCAGCGGTTCGTTGGCGGCATATTGCTGGCTGATAATGCGTTTCTTAATTTCCCGCGCTATGGTGATGTACTTCGCCGCCATCGTCCTTCCTTTCTGTTAGTTTTCTATCCCGCTGTTTTTTAATGCCACTCTCTCGGCAATTTTGAGGAAAGGCAGGTAGAAGAATACACCAAATATAATGATTGCCAACTGCACCACCACTGCCCGCCAGTCGCCCGCCGTCGCCAGCCAGGCGCTCAGGATCGGAGGGGTCGTCCACGGGATCATCACCACGCAGCGCGACATTAACCCCAGCGTGGTACAGAGCCAGGCAAAGTAAATACCGATGGCAGGCAGCAGCACAAACGGGATCATCAACGGCAGGTTAAAGACAATCGGTAAACCGAAGATAACCGGTTCGTTGATGTTGAACAGGCCTGGAGCCAGCGATAAACGGGCCACCTGTTTTGCTGATTTTTGCCGCGAGAAGATAAAGATCGCCAGCAACAAGGAGATAGTGCTGCCAGTGCCACCCACCATGCCAAACGTCGGTACGAAGATGTTATTGATAATATGCGGGATCGGCTGACCATTCGCGAAGGCCAGCATATTCTCATTGGTGTTAATCAGCAGGAACGGTTCCAGCACCACGCTGTTCACCACCGACTGATGGATCCCCAGCGTGAACAGGAAGTTACCAAAGCTGTAGATAAAAATCGTCCCCGGCAGGCTGGTATTGATAAGCCTGAGCGGCTGCTGGATAAAGGTTGTGATGAGATGGATCAGATCCGTATGCAGCACGTTCGCCAGTACCGCCGCCAGCACGGCAAATAAAGAGAGCGTGAGGATTGTTGGGATCAGCGCGGTAAACGATTTGCTCACCGCCGGGGGGACGTTTTCACCCAGCGAAATATGCAATGCTTTCAGCCGGGAAATGGCGATAAACAGTTCCGTCGACAGCAACCCAATCAACACCCCGGCGAAAATTCCGGTAGAGCCGATATTGGCGAACGTCAGTACCTGGGTGACATTCACCGTGGTGTCACTGCCGACGGGTGTGAGCTGTAAACGCATCGGCATCATAATAATAAAACTGCTGACAGCGATAACCACTGCCGAGACCGGATTGTCGAAATCTTTGTTACGCGCCAGTGACCAGGCAATCATCGGGGCCAGCAACAACGCGGCAATATTCAGCGTACCGTTGATAATGGCCTCGCCCCACACTTTAAACTGCGTCAGCGTGTCGCCTGCAAAAACCCACGGAAAGACCACGTTGTTCACCAGCACCGCCAGACCGGCGAGGATGAAAATCGGCATCACCGTGGCGAAGGCATCGCGCAGGGAGCGAAGATGCACCTGGTTTGCCAGGCGCGCCGAAAACTCAACAAATCTGTCAACAAAGGACTGCATATTCGGTGTTATTTTTGTTTCAGACATAGCGGATATTTCCCATCAATCAGTCACAAAAACGGCCCGGCAGCGTACGGCTTACATTTCGCGTCCGTTGGTATGGATAACCTGTTTCAGCCACGCGTAGCTCTTCTTCGGCACACGTTTCAGGTCTTTCAGGTCATGGTTTTCACGGTTGACATAGACCACGCCGTAGCGCTTACGCATGTCTCCCTGTGAGCTAAGAATGTCGATTAAGCCCCAGCCGAGATAGCCAATCACCTCTGCGCCATCCTCAACCATCGCGGCTTTCATGGCATCAATGTGCGCCCGGTGGTAGTCGATACGGTAAGTATCCTCGATCGGGTTCACACCGTCCCAGGACTCAATCACCCCGATACCGTTTTCAATCGGGAATACCGGCATCCGCCAGTCGTTGTAGTAGCGGGTAATGATGGTGCGAAAGCCCAGCGGATCGATCTGCCAGTTCCACTCGGTCGCTTTAAGGTAAGGGTTATTTTTCTCGCCGTGCAGCAGGTAATCGTTAACCGGCATACCTTCCGGAATAGCATCACTGTCCAGCGTTTTGCTGGCGTAATAGCTAAAGGCCATAAAGTCATTCCTGGTACGCCCCAGCAGGGCAAGATCTTCGGCCCGGTAGATATCACCAAAGCCCTCCTGTTCCACCACCGCCATCACCGCCGGACTGTAGCCCTGACCGGCAAAGACACGCAGCAGGTTCTGATTGAGAAACTCGTCATATTGTTGCGCACAGAAGATATCGCGCGGTTTGCAGGTGGCCGGGTAAATCAGCTGGTGCGCCAGCATACCGCCCATCAGCTGACCCGGTCTGGTCTGGTGCAGATACTCGGTCAGCGCCATGTGCGCCACCATCGTATGGTGCTGTAGCTCATACAGCTCGCGCAGGGTTTTCTCGCCTTTCATGTAGCCGGAAATGCGAAACGCCTCCGGCATATGGAAGATGTTCTGTTCGTTGAAGGTCAACCAGTACTTCACGCGATCACCGTAGCAGTCGATCATCTTTTTACCGTAGCGGATAAAGGCGTCCATCACCCGACGATCGTTAAAACCGTTGTACTCCTGCGCCAGTGCCAGCGGCATATCGAAATGGTAGAGGCAGATCATCGGCTCAATACCGCGGGCGATCAGATCGTTGATAAAGCGGTCATAAAACGCGATGCCTTCATCGTTGAAATCCCCGTCACCCTGCGGACAGACGCGGCTCCAGGCTATCTGAAAGCGGTAGCAGTTCATGCCCAGATCCTGCATCAGATCGAAATCTTCCCGATAGCGGTGGTAGGAGTCGGTCGCCACCTTCCAGTCGGAGATGTTTTCCCCGGCTTCGCGAATGTCGTACACCGACATCCCCTTTCCCCCCTCGTTCCATGCCCCTTCCGTCTGCATGCTGGATACCGAATTACCCCATAAAAAGTTGACTGGCAGTGATTGGTTCATGGTTTCTCCCTATATGACTAGTCATTTAAATTTCATGACTAGTCATATAGGCGAAGATGAAAAATCAATCAAAGAGAAGGATCGTTTTTTGTGAGATGGGCAGAAAAAAAGCCCCGGTAAGCGAAGCCCACCGGGGAAAAGAAGGGTTACTGCTGTGCTAACTGATTACGACGATATTCGCCCTGTCGCTCCAGCATCCAGCCCGGATATTCCCGTGGCAGTGCGCTCACAGCATCAAGTTGTTTAAGTTCTTCTTCGCTTAACCGGATCCCGGTTGCGGCAATGTTGTCATCCAGCTGGTCGACCCGTTTCGCGCCAATGATCACACTGCTGACCACTTTCTGATGCAGCAGCCACGCCAGCGCGATCTGTGCAACGGAAACGCCTTTGCTTTCGGCAATGGTGCGCATCACGTCAACACAGTCGAAGGCACGCTCTTTCTCCACAGGCGGGAAGTCAAACTCCTGGCGACGTCCACCGGCTTCGCTCTGGCCGTCGCGGTCATATTTTCCGCTCAGCAGGCCACCCGCCAGCGGGCTCCAGACCATCAGCCCGACACCTTCGCTCTGCATCATCGGCACCAGCTCGCGCTCCAGGTCACGACCGGCAATGGTGTAATACGCCTGCAAAGAGGCAAAACGTGCCAGCCCAAGACGCTCGGAAATGCCCAGCGCTTTGGCAATCTGCCATGCCGCCCAGTTAGAGACGCCGATATAACGCACGTGGCCGTGCTGCACCAGGTTATCCAGCGCATAAAGCGTCTCTTCGATGGGCGTCGCGGGGTCAAATCCGTGTAGCTGGTAGAGATCGATATGATCAAGCTGCAGGCGACGCAGGCTCTCTTTCACGCTGCTGATAATGTGATAGCGTGAGCTGCCGCGTGAGTTCACGCCCGCCGTACCGGTTTCGCCAAACACTTTAGTGGCGACAACAACATTTTCACGCGGGATCTTCAGGTTTTTCAGCGCCTGCCCGGTGATCTCCTCCGAGCGACCTTCTGAATAGACGTTCGCGGTATCGATGAAATTGATCCCGGCATCCAGCGCGCGACCCACCAGCTGCTCGGCTTCACGTTGCTGCAGCTGGCCAATCTTGCCCCACATGCCACCTTCACCGCCGAATGTCATGGTGCCGAGGCACAGTTCAGAAACAAACAAACCGGTATTGCCGAGTTTTTGATAACGCATAAGACATTCCTCGCATTTTGTTTGATGAGTGCCTGATAGTTATACCCGCCCCTCAGCGAACGCGAATGTGGCGTTTCTGTCCGTTTCTTGCCCAATCCTCTGAATCTTTTTCCATGCAGGGTTTGACAGTTCATTACAGGAGACGGCTATACGAGAAGGAATAAACCGAAACCAGCCGCCACAGCCCAAACCAGCATCGGGAGTGACCATAAATGGAAGCGCCACCAGATACGGCGGTCATTCGCCATTCGCAGGGCAATCAGGTTGGCAAGCGAACCGGGGAGTAACCCAAATCCACCGATATTAACCGCCCAGGCCAGCAACGTGTCAGGGGGAACATAGTTGAGCAGTAAGATGGTCGAGGGAACGTTACTGATAAACTGCGACAGGCCAATCGCCGCCAGCCACAGCCCCGGCTGCGACAGGCTACTGACGCCATGCAGAACGTTTTGCAGCACCGGAAGCTGGATAAGCAAATGGACATCAATAAACATGGCTATAAAGACCAGTAACAATGTCCAGTCGACGCTCACCAGCACGCGTCTTGCGAGGAACAGGAATCCGCAGGCCACCAGTAACACCCCAGCCAGTTCCTGTTTCAACTCCAGTGCCGTGAGGAAGACGATATAAAGGCCCAGACAACTCCAGACCAGACGAGGCAGCCATTCCGGGCCCGGGGTTCCGCTATGGTACTGCAGTTTTGTATCGGGGAACGCCAGCCAGCAGACCACCAGCAGCGAAAGCACCATCACCAGCGCCAGCGGTGCCATTTGCCAGGTAAAAGCGGCAAACGACAGGCCTGAGCGACCCCAGAGAAGAATGTTTTGCGGGTTACCGATGGGTGTCAGAAGCGAACCGGCATTCACGGCCAGTGCCTCAAAGATGATCAGGCGGGAGACCGGGATCTCGCAGAGCCTCCGCAGCGTGAGCGTCAGCGGCACCACAATGAACAGCGCCACATCGTTAGTCAGGAAGGTGGACAATACCGCAGCGGAAAAGACCATAAACAGGGCCAGTTTGCGCTCAGTGGCAAAGCGGCGCACCATTTTACGCCCCAGTACATCAAAGTAACCGCTCAGTTCCACCCCTTTGGTGAGCATCATTAAGCCGCTCAGGGTAATTATCGTACGCCAGTCAATTACCGCAGGCCAGGTCTGTGGCGCGAACGGTACAAAAGCACTCAGCCCTGCACCAATAATTAATAAAAGATGAAAAAAACGATCGCGAGCCAGTGCCTGGAGTCCGGGAAGCCTCATTCTGCAGAAATCCCGGCGTTGAGTGTAAATTCGCGGAATTTCGCCAGCGTCTCTTCACTGACATGGTGCTCTATTCCTTCCGCATCCCGACGGGCAATTTCCGGGCTGACGCCCAGCACCAGCAAAAAATGCTCGACGATTTGATGGCGCTCACGGCTCTCCTGCGCCAGCTTTTCCCCTTCCGGCGTCAGGAATACACCGCGCCAGGGGATCATTTCAATTAAGCCCACAGATGCCAGCCGTTTTAACATCTTGGCAACGGTGGGTTGCGAGACACCCAACCTGGCCGCCATATCAACCTGACGGGCTTCTCCCACTTCACGGATCAAATCGGAAATCAGCTCGACATAATCATCGATCAGTTCACGCCGGTGCGCTTCACGTACCTGGCGAAAACCTTCGACATGTTCTTCGACATTCACCAGTTGCGTCGTTTTTATTATTGTTGGCTTACCTGCGCGACGGTTCATTGCACTTCCTCAGTAGGGTGACGCTTCCAGCGCCCGGAATCGAGAACACACATTGTAAACCATCACTTCACAAGCACAAAAAATTAACGAAATAGCCATAGCTATAAAATATAGCCTGTGCTATATCTGTACGTAATGCAGTCACCTTTCACGGATCGAAGGGGTCAAAAATCAGGAGGTCTTATGAATGAATTCAAGAGGTGTATGACCGTGTTTACTCACTCTCCTTTTAAAGTACGCTTAATGCTGCTGAACATGCTGTGCGATATGTTTAGTCAGAAACCGCATCAGGACGATAAACCTTCCCACTAAGCGGCGTCGCGGTACGCCGCTTCATTTTTCCGTCATAATTCTTCCGTAAACTGGCTCCAGGCCGCGTAATTCCCGATCTTTTTCACGGATTTGCAATCCCCTTCGCAAAACATCTGCTTAGCAACTGTTGACCTTAGTTAACGCTCGCACTATCTTCTTGCTGCCCTGCACAATTTGCGGCTCGCTGAAGCGGACCCTCATTCCCTCTCCACGCACTGTCAGGCAGGTTTTGACCCTCGACGCCAGGGTGAGCACATGGCGTTTTCATGCATGATAGTGACCTATGAATTTAACCCTGAAAGAAACACTTGTTACCCGCAGCCGGGCCTTAAGCCCGTGGACGGGGTTCTACTTTCTGCAATCGTTGCTGATTAACTTTGCGCTGGGCTATCCTTTTAGCCTGCTCTACACCGCGGCCTTCACCTGCATACTGCATTTACTGTGGCGGAGCGCTCCGCGCGTGCAGAAAACGTTAATCGGGCTCTGTTCGCTGGTCGCCGCCTTCTATTTCCCGTTTGGCCAGGCCTATGGCGCGCCAAACTTTAATACCTTGCTGGCACTACACTCGACCAATATGGAAGAGTCGACAGAGATCCTGACGATCTTCCCGTGGTACAGCTATGTGGTTGCCCTGTTCATCTTCGCGCTTGGCGTTATTGCCGTTCGCCGCAAAGCGGAAGAGAAAAAAACATGGAGCAAAATTGAACACCTGTGTCTGGTATTCAGTATCGCCACTATTTTTGTCGCCCCCGTGCAAAATCTTGCCTGGGGAGGTGTATTTAAGCTGAAAGATACCGGCTATCCGGTATTCCGTTTTGTAAAAGACGTCGTCGTCAACAATCAAGAGGTTCTCGACGAACAGGCACGCATGGCCGAGCTTTCCACAATGAAAGACACCTGGAACGTGCTGGCCGTAAAACCGAAGTACCACACCTATGTCGTGGTGATCGGCGAAAGCGCACGCCGCGATGCGATGGGCGCGTTTGGCGGACACTGGGACAACACGCCGTTTGCGAGTACGGTCAATGGCACCCTGTTTACCGATTATGTGGCGGCCAGCGGCTCGACGCAGAAATCACTTGGCCTGACGCTGAACCGCGTGGTCGATGGTAAACCGCAGTACCAGGATAACTTTGTCACTCTGGCTAACCGTGCAGGTTTCCAGACATGGTGGTTCTCCAACCAGGGTCAAATTGGCGAATACGATACGGCCATCGCCAGTATTGCAAAGCGTGCCGATGAAGTGCAGTTCCTGAAAAACGGTGATTTCCAGGCCGATAAAAACACCAAAGATGAAGCGTTGCTGAAAATGACGTCTCAGGTCTTTGCCACTCAGCATACCCAGCCTCAGTTGATTGTTCTGCATCTGATGGGCTCACACCCGCAGGCATGCGATCGCACGCAGGGAAAATACGCTGAGTTCGTGCAATCCAGAGAGACCTCATGCTACCTCTATACCATGACGCAAACCGATGATTTGCTCAGCAAGCTGTACGACCAGCTCCGCAATACTGGCAACAGTTTCTCGCTGGTCTATTTCTCGGATCACGGGCTGGCGTTTAAGGAACGTGGCAAAGAGGTACAGTACCTGGCCCATGATGACCAGTTCCAGCAGAACTTCCAGGTGCCGTTTATGGTGCTGTCGAGTGATGACAAAACGCACCGCATCATCAAAGCGCGTCGTTCCGCGAATGATTTCCTGGAATTCTTCTCGCAGTGGACGGGGATTACTGCGGAACAGATTAAAAATAGTTACCCGTTTGTCTCAGGTAAGAAGGCTCCCCCAGTTTACATTACCAACTTCAAGTTACAGAAAGTTGACTATACCCATCTGGGAACGGATGTATTCGATATAAAGAGTAAGTGACATCTTCCACAAGCCCAAAAGGCTGCACGGACGCCCCCCCTCTCCTCTTTGGGGAGAGGACTGGGATGAGGGGAAATAGCAATAAAAAATCCGCCACATTGGGCGGATTTTTTATTGGCTCACCGGAGTGATTAGAAGCGGTAACCTACGCCCGCGATCCAGGTGCCAACGTCAACGCTGCGGATACGGCTCTGCTCATAGGAGAAGTCCAGAGCAACGTTTTCGATTGGGTTGAACTGCAGACCCGCACCGTAAGAGAAACCGTAGTCGCTGGTGCTTGCAGTGCGGTTAGCACCTTCGTTTTCGGTCTGCTGGAATTTACCGTAGCCAACACCAACAACACCGTAGATGCTTGCCCAGTCGTTCAGACGGTAAGCAGGACCTGCGGTAATACCGTAGTACTGGCTCTTGTTATAAGCGCTGTCGTCGAAACGGTCTTTTTCAGTGTAAGTAAAGGAACCGATCACACCCAGCGGGCTGTTGTCCTGCTCGTAGCGGTATTTCAGGTTGAAACCGTTAGCTTTGTTCATCACGCCCTGCATATCGCTCTGAGCGTAACCACCGGTAACGGTAGAAGTAGCAGCTACAGCGGTACCTGCGGAAACAGCCAGAACTGCGGCCAGTGCTGAAAGACATGCAATTTTTTTCATAACCACCTCAAATGTGCTTCAAGTAAATCCGTAAGTTTTCAATATATCAAAAATTCTTGTGAAACTCTTTGTGATTCGTGATGTCTAACAAAACCTTTCCTGTAACAGAACATTTCCAGCTTTAGCTATCTCATTCAAATAACATAGAATTTCCACTTCAAAACACCAATAGTGCGCGCCTGTGCTGTTACATTCATCCAGATTATTCCTAATCAGACAGACGATAAATCCACCCGCGCTTAACCATTTTACGGATCTCACACCGTTTTTTTTCAACGGGGCCTCAACCGTTACGGCATATTTCCATTACACTGCAGCTTTTACCCCACTTGACATAAACTGACGGGAGAAAGGATGCCAGGGTCACCCCGCAAGGCTTCAGTATGGTTGCCGGTTGCTGTAATACTCATCGCGATGTTGTCCATTCAAAGCGGCGCATCGCTGGCAAAATCGCTGTTTCCACTGGTCGGTGCACCGGGCGTCACAGCGCTGCGTATCGTATTAGGGACCCTGATTCTGGTGGTCATCTTCAAACCCTGGCGATTGCGCTTCAGAAAAGAGCAGCGTTTACCTCTGCTGTTTTACGGGCTGTCGCTGGGGGCAATGAACTATATGTTCTATCTCTCCATCCAGACCATTCCTCTGGGGATCGCCGTCGCGCTTGAATTTACCGGCCCGCTGGCCGTCGCGCTCTTTTCTTCTCGTCGTCCGGTCGATTTTATCTGGGTTGTGTTAGCCGTTCTGGGGCTATGGTTCCTGTTACCGTTGGGTCAGAATGTCTCACACATTGATCTGAAAGGTGCGGCGCTGGCACTGGGTGCAGGAGCCGGCTGGGCGGTTTATATCCTTTCTGGCCAGCGCGCCGGGGAAGAGCATGGCCCGGCGACCGTCGCACTGGGCTCATTAATTGCTGCCATCGTCTTTGTTCCAATCGGCATGGCGCAGGCTACGGCATCCATCTGGCAATGGTCGGTCATGCCCATCGGGCTTGCTGTCGCCATTCTGTCAACAGCACTTCCCTATTCTCTGGAGATGATTGCCCTCACGCGTCTCCCGACACGCATATTTGGCACACTGATGAGCATGGAGCCTGCACTGGCCGCCATCTCCGGTATGGTTTTCCTCGGAGAAACCCTGACATTCACCCAGACGCTGGCACTCTGCTCCATTATTGCCGCATCTATGGGATCCACGCTCACCCTGAATCGGGAGAGCAAAGTTGAAAAAGTCGATATTAACTGACGCACTCTATTCTGCATGGCTAAATAGCCATGCAGAATAGAAGCCAGAACCGCTCACTGAATTATTTTCTCACATTTTTGACATCACCACGAAATAAAATTGCAGATAACAACACTTACCAACGCAATTATAAAAACCATCTCATAAAATAAAAAATCACCATAAAAACAATGCACTAATAAAAAACAATGTGCTTTACTATTAAAGCGATAGGCAACACCAAAACTGTACTGCATAAATCCGGTGCTATACTCAATCTCGTTAATTCATGGGGCACTAACATCAAGAGGATATGAGATTATGAGTACCGCTAAGCTGGTGAAAACAAAAGCGTCTAATCTGCTTTATACCCGCAACGATGTATCAGATAGCGATAAAAAAGCGACGGTTGAGTTGCTTAATCGTCAGGTGATCCAGTTCATTGACCTGTCGCTGATCACCAAACAGGCCCACTGGAACATGCGTGGTGCAAACTTTATTGCCGTACATGAAATGCTGGATGGCTTCCGTACAGCACTGACCGATCATCTTGACACAATGGCAGAGCGTGCCGTGCAGCTGGGGGGCGTAGCCCTGGGCACTACGCAGGTTATCAACAGTAAAACGCCGCTGAAAAGCTACCCGCTGGAGATCCATACGGTTCAGGATCACCTGAAAGAGCTGGCCGATCGTTATGCGGTTGTCGCCAACGACGTCCGCAAAGCCATTTCTGAAACGAAAGACGAAGACACCGCTGACATTTTCACTGCCGCCTCTCGCGACCTGGACAAATTCCTGTGGTTTATTGAATCTAACATCGCGTAATTCCTGTGCATTTTCTCCCAAACCCTCGCCACCGGTGAGGGTTTTGCACATTTATGGTGCGCATTTTTTTCCTGAGACAGTGCAAAAGTGAAGAAAATGTAATAATTACCTCACACAACCGTTAATGGAAGATTGTTTTTTCGTCAGAATTTGCGCTAAATAGCACCCCGTCAGTTGCATCAAACGAAACGCACCAAAATGGTGCTCCATCCTGGTGCAACAGAACATCATTGCCACATTTATTGTGCAATGCATGACACCATCCCCTTTGAAAAACAATGACTTGTAAAGTTGGCACGATTTTTTCATTGTGCCTGTTGTTCTCGCAGGGGATCGCCCCGTGGATATAAAAGGAAATGCTATGAAGTCTGTATTAAAAGTTTCACTGGCTGCACTTACCCTGGCTTTTGCGGTGTCTTCTCAGGCTGCCGACAAACTGGTTGTAGCGACCGACACGGCGTTCGTTCCGTTTGAATTCAAACAGGGTGATAAATACGTTGGTTTTGATGTGGATCTGTGGGCTGCGGTAGCAAAAGAGCTCAAACTGGATTACACCCTGAAGCCTATGGATTTCAGCGGTATCATCCCGGCACTGCAAACCAAAAACGTTGATGTAGCACTGGCAGGCATCACCATTACTGAAGAACGCAAAAAAGCGATCGACTTCTCCGACGGCTACTACAAAAGCGGCCTGCTGGTGATGGTGAAAGCCGATAATAATGACGTAAAAAGCGTGAAAGACCTCGACGGTAAAGTGGTGGCAGTGAAGAGCGGCACGGGTTCCGTTGATTACGCGAAAGCTAACATCAAAACCAAAGACCTGCGTCAGTTCCCGAACATCGATAACGCCTACATGGAACTGGGCACCAACCGTGCTGACGCTGTTCTGCACGACACCCCTAACATCCTGTACTTCATCAAAACAGCAGGTAACGGCAAGTTCAAAGCGGTAGGTGAATCTCTGGAAGCACAGCAGTACGGTATTGCGTTCCCGAAAGGCAGCGACGATCTGCGTACCAAAGTTAACGGCGCGCTGAAAACCCTGAAAGAGAACGGCACGTACAACGAAATCTACAAAAAATGGTTCGGTACCGAGCCTAAATAATTATTCTTAAAAAAATAATGTTCACTCGGGGGCGACCTTTCGCCCCTGATATTTTTGAAACACGGTAACAGTAACAGGAAACTATCATGCAGTTTGACTGGAGCGCCATCTGGCCTGCCATTCCTATCTTGCTTGAAGGCGCTAAAATGACCCTGTGGATTTCGGTCCTCGGTCTGGTTGGTGGGTTGATTATCGGTCTTGTCGCCGGTTTCGCCCGCACCTACGGCGGCTGGATTGCAAACCACATCGCACTGGTTTTCATCGAAGTGATCCGCGGCACCCCTATTGTCGTCCAGGTCATGTTCATCTATTTCGCCCTGCCAATGGCCTTTACTGACCTGCGCATTGACCCGTTCAGTGCCGCCGTCGTGACTATTATGATCAACTCCGGTGCCTACATCGCGGAAATTACCCGTGGTGCCGTTCTGTCGATTCATAAAGGTTTCAGCGAAGCTGGTCTGGCATTAGGCCTGTCCCGTCGCGAAACGATCCGCCACGTTATTCTGCCACTGGCGCTGCGCCGCATGCTGCCACCGCTGGGTAACCAATGGATCATCAGTATTAAAGATACGTCGCTGTTCATTGTTATCGGCGTTGCTGAACTGACCCGTCAGGGCCAGGAGATTATTGCGGGCAACTTCCGTGCACTGGAAATCTGGAGTGCGGTAGCCGTTGTCTACCTGGTCATCACTCTGGTTCTGAGCTTCGTTCTGCGTCGTCTTGAAAGAAGGATGAAAATCCTGTGATTGAATTTAAAAACGTTTCCAAGCACTTTGGCCCAACCCAGGTGCTGCACAATATCGATTTGAACATCAAACAGGGTGAAGTGGTGGTCATTATCGGGCCATCCGGCTCCGGTAAGTCCACTCTGCTACGCTGCATCAACAAGCTGGAAGAGATAACCAGCGGCGATCTGATCGTCGATGGTCTGAAGGTGAATGACCCGAAAGTGGATGACCGTCTGATTCGTCAGGAAGCGGGCATGGTGTTCCAGCAGTTCTACCTGTTCCCGCACCTCACGGCGCTGGAAAACGTGATGTTTGGCCCACTGCGCGTGCGCGGTGCCAACAAAGCGGCTGCAGAAGCGCTGGCAAAAGATCTGCTGGCCAAAGTTGGCCTGGCAGAACGTGCGCACCACTACCCTTCAGAGCTGTCCGGTGGTCAACAGCAGCGTGTGGCGATTGCCCGTGCGCTGGCAGTTAAACCGAAAATGATGCTGTTTGATGAGCCAACCTCGGCGCTCGACCCTGAATTGCGCCACGAAGTGCTGAAAGTCATGCAGGATCTGGCAGAGGAAGGAATGACGATGGTTATCGTCACCCACGAAATCGGCTTTGCTGAGAAGGTGGCTTCCCGTCTGATCTTTATTGATAAAGGTCGTATCGCGGAAGACGGTAATCCGCAAGAACTGATTGCAAACCCGCCAAGCCAGCGTTTGCAGGAGTTCCTGCAGCACGTGTCGTAATACGCCAACGTTCGAAAAAGCCGGGTATGCGAATGCAGAGCCCGGCTTTTTTTTCAGATTCTCTGGCGTATCGTTCACCACACAGCCGCCGTAAACCGGGGGAACAAGCCGGAGAGTGGCGACGCCTTCCCCGGTCTGCGGATTATTTACGACGTTTGTTATCGTCCATAAACGACCAGGCGATAAAGCGGCTCTGTTTCTGGCCTTGCGCCATCTCTTTTTTCACCACTTTCACCGCGCCAGCTTCGCTCAATGCACGGTAGAGTGGCGGCAGGTTATCGCCACGGGACACCAGGGTTGTAAACCATTTAACCTGACGGCCGAACGGTTTACTTTCTGCAATCATGCGCAGAATAAACGCTACTTCACCGCCCTCGCACCACAGCTCCTGCTGCTGGCCACCGAAGTTCAGCGCGGCATCTTCATCCTGACCCAGATTGCGACGCTTACGCTCGCTGCCCGCGCGGGCGGCAGCCGCTGAATCATGGAACGGCGGGTTGCACATTGTGGCATCGTACTGTTCATTCTTGTGAATAATGCCGTTGAAAATGGCATTCGCCTCTTTCTGCCTGCGCAGACGAATGGCCCGGCTTAGCCCCGCATTCGCGTTAACGATCGCCTGCGCGCTGGAAAATGCCTCTGCACCGATTTCACTGCCGGTAAAGCGCCAGTGATATTCATGGACACCGATCAACGGGTAAATCAGGTTCGCCCCGGTACCGATATCCAGCACGGTGGCCTGTTGCGGGATCACGCCGTCATGATCTTCTGCCAGGAGATCGGCAAGATGGTGGATATAATCGGCACGCCCCGGCACGGGCGGGCAGAGAAAGCCTTCCGGAATATCCCAGTGCGTGACACCGTAAAAATGCGCCAGCAGCGCTTTATTCAGCATTTTGACCGCCAGCGGGTCAGCAAAATTGACCGAAGGTTCACCGGCAGGCGTCTGCACAATGAAGTCCTGCAGCGGAGGACAGCTTTGGCACAGCGCCTTCATGTCGTAGCGGCTGCGGTGGCGATTTCGTGGGTGCAATCCCGGCTTTTGGGAAGTCATGGCATTCTCCTTTAAACAGCGGCGTAAGATACCCTTTGCAGACCCAGCGGTAAATATCTCTGTTCAATACGCAAAAACACGCCATAAATCAGCAACCTCTATGTCTATGATCTGTCAATAAATTGACAACTATTATTGTTCAAAAAATAAGCAGATCATCATCAAATTTTTGCGCTAAATCACACTCTTCAGGCTTCTAAACTTAAGGTGAGTCACCCGTTGTTTCCCCTGAGGATGTGATTATGAAAAAGTATCTGACCCTTGTTGTTATCGCTGGTGCACTTGCAACAGTATCATTCTCCGCCTGGTCAGTTCAGTCTCTGACAAACAGCACGGATACCAGTCAATTGCGACCTGCAGGCTCGGTTTCTGTCAGCAATGCGAGCAACCTTGACGACCTACAGGATAAACTGGCTGAAAAAGCACGTGAGCAGGGTGCGAAAGGATTTGTGGTGAACTCCGCCGGAGGGGATAACCATATGTATGGTACCGCCACTATCTATAAATAAGCGCCTTCCTGCCATCAGACTGCATCTGCCTGCCAGATGCAGTTTCTCTTTTCTCGCTCCCCGGTTGTATAATTTTTAATCCCATCTGACTTACACAGGAGGATGCAATGGCTTCCGGTTGGGCAAATGACGACGCCGTTAACGAACAAATCAACAGTACAATTGAAGATGCAGTTGCTCGCGCTCGTGGTGAAATACCACACGGCGAAAGTTTATATGAATGTGAGGAATGCGGAGATCCTATCCCGGAGGCTCGCCGTAAAGCCATTCCTGGCGTGCGGTTATGTATTATCTGTCAGCAGGATAAAGATTCAAAAAATTCATCATACGCGGAATATAATCGCAGAGGTTCAAAGGACAGCCAGTTACGTTGACTTTCCTTTACCTAAGTAAACCCTATGAGTTGTTTCCTTTACGCTCACGATTTTTAGCTGAACACGTAGCAAAATGTGCCCTTCTCCATCGCTCTGTAAAGTGCAGCAACAAGAAGTGTAAATTACCCTCCTGAATTTATTAATATTCAATAAGTTATTTGTCATTCAGTTTTTTTGACCGACCACGTCAATTCTCTTCGATTTTCTCTGGTGAAAAAAAGCGTGATACTCATCACATCGACGGAACACCGTCCCCTAACAGAAACCTGCGAGAGATTAACAATGAAAACCATCAAATATGCTGTTGCTGCTGTTGCCCTGTCTGCTCTTTCTTTTGGCGTATTCGCTGCAGAGCCTGTCTCTTCTGCCCAGGCGCAGAGCATGAATAAAATCGGTGTGGTGAGTGCAGAAGGCGCAACCACGCTGGACGGTCTGGAAGCCAAACTGGCTGAGAAAGCCGCGGCTGCGGGTGCAAGTGGTTATACCATCACTTCCGCAAACAACGGCAACAAGCTGAGCGGTACCGCGGTTATCTATAAATAACCGAACGCATTATGCTCCACCCTCACCGAACCCTCTGGTGAGATGCTCCAACCCTCATTGACCCTGTTTGTTACCCTTGCTTGCCCGTCCGCCACTGGACGGGCTTTTTTTTTGCCTAAAACGCGCGTTCTACACGCTGCATACCAGCCTCGACCGTTTCCACTTCCCCGGTGGCCAACAGGCAGCAAGCCATCTGCAGTTTAATCGAGTGCGGAACGGGAACATGGCCGGCAAGACATTGCTCAATCCATTGTGCAGTTGAGTGGGGATCTTTTACCTGCGGCAGAATGACGTCAGTATTTTCTTCCCCACGCTCAAGCACAGCGCGAGTGCCCGCAGCATCGATAAGCATCAGTTGCGGACAACGCAGCGGATTGGCGTACACCTCCCCTTCCGTGCCATGCATCAGTAAGGCTCTGCCACCGATATCCTCAAAAAATTTCCCGACGCGGGTCACATACTCAGGGTGTGACACGCTGGAAAGACGCAGCGCGGCATCTTCAGCAAACGGCGTCACCAGTTTCGCCAGCGTGTGCGCACTGTTACGCACGCCCATACGCCAGCGCATATCCAGCTGCTTTTCCAGCGGCGGGCAAAGCGCTTTGATAGGGATATAGACCGGTTGATGCCCATCCAGCTTCGCCTGCGCCTGTCCGGCATGCAGGGTGGGCTCGATACCCAACATGTCAAATATGGTCTCCGTCAGCACGCGGGTTGGATCTTCACTGACGCCATGCACCACCACCGGGAACCCGAGCTTGTGCAACAAAATTGCCAACAGCGGCGTCAGGTTCGCCAGCTTGCGCGCACCGTTATAGGTCGGAATAACGATCGGCATCGGTTTGGCCACAGGCGGCGTTAAGCGCAGGGTTTGTGCCTGCATCGCCTCATAAAAGCCTCGCATTTCAGCCTCACCTTCCCCCTTGATACGCAGCGCAATCAGAATGCCGCCCAGCTCCAGCTCGGGTACATCACCGTTCAGCATGTGGGTATACAGTGTACGTGCAGTTTCATGGTCCAGGTCGCGGGCATGATTTTTTCCGCGCCCTACCTCTTTGATAATTTTGCGGTAATCCACGACATCTCTCCTTACGGCATCATCTTGTTAACAATATAGCCCTGATGAAGACCTGGCCGATAGTATTTTATCAACACACTGAAATGATAAGAAAAAGCCAAACACAAGCAGAATTTAAATTATTTGTGATTTCTACAGAAGATTCTTAGACATGCATTTTTTGATTAAATAACCAGCGGAAAGTCATTGAGCGTCAACGGTGACAACGTCCAGGCAACGTTGTCACCCGACATACACCAGGATTTAATATGAACAAGGTCGCTTTAGGGTTATTTATCGCTGCAACGGTGGGATGTTCTGCATCTGCATTTGCGGCAACAAATGGTGAAGGTCAAATTAACTTTACTGGCGAAATCATTGATTCCGCATGTCAGGTCGTTAATGGGTTAAGTAATCCGCTGAATGTCCAGCTTGGCAAAGTATCTAAAACGGTATTTACCGGCGCAGGCTCCACCAGCACATTAACGAAGTTTGATATCCAGTTAACAAATTGTCCGGAAACGGTGACATCTGCTGCCATTAATTTTGGTGGTACACCAGATGCTAACAATAATTCTACTCTGGCATTATCGCCAGATGTGGATGCGGCAACAGGTGTTGCTATTCAGTTGGTTGATTCAGCAGAGCAGCCAGTGAGTTTATATACACCTTCCCAGCAATATCCGTTAGCGTCAGGTACGACTGTCAATAATCTGGAGTTCGGTGCGCGTTATATTCAGACTCAGGCTGCAGTGACTGCTGGCCCGGCTAACTCTGTTTCAACCTTCACCGTCATTTATAACTGATATTATCAATTCAGAGATATTAGCGCTGTTCAGGGGCTGATATCTCTTATTTTTTTTGAGAAATATTTATGCGTCACGGTTATTTACTGAGTACTCTTTTACTGGTCGCAGCCACTGCACATGCAGGTGTCATTATCAATGGCACACGGCTGGTTTACCAGGGAGATAAAAAGGAATCATCTCTTGGTCTTTCAAACCCAGATACAACGGATTATCTGGTGCAGTCCTGGGTTGATTCTGGTGGTAAAAACCGGGCCAAAGCCCCCTTTCTGATTACTCCGCCTCTGTTTCGTCTGGATGCAAAAGAAGATAATGTTTTGCGCGTTGTGCGTACAGGTGGGAATTTACCGGAAGATCGCGAGTCGCTGTACTGGTTAAATATCAAAGCCATTCCCTCTTCAAAACATGTTGAAGGGATGAATACCCTGCAAATCGCCATCAACACCCGCATTAAATTGTTGTATCGCCCCTCCTCGATTCAGGGTAAGCCGGAAGATGTGGCAGATAAACTGGAATGGCATCGCGAAGGCAATGATCTGGTGGTCAATAACCCAACGCCTTTTTATATGAACTTCCAGAGCGTCACGCTGAATGGACAAAAAGTGAAAAAAGCAACCTGGGCCGTCCCGAAGACAGAAACACATTTTCCCCTTCCAGCGAATATGGGTGGGAATACCGTCGCATGGTCAATTATTACCGATTACGGCAGCATCAGCCACACCTGGTCTACATCACTCCATTAATCACTCTGTAAGCCGGTAATGTTAAATAATCATGTATAGCAATAACAAGCCTTGCACTTGCCAGATATTCTCATTGCTGCTCCTGTTGTGGGTGCTGGCAATGGCTATCTTTGCATCGCAAGTCCAGGCTGATGATTATTTTAACCCGGCATTACTGGATATTGACAATCCTCAACAGACCAGGACCGATCTGTCTGTTTATGAGAAAGGCCCGGGACAAGCACCAGGGAAATATCAGGTTTCGGTCTTTATCAATAATAATAAAATTGACACGCGCAATGTCACATTTAGATTACGAAAGGACAGTAGCGGAAATAATTCACTCCAGCCTTGCTTTACTTCGGATGAGTTAAAAAGTCTCGGAATTAAAATCAAAAAGTACCCCCGGTTAATGGCCAAAGGCCAGTGCGCAGACTTAAACGCGATCCCGGGGGCGTCCGCCACCTTTCATGTTCGTAACCAGCAGTTACTGCTCAGCATTCCACAAATCGCACTGGGTAAAGTTCCACGTGGCTATATTGACCCAAAAGAGTTCGATGAAGGGATCACTGCCGGCCTGCTCAATTACAGTGCGACAGCAAGCCAAAGCCATGCGCGTCAGCAGGGTGAGGAAGATACCAGCAGCCAGTATGTGAATCTCCGGCCTGGCCTTAACATTGGCGCATGGCGGCTGAGAAATTACTCGACATGGAACCGCAGTACCACGGGTAAAGAAGAAGAGCAAAAGTTCTCGTCCGTTTATACCTACGCCCAGCGCGATATTGTGGCGATGAAAAGCAGTTTGACGGTCGGGCAAAGCTCTTCTCCGGCTGACGTTTTTGACAGCGTACCCTACACCGGCGTACAGCTTAATTCCGACAGCGATATGCTCCCGGACAGCGAGAAAGGCTACGCGCCGATTATTCGCGGTACCGCACACAGTAATGCGCTGGTGATGGTGCGTCAGAACGGTTACATCATTTATCAAAATACCGTGGCTCCCGGGGCATTTGAAATTAACGATCTCTACCCAACCGGCAGCAGCGGCGACCTTCAGGTGACGGTGAAAGAAACCGACGGTAGCGAAAGCCATTTCGTGGTGCCCTACGCCTCCGTACCGGTGCTGCAACGTGAACATAACCTGCGCTATAGCGTCACTGCCGGTCGTTATCGCTCGTACGACAGCGACGTAGAGAAAACTCCGTTCGCCCAGGGCAGCGCTATCTATGGTTTACCCTACGGTTTTACGGCCTATGGCGGCGTGCAGCAGAGCAGCCATTACCAGTCGCAGGCCATCGGTGCCGGTAAAAACATGGGCGATCTTGGCGCTTTTTCTATCGACGTTACGCGTGCAAAAGCCTTGCTGAAAAAGCAGCAGGCCAGTAAAGGTCAGTCCTGGCGCGTACGTTACAGCAAAGATTTCGCAGGGTCTGGCACCAACTTCTCTCTGGCGGGCTATCGCTATAACAGCAAAGGTTTCTATACCCTGGAAGACACGATGGAGTCGTACACCCGCTCAGACGACTGGTCTGCCCCCCAGCAGCGTCGCGCGCGCACAGAGGCCACCATCGACCAGACGCTTGGTGAAGGCTGGGGATCGGTGACGCTAAGCCTGGTCAAAGAGACCTACTGGAGCCAGAGCCAGGACATGACCTCCATGAGCGTCAGCTACAACAACAGCTGGCACGGCGTGAGCTACAGCCTGAGCTACAGCATGAACAAGAATACTAACGACAGCGATGAAGATGGGGAGTCCGTCACCAACGACAACCAGCTTTCCCTGAGTGTCTCCGTACCGCTGGATCACTGGATGCACAACACCTGGGCGACGTACAACCTGAACAACACCAAAGAGGGTACCACGCAGAACATTGGCCTGAATGGCACGGCCCTGCAGGAAGACAATCTTAACTGGAATATTCAGGAAGGGCTGAGCACAACCGGCAGCGGTAGCTCCACCAGCATGAATGCCGACTATAAGGCCACCTATGGCGAAGTGAGTGGTGGCATCAGTCAGGATAAATATCAGCGTACCGTCAACATGGGTCTGCAGGGTGGCGTTGTGGCACATGCCAACGGTATCACGCTAAGCCAGCCGCTTGGGGAAACCATCGCCCTGGTGAAAGCACCCGGTACACATGGTACCCATATCACCAACCAGACGGGCGTCGAGACCGATTTCCGTGGCTATACCGTCGTGCCATTTGTCACAGCCTATCGTCATAACACCATTGCGCTGGATACCGAAACGCTACCAGACGATGCCGACGTGACCCACGCCGCGCAGATTGTTACCCCAACACGCGGTGCCGTGGTGCGGGCCAGCTTCAATACTCGCGTGGGGCGTCGGGTACTGATGACGTTGACGCAAAACGGTAAACCGCTGCCCTTTGGCGCAACGGTCACCACCGACGATAAGGACAGCGAGTTTATTGTTGGCAACGACGGCCAGACTTACCTCTCCGGTTTACCTCAGCACGGAAAACTCTCCGTTAACTGGGGACAAGGTGCCAGCGAGCATTGCGTCGCTGAATACGCGCTAACGGATGAGAAAGATAAAACCAGCATCATTAATGCTGCCGCGCAGTGTCAGTGATCCACCGTTCAGGCTAAATATTATGCAATTGATTAAGCAATGCTTTTTTTTACTGATTCTGGGAACTGCAGCGTTATTTATGCCGCATGCGAAAGCGACCTGTACCACTCCGGATATGCCGAAAATGATTAACGTCGCCTCGATTTCGGTCTCCACAACGCTGGCTGTAGGGGCGATCATTCCCGGTTCGGAACAGACAGTGCATGTGGCGGGAAACTGCGATCAAAACATCGATAGTGGTCTGGAAATTGTCTCCTGCTATTACGGCACGGGTGCGGAAATCCCGGGCATGACTGGCGTTTATGACTCGGGCGTACCAGGCATTGGCATCGCGTTGATGAACGACAAGGGCCAGCGCATCAGTGGTGCGGGTGGCGTACAGTGTGATTCTCGCGGCACCCCCATTGGCTACGTCTCCAGCGACGGGCAGCAATCCTTCAGTTTTGACGTCACACTTGAGCTGGTGAAAACCAGCAATGAGATCGCATCAGGAATGTTGGCTCAGGCACAAACCCAGTTTGGTATTGGCGTATTTGGCCATGAGGGGATTGGCGAACCCAACGTTATCTCCTACGCAGGGAATGTCACATTTAACGAAGTGACCTGCTCGGTATCGCCAAAAAGCCTGACGATCACGTTAGGTGATTTCCCGGTCAGCGATTTTACAGGCACCGGCACGCTGACACCCGGTAAAACGTTTTATGTTGACGTCAATTGCACCGACACCGTTCAGCCTGAAGCGATGGTGACGAGTGCGAATGGCTACGAGACAGATTTTCCTGGCGTTATCAAACTGACCCCAGAAACTGGTGTCGCAACCGGGGTGGGAGTTCGTATGTTATATGATGGCGAAGTCCCTGTTTTCGGTACCTACAGGGACACCGCCGCAGTGGCACAGGCCAACCAGACGCTGGAGATCCCCTTCGAAGTGGCTTATGAGCAGATAGCCGCCGACGTAACCCCTGGCACTGCCAACAGCATTGCCACCATTACACTGGGCTATAAATGAAAAAGTATCTTCTGATTTTGCTTTTTGGCCTGGCGTATAACGCTATTGCGGACGATATTCAGGTAGAGATGCGGGGGAACATCTTCGCGAACACCTGCTCCGTAGACAGTGCCAGCCAAAATTTAACGGTCGATCTCGGCCAGGCGACGTCCGGGGATTTTAAAGACATCGGTGACACGGGAGTCTGGAAAAACGTTGATCTGACGCTCTCGAAATGCCCGGTCACCACAACGCTTGCCACCGCCACGTTTCACGGACAGGCGGACGGAGCACACCCGACGAAATTTGCGAATACCGGCACAGCTGGCGGTCTGGCTCTCGAACTGGCCGATCGCCCGGATAAAATGCTTATCGCCCCGGAGGCCAGTTTTAGCGTGCTGATTAATCAAAGCGATCATACGGCAGACTTCCCCTTAGCTGCGCGTTATTACGCCACCTCGATGCCCGTCACTGCCGGCACATTCAACAGCATCGTACAGGTGACCTTTACTTACCAGTAGGGCTGCGCCCCCTGGTACGGATGCTTTTTTTACGCCCCGCAGCCCGTTGTGCCGGGCGTTTTTTTACCTCAGGCACCTCCGGTTGCTCGATGGGGAAAACGGGCAACGCATTCAATAACCGCTGACCGTAGTTTTTGGTAAGCAACCGTTTATCATAAATCACCACCTCTCCCCAGCAGCCGTGGCTACGGATCAGACGCCCCACCTGTTGAATCAGGTTAAACGACGCAGCGGGCAGACTTTGCACCTCAAACGGATAGCGATTCAGGCTTTTCAGCCACTCTCCTTCGGTGATCACCACCGGGCTGTCGATGGGCGGGAAGGCTATCTTGTGGATATGTACCTGAGTGAGGTAATCCCCCTTCAGATCCAGACCTTCGGCGAAAGACTGCAACCCCACCAGCACACTGCGCTCACCGTTATCAATGCGTTTGCGGTGTAACTCAACCAGCCGATAGCGCGGCTGGTCGCCCTGAACAAGCAGGAGTAAACGCAGGTCGGTGACGTGTTCCAGAAAACGCTGCATCGCACGTCCGCTGGCAAACAACACCAGCATGCCAGGGTATTTTTTGCTCTCTACCTGTTCGCGAAAATAGGCCGCCATCTCAGCAATGTGCTGCTCTTCGTTGTCGATAAGCGGCTCGTACTTCATACGCGGGATCACCAGCTTACCCTGCTCGCAGTGATTAAACGGTGAGTCCAGCGCCACAAAGCGGTCGCCAGCTTTTTCTCTCAGACCGCTCATCTCCTGCAAACGGGAGAAGCTGTTCAGGGAGCGCAGCGTCGCAGAGGTCACCACCACATGTGGTACGCTGCGCCAGATGAGCTTTTCCAGCTGGTCGGCCACGCGAATGCCCACGCAGTGGAAGAAAAGATGTACCTGCCCGTCTTTCGCTTCACGGGTGGCCCATTTGGTGACCGGTGCGCCGGAGGCCTGTGCCATGGAGGCCAGTCGCCAGAGCTTGCTTTGCGCTTCGAACATGCCGAGTGCGCGGTTCATCTGCAACAACACGCGATGCAGACGCACCACGTCATGGGTGCCCGTTTTCTCACTGAGATCGTTTAAGAACATCTCCGCCAGCCCGCGCAGCTTTTCAAGATGCTTTGCCAGCTGCTGGCAAATCTCCATCACCTCTTCCGGCAGTTCGCCCATGGCAAAGCGGTGCTCCGCTTCCTGCGTCGCCGGAAGGTAAAGGTTCAGGATATTGTTCAGTGACGAAATGAGCGTGTACACCTCTTCACAGTGCTCGCTCAGCCGCTCAGGCACCGCCAGCGGCGGCGTAGTTTTCGGGCGGAACTGCTCCATGCAGGTTGCCACCAGCTTGCAGAACAGGTCGAGCTGTAGACGGAACCACGGGGCGGTAATTTCAGCGCTCATCTCCAGCGCATCCCGCGCCACATCAGGCAGATGATGGCCTTCATCGAGCACCAGCAACAAGTTTTTGGGTTCCGGCAGGACCGCTTCACTCTCCAGCGCGGCCATGACCAGAGCATGGTTTGCCACCACCACTTCTGCTTCCTGAATTTCACGCCGTGCAACAAAAAACGGGCACTCACGATAGTAGTGACAGTTGCGGTTCAGACAACTGGCTTTATCAGTGCTGAGCCTGCGCCACAAGTCGTCGTCAATCGCCTGATCGGTATGATCGCGCAGTCCATCCCATTTGTAGCTGTCGAGATCGGCTTTCAGCTTCGCACACCGATCCTGTTCAGCCTTATTGTTTGGCGTCAGTTCATCATCGAGAAACGCCAGCAGATCCTGCTGGGTGGGTTCGCTACTGGCGAGCGCCGCCAGGTTGCGTGGGCAGACATAACGCCCGCGACCAAAAGCGGCGGTAAAACGCAGTTCGGGAATAATTTTGCGCAGCAGAGGCAAGTCTTTGCTGTAGATCTGATCCTGCAGCGCCACATTGGCGGTGCTGACCACCAGCGTCTTTTGTTCTTCCCGCGCAATGGCAATGCCCGGGATCAGATAGGAAAGGGTTTTCCCGACGCCCGTCGGGGCTTCAATCGCCAGATGTCGTCCGTCGTCCCCGGCAAGCGTTTTTGCCACGTCAGCAATCATCTGCCGCTGTGGCGCTCGGGGGATAAAATCGGGGATCTGTTGTTGTAGCGCCTTATACCAGGCACCAATTTGCGCTTTGAGCGCCGCGGTTAAAGCCATCGGAAAACCTGAAATACTGTATAAACAGCCACTATTGTGGCACTTTCTTTCCGTTGCCGCAAAAAGAAAAGCCCGGCTTTACTGCCGGGCTTCCAGATTACTGCGCGTTAGCAGGTTTACGCGGGCGGCGTCGGCGCTGCCCTTCCCCTGCCGGTTTCCCTTCACCACTGCGCCACGGGTTTTCACCCGCCGGTTTAGCATCGTTGTTACGACGCGGAGGTTTAGCGGATGATTTTGGCGCACCACCTTCAGAGCGACGCGGTTGCTGACCACGACCGCCGCCACCCTGACCGCGACCACCGCCCTGACGACCGTTCTGGATCGGCTCCGCTTTGATGGATGGATCCACTTCATAGCCCGGGGTTTCGATACGCGGGATCTCTTTTTTCAGCAGACGCTCAATGTCGCGCAACAGTTTGTGTTCATCGACACACACCAGAGAGAGCGCTTCACCGGTGGCCGCCGCGCGGCCGGTACGACCAATACGGTGTACGTAATCTTCCGGCACGTTTGGCAGCTCATAGTTCACCACGTGTGGCAGCTCTTCAATGTCCAGGCCACGCGCGGCAATGTCGGTGGCCACCAGCACGCGGATATCACCGGATTTGAAATCAGCCAGCGCGCGGGTACGTGCCCCCTGGCTCTTGTTGCCGTGGATCGCCGCACTGCGAATGCCGTCTTTGTTCAGCTGCTCTGCCAGGTGGTTTGCACCGTGCTTGGTACGGGTAAAGACCAGCACCTGCTGCCAGTTACCCTGGCCAATCATCTGGGAAAGCAGTTCCCGCTTACGCTTTTTATCAACAAAGTGTACGTGCTGCGTGACCTGCTCAGAGGCGGTGTTACGACGCGCTACTTCGATTTCCAGCGGGTTGTGCAGCAGCTTTTCAGCAAGTGCCTTGATGTCGTCGGAGAAGGTCGCAGAGAACAACAGGTTCTGACGACGCGGTGGCAGCTTAGCCAGCACGCGGCGGATATCGTGGATAAAGCCCATGTCCAGCATGCGGTCGGCTTCGTCCAGCACCAGAATTTCAATTTGATCCAGCTTCACCGCGTTTTGGTGTTCCAGATCCAGCAGACGGCCCGGCGTTGCCACCAGCACGTCCACACCACCACGCAATTTCATCATCTGCGGGTTGATGCTCACCCCACCGAAAACCACCAGCGAGCGAATGTTGAGATAGCGGCTGTACTCACGCACGTTCTCACCAATTTGCGCGGCCAGTTCACGGGTTGGCGTGAGGATCAGCGCCCGAACCGGACGGCGGCCTTTCGCGTGCGGCTGGTTTTTTACCAGCAGCTCTAACAGCGGCAGAGTAAAGCCTGCGGTTTTACCAGTACCGGTCTGAGCACTGGCCATCAGGTCGCGGCCTTCCAGCACGGCAGGGATCGCCTGCTTCTGGATCGGGGTTGGCTCGAGGTAACCCTGCTCTGCAATTGCACGCAGGATTTCCGGGTTCAGGCCAAGGGAATCAAAAGACATAAAAACTCCGAACCGCCCCGACCGTCACAGGTGTAGTTTTCAGGGAGATATAACGATAAAGGAGAGGACAAAAACCACAATGTCGCGAAGCAGCGGAGTGTAGCAGCTTTTGTGACGTGGCGCATAAAATATCCCTCAGCACGCCCTCGACGATACTGCGAATAAGGCATAATCTTAATCAATCGATTGATTAATTTTTAATGCCGTCATGAATATAACCCCGACTACCTCTAAAGGTGAACAGGCCAAAAGCCAGNTTATCGCCGCCGCACTGGCGCAGTTTGGTGAGTATGGGTTACATGCCACCACGCGTGATATCGCCGCGCAGGCCGGGCAGAACATTGCGGCCATTACTTACTATTTTGGCTCAAAAGAGGATTTGTACCTCGCCTGCGCGCAGTCGATCGCCGATTTTATCGGCACGAATTTTCGCCCGCACATTGACGAGGCCTCCAGGCTGTTCAGCCAGCCGTCACCCGATCGTGCCGCTATTCGTCAGCTTATCCTCAATGCCTGCCACAATATGATCCGCCTGTTGACGCATGACGATACGCTGAACCTGAGTAAATTTATCTCCCGTGAGCAGCTCTCNCCCACTGCGGCCTATCAGCTGGTTCACGATCAGGTCATTGCCCCGATGCACACCCACCTGGCCCGGCTTATTGCGGCCTATACCGGGCGTGATGCCAACGATACAGAAACCATCTTGCATACCCACGCCCTGCTGGGCGAAGTGCTCGCCTTTCGTCTGGGGCGGGAAACTATCCTGTTACGTACTGGCTGGACACAATTTGATGAGGATAAAGCCGCGCAGATTAGCCAGGTCATCACCTGTCATCTCGATCTGATCCTGCAAGGCTTAACGCAAAGGAGCCTGAAGTCATGAAAAAACCTGTCGCCATCATTCTGGTGGTTGTTGTTCTGCTTGCCGCAGGTGTTGGTGGCTGGCTGTGGTATCAAAGCCATCAGGACAAAGGCCTGACGCTGTATGGCAATGTCGATATTCGTACCGTGAACATGAGCTTCCGCGTCGGTGGTCGTCTGGCGTCGCTCACCGTGGACGAAGGCGATACCATTAAAAGCGGGCAGATGCTGGGAATGCTGGACAAAGCGCCATACGAGAATGCGCTGATGCAGGCAAAGGCAGGGGTGTCTGTCGCTCAGGCGCAGTATGACCTGATGCTGGCAGGCTATCGCGATGAAGAGATTGCCCAGGCCGCCGCAGCCGTTAAACAGGCACAGGCGGCCTATGACTATGCGCAGAACTTCTATGCGCGTCAGCAAGGGTTGTGGAAAAGTCGCACGATTTCAGCCAATGACCTGGAAAATGCGCGTTCCTCCCGCGACCAGGCGCAGGCAACACTGAAATCCGCACAGGATAAATTAAGCCAGTACCATACCGGTAACCGCCCGCAGAATATTGCTCAGGCAAAAGCCAGCCTTGAACAGGCACAGGCTCAGCTGGCCCAGGCGGAACTGGATCTGCACGATACCACACTGGTTGCCCCCTCTGACGGCACGCTGATGACCCGCGCCGTGGAACCAGGCAGCATGTTAAGCGCGGGCAGTACCGTCTTAACACTGTCACTGACCCGTCCGGTGTGGGTACGCGCCTACATTGATGAACCCAGCCTCGGCCAGGTGCAGCCGGGCCGGGAGCTGCTGCTCTATACCGACGGTCGCCCGGACAAGCCGTATCACGGCATCGTCGGGTTTGTCTCCCCGACTGCCGAGTTCACGCCAAAAACCGTTGAAACACCGGATCTGCGTACTGCTCTGGTGTACCGCCTGCGCATCATCGTGACCGATGCCGACGACGCCCTGCGCCAGGGTATGCCGGTAACCGTAAAATTCAACGACGGGAAACGACATGAATGACACGGTTATCCAGCTCAACAATCTGGTAAAACGCTTCGCGGGCCTGGATAAACCGGCCGTTGCCCCGCTGAACTGTACCATCCAGAAAGGCTATGTGACCGGGCTGGTCGGCCCGGATGGTGCAGGCAAAACCACGCTGATGCGAATGCTGGCGGGGCTACTGAAGCCCGATGACGGCAGCGCCAGCGTGCTCGGCCTCGACCCCATCCACGACGACAGTGCGCTCCACGCCATGCTGGGTTATATGCCACAGAAATTTGGTCTGTATGAAGACCTGACTGTGATGGAAAACCTGAATCTGTACGCCGACCTGCGCAGCGTTACCGGTGAAACCCGGCAAAAAACCTTCGCTCGTCTGCTGGAATTTACCTCACTTGGCCCATTCACTGGCCGGCTGGCAGGCAAGCTCTCCGGCGGGATGAAGCAGAAGCTGGGGCTGGCCTGTACGCTGGTGGGTGAGCCGAAGGTGCTGCTGCTGGATGAGCCCGGCGTGGGTGTCGACCCGATTTCACGCCGCGAGCTGTGGCAGATGGTGCATGAACTGGCAGGCGACGGGATGCTGATCCTCTGGAGCACCTCTTATCTCGATGAAGCCGAGCAATGCCGCGACGTGCTGCTGATGAACGAAGGCGAACTGCTCTACCAGGGTGAACCCACAACGCTGACGCAAAGCATGGCCGGACGCAGCTTCCTGCTGCACAGCCCGCAGGAGTCCAACCGCAAGCTGCTGCAGCGGGTGCTCAGGCTACCGCTGGTCAGCGACGGGATGATTCAGGGCCGCTCCGTGCGCGTGATCCTCAAAAAAGGGGCCACGGCAGCGGATATTCGCCACGCACCGGGCATACCGGAAATAGACATTGAAGAGACAGCGCCACGCTTTGAAGATGCGTTTATCGATCTGCTGGGCGGCGCGGGCACATCGGAATCACCACTGGGCGCTATCCTGCACACGGTCGACGGTACGCCCGGTGAAACGGTGATCGAAGCGAAATCCCTCACGAAGAAGTTCGGCGATTTTGCTGCCACCGATAACGTCAATTTCGCCGTGAAGCGCGGTGAGATTTTTGGCCTGCTCGGCCCAAACGGGGCAGGAAAATCCACCACCTTTAAGATGATGTGTGGGCTGCTGGTGCCCACCTCTGGCAAAGCGCTGGTGCTGGATATGGATCTGAAGGTCAGCTCCGGTAAAGCGCGTCAGCATCTGGGTTATATGGCGCAGAAATTCTCGCTGTACGGCAACCTGACGGTCGAGCAAAACCTGCGCTTTTTCTCCGGCGTTTACGGCCTGCGCGGACGGGCGCAAAACGAGAAAATCAGCCGCATGTGTGAGGCCTTTGGCCTGTCGAACATAGCGTCCCACGCCACCGACGAACTGCCGCTTGGATTCAAACAGCGGCTGGCGCTGGCCTGCTCGCTGATGCATGAACCGGATATTCTGTTTCTCGATGAGCCGACCTCGGGCGTGGATCCCCTCACCCGTCGCGAGTTCTGGTTGCACATCAACAGCATGGTGGAAAAAGGGGTGACGGTGATGGTCACTACCCACTTCATGGATGAAGCGGAATACTGCGACCGCATCGGGCTGGTCTATCGCGGCAAACTGATTGCCCACGGTACACCGGACTCGCTCAAAACGCAGGCCGCAGACGACAGCCAGCCCGACCCAACGATGGAGCAGGCATTTATCACCCTCATCCACGACTGGGATAAGGAGCATACCGATGCGCAGTAACGCTATTTCGTGGCGCAGGGTGCGCGCATTGTGCGTCAAAGAGACACGCCAGATTGTGCGTGACCCCAGTAGCTGGCTGATTGCCGTGGTGATCCCCCTGATGCTGCTGTTTATCTTTGGCTACGGGATCAACCTTGATTCGAGCAAGCTGCGGGTGGGCATTTTACTGGAACAGCAGAGCAAAGAAGCGCTGGACTTCACCCATGCCATGACCGGATCCCCCTATATTGACGCCACCATCAGCGACAATCGCCAGGCGTTGATCCAGAAGATGCAGGCCGGGAAAATTCGCGGGCTGGTGGTGATCCCGGTAGATTTCGACGCCAATATGGCGCGGGCGAATACCGACGCCCCCATTCAGGTGATCACCGACGGTAGCGAGCCAAACACGGCTAATTTCGTGCAGGGTTATGTGGAAGGCATCTGGCAGCTCTGGCAAATGCAGCGAGCCGAGGACAAAGGCGAAACGTTTGAACCGCTGATCGACGTGCAGACACGTTACTGGTTTAACCCCGCCGCCATCAGCCAGCATTTTATTATTCCGGGCGCGGTCACCATCATCATGACGGTAATTGGCGCGATCCTCACCTCGCTGGTGATTGCCCGCGAGTGGGAGCGCGGCACAATGGAAGCACTGCTCTCGACCGAGGTGACGCGGGCAGAGCTGCTGCTCTGCAAACTCATCCCCTACTACTTCCTCGGCATGCTGGCGATGCTGCTTTGCATGCTGGTGTCGGTATTTATCCTCGGTGTGCCGTATCGCGGCTCGCTGGTGCTGCTCTTTTTCATCACCAGCCTGTTTCTGCTGAGCACGCTGGGGATGGGGCTGCTCATCTCGACCGTGACCCGTAACCAGTTTAACGCCGCCCAGGTGGCGCTCAATGCCGCCTTTTTACCGTCGATTATGCTGTCCGGGTTTATCTTTCAGATAGACAGTATGCCCGCCGTGATCCGCGCGGTGACGTACATTATTCCGGCGCGTTACTTTGTGAGTACGTTGCAAAGCCTGTTCCTGGCGGGGAATATTCCGCTGGTGCTGATTATCAACACCCTGTTTCTGATGGCCTCGGCAACGATGTTCATTGGGTTGACGTGGGTGAAGACCAAACGGCGACTGGATTAAGGAGCGAATATGTTTCACCGTTTATGGACATTGATCCGCAAAGAGCTACAGTCGCTGCTGCGCGAGCCGCAGACCCGTGTCATTCTGGTTTTGCCGGTGTTGATACAGGTTTTTCTGTTCCCGTTCGCCGCGACGCTTGAGGTGACGAACGCTACCATTGCCATCTACAACGAAGACAGTGGCAAACATTCTGTCGAACTGACCCAGCGTTTTGCCCGGGCGAAGGCGTTTACCCACATCCTGTTGCTGAAAAGCCCGCAGGCGATCCAGCCCACCATTGACACGCAAAAAGCGTTGCTGCTGGTCCGGTTCCCGGCAGATTTCTCCCGCAACCTGGACACCTTCCAGAGCGCACCGATGCAACTCATCCTCGACGGGCGTAACTCTAACAGTGCCCAGATAGCGGCTAATTACCTGCAACAGATAGTGAAAAATTACCAGCAGGAGCTGATGGAAGGTAAAACCAAACCCAATAACAGCGCGCTGGTAGTGCGCAACTGGTACAACCCAAATCTGGATTACAAGTGGTTTGTGGTGCCGTCGCTGATCGCCATGATCACCACCATTGGGGTGATGATCGTCACGTCACTTTCCGTCGCCCGCGAGCGCGAGCAAGGTACGCTTGACCAGCTTCTGGTTTCCCCTCTGGCAACCTGGCAGATTTTCGTCGGCAAAGCGGTTCCGGCGCTGATTGTCGCCACCTTCCAGGCCACTATCGTGCTGGGGGTTGGGATCTGGGCATACCAAATTCCGTTTGCCGGATCGCTGGCGCTGTTCTACTTCACGATGGTGATTTACGGTCTGTCGCTGGTTGGTTTTGGTTTGCTGATCTCGGCGCTTTGCTCGACACAGCAGCAGGCATTTATTGGCGTGTTCGTCTTTATGATGCCGGCGATTTTGCTCTCAGGTTATGTCTCTCCGGTTGAGAACATGCCGGTGTGGTTACAGGATCTGACGTGGATAAACCCGATTCGTCACTTTACGGACATCACCAAGCAAATCTATCTGAAGGATGCGAGTCTGGACATTATCTGGGGAAGTTTGTGGCCGCTACTGGTCATAGCGGCCACGACGGGGTCAGTGGCGTACGCGATGTTTAGACGAAACATTGCGTAGCTTTTTCTCTTTGGTGAGTAAAGAGACAACCGCAGGCCCTGCAAGAATGGCCAGACCGGCCAGGGCCAGCAACAGGTTGTTTTGCAGCACGCGTGACAGTAGCCACAGAACGATCATCGCCGCACCAAAATACCAGGTGGTGGTGAGCTCTTCGAGCACATCACCCACTTCGCGCCAGCGTGCTTCATGGTGACGCTGTAAGAACAGCATCGACAGCACGGTTACGCCGTAAAGCACACATAATCCCAGGCCAACACGCACCAGCGTGCCGCTCATCCAGCCCATCACCAGTACGGCCACGACCAGTAAATGCAACATTATCTGCCAGCAACTCAGGCCAGTTGCGACACGAACGCGTTGTTGCCACTTCATGGCTTCTCTCCTGAAGAATATTTCTCTGCTTATTCAGACTACCGCACTTTACGGAAAATTCCGTAACACCGCATCTTTTTGTGACGCCGACTACACTTTATTTTCATCAGGATAGTCATCCTGGAAGGCGTTTATGGCCCATAAAATACCGCTTTCTCGCGTAACGTGCTGACAATAAACATTCATGATAGCTTCATCGTATTTAACTGCTGCTTCATTTTATCAGCGTGGAGATCCACCTATGAGATGCGTCTGGCGGGAAGGTAACCGCATTACGCTGCTGGAAAATGGTGATAACTACTATCCGGCGGTTTTTGATGCCATCAGCCGCGCGCGGGAGAAGGTGATCCTCGAGACCTTTATCTGGTTCGAAGACGACGTGGGGAGACGGTTGCATGCCGTGCTGTTGCGCGCTGCACTGCGTGGTATCAAAATCGACGTATTACTCGATGACTATGGTTCACCGGATCTTAGCGATGATTTCGTCAACGCGCTCACCTCGGCGGGCGTGGTGTTCCGCTACTACGATCCTGGATCTCGCCTGTTTGGTATGCGCACTAACCTCTTTCGCCGGATGCACCGCAAAATTGTGGTTGTGGATGAAGCGATGGCGTTCGTCGGCGGCATTAACTATTCCGCTGAACATATGTCCGACTATGGAGCAGAGGCCAAACAGGATTACGCCATTCAAATTGAAGGCCCCGTGGTTCAGGACATCTTACTGTTCGAACTGGAAAACCTGTCGGGTAAAGAGGTCTCCCACCACTGGTGGGTACGCCGTCATCGCCCCGAAGAGAACCGGCATCCCGGAGAAGCGCAGGCGCTGTTTGTCTGGCGGGATAACGCTGAGCACCGGAACGATATCGAACATCACTACCTGAAAATGCTGGCGAAGGCGAAGCATGAAGTCATCATTGCCAATGCCTATTTCTTCCCCGGCTATCGCCTGCTTCACGCCATGCGTAACGCCGCCCGACGCGGCGTGCGCGTAAAACTGATTGTGCAGGGTGAGCCGGATATACCGATTGTGAAGGTCGGTGCGCGCCTGCTCTACAACTATCTGGTGAAAGGCGGCGTACAAATCTATGAATATCGCCGCCGACCGCTGCACGGCAAGGTCGCTCTGATGGACGATCACTGGGCGACCGTCGGCTCCAGTAATCTTGATCCGCTGAGTTTATCCCTTAATCTGGAAGCCAACCTGATCATTCACGATCGCCAGTTTAATCAGACCCTGCGCGATAACCTGCAGGGTCTGCTCGACAATGACTGCGTGCGTGTGGATGACTCGATGGTACCGAAACGCACCTGGTGGAATCTCGGAAAAAGCGTGCTGGCGTTCCACTTCCTGCGTCATTTCCCGGCGATGGTGGGCTGGCTGCCCGCTCATACACCAACGCTGGCACGTGTGGCTCCCCCTGTGCAGCCCAAAATGGAAACTCAGGATCGCGTACAGGTGGAAGACGGAGAGAAAACCTGATGTTGACGGTTATTTGATACTGAAGAGCCGGAAGAAGAATGAGAAGGCGTTACAACGGGATTTAAATCGGGTGGCGAAGCCGCCACCCGGCAAAACAACCTTAGCGACGGTTGCCCAGAATACGCAGCAGCATCAGGAACAGGTTGATGAAGTCCAGATACAGCGTCAGCGCGCCCAGAATGGAGTATTTGCGCAGGTTTGAGCTGTCGCGCACGTCAATCTGCTCGCCAATGTTCTTCAGCTTCTGCGTGTCGTATGCCGTCAGCCCGACGAAGACCAGCACCCCAATGTAGGTCACGGCCCACATCAGCGCTTCGCTCTTCAGCCACAGGTTAACCAGCGACGCCAGCACAATCCCAATCAGCCCCATCAGCAGCATACTGCCAAAACCGCTCAGGTCACGTTTGGTGGTGTAACCCCACAGGCTCATCGCGCCAAACATCCCACCGGTCACCACAAACGTACTGGCGATGGACGAGTAGGTATAGACGATAAAAATGCTGGAGAGCGTTAGCCCCGTCAGTGCCGAATAGAGCATAAACAGCGTGGTTGCCATTCCGGCGCTGAGCTTCTGCACCATTCCCGACAGGACAAACACCAGCGCCAGCTGTGCAATAATCAGCCCAAAGAAGGTGATTTTGCTGGAGAAGATAAACATCATCAGTTCAGGCGTATTGGCCGCATACCACGCGATAAACGCCGTCAGCAGTAAGCCGACCGTCATCCAGCCATACACCTGAGCCATATACGTCTGCAGTCCGCTACGGGTCTGCTGTACTATCGAATCGGAACGCGGAAATCGGTCCATGATTCACTCCTGATTAAGTAGACACACACGTTAAGACTAACACATTTGCGTAAACCAACTACCAACGGCCGGCCGCTTGTTTGTCGCTGTCACGCGACTCAACCCAGCGGTCCCCCTCTGGTGTTGCTTCACGCTTCCAGAATGGTGCTTTGGTCTTGAGGTAATCCATAATGAATTCCCCTGCTGCGAACGCGCTGCTGCGATGGGCGCTGGTGACCCCAACAAAAACAATCTCTTCACCCGGCCACATCTCACCAATACGGTGGATAACCGTCACCCGTCCGAGCGGCCAGCGGCTGCGCGCCTGCCCGACAATCTCCGCAAGCGATTTTTCCGTCATACCCGGATAGTGCTCAAGCGTCAGTGCCTTCACGCTGTCGCCGAGGTTGTGGTTACGCACTTTGCCGGTGAAGGTGACAACCGCACCATCTTCATCACGTTCGGCCAGCCAGCTGTATTCTGTTCCGACATTAAAACGCGCGTGGCCGACCAGAATTCGGGTTTCCGCCATTTCAGCCTCCTGTGACCGGCGGGAAGAAAGCGACTTCATCCCCTGCCGTGAGCGGATGGGTAAACTCGACCAGCGTCTGATTCACCGCGGCCAGCAACTTACCTTCATCCAGCGCCAGCGCCCAGCGGTCGCTTTGCGCGGCCAGATGCGTGCGAAGTGCGGCAACATCTTCAAAGGGAGCATCGAGCGTCAGGCTGTCGGTATTGACCAGCTCGCGTACCTGCGCAAAAAAGAGAACCTTAATCATGGCTGTCCACCTTAAAATCACCGGATTTGCCGCCACTTTTCGCCAGCAGGCGAAGCGGGCCAATCACCATGTCTTTCTGCACGGCCTTGCACATATCGTAGATGGTCAGCGCAGCAACCGACGCCGCCGTCAGGGCTTCCATCTCAACACCGGTTTTACCGGTTAAACGACACAGCGACTCAATGCGCACCCGGTTATGCTCTGGCTGCGCCTGAAGATTCACCTCCACCTTGCTCAGCATCAGCGGATGACATAACGGGATTAAGTCCCAGGTCCGTTTCGCCGCCTGGATCCCGGCAATGCGGGCGGTGGCAAAGACATCGCCCTTGTGGTGGCTGCCGTCGATAATCATCGCCAGCGTCTCTGGCAGCATGGTGACAAACGCTTCGGCGCGTGCCTCACGTACCGTTTCCGCTTTGGCGGAGACATCCACCATATGGGCTTCACCCGCGGCATTAATGTGGGTCAGTTGCGACATAACTTATTTCTTTAAATGAGGGTGGAAATTACACGGGCGGGTGCGGGCATCCAGCTGCGGCGCGATAATGTTATCCCACGCGGTGCGACAGGCTTTGGTGGAGCCAGGCATAGCGAAAATCAACGTGTTGTTTGCCACACCGGCCACCGCACGGGACTGCAACGTGGAGGTGCCAATCTCTTCAAACGAGAGCATACGGAACACTTCACCAAAGCCTTCCACTTCACGGTCGAACAGCGGGATCAGCGCCTCAGGAGCCTGATCGCCCGCGGTAAACCCGGTACCGCCGGTAATCAACACCACCTGCACCTCATCACCCGCAATCCACTGAGAAACCTGGGCGCGAATAGCATAACGGTTCTCTTTCACAATCGCTTTATCGACGATTTTATGCCCTGCTTCCTGTGCCGCCTCGTATAGCCAGTGACCGGAGGTATCATCCTCTTCGCCACGGCGGTCGGAAACGGTCAGAATGGCAATACGTGTCGGGATAAATTCTGCGCTTACCTGACTCATCTTATGATTCCTTCTTAAGCCTGATTACCCGCCAATGTATGACAGGTTCTGAGTAATTCCGGTGTTGCCCTGATGCAGGAAGTGAGTTTGCTTTTTATGCGTCAGCGCTTCGGAAATGCGCGCTTCAAGCGCGTCCTGTTGAGCATCATCTTCCAGCAGATCGCGCAGATCGACGCCGCCATCGCCAAACAAGCAAAGATGCAGCTTGCCGACAGAGGAGACGCGCAGGCGGTTACAGCTGGCGCAGAAGTCTTTTTCATACGGCATGATAAGCCCGATTTCCCCTTCGTAATCAGGGTGACAAAAGACCTGCGCCGGGCCGTCGCTACGCTGGCGGATCTGGTGGATCCAGCCGCGCTTCAGCAACTCGTCGCGCAGCACCATGCCGGAAATGTGATGACGACGGAACAGCTCACTGCCCTCGCCGGTTTCCATCAGCTCAATAAAACGCAATTGAATGCGACGTGGTTTGATCCACGCCAGAAAGGTGTCCAGTTGATGATGATTAACATCGCGCATCAGCACCGTATTGACTTTGACCTTGTCAAAACCGGCAGCAAACGCTGCGTCAATGCCGTCCATCACCTGCCGGAACTTGTCCTGGCCGGTAATGGCGTGGAACTGGCGGGCATCGAGGCTGTCCACGCTGACGTTAATCGCCGTCAGGCCAGCATCGCGCCAGTTCGCCACATCACGGGCCATGCGATAGCCATTGGTGGTCACCGCAATTTGACGGATACGCTCGTTTTCACGCACCGCCGCGATAATGTCAGGGAAGTCACGACGCAGAGAGGGTTCACCACCGGTCAGGCGGATCTTTTCAGTGCCGAGTTCAGAGAACGCCCGCGTGACGCGGCGCACTTCATCCACGGAGAGAAAGCCGTTATTGGTGACGCTGCCCGGTTTGTAGCCATCAGGCAGACAGTAGGTGCAACGGAAGTTGCACACATCGGTAATCGACAGACGTAAGTAGAAAAACTTACGCGCGAAAGCATCAGTAAGTTGTGAAGCCATGTACACCTTTCCAGATACGGGAGGCACAGTCATTTCTTTCTGTACCCTGGTGGCAAATCCGCCACGGCCAGAGCGCCATATCTTTCGACACAGGCACAAAGGCTAGAGTGTATGTTTTCAAATTTGAAAACGTGGTTAAGGCGATAGTAGCGCGGAAATCACCACTTCGCCATTATCGCCTTTCGCTATATAATTACCTTTATAGCGGTGTAATCGTGCATTTTCGCTACAGAATACGCAAAAACAGCACTTTCGCATTGATATACGTCATTTTGCGTCGGGTGAAGCATCGTCTTTTAGGGGTAGTTAGGGTACTGTTACGCTGTTCGAACGTAATAAGGAATGTGTATGCGCAATCGCACTTTTGCGGATCTTGACCGTGTGGTCGCTCTCGGTGGAGGCCACGGTCTGGGACGGGTAATGTCCTCTTTGTCTTCACTGGGCTCAAGGTTAACAGGGATAGTCACTACGACCGATAACGGAGGATCTACAGGACGGATCCGTCGTGCCGAAGGTGGGATCGCCTGGGGTGATATGCGCAATTGTCTTAACCAGTTAATCACCGAACCGAGCGTCGCCTCGGCAATGTTTGAGTACCGTTTTGGTGGTAATGGTGAACTTTCCGGGCATAACCTCGGAAATCTGATGTTAAAGGCGCTGGATCACCTGAGCGTACGCCCGCTTGAGGCCATCAATTTAATACGAAATCTGCTTAAAGTAGATGCATTCCTGATCCCGATGTCTGAACAACCGGTCGATTTGATGGCAATCGACGTGGAAGGCCATGAAGTTTATGGTGAAGTAAATATCGACCAGCTCTGCCTGCCGCCGAAAGAACTGATGACGTACCCGAGCGTTCCCGCCACGCGCGAAGCGGTGGAAGCCATCAGCGAAGCGGATTTGATCCTGATTGGCCCGGGCAGTTTTTATACCAGCCTGATGCCCATTCTGCTGGTCAAAGAGCTGGCCCAGGCGCTGCGCAGAACCCCTGCACCAGTGGTCTATATCGGTAATTTAGGGCGTGAACTGAGCCCGGCGGCGGCAGGCCTGACGCTTGCAGATAAGCTCGGCATCATGGAGCAGTACGTCGGGAAAAAAATCATCGATGCGGTGGTGGTCGGGCCGAAAGCGGATGTGTCAGGAATTAGTGCCCGCGTGGTGGTGCAGGAGCCGCTGGAAGCCAGTGATATTCAGTATCGCCACGATCGCCATCTGCTGCGCGAAGCGCTGGAAAAGGCGATTCAGGCGCTGGGCTGACAAAAAACCCCGGTGGCGCTGCGCTTACCGGGGCGACAAAAGACGCTAATCCCGTAGGCCCGGAAGCGCAGCGCCACCGGGCAAAAACGGCTCAGGACGCAGCAATAAACAGATCCCGCAACTGATGCAGCTGGTCACGGATTTGCGCAGCCTCTTCGAACTCCAGGTTCTGCGCGTGCTGCATCATCNNCCCTTCCAGNTCGTGGATTTTCTGCTGCAGCGCTTTCGGCGTTAGCTCAACGGTATCCGGCTCAACCACAGAACGCGCTTTACCGCGCCCTTTCGCTTTGGTCTTCGCAATGTTCTGACCCAGTGCCAGAATATCCACCACCTTCTTGTTCAGCCCCTGCGGGATGATCCCGTGCTCTTCGTTATAGCGCTGCTGTTTCTCGCGACGACGTTCCGTTTCGCCAATCGCTTTCGCCATCGACGGCGTAATTTTGTCACCGTACAGAATCGCCTTACCGTTGATGTTACGTGCGGCACGGCCAATGGTCTGGATCAACGAACGTTCAGAACGCAGGAAGCCCTCTTTGTCGGCATCCAGAATCGCCACCAGCGACACTTCCGGCATGTCCAGGCCTTCTCGCAGAAGGTTAATCCCCACCAGTACGTCAAACTCGCCCAGACGCAGGTCGCGGATAATTTCCATACGCTCTACGGTATCGATATCCGAGTGCAGATAACGCACCCGCTCCCCATGTTCTTCAAGATATTCGGTCAGATCTTCCGCCATACGTTTGGTCAGCGTCGTGACCAGCACGCGCTCGTTGATGGCAGAACGGATACGGATTTCAGACAGCAGGTCGTCAACCTGCGTGGCAACCGGACGCACCTCAATCACAGGGTCAAGTAAACCTGTCGGACGCACTACCTGGTCAACCACCTCATCACCGGATTTCTCCAGCTCGTAACTGCCCGGCGTTGCCGAAACGTAGATGCTTTGCGGGGCAAGTGCCTCAAACTCTTCAAACTTCAGCGGACGGTTATCCAGCGCCGACGGTAGACGGAAACCGTACTCCACCAGCGTCTCTTTACGGGCGCGGTCACCGCGATACATCCCGCCGATCTGCGGGATCGTCACGTGGGATTCATCAATCACCAGCAAACCATCTGCCGGAAGGTAGTCAAACAGCGTGGGTGGTGGCTCGCCCGGCCCGCGTCCTGAGAGGAAGCGCGAGTAGTTCTCGATACCGGAGCAGTAACCCAGCTCGTTCATCATTTCCAGATCAAACTGGGTTCGCTGGCTTAAGCGCTGTTCTTCCAGCAGCTTATTGTTCGCCAGAAGCACCTTACGGCGATCGGCCAGTTCGTCTTTGATCTCTTCCATCGCCTGTACGATACGCTCACGTGGCGTGACGTAGTGCGTTTTTGGGTAGATGGTAAAACGCTGAATAACCGACTCAACATGTCCGGTCAGCGGGTCGAACAGCGACAGGCGTTCAACCTCTTCATCAAACAACTCAACGCGCAGCGCCATATCGTCCGATTCTGCCGGGAAGATATCGATAACCTCACCGCGCACGCGGAACGTACCGCGCTGGAACGCCTGGTCATTACGGGCGTACTGCAGCTCCGCCAGACGGCGCACAATCGCGCGCTGATCGATGATCATCCCCTGAGTCAGGTGCAGCATCATCTTCAGGTAAAGATCCGGATCGCCCAGACCGTAGATAGCAGAAACTGAAGCCACTACGATCACGTCACGGCGCTCCAGAAGCGCTTTTGTCGCCGACAGACGCATCTGCTCAATGTGTTCGTTCACCGAAGCATCTTTTTCGATAAAAGTGTCAGAGCTCGGGACATAGGCTTCAGGCTGGTAGTAATCATAGTAGGAGACGAAATACTCCACCGCGTTATCCGGGAAGAACTCTTTCATCTCTCCGTACAGCTGTGCCGCCAGGGTTTTGTTCGGGGCAAGCACCATTGTGGGGCGTTGCAGGTCGGCAATCACGTTAGCGATGGTAAAGGTCTTACCCGAACCGGTCACCCCCAACAGCGTCTGGTGTGCCAGCCCATCTTCCAGCCCCTCCTCCAGACGACGGATCGCCTCAGGCTGATCGCCTGAAGGACGGAAAGCAGAATTCAATTTGAACGGTTTACTCATGGGCGACAACCTGATGACGTAAAAAGCGGCAGGTGAGTAATTTTACTCGTTGTTGCCAGGAATGCCAGTAAAAAACACTGGATGAAAAACCAGTGGCGTGTCAGGATATTTAGAGTAGCGTGCAGATGATTAGCGCGTTACCGGTCAAAATTTAGACCGCGACAAAATAAAACACCAGCGAACCAGGGTTATCCCCAGAACTTTTTCTTTTTTAACATTTGTCAAGCCATGTAATGAAAGTTTTAGAGCAATGGATGACCGTTTGATTGCAGCAATTGCTTTTATCTAACAAATTGATTAATAAACGATATTTCCTAAAGCCGTGTTTCGCATCAATTTGGGCGTAACCCGCGTATTCTCTCGCTTATCGCGTGTTTTCTAACTCTAATACACATGGTTATCCACAGGAATGGTGGATAACTGCTTCCAGCCCGTACAGACCGCCACTCAGCAAATTCCCGGTTTTTCCCACCGGGCGGTGACAAAAAATTTTTATCACTCTTTTTTGATGATAATCAGTTGAGTTATTCATAACGCCCTGGTGCGATCTTACTCACAATTCCGCATTTTCGATCGCTGCACCACGACCCAACACCTCTGGCACTGTCGCTGTGCAATTCGGTAATCCACCGCCCGTCTGACGGTGACTTATTCCTAAAAAAGCCTCTTTTTTAATCAACTTAATGGTTCTGGCAGGCGTTTTGCACATTCCAGAAAGAGCCTTACCCGTACCCTTTTTAAGGAGAGAAAAATGTTGAGTCTGCGCGCAGTCAATCAGTTCTACGGAAGCCAACATACGCTATGGAATGTCGATTTAGATTTACCGCAAGGTTTATGCACGGGTGTCGTTGGCCTTCCGGGCATGGGCAAAACAACCCTGATCAATTGCATCACAGGAAATTTGCCCGTGGAGAGTGGCACCATCATCTGGCATGAAGCCGGTGCCCCACCGCAAGATTTACTCAGCCAGGCCCCCGAACAGCGTGCAGTGTCAGGGATTGGCTACGTTCCTCAGGACAGACGGATCTTTTCTCAGTTAACCATTGAGGAGAATCTGCACATCGCCATGCGGGCAACGGGAATTGCTGATCCTGCAGCAAAACGTGATGTTTATGACCTGTTTCCGCAGCTTTACTCGCTGCGACAAACCCACGCCAGGGGGCTTTCCCCTGACGACCAGTATCAACTTGCCCTCGCCAACGCGCTCGTGAACCGTCCACGCATACTGATCCTTGATGAACCGATGCATGGTGCAGGACACAGCTTCGCCCAGAAGCTGGGGCAACTGCTGGCGCGTCTTAACCGGGAATTAGGGATGACGGTGCTATTAGCCGAACAACAGCTGTCGTTTATCCGCCGGGTTGCAGATCGTTTTTGTATGCTGTATCGCGGGCGTAACGTGGCACAGGGCCACGTTAACGAGCTGGATGATGAGCTTATCGCTCACTGGATGTCACTGGAGGCAAGACGCTGAGATCGAGATAGTGTCCGGTTTCGGCACACTCTGCGTCGTCGGCAAGCCACGGGATCTCCCCGAGGAACGGCGCAGGAAGTGCCCGTTTGAGCGTTGCCAGATACTCATGATGGCGTTTTCCCGGGGCAACCACGTCGTTGGCTATCCAGCCCGCCAGATGCAGACCAGACTGTTGAATGGCGTGAGCGGTCAACATGGCGTGGTTGATACAGCCCAGCTTCACACCGACCACCAGGATCACCGGAAGCTGTTCTGCCTGCACCCAGTCCGCAAACGTCTGATCGTCTGAAAGCGGCGTAAACCAGCCGCCCGCCCCTTCCACCAGCACCCAGTCAGCCTGGCTTTCCAGCGCCCGCAGCCCGGCAGACAGCACGGAAAAATCAATCGGACGGCCTTCGTCTGCACTGATGATGTGCGGTGAGGTCGGCTCAACAAAGGTGTACGGATTTACCGCCGGATAGGCGAGCACCAGGCTGCTGTTACGCTGTAGCGTCAGCGCGTCGCTATTGCGCAAGCCTTCCGGCGTCATCTCGCTGCCTGAGGCTACCGGCTTGTACCCGGCAGTGGTTTTTCCCTGCAGACGCGCAGCCTGCAGCAGCGCAGAACTGGCAACCGTTTTCCCCACTTCCGTATCCGTTCCGGTGACAAAATAACGTTCAGTCACGTTCGATAATCCCATGAAAAAGTTGATAAGAGAGCGGGAAGTGACCCCGCTGTTGCGGCCAGGCCTGTTCCAGACGCTGCAGCTCCCCACGGGTGAGTGGTTTTCTCTCCCGCCCGGCATGCAGGTGTGTTGCGCCTATCCCCTTCAGGGAGCGCATGGCGCTGAAAGCATCGCTGAAGTTGAGCGTGATGGTTTGCACTGCGCAGCGATAGCGCCAGCCTGACAACGCCTGCGTGACCTGGTCGTGGGATAAAAACCGGTTGGCATGCGGCTGTTCATCCACTGCGCGCCAGGCCTGATTCAGCTCCGGTAATGAGCTTTCCAGCAAGGTGGTAAAGGCCACTTTGCCCCCCGGACGCGCCACGCGATAAAGCTCACCGGCTGCCCGGTTCAGGCTGCTGCACCACTGCACCGCCAGATGGCTCCAGACGAGGTCAAACTGTGCATCCGGCAGCGGGATAGCCTCGATATCGGCCACCAGATAGCAGTCTGCCGCCTGTTGCAGTCGTGCCTCGTCAAGCATCTGAGCTGACAGGTCAATCGCCGTGACGTGGCTCCCCGCCTCGCGCCAGTAGCGGCTGTGACTTCCCGGGCCACAGCCTGCGTCCAGCACCTGTGAAAACGCGTTCTCACCGAGCGTGGCAAGCAGCCCCTGTGCGCTCTGGCGCTGCAGTTCATCGTGCTGCGAATAGCTCCTGGCTGCCCGGCCAAACGCCGCTGCAATGGCCTGCTTATTGACTGGCGACATGCAGTGCCTCCAGAAGAGCATCAATATCCTGTGCTTTGTGCGCTGCCGTCAGCGTCAGGCGCAGACGGGCGGTGCCCGGTGGCACGGTCGGCGGGCGAATCGCGGTGACCCACATTCCCCGTTCGCGCAGCGCCTGTGCCAGCGCTAATGCCCGGCTGTTTTCGCCGACAATAACGGGCTGAATAGCGCTCAGTGAGTCCGTACTCTGGAATGGCAGCGCCCCTAACCCCTGGCGAAAACGATGAATATGTTCCGCTAACCGCTGCCGACGTTCCGCACCTTCTTCGCTGCGGATCACCGCCATCGACGCGGACAACGCCACGGCCTGCGCGGGTGGCATACTGGTGCTGTAAATCAGATGTCGTGCGAACTGCAACAAATAATCGGCCACGGGATCGCTGCACAACACGGCAGCGCCGCTCACACCAAAGCCCTTGCCGAAGGTGACCACCAGTAGCTCCGGCTTCACGTTTTGCTGGTGCGCACTTCCCCGCCCTTCATCACCCATCACGCCAATACCGTGGGCATCGTCGACCAGCAACCAGCCATTTTGCTGTTTCGCCGCGTCATGCAACGCACGCAACGGCGCACTGTCGCCGTCCATGCTAAACACCCCTTCCGTCACCACCAGCTGTTGTCCGGCGCAGGGTTTGTCCAGCAGGGTTGAGAGCTGCCCGGCATCGTTATGTGCAAAACGCCGCAGCTGCGCCGGGCTTAAATTTGCCGCCTCCAGCAGGGAGGCGTGGCTTAGACGGTCGGCAACAATCCGGTCATCTTTGCCCATCAGAGCGGCGATGACCGCCTGATTGGCAGCAAAACCCGAGATAAACAGCAGCGCACGCGGATAGCCCAGCCAGTCGGCAAGCTCTTCTTCCAGCGCCTGATGCGCCGTCGTATAGCCGCTGACGTGGCCAGAACCCCCGCTGCCCACGCCAAACCGTGCCGCGCCATCCTGCCAGGCGCGAACGATTGCCGGATGCTGGCTCAGACCGAGGTAATCGTTACTGGAGAAATTACAAAACTGCCGATCTTCACGGGTGAGAAAACGGCCTGCGCCGTTTTCTACTACTCTGCGTACCCGAAAAGCATCCGCCGCCCGGCGTTCTTCCAGGGCGGAATTGATACGCTGTTGCCAGGTCATACGGCTGCCGCGTTGTAGAACTGTTCAGTGTCGGCGTTGAAAATCTGCTGTTCCAGCTGCTGCTGTTGCTCGTTGTCACCCGTCAGCACCTCAGTCTGATGCGGGTTCAGCCCCAGCTTGCGGAACAGCTGTACGTCTTTGTCCTCTTCCGGATTCGGCGTGGTCAGCAGTTTGCAGCCGTAGAAGATAGAGTTAGCCCCGGCCATAAAGCACATCGCCTGCGTCTGTTCACTCATCTGCTCACGACCCGCAGAAAGGCGTACAAACGAGCCTGGCATCATGATGCGCGCCACCGCGATGGTGCGGATAAAATCAAATGCATCCACGTCGTCGTTATCCGCCAGCGGTGTGCCTTTGACCTTCACCAGCATGTTGATGGGCACACTTTCCGGCGGGGTTGGCAGGTTCGCCAGCTGCAACAACAAACCGGCACGATCTTTCACCGTTTCACCCAGTCCGACGATCCCACCGGAACAGACTTTGATGCCTGCATCGCGGACTTTATCCAGCGTATCCAGACGCTCCTGATAAGTGCGCGTGGTGATGATGTTGCCGTAAAACTCCGGCGACGTGTCGAGGTTGTGGTTGTAGTAATCCAGACCTGCTGCCGAGAGGCGCTGCGCCTGCTCTTCGTTCAGCGTGCCAAGGGTCATACAGGCTTCCAGCCCCATCTCCTTCACGCCCTTCACCATCTGCTCCAGATATGGCATATCGCGTTCGTGCGGATTTTTCCACGCTGCGCCCATACAGAAACGGGTCGAACCGGCGTTCTTTGCCTTGCGCGCAGAGTCGAGCACCTGCTCCACTTCCATCAGACGTTCGGATTCAAGACCGGTTTTATAGCGCGCACTCTGCGGGCAATATTTGCAATCTTCCGGGCATGCGCCGGTCTTGATCGACAGCAGCGTACTGACCTGAACATGGCGCGGATCGAAGTGCTGACGGTGTACCTGTTGGGCTTCAAACATCAGCTCCAGGAAAGGTTTATTGAATAATTCAGTAACTTGCGACATCGTCCAGCGTGCGTGGTGAGCCATTGGGCTTCTCCAAAGGGTTTTGTTAATTTTCGGTTCGGTTTATACTCGTAAACCTAAAACTTTTCAAAATGGTTTACAAGTCGATTATGACCCAGGACGATCTCGCCTTCGACAAGCAGCATATCTGGCACCCCTACACCTCCACGACCACCCCCTTGCCCGTCTATCCGGTGGCTTCAGCTCACGGGTGTGAACTGCATCTCGCCAGCGGCGAAGCGTTGGTTGACGGGATGTCCTCCTGGTGGGCGGCCATTCACGGGTACAACCACCCGCGTCTGAATGCCGCAATGAAAACGCAGATTGACCAGATGTCGCACGTGATGTTCGGCGGGATCACCCATCAACCTGCGGTTGACCTTTGCCGTCGCCTGGTGGCGATGACCCCCGATTCGCTGGAGTGCGTGTTCCTGGCGGATTCCGGCTCCGTGGCCGTCGAAGTGGCGATGAAAATGGCGCTGCAGTACTGGCACGCTAAAGGTGAACCTCGCCAGCGTTTCCTCACCTTCCGCAACGGCTATCACGGAGATACCTTCGGCGCGATGTCGGTCTGTGACCCGGATAACTCCATGCACAGCCTGTGGAAGGGGTATCTGCCGGAGAACCTGTTTGCCCCGGCACCACAGAGCCGGTTTGATGGCGAGTGGAATGAAGCCGATATGGTGGGCTTTGCCCGTCTGATGGCGGCACATCGCCATGAAATTGCTGCCGTTATTCTTGAGCCGGTTGTACAGGGCGCGGGTGGAATGCGGATGTATCACCCGGAGTGGCTGAAGCGTATTCGTAAGATGTGCGACCGCGAAGGTATTCTGCTGATTGCCGATGAGATCGCCACCGGATTTGGCCGCACCGGCAAGCTGTTTGCCTGCGAACATGCGGGTATCGCGCCGGATATTCTGTGCCTGGGGAAAGCCCTGACCGGCGGCACCATGACGCTCTCTGCCACGCTCACCACCCGCCACGTTGCCGACACCATCAGCAACGGCGAAGCGGGCTGCTTTATGCACGGCCCGACGTTTATGGGCAACCCGCTGGCCTGCGCGGTGGCAAGCGAAAGCCTTGCCATTCTGGAAAGCGGTGAGTGGCGCATGCAGGTCTCAGCCATTGAAATGCAGCTCAGACACGAACTGAGTGCAGCCTCTGGCGCTGAGTTCGTGGCGGACGTTCGTGTGCTGGGTGCCATCGGCGTGATTGAGACAACCCATCCGGTGAACATGGCTGCACTGCAGCGCTTCTTCGTTGAACAGGGTGTATGGGTGCGTCCTTTCGGTAAGCTTATCTACCTGATGCCGCCGTATATCATTACTGAAGCTCAGTTGAGTAAGCTGACGGATGCCGTCGTTGCAGCCGTTAACATTCCCGCACATTTTTCGATTTAACCCAATGCGTTAGCTTCGGTACTCTGTTTATGCATTACACTTTTTGCATGATCGGGTACCGAGGGTAAATCGTATGAACATCACCAGTCAGGATCTGCGCGACGGCGAAAAGCTGCCTGAACGCCATGTTTTCAACGGGATGGGATATCAGGGGGATAATATTTCTCCGCATCTGGCGTGGGACGATATCCCTGTGGGAACCCAAAGTTTTGTCGTGACCTGCTACGACCCAGATGCCCCAACCGGCTCCGGCTGGTGGCACTGGATTGTGGCTAACCTGCCTGCGCATACGCGTGAATTGCCGCAGGGCTCAGGCTCCGGTCGGGTTGCCCTGCCTGGCGGTGCTATCCAGACCCGTACCGATTTTGGTAAAGCGGGTTACGGTGGTGCAGCACCACCAAAAGGGGAAACCCACCGCTATATCTTCACGGTGCATGCGCTGGACGTAGACAAGATTGAGGTCGATGAAGGGGCGAGCGGCGCGATGGTAGGCTTTAACGTGCATTTCCACTCGCTGGGTAGTGCGTCGATTACGGCGATGTATTCGTAATAGTGCGGGCTGATGCCCTCACCCCGGCCCTCTCCCACAGGGAGAGGGCGAAAACCTAACCATTCCCTCTCCCTGTGGGTTGAGTGATCCCCACAAATTACAGGTTGGCACAGAATACCCCCTCTCCATTGAGGGAGAGGGCTGGGGTGAGGGGGAACATAAAGCAGTAGTGGTTATTCCGTTCACTTTATGTTGATTGCTACTCTGTAACGACGATACAGGTGAACGTGCCAGGGCGGTTCACCGCCACCGCCTGGGGAACCCTCTCCCTGTGGGAGAGGGTTAGGGAGAGGGCAAAAACATCACAGCACGGAAGGCAACAACCCCACCAGCCGTCCTTCATCCAGAAGCTGCATCGCCTTATCAATATCCGGGGCAAAGAAGCGATCGTCATCGTAATGTGAAACCTGCTCGCGCAGCACATGACGCGCCTGCTCCAGCAGCGGACTGGATTTTAGCCCCTCACGCAAATCCATCCCCTGACAGGCTGCCAGCCACTCGACGGCCAGCACGCCACGGGTATTGGATGCCATTTCCCACAGACGACGCCCGGCAGCCGGAGCCATAGAGACATGGTCTTCCTGGTTCGCTGACGTTGGCAGGCTGTCCACGCTGTGCGGATGCGACAACGCTTTGTTCTCGCTCGCCAGCGCCGCAGCCGTCACCTGAGCAATCATAAAGCCCGAGTTGACCCCGCCGTTACGTACCAGGAACGGTGGCAACTGGGACATATGTTTATCCATCATCAGCGCGATACGACGCTCTGATAAGGCTCCCACTTCGGCAATCGCCAGCGCGATATTATCCGCCGCCATCGCCACAGGCTCCGCGTGGAAGTTACCGCCGGAAACCACCTCGTTTTCCTGCGCGAACACCAGCGGGTTATCGGACACCGCGTTGGCTTCCACCAGCAGCACCTCTGCCGCCTGGCGCAGTTGCGTCAGACACGCCCCCATCACCTGTGGCTGACAGCGCAGCGAGTATGGATCCTGCACCTTGTCACAGTTGTGGTGTGAATCTGCAATGCCACTGGTCTCGGTGAGCACATGGCGGTACATCGCGGCGGCGTCAATCTGCCCCCGCTGACCGCGCACTTCGTGAATGCGGGCATCGAACGGACGACGAGAGCCAAGCACGGCCTCCGTGGTCAGCGCACCACACACCACCGCCGAAGCAAACAGATCTTCCGCTTCAAACAGACCGCGCAGCGCAAATGCCGTCGACGCCTGAGTCCCGTTGAGCAGCGCCAGCCCCTCTTTCGCCGCCAGCGTAATTGGCGTTAACCCGGCTTTTTTCAGCGCCTCTTTCGCAGGAAGCCACTCCCCCTGCCAGCGCGCTTTGCCCTCACCCAGCAACAACAATGACATGTGCGCCAGCGGAGCCAGGTCGCCGGACGCGCCGACAGACCCTTTCGCCGGGATCCACGGATACACTTCCGCATTCACCAGCGTCATCAGCGACTGGATCACGCTCAGACGAATACCGGAGAAGCCGCGCGCCAGACTGTTGATTTTGAGCACCATCATCAGACGGACAATCTCATCATCCAGCGGCTGACCGACGCCCGCGGCGTGCGACAGCACCAGCGAACGTTGTAAATTTTCCAGATCGTGCGTGGCGATACGGGTCTGCGCCAGCAGGCCAAACCCGGTGTTGATACCGTAGGCGGTACGCCCTTCGGCAACGATAGCTTCAACGCAGGCGACGCTGTCATTAATAGCGCGATGGGCACTTTCATCAAGCGAGAGCGTGACTGGTTGACGCCAGACGTTACGCAGCTGTTTTAACGTCAGTGAACCTGGGGTGAGTGTTAATGCGTTCATTAATGCTTTCCTTGTGTGGCAGGGATCATCGGCAGGTTTAGCCCCTGCTCTTTGGCACATTCAATCGCAATCTCGTAACCCGCATCGGCGTGACGCATCACGCCCGTTGCCGGGTCGTTATGCAACACGCGAGCGATGCGTGCTGCAGCTTCATCCGTGCCGTCGCACACGATGACCATCCCCGAATGCTGGGAGAAGCCCATCCCCACGCCGCCACCGTGGTGTAATGACACCCAGGTTGCACCGCTGGCGGTATTCAGTAAGGCATTCAGTAACGGCCAGTCGGACACCGCATCGGAGCCATCACGCATGGCTTCAGTTTCACGGTTCGGGCTGGCAACGGAGCCGGAGTCCAGATGGTCACGGCCAATGACAATCGGCGCGGACACTTCACCGCTGCGCACCATTTCGTTAAAGGCCAGGCCGAGTTTTTGCCGCCACTCCAGCCCTACCCAGCAGATACGCGCCGGTAAACCCTGGAAGTTGATGCGCTCACGAGCCATATCCAGCCAGTGGTGCAGGTGTTCGTCGTCGGCGACAATCTCCTTCACTTTGGCATCGGTTTTGTAGATGTCCTCCGGGTCGCCGGACAGGGCAACCCAGCGGAACGGACCAATGCCCCGGCAGAACAGCGGACGAATATAGGCAGGAACGAATCCTGGGAAATCAAACGCATTACTGACGCCCATCTCTTTCGCCATCTGGCGGATGTTGTTGCCGTAATCAAAGGTCGGAATGCCCATCTGGCTGAAGGCCAGCATGGCGCTGACGTGCCCGGCCATTGAACGTTTAGCGGCAAGCACCGTGCCTTCCGGGTCAGTTTCGGCTTTTTGCTGATAGGCTTCCCACGTCCAGCCTTGCGGCAGATAACCGTGCAGTGGGTCATGGGCGCTGGTCTGGTCGGTGACGAGATCCGGACGCACGCCACGGGCCACCAGTTCAGGGAGAATGTCCGCCGCGTTGCCGCACAGCGCAATCGACACAGCTTTGCCTTCGGCGGTGTATTTTTGAATACGTGCCAGCGCATCGTCCAGGTTTTCAGCCTGTTCATCGACGTAGCGGGTACGCAGGCGGAAATCAATGCGGCTCTGCTGGCACTCAATGTTCAGCGAGCAAGCTCCGGCAAGGGTCGCGGCCAGCGGTTGTGCGCCGCCCATCCCGCCCAGGCCTGCGGTGAGTACCCAGCGGCCTTTCAGCGAGCCGTTATAGTGCTGACGACCGGCTTCGACGAAGGTTTCGTAGGTGCCCTGCACAATCCCCTGGCTGCCGATATAAATCCAGCTGCCCGCCGTCATCTGGCCATACATTGCCAGCCCTTTGGCATCCAGCTCGTTGAAGTGTTCCCAGGTTGCCCAGTGCGGTACCAGGTTCGAGTTGGCGATCAGCACGCGTGGCGCGTTCTTATGCGTTTTAAACACGCCAACCGGTTTACCGGACTGCACCAGCAAGGTTTCGTCGTGTTCAAGGTTGGTCAGGGATTCAACAATTGCGTCATAGCATTCCCAGTTGCGAGCGGCGCGGCCAATGCCGCCGTAGACCACCAGCTCGTGAGGATTTTCCGCCACCTCAGGATCAAGGTTGTTCATCAACATGCGCAGCGGTGCTTCGGTGAGCCAGCTTTTTGCGGTAAGTGTAGTACCGCGCGGGGCGCGGATATCCTGCTGGCGGTATTTACCTGACGACATTGTGTGTTCCTCATTCGGGACAGAAGATACAAATAGATATACTTGTATAGACAAGCACACACAAGGCTGAATTTAACAAAAAAGATACAATTTTGTTATATTGCGTTAGCTATCACGCTTTTAAAACTTATGACATAAAGTGGCCCTGCAGCCGGTAACGATCCCCGGGGAAAAGCAGCTTTGCATGCGACACAATCTGCGATGATGACCAGGTTCGACGGCGGATCAGCAGGCACGGATCATGCTCCTTAATCCGCAACAGCTCGCACTCCTGCGGTGTGGCGCGCACCGCTTCCACGATGTGCTCCCCTTCCGTCAGCGGTGCAACGAGCGAAAGATACGCATGCGGCGTAGTGTGGGTATAATCCTGAACAAGGTAATCCGGCACCCGCTCAGCATTTACGCAGCGGTCTTCAATCTGCACCGGAATATCGTTCTCAAAATGCACCATCACGGAATGAAAGATGCGGGTTCCCTCCTTGACGTTCAGCTCCACGGCCTGCTCGGCGCTGGCCTGCGTCTCTTCGAGCACCAGNACTTCGCAATGGTGCTGATGGTTACGCGCAGCAATCTCATCGGCAATGCTGCGGATTTCAAACAGCGCTGACTGTCCTTTGGGTTCAGCCACAAACGTTCCGACCCCCTGCAGGCGCACCAGAAGACCTTCATCCGTCAGTTCGCGTAGCGCCCGGTTGATGGTCATCCGGCTAAAACCAAACTGCGCCACCAGCTCAGCCTCCGACGGAATGCGATCGTGAGGACGCCAGACGCCAGCAGCAATTTTTTCGCTTATCGCCTGCTTTACCTTTTCATAAAAAGGCGCAGGAGGGCTGGATTGAGGTGAGCGAGAAAACATCATGACTCCTTCAGTGTTGTTATGCCCACCAGTGAGCAATTTGCCAGGCCAGACGGGCAGCAAGCCGTGCCCCTTGTCCGTCCCGATCGTAGTGCGGGTTGAACTCTACCAGATCCGCCGCCTGTAATTTTCCACTACGACAAATACGTTCAATAACTGGCAAAAGCTCCAGCGCGGGTATCCCTAACGCCGCGGGTGCAGAGACGGCAGGCATCTCACCTGCGGGCAGGACATCCAGGTCAATGGTAAGGTAAACGCGATCGGCCTGCGCCAGCACCTTTTCCAGTGAAGGTAACGCATCGCGACGGAAATGGAGATCTTCCACCAGCGTCACGTTCAGTCGTTCCGCCTCATCCCACAGCGCCTGAGTATTCGCCGCGCGGCTTACGCCAAAGCAGGCATACTGAAACACCCGCGACTGTTCGGCGCAGTAGTGAGCCAGCTGGCGAAACGGTGTACCGGAGGTCGCGCATTCGGCCTTGCGCAGATCAAGATGCGCATCAAGGTTGATCACCACCACGCGGTCGTCCGGGAATGCATCCAGCACCCCGCGCCCGTGCGCCCAGGCGGTTTCGTGCCCACCGCCCAAAACCAGCGTGCGCATTCCGGCGCGCTGGCATGACGTCACTGCATCACTTAANGCCCGCTGAGCGGCCTCCAGCGCATCGCCCTCAACGGAAATGGAGCCCATATCTGCCAGCCGTTCATGTCCCTGATGGCTGGCCATATTTGCCAGCGCCCTGCGCAGTACATCGGGAGCCTGCACCGCACCGGGTCTGCCATGATTACGCTTTACCCCTTCATCACATTCAAAACCTATCAGGGCAATACCTGATGATATGGGAGCAAACTGTTCCGGCTGGTGTATTGTCTGGAAAATGCGTTTTGCATTGCTGGCTTCGGCGCTGTCATCGCGCCCCTGCCAGATTGTCTGTGAAACGGGCCGCCAGAGCGTCATACTCCCTCCCCACGGAAAATACGTTGATACAGCGGATTGCGTCCCGGCTCGTAGACCATTTCCACCGGGTGGTGCGCATCCCAGACGATAAAGTCAGCCACGTATCCGGCCTGTAATTGCCCGTGCGTCGCGCCACGTCCCAGTGCCTGCGCCGCATGTCGCGTCACGCCTGCCCAGGCTTCTTCTGGTGTCAGACCAAACTGAACACAGGCCATATTCATCGCCAGATGAATGCTCGCAAACGGGCTGGTGCCAGGGTTGTAGTCGGTGGCGACGGCCATCGGTATGCCCTGTTTTCTGAGCTGTTCAACAGGTGGGCGCTGACGCTCCTGAAGAAAATAGAATGCGCCAGGTAACAGCACCGCAACCGTGCCGTTGTGTGCCATCGCCTGAATGCCTGTCTCGTCGAGATATTCAATATGATCGGCGGAAAGCCCTTTATAGCGACTGACCAGCGCGGCACCGCCCTGATTCGACAACTGCTCCACGTGCCCTTTCACCGGAATACCCAGCGCGACAGCGGCCTGGAAGAGCCGCTCGGTTTGCGCCAGCGTGAAGCCCACATTTTCGCAAAAGACATCCACCGCTTCGAACAGGCCTTTTTGCCACAGGGAGGGCATGATCTCTTCGCAGACCAGCGCCAGATAAGCGTCGGGGTTCTGTCGGTATTCTGCGGGCACGGCATGAGCGGCAAGCAGCGTTGGGCTGATGTCGACCGGATTATCCTGCGCAAGCTGATTCGCCACCTGCAGCATCTTCTCTTCGGCTTCGGCGTTCAGCCCGTATCCCGATTTAATTTCAAGGGTCGTTACGCCTTCANCCATCAAACGCTGAAGACGCTGCTGCGCCAGGCGCAACAAGGTTTCTGGNGTGCTGTTNCGNGTCGCCGTCACGGTAGCGTTAATTCCACCGCCCTGCGCGCTGATGGTCTGGTATGAAATACCGTTCAGGCGTTGCTCCCATTCCGCCGCGCGATCGCCGCCAAACACAAGGTGGGTATGACAGTCGATAAGACCCGGCGTCACCAGACGCCCCTGGAGATCGACGCTGTTATGATGCCCGGAAGGGATGTCTGACTCAGGCACGACGGCCAGAAGTGTCTGACCGCGAACCACCAGGGCGTGTTGTTCTTTCAGGCCATACGGCACAGATCCACCGGGAACCATTGTTGCCAGTCGCGCATTTCGCCATATCACATCGTTGGGATGAAGCTGCTGCATGGGGTGTTTCACTTGTCATGGGTTGTATAGACATTTATTTTCATCTGCTGTCTGCTGTCAACCGACTTTGTGGAAAATGTTATTTATTTGTGATGACTTCCCTGCCTCCTGAGGGTGAAAAATGCAACTTTTACCCTTTTTATCTTCCCGTTTCGCTCAACTTAGTATAAAAAAGCAGGCTATTTCGTCTATCCCGTAAAGACTTGCATACCCAGGAGCTCTACCTTGAACATTTCCAGGATTTCCCGTCTGGCGTTAGCACTCGCCTTTGGCGTGACATTATCCGCATGCAGCTCAACTCCACCGGATCAGCGGCCTTCTGAGCAGGTTGCCCCGGGTACCGCTTCCCGTCCGATCCTGTCCGCTGATGAAGCGAAAAACTTCAACCGTGCACACTACTTCTCAGCGATGGATCCGAACGCAGCACCGTGGACACCNTCTTCTATTAACCTGCCGAAGCAGCCTGACTTTGTTGTTGGCCCGGCAGGGACGCAGGGCGTAACGCATACCTCTATTCAGGCTGCGGTTGACGCTGCCATCACCAAACACAGTGCCTCACGTCAGTACATCGCGATCCTGCCAGGTGACTATGAAGGCACCGTTTACGTTCCGGCCGCACCAGGCAGTATTACTCTTTACGGCCTGGGCGAAAAAGCGCTCGACGTGAAAATTGGTCTGGCGATTGATTCTGAAACCGATAGCACCACCTGGCGTCGTCTGGTGAACCCGGCAGGGAAATACATGCCAGGTAAACCCGCGTGGTATATGTTTGATAACTGTCAGAGCAAGCGCTCCGCCACCATTGGCGTGATGTGCTCTGCCGTATTCTGGTCACAGAACAACGGCCTGCAGCTGCAAAACCTGACCATTCAGAACACCCTGGGTGACAGCGTTGACGCGGGCAACCATCAGGCCGTGGCACTGCGTAGCGATGGCGACCAGGTGCAGATTAACAACGTGAACATTCTGGGCCGCCAGAACACCTTCTTCGTGACCAACAGTGGCGTGCAGAACACCCTGCAGAATAACCGTCTGACACGTACTCTGGTGACCAACAGCTACGTTGAAGGCGACGTGGACCTGGTGTCTGGTCGCGGTGCGGTGGTGTTTGATAACACCGACTTCCGCGTGGTGAACTCACGTACTCAACAGGAAGGTTATGTGTTTGCTCCGGCGACACCGTCTAACCTCTTCTACGGTTTCCTGGCAGTGAACAGTCGCTTCACCGCATCCGGTGACAATGTGGCGCAGCTGGGCCGTTCTCTGGATGTGGACTCCGCCACCAACGGTCAGGTTGTGATCCGCGACAGCGTGATCAACGAAGGTTTCAACATGGCAAAACCGTGGGCAGATGCGGCCATCTCTAAACGTCCGTTCTCCGGCAATACCGGTGCTGTGGACGATAAAGGAAACGTGCAGCGCAATCTGAACGACGCTAACTTCAACCGCATGTGGGAATACAACAACCGCGGGCTGGGTAGCAAAGTGGTTGCTGAACCGAAGCAGTAAGATGTGAGTAAAAGGGGGATTTCAATCCCCCTTTTACTGCGACGGAATGCGTCAGGCACCAAACTTCAGATACGCATCCAGTAGTTGCATGATAGCAACCATGAGTTGCAGGAACAGAATTGCCCATTCCACACCGCTCATACGCCACTCCTTTGGTATAGAGCACTTCTCCTCTGGCTTACCTTTCCGCTGCCTGTCACCAGAAGGTGTGTTGGTTATGTTTTGATGTGCTCCGCAGTTTAGGCACTGTCGGCACCACCCGACAGCCAGGACTTAAAAAGGATCCTGAATTTCGGAACTGCAACACATCAAACCAACGGACAGAATGATATCAAATCACTACTGTACATAAAAACAGATAAAACCAGTTTAGGAATCTATAAAGAAAACGCCACTAACCAACTGATTATTTTATAAATAATATTATGTGTTCATTCCGTGATCTCTTTTCTTTATTGACGATGAATTTACATCGCCTTAAGCCAATATTATGATGACCATGTTGGTTACGTTTTGATGTGCTCACCCGGCTACCACCGGGCATAAAAAAACCTCGCATTCGCGAGGTTTTTTGCTTTTAGCCGCTTAGTGCGCGTTAACAACCACCCACATTGGCCCCTGGCCTACGGCATAACGCCCTTTCTCTTCCAGCAAGCCCTGCTCACCTTTGATCTCATACAGCGCAATGTGGTGGGATTTCTGTCCCGCCGCAATCAGGTATTTGCCACTGTGATCAATATTAAAGCCGCGCGGCTGGGTTTCCGTTGGCTGGAAACCTTCGATCGCCAGCACGCTACCGTCTTCGGAAACGCTGAACACGGTAATCAGGCTGGAGGTACGGTCGCAGGCATACAGATGACGGCCATCCGGCGTGATGTGAATATCTGCCGCCCAGCGGGTGTCAGAGAAGCCAGACGGCATCATATCCAGCGTCTGCACGCACTCAACCTGACCGTTAGGATCTTTCAGCTCCCACACGTCCACAGAGCTGTTCAGCTCATTGACCACGTAGGCATACTGCTGGTTTGGATGGAAGACCATGTGGCGCGGGCCTGCGCCCTCTACGGTAGTCACTTCAGCAGGACTTTGCGCCACCAGATTGCCATCATCGCTCAGGGTAAACAGGCAGATACGATCCTGCTTCAGCGCAGGTACCCACAGAGTGCGGTTGTCCGGAGAGATATTCGCCGAGTGGCAACCTTCCAGTCCTTCAACCACGTCAACCATTTCTACCGGAATGCCGTCTTCCAGACGCGTCACGCTCACGCAACCGGCGTTGTAAGAGCCGCTGAAGACGAAGTGGCCTTTGCGATCGGTGGAGATATGGGTCGGGCTTCCCGGCAAGGGGGCTTCTGCGGTGTAAGTCAGCGCACCATCATCTGGGGAGATACGGTAGGCCAACACGCGAAACTCAGGGCGCACGCCCACGTACAAGAAACGTTTATCCGGGCTGATGACCATCGGCTGAACCTGTCCTGGTACATCAACGACCTGAACCAGCGTGAGTGTCCCTCCGGCATTTAAACGCCAGACGTGGATCTGCTGGCTTTCAGGACTGGCGGTATAAACGGTTTGTTTCATGAATACTCACTCCTCACTGCGCATGAAAGTAGTTAACTTTTGACGGTGAATGCTGAATTGTCGTCGGGAGTTTTGAAGCATCCGCCTCTCGGTGTACCATCCCATCAGAACATAAATTCAATATTAACCCGGAAAAATAAATGACCTCGCGTGTGATTGCTCTGGATTTAGACGGTACCTTACTTACGCCGCAAAAAACCCTTCTTCCCTCTTCCCTTGAAGCGCTCAAACGTGCGCAGGAAGTGGGATATCAACTCCTTATCGTAACGGGTCGACATCACGTTGCCATTCACCCTTTTTATCAGGCACTGGCATTAGATACACCTGCAATTTGCTGCAATGGCACCTACTTGTATGATTATAAAGCAAAAAAGGTTTTAGAGTCCGATCCACTGCCCGTACCTCAGGCTCTGCAGCTGATTGATTTGCTGGATGAACATGCCATTCACGGCCTGATGTATGTGGATAACGCGATGGTGTATGAGCGCCCTACCGGCCACGTGACCCGCACCAACAACTGGGCGTTGTCGCTGCCGGAAGTGCAACGCCCTGTCTTTACTCAGGTGTCCTCCCTGCGCCAGGCGGCCCAGGATGTTGATGCTATCTGGAAATTCGCCCTGACGGATGAAGACACCAGCAAACTGAATGCTTTCACGAAACACGTTGAACAGACACTGGGTCTGGAATGCGAATGGTCCTGGCACGATCAGGTAGATATTGCCCGTAAAGGTAACAGCAAAGGTAAACGTCTGACGCAGTTCGTGGAATCACAGGGCTGGTCGATGCAGGATGTCGTGGCCTTTGGTGACAACTACAACGACATCAGCATGCTGGAAGCCGCCGGGACGGGTGTGGCGATGGGTAACGCAGATGACGCAGTGAAAGCCCGCGCCAACGTGGTGATTGGCGATAACACAACCGACAGCATCGCGCAGTATATCTATAGCCACCTGCTGTAATCAGGTGGTAATGGAAACGCTTTTGATTTGCGCATAGAGCCACAGGCCAGGTTTGATCCCTAACTCATCTCTGGCCCACGGGCTAATGCGCGCCCAGAGCGTCTTGCTGCCCACCTCCAGCTGTACTTCAACCTGACCATTATCATCAAAACACTGCGCAACTTTTGCGCGCAGAATGTTACGGATACTGGTTTGCAGCGGTGGTTGCAGCACAAGGGAAACATCCGACGCCTGAATGCGGATCCGCAGCGCGGACTGCAACGGTTTATCAATCTTATTGACCCACAGATGCTGATCGCCCAGCGCCAGTGCCGTCATGGCGTAGTGCGGGTGATGTTCCAGAACGCTCACCTTCAGGATGCTGCTCTGCTGCTCCTTCGGCAGCCACGGGTGCATCACGCTACTGCCCCACACCTCTTCCAGATTGCCGAACGCCTTCACGCTGCCGTCTTCCAGCACCAGCACTTTGTCTGCCAGATGCAGAATTTCGTCCAGTGAATGGCTGACGTAGAGCATCGGGATATTGATTTCACGCGCCAGACGTTGCAGATACGGCAACAGCTCACGCTTACGCGGCAGATCCAGCGACGCCAGCGGCTCGTCAAGTAGCAGCAGTTCCGGCGCAGTCAGCAGTGCGCGCCCTATCGCCACGCGCTGTTTCTCACCGCCAGAAAGGGAGGAAGGCAGCCGCTCAAGCAACGCTTCAATCCCCAGAAGCGCCACCAGCTTATCAAACTGTGCAGCCATGCTTTTCGCCATGCCGTAGCGCAGATTGCCGCGAACGCTGTAGTGCGGGAATAAGCGGGCATCCTGGAAAACGTAGCCAATGCGGCGTTTATCCGGCGACAGGTAAATTTTGTTTTCCACGTCATTTAAGACGCGGTCATTCAATACAATGCGGCCTGACTGCGGTCGCGTCAGGCCGCTAATAGCATTAATCAGCGAGGTTTTCCCCGCTCCGGAGACGCCGAAAATTGCCGTAATACCGCTCGCGGGCAGCGTTTCGTTAAGCGTCAGGCAGTGGCTTCCCAGCGTCTGGGTGAAATTCAGTTCCAGCATGGCTATTTCCCCATTCGCTCACGGCTGATGCGCGCCAGCCATTCAGACACCAGCAGAGAGCCCAGCGCCAGCACAATCGAAATCACGCACAGCCGCGCCGCTGCACCTTCACCGCCCGGCGTCTGGATCAGGGTATACATGGCCGACGGAATGGTGCGCGTTTCACCGGGAATGTTCGACACAAAAGTAATGGTGGCACCAAACTCCCCGAGCGAACGGGCAAACCCCAGCACCGTACCAACAATAATACCCGGCAGCGTGAGCGGGAGCGTAATGGTGAAAAAGACGCGCCAGCGCCCGGCACCCAGCGTACGGGCCGCCTGTTCGAGCTTAAGATCAACACCTTCCAGCGCCAGGCGAATCGCCCTGACCATCAGCGGGAATGACATCACCGCAGCCGCCAGAACCGCACCACGCCAGCTGAAGGCAAGCGTCAGTCCAAACCAGTCATATAACCATTCACCGATAAACCCACGTCGGCCCATCGAAATTAACAGCAGATAACCGACCACGACGGGCGGCAAGACAAGGGGAAGATGAAGAACACTATCAAGCAGGGCTTTGCCTGGAAATTTACAGCGAACCAGTAACCAGGCAAAGAAGATCCCAAAGGGCAAACTCAGCGCTACCGCCAGGGAAGAAACTTTAAGGCTCAGCAGCACAGCCTGCCATTCAGGATCGGTCAATATCATTAGTGAGTCGTGAATCCATAACGTTTAAAGATTGCAGACGCCTGCGGCCCCTTCAGATAGTCACAGAAGGCCGTCACCGTCGCATTTTTATGTCCATCAACAATCGCAACAGGGTATTCCACTTTCTTGTGGGAGTCTTCCGGGAACGTCCCCACCACCTTCACACCTTTGCTGGCAATGGCATCAGAACCGTACACAATCCCCAGCGGGGCTTCGTTACGTTCTACCAGTGCCAGCGCGCCGCGCACGTCTTCAGCCGGAGCCAGTTTCGGGGACAGTGTCTGCCATGCCCCCAGTTTTTGCAGCGCCTCTTTGGCGTAAATTCCCGCCGGAACGTGTTCCGGATCGCCTACCGCCAGACGCCCACCGTTCAGCAGGCGGATCCAGGGAGTGTCTTTGTTGATGGTGATGTCGCCCTGCGTACTGGATTTTGGTGCCACCACAACAAGGCTATTACCCAGCAGCGTTTCACGGGTTGCCGTATCAATGGATTTTTTCTCAGCGGCGTAATCCATCCACTTCTGGTCTGCCGAAATAAACAGATCGGCAGGTGCGCCCGCTTCAATCTGGCGAGCCAGTGTAGAAGACGAAGCAAAAGAGGAGACAACCTCTACGTTCTTCTCTTTCTTGTACTCAGCTGCAATATCCTGCATCGCATTGGTCAGCGACGCCGCCGCAAAGACCGTAATTTTATTTTCATCAGCCAGCGCGTGTCCGGCGAGAGTGAACGTCAGCGTTGCCCCTGCGAAAAGGCGTACCCATGTACGTGCCATTTTTAGCTCCTGTGTGTCGTTATATATTTATAAATATAACGATAACAACAGGGATATCCTAGCGTTAAATCGTACCGATTAATGAGTAAACATATGCGCTACAGAAATAAATATCGGCGAAAGGAAGAAAAACTTGAGAGCAAAACGCCCGGGCAAGCCGGGCGTTTTGTGGGGAATTAATGCTGCTTTTTAGGCTGGTCTCTGTGACCAATGTTCGAAAAGACGTTGAACACTTCACCCAGGCCGTAGATGGCACCGAGGATGATAGCCATCACTACTGGTACCATGATCACGGCGAATACCAGACTTTTCAACAACTCTAACATGGTTTTCTCCAGATATTGTGAATGGCTTATTCTACCCTGAAAAGTGAGAAAAACATCCCCTTTTGTGCGGTGTACTTTGCGCACTACGTCATTTGGGTCACAATACGTTTTTTTGCCAGGACATTGTTATGCAGGCCGAAATCCTCCTCACCCTACGACTTCAGCAGAAGCTTTTCGCCGACCCACGACGTATTGCCCTGCTTAAACAGATAGAACAAACCGGCTCAATTAGCCAGGGTGCTAAGAACGCAGGCATCAGCTATAAAAGCGCCTGGGATGCGATCAACGACATGAACACCCTGAGCGAACAAACGCTGGTTGACAGGGCAACGGGCGGCAAAGGTGGCGGCGGCGCAGTAGTGACCCGTTACGGCCAGCGCCTGATTCAGCTTTACGATCTGCTGGGGCAGATCCAGCAAAAAGCCTTTGATGTACTCAGTGACAACGATAACCTCCCGCTGGATAGCCTGTTGGCGGCCATTTCCCGCTTCTCGTTACAGACCAGCGCCCGCAACCAGTGGTTTGGTACGGTAACGGCACGCGATAATTCCCAGGTGCAGCAGCANATTGAGATCTTACTTGCCGATGGCACCACTCGCCTGAAGGCCGCGGTGACGGCACGGAGCGGACAGCGCCTCGGGCTGGATGAAGGCAAAGAGGTGCTGGTTTTGCTCAAGGCACCGTGGGTCAATATCACCCGCAACCCCGAGCGCGCAAAGCACGCGGACAACCAGCTGCACGGCGCAATCAGTCATATTGAACGCGGCGAGGAGCAGTGTGAGGTACTGATGACCCTGCCAGACGGGCAAACGCTTTGCGCGACGGTTCCGGTAAGCGAGGCGAGCGAATTAGAAGAAGGTGCTGTGGTGACCGCATATTTCAACGCCGACCGGGTGATTATCGCCACATTGTGCTAAGCGCATTGACAAGCATGCCGACAGTGAGTATCCCTGACGTCTGTTGCTGCAAAAAATGGGATAAATCATGTCATCATTGCATATTTCGCAAGGCACGTTTCGTCTTAGCGATACCCGAACGCTGACGCTTCCGGATCTGACATTACGTGCGGGTGAAAGCTGGGCGTTTGTGGGAACCAACGGTAGCGGAAAATCGGCGCTGGCCCGCGCGTTAGCCGGAGAGCTGACCCAGCTTAAAGGTGAGCGTCAGTGTAATTTTACCCGGCTAACGCGTCTCTCATTTGAGCAACTGCAAAAACTGGTGAGCGATGAGTGGCAGCGGAATAACACCGATTTACTCAGTCCGGGTGAAGAGGATACAGGCCGCACTACGGCAGAAATTATTCAGGACGACGTGAAAGACAGCGCCCGTTGCCAGCATCTGGCGGAGCAATTTGGGATTACAGCGCTTCTGGAACGGCGCTTCAAATACCTTTCTACTGGCGAGACGCGAAAAACGCTGCTGTGTCAGGCACTAATGAGCGAGCCTGAACTTCTGATCCTTGATGAGCCATTCGACGGGCTGGATGTGCGCTCCCGCGCCCAGCTGGCAACGCTGTTAGGTTCACTCAACCAGCAAGGTTACACCCTTGTGCTGGTGCTTAACCGCTTTGATGAAATCCCTGATTTTATCCAGAACGCAGGCGTGCTGGCCGACTGCAGTCTGACCGAAACCGGTGAAAAAACGGCACTGCTTCAGCAAGCGTTAATTGCCCAGCTGGCGCACAGCGAAAAGCTGGACGGTATTACCCTCCCGGAACCCGATGCCCCTTCGGCCCGACACGGTTTAGGCCCCCACCAGCCGCGCATTATGCTGCGTAATGGCGTGGTTTCTTATAACGATCGCCCCATCCTTAACCAGCTGAGCTGGACGGTTAACCCAGGTGAACACTGGCAAATCACCGGCCCTAACGGAGCAGGAAAATCGACGCTGCTGAGTCTTATCACCGGCGATCACCCGCAGGGTTACAGTAACGATCTGACGCTGTTTGGCCGCCGACGCGGAAGCGGTGAAACCATCTGGGATATCAAAAAGCACATTGGTTATGTCAGCAGCAGTCTGCATCTGGATTACCGCGTCAGCACCACCGTGCGTAACGTCATCCTGTCAGGGTATTTTGATTCTATCGGCATTTATCAGGCGGTATCGGATAAACAGCACAAGCTGGCGCAGCAATGGCTGGATATTCTGGGGATGGACAACCGGGTCGCTGATGCACCGTTTCATAGCCTGTCGTGGGGCCAGCAACGCCTGGCACTGATTGTTCGCGCGCTGGTGAAACACCCGACCCTGTTGATTCTGGACGAGCCGCTGCAGGGGCTGGATCCGCTTAACCGCCAGCTGATCCGTCGCTTTGTGGACGTTCTCATTGGTGAAGGCGAAACGCAGCTACTGTTTGTTTCACACCATGCTGAAGACGCTCCTGCCTGCATCACTCATCGCCTCGAATTTGTCCCGGACGGTGAACGCTATCACTACCTTCTGAGCAAAATCGATTAATCCGTGGAGGGCTCCGCCCTCCTCTTTTCAGATAACCTGCAGCAATACATCTCTATCTCTTTGATCTAGAATGCGACATATGCGCTAAAAAATGGCTTTGAAAAACAGTGTAAACGATTCCACTAATATATCCCATGTCACACTTTTGACGTCTCTGTTATGCTATGGTTATTACATACCATAAGCCCAATGGAGCGAAATATGCGAGTTCTGGTAACAGGTGGTAGCGGTTACATAGGTAGTCATACCTGCGTGGAGCTGCTGAAAAACGGTCATGATGTCATCATCCTCGACAACCTGTGCAATAGTAAGCGCACCGTGCTGCCCGTGATTGAACGTCTTGGCGGCAAGCAACCGACTTTCGTGGAAGGTGACATCCGTAATGAAGCGTTGATGACCGAAATCCTTCACGACCATGCGATTGAGACCGTGATCCACTTCGCGGGCCTGAAAGCGGTCGGTGAATCGGTAGCGAAACCGCTTGAGTATTATGACAACAACGTCAACGGTACCCTGCGCTTACTCTCCGCCATGCGTGCGGCGAACGTCAAAAACTTTATCTTCAGCTCATCCGCAACCGTCTACGGCGATCAGCCCAAAATTCCTTACGTTGAAAGCTTCCCGACCGGCACACCGCAAAGCCCGTATGGCAAAAGTAAGCTGATGGTGGAACAAATCCTGACCGATCTGCAAAAAGCACAGCCGGAGTGGAGCATCGCCTTGCTGCGCTATTTCAACCCGGTCGGCGCGCATCCATCGGGTGACATGGGGGAAGATCCGCAGGGCATTCCAAACAATCTGATGCCGTATATCGCGCAGGTCGCAGTCGGTCGTCGCGACTCACTGGCTATTTTTGGTAATGATTACCCCACCGAAGATGGTACCGGCGTGCGTGATTATATCCACGTCATGGATCTGGCCGATGGCCACGTTGCAGCCATGCAGCAGCTGGCGAACAAACCGGGCGTGCATATTTACAACCTCGGAGCCGGTATCGGCAGCAGCGTGCTGGATGTGGTGAATGCCTTCAGCAAAGCCTGCGGTAAGCCGGTTAGCTATCACTTCGCACCGCGTCGTGATGGCGATCTTCCAGCTTACTGGGCCGATGCAACCAAAGCCGATAAAGAGCTTAACTGGCGTGTTACCCGCACGCTTGATGAAATGGCACAGGATACCTGGCACTGGCAGTCACGCCATCCGCAAGGGTATCCGGACTAAGGATCCGTCATGACTCCATTCAATCCCGTTGATCACCCGCATCGTCGTTTTAACCCATTAAGCGGGCAATGGATTTTGGTCTCTCCACATCGCGCCAAGCGCCCCTGGCAGGGGGCGCAAGAGACGCCTGCGAAACAGACCCTTCCACAGCATGACCCGGACTGCTTCCTGTGTCCGGGCAATACGCGCGTTACGGGAGATAAAAACCCGGACTACAAAGGCACTTACGTTTTCACCAACGATTTTGCGGCCCTGATGACTGATACGCCGGACGCGCCGGAAAGCGATGACCCGCTGATGCGCTGTGAAAGCGCACGCGGTACCAGCCGTGTTATCTGCTTCTCTCCCGATCACAGCAAAACGCTGCCGGAGCTAAGCGTTGACGCCCTGAAAGAGGTCGTCAGTACCTGGCAAACACAAACGGCTGAGCTGGGTCAAACCTATCCGTGGGTACAGGTATTTGAAAATAAAGGCGCAGCGATGGGCTGCTCTAACCCACACCCACACGGTCAGATCTGGGCTAACAGTTTCCTGCCAAACGAAGCTGAGCGTGAAGACCGACTGCAAAAAGACTATTTCGCACAAAACGGTTCGCCAATGCTGGTGGATTACGCCCGGCGTGAGCTGGCCGATGGCAGCCGTACTATTGTCGAGACTGAACACTGGCTGGCGGTGGTACCGTACTGGGCGGCATGGCCGTTTGAAACGCTGCTGCTGCCGAAAGCACACGTTCAGCGCATTACCGATCTCAGCGACGAACAGCGTGACGATCTGGCGCTGGCGCTGAAAAAACTGACCAGCCGTTACGACAATCTGTTCCAGTGCTCCTTCCCATACTCTATGGGCTGGCACGGCGCACCGTTCAATGGCGAAGAGAATCAGCACTGGCAGCTGCATGCCCATTTCTATCCACCACTGTTGCGCTCTGCAACGGTGCGTAAATTCATGGTGGGTTATGAGATGCTGGCTGAAACCCAGCGTGATCTGACGGCAGAACAGGCAGCAGAGCGCCTGCGTTCCGTTAGCGACGTCCACTATCGCGAATCAGGAGTCTAAAAAAATGAGTCTGAAAGATAAAACACAATCCCTGTTTGCTGAAAAATTCGGCTACCCTGCCACCCACGTTATCCAGGCTCCTGGCCGCGTAAACCTGATCGGGGAACATACCGACTATAACGACGGTTTCGTTCTGCCTTGTGCCATTGATTACCAGACGGTCATCAGCTGCGCAAAGCGCGACGACCGCAAAGTCCGCGTGATTGCCGCCGATTATGGCAATGAAATGGACGAATTTTCACTCGATGCCCCGATTGTGATGCACGATAGCCAGCAGTGGTCTAACTACGTGCGCGGTGTCGTGAAGCATCTGCAAAAGCGTAACAAGAATTTCGGTGGCGCAGATTTAGTCATCAGCGGCAATGTTCCGCAGGGAGCAGGCTTAAGCTCGTCGGCTTCGCTGGAAGTGGCGGTTGGTACCGTATTCCAGCAGTTGTACCACCTGCCACTGGATGGGGTGCAAATCGCGCTGAACGGTCAGGAAGCAGAAAACCAGTTTGTGGGCTGCAACTGCGGCATTATGGATCAGCTGATCTCCGCGCTGGGTAAAAAAGAGCATGCCCTGCTGATTGATTGCCGCTCGCTGGGAACCAAAGCCGTTCCGCTGCCAAAAGGCGCAGCCGTCGTTATTATCAACAGTAACTTCAAACGCACGCTGGTAGGCAGCGAGTACAACACCCGTCGCGAGCAGTGCGAAACCGGCGCGCGCTTCTTCCAGCAACCGGCCCTGCGTGACGTTTCACTCAATGAATTCAACAAAGTGGCGCACGAGCTGGATCCGGTTGTGGCTAAACGNGTTCGCCACGTGCTAACGGAGAACGCCCGTACCGTTGAAGCGGCTTCCGCGCTGGCAAAAGGCGACCTGAAGCGCATGGGTGAGCTGATGGCGGAATCTCATGCCTCTATGCGCGATGATTTCGAGATCACCGTTCCGCAAATTGACACCCTGGTTGANATCGTCAAAGCCACCATCGGCGACAAAGGCGGCGTGCGTATGACCGGCGGCGGTTTTGGTGGCTGCATCGTTGCACTGGTGCCGGAAGAACTCGTCCCGACCGTGCAGGACGCCGTCGCGAAACAGTACGAGGCCAAAACTGGCATTAAAGAAACCTTCTATGTCTGCAAAGCATCACAAGGAGCGGGACAGTGCTAAACGAAACGCCAACTCTTGCACCTGATGGACTGCCATATCGCCTGTTAACTCTGCGCAACAGCGCAGGGATGGTGGTGACGCTGATGGACTGGGGTGCAACCCTGCTTTCTGCTCGCGTACCGATGCCTGACGGCAGCGTGCGCGAAACCCTGCTCGGCTGTGCGTCGCCAGAGCAGTACGTCAACCAGGCCGCCTTTCTTGGCGCGTCCGTGGGACGCTATGCTAACCGTATCGCGAAAAGCTGTTTTGAACTCGACGGTGTGCGCTACCCGCTTCTCCCTAGCCAGGGAGAAAATCAGCTACACGGTGGCCCGGAAGGGTTTGATAAGCGTCGCTGGCAGATTGTTCAGCAAAATGACGGTGAGGTGCTGTTCTCGCTGGATTCTCCCGATGGCGATCAGGGATTCCCGGGGGATCTCTCCGTTTTTGCACGTTTTACGCTGACTGACGATAACCGCATTGCCATTGAGTACCGTGCGACAGTCGATAAACCGTGCCCGGTCAACCTGACCAACCACGCTTACTTCAACCTGGACGGTAATCTGTGCGATGTCCGTAACCACAGGCTGCAGATACTGGCGGATGAGTACCTGCCGGTGGATGAAATGGGGATCCCACACCAGGGGCTGAAATCAGTAAACGGTAACAGCTTTGATTTCCGCAATGCGAAAACCATCGCGCAGGATTTTTTGAGCGATGACGATCAGCGCAAGGTGAAAGGCTACGACCACGCTTTCCTGCTGCAGGCAAAAGGCGATGTGAATCAGCCTGCGGCCCAGGTCTGGTCTGCGGATGAGAAGCTGCAAATGACGGTCTACACCACCGCCCCTGCCCTGCAGTTCTATTCGGGTAATTATCTTGGCGGCACAGCGGCACGGGAACATGACGAATACAGCGACTGGCAAGGTCTGGCGCTGGAAAGCGAGTTCTTGCCTGACAGCCCGAACCATCCTGAATGGTCGCAACCGGACTGCATACTGCGTCCGGGTCAAGAGTACGTTAGCGTGACGGAATACCATTTTATTCCTCACTAATCTCCAGCCCTCCCTTCGGAGGGCTTTTTTTATGTCCATCTTGCTGAAAATAGCATCGATTGCAGACAAAATAATAACCCTGGATTCACAAGCATCTTACACTCAGAGACTATTTTCGCTATGGTTAGGGTTAAGCGTTGCCGCTGGCACTGTCACGGCAATATAATGAGAATTGTTATCATTCAATAAAGCTTATGAGGAGTAAGATATGGCTGTAACTAAGCTGGTTCTGGTGCGCCACGGCGAAAGCCAGTGGAACAACGAAAACCGCTTCACCGGTTGGTATGACGTTGATCTGTCCGAGAAAGGCGTAAGCGAAGCGAAAGCAGCAGGTAAACTGCTGAAGGAAGAAGGCTTCAGCTTTGATTTTGCTTACACCTCTGTGCTGAAACGTGCCATCCACACGCTGTGGAACGTACTGGACGAGCTGGATCAGGCCTGGTTGCCGGTTGAGAAATCCTGGAAACTGAACGAACGTCACTACGGTGCGCTGCAGGGTCTGAACAAAGCAGAAACCGCTGAGAAATACGGTGACGAGCAGGTTAAACAGTGGCGTCGCGGCTTCGCGATCACCCCACCAGAACTGACCAAAGACGACGAACGCTTCCCGGGCCACGACCCGCGTTACGCGAAACTGACCGACGCTGAGCTGCCAACAACTGAAAGCCTGGCGCTGACCATCGACCGCGTTGTGCCTTACTGGAACGAAACCATTCTGCCACGTCTGAAAAGCGGTGAGCGCGTGATCATCGCCGCGCACGGTAACTCCCTGCGTGCACTGGTGAAATACCTGGACAACATGGGTGAAGACGAGATCCTCGAACTGAACATCCCAACTGGCGTACCGCTGGTATATGAGTTCGATGAAAACTTCAAACCAATCAAACACTACTACCTGGGTAACGCTGATGAAATCGCTGCTAAAGCGGCGGCAGTAGCGAACCAGGGTAAAGCGAAGTAATTTTCGCCAGACATAAAAAAAGCGTGGAGCAATCCACGCTTTTTTATTTGCGCTGTCAGAATCAGCTGCGACGTGCTTTTACCGCGTTCGCCAGCTGGCGCAGGATGGTGTCGGTATCTTCCCAGCCGATGCATGCATCGGTGACGCTCTTACCGTAAACCAACGGCTCGCTGCCTTCCAGATTCTGGTTACCTTCAACCAGATGGCTTTCAATCATCACCCCAATCACCGCTTTTTCACCCCCGGCGATCTGCTGGCAAACATCTTCACCCACTTCCATCTGCTTTTTAAACTGCTTGCTGGAGTTGGCATGGCTGAAGTCGATCATCACCTGCGGTGACAGACCTGCTTTTTCCAGCCCGACTTTCACTTCAGCCACATGTTTTGCACTGTAGTTCGGCTCTTTACCACCGCGCAGAATAATATGACAGTCGCCGTTACCGCTGGTGTTCACGATGGCAGAGTGGCCCCATTTGGTCACGGACAGGAAGCAGTGCGGTGCCCCGGCAGCATTGATGGCGTCAATGGCTACCTTGATGGTGCCGTCGGTACCGTTTTTAAAACCAACCGGGCAAGAGAGGCCAGACGCCAGCTCGCGGTGAACCTGAGATTCCGTGGTACGCGCACCGATTGCGCCCCAGCTCATCAGGTCGGCCAGGTATTGTGGCGTAATCATATCCAGAAACTCTCCGGCCGCGGGCAGACCGCTGTCGTTGATTTCCAGCAGCAGTTTGCGTGCAATGCGCAGACCGTCGTTAATCTGGAAGCTGTTATCCATGTGCGGATCGTTAATCAGCCCTTTCCAGCCCACCGTGGTACGCGGTTTTTCAAAATAAACGCGCATCACAATTTCCAGCTCGCCTTTTAGCTCTTCACGCAGCGAGATCAATCTGGCTGCGTACTCTTTTGCCGCGGCAGGATCGTGAATAGAGCACGGGCCAATCACCACTAACAGACGATCGTCATTGCCGCGCAGGATCTTGTGGATCGCTTTACGGGCGTGAGACACCGTGTTTGCAGCATTTTCCGTGGCGGGGAATTTTTCAAGGAGTGCGACTGGAGGCAATAACTCATTGATCTCTTTAATGCGTAAATCGTCGTTCTGGTAATTCATCTTCTGTCCGGGCTCTGCCATATTTTGAGTAATGAAAGCAATCCCTTCAATCTATCTCGTCAGCCTGGAAGTGTAAACCGCCTTTTACACCCTCTCCGGCCATTACGCGTAACATAGCGAAAAAGAGGTTTGTGTAACACATTAAAAATTCTACACTTAGCCTAAAAAGAAACGAGGAAAATAGATATGGCGCATTCTCACTCGCACGCCTCCGGGGATGAAAATGCTAAACGCCTGATGCTCGCCTTCGGGGTAACCGCGGTCTTTATGGTTGTCGAAGTGATCGGTGGGATTATCTCTGGCTCATTGGCCTTGCTGGCTGACGCCGGGCACATGCTCACCGATGCCGCAGCCCTGTTCTTCGCGCTGCTGGCCGTTAAGTTCGCCCGTCGCCCGCCCAATGCCCGCCATACGTTTGGCTGGCTCCGGCTTACAACCCTTGCTGCCTTTGTTAACGCGATTGCACTGGTTGTGATCACTATTTTTATTGTCTGGGAGGCCTTCCAGCGTTTCAGGCACCCACAGCCAATTGCCGGGATGACAATGATGGTCATTGCCGTAGCAGGGCTGCTTGCCAATATTCTGGCATTCTGGATTTTGCACCGTGGCAGCGGTGAAAAAAACCTGAACGTCAGGGCGGCGGCGCTGCATGTGCTGGGTGATTTACTCGGCTCTGTCGGGGCAATAGTCGCTGCGCTGGTGATCCTCTATACCGGCTGGACACCCGTCGACCCTATTCTTTCGGTACTGGTATCCTGCCTGGTTCTGCGCAGTGCCTGGCGGTTACTGAAGGAGAGCGTCAATGAGTTACTGGAGGGCGCACCCACTTCAGTAAATATTATCGAGCTAAAACGCAATCTGTGCCGTTCAATCCATGAAGTGAGAAACGTCCACCACGTTCACGTCTGGCTGGTGGGTGAGAAACCTGTCATGACCTTGCACGTTCAGGTAATCCCACCTCATGACCATGATGCGCTGCTTGAACGCATCCATCACTTTCTGGAACATCACTATGAGATTGGCCACGCCACTATCCAGATGGAGTACCAGCCCTGTAACGGACCAGACTGTCATCTGAACGAAGCACAGCCCGGCCATTCACATCACCACCACTAGCTGGAAAGCGCGTGAGAACCCCGCTCACGCGCGCTGTTAATCCACATGCGGCTACCGTTCAGGGCAATGAACGTCAGAAGCAAGTACTCCAGTGACATCGCATAGACCCCCTGCAGGGCAAAGATCACCACGCTAATGACGTTGATGATGACCCACAGCAACCAGTTTTCAACGTATTTACGGGTCATCAGGATCATCGCAGCAATCGACAACACCATCATAGAGGAATCCCAGAACGGGAAGGCATCTGGTTGCAGCACCGGCATCGTGACGTTCAACCCTATACCGGACATGACAGACACCGCGACCCGGGTCAGGAAAGCAAATACCGGGTTGATATAGACAGTCATTAAACCAATGGCGACAACACAGGCGACAAGCCAGGCGATGGCTTTTGGCAGAGGTAACCAGCGGATCTGCAGCTCTGCCTCCTGCTGACTGTTCTGCCGGGACCATGCGTACCAGCCGTAAATATTCGCCGCGAAGAAGAACAGCTGTAAAAGCAGGCTGGCATATAGCTGGATCTGGAAGAAGATGATGGCAAAGAGCGTGACGTTAATTAACCCGAATGCGTAATTGCTGATCTTCTCAAGGCTTGCCAGCCAGATACAGAGTAACCCGGCCAGCGTGCCAACGGCCTCAATCCATGACAGGTCATAGCCACCCGCACCAATCGGTATATGAACCAGAATGTTCTGTGTGCTAAAAAAATCCATCTTTTCCCCGGGGCCTGTTGAATTAAGTACGTAGTGTAGCCGCAAAATCCAGCATGCGGTTAAGCGGAATTAACGCACCTTCACGCAGGGCGGCATCCACATGGATTTCATGTGCTGCACCACCGGTTTCTAACCCTTCGGCAATCGCTTTCAGGCCATTCATCGCCATCCACGGGCAGTGAGCACAACTGCGGCACGTCGCCCCTTCACCCGCCGTAGGCGCTTCAAGCAGCTCTTTTTCCGGCACGGCCTGCTGCATCTTGTAGAAGATACCGCGATCGGTCGCCACGATGAGCTGCTTATGCGGCAATGTTTTCGCGGCGTTGATTAACTGGCTGGTTGATCCAACGGCATCCGCCATATCGACAATTGATTGNGGCGATTCCGGGTGAACAAGGATGGCCGCTTCCGGGTAGAGCGCCTTCATGTGCGTCAGCGCCTGTGTCTTGAATTCGTCATGCACAATACAGGCACCCTGCCAGCAGAGAACGTCTGCGCCGGTTTGCTTCTGGACATAGCTTCCAAGATGCCGGTCTGGTGCCCAGATGATTTTCTCGCCCAGGCTGTCCAGATGCTCAATCAGCTCAACGGCAATACTGGACGTCACCACCCAGTCTGCACGCGCTTTTACCGCTGCAGATGTATTGGCATAGACCACCACAGTACGGTCAGGATGGGCATCGCAGAAGGCGGTAAACGCGTCAATCGGGCAGCCGAGATCAAGTGAACATTCAGCATTAAGCGTCGGCATCAGAATGGTTTTTTCAGGGCTGAGTATTTTTGCCGTTTCGCCCATAAAACGAACGCCCGCCACCAGTAGCGTGGACGCGGGATGTTTTGCACCAAAGCGTGCCATCTCCAGAGAGTCGGAAATGCACCCCCCGGTCTCTTCCGCCAGTTGCTGGATTTCCGGGTCAGTGTAGTAATGTGCCACCATCACGGCATCTCGCTCCTTGAGAAGACGTTTGATCTTCTCACGGTAGAACTGCTTTTCATCCACGGTTAGTGGGACAGGTTTTGGCGGGAAGGGATAGATTGCAGCTTCTGGATCAAACATCACACTCATTATGGCATCTCGTTTTACTGGCTTAACAATATTGCCTTTCTTTTGCATGACATAGCAAAACCGACGGCAATTGTGTTTTGTATACTAAACAAGATAGCGGATATGAGGTGAAAAGTCACCGGAAATAGGTGCGATGAGCATTTGTCGGGTAGCAGCTTTGCCTGACCTGGAAGGTAAAAAAATAAAATTAAACATACTGATCGACCGTTGGGGAATGCCTTACGACACTCCCCCTCTGATATTAACGCGGACGGTGCAGAGCACCGTGCTGAACGACCTTACCAGAACCTACCAGGCTGTATGATACAGTTCGATAATATCGTTGAAACTCGCTTCTCGTGGGTTACCGCCGGTACATACATCATTAAACGCCGCCTGTGCCAGCCCCAAAATGTCCTCTTTACGTACCCCTACGTCACGCAGGTGGAGGGGAATACCCACGTCACGATTGAGCGCAAAGACGGCATTAACCGCCGCATTACGTGCATCAACAAGGGTCAGGCCTTCCACCTTAACGCCCATCGCTCGCGCAATATCGCGGAACTTATCGCCAGTATATTCAGCATTGTAGCGCATGACATGCGGCAACAATATGGCATTCGCCACGCCGTGCGGGGTGTTATAGAATGCCCCCAGCGGGTGCGCCATGCCATGAACCAGCCCCAATCCAACGTTGGAAAAACCCATCCCGGCAACATACTGACCCAGCGCCATTGCCTCTCCGGCATCCCGTTCACCCGCCACTGAATCGCGCAGCGCCCCGGCAATAATCTCAATGGCCTTGATGTGTAACGCATCTGTTAAGGCCCACGCACCACGGGTGGTATAGCCTTCAATCGCATGGGTCAGCGCATCCACACCGGTTGCCGCTTTCAGCGACGGCGGCATNCCGTCCATCATGTCGGCATCGATAAAAGCGACCTGCGGAATGTCATGTGGATCGACGCAAACAAATTTACGCCGCTTCTCTTCATCAGTGATCACATAGTTAATGGTCACTTCCGCCGCCGTTCCCGCCGTGGTGGGAATTGCCAGAACGGGAACGCTGGGTTTACGCGTTGGCGACAGTCCTTCCAGACTGCAAACATCCGCAAACTCCGGGTTATTGCTGATAATACCAATCGCCTTACAGGTATCCTGCGGCGACCCGCCACCGATGGCGATAAGATAATCTGCGCCGCTGTGCTGAAAAACCTCCAACCCCTCTTTCACGATACCGATCGTCGGATTAGGAAGCACCCCAGAGTAGATATCCCAGACCAGGCCCACCTCGTCCATTTTATCCGTAACCTTCGCTACCACGCCGCACTGCACCAGCGTTTTATCAGTGATAATCAGCGCTTTATGGTAGCCCCTGCGTTTTACTTCATCGCAAAGTGCCGCTACCGCACCCCGGCCAAACCAGGCCGTTTCATTCAGAATCATTCTGTTCGCCATTGCCGTTCTCCTGTTCGCGTTGCGATATCACTCTTCAATACGCAGCCCATAGGTTTTGAATTTTTCCAGCACGATGGCGATAGCCTCATCATCAAGCACCGGCACCGGATCGGTAATCGCCAGCGTACTAAGATAAAGCTGAGCCAATACCTCAACCTCATGCGCCAGCCACAGCGCCTTTTCCAGATTTTCTTCGCAGGCGATTAAACCGTGATGCTGCAACAACGTCGCTTTGCGGTTCCTGAGGACGACGGCCACATATTCTGACAGCTCGCGCGTGCCAAACGTGGCATACGGCGCACAGGGAATAGAATTGCCCCCGGCGGCGGCAATCATGTAATGAATAGCCGGGATAGAACGATTCAGGATAGACACGGCAGTACAGTGCACCGCATGGTTATGCACCACCGCATTGGCATCCGGGCGCGTCTGGTAGGCAGTCATATGGAAACGCCACTCACTGGACGGCAGTTTTCCCTGCTCATGCTGACCATCGGCATCAATATAAACGATGTGTGACTCGGTCAGTTTTTCATAGGGAATACCCGTTGGTGTGATCAGTATCCCCCCCTGATAGCGCACGCTAACGTTGCCAGCTGTTCCCTGATTCAGACCCAGTCGGGTCATCTCCAGGCAGGTATCAATAATCTGCCGAGCCAGTGTATTTCGTTCCATTTGTTACCTCTCTTGATGATTCAATAACACCAACAGAACAACTCATCTTGTTCTGTTGAATTAATCGCTAATCGTGTATTTGCTCACCATCTTCATATTGAATAATCATAAAGAAATTTTTGTAACTTTATTTTGTGATCATCATCAATTAATTACAGATAATCACTCTTCATCCGCCTGATTCATTTCATGAAAAATGACCGCTCTTAATAATATTTAACGAAACGGGCATTTTATCTGTTCACCTGTGGAAAATGCCCGTTTTCGCAGCAATAAATTAAATCGGGCATCCTCTTTGTTGTTTTTAATATTTATTTACTCAAACGGGCATTGTTTTTCATAAATTAAAGTGACAGCAATCACATAAAAATACCGCTTTGTCGTTAAGTGTGACCGCCATCATATTAAATGACCTTTTTTACTCGAAAATGAATTCATGAGTTCATTCCGACCGCCAGATTTAGGCGAGTAAGAAAAAAGAACTCTTCTTTTTTTATGGTCTGATAAGCAAGAATGGCCACACTCTGACGCTTCTGAACCAACGAGGATGTTATGGGAAACACAACAATACAAACGCAGAGTTTTCGTACGGAAAATACCGGACAAGCCCAGCGTTACATTATTCCTTTTGCGTTACTTTGCTCACTATTTTTTCTTTGGGCAGTCGCTAATAACCTGAATGACATTTTATTACCCCAGTTTCAGCAAGCCTTTACCCTGACTAACTTTCAGGCAGGTCTGATTCAATCTGCATTTTATTTCGGCTACTTCGTCATTCCTGTGCCAGCAGGAATACTGATGAAAAAGATGAGCTATAAAGCAGGTATTATTACCGGGTTATTCTTATATGCTTTTGGTGCTGCATTATTCTGGCCTGCCGCAGAAGTCATGAACTATACCCTGTTCCTGATCGGTCTGTTTATTATCGCTGCAGGATTAGGCTGTCTTGAAACCGCTGCCAATCCGTTTGTAACCGTATTAGGCCCTGAGAGTGGTGGTCATTTCCGTCTTAATCTGGCACAAACATTTAACTCCTTTGGCGCTATTATCGCTGTCGTATTTGGACAAAGTCTTATTTTGTCTAACGTGCCACATCAATCTCAGGATGTGCTCGATAAAATGACGCCAGAACAACTGAGCACCTATAAGCACAGTCTGGTGCTATCCGTACAAACGCCTTACATGATCATCGTGGCAATTGTATTGCTGGTCGCCCTGCTGATTATGTTGACTAAATTCCCGACCCTACAGAGTGACGATCATACCGACAGCACACAGAGCTCATTCGCCTCATCCCTTTCTCGTCTGGTGCGCATCCGCCACTGGCGCTGGGCGGTGCTGGCACAGTTCTGCTACGTCGGCGCACAAACCGCCTGCTGGAGCTATCTGATTCGCTACGCCATTGAAGAGATCCCTGGCATGACGCCTGGGTTCGCCGCCAACTACCTGACCGGCACCATGGTGTGCTTCTTTATCGGTCGCTTTACCGGTACCTGGCTTATCCGCCGCTTCGCACCGCATAAAGTGCTGGCAGCCTATGCTCTGCTCGCCATGCTGCTATGCCTGATTTCCGCCTTCACAGGCGGCCATNTCGGCCTGCTGGCGCTGACGCTGTGCAGCACGTTCATGTCGATTCAGTACCCGACCATCTTCTCTTTAGGGATCAAGAATCTGGGTCAGGACACCAAATACGGCTCGTCCTTCATCGTCATGACGATTATCGGCGGCGGCATTGTGACNCCCGTCATGGGCTTCGTCAGCGATGCCGCAGGCAATATTCCAGCAGCCGAGCTGGTTCCAGCCGTATGCTTTGCCGTCATCTTCATCTTTGCCCGTTTCCGTTCGCAGACGGCAACAAATTGAACATTTTTCCGAATAACGTGAGGATTTTGTAATGAAAAAAATCAGCTTACCGAAAATTGGTATTCGTCCGGTGATTGATGGTCGTCGTATGGGGGTTCGTGAGTCGCTGGAAGAGCAGACCATGAACATGGCGAAGGCTACCGCCGCGCTGCTCACCGAAAAGCTTCGTCACGCCAGCGGCGCGCAAGTTGAATGCGTCATCGCCGATAGCTGTATTGCCGGGATGGCCGAATCAGCCTCCTGTGAAGAAAAATTCAGCAGCCAGAACGTCGGTGTGACCATCACCGTGACACCATGCTGGTGCTACGGTAGCGAAACGATCGATATGGATCCGATGCGCCCGAAAGCCATCTGGGGCTTTAACGGAACCGAACGTCCGGGTGCCGTTTATCTCGCCGCCGCGCTGGCCGCGCACAGCCAGAAAGGCATTCCAGCCTTCTCTATCTATGGTCATGATGTACAGGACGCTGACGACACCTCAATTCCTGCTGACGTTGAAGAAAAACTGCTGCGCTTTGCGCGTGCTGGTTTAGCCGTCGCCAGCATGAAGGGGAAGAGCTATCTCTCCGTTGGCGGCGTTTCAATGGGGATTGCCGGTTCCATCGTCGACCACAACTTCTTCGAATCCTGGCTGGGCATGAAGGTACAAGCGGTCGATATGACCGAGCTGCGCCGCCGTATTGACCAGAAAATCTACGATGAAACCGAGCTGGAAATGGCGCTGGCGTGGGCGGACCAAAACTTCCGCTACGGCGAAGACCAGAACGCTCAGCAGTATAAGCGCAATGAAGCGCAGAGCCGTGAGGTGCTGAAAGAGAGCCTGCTGATGGCGATGTGTATTCGCGACATGATGCAGGGTAATCAAAAGTTGGCGGAAAAAGGGCTGGTTGAAGAGTCCCTGGGCTACAACGCCATTGCGGCAGGCTTCCAGGGTCAGCGCCACTGGACCGATCAATACCCTAATGGCGATACTGCTGAAGCGCTGCTCAACAGCTCCTTTGACTGGAACGGCGTGCGTGAACCCTTTATCGTCGCAACCGAAAACGACAGTCTCAACGGCGTGGCGATGCTGATGGGCCACCAGTTGACCGGCACCGCGCAGGTGTTCGCCGACGTGCGCACCTACTGGTCTCCGGAAGCGGTAGAACGCGTGACCGGGCAACCACTCAGTGGGCTGGCCGAACACGGTATTATCCACCTGATTAACTCCGGCTCTGCGGCACTGGACGGCTCGTGCAAACAGCGCGGCAGCGATGGTAAACCAACGATGAAGCCACACTGGGAAATCAGCCAGCAGGAGGCTGATGCCTGCCTGGCAGCCACCGAATGGTGCCCGGCGATCCACGAATACTTCCGCGGCGGCGGCTTTTCCTCCCGCTTCCTGACCGAAGGCGGCGTGCCATTCACCATGACCCGCGTGAATATCATTAAAGGCCTTGGTCCGGTGCTGCAGATTGCAGAAGGATGGAGCATAGAATTACCGAAAGAGATGCACGACCAGCTCGACGCCCGTACCAACTCAACCTGGCCGACGACCTGGTTTGCACCGCGGTTGACCGGTAAAGGGCCATTTACCGATGTTTATTCCGTGATGGCTAACTGGGGGGCAAACCACGGCGTACTGACCATCGGCCACGTCGGCTCCGACTTCATCACCCTGGCATCAATGCTACGTATTCCGGTCTGCATGCATAACGTGGAAGAATCGAAGGTTTATCGCCCTTCCTCCTGGGCCGCGCACGGAATGGATAGCGAAGGTCAGGATTACCGCGCCTGCCAAAACTACGGTCCACTGTACAAACGTTAATCCCGACGTCTTTGCCCGGGAGCGCAAGCTTACCGGGCCGACAAAATACCGAATAGTAGGCCGGATAAGCGCAGCGTTATCCGGCAACGTTTCAGGAGTTGTTATGAAACAAGATGTTATTCTGGTTCTCGACTGTGGTGCGACCAACATCCGGGCCATTGCCGTTGACCGTCATGGCAAAATTGTCGCCCGCGCCGCCACGGCAAATGCCAGCGAAATCGCCGTAGAGAATAGCGCCTGGCATCAGTGGTCTCTGGATGCCATTATGCAGCGCTTCGCAGACTGCTGCCGAACGCTGACGACGGAACTGGCAAACTGTCGCATTCGCGGCGTAACGGTGACCACTTTCGGCGTCGACGGCGCACTGGTCGATGAGCGCGGCAAGCTGCTCTACCCGATCATCAGCTGGAAATGTCCACGCACTGCCGAAGTGATGAAAAATATCGACCGATTGCTGTCACCTCAGCGGCTTCAGGACATTTCCGGTGTCGGTGCATTTGGCTTCAACACCCTCTATAAGCTAGTGTGGCTAAAAGAAAATCATCCACAGCTGTTGGAACAGGCACATGCCTGGCTGTTTATTTCTTCGCTGATTAACCACCGCCTGACCGGGGAATTCACCACCGACATGACTATGGCGGGAACCAGCCAGATGCTGGATATTCAGCGGCGTGATTTCAGCGGCGAAATTTTGCAGGCTGCCGGTTTGACGCGCCGACTGTTTCCACGTCTGGTCGAAGCTGGCGAGCTAATCGGGGCGTTACAACCAGAGGCTGCCCGTCTGCTTGGCCTCCCCACCGGGATCCCGGTCATTTCAGCCGGACACGATACCCAGTTTGCCCTATTTGGTGCAGGTGCCAGACAGGATGAACCCGTGCTCTCATCCGGGACGTGGGAGATCCTGATGGTACGCAGCGCGCAGGTCGATACACCGCTGCTCAGCCACTACGCTGGTTCAACGTGCGAGCTGGACAGCCAGCCTGACCTGTATAACCCCGGCATGCAGTGGCTGGCATCAGGTGTGCTCGAATGGGTGCGCAAACTACTGTGGACGGAAGAGACGCCCTGGCAAACGCTGATTGAAGCTGCTCGCCTCATTCCCGAAGGGGCCGAGGGCGTGAAAATGCACTGCGATCTCCTCGCCTGCCAGAATGCAGGCTGGCAGGGCGTCACGCTCAACACCACGCGAGGCCACTTTTATCGTGCGGCTCTGGAAGGTCTCACCAGACAGCTGGCACAGAATCTGCGTACGCTGGAGGCAATCGGCCACTTCAACACGACCGAACTGCTGCTGGTCGGCGGCGGTAGCCGCAACACGCTGTGGAACCAGATAAAAGCCAATATGCTCGATATTCCCATCAAGGTACTCGACGACGCCGAAACCACAGTGGCTGGTGCAGCTATGTTTGGCTGGTACGGCATTGGCGAATTTACCAGCCCGGAACAGGCCAGAGCGCAGGTGAACTATCAGTACCGCTACTTCTATCCACAAACTGAACCCGAACTGATTGAGGGCGTTTGAGATGCTAAAAACGATTTCACCATTGATTTCCCCAGAACTGCTGAAAGTGTTGGCCGGGATGGGCCACGGCGATGAGATTATTTTTTCTGATGCCCACTTCCCCGCTCACAGCATGGGACCGCAGGTTATTCGCGCTGATGGGCTGAAGGTCAGTGACCTGCTGCAGGCAATCATTCCGCTGTTTGAACTCGACTGCTACGCGCCGCCGCTGGTGATGATGGCCGCAGTAGAGGGTGATTCCCTCGACCCCACCGTCGAAGCTCGCTATCGCGATGCGCTTTCTCTGCAATCCCCTTGCCCGGAGATCATCCGCATTGACCGCTACGCGTTTTACGAACGCGCGCGAAAAACCTTTGCGATCGTTATCACAGGTGAGTGTGCTAAGTACGGGAATATTCTTTTAAAAAAAGGAGTGACGCCATAATCTCATGCTGGTGCGCTCGCCTGACGCGGGCGCGTATCGAATGATGGGGCGAGAAAAGATGAAAGCGGCACGCCAGCAAGCGATAGTAAACCTGCTGATCCAGCATAAAAGCCTGACGACGGAAGCCTTAGCCGCCCAGCTTCACGTCAGCAAAGAGACCATTCGCCGCGATCTCAGCGAACTACAGATTCAGGGGAAAGTTCTGCGCAACCACGGCCGGGCTAAATACATTCATCGGGAAAACCAGGACTGTGGTGACCCTTTCCATATGCGTCTAAAGAGCCACTTTGCACATAAGGCCGATATCGCCAGAGAAGCGCTGGCCTGGATCGATGCCGGGATGGTCATAGCCTTAGACGCCAGTTCGACCTGCTGGTATCTGGCACGGCAGTTGCCGGACATCGATCTTCAGGTTTTTACCAACAGCCACCCAATCTGCCTGGAGTTGGGTAAACGTGAACAGATTCAGCTCATCAGTTCCGGCGGTAAGCTCGAACGTAAATACGGTTGCTACGTCAATCCCTCGCTGATTTCACAGCTCAAGTCGCTGGAGATCGACCTGTTTATTTTTTCCTGCGAAGGGATAGACAGCCACGGAGGGTTGTGGGATTCCAATATGGTCAATGCCAGCTTCAAATCGCTGCTGCTTAAGTACGCATCTCAGTCTTTATTGCTGGTTGATAAAAGTAAGTTTAATCGTTCGGGGGAGGCTCGTTTTGGACATCTGGATGAAGTGACACATATTGTGTCTGATACAAAGCTGTTTAACATAGGGAGTTAAGGGCTCGTACCTACAGCAGGTTCAAATCGGCTATATCGCAGATAGCAAAAAAGCGCCTTTAGGGCGCTTTTTTACATTGGTGGGTCGTGCAGGATTCTGGTTTAAATCCTAATTCTTTGAAAAGAAAGAAAAACACACAACCAACTCGCTTACTGTTGGCCTAAGTATAGGCCCATTTTTGAAAGCTACAAACAATAGTCTGATTCATATGGTTTAACCGCGTAATTTTTAGACGTTGAGAGTATTGCTGACATACATAGGGACATAATGCCAATTTGCCTGCATCAGCATAGCTCAACACAAATTGTCGCCCTACCATCTTCGCACTTTTGTTTGCTGCGACAGTGATGCTAAGGTACTGGCGTATTACTCGCTGGCGTCCAGCGCTGTAACCACTAATACCGCACTGGGTCGCTTTCGCCGCAACATGCCTGATCCCATCCCGGTTGTGGTGCTGGGACGTCTGGCGGTGGATCAATCATTGCGAGGGCAGGGTATTGGACGGGCGCTAGTGCGCAATGCCGGGCTGCGGGTGATGCAGGTGGCTGACACTATCGGTATTCGCGGAATGCTGGTTCATGCGCTGCCTGATGAGGCGCGGGCGTTTTACCTGAAAGTGGGTTTTGAGCTGTCGCCGATGGATTCGATGATGCTGATGGTGACGCCGGGAGATCTTAATAAGTGTGGCTAAATCTTCTTTTAACAGTTTCCTGAATGATTATTCATAAGGAAGATGCCATAAGATAGATGTCACAGATAAAAATAAACAGCGAAGCAAGTATCATATTTCCTATTGAGTTTTTTGTTCCCTGGAGTATGATAAAGCAAAATAAATGGAGGTTGTTATGTGCGAAAGTATATTAAGAAACTCCTCTCTTGATAATAATGAGACTATCCTGAGAAATAGCCATCATCTGTCTGCAGAACTACCGTCACCCCCCCAATCCGACACCGAGTTATTCAGGTCGCTAACTCCCGGAGAGATAAAACTGGCGCAGACTGTCCTTCAAAATATTATCGACTATGACAGAGTAAAGATATACTGTCATAGCAGTCAATCCCGAACACAACCCAGAGTTATTACTACCACTAAAAATGGGATCGTGCTTTTAAGCGTGAATGAATACCGACCTGATTTTTCTGGTGATTATACAAGTCATCATGATTCTGTAAAATATCCTCATTTGTTTATCTTCGCGATGTCTTTTGTCTGGCAGTATTTCAGATATGATTCTTCTTTTTGTGACCCATATGCATCATCAATCTGGTGTAATTATAAATTAGATGAACCATCATTCATCTTTTACACTATGGAACAACAAGCCTCAATTATTGCCGATTACTGGCTGTTAAACAAATATGGTATGACGGAATATGAGGAGTTGAGTACTTATCGTGAGTATGACAGATTTCAAATAAACCCAAAGATGGGTTTATTGATGGAATATGAGTCCGTGCTAAATGCACATATTCGACACTCAAAATTATAACATGGCAGTAAATATTATAAAGTGTATATAATATTTTTGCCCATTATATCACAGTATTTCAACGCCCGATAATGTGTCATTAAATTTTTAAAAATCTTTTTTTTGTAAGTAAAGCAGCACATATTTATGTGCAAGTTCATTCGCTTTAGCTAATTCGTTAACGCTCATTTTTTTAGAAATTTCAGCTTGCTGTTGTTCCGCTGATAATTTGCCATTGGCAAATGCAACTGCATACCAGGCGTATGATTCAACATAATCCCTCAGCGGTTCTGTGCTATGTGAATATACAATACCTAAGTTGTTTTGGGCTTCAACACATCCTTGTTGAGCCGAGGATATTAATAATTTCATTGCTTTTATCTCATTATGTTTAAGTCCACCTTCTCCTCTGAAATATAATATCGAAAGTTCATTCCTGGCTTCGCAGGAACCAGCCTTTTCTGCTTTCTCATACCAAAATACAGCTTGTCTTTTATTTTGTGGGACACCAACTGCATAATTATATATATAGCCTAAATTATTCATGGCTAAAGCATCATTATCTTTTGCTGCTTTTTCAAACCACATTTTTGCAAGTGGATAATTTTGTGCCACCCCCTGCCCATGTAAATAAAGCATTCCAATGTTGACCTGAGCATGCGTATACCCCTGGTTTGCCGATTTTAGATACCATTCTTCTGCATTAACAAATGACTGAGGAACTCCTCTGCCTAATGAATATAAACGGCCCAGATTATATTGAGCTACAGCCAGTCCTTGCACTGCTGCTTTGCGATACCATTCTCCAGATTTTTCATAACTTTGAGAGATTCCTTTTCCATTATAATACATTAAACCAAGGTTATATTGTGCAATGTTAAAACCTTGCTCTGCTGCTTTGCGGTACCAAATAATTGCCTGTGTATAATCCTGTGCAACCCCCTTGCCATGTTCATATGCTTGTCCCAAATTAGACTGAGCGTGCGAATCCCCGTTTTTTGCAGCGTTAACGAGTTCTGATATTTCATTTGGATAATTTTGTGAATTCGAGTGTTTATCAAGAAATTGCCAAAAATAAACACTGATGAGAGTTATGAAAAATACAGTGGCAATGATTAAAATCGCCATTGGCGTATGTTTTTTATTTTTTATATTTGCCATTTTTTATTTTTATCCTATTCCTGTTTTGTGTTGTCTTTGTTTTTTAAAGAATCAAAGGCATTGCCGGAAAATGTATCTGTTACATAATCGCCAACTGGCCCTTTGGGAACGTAAGGGAGTGTCCCCGCAGCTCCTCCAATAACCTCCTCAATGCCTGTATTTGCGGCAGCATCTATACCAGCTTGCGTATCATTCCCCTTACTCAAAAAAGAAAATCCCATCTTCATCAGTGTTTTTTCTATAAAACTTTTTCCAGCTCCGAAAGCTCCTGTCGAGCCACATAGCAATAGCTCAGATTTATCTGGAGTCTTACCATTCATATAATCAGTTGTGGCAACTGCCGCACACGAACTGGCACTACCAGCCATAATTTCTACTAATGAAAGTGTATTTTTACCATATGCTGCTAAGCTTGATACTGGTCCAGTTAACGTTGCTCCGGCTACAACAGGGGTATCTATAGCCCAAAGTTTTACGTAATCAGCACCTGGGTTCCATCCTCCGGCTCCTATAGCATGATCATGAAGGGCAGCCGGGAGATCCTGCTCTGGTACACTGGCAGCAAGACTCTGAGTTTCTGTGCCCCAATCTACCGACCCTGAGCTTCCCAATAAATCATTTGCAGTGAAACAATCAAGTCCTAATGGATCTATATTTGCAACTGGATTAAGTGGATACGAATATGAGTTTAACCCACCTCTTAACCCAATGGGGTCCTGAGTAATATATCTGCCCTGCTGTGGGTCATAATATCTGTGACGATTATAGTACAGCCCGGTCTCCTTATCCCACTGCTGTCCCGGTAGCCGGATAAGCTGTTGCAGATGATGCGGATTATCCTCACGCAGCATATTTCCCCATTCATCAAACTCCGCGCTCCACGCAACATATCCATTGACATCAATCAGCGCCAGCGGCAGTCCCCGGTGGTCACAGTGGTACAGGTGGATTTTCCTCACCGGCATGTGCTCCGGTTCCACCTGATTTTTCATCTGTTCCGCAGTCAACCCACACTGCGCCAGCCATGCCTGGTTTTGTTCGCTTATCTGATTCGTTTTCAGTTCCCGCTCCAGATTATCCAGCATCGCCACCAGTTCCGGCATAAACACCATCCCCGCGTCCTGCTGGAGTTTTTCCGCCAGCGTGCGACGGATAGCTTTTGTCAGTTCAACCGTAGCGGTTTCAATGCGAATGAGTGGCGTAAATGTTCCCGGCTGGTACACCGTCTGGATACGGGCGGCGTCTGTCTGCGTAGTGGTCAGACGGTCTCCATTCCAGCCGTACCACACGGCTTCCTTCAGTTCCGGCTGTGTGCATGAACCATCATGGTACACCGTACATGTCCATATCCGTTTACCGGTGCGACGGCCCAGCGGGTCATAAGTATAACGGCTCTCCGTCAGCGTGTTGCCGTTATGTATCTGTCGGTAGCGCGTGAGTCTGTGCTGATTATCGTAATCGTAATAATAGACGAAGCCGCCGCCATTTCGGACACGTCGCTCATCCTTTTCCGTCAGCCTGCCGTGTTCGTCATGGTGGTAAAAGTAATTCGCATCCTGGGCGATGCGGTTGTCGCGCCAGACCTCCGGCAGCATCGGGTATTTATCCCGCTCCGCTATCCGATTGCCTGCCGGGTCGGTGAGCGTCCACTGCGTAAGGTCATGGTGCGGGGATTTGATATGCGTGCTGACCAGTCGCCCGGCGTCGCTGTACTGATAATCGCGTTGTTCATGCGGGCCGCTGATACGGATAAGTTGCCCGGCATCATTCCAGGTGTAGTCACGGTTAAGCTGCGGTTTGTTAAAATGGTAACTCTGTAGCTGACCCGCTGGTGTGTACGCCGTGGTTCTTTCGTACTGACCGAAGCTGAGCAGCGTTTCGCGGTGCAGGCGGTCGCGGGTGAAATCAATCAGAGGTTCGTCACCAAGCTTCATTCCGGCAATATAGCCGGAGCCGTAAGTGAGCCATTCCACCGGCGACAGGTGGTCGGGGGTGGTGATGGTCGCCAGCCCCTTATCACTGTAATCCTGCTTCGTGTCGTGCTGCCACAGCAGTTCGCCGGTTTCCGGGTGATGCACCGTCTGGCGTTCGCTGATAAGGCGGCCCCGGTTGTCATGACCGTAATGCACGGCGACGCGCCGTCCGTCGCTGAGGTGGCTGATGTCTGTCAGCCAGCCACGTTCGTTGTAGAACCACTGTTCTGCCGGTTCGTCGTTCACGGTTCTGTATGTCAGCCGGTCAGATTCATCGTAATGCCACGCCGTGACAAGGCTTTCATCCTCGCTGCGCACAAGCTGTCCGGTCGCGCTGTAACGGTAACGCTTCACCCTGCCGTCAAAACCGGTTTCCTGCGTCAGCCTGTCCAGCACATCGTAAGTGAATGCCGTATGGCTGCCGTTTTCACTGGTCAGTTGCGTCACCCGGCCTGCGGCGTCGTATTCCATCCGGCGCGTCAGCCCACCCTGTGTGGTGCTGATGGCGTTGCCCCGATTATCGTGGGTGGTTTCGCTGCGGCTGCCGTCAGGAGAAATGACTGCCGTCAGGTCTCCCGCCACATTGTATTCGTAACGGGTTTCCTGCTCTGCGGTATTCCGCTGGCTGACCAGTCTGCCGCGATTATCATAAACCCGGTACAGGCTTAACCCTTCCTCCTGATGCGTCGCCGTGAGCTGCCCGAAACGGTCATATTCATAACGGGTTTCATAACCGGAGCAGTCGGTGAAGGTCAGCAACTGCCCGTAGCGGCTCCACACCATCTGTTTTTTGCTGCCAGTGGCGTCTTCGGTGGCGCAGGGATGTTCACTGCGCGGGTCAGCATAAAAGTAACGGGTTGTACTGCCGTTGCGCGTCGTTTCGGCAATCAGCCTGCCCAGGTCATCGTATTCCTGCCGGGTTTTCAGCCCGTCCGGGTACAGCGTGCTGGTCAGCTGGCGCTGGCTGTTGTGGTAAAGTTCGGTGCGCCTGCCGTCCGGTGTGATAATTTCTTTCAGCAGGCCGGAGCCGGGACTCAGGCGATATTCCGTTTTACGGCCCGCCGCATCTGTCTGCGCAATAAGCCTGCCTGCGGGGTCATATTCGCTGTGCGTGGCGCTGCCGTCTGCGCGCTCCTGCTTCACCACCCGCTTCAGTCCACCGTCACCTTCAGTGTGCAGCACTTCACGGCGGTTCAGACTGTCGGTGATGGTGATACTGTTTTTTTCGTATGCATAGGCGTAGCTTAAGCCTGCCGGGTTACGCTGCGCCACGACTCGTCCGGTAGCATCGTAGCGATAGCGTATTTCCGGCCTGCCCGCATGATGGTGCGCCACCATTCGGCCCGGGTATTTTTCGTCATAAGTAAAGGCGCGCACGGCTGTGTTGCTGTGGTCATATACCGTCACCAGTTCACCGCGCGGTGAATAGGCATAACGCGCCAGCGGCTGTGCAGGCAGGTCATCCGGGTATTCCGGGTCGCGGGTGAGCCACACTTCCGCCAGGCGAACACCGTCGTCTGCGCCGTACTCCGTGGCGGGCAGCACATCAGGAATTGGCGGCTGTTTTGCGGCAGCGGCCTGTTTGCGGTACTGCTCCGCCCGTTGCGCCTGCGTGGTCAGCACCAGCCGGAACCGGCGGCCTGCGCCATCCGTCACGCCAGTGATATTTCCTGCGAACTCACCGGCGGCGGCGCGGTGGAAAACCATTACCCGCCCGAAATTATCCACCAGCGCGGTCAGCACCCGGTACGGCGGCAGTGGGGCGGGCAGCGCTTCATCCGGTTCAGGAATACGCTCACTCCAGCCCAGTATCCACCACGGCCCCTGAACGCTGTTAGTGGCGAGGTAAACATGCGGGCTGATGCGCAGAGCTTCCGGCAACCGCTGCCAGAGAAGATGCAGCAGATTGCTTTCATGCAGTACCGGAGCGCCGCCCCGCGCCAGCCAGAACGCTTCGCTACGGCTGAATGCTGTTTCACCGGGGAACAGCGGGTCAAAGTGAATGCTGCGCCCGCCGTTGTCGTTGAGTATCAGTTCATCTTCGCGTATCTGTAAGCGGATATCGAAAGGTGCTTTCCAGCCGGGGCCGAAAATCCCCACCGGTGCGGGCGTTTTCGTCCGGTAGCTGCTGTAAGAGCGGGAAAGCACAAACGGCAACGGGCCGGGCAGGGCAAAATCGGTTTCGCCGGGCTGCACCTTAGCGCCCAGCAGCGGGTTGACCGGGTTGCCGGAGGTCATGCCGCCGGGACACACCGAACAGGCAACTCCCGTAGGCGCGCCAATCATCACCCCTGCCGACCCCTGGATTATCGGGCCCCCCTTCAGGGTGCCGTCGCCCTGCCGCGCCGCCGGTTTTCCGCTCATGTTCCCGTCCTTTTTATCTCTTATTGTTTTTCTCTGAAATATCGTCTTATTACCGGTGTTAAATCACTCAGTACTGCCGCATATCCGGCGGCTGGTGGCTGTCTTCCTCCGGCGCTTTCGGCGGGTCTTCCGCTGCGCCGCAGTTCCAGTTAATCATCAGCGCGTCGCCGCTGAGCGTCTGTACGCCCTGGAGATTAATGGCTGTACCGTTAAGGAATATTTTGCCGTCCTGTGTCAGTACCAGCCGGGCCTGCCCGCAGCGCAGTTCCAGATGTTCCCCGGCGGAATAGACCGCCACCTTCCCGGCGCTCTCGGTTTTGCTTTTACCCACAGTGAAGGTGGCGTTTTCCCCGACGCTGACGTTATAGCCTTTGCCGACCAGCAGCGATTTATAGATACCGACCTGCGAGGACTGCGTCAGCGCCACCGAGGTGTTCATCACGCCGCCCACCGTGGTCTGGTATGCCACCCCGACCGTCAGCGCCCGCGCCACGCCCACCGTTTCCGCCTGGTTCTGGCCGACAGTAATGCTCTGATTCTGGCCCACAGTTTCTTTCTGGTTCTGTACCACCGTCTGCACCTGATTCTGCTTCACGGTGATGACCTGGTTGCCGCCGATGGTTTCGCGGTGGTTTGCCGTCACATCAGTGGTACGGTTATTCAGTACATCGGTATCCATATCTTTTTGCGCATGGATATAAACCTGCTCCTGCCCGGTGGCATCTTCAAAGCGCAGCTCATTAAAGCCGTCGCCCTTATACGTTTTCGACCGGATGGTCATCTGCGTCTTCGTTCCCGGCAGGCTGCCCGGTGAACGGTTATCCTGGTGATAGGTGCGCCCCATGATGAGGGGCTGGTCAGGGTCGCCATTGAGGAAGTCCACGATAACCTCCTGACCCACGCGCGGAATGGCGAGATTGCCGAATCCGGCACCTGCCCATGCCTGCGATACCCGCACCCAGCAGGAGCTGTCCTCGTTCCCCGGACAGTAACGGTCCCAGTGAAAGCGCACCCGCACCCGGCCATGTTCGTCGCAGAAAATCTCTTCTCCCGGCGGTCCGGTAACGATGGCGCTCTGCGGGCCGTCCACCTTCGGTTTCAGCAGGGGCTGCGGTCGCCAGGTCCGGTCTGCGGGGATAACCTCAAACTGATTATCCAGCGTGGTGCCCTGTCCCCGGCTGCCTTTCAGCGCCTGTGGTTGTTTGCCCGTCAGAACGGAACTGATAACCTGCCATTGCCGGTTAAGCTCCCTGACCGGATGCCCGGTAAGCGTAAAAATGACGCCCGGCCATAATGTCGGTGAATTGCTGACGCAGGAGGCTGTCTCCGCATTGTTGCGCCAGCCCTCCATCTGATAACGGGCGAAATCCTGCCCGTGCTGTTCATCCTTGAACCGTCCCGGATAATCGAAGACCTCATACTGCGTGCGCTGGCCGTTCAGGTGTTCGCCGTCACACCCGTAATACGCCGGCCATCCCGGCACCTTAAAGGTGTAGTCCTGGGTTTCCACCGAAGAGGGGCGTATCTGCGCCTGGTAACTGAATGTACTGACAGTCAGGGGCAAAAGAGTGGTCGTGGGGTTGGGGTTAAAGGGGATTTCATCCGTGCGGGACTGCCCGGCCATATCATCGCACAACGTTAGTGTCTGCGTGTCGGCAACGTGCCGGTCAAAAAAGAAAATCCCTTCCTCCGACCACAGGCGGGTGAGAAATGCCAGGTCGGTCTCGCCGTACTGCACGCAAAATTCCCGCGCCGGGTGATCTTCATAAAACAGCGATTCCCAGCCTGTGATACCGTTTTCCTCCAGCAGCGTGGTGGAAATGGTCTGAATATCCTGCTGCTGGAAGATACGGAAATTTTGTCGCAGCCCGGCGCGCCACAGGGGAGGGTTGATGGTCAGGCTGTAGCACATCTGCCAGCCGTTGTACTCTTTCATCCCGAAGCGGGTGACAATGCCGCTGATACGGCGCTGTGGTGTATCGCCCTGCCAGACAGTCAGGGTGGCATTCTTTTCCAGTACGTTTTCCGCTGCCTGTCCGAAAGAGTCACTGGCGACTTCAATGTCCAGAGTAAACGGGGATAAATAACGCTGTTTCAGCAGAAAGCTCACCACGGCGAAGGTTTTTGACCCCAGACCATCCACGTCCAGTGTGAAACGTAAACCTGTCGACATAAGTGCCTCCCTGAATCAATAAAACGGGGCATTTCCGCAGGCATCGCAACAGGCGTTATCTGGTCTTCTGACTTATCTGCGAATAACCGGGAAAATGATTAGCATCACTGATAAATAATGTCCCATTAAAAAACGACTCCCTGTCCTGTTTTATGATTTCTGTCAATGAATTATGAATTTCGTTTTTATTTATTTTAAAAATGTATTTTATTTTTACTTAAGTGATGTGAATACATAATCATCCTGGCGCTCCTGAATGTCGCCCTGTCGCACACTTCCTCACTGTGGGGCTGGTGTCTTCCACGCTGGCACACGCGCTCTGGCCCAAAGGGGAGAAGATGATCGTGAACGCGCCGGGCATGACGCCGAAAGAGGACTGGTCCTCGCGCTACCGTGATGTAAAGTAAAACCAGCTCTCCCGCTCTTTCGGCGGCTTTGCTGGCGGGAGACGGCAGGCGAGGTGCGTCAGCATCTCACGAATAAATCTTTTAAATCCGAAAACAGTTTTTCCTTTTTTTGCACCAGCAGCATTCGCGTAACTTTTTCCCTGCAACAAGCTGCCTTTATGGCAGTCCCTTACGCTTCAGACCTGAAAGAAGCGCCTGAGCCATCAGGATGGTCGTCCTCCCTTACGGCGGCTGCCTTTGAAAACCGCCGGGTCACGACTCCATCGTGGCTAAGGTCTCACTTCATTCATCGTTACTGCATCACACTGCCGGTTTTTCACCGGAGAAATCTGCACCAGCTCACACACCTGCTGATATTCAGCACCCTTAACATTTACGGGCTGCAGCCTGCATTGCCGTCAGGCTTTGCTGCCGCGTGGCCGTAAAATTGCACCAGCTCTCGTGTTCCACGAGCACAAGGCCCAACTCAGGCGTCACTTTGTCGCGTAAAGCGACAAAGTGACGCCGTTCCACCACGCTTGACGCAAGCCACGGAAAATCTGGTCTGCGCCCTCAATCCCCCACACTGACACGTCGCTTTCAGGCCGCTGTCGGTTCAGAAACGGAGAAAAAGATCGATACCGAGGGGGGCATGATGCCCCGGAGAATTTCCTGCTACGGCAGGCAGCCTGTGCCGCGTACAGCCTGAAGCTCCCTACACCTCAACAACCTGCCTCCCCGGCGTGAAGGTATCGTTCTGGCACAGCCAAAAAGCATACGACGGGGCCATCTTGTGCTTTTTAACAGCAGCAATGGGGAGCTATGGGCAAATTAGGCGGTGAAATGAAGGCGTTGTCGAAAAAGGCGGGCGGTAGTTTTAAAACGGTGGATGACCGCATTCATATTATGCAGCGATTCAGTCGCCATTTACGTACGCTGAATATCCAGATCCAGCGGGTGGAACAGATCAGGGTTCGCCATATTGAATGCTATATTCAGACGCGATTGGCGCAGGAGATCGGTAAACGGACGCTGCAAAACGAAATGGCTGCGCTGCGTGGCGTGCTGCAACAGGCCGGGCGTAAGCAGGTGGCAGAACATGAGCGGCTGACCAATAAATCATTAGGGGTGGCTGGCGCATCCCGCAACGGCACTGACCGGGCCATCATGCCTGAGTATTATCAGCGGGTGCTGGCAGCCGCCCGCGGGAAAGACGCGGGGCTGGCAGCAACGCTGGAGCTGGCAAGGCTGATGGGGTTACGTTCGCAGGAGACGGTACAATGCTGTCAGTCACTGAACGCGTGGAAAAAGGCGCTGGAGCGCGGCGAAACCAGGCTGACGGTGGTTTTTGGCACCAAAGGCTACCGTCCACGCAAAACGTGTTATTCAGGATGCTATAGCTGTCAAAAAAGCGCTGGATAATGCCCTGTCTGTTGCAGAAGAACGAAATGGCAGTCTGATCGACCAGCCTGACCTCCAGAAAGCCATGAATTACTGGCGCGGGGAGATCGCCAGGGTCGGACTGAGGGGCGATTACACCCCACACTCACTGCGCTATGCGTGGACGCAGGATGCGATCCGCTACTATCTGGCGCAGGGATTCAGCGATAAGGAGGCGCTGGCAATGACGGCGACGGACGCGGGCGGTATGTAGCGCAGGTGTACGGGCGACAGGAAGAAAGTGACTAATACATACAGACGAAAAAAACCGTATACCTTTGACAGTAATACGGTTTCTTTACTTCCCCGGATGTCCTGAAACACCCCTGGAAGGTATGTTGGTGGGTCGTGCAGGATTCGAACCTGCGACCAATTGATTAAAAGTCAACTGCTCTACCAACTGAGCTAACGACCCCTTGCGGGATGTACTTCAAATTTATTCAGGCTGGTGGGTCGTGCAGGATTCGAACCTGCGACCAATTGATTAAAAGTCAACTGCTCTACCAACTGAGCTAACGACCCATCTGGGTGTTGCCTGAATATTCACTCGGAACCAATATAAATTGGTGGGTCGTGCAGGATGACTCGGCTTTGCCTCGCCCTTCGGGCCGTTGCTGAAGCAACGTTATCCTTCACGTTTAACATCTGAGTAAGACATTAAAATTGGTGGGTCGTGCAGGATTCGAACCTGCGACCAATTGATTAAAAGTCAACTGCTCTACCAACTGAGCTAACGACCCGAGTGGTGGGTGATGACGGGCTCGAACCGCCGACCCCCTCCGTGTAAAGGAGATGCTCTACCAACTGAGCTAATCACCCACTCTGTACTGCCGGTAATGCGTTAAGTGGTGGGTCGTGCAGGATGACTCGGCTTTCGCCTCGCCCTACGGGCCGTTGCTAAAGCAACGTTATCCTTCACGTTAAGCTATTACTATCCACCTAACTTATTGGTGGGTCGTGCAGGATTCGAACCTGCGACCAATTGATTAAAAGTCAACTGCTCTACCAACTGAGCTAACGACCCACTTTTACGCTGTTTTCACGTTGTTTGATATCCCGTGGCAACGGCGGCATATATTACTGATTTAAGAATTCTGCGCAACAAAAATTTCGATGAAGATCACTTAACTGCTTACGAATCATGCTGCACGACCAGAAATAACGCGATTTCTGGTCATGCGATAATCATCCCATCGAACTCAGACGTTTTTGCGCCTGTTTAGCACCTTCGGTGCCAGGGAATTTTGTGACGACTTGCTGATAAACCGCTTTGGCTTTCGCAGTGTCACCTTTGTCCTGCATGATCACGCCGACCTTAAACATCGCATCAGGCGCTTTTGGCGATTTTGGGTAATTTTTCACCACAGAGGCAAAATAAAACGCCGCATCGTCCTTCTTACCCTTGTTGTAATTCAACTGACCCAACCAATAGTTCGCATTGGGCAGATAAGTGGAATCAGGGTATTTCTTAACGAAGTTCTGGAACGCAACGAGAGCGTCTTCCTGACGAGATTTATCCTGCACCAGGGCAATAGCTGCGTTGTAATCCGTATTGGCGTCACCGCTCTGTACAGGCGCACCTGTCGAAGCCGAAGCATTGTCTGCCGGAGCAGGTGTTGCTGTCGCCGCACCGCTCTGATCGCCCGCTGCTGGCTGCGCTGCTGCACCGCCGCTGCTCAGGCTATCTATCTGCTGCAAAATTTGCTTCTGACGATCCATAACCTGGTTAAGCTGATATTGGCTTTCCTGAATCTGGCCACGGAGAGAGTCAATATCGTTTTGGTTATCGGAAAGTTGCTGCTGGAGTTGAGTTAAAAGCTGGCTGTGAGCGTTAGAAATACGCTCGAGTTGAGTGACCCGGTCTTCTACCGAGCCTGAGCCGACACTACTGATTGGTGCCTGAGCAAAAGCGGCCCAGGGGGCCGCTATTCCAACCAGTAACGACAGACTCAACAGATGATGTCTGAAGTTACTGCTCATGCAATTCTCTTAGTAAACCAGTACGGCACGACGGTTTTTGGAGTAAGCCGCTTCGTCGTGACCCAGTACTGCAGGTTTTTCTTTACCGTAAGAAACGATGGAGATCTGGTCAGCAGAAACGCCTTTACCCTGCAGGTACATCTTAACGGCGTTAGCACGACGCTCACCCAGGGAGATGTTGTACTCTGGAGTACCACGTTCGTCCGCATGACCTTCTACGGTGACTTTGTAAGATGGGTTGCTACGCAGGAAGTTAGCGTGAGCATCCAGCATCGCAGCGAAGTCAGAACGGATGTCGTATTTATCCAGATCGAAGTAAACGATGTTGTTCTGCTGCAGCTGCTGCATCTGAAGACGCGCTTGCTCTTCAGAAGACATGTTGCCATTGCCGTTAGCGTCCATACCGGTGCCGGCACCCATCATGCCTTCGCCGCTCTGGTCATTGCTTGCGTTCTTGTTAGAAGAACACGCTGCGATTGCCATTACAGGCAGAGCGATCATCAGCCCCTTCAGCACTTTGTTCAGTTGCATTTCTATGATTCCTTTAGTAATCAATTAATTATTATTTACAGATACGGCGACCAGGCAGGTGATTTTACCTGTCCATCAGTTGCCGGAATACGCGCTTTGAAACGCCCATCTGTAGAAACCAGATTCAGCACAGATCCCATCCCCTGAGAAGAGCTGTAGATTACCATCGTGCCGTTAGGTGCCAGACTTGGCGTTTCATCCAGGAACGTTGACGACAGAACCTGCACGCCACCCGCTACCAGATCTTGTTTGGCAATGTGCTGCTGCCCACCGTTGGAGCTAACCATTACCATAAATTTACCGTCGCTGCTCACGTCTGCGTTCTGGTTCTGCGTACCTTCCCAGCTAATACGTTGCGGAGCACCGCCGTTGATATTCACTTTATAGATTTGTGGACGGCCGGCCTGGTCAGAAGTAAATGCCAGGTTCTGGCTGTCCGGGAACCAGCTTGGTTCAGTGTTGTTGCTACGACCATCAGTCACCTGGCGAATTTGACCAGAACCGACATCCATCACGTACAGGTTCAGGCTACCGGTTTTAGACAGGGCAAATGCCAGCTTAGAACCGTCCGGAGAGAACGATGGAGCACCGTTGTGACGTGGGAACGAAGCGACCTGACGAACAGCACCGTTAGCCAGCGTCTGGATAACCAGCGCAGAACGACCGCTTTCGAAGGTAACATAGGCCAGTTTGGAACCATCCGGTGACCAGGCTGGAGACATCAGCGGCTGAGAAGAACGTTTCACCAGGAACTGGTTGTAACCGTCGTAGTCAGACACACGCAGCTCATACGGGAACTGACCGCCGTTGGTCTGCACCACATAAGCGATACGGGTACGGAATGCGCCTTTAATGCTGGTCAGTTTTTCGAATACCGCGTCGCTGGCAGCGTGAGCCGCGTAGCGCAGGTACTGTTTAGTGACCTTGTAAGAGTTCTGTGCCAGAACGGTGCCCGGTGCGCCGCCGGTATCAACCAGCTGCCATGCAACGTTGAAAGAACCGTCTGGGTTAGGGGTAACCTGACCCACCACCACGGCATCAATACCCAGCGCAGACCATGCGGCAGGCTGTACTTCCTGCGCGCTGCCCGGCTGCTGTGGCAGACGAGAACGATCTAATGGGTTGAATTTACCGCTGTTACGCAGGTCAGCTGCAACGATGCCACCCGCATCTTCAGGTGCAGCACCTGGGCCAGCCCACTGGAACGGAACAACACCGATTGGACGCGCCGAGTCCACCCCCTGGGTGATCTCGATACGTACCTCTGCGTGCAGCACAGCTGCCCACAGCATTAAGAAACTAAATGCTACACGTAATGCCTGCTTCATCATATCTCCCTTATCCAGGTAACCTTACCCACGATAATTTAGCAGAATGTTAACAAACTCAAATAGACAAAACTACCAGAACCCTGTGACTAAACCTGGTCTAAATTTCCCCGTTTGCACGGGGAAAATGTAACTTAAGGTTTGAAGTCCAGCGGTGCATTTTTGAATGTTTCATACACAGCCTGAGATGGTGGTTTCGGGAATTTCGTCATTCTGCTGGTTGCAGATAACATCTGCTGACAGAATGCGTCATCCCCACCTTCCGGCTTCACGCTAAGTATGCTGCCGTCAGAACTTATATTTACACGCAAAGTACAGGTCTTGCCTTTATAGGTTTCCCAGTCATACAGATGACCACGAATAGCTGCCTGCACCTGTGAAATATACGAAGCAATCTCGGCCTGTGATGCACCACCCTGCCCTTGTTTACTTCCTTTAGCAGGAGATGCCCCACCAGCGCTACCACTGGTAGTACCTTTCGGCGCATTCTTACCAGCACTCAAGTCGCCAAGTAGATCGTCAACGCCTGCAGCCGCGGCAGCTTTCTCAGCGGCTGCAGCCTTTTTCGCGGCGGCTTTATCAGCGGCAGCTTTCTTATCGGCAGCGGCTTTCTCTGCTGCAGCTTTCTTATCCGCAGCAGCTTTCTCAGCGGCAGCTTTTTTGTCTGCTGCGGCTTTTTCAGCGGCAGCCGCTTTTTCAGCAGCAGCTTTCTCTGCAGCAGCGGCTTTCTTCGCAGCATCAGCAGCTGCTTTCTTCTCAGCTTCCTGAGCAGCTTTCTTCGCGGCTTCTGCTTCAGCTTTCTTCTCAGCATCCGCAGCCGCTTTCTTCGCTGCTTCCGCTTCGGCTTTTTTCTGAGCATCGGCAGCCGCTTTCTTCGCTACTTCTGCTTCAGCTTTCTTCTGAGCGTCGGCAGCGGCTTTCTTCGCTGCTTCCGCTTCAGCTTTCTTCTGAGCATCGGCAGCCGCTTTTTTCGCCGATTCTGCCGCTAATTTAGCCTGGGCATCAGCCTGCGCTTTCGCGTCCGCTGCAGCTTTTGCAGCCGCTTCTTCCGCCTGCTTTTGCTGTTCCTGTGCTTTCTTCGCGGCCTCTTCAGCCTGCTTCTGCTGTTCCGCCTGCTCTTTTGCGGCTTCCTGCGCCTGTAAACGTTCTTTCTCAAGCTGCTTCAGACGCTCTTGCTCGGCGGCCTGCTTTTCACGCAGTTCATCCGCTTGCTGTTGCGCCTGTTTCTCACGCTGCTCTTCAGCTCGTTTTGCACTCGCTTTCTGCTGCTGCTGACGATTATAGTTCTGCACTACCGCACCGGGATCCACCATCACGGCGTCGATGGAAGAACCTCCACCGCCGCCCGCTGATGCATCGATATGCTCGTCGAACGAACTCCAGATCAGTGCTGCAAAAAGAATAACGTGCAGCACTGCGGAGACGATTATCGCTCGCTTAAGCTTGTCGTTCTGTTCGGTTGCCTTTGACACTATCGGTTCCCAAAAACTACGCAGATGATCAAATAGGCTGAGTCATTAAGCCAACTGACTTAACACCCGCACTATGTAGCAAGTTCAGCGCTTTAATAATTTCATCGTATGGTACGTCTTTCGCGCCACCGATTAAGAAGACCGTTTTCGGATTTGACTCCAGGCGTCGTTGCGCTTCAGCAATAACCTGCTCAGGTGGTAGCTGATCCATACGATCTTTCTCTACCACCACGCTGTATTGCCCTACGCCGGAAACCTCAATGATGACTGGAGGGTCGTCATTGGTGCTTACCGCCTGTGATTCTGTCGCATCCGGCAGATCAACTTCCACGCTCTGGGTAATGATGGGCGCTGTCGCCATAAAGATCAGCAGCAGTACCAGCAGTACGTCCAGCAGCGGAACGATATTGATTTCGGACTTGAGCTCGCGACGCCCCCGTCCACGCGTTCTGGCCATGGTTTACCCCTTGTTGCTCTCGGTGCTGGTAAACGCCTGACGGTGCAGAATCGCGGTGAACTCTTCCATAAAGTTGTCGTAGTTCAGTTCCAGTTTGTTCACACGCTGGTTCAGACGGTTGTAAGCCATTACTGCCGGAATTGCAGCAAACAGACCGATTGCCGTTGCAATCAGTGCTTCTGCAATACCCGGTGCCACCATCTGCAACGTCGCCTGCTTCACCGCACCCAGCGCGATAAAGGCGTGCATGATCCCCCATACCGTACCAAACAGACCGATGTATGGGCTGATGGAACCTACGGTACCCAGGAAAGGAATATGCGTTTCAAGATTTTCCAGCTCGCGGTTCATGGAAATGCGCATCGCACGCGATGCACCTTCAACGACCGCTTCCGGCGCATGGCTGTTAGCACGATGCAGACGGGCAAACTCTTTGAAACCGCTGTAGAAAATTTGCTCGGAGCCTGCGAGGTTCTCACGGCGTCCCTGGCTTTCCTGGTACAAACGAGAAAGTTCGATACCTGACCAGAACTTATCTTCAAACGCTTCCGCCTCACGGCCTGCTGCATTGAGGATACGTGTTCTCTGGATGATGATAGCCCAGGATGCGATTGAAAAACCAATCAAAATCAACATGATAAGTTTAACCAGAAGGCTAGCCTTCAGGAACAAATCAAGGATATTCATGTCAGTCACTGCTTAAACTCCGCGACAATAGACTTAGGAAGCGCACGAGGCTTCATTATGGTTGGATCAACACAAACAATCAGTACTTCAGCTGAGTTCAGTACGGTGTTCTCTGCATTGACTATCCGCTGCGTGAAAACCAGTGAGGTTCCGCGCATTGATGTAATTTCAGTTTGGACTTCGAGCATATCGTCGAGTCTGGCAGGCGCAAAATACTCAAGCGTCATCTTGCGTACCACAAAGGCAACTCGCTCAGCCAACAGTACCTGTTGGCTAAAGTGATGATGGCGCAGCATCTCTGTGCGTGCCCGTTCATAAAAAGCAACGTAGCTGGCGTGGTAAACCACACCACCGGCGTCAGTATCTTCGTAATAGACACGAACCGGCCATCGAAACAGCGTTGTATTCACTTTACATCCCGGTAATGCAACAAAAGTTAACTCTTTTAAACTTCGCTACTATACGCGCGGGAAAGATGGTTTGGAATGGGAGAAAGTAAACGGAGAGTAAATTTTTATGGGCTCGGGTAAGCCCATATCATTAACGGACATTTCTTATTCAGAAGAAGAAGAAAATCAAACCGGCGAGAAGAACCAGATCGGCGAGCAGCGGGCAAAAAAGACCCTGCCAGTGAAGTGCTTTCGGACGAAAGCCCACGCCGTGAATCACACCTGCGCACACCGCCCACATAATGAGAAAGCCGTGCCAGATCTCAAGCTCGCTGGTCTTTGCCGCGAAGCGCGACGGGTCCCAGAAGATACAGCCTGCCAGCAGTAATGCCATCACTAAAGAAAGCGCCCTTAACGGGCGCTTATCCATTACCGCGTAAAGCATCGCGATAATTTTCATTAGTGTTTTTCTTCACCCGCTTTGGACGCTTCAACGTGCTCAAGCGCCAGTGCGGTGATGACACCAAAGGCACAGGCAAGAAGCGTCCCTAAAATCCATGCGAAATACCACATATTCAGCTCCTTACTTAGTACATAGAGTGGGTGTTGCTTTCGATATGTTCTTTGGTGATACGACCGAACATTTTCCAGTAACACCAGGTGGTGTAGAGCAGGATAATCGGTACGAATACACAAGCCACATATGTCATCAGGTTCAGCGTCAGCTGGCTGGAGGTTGCATCCCACATGGTCAGGCTAGCATTCATCATGGTGCTGGATGGCATCACGAATGGGAACATAGCAATACCCGCAGTCAGGATGATGCACGCCAGCGTCAGTGAAGAGAACACGAACGCCAGTGCGCCTTTTTCCAGACGAGACGTCAGCACCGTCAGCAGTGGCAGCAATACACCCAGTGCCGGGATAGCCCACAGCGCAGGAGTATTGTTGAAGTTCACCAGCCATGCACCAGCCTGACGAGCCACTTCTTTGGTCAGCGGGTTAGACGGTGCAGCGTGGTTGATAGCAGACGTCACTACGTAACCATCAATACCGTACATCACCCAAACGCCAGCCAGTGCGAAGCAGACCAGCGTTACCAGAGCAGCAACCTGAGCTGTCGTGCGAGAACGCAGGTGCAGTTCACCCACAGTACGCATCTGCAGATAGGTCGCGCCCTGGGTAATGATCATCGCCACACTCACTACGCCTGCCAGCAGACCAAACGGGTTCAGCAGCTGGAAGAAGTTACCGGTGTAGTAAAGACGCATGTAATCGTCGATGTGGAACGGTACGCCCTGCAGCAGGTTACCGAACGCCACGCCAATCACCAGAGGTGGAACGAAGCTACCAATGAAGATGCCCCAGTCCCACATGTTGCGCCAGCGGGTGTCTTCAATCTTGGAACGGTAGTCGAAACCAACCGGACGGAAGAATAAAGACGCCAGCACCAGAATCATCGCCACGTAGAAACCGGAGAACGCAGCCGCGTAGACCATCGGCCAGGCAGCAAACAGTGCGCCGCCTGCGGTGATCAGCCACACCTGGTTACCGTCCCAGTGTGGGGCGATGGAGTTGATCATGATTCGACGCTCGGTGTCATTACGACCGAGGAAACGGGTGAGCATGCCCACCCCCATGTCGAAACCATCCGTGACCGCAAAACCGATCAGCAGGATACCGACCAGCAGCCACCAGATAAAACGCAATACTTCATAATCGATCATTTGATGACTCCTGTCTTAGCGTGCCGGCTGAGTAGTCGCACCGGACTGCTCGTAGTGATAGCGACCGGTTTTCAGGCTGCTTGGGCCAAGGCGCGCGAACTTGAACATCAGGAACAGTTCAGCCACCAGGAACAGGGTGTACAGACCACAAATCAGCAGCATGGAGAAGATCAGATCGCCCGCTGTCAGGGTAGAGTTCGCGACCGCTGTTGGCAGCACCTCACCTATCGCCCACGGCTGACGGCCATATTCCGCCACGAACCAACCGGATTCGATAGCAATCCACGGCAGTGGAATACCGTACAACGCGGTACGCAGCAGCCATTTTTTCTGACCAACGCGGTTACGAATAACAGACCAGAAGGACGCTGCAATGATCAGCAACATCAGGATGCCGCAGCCCACCATGATACGGAAGGCGAAGTACAGCGGCGCAACGCGTGGAATGGAGTCTTTGGTTGCCATCTGAATCTGTGCTTCCGTCGCGTCGGAGACGTTCGGGGTATAGCGTTTCAGCAGCAGACCGTAACCCAGGTCTTTCTTCACGTTATTAAACTGATCGCGAACCGCCTGGTCGGTAGAACCGGCACGCAGTTGTTCCAGCAACGCATAAGCTTTCATACCGTTACGGATACGGCCTTCATGCTGCACCATCAGTTCTTTCAGGCCAGTCACCTGTTTGTCGACGGAGCGAGTAGCAATGATGCCGAGCGCGTAAGGGATCTGGATGGAGAAGTGGTTTTGCTGCGCATCCTGATCCGGAATACCGAACAGAGTAAAGGCAGCCGGAGCCGGTTGCGTTTCCCACTCAGCTTCGATAGCCGCCAGCTTGGTTTTCTGCACGTCACCCATTTCGTAACCGGATTCATCACCCAGAACGATAACGGACAGAATCGCTGCCATGCCGAAGCTTGCCGCGATGGCGAAGGAACGTTTAGCGAAAGCGAAGTCACGACCACGCAGCATATAGTAGGAGCTGATGCCCAGAATGAACATCGCACCACACACATAACCAGATGCTACAGTGTGAACGAATTTAACCTGTGCGACCGGGTTCAGTACCAGCTCGGCAAAGCTGACCATCTCCATACGCATGGTTTCGAAGTTGAAATCAGACGCGATCGGGTTCTGCATCCAGCCGTTCGCCACCAGGATCCACAGTGCGGACAGGTTAGAACCTAATGCCACCAGCCAGGTTACCGCCATATGCTGGACTTTACCCAGACGGTCCCAACCGAAGAAGAACAGACCTACAAAGGTGGATTCGAGGAAGAAGGCCATCAGACCTTCAATGGCCAGCGGCGCACCGAAGATATCCCCTACATAGTGGGAATAGTAAGACCAGTTAGTCCCGAACTGGAACTCCATGGTCAAACCGGTTGCCACGCCCAGTGCAAAGTTGATACCAAACAACTTGCCCCAGAACTTGGTCATATCTTTATAAATCTGTTTGCCGGAGAGGACGTAGACCGTTTCCATGATGGCCAGCAGGAACGCCATACCGAGCGTCAGTGGCACAAACAGGAAGTGGTACATCGCGGTCAAGGCAAACTGTAAGCGCGACAGTTCGACTATATCTAACATCATGACTCCTTGCTCATCGCATGAAGACTCCGAGAGTGGACGCCGTTAGATACGACGGATCCACACACATGCCCCAATACAAAATTATCTGCTTCCCTTCTTCGTTGCTTATTCTCTACAGGAGGAAAAAGCAGTGATGAAAAGTTACAAATACGTTAATAAAAAACCCAAATTGATCCCGCAAATATAATACGCTGCAAAACCCTTACAATAAACAGGTTTTTATTGAATCACTTTTACGTTTTTCGACGGTGATCAATTTATAGCAAAACTACCACTTTTCAGCCATTTTGATCGGGGACAATTTAACGTCTTTTGGTATCTTTTTCCAAGGATTAAACATTGATTTAAATCAAAAACAATCACCATTGTTAACCATGTTTAATTGCAGTAAGAATGGTGAAAATCATGTTAATGATATGTACATCATGAGGTATTGATGGTTATCAAATGCAGGGAATAATATGAACAAAAGTGATTTTAATTAACGAGAAAGGACAATGCAGTTTCACATGCAGGTAAACATATAATGATAGCCACCTCACAGTATTTTTCCATTGCTTTACTGTAACTCTTCGCAATTACATTTAATTTACCTTTACCAACCACAAAATTAACACCGCTTTGTGACTATTCGATGAAACAAAAGACCGCAATGTCTGCGGTCTTTTGAACGTGTGGAATGTTACCCCTCTATCTGAATACTAAAGGTACGCGACTGCCCCGGGCGAAATGCCCCCACGATGCCTTTTTCGTCATGCCCGCCCTCTTTAATGCGTTCATTCATGTCGGTTTCGTGGCACCCTTTAATCGTCCGGTTTACCGCTAAAGTGGCATCGTAAGAGGTCGACTCCGATGGATTGAACAGGCGAAGGATAAGGGCTTCGCCGTCTTCTGACTTTTTCAATGCACTCAACATACAACCTGTCGGTGGCAACGTTAACAGGCTGTAGCTCTCCGGCGTCCTGAACGCAGCGCGGTTAAGTTTCATCGCATCCCAGGGGATTTTGTTATAGCAGTGAACCGGGGTAAGCCATGCCTTCGCCTGCTGGGCAACACCGGCATCGTCAGGCGATCCGCTAAAACTATAGAGGCTAAAACGGCAGTCAAGCTGGCCACGAACCTGCGAGTCCGGTACGGGCATCTTGATACCCGATGGTCTTCCCGGCCGCAGGAGTAAATCCTCCTTCCCGAGAACCCCCACTCCGCGCAGAAGCGTCAGGGCAAATGTTTTATGAGCGTCACCGATAACTTCAAATTCCCGCAGTCCCTCAGTGAACAACGCCATTCCATGATGCTTTTCCTGGAGTACGGCGTAGTTGAGGAGATTCCAGACCGGCAGTGGCGCTTCCTTCCATCCCTCTTCCTGCCAGTTCGTCATGGCCTCATCCCACACAGGGCGCGTCAGCGAGCCAAACTGCGTATCGGCTAACACCGCTTCCGTATTAAACGGCGTGGGGATCAGTACACGGAGGCGATGATCGTCAGCCTGATTATCCAGCCGAACCTCCACATCAATACGCCGGCTGTTATGGCTGAGCGTCACCGCCATTTCAGCAGTGAGAAGACCGTTTTGCTGGCGTGCCGAACGTTCGGTGAGGTTTGCCGGAACCGCCATTCGATGACGGATCAGCACCCTGCTCTGCCAGCCTTCATGAGTAACCTCAACGTCATGCTCGCCTTGCACTGAAGTGAGCCGCCACTCCTCTCGCGACGGAGAATAGTCATACTCATCACCATCATCGGAACTCTCTTCAATTTCCAGCACGCGGTCATAGATAAGACCTGACGCTTTATCGTGCAGACGCAGCGTTCCGTCACCGTTCAGGCTTATCTGCCAGAAGGCATTTTCCAGCAATGCCTCTGTTGTTTTCGTTGGCGGAAGCACGTCACCCGCGATATGCGGTTCGATATACAGCGTGCGGTAGCCCATTGATGGCAGGTTCTGACTGAGCTGGATATCGAACGCCATAAACGGCTCATAATTCCCGTAATGGACGATCTGCCTGTCAATCAGCCCCGGGTCAAGTTCGCGGGCGTGGCGAATGAAATACGGAACGTCGTTGCCTTTATCATCCACCAGGCGGAACTGGCTGGCACGCAGGCGGATCGTCGTGTTAATCACCTCGTCACGCGGCCAGGGCATCAGGTTGAACATCACCAGTTTGTCTGCATCGCTTTGCGGCATGTTGTCGACAATCTTGCGCATATAAAAATGCGTCAGGTTATCGGCCATATCCTCAGCCAGCTCGAAACGCGAGAGGATTTCGCGATGCACCTTGTCGCTACAGCAGCAGCCAATGCTGTCGTGGGCGTGATTTTTCAGGATCTCTTTCCACATTTTTTCCAGCAGGCCGTGGTGGTATTCAAACCCCAGCGTCCAGGCAAGCGTTGCCAGCGGCTCCAGGACATTAACGATTTTGTTCTCTATGCGGGCATGCGCAATTTTAATGTCCATCCGCGTGGAGCCTATCGTCCGGTGCACACGCATGTATTTACCGTCGATAAACTCCCCTTTCAGCGTCGCCAGTTCTTCACGGTGTGCTTCAATATGTTCAAAGACTTCCTCAAACCGGCTCATCACAAATTTACGCTGCGGATAAATTTCACGAAGCTTATCCATCACTGCGAAAATGTTTTGCTGCAGCGGCATCTGGTCGTGACCGTTGGGCAACAATATCTCCTTCGTGACGGAGGCTTTTTCCAGCACCCCGAAGTAACTGTCGAGCCGTTTTCGTAACCCTTCTTCATCCTCCGGTAAGTACTTACCAATCGCGTAACCTAACGGCAGTACCTGTGTCGTGACCTCACTGCCATCCGCACTCTGCCATAAAAACTCCGTTTTATCTGTCCCGTGACGCTCTGAACAACCGCGCCAGAACATGGCTCGCGTAATACCAAAACCGTTATAAATGTGCGGAAGTTGCCCGGACATGCCGAACGAATCCGGCAGGTAGCCAATCTTCATCGGCTCGCCCAATGCCATACAGTCGCGGATGCCATACATCAGGTTGCGAACAATCGACTCGCCNGAAACAATTGTGGTGTCCGTCTGGGTATACCAGGGGCCAATAATCAGTTTCCCGGCCTCAACCAGTGCCTTCACCCGGGGCCGGTTTTCTGGCTTCACCGCGAAGTAATCTTCCAGAACCGCCGTCTGCCCGTCGAGGACGTAGTATTTGTATGCGTCATCCTGCTCAAGACGGGNGAGGATCTCCTCCATATTATTGACAAGGAGAATGCGCGACGCTTCAGTGGTGAAATACCACTCACGGTCCCAGTGCATATGCGGTGTAATATGAACGCGAGATACAGCTTTCATCTTCGTTTCCTGTTTGTGCGTGTTTATGGCATGGCGTCTTCAATGACGTATTTGCCGCGCTTTACCGCCTGACGTCGCCAGAAAAGTAAAATGAGTGTCGAGATGGCGGCCCCCACCAGCGCAGCCCCAAACCAGCCCACTGCCGCCGTGATGCCACCCATTCCGCTATGATGGAGCAAGAAGAGGGAGAAAATGCCCGCTCCCGGCGTGGACAACCCGATGCCCATTGCACCGACAATCGCACCGGTCACCATTGAACCCAATACGAATGAACCAATGACCCGCAGCGGATCTTCAATAGCCATTGGGATCGCCCCTTCGGTAATCCCCGCCAGCCCCAACAACCACGTTGACTTACCGGTTTCGATTTCAAACTGCTTGAAGAGATGTGGAGCCAGCAGGGTTGATGCGGTCACCGTGAAGGCGGACACCATTTTGACGGAGGCAAAAATGGCATACGGCCCATAGACACCGTTCGCCATCGCCCCCAGACAGAATGCATACGCCGCTTTNTTGACCGGCCCGCCCAGATCGAATGAACACATAAAGCCGAGAATCGTNCCCAGCAGCAGCGCGTTAGCCCCCGACAGTCCGTTGAGCCAGGCGGTAAGTGAATTGTTTATCCACGCCACAGGCTCACCGATCACAAACAGCATCAGACTGCCCGCCCCCAGCACGCCAATAACCGGATAGAGGTAATAGGTCAGAAAGCCGTTATAGCGATTATCGAGACGAATATGATTTTTCACCCAGCGCATCAGGTAGCCGGCAATCAACCCGCCGGCGATCGCACCCAAAAAACCAGAGCCGATCATATTCGCGGCAAGACCGGCGGCGAACCCCGGAGCCAGGGCGGGTTTATCCGCCAGTGAGTAAGCTGTATAGGCGGCGAGCACGGGCACCATCAAAATGCCGAGCATGCCACCGCCGAGTTTGCGGTACATCCACAGCCATGAGTTTTCCTGATCGAACAGATGCTGTAAGCCCAGCATCTGCGCCAGCAGTACCGAGATAGCCAGCACCGTACCTCCCGCCACAATCAGCGGTACAGCAAACGAGATACCGCTCAGTAGCGCCTGCTTAAGCTCTGTTTTGAGGCTCTTTTTATCCCCGTTCTGAGCCTGCACAGGGCGAGTATCCTGAGAAGGCTGCAATGCAAGAGCGCGCTCAATAAGGGCTTCAGCATGGCGAAGCGGTTCCGCTACCGGTACGGAAAGCGTGGGGATCCCCTGGAAGCGTTCGCTCTCTTTAACCGCCACTTCAGCAGCCAGAATACAGGCTTGCGCATGCTGCAATTGCCAGGCCGTTAACCGACCTTCAATACCGTTCGCCCCCTGTTTTTCCACCACCACGTTTACACCCAGCTTACGTCCCGCTTTCTCGAGGTATTCAGCAGCCATATACGTATGGGCAATCCCTGCCGGACAGGCGGTCACACAGATAAGGGTTGGCGCATCCACCAGAGGTGATGCTTCCTCAACCTGTGACGTTTCGTCCAGAGCAGCAAGCAGGGCTTCTGCCGTCGTCGCCGCCATCACGCGTGCCCGGAGTGCGTCATCAGCCAGCCGGGAAGTCAGCTCCGTTAACACCTGTATATGTGTTGAACCCGCTTCAGCAGGTGGAATAGCAAGCAGGAAAATCAATTCAACGTCTTCAGGGCCATCCACGCCTTCCCATTTAAGCGGCGCGTCCAGCGTTGCTACCGCAAAGGCAGCCTCTTTCACCACGGGCGATTTGCCATGTGGTACCGCCAGCCCTTCCCCCAGTGCGGTAGGGCCAAGCGATTCCCGACGGAAGACTTCTGCCAAAAATTCATCACCATCGGTAATTTTTCCCAGCTCCAGCAGTCGCATCGTTAGCTGGCGTATTGCCTCATCACGGCTGCCATAGTGCCCCTTCACACAGACAGCGCCGGGATGGGTCAGGGTCGTCAGGTTCATACGGATCCTCACACTTATGTTGTTTTTATCTGAGGGCGATTGTGACAGACGAAACAATACATTTATGTGATCATTTTCACTAACAATCACAATTTGTATCTAAATTGTATTATTTACAAATGATGGAGTGAAGGCATAATTCCGTGAAAAGGTATTAAGTGGGCAATACAAAATGGGCAATAAACCNATGTACCGGCAGATAGCCGATGCGCTACGCGAGAAAATTCATGCCGGTGAATTAAAGCCTGGCGATGCATTACCAACGGAATCCAGCCTTCAGGAGGCATTCAGCGTCAGCCGCGTGACGGTAAGACAGGCATTAAAACGGCTTACGGAAGAACAAATCATCGAAAGCATTCAGGGCAGCGGCTCCTATGTAAAAGAAGAGCGCGTCAACTATGACATCTACCAGTTAACGGGTTTTTACGAGAAACTGGCCGACCGAAATGTGGACACCCACAGCGATGTGAAAATTTTTGAAGTGATAAAAGCGGACGCGCGGCTGGCAGGAAAGTTAGACCTTAACCCGGACGATAAAGTCTGGCACGTCAAGCGCGTGCGCTTTATCAAGCAAAAGCCGGTAAACCTCGAAGAAACGTGGATGCCGCTGGCGATGTTCGCCGACCTCACCTGGGAAGTGATGGAGAACTCCAAATATCACTACATTGAACAAGTCAAAAAGATGGTTATCGATCGCAGTGAACAGGAGCTGGTACCGGTGATGCCGTCCGAAGAGGCGATCGCCGCGCTGGCGCTCGATCCGGCAAAACCTATCCTGGAGAAAGTGTCTCGCGGTTTCCTGAAAGACGGCAGAGTTTTTGAATACAGCCGCAACATTTTCAATACTGACGATTACAAATTCACCCTGGTTGCCCGACGCAGGCAATAAAAAAGGCCACTTTTCAGTGGCCAACCATGTCGAAACGGACATTTTTTTATTTCAACGCTCCCTTTTCAGGGAGCAGAGAGGACTTACTTAATGATGGATTTCAGTGCTTCGCCGATATCCGCCAGGCTGCGAACAGTTTTCACGCCTGCGGCTTCGAGCGCTGCAAATTTCTCATCAGCCGTACCTTTACCCCCGGCGATAATCGCGCCTGCGTGACCCATACGCTTGCCTTTTGGCGCAGTCACACCCGCGATGTAACCCACAACCGGTTTGGTCACGTGCTCTTTGATGTAAGCAGCCGCTTCTTCTTCAGCGCTACCACCGATCTCACCGATCATGACGATCGCTTCGGTCTGTGGATCTTCCTGGAACAGTTTCAGGATATCGATGAAGTTAGAACCTGGGATCGGGTCACCGCCGATGCCCACACAGGTGGACTGGCCGAAACCGTAGTCAGTGGTCTGCTTAACCGCTTCATAGGTCAGGGTACCGGAACGGGAAACGATGCCCACTTTGCCCGGTTTGTGAATGTGGCCCGGCATGATGCCGATTTTGCACTCGCCCGGGGTGATAACGCCTGGGCAGTTCGGGCCGATCATACGCACGCCAGCTTCATCCAGCTTCACCTTCACGGTCAGCATATCCAGCGTCGGGATACCTTCGGTGATGGTGATGATCAGTTTGATGCCTGCATCGATCGCTTCCAGAATGGAGTCTTTGCAGAACGGAGCCGGAACGTAGATAACGGTCGCGGTCGCGCCAGTGGCTTCTACTGCTTCGCGCACGGTGTTGAACACCGGCAGGCCCAGGTGCGTGGTGCCGCCTTTACCTGGCGTCACGCCGCCAACCATCTGCGTACCGTAGGCAATTGCCTGTTCGGAGTGGAAAGTCCCCTGGCTACCGGTGAAGCCCTGGCAGATAACCTTGGTATCTTTATTAATTAAAACTGACATTATTTCCCCTCCACTGCGGCAACAACCTGCTGAGCTGCATCCGTCAGACTTTTCGCTGCAATAATATTCAGGCCGCTGTCAGCCAGTTTTTTCGCGCCGAGTTCAGCGTTGTTACCTTCCAGACGCACAACCACCGGAACGTTAACACCCACTTCTGCTACCGCACCGATGATACCGTCGGCGATCAGGTCACAACGTACGATACCGCCGAAGATGTTAACCAGAACGGCTTTCACGTTGTCATCAGAGAGGATGATTTTGAATGCTTCGGTTACGCGCTCTTTGGTTGCACCACCGCCTACGTCGAGGAAGTTGGCTGGCTCACCACCGTGCAGCTTAACGATGTCCATCGTGCCCATTGCCAGGCCCGCACCGTTAACCATGCAGCCGATGTTGCCATCCAGCGCCACGTAGTTCAGTTCCCACTGTGCAGCCTGCGCTTCACGCGGGTCTTCCTGAGACTGGTCGCGCATTTCGCGCAGATCGGACTGGCGGAACAGTGCGTTGCCGTCAGCGCCCAGTTTACCGTCGAGGCAGATCAGATCGCCCTGAGTGGTGATCACCAGCGGGTTGATTTCGATCAGCGCCAGGTCGCGTTCCAGGAAAATCGTTGCCAGACCCATGAAGATCTTGGTGAACTGCTGAACCAGCTTACCTTCCAGACCCAGTTTGAACGCCAGCTCACGTCCCTGGTAAGGCATTGGGCCTGCCAGCGGATCGATAGCCACTTTATGGATCAGATGAGGGGTTTCTTCCGCCACTTTCTCGATTTCCACGCCGCCTTCAGTAGACGCCATGAACACCACGCGACGGGAGCTACGGTCAACCACCGCGCCCAGGTACAGTTCTTTTGCGATATCAGTCGCCGCTTCAACCAGGATCTGGTTTACCGGCTGGCCATTCGCATCTGTTTGATAGGTTACCAGGCGTTTACCCAGCCAATGTTCAGCAAAAGCACGGATCTCTTCTTTGCTCTTAACAACCTTCACACCGCCCGCTTTACCACGGCCACCAGCGTGAACCTGACATTTAACTACCCAAGGGCCGGAACCGATTTTAGATGCGGCTTCTTCTGCTTCACGTGGGGTAGTACAGGCATAACCCACCGGAGCCGGTAAGCCATACCGGGCAAACAGCTGTTTGGCCTGATATTCATGTAAGTTCATGTGTTCTATCCATCCTTCAGGGTAATCGTTATCTTCAAACCTGTAGACCGGCGCGATCTGTGTGCCGGATGGCACTACGCTTATCCGGCCTACAGGGCAGGTGACGCTAAAGTGTTACTACACGTCCAGCAGCAGACGTGTTGGATCTTCCAGCAGCTCTTTAATGGCAACCAGGAAGCCCACGGACTCACGGCCGTCGATCAGACGGTGATCGTAAGAGAGTGCCAGGTACATCATTGGCAGGATCTCAACTTTACCGTCTACCGCCATAGGGCGATCTTTGATGGCATGCATGCCGAGGATCGCACTCTGCGGTGGGTTGATGATTGGGGTAGACATCAGTGAACCGAATACGCCGCCGTTGGTAATGGTGAAGTTACCGCCAGTCAGGTCATCTACGGTCAGCTTACCGTCGCGGCCTTTAACAGCCAGCTCTTTGATATTTTTCTCGATGTCAGCCATGCCCAGAGTATCCACATCACGCAGAACCGGGGTCACCAGGCCACGTGGCGTAGAAACCGCCATGCTCACGTCGAAGTAGTTGTGGTAAACCACGTCATCGCCATCGATAGACGCGTTCACTTCCGGGTAGCGTTTCAGCGCTTCAACAACCGCTTTCACGTAGAAGGACATAAAGCCCAGACGGATACCGTGACGTTTTTCAAACGCATCACCGTACTGCTTACGCAGATCCATGATTGGCTTCATGTTTACTTCGTTGAAGGTGGTCAGCATCGCGGTGGAGTTTTTCGCTTCCAGCAGACGCTCAGCCACGCGCTTACGCAGGCGAGTCATTGGCACGCGTTTTTCACTGCGTGCGCCCAGGGCAGGCTGTGCTGCCGGGGCTGCCACCGGGGCTTTGGCTTCGGCTTTCGCCGGTGCTTTCGCCAGGTGTTTCTCGATGTCTTCGCGCGTCAGACGACCACCCACACCGGTGCCTTTAATAGCCGCCGCGTCCAGGTTGTGTTCAGCCAGCAGGCGACGGATCGCCGGGCTCAGCGCGTCGTTGTTCTGCTCTTCCAGAGACGCCTGCTGGCGCTGCGCTGGAGTAGACGCTTTCTCTTCAGATTTAGCGCTGGTCTCTTTACCAGAGCTGTTGCCTTCACGCAGGCGACCCAGGATCTGGCGAGAAGTCACGGTCGTGCCTTCATCTTCCAGCACTGCATCCAGAATGCCATCCGCTGAAGCCGGTACTTCCAGTACCACTTTGTCAGTTTCGATTTCTACCAGCACTTCGTCGCGGGTTACCGCATCGCCTGGTTTTTTGTGCCAGGTGGCGACGGTCGCATCTGCTACGGACTCAGGCAGGTCGGGAACAAGAATATCTACGCTACTCATTATGTATCCTTTAATTAATCGACGTTCAGCGCGTCATTGACCAGATCTTGCTGCTGCTTCTGGTGAACGGACATATACCCTACCGCCGGAGAGGCGGAGGCCGGGCGACCTGCATAACGCAGGGCTGACCCAAATGGAATCACTTCACGGAAATGATGCTGGCTGCAGTACCATGCGCCCTGGTTGAGCGGCTCTTCCTGGCACCAGACAAAATCATGTACGTGAGCATACGGTTTCAGCGCTTCCTGCACCGCCTGGTGCGGGAATGGATAAAGCTGTTCGATACGCACGATGGCGACATCTTTCTGGTCGTTCTTACGGCGCTGTTCCAACAGGTCGTAATAAACCTTACCAGAACACATCACCACACGCTTCACAGCTTGCGGATCCAGTTCGTCAATCTCACCGATGGCTGGCAGGAAGGTGCCATTTGCCAGTTCATCCAGGCTGGACACGGCCAGCGGATGACGCAGCAGAGATTTCGGCGACATCACCACCAGCGGACGGCGCATACCGCGCAGCGCCTGGCGACGCAGCATGTGGTAAACCTGAGCCGGCGTGGACGGCACACAGACCTGCATGTTCTGCTCGGCGCAGAGTTGCAGATAACGTTCCAGACGCGCAGAGGAGTGCTCCGGACCCTGCCCTTCATAACCGTGTGGCAGCAGCATCGCCAGGCCACACATACGGCCCCACTTCTGCTCACCGGAAGAGATGAACTGGTCGATAACCACCTGCGCACCGTTGGCGAAATCACCGAACTGCGCTTCCCAGATGGTCAGGGTGCGTGGTTCTGCGGTGGCGTAGCCATATTCAAATGCCAGTACCGCTTCTTCAGACAGCACGGAGTCCCAGACCTTGAACTGGCCCTGACCGTTATGGACGTGCTGCAGCGGGGTGTAGGTTGAACCGTTAGACTGGTTGTGAACCACCGCGTGACGGTGGAAGAAGGTGCCACGGCCCGCATCTTCACCGGACAGACGAACAGGAATGCCTTCGTCAACCAGCGTCGCGTAAGCCAGTGTCTCTGCACCGCCCCAGTCGAACAGCTTCTCACCTGCCGCCATAGCCTGACGGTCAGAATAGATCTTCTGTACGCGAGACTGCATCTCAATGGCGTCTGGTACAGTGCTGATGCGTTTAGCCAGCTCCTGCAGGCGCTTCATCTCAACCTTGTTCGGGTAGCTCTCATCCCACTCGTGGTTGAGGTACGGCGACCAGGTAAAGGAGTGCATATTCATTGGGCGCAGCTCTTTCACTACGCATTCACCCGCATCCAGCGCGTCGCGGTAGAGGTTGACCAGCTCGGTCGCATCTTCCAGCGTGACGACTTTGTCGTTTTCCAGCTTGTCAGCATAGATTTTACGCGGCGTCGGGTGCTTTTTGATTTTCTGGTACATCAGCGGCTGGGTTGCACTTGGCTCATCAGCTTCGTTGTGGCCGTGACGGCGGTAGCAGAACAGGTCGATCAGCACATCGCGTTTAAAGGTGTTACGGAAGTCCAGTGCCAGACGGGTAACAAATGCCACTGCTTCCGGGTCATCCGCATTAACGTGGAAGATCGGTGCCTGCACCATCTTACCGATGTCGGTGCAGTACGGAGTGGAGCGTGCATCCAGTGGGTTAGACGTGGTGAAGCCTACCTGGTTGTTGATCACGATGCGAACGGTACCGCCCACTTCATAACCACGCGCCTTGGACATGTTCAGGGTTTCCTGAACCACGCCCTGGCCAGTGATGGCTGCATCACCGTGAATGGTAATTGGCAGCACTTTATTGCTGCTCGGCTCGTCCAGTCTGTCCAGACGCGCACGTACAGAACCGATAACCACCGGGCTGACGATTTCCAGGTGTGACGGGTTAAACGCCAGCGCCAGGTGAACCAGACCGCCTTCGGTTTCGATATCAGACGAGAAGCCCATGTGGTACTTAACGTCACCAGTGCCAAGGTGTTCTTTATGTTTGCCTGCGAACTCGTCAAACAGATCCTGCGGTTTTTTACCCAGTACGTTGACCAGAACGTTCAGACGACCACGGTGCGCCATGCCGAGAACCACTTCGCGGGTACCGCTGTTGCCAGCATGGCGAATCAGTTCTTTCAGCATTGGTACTAACGCATCACCGCCTTCCAGCGAGAAGCGTTTTGCGCCCGGGAATTTCGCACCCAGATAACGCTCAAGGCCTTCTGCTGCGGTCAATTCATTCAGGAAGCGTTTTTTCTCATCAGCCGAGAACGTCGCGTGGCCAGCCACGGACTCAATGCGCTGTTGGATCCAGCGTTTCTCTTCTGTAGAGGTGATGTGCATGTATTCCGCGCCGATGGAGCCGCAGTAGGTTTGCTTGAGCGCGTTAATCAAATCGCCCAACTTCATCGTGTCTTTGCCGATGGCAAAGGAACCTACGTTAAAGCTTTCCTGGAAATCGGCCTCGGTCAGATCGTGATAAGCTGGATCGAGATCCGCTACACGGTCTTGCTGCCACAGTCCCAGCGGATCGAGATTCGCATGCTGGTGACCACGGAAGCGATAAGCGTTGATAAGCTGCAGGACTTTAACCTGCTTCGCATTGGTGTCAGGGTCGGAAATCGCAGAAGAGTAACGTGAGGCATCCTTCGCCAGACGACGGAAATAATCACGTGTTTTGGAATGGAATTGATCCGGTTTGACTCCCGTGCCAGGCAACTGCTGGAACATGGAACGCCAGTTAGCGTCCACTGAGTCAGGATCGGTTAAGAAGTCTTCATAGAGCTGTTCTATCCAGCTCTGGTTAGCACCAGAGAGGTAAGAAGAGTCCAGCCAGGCTTTCATTGCGCCGTTCTGCATCGTGATCCCTTAAGCATTTTTATGCTTACTTTCGCCGTAGAAACTACCACGTACAACACGTACGTGCCGGGGTTCACCTGCGAGCTCTTTCTGGCCCGCGAAGGAACCTTTAAAAACTGCCATTAATCTTCTTCGTTCAGGCTGCGACATCGTTGGCTGCCTTCACTTACCCCTGTCACATAGTGAACTATGCTCCCGGGGATGCGCTCAGTCGCCGCCTTGTCTCGCTCTGAACGCCTCGATTACTGGATGTGCCATTCTGGCGGTTTTTAAAGATTTCCTGCATTTATCCCCTCTCCCTGTGGGAGAGGGTTAGGGTGAGGGGAACAGCGCTCCCCTCTCACTACTTACGCACTGCGCTGCAACAGCATCGACTTAATGTGGCCGATGGCGCGCGTCGGGTTCAACCCCTTCGGACACACGCTGACGCAGTTCATGATGCTATGGCAGCGGAATACGCTGAAAGCATCACTTAGCCCTTCAAGGCGGCTATCGGTTTCGGTGTCGCGGCTATCGATCAGGAAACGATAGGCAGCCAGCAGACCGGCCGGGCCGATAAACTTGTCCGGGTTCCACCAGAACGACGGGCAAGACGTTGAACAACATGCACAAAGAATACACTCGTACAGCCCATCGAGTTTTTCACGCTGCTCAGGAGACTGTAAGTGCTCACGAGCGGGTGGATTTTGCCCATTATTCAACAAGTAAGGCTTAATCTTCTCATATTGTGCATAGAATTGCCCCATGTCCACCACCAAATCGCGCACGACCGGCAGGCCTGGCAGAGGACGGATAACAATTTTCTGACCCGGGCGCTGCAGCGCTGAAACTGGCGTGATGCAGGCCAGGCCATTTTTGCCATTCATATTCACGCCGTCGGAGCCACACACCCCTTCACGGCAGGAGCGACGGAATGACAGCGTTGGGTCTTTTTCTTTCAGCTGCATTAATGCATCCAGCAGCATCATGTCACGGCCTTCTTCTGCTTCCAGCGTGTAATCCTGCATACGCGGAGCATCGTCTACATCCGGGTTATAACGATAAACTGAGAATTCGAGTTTCATTGTCCTGTCTCCGCATTAGTAAGTACGAATCTTCGGCGGGAACGCCGGACGCAGTTTCGGTTCCATATTGACGCTACGACGCGTCATGGTTTCCGACTCTGGCAGATACAGGGAATGGCACAGCCAGTTTTCGTCATCCCTTTCCGGGAAGTCGAAGCGGCTATGCGCGCCACGGCTCTCGGTACGGAAGTTTGCCGACACCGCAGTGGCGTAAGCGGTTTCCATCAGGTTATCCAGCTCCAGACACTCAACGCGCTGGGTGTTGAACTCGCTGGAGGTGTCATCCAGACGGGCGTTTTTCAGACGCTCGCGGATAGCCTTCAGCTGCTCCAGGCCTTTCGCCATCGCGTCACCTTCACGGAAGACCGAGAAGTTGTGCTGCATACATTCCTGAAGCGCTTTACGGATTTCCACCGGATCTTCGCCGTTACGGTTGCCGTTCCAGCGGTTGAGGCGTTCGAGAGAAGCATCAATTTCAGCTTCGGTGGCATCCAGCAGGTCGCCCTGCTCGGCAATGGATTCCTGCAGATGCAGACCCACCGCGCGGCCAAACACCACGAGGTCAAGCAGGGAGTTACCGCCCAGACGGTTGGCACCGTGTACGGATACGCAGGCGATTTCGCCCACCGCAAACAGACCCGGGATAACCACATCTTCACCCTGCTCGTTCACGGTCAGTGCCTGGCCGGTTACTTTGGTCGGAATACCGCCCATCATATAGTGGCAGGTTGGGATAACCGGGATCGGCTCTTTGACCGGGTCGACGTGAGCGAAGGTACGGGACAGCTCCAGGATGCCCGGCAGACGGGATTCCAGAACCTCTTTACCCAGGTGGTCGAGTTTCAGCTTAGCGTGTGGACCCCACGGACCATCGCAGCCGCGACCTTCACGGATTTCGATCATGATAGAACGCGCTACCACGTCACGACCCGCCAGGTCTTTCGCATTCGGGGCATAACGCTCCATGAAGCGCTCGCCGTGTTTGTTCAGCAGATAACCACCTTCACCACGGCAGCCTTCTGTCACCAGTACGCCTGCACCAGCGATACCCGTTGGGTGGAACTGCCACATCTCCATATCCTGCACCGGCACGCCAGCGCGGATAGCCATACCCACGCCGTCACCGGTGTTGATGTGGGCGTTGGTGGTGGACTGATAAATACGGCCTGCACCGCCGGTCGCCAGCACGGTGGCGCGGGCTTTGAAGTAAACCACTTCACCGGTTTCGATACACAGCGCGGTACAACCCACCACTGCGCCATCGGCGTTTTTCACCAGATCCAGCGCGTACCACTCGGAGAAGATGGTGGTGTGGTTTTTCAGGTTCTGCTGATACAGAGTGTGCAGCAGTGCGTGACCAGTACGGTCAGCCGCCGCTGCAGTACGTGCCGCCTGCTCGCCGCCGAAGTTTTTCGACTGGCCGCCAAACGGACGCTGATAAATGGTGCCATTTTCCAGACGGGAGAATGGCAGACCCATATGATCCAGCTCCAGAATCGCTTCCGGGCCGGTCTTACACATATATTCAATGGCGTCCTGGTCACCGATGTAGTCGGAACCTTTTACCGTGTCGTACATGTGCCATTCCCAGTTATCTTCATGGGTATTACCGAGTGCCACGGTGATACCACCCTGCGCAGACACGGTATGGGAACGGGTCGGGAATACTTTAGAGAGCAGCGCACAGGTCTGGCCGCTCTGGGAAATTTGCAGCGCTGCGCGCATACCTGCGCCACCAGCACCAATCACAACAGCATCAAATTCTCTGACTGGCAGTTTCATTACACACCCCACACCACAACGAATCCATAAATAACGTAAACCACCAGTGCAACGACGATAGCCAGCTGCAGAGGAAGGCGAATGGCCAGTGGTTTAACGTAATCGGTCAACACCTGCCACATGCCAATCCAGGCATGAATAAGGATGGAGAACAGAGCCAGCAGGGTGAACACTTTGGTGAAGGCAGATCCGAAGAACCCACTCCAGATTTCCCACGTCAGCTCGCCGCTGGTCGCGAAGAAACCGATCATATAGATGATGTAAAGCGTGAGGACGATGGCAGTAGCGCGGACCAGGATGAAGTCATGTACGCCGTTGCGTCCTAATGCGGAGGCGTTGCTTACCATACGAGAACTCCTGCAAGAAGTGAAAGCACGACTGTTACCACAAATGAAATGTTAGCGGAGCGTTTCCCGGCTTCGAAAGTTTCTTCCAGGTAGCCGAAGTCCATCAGCATATGACGCACACCCACAACAACATGGTACGCCAGCGCCGTCAGAATGCCCCACATGATAAATTTCACGAAGAAGCTGTTCATGATGGCCGAGGCCTGGAGGAATCCTTCAGGAGAAGAGAGGCTAGTCCCCAGTAACCACAGCAGAATGCCGACCGCCACAAACGTAATCACACCAGACACACGGTGCAGAATGGACGCGATTGCTGTTACAGGGAACCGGATCGTTTTGAGATCCAGATTGACAGGTCTTTGTTTTTTCACATTTCTTATCATGAATAACGCCCACATGCTGTTCTTATTATTCCCTTTGGATTTCGCGTTACAGAAAGGCGGCAAGTCCGGGAAACCCGGGAGCATAGATAACTATGTGACCGGGGCGAGCGGGCGCAGCCAACGCACCTGTAACGTGAAAGACTATGGGATTTCCTTCCTCCGGCTGCGATGCGGGTCATACAGCGTTCCTTTTCTATAACTGCGCGTCATGCAAAACATTGCTTCCAGATGCTAAAACGACACATTACAACGCTGGGTGGCTCGGGATTGCAGGGTGTTCCGGAGACCTGGCGGCAGTATAGGCCGTTCACAAAATCATTACAATTAACCTACATACAGTTTGTCGGGTTTTCTCTGGAACAGTGATCAGGGTCACGATAACAACATCTTTTTAAATTTTAATCATCTGATTTGACAAATGTTAAACAATATTGTTACAAACGTCATCAGAAAAGGCATATAATGCGCAAAAGTTATGAGGTCTCTCTTTCACCTGAGAAATAGTTATGTAACAGTGTGATGGTATTGACCGAAGTTATCAGGACAGTTATTAGTGATATACAGGTTTGAATAATTCGGACTGTAAAAACGCTGGTTTGCTGTAGTTTCACTGATATTTCATCCGTTTACCTGCAAGGCGCCATAGCTCTGTACCCTGGTTTCTCCTCGTGAGCTGAGCGGTAAGCCAAATAACAATCTGGTAACGGTGATTAACAGCTGAATGCAAATCCGCTGAACAGCAGTCTTAAGCATAAGGCGCTAAGGAGACCGTAAATGGCTGATACAAAGGCAACGCTCACCCTAAATGGTGACACTGCTATTGAACTGGATGTGCTAAAAGGCACGCTCGGTCCGGATGTTATTGATATCCGTACGCTGGGTTCCAAAGGGGTGTTCACCTTTGACCCTGGATTCACCTCTACCGCATCTTGCGAATCCAAAATCACCTTCATCGATGGTGACGAAGGTATCCTGCTCCACCGCGGTTTCCCCATCGATCAGTTAGCCACCAATTCCAACTACCTGGAAGTGTGCTACATCCTGCTGAACGGCGAAAAGCCAACGCAGTCGCAGTACGATGAATTCAAAACCACCGTAACTCGCCACACCATGATCCATGAGCAGATCACCCGTCTGTTCCATGCGTTCCGTCGTGATTCCCACCCGATGGCCGTCATGTGTGGTATTACCGGTGCCCTGGCAGCGTTCTACCACGACTCTCTGGACGTGAATAACCCACGCCACCGTGATATCGCGGCGTTCCGTCTGCTGTCCAAAATGCCAACAATGGCGGCGATGTGTTACAAATACTCTATCGGCCAGCCGTTTGTTTACCCACGTAATGACCTCTCCTACGCCGGTAACTTCCTGCGCATGATGTTCTCCACACCATGTGAAGAGTATGTGGTCAACCCGGTACTGGAACGCGCGATGGATCGTATTCTGATCCTGCACGCTGACCACGAACAGAACGCATCGACCTCCACCGTCCGTACCGCAGGCTCTTCAGGCGCGAACCCGTTTGCCTGTATCGCTGCCGGTATCGCGTCCCTGTGGGGACCCGCGCACGGCGGCGCGAACGAAGCTGCGCTGAAGATGCTGGAAGAGATCAGCTCTGTTGAGCACATTCCTGAATTCGTGCGTCGCGCGAAAGACAAAAATGACTCCTTCCGCCTGATGGGCTTCGGTCACCGTGTTTACAAAAACTATGACCCACGCGCCACCGTGATGCGTGAAACCTGCCATGAAGTGCTGAAAGAGCTGGGCACCAAAGATGATCTGCTGGAAGTGGCAATGGAGCTGGAACACATTGCGCTGAACGACCCGTACTTCATCGAGAAGAAACTCTACCCGAACGTAGACTTCTACTCCGGTATCATTCTGAAAGCGATGGGTATTCCGTCTTCCATGTTCACCGTGATCTTCGCTATGGCACGTACCGTAGGCTGGATTGCGCACTGGAACGAAATGCACAGCGAAGGCATGAAAATCGCCCGTCCTCGCCAGCTGTACACCGGCTACGAGCAGCGTGATTTTAAGTCTGATATCAAGCGCTGATGTTAGCAGGGTGCGGCCTGATGCCCTCACCCTAACCCTCTCCCACAGGGAGAGGGAACAAACATTAAAAACGGCAACCCTGAGGTTGCCGTTTTGCTTTTACCTTGTGCGGCCTGATGCCCTCACCCTGACCCTCTCCCACAGGGAGAGGGAACAAACATTAAAAACGGCAACCCTGNGGTTGCCGTTTTGCTTTTACCTTGTGCGGCCTGATGCCCTCACCCTGACCCTCTCCCACAGGGAGAGGGAACAAACATTAAAAACGGCAACCCTGNGGTTGCCGTTTTGCTTTTACCTTGTGCGGCCTGATGCCCTCACCCTGACCCTCTCCCACAGGGAGAGGGAACAAACATTAAAAACGGCAACCCTGAGGTTGCCGTTTTGCTTTTACCTCTGGCACCCCGGACACCAGTAAAACGGTCTTGAAGAGAGTGTTGTCTTCTCAATCACACCACCGCACCGCTCGCATACCTCACCATCCCGGTGAAAGACCCTGAACCGGAACAGCGCCCCGTGGTGCTTGTTATCATCCACCACGCCACGCGTATGGTACGACAGACGCGGAATATCCAGCAGCGCGTGGGATAACGCATCGAGTTGTGCATCACTCAGTTGCGATGCTTTATGCTGCGCCGCCAGCCCCACGTCCCAGAGAATTTCTACCCGCAGGTAGTTTCCTAACCCGGCCAGAAATGCCTGATCGAGTAGCAGACCAGAGAACTGCCGGTTACGGAATGCGGCTGATAACAAACGGGCTTTCACATCGCTCGCCGTCAGCCGCATATCCAGTACATCCGGCCCCACGCGCTGCAGAAACGGGTGCGTAAGCAACTGCTCCGGCGTTAACATTTCGATATCTGAAGCGCTATACAGCAGGATAGCTTTATCCGCCGTTTGCAACCTGACGCGCAGCACACGGGTCGTTTGCGGCTGCTCATTAGCGTTAACCACTCGCCACACGCCATAAAGCTGGTTATGGCTGTATAACGTCAGGTTATGGGAAAAGTGCGTGAGCAATGCCTTGCCGCGCGTGTCGATATGAGTCACCGTCTGCCCCACCAGCTGTGATTCAAACGGTTTCAGTTGAGGGAAAGCAAACCAGACATCCGTCAGGGGTTTGCCCTTTATCGCCGCCTCCAGGCTATCCGCTGCGCGGCGGATCTCCGGGCCTTCTGGCATCTTTTCATCCTTATTGTAAATATCAGGCGCTGACGAGGATCCCGTGTTCAGCAAACGCCGCCCGCAAACGACGCGCAAAACGCAGCGCGTGCTCGCCGTCGCCGTGTAAACACACCGTATCCGCCTGTACCTTTGCGGATGTACCGTCAATCGCAATGACCTGACCCGTACGCACCATCTCCAGCGTCTGCGCCAGAGCCTGTTCTTCATCAGTGATGAGTGCCCCGGGCTGAGTGCGGGGGACCAGGCTCCCGTCAGCCTGATACCCCCTGTCGGCAAACACTTCCTGCCGGGTGGCTAAACCCAGACGCTGCCCGGCGCGAATCAACTCACTACCCGCCAGACCAACGAGGATAAGCTGTGGGTCACAGTCCCGCACCGCGCGGGCAATGGCATCTGCCAGAACCGGATCTTTTGCCGCCTGGTTATAGAGCATACCGTGCGGCTTCACATGACGCAGTACGCCCTGCTGAGCACGGACGATCGCCTCCAGCGCACCAGTCTGGTAAAGCGTCTGGGCATAGACTGTCTCAGGGGGTAATACCATTGCCGTTCTGCCAAAATTTTCCCGGTCGGGAAAGCCAGGATGAGCACCTATCGCAACGCCATTTTTGATGGCATTACGCACGCTCGTCAGCATCGTTTGCGCATCACCCGCGTGAAAACCACAGGCGATATTGACCGAGGAAACCAGCGTCATCAGCTCTGCATCGGCGCTACCGCCTTCACCAAGATCGGCGTTTAAATCAATCTTTACCATCAAGCCTCCACGCCAGCTGTTCCAGGTAGCGCTGTTGATCCTGCCGGGCTTTTAGCGCCTCTTCCAGCGAACATTGCACAAAGTGAATCGGCTGCCCGAGAGGAATTTGCGCCAGATGGTAGCGATCGGCCTCAATAATACAGGCAATACGCGGGTAGCCTCCCGTTGTCTGCGCATCGTTCATCAGCACAATAGGTTGTCCGTTATGGGGTACCTGAATTACGCCAGGCAATAACCCGTGCGACAGCATCTCGCGATCCGTCGTTCTGGTCAGCGGCTGCCCCTGCAAACGGTAACCCATGCGATTACTCTGCGGGCTGATCTGCCACGGTGAGCGCCAGAATGACTCCTGAGAAACCTCGTCGAACTCGTGATATTCCGGCCCCGGCAAGGCGCGAATACGGTTTCCCCAGAGCAGTTGTTTAACTCCCTGAGTGGTCGAGAAATGGCGGGAGGTGGGTTTAATCGCGAGACGATCGCCATCACGAAGCAAGCGCCCTTCAAGCCCACCAATGCCTGCTTTCTGATCGGTACTGGCCGACCCCATCACCTCCGGTACATCGATGCCGCCAGCAACCGCAAGGTAGCTGCGCATACCGTGCAGAGGACGCCTGAGGATCAGGCGCTGACCGGCTTTCGCCCGTAAACGCCAGCCAGTCCATACCGCTTTATCATCAAGCGTTGCGTCGCAACCTGCACCGGTCAGGGCAAACCAGGTCTCCTGATTAAATTCGATGACGCACTGACCCAGCGTGATCTCCAGCGCCGCCGTGCTGCCGGGATTGCCCACCAGCACATTCGCAACCTCCAGCGCGGGCCTGTCCAGCGCGCCACAATAGCTCACACCTGACTGACGCAGACCAAACCGGCCGGCATCCTGAACGGTGGTGTAAAGCCCCGCACGAATAAGCGTTAACATACCCCCTCCTTCTGCGGGATAAAGCGAAGGGTATCACCAGGACGAAGCAGTATTGGTGAGTCCTGCCCCGGCTCAAATAACGGTGTGGAGGTGTATCCGATAAGCTGCCAGCCACCAGGCGACGCAATCGGGTAGATCCCGGTCTGTTCACCACCAATCGCTACCGTTCCTGCAGGAACACTCAGACGAGGTTCGGCGCGGCGCGGTGTATGCAGCGCCGGAGATAATCCCCCCAGATACGGAAAGCCGGGCTGAAACCCTAAAAACCAGACGACGTAGTTAACCGAGCTATGCAGCTCAACAACCTGCTTTTCCGTTAATCCGCAGTGCTGCGCCACCACNGTGAGATCGGGACCACGTTTGCCGCCGTAGACCACCGGGAGCTCAATCGCCCGGGACGCTGGCTCCAGCGCCTCGCTCTCTTCCCACCAGCACTGCAAACGTTCAATAGCATCCAGCGCCAGCGTATGCGGATTACGCAGAACAACGGTGATGTTATTCATGCCCGGAATCACTTCAACGACCTCCGGCATATCGGCCAGACGCTGCGTTAGCCGCCAGATACGCTTTTGCGTGGCAAGCGTGACCGGTGGCTCCAGTTCCAGAACCACTGCCGTTTCACCCAGAAGATAACAACGCGCTCGCTGCACTCAGGTACCTCTCATCAGGCCGGGTTCGGGATATCAATAAAGGTAACATCCAGATCGGTATTTTCTGTCAGCCATTCACTGAGAGCACGAATGCCACCGCGCTCTGTGGCATGGTGGCCTGCGGCGTAAAAATGCAGACCCTGTTCACGGGCTGAATGGATAGTCTGCTCGGAAACCTCTCCGGTGATGAAGGCATCAACGCCAAACCGCGCGGCGCTATCAATAAAGCCCTGTCCACCACCGGTACACCATGCGACACGTTTCACCGTATCCGGGCCGGTATCCCCGCTCCACAGCGGGCGGCGTCCCAGGCGAGCTTCAATCCAGGAGGCCAGTTCAAGCCCGGAAACCGGCATCGCCAGCTCGCCCCACGGCACCAGCGGTTCAATTTCACCCATTACGGTGATCCCCAACAGTTGCGCAAGCTGTACGTTATTGCCCAGTTCCGGGTGTGCATCCAGCGGCAGGTGGTAACCGTACAGGTTGATGTCATTTGCCAGCAGCGTTTTCAGACGGTTGCGCTTCATACCGCGAACGATCGGCGATTCGTTTTTCCAGAAATAACCGTGATGGACAATGACGGCATCAGCTTCCTGACGCACGGCTTCATCCAGTAGCGCCTGGCTTGCCGTCACGCCGGTGATGATTTTCTGCACCGTTTCGCGCCCTTCAACCTGCAGACCATTTGGCCCGTAGTCACTGAAGGAGGCCGTGTTGAGTTTTTCGTTAATCAGGCTTTCCAGTTCGCTGTTTTTCATCATCTCTCTCTTAAGCGTTGCGGGCGGCTTCGTACGCCGCCAGCGTGGCGACACGCGCCTGTTTATGGTCGACAATCGGGCGGGGGTAATCGAGTGTTACGCCCTGTTTATCCGCCCATGTCCACGGNTCGTGGATCGCTTTTGTCGGTACATCCATTAACTCAGGCAACCAACGGCGGATAAACACGCCATCGGCATCAAATTTTTCCCCCTGAGTTGTCGGGTTAAAAATACGAAACCAGGGAGCCGCATCGTTGCCNGTAGAGGCCACCCACTGCCAGCCCCCGTTATTCGCTGCAAGATCGCCATCGATCAGTTGAGAAATAAAATACCGCTCTCCGGCACGCCAGTCGATAAGCAGATCTTTCACCAGGAAACTGGCGGTAATCATCCGCAGGCGGTTGTGCATCCAGCCCGTGTCATTGAGCTGGCGCATAGCGGCATCAACAACAGGGAACCCTGTCTGTCCGGTCTGCCAGGCCTCCAGATGCACATCATTCGATTGCCATTTGACGTTATCCGTCCAGCGAATGAAGGGACGATGCTTACATAAATCAGGATGATACGTTATCAGGTGGCGATAGAACTCACGCCAGATAAGTTCGTTAAGCCAGACTGCGCCTGCCCCACCGTCCAGCGCCCGGGGTTGTTCTGCCAGCAAACGATGTAAGCATTGACGCGGGGAAAGAACCCCCAGGGTTAAACACGCGGACAGGCGGCTTGTACCGTCAATGGCGGGAAAATCCCGGAGGCTTTCATAATCAGCCGCAGCCTGTTTACAAAACTGGCGCAAGTGGGCAATAGCCGCTTTCTCATTTGCGGGGAACAGGGTTTCATCAAACGCCTGTTGCGGATAGTGAAAAGTCAGTTCAGGTAAATCCGTTAATACCTCTCCCCTGACGGCTGACGCAGCGACACATTCCGGCAGTACCTCTTTCAGGCGCTTGATAACGGCATTTTTGAACGGCGTAAAGACTTTATACATCTCGTGGTTACCCGTCATCACAGTGCCTGGCGCAAGCATGACGCTGTCATCGAACCCCTGGCACACCACGGGCTCCAGAGCCTGTTCAAGCTGACGATCCCGCTGCCGCTCGTTAAATTCATACTGATAGTTGTAAAAAAGGTGTGAGACGCCATGCTGCTCACAGATTTGCCTGACCTTGTTGACCTGCGAGGTAAAATCGCTGACTTCGTCGTAAATCAGTGGAATACCTTTTTCCGCAAGCGAGCGCTGCAGGTCATTCAGATGCGAACGTAAAAAAGCGGCTTGTCGTGGTGCCATATCATGCTGTTGCCACTGTTCAGGCGTGGCGATAAACAGCGCCAGCACTCTGGCATCTTGAGAGCGACAGGCCGCAGCAAGGGCAGTGTTGTCGTGAACGCGCAGGTCGGCGCGAAACCAAACCAGATGGGTGGGCATAAAACTCCAGGCAATTGTCTGTTATGTCCGTAAGGCCATGCCGCCAAAGATAAAATGGGGCACGCATTGAACTACTTTGCCATGAAGTGTAGCCGTGATGAAATAAAAAAGGCCGCCCGGGGCGGCCTTAACGCTACTTGTCCTGCGTTATCGGGTTGAAAGCAACAAACCTGGTGGGTTCATCACTCTTTACCACGAGTACGCTGGCGACAATGAACGCAATGCATAAATAGCGTTTCATCATGCGGTCCCTGCAGCAAACCGCTCCACCGTTCACCACCGGTGATAAGTCGGTGGACACAAGCCCGGGTAGATGGGCTGCTTTACGGCTGTAAATACACCTTTCCCTGAACCGATGCCCATGTGCGAGATGGCGGAAAGGGACGCCGCATCATAATTAACATCAACAGCGAAGGTAAGATATTCGAATAGAATTAGGATTTTATAAAGGCTTTGAGGGATTGCCAGCTGTTTACAGGAGGGTATGATGAGAATCCCGGGTAGGGGCTGCAAAATCACCCAACGGACCGCGAATCCTGAGGGACAAAAAAACCGCCACATGACTGTTTGGCGGTTTTTTTATTGCTGCGTATCTACTGAGTATTAGTAAAAATCGCAGGTCGCTTTTTCAGCCTGATCCATCCACACCGGCTTCTCGCTGGTTTTCGCCCAGATGCGGTGCAGGTAGCTGTAAAAACGTGCGCGATCTTTCCAGAAAATCATCACCGGCAGAGCCAGCACCCCCGCCACTACAGCGAAAGCGCGACGCATGTAAACGATATGAGCCGGATACTCTTTATAAAGATCCATAGTTTCTCCCCTATAGTTGGCCGGAAATCTGCTCCGGAAAATTCAAAAATCTGTGACCTGGCTAAAATAATATCGCTTTGTTCGTAATTTTACTACTCATCCGACCACTTATTTTCGTCTATTTAGCGAATATTTACACTTCACGCGTAATTAAGTTACAAAAAAGTTAACGATTTACTTACCAATGGTTAATTTGTGGGTAAAGCATTTTTATACTTTTTTTACACCCCTCTTCCTGATTTTTGCGAAATCTTTGCGCCGTAAATCCTACCTTTAATACAAATACAAATGTCACCCGGAGGTGAATTGTGAGTGCAGGTCTGATTTCCGGCATCGTGCTGGTTTTCCTGTTATTGGGTTATCTGGTCTACGCCCTGATTAATGCGGAGGCATTCTGATGGCTGCTCAGGCATTTTTGCTTCTTGCCAGCTTTTTAGTCGTGCTGTTCCTTTTGGCAAGACCGATGGGAACATTGCTGGCACGGATGATCAACAACGTCGCGTTACCGGTTGCTGGTAGTGTTGAAAAAGGGATCTGGCGCGCGCTGGGTATACGCGATCAGGAGATGGGCTGGTGTCAGTATCTGATGGCCATTCTGCTGCTGAACATTGTTGGTCTTATCGCCCTCTTTATCATGCTGATGCTGCAGGGCATCCTGCCGCTGAACCCGCAGCACTTCCCTGGATTGTCCTGGCATCTGGCGTTGAACACGGCGGTCAGCTTCGTGACCAACACCAACTGGCAATCCTATGCCGGGGAAACCACCGTCAGCTACTTTAGCCAGATGGTCGGGTTAACCGTGCAGAACTTCCTCTCTGCGGCAAGCGGCATTGCGGTGATCTTTGCGCTGACACGTGCGTTTGCCCGTCAGAATGTCCGTACCCTCGGCAACGCCTGGGTCGATCTGACTCGCATCACGCTGTGGATACTGCTTCCGGTTGCACTGCTTATTGCCCTGTTCTTTATCCAGCAGGGGTCGTTACAAAACCTGCTGCCGTACACACCTTACACCTCACTGGAAGGGGCAAAACAGCTTCTGCCTATGGGGCCAGTGGCCTCGCAGGAAGCCATTAAAATGCTCGGCACAAATGGCGGTGGCTTCTTCAACGCTAACTCGTCACACCCGTTTGAAAACCCAACGGCACTGACCAATTTTGTACAAATGCTGGCGATCTTCCTGATCCCTGCAGCGCTGTGCTTTGCCTTTGGTGATGTTGTAAACGATCGCCGTCAGGGTCGCACCCTGCTCTGGGCTATGTCGATTATCTTTGTCGTCTGCGTCGCGCTGGTGATGTGGGCAGAATGGCATGGTAACAGTCACTTCATGCAGTTGGGTGCCAACAGCAATATCAACATGGAAGGCAAAGAGAGCCGTTTCGGCATTCTTGCGAGTAGCCTTTATGCCGTGGTGACGACGGCGGCCTCATGTGGGGCAGTTAACGCGATGCACGACTCCTTTACCGCACTGGGCGGTATGATCCCGATGTGGCTCATGCAGATTGGCGAAGTGGTATTTGGTGGCGTAGGTTCAGGGCTTTACGGCATGCTGCTGTTCGTTCTGCTGGCGGTGTTCATCGCCGGTCTGATGATTGGCCGCACCCCGGAATATCTGGGTAAAAAAATCGACGTTCGCGAGATGAAATTAACCGCACTGGCCATTCTGGTTACCCCTACCCTCGTACTGCTCGGCACGGCGCTGGCACTGATGACCGAGGCCGGTCGCAGCGGCATCTTCAACCCAGGCATCCACGGCTTCAGCGAAGTGCTTTACGCGGTTTCGTCAGCCGCCAACAACAACGGTAGCGCCTTTGCTGGTTTAAGCGCCAACTCTCCATTCTGGAACTGCCTGCTGGCGTTTTGCATGTTCGTCGGTCGTTTTGGCGTCATTGTGCCGGTTATGGCTATCGCAGGATCGCTGGTGAGTAAAAAAATTCAGCCTGCCACCACCGGTACGCTACCCACCCACGGCGCGCTGTTTATTGGCCTGCTGATTGGTACCGTATTGCTGGTGGGTGCCCTGACCTTTATCCCCGCCCTCGCGTTAGGCCCGGTCGCGGAATATCTCTCTTTACGCTGATTTTGCGGAGAATTTGTCATGAGTCGTAAACAAATGGCCCTGTTCGAACCGTCTTTAGTTCGCCAGGCCCTCATGGATGCGGTGAAAAAGCTGAGTCCGCGCGTACAGTGGCACAACCCGGTGATGTTCATCGTCTGGATAGGGAGCGTACTCACTACCGCGCTGGCGATTGCTATGGGAACGGGCCATCTGCCGGGAGACGCGCTGTTTACCGGTGCAATCAGCCTGTGGTTGTGGTTTACCGTACTGTTTGCCAACTTCGCTGAAGCACTGGCAGAAGGCCGTAGTAAAGCGCAGGCCAACAGCCTGAAAGGGGTGAAAAAGACAGCGTTCGCCCGCAAATTGCGTGAGCCGAAATACGGTGCGCAGATGGATCACGTTCCGGCGGATGAGCTGCGTAAAGGCGATGTGGTGCTGGTCGAAGCCGGTGACATTATTCCCTGCGACGGTGAAGTCATTGAAGGGGGCGCATCGGTCGATGAAAGCGCCATCACCGGGGAATCCGCACCCGTTATTCGTGAATCCGGCGGCGATTTTGCTTCCGTCACGGGCGGGACGCGTATTCTCTCCGACTGGCTGGTGATCCAGTGCAGCGTTAACCCGGGTGAAACCTTCCTCGACCGGATGATCGCGATGGTGGAAGGCGCACAGCGTCGTAAAACGCCAAACGAAATCGCCCTGACCATTCTGCTGGTCGCGTTGACCATCGTCTTTTTACTGGCAACGGCAACCCTGTGGCCATTCTCCTCTTACGGTGGCGCAGCGGTCAGCGTTACCGTACTGGTCGCTCTGCTGGTCTGCTTGATCCCAACCACCATCGGTGGCCTGCTGTCAGCCATCGGTGTGGCCGGTATGAGCCGTATGCTCGGCGCTAACGTCATCGCCACCAGCGGACGTGCCGTTGAAGCCGCAGGTGACGTTGATGTCCTGCTGCTGGATAAAACCGGGACGATTACGCTCGGCAACCGCCAGGCATCAGAGTTCTTACCCGCTCCCGGCGTGGATGAAAAAACACTGGCCGATGCGGCGCAGCTCTCTTCACTTGCTGATGAAACCCCGGAAGGCCGCAGCATCGTCATTCTGGCGAAACAGCGCTTTAACCTGCGTCAGCGTGACGTGCAGAGCCTGCATGCCACCTTTGTTCCTTTCACGGCACAAACCCGCATGAGCGGCATCAACATTCAGGATCGGATGATCCGTAAAGGCTCCGTTGACGCGATCCGTCGCCACATTGAAGCCAACAACGGTCATTTCCCGGCAGAAGTGGATGAAATGGTGGACAACGTGGCCCGCCAGGGGGCCACACCGCTGGTCGTTGCCGAAGGTGCGCATGTGCTGGGCGTGATCGCCCTGAAGGATATCGTCAAAGGCGGCATTAAAGAGCGTTTTGCCCAGTTACGTAAGATGGGGATCAAGACGGTAATGATCACCGGGGATAACCGTCTGACCGCTGCCGCCATTGCCGCTGAAGCGGGGGTGGATGATTTTCTCTCCGAAGCAACACCGGAAGCCAAACTGGCGTTGATCCGCCAGTATCAGGCGGAAGGTCGTCTGGTGGCGATGACGGGGGATGGTACCAACGACGCCCCTGCCCTGGCACAGGCTGACGTCGCGGTAGCGATGAACTCCGGTACGCAGGCAGCTAAAGAGGCGGGGAACATGGTCGATCTCGACTCCAACCCGACCAAGCTGATTGAAGTGGTACACATCGGGAAACAGATGCTGATGACGCGTGGCTCGCTCACCACCTTCAGTATTGCCAACGATGTGGCGAAGTATTTCGCCATCATTCCGGCCGCCTTTGCTGCCACGTACCCGCAGCTGAATGCGCTGAACGTCATGCATCTGCACTCCCCGGCATCGGCCATTCTCAGTGCGGTCATTTTTAACGCCCTGATCATTGTGTTTTTGATCCCGCTGGCGCTGAAAGGGGTGAGCTATAAACCGCTGACCGCCGCCGCCATGCTGCGCCGGAACCTGTGGATCTACGGTCTGGGTGGGCTGCTCGTCCCCTTCATCGGTATCAAGGTGATCGACGTGCTGTTAACGCTGTTCGGGCTGGTTTAAAAGGTGAATCAAATGACAATGTTACGCCCCGCTATACTTCTGTTTATTTTTCTGGCTCTTATTACCGGCGGGCTTTACCCGCTGGTAACCACCGCGCTGGGCCAGTGGTGGTTTAACGATCAGGCCAACGGTTCGATGATTATTCAGAACGGCGAAAACCGTGGTTCACGCCTGATTGGTCAAAACTTTACGGATGCCCGCTACTTCCAGGGACGCCCTTCCGTCACTGCCGAAAGCCCGTATAATCCGATGGCATCCGGTGGCAGTAACCTGGCTGGCAGCAACCCGGAGCTGGACAAAGCCATCGCTGAGCGCGTCGCGGCTCTGCGCGCGGCAAACCCACAGGCCAGCCGTGAGGTACCTGTCGAGCTGGTGACAGCATCTGCCAGCGGGCTGGATTACAGCCTGACGCCGAAAGCGGTGGCATGGCAAATTCCACGCGTCGCCGCAGCCCGCCAGTTGACTGTCGAACAGGTGAGCCTGCTGGTTGCAGAGCACACGCAAAAGCCGCTGGCGAGTTTCATTGGCATGCCGGTAGTGAACATTGTTGAGCTGAATCTGGCGCTGGACGCGCTAAGGAAAAACTAAATGACCGAAGAGCCCATGCGCCCGGATCCGGACAGGTTGCTCGAACAGACGGCTGAAGCCCATCGTGGCAAACTGAAAGTCTTCTTCGGTGCCTGTGCAGGCGTCGGGAAAACGTTCGCTATGCTGACCGAAGCCCAGCGGCTCCGGGCGCAGGGGCTCGATATTCTTATTGGCGTGGTGGAAACCCACGGCCGTAAAGAGACAGCGGCGCTGCTGAAGGGGCTGGCCACACAGCCCCCTCACCGCATCAGCCATCGTGGCCGCCTGGTCACAGAGTTCGATCTCGACGCGGCCCTCGCCCGTCGCCCCGCCCTGATCCTGATGGACGAACTGGCGCACAGCAATGCGCCAGGCTCACGTCACCCTAAACGCTGGCAGGATGTTGAAGAGCTACTTGAAGCCGGCATTGACGTGTTCACTACGGTTAACGTTCAGCATCTCGAAAGCCTGAACGACGTGGTCAGCGGTGTGACCGGCATCCAGGTGCGGGAAACAGTGCCCGATCCCTTTTTTGACTCCGCAGACGAAGTGGTACTGGTCGACCTGCCTCCGGACGACCTGCGCCAGCGCCTGCATGAAGGGAAGGTTTACATTGCAGGCCAGGCCGAGCGCGCCATTGAACATTTCTTCCGTAAAGGTAACCTGATTGCCCTGCGCGAGCTGGCCCTGCGTCGCACCGCCGATCGCGTTGATGACCAGATGCGAGCCTGGCGCGATCTGCAAGGCCAGGAACGTGTCTGGCATACGCGGGATGCCATACTGCTGTGTATTGGCCACGGCAGCGGCAATGAAAAGCTCGTCCGCACCGCCGCCCGGCTTGCGGCTAAATTTGGCAGCGTCTGGCATGCGGTGTATGTCGAAACCCCGCAGCTTCACGCTCTGCCCGAAAACCAGCGCCGCGCGATCCTGAGTTCGCTACGCCTGGCACAGGAACTCGGTGCAGAAACCGCCACTCTTTCCGATCCGCAAGAAGATAAAGCCATTCTGCGCTATGCGCGCGAGCACAACCTGGGCAAGATTGTTATTGGTCGCCGCCAGCATCGCCGCTGGTTTAGCCGCGAATCCTTTGCCGACAAGCTGGCCCGACGCGCCCCCGATCTGGATCTGGTGGTCGTGGCACTTGATGACAAACCCACCCCCCTGCCCAACCGTACGCCAGACGCCCGGGCCTTTGGTGATAAATGGCGTATTCAGATCCGGGGTTGCCTTATCGCCGTCCTCCTCTGTGCGCTGATTACCATTATTGCCAGCCAGTGGCTGATTGCCTTCGATGCCGCCAACCTGGTGATGATCTACCTGCTCGGCGTGGTCGTGATTGCGCTCTTCTTCGGACGCTGGCCTTCGGTACTGGCGACGATTATCAACGTCATCAGCTTCGATCTGTTCTTTATTGCCCCGCGCGGGACGCTTGCCGTTTCTGACGTGCAGTACATTCTTACTTTTGGCGTGATGCTTACCGTTGGGCTGGTGATCGGGAATCTGACGGCGGGCGTTCGCTACCAGGCACGTATTGCCCGCTATCGTGAGCAGCGCACGCGCCACTTATATGAGATGTCCAAATCGCTGGCGGTGGGTCGTACGCCGCTGGATATTGTGCAAACCAGCGAGCAGTTTATCCGTTCGACGTTTCACGCCAACAATCTGATTTTGCTCCCTGACGAACACGGAAAACTGCGCCCGCTCACCTCTGCCTCGGGTATGACGCCCTGGGATGAAGCCATCGCACGGTGGAGCTTTGACAAGGGATTACCTGCAGGAGCTGGGACAGATACCCTGCCCGGAGTGCCATATCAGATCCTGCCGCTGCGCAGTGCCGAAAAAAACCAGGGACTGGTCATCGTTGAACCGAGCAATCTGCGTCAACTGATGATACCCGAGCAGCAACGCCTGCTGGAAACCTTCACCCTGCTGGTTGCCAGCGCGCTGGAGCGCCTGGCGCTCACTGCCAGTGAAGAGCAGGCACGGCTGGCAAGCGAGCGCGAAAGTATTCGTAACTCCTTGCTGTCGGCCCTGTCGCACGACCTGCGAACCCCTCTTACCGTGCTGTTCGGGCAGTCAGAGATCCTGACGCTGGATCTCGCCGCAGAAGGTTCCCCCCATGCGCTGCAGGCCAGTGAAATCCGCCAGCATGTGCTAAATACCACGCGTCTGGTGAACAATTTACTCGATATGGCACGCATTCAGTCAGGCGGATTTAACCTCAAAAAAGAGTGGTTAACGCTTGAGGAAGTGGTCGGTAGTGCGCTGAAAATGCTGGAGCCGGGGCTCGGTGGTCGCCATATTGCGCTGAACATGCCCGAACCATTGACCTTAATCCACGTCGATGGCCCGCTGTTTGAACGCGTGCTGATCAACCTGCTGGAAAATGCCGGTAAATATGCGGGGGCAAAGGCACAGATTGGGGTCAATGCAACCGTTGAAGATCAGGCGTTACGGCTTGAAGTCTGGGATACCGGGCCGGGGATCCCTGCCGGGAAAGAGCACGCAATTTTTGAAAAATTTGCGCGCGGCAATAAAGAATCAGCCATCCCGGGCGTCGGGCTAGGTCTGGCAATTTGCCAGGCCATTATCGACGTACACGGCGGAACCATCTCGGCAGAGAACCGCCCGGAAGGAGGCGCTCGTTTTTGTGTTACACTTCCTCTGGATACCCCACCAGAACTTGATGAATTACCAGAGGATTTGTGATTAGCGTTCTGATTGTTGAAGATGAACTCGCTATTAACCGGTTTCTGCGTGCGGCGCTGGAAGGCGATGGCCTGCGCGTTCATGATGCCGGTACACTGCAACGAGGGGCTCATTGAAGCTGCCACGCGCAAGCCGGATCTGGTGATCCTCGATCTCGGGTTACCGGATGGCGACGGTATCGATTTTATACGTGAGGTTCGCCAGTGGAGCCAGATGCCCATTCTGGTGCTCTCTGCCCGTACCGAAGAGACCGATAAAATTGCAGCGCTGGATGCCGGGGCGGATGACTATCTCAGTAAGCCCTTTGGCATTGGCGAGTTACAGGCACGGATCCGCGTCGCGTTACGTCGCCACAGCGCCCCTCCCTCCTCTGACCCGGCGTATACGTTTGGTGATACCCGGGTTGATCTTGCCGCACGACGCATTGTGCGCGGTGAAGAAGAGATCCATCTCACCCCTATCGAGTTTCGTCTGCTCGCCGTTCTGCTCAACAACCACGGCAAGGTACTGACCCAACGCCAACTGTTAAGTCAGGTATGGGGGCCGAACGCTGTTGAACATAGTCACTATTTACGCATTTATATGGGCCACCTTCGTCAGAAACTCGAAGTCGACCCCGCGCGCCCCCGCCATTTATTAACTGAAACCGGTATCGGTTATCGGTTCATGCTTTGAATAACTATTCATTTAATTTCAAATAAAGAACAAATCGCCAGAAAAATATTCACAAAATAAGCCATTGGTTATTTTCATGGCTTATTTTTGTTCATTTAAAACATTACAAAAACAGACTTTTAACACATACCCAACAAATCAGCATTTTGATCTGTGATATTCATAAAAAACGAATATTTATTTCTGATTTGATCTGTTAGCGGTGATCTGAATCACAGTTAATCGCTTTCTTCTGGATAAAATGACCATGCTTTCAATTGCTGAAAGGAAAATAAACATGGAAAACAATAATCGTTTGATGCCCCATATAAGGCGGACAACTCATATCATGATGTTTGCCCACCGTAACTGCTTTGACTTTCACATCTTTAACGCCCGGTAGTCCTTCGACTTCTGGCGCATCTGCTTACAGGTCATCCTGAAACGCTTTATTTTACAGGCTATTGCCTGTGAACACGTGCGCTCATTTCTCTTGATTCAGGCTCATCCGCAACCGGGCGGACTGAATCTCATTCATCAAAAAGCAATTTACTGATTTCGTATCAGCGGCCACACCTTGCTTTTTTTCCGGGAAATTATCGGTTTCTTTATTGCAAGAAATCGAGGGACTTCTATTACCTAAAATAAAGAGTGAAAGATGAAAAGTTTAAAAATCGCAGCCAGCCGTGCATGTCCTGATTGTTTTACTACTCACCGCGATCTGGTGGATGTCAGCACCTCTGATTATATTGATGTTGCTGCCATTGTTCTGGCAATCAGCGATATTTCCAGTGGAAAAATAGAAGAAATAGAAGCAACCGGGTTTGGTATCCCCATTTTTATCGCTACACATAAAGAAGAGTTCATTCCGGCTGAATATTTATCGCGGATCCACGGCGTTTTCGAGTGTTCAGACACCAGTAACGACTTCTACGGACGTCAACTGGAAGCAGCAGCGCTGAAGTACGAGACGCAACTGCGCCCACCGTTCTTCCGTGCCCTGGTCGACTATGTCAAACAAGGGAACAGTGCGTTTGACTGCCCAGGCCATCAGGGAGGTCAGTTCTTCCGCCGCCACCCTGCCGGTAACCAGTTTGTCGATTTCTTTGGCGAAACACTTTTCCGCTCAGACCTGTGTAACGCCGACGTGGCAATGGGCGATCTGTTGATTCACGAAGGTGCCCCATGCATTGCACAACAGCATGCGGCGAAAGTCTTTAATGCCGATAAGACCTATTTCGTGCTGAACGGAACATCATCATCAAACAAAGTGGTGCTTAATGCCCTGCTGACGCCGGGCGATCTGGTGCTGTTCGATCGCAACAACCACAAATCCAACCACCACGGCGCACTGCTGCAGGCTGGCGCAACGCCGGTTTATCTGGAAACCGCACGTAACCCGTACGGCTTTATCGGCGGTATTGACGCTCACTGTTTTGAAGAGAACTACCTGCGCGAGCTGGTGGCAGAAGTGGCTCCAGGCCGCGCACGCGATGAGCGTCCGTTCCGTCTGGCGGTGATCCAGCTCGGTACCTACGATGGCACCATTTATAACGCCCGTCAGGTAGTGGATAACATTGGCCACCTGTGTGATTACATCCTGTTTGACTCTGCCTGGGTAGGGTACGAGCAGTTTATTCCGATGATGGCTGACTGTTCGCCGCTGCTGCTGGAGCTGAACGAGAACGATCCGGGGATCCTCGTTACCCAGTCAGTACATAAACAGCAGGCTGGCTTCTCCCAGACCTCACAAATCCACAAGAAAGACAGCCACATCAAAGGCCAGCAGCGCTATGTACCGCATAAGCGCCTTAACAACGCCTTTATGATGCACGCCTCCACCAGCCCGTTCTATCCACTGTTTGCTGCCCTGGATATCAACGCCCGCATGCATGAGGGCCAGAGTGGCCGCAATATGTGGATGGACTGTGTGGTAACCGGTATTGAAGCGCGCAAGCTGATCCTGCAGAACTGCCAGTTTATTCGCCCGTTCGTGCCAGAACTGGTTGATGGTCGTCCGTGGGAAAGCTGGGAAACATCGGATATTGCCACCGACCTGCGCTTCTTCCATTTCGTACCAGGTGAAAACTGGCATGCTTTCGAAGGCTATGCCGAGCATCAATATTTTATCGACCCATGCAAACTGCTGCTGACCACACCCGGCATCAACGCCCGTACCGGTGAGTATGAAGATTTCGGCGTGCCTGCCACCATTCTCGCCAACTTCCTGCGTGAAAACGGCATCGTTCCGGAAAAATGCGATCTCAACTCCATCCTGTTCCTGCTCACGCCTGCGGAAGATATGGGCAAATTGCAGCAACTGGTCGCGCAACTGGTGCGCTTCGAAAAACTGCTCCAGACGGATGCACCGTTAAAAGAAGTGCTGCCATCCATCTGTAAACAGTATCCGGAACGCTACGCGGATTACTCCCTGCGCCAGATTTGCCAGGAAATGCACGCGCTATACGCCCGCAACAACGTGAAACAGCTGCAGAAAGAGATGTTCCGCAAGTCTCACTTCCCACGCGTGGTGATGTCACCACAAGACGCCAACTATGCCTACCTGCGTGGTGAAGTCGAGCTGGTTTCCCTGCGTGATGCAGAAGGCCGAATTGCCGCTGAAGGTGCTCTCCCTTACCCACCAGGCGTGTTGTGTGTTGTTCCGGGNGAAGTCTGGGGTGGTTCCGTGCTGCGCTACTTTGCTGCCCTGGAAGAAGGGATCAACCTTTTACCGGGCTTCGCACCAGAGCTGCAGGGCGTGTACGTCGAAGAGTGTGATGGTCGCAAGCAGGTTCGCTGTAACGTCATCAAACAATCTGCCGCTCAGCCATCGCTGCTGAAAGGAGAAAAATTATGAGTAAATCTAACAAGATGGGCGTGGTGCAGCTAACCATCCTCACGATGGTGAACATGATGGGTTCTGGGATCATCATGCTGCCCACTAAGCTTGCCGAAGTGGGGACCATTTCGATTATTTCCTGGCTGGTCACCGCCGTAGGCTCAATGGCGCTGGCATGGGCATTTGCCAAGTGCGGGATGTTCAGCCGCAAGTCAGGCGGGATGGGCGGTTATGCCGAATACGCGTTTGGCAAGTCCGGCAACTTTATGGCGAACTACACCTACGGTGTGTCGCTACTGATCGCTAACGTGGCGATTGCCATCTCTGCGGTGGGTTATGGTACGGAGTTGTTGGGTGCCACACTCAGCCCGGTGCAAATTGGGCTGGCAACCATCGGCGTACTGTGGATCTGCACCGTGGCCAACTTTGGTGGTGCCCGCATTACCGGACAAATCAGTAGCATCACCGTCTGGGGTGTGATTATCCCGGTTGTCGGGCTGTGCATCATCGGCTGGTTCTGGTTTAGCCCAACGCTGTATGCAAATTCCTGGAACCCACACCATGTACCGTTCTTCACCGCAGTAGGTTCATCCATCGCCATGACGCTGTGGGCTTTCCTCGGTCTGGAATCGGCCTGCGCGAACGCCGAAGTGGTGGAGAACCCGGAGAAAAACGTACCGATTGCAGTACTCGGCGGCACGCTGGGTGCAGCGGTTATCTATATCGTTTCAACAAACGTGATTGCGGGGATTGTGCCAAACATGGATCTGGCCAACTCCACAGCCCCCTTCGGGCTGGCCTTCGCGCAGATGTTTACCCCGAGCGTCGGGAAGGTGATCATGGGATTAATGGTCATGTCCTGCTGTGGCTCACTCCTCGGCTGGCAGTTCACCATTGCCCAGGTGTTCAAATCCTCCGCTGACGAAGGTTATTTCCCAAAAATCTTCTCCCGTGTCTCCAAAGCGGATGCGCCAGTACAGGGCATGCTGGCGATTGTTATCTTCCAGAGCGGCCTGTCACTGATGACGATTAGCCCGTCGCTGAACAGTCAGTTCAACGTGCTGGTTAACCTGGCGGTGGTGACGAATATCATTCCGTATATTCTGTCGATGGCGGCACTGGTGATCATTCAGAAGGTGGCGAAGGTCGATCCACGCAAAGCGCGGGCGGCAAATATCGTGGCGCTGATCGGGGCAATTTACAGCTTCTATGCGCTCTACTCTTCCGGCCAGGAGGCGATGCTCTACGGTGCGATGGTGACCTTTATGGGCTGGACGTTGTACGGTCTGGTGTCGCCACGGTTTGAGTTGAAGAATAAGCACAGTTGAAGTAAACGCAAAACGGCAACCCAAAGGTTGCCGTTTTTAGTCTTTTCTCCCTCTCCCTGTGGAAAGGAAAAGGACTGGGGTGGGGTATCAGCCCACACCAGTACAACATTTACGCGTTTTTCAGCACTTCGCTGACAATCTCTACCGCTTCTTTCTCAATCTGCTGACGGTGCTCAGCGCCGAGGAAGCTTTCGCAGTAAATTTTATATGCATCTTCCGTACCGGATGGACGCGCAGCGAACCAGCCGTTTTCAGTCATCACTTTCAGACCGCCGATAGACGCACCGTTACCAGGTGCCGCCGTCAGACGCGCGGTGATTGGGTCACCAGCCAGGGTGCTTGCACTGACCATCTCCGGAGAGAGTTTGGACAGCGCCGCTTTCTGGGCAGACGTTGCCGCCGCCTGAATACGGTTGTAGCTTGGCGCGCCAAAGCGGGCAGCCAGCTCATTGTAGTGTTCCTGCGGGTTTTTACCGGTGACAGCGGTGATTTCCGCTGCCAGCAGACACATGATGATACCGTCTTTATCAGTTGACCACGGTGCACCGTCGAAACGCAGGAAGGAAGCTCCCGCGCTCTCTTCACCGCCAAAGCCGAAGCTGCCGTCGTGCAGACCGTCAACAAACCATTTAAAGCCGACCGGGACTTCCACCAGCTTACGACCCAGCGCATCAACCACGCGGTCAATCATGGCCGAAGAAACCAGCGTTTTACCAACAGCAACCTCTTTGCCCCACTGTGGGCGATGCTGGAACAGGTAGTTGATCGCCACGGCCAGGTAGTGGTTCGGGTTCATCAGGCCCGCAGGCGTGACAATACCGTGACGGTCATAATCCGGGTCGTTGGCAAATGCCAGATCAAACTTGTCGCGCAGCGCCAGCAGACCCGCCATCGCGCACTCGGAGGAGCAGTCCATACGGATCGCGCCGTCTTTATCCAGATGCATAAAGCGGAAAGTCTGATCGACGTGATCGTTCACGATGGTCAGATCCAGCTTGTAATACTCAGCAATGCGTTTCCAGTATTCGATACCAGAGCCGCCCAGCGGATCAACACCCAGTTTCAGGCCCGCTTTCTGGATGGCGGCCATATCGACGATATCTGCCAGCCCTTCCACGAACGGCTGCACCAGATCCTGCTCTTTCACGTGGCCGGACGCCATTGCCGCATCCAGAGAAATGCGTTTTACGCCTTTCAGATCGTCTGCGAGCAGCGCGTTTGCGCGGTCTTCCACCACTTTGGTGACGTTAGTATCTGCCGGGCCACCGTTAGGTGGGTTGTATTTAATACCACCGTCATCCGGCGGGTTATGGGATGGCGTAATGACGATACCATCAGCCAGCGCACCACCTTTTTTGTTGTGCACAAGGATAGCATGAGAGACCGCAGGCGTAGGCGTAAAGCCGTTGTTCTCCTGCACGATCACGTCTACCCCGTTCGCGGCCAGCACTTCCAGCACGGAAATAAATGCAGGCTCAGACAGGGCGTGAGTATCTTTCCCCACATAGCACGGACCCGTGACGCCATTTTTAGCGCGCTCTTCCGCGATGGCCTGGGCAATGGCCAGAATGTGCGGTTCGTTAAAGCTGTGGCGTGCCGCGCTGCCGCGGTGGCCTGATGTACCAAACTTCACTGCGTGTTCTGCGTTGCCCACGACCGGCTTCAGCACGTAATACTGCGCGGTCAGTTGAGCGACATTAATCAAATCGCTTTGTTGTGCAGGTTGGCCTGCACGGCTGTGATTTGCCATGGCCTGGTCCTTTTAATGCAGGGGTTAAATTGTACCGCAAACCTTTTCAATCAATTCTGTCGGGAACTGCATGGACTGCATGATGTGTTCGACCATGCTGCACTTGCGGCCCGTGTTGGTATTCGTGATGACCCAATATGGTGTGCCAGAGACATGTTTGGGTTTGGTTTGATTACCATTTTGCAGAAGCGTCTGCTCGTCACCTGCGAAATAGACGCGCGTACGCCCGTGCAGCGACTCGGTCGCTTCGGCAAACGCTTTATTATCCAGTGAATAGAGTGTAGACAGCACCAGCATAAAGCGGTTAACCGCTTTTTTCTGTTCCGCATATTCATCAGAAAGCAGCAGCTCGCGCATCGCACGCACTTTATCTTTTGCCGGTGTCACGGCAGGTTTTGCTTGTGCAACAACGCTCGGCTGAGACACGACATCTTTAGTGACTGGGGTAGCAGGCTGTGAGGCGGCGGAAATTTTAAGCATGCGCCGTAAAATGTCGGACGCGCTCTCCCCAATATGCCGCGTCTGGCTGGCAATATACTGATAGAGTTCGTCATCAACTTCGATTGTTTTCATCTTAATCCAGTGCGATATCTTATCTGAATACAAGTCGTTGGGATTATAAGGTCAAATCCCAACAGCGGATAGCGTCAAACCAGGTTGGCGGCAAAAGTCAGATTAAACTGGAACCTTGCAGCCGGGCGGCAGAATGTTCAACATGATACCCTAACCTGACATACGTAAAAAAAGAACTTTGCCATGAAATTGAATACCCGAGCGCAATCTGCACAATCGCCGAACAATAATTCTCCCATCGTACTGGTTCACGGGCTTTTTGGCAGCCTGGATAACCTGGGCGTGCTGGCGCGCGAGCTGGTTACCGACCACGATATTTTGCAGGTCGATATGCGCAATCACGGCCTGTCCGGGCGTTCAGCGGAAATGACCTACGCGGCAATGGCGCAGGATCTGCGGGATACGCTTGATGCGAATAATCTCCAGAATGCGACGTTTATCGGGCATTCAATGGGTGGCAAAGCGGTGATGGCCCTGACGGCGCTTGCACCGGAACGAATTAACGGTCTGATCGCCATTGATATCGCGCCCGTGGATTACGACGTGCGTCGTCATGATGAGATATTTGCCGCCATCAATGCGGTGACAGATGCGGGGGTCTCTACGCGTCAGCAGGCGGCGACCGTGATGCGTGAACATCTTGATGAAGAAGGCGTTGTGCAGTTCCTGTTGAAGTCGTTTGTTGACGGCCAGTGGCGTTTTAACGTGCCAGCGCTCTGGGACCAGTATGACAATATTGTTGGCTGGGAAACCGTTCCGGCCTGGCAAAGCCCTACTCTCTTTATTCGTGGTGGTAACTCACCTTACGTGACCGATGCATACCGCGACACTTTGCTGGCGCAATTCCCGCAGGCACGCGCCCATGTGATTGCCGGAGCCGGACACTGGGTTCATGCGGAAAAACCGGACGCCGTATTACGCGCAATCCGCCGCTATCTCTCTGATACGGCAAATTGATTAAAAAGACAGCGACTGGAAGGCTGCAGGCTTCCAGTCGTTGGCGTGCCGTTTTCGGTGATGTATGATGGCGCGCTTATCGCCCGGGCATTAGCAGGGCGGCTTGTTTCCCCCGAAGTCTCAGAATCATGGCCAAAGAACAAACGGACCGTACGACACTAGATCTGTTCGCGAATGAGCGTCGACCGGGACGACCGAAAACGAATCCGCTTTCGCGCGATGAACAGCTGCGTATTAATAAACGCAACCAGCTAAAACGCGATAAAAATCGTGGGCTTAAGCGTGTCGAACTGAAGCTCAACGCCGATGCTGTCGATGCGCTGAATGAACTGGCTGACGCGCGTAACATCAGCCGCAGTGAGTTGATTGAAGAGATGTTAATCACACAGCTTGAGACGTTGCGCGGCAAGGTATAAGTCTGAAAATCTCCTTTCTCACCGTTTTCATGTAGCACAGAGTGCAGTCCTGCGCGATAGCAGTTTCCGCAGGGTTGCCTGTTCTGCTATTATTGCCCTTATCCGTGGACAAATTGCGCCACCATACCATTAAGTTTCAAGAGGTTATTTTACTCATGGCAATCATCGGCATTTTCTTCGGCAGTGATACCGGCAATACCGAAAATATCGCAAAAAACATTCAAAAACAGCTCGGTAAAGACGTTGCCGATGTGCATGACATCGCCAAGAGCAGCAAAGAAGATCTCGAAGGTTATGACATTCTGCTGCTGGGTATCCCGACCTGGTACTACGGTGAAGCGCAGTGTGACTGGGATGATTTCTTCCCGACACTGGAAGAAGTCGACTTCAACGGCAAGCTGGTTGCACTGTTCGGCTGCGGCGATCAGGAAGATTACGCAGAATATTTCTGCGACGCGCTGGGCACCATCCGCGACATCATCGAGCCGCACGGCGCGGTAATCGTGGGTCACTGGCCAACAGCGGGCTACCACTTCGAAGCCTCTAAAGGTCTGGCGGACGACGATCACTTCGTCGGCCTGGCTATCGACGAAGATCGTCAGCCGGAACTGACTGCTGAGCGTGTTGATAAATGGGTTAAGCAGATCCGCGAAGAACTGAACCTGGACGACATTCTTAACGCCTGAGTTCTGACGTGGCGCAACTCCGGTTGCGCCCGCCAATCGGGTAAAACCGATTAAATTAATTGCTACAAACTTTTAACTTTTTCGTTCAAATCTGTACAATATTCCCCTGACAAAAAGTGGAAGCCATCGAACAAGTTTGTTGGTGATACCACGTTTTTATAAGCATACTTTGCTTGAGACTTGCAGTTTTCATTTAGGCATGGCAGTTCTATAATGAGACGCATTATCCCAAGTGCATTTTCTGTCACTTCCTTTATAGAAGTGAATCGTTTAGCAACAGGACAGATTCCGCATGACTGACAACAATACCGCATTAAAGAAGGCTGGCCTGAAAGTAACGCTTCCTCGATTAAAAATCCTTGAAGTGCTTCAGGGGCCAGACAACCACCATGTCAGCGCGGAAGACCTTTACAAGCGTCTTATCGACATGGGCGAAGAGATTGGGCTGGCCACTGTTTATCGTGTACTGAACCAGTTTGATGACGCGGGTATTGTGACCCGTCATAATTTCGAAGGCGGTAAATCTGTTTTCGAACTGACCCAACAGCAGCACCACGATCACCTGATCTGCCTTGATTGCGGTAAGGTCATTGAATTTAGCGATGATTCCATCGAAGCGCGCCAGCGTGAAATTGCCGCCCGTCATGGCATCCGCCTGACCAACCACAGCCTGTACCTGTACGGCCACTGTGCGGAAGGTGATTGCCGCGAAGACGAGCACGCGCACGACGCAAAATAAGTCTGCTTTCATACTCTGAGCCAGCCGAAAGGTTGGCTTTTTTTTGCCTGTAATCTGGCATAAAAAAAGCCCGGTAAGCGCAGTGCTACCGGGCGTCAAGACAGCTGATTATTTACTGTTATTACTGCGAATTTCTTTCCAGATCTGATCGCAACGCTTCGCCACTTCCTGATCGTTACCGGTCTTACGCGCCTGAATACAGGCCTGGTAATCCATCACGCGGACATTCTCCTGCGTCGCGAATTGCTCATGTGCTTTCTCTTTCTTCAGTACATTCAGCACGCTCTGACAGGCTTCAATTTTCTCCGGCGAACCTTCCGCCGTATTAATACAGGCGCTGTATGCCTCTTTCAGACGCGAGTCCTCTTTCGGTGCCTGAGGCTGTGCACAAGCCACCAACCCCGATGCCAGCAACGCGACGATTACGATTTTTTTCATCATGTGCAGTCTCCATCCCGGCGGGCTTAGCCCACCGGGGTGTTCATCAGAAGATTGTGAATGGGGCAATAACCATGAACTTCACGTCACGCTCATCCTGGAAGATGTTGCCGTAACCGCCCGCGTAGCTTGGGATATCAGAGTGGTTGTCATACTGGGTGAAGTGCAGCTTGAACATTGTTCCTTTTGCACGGCCATCCTGCAGGGTGTACATGGCATCCAGGCTGTAAGAGGACTCTTTCAGACGGTAGTTTGGATCGTAGTATGCGTCAGGTGTTGCCATATCGGCAGGTTTCGCATCCCAGGCGTAAGCGTAAGATGCCCCCACAGCCCAACCCGGCAGGTTCCAGTTTTTCAGATCATACATCGCGCCGAAGAACACCGCTTTTTCACCGTCGGCGTTGAAGTCTGAACGGTTATCCCACCAGATATCCAGACGACCGTTGGAGGAGGCGTAGGTTGGGGTCATACGCTGCAGGAAGTAGCCCTGCTGCCCTTCCGCCTTCACCCATGTCCCTTCCAGACGCAAATCAACCTGACCCACTTTGTAGCCGAAGGTCAGCGCCTGCAGCCACGCGGTGCCATCATAAATGTCATTGACGCCACCGTTACTGACTTTATCGCGCGTACCGTAGAACTGGTAGCTGGTACTCAGCGGGCTACCCGCGATATCAAACTTATAGCTGGCTTTGGCAAAGTATTGATCGACATAACCTTGCGCCTGGCCAAAGGCCGCTTCAAGAACCAGATCGTTTTTGAAGTCGTATTTCGCACCCAGCGAGTGGAGGTAATCCACTTTGGTCTTTTTATCGTTCTGGTAGAACTTGTCCATTTCGATATGCCACGGTGCTTTATATTCGTTGGTCCACATATAGGAGAAACTCAACGCACCTGCATCACCGTAGTCAAAGTTGGCACCGGCTTCCGCCCCCTGATAAGTACCTGGCATAAAGCTCCAGTGTGGGGCTAACAGTGTTTGACCGGTTGGCTGAATATAACCACCACGCGCCCATACCGGGCCGTATTTGAATTTCGCGGCTGCTTTATACAGGCTAATACCGCTTTTATCCCCGGACCAGTCTTCATCGTACGCTTTATTGCTGGAGGAGAATGCGATTTCGTTCGGGTGGCCACTGTCACCGTTTTCCGCCATTTCAATGGCAGTGAATGCGGCAATATCCAGGCCGAACATATCGGCAGCATAACCGGACTGGAAGTCCAGGTTGGCGTTCCAGGTGGAATGAGCAAGGTTGGTTTTGTATTTGTCTTCAGTGACGTCTTTACGGTCACGTTCACGCTGCCAGTAATAAATACCGCCCGTGAGGGTAGAATCATCAACGAAACCTGCTGCCTTAGCCTCTGGTGCGACAACCAGGCCCGACATTGCTGTTACACCGGCAATAGCCAGCGCCAGCGCACTACGTTTGCCACTAAACGTACGCATAGATTATTCCTCTTTGACGAATTAAAACGCCTAAAACGGCGAAAAATAAAAATGACCTGTCGGTCAGGGGTAGTTAGAAATACCCTCGAATTAACTACCGCCTTTAGGTTATTTTTCGCGACGCGAATTATCAATGCTTTTCAGTGGGCAAAAGTCAGGATTATGACGAAGTGCACATAATTGGTAGTGATTTGTAACATTTCCATCAATGCGTGGATTTACAGGGAGAAAGAGATATTTTCAGGGGGGAAAGCCCATTATTTGCGCTTATTTTTTAGCCTTCAGATATTCCGTAAATATTCAAACTTTTTTTGAGTAAAATAAGTAGCACCTCATTGACCTCAATTTTCAGAAGGCAATATTTTAGCAACGCCTTAATGGCATGATCGTTAAATAAAAAAAACGCCGCAATTAGCGGCGTTTGTCTCTCATTGACCAGAGCAGCAATATTATTCGCCGATCTTAGCCCAGGTATCACGCAGACCCACGGTACGGTTAAATACCGGTTTTTCAGCCGTGCTGTAACGGCTGTCCAGGCAGAAATAACCTTCACGTTCGAACTGGAACGCTTTACCCGCTTCAGCCGCCTTCAGGGACGGTTCAGCATAGCCCTGCTTGATCAGCAGAGATTCCGGGTTGATGACCGCCAGGAAGTCATCTGCCGCACCAGGGTTAGGTACGCTGAACAGGCGGTCGTACAGGCGAATTTCGACCGGTAGCGCGTGTGCTGCGCTTACCCAGTGGATAACGCCTTTCACTTTACGGCCATCCGCCGGATCTTTACTCAGGGTGTCAGCATCATAAGAGCAGAAGATGGTGGTGATGTTACCTTCCGCATCTTTCTCCACGCGCTCAGCTTTAATAACGTAAGCATTACGCAGACGCACTTCTTTACCCAGCACCAGACGCTTGTACTGCTTGTTCGCTTCTTCGCGGAAGTCAGCACGATCTATCCAGATCTCACCGCTGAACGGCACGTCACGGCTTCCCATCTCCGGCTTACCCGGGTGGTTAGGCATAGAAACCAGCTCGCCCTCGCCCTGCGGGTAGTTTTCGATAACCAGTTTCACCGGGTCGATAACCGCCATTGCACGCGGAGCGTTTTCGTTCAGATCTTCACGAATGCAGGATTCCAGAGAAGCGATCTCAATGGTGTTGTCCTGTTTGGTCACGCCAATGCGTTTGCAGAACTCACGAATAGACGCAGAGGTGTAACCACGACGGCGCAGACCAGAGATGGTCGGCATACGTGGGTCATCCCAGCCTTCAACGTGTTTGTCAGTCACCAGCAGATTCAGCTTACGCTTGGACATCACGGTGTATTCCAGATTCAGACGAGAGAACTCGTACTGACGCGGATGCACAGGAATGGTGATGTTATCCAGCACCCAGTCGTACAGACGGCGGTTGTCCTGGAACTCCAGCGTACACAGTGAGTGAGTAATGCCTTCCAGCGCATCGCTGATGCAGTGGGTGAAATCGTACATCGGGTAGATGCACCATTTGTTACCGGTCTGGTGGTGTTCCGCGAACTTAATACGGTACAGCACCGGATCGCGCATCACGATGAACGGCGACGCCATATCGATTTTGGCGCGCAGACATGCTTTGCCTTCTTCGAAACCACCGGCACGCATTTTTTCAAACAGCGCCAGGTTTTCTTCAACACTGCGATCGCGGAACGGGCTATTTTTGCCCGGTGCGGTCAGCGAACCACGGTATTCACGGATTTCGTCAGCAGACAGTTCGTCAACGTACGCCAGACCTTTGTTAATCAGCTCAACCGCATAGGCAAACAGCTGATCAAAATAGTCAGAGGAGTAGCAAATGTCGCCCGACCAGTTGAAGCCCAGCCATTGCACATCGTTCTTGATGGACTCAACGTATTCGATGTCTTCTTTTACTGGGTTGGTGTCATCGAAACGCAGGTTGCACTGTCCCTGGTAGTCTTGCGCAATGCCAAAGTTCAGGCAGATAGATTTCGCATGACCAATATGCAGGTAGCCGTTCGGCTCCGGCGGGAAACGGGTATGAATTGTGGTGTGCTTACCACTGGCCAGATCTTCATCGATGATCTGACGAATAAAGTTACTCGGGCGGGCTTCAGCCTCACTCATCGTGGATTCCTCAAAGCGTAAACAACGTATAACGGCATATGATCTTATAAGCCGGACGTAGTGACAACCCTTAAAACGTCTCTGAAGAAAATAATGGGGGCATTTGCTGCAAAAAAAAGCGGCGGGGGATCCCCCCGCCGCTTAAGGCACAAACTCTACTCAGGAGCGATTACTTGCCTTTAATCTCATACAGTGGGGTTTGACCTGCAACCACCTGACCTTTCGCCTGAATCACCAGGCCGCTGAAGTCGTCGATGTTGCTGCAAACCACCGGGCTAATCATGGAGCGCGCATTGGCGTTCAGGAAGTCCAGATCCATTTCCAGAATCGGCTGACCTGCAACCACTTCAGCACCTTCTTCCACCAGGCGAGTAAAGCCCTGACCGTTCAGCGCAACAGTATCGATACCCATATGGACAACGATCTCCGCACCTTTTTCAGTCTCAAGACAGAACGCGTGGTTGGTGTTGAAGATTTTCACGATGGTTCCGGCAGCCGGAGACACCACGGTTTTTTCCGTTGGTTTCACTGCTACGCCATCACCGACCGCTTTGCTGGCAAACGCTTCATCAGGCACCTGCTCAATGGCAACCACTTCACCGGTTACTGGCGAAACCAGCGCCGCGATGGTTGTCGCGTTTGGCACAGCCTGTGGTTTTGCAGCAGCGGGGGCGGCGGCTGGAGCAGCAGACGCTTCCGCTGCGGCTACCGGGCCGGTAGTTTTCATGGCATTAGCAATTTTTTCCGCCACGAAGCCAACGATAATCTGCACGCTGGTTTTGTTCAGGCGGATAACACCGGATGCACCCAGACGTTTTGCCAGCGCTTCATTAACCAGTGAAGAGTCTTTTACGTTCAGACGCAGACGGGTGATACAGGCATCGATACCGGTCAGGTTGTCAGAACCGCCAACTGCAGCAATATACTGACGCGCCAGACCAGAAACGTCCTGATCCTGAGTACCGCTAACATTCATATCCTGACCATCTGCTTCGCTACCGGCAACAGCCAGCTCGCGACCCGGAGTCATCAGGTTGAATTTGGTGATAGTGAAACGGAACACCACGTAGTAGATAGCGAAGAACACCAGACCTTGTGGGATCAGCATCCACCAGTGGGTCGCCAGCGGGTTACGCGAGGAGAGCACCATATCCACCAGACCGGCGCTGAAGCCGAAGCCCGCGATCCAGTGCATGCTTGCAGCAATGAACACAGAGATACCGGTCAGCACAGCGTGGATAACGTACAGTACTGGCGCAACGAACATGAAGGAGAATTCCAGCGGTTCGGTGATACCCGTGAAGAAGGCAGCAAACGCACCTGCCATCATGATACCCAGCACTTTCGCTTTGTTTTCTGGACGCGCGCAGTGGTAGATAGCCAGTGCTGCACCCGGCAGACCGAACATCATGATTGGGAAGAAGCCCGCCTGATAACGACCGGTGATACCAACAACCGCTTTACCTGATTCGATGGACTGTGCGCCACCCAGGAAGTTAGGGATATCGTTAATACCAGCAACGTCGAACCAGAACACGGAGTTCAGCGCGTGGTGCAGACCAACCGGGATCAACAGACGGTTGAAGAACGCATACACGCCCGCACCGGCAGAACCCAGTTTCTGGATGTGTTCACCGAAGTTCACCAGACCGTCGAAAATCAGCGGCCAGATGTACATCAGGATAAACGCAACGAAGATCATCACGAAGGAGGTCAGGATCGGCACCAGACGACGTCCGCTAAAGAAGGAGAGTGCTTTTGGCAGCTCCACACTACTGAAGCGGTTGTACAGTTCTGCGGAAATAATACCCACGAGAATACCGACAAACTGGTTGCTGATCTTACCGAATGCCGCCGGAACCTGGTCCGCCGGGATCTTTTGGATCATTGCCACCGCTGCTGGTGAGCAGAGAGTGGTTAATACGAGGAAACCAACAAAGCCGGTCAGTGCAGCGGCACCGTCTTTATCTTTGGACATACCATAAGCTACACCAATAGCAAACAACACGGACATGTTGTCGATAATGGCGGAACCTGACTTGATGAAGAACGCCGCCAGCGCGCTGGTATTACCCCAGCCGTTGGGGTCGATCCAGTAGCCGACACCCATCAGGATGGCTGCGGCAGGCAGCGTGGCGACCGGCACCATAAGTGCGCGACCAACCTTTTGTAAATAACCTAAATAGCTGCGCGGAATAGTAGATCACTGAAAGGGAACTCAGCCCGGATTGTGCGATCTGATCAATCGCCAAACCAACCAAAATCACCAACCGGACTGAGCGATGCCGATCATAGTACCAATACCCCGTGGCGAACGACGCCTGATGCAGAAAGCTATTCATAAAACGCGTGATAAAAATCATGCCCGCAGACTCACGGCCATGCTGATGCTTCATCGGGGTGAACGGGTCAGCGATGTTGCCAGAACTCTCTGTTGTGCCCGTTCATCCGTTGGTCGCTGGATTAACTGGTTTACGCACTCAGGTATTGAAGGCCTGAAATCCTTACCCGCAGGGCGCTCCCGACGCTGGCCTTTTGAACATATCTGCACCCTGTTACGTGAGCTGATAAAGCATTCTCCCGGCGATTTTGGTTATCAACGTTCACGCTGGAGCACCGAATTACTGGCAATAAAAATCAATGAGATAACCGGTTGCCAGTTACATGCAGGAACCGTTCGCCGCTGGTTGCCATCTGCGGGGCTTGTATGGCGCAGGGCCGCGCCAACTCTGCGTATCCGTGACCCACATAAAGATGAAAAGATGGCGGTAATCCACAAAGCGCTGGATGAATGCAGCGCAGAGCATCCGGTATTTTATGAAGATGAAGTGGATATCCACCTTAATCCTAAAATCGGTGCGGACTGGCAGTTGCGCGGACAGCAGAAACGGGTAGTGACGCCGGGGCAGAACGAAAAATACTATCTGGCCGGCGCACTGCACAGTGGCACGGGTAAAGTCAGCTACGTGGGCGGCAACAGCAAAAGTTCAGCGCTGTTTATCGCTCTGCTGAAGCACCTGAAAGCCACTTACCGGCGGGCGAAAACAATCACGCTGATCGTTGATAACTACATTATCCATAAAAGCCGCGAAACACAGCGCTGGTTGAAAGCAAATCCCAAGTTCAGGGTAATTTACCAGCCGGTTTACTCGCCGTGGGTGAATCATGTGGAACGGCTATGGCAGGCACTTCATGACACGATAACCCGTAATCATCAGTGCCGCTCAATGTGGCAGTTACTGAAAAAGGTCCGCCATTTTATGGAAACCGCCAGCCCATTCCCCGGAGGAAAACATGGTCAGGCAAAAGTGTAGCGGTATTAGGCGCAGCTATTTAGAATACTCACTTTCTTCCCCCTATGAGACCCCGTTTAAGGCACATTCTCAGCTGTGTTTTTATTGTGTCACTAACCTATATATACGGTTGATGATTCACTGGCATTCTGAGTGTGTGAAAAATTAATTCGTATCGCAAATTAAACGCGTATTTTTTGTGATTTTTGTCACCAAATATCGTTAATTACCCTCCCTTACACTGGCTAACAGCGAAAACTTATTTTATCATTCAAAAAATCAAGACGGATTGATCTGGCCTGACAAGTTCCGGTTACGCTTAAGTATCAGGTTCCGATAGCTATCCGCCCACGCTTTTACTTTAACTCTTGAGGTGAACAATGAGACTGATTCCCCTGGCAACTGCTGAACAAGTCGGTAAATGGGCCGCTCGTCATATCGCTAACCGTATCAATGCGTTCAAACCAACAGCCGATCGTCCTTTCGTTCTGGGCCTGCCAACTGGCGGGACACCACTGACGGCGTATAAAGCTCTGGTAGAAATGCACAAAGCGGGCCAGGTTAGCTTTAAGCACGTTGTCACCTTCAACATGGACGAATATGTCGGCTTACCAAAGGAACATCCGGAGAGCTACCATAGCTTCATGCACCGTAATTTCTTTGATCACGTTGATATCCCAGCTGAAAATATTAACCTGTTGAATGGAAACGCGCCTGATATTGACGCAGAATGTCGTCAGTATGAAGAAAAAATCCGTTCTTACGGCAAGATCAACCTGTTCATGGGTGGCGTGGGCAACGATGGTCATATCGCCTTTAACGAACCAGCGTCATCGCTGGCTTCGCGTACGCGTATTAAAACGCTGACTCATGACACGCGCGTGGCAAACTCCCGCTTCTTTGACGGCGACGTTAGCCAGGTTCCAAAATACGCCCTGACCGTTGGCGTAGGCACCCTGCTGGATGCCGAAGAAGTGATGATTCTGGTACTGGGCGGCGTAAAAGCACAGGCGCTTCAGGCTGCCGTTGAAGGCAACGTTAACCACATGTGGACCATCAGCTGCCTGCAGCTGCATCCAAAATCAGTCATCGTCTGTGACGAGCCGTCTACGATGGAGCTGAAAGTGAAAACGTTGAAATACTTCAACGAGCTGGAAGCTGAGAACATCAAAGGTCTGTAATTGAATAACCGCCTCTTATCCAGAGGCGGTCGCTTTTTTTTAAACCGGGGGTCGTTATGTACGCTTTAACCCACGGTCGGATTTATACCGGCCACGAAATTCTGGATGACCATGCGATTGTTGTCGCCAATGGCCTGATTGAACGTGTTTGCCCGCTGGCTGAACTGCCACCGGAGATTGAACAGCGCTCACTCAATGGAGCTGTGATCTCCCCCGGTTTCATCGACGTACAGCTTAACGGCTGCGGCGGTGTGCAGTTTAATGACACCGCAGAAGCGGTGACGGTCGACACGCTGGAAATTATGCAGAAAGCCAACGAGAAATCGGGCTGCACCAGCTATCTGCCAACGCTCATCACCAGCAGTGATGATCTGATGAAACAGGGTATCCGCGTGATGCGCGAATACCTGGCAAAACACCCTAATCAGGCGCTGGGTCTGCACCTTGAAGGACCGTGGCTGAACATGGTCAAGAAAGGTACACATAACCCAGATTATGTACGTAAACCTGACGCCGAACTGGTTGATTACATGTGTGCAAACGCCGATGTGATCACCAAAGTGACGCTGGCACCCGAAATGGCGGGGACTGACGTCATCAGCAAACTGGCTGCCGCCGGGATTGTCGTTTCTGCAGGGCACTCAAATGCCACACAGAAAGAAGCCAAAGCAGGCTTCCGTGCCGGTATCACGTTTGCAACCCACCTTTATAACGCCATGCCATATATTACCGGCCGNGAGCCAGGGCTGGTCGGGGCGATTCTGGATGAACCTGACGTCTACTGCGGTATCATCGCCGACGGTTTACACGTCGACTACACCAACATTCGCAACGCCAAGCGCCTGAAAGGTGACAAGCTGTGCCTGGTGACTGACGCCACCGCACCGGCAGGGGCAGGGGCAGGGGCAAATATTGAGCAGTTCATTTTTGCTGGTAAAACAATATACTACCGTAATGGACTGTGTGTGGATGAAAATGGCACGCTGAGCGGTTCGGCCCTGACGATGATCGAAGGGGTGCGTAACCTGGTTGAACATTGCGGGATTGCCCTTGATGAAGTGCTGCGAATGGCAACGCTCTATCCGGCTCGCGCAATGGGCGTGGATAAAAAGCTGGGTGGGATCGCACCGGGTATGGTTGCAAACCTGACGGCATTCACACACGATTATAAAATTATTAAGACCATCGTTAATGGTAACGAGGTCGTCACTGAGTAAGTAAAAGTATGACACCAGGCGGACAAGCTCAAATCGGTAATGTCGATCTCGTTAAACAACTTAACAGCGCGGCAGTTTATCGCCTGATTGACCAACACGGGCCAATCTCACGTATTCAGATAGCCGAACAAAGCCAGCTTGCTCCCGCCAGCGTGACAAAAATTACACGTCAGCTTATTGAGCGCGGCCTGATCAAAGAAGTCGATCAGCAAGCCTCCACCGGGGGACGCCGCGCTATCTCCATTGTTACCGAAACCCGCAATTTTCAGGCTATTGGCGTCCGTCTCGGTCGTCATGACACCACGCTCACGCTCTACGATCTGAGCAGTAAAGCCATCGCCGAAGAGCACTACCCTCTTCCGGAGCGCACCCAGGAAACACTGGAGCACGCGCTGCTGAATACCATCGCGCACTTTATTGAGAACTGTCAGCGCAAGATCCGTGAACTCATTGCCATTTCGGTGATTTTACCCGGCCTTGTCGACCCGGAAACCGGTGTCATTCATTACATGCCGCATATTCAGGTTGAGAACTGGGGGCTGGTCGACGCGCTGGAAAAACGTTTTAAGGTGACCTGCTTCGTGGGTCATGACATTCGCTCTCTGGCGCTGGCAGAGCACTACTTTGGTGCGAGCCAGGACTGCGAAGACTCTATTCTGGTGCGCGTCCACCGTGGTACAGGTGCGGGCATCATCTCCAATGGACGTATTTTTATTGGCCGCAACGGTAACGTCGGAGAAATTGGTCACATCCAGGTGGAACCGCTCGGCGAGCGCTGCCACTGCGGAAACTTTGGCTGCCTCGAAACCATCGCCGCCAACGCAGCCATTGAACATCGCGTTCGCCACCTGCTGGAACAGGGGTATCAAAGTCGCGTCACGCTGGACGATTGCAAGATAGGCACCATTTGCAAAGCCGCCAATAAAGGTGATGCGCTGGCCTGTGAAGTGATCGAGCAAGTTGGACGCCATCTGGGCAAAACCATCGCCATTGCCATCAACCTGTTTAATCCACAAAAAGTGGTGATCGCCGGCGAGATTATCGAAGCAGAAAAAGTGTTACTGCCCGCCATTGAAGGCTGCATTAATACTCAGGCGCTGAAAGCATTTCGCCAGAACTTACCGGTGGTGCGCTCTACGCTCGATCACCGTTCAGCGATTGGTGCCTTTGCGCTGGTAAAACGCGCCATGCTTAACGGGATCCTACTCCAGCATTTGCTGGAATCCTGATCGGATCTTATAGTAACGCCTTCTTTTTTTGATGTCGGAATGTCCATGACCATTAAGAATGTAATTTGTGATATCGACGGCGTGCTGATGCACGACAACGTTGCCGTGCCAGGTGCTGCGGAGTTTCTTCACCGCATCATCGACAAAGGAATGCCACTGGTTCTTCTCACGAACTACCCTTCCCAGACAGGTCAGGATCTGGCGAACCGCTTTGCTACAGCAGGCGTCGACGTGCCGGACACCGTGTTTTACACCTCGGCAATGGCGACGGCGGATTTTCTGAAACGTCAGGAAGGAAAAAAGGCCTATGTGGTGGGCGAAGGCGCGCTGATCCACGAGCTGTATAAAGCAGGCTTTACCATCACTGATGTGAACCCGGATTTTGTGATTGTGGGCGAAACGCGCTCCTTTAACTGGGAGATGATGCATAAAGCAGCGTACTTTGTCGCCAACGGTGCGCGTTTCATCGCCACCAACCCGGACACCCACGGTCGTGGTTTTTATCCGGCCTGCGGGGCGCTGTGTGCCGGTATCGAAAAAATCTCCGGCCGTAAGCCGTTTGTTGTCGGTAAACCGAGCCCGTGGATCATCCGCGCCGCACTGAACAAAATGCAGGCGCATTCAGAGCAGACTGTCATTGTGGGTGACAATTTGCGTACCGACATTCTGGCCGGTTTCCAGGCGGGCCTTGAGACGATCCTCGTACTTTCCGGGGTATCCACACTCGATGATATCGACTCCATGCCGTTCCGGCCGAGCTGGATTTACCCCTCTGTCGATGAAATTGATGTCATCTGATTCAGAACCACGCCTCAGGGCGTGGTTTTTCATTTTCACCCCTGATAAAGACAGTTACATCTAACAAAACCTACCATTCATTGCATAATCATCAATAAAAACGTTTACGACATACTCTTTTTTCAACATTCCGCAATCACCATTGCACTATTTCCGTTTTACCCCGTAAAACCCTTGCGCGCCCTCTCCCTTTACGGCATTTTCATAAGCAAGCAACATCACAAAGCAACAGGGTTAACGGAGAAGGTTATGTGTTCAATTTTTGGCGTACTGGATATTAAAACTGACGCGGGCGAACTGCGTAAAAAAGCACTCGAACTGTCCCGCCTGATGCGCCATCGCGGCCCGGACTGGTCAGGTGTTTACGCCAGCGATAAAGCCATTCTGGCGCACGAGCGCCTGTCCATTGTTGACGTCAACGCCGGTGCACAACCGCTGTATAACGAGAAAAAAACGCACGCGCTGGCGGTCAACGGTGAAATCTACAACCATCAGGCATTGCGCGCAGAGTACGGCGATCGCTACGCCTTCCAGACCGGCTCTGACTGTGAAGTCATCCTGGCGCTGTACCAGGAAAAAGGGCCAGAGTTCCTGGACGAACTGCAGGGTATGTTTGCCTTCGCCCTGTACGACAGCGAAAAAGATGCTTACCTGATTGGTCGCGACCATATTGGGATCATCCCGCTGTATATGGGCCACGATGAACACGGCAACTTCTATGTCGCCTCTGAAATGAAAGCGCTGGTACCGGTTTGCCGTACCATCAAAGAGTTCCCGGCAGGCAGCTACCTGTGGAGCAAAGACGGCGAGATCCGCTCGTATTATCAGCGTGACTGGTTCGATTTTGACGCGGTAAAAGACAACGTCACTGATAAAGCCGAACTGCGTCAGGCGCTGGAAGATTCCGTAAAAAGCCATCTGATGTCAGACGTGCCGTACGGCGTATTGCTCTCCGGCGGCCTGGACTCCTCCGTGATCTCTGCGATCACCAAGAAATACGCTGCGCGTCGTGTTGAAGATCAGGAACGTTCAGAAGCCTGGTGGCCACAGCTGCACTCCTTTGCCGTTGGCCTGGAAGGGGCTCCTGACCTGAAAGCTGCACAGGAAGTGGCAAACCACCTGGGCACTGTACACCATGAAATTCACTTCACCGTGCAGGAAGGTCTGGATGCGATCCGCGATGTTATCTATCACATCGAAACTTATGATGTGACCACCATCCGCGCCTCCACGCCGATGTACCTGATGTCGCGTAAAATCAAAGCGATGGGCATTAAGATGGTGCTTTCCGGCGAAGGTTCTGACGAAGTGTTTGGCGGCTACCTGTACTTCCACAAAGCACCGAACGCCAAAGAGCTGCACGAAGAAACCGTGCGTAAACTGCAGGCGCTGCACATGTTTGACTGTGCTCGTGCCAACAAAGCGATGTCCGCCTGGGGTGTGGAAGCTCGTGTACCGTTCCTGGACAAGAAATTCCTCGACGTGGCAATGCGTATCAACCCGCAGGATAAAATGTGCGGCAACGGCAAAATGGAAAAACATATCCTGCGTGAATGTTTCGAATCCTATCTGCCGGCAAGCGTGGCATGGCGTCAGAAAGAGCAGTTCTCTGATGGTGTAGGTTACAGCTGGATCGACACCCTGAAAGAGGTGGCGGCTAAACAGGTTTCCGACCAGCAACTGGAAACCGCGAGCTTCCGCTTCCCGTACAACACGCCGGGCTCTAAAGAAGCATATTTGTACCGCGAGATCTTTGAAGAACTGTTCCCGGTACCGAGCGCTGCCGAGTGTGTTCCGGGTGGCCCATCCGTCGCGTGTTCTTCGGCGAAAGCCATTGAATGGGATGAATCTTTCAAAGCGATGAACGATCCATCAGGGCGTGCGGTAGGCGTTCACCAGTCTGCCTATAAATAAGCAATAAGATTGCAATCAGGCCCTCCGGGGCCTGATTTTTTTGTCTCACTTTTCACTTCCCAAAACCGATTAATAACCAATAATTGCCGAATATTCGGTCACGCTGTTCGCAACCTAACCAAACAGTCACATTCCAGCCATTTTCGTTGAAAAAGGTGTTGACGCTGCAAGGGTCTATACGCATAATGCGCCCCGCAACGCCGATAAGGTAACGCGAAAAAAAGATGGCTACGTAGCTCAGTTGGTTAGAGCACATCACTCATAATGATGGGGTCACAGGTTCGAATCCCGTCGTAGCCACCATCTTTTTTGCGGGAGTGGCGAAATTGGTAGACGCACCAGATTTAGGTTCTGGCGCCGCAAGGTGTGCGAGTTCAAGTCTCGCCTCCCGCACCATTCCCAGGTAAGCGTTGCACGGATGGGGTATCGCCAAGCGGTAAGGCACCGGTTTTTGATACCGGCATTCCCTGGTTCGAATCCAGGTACCCCAGCCATATTTCTTCGATTTTGCGGTTCTCCGCGGTATTGGGGTATCGCCAAGCGGTAAGGCACCGGTTTTTGATACCGGCATTCCCTGGTTCGAATCCAGGTACCCCAGCCATCGAAGAATGCAGTACTGGCTACGTAGCTCAGTTGGTTAGAGCACATCACTCATAATGATGGGGTCACAGGTTCGAATCCCGTCGTAGCCACCAAATTAGTAATCTATCGGGTAATTCGGTAGACTAGAAAAAATTGTTGGGGTATCGCCAAGCGGTAAGGCTCTGGTTTCTGATACCAGCATTCCGAGGTTCGAATCCTCGTACCCCAGCCAATTTAAAAAAGTCGTTAAGCAGTTTGTTTAACGCAATTGGGGTGTCGCCAAGCGGTAAGGCTCTGGTTTCTGATACCAGCATTCCGGGGTTCGAATCCCTGCACCCCAGCCACTTAGTAACAAAAAAGCCCGCTCTGCGGGCTTTTTTGTTTTTGTTGATCAGCATTGTGCGGCCTGATGCCCTCACCCTGCCCCTCTCCCACAGGGAGAGGGAATAAAGATTAAAGTCCTAATGCATATTTCAGCGCCTGGCGCTTCAGACCACCAGCGCGTTCCGCTGCCATCAATCCAATATTACGCAAAATGCGCACCGGCCCCAGGTCGTTGCTGAACCCGGCGTAGAAAAGATCCATTCCCGACTGCATGATGAAGTTATCCGCCATGCGCCGCGTCTGGTAGCGCTTCAGTACCTGATGACTGGCCCAGGCTTCAGCGTGAGCACGCGCACTCCCTAAAACATCCAGCAAAGCATCGACGTCACGGTATCCCAAATTCACGCCCTGCCCTGCAAGCGGATGAATGGTGTGTGCCGCATCGCCCACCAGCGCCAGCCCTTCACGGGCATACTGCAACGCATGGCGTCGCGTGAGTGGGAATGCGCCGGCAGCAACCGGCGTCACATTGCCCAGACGATGCGGGAAGTGCTGCATAATTTCCTGCTGCAGTTGCGCCATTGAAAGCCCCTGCAACTGGCGAATGCGCACCGGTTTGTCATACCACACCAGCGATGCCCAGTTATCGAACAACGGTAAAAAGGCGTGTGGCCCATTTGGCGTAAAGTGCTGCCAGGTACTTTCACCGGGAGCCTTCTCACACTGAACGGTGATCAGCATGCAGGATTGTTGATACTGCCAGGCATGCACACCAATGCCCGCCATCTGTCTGACCTGTGAGTTAGCGCCATCAGCCCCCACCACCAGCTTTACAGACAGCTCATCGTCATTATCCAGCGTCAGCACATACCCACTTTTGTGATGATGTAATGCCTTAAGTGATGCAGGAACCCGCAGCGTTACCTTCGGATGCGCCTCCAGCGCCTGCCAGAGCGCGAGCTGCAGGACGTTATTTTCCACCATATAGCCCAGGCGCGGCAGCTTCAGTTCAGCAGCATCAAACGCGACGTGGGCATTTTCCCACTCCCACGTTTCGAGTCGGCTATAGGGATGGGCACGCATCGCCAGCACCGCATCCCAGACGCCCAGCCCCCGAAGCAAATCAACGGAAGCCGCACTAATGGCGGAAATCCGTACATCCGGTTTGGCCGTTGCATCAAATGCCGCAGGCACCGCCTGTTCAATTACCGTTACCTCAAATCCCTGCTGCGCCAGCCCCAGCGCCAGTGCGCCGCCGACCATACCGCCGCCGACAACGGCAACTTCGGTTTGTTGGAGAGTCATGGTCATTTATCCTTATTGGAGAATCCCTTAAGTTTACCGGATTTTTGTGGTCCTGAGGTTGACAACCTTCATACTGGTCACAACCCCACCAAAGCATTACAATACGCGGCTTGCAATCCTGAGCTGAGCAAGTCGATGACTAAAAAACTCCATATAAAAACCTGGGGCTGTCAGATGAACGAATACGATTCATCAAAGATGGCCGATCTGCTGGATACAACCCACGGATACCAGCTGACTGAAAATGCGAAAGAAGCCGATGTGCTGCTGCTAAACACCTGTTCAATTCGTGAAAAAGCGCAGGAAAAAGTCTTTCACGTGTTAGGTCGCTGGAAACTTCTCAAACGAAAAAATCCGGACCTGATCATCGGCGTGGGCGGCTGCGTCGCGTCGCAGGAAGGTAAGCTGATCCGCCAGAGAGCCCCCTACGTGGATATCGTCTTTGGCCCTCAAACCCTGCACCGCCTGCCTGAGATGATCAATCAGGTTCGCGGCAATCGTAGCCCGGTTGTAGACGTGAGCTTCCCGGAGATCGAAAAATTCGACCGTCTGCCTGAGCCGCGCGCGGACGGCCCGACCGCCTTCGTCTCCATCATGGAAGGCTGCAACAAATACTGTACTTACTGCGTGGTACCTTACACTCGCGGTGAGGAAGTCAGCCGCCCGGCCGATGACATTCTGTTTGAAATCGCACAGCTTGCTGCGCAAGGTGTACGCGAAGTGAACCTGCTGGGCCAGAACGTTAACGCCTGGCGCGGTGAAAACTATGACGGCACCACCGGCAGCTTCGCGGAATTGCTGCGCCTGGTCGCCGCGATTGACGGTATTGACCGTATTCGCTTTACCACCAGCCACCCGATGGAATTTACCGATGACATCATCGATGTCTATCGCGATACGCCGGAGCTGGTGAGCTTCCTGCACCTGCCGATTCAGTGTGGCTCTGACCGCGTACTGAACCTGATGGGGCGTCCGCATACGGTGCTGGAGTATAAATCCACCATCCGCAAGCTGCGTGAAGCTCGTCCGGATATCCAGATTAGCTCAGACTTCATCGTCGGCTTCCCTGGTGAAACCGATGATGACTTTGAACGCACCATGAAGCTCATCGGAGACGTGAATTTTGACGTGAGCTACAGCTTTGTCTTCTCTGCACGTCCTGGCACCCCGGCGGCCGATATGGTTGACGATGTGCCGGAAGAAGAGAAAAAACAGCGTCTGTACATTCTGCAGGAACGTATCAACCAGCAGGCAAACGCCTGGAGCCGTCGTATGCTCGGCACCACCCAGCGCATCCTGGTGGAAGGCACCTCCCGCAAAAGCATTATGGAGCTGTCCGGCCGTACCGAGAATAACCGCGTGGTGAACTTTGAAGGTACTCCGGATATGATCGGCAAATTCGTCGACGTCGAAATTGTCGAGGTGCTGACCAACTCTCTGCGTGCGAAGCGGGTACGTACCGAAGATGAAATGGGTCTGCGTATTGCTGAATCACCGGAATCCGTTATTTCTCGTACCCGCAAAGAAAACGATTCTGGCGTAGGTATTTACCAGCCTTAATGCCTCTGGCCTGCCTGTCCGGCAGGCCTTGTATTTCCTCTCAACGTCCCAATATCTTCCGCAATGCTTGCGCCTTTATTCTGTGGCGTGAATAATTTCGGTAATGACCGCTTTATTACGCCATATGGCACCAGGTCAGCTAACCAATCAAAGAGGAACGGTTTGAACATAGACACGCGTGAAATTAGCCTTGAGCCTGCAGACAACGCTCGCCTGCTGAGCCTGTGCGGGCCGTTTGATGACAACATCAAACAACTGGAGCGACGTCTGGGTATCGAAATCTATCGTCGCGATAACCATTTCAAACTTACCGGACGCCCAATTTGCGTCAACGCCGCTGCGGATATTCTGCGTAGCCTGTATGTCGATACCGCCCCGATGCGTGGCGAAACGCAGGATATCGAACCGGAGCAGATCCACCTCGCCATTAAAGAGGCGCGCGTGCTTGAGCAGAGCGCAGAAAGCGTGCCGGACTACGGCAAGGCGATCAACATCAAAACCAAGCGCGGCGTCATTAAACCGCGTACGCCGAACCAGGCGCAGTACATCGCCAACATCCTCGACCATGACATCACCTTCGGTGTAGGTCCGGCGGGTACAGGTAAAACCTATCTGGCGGTTGCCGCTGCCGTTGATGCACTGGAGCGTCAGGATATTCGCCGTATCCTGCTGACCCGCCCGGCGGTAGAGGCCGGTGAAAAACTGGGCTTCCTGCCAGGCGATCTCAGCCAGAAGGTCGACCCGTACCTGCGTCCGCTGTATGACGCGCTGTTCGAAATGCTGGGTTTTGAGAAAGTTGAGAAGCTCATTGAGCGCAACGTTATCGAAGTGGCTCCGCTTGCTTACATGCGTGGCCGTACGCTTAACGACGCCTTCATCATTCTCGATGAGAGCCAGAACACCACCATCGAACAGATGAAAATGTTCCTGACGCGTATCGGCTTTAACTCGAAAGCGGTCATCACCGGTGATGTCACCCAGATCGACCTGCCGCGCAGCACCAAATCGGGTCTGCGTCACGCCATTGAAGTGCTGGCCGAAGTCGACGAAATCAGCTTTAACTTCTTCCACAGCGAAGACGTGGTACGCCATCCGGTTGTCGCACGCATCGTTAACGCCTATGAAGCCTGGGAAGAAGCAGAACAAAAACGTAAGGCCGAACTGGCTGCAGAACGTAAGCGCGAAGCGCAGGAGCAAGAACAAAAATGAGTCAGGTGATCCTCGATTTACAACTGGCCTGTGAAGACAATTCCGGCATGCCAGAAGAGGCGCAGTTTCAGAAATGGCTGGATGCCGTAATCCCTCAGTTTCAGGAAGAATCAGAAGTCACGATTCGCCTGGTGGATGAAGCAGAAAGCCATGAGCTTAACCTGACCTACCGTGGGAAAGATAAGCCGACCAACGTGCTCTCTTTCCCTTTCGAAGCCCCACCAGGCATTGAAATGCCACTGCTGGGCGATCTGATCATCTGCCGTCAGGTAGTTGAACAGGAGGCCAAAGAGCAGCAAAAACCGATTGAGGCCCACTGGGCACACATGGTGGTACATGGCAGCCTGCATCTGCTGGGCTACGATCATATTGAAGATGACGAAGCGGAAGAGATGGAGTCCCTCGAGACAGAGATAATGCTTGCTCTGGGCTATGAGGATCCGTACATTGCCGAGAAAGAATAGTCAGTCATCAGGCTGACTAACATGCCGCCGCGCAAGGAATTAACGCGGCGGTGAACTGAGAACTCACAAGAGAACCCTTAACAAACGCCATGAGCGACGACAATTCACACAGTAGCGACACGACAAACGGTAAAAAAGGATTTTTCTCCTTCATTCTGAACCAGCTTTTCCACGGCGAACCCAAAAACCGTGACGAACTGCTGGAGCTGATTCGTGATTCCGGGCAAAACGACCTTATCGACGAAGATACGCGCGAAATGCTCGAAGGGGTCATGGACATCGCCGACCAGCGTGTTCGCGATATCATGATCCCCCGCTCGCAGATGATCACCCTGAAACGTAACCAGACGCTGGACGAGTGCCTCGATGTCATCATCGAATCCGCCCACTCGCGTTTCCCGGTCATCAGCGAAGATAAAGATCACATTGAAGGGATCCTGATGGCGAAAGATCTGCTGCCGTTTATGCGCAGCGATGCCGAAGCCTTCAGCATGGAAAAAGTGTTACGCCAGGCCGTGGTCGTGCCGGAAAGTAAACGTGTGGATCGGATGCTGAAAGAGTTTCGCTCTCAGCGCTACCACATGGCGATTGTGATTGATGAATTTGGTGGCGTGTCCGGTCTGGTCACGATCGAAGATATTCTTGAGCTGATCGTGGGTGAAATCGAAGACGAGTATGACGAAGAAGAGGATATCGACTTCCGTCAGCTCAGCCGCCATACCTGGACCGTGCGCGCGCTAGCCTCGATTGAGGACTTCAACGACACCTTTGGCACCCATTTCAGTGACGAAGAGGTGGATACCATCGGCGGACTGGTGATGCAGGCCTTTGGTCATCTCCCGGCTCGCGGGGAAACCGTTGACATCGACGGTTACCAATTCAAGGTCGCGATGGCCGACAGCCGACGTATTATTCAGGTTCACGTCAGAATGCCGGACGACTCACCGGTGCCAAAACTGGAAGATTAATATAAATGGCATTTGCCTCATTGCTTGAACGCCAGCGCGTCCGTTTGCTGCTGGCGCTGTTGCTCGGAGCCAGCGGTACGCTGGCTTTTTCTCCTTACGATATCTGGCCTGCCGCGCTCCTGTCTCTGATGGGGCTGCAGGGGTTAACCTTAAACCGCCGTCCGGTACAGGCCGCCGCTATTGGCTACGTCTGGGGGCTGGGGCTGTTTGGCTCAGGCATCAACTGGGTTTATGTCAGCATCGCCCAGTTTGGCGGTATGCCGGGGCCAGTTAACGTCTTCCTGGTCGTGTTGCTCGCCGCGTATCTTTCGCTGTATACCGGTCTTTTCGCCGGCATCCTCTCTCGCTTGTGGCCAAAAACGACCTGGATCCGCGTCGCCATTGCGGCCCCGGTTGTCTGGCAAATTACCGAATTCCTGCGCGGCTGGGTGCTGACAGGCTTCCCGTGGCTAAAGTTCGGCTACAGCCAGATCGACGGCCCGCTGAAAGGGCTGGCACCGGTAATGGGTGTTGAGGCCATTAACTTCCTGCTGATGGTGGTAAGTGGCCTGCTGGTACTGGCGCTGGTTACCCGCAGCTGGCGACCGCTGGTCGCCGCTCTGGTGCTGTTTGCCCTTCCCTTCCCGCTGCGTTACATCCAGTGGTATACCCTGCAGCCAGAGCGCGCGACACAGGTGTCTATGGTGCAGGGCGATATTCCGCAGTCGATGAAGTGGGACGAGAAGCAGCTACTGAACACGCTGAAAATCTACGCCAACGCGACCGAAGAGGTGATGGGGAAATCGCAGCTGATTATCTGGCCGGAATCTGCCATTCCCGATCTGGAAATGAACCAGCAACCGTTCCTGAACATGATGAACGATCTGCTGCGCGCACGCGGCAGTACGCTGATTACCGGGATTGTCGATGCACGACTGAATCAGCAAAACCGTTATGACACCTACAACACCATCATTACGCTCGGCAAAGACAGCGAATACAGCTACAACTCCACCGACCGTTATAATAAGAACCACCTGGTGCCGTTTGGTGAGTTTGTACCGCTGGAGTCGATTTTGCGCCCGCTGGCTCCATTCTTTGACCTGCCGATGTCCTCCTTCAGCCGGGGCCCGTACGTTCAGCCACAGCTGCATGCGCACAATTTTGCCCTGACAGCGGCCATTTGCTACGAGATCATCCTCGGCGAGCAGGTACGCGATAACTTCCGCCCGGATACCGACTTCCTGCTGACCATCTCCAATGATGCCTGGTTTGGTAAGTCGATTGGCCCGTGGCAGCACTTCCAGATGGCGCGTATGCGCTCCCTGGAGCTGGCGCGTCCGCTGCTGCGTAGCACCAACAACGGCATCACCGCCGTGATTGGCCCGCAGGGCGAAATCCAGGCCATGATCCCGCAATTCACACGCGACGTGCTGACGACAAGGGTCACACCGACAACAGGTCTGACGCCATACGCCCGCACCGGCAACTGGCCGCTGTGGATCCTGACCGCTCTGTTTGGTTTTGGTGCAGTGCTGATGAGCCTTCGCCAGCGCCGTAGATAATCTCACCTTTTCCTGCCGGGTGGCGACTGCGCCTTACCCGGCCTACTTTCTCATGCTGTAGGTCGGGTAAGGCGTAGCCGTCACCCGACAATTTCCTCCAAACTCTCATTCTGGCACGCCTATTGCTTTGTTTATTCAGGCAAACGCAGTTTAGCTTAATGTGCAACCTTGTCGCACCAGAGTCGATCACCGGTAGCACCGAAACGGTGCAACGAGAGATTTTTGCCTCTGAATGGTGCGGCGCGCCTCGCAAAAATAAACAATAACGCAGCAAAATCTTTACATTAAGCCAGACTAAATGTTAACAAGCTTGCATAACACTGCACTCGCATAGCGCGAGATATAACAACATCACAATGGGTATCAATGCGTCGCTGGCGCTGATAAGAAAGGAGTTGGGTATGCAATTACGTAAACTGGCCACAGCAATGCTGGTTATGGGGATGTCCGCAGGCGTCGTTCACGCTGAAGACGCTCCGGCAGCAGGAAGCACTCTCGATAAGATTGCCAAAAACGGCGTGATCGTGGTCGGCCACCGTGAATCTTCTGTCCCGTTCTCTTACTACGACAACACGCAAAAAGTCGTGGGCTATTCACAGGATTACTCCAACGCTATCGTTGAAGCCGTGAAGAAAAAGCTGAACAAACCTGACCTGCAGGTAAAACTGATTCCAATCACCTCTCAGAACCGTATTCCACTGCTGCAAAACGGCACCTTCGATTTTGAATGTGGTTCCACCACTAACAACCTTGAACGTCAGAAGCAGGCTGCTTTCTCTGACACCATCTTCGTGGTTGGTACCCGCCTGCTGACCAAAAAAGGCGGCGAGATTAAAGATTTTGCTGACCTGAAAGGCAAAGCCGTCGTTGTGACCTCCGGTACCACCTCAGAAGTGCTGCTGCACAAGCTGAACGACGAGAAGAAAATGGATATGCGCATCATCAGCGCGAAAGACCACGGTGACTCCTTCCGTACTCTGGAAAGTGGTCGTGCCGTTGCGTTTATGATGGATGATGCCCTGCTGGCAGGTGAACGCGCGAAAGCGAAGAAACCAGACAACTGGGAAATCGTCGGCACCGCGCAATCAAAAGAAGCCTACGGTTGTATGCTGCGTAAAGACGACGCAGACTTCAAAAAGCTGATCGATGACACCATCGCGCAGGCACAAACTTCCGGTGAAGCGGAAAAATGGTTCGACAAGTGGTTCAAGAACCCAATCCCACCGAAGAACCTGAACATGAACTTCGAACTGTCTGACGACATGAAAGCACTGTTCAAATCACCAAACGACAAAGCTCTTAACTAATTAGAACAACAGGGGCGGGATCTCCTGCCCTCTCGATTGTCGGGAAGCATGGACAGACTATACGTTGAGTGGTCGTTCCCCACTCAGCGCGAAAAATGAGCTTCTCACCAATCTTCGAGGGTAGCGCTGCTACCCTTTTTTTTCTGGAGTTTATTATGTCAATAGACTGGAACTGGGGCATTTTTCTGCAACAAGCTCCGTTCGGCAACACCACCTATCTTGGCTGGCTATGGAGCGGCTTTCAGGTCACCGTTGCATTATCGATAACGGCGTGGATTATCGCGTTTCTTGTCGGTTCACTGTTCGGTATTCTGCGCACCGTCCCTAACCGCTTTCTTTCAACCCTCGGCACCCTGTATGTGGAACTGTTCCGTAACGTTCCGCTGATTGTGCAGTTCTTTACCTGGTATCTGGTTATCCCGGAACTGCTGCCGGAAAATATCGGTACGTGGTTCAAGTCAGAACTGGATCCGAACATTCAGTTCTTTGTCTCCTCAATGCTCTGTCTGGGGCTGTTTACCGCTGCCCGTGTGTGCGAGCAGGTACGTGCTGCCATTCAGTCCCTTCCGCGCGGACAAAAGAATGCCGGTCTGGCGATGGGTCTGACACTGCCACAAACCTACCGCTATGTGCTGCTGCCTAACGCCTACCGCGTTATCGTTCCGCCGATGACCTCAGAGATGATGAACCTGGTGAAAAACTCGGCCATCGCCTCCACTATCGGTCTGGTGGATATGGCCGCACAGGCTGGCAAGCTGCTGGATTATTCCGCTCATGCCTGGGAATCCTTCACGGCAATCACGCTCGCGTATGTTCTGATTAACGCATTCATCATGCTGGTGATGAACCTGGTTGAACGCAAAATTCGCCTGCCGGGCAATCTGGGGGGTAAATAATGTACGATTTTGACTGGAGTTCTATTGTTCCTTCTATGCCATACCTGCTGGATGGCCTGGTGATCACCTTAAAGATCACCGTGACGGCCATTATTATTGGTATCGTCTGGGGAACCCTGCTGGCGGTCATGCGTCTGTCGAGCTTTAAGCCGCTCGCCTGGTTTGCGACGGCCTACGTTAACGTTTTCCGTTCCATCCCGCTGGTGATGGTGCTGCTGTGGTTTTACCTGATCGTTCCCGGTTTCCTGCAAAACGTACTGGGGCTGTCACCCAAAACCGATATCCGCCTGATTTCAGCGATGGTGGCGTTCTCAATGTTTGAGGCCGCTTACTACTCAGAAATTATCCGTGCGGGTATTCAGAGCATCTCCCGTGGGCAGTCCAGCGCGGCTCTGGCGCTGGGGATGACGCACTGGCAGTCAATGCAGCTCATTATTCTGCCACAGGCGTTTCGCGCTATGGTTCCACTCCTGCTGACCCAGGGTATCGTGCTGTTCCAGGATACCTCGCTGGTCTACGTACTGAGCCTGGCAGACTTCTTCCGTACTGCGTCCACCATTGGTGAGCGTGATGGTACGCAGGTCGAGATGGTGCTCTTCGCAGGTAGTGTCTATTTTGTGATTAGTTTAAGCGCGTCGCTGTTGGTCAGTTGGCTGAAGAAAAGGACGGTATAATGATTTCCCTGAAAAATGTTTCTAAATGGTATGGGCACTTTCAGGTGCTGACCGACTGCTCCACCGAAGTGAAAAAAGGCGATGTAGTGGTGGTGTGTGGACCGTCCGGCTCTGGTAAATCCACGCTTATCAAAACGGTCAACGGTCTGGAACCGGTGCAGCAAGGTGAAATCCTCGTCAACGGCACCAAAGTCAATGACAAGAAAACCAACCTTGCCCAGTTGCGCTCTCACGTCGGGATGGTATTCCAGCATTTTGAACTGTTCCCGCACCTCTCCATTATCGAGAACCTGACGCTGGCGCAGGTGAAAGTACTTAAGCGTGATAAAAAACTCGCGCGCGAGAAGGGGCTGAAGTTACTGGAACGTGTGGGGCTGTCCGCTCATGCCGATAAATTCCCGGCACAGCTTTCCGGCGGTCAGCAGCAGCGCGTGGCTATTGCACGTGCGCTGTGTATGGATCCTGTTGCCATGCTTTTCGATGAACCCACTTCCGCGCTTGATCCGGAAATGATCAACGAAGTGCTGGACGTCATGGTTGAGCTGGCGCATGAAGGAATGACCATGATGGTAGTGACGCACGAGATGGGCTTCGCGCGTAAAGTGGCCAACCGCGTGATCTTCATGGACGAAGGCAAAATTGTTGAGGACTCGCCAAAAGAAGAGTTCTTCGCCAACCCGAAATCCGAACGCGCGAAAGACTTCCTCGCCAAAATCCTGCATTAATCTTCTCAGTGCGCAGTCTACGGATTGCGCACTGCTTCACGCTTTCTGTCTCTTGTTCTCGTCGGTATCTCAATGCAGCGTTAACCTTGTCACAAAATAACGCCAGGAATGGAGAACCCTATGACACAGCCCATCATTCTTGATTGCGACCCGGGTCATGATGACGCGATCGCACTCGTCCTTGCACTTGCCTCCCCTGAACTGGAGGTCAAAGCCGTCACCTCCTCTGCCGGAAACCAGACGCCAGAAAAAACGCTGCGCAACGTCCTGCGTATGCTAACGCTGTTAAAACGCACCGATATCCCGGTCGCTGGCGGGGCCGCGAAACCGTTAATGCGTGAGCTGATCATTGCTGACAACGTTCACGGTGAAAGTGGGCTGGATGGCCCTGCCCTCCCTGAGCCGGGTTTTGCGCCGCAAAACTGCACCGCCGTTGAACTGATGGCAAAAGTGCTGCGCGAAAGCACTGAACCCGTCACACTGGTGTCCACCGGCCCGCAGACCAACGTCGCGCTGCTGCTCAACAGCCATCCGGAACTGCACGACAAAATCGCCCGAATTGTGATAATGGGCGGTGCGATGGGGCTAGGGAACTGGACGCCTGCGGCGGAATTCAACATTTTTGTCGACCCGGAAGCCGCTGAAATTGTCTTCCAGTCGGGTTTGCCGGTTGTGATGGCAGGGCTTGATGTGACCCACCGTGCGCAGATTATGGCCGACGACATTGAACGCTTTCGTACCATCGGTAACCCGGTTGCCACAACGGTTGCAGAGCTGCTCGACTTCTTTATGGAATACCATAAAGCGGAGAAATGGGGCTTCCACGGCGCACCGCTACATGACCCGTGTACTATTGCCTGGCTGCTGAAACCCGAAATGTTTACCACGGTAGACAGGTGGGTCGGCGTTGAAACGCAGGGGAAATATACCCAGGGGATGACGGTGGTGGATTACTACTCGCTGAGCGGGAACACCCCCAATACCACGGTAATGGTAGATATTGACCGGGAGGCGTTTGTGGATTTGCTGGCGGAGAGACTCGGTTTTTATAGTGCGGCCTGATGTCCTCACCCTGGCCCTCTCCCACAGGGAGAGGGAACAAACACTAAAAACGGCAACTGCGTTGCCGTTTTGCTTTTACCTCGTGCGGCCTGATGCCCTCACCCTGGCCCTCTCCCACGGGGAGAGGGAACAAACACTAAAAACGGCAACGCAGTTGCCGTTTTGCTTTTACCCTCGTGCGGCCCCTGAATGCCCTCACCCTGGCCCTCCTCCCACGGGGAAGAGGGAAACAAACACTAAAAACGGCAACATCGTTGCCGTTTTTGCTTTTACCTCGTGCGGCCTGATTGCCCCTCACCGCTGGCCCTTCTCCCACGGGGAGAGGTATAAACACTAAAAAACGGCAACATCGATTGCCGTTTTGCCCTTTTACCTCGTGCGCCCTGATGCCCTCGACCCTTGGGGCCCTCTTTCCCACGGGGAAGAGGGAACAAACACTAAAAACGGCAGACATCGTTGGCCGTTTTGCTTTTTACCGTCGGCGGCCTGATGCCCTCACCCTGGCCCTGCTCCCACGGGGAGAGGGAATCAACACTAAACGGCAACACCGTTGCCGTTTGCTCGTGCGACCTGATGCCCTCACCCTGGCCCTCTCCCACGGGGAGAGGGAACAAACACTAAAAACGGCAACACCGTTGCCGTTTTGCTTTTACCTAGGGCTCAAAAGGCCGACGCTGGAACTGATCGTGCCCGCATTTCGGGCACAGCGGCAACACATCCGGCGTATAAACCGCAATGTGGTGATGGCATTTTTCACACACCAGGTTGCCAAGCCCCACCACCTCCCCGCTGTGATACACCCCGTGGTGGTTCAAATCCTGGAATACTTCGCGCCACTCCAGCTGCGTTTTATCGGTAATATCCGCCAGCTCCTGCCACAGGCTCTCTTTGATGACCCGCATAAAGACACTGTCGGTAATCTCGTCCTGGCTCTCTTCATAGCTACGTGCAAACTCTTCCAGATCGCGGCGCACGGCTCGCGTGACCTCTTCGACCTCCGTTCGCGTTAACTCACCCGTTTGCATCACCCGGGCGCGTGCCTGTTCAACCAGCGCGTCGATATCGCGCTCGCCGTTACGCAGCCGTTCCGTCAGTGTCGCCACCAGTTCGCGGTAAAATTGAGCAACCTTGTTCATCATTTTGCCTCCCGGGTAAGTAACTATTTCTAATAATAGACCTTATTTCATTGCCGCTTTGCCAGGTGAACCACAGACCCGATAAATTCCTGCAAAGCGCATTTGTGCGAAAGGCTGTTTTGACGCGGACGTTTGGGCTATGCTATGCCGATCTGAAACAACACATCCATTGGCTACATTTGTAGCTGTATTGAAAACAGGACCACTGTCTGCCATGCAAGAGCAATACCGCCCGGAAGAGATAGAATCAAAAGTCCAGCAACACTGGGACGAGAAGCGCACCTTTGAAGTAACCGAAGACGAGAGCAAAGAGAAGTATTACTGCCTGTCGATGCTTCCCTATCCTTCTGGTCGACTACACATGGGCCACGTGCGTAACTACACCATCGGTGATGTGATTGCGCGCTACCAGCGCATGCTGGGCAAAAACGTTCTGCAGCCCATCGGCTGGGATGCGTTCGGCCTGCCTGCAGAAGGCGCAGCGGTAAAAAACAATACGGCACCAGCACCGTGGACGTACGACAACATTGCCTACATGAAGAACCAGCTCAAAATGCTGGGCTTCGGCTATGACTGGAGCCGCGAGCTGGCAACCTGTACCCCGGAATACTACCGCTGGGAGCAGAAATTCTTCACCGAGCTGTACAAAAAAGGCCTGGTGTACAAGAAAACGTCTGCCGTTAACTGGTGCCCGAACGATCAGACCGTTCTCGCGAACGAGCAGGTTATCGACGGCTGCTGCTGGCGTTGTGACACCAAAGTTGAGCGTAAAGAGATCCCACAGTGGTTTATCAAAATCACCGCTTACGCTGACGAACTGCTGAACGATCTGGATAATCTGGATCACTGGCCTGACACCGTTAAGACCATGCAGCGCAACTGGATCGGCCGTTCTGAAGGTGTAGAGATCACCTTCAACGTTGAAAACTACGATCAAACGCTGACCGTTTACACCACCCGTCCGGACACCTTCATGGGTGCAACCTACCTGGCCGTGGCCGCAGGTCACCCGCTGGCGCAGAAAGCAGCCGAGAACAATCCGGAACTGGCCTCCTTCATCGACGAATGCCGCAGCACCAAAGTGGCCGAAGCCGATATGGCAACGATGGAGAAAAAAGGCGTTGCAACAGGCTTCTATGCCAAACACCCGCTGACAGGCGAAGCGATCCCTGTCTGGGTGGCAAACTTCGTGCTGATGGAATACGGTACAGGTGCGGTGATGGCCGTTCCGGGTCACGATCAGCGCGACTATGAATTTGCGACCAAATACAGCCTGCCTATCAAGGCGGTTATTCTGGCTGCCGATGGCTCCGAGCCGGATCTGTCCGAACAGGCACTGACCGAAAAAGGCACGCTGTTTAACTCCGGTGAATTCAGCGGTCTGAGCTTCGAAGATGGCTTCAACGCCATTGCCGACAAACTGGCTTCTCTGGGCGTGGGTGAGCGTAAAGTGAACTTCCGTCTGCGCGACTGGGGCGTTTCCCGTCAGCGTTACTGGGGTGCGCCAATCCCAATGGTAACCCTGGAAGATGGCACTGTGATGCCAACGCCGGAAGATCAGCTGCCAGTTATCCTGCCGGAAGACGTGGTCATGGACGGTATCACCAGCCCGATCAAAGCCGATCCTGAGTGGGCAAAAACCACCGTAAACGGCCAGCCTGCGCTGCGTGAAACCGACACCTTCGACACCTTTATGGAGTCCTCCTGGTACTATGCGCGCTACACGTGCCCGCAGTATCAGGACGGTATGCTGGATTCCGATGCAGCAAACTACTGGCTGCCAGTGGATATCTACATTGGCGGTATCGAACACGCCATCATGCACCTGCTCTACTTCCGCTTCTTCCACAAACTGATGCGTGATGCAGGCATGGTGAACTCTGACGAACCTGCGAAACAGCTGCTGTGTCAGGGCATGGTTCTGGCGGATGCGTTCTATTATGTCGGCGTGAACGGCGAGCGTAACTGGGTTTCTCCGGTAGATGCTATTGTTGAGCGTGATGAGAAAGGCCGTATCGTCAAGGCGAAAGACGCTGAAGGTCATGAACTGGTGTATACCGGCATGAGCAAAATGTCCAAGTCCAAAAACAACGGCATCGACCCGCAGGTGATGGTTGAGCGTTACGGTGCGGATACCGTACGTCTGTTCATGATGTTTGCCTCCCCGGCAGACATGACCCTGGAATGGCAGGAATCAGGTGTTGAGGGTGCTAACCGCTTCCTGAAACGCGTCTGGAAACTGGTTTACGAGCACACTTCTCAGGGCGATGCACCAGCACTGAACGTGGCCGCGCTGTCTGAAGATCAACAGGCGCTGCGTCGTGATGTTCATAAAACTATTGCGAAAGTAACCGATGATATTGGTCGTCGTCAGACCTTCAATACCGCAATTGCGGCTATTATGGAACTGATGAACAAGCTGGCGAAAGCCCCGCAGGAAGGCGAGCAGAATCGTGCCTTAATGCGTGAAGCGTTGCTGGCCGTTGTCCGTATGCTGAACCCGTTCACCCCGCACGCCAGCTTCACTCTGTGGCAGGAGCTGAAAGGTGAAGGCGATATCGACAACGCACCGTGGCCAGTGGCTGACGAATCTGCCCTGGTGGAGAACACCACGCTGGTTGTGGTGCAGGTGAACGGCAAAGTACGCGGTAAAATTACCGTTGCGGTCGATGCAACCGAAGAACAGGTTCGCGAGCGCGCAGGTCAGGAACATCTGGTCGCGAAATATCTTGAGGGCGTTACCGTACGTAAAGTGATCTACGTACCGGGTAAATTGCTGAATCTGGTCGTTGGCTAAGCGCGGGAGGAAACGTGCGACAACTGGCAACAATACTCTTATCTCTGGCGGTGCTTGTCACCGCTGGTTGTGGCTGGCACCTGCGCAATACCACGGCAGTGCCTGCCCAGATGAAAACCATGATCTTCGACTCGTCGGATCCGAATGGCCCACTCAGCCGGGCAATTCGTAGCCAGCTGCGTCTGAATGGCGTTGAGCTTATCGAGAAAGGCACGCTGCGCCAGGATGTACCATCTCTCCGTGTTCTGGGTATGACCCTGAGCAAAGATACGGCGTCTATCTTCCAGGACGGCCATACCGCAGAGTACCAGATGGTTATGTCGGTCAACGCAGCAGTACTGATCCCGGGTAAAGATATCTACCCAATCAGCACGAAAGTGTACCGTTCGTTCTTTGATAACCCACAAACTGCGCTGGCAAAAGATGCCGAGCAGCAAATTATCATCAACGAAATGTACGACAAGGCAGCAGAACAGCTGATCCGTAAACTGCCAAGCATTGCAGCGTCGACGAAAGAAGGCACTGATATCATCGAAAAACCGGATGCTGACACGCCTCCTGTTTCTACCTCGATGGGTAACTGATGATCAGGTTGTATCCTGAACAACTCCGCGCGCAGCTCAGTGAAGGGCTGCGCGCGGCGTATCTGCTTCTCGGGAACGATCCATTACTGCTTCAGGAAAGCCTCGACGCCGTCCGCCATGCGGCAGCCACTCAGGGCTTTGATGAACACCACACGTTCCAGCTGGATAACAACACCGACTGGAATGCCCTCTTCTCACTTTGCCAGGCGATGAGCCTGTTCGCATCGCGCCAGACAATCCAGATCCTGCTGCCAGAAAGTGGCCCTAATGCGGCCCTCAACGAGCAACTGGCCACGCTGGTCAGCCTGTTACATAGCGATCTGCTGCTGATTGTTCGCGGCAACAAGCTCACCAAAGCGCAGGAAAACGCAGCATGGTTTACCCAACTGGCGACTAGCTCAGTACTGGTCACCTGCCAGACGCCTGAGCAGGCGCATTTGCCTAAATGGGTGGCAGCGAGAGCGAAGCAGAACAACCTTCAGCTGGATGATGCGGCGAATCAACTGCTGTGCTACTGCTATGAAGGTAACCTGCTGGCACTGGCTCAGGCACTGGACAGACTTGCCCTGCTGTGGCCGGACGGCAAGCTGACCTTGCCACGCGTGGAGCAGGCCGTTAACGATGCCGCACACTTTACCCCGTTCCACTGGGTTGATGCGTTGCTGTCCGCGAAGAGTAAACGCGCCCTGCATATTTTGCAGCAGCTACGGCTTGAAGGTAGCGAACCGGTCATTTTACTGCGTACGCTACAGCGTGAACTGCTGTTGCTGATCAATCTCAAACGCCAGTCTGCGCATACGCCACTGCGTTCATTGTTCGATAAACATCGCGTATGGCAAAACCGCCGGGTAATGACCACCGAGGCTATCAACCGTCTGAGCCATGAACAGCTACGCCAGGCGGTACAGTTGCTGATGCGCGCAGAGCTAACGTTAAAGCAAGACTACGGTCAGTCGGTCTGGTCCGAACTGGAAAGCCTTTCTCTGCTGCTCTGCCATAAGGCGCTGGCAGACGTATTTATCGATGGATAGTATGCATTCTCTTCAGGCACTGTATGGTGGTACCTTCGACCCTGTGCATTACGGGCATCTGAAGCCGGTTGAAACCCTGGCGAATCTGATTGGCCTGCAGCACGTCATCATTATGCCCAATAATGTCCCGCCGCACCGTCCCCAGCCCGAAGCAAGCAGCGAGCAACGTAAAGAGATGCTGGCTCTGGCCATTGCAGATAAACCGCTTTTTAGCCTTGATGAGCGCGAACTGCGCCGCGACACCCCCTCCTGGACGTCGCAGACGCTACAGGAGTGGCGGGCCGAACAAGGGCCGCACAAACCGCTGGCCTTTATTATTGGCCAGGATTCACTGCTCAACTTCCCCAGTTGGTATCAGTATGAAACCATCCTGGAGAACAGCCATCTTCTCGTCTGCCGTCGCCCCGGTTATCCGCTAACCATGCGCGAAGAGCAGCACCAGCAGTGGCTTGAAGACCATCTGACGGACAATGTGGAAGATCTGCATAATCACCCTGCCGGGAAAATTTATCTGGCGGAAACGCCGTGGTTTGATATTTCAGCCACCCTGATCCGCGAACGCCTGCAGCACGGTTTAGCCTGTGACGATCTGCTGCCGTCGTCAGTGCTGGCGTATATCCATCAGCACGGGCTGTATCAGAAAAGCACAGATGCATAACCGTGGATACGAAAAAGCACGTTATTGATTATCCTGCCTTGACAGGTTAAGCCATACTGTTATCCTCCGCTGCCAGACTTTCCCGCCGGTACATTGCTTTACAGAAATTGTTTTACAAAAATGGCGATGCAATCTCAGGCGGAGGGTGGGATGATACCCGCCTTCAAAAGCCCGGCCGGTGACATTTGTCCCGACACTGGCGTCAGTTCAGGTATACTGTCTGGCCACGAATTCATAGTTACACAATCTCATTCACCCAGGGGGAAAACTTGCAGGGTAAAGCACTCCAGGATTTTGTTATCGACAAAATTGATGACCTGAAAGGTCAGGACATCATCGCTATCGACGTTAAGGGTAAATCCAGCATCACCGACTGCATGATTATCTGCACCGGTACATCTACTCGCCATGTTGTTTCAATTGCTGATCACGTTGTTCAGGAATCTCGCGCAGCAGGGCTGTTACCGCTTGGCGTTGAAGGTGAAGCGACCGCTGACTGGGTGGTTGTTGATCTTGGCGATGTGATTGTCCATGTCATGCAGGAAGAGAGCCGTCGCCTGTATGAGCTGGAAAAACTCTGGGGTTAATGCGTGAAGTTGCAGCTGGTCGCCGTCGGCACCAAAATGCCAGACTGGGTACAAACCGGTTTTACTGAGTATCTGCGTCGTTTCCCGAAAGATATGCCGTTCGAACTGGTGGAGATCCCCGCCGGAAAGCGCGGCAAGAACGCCGATATCAAACGTATTCTCGATAAAGAGGGTGAGCTGATGCTGGCAGCCGCAGGCAAAAACCGCATCGTCACCCTCGATATTCCAGGCAAACCCTGGGATACACCGCAGCTGGCGCACGAACTGGAGCGCTGGAAGCAGGATGGTCGCGACGTCAGTCTGTTGATTGGCGGGCCTGAAGGGTTGTCCCCTGCCTGCAAAGCAGCGGCAGAACAAAGTTGGTCTCTCTCCGCGTTGACGCTTCCCCACCCGCTCGTTCGGGTTCTGGTGGCAGAAAGCCTGTATCGCGCGTGGAGTATTACGACTAACCACCCCTATCACCGCGAATAGTGACTTGACCAGGGTAGATTAAGCAGCGGATGAAACTACAGAATTCTTTTCGCGACTATACGGCTGAGTCCGCGCTGTTTGTGCGCCGGGCGCTGGTCGCCTTTACGGGGGTTTTGCTGCTTACCGGCGTGCTGATCGCCAACCTTTATAATCTGCAAATTGTCCGTTTTACGGATTACCAGACGCGCTCAAACGAAAACCGTATCAAGCTGGTGCCTATCGCCCCCAGCCGCGGCATTATCTACGACCGTAACGGCACACCGCTGGCGTTAAACCGCACCATCTATCAAATTGAGATGATGCCGGAGAAAGTCGATAATGTGCAGGATACGCTGGATGCGCTAAAAAACGTTGTCGATCTCAACGATGACGATATTGCCGCCTTTAAGAAGGAACGTGCCCGTTCGCACCGTTTCACCTCTATTCCGGTCAAAACGAACCTGACAGAAGTCCAGGTCGCGCGTTTTGCCGTAAACCAATACCGTTTTCCCGGCGTAGAAGTCAAAGGCTATAAGCGACGCTATTACCCGTATGGCTCTGCGCTGACGCACGTGATTGGCTACGTATCCAAGATTAACGATAAAGACGTCGACCGTCTCGATAAAGACGGCAAGCTGGCGAACTACGCCGCCACGCACGATATCGGTAAACTGGGGATCGAACGCTATTATGAAGATGTCCTGCACGGACAGACCGGCTATGAAGAGGTTGAAGTCAACAACCGCGGCCGCGTTATTCGCCAGTTGAAAGAGGTGCCGCCGCAGGCGGGACATGACGTCTATTTAACGCTCGACCTTAAGCTCCAGCAATATATCGAAACACTACTGGCCGGTAGCCGTGCAGCCGTTGTCGTCACCGATCCTCGTACCGGCGGCATTCTGGCGATGGTTTCCATGCCAAGCTACGACCCAAACCTCTTTGTTGATGGCATCTCCAGTAAAGACTACTCCGGTCTGCTTAATGACCCGAACACCCCGCTGGTGAACCGTGCGACGCAGGGGGTTTACCCTCCGGCATCAACGGTTAAACCGTATGTGGCCGTCTCGGCGTTGAGCGCGGGCGTCATCAACCGTAATACCAGCCTGTTTGACCCGGGTTGGTGGCAGCTACCGGGTTCCGATAAGCGCTACCGCGACTGGAAAAAATGGGGTCACGGTCATCTGAACGTCACCAAGTCGCTGGAAGAATCTGCGGATACCTTCTTCTACCAGGTGGCGTATGACATGGGTATCGACCGCCTCTCGGAGTGGATGAGCAAGTTCGGCTACGGACATTACACCGGTGTTGACCTCGCCGAAGAGCGTTCAGGCAACATGCCAACCCGCGAATGGAAGCTGAAGCGCTTTAAAAAGCCGTGGTACCAGGGTGATACCATTCCGGTGGGGATCGGTCAGGGCTACTGGACAGCCACACCGCTGCAAATGAACAAAGCGATGATGATCCTCATCAATGATGGCGTGGTGAAAGTGCCTCATCTGCTGATGAGCACGGTTGAAGACGGCAAAAAAGTGCCGTGGAACCAGCCCCATGAAGCGCCAGTGGGTGACATTCACTCCGGCTTCTGGGAAATCGCCAAAGACGGGATGTACGGCGTAGCAAATCGTCCGAACGGTACAGCACATAAGTATTTTACCGGAACGCCGTATAAGGTGGCCGCCAAATCAGGTACCGCTCAGGTCTTTGGTCTGAAGGCGAATGAAACCTATAACGCGCACAGAATTGCTGAACGTCTGCGTGACCATAAACTCATGACGGCGTTTGCTCCTTTTGATAACCCGCAGGTTGCGGTAGCAATGATTCTGGAAAACGGTGGTGCTGGACCGGCGGTAGGTACCATCATGCGCCAAATCCTCGACCACATTATGCTGGGCGATAACAACACCGAACTGCCGACTGAAACCCCGGCATCCGCTGCGGCGGAGGACCAATAATCATGACGGATAATCCAAATAAAAAATCGCTGTGGGATAAAATCCACATCGACCCAGCGATGCTTCTGATTCTGCTGGCTTTGCTGACCTACAGCGCGCTGGTTATCTGGAGCGCCAGCGGCCAGGACATCGGCATGATGGAGCGTAAAATTGGTCAGATCGCAATGGGTCTGGTCATTATGGTCGTCATGGCGCAAATACCGCCACGCGTCTACGAAGGCTGGGCACCCTATCTCTACATTTTCTGTATTATCCTGCTGGTCGCCGTAGACGCCTTTGGTGCGATCTCAAAAGGGGCTCAGCGCTGGCTTGATCTGGGGGTTGTGCGCTTCCAGCCGTCTGAAATTGCTAAAATTGCCGTACCCTTGATGGTGGCGCGCTTTATCAACCGCGACGTCTGTCCACCTTCGCTAAAAAACACCGCAATCGCACTGGCGCTAATTTTCCTGCCAACATTGCTGGTAGCAGCACAACCTGACCTCGGCACCTCAATTCTTATCGTCCTGTCCGGCCTGTTTGTACTGTTCCTGTCGGGGCTAAGCTGGCGTCTGATTGGTATCGCAGTGGTGCTGATCGCGGCCTTTATCCCTGTACTCTGGTTCTTCCTGATGCATGATTACCAGCGCCAGCGCGTCATGATGCTGCTCGATCCAGAAACCGATCCGCTGGGCGCGGGCTATCATATTATTCAGTCGAAGATTGCTATTGGCTCCGGTGGCCTGCGCGGTAAAGGCTGGCTGCACGGAACCCAATCGCAGCTGGAATTCTTGCCGGAACGCCACACCGACTTTATCTTTGCGGTACTGGCGGAAGAGCTGGGACTGGTTGGCATCTTAATCCTGCTGGCGCTTTACGTGCTACTGATCATGCGAGGACTGTGGATTGCCGCACGCGCGCAAACCACCTTTGGCCGCGTCATGGCGGGCGGGTTGATGTTGATTTTATTCGTTTATGTCTTCGTAAATATTGGTATGGTGAGTGGTATTCTGCCGGTTGTAGGCGTACCGCTACCGCTGGTGAGTTACGGAGGCTCGGCACTGATCGTGTTGATGGCCGGGTTTGGTATCGTGATGTCGATCCATACTCACAGAAAAATGTTGTCAAAAAGCGTATAAAAATAAGGGGATAGGAATGCGTAAGCAGTGGCTGGGTATCTGCATCGCAGCAAGTTTACTTGCGGCCTGTACAAATGATGGTCAGCAACAGGCGACTGTCGCGCCGCCGCAGCCTGCTGTCTGTAATGGCCCGATTGTTGAAATCAGCGGAGCCGATCCCGTTTACGAACCGCTGAATGCCAGCGCGAATCAGGATTATGAGCGCGACGGCAAGAGCTACAAAATCGTTAAGGATCCTTCCCGTTTCAGCCAGGCTGGCTTTGCCGCCATTTATGATGCTGAACCCGGTAGCAACCTGACCGCATCAGGTGAAGCGTTCGACCCGGTGCAGATCACGGCGGCACACCCAACGCTGCCCATTCCGAGCTATGCCCGCATCACTAACCTGGCAAATGGCCGAATGATCGTGGTACGCATCAACGATCGTGGTCCATACGGTAACGACCGTGTAATTTCGTTGTCTCGCGCTGCGGCAGACCGTCTGAACACGTCGAACAATACCAAAGTCCGTATCGACCCAATTATCGTGGCGCAGGACGGTTCGCTCTCCGGGCCGGGTACTGCCTGTACGACTGTGGCGAAACAGACGTACGCCCTTCCCGATCGCCCGGATCTGAACGGCGGAATGGGGAGTGCCTCTTCCCCCGCTGAGCCTGCTCAGGCAGGGGGAGATGTCCACGCCATCAGCAACGATACGCTGCAAAGCGATGACAGCACGGGTGCACCGGTAAAGAGTAGCGGCTTCCTGGGGGCTCCGACGGCCTTAGCCCCGGGCGTACTGGAAGGCAGCGAACCGACGCCAGCTCCTGTTGCCACTCCTGTCACGCAGTCCACTCCTGTCACACAGCCCGCGCCTGTCACGGCTCCAGCCAGCACGCCTGGTACAGCCGTTTCTGCTCCTGCAGCTGCCAGCGGTGGTTTCGTGGTTCAGGTGGGTGCGGTCAGCGATCGGGCACGTGCGCAGCAGTATCAGCAACGCTTAAGCCAGCAGTTTGGTGTACCTGGGCGCGTTGAGCAAAACGGAGCCGTCTGGCGTATTCAGATGGGGCCGTTTGCCAGCAAATCGCAGGCCGCCTCCCTGCAGCAGCGTCTGCAAAATGAAGCGCAACTGCAGTCCTTTATTGCTGTTGCGAAGTAAGTAATCGGCGGTATCCGAATTGTCGGTTTGTGTAACTCACGTTCACAAAGTCATACTGAAAGTCGGATGCCTGCCTGTATAGCATTTGCTATAGTAAGGCACTTTTTTTAATTCCATCACGGATGTCGTAGTTCTGACCATGAAGACCACTTTTTCTGCTCGTTTTGTGCAGCGCATGGCGCTGACCACGGCCCTTTGCGCAGCTGCTCTTTCTGCAGCTCACGCCGATGACCTGAATATCAAGACCATGATCCCTGGCGTTCCGCAAATAGACGCGGAATCCTACATCCTGATCGATTACAACTCTGGCAAAGTTCTGGCAGAACAGAATGCCGACGCTCGCCGCGATCCGGCCAGCCTGACCAAAATGATGACCAGCTATGTTATCGGTCAGGCCATGAAGGCAGGTAAATTTAAAGAATCCGACATGGTGACGATCGGTAACGATGCCTGGGCAACCGGAAACCCGGTGTTCAAGGGTTCATCACTGATGTTCCTGAAACCTGGCATGCAGGTTCCTGTTTCTCAGCTGATCCGCGGTATTAACCTGCAGTCCGGTAACGACGCCTGTGTCGCAATGGCTGATTTCTCGGCAGGCAGCCAGGATGCGTTTGTCGGTCTGATGAACAGCTACGTTACTGCACTCGGCCTGAAAAACAGCCACTTCCAGACCGTTCACGGCCTGGATGCCGATGGGCAGTACAGTTCAGCACGCGACATGGCGCTGATTGGCCAGGCGCTGATCCGTGACGTGCCGAACGAATACTCCATTTATAAAGAGAAAGAGTTCACCTTCAACGGGATCCGCCAGACCAACCGTAACGGTCTGCTGTGGGATAACAGCCTGAACGTTGACGGCATCAAAACGGGCCATACCGACAAAGCCGGTTACAACCTGGTGGCCTCTGCCACAGAAGGTCAGATGCGTCTGATCTCTGCCGTGATGGGTGGCCGTACCTTTAAAGGCCGTGAAACAGAAAGCAAAAAACTGCTGACCTGGGGCTTCCGTTTCTTCGAAACCGTGAACCCGCTGAAAGCAGGCAAAGAGTTCGCCTCTGAGCCAGTCTGGTTCGGTAACAACGACCGTGCTTCCCTGGGTGTGGATAAAGACCTCTACCTGACCATTCCTCGTGGTCGTATGAAGGATCTGAAAGCCAGCTACGTGCTGAACACCACCGAACTGCACGCACCGCTGCAGAAAAACCAGGTTGTGGGTACCATCAACTTCCAGCTGGATGGCAAAACTATCGATCAGCGCCCACTCGTTGTTCTGCAGGAAATTCCTGAAGGCAATTTCTTCGGCAAAATCATTGATTACATTAAGCTGATGTTCCATCACTGGTTTGGATAAAAATTGAACACTTGAAAGTGTGATTTTGATCCCCATATACTATGTATCAGTAAAACTCCCGCCCTGTGGCGGGAGTTATTATTTTTTACACATAAGCCGGAGCTGACATGAAAACCAAACTTAACGAACTGCTTGAATTCCCTACTCCATTTACTTACAAAGTAATGGGGCAGGCGTTGCCTGAGCTGGTTGATCAGGTGGTTGAAGTGGTACAGCGCCATGCGCCAGGTGACTACTCTCCAACCGTAAAACCAAGCAGTAAAGGTAACTATCACTCAGTTTCCATTACTATTACGGCTACACACATTGAGCAGGTTGAAACACTGTACGAAGAGTTAGGTAATATCGATATTGTTCGTATGGTGCTGTAACCCTCTGCGGTTACCCGGTTAGCCGGGTAACCCATCGCCCCCCTGTGATATACTCGCTTCACCTTTTGTCCCTCGTCTTCGGAGACGCTGTTTTGTACCAGGATAAAATTCTTGTCCGTCATCTCGGGCTGCAACCCTACGAGCCTGTCTCCCAGGCTATGCATGACTTCACCGACTCACGCGATGACACCACACCTGATGAGATCTGGCTGGTAGAACACCTGCCGGTATTTACCCAGGGACAGGCGGGAAAAGCCGAACATCTGTTGATGACGGGTGATATACCGGTCATTCAGAGCGATCGCGGCGGGCAGGTAACTTACCACGGCCCTGGCCAGCAGGTTATGTATGTCCTGCTTAACCTGAAACGCAGAAAGCTGGGCGTGCGTGAACTGGTGACCCTGCTGGAACAAACTGTCGTCAACACGCTGGCTGAATATGGTATTGATGCCCATCCGCGAGCCGATGCTCCGGGCGTCTATGTCGGGGAAATGAAGATCTGCTCACTCGGTCTGCGTATTCGTAAAGGCTGCTCATTCCACGGTCTGGCACTGAATATTAATATGGATCTTACGCCTTTTCAGCGCATTAACCCTTGCGGCTATGCCGGAATGGAAATGACGCAAATGCGCCAGTGGGTTGCAACTGCTACGCCAGATAATATTCGTCCCGTGCTGTTGAACAATATGTTAGCACTGCTTAACAATCCTCCTCACGAATATATCACTGCTTAATATATCATACCTCATGGCTCGATTATTTGACGGGCCACTGCTTATTTGCCGCTTTTACGCTTTACAATAATCCCCATCTTCTATATTTTCGAATCGCCCGAATATTAGCGTTACATATTATTTAACCTCAAGACAATGCTGCCTGCGGAACCAATGTAACTTGTCTGATAATCGCACAATTGTTTGTTTTTGATAAACAAGTGAAACACAACCAGCACTTTACGAATCTCTACAAGCATAATAAATAAATTCAACTATCATTCATATTGTGAATGTATACGGAGTGAAAGCGTGGTGTATCATAATTTACCAGCCAAGCGCCTGAATGAATCCGGTGGAGAAGACAAGCCGCAAATTTTTCGGACTTTACGTAATATTGATCTCAATTTACTGACCATTTTTGAGGCTGTATATGTCCACAAGGGTATCGTAAACGCTGCGAAAATTCTCAATCTCACGCCCTCTGCAATTAGCCAGTCAATTCAGAAATTGCGCGCTATATTTCCCGATCCGTTATTTATTCGTAAAGGTCAGGGCGTCACGCCAACGGCCTATGCCACGCATCTTCATGAGTACATCAGCCAGGGGCTGGAATCGATTCTGGGCGCACTGGATTTAACCGGAAGCTATGATAAACAGAGAACCATCACCATCGGCTGTACCCCTTCAGTGGGCGTGCAGGTGATGCCGGCGATCTTCCAGGCCATGAAATCCCATGTGCCACAGCTCCTGCTGCACAATGTTCCCCTCAACGAACCAGAAATTCAGCTTGCGCAGTTCCAGACCGACGTGGTGATTGATATTAGTCATTTCAGCGCCAGAGCACTGGGGCAACATGTTCTCTATGCCGACAGTCTGGTGCTTGTTTGTCGCCAGAACCACCCGGCGCTTAGCGAACCCCTGACCATTGAAAATCTGCGTAACTATGATCACTCGTCATTCATAACTGAAGGGCAAGCGCTGAATTCGCTACGCCAGCGTATTGATGAAATCTTCCCGGAACGCCAGATAAGTTTTAGCAGTTACAATATGTTTACCACCGCGTCCCTGATTGGCAGTAGCGACATGCTCTGCATCATGCCCTCCCGGCTGTATCACTTGCTACGTAAATGCTGGCCACTGGAGGAGATTCCGCTCAGCCAGCTCAATGCAGAATCCATTGAAATTTCACTGCATTACAACAAACTCAGTCTGCGCGATCCGGTACTGGAAAACGTTATCAATATCATCTGCCAGGCTTTCTGACAGGCTGGCGCAGCACAAGCCCCTGCCACATGCAGGGCAAAAGGCACAAAACAACAACTATTTTACAAATTGGCGATCTGGCAGGCTGCTTTATCGACCGTTTCAATGATATACTGCCTGTCGTTCGTTCAAAAATAGTTGATAAATACAACATTCCCTTGAATTGAAACGCTTTCCTTCGATATTCGCAACTGGAACACGCACGCTATGAGTAAACCCATTGTGATGGAACGCGGTGTTAAATACCGCGATGCCGATAAAATGGCCCTTATCCCGGTTAAAAACGTGGCTACAGAGCGCGAGGCGCTGTTAAGAAAACCGGAATGGATGAAAATTAAACTTCCGGCCGACTCTTCGCGTATCCAGGGGATCAAAGCGGCGATGCGTAAAAATGGCCTTCACTCTGTCTGTGAAGAAGCCTCTTGCCCGAACCTTGCTGAATGTTTCAATCACGGCACTGCGACGTTTATGATTCTGGGTGCAATCTGTACCCGCCGTTGCCCGTTCTGCGACGTTGCTCATGGTCGCCCTGTTGCACCTGATGCTAATGAACCACAAAAACTGGCACAGACCATCGCCGACATGGCGCTGCGCTATGTGGTGATCACGTCCGTTGACCGTGACGACCTGCGTGATGGCGGTGCTCAGCATTTTGCTGACTGCATTACGGCTATCCGCGAAAAAAGCCCAAACATCAAGATTGAAACTTTGGTTCCAGACTTCCGTGGCCGTATGGATCGTGCGCTGGATATCCTGACAGCGACGCCACCAGACGTGTTCAACCACAACCTGGAAAACGTACCGCGCCTTTATCGCCAGGTGCGCCCGGGCGCTGACTATAACTGGTCCCTGAAGCTGCTGGAACGTTTTAAAGAAGCGCACCCGGATATCCCGACGAAGTCCGGCCTGATGGTTGGTCTCGGCGAAACCAATGCTGAAATCATTGAAGTTATGCGCGACCTGCGCCGCCACGGTGTGACCATGCTGACGCTGGGCCAGTATCTGCAGCCAAGCCGCCATCATCTGCCGGTACAGCGTTACGTTAGCCCGGATGAGTTTGATGAGATGAAAGCCGAAGCCATGGCAATGGGCTTTACCCATGCAGCCTGTGGCCCGTTTGTTCGCTCTTCTTACCATGCCGACATGCAGGCAAAAGGCGAAGAAGTTAAATAATTCTGTAATATTTACTTACAGTAATGCAAAAAAACCGGCCATCTGAGCCGGTTTTTTTTCGCAAGCCCTCAGGCATTGCTGTTACTCTTTGTGAGAAAGCTTCTCTGCCGGGACGTCATCTTCGGCGCTTTTCTTCGCCGCTGCATCGTCGTCGTTCATCGCTTTCTTAAAGCCTTTAATGGCGGCACCCAGGTCGCCACCCAGCGTGCGTAACTTCTTGGTACCAAACAGCAGGACGACCAGTGCGGCAACCACCAGCAGTTTGGTAATACTAATCTCACCCATAGATACCTTCTTTACATAAAACAGGCTGCATTCAGCGCCAAAAACCTGATTGTATTAACGGTCATTTAGCGCGAGCACACAATAGCAATCTGTAACAAGGTGAATCAAGCGTTGTTGAAAAAAACATCACAATAATTGCGGTGGCGCAAACCGACGGTTGCGAAGAACAGGTAATTGCTGGCGTGCAAGCGCAATCCTTTCTGAAATGATTTCCGTCAGCAGCAACACCGGCGCTTCCGCTGCTGCCGCAATGGTGACACCCAGGGGGTCAACCACTCTGCTTTGGCCGATATTTTTATTGCCGCACTCCCCTGCCGCCACCACATAACAGGTGGTATCCAGCGCACGTGCTGTAAGCAACGTCGCCCAGTGATGCTCTTTTAACGGCCCCTTCACCCACGCAGCGGGCAATACCAGAACATCCGCCCCCTGCAAGGCGAGGTTCAGAGCCAGATCGGGAAAGCGCACATCATAACAAGTCATCAACCCAATCTTAAGTCCATCAATTTCAAGCAACGGTGGAATGACATCGCCTGGGTCAACAAGCCGCGATTCCTGAATGCTGAACGCATCGTAGAGATGTAGCTTCGCATAGCGTGCGATGATGGCACCATCACGCAATACCACGAGCGTATTGATGGCGCGCCCCGGTGTTGAAGGGTCGTGTACCGCCAAAACAGTCGTCATGGTATTACCCGCACTCTCCTGGCATAGCATGTTCAAAAACGGCCCCTCCAGCGACTGTGCCGACTTCACCGAGAGATCGGGGTCATTGTCATCCCGCGCCAGCAGCGCCTCGGGGAGCACCAGTAACGATGCGCCCTTCTGCCGTGCTTCAGCCATCAGGGAGAGACATTTTCGTGCATTCACCTCCCACTCTGGCGTCACCGCGAACTGCCCTACCGCAACATACATATTTGTCCCCTAAACATAAACAGCGTTACACTCGACGCTCTTACACATCAAATAGCAGGTATTTACAGTGTTTCAACTACTTTTAGCCGTTTTTATTGGTGGGGGCACAGGTAGCGTTGCACGGTGGTTCTTGAGTATGCGGTTTAATCCCCTGCATCAGGTTATTCCAATGGGAACGCTGGCCGCAAACCTGATTGGGGCATTTATCATTGGCATGGGGCTGGCCTGGTTTAACCGTATGACGCACATCGACCCGGTGTGGAAGGTATTGATTACCACCGGGTTCTGCGGCGGTTTGACCACCTTTTCAACCTTCTCTGCCGAAGTCGTTTTTCTGTTTCAGGAAGGCCGCGTCGGCTGGGCGCTGATGAACATTGCGATCAACATGCTCGGCTCTTTTGCGATGACCGGGATCGCATTCTGGCTATTTTCCTCTGCCAGTGCGCAATGACTGACGAAGCGTTAATGTTGGCTTAATTTTTCTCTGTCACTCTGGGTGTCATACAGAATGAGGGTGACAGAATGAAAGAGAGTTTGATGAGCGCAGGAATGGTGCTGTTGAGCGTGCTGATCATCGCCAGCTTCCTGAAAATGTATCTGATTGGTTGACTCAGAACGAAAAAAACCCGCTCAGTGAGCGGGTTTTGAAATTCTTGCTGACGCGTCTGAATTACAGAGCGATTACGTTAGCAGCAGAAGGGCCTTTGGCACCGTTAGTGATTTCGAACTCAACGCGCTGACCTTCAGCCAGAGTTTTGAAACCATTAGACTGGATTGCAGAGAAGTGTACGAACACGTCTTTGCTGCCATCTTCAGGAGTAATGAAACCGAATCCTTTGGACTCATTAAACCACTTAACGTTACCTTTAATCTTAGACATCAAAATTACCTTTACATTAAAAAACGACACAAATGCTGTGTCGGGTATCAGTACATCAATTGTGGGACGTTTTGTCCAGCGCTTCTTTGATAAAAAGTGACAAAAGTCGCGTTAATTTTTGTCGGACGTTTTTTATCCTTTATGATTCAACAACAGTGCGTTTTTTCACCAGCATGTAAAGTTTTTTCAGTTAAAACTGAAAGCGCATCCACGCAAAGTAAACGTTACCGTTGTTGTATGTCCCCGGAATATACGTCATCTGGAACGTTGCGGGGCCATAGCCAATAGAGGCTAACGGCAGCACTATCGGGAGCGGGATGTACTTCCAGTTGTCGCGCGCGGTAACCCCGGCGGTGTAACCCAGCCCAACGTGGAAGTTATCGTCCGCTAACGGACGCCAGGTTTTCTCCCAGCCATAACCGCCAATCGGTTCCCATTTATTGAAGGAGTCTTTAAACGCCATCAGATAGATACCGTGCCAGTTCCCTTTGTCATCCCAGCGTGACTGACCAAAACCAGCCCCCCAGGGACGCTCGTTGTAGTCGTCTGTTTTTTCTTTGTCATACGCAAAGCGTGCGTGCCACGTTATTGCCGGAATATAGAGATCATAGTGTTCCGGCTCTTTCCAGGTCTGTGAAACGTTATCCTTAAAGGTGGTGAACCAGCCTTTATCCGTCGCGTTGTCTTCTGCCTGCACAACAGAAGAGAACATTAACTGTCCAAAAATAAACAATAAAATCAGAAATAATTTATTACGTACGATCACAATGCAATTACCATTCTTAGTATTCGGCGCAAAGTTTACCATAAAATAGTTGAATCGTGTCTCAACAGACAACTACGTTATTCCTAATTAATAATACCTTTCCCTGGAATATTCCGAAAAGCGTTCCTGCATGTCTGAATAAGAGCATGCAGGATGCATCTTTAGCGTTGATGTAACAATTTATAGAGCGCGGGAATAACCAGCATCGACAACAGAGGTGCCGTCACCATCCCACCCACCATCGGGGCTGCAATGCGTTGCATCACTTCGGAACCACTGCCACCCCCCCACATGATCGGCAGTAATCCCGCCATGATGGTCGCAACCGTCATCACCTTCGGCCGCACGCGTAGCACAGCACCTTCATGAATAGCGCGCATCAGTGTCGCGTTCCCACCGTCCGGTTCACGGTTGCGGTATTTATCCAGTGCATGATTTAAATAGAGAACCATAATTACACCAAATTCCGCGGCAACGCCTGAGAGGGCGATAAAACCCACCGCCCCTGCAACGGAGAGATTATATTCCAGTAACCACAACAACCATACCCCGCCAATAAGTGCGAAAGGTAAAGTCCCCATTATTACCAGGACATCTGTCACTCGCTTAAAGGTTAGCCATAGCAGTATAAATATGATCATTAACGTCACCGGTAAAACTATTTTCAGCTTTGCCGTCGCCCGCTCAAGATATTCAAACTGCCCTGACCAGGAGAGAGAAACCCCCTGCGGTAAAACCACATTTTCAGCGACACGCTTCTGCATTTCATCCACGGCAGACTTCAGATCGCGCCCGCGTAAATCCACGTAGATCCAGTCAGACAAGCGCGCATTTTCGCTTTTTAGCATTGGCGGGCCTTCGGTGACGATGATATCAGCCAGTTCACCGAGCGCCACCTGGCTACCGTTTGCGGCAACGACCGGTAAGACCCGCAATTTATCGACATTGTCGCGCAGATCGCGGGGATAACGCAGATTAACCGGATAACGTTCGCGTCCGTTGAGCACCTCGCTGATGTTATCGCCACCCACCAGCGTAGAAACCATACTTTGCAGCTCATCGACGGAAACGCCATAGCGTGCCGCTTTTTGCCTGTCGATACGGATATCCACATAACGACCGCCCGCCAGCCGCTCAGCCAGGGCTGACGTGACACCGGGAACCTGCTTTACAACCTGCTCGATTTGCTGCGCAACTCGCTCAATATCAGCAATGTTATTGCCGTTGACCTTAATACCTACCGGGCTTTTAATCCCGGTTGCCAGCATATCCAGACGGTTGCGAATCGGCGGAACCCACACGTTGGCGATCCCCGGTACCGACACGGTTTTATCCAGCTCCTCTACCAGTTTTTGCGGTGTCATTCCCGGCCGCCACTGGTCGCGGGGTTTAAAATGGATGGTTGTTTCCAGCATGGTTAACGGTGCAGGATCGGTTGCGGACTCGGCTCGTCCGGCTTTACCAAACACGCTCGCCACTTCCGGTACACTTTTGATCAGCCTGTCCGTTTGCTGTAGTAGCCGTGATGCCTCCCGGGCAGAGATCCCCGGCAATGTTGATGGCATATACAGCAAATCACCTTCGTCCAGTGGCGGCATAAACTCACTGCCCAGACGACTTAGTGGCCAGAGCGTGGCGAGTAACAATGCAAATGCCAGCACCAGCGTGGTTTTCGGGAACGTCAGCACCTTATCCAGCAGCGGTTCATACAGGCGGATCAGCACACGGTTGATCGGGTTGGCCTTTTCGTCAGGAATTTTCCCGCGAATGAAATACCCCATTAACACCGGCACCAGCGTGATCCCAAGCCCTGCCGCCACAGCCATCGACCAGGTTTTGGTGAACGCCAGCGGCGAGAACATTCTCCCCTCCTGCGCTTCAAGCGAGAAGACCGGAATAAACGACAGGGTGATGATCAGCAGGCTGCAGAAGAGCGCCGGCCCCACCTCCACCGCTGCACGTTCGGCCAGATGCCAGTAATCCCCCGACGACGGTGTTTTGCCAGGATTATCGTGCCGCCACTGCTCCAGCACTTTGTGCATGTTTTCAATCATCACGATCGCCGCATCCACCATTGCCCCAATGGCGATGGCAATACCACCCAGCGACATAATGTTCGCGTTGATACCCTGATAATGCATCACCACAAATGCGCCCAGAATGCCCAGCGGCAGGGAGACAATCGCCACCAGCGCCGAACGAAAATGGAACAGAAACAGCGCGCAGACCACCACCACCACGGCAAACTCTTCAAGCAGCTTATGGGTCAGCGTTTTGACCGACTCTTCAATCAGGGTCGAGCGGTCATACACGGGGACAATTTCAACACCCTGCGGCAGCGTTTTCTGCAATTCATGCAGTTTTGCCTTCACCGCATGGATCGTCTCCAGCGCATTCTGCCCGTAACGCATCACCACCACGCCACCGGCAACCTCCCCCTCACCGTTCAGCTCCGCAACACCCCGACGGATCTCCGGACCGAAGCCAATCGTGGCGACATCTTTGAGCAGAACCGGCACCCCATCACGGCTGGTAATCACTACGTTGCGAAAATCATCCAGCGAGCGCAGGTAACCCGTCGTGCGCACCATATATTCCGCTTCGCCCATCTCCAGCAACGCACCGCCGCTCTCCTTATTCGCAGCCTGAACAGCACTGGAAAGCTGGTTATGGGTAATATTCAGCGCACGCATCTTCGCCGGATCGGCCACAATCTGATACTGACGAACCATCCCGCCGATGCTGGCGACCTCAGAGACGTTAGGCACCGTTTTAAGCTCAAATTTCAGCGTCCAGTCCTGAAGGGCACGCAGGTCCGCCAGGCTGTGTTTACCGCTGCGATCGACCAACGCATATTCGTAAATCCAGCCGACGCCCGTTGCATCTGGCCCCAGCGATACTTTCACCCCGGCAGGAAATTGCGCCTGCACCTGGCTTAAATACTCCAGTACCCTGGAACGCGCCCAGTAGAGATCAGTACCATCCTCAAACAGTACGTAGACGTAGGCATCGCCAAACATGGAAAAGCCGCGCACCGTTTTCGCTCCCGGCACGGACAACATAGAGGTTGTCAGCGGCCAGGTCACCTGATCTTCAATCACCTGTGGCGCTTTACCCGGATAACTCGCCTTGACGATCACCTGCACATCCGACAAATCAGGAAGCGCATCCAGCGGTGCGCGCTGCACCGACCACCAGCCCCAGCCTGCCATCATCAGGGCAGCCAGGATCACCAGCAGCCGGTTGCGCAATGAAGCCCGAATCACTGCCGCGATCATGGCGTCACCTCCGGCATCACGCTACGAAGGCTGGCTTCTGAGTCGATCAGGAACTGACCGGAGGTCACCACGTCATCCCCCTCTTTCAGCCCGGAGCGGATCTCCGTCCACCCTTGTGCCGTCAGCCCGGTCTCCACATTCACCGGATGGAAATAGCCCTCTCCTGTTGCAATCAACAGACGCGCGGCATTACCACTCCTGATCACCGCCTCTTCCGGTACGGCCAGCACCGGCGGACGTTTTGACTCTTCGGCACGGGATACGGTGAGATACATCCCCGGTTTCAGCTTCTGGCCGTTATTTTCCAGCACAATGCGCGCTTTTAGCGTTCGCGTCGTCGTTTCCATCTGCGGCAGTAGCTCGCTGACCGTGCCGTGGAACCGCTCTCCAGGCCAGCTTTCCGTCGTGGCGACCATTTTGCTCCCCACCGTCAGGGACTGCGCCTGCGTCTGCGGATAATCAACCACCAGCCAGACGGGATCGAGGCTCGCTATCTCAAAGAGCGGTGCCGTGGCCGTAATTTGTGCGCCTTCCCGCACGTCAAGCTTCACCACATATCCGGCCCTGGCGGCGCGCAGCGTCAATGTTGTCTGGGGTTTACCGCTGCGCTCAAGCGCCCGAATCACCTCTTCCGGCATAAACTGTAGCGCCAGCCGCTCACGTGCTGCGCGAGTCAGCCCGGCATCACCCAACTGGCGTACGGCCAGATACTCCTGCTGGGCCGTCGTCCACTGGGGGATCCACAGCTGTGCCAGAGGTTCCCCGGCTTTCACCTGCTGCTGAGGGGCGTTAACAAACAGCCGCGACACCACACCGTTGGCCGGGGCCGAAACCACCGACACGCTACGCTCATCTGTTGATACCGTGGCAAAGGCGGAGAACGGTGAAACCAGCTGGCGCATCTGTGCTTTGGCTGTTTTCATCCCCAGGTTTTGCTGCTGCTGTGTACTGATCCCGACGCCGGTCGCCGCTTTCTCTTCATCGGCGTAGCGTGCCACCAGATCCATATCCATAAAGGGAGATTTACCCGGCTTATCGAAACGCTGGCCGGGCATCATTGGGTCGTACCAGTAAAGCACTTTACGTTCGGTGGGTTGCGCAGTCGTCGCCGGTTGCCGGGACTGTTTTTTCCCCACGAAATAACCACCGCTGGCGGCCACAACGACGGCAATCGCGACGGCAGTTAAGGTTGTTTTTTTCATTGTGCCAGCTCCTGCGGTATCAGCCAGTTCACGGCAGCCCAGGTACGCGCCATCTCGCGCTCGGCCTGATTCACCGCCAGTTCCGTGTCCAGCACGCCACGACGTGCCTCCAGAAGTGTCGGAAGATCCGACTGTCCGGAACGATACTGCGCCGTCAGCACGTCCAGCCGCTGACGCTGCAAAGGCAACACCTCATCCCGCTGGCGCTGCCACAAGGTCTGCGCCGCCTGATATTGCGCAACCAGGGTTTGAACCTGCGCAATATGCTCACGTTTGATAAGCGTTAACTGATCGACGGCCTGCATCGAACGGGAGACATCGGCAGCATAATCTTTGTCCTGTCGTTTAGACTGGAAAATGGGCAGATCCACGCTGAACATCACCCCTGCCATATCGTCATATCCCTCGGCACGATGGGCATAGAACACCTCCACATCCACATCAGGGATCGCGGCTACTTCCGATTGCGCTGAACGGGCTTTGGCCGTTTCTGCTTCGCGACGAGCCGCCTCCACTTCAGGGTGGCGGGTAATCCCCTCTTCCAGCGTTTTTTCATCGGCGGGCAGGCGTTGATAACGCGGCAACGGCCCGCGTACATCAGGAATAGCTTGCCCCGTCAGCTGTAGCAGGCGGCTTTGCGCCAGTTGCACATCCCGCTGAGCCAGCGTCTCTTTATCGCGCATTGCACTCAGGGTCATCTGCAGCGCCAGCACGCTGTCCGGGGCTGAGCTTCCCGCCCCGACGCTCGCCTTCTGCACGCCGCGCTGATGCTCTGTTTCGCTGACCAGTGTTCTGGCCGCGTTTAACGCCTGCTGTGCAAGCGCCAAATCCAGCCATGCCTGCGCGGTATCACGCTGAAGAACGGCGCGAATGGCCTCTGACTTTGCCAATACTCCGCGCGCCTGCGCCTGGAAGGTCTGCGCCTTACGCTCACGTTTTTCTGAACTGATGTAACTCTGCATGATGCCTATCTTCTGCATGGTCATGCCTTCACGCGTCAGTCGTCTGTCGTTATTGCCCTGCACCGGCACGTTTTCAATGCCGAACTTTAGCTTCGGGTCAGGTAATTGGGTGGCGGAATCCGCCATAGCGTCCAGCGCCTGCGCTTCGTTGCGGCTGGCTGATAACTCGGCTGAATAGCGCTGTGCTTCGGTCAGGGTTTGTTCGAGCGTCCACGACTCCGCCTGTACGACGGAGCTGAAAAGACCGAACAGCACCCCACCGAGCCACAGGCCCAGTGTGTGTTGTTTCATGGTGTCCTCGCTTAGCGCTGCGGCGTCAGCGAGACAATCTGGAAGCCGTCACCCGCACGTTCAAGCGTGAAGGTCACCTCATCGCCGGGTTTAGCGCCATTCAGCACTGCACCGGCAGATAAGGTAAATGGCATGGTCATGGCCGGCCATTTCAGTTCGGGAATGGCATCATGCCGGAGCATGACGGATTGAGCAGAAAACGACTGAACCACCCCGTGACCTTGCCAGCGTTGTGCAGACGGAGAAGAAACCTCATTGGCCTGAACGGCAAAAGAAGCGAAAGAGACGGACGCGCCAAGCAGCGCGGAAAGGAATAAAGCACGCATGATAAAACTCCTGTTAAACGTTAATTAAATAAAAACAACGGATTAACAGGTCTTTTTATTCTCTGAACCGGCAATAGCGGATCGTTGCCGGAGGCCCCACGGCTGGAGGGGTAACAGACCACACAGAATCGCTCGCAGAAGCGCATTCTGGTGTATTCAGGGTGAGCGTCATGGCGGCAGGAAGCGCCACCAGATGCAACTGAGCGGGATCTTTTTGTACCTGATCGGGTACGCAGTGTTTCTCACACAGCGGAGAAGCATCAACAGCGTTATGCAGGCCAGGTTTTGCCATCATATCCATATGCTGGATAGCAGCCATCTCGCCACGCAAATCAATGGTGCAGTGATGAGATGCAACAGCAACCTGACTCTGGAGCAACAGCCAGCCAAACGCCATCAAAAACATCAGAAGATGTTTTTTGAGGAAACGCAGGCGATAAGTCCAGTTGGCGTGCATATCGGTATCGTCAGGTTGAAAAAAGTAGCCTGAGTATATGCAGGCAAAAGAATGAAAGAAAAGTGCTTTTAAAGAGTTTTACGTTCTTTATCAACTGGCTAAGAAATCGCACCAAATATATTAACAATTCACCATCAATTTAATGACATATAATTGTGTTTCAGTCGGTCAATATCGACATGACATAAATGCCACCGCAATGGCAAAAATATCGTCAATATCTCTTTTAGTAGTATCTTTATTGATTTTAATCAGCAAGGACTGGCCATTAATTCGGCACATTTCATCCTGCTTTTCTTATTGATTATTTGTGCTCTCGGGCAGCAAGGATACAGGGGACACCATGCTTACGTTTATCGAGCTCCTTATCGGAGTCATCGTCATTGTCGGTGTAGCACGCTACATCATTAAAGGGTATTCAGCCACTGGGGTATTATTTGTCGGTGGCCTGACGCTGCTGATCGTGAGCGCTCTGATGGGTCATAAAGTCTTACCCGCCAGCGAAACCAGCACCGGTTATACCGCCACTGATATTGTTGAATATATTAAAATTCTGCTCATGAGCCGTGGTGGCGACCTGGGCATGATGATCATGATGCTGTGCGGTTTTGCCGCTTATATGACTCATATCGGTGCCAACGATATGGTTGTTAAGCTGGCCTCAAAACCTCTTCAGTACATTAACTCCCCCTATCTGCTGATGGTTGCAGCCTATTTCCTCGCCTGCCTGATGTCGCTGGCTGTTTCGTCTGCAACCGGACTTGGCGTACTGTTAATGGCCACCCTGTTCCCGGTAATGGTCAACGTCGGCATCAGCCGTGGCGCAGCGGCGGCAATCTGTGCCTCTCCGGCAGCCATTATTCTTTCTCCAACGTCAGGCGACGTGGTACTGGCCGCAAAAGCAGCGGAAATGTCGCTGATCGATTTCGCCTTTAAAACCACCCTGCCTATCTCCATTGTCGCAATTATCGGTATGGCAATTGCGCACTTCTTCTGGCAGCGCTATCTCGATAAAAAAGAGAACATCAGCCATGAGATGATGGATGTGAGTGAAATCACCACCACTGCTCCGGCATTCTATTCCATTCTGCCATTTACCCCGATTATCGGCGTGCTGGTGTTTGACGGTAAATGGGGTCCGCAGCTGCATATCATCACCATTCTGGTCATCTGCATGCTGCTGGCTGCCGTGCTGGAGTTTGTGCGTGGCTTCGACACGAAGAAGGTATTTTCTGGCCTGGAAGTCGCTTACCGCGGCATGGCGGACGCCTTCGCGGGCGTCGTGATGCTGTTAGTTGCGGCGGGCGTCTTCGCCCAGGGGCTGAGCACCATCGGCTTTATCCAGAGCCTGATTTCCATCGCCACGTCGTTCGGTTCTGCCAGTATTATTCTGATGCTGGTGCTGGTGGTGCTGACCATGCTGGCAGCAATGACCACCGGTTCCGGTAACGCACCGTTCTACGCGTTCGTTGAGATGATCCCGAAACTGGCCCACTCCTCCGGAATTAACCCGGCTTACCTCTCCATTCCGATGCTGCAGGCATCAAACCTGGGTCGTACCATTTCTCCGGTATCGGGCGTGGTCGTTGCCGTCGCCGGGATGGCAAAAATATCGCCGTTTGAAGTTGTAAAACGCACCTCGGTCCCCGTACTCGTTGGCCTGATCATTGTGATCATCGCAACGGAAGTCCTGGTACCAGGAACAGCCGTAAGTTAAATCCGTTGTAACCAAAAAGCGCCTGCGGGCGCTTTTTGTGCTTTAATAATTTCCAGAAATCAATCGTATTCAATCGTTCAGGAAATTAAATGCTCAGGAAGGATATCGTTATTCCGTCTGGCGCGATGGCGCTCGCACTCTGTGTATTCTCCGCACAGGCAGACGATCTCAAGGCAACGCAATACGGCGATTTCGATCGCTATGTGCTGGCGCTTTCCTGGCAAACCGGGTTCTGTCAGAGCATGGTTGATCGTCACCGCAACGCCCCTGACGAGTGTCGTCTGCAGAAAGAGAGCGATAACAAAACCGATTTTCTGACCGTTCACGGGCTATGGCCGGGTTTACCTAAATCTATTGCCGCACTTGGCGTGGATGAACGCCGCTGGATGCGTTTTGGCTGTGCCACGCGGCCAGCTCCGAATATGCCGGAAGTCAAAGCCGGCCGCAAATGTTCAGCCGCCGAAACCGGACTGTCGCTTTCGGGTGCCGCAAAACTGAACAGCGTCATGCCCGGCGCAGGTGGTAACTCCTGCCTGGAACGTTACGAATATGCCAAGCATGGGGTCTGCTTTGGTTTTGATCCCGACGCTTATTTCGGCACGATGGTACGCATGAATCAGGACGTTAAAAGCAGCGCCGTGGGGAAATTCCTTGCGGATAACTACGGCAAAACCGTGAGCCGTAGCGACTTTGATGACGCGGTGGCCAAAAGCTGGGGCAAGGAGAATGTGAAAGCCATTAAGCTTAGCTGCGACGGTAACCCTGCGTATCTGACTGAAATGCAGATCTCGCTAAAAGCCGACACCATTAACGCACCGCTCTCTGCGGCCTCTTTTGCCCCACAGCCACATCCGGGTAACTGCGGCAAACAGTTTGTTATTGATAAAGCCGGTTACTGATCACCCGCCGGGCATTGCGGCTGGTGAGTGAGTACGCCAGACTCGCCCCCTGAGCAAATCAGTAAAAACTGCCGCCCGGCCATCTTACCCCCTGCGTGCATCCGGACGAACCAGATCAAACCGATGGGTGTCGCTGATGGAGTAATAGGCCGTCGGCCCACCCGCACGCAGAATGGGCTGCGCCTTCGCTGTCTGGTAAATCCCCTCTTCCAGCAACGTTTCGGCAATATGAATGCCAACCACTTCCCCCAATACCAGCCAGGTGTCGACCGGCGTACCATCGGCCCCCGTCAGCTGGATGCACTGCGACAGGCGGCACTCAAAGTTCACCGGGCTTTCCGCCACGCGTGGTGCATTCACCAGCTGGCTGGCAACCGGCGTCAGCCCGGCAAAGGTGAATTCATCTTCACCGTGAGGCAGCGTGGCAGAGGTTTCATTCATCGCTTCGGCCAAATCGCGCGTTGCCAGATTCCAGACAAATTCGCCTGTTTCAGTAATATTACGCACGCTGTCTTTCCAGCCATTGCTGGAAAAACCGATGATCGGTGGGCGGTAGTTGAAACAGTTAAAGAAGCTATACGGGGCAAGGTTCAGCTGACCGTCTTGATCACAGGAAGAGATCCAGCCAATCGGACGCGGGCCAATAATGGCGTTCAGCGGGTCATGCGGCAGGCCGTGCCCCTGAGAAGGTTGGTAGAAGTACATGTTGCTCTCTCATTGGTAGGGCAGACACGAATTACGCTTCGCTCATGGCCCTGATTCAGGACGATCAGCGTAACGCAATCCGTCAGGGATCAGGAACGAATAAATTTCAGCAAATCGTCATTAATCTGATGCTTATGGGTGGTGCAGATACCGTGAGAGCCACCCGCATAGACTTTCAGCTGGGCATCAGGCAGGATCTCCGCAGCCACACGGCCACAGGTATCAATCGGGACAATTTGATCGTCATCACCGTGGATCACAAGCGTAGGGATAGTCATCTTTTTCAGATCTGCGCGCAGGTCAGTTTCCGAAAAAGCGTTGATGCAGTCATACAATGCCTTGATCGATCCCTGTAGCCCCTGCCCGACAAAGTTCTCCCGCACGGCTCTGGACTCTTTCGTCCCCGGGCGGTTATAGCCATAAAACGCGGCGGTCAGCTCATAGAAAAAGGCCGCACGATCGTTAATCACCCCCTCCCGAATACCATCAAACACCTCTTTCGGTACCCCGTTCGGGTTGAAATCGGTTTTGATCATAATCGGCGTCACTGCACCAATCAGCACCGCTTTGGCCACGCGCTGCGTGCCGTGGCGACCAATATAGCGCGCCACTTCACCACCGCCCGTCGAATGGCCGACATGTACGGCATCTTTCAGATTCAGATGCGCCGTTAGTTCAGCCAGGTCGTCAGCGTACTGATCCATATTATGCCCGTCCCACGGCTGTGCAGAACGGCCATGCCCACGCCGGTCATGCGCAATCACACGAAATCCTTTTGACCCCAGAAACAACATTTGATCTTCAAAGGCATCAGCCGTCAGCGGCCAGCCGTGACTGAACACGATGGGTTGCCCGCTTCCCCAGTCCTTAAAATGCAAATAACTGCCGTCTTTCAAGGTAAGTTTGTCGTAATCGCTCATGAGATCTCCTGATTAAGGGACACTGAATGCGGATAGTCGCCTACAAAGGGCGCTTAAAAAGGATAATGCAAATTTGCGAGGGATCACGTTTTTCGCCAAAAATTCATATGACCCATGAATGTGACCTTCATCACTTCAAACTTACGTGCTCAGCCAGTATCATCGGGAGAGTTAAACCCTCGCTGCCAGACGGCGAGGGTTTTCTTTTGGATTGGTTTCTGCGTTACACGCAGCATTAACGACATGGAGTAATAAATGTCCAGACCCACAATTATCATTAATGAACTCGACGCAGAACGTATCGACAGGCTTCTGGAAAAAGCAGAATTCGCTTCTCTCCCGGTGGCCAACGCGCTGAATGAAGAACTCGACCGGGCGCAAATGTGTACGCCTGAGTCCATGCCGCATGACGTGGTGACCATGAACAGCCAGGTGAAATTCCGTAACCTGGCCACCGGCGAAGAGCTGACCCGAACGCTGGTCTACCCGGCTCAGATGACCGACAGCAGCACGCAGCTTTCCGTTCTGGCACCGGTGGGTGCAGCATTGCTTGGGCTGCACACCGGCGATACCATTCACTGGGAATTACCCGGCGGGGCCTCAACCCATCTGGAAGTGCTGGAACTGCTCTACCAGCCAGAAGCCGCAGGCGATTACCTCCGTTAATCCCGGCTGAACACGCGCCAACCCGCATTGTACAGAGGATGCTTCTGCATCCTCTTTCCGGTAATTCACCCAATTTTCCTATACCGTACAAAATCCGCTTAATCCACGCTTAATCTGTTTTGGTGCCGTGGGGACGGTCATGAGTGATGCAATGGTTATCACACTGTTTTTCATCATTTTTATGGCGATTATCGTCATGGCTGTGCTTTATCTTGAGCATCACTGGTAATTCATTTTCTCTTCCTGCCTCGCAAAAACAAAAAATGTCATCGTATGAAAAAGTGCCAGACAGATATCAGAAACCAATATCATTTTGTGCTTGAATGGTTTTAGCGTTTATAAACAAGGAGAAACGGGTATGTATCAGAGAATCATTATGCCGGTTGATGTTTTCGAAATGGAGCTGAGCGACAAGGCCGTACGCCACGCCGAGTTCCTTGCACAGCAGGACGGTGTTATTCATCTTTTGCACGTGTTACCGGGTTCCGCCAGCCTGAACCTGCACCGTTTTGCCGCCGATGTGCGTCGCTTTGAAGAACATCTGCAGCACGAAGCTGAAACACGTCTGCAAACAATGGCAGGACACTTCACCATCGATCCCTCTCGCATTAAAACGCACGTCAGGTTCGGCAGCGTGCGTGATGCCGTTAATGAACTGGCTAATGAGCTGAAGGCCGATGTGGTTGTTATCGGTTCACGTAATCCTTCCATTACCACTCACCTGCTTGGCTCCAACGCCTCCAGCGTGATCCGTCATACGCACATTCCGGTGATGGTGGTCAGATAAAAAAAGAGGCCACTTTCGGTGGCCTCTTGCTATTGCAGGTATAGCCTTACTTTCTTTTATTATGCTGTTTTGGTGCGGATCAGATAGTCAAAGGCACTCAGCGACGCTTTCGCCCCCTCACCTGTCGCGATAATAATCTGTTTGTACGGTACGGTTGTGCAGTCACCCGCCGCAAATATGCCCTTCACACTGGTTTCGCATTTCGCGTCAATGATGATTTCGCCCATCCGGTTGCGTTCGACAGCACCTTCCAGCCAGGTGGTATTTGGCAGCAGACCAATCTGAACGAAAATACCCGACAGCGCCACGCTATGCACATCACCGCTCACCCGATCGCGATACGCCAGGCCGGTCACTTTGCTGCCGTCGCCTTTCACTTCCGTCGTCTGCGCATTCAGTACGATGTCGACGTTTTTCAGGCTGCGGACTTTATCCTGCAGCACCTGGTCCGCTTTCATCTCTGGCGCAAACTCCAGCAGGGTGACGTGTTCAACAATCCCCGCCAGGTCGATAGCCGCTTCTACACCGGAGTTACCGCCGCCGATCACCGCCACGCGCTTACCTTTAAACAGCGGACCGTCGCAGTGCGGGCAGTAGGTTACGCCTTTCGTGCGATACTGATCTTCGCCCGGCACGTTCATGTTGCGCCATTTCGCGCCGGTGGCAATGATGATGCTGCGGGCTTTCAGCACTGCACCGGACGCGGTTTCAATCTGGTGCAAACCGCCTTCAACCGCTGCCGGAACCAGTTTACTGGCGCTCTGGCTGTCTATCACATCCACTTCATAGTCGCTGACGTGCGCTTTCAGTGCGCCGGCCAGTTTCTGACCTTCCGTTTTCGGCACGGAGATATAGTTTTCGATGTCCACGGTATCCAGCACCTGACCACCAAAACGTTCCCCCATCAGACCAGTACGAATACCTTTACGTGCGGAGTACACCGCCGCCGCCGCCCCTGCCGGACCGGAACCGACAATCAGCACGTCGTAAGCATCACGCTTATTCAGCTCTTCTGCCGCACGTTTTTCTGCACCGGTATCTACTTTGGCCACGATCTCGGTCAGCGTCATACGGCCCTGGCCGAACGCGTTACCGTTCATATACACCGCCGGAACACCCATCACGTTGCGGTCGGTAATTTCATTCTGGAACGTACCACCATCAATCGCCGTGTGTTTAATGCGAGGGTTCAGGACTGACATCAGGTTCAGCGCCTGCACCACATCCGGGCAGTTGTGGCAGGAGAGCGAGTAATAGGTTTCAAACTCAAAATCACCGTCGATATCGCGGATCTGCTCCAGCAGCGCCTGCGCCTCTTTTGACGGATGACCACCGGTCCACAGCAGCGCCAGCACCAGCGAGGTAAACTCGTGGCCCAGCGGAGAACCGGCAAAACGCGGCCCCTGGTCAGAACCCGGATTGGTGATCAGGAACGACGGCTTACGCACCGCCAGACTGTTGTCTTCTTTGAAGGTGACTTTGTCAGACAGTTCAGCGATTTCAGCCAACAGTTCCTTGATCTCTGCCGATTTCGCGCTGTCGTCCAGCGTGGCAATCAGCTCAACAGGTTTGGTCAGTTTCTCAAGGTAGGCCCTGAGCTGGGTTTTCATGTTGGTGTCGAGCATTGTTATCTCCTGGGCTTAAAACATCATCATGCAAGCGGCCTCACGCGGCTGCCTGAATGCGCTTGCATCATGGACGCTAGTAAGAAATTCGGGTGCTAATGCACCCGTTTTTAAAGGGGATTATTTCCTGAGTATTTCGTGTCACAACAAAGCGGCGAGTGGGCGAGTCCCCGGGAGCTTACATCAGTAAGTGACCGGGGTGAGCACGCGACGCCAACGCGGCTGTGGCGCGAAAGACGACGGAAATTTAGATTTTACCGACCAGGTCCAGGGATGGTGCTAAGGTCGCTTCGCCTTCTTTCCATTTCGCCGGGCATACTTCGCCAGGGTGAGAAGCCACATACTGAGCCGCTTTCACTTTACGCAGCAGGTCAGACGCATCACGGCCGATACCTTCAGCGGTCACTTCGATAGCCTGGATAATGCCCTGCGGGTCAACAACGAAGGTGGCACGATCGGCCAGACCTTCATCTTCACGCATATTGTCGAAGTTACGGGTCAGAGCACCCGTCGGGTCACCGATCATCGCGTATTTGATTTTAGCGATGGTTTCAGAGCTACCGTGCCATGCTTTGTGGGTGAAGTGGGTATCGGTAGACACAGAGTAAACGTCCACACCCAGCTTCTGCAGTTCTTCGTAGTGATCTGCTACGTCGCCCAGTTCGGTCGGGCAAACGAAGGTGAAGTCAGCCGGGTAGAAGAAGAACACGCTCCAGCGGCCTTCGGTATCTTTCTCGGTGACTTCCACGAATTCACCGTTTTTGAACGCCTGGTTTTTGAAAGGTTTAATTTTGGTGTTAATCAAAGACATCTGTACTTCCTCCGTGTTTTCGTTGAGGTGTAAGGTAACGAACTTTCCCTGAGTGGGCTAATGCGTTTGCTTTATCAAATCAATCAGCCATACCTAACAACCCGGGTGGGAAGATAGGGTGAAAGGAGTTTCAGGAAAGCCAAACGTAAAAAGGCCGCCTCAATGGGCGGCCCTGATACCTGAACTCCCCGTAGGTACATTCAGTGCCAGCCAAAGCTGGCATTGCGTTGCGCTCTACTTACCCGGTACTCAGGCCGTAATAGCGCGTTGATTACAACACCCGTACACACTCAGGGCAATCCATCTCCCCCGCGTTCCTGCCTATGATTGTGATAGGTAAGGCCGAATACCCGGTTGCGTGACATTACATTATTCATCAAATGAATAATGAGAGACATTTCCAGTACAATTCTAATTAAATTAAAAAGTAAATAAGCAGCCGAAAAACAACCTCAATATCATTATTTAAAACCAGACACCCTTTTAAAGATAAATTTATCTTAACTTCTTTTTCAGAACTATTTTATTTATCTGTCGGCATGATACATTAAGTATGTTTTAAACTATTATTAAGCAGGCTAATCACAAGGATTGTAAATGATTCGCTTCAATCTATAGTTAATACAAATGTGACGACAACACGACAACGAATCAATATCAGGAAGAAACATGGCTAACCTATATGATCTTAAAAAGTTTGACCTCAATCTTTTAGTCATTTTTGAGTGTATTTATCAACATCTTAGGGAAGGTGCGAACAAGTCCCTGATATGAGATCATGTTTGTCATCTGGAGCCATGGAACAGGGTTCATCATGAGTCATCAACTTACCTTCGCCGACAGTGAATTCAGCAGTAAGCGCCGTCAGACCAGAAAAGAGATTTTCTTGTCCCGCATGGAGCAGATTCTGCCATGGCAAAACATGGTGGAAGTCATCGAGCCGTTTTACCCCAAGGCTGGTAATGGCCGGCGACCTTATCCGCTGGAAACCATGCTACGCATTCACTGCATGCAGCATTGGTACAACCTGAGCGATGGCGCGATCGAAGATGCTCTGTACGAAATCGCCTCCATGCGTCTGTTTGCCCGGTTATCCCTGGATAGCGCCTTGCCGGACCGCACCACCATCATGAATTTCCGCCACCTGCTGGAGCAGCATCAACTGGCCCGCCAATTGTTCAAGACCATCAATCGCTGGCTGGCCGAAGCAGGCGTCATGATGACTCAAGGCACCTTGGTCGATGCCACCATCATTGAGGCACCCAGCTCGACCAAGAACAAAGAGCAGCAACGCGATCCGGAGATGCATCAGACCAAGAAAGGCAATCAGTGGCACTTTGGCATGAAGGCCCACATTGGTGTCGATGCCAAGAGTGGCCTGACCCACAGCCTGGTCACCACCGCGGCCAACGAGCATGACCTCAATCAGCTGGGTAATCTGCTGCATGGAGAGGAGCAATTTGTCTCAGCCGATGCCGGCTACCAAGGGGCGCCACAGCGCGAGGAGCTGGCCGAGGTGGATGTGGACTGGCTGATCGCCGAGCGCCCCGGCAAGGTAAGAACCTTGAAACAGCATCCACGCAAGAACAAAACGGCCATCAACATCGAATACATGAAAGCCAGCATCCGGGCCAAGGTGGAGCACCCATTTCGCATCATCAAGCGACAGTTCGGCTTCGTGAAAGCCAGATACAAGGGGTTGCTGAAAAACGATAACCAACTGGCGATGTTATTCACGCTGGCCAACCTGTTTCGGGCGGACCAAATGATACGTCAGTGGGAGAGATCTCACTAAAAACTGGGGATAACGCCTTAAATGGCGAAGAAACGGTCTAAATAGGCTGATTCAAGGCATTTACGGGAGAAAAAATCGGCTCAAACATGAAGAAATGAAATGACTGAGTCAGCCGAGAAGAATTTCCCCGCTTATTCGCACCTTCCTTAGCATTAGTAAGGCTGCTGAAACGCTCTACATTACCCCTTCAGCTGTGAGCCAGTCTCTGCAACGTTTGCGCAATCAACTCAATGACCCACTTTTTATTCGTTCAGGTAAGGGGATCACGCCAACAACCGTCGGCGTAAACCTGCATCATCATCTCGAACAGAACCTTAACCAGCTTGAGCAGACAATCAGCATCATGCACCACAGCGGGATGAAGAAGACTTTTGTGATTTATTGCCCACAATTTTTGACACCAGAAGTCCTTCTTCCTCCCATAAAGCTGCTTATGGAAAAACATAACAATGAGATTGAACTGCGGGATGTTTTGGTTTCGCAGGACTCAGCGGAAGACCTCCTGGCCTATCGTAAGGCGGATTTGGTCTTTTCGTTTTACCCTCTGAACAACCGCTCAATCTCCTGCAACGTGTTCCATAAGCTGCAAATGAACCTCGTCTGCCGCCAGGATCACCCGCGAATCGGTACGGCCGCAACGCGGGAGGAGCTGTTAAACGAGAAATTCACGGCCTACATCAGCGATGAACAGGGTGCCAAAACATACCGGGACGACATTGAACGTTTATTGCCCGAAAGAGATATCGGCTATAGGAGTGATTCTTATCTTTCTATATTATCCGTACTCAGTGTCTCAAACCTGATTGGTATTGTTCCCGCTACGGCGTTCAAACAATATGGTGAAGCCTTAGGCCTAAGGATGATTGAGTCAGACATTTCCATTCCGTCAATTGATATTTATATTATGTACAATCGCTCGGCACTTAACAGCACGGTATTTTCTAATTTCATTGAAGACATAAATATGTTGTGACCTCTTACCCGGTCACTTAGCTGTGGTGGCCGGGTACCCAATATATAACGCCAACTTATCGTTCCAGACTCTTTCACACATCCTCTAACCCATTGAAAAAATAAATGATATTATCCATCTCTGTTAATAGACAGCGTTGGCCCAGCGTACATAACTCAGGAAGAGGATGAAAATGTCATTATATAAACTCTCGCTTAACCAGAATGTTCTCAATGCGACGCAGGAACGAATGACCTGGACTCTCGAAAATTTTGCCAGAGTGTGTGTTTCATTTTCTGGAGGAAAGGACTCGACTGTTATGCTTTACCTTGCCTGTGAATGCGCTCGCCGGATGCGGCGAAAAATTGACGTCCTGTTCATTGACTGGGAAGCACAATTTACCTCTACCATCCAGCATATTGAAAATATGCGAACCCACTTTCACGATGTAATAGATAATTTCTGGTGGGTGGCTCTTCCCCTGACAACACAAAACTCCCTGTCTCAGTTTCAGCCGGAATGGCAGTGCTGGGAAGCGGGTACAAACTGGGTCCGGCAGCCACCGTCCGATGCCATTACCGATCCTGGATATTTCGATTTCTACCGGCAGGGGATGACGTTTGAAGCCTTTGTCCGTGCATTTTCCGAATGGTTCTCTCAAAACCGCCCTGCCGCCGTTATGATCGGTATCCGTGCTGATGAATCCTACAACCGCTTCCTGGCCATCGCTAACGCGCGCAAGCTGCGCTTTGCCGATGATAAACCCTGGACCACGGTGGCACCCGGCGGGCACGCCTGGTATGTCTACCCGATCTATGACTGGAAAACCGCGGATATCTGGACATGGTTTGCAAAAACCGGTTCGAGCTATAACACATTGTACGACCTGATGTATCAGGCAGGGGTCCCCCTGCGCTACATGCGCATTTGTGAACCTTTTGGCCCCGAGCAACGCCAGGGGCTATGGCTCTATCATGTTGTCGAACCCGAGCGGTGGGCGGCCATGTGCGAACGCGTCAGCGGTGTCAGGAGCGGAGGTATCTATGCCGGTCACGACAATCATTTCTATGGCCACCGCAAAATTCTCAAACCGGCCCACCTTAGCTGGCAGGAATACGCCCTTTTGCTGCTCGACAGCATGCCACAACACACATCAGAACATTACCGCAACAAAATTGCCGTGTATTTGCACTGGTACCGCAAAAAAGGCATGCCCGATATTCCCGAAACGCAGGAAGGGGATATTGGCTCAAAGGATATTCCCTCGTGGCGGCGCATCTGCAAGGTACTTCTGAATAATGACTACTGGTGCCGGGCATTGTCTTTTAGCCCCAATAAACCAAAGCACTATCAGCGATACAGCGACCGGATAAAATCAAAACGTATGGAATGGGGGATCTTATGCAACAACGATTAATCAACGAAATGAATAGCTATCTACAGTCTCTTCCGGAAGAGCAGCGCATTGACGCGCTCAATACCTTTCGCAAGGCGCTACATGAAAATAGCCCTTTTCGCGATCAGCCCGTTGACTGTGTTTTGTGGATTAAACAGGAAGATATCACCGCCAATGATTACAATCCCAACAACGTTGCGCCCCCGGAAAAACGGCTGCTCAGCCAGTCGCTGGAGCTGGACGGTTTCACGCAGCCTATCGTGGTGACAGAAGATCAACCGCAGCATTATGAAATTGTCGATGGTTTTCATCGTCATGAAATTGGCAAAAAGAAAACAACGCTTAAAAAGCAGCTTAAAGGGTATCTTCCGGTAACCTGTCTGCGTAAAGAACGACAGGAGAGGATTGACCGGATGGCTGCGACCATTCGCCACAACCGTGCGCGCGGTCGCCACCAGATAAACGCCATGTCTGACATTGTGCGTGAGCTGGCGCTGTTGGGCTGGAGCGATGAGAAAATCGGGAAAGAGCTTGGTATGGACTGCGACGAAGTCCTGCGCCTGAAGCAGATCAACGGCCTGCTGGAACTGTTTGCAGACCGTCGCTACTCAGAAGCCTGGACGGTGAAATAATCAGAGCGTATTCAGACGCTCTGCCGCCGCGAGAAGCGTCGACTCCTGTTTCGCAAAACAGAGACGGATCAGTTTATGCGGGAAGGGGTCGGCGCTGAAAACCGACAGCGGAATAGCCGCCACGCCCACCTCTTTAGTCAGCCACTGACAGAAGCTCACATCATCCAGATCCGAAATGGCGCTGTAGTCCGCCAGCAGGAAATACGTCCCTTCACAGGGCAAAATCTCCAGGCGACTTTGGCTGAGCGCATTCACAAACCGATCCCGGCGCGTGCGGTAAAACCCGGACAAGTCACGATAATGCGCTGGCTCAGCGCGCAGCATATCGGCCAGCGCCAGCTGAGCAGGCGTGTTCACAGCAAACGTCAGGTACTGGTGCACTTTACGCAGTTCTGCGCTAATTGCGGCCGGAGCCACGCAGTACCCCACTTTCCAGCCAGTCATGTGGTAGGTTTTACCAAAGGACGAAACGGCAATGGCGCGCTCCCGCAGCTGCGGATGTGCCAGCACACTGGCATGCCCTTCAGAGGCAAAGCAGATGTGCTCATACACTTCATCGCTCAGCACAAAGATTTCACGTTCAGCAATGGCCTGCCATAACGCGGTGAAACCCGCTTTTTGCCATACCGTCGCGGACGGGTTGTGCGGCGTATTAAGGATCACCAGACGGGTTTTCTCACTCAGTAATGCGGCAAAAGCCTGCCAGTCCGGGCGGAAATGCGGCGGCTGCAGCGCCACGCGTTTCACCACGCCGCCGGACAGCGCAACGGCGGGCGCATAGCTGTCGTAACATGGTTCAAAGCAGATCACTTCGTCACCCTGACGCACCAGGGCCGTAATGGCTGCATACAGTGCTTCGGTCGCCCCTGCGGTCACCGTGATGTCGCTGTTCGCGTCTGGCTTATAGCCATACAGCTCCGCGGTTTTATCAGCAATGGCGTCGCGCAGCACCTGTGCCCCCGTCATTGGTGCATACTGGTTTGCGCCCTGTGCAACGTGGTATGCCAGGCGCTCCTGCAAGTATTTCGGGCCGTCAAAATCCGGGAACCCCTGCGAGAGGTTAATGGCGTTATGCTGCTGTGCCAGCGCACTCATTTGCGTAAAGATGGTCGTCCCCAGGTTGGGAAGCTTACTCTGCGGAATCAATGCGTTATTGCTCATTGTGTCGTGCCTGCCTGTAATACTTATGTTGCTGCCACTATAACACGATGTTAGTCTTTGGCAATCAAGACGCTTAGACGTCTATATGCTATAAATATTCCTGACCGAAAGGGGTAAAAGGAACATGACAGACAACCTGCAACTCACACACCTGGTTGACGCCTGCCGCTGGATTGGCGCAAAAGGCTGGGCTCCGGCAACCGGCGGCAACATGTCAGTACGCCAGGACGAACACCTGTGCTGGCTCAGCGAATCCGGCAAAGACAAAGGCAGCCTCACAACCGGAGATTTTCTGCAGGTGGAGATCGCCACCAACCGCGCGCCGTCTGGCCGTAAGCCGTCGGCAGAAACCGGGCTACATACGCTGATCTACCGTCTGTTCCCGGAGGCCAACGCCGTTCTGCACGTCCACACCGTTAACGCCACGGTACTCTCCAGGCTGGTCAAAGAAACAGAGCTAAAAATTAGCGGTTTTGAAATGCAAAAATCCCTCACCGGGCAAACCACCCATCTGGATACGGTTGCCATCCCGGTGTTTGATAACGACCAGGATATTGACGCCCTCGCCTCTCGAATCGCTCATTACGCACAGGAACGCCCACTTAATTATGGTTTTCTTCTGCGCGGTCATGGCTTAACCTGCTGGGGACGTGACGTGGCAGAAGCCCGCCGTCATCTGGAAGGATTAGAATTCTTATTTGAATGTGAAATGCGTTTACGACAACTGGAGAGAGTATGATTCGCGCGATTGTGACGGATATTGAAGGGACGACCAGCGATATCCGTTTTGTCCATGATGTTTTGTTCCCTTATGCGCGTGAGCGACTGGCGGCCTTCGTGACCGCCCAGCAATACGCCGAACCGGTCAAATCGATTCTGGACAACCTGCGTGATGAAATCAGCAATCCGCATGCCAGCGCCAGCGAGCTTACCGACGCGCTGTTTGCCTTTATGGATGAAGACCGTAAATCGACCGCACTGAAGGCCCTGCAGGGGATCATCTGGCATGACGGCTACGTCAACGGCGACTTTACCGGCCATCTCTATCCGGATGTGCTCCCTGCGCTGGAAAAATGGAAGGCACAAGGCATTGATCTCTATGTTTATTCCTCTGGCTCCGTCGCGGCGCAGAAACTGTTATTTGGCTACAGTGACGAAGGTGATATTACTCATCTGTTCAGCGGTTACTTTGATACCCACATTGGTGCCAAGCGCGACGTCCAGTCTTACCAGACTATTGCAACGCAAACAGGGATCCCCCCGTCGCAGATCCTGTTCCTGTCTGATATTCATCAGGAGCTGGACGCCGCTGAGCAGGCAGGTTTTCGCACCCTGCAGCTGATTCGCGGTGATGATGACGGCGCAAGTCATCATCATCAGGTACACCAGTTTGACGAGATTAATCCGGAGCAGATCCCTTCATGAGCGCATTAACCATTTATTCCGATAAAGACGCCAGCAAGCACCAGTGGCACAGCACCAATGCCGCAGAGATCGCCCAACAGCTCAACGCCAAAGGTGTGCGTTTTGAACGCTGGGCCGCGGATCGTGATTTAGGCCGCGATCCTGCGCCCGAAACGGTGATCAATGCCTATCAGCATGCGATCGACAAACTGGTGGCGGAAAAAGGTTACCAGAGCTGGGACGTGATCAGCCTGCGGGCCGATAACCCGCAGAAAGAAGCATTGCGCGCGAAGTTCCTGAGCGAGCACACCCACGGCGAAGACGAAGTGCGCTTCTTCGTTGAAGGCGCAGGCTTGTTCTGCCTGCACATCGGCGATGAGGTGTATCAGGTGCTGTGCGAGAAAAACGACCTGATCTCGGTGCCTGCAGGCACGCCGCACTGGTTTGATATGGGTTCAGAGCCGAACTTTACCGCCATTCGTATTTTCGATAACCCCGAGGGCTGGATTGCGCAGTTTACCGGGGATGATATTGCGGATGGGTATCCGAAACTCGCATGACGCTTTAGCGCCCTCTCCCAGTGGGAGAGGGCGTCCAGAAGCACTACCGTTTCAGCCCCTTCACATACGCCACCAGCTGATCCAGCACAATCCCCCACCCTTCGTGGAAGCCCATTTGTTCATGCTGTTCACGAATTTCTGCCGATGGATGGCGCGCAATCGCCGTATAGCGGGTTTTGCCTTCACCCGCATCTTCGAGCAGCAGGATTGCCGTCATAAACGGTTTCTCCGCCGGTTTCCAGTCTTCGGTGTAACCGTCGGTAAAGACCAGTTTCCTGCCTGGGTCAATTTCGAGGAAAACGCCCTTGTTGTCCATCCGCTGACCATCCACCTCAAACACGGTGTTGAACCGCCCACCCACACGCAGGTCGAGGTCACATTCGGTCACCTTATGGGGAACAGGAATAAAGAAGTTTTTGATGTGCTCTGGCGTCGTCCAGCAGAGCCACAGCAGGTCGCGTGGTGCATCCACCACGCGTTCCAGTTTTAAGTCAGTACTGGGATCAAGAGTCACGTTTGGCTCCTCTTTTTTAGGGAAACCCTTAAAGGATAGCCGGACTCAGGCAAATTTCCCTTTCGCAACCTCTTCTGGCGTAACGACGCCCGTATCCAGCACCCAGGCGCTGATGAGCGACGCAGGCGTAACGTCAAATGCCGGGTTATACACCGGCGCGTTTTCCGGTGCCCACTGCACCGAACCGAAGCTCCCGGCCACGCCCGTCACTTCACTGGCCGCACGCTGTTCAATGGGGATCGCCTCACCGTTCGGGCAATCCGGGTCAAGCGTGGTATGCGGAGCAGCCACGTAGAACGGGATACCGTGGAATTTCGCCAGCACCGCCAGCGAATAGGTACCGATTTTGTTCGCCACGTCGCCGTTGGCGGCAATGCGGTCAGCGCCCACCCACACGGCGTCCACCAGCCCTTTTGCCATCAGGCTGGCGGCCATCGAATCGGTAATCAGCTGATACGGCACGCCCAGTTCACCCAGTTCCCAGGCGGTCAGTCTGCCACCCTGCAGCAATGGGCGGGTTTCATCTACCCAGACGTTGTTGACGTTGCCTTGCTGATGCGCGCGGGCAATCACTCCCAGCGCCGTCCCCACACCTGCCGTTGCCAGCCCGCCAGTATTACAGTGGGTCAGCAACTGACTGCCGGGCTTCACCAGTGTGCTACCGGCTTTCGCGATGGCATCGCAAAGCTGCCTGTCTTCGTCGATCAGGNGCAGTGCTTCAGCCACCAGGGCAGGAACGAAATCTTCTCGCCACAGCGCTTGCTTCATACGGTCAAGGTTGTTCATCAGATTCACCGCCGTCGGACGCGCAGCGCGCAGCGTCTCCAGCGCCGCCGCCAGCGCGTCGCGGTTGTTGCCCTTTTCCGCCAACAGGGCCAGAAGCACGCTTGCAGAAAGACCAATCAGTGGCGCACCACGCACACGCAGGGCATGAATATGGCCGACCAGCGCCGCTGTCGTGGAGGCATCCAGCCAACGTTTCTCCTGCGGAAGTGCCTGTTGATCAAGAATAAATAGCTGATTATCCACCACCCGCAGGCTGGTCGTCTGTAATGTCTGCATGTCGTTAATTCCCTGTTGCGTTGTTGTAGCACATTGTGTCAGGATGAAGTCCAGATGTATAGACGTCTAAATGTCTTTATCAGCAAAACCAATGAGGAACCGGCAATGTCGCAATATCACACCTTTACCGCCCAGGACGCCGTGGAGTATGCCAGGCAGTTTGGCGGCCTCGATAACCCATCATCGCTGGTAGAGGCGCAGGAAGTGGGCGACGGCAACCTCAATCTGGTGTTCAAAATTTTCGATAATGACGGTGTAAGCCGCATCATCGTCAAGCAGGCACTGCCCTATGTGCGCTGCGTGGGTGAATCCTGGCCGCTGACGCTGGATCGCGCCCGTCTGGAAGCGCAAACCCTGGTCGAGCACTATCAGCACTGCCCGCAGCACACCGTTAAAATTCACCACTATGACCCGGCACTGGCGGTAATGGTGATGGAAGATCTTTCCAGCCATCGCATCTGGCGCGGGGAGTTGATCAACAACAACGACTACCCGCAGGCTGCACGCCAGCTGGGTGAATATCTCGCCCAGACGCTGTTCCACACCAGCGACTTTTATCTGCATCCGCACGAGAAAAAAGCGCAGGTCGCGAAATTCATTAACCCGGAGATGTGCGAGATCACCGAAGATCTGTTCTTCAACGATCCGTACCAGCTCCACGAGCGCAACAATTACCCGGCCGGGCTGGAAAATGACGTCGCCACCCTGCGCGATGACGCCCAGCTGAAAATTGCCGTGGCGTCCCTGAAGCACCGCTTCTTCTCCCAGGCTGAAGCGTTGCTGCACGGGGACATTCACAGCGGCTCAATTTTCGTGGCGGATGGCAGTCTGAAAGCTATCGACGCCGAGTTCGGTTACTTCGGCCCGATCGGTTTTGACGTGGGCACCGCCATCGGTAACCTGCTGCTGAACTTCTGCGGCCTGCCGGGGCATCTGGGCATTCGCGATGCCGCGGCCGCCCGTGAACAGCGTCTGACCGATATTCAGGTACTGTGGAATACTTTCGCGGAACGCTTCCTGGCGCTGGCAAACGAGAAAACCCGTGATGCCGCGCTTAGCGCACCGGGATATGCCTCTGAATATCTGAAAAAGGTGTGGAAGGACGCGATTGGTTTCTGCGGTACCGAACTGATCCGCCGCAGCGTGGGGCTTTCCCACGTGGCGGATATCGATACCATTCAGGACGATGCCATGCGCCACGAATGCCTGCGCCACGCCATTACGCTTGGCAAAGCACTGATTGTGATTGCCGGACGCATCGACAGCGTGGCAGAACTGGTGGCGCGGGTGCGTCAGTACAGCTGATTTTCTCCCTCTCCCTGTGGGAGAGGGTTCGGGTGAGGGCATCTGACCGCTCTCATCCCAAATACTCAATCACCGACAACCCGCCGTTATAATCCGTGCTGTAGATAATCCCCTGTGCATCCACAAATACATCACACGACTGGATCACCTGCGGGCGATCCGGACGCGTATCCATCATCCTCTCCGGCGCTGCAGGTACCAGCGCACCGGTTTCAACGGGACGATACGGGTTCGAAATATCGTACGCGCGCACGCCTGCATTCTGATATGTCGCGAAAATCAGCGTTGAGCTGACAAAGCTTCCGGGTCGATTCTCGTGAAGATTATGCGGGCCAAAATGCGCGCCTTTTGCCACGTAGTCGATTTCCTCCGGCTGCGGGAAAGTAGAGATACTGACCGGGTTGGACGGCTCACGAATATCAAACAGCCAGATCAGCTTCTCGCCATCTTCCTGGTTATCGAGTACCGCTTCATCCAGCACCACCAGCAGGTCACGGTCCGGTAACGGCAGCGCGGTATGCGTGCCGCCACCAAACGGCGGGCTCCAGTTGCGATGACTAATCAGCTTCGGCCGGGTTCTGTCTTTTACGTCCAGCAATGTTAGCCCACCATCGCGCCAGCTCCCATAGGCGGTATCACCGGCGATAATCGCGTGGTGCAGCGCATAGCGTTTACCTTCCGGCCAGTCTGGCTGTTCACCTTCGGCCTGGTGCATCCCCGGCAGCCACCAGCGCCCCGCCACTTCAGGTTTACGCGGATCGGCCAGATCGATGGTCAGGAAAATGTAATCAGTAAATCCGTCGATCAGCGCTGAAACGTACGCCCAGCGCCCACCGACGTACCAGATGCGGTGAATGCCAATGCCGTTAAGCGACAGAAAACCAATTTCACGCGGCTTATCCGGCGTGGAGATATCAAATACGCGCAGCCCGGCGCTCCAGCCCTGGTCCAGGACATCGCTAACGGTTTCCCCCACCTGACGGGTGTAGTAAACCTTCTCATCCGCGAAACGGGCATCGGCAAACAGATCCCGGGCGTTAATCACCAGCAGCAGGTCGTCGTGCGCCTGAAGATGCACATTCCAGGTGCCAGGCGGCGCAGGCACATAACCTGCGGCTTTGGGATTTTTCGGGTCGCGCACGTCCACAATCGAAAAGCCTTGCGACACCATATGACCGATGTACGCAAAACCGCGATGTACCATCAGCTGTACGCCATCCGGTCGACCACCCTGGTCACTATGGCCAATCAGCCGCATATTGCGGCTGTATTCGGGCGCTGGAAGCACGCTCATTTATTTTTCGCTTCCAGCGTCGCAAACCACGGCGCGGTAAAATCTTCGGTCTGACCCCAGCCCGGAATGATTTTACCCAGCGACGCCACATTCACCGCGCCTGGCTGCGCGGTCAGCAGCGCCTGAGGAATAGCAGCCGCTTTAAAATCGTAGGTCGCAGGCGTGGTTTCACCGGCAATCTTGTTGGCAATCAGACGCACGTTGGTGGCACCAATCAGCTTCGGATCCACCGCCACACTCACTTTCCACGGGCTACCGGATTCACGCATCAGCTGCAGATCCTGGTTGGAAATGTCGATACTGTAGAGTTTGATTTCGGTACGGCCGTTCTCTTTCAGGGCTTTGTAAGCGCCCTGGCTGAAGGCATCCCAGGTTCCCCAGATGGCGTCGATTTTGCCTTTCGGGTATTTCGCCAGAATCGCCCCCACTTTGTTGGCAGTATCGCCCTGCACGTCAGAAGACACCGCACCGATAGATTCCAGCTCTTTGATGCCCGGGTATTGCTTTTGCAGTGCTTTATACGCCGTCAGGCGACGTTCCATCGGCGGGAAGCCTGCTACCCACAGCTTCACGATATTGGCTTTGCCGTTGAAATCTTTCGCTAACTGGCCGAAGGAGAGGTTGGTCAGGGACGCGTCGTCCTGCCGGGTGACCGTCACACCCGTGATTTCGCCGTTGACGGCAGTATCAAACACCGAGACTTTGATGCCCGCATCCACCGCTTTTTTCACCAGCGCGGTCGCATACGGATCACGCCCCTGAGAGAGAATAATCCCGTCATATTTCTGGCTGATCGCCTGGTTGACGAAGTCCTGGAATTTGGCGTCATCACCGTTACTTAAAAAGGTGCTGACTTTAAAGCCGAGCTTCTTCCCTTCCTGAACCGCCCCGGCAACAAACTGCGTGGTGTTGTCATCAGAGCCAAGATTACGGATCACCGCAATGCGGATCGGGCCTTCGTGGTTTGTAATCGCGGCCGGAACCGCCGCAGATGTCGCCGCGAAACCCGGCAGAGAAGTCAGTAACCCTAATGCCACCAATGAGAGTGCGATTTTTTTCATTCTGTTATCCCGTTGTGTTGTTATAAATCGTTAACGTTTTTGTATGTAGGTAATCGCCAGCGCCACGGCGAGCACCAGCCCTTTTATAATGTCCATTGCGTAGTACGGCACCGAAAGCATCACCAGACCGTTCGACAGCACGCCAAGAATGACCGCTCCCACCAGCGTCCCGAGCGCGTTCGGTTTACCTGACCCGGCCAGTGAGAAACCAATCCACGCTGCCGCCACCGCATCCATCAGATAACCGCCACCGGCATTCACCTGCGACGAGCCAATGCGCGAGGCCAGCAAAATGCCGCCCAACCCTGCCAGCAGAGAGGCAATCACGTAGGCCGCCACTTTGTAGCGCGTGGTGCGAATACCGGAGAGGCGTGCCGCCTCCGGGTTGCCGCCAATGGCATACATACGGCGGCCGTGGGTGGTCAGCGACAGAGCGAGCTGTGCCAGCACTGTCACCACCAGCATGATAATCACGATGGTCGGTACCTGCCCCAGCAGGCTGAACGTCGCCGGAATGGTTCCTTCGGCCATATCGCCGCCCGGCAGCACCATGTTCTCGGTAATCGAACCACCATAGCTGTAGGTCATCGCCACACCCTGAATCACAAACATGCTGGCCAGCGTGGCCAGCATGTCCGGAATACGCAGGATGACGATCAGAAACGCATTGAACAGCCCTACCAGCGTACAGAGCGCAAGGGTGATCAGAATCGATTCGGTGGTGCCGAAGCCGTGCCAGACGAACAGCGAAATCACCAATGCGTTAGCCAGCGATGCGGTTGATCCCACAGAGAGATCAAACCCACCGATGGTCAGCGAAACCGACACGCCAATGGCGATCACCGTTACAATGGCAATCGAGCGCAGAATATTGATGATGTTGTTCGGATCGAGGAAGTTGTCCGATGCCAGGCCAAAGACGGCCACCAGCGCGACGACGGTCAGCAACATGCCCCACTTATAGAGAAAATCAAAAATTTGCTGACGGCCAGATGCCGCCGCCGTTACTGAAAGGGCTTTGCTCACGACGCCGTTCCTCCGGTTGAATAGTAAAGTAGTGTCTCTTCACGGGCCTCAGCCCCGGCAATTTCCGCCACGATGCGTCCATCCCACAGCACACAAATGCGGTCGCACAGCCCCACCAGTTCAGCGAATTCACCGGAGGCGTAAATCACCCCTTTGCCCTCGCGTGCCAGGCCGTCGATAAGCCTGAACAGATCGGTTTTGGCTTTCACATCCACGCCTTTCGTCGGCTCGTCAAACATTAAAACGCTGGCATCGTTACGCAGCCATTTTCCGATAGCGACCTTCTGCTGGTTGCCACCGGAAAGACGCCGCAGTACCTGCCCCGGCCCTCGCGCCCGTATCCCTACGCGGGCAATGACCTCTTCCGCCCAGCGCCACGCCTGGCGATGACCGAACAGACTCCAGCGCGAGAAGCTGTTATCCGCCGTCACCGCCAGATTCACGCTCACCGGCTCATCAATAAAGATGCCCTCTTTACGCCGTTCTTCAGGCACCAGCGCCAGACCGCGCAGCACCGAGTCTGCCGGGTCGCGCGGCTGCCAGGGCTGATGGTTCAGTTCACCGCGCGCCACGCGGCTTTTCGTGGCACCAAACAGCGCTTTACAGAGTTCGGTTTTACCCGCCCCCGCCAGCCCGGCAATGCCGAGGATCTCCCCTTTACGCAGATGCAGAGAGATATCCTTCAGCAACGCGTCGTCGTGTAGCCCTTCCACCCGCAGCAATGTCTCTTCGCTGTGAGGCGGACGCGCAGGCGGATAGATATCGCTCAGCACGTGGCCGAGCATCTTCTCAACAATGTCTTCACCGCTGAGATCCGCCATCGGGCCGGACTCAATCAGCCTGCCGTCGCGCAGTACCGTCAGGGTGTCGCAGATGGCTTTCAGCTCATGAATACGGTGGGAGATAAACACCACGCCAATGCCCTGCTGTTGCAGGCGTCTTACCACGGCAAACAAGCGTTCGCTCTCGTGGCTATCCAGCGGCGCAGTAGGCTCATCCAGAATTAAAAAACGGCAGTGGTGCGACAGCGCCCGCGCCAGCAAAATCTGCTGCTTTTCAGCCAGCGTGCAGCTGTCGATAGCGCGGCGAACATCAAGGGAAACATCCAGCTGAGCCAGCGCCCGTCTCGCCTGCTGGCGGATAGCGCGCCAGTTATAGCGGTGTCCCGGCTGCGCCAGCTGGTCGAGCATGATATTTTCGGCAATGCTCAACCCCGGGATCAGCGCGACGTCCACTTCCTGCTGTACCAGGTGGACCCCCAGCCGTTTTGCATCGAGAGGCTCACGGATCGTCACCGACTGGTTGTTAATGCAGATCTCTCCTTCATAATGATCGTGAGTCCCGCACAACACCGCCATCAGCGTCGATTTCCCCGCACCGTTTGCTCCGGTCAGCGCATGCACGGAACCGCCGGTTAACGTGAAGTCCACGCGCGACAACGCCTGAAAACCGGAAAAGGCCAGGCTGATACCGCGCATCTCAAGGCGACTGGAAACCATCCGCGTAAAATCCTTCATTAATATTTTGATTTATTGAATTTTTCACAGCTCCGGTTGACTGACAACGACGGAAAAGGCATAAGATAAAGCCAAATATTATTAGCCATCTGGATGTCCAGACATAACATCGGGTTAGCGCGCCCTAAAAAAGGAAAACCACATGAGCAATACCGATATCCGTGTCGTACCCGGCCCGGCAAACTACTTCTCTCACCCCGGAAGCTTTGCGCATCTGAATGATTTCTTTACCCCGGAACAGCTTTCCCGCGCGGTGTGGATCTACGGCGAACGCGCAATCGAAGGTGCCCGCCCCTTCCTGCCGGAGAGCTTTAACGCACCAGGTGCAAAACATCTGCTGTTTAAAGGTCACTGCAGCGAGCGTGACGTCACCCACCTGGTGAATCGCTCCGGCGGTGATGCCAGTGTGGTGATTGGCGTTGGCGGCGGCGCACTGCTCGATACCGCCAAAGCGGTGGCACGCCGTCTGGGTGTGCCGGTTGTCGCCATTCCGACCATCGCTGCCACCTGCGCCGCGTGGACGCCACTTTCCGTGTGGTATAACGACGCCGGTCAGGCGCTACAGTTTGAGATTTTCGACGATGCCAATTTCCTGGTGCTGGTGGAGCCGCACATCATTCTTAACGCCCCGGCGGAATACCTGCTGGCGGGCATCGGCGATACGCTGGCGAAGTGGTACGAAGCGGTGGTCCTGGCTCCTCAGCCTGAAAAGCTGCCGCTGACCGTACGTCTGGGGATCAACGGTGCGCTGACTATCCGCGATGTCCTGCTGGAGCACAGTGAAGAAGCCCTGGCCGACCAGCAGCGTGGCGAACCGACGCAGGCGTTCAGGGATGTGGTGGACGCGATTATTGCCGGTGGCGGTATGGTCGGCGGTCTGGGTGAACGCTATACCCGCGTGGCGGCTGCACATGCGGTACATAACGGTTTAACCGTGTTGCCGCAGACGGAACAATACCTGCACGGTACCAAAGTGGCCTACGGGATCCTGGTGCAAAGCGCCCTGCTCGGCCAGGACGACGTACTGGCACAGCTGGTGGCGGCATATCAGCGCTTTAACCTGCCGACCCGGCTTCGTGAGCTGGATGTCGATATCAACAACCGCGACGAACTGGACAAGGTCATTGCCCATACCCTGCGCCCGGTAGAGTCGATTCACTTTTTACCGGTTGAGTTAACCCCTGACGTTCTGCGCGCTGCGTTTGAGAAGGTAGAATCCTTCAACCGTTAATAGCGTCGACCGTCTATACCTAATGATGATTCTCACCACTTTCTCAACGAGGTCATCATGCAGATCGATTTAACAGGTAAAAAGGCGCTGGTTACCGGTGCCAGCCGTGGGTTGGGTCGTGCGATTGCCCTATCGCTGGCGCGCGCCGGTGCCGATGTGATTATTACGTATGAAAAATCCGTCGATAAAGCCCATGCAGTCGCCGATGAGATAAAGGCGCTCGGGCGGCATAGCGAGGCCATTCAGGCTGACAGTGCCAGCGCACGGGCCATTCAGGATGCCGTCACGAATGCTGCACGCTCCCTCGGTGGGCTGGATATTTTGGTCAACAACGCCGGGATTGCGCGCGGCGGCCCGCTGGAGTCCATGACGCTGGCAGACATTGACGCCCTGATCAACGTCAATATCCGCGGCGTGGTGCTAACCACCCAGGAAGCGCTGGTGCATATGTCCGACGGCGGGCGCATTATCAACATCGGCAGCTGTCTGGCAAACCGCGTGGCAATGCCTGGCATTTCAGTCTATTCGATGACCAAATCTGCACTTAACTCCTTCACCCGTGGCCTGGCTCGCGATCTGGGGCCACGCGGCATTACCGTTAACCTTGTGCATCCTGGCCCAACAAACAGTGATATGAACCCGGAAGACGGTGAACAGGCTGAAGCGCAGCGTCAGATGATTGCCGTGGGTCATTACGGCCAGCCGGAAGACATCGCTGCCGCCGTCACCTTCCTCGCAAGCCCGGCTGCCGGACAGATCTCCGGCACGGGGCTGGACGTGGACGGGGGGTTGAACGCCTGATCGCAAATTTACTGCACACCTCTGTCGCCTGGCGGAGGTGTTTTCGAGCCGTCACGAAGGTTCGCATTTTGCCTCTACCCCCCGCAGTTTCTCCGCTCTACAGTGCCCCATAAGAAATTCAGAATTTATCTAATAGTCTTATTATTTCCTTATATTTTGTGTGGGCGTACAGTGGAGGTACGGATGAAGATTGTCTGGTCAAATGGTGCAAAGAAAGCGCTTACCAAAATCGATGGCCGTTATCATCGGCGCATTGAGGTTAAGCTCGCAGAGCTGGATGACCGTTCGGCTCCCCGATCCGATATCAAAAAAATATCGGTTTCAGAAAATCTTTTTCGGTTACGCGTGGGTGATTACCGCATTGTGATTACGCTTCGAGGTGATCCCAATAACGATTGCTATGCTTTGGCCGTTAAACTTAGAACATCAACAACTTACCTGCACGAGGAGAATACTCCCTATGGCTGTTCAGCTAATTAAGGACGATGAAGGGAAAACGCAGTATGTGGTTATTCCCTATGACGAATACTTTCGTATGTGCTTACAGATGGCAGAGATCGACGACGAAACCGACGACGATCTGGAGGATATTGAAGTCGAACACGATAGTTTGGATGACGTTGAATTGCCTGGGGAGGTCTGCAGTATCATGACCTGGCAGGACGTCAGCCTGCAGGCCGCCTGGCGTATCCTGCGCGGTTTATCCCAACAGGAGGTAGCCGATAAACTCGGCATCAGCCAGTCTGCCGTGTCACAGCTTGAAGCTCTCGACTCTCGCCCACAAAAGCGCACCCGCGAAAAGCTGGCGGCAATCTACGGTTGTAAGCAGGAACAGATCAGCCTCTATTTACCAAAAGAGGGTTAACAACACTTCGCACCGCCCTTGCCGCCGTAGCGGGCATCCTGGCGATCGCGGAAAAATTCTTCGTAGGTCATCGGCGTCTGGTCCGGATGATTGACGCGCATATGTTCGACGTAGTTATCGTAATCCGGCACGCCAATCATCATTTTGGCGGCCTGGCCTAAGTATTTACCTGCTTTGGAGAGGGTGTCGAACATAGTCAGTTTCTCGTTTTTGTCCCCTCTCCCCTGTGGGGAGAGGGTTAGGGTGAGGGGGATCAATGCGCCCCTTTCGCCTGGGTCACAATCTCTTCCAGGTTCTCAGGCATTGGTTCGTACGGCGTCTCTTTCGCCGTCGGCTTGTCTTCTTTCAGCGCCGCCAGCGCGGTCTTCAGAGAATACAACGCCAGCACCACAACCACCACCATAAAGAAGATGGTCAACCCGGCATCCAGACGGTTGTTAAACACCAGTTGCGAAAGCTGTGATTCCGTATACTGCGCCGGGATCTTACCGCTGTCGATCATCGCCTGGAACTTGTTAGCAATCGCCAGGAAACCGACTTTATTATCCGGACTGAAGGCTTTCTGCCAGCCTGCCGTCAGGGTACAAATCAACAGCCAGGCGGTTGGCAGCAACGCCACCCACGCATAACGCTGGCGTTTCATCCTGAACAGCACCACGGCACACAGCATCAGCGCCATCCCGGCCAGCATCTGGTTGGCGATACCGAACAGCGGCCACAGGGTGTTAATCCCACCCAGCGGATCCACCACTCCCTGATACAGGAAGTAGCCCCACGCCAGCACGCACAGGGCGGTTGCCAGCAGGTTTGCCGGTAACGAATCGGTGCGCTTCAGGTTAGGGGAGATCACCCCCAGCAAGTCCTGCAGCATAAAGCGCGCGGCACGCGTCCCGGCATCCACCGCCGTCAGGATGAACAGCGCTTCAAACAGAATAGCGAAGTGATACCAGAACGACACATCCATCAGCCCGCCCAGCGCACCGTGAAGAATATAGGCCATCCCTACTGCCAGCGTTGGCGCACCACCCGCACGGGAGATGATCGACTGCTCACCCACTTCATTCGCAATACTGGTTAACGTGTCAGGGGTAATGGCAAAGCCCCAGCCGCTCACCACCTGCGCGGCAGAAGCCACCACATCAACGGTTCCGGCCGGAGCCAGCACCGCCATCGGGCTGTTCATCGCAAAGTACACACCCGGGTCGATAATACAGGCCGACACCAGCGCCATGATCGCCACGAAGGACTCCATCAGCATGCCGCCGTAGCCAATCAGGCAGGCCTGATTTTCATTCGCCAGCATCTTCGGTGTGGTGCCAGAGGCAATCAGCGCGTGGAAGCCAGACACGGCACCACAGGCGATAGTGATAAACAGGAACGGGAACAGGTTACCCGTCCAGACCGGGCCAGTGCCGTCAATGAATTTGGTCAGCGCGGGCATGGTCAGGGTCGGGCGCATAATCAGAATGCCGATCGCCAGCCCCACAATGGTGCCGATTTTCAGGAAAGTGGAGAGGTAATCACGCGGAGCCAACAGCAGCCATACCGGTAGCACTGCCGCCACAAAGCCATAGCCCACCAGCATCCACGTCAGCTGTACGCCGGTAAAGTCAAAGAACGGTGCCCAGGTCGGGCTTTCGGCGACCCAACCGCCAGAGATAATAGCGAACACCAGGAACACCAGGCCAATCACCGACACTTCACCAATGCGCCCCGGGCGTAAATAGCGAATGTAGACCCCCATAAAAATAGCCAGTGGAATGGTAAAGGCGACGGTATACGTCCCCCACGGGCTGTGGGTCAGTGCTTTCACCACGATCATCGCCAGCACCGCGAGGATGATAACCATGATCATAAAGGTCGCCACCAGCGCAATCACCCCGGCAGTTGCGCCCATCTCCTCTTTCACCAGATCACCCAGCGAACGCCCGTCGCGGCGGGTCGAGACAAACAGCACCATAAAATCCTGCACGGCACCCGCCAGCACTACGCCTGCGAGGATCCAGATCATTCCCGGCAGATAGCCCATCTGCGCCGCCAGTACCGGCCCCACCAGCGGGCCAGCCCCGGCGATGGCTGCAAAGTGGTGACCAAACAGCACTTTTTTGTCGGTAGGAACGTAGTCCAGACCGTCGTTATGCCGCACGGCGGGCGTCATGCGCGTGGCATCGACAGCCAGCACATTTGTAGCGATAAAACGGCCATAAAAACGATACGCGATCAGATAAATGCAGACGGAAGCGACAACAATCCAGAGCGCATTGATCTGTTCCCCCCGGTTGAGGGCGATATAGCCCAGGGCAAGTGCTCCCACAACGGAGAGCACTGCCCATATAAGGTATTTCCCTGAGTTGTTCATAATTGGTGTCCGTTGTAGTGAAACAGTGAGATGTTACATTTTGTTTCTAGAACAACAGTCAAAATTTAACAACTTTGAAACGCAATAATGCGTGGTCAAACCACACATTTACACCACAGTGTTAAGCCGATCACTTTCGATATGGTTCCAAAAATCACACTTTCATCTTTTTCAGCCAGGCGGGATCCGCAACGATGATTTACATCATTTTTTCTCTCTCCGGGCAGGTCAAAATACCTGAACGATTTATAGTCATTCGCACCCTGAGAATTACACTTTGAAGTGATTCAGGGTATGCGCTTACTGGTTACGAATATTGAGCGAGAATCATGCGATGATCGCCGCTTTTCTTTCGAGCCAGTAGGTGCTCCACGTTCGCTAACGAATACTCAGGGCATGCAGATAACTGCTGGCTATATTTCTTTCGAAGAGCGTGGAATGCATACCAATCCCCGATAAAAAGGAGTTGGTGATGACTGAGACTAATCAATTTGCTGCGCACGTTGGTCTGGACTGGGCAGATAAAAAGCACGATGTCTGTGTTCAGTTTAAAAACGGTGAACGCACATTCCATGTGATTGAACATACGCCGGAAGCGCTTGATGTCTGGCTTACCGAGTTACACCAGAAGGTAAAAGGCAGGATCGCTATCGCCGTTGAGCTGAAGAAAGGTCCCGTGGTGTATGCTCTTCAGAAATATCCATTTATCACCGTTTTCCCCGTCCACGCTTTGTCTCTGGCTCGTTACCGGCAAGCCTTCTCGCCCAGCGGTGCTAAAGATGACCCGCAGGATGCCGAGCTGGCATTAGAGTTAATGCTGCGTTATCCCCAAAAGATAAAAGCCATTGAACCCGACAATGCCGATATCCGGTTACTCCAGCAACTGGTTGAGCAGCGTCGTCAGTTGGTTGAAGATAAGCGCCGTTTTGTGAACCGGCTAATCAACACACTCAAACAGTATTATCCTCAGCCCCTGGAGTGGTTCTCACATCGGGGTAGCTTGCTATTGTGTGAACTGATTATGCGATGGCCCAGTCTGCAACAACTAAAACGAGCCAGGCGAGACACGATCCGCAACTTTCTCAATGCCAAAGGTGGCCGCGCAATGGCCCTTACCGAGCAGCGTGTTGTGAGTATTGATAACGCCATTCCGTTGACGACAGACCCGAGTGTTATAGAGGCTAATGCTTTGATGGCAACAGCACTGGCGACACAAATTAAAGTCGTGAGTGAAATCATCAAAACCTATGACGAACGAATCGAAACGCTGTTTGACACATTGCCAGATTCGGGGCTGTTCAAATCACTTCCGGGCATGGGGCCGTGTTTGGGACCACGAATGCTTGCTGCACTTGGTGATAACCGTGACCGGTTTAACAGCGCTGAAGAAATTCAAAACTACGCAGGTATTGCACCGGTGACAGAACGAAGTGGCCAGAAATCCTGGGTTCACTGGCGATGGCAGTGTGCCAAGTTCGTCCGGCAAACCTTTGTTGAATGGGCTGCCAAGACGGTTAACTCATCATACTGGGCCAGACTTTATTATCGGGGACTGCGAGAAAAAGGAAAATCTCACCAGTCTGCAATCCGGGCTCTGGCCTTCAAATGGATAAGGATCATTTACCGCTGCTGGAAGACCAAGACCCAGTACGATGAAGCGAAGTATTTGCTGGCACTGGAAGCGCGAAAGTCGCCCTTACTGAAGCCATAAAAAAGCTTGTCGAATGTCTCAGGGCGTGAAGCTGACAACATGGCAGATACAGAAGAATGGAACTCGAAAATTACATACAAGAACTCACCTCTCTGGTGAACGTGGACTGCGGTACCCAGACCATTGCAGGCGTCGCCACCGTGGCCGGCATTATCGGGAAACTCTGGCAGCGTGAAGGCTGGTATACCGAACAGGTGGATCTGGGCGANAAAGTTGGCCCCGGCGTGTTCGTTAGCAATAAACCACAGGCGGAGCAATTCGACGTACTGCTGGTCGGCCATCTGGACACCGTGTTTGCCCCCGGAACCGTGGCTGAGCGCCCGATGAGCGAGGATGATACCCGCCTGTATGGTCCTGGCGTGTCAGACATGAAAAGTGGGCTGCTGAATATTTTGTGGGCGATGCGCGAGTTGAATGCCGGGGATAAAGAGCGNCTGGCGATTGCCGTTGCGATGAACCCGGACGAAGAAACCGGTTCGGTGTACTCGCACGCATGGATTGGCGAGCTGGCAAAACGTGCCCGCTGCGTGCTGGTGTGCGAAGCTGCCCGTGCTGATGGTTCACTGGTGAAAGCACGTAAAGGCATGGCGGGTTATCACCTCACCTTCAGCGGCGTGGCAGCACATGCGGGTAACGACCCTGAAAAAGGCCGCTCGGCAATAACCGCGCTGGCAAACAGCATTATTGCCATCAATGCACTAACCGACTGGGATCGCGGTACTACGCTCAACGTGGGGGTGATTCAGGGCGGTAGTGCAGCAAACGTAGTGGCCGACAAGGCCGTTGCAGAACTCGATGTGCGTTTCTGGGAAAACGACGAGTACGACCGGGTGAATCAGGCGCTGGAAGCGTTATGTGCAACAGGCTTTTCAGAAGGCGTGACCACCACGATTACGCGGGTAAATCACAAACCAGCGATGGCAACCAGCGAAGCCACGCGGGTGTTGATGCAACAGGTTGAAGCCGCAGGTAAAGAAGAAGGTATTGCCATTACCTGGCAGGCAGTCGGCGGCGGCAGCGATGCCAACCACACCGCTGCGCTGGGCGTTCCGACGCTCGACGGCCTGGGGCCGATTGGTGCCGGGTTCCACAGCCCGGCAGAGTGGCTGGATAAGGCATCGATTGCACCGCGAATTCGATTACTCAGGCGTGTAGTTTCAATGCTCTGATTTGGCACCAAACCATTCCCTCTCCCTGTGGGGAGAGGGCAACAGACCGCACTAATTACCCCAACACCATTGTACTCAACCGGCAAGTACAGCACCGTCGTCCCTGCTCATCAAATACCACAATTTCCCAGCTCTGGCTGGTGCGCCCCAGATGCAGCGGCTGACACACTCCGCGCACCTTCCCCTGTGATACCGCACGATGATGAGTGGCGTTCAGCTCTGTTCCCACCACGCTCTGCCCGTCGCGGGTCATCAGAAAACCAGCCATCGACCCCAGCGTTTCCGCCAGCGCGGCTGAGGCACCGCCGTGCAGCAGACCAAACGGCTGATGGGTACGCGCATCCACCGGCATTTCCGCCTCAAGGGTGTCATCGCCGATGCGGGTATAGACCATGCCCAGATGCGCCACCAGAGTATTCAGGCTGGTGGCATTCAGTGCTTCGAGCGATAAATGGCGCTTCCAGATCATCTACGCCCCCAGCGTGGAGCCGCCGTCCACCACAATATCCTGCAGGGTGATATGGCTGGCCGCATCTGATGCGAGGAACAGAATAGTGCTGGCGACCTCCTGCGGACGGGCAATTTTGCCCAGCGGAATGCCGAGCTTAAACTGTTCGCCAAAGCCACGAATCCGCAACTGTTCGGCATCGTCACTCTTCCACAGGGTACGCTGCATATCGGTATCGGTTGAGCCCGGCGACACCAGATTGCAACGCACGCCACTGCCCGCCAGCTCCAGCCCGACGGTCAGTGCCAGGCTTTTCAGCGCTGCCTTCGACGCACCGTAGGCGCTCATGCCGATGCGCGGCGTATGGGCGGCGTCAGACGCCACGGTCACAATTGCCCCGCCCTGCTGACGACGAAACTGGCCCATCGTCTGCTGGAACAGATTAAACGCCCCACCGACGTTGACCGCGAAGGTCTGCTGCCAGTCTTCCTGAGAGATCTGATCCGTCGCGCCCATACGCAGGATCCCGGCCGCATTCACCAGCACATCCAGACGCTCAATGGTGCTGAGCACGCGCCCGCAAACGTCGCTCACCTGAGCAGAGTCCGCCACGTCCAGCGTTTCGGTGGTAAACGGATAATCCTCCAGCCCAAACGCCAGGTCGAACCCGGTGACCCGCGCGCCCGCCTCCACAAACGCCTGCGCAGTAGCGTAACCGATACCCTTGCCCGCCCCCGTCACCCAGACGTTTTTGCCGGCGAAATCGAAACCCGCCATCATTTCACCTCACGAGAGAGCAGCGCCCACCAGGCATCAATCGTCGGGTTTTTCGCCAGCATCACGAAGTCGATATCGCCGTGTACTTTGCGCCAGCGCGCCGCCAGCGCCATCATGCGCACCGAGTCCAGACCGTAGTCGATCAGGTTTTCGTCATTCATCGGCTCGTCGGACTCATCCAGCAACGGCAACACCAGCTCACGTAGCGCCTCTTTTGAGGCAGGAACAGAAGGCAGCAGTTCATCAGTCATCACTACGCGGCCGGAACGTCCTGCCACATAGTTGAGCGACATCAGATGCTCATCGCGGGTAAAATCCGCCAGCGCATCGGCGATGAAGAACGGTTTAATGTCGCGCATAAACGCGTCGGTGGCGGTGGTCATGCAGCCGATGTGGGCATAAACGCCGGTGATCAGCAGCTGATTACGCCCGGTCTCTTTGAGCATGAGTTCCAGCGGCGAACGGTGGAACGCACTGTAACGCCACTTCACCAGCACGGTGTCGGCTTCGTCCGGCGTCAGCTCCGCCACAATGCGTTGCTGCTCGGGCGAACGGGTCAGACCCGGTCCCCACATGTCGTTCAACAGGGCGCGATCGTCATCGCTCTGCTCTTTCGGCTGCGCGGTGTAGTAGACCGGAATGTTGTGCACTTTGCAGTAGTCACGCAGTCTGGCGATGTTTGCCACCACCTGCGCCATCATCGGGCTGTTTTCGCCCCAGAAGTTCAGGAAATACTCCTGCATATCGTGGATCAACAGCGCCGCGCGCTCCGGCTCAAACGCCCAGTTCACTTTGTTGGTCGGCAGGTCTGCGACGGTTGGCAGTGCGTAAGCGGTTAATTTTGGGATAGCCATATTCTGTTCCTTAGCCCTGGGTGCGTTCCGCAAGCCGCAGGCGCAACTGTTTCTTATCAACTTTACCGACCGGCGTTAACGGGAGTGCATCCACGCTTTCCACGCGATCCGGTAGCTTAAATTCCGCAACGCCCTGTTCCCGCAGGAAGCGACGCACTTCGACCGCGCGCAGCGGCTGTTTCACCACCAGATACGCGCAACTTTTCTCACCCAGCAGGCTGTCTTCCATGCTCACCAGCGCGGCGTGGATCACCGCCTCGTGGCGCAGCAGCAGGTTTTCGATCTCTTCAGCGGCAATCTTTTCGCCACCCCGGTTGATCTGATCTTTCTCGCGACCCTGCACGGTGATATAGCCCTGCTCGTCAATGGCGATCAGATCGCCGGAGCAGTAAAAACCGTTGGCATCAAAGGCGCTGGCGTTGTGTTCCGGGCTGTTGAAATAACCCCGGAAGGTGTACGGCCCGCGGGTCATCAGACGCCCGACTTCACCGCGTGGCAGCGGGTTACCGTGCTCATCGGCCACCCACACTTCATCATCAGGACACATCGGACGGCCCTGAGTGTTGATAATGCGTTCCGGCGTATCGTCGAGCGCGGTGTAGTTCACCAGCCCTTCCGCCATACCAAACACCTGCTGCAGCTGGCAGCCCATCTCCACCGGAATACGCACGGCAAGCGTGGCGGAAAGACGCGCCCCCCCCACCTGCAGCAACTTCAGCGACTGAAGCCGGGCGTTACCCGCCCCTTCGGCAATCGCCTGTAGCCACAGGCTGACCGCAGGCGGCACCAGCGAGGTGACGTTGATCTGGTGCTGTTCAATCAGCGGGAAACAGAGCGTGGCGCTCGGATCATTCGCCAGCACCACGCAGCCGCCTGCGGTAAAGACGCCCAGCGAACCCGGCGAACTCATGGCGTAGTTGTGCGCCGCAGGCAGCGCATTCAGGTAACGGGTATCCGCGGTAATGCCGCAAATTTCGTTGCTGCGACGAATGCTGTAGTCGTAGTCGTTATGCGTGCGTGGGATCAGCTTCGGCGTGCCGGTACTGCCGCCGGATAGCTGGAAAAACGCCACTTCATCGGCTGGGGTTGGGTTGGGAATGAAACGATCCGCCGGGCGCGCAATCGCGGCTTCCAGGGCATGATCCCCCTTATCACCGCGCAGTAGCACGACGCGCACCGAGCGGTATTCATCGGTAAAGGTATTGAGGAAGCTATCACCCGTAAACAATGCATGCTCGCGATCGGCAATCAGCAGTGCTGGTTTGATCTGCGCGGCATAGGCGTTCAGTTCGTTACGCTGATGACTAAAGAGCGCATTGACCGGAGCCACGCCCACCTGTAGCAGCGCGAAGAAAGTGATGTAGAACTCGGCCACGTTGCCAAGCTGCACCAGCGCCGTCTCGCCGCGCTGCAGACCCTGTGCCTGTAACATTGACGCCAGGTTGTTCACTGCCTGGTTGAATTCGCGCCAGGTAAAGCGGCGGTCGCCGTCAATGATAGCGACCGTGTCGCTGTCTGCGCGATCGGTCAGGATGTGAGTTAATGGCCGATCCTGCCAGTAGCCTTTTTCACGGTAGCGCCGGGCAAAATCCTCAGGCCAGCGGGTAAAGGGAATGGTCATGAGTGCTCCTTAATGCAAACCAAAAACATTCAGCATGGTGGAGAGCTTCACGCCGGTTTCTCGCCACTCCCCCACCGGAGAGGACGCTGGCACAATACCCGCGCCCGCAAACAGGCGAACGGACTTCTCATGCAAACGCGCGCAGCGGATGGTCACCACCCACTCGCCATTACCTTCGCTGTCGCACCAGCCGACGATGCCGCCAAACAGTTCACGGTCAAACGGTTCCAGTTCGGCAATCAGCTGTTTTGCTGCCTGGTGAGGGAAACCGCTCAACGCAGGGGTCGGGTGCAGCAGACAGGCCAGCGTCAGCGCGTTTTCGTTTTCCCGCGCATCCCCTTCCACCGGTGTTGCCAGATGCCACAACGTCGGCGTGGTGATGAGCTGCGGTGAAGCTGGCATGCTCAGATGATGGCTGCGCGGCTCCAGAATGGCTTTCATCGCCTGCGTGACCAGGTCATGCTCGTGACGGTCTTTTTCTGACGCCAGCAGCTTGTTGCCCGCTTCGCGATCCAGCATGTCATCCGGCTGACGGCGTGCGGAGCCTGCCAGTGGCAGCGAGCTAAAGCGCGCGCCCTCTTTGCGCAACAGTAGCTCCGGGCTTGCACCGAGCAACACACCGCCATCTTCCAGCGGCACGTGGAAATTAAAGCTGGCCGGGTTCTGCGCAATCAGCCGTTCCAGCAAGGCGCTGCTATCAATCTTCTCGTCAGTCGCAATCTCAATCAGGCGCGACAACACCACTTTGTTCACCTGCGGCGTGGCGGTAAGCGCCGCCGCACGTGCCACCATCTCTTCGAAAACCAACTGCGGAGGGATCTCAGCCCGTGTTGCCACATTCAGCGCCTGCGCGCCGGAGAAATAGCGGGCGGACTGCTGACGCGCCGGGCGAGAGAATGTCTGCCAGCTTTGCGGAATAAACAGTGACGACGGTTTGCGGGTATCGAATGGAATAGCGCCCACCATGACAGGATGGGCAATGCCGCTGGCTTTCGCGTTCCGGAAAGCCTGGGCTAATTTTTGCTGGAAATTGCCAGCCGGATCGTCGCCGCCAACGGCGGATTCGGAGAAACGGGCAAAACAACCTGACGTGGTAAAACTGCGATAAGGCGACATAAAGAAAAAGCTGTCTGATTGCAGCGTGGTCGCGGTGTGCTGAACTTCCTCAGCCAGGGACGTATCCATATCATCCTCCTGAAATGATAAAGGCAGTAATAATGATTATCATTTATATTTTCGATGGCTAACCTAATCGCAGAGTGTCCTGGTGTCAACCACAGAGAGAACAACTTGTGCGACTATCGCTTGCATCCCTTCGCTGCAATCGTGAAAATGAGAATCATTAACTTCATAAAAAACAGGATGCCGCTTTGTGAAACTGCCCGCTATTTGTCGTAATGCCCTGCTTTTAACCGGACTTTTTGTTTTAGGACTAACCTCAGCGACCGCCGCCGACTGGCCTCGTCAGGTGACTGACAGCCACGGTACGCACNCCCTGAAAAGCAAACCGCTGCGCATTGTCTCCACCAGCGTGACCTTAACCGGCTCCCTGCTGGCAATCGATGCCCCCGTCATCGCCAGCGGAGCCACAACGCCAAATAACCGCGTGGCGGATGCACAGGGCTTCCTGCGCCAGTGGGGTGATATTGCGAAACAGCGCAAGCTTGCACGGCTGTATATTGGTGAGCCGAGCGCCGAGGCCGTCGCTGCCCGGATGCCGGACCTGATTTTAATCAGCGCCACCGGCGGAGATTCCGCACTGGCGCTGTACGATCAGCTTTCCGCCATCGCACCTGTTCTGGTTATCAATTACGACGACAAAAGCTGGCAGGCACTGTTAACACAGCTGGGTACAATTACCGGCCAGGAAAAACAGGCCGCAGAACGCATTGCGGAATTTGATAAGCAACTCGCCCGGGTGAAGCAGCAAATGACGCTGCCACCGCAGCCGGTCAACGCCATTGTCTACACCGCCGCCGCGCACAGCGCCAACCTGTGGACGACGGAATCTGCACAGGGTCAGTTGCTCCACCAGCTGGGCTTTACGCTGGCTGAGCTGCCCGCCGGGTTACATACCTCCAAAAGCCAGGGCCAACGCCACGACATCATCCAGTTGGGTGGCGAAAACCTGGCGACGGGTCTGAACGGTGAAGGGTTGTTCCTGTTTGCCGGTGACCAAAAGGATGTGGACGCAATTTACGCCAACCCGCTGCTGGCACACCTGCCTGCGGTGCAGAACAAGCGCGTCTGGGCATTGGGAACGGAGACATTCCGCCTGGATTATTACAGCGCGATGCGGGTATTAGACAGACTGGATTCGTTGTTTAAGTAGGGCATTAACCCGTCCTCTCCCTGTGGGAGAGGACGGGAATGAAGGCATCAGGCCGCACTGTCGTTCAACACAACTTCCTGCCTGAACCGTCGCAGCTCCGCCAACACCAGCAACAAAATCCCCCCGACAACCGCCAGCGCAAACCCACTGCTGCTCGCTGACGCCACCGGCGTCATCATCGCGCCCAGCCCGCCGAGGATCGCCGCGCCGATGGCATCACCCGTCACGTTCTGCGCCGTCCACAGACCGTTAATGCGCCCCAGCATCCCTTCCGGCGTCTGGGTCTGGATCAGGGTGTATTGCAACAATGAACTGATCGCACTCAGCCAGCCAAAGATTGCCAGGCAGAGCACGCCCAGCGCCCACACCGGCATCAGGCTGAAGAAGCCAATAGCGATAAACGAGGCCAGCGTCGCCACCAGCATAATCAACCCCGGACGCGCACTCTGTGCCAGCTTACCGCTGGTGAGNGCGCCGCACGCCGCGCCAAGTGGGATTGCCGCATATAACACGCCAATCTGCGGGGCGCTCATCTGCCACTCACCCGCCAGCGCCGGATAGAGCACGCGCACGGCGCTCGCCATCGTCAGCAAACCACCCAGCAACGCAATGCCGCCAATCAGCGGGTTGCTGAACAGAAAACGGATCGCCGCCATCAGTGATTTCAGCGGATGTTCGCGCTGTTGCGGCGGTGGTGGCAGAAGCGGTAAGCGCAGCAACGTGAGCGTGGTGATAAAGGTTCCCGCCGCCGCCAGCCCGTAGTTCCACGCCACGTCGCCGGTTGCCAGCAATAAACCACCGACCATCGGTGAAATCACCGATCCCAGGCGCACGGTGAGCATCGTAATCGCTCCCGCCTGCATCAGGTTTTCACGCCCCACCAGCGCAGGCGTAGCCGCCAGCAGCGCCGTCACGCCTAACGATGCGAAAAAGCCATCCCACAACCCCAGGGCATAAATCGCCATTAATGATGGCTCCGGCAACATGGCGTTCAGACACAACCCGACAAACCCCACGCCGCAGGTACCCCGCGCCAGCAGGATGAGTTTTTTACGTTCGTACCTGTCCGCCAGCACGCCGCCGATCATCAGACCGATAAACATCGCCCCACCCGTTAACGTAACGGATAACCCCACCAGCCAGCTGGAGTGAGTCAGGGTCTGGATCTGTACCGGCACGGCCACGCCGAGCAGGCCGAGGGATAAAATGGAGATAAAACGGGCGATAAAAACAGCGCGGTACGCCGGATGCGTTTTAAGCAGGCTGAGGTTGATCAGCCAGGATTTTTGATTCATGACAAGGCCCTGAGGTCTAACGATCTACCAATTTCATGGGCGCACATGCTAACATAGCCAAATAAGATAGATAACGATAATTACTATCATTATCAAATCATGGATGTTGCTATGTCGTTTTCCTCTTCTGCGGTGCGCGCCGTTGCGGTGCCCGTTTTATTGCTACTGTTGATCCTTGCGATTGCACTCAGTCTGCTGGTTGGCGCGAAGCCGCTGCCCGCGTCCGTTATTGTCGATGCACTCTCCGGCACCTGCCAGAGCACCGACTGCACCATCGTGCTGGACGCCCGTTTACCCCGCACGCTTGCCGGATTACTGGCCGGTGGCGCACTGGGACTGGCGGGTGCCCTGATGCAAACCCTCACCCGTAACCCGCTGGCTGACCCCGGTATTCTCGGCGTCAACTCTGGAGCCAGCTTTGCGATTGTGCTCGGCGCAGCGCTGTTCGGGTTTAGTTCGCCGTCGGAGCAGCTGATGATGGCCTTTTGCGGCGCGCTGGCAGCCTCACTGGTCGTCGCCTTTACCGGCAGCCAGGGCGGCGGACAACTTAGTCCGGTACGCTTAACGCTGGCAGGCGTGGCGCTTGCCGCCGTGCTGGAAGGGTTATCCAACGGCATCGCCCTGCTCAACCCGGACGTCTACGATCAGTTGCGTTTCTGGCAGGCCGGCTCACTGGATATCCGCACACTGGACACCTTAAAAGTGGTGATGATCCCGGTGATTATCGCCGCCGCCGTGGCGCTGTTTTTAAGCCGGGCGCTGAACAGCCTGAGCCTCGGCAGCGACACAGCCACCGCACTCGGTAACCGCGTGGCGCGCACGCAGTTAACAGGTTTACTGACGATCACCATTCTGTGCGGCAGTGCAACCGCCGTGGTCGGCCCGATTGCCTTTATCGGTCTGATGATGCCGCATATGGCGCGCTGGCTGGTGGGGGCAGATCACCGCTGGTCTTTGCCCGTTACGCTGCTTGCCACGCCTGCTCTGTTGCTGTTTGCCGATATTCTCGGTCGTCTTTTGGTTCCCGGTGAATTGCGCGTTTCGGTGGTCAGCGCCTTTATCGGTGCCCCTGTGTTGATTTTCCTCGTACGGCGTAAACGCAGAGGTGGCGCATGATGGCTCCATCCCGTCGTTTAGTCACCAGCGTCTCCCTGCTGGCGTTCGCCATTGTACTGCTGGCGGTCTGGAGCCTGCGCAGCGGCGCGGTGATGCTCGATTTTACCCAGGTCTTTCACGCGCTGCTCGGCAGTGCGCCACGCAATATCACGATGGTGGTCACCGAATGGCGGCTGCCGCGCGTGGCGATGGCCATTCTGGTGGGCGCGGCGCTTGGCGTCAGTGGTGCGATATTCCAGTCGCTGATGCGTAACCCGTTGGGCAGCCCGGACGTGATGGGCCTCAATACCGGCGCATGGAGCGGTGTGCTGGTGGCGATGGTGCTGTTTGGTCAGCACCTGACGGCCATTACCGTTACGGCGATGGCTGGCGGCATTTTGACCTCCCTGCTCATCTGGGCGCTCGCGTGGCGAAATGGTATCGACACCTTCCGCCTGATCATTATCGGTATCGGCGTGCGCGCCATGCTGATGGCCTTCAACACCTGGCTGCTACTGCAGGCTTCGCTGGAAACCGCGCTCTCCGCCGGGCTGTGGTACGCCGGTTCGCTGAACGGCCTGACGTGGAGCAAGACCTGGCCCGCCGCGCCGCTGATCCTGCTGATGTTTATTGGCGCGATCCTGCTGGTGCGACGCATGCGCCTGCTGGAGATGGGCGACGACAGCGCCTGCGCGCTCGGCGTGGGCGTTGAGCGTTCGCGCCTGACGCTGATGCTGGTGGCCGTTTTACTGACCGCTGCCGCCACCGCCATCGCCGGACCGCTCTCATTTATCGCCCTCGTGGCTCCCCATATTGCGCGACGCCTCAGCGGGACGGCGCGCTGGGGGTTAACCCAGGCAGCATTGTGCGGTGCCCTGTTATTGCTGGCTGCCGACCTCTGCGCCCAACAGCTGTTTATGCCGTATCAGCTACCGGTAGGCGTGGTGACCGTCAGCCTCGGTGGTATTTACCTCATCGTTTTGTTAGTTCAGGAGTCACGCAAGAAATGACCGACTCAGTAACCCGCTTGCGCGGCGAAAACTTAACCCTCGGCTATGGCAAAAAAATCATTGCCCGCAACCTGAGCGTCGCCATTCCTGACGGCCATTTCACGGCGATCATCGGCCCGAACGGCTGCGGCAAATCGACACTGTTGCGCACCCTCAGCCGCCTGATGACACCGGTTGACGGCAGCGTGTTTCTCGACGGCGAGCAGATCCAGCGCTTTGCCAGCAAAGAGGTGGCGCGGCGTATCGGGCTGCTGGCACAAAACGCCACCACGCCGGGAGACATCACCGTGCAGGAGCTGGTCTCCCGCGGGCGCTACCCGCACCAGCCATTGTTTACCCGCTGGCGCAAAGAGGACGATGACGCGGTGAACCGGGCGATGCAGGCGACAGGCATCACCGACCTCGCATTACAAAGCGTGGATACCCTTTCCGGGGGCCAGCGTCAGCGGGCGTGGATCGCAATGGTGCTGGCGCAGGAAACCGCCATTATGCTGCTGGACGAGCCCACCACGTGGCTGGATATCAGCCATCAGATTGACCTGCTGGAACTGCTGAGCGACCTGAACCGTACGCAGGGCTACACGCTGGCGGCAGTACTGCATGATTTGAACCAGGCGTGCCGTTATGCCACGCATTTGATTGCATTGCGCGACGGCGAGATTGTGGCGCAGGGCGCACCAAAAGAGATTGTGACGCCGGAGCTGATCGAGCGGATCTACGGCATGCGCTGCATGATTATTGACGATCCGGTGGCGGGTACGCCGCTGGTGGTTCCGCTAGGGAAACGTGCGGTCTGATGCCCTCACCCCAACCCTCTCCCACAGGAAGAGGGAGCAAACTATCCCCTCGCCCCTATGGGGGGAGGGTTAGAGTGAGGGGAGGATTTACACTATCCCAATATGTCCTTCAATACCGGCCCAATCTTCTCAAACGCCTGCGGCGAAATGATATCCACGTGGGCGCAATCCTGGCTGTAAACCTCAAGCCCACCCACCCACGGTGCCCAGGCGACCTGTGGATCCATCGTTTGCGTGCGCCCGGCAACAAACAGCGTCGCTTTGCCGTCAAAGCGTGAACTGTGTGCCGTGGTGAGCAAGCGTACCGCATCGGCGTAGTTGCCTTCGATGGCGTTAAACAACTCGCCGGAACCCTGCCCCTGCTGCGCGGCGATAAACGCCTGGCGCTCACGTTCGATTTCCGCCAGCACTGCCGGGTCAAGACCATTGGCCTCTTTCTCCGCCCAGTTTTGCGTTTCCGGTGGCCAGGTATCCAGCAGGCCGAGGAATGCGACCGTTTCACCTTGCTCACGCAGACGCGCGGCAACCCCCTGCGCCAGCGTGCCGCCAAGAGAATAACCCAACAAATAATATGGCCCGCGCGGCTGCTCCCTGCGCAGTGTCGCCAGATGATGCCCAATCACGCCATCCAGATCGGCGCACTGCTGCATTGGCCCTTCTGGTCGCGGAGACTGGATGCCGGTGATTGACCAGCGCGGGCTGAGATAGCGCGCCAGCACGCTAAACTGCCAGGCAAAACCGGACGCAGGATGGAAGCAAAACAGCGTCGGGCCATGGCTTTCACGCAGCGGCAAAATGGTTTCATAACCCAGACGCTGCGCCTGCTCGTCGCTTATCGGCGAGTCCAGCAATGTGCTGAGTTTGCTGACCGTTGATGCCACCATAATCTGCCCCGGTGTCACCTTGCGGGTGAATGCGCGGCTGAGCTGAGCGGCCAGACGCATCGCCAGCAGCGAGTGGCCGCCGAGGGCAAAGAAATCGGCTTCGATATCGTTCACCTCACAGCCCAGTAGCCCGGCAAACGCCTGAGCCACCGCCATTTCGGTTTCCGTCTGTGGCGCACGACCGGAGGTTTTGCTGGTCAGCTCTGGCAGCGGCAATGCTTTTCGGTCGAGCTTACCGTTCGCACTTAAAGGCAACGCACTGATTTGCAGCAGCACGACCGGCACCATGTGCGGCGGCAGTTGCGCTTTGAGCGACTCAAGCAGCGCGGCCCTGTCCAGCGGTAATCCCGATTCAGACACCACATACCCCACCAGCTGACGCGCATCCCCGCCCGTTGCCGCAGCCTGATTAAACACGCAGGCATGCGCCACGGCCTGCGCCACGTCCGGTAATGAAAGCATCGCCCGGTCAATTTCACCCAGCTCAATACGCTGGCCGCGAATTTTCAGCTGATCGTCACTGCGCCCTAAATACTCCACCGCGCCGTTATCCAGCCAGCGGGCCACATCACCGGTGCGATACATGCGCTCACCTGGCGCAAAAGGATCGGCAATAAAACGGCTGGCGGTTAAATCCGGACGTCCGAGATAGCCCTGCGCAAGCTGGACCCCGGTGAGATACAGATCGCCTGCCACCCCAAACGGCACCGGGCGCATCATCGCATCCAGAATGCGCAGCCCCGTGTTCCACACCGGGAAGCCAATCGGCACGCTGTTACCCTCTGTCGCCGCCAGTTCCGGGCCAAACGCCGGATACCAGCTCACGTCCACCGCCGCTTCCGTTGGGCCGTAGAGGTTATGCAGCGGCGCGCGGGTCAGTTGCTCCCACTCGCGGCACAGTTCGGCGGGCAGCGCTTCCCCACTGCAGAANACCTGTTTCAGCGTTTTGCAGCAGTCGGCATTTTCCGGCGTCAGCGAGGCAACAAACGCTGCCAGCATCGACGGCACAAAGTGGGTAGTGGTGACACCGTATTGCGCGAAGAAGCTCTGCATCGCCTGCGGATCGCGGTGAGCATCCGGCCCGGCCATCACCAGTTTCGCCCCGGCGATAAACGGCCACCAGAACTCCCACACCGACACGTCAAAACTGCACGGCGTTTTCTGCGCCACCACGTCGTGCGTATCCAGCGGGTAGTGATCCTGCATCCACTTCAGGCGGTTAACGATGGCGGTATGTCCTACCATCACCCCTTTCGGGCGACCGGTCGAGCCAGACGTGAAGATGATATAGGCCGTCTGCTCTGGTTTTGCCAGGTTCAGCGGCTTACCGTCCGTCGCAGGCAAGAGTGCGTTGTAACTCAATATCTCTACGGGCTGATCGTGAAAGCGCGAGCGTTGTTCATCAGTAGTGATGAGCAGCGACGGTTTTGCATCTTCCAGCATCATGCGCAGACGATCGTCCGGGTAGCCGGTGTCCAGCGGCAGCCACGCGGCCCCCGCCTCCACGATACCGTGCAGGGCCAGCGTCAGAAATACCGAGCGCGGCAGTGCTACCGCCACGCTGTCACCCGGCTTCACGCCGCGTTCACGCAGCAAGGTTGCCAGCGCCACCACCTGCTCGCGCATCTGGCGATAGTTCAGCTCAATGTGCGCATCGGCCAGCGCCGGGGCATCCGGCGTTTTATGCGCCTGTTCCGCCACCAGCCCGGCCAGCGTGGTGACAGGCAATGCTTTGCCCGTATCGTTGATACGCGCAAGCTGCTGGTATTCATCTCCGGATACCGTTTCAACCTCGCCACAACGCAGATCCGGGTTGGCGGCAAACTGTGCCAGCATCGCATTCAGACGCGCCGCGTGACGGGTCAGCGTGGTGGTATCGTAACGCTGCCGACTGGCGAGGATCTCAATGCTCAGGCCGCCCTGTTCGTCCGGGAACAGCGCCAGTTCAAGATCGTTTACCGGGCCGGTCGCCAGCGTATGGGTGGTGGCCTCCACGCCGTCAATATCCAGCTGATAATCGAACACTTTAACGTTCAGCACCGGGCCAAACAGCGCTTCATCTCCGGCCGCGCGCCCGCTGTCGCGGACGATCTGTTCGGCATCGTAGCGCTGATGACGGCGCATTTTTTTGAGCTGGTTTGCCAGGCGCAGCGCCAGCTCCGGCAGACTTTCCTGCGGGGAGATGTTGACCGCCAGCGGCAGTACGTTAAGCACCGGACCGGTAGCCGTCAGCGCGGCTGACCCCATGCGACGCATAAAGATAAACCCGGCGGCGTAGTCCAGCCGTCCGGTCAGACGACCCAGCCACAGCGCCACCAGCGCGAGAGCCAGATCGGTGCGCTGCACTTGCCCGGCGGCCTGGGTAAGCTGGCTAAAGGCGCGACTGTCGGCGGCAATTTTCAGGCGCAGAATATCAGTCGTTGCCGCACGCCCCGGCAGCGGTGCGGATGAGAGCGATACCGGAGCAGGCAGCTGCTTACGCTGCTCTGCCCAGAAGGCACCGTCACGCGGATACGCCTCGCTGTTGCGGTAGCGCTGGTACTCTTCCACCACCTCAGCAAACGGGGTAAACGGAGAAGATGGCAGGGTTTCGCCATTTTCCCATGCGGTGTAGATGGCGGCTATCTGACGGGTAATGGCCGGGAAACTGAAGCCATCGACCACTAAGTGGTGATAACGCTGATACCAGTACCAGTGGCGTTCACCCACCTGAATCAACTGGTGAAACGCCAGCGGCTGACCACTTTCCACGCGCAGGTTTTGCCGGAGATCGGCTTCCATCAGCGCCACAGCGGCAACGTGGGAGCCCGCCTTCACAACAGACGGCTCCGGCAGCGTCATAGATTCATCGACCCACTGCCACACTTCACCGTTATCTTCCATGAAGCGCATGCGCAGCGTATCAGCCTGCATCATGCCCGCCGCAATGGCTTTTGCCAGCAACGGTGCGTCTATGTCACCTTTCAGCTCAGTGTAGTGCGCTACACTCCAGGCGTTTGGCAACGTGGAAAGTTGCTCCGCCATCCAGATCCCCGGCTGGGCGGCAACAAGAGGAAGATGTTGGCTCATGCGTTCTCCCCCGCAAAATGAGACGGTTCAAGCGTTTGCCAGTGTTCTGTCAGCCACTGCTGGCACGCATCCGGGGATTGCGGTTCACAGACCACACGCCAGCCCGCAGGTAACGCGCACTGCTGCGGCCACAGGCTGTACTGCGCCTGGTCGTTACACAAAATGGCAAACTGTCCTTGCGGATCATCGAAAGGATTACTGAATTCCATACAGACTCCGTTATTGAGTAAGCGGCTGCCAGAGCGTCATCAGCCCCTGCGTCAGCCCACCGCGCCAGCAAAGTGCATCGTGTCCGCCGTCAACCTGACGCCAGATAACCGGTTGCTGAGTGTGTTGTAGTTCGGCGTAAATCGCCTGATTTGCGCGGAAGATAAGCGGCTCATTGCGCCCGGCCTCAAGGACAATGCGCAGCCCGTGTGCAGTTTTTTCACCCGCTTTAAGTTGTTCAATCAACACCCCCTCCTGCGGCGCGCCACGCTGCGGCCACCAGTACGAACCAGACTGGCTGAGCACACAGCCAAAGCGCTGCGGCCAGTTGAGGCCAGCATAGAGCGCAGAGAGTCCGCCAAAGCTTTGGCCCGCAGCCACCGTCCGGTCAGATCGGTCACTGAATGGCGTGGTCGTTTTCACAAGTGGGAGAAGCTCTTCCTGCACCGCCAGCCAGAAATCGGGGTTACAGGTCAGCTCGCGGCTGCGGTGCGCAATATCGATCGCGTCGATTAAGACATAAACCGCAGGCGGCAGTTTGCCTTCGTCAGTGAGCGCCGTCAGCGCGGGCCACACGGGCATACTTTCGGCCCAGAACTGCCCGTCGAGCAGCACCGCCAGNGGGCGATCCGGGTTTGCATCGCCGGTGGTAAAAATCCAGACGCAGCGACGATTACCCAGCCGATCGCTGTTCCATTCAATACAAGCCGGCGGGCTGTACGGCGCATCAGGACGGTTCCAGCCAGGCTGTACCGGTGCCTCAGGCATTTCCAGCGCCGACACCGCATGACCGCGCCCGCCGCGCCAGCTTTGGGGATTCAGCGGGTCGGAAACCGCGTGTGACAGCAGCCTGCCCCAGCCTTCGCGTAGCGCCATGCGGTCGGGCTGCTCACCGTGAAAGACCGCATCGGCAAAATCATGTTCATTCCCGGAAGGGATAAAACAGTAGCTGCCGCGCCACTGCGGGCTGAACTCACCCTGCCACTGCCAGACGTCAGTATCGGGAATGCGTTCAAGGGATTGCGGACAGGCATTTTGATGGTGATCGGTCACGCCAGTGATATAGAGCCAGACGCGCTTCACCGCCGATGATTTTTGCGTGCCGGCCGGGTCGCGCCACCAGAACGTCACGCGATAACTCTCCTGCTCTCGCACCCATTCGGGGCCGTTTTTCGACTGCCACCAGGCTTCACTTCCCGTTGTTAACGCCGTCACCCTTATAACCTCATGTTTAGAGAGTCTTTTTTGGTACAAGACAAAATATATTGATAATATTATTGATAACTATTTGCATTTGCAATAGCGTAGTGCCCGCGCTGTGGGAAGCGCGTTCATAAAATAACCATGCCAGCGTTGTGTGCGCCCGGGGACAGGGCGGCTTACACAAAATGCGGGTGACAACATGCCGCCTCCTCTCCCCTTCGGGAATGGAGCCAGGAGGAAGCGGCGCGAAAAGCAGGACGTACAATGAATAAGAAGATTCACTCTCTGGCCTTGCTGGTCAACTTAGGGATTTACGGCGTCGCGCTGCCCGCGCTGGCGGACGACAAAACCGCCACCACCACCGCGCAGCACGAAGATACGATGGTGATCACTGCCGCAGAGCAAAACCTGCAGGCACCGGGTGTGTCGACCATCACGGCCGATGAAATCCGTAAAAATCCCCCCGCCCGCGACGTGGCCGAAATCATCCGCACCATGCCGGGCGTTAACCTGACCGGTAACTCCACCAGCGGCCAGCGCGGCAACAACCGTCAGATTGATATCCGCGGTATGGGCCCGGAAAACACCCTGATCCTGATTGATGGCAAACCCGTCACCAGCCGTAACTCCATTCGTCTGGGCTGGCGCGGTGAGCGCGATACCCGCGGTGATACTGGCTGGGTACCGCCGGAGATGGTCGAACGCATCGAAGTGATCCGTGGCCCGGCCGCGGCACGCTACGGCAACGGTGCGGCTGGGGGGGTGGTAAACATCATCACCAAAAAATTCGACGACCAGTGGCACGGTTCCTGGAACACCTACCTGAATGCGCCAGAGCACAAGGACGAAGGCTCCACCAAACGTACCAACTTCAGCCTGAGCGGCCCGCTGGGCGGCGATTTCAGCTTCCGCATGTACGGTAACCTGGACAAAACGCAGGCCGATGCCTGGGACATCAACCAGGGCCACCAGTCCGACCGCACCGGTATCTATGCCAACACGCTGCCAGCCGGTCGTGAAGGGGTGGAAAACAAAGACATCAACGGCGTGGTGCGCTGGGACTTTGCGCCAATGCAGTCCCTGGAGTTTGAAGCGGGCTACAGCCGCCAGAACAACCTCTACGCGGGTGACACCCAGAACACCAACAACGACAACGCGCTGGTGAAGAAAAACTACGGCAAAGAGACTAACCGAATCTATCGCCAGAATTTTGCAGTGACCTGGAACGGTGGCTGGGATAACGGCATCACCACCAGCAACTGGGCACAGTACGAGCACACCCGCAACTCGCGTCTTGGCGAAGGCCTGGCGGGCGGCCTGGAAGGGTTGTTCAACAGCGATAAATTCACCGATACCGACCTGGCTGACGTGATGCTGCACAGCGAAATCAACCTGCCGATTGATTTCCTGGTCAACCAGAACCTGACGCTGGGTACTGAGTGGAACCAGCAGCGTATGAAAGACGCCACCTCCTTCACGCAAACCCTGCAGGGCGGGACCATCCCGGGCATGAGCAACGATCGCAGCCCATATACCTCGGCGGAGATCTTCTCCCTGTTTGCCGAAAACAACATGGAGCTGACCGACAGCACCATGCTGACCCCGGCGCTGCGCTTCGATCACCACACCATTGTGGGTAACAACTGGAGCCCGTCGCTGAACCTGTCACAAGGCCTGGGGAATGACTTCACCCTGAAGATGGGCATCGCGCGTGCCTACAAAGCACCGAGCCTGTACCAGACTAACCCGAACTACCTGCTGTACAGCAAAGGCCAGGGTTGCTACGCAAGCAGTGACGGCGTGGGTTGTTACATGATGGGTAACGATGATCTGAAAGCCGAAACCAGTATCAACAAAGAGATTGGTCTGGAGTGGAAACGCGACGGCTGGCTGGCGGGCGTGACCTGGTTCCGTAACGACTACCGCGACAAAATTGAAGCGGGCTATACGCCGATTGGCCACACCTCTTCCGGTAAAGTTCAGACCGATATCTATCAGTGGGAAAACGTGCCGAAGGCGGTGGTAGAAGGTCTGGAAGGTACGCTGAACGTGCCGGTCAGTGACACGGTTAACTGGACGAACAACATCACCTGGATGCTGCAAAGTAAGAACAAGGAGACCGGCGACCGTCTGTCGATCATCCCGGAGTACACGCTGAACTCCACCCTGAGCTGGCAGGTTCACCAGGATGTCTCGCTGCAGTCGACCTTCACCTGGTACGGCAAGCAGCAGCCGAAGAAATACAACTATAAAGGCCAGCCTGTGACCGGCTCCGAGAAAGACGAGGTCAGTCCGTACAGCATCGTTGGCCTGAGTGCGACCTGGGACATGACCAAAAACGTCAGCCTGACCGGCGGCGTGGATAACGTCTTCGACAAACGTCAGTGGCGTGCGGGTAATGCCCAGACCACGGGTAACGCCGCCACCGGTGCCTATATGTACGGTGCTGGTGCATACACGTATAATGAACCGGGTCGAACCTGGTATATGAGCGTGAATACGCGTTTTTAAGGTAACCATTCCCTCTCTCCTTTGGGGAGAGGGTCTGAGCGAGGGAAAATGCACACAACTTATTCCACTTTTCTTCTTGCCGGACAAACCGTCCACCACGTCGAATTTGATCCCACTACCTTCACCGACGCCGATCTCCTCTGGCTCCCTCACCACGCGCATTTGACCCACGCCGGACGTAAACGTAAAACCGATCATCTGGCCGGACGCATTGCCGCTGCACACGCGCTGCACGCCCTCAACGAGCACACACTCCCGGGCATCGGTTCCGGTGGTGAACCACTCTGGCCGGAGGGGATTTCAGGCAGCATTACCCACAGCGGTGTCCAGGCAATGGCGATTGCCGTCCGCGATCAACATCTGCTGACAGGGATTGATTGCGAAGCGATCCTGCCCGAGCGTGAAGCGAAGGAGATTAAGGATGGGGTGATTAATGCCCAGGAAGAGACATGCCTGTTGCAGTCCGGTTACCCTTTCGGACTGGCGCTGACGCTCACGTTCAGTGCGAAAGAAAGTGTGTTTAAAGCGCTGTTCCCCCACGCGGGTGTGTATATGGGGTTCGATTGTGCGCAAGTGATTGCGCTGGATGACAAGAGCCTGACCCTGGCGCTGTCACGTACAGTGGGGGAGTTTAACGAGGGTAAGCATTTTACCCTCGCCTGGAAGAGAGTTAACGGGAGCGTTTTTACGCTGGCCAGTGAGAAAAGTACGAGGCTGTCCGGTTTATCACACGGAGTGTGAACAACTATCCCCGAAACGCCTCTAACCGTTTAACCTGCCGCCCTTCTCCGTCAAAATTCTCCGCTGCCAGCCAGGCACGCAGCACCGCGTCACGCTCCGGCCATTCACCATCAATAATAGAAAGCATATCGCTGTCGCGGTTGCGTCCTTTACGCACCAGCTTCTGACGTAGTCGCCCTTCCCAGACAAACCCCAGCCGCTCGGCCGCGTTCCGTGAGGCGACATTCATCGAATCGCACTTCCATTCCAGCCGCCGATACCCGTGCTCAAAGGCATTGTTCAGCAACAGCCACACCGCTTCAGTACCAAGCCTGGAGCCCTTCATTTTCCGCGACCAGGTCACGTGGCCGATTTCCACCGAGCCCAGCATCTGCTCAATGGTCAGATAACTCACCAGCCCCACAGCGCGCGCGGTGCGTAAGTCGATGACGGCATAAGGCACCAGCTCGTCGTCCATCACTTTATCGAGCACCCAGCGTGCCGTCTCCTCCACGCTCACAGGCTGCGTGCTGGAAAGCCACGTCCAGTCGCTGTCATCACCCAGTGCGTAGGCATCAAACAGATCGGCGGCATGGAGGCTGGCATCCAGCGGCTCCAGCCGACAGTACTGGCCCGTCAGCGGCGTGCGGGTCAGAGTGCGCGCCCCTTTCCAGTCGGGCACGATATCGTTAACGGTTTGACCATGTTGATTGATTTCCGGCACGGCAGAGACTCCCTGAAAGGTAAGGGTTTTGTTATAGCAGGTTAAAAAGCAGACGAAAAGAGTGACCGTGTCCGGCGGTGCGGCGCTCAGGTTTTATAGTGCGGGAAAGGGAGAGGCGTAGGCCGGGTCAGGCGTAGCCACCACCCGGCTTTTCGTTTCTGCACAGGCAGATTTATTTCAGCAGTTTCACCGTGGCGTCGATGTCTATCTCATCTTCGGTGAAGATCAGCGTCGTGTTCTGGAACGTGGTGATCGCCAGCTTCTTCACCGCGCGCATTTCGCCCGGCTTCTTCTCCGACTTCGGCTTGATGTTGTTCATCAGAAGCCCTACCGACAGCACCGCGTTCTCTTTGTCGATACCGGTATCCACGGGCTCTTCTTCGCTAAACACCACGAAGGATTTGATCGAGGTGAGCTTCACGCGCTCGCCCGCAATATAGAGGTGTTTACTTTCCGGGATCACCTTCACCGCATAGGCGGAAAGGCCTTTGTTGTTCGTGGTGGGCTCGAAGGTCACCGCTGCATCTTTCTTGATCAGATCAGGATTCGCGACCTTAATCACGTGAAAATAGCGGTTGTCGCCGTTTTCATCTTTGATAAATCCAAAGCCTTTATCTTTAAACCACGTTGTGATTGTACCGTTCATCGTTGCTACCGCCTGTCTGTCGATCGTTAACTCAATTTTTGCAGCGCGCAGTGTAATGCACAATGTCTGCGCAGACAAAAAAAACCCCTGCACATGTGCAGGGGAAATTCATGTCAGAGCTTATTTTTTTATTTAGTTGAACACCATGCCGCCGTCAATCAGCAGTGACTGACCGGTCATGTAGTCGGAATCCGGGCTCGCCAGGTAAGAGACACAGGCTGCGACGTCTTCCGGTTCGGACAATCTGCCCAGCGTGATGCGTTTCGCGAACGTTTCTGTACCATAGCCGAGCGGTTTACCGGCGGCCTCGGAAACCTGTCTGTCGATTTCCGCCCACATCGGCGTTTTTACAATACCCGGGCAATAGGCATTCACGGTGATCCCCAGCGGAGCCAGATCGCGCGCGGCGGTCTGGGTCAGGCCGCGTACGGCGAACTTGCTTGAACTGTATACCGCCAGCTCCGGGTTACCGGTGTGGCCCGCCTGCGAGCAGGCGTTGATGATTTTGCCGCCATGCCCTTCCTTACGGAAAGCATCGATAGCCGCCTGAATCCCCCAGATCACCCCTTTGACGTTGATGTTGTAGACCTTGTCTACTATCTCTGGCGTGATCGACTCAATCGGCGTGGATGGGGCAACCCCCGCGTTATTGACGATAACGTCAAATCCGCCCAGTGCCTTACGCGTTTTTTCGACCGCGGCAAACACCTGCTCACGGTTTGAGACATCCACCTTCACGGCAATGGCCTTCCCGCCGCTGCTCGCAATTTCATCGGCCACCGTTTTTGCCGTCTGTTCGTTGTAATCCGCAATTGCCACGGCAAAACCATCTTTGACCAGGCGCAGCGCAATCGCTTTACCAATCCCCTGGCCTGAGCCAGTAACGAGGGCAACTTTTTGCATGTCTTTATCCTTATGTTGATTCACAAAATCTGGCTGAGATGGAGCTGGCCCATCAGCAGCGGGTTATCGCTATAGTCGACGGGGATCGCCACCACGGCAGGCCCATCGACATCCATTGCGGCACGCAACGTCGGCTCCAGCGCCGCCGCGCTCTCTACGGCAAAGCCTTTCGCGCCAAAGGCGTCAGCGTAGGCCCTGAAGTCGACCGGGCCGAACTCCACTCCGGAAAGGCGCTGGTATTTTTTCTCTTCCTGGATCGCCACCATGTTGTAGGCGTTATCCACCCAGATGATGTGCAGCACGTTGGCGTTGAGGCGGACAGCGGTTTCCAGCTCCATGCTCGACTGCAGGAATCCCCCGTCACCGGAAACGGAAACCACCTTGCGGCCCGGGTTGACCAGCCAGGCCCCAATTGCCCACGGCAGGGCAACGCCCATCGTCTGCTGACCGTTGGAGATCATCACCTGACGCGCCCGGAAGCTGTACAGGTAGCGGGCAATCCAGATGTGGAAGCTCCCCATGTCCACGGTGAGCGTGACGTCACTGTTGACGATGTCCTGCATGGCCCGCACGATGCGCAGCGGGTGCAGGGCAAACTGGCCGAGCGATGCGCCGCGTCTGTCGAGCAGATCCCGCTGATGCTGGCGATCGATAAGAATTTCGGTGGCCTGTGGGCTAAGTTCAAGCGACCGGCTCATACGCCCCGCCAGGGCATTGAGCGTTGCCGCGATATCACCAACCAGTTCGACATCAGGCACGTAGTTGCGCTCTTCGTAGGCGGGAAGCACGTCGATATGCACCAGCGTGGCATCACCCCGGTTCCACATGGCTGGCTCGTACTCAACGGGGCTGTAGCCGATGCAGATAATCAGGTCGGCCAGATGTAAAAGCCGGTCGCCCGCCTGATTATTAAAGAGGCCGACGCGCCCGGCGAAGCGGGTAAAGTGCTGCTGGTTCACCGCGCCGGCGGCCTGATAGGTGCTGGTCACCGGGATGCGGCTTTTCTCCAGCAACTGATGCAGCGCCGTGCTGTTGGCGGGCTGGCTCGCCATCAGCCCCAGTAAGATCACCGGGTTTTTGGCCTTTTCGATAAGCCGCGCGACGTCGTTAATGGCGGCGTCAGGTGCGGGGCCCATCAGCGCGGAGGTGCCCGCCGGTAAAATAGCGCCCGTGGCAGGCTGGTCGACAATATCCTGCGGCAGGCTGACGAAGGCACTGCCCGGCCTGCCCTGCTCGGCGGCGCGAAACGCGTTTGATACCACCTCGGCAATGGCATCCGAAGAGCTGACCTCAACGGCATATTTGGTTACCGGGCTAAACATACCGACGGTATCCATGCTCTGGTGTACCTGCTTCGCTTTGTCTGCCCGCTTCACTGCCCCGCCCAGCGCAACAACCGGATCTCCTTCGCTGTTGGCCGTGGCAATGCCGGTAATAAGGTTCGAGCAACCCGGCCCGGAGGTAACCAGCGCCACCCCGGCTTTACCGGTCAGCCGCCCTACCGCTGCCGCCATAAATGCTGCGTTCGCTTCGTGACGCACGGGGATCAGCTGAATGGGCGAATCCAGAAGAGAATCAAACACTTTATCGATTTTCGCGCCAGGAATACCAAACACCTGCTTCACGCCCTGAGCTTCCAGCTGGCCGACAATCAAATCGGCACCATGCGCCCACTGGCGTGAATGTTTGTCACTGTTCACGGTTATTCTCCTGTTAGTTTTCGACGGAACGGATCGCCGCATCAAGGTTGCTGGGGTGAAGGTTGGCCTGCAAAAATGCGCTGTCGGCGGGGAGATCGATCATCAGCTTATGAATTTCACCAAAGGTGAGCACGCCGCTCTCCAGCTGATAATCCAGCAGATGGCCTCCCCCCTGGCGGTCATCGGTAATGAAATGTTCGTGATAGCCCGCCACGTTAATCCCCTGCATATGCTGCGGCGTGCGGAACCCAACCAGCACGCCCTGGCGCTGGTTAAAACGGAATACCGGCTGGTCGTCGAGCACGTCGGTCATCGCGCGGTACGGCGGCGTCTGGCGCGGTACCGTGCGGGTGTGAGCGTGGCGGAAGTTGCCGTCGATCCGCAGGGCGCAAAACAGGTTATCGGAGGGGATCTGCTGGTCGATCGCGTCGTGGATCTGCTGGCGGCTGACCGGCGTATCGAACGTTTTGCGATACTGCGGCTGGAACCAGGTCATCACCGCGAACGGCGTTTTTTGCTCCGGCTTTGCGGCGCGGGCGCTGCCATCGGCGCGCAACTGGTAAACCTGGCTGCTGAAGGCGATCATTTCGCCGTCCAGCTCGTTGAAGGTACCCAGACCGAAATCGCCACGGGTTAACAGGCTGGCGATGGTGGTTTCCCCTTCATATACGCCGCTTAACAGGGCGCTCATTAGCGATGTCTGATAAATCACGCTGTCAGGATGCTGAGCCGAGAACCCTCGCAGGGTTTCACACAAACTCTCCTCACAGTCGCATGCAGATGAATGCGTCGTCATGCTCTTCCTCTTCAACTTTTTTAAGAAAGGTTAAATAAATGTTGACCCGATTCAGCTGAGAGTTCCAATATAGAAACCATGCTGTTTTGAGATGTTTTTGATATGGAACTTCGTTATCTGCGGTATTTCGTCGCGGTGGCACACGAGCGACACTTCACCAAAGCGGCTAAATCGCTGGGTATTTCTCAGCCGCCGCTCAGTCAGCAGATTAAACGCCTGGAGGAAGAGGTGGGGACGCCCCTGTTCCGGCGTCTGACGCGGGGTGTGGAGCTGACCGAGGCCGGAGAAGCATTCTACGAGGATGCCTGCAAAATTCTGGCGATGAGCGATGCCGCGCTGGAAAAAGCCCGTGGAATTGCCAGAGGCCTGATTGGCAGTCTGTCGATTGGTATCACCAGCTCAGATGCATTTCATCCGCATATCTTTGCGCTGATCCGTCAGTTTCAGCTGCAAAATCCGGCGGTCACGGTGCATCAGGTGGAAGCCAATATGGCGACCCTGATGACCCGGCTGGGCGAGGGAGAGCTGGATCTGGCGTTTGTCCGCTTGCCGTGCGAGAGCAGCAAGGCGTTCGAGCTGAAAATACTCGACAGGGAACCGATGGTTGTGGCTTTACACCGCACGCATCCGCTGGCAGGCCAGCCTTCTCTGACGCTGGCACAGCTTAATACTACGCCGGTAATTTTGTTCCCCCAGGACGTTGCGCCGGGGCTTTATGACCGCGTTTACGGCTGCTGCGAGCGCGCGGGGATTGATATGCAACACACGCTACAGTCTTCCCAGCTTTCATCTTCCCTCAGCATGGTAGCCGCAGGTGGCGGGTTTGCGCTGGTGCCGCAGTCGATGGCGGCCATTTCTCCACCAGATGTTACTTATCATGCGCTAACAACCCCGGAACTCTATACCGATATCGCGCTTTGCTGGCGGCGTTTTGAACGTTCCCGCACGGTGAAACGTTTTTTGGCGATGCAGGCATGATGACAGGGGTTTTGTCGGCCAGGTAAGGCATCACCGCCACCCGGTAAGGTCTTTCTGGAAGCAGCCTCGCAAACCTGAAATTTACCTTATGTACATCAGGGTTATTGCTTTTCTTCCCCTCCTCACAGTCGTAAAGTGCCTGCGTTGCGGCACATCCGCAATCGGGCGTAGGAACCCGAAGTACACAAAGTGACAATTTTTGTCGCGGCAGCGCTCCTCTCGTTAGAATACGGTAGCGCTGGCGGAGCAGCTGAGAAGCTGGCCGTTTTCTTTATGCACGGCATTCCTACCTCCGTCAGCACTACCCCCTTCGAGCGTAGGAACTCTCTGGGCGGTTAATTAATTTTGCATAAAGAGGATGTCTTATGGCTACTATCCCTGGCTTTTCTTACTCACTTTCTGAAGAAAGCGTTATTCACCATCTTATCAACCTGCAGCTTTCAGATACTGCGGATCTCTTCGAACTGGCCGACGCCTGTGCCGCCTATGTGAGCGTGTTGGTTGAAACGGACGACGCGGTAACATTTTCCACGCTCTGCACGCGTTTACTGGCGACACTTAAGCAACTGCGTGGACGTTGCGATACAGAGCTCCCGCCTTATCTGGTTGAACAGCTGATTGCGGGGGAAAAGATGGCTTCTTGCGTCCCGGACTGCTGGCAGGAAACAACGTTGCAGGTGGACTATGCGGTGGCATTAACACAGGCCGTGATGGGCGGAACATTGCCCACCAGCGTGGCGAAGGAACTGACCGGGTTGCTGCATGATATGGTTTGGCTGCTGGCGGAGTTTGTAAAAGAGCCCTATATCGCAGCGCACTAAAGCGGGTGAAAGAAGCCGAAATGCTGCTGAGGTGTGGATGTGGAGAGCGCAATTGTTCTCACTGCTGATGTAGGCATTACTAAAATTACAGTGCGTTAATCAACAAAGAGTCGTTCACATTTGCCTGTAAGCTGACAGAGGGGATGGGGATTGAAAAAGTCAGCAAGAAGGTTAAAAAAGGCCCACCAGCTAAGGCGGCGAGCCTTTTTTGTTATTAACGTATCACACTAACATTTTCAAGTTTCACCGGACTTTCAGGTTTATTCCCCAATTGCTGAGCGACCGGGACGAAGATGTTGAGATCTTGCAGCCAGGCTAATTTATCACGGCTATCCTGCTGCCCTTCATGAGTTCCATGACACTCAACTAATAGATATTTCCCACTAAACGCAGGTGCAATGCTCTGTGCATCCCCTTCTCCCGTTACATTACAGCGTAACGCTGAAGCAGTGACTTTCTTATCAGCATCAATATTATCCCATTCCGCCTGATATCGTTGGCCAGTCACTAACGGGAAATGCATATCCGTCTGCAATTTGTTGAGTAATACGGTACCACTACTGATGGACATGGTGAATTTCAGCTGCAGCTGATTAGCCAAAGTTAAACGTTGCACCGTCCAGATACCATAATCTTCCAGTTTGCGTACATAACCATCCGGTTGTGCATCCAACTGTACTTTGATCTTACCGAGCGTGCTTACTTCGGTATAACGAACCTGTTTAAAGTGCGGAAGCGCCCAGGGTTTGATCAATGACTGCGCCTGGTGCTCAACTGCAGCAGAAAGGGGATATTTATTAAGCCACTGTGGATTATTATTGTTCAGATCGGGCATTGAGGGCCCCATCAACGTTGATGCTGGCTTGTTAGCAGCAGGAATAAAATGTCCTTCGGCCGTGAACGTTTTTCCTGCTGGTAACTGGCAGAGCTGCTCAAAGCGTTGTGCTTTTTCCGTGTTAATTTTGAAGTCACTCTTGCGGCGAACAATATCTGCAGTAATGAGTGAGTCCGTAACGCGTCCCTCACTGTCGAAGTTCATTAAGGCGACAGCATCTCCCTGATGCGTTTTACAGTTATATAAGTAGTGCTCAATCTTTAATTCCATCGGTGCGTCATAAGGCGGTTCCCAGGTGGTATCTGCAAAATCATATCCCATACGTACCGATAAAATGTCGCCAACGCGCTGGATGCTGTTAACATCGACAAGGTCGGTAATACCGACTGTATCCGTGGCTGATAATCTTTCCCATCGAGCGTCTTTTATTGGTAGCTGGCAAACCATACGGATATCCTCTGCCGTCATCTGCTTATCATCCTGTGCAGGCGCATAACGGAGGTAGCTGTTGCCGTAAAAGCGGGCTTTGGTATATCCCTCTTCACTTAGTAAATCCTCGTACAGAAGCTGTGCCTTGCTCTGTTTACAATCAACGGAACGCCATTGCTGAGCCATTTTCCCGTTATTGAATTTTAACGACACCATGTAATTCACACGATCGTGGATTCTGGTTATAGACAAGGGGTTAGTGTCACCACCTATCAATGCAGGCTTATCAGCAGCTTGCACGAAAGAAAACGGTAAGATAGACAGAAAAAAAAGAGGGTACATTAAAGGGCGTACGCAGCACATACATGTTCCTTCATATATTGATTAAGAAATAAAGTTATCGGCATCAGGGACTAAATTATTAGCCAGCCATGATTGCAACGTTATAGATAAACGTAATATGAGATTGGCTACTGCCGCTTCTGGTACCGTGGAGGTACGGGTAATGGACACGCCACTGACGCTCACCCACGCGATTAATATCGCCGGGCTGATTCAGGCGACATCGCACTGGCTACTACCACGCGACCATACAAACACCAGGAGCGAGATTTTCTATCTGTACCGGTTTAACCGTTTTCAGGCGTGTCGCTATGGGTTAGACGGTATTCTCACAGACGTGCATACCGGAGAGCATAAAACCGTGGCGGACGATATTGCGTGGCTGCTGGAGCGGGTTGCCCCCTCAGTGGGAAAACTGGGTGCGACAAGCGCAATTCAGGAAATTGCTCTTATGTTGAAACAGGATAAGAGCGAAGCACAACGAATGCGGGATTTTGTCAACGACAGCGGTTCACTGACCTCGCTGGTACAACAACATTGCGAGCTGTGGGCGACGAGTCTATAACCCCCCCCTCCCTTTCGGCTGATATATATTGCTTTGCTTTACGTTACACGATGCCCGACAATAACGTTTTTAACTGACGATTAACATTAAGATGAAACACCCGTTAGAATCGCTGTTAACCGCAGGGGGCATACTGCTGATGGCCCTGCTTTCCTGCCTGTTGTTACCTGCGCCCTCTCTCGGGCTGGTGCTGGCAAAAAAGATGGTTGCAACCTTCCATCTGGTCGATCTGAACCAGCTCTACACCATTTTGTTCTGCCTGTGGTTCTTGCTGCTCGGCACTATTGAATTCTTCGTCCTGCGTTTCATCTGGCGTCGCTGGTTTTCACTGGCGGCGTAACCGGCACAAAAAAGCCGGGTGGCAGCCCGGCATTCTCGTCATCTCAGCCCTAATACGCCCGGCTGTGGCTCTCTTTGCGATAGGCTCCAGGCGGCTGGTTAAAGGCACGGGTAAAGACCCGCGTGAACGTCTGCTGCGAGTCAAACCCGTAACGCAGGCAGATGTCGTACACGCGTTCGTTCGATTCACGCAGGTCGCGCGCCGCCAGTAGCAGCTTACGTTCGCGAATGTAACGCCCCAGACTCTCCCCTTTGTACTGCATAAACAACCGTTGCAGGTGCCATTTCGAGTAACCCGCATGACGGGCAATCTCTTCAATGCGCAGCGGCTGGTGCAAGTTGTCGTCGATCCACTCGACGATAGTGTCGATGACCTGAGCGGAAATAGTCATACTGCGCTCCCCTCTGCTCCACAATTAATCATTATTCCCACCACACGCGAAATTGCTGGGTGGTATCACTCACCCGGACAGGCTCGCCCAGTTCCGGTGTCAGCAGCCGATAATTTTTGTCCGCGCTGGCTTTTGCCAGCTGGATCAACGGGTCGTTCCAGGTGTGTTTCGCCAGCACAAAGCGCCCGTTATGTCCCGGTACCACGGCTTTAGCATTGAGATCCGCCGAGGCCTGCGCGGTTTCATCCGGTAGCATGTGGATGTGCTTCCAGTCCTGGTCGTACTGGCCGTTTTCCATGATGGCTAAATCCACCTCGCCAAACTGTTCACCGATAGCCCTGAAGTGCGGGCCGTAACCGGAATCCCCGCTGTAGTAAACCTTCTGCTCTGGCGTGACGAACATAAAGCTACCCCACAGCGTCTGGTCACGCTTAATGCCACGTCCAGAGAAGTGACGCGCCGGTAGCACATGCACCGTCAGTTCATCACTGATATGCACGGACTGGTTCCAGTCGCGCTCATCAATAATCTCTGCCTTCATACCCCAGTAGCGCAGATGAGAACCCACACCCAGCGGGGTGACCACCTGCTTCACTTTTGGCAGTAATGCCCTGATGGTGGCGTGATCCAGATGGTCGTAGTGATCGTGCGAGATAATCAGCAGATCGACCTCCGGCATACTGCCCGCGTTCCACGGATACTCACCCGCGAAGGCTTTATTGAGGAATGAGAACGGCGCGGCGTAATCACCGAGCACCGGATCGATCAGGATACGTTTTCCCGCCAGTTGCATATACCAGGAGGAGTGACCAAGCCACACCAGAGTGTCTTGCTCCAGAGGCAAACCCGCGAGATCGGTTTTCACCAGCGGCAATGGCTGAGCAGGACGGGCGTTTTCGGTTTTTTTGGTCAGGAACTCCCACATCGCCACCAGCATATTTTTGTCGCCGTTATAACCCGGCGTAGGGAGCGTATTGTGGAATCGTCCGTCTCGGTACTGTGGAGAAGCCTCCACTTCCGGGAGCTGCTCACCCTGCGGTGGCTGGCCAAATCCGGCGTTCAGGACAAAAGGTAAACTCGCAGCTGAAGCAATAATCATGACAAACACCACGCAGATAGAGAGAGACTTTTCATATCCTGACCCGAATACGCGCCCCTTCCGATGGTTTGCGCGGGTTGAGCTTGATTATGAGTGAGTAAGCACTCATTATAGATATGCTGATAAAGTCGTCAAGACGTTTTCGATCTTTGACATTCAGCGTTGCAGCGTGGCAGAGCACGTGTTTCAATCATGGCTTTTACAATTGACAGGAGGAAAAATTTAGTGGCACGTCCGAAGAGTGAAGATAAAAAACAGGCCTTACTGGAAGCAGCAACCGCTGCATTTGCACAGTCAGGGATTGCCGCCTCAACGGCGTTAATTGCCCGTAACGCGGGCGTTGCTGAAGGCACACTGTTCCGTTACTTTGCTACGAAAGACGATCTGCTGAATGCCCTCTATTTGCACCTGAAGCAGGATCTCTGCCAGACCATGCTGGAGAACCTCGATCGCACCATCACGCTGCCTAAAGAATATACCCGCAATATCTGGAACAGCTATGTGGACTGGGGGATTCGTAACCCCGTTGCTCATGCGGCTATCCGCCAGATTGGCGTCAGTGAAAAGTTGAGCGCCGAAACGGAACTGGCGGTGAAAGAGATGTTCCCGGAACTCCATGAGCTGTGCCGCCGTTCGGTGCGCCCGGTGTTTATGTCGGATGAATTTAAAACGTTTGGCGATGCGCTGTTCTTATCGCTGGCCGAAAGCACGATGGAATTCGCCACCCGCGATCCGTCTCGCGCAGGGGATTTTAAATCCCTCGGTTTTGAAGCCATGTGGCGCGCACTTGCCATTGAGGACGTTAATGGACAGTAAATCACTGCAGGAACACGCAAAACGCGTGGCACTGGAAATGCCCTTTACCGAACAGTGCTGGCCGTTTGGCCCGGAATTTGATGTGTTTAAAGTCGGCGGTAAGATTTTCATGATTGTCGCGGTCGCCCACGGGCGGCCTCATATCAGCCTGAAGTCCGAACCGGAAAAATCCCTGTTAAATCAGCAAATCTACCGCGGGGTTGAGCCTGGCTATCATCTGAATAAAAAGCACTGGATCTCACTCTATGGCGGAGAAGACATTACGCCAGAACTGGTGGCCGATCTGGTGGCTGACTCGTGGAACCTGATTGTCGATAAACTGCCGAAAAAAGATCAGAAGTGGATCCGTCCGACCTGATTGTTCGTCTGAGACGAACAGTATAAGCGCTCGAATCGCACTTATCTTTTTCCGTTTCGCCCTGTAATCTGCTCTCCTTTCACGCCCCTGTGGGGCGAATGTAACCACCAGGAGTTGTAATGGATATTATTTCTGTCGCCCTGAAGCGCCATTCCACCAAGGCGTTCGACGCAAGCAAAAAACTGACCGCCGAAGAAGCGGAAAAAATCAAAACCCTGCTGCAGTACAGCCCATCCAGCACCAACTCTCAGCCGTGGCACTTTATTGTAGCCAGCACCGGGGAAGGTAAAGCGCGTGTGGCAAAATCTGCGGCCGGTACTTACGTGTTCAACGAACGTAAAATGCTGGATGCTTCTCACGTCGTGGTCTTCTGCGCGAAAACCGCAATGGACGATGCCTGGCTGGAGCGCGTGGTCGATCAGGAAGATGCCGACGGCCGTTTTGCGAACCCGGAAGCAAAAGCCGCTAACAACAAAGGTCGCCACTACTTCGCCGACATTCACCGTGTTGATCTGAAAGATGACGACCAGTGGATGGCAAAACAGGTTTACCTGAATGTCGGTAACTTCCTGTTGGGCGTGGGCGCAATGGGCCTGGATGCCGTGCCGATTGAAGGCTTTGACGCCGCGATCCTCGACGAAGAATTTGGCCTGAAAGAGAAAGGCTACACCAGCCTGGTGGTGGTACCGGTTGGGCACCATAGCGTGGAAGATTTCAACGCATCCCTGCCGAAATCTCGCCTGCCGCTGAGCACCGTCGTGACGGAGTGCTAATCACTGCTGGTACGCCGGGTTCCGGCGTGCCAGATTTCAATACAGTATGATTTGCGGATGTTTGACTCCACACACCAGCGCATAACGCGTTAACGTGTCGAGACTTGCCCGCGTAATATTGGCTTCCATTCGGGATACGGTTGGCGCACTGACGCCCATTCGCTCCGCCACCTGCGCACGCGTAAGACCGGCATGATTTCGCCATTGCGCCAGCATCTCGCGTAAGCGCTCCTTACGTTCTTCTGCGTCAAAAGCAGCCTTTACATCAGAGTCACTTAACAACTCTGCTCTCAACTCATCCCAGTCAATGATCTTCTTGCTCATCCAACATCTCCTGTTGTCGTTTCAGTGCCAGACGGATCTCCACAGAAGGTGTTTTCTGCGTTTTTTTGATAAATACGCGCAAGAGATAAATCGTCTTATCCCGCTGATAAACGTATATCCCGCGGCTATGGATTAGCCCGACGGTGCGTATTTCAAACAAGCCATATGACAATGGTTTGCTGTCGGGAGCCCGTAGTACGGTTGGGTTATTGCGTAATTTATCAAGCTGGCGAATCAACTTCGCTTGTACCCCTGCAGGCAAAGAGAGGCTCTCTTCTCTGACTGCCTGATGAACGATGAGTCTGAACACGGTTTTTTCATCCCTGATGATATTAGCATGTAAGGCAATTTGCATTAAAGGCTAATTTTGCCTTTCGTGATTCACCTTACCTGTTTTATCCAGGCTAAACCGAATACCTGTTGATTCCCTGAAAGCCCTTCGCAAAAAACTTATCTGGCCGTACTTCCGGCGTGCCAGATTTTCTCCGCATAACGGCCTATCACCGCCAGCGACGCCGCCAGAATCAGGAAAAACACGACCTTGTTCATCCCATCCCAGAAGTATTCGAAGTAGCGGGTGTAGAGGTTAATGGCGAGGAACGTCAGACCAAAGCCACGCAACATGCCGTCGTCGGTTTTCAGGCTGATGTAGATACAAATTGCCGCCGCCACGGCGAACAGCAGCGCCCACGGCAGAAGCGATGCCTGAGTGATGCTGTACCAGTTATCGATATCGTAATTACCAAAAATCGACATGATCCACAGGGCAACAAAGAGATACGTCAGGCCCATCGCTTTACTGGTGGTATAGAGATGTCGCGCCTGTAACATTGCGCGCAGCACCCAGCACAGCGCCAGCAGCGCGCCCCCGAAGAAGATAAACCGCACCGGGTAATTCATCCCCAGCCAGTAAGCGCCCCAGCCGGACATATACCCCGTCTGTGCCCCAAACCAGTTACCGAGCGAGAGTAAAAAGAACAGCCACACTAACCCGGAACGCCCAAAAAAGCCCACCAGACCATAAACGGCGCAGCCCGCCAGGAACAGCAGGGCAATGTGGCCGCTGCCGTTATCGAGCCGTTCACCGAGCTGCCAGAGAGCAATCGCCGTAAAGAATACGCCGAGGAACAGGATCGCTTCAGTGCTGTAGTGCCACTGCGTTTCTCGCCGCTGACGGCTGAACCCCCACAGGTAGAATAATACCGCCACCAGCGCGGGCAGCCCGATACGGGCGAGGGAGGAGAAAGCAAAGAATTCGATGATACGCGCCATCAGTTCGCTGTCGGAAAACAGACTGCCAATAGCAATGATGACGCAGGCCAGCGCCGTCCAGAAGGCATAACGGCTGAGGCGTTGCCAGTCCAGGGTCACGCGCTGCAGCGTACCGGCCAGACGCTGGCGTTCCTCGGGGGTTAATGCCCCTTCCTGCTCCCACTCGCTAAGCGCACGGTGAAGGAGACGTTCCTGTTTGCGGGTAACGTTCATATTCACTCCCTGAAAAGTCAGATGTTAATTGAGTATAACAGCCTGTTCTGCCAGCCACGTCATCGCCCTTTCCCCCGCCTCATCCACTGGCAAATACACCAGCAGCCGCGACCCGTTGCGCGGAGCAGAGTACCAGTACATTTGCTGCAGAGTAAAATTTCCCAGTTCAGGATGCGTGAACAGCTTCAGCTGATTTTCCACACCGCGAACATCGTTGCGCTGGTGCCACAGGGTTTTAAACTCCTCAGACACCGCAAAGAAACGTGCCAGTTTGGCTTCCCAGAGTGGATCGCCCCGGTGTTCGGCCATCGCCGCGCGGAAATAGGAGACAAAAATCGGCAGTACGTCATCACGTTTGCCCAGACGGGCACGCCACGCCGGATGCGTCAGAAAAAGATAAATGCAGTTGCGATCTTCTGGCGGGATGGCGTTAAAGTCGACGCCCATCAGATGACCGAAACTGTCGTTCCACGCCACAATATCAAAATTCGGTTTCTGAATGCTGGCAGGCTTTGGCATCAGCGTATCAAGCAACCGGCGCGTGCCTTCGCTGATGCTCTCACAGCAGGCCGCCTGCGGCGCTTCACCCGGCGGCAGGCCAGCCAGTACAAACAGGTGTCGGGTTTCAGTCGGGGTACACTGCAGCGCTTTGGCTATTGCGGCCATCACCGCTGTAGATGGATTCACATCCCAGCCCTGCTCCAGCCAGGTGTACCAGGTGACGCCCACATCTGCCAGAAAGGCCACCTCTTCACGACGCAGCCCCGGTGTGCGGCGACGGCCACTCCGTGGCAAGCCGAGACGCTGGGGATCGAGGCTTTCACGCCGTGCGCGTAAAAATGCCCCCAGCTGTTTTCGGGTGTCATCCTGAAGTGAGATGACGGGTTCAGACATCAGCGCCATAAATCCCCCTGCATGGTAGTGCCAGTACCAGTATAAGTAAGAACTGGTACCCGTTTATGAGATCACCGATGCTACGACCATCTGCTGAATGACGCAATGGAGTCACCATGAATACGTCAGTTGTTTCACCGGGTCGCGCAGGCCTGATATTGCTGTTAACCGGCCAGATGCTGCCGCTTATCGATACGTCAATTACGAACGTAGCGCTGGATTCAATAACCCATTCGTTACACGCCACCGCCACCGGGCTGGAGCTGATCGTCGCCCTCTACGGCGTGGCTTTTGCCGTCTGTCTGGCACCCGGCAGCAAGCTGGGCGATAACCTGGGCCGCCGTCGTCTGTTTATGTGGGGCGTGGCGGGCTTCGGCCTCGCCTCGCTGCTGTGCGGGATGGCGGGCAACATTGAACAGCTGCTTGCCGCGCGTATTGTTCAGGGGGCAGGCGCGGCGCTGATCATGCCGCAGATCCTCGCCACGCTGCACGTCACGCTAAAAGGCACCGCCCATGCCAAAGCCATTAGCCTGTTTGGCGGCATAGGCGGCATCGCCTTTATCGTCGGGCAGATGGGCGGCGGCTGGCTGGTATCCGCGGATATCGCCGGGCTGGGCTGGCGTAACGCGTTTTTTATTAACGTGCCAATTTGTCTGGTGGTGCTGGCGCTGAGCCGTCGTTACGTGCCAGAAACCCGTTGTGAAACGCCATCGCGCATTGACTGGACGGGCACTGTGCTGCTGGCGACGATTCTCTGCTGCCTGCTGTTCCCGATGGCGCTTGGCCCACAGTGGCACTGGTCATGGCCGCTGAAAGCCGCATTGCTCGCCATCATCCCGCTCACCTTTTTTATGGTGATGAATGCGCGCCAGAAAGAACGGGAGAACGCGTATCCGTTGATCCCACCACGCCTGATGCAGCTTCGCAGTATTCGCTTTGGGGTGCTGATTGCGGTGCTCTTTTTCAGCGTCTGGTCCGGGTTTATGTTCTGTATGGCGCTGACCATGCAAACCGGTCTGGGCATGGCCCCCTGGCAGTCCGGGAACAGTTTTATCGCGCTCGGTGTGACCTACTTTATTTCTGCGTGGTTTGCCCCGCGCCTGATTGCCCGCTACAGCACCAGTACCATTCTGCTGACCGGGCTGGCGATCCAGATAACCGGGCTGCTGGCACTGATTGTGACGTTCCATTTCTGGGGGATGAACAACACTGCCCTGACGCTGGCTCCGGCGACCGGGCTGGTCGGCTACGGCCAGGCATTAATTGTGAACAGCTTCTATCGCATGGGTATGCGCGATATTCAGCCTGATGACGCGGGAGCCGCGAGCGCGATTTTAAGCACGCTACAGCAGGCTGTGCTGGGGCTTGGCCCGGCTATTTTCGGGGCGATTTTGCTGCATGCGCTGCAAAACCATCACGGTGATTATACCCAGGCGATAAATGTTTTTCTGGCGGTAGAAGCCACCATGATGGCAGGGCTGGCACTGGTGACGCTGTGTATGCGTCACCACCTGTGCCTGCCGGTGGTGAAGACCTGCCAGGCCACGAAATAAGCCCGGCACGCTCTTCGCCACCGGGCGAAAAGGGCCCTACTTCTTACGGGAAAGTTTAAATGCCGCAAACAGGAAGATCACCCACACCGGTAGCAGCAACGCTGACAGGCGCATGTCGTCGATGGTACACATCAGCACAAGGATCATTGCCAGGAAGGCGATGCAGATGTAGTTCCCCGCCGGGTACAGCAGCGCTTTAAACTGTGTCTCCCGCCCTTTGCGGCGCATCGCCGCGCGAAAGCGCAGGTGTGCGAGGCAGATCATGATCCAGTTCAGCAGCAGCGTGGCAACAACCAGCGCCATCAGCAAACCAAAGGCCTCTTTCGGCAGCAGGTAGTTGATCAACACCACCAGCGACGTGATGGCTCCGGAAAGCAGCAGCGAGTTCACCGGCACGCCGCGATGGCTGACGCGGGTCAGAAACTTCGGCGCGTTACCCTGCACGGAGAGCCCAAACAACATGCGGCTGTTAGAATATACGCCGCTGTTGTAGACCGACAGCGATGCCACCAGGATCACGAAGTTCAGCGCGGAGGCCACGACGTTGCTGTTCAGATCGTGGAAAATCATCACGAACGGACTGCTGTCGGATTTCACTTCCACCCACGGGTAGAGCGCCAGCAAAACCACCAGCGAACCGATGTAGAACAGCAGGATCCGGTACACCACCTGGTTGACCGCTTTCGGGATGCTTTTATGCGGATCGCGCGCTTCAGCAGCGGTGATACCAATCAGCTCCAGCCCGCCGAAGGAGAACATAATCACCGCCAGCGACAGGATCAGCCCCTTCCAGCCCGTTGCCAGGAAGCCGCCGTGCTGCCACAGGTTATCGATGGTCGCACGCTCGCCGCCATGACCGGAGAACAGCAGCCAGAGGCCAAAGCCAATCATACCGATGATTGCCAGCACCTTGATGAGCGCAAACCAGAACTCGGTTTCGCCATACAGGCGCACGTTCACGAGGTTAATGGCGTTGATGATAATAAAGAAGGCCGCAGCCCAGACCCAGGTCGGTACGTCCGGGAGCCAGTACTGCATATAGATGCCTGCCGCAGTCAGCTCTGCCATCCCGACCAGTACAAACATCACCCAGTAGTTCCAGCCGGAGAGGAAGCCGGCAAACGGGCCCCAGTATTTATAAGCAAAGTGAGCGAACGAGCCTGACACCGGCTCTTCGACGACCATCTCGCCGAGCTGGCGCATGATCAGAAAGGCAATGACCCCGGCGATGCCGTAACCCAGCAGTACCGCCGGGCCAGCCATCTGAATGGCGGGGCCGATACCCAGAAACAGCCCGGTACCGATAGCGCCGCCCAGGGCGATTAACTGAATATGTCGATTTTGCAAACCACGTTGCAGCGTCGGATTGTGCTCCGACGAGGCTTCAGAACTACCGCTGCCTGAAGCGGATGACGCGTCTTTCACGTCCTACCCCTGTCTCTTTTTTAGAAGGGGCACGTTTTAACACTTCATGCTGGTGGTAGCAAGAAAAGCAGCGGGGAACGACATTGCATGCGGTGGCGATAATGAGTGTATTAACCCCCCGTTGGCTGGGGGGTCATTAAGTCAGATACGGTAAATCTTAAAATACGCGGGCGTTACCGGTGATATCAATACGCACTGCCGCCCCCGGGTTCCAGCCTGGCTGGCTGACGGTTTTCAGAACCAGCGGTTCCTTTTGCCCGGCTAACGCAAGCGTGAGGACGGACAAATGCCCGGTGAAATCCACATCGATAATCGAGAGCGGGCTTTCATGTGGTGAACACGCCGTGACCCGCATCTGTTCAGGACGTAGCATCACCTTGCCCTCGCCTGCCGCATACGCGTTGTCCGTACGTATCTCACCCAACGCACATACTGCACGCCCGGCGGCAAGCTGGGCAGGCAAGATCAACGCATCGCCAAGAAACAGCGCAGTCTCTTCATCCACCGGCTGGGTGTAGACCTCAAACGGTGTGCCAACCTGCGTGAAACGCCCGGATCGCATCACGGCCACCTGGGTGGCAAATGACAACGCTTCGTTTTGATCGTGGGTCACCAGAATAGAGGCCACACCCGCTTCCGCCAGCAGATCGGCGGTTGCCTTGCGCGTCATCGCGCGCAGACCGGTATCCAGAGCAGAGAACGGTTCGTCGAGCAGCATCAATGAAGGACGCTGTGCCAGCGCACGGGCAAGTGCCACACGCTGTTGCTGTCCACCGGAAATCTCATGCGGCCAGTGTGTCGCAAGCTTCCTGTCCAGCGAGACCATCTCCATCAACGCTTCTACGCGCGCCCGTTTCTCGTGGCGGGTACCGTCTAAGCCCCAGGCGATATTGTCTGCCACATTAAGGTGTGGAAACAGCGCCCCTTCCTGGGGAACAAAACCGATACCGCGCTGGTGAGCGGGGATAAAATTGTCTTCATCGAACAGCGTGCGGCCCTGCATCACAATGCGCCCGGCATCCGGCGTTTCAAACCCGGCCAGAATACGCAGCAGTGTGGTTTTACCCGACCCTGACGGCCCGACAATCGCTGTCCTGCTTCCCGGCGCAACGCTCAGGTTTAAACTGTCGAGCACCCGCACATCGGAAAACGATTTAGAAATGGACGTTAATTCAAGCATGTCATAGCCCTGCAATTTTTTTAGACTGCATGTAAAGGATCGCGGTCAGCGGCAGTGAGATAAGGATCATCAGCATGGCGTAAGGCGCAGCAGCAACATAATCGATCTCGCTGGTCAGCGCCCAGAAACCGGTGGAAAGCGTACGTGTCCCGAGCGGTGACAGCAGCAGCGTGGCGGTCAATTCGTTGCTGACGCCGAGGAAGACCAGTGCCGCCCCCGCCGCCGCACCCGGTGCAGCCAGCCGCATAGTGACACTCCACAGCGCCTTCGCTGGCGTGCTGCCAAGACTGCGCGCCACGTTTTCCAGCTCTACCGGAGCCTGAGCCATCCCGGCCCGCAGGTTAATCAGCGCGCGAGGCATAAACATCAGCAGATAGGCGAGGAACAGCGTAATTTCCGTCTGGTAGATAGGCCGGGCGTAATGGATGGTAACCGTGACCAGCGCAAGGGCGGTCACAATACCTGGCAGCGAGCTGGTGATGTAGATGCACCCTTCCAGCATCCGGAAGATGCGGCGCGGGTAGCGAATACCGAGCCAGGCAATGGGGATCACGCACGTGGTGGTCAGCAACGCACCGCCCACGCCCAGCATCAGCGTCTGACGCAACGAATGCCAGAGGTCAGCATTCATCCAGTTTTGTACACCGCCAAGCCATATCCAGCGGCAGAGCACACCTAACGGGACACCCAGAGCCAGGACGACCAGTAAAAGGAACAACATCTGACCCAGCGCAGCCGCAGCAGGTTTCAGCGGCCAGCGTTTTTGTTCACGGGCGGCACCGGCACCAATACGCGCGTAACGTGCTTTACCGCGCGTGACCCCTTCCAGCACTAAAATGGCCAGACAGCACAATGCCAGCACCCCCGCCAGCATGTTAGCCGCAGGGCCGCTGAACGTTGACTGAAACTGGTCATAAATCGCCGTTGTAAAGGTGTCAAAGCGGATCATCACATACAGGCCATACTCCGCCAGCAGATGCAGCGCCACCAGCAGCGCACCGCCGCAGATAGCGAGTTTGAGCTGCGGTAACACCACGCGGAAAAAGACCCGCCACGGCGGTGTACCGAGCGAAGCAGCCACATCTTCAAGCGTGGGGTCGAGACGGCGTAGCACCGCCGCAACCGGCATATAGATAAACGGGTAGTAAGCTAAAACGGAGAGAAACACGCCCGCAGAAAGGCCGTGCATGGAGGGAACAACGCTCACCCAGGCATAGCTTTGCACAAATGCGGGGATCGCCAGCGGTGCGACCGCCAGCGCAGACCATATTCCCCGGCCAGCAAGCGTCGTGCGTTCTGTCAGCCAGGCGATTGCCACGCCAAGCACAATGCACAATGGAACCGCGAGCGCCGTTAGCCACAACGTGTTGCTGAGCAACTCAGCAACACGTGGACGGAATACCAGAACCTTAATGCTTTCCCAGCCCGTCTCAATGCCAATGGCAATGATAAAACCCAAAGGCAAAAGCGCCATTAATGAAAACAATATAGCTAACGCTACCATCGGCAGCGCAGGACGCCTGCGGACAGGCTCCCGCACCCCGTTTTTACCGATGTCGAGACTCAGACCAGACATAAGACGTTCACTTTACTCTCAGGATCACAGCAGACCGGCTTGTGTCATCAGCTCGATAACTTTTTTACTGTTGAGCGTTGAAGGTTCAACTTTTGGCGCATCGAGCGCATTCAGCGGAACCAGTTTCGGGTTAGAAGCGGCATTCACACCCACGGCATATTCAAAGGCATTGTTGGTACGCAACTGTTCCTGGCCTTCTTTACCGGTGATCCACTTAATGAACGCCTGAGCCTGTTCTTTATGTTTGCTGGAAGCCAGTACACCGCCGCCAGAGAGGCTGACAAACGCGCCAGGATCCTGGTGTTTGAAGTAGTAGAGTTTGGTGTTTTTGCTGTTTTCACCCGTTTTGGATTGATCAACAAAACGGTAGTAGTGATAAATCACCCCGCCATCAATCTGACCGGCGTTAACGGCTTTCATCACGGTGCTGTTACCTTTGTAGGCAACAAAATTGGCTTTCATCGCTTTGAGCCATTCCAGCGTAGCTTGCTCACCTTTCAGCGCCAGCATCGCACTGACGATTGCCTGGAAATCAGCGCCTGACGGAGATGCCGCCCAGCGTCCTTTCCACTCAGGTTTTGCCAGATCCATCAGCGATTTCGGCAACTGCTGCTCGCTCAGCTTTGCCGGGTTATAAACAAATACCGTGCTACGCGCGGCAATACCGATCCAGCGGCCATGCGCTGGTCGAAACTCCGCTGGCACCTGCTTTAAGGTGTCAGCCTCTAAGGGTGCAAACAGTTTTGCATTATCAACCAACACCATCGACGGGGAGTTTTCCGTCAGAAACACGTCCGCAGGTGAAGCGCTGCCTTCCTGAACCAGCTGATTGCCCAGCTCGCTGTCATCGCCATTACGCAGTGTGACTTTAATCCCGGTTTCTTTCGTAAAGCCATCAACCCATGACTTCACCAGATTTTCATGCTGCGCGTTGTAAACAACGATGCCTTCGTTGTTATCAGCCGCAACTGACTGTGTGGAAAGGAAAATTGATGAAGACAACAGTGCAAGCGAAAAGCATGACAATACGCGAGAATTCATAAAAATATCCTTAATAGACCAAAGTAAATAACAACGAATGGCTTTGCGGGTAAGGATTAAAGCACACAAAAACGCTAATGATAATTAGTATCAATCCAGTTTAAGCGTAAAAGTGTAAAATTTCTTTATCGCAGAGTTTAGAATGATAAAAAACTGATAATAAATCATCACTCAACAGAAGATTAGGAAAACCTTAAATCTGAAAAAGACGGCTGATTAGCTGACGCCAGGGTTATTTCAGATTATTTAAGCAACAGACAGATAACCGGGAAGGCTGAAAGGATGACGTGACGATGAGCGAAGGTATTGAATGGCACGCCCTGTAGGATTCGAACCTACGACCTACGGCTTAGAAGGCCGTTGCTCTATCCAACTGAGCTAAGGGCGCACGGAGAAGAGTGAACTTCGTGGTGGTGAAACGCGTGGAATTATACGGTCAATGACAGCTGAGTCAATGCCTTTACCGTCTTCTCTTCCAATAACGACTAGCCGGTTGTAAATACGGCTGTTTTTTCAACATTTATGGGTATATCCCTCCCGTTTTACCGCTGCGAAAAGACTTAGCCGCATTTAAGTAACGCCTGCTGTTTTCCTGCGCGTCGCCCCGGCACACTGGTATGAGGTATCCCGGCCGCCTGGAGGCTGATCAACAACAGGATAATGGAGTGACAACGCAAAACCTGACGTATACGCCCCCCCGATTACAACGCATTTCTCAGGACATTATCGGCATTAAACTTGAACCCGTCGTCGCCCTCTCCTCTTCGCGCACCGTGGGTAACGAGGTGCTCAGCATATTGTCATCACATCAGCACAGTGAACATTATTTTCGCGATCAATCCGCTGACCAGGCAATGATGCTGCTCGAAGCGCAACTCGCCACGCTAAAAAACGCCTTACCCGGTAACAACCTTTTTATCAATCTGCCGATAACGGTATTAACCACGCCGGCAACGTTTCAGCGTTTACTACAGTTGCAAAGCCCGCCGCTGAACATTGAGATTGTCGACCCGGCGGGCTTTTTCTTGCTGCCTGTGGCGCTTCGCGCACGCGTCACCTGTCGCCTGCAGGAGCTGACGATGCAGGGTCACCGCATCTGGCTGGATGACGTAAATGAAGCATCGGTGAAATCATTTTTATCCTGTCACCTGCCGTTAACCGGGGTAAAAATCGATAAGATCGCGTTCTGGCGTTTACGAGCCACTCCGGCGCTATCGCAACTGGTCTCTCTCTGTTCGAAAATTGCCGAAAATGTCCTTATCGAAGGCATTGAGACAGACAGGGATCATGCCTGTGCCCTACAGGCAGGCGCGGGATTAGGTCAGGGATATTACTGGCCATCCTGGACATGGCCAGAAGAGTAAGCGGTCATCGCCGGGAGGGAAGCTATACGAATGACAGTGCGCCGTTACAGGCGGCGTCGTACAGGAAGTGATGCACTGGGATTTACGCACTCGGCATTTGCTCCCCCCTTCTTCGATCGCCTCGAATTTTTGAGCCAGTCTATCAACCAGACTCGCAAAACCGACGCCCCCTTTATTATTCTGGTCACACAGGATAATTTTCTTCGTTCGGGGTTCCTCAACGGGCAGTTTCCCCTTAGCAACTGCTGTGACTATGACACGCTGGAAGCGGCCCTCAGTGCTCTTAACCACTGGCCTTCAGCGCGGCTTGTCGTGGATATCGACAGCCGGGCTTCAACGCTTATTGACCTGCTGGATCGGCTAAGAAGACACAGCCTGTACCCGCCATTCCTCGCGCCCCATCTGTTAATTCGGGCTGATGATTATGACGCCCGACTTTTTTGTAAAGCTGCTGGCCCCTTTCATGTGCTGGAGCGCCAGCTTTCTCCACCGGCTATGCAGCAATACCTGCTGGAAACCTCATTTCTGCCGCGCAACAGAAAAGAGTGGTTCTCTCGCGATGAGTGGCCTGTTTTACAGGATCTGTCGCGCGGTAACTCGTTACGGCATATTGCACACCTGCACAACCGCCCTTATAACCGCATCATTTATCGCCTTAGTTGTATCCTGACGAAGCTTGGACTAAATCATCGTCAGGAGCTGCTGCATCTTCTCAATAACCTTTCAGACATCACGTTTTAACGCCCTTACTAACCCATTAATTCCTAAACACCTTTAAGAAATTACTTACAAGATTTGTTATTTTTATGTTAAAAATTAACAATTAAGTCGAATTTAAAACTATTCCTAATTTATCCACTTCAATGAAGTGAAATGCTGATAAAACCGACACAGGCAGTGCTTTCATCCGTGTGATAAGGTTTAATCAATAACGTTAAAAAGAAGATAACGATGTAAAAACAAGCAATTTGATTGCACGTGCAGGGAACCAGAAGCCCTCAATACAGCATATCCTGCTGTGTCAGGACAGATTTTTTAAGGTGATGCTCACAGGCTTTCAAATGAAGGTATCATGCCAGAATCGGGCGAATTCTTGCTGTGTAAACGGCGAAGAGACAGGTTATTCCCACACCCTTTTAGTTAACATTTGATCAACATATAGTGATATCTTTTATTTTTTGTTATTACATAAAGACGAATGTTTGCAGTAAATGGGATACCAGGGCATTTCCGCTAAAATTAAAATACCAGGCCTTAAGATCCAGCAGATAATATTCACAAATAAGCAGAAATTGATTTACAGGCTTTTCGGAGAAAGCTTAAACGGTATAATAAGGAGAGTTACAGACATGAATAAGAAAATTCATTTTGCGATCATCAGTAAAATGAGATAACCGCACTGCGGCATTGATTCCATCACTACGTTAACAAGGATGCTTTCGCTCTCTCCAGGGAAATACCACCGTATAAGGATCTGCACAATTATCCTTCCGGCTTTTCGAGAGTTTTAACAAAACTCAGCATAACGCTTTTAACAATCTGAGGCATAAAAAATGAAACCGGCATCCGTTATCATTATGGACGAACACCCTATTGTCAGAATGTCGATAGAAGTCCTGCTACAGAAAAATAAAAACATCGTCGTTAAACTCAAGTCTGGCGATAGTCACGAAGTGCTTGACTGCATACGTAACCATCCCATCGATCTGGTGATTCTCGACATCGAAATGACAGGAACAGATGGGTTCTCACTACTGAAGAGAATCAGGAACATCAACAAAGACATAAAGGTGCTTTTTTTGTCTTCTAAATCAGAGGCTTTTTATGCCGGACGCGCCATTCGCGCAGGCGCAAATGGGTTTGTCAGCAAACGAAAAGATTTAGGTGAGATCTACAATGCGGTTAATATGATACTTACCGGCTATTCATTCTTCCCCTCGGAGACGCTGAGTTTTATAAATCATCTTGGCTCACGAACTGGAGCAGCGGTTGATATGCCATTGTCAAATCGCGAGGTCACCGTCCTGCGTTATCTGGCCAATGGATTATCAAATAAGGAGATTGCGGAACAGCTATTATTGAGCAACAAAACAATCAGCGCACATAAATCGAATATCTATTCCAAGCTCGGGGTACAGAGCATTGTTGAATTAATTGATTATGCCAAAGCGCACGAATTGCTGTAATCTGAATTCACTCCCTGCAACTTATATGAGTTGCAGGGAGTGCGGTCAGTTCTAATTATAATTAATCATAAAAGTAGCATCCGCATCGGCTCTACCTGGCTGCGGGTTATCTGCCGTGGCAATATAATTAGCATAAAATGACAACTCTGCATTTCCCCCGGCATCAACGGCAACCGCCTGACTGGCCTGCTGCAATGCCAGGCGAGTTTTATCTCTGTCGCGGATCTCCACGGCAACATTGCGGGCTGCACTGGCATCATTCAGCGCCAGCAGACTATTATCGCTTCCTTCAGCTTTACCCGAAAAGGTGATGGATGCTGAACCCGGCGGGCATCCGGTCAGTTTCAGCGTAAACGGAACGGGCTGCGTCCGGCTTCCCGCCGTACTGAGTTGTTTTGTCGGCCAGGTACCCAGCGTGACGGTTTTATCGCTGTCACTGCCTTCTGCCACGCAGGTGAAATCGACGATGTTGCCATACAACTCGATATTGATTTCCCCCAGCGCGGTGACAGCCTGCGCGTGTGTGTTAAGCACTAACAGCACCAGCGCCGCAAGAGATCGACTCCAGATGTTCATCTCGCCTCCTTAATCGTAATCCACGCGCAGATAACCGCGAGAGGAGAAACGTCCTTCCTTAGGCTTGTTACCCGTGATGCTGACCGGCCAGGCGCGGATTGCCACCTGTGCCTGGGCGCTGTCATCCAGACGGAACGGTATTTTGCTGGTCAGGTTGTTGGGGATGAGCGGTGTACCACTTTCGTTAGCAACCACAAACCCCAGATCGGCGTTATCCGATACCAGCGCATTACCAGAGACTTTTTCGGCTTCGATTCGCATCGTCAGGTAAGCATTAGCCTCTACGTTGGTGCATTTGATGGCGATGGTTTTAGTTTGTGGCGAAACCTTCTGAGGGCGGTTTCCAGCTCCGGCCTGGCTGAACAGTGAGGCTCCAATGTCGCCAAAATCAAACTCGACGACCCTGCCGGCATTAACCTCACAGCTTTGTGGAACCTGAATCGTCCCGCTGTAGCTGATGGTATACACCGGCGTGTTAAGCGGATCGGACGACGTGGTGGTGACATACACCCGGAACATGGTCTGCTGTGGGATCACCACCATGTTGATAAACCGCCGCGTCACCCTCAGGCGAAAGACCAGCTTTGAATCTGTGACCGGAAATGCCTTGTTGTTCGGCACGTTGGGGTGCTGCCCCATCTGGATGTAACTTGCTGGCGGGTAGAACGTGCCTGCGAAGTCATCGTGGATCTGCATTGCACCGTCAAGGTAGTCGTTGAGCTGCACATACTTATAGCTGTCGATCTCCGTCGTAACAGGTAGATCGGTGACATAACTACGCATAGTCGATTTTCCGGTGGTTCCCTTCGGGCAAATCGCGCTGACCCCCACCATCCCGGATTTTTGCGCCAGGGTGATAATTTGGCCCGGTTTGTTGTTGGAGCTGTTAAAAACGTTTGAGAGGTCATACGAGATGTCCTTCGCGACGCCATTCGAATTCTGGCACACCGTCGCCCACGCGGGCAGCGCGCCACACAGCAGGGCAACACCGGCTACGTTGCGGAAAATGTTCATCATTGGGTTCCTGTTAGCGATCACAGCTTGCCCCCGCCAGGGTAATGGCCTGGCTCTGGCTTTCAGGCGGTAAGCGATAGTGCGCACGACACTGGGACTGCATCCCGTTGCCCCACTGGATCAACAGTTCACCTTCCAGCGGTAGTCCGCTTAAATAAATTTGTCCGTCATCTCCCACCATGCTGGTCACGCCGCTTTGGGTTTCGCGCACTACGGCACCAAACGGTACCGGCTGGTTACCGCGCTTCACCGTCAGCAAAGCGCGCACGCCAATGCGGGTATCGAAGCTGGCACGCACCAGCGCGCCTTTGGTCGGTACCACGCTGCTCACGTTGTTTTCGATGTCGGTGTTGTTACTCATGGTGTTGGTATCCAGCGCTACGCGGTTGTAACGGTAGACCGTGGCATACGGCATCACCGCATAACCCCGCCAGTCCGTTTTCACCCCGGTCTGGTTTTCCACGCTGACGCCTGTTGCCCCCGGAGCTTTGATCAACACGTTGGTATCACCCAGTGGCTGGCTGAAGGTTATGCCATCGGCATGGCCCACCACGCCACCAGAAAGCTGCCAGTTGAGATCGTGCTGATCGCGCGAGTAGTTATACCCCGCGCCCAGCGTACCGTAGGTCGCCTGCCAGTTGGCACTGGCACTGCCGCTTGCACCGTTATTACTGGTGTGCCCCTGCGTGACGCTGTAGTTCAGGTTACGATCGTCAAGCAGCGTCCCGCTGACCCCGGTCTGCCAGCTGGTGTCACCGTCACTATTACGGCTTGCCGACGCCGTGGCGTAGGCTCTGTCGATCGCGTTATCGCGGCGATAACCGTGGCGGGTAAACAGACTGAACGGCACAGAGACGTTAAACGACGCGATCCTGTCCGTACCGTCGATCCCCACGGACTTGTTCCACGACCAGGACACGGAGTAGTTGATCCCCTGCACGCCGCCCGCGTAACCCAGCTGATACCAGACGTTCGACTCGCTGGTTCCCCAGTAGCTCTGCTGGCTGCCAGAGAGATACACCGAACCGTAATCCCCCAGCGACTGGGAAATATTGAGCTGGAAACGCCCTTTCTTATTCCACGTCAGGTTGTGATAACTCTGTACATCCGGCACGCCGTCATCATCCTGGCTATCGCCATACTGATAACCTTCCATTGAGCGCCAGGCCACATCGTCCAGGGTATAGAACCCTTTCGTGGAGTAGCGATAGCCCAGCAGCTGGAAGTTGGTTCCGAATCCGTTAAGTGACTTCGCGTAGAGGAAACGCAGCGACTGGCCTTCATGGCGGCTGTCGTCCGCGAGCTGGCTGCGGGCGTGGGTGAGATCGAGGGAAACCGCGCCCCAGTCACCGAGGTTTTTCCCGGCACCGATGGCCAGCGCGGTATAGCGCGACGCCAGCTGTGTACCACCGTAAAGCGTGTAGCCATCGGCTATGCCGGCAATCAACGTGCCCTGAGTGAAGAACGGCGTATCCTGCTCGCTATTACCGCTGCGGTAGTCCCCCGCCACCAGGTCATATTTCCAGCGTCCCTCACGTTGTAGCAATGGCACGGTGGAGTACGGCACGGTATAGCGTTGCTGGCTACCATCCTTCTCTTCGACCGTCACCTCCAGGTCACCGCTTGAGGAGGTCGGGTTCAGATCGGTAATAGCAAACGCACCGGGCTGAACATAGCTCTGATAAATGACATAACCGTTCTGACGAACGACCACTTTTGCTGGCGTGCGGGCGATACCGCGCACGGTTGGCGCGTAGCCTTGCAGACTGTCCGGGTACATATTGTCGGAGGAGTAGAGTCGCCCGCCGCGAAAACCAACGCTGTCGAAAACATCATTCCCGGTATTGCTGTCGCCCAGTACCAGCTCGCTTTTGAGTGGGATCACGGTGCGCTGCGCCCAGGTACCAATATTCTGCCAGCTGCTGTTCCGCTGTCCGTTGTTTTGCGTGTAACGCCATGCGCCATTATTGCGTAACCGCCAGGCACCATAGTTCAGCCCGCTTTGCAGGTTCAGGTAATAGCTGTCGTCCTCGCTCCCCCGGTTGCCGGTGAAGCTGTAATTCAACAGTGCGGCAGGGATGCCTTCATCCCACTGTTCGGGGGGAATGTAACCGCGGGCGCTGTTCTGCATTGCCACCTGCGGCAGGCTGATATTAAGGCGCTGCGAGGCAAAATTGAACGCCACCACGCTGCCGGGAATAGCCGTCTTCAGTGGGATACAGGTGTCGCCCCTGGTGTTTGCCAGCTCAGGAAACGCCGCAATATTGACGCCAAAGCGGTCCAGCATCGCGCGCGTGATGCACGGTGTTAGCCCACCCGCAACCGGTGACGTATCATCAGTCGCCTGCTCAAAGCGCACATCCTGAGTGGCAATAAACTCATCATTACGCCAGAGATCCACGCGATAGATGCCTGGAGCCTGCTGGTGTCCTTGTTCAAAACGCGATAAATCCGCCACGTTAGCGGTGTCGTCGGAGAGAAATGCGGGGTTGAAGTAGCTTTCGCTCCAGCCAGTTTGCGGCCAGAGCGCTGCCATCAGCGCCAGTGCTACCGGGCAGTAACGCCCGTGGTGATTGTTCATCGCCCTGTCTCTGATCACAGATTGACGCTGCGCGCCGGCGTAATCGCGCCGTAGTCATTCACGCTCTGCCAGGAAAGCGTGCCGCTTGCCGCATCCGGCAGCACCTGCTGCGCCGAGTTTTTAGGCGCAATCATCAGGTTGTCCAGAGCCTTACCGCCCAGCTTCAGGTTGACCAGCGTGATGTAATATGGCGAGGCATTACTCACCTTAAGGTGGTTGCCGACACGCTCAAAGCGCAGTTGAGACAACGCTTCTTCCGGCTGCATCGCCAGTTTATTCGGGCGTACGAACAGCTTGATGCGCGACAAAATCGCCAGCTGGAGGACGTTGTTGTCCTCCATTTTCGTTTTACTCACTGACGGGATCGCCTTCACGTTCATAAAGAAGAGCGATTCACGGTCAGTGGGCAACGCCGGACCGGCATAAATAATGCGCAATGTGTTCTCGCTGTCCGGCTCGCTGACAAACAAGGGTGGCGTGACGGCAAAGGTTTTTTCCTTTTGCCCATTGGCATTCTCAATCCACGCATTAATTAAATAGCGCTCTTGCTTATTGCTGTTGGTGATCGCCAGCGAAGTTTGTTTCGCGTCTGCCGGATAAATCACGCGCGTGGCCCCCAGTGCAATACCACCGGAGGCACTGGCGGAAGCAGAAACCATCAGCAAAATAAAAGATAAAATCAGTCCTGGCTTAATTAGGGAGTTCATCACAACAATACCTTTAATAATATGTTCGCAGGCGTAGAAGGCGTTATGGATAAATCAACGTGAACCAGACATCTGACTGAATATTGCCTGGCACGAGGTGTTCGGAAATAGCCCGATAGCGGGCGCTAAAATGAAACGCGAGCTCCTGGGTATTGATGGGCAACCAGCTGACCGCCGTCGCGTTCGGGATAATCTGGCGTTGCTGTTCGTCAAAAAGTGCCAACCCAACACCGCTGCTCACGGGCGTTTCACCAGGCCGTGATGTCGCCAGAAAAACCTGTGGATCTTCCGCCGGCGTGACGCCCTGGAACTGGATCCCTACGGTGCGCGAGACATCCACGCTGCAGTCCAGCAGCCGTACGGTAAAAGGTACGTTGACCGTTGAAAAGCTGCCCACGCCGGAAAAGGAATTGGTCCGGTACTGCCCCATATCGATACGCATACTCTGGCTGTCAGGAGCCACGGCGCACCCACCGTTGACCAGCTCACCTCTGATGTGAACCTTGCCGCCGTCGATCACTACGGTATGTGCGAATACTGGTTGAGCCATCGTAAGGGCTAGCAGCAGTTTCCCGATCCTTGTCATCCTTCGTTCCTGGCATTAGCGTATGACGGGCCTCATCCCTGAGGCCTAAACATCCCTGTGCAGAGGAATTATTCGTATTTCATTACGAAAGTGGCGTCCGCGTTCGCCTGGCCTGGCTCGGCAGTTGCCGCCGTGGATTTATAACGCGCGGTGAAGTTCAGGGTGTTGGTGCCTTCAATCAGGTTCTGTGCGGCAGAGAAGGTCGCGCCATCCGGTGTCAGCGTGCTGGATTTGCTGTCGAGGATCTCGATACCCACGCCTTTCGCGGCGTTGTCGTTGCTGCCAGAGGATACCGCCAGCAGGGTTTTATCGGTCGCATCAATCTGACCGGTGAAAGCAACAGCGGCAGTTTTTGCTACCAGTGGATCACAATCATTCAGTTCGATAGTGAATGGAATATTGGAGGTCGTGTCGCCCACTTTGGTGAATTTCGCGGTACGGTACTGACCCAGATTAACCGTCTGTTCAGAAGATGCCGTATTAACAGAGCACGCGGCATTCACTAATTCACCTTTAAAATGCACGGTACCGCCATTAACGGAAACGGGCGTAGTAGTATCTTCTGCATGAGCGGCACCCGCGACCAGGGCCAGAGCGGCAACAACGGTAGATGCAATATTGCTGAATTTCATGTCTATTCCTTTAAAATGTAAATAACCCTTCCCGCGAAAAACCGGGAATAAGAAATACGTTCAATCGATTAATTGAAAGCTTATTTCGGAGGAGACAAAGTAGCTCAGGAACGAATATTAAAATATGTCAAAACGCTGCCATTTCACCAGGCCACATCCTAATCCCGCCTAAATAGCTGCGCCTAATACCGCTACACTTTTGCCTGACCATGTTTTCCTCCGGGGAATGGGCTGGCGGTTTCCATAAAATGGCGGACCTTTTTCAGTAACTGCCACATTGAGCGGCACTGATGATTACGGGTTATCGTGTCATGAAGTGCCTGCCATAGCCGTTCCACATGATTCACCCACGGCGAGTAAACCGGCTGGTAAATTACCCTGAACTTGGGATTTGCTTTCAACCAGCGCTGTGTTTCGCGGCTTTTATGGATAATGTAGTTATCAACGATCAGCGTGATTGTTTTCGCCCGCCGGTAAGTGGCTTTCAGGTGCTTCAGCAGAGCGATAAACAGCGCTGAACTTTTGCTGTTGCCGCCCACGTAGCTGACTTTACCCGTGCCACTGTGCAGTGCGCCGGCCAGATAGTATTTTTCGTTCTGCCCCGGCGTCACTACCCGTTTCTGCTGTCCGCGCAACTGCCAGTCCGCACCGATTTTAGGATTAAGGTGGATATCCACTTCATCTTCATAAAATACCGGATGCTCTGCGCTGCATTCATCCAGCGCTTTGTGGATTACCGCCATCTTTTCATCTTTATGTGGGTCACGGATACGCAGAGTTGGCGCGGCCCTGCGCCATACAAGCCCCGCAGATGGCAACCAGCGGCGAACGGTTCCTGCATGTAACTGGCAACCGGTTATCTCATTGATTTTTATTGCCAGTAATTCGGTGCTCCAGCGTGAACGTTGATAACCAAAATCGCCGGGAGAATGCTTTATCAGCTCACGTAACAGGGTGCAGATATGTTCAAAAGGCCAGCGTCGGGAGCGCCCTGCGGGTAAGGATTTCAGGCCTTCAATACCTGAGTGCGTAAACCAGTTAATCCAGCGACCAACGGATGAACGGGCACAACAGAGAGTTCTGGCAACATCGCTGACCCGTTCACCCCGATGAAGCATCAGCATGGCCGTGAGTCTGCGGGCATGATTTTTATCACGCGTTTTATGAATAGCTTTCTGCATCAGGCGTCGTTCGCCACGGGGTATTGGTACTATGATCGGCATCGCTCAGTCCGGTTGGTGATTTTGGTTGGTTTGGCGATTGATCAGATCGCACAATCCGGGCTGAGTTCCCTTTCAGTGATCTACTATTCCGCGCAGCTATTTAGGAAATTGACCATGTCAAAACCAGGGGTTTTGCAGCCAGTTGTGGAAATCTCGCAAAGGGTGACTGACAGCGGCGCTCGCTTCTGACAAAATATAGGCAATCCCCCTTTCAAACGTTACAGACGGAATCTTCTCTCTGATGGCAGCAAAGATTATTGACGGTAAAACGATTGCGCAGCAGGTGCGCTCTGAGGTTGCGGAAAAAGTGAAGGCGCGCAGAGCGGCCGGAAAACGAGCCCCAGGGTTGGCTGTTGTGCTGGTTGGTAGCAACCCGGCATCGCAGATTTATGTCGGCAGCAAGCGCAAAGCGTGTGAAGAAGTGGGTTTTGTCTCCCGCTCCTACGATCTGCCCGAAACCACCAGCGAAGCAGAACTGCTTGAGCTGATTGACACCCTGAATGCCGATAAAGCAATCGACGGCATTCTGGTTCAGTTGCCGCTGCCTGCGGGCATCGACAACGTGAAGGTGCTGGAGCGTATTGCACCAGACAAAGATGTCGACGGTTTCCACCCGTATAACGTGGGTCGCCTGTGCCAGCGTGCACCGCGCCTGCGTCCGTGCACCCCTCGCGGGATCGTCACGTTGCTGGAGCGCTACAACATCGACACCTACGGCCTGAACGCCGTTGTCATTGGTGCATCCAACATCGTTGGCCGCCCGATGAGCATGGAGTTGCTGCTGGCTGGCTGCACCACCACCGTGACCCACCGCTTCACCAAAAACCTGCGTCACCACGTAGAAAACGCCGATCTGCTGATCGTCGCAGTGGGTAAACCAGGCTTTATTCCAGGTGAGTGGATTAAAGAGGGTGCGATTGTCGTGGACGTCGGAATTAACCGTCTGGAAAGCGGCAAGGTTGTCGGCGACGTGGTTTACGAAGATGCCGCAGCGCGTGCGTCTTACATCACCCCAGTACCGGGCGGTGTTGGCCCGATGACCGTAGCAACATTGATTCAGAATACCTTGCAGGCGTGCGAGGAGTATCACGACGTAGAGGACGCGTAAAAATGGCCAATTTTTCTTTAGGTAAACACCCGCACGTTGAGCTGTGCGATCTGCTCAAGCTGGAAGGCTGGAGCGAAAGTGGCGCGCAGGCGAAAATCGCGATCGCGGATGGGCTGGTCAAAGTCGACGGCGCGGTGGAAACCCGCAAGCGCTGTAAGATTGTCGCAGGTCAGACCGTGAGCTTTGAAGGACAGAGCGTTACGGTTACAGCATAATTCCCACCCCCAACCCGGTAGTCCTCGCACTATCGGGTTACCCCCTCTCCCCCTGCTCTCTCTTATGTATTCCACTACTAAATATAATCTTCACCATCAATAATACATAACTATCATTTCACCAAAATTGATCGACAAAATCTATTAATTGCATTCCGTGTGACATCCATCACGAAACAGGGTTGCTCAACGTTTATTATTTACTGCATAGCACATGCATATAGCTTTTTACGAAAAAGTAATCTCATCATGCGGTAAAATTTTTTACTTAAACAATCTTTGGAGGTAATTGTTTTGCCATGGAAAGACCCATCATCAAATGCATTTTTTAGCTGGATCTACATAATAATATTCGGCGCATGGGGAGGTCTGGTTAGATATCTCCTTGACGTTAAGTCTGGTCAGTCGGGAAGAAATTTATTCGCGGCATTGGCACAAATTATCGTGTCAGGATTTACCGGCGTACTTGCTGGATTGATGTCACAAAGTCTCGGGACAGTATTTCATACTTCGCTTGCGGTTAGTGGTATATCAGGTGCAATGGGCGTTGTCGCCCTTAATTATTACTGGAAGAAAATCTCTGGAGAGAATAATGATAAATCATGAATTCAGTAAGACTACTGAAAGGAATCTTAAAGGTGTACATAAGGATCTTTCTGATGTAATGAGAAAAGCATTGAAATTATCACCGATTGATTTCGGTATTTCAGAAGGGTTAAGAACCCAAAAACGGCAACTTGAGCTACTGGCATCAGGAAAATCATTAACGTCGAAAAGCAGACATTTAACGGGGCATGCCGTTGATATATTCGCAGTTATCAATGGTACGGCGTCATGGGAGTTTAAACATTACCAGACAATTGCAACAGCTGTGTTTCAGGCGGCCCGTGAGTTGAATGTCGATGTTGAGTGGGGAGGTAACTGGACGGAAATAAAGGATGGCGTTCATTTTCAACTCTCACGAAAAATGTATCCTTAAGAGTATCTAAAAAACGATTACACCTATCGCTGTTTACGCAGCCAGTATAGAAAAAGGAGAATTATAAAACCAGATCATATTCATCTTATTTTTCAATAAACAACCAAAGGCAATCTATTATCTTCACGGTAAGGTTATTGCACACTGTCAAAACAGCCCGCTATTTTTATTGGCGACATCGTGCTGCCCTGACAAAAATATTTTACGAACCAAAAAGGAATTCAATCATGACAATTACTTATGTTAAAACTGAACTTGCACCGGCCGACAATCAGCTCGCTGCATATATTTATTTTACTTCAGATACACCAGTAAGTTATTCTTACACTGTATCAAAAAGGACAACCAGCCCAACCAGCGTAGATTTTACCTATACATCGGATCTGATTTATGCCGTTTCTCAAACCATAAAAATCCCTGTTATTGGCCTTTACGCGCAATATGCCAACAACGTCCAGGTTGTGTTTAAGGACGAAACTGGAACTGAGGTTTACAACCAACCATTCTCTGTTAGCACGGTGGATCAGGTCTATGATCCATCCGTTATCTTCCACCTCGATATTGAACAAACAGATCCTACGTTATTTACATCTGTCTGGGGAAATAGTTGGTTAATGCAATCAACTGGCCGAGGTTACGATGAAAACGGTGACCTGCGTTTTAATTTTTTATCGGTTTATCATCTCCAGCCGTTGAGAATTCACAATGGCTACATTTATACCGGTAGCGATGAAGATTTTTCATGGTACGGTCGACGCTTTTTCAAAATTGACATTCTCGGTAATGTCATTTTTGAATTCGACATGCGTGATTCTAATGGCAATCACTATTCAAACACTCACGATTTAGTCTGGGACTCAGCAGGCGATATCTATATGTTTGGTAGCGATAGTCCTAATCGAATAAGCAATACGATGGCACAAGACTCCTGTATCCTGAAGTTCAACGATCAGACAGGTAAAATGATTTGGGCAAAAAACTATACCAGTGAATATAGCGGCTCTCAGATATTAAATAACAACACACCTAATGATGTTCATTTGAATTCACTCACATGGATCCAAAGCAGTCCAAACAATGAGGAAGCAATTATTGCGCACTCTCGCACCACGAGTACAACTTTTGGCGTATCTATCGTTGATGGTAGTATCTTGTGGGCGATCGACACGGGTAATTTCAACCCTCAATTCCCGGCAATTCAAGCGACTACTCATATCGATAATACCGGAATTACTAACTATGAAAATGGTGCTCACACTGTGTGCATCACTAATAACAGTGCATTTGCAGGAAATATCGACCCTACCGTAGGTAAATTTGTTTTATCTGTCTTTGATAATAGATCCTGTGTTGGTGCAGATGGAAGCCCTGTCATTCGCCCTATAAATGATGATCCAACCACCGATACCTATTCAACACCTCCGGCTCGCATTCTATTCTATGCTGTAGACTTAGCAGCAAAAACTGCAGTGGAAATTCATGCACCGATTGAACTGCCAACTACCCCCATCATCCAGTGGACCGATTTTATGGGGGGAGTGTTTGACCATGATGATTACTTCGTTATTTTTACTAACCATGCCCGTTCATTCTTTATCTCTGATGTGAACGGTAATATGATTGCCACCATCTATGATGTTATTTCTCTACCTGATGGCGCGCCTCAATTCCCTGCAGAGGGCTATCGTGCAAGATTATTTAACGAAACCGAGCTATCTGACTTAATCACTACAGCATCAATTACGGTAAATTCATAAAAAAGTAATTGTAAAAAACAGAAGCAGTTGATCATCCGTTTTTATTAACTCATCGATTAAACTGCATTTGTTATCAGGGTTCATGCATTTGCATGAACCCTTGACCATATATAACACGTCACCAGGGGCCTGGCGTTATCACTCACACCGCTGTACCACTGTAACCAGGCGCAGCACCGGGAAAAAACCCGCCTCTCCCCGAAGCGTACCCCGCAGAAAGGGGATAAAATCCCCCACATCCATCGAGGTTAATTATCGATCAACTTCAAATAATCACTATTTCATCTGTTGAAATGTGAAAATTAAGTTGCGCAGTTTTCATACTTTCCTCACGATAAGTAGAACGTTCTACTAAAACGTTCTACTTACAATAACAGCGCATAAAAAGCGCTACTCGGGGGGAAATCAGCATGAGTCTGATATCAGGGTTTGTTAAATCGCTGTCTAAGTTATCGATGATTGGTCGCGCCTTAATGCTGCCAATTTCACTGCTTCCCGCTGCGGGCCTGCTGCTGGCCTTTGGCGATAAGTTCCACCTGCCGCTGATGATGAACGCGGGCGGGGTTATTTTTGATAACCTGCCGATGCTCTTCGCGATTGGCTCCGCTGTCGGTCTGGCGTCAGAATCGGGCATTGCGGCGCTCTCTGCGGCCGTTTCAGTGTTTGTCACCAACATCACCATCAATACCGTGCTCAGCATCACGCCGGAGATGGCCTCTCAGGGCGGGAAATATGCGATGGTCGTCGGCATCCCGACGCTGCAGATGGGCGTCTTTGGCGGTCTTATCTGCGGTATTCTCGCGGCATGGTGTTACAACCGTTTTCACACCATGCAGTTGCCGGAGTTCCTCGGTTTCTTCTCCGGTAAACGCTTTGTGGCGATTGCAACGGCGTTTCTGTCGTTCCTGCTCGGCCTGCTGTTGCCGTATATCTGGCAACATATTCAGTCCGGTATCGATGCACTTTCTGTTGTCGTTAACGGGGATAATCAGGCGGCATCGACCTTTATCTTCGGTCTGGTGGAACGCGCATTGATCCCGCTTGGTCTGCACCACATCTGGTATCCCTCTTTCTGGTATTCGTTTGGGGACTACACCACCCAGGCAGGCCAGGTGATCCACGGTGACCAGACCATCTGGTTCAAAATGCTGGAAGAAGGGGCGAAGTCTTTCAGCAGCGATACGTACCAAAATGCCGGTAAGTTCATGCAGGGTGAATTCCCGCTGATGCTGTTTGCACTGCCTGCGGCCTGCCTGGCGATGTATCACGAAGCGCACACGAAGAATAAGAAAATTGCTGCCGGTATTCTGTTCTCTGCGGCACTTACCTGCTTCCTGACGGGGATCACCGAACCGGTTGAGTTCACCTTTATCTTTGTGGCTCCAGTTCTGTACGTCTTCAACGCCATTATGGCGGGTCTGGCCTACATGACCATGTACCTGCTGCATGCCCATATTGCCAAATCTTTCTCTGCAGGTTTTATTGATTATCTGTCGTTCGGGATCCTGCCATCATTTAACGGTTACCAGACCAACTTCCTGAACGCCATTATCATCGGCATTCCAATGGGGATGATTTACTACTTCACGTTCCGCTTCGTTATCCGTCGTTTCGACGTGAAAACGCCGGGCCGCACCGAAGTCACCGCCAGCGCAGACGATAAAACCGACACTGAAATCGCAACTGAGATCATCGGTCTGCTGGGCGGGGCACATAACATCGATTCCGTCGGATCCTGTATCACCCGTCTGCGCCTGGAAGTGGCGAAAAGCGATGCGGTGGATAAAGACGGTCTCAACGGCCTGGGCGCACGCGGCGTGGTCTTCGTCGGAGACAACGGCATCCAGGTGATTTTCGGTGCCAGAGCACAGTTTATCGCCCAGACCATGTCCACCATAATCGGCAAATAATAAGATGCCTGAACGACACGTCTCCTGTACGCTGGGAGACGTTGTCTTAACTGGCTGATAATGGGTAAATTTCAGGGAGCAGTTTTGAAGAAAGTCAGCATTATTGATGTGGCAAAGCACGCGGGGGTTTCGGTCTCTACCGTTTCGCTGGTCCTACGCCAGAAAGGGAAAATCTCAGAGGCAACGATCGGGAAGGTCAATGCTGCCATCAATACGCTGGGCTATGTGCATAACGTTGCCGCTGCCAACCTTCGCGCCAACACCTCCAACCTGATTGGCCTGATCCTGCGCGATTTCAGCGACAGCTTTTCCATCAAGGTGATGGCGAGCATTGTTCAGGAGCTGGAAAAACAGGGGTATATGGTTTTTCTCGGCCAGCCGCTGAACGACCACGACCATCTTGAGCGCTGTCTGCTGTCGTTTAAACAGCAAGGCGTGGCTGGCGTGATTTACCTTGCCTCTGACACTCGCACTGCCGCCCTGCCGGAACACATCCGCCAGTGTCCCTTACCGCTGGTAGCGGTCTCCCAGTCTTTGCTGGACGAAAAATGCAACCTGGTGATGCGCGATAACCGCCAGGCGGCAAACCTTGCGGCGCGTTACCTTATTGAGCGTGGACACCGCAATATTGCCTACATTGGCGGGCGTGAAGGTTGTCTTATCCGCGAGCAGCGCCTGCTCGGCTTTCGCAGCGCAATGACGCAAAACGGGCTGCTCTGGCGTGACGAGTATTCTCCTGCCTGTAGCGATGATACGCTGGCGGCAGGTTTTGCCACTCGCCAGCTACTGGAAAAGAACAACACCATCACCGCCCTGCTCTGCCACTCACCGGATGCGATGATCGGCTCTATTTCCGGCATTCATCAGGTGGGACGTACCGTGGGGAAAGATGTGTTTTTAACCCAACAGGTCGCGCTGGTCGGTTTTGAAGATATGCTGCACGTGAACCTCACCTCGCCGTCGTTTACTTACGTTTCATCCGCCAGCGAAGAAACGGGACGCCAGGCCGCCGGGTTGATGATACGCAATCTGAAAGAGCCTGGGCTGCAAACGCAACGGATCACCCTTTCCGGGCAGCTTATCACCAGAGAATCGGCATAAAAAAAGCCGGGTGGCGGCTACGCCTGACCCGGCCTACACTCATGCTCCTGTGGGCCCGGTAAGCATAAGCGCCACCGGGCATAACAGGCTTACTTACGACGCCACGTCGTGCCCTGCGGGCCATCTTCCAGGATGATACCCATTTCGGTCAGACGATTACGTGCTGCATCTGCCGCCGCCCAGTCTTTCGCCTGACGCGCTTCCAGACGTGCCTTGATCAGTGCTTCAATCTCTGCCACTTCGCCATCGTCCGCCTGCGCCCCGCTCTGCAGGAACACGTCTGGCTCCTGCTCCAGCAGGCCGAGCACGGAAGAGAGTTTACGCAGATGTGACGCCAGCGCATTAGCGGCAGCCATATCTTCAGATTTCAGACGGTTCACTTCACGCGCCATATCAAACAGTACGGAATAGGCTTCTGGTGTGTTGAAGTCATCGTTCATCACCTCAACAAAGCGAGCTTCGAACGCTTCACCGCCTGCTGCCGCGACGGACTTGTCGGTACCACGCAGTGCGGTGTACAGACGTTCCAGCGCAGAGCGCGCCTGCTTCAGGTTCTCTTCGCTGTAATTCAGCTGGCTGCGATAGTGGCCGGACATCAGGAAGTAACGCACGGTTTCCGCGTCGTAATACTTCAGCACGTCACGCACGGTGAAGAAGTTGCCCAGTGATTTCGACATCTTCTCGCGGTCAACCATCACCATCCCGGAGTGCATCCAGTAATTAACATACTCGCCGCCGTGGGCACAGGTAGACTGCGCAATTTCGTTTTCGTGGTGCGGGAACATCAGATCCGAACCGCCACCGTGAATGTCGAAATGGTTACCCAGTTGCTTGCAGTTCATCGCCGAGCACTCAATGTGCCAGCCAGGACGCCCTTCTCCCCACGGAGACGGCCAGCTTGGCTCGCCCTCTTTGGACATCTTCCACAGCACGAAGTCCATCGGGTTACGCTTCACGTCGACCACGTCAACGCGGGCACCGGCCTGCAGCTGATCCAGATCCTGACGGGAAAGCTGGCCGTAAGTTGGATCAGTCGGTACCGAGAACATCACGTCGCCATTATCCGCTACGTAAGCGTGACCGCGTTCGATCAGTTTTTCGGTGATGTCGATAATTTCGTGAATATGGTGGGTTGCACGCGGCTCGCTGTCCGGACGCTGAATATTTAACGCATCAAAATCGTTATGCATTTCCACGATCATGCGATCGACCAGCGCGACGAAGTTTTCGCCATTTTCATTAGCGCGTTTAATGATTTTGTCGTCAATGTCGGTGATGTTGCGCACGTACTTGAGGTTGTAGCCCAGGAAACGCAGGTAACGTGAAACTACGTCAAAGGCAACAAACGTACGGCCGTGGCCGATATGACAGAGATCGTAAACCGTAATACCACACACGTACATGCCGACTTCCCCGGCATGGATAGGTTTAAATTCCTCTTTTTGGCGCGTCATTGTATTAAAGATTTTTAACATCGAAGATTCCATGTAAACACGTGTGTGGACGAAAACCGGGTATTCTACCCGTAATTCAAACCCGAAGCAGCACACAATGCAAGGTGATCGCATCCTGTGGTTATGCTATAACAAGCCCCTATATGTGACCCGAACACGGGTTGACGCACCACAATAACGGAACAGGATGCAAAAATGGTTACTTTCCACACTAATCATGGCGATATCGTAATCAAGACTTTTGATGACAAAGCGCCTGAAACAGTTAAAAACTTCCTGGACTACTGCCGCGAAGGTTTCTACAACAACACCATTTTCCACCGCGTAATCAACGGTTTTATGATCCAGGGCGGCGGCTTCGAACCTGGCATGAACCAGAAAGCGACGAAAGAAGCGATTAAAAACGAAGCGAACAACGGTCTGAAAAACACCCGTGGCACGCTGGCAATGGCGCGTACTCAGGCTCCTCACTCTGCTACCGCACAGTTCTTCATTAACGTGGCTGACAACGACTTCCTGAACTTCTCTGGCGAAAGCCTGCAGGGTTGGGGCTACTGCGTATTTGCCGAAGTCGTTGAAGGCATGGACGTCGTTGACAAGATCAAAGCCGTTTCTACTGGCCGCAGCGGTATGCATCAGGACGTTCCAAAAGAAGACGTTGTGATCACAAGCGTGACCGTCAGCGAGTAATTCGTGGCGACACTCTTTATTGCAGATTTGCATCTGCAAACAGAAGAACCGGCGATCACCGCCGGTTTTCTGCGTTTTTTACGCGGTGAAGCGAAAAGCGCCGATGCGCTTTACATCCTCGGCGACCTGTTTGAAGCCTGGATTGGCGACGATGATCCCAACCCGCTCCATCACGAAATGGCGGCAGCCATTAAAGCGCTGGTTGATTCCGGCGTCCCCTGCTACTTCATTCACGGCAACCGTGATTTCCTGCTCGGTAAGCGCTACGCCCGTGAAAGCGGTATGACGTTGTTGCCTGAAGAACAGGTGCTCAACCTCTATGGTCGTAACGTTTTGATCATGCACGGCGACACGCTCTGCACCGACGATACCGGCTACCAGGCGTTTCGCGCCAAAGTCCACACCCCGTGGATCCAAAAAGTTTTCCTGGCTCTGCCGCTGTTTATCCGTAACCGCATCGCCGCCAGAATGCGCGCGGGCAGTAAGGCCGCCAACAGCAGCAAATCCATGACCATCATGGACGTTAACCCCCAGGCAGTTGTCAGCGTGATGGAAAAGCACCACGTCCAGTGGTTGATCCACGGCCATACCCATCGCCCGGAGGTACACACACTGACGGCCAACGACGAACCCGCCCACCGCGTGGTACTGGGTGCCTGGCACAGTGAAGGGTCGATGGTGAAAGTCACGCCTGAAGGCGTCGAGCTGATCGCATTTCCTTTCTGAACTCCCCCCACACTGCACGTTTAATATTATTCATTTTTTTTGAATAACATTCGCAAATTGTTTCGATTTTAACCAATCCGTGGTCGCTCTATTATTTATCACATCAGGGCAAAACGCCCTATCCAAGACAAAATACTTAAGGAATACGACCATGAAATCCATCAAAACTTTCGTTGCAGTTGCTGCTCTCTCTATGATCTCTTTCGGTTCTTTCGCTCAGAGCGTCAGCGCTACCGCCTCTACCCTTGACCGCGCAGAAGCCAAAATTGCCGCTCAGGCTGCTGAACAGGGTGCGTCTTACAAAATCACCAGCGCACGGTTCAACAACCGCGTTCACATGACTGCAGAACTGACGAAATAAGACCCCTGATTGCCGTGCCGCCAGTAAACAGACAAGCGACAGCGACAATACGATGAGCAAGGAACAGAGAATGAAAACAATCAGCATCGTGAGCACCCTGCTGCTGGCCACTGTCCTGTCCACTGGCGCGATGGCGGCGGAGAATCGCTTCTCCACCCCAGAAGCAGGTTCGAATATCGACACCAGCATGGAAAATCATATTGATGTCGGCCATGCATTCGATAAAGAAAACCTGACAGCAGGCAATCTCCTGTAAAAATCGCCAGAGACTTTCGCTAAACAGACCGCCAAATGCGGTCTGTTTTGTTATGCGCGGAGGTCCACAACGGCTCAAGTTTTAGCCGCGCAACCGTTTTCCTTGCCCGTATTACATGCTATTCTCTGTGCCCTCGAAAGCAGTGTGTTTCGCACCACAGGAGTTTTAAGACGCATGTCTTCCCGCAATAATCCGGCGCGTGTCGCCATCGTGATGGGGTCCAAAAGCGACTGGGCTACCATGCAGTTCGCCGCCGAAATCTTCGAAATCCTGAATGTTCCGCACCACGTTGAAGTGGTTTCCGCACACCGCACACCCGACAAACTGTTCAGCTTCGCCGAAAGCGCTGAAGAGAACGGCTACGAGGTGATCATTGCCGGTGCGGGCGGCGCAGCACATCTGCCCGGCATGATTGCCGCCAAAACGCTGGTGCCGGTACTGGGCGTTCCAGTGCAAAGCGCGGCGTTAAGCGGCGTCGACAGCCTCTATTCCATCGTTCAGATGCCGCGCGGCATTCCTGTCGGTACGCTGGCGATTGGCAAAGCGGGGGCAGCAAACGCCGCTCTGCTGGCCGCGCAAATTCTGGCGACCCACGATAAAGCAATACATCAGCGTCTGGCGGACTGGCGTAAAGCCCAGACCGACGAGGTGCTGGATAACCCGGATCCGCGGGGTGCGGCATGAAGCAGGTTTGCGTCCTCGGCAATGGTCAGTTGGGCCGCATGCTGCGTCAGGCCGGAGAGCCGCTGGGCATTAGCGTCTGGCCTGTCGGCCTGGATGGCGAACCGGAAGCCGTTCCGTTTCACCAGAGCGTGATTACCGCAGAGATCGAACGCTGGCCGGAAACCGCGCTGACGCGTGAACTGGCGCGTCATAACGCCTTTGTGAACCGCGATGTGTTCCCGATTATTGCTGACCGTCTGACACAAAAGCAGCTGTTCGATAAACTCGGGCTTGCAACCGCGCCGTGGCAGTTGCTGTCTGACAAAAGCGAATGGGCTGACGCCTTCGACATGCTGGGCGAACTGGCTATTGTGAAGCGTCGCGTGGGCGGTTATGACGGCCGTGGACAGTGGCGTCTGCGCGCACACGAAACCGCTGAACTGCCGGATGACTGCTACGGTGAGTGCATCGTTGAGCAGGGCATCAACTTTAGCGGCGAAGTGTCGCTGGTGGGCGCTCGTTCGCATGACGGCCACACCGTGTTTTATCCGCTGACGCATAACCTGCATCAGGAAGGTATTCTGCGCACCAGCGTGGCGTTCCCGCTGGCTCTTGCCGCACAACAGGCGCAGGCAGAAGACATGCTCTCCGCCATCATGCACGAGCTGGGTTATGTCGGCGTAATGGCGATGGAGTGCTTCGTCACGCCGTCCGGTTTGCTGATCAACGAACTGGCTCCACGCGTACACAACAGCGGCCACTGGACGCAAAACGGCGCGTCCATCAGCCAGTTTGAACTGCACCTGCGCGCCATTACTGATTTACCCTTGCCGCAACCGGTAGTGAACAGCCCGTCAGTGATGATCAACCTGATCGGTACCGATTTGAACTACGATTGGCTGAAGCTGCCGCTGGTGCATCTGCACTGGTACGACAAAGAGGTGCGTCCGGGTCGTAAAGTGGGTCACCTGAACCTGAACGATTCCGACACGGGCCGCCTGAGCGCCACCCTGGAAGCGATGATCCCACTGTTACCGCCAGAATACGCGAGCGGTATTGTCTGGGCGCAATCGAAGCTTAAATAAGCGATAAGTGCCGGGGAGTTGATCTTCCCCTTCCCCGGCTTCATCTCACGCGCGTAAAATCGTCGTCCATTGCTGTTTTGATTTCTGGAATAACCATGAACGATGGAACGGATTATCGCGCGATCCTCGCGTCCGATACCCCTTTAATCGACGTTCGCGCGCCGATCGAATTTGCACAGGGTGCGATGCCTGCGGCACTCAACCTGCCTTTGATGAACGATGACGAACGCGCCGCCGTCGGTACCTGCTATAAACGCCAGGGGCCGGAAGCCGCCCTTGCACTCGGTCATAGCCTGGTTTCCGGTAAAACCCGTGACGACCGCATCAACGCCTGGCGCGAAGCAAGCCTGGCACATCCTCACGGCTATCTCTGCTGCGCGCGCGGCGGCCAGCGCTCGCATATTACTCAGGCATGGCTAAAAGAGGCCGGCGTTGATTACCCGCTGATCAGAGGTGGCTATAAAATGCTGCGCCAGGCGGCGATTCAGGCCACCGCAGAGCAGGTGCAAAAACCGATGGTGCTGATTGGCGGCTGTACCGGAAGCGGTAAAACGCTGCTGGTGAAACAGCATGTGCAAGGTATCGATCTGGAAGGGCTGGCGCACCATCGCGGCTCGTCGTTTGGTCGCACGCTCACACCGCAACTCTCGCAGGCGAGTTTTGAAAACCAGCTGGCCGTTGAGCTGTTAAAAAAAGATGCCGCACGCTGGGTGCTCGAGGATGAAGGCCGGATGATTGGCTCCAACCACCTGCCGGAGTGTCTGCGTGACCGCATGGTGCAAGCCGCCATCGTCGTGGTAGAAGACCCGTTTGAAATCCGTCTTGAGCGTCTGCGTGAAGAGTATTTCGACCATATGTGGGCGGATTTTTCTGCCGCATTCGGTGAAGAGTTGGGCTGGAAAGAGTACAGCGACTATCTGCACCACGGCCTGTTCGCCATTCGCCGCCGTCTGGGGCTGCAGCGCTTTGCTGAATTCACAGCGCTGTTGGATGCCGCGCTCCTGGAACAGCAACGTTCAGGTGGAACCGGAGCACACGTTAGCTGGCTTGCGCCGCTGCTGAATGACTATTACGACCCGATGTACCGCTATCAGCTTGAAAAGAAAGCGGACAAGATTGTCTATCGCGGAACGTTCGAAGAGGTTGCCGGGTGGCTTGCACGCTGAAAAAAGCCGGGTGACGGCTACGCCTTACCCGGCCTGCATGTTTCCCCTCTCCCTTTCCGGGAGAGGGTCAGAACTTAGAAGTCGTAACGCAGACGGACCAGGTTCATATCGCCCAGATCGTCGGTGCTGGAGGTGAACACGTGTTCGTAATCAACACGGAAACCGTAATCCAGCTGGAAGCTGATACCCACACCGTTGTCGATGCGCTGGTAGTTACGGCCATTCACGTATTCAATACGGTCACCCATGAAGTAAGGCTGGATGGATTTAACCGCATACTGATTGATTGGGAATTTGTAGCCTGCGAAGTACTCAATACCCCATGCATCACCCGCAAAGTAGTCGTCAGTGGATACTTTTTTGGTGGTCAGGAAGTTCTGGTACCAGCCGCCGCCAGCAGAGAAGGTCCAGTTGTCAGGTTTCCAGCTCAGCGCAGTCCCCAGGATGTTCTGGTTGTACGTTTCGCTATCGCCATTTTCCGGGTTACGCATATCCGCACGGGTGTAGTTCCACGCCGTACCCCAGGTCAGATCTTTGGTCAGGTGATAATCCAGACCCAGTGAACCGCCGCCTTTACGTTTGTAACGCAGGCCGTTGCCTGGCAGGTATTCGTTGTCTTCGAACAGGTAGGATGCATAGATATCAGCATCGCCCACAGTTTTCTTGTATTTCAGCATTTTACGTGAACGGTAAGAACCGTCGTAGTCGCCGTTGATACCGTTACCTGGTGCCTGACCAATCATGTCGTAGTCCCAGATATCGGTTTTCGCACCCACCACATCATAGTAAACGCTGTTCTGTTGACCGAAGGTCAGCGTACCCCAGGTGTCGCTCTTCAGACCGGTATACAGCATACGGCGAGAGGTGTCGTTAGCCCCCTCTTTGTAGTGATTATCCCAGTTGAACAGCGCAGGAATGTTGACACCCAGCTCGTAGTAGCTTACCCAGCTGATGTCATCAAACAGGTAGTAGTCCGCTGCGAAACGGAAACGGGTACCGCCGTCGAAGCCGTTACGCTTGTAGGAGCCTTTGTCGCCATCGCCCGTCATCATGTTGAACTGAGGACGGATACTGCCGCCAACGGTGAAGTTCAGACGGCTCAGCGGGTTACCCGCCTGTGGATCTTGTTTAAGAACGGTGATTTCCGCCTGAGATGCAAAAGACGTCAATGCCACTGCCGCGCCGATCGTTGCCGCCAGCGCTGATTTTTTTATAGTCATTATTTTTCCTTGATAGACACGCCACTAAATATTTAGCTGGTGAATATTAACTGGAAATACTATGACTGTGTGTGCGGTTTTTTAATGATTTGTGCTACTAAAATGACGCCTGTTACCAATCTGTGCTACTAAGTGATTACGTACCAGCATATAAACCGGTACGTAATCATCACGGAGGTAAACTAACTAACAAACTGCCGGAACAGCGCTTTACCTTTGAGCAATCGCGTGCCGAGCCAGCCGCCACAGAGTGATAACAGTAGCGCGCCGCAGATCGGTAGCGTGAGCCACAGCCGCCAGTCAGGTTCCCACGGGAAGTCGAAGACTTTCGTCTGCAGCATCGCCAGTGCTGTCTCCGCACCAATAGCCGCCACCAGGCCTGCCACCAGCCCCAGCAGGGCGAACTCACTCCAGAGCGTTGCACGCAGCAGCCGCTTACTCGCCCCCAGTGTGCGGTAAACCACCAGTTCCTGATAGCGCTGACGCATCCCAACCTGCACCTGTGCCAGCAGCAACAGAACACCGCAGAGGGTAACCAGTACGACCATCACCTCGAGGGCACGGCTCACCTGCTCCAGTACTTGTCCTACTTGCTTCAGGATCGCACCAATATCCAGCAGGCTCACGGTCGGGAATTCGCGATTAAGCTGGGTCAGCATCCCGTTGCCGTTTTCCCAGCGGAAGCTGGTGAGCCAGCTCTGCGGCTGCCCGTCCAGCGCGCCTGCCGGGAAGATAAAGAAGAAGTTTGGTCGCAGGCTTTCCCAGTCCACTTTGCGCAGGCTGGTCACTTTTGCACTGAAATCCTGGGTGTCACCGGTAAAGGTCACTGAATCCCCCAGCCTGATATTCAGGCGTGTGGCCAGCCCCTCTTCCATTGAAACTTCACCCACTTTTGGCGGCCAGGTCCCGGCGATAAGCGGATTGTGATCGGGACGCTTCTCCTGCCAGGTCAGGTTCAGCTCGCGGTTAAGCGCCTCGTCCTTGTTGCTCTCCGTTGGCTGGCCGTTGATCTGCGTCAGACGCGCGCGAACAACCGGATAGAACGATTCCGGCACAATCTGGTGTTGCGAGAGAAATGCCTTCAGCGGGGCGACCTGTTCAGGCGCAATGTTGATCAGAAAATAGTTCGGGCTTTCCGGCGGAAGCTGCTGTTGCCAGCGATCCAGCAGATCGCCACGCAGCACCAGCAGAAGAGCCAGCAGCATAAACGACAGCGAAAACGCTGAAAGCTGGCTCAGCGTTGACCACGGTTGATGCAGCAAACGGTTAACCGCCAGCCGTACGGGAAGCGATTTTACCGTGCCCCCCTTCAGGAGCCTGAGCAATACCCAGCCCAGTACGCCGCACAACAGCGCCAGTACGACCGCACCAGCCAGCACGGCCCACAGTAGCGTACTGCCCCCCATCAACCAGGCCAGCAGCCCAACCACCACAGCGGTAATTGCGGGAAGGTAAAATTTCAGTGGCCAGACGTTTGCCACCACATCACGGCGTAACACACGCAGCGGCTGCGTCGCAATCAGCAGCCGGTACGGGCGCAATCCCACCAGCAGTGAAATCACCGTCATTGCCCCCATCGCCCACAGCCACGGCCAGAGGCTGGCTGGTGGTAATGCAGCTGGCAGTACCGGTTTCAGCAGCACCATCAGCAGTTTTTCAAACACTAATCCCATCACCCCGCCAGTCACCGCTGACAGCATCAGTACCATCAGCCACTGGCCGATAATCAACTTACGCAGTTGCGCCCGCCCGGCCCCCAGGGTTTTCAGGATCGCCACCAGATCGTAACGGCTGCGGCAGTAGTGTCCCATCGCAACGGCGATTGCCGCTACCGCCAACAGCAGGGTTAATAGCGCCGAAAGCAGCAGAAATTGCTGAGAACGTTCAAGAGATTTGCCAAGTACCCCTTCGTCCTGCTCCAGCCCATACCAGCGGTGCTCTGGCTTTAACTGCGGCAGAAGCCATTTTTCATACTCCCCAAGCTGTACGGGCGTACCGCCAAATTTATAGCGCCAGGTCACGCGGCTTCCCGGTAGCACGGCATGGGTTTTCGCCACGTCAGCGGTGTTCATAAGTAACCGTGGCGCGAGCTGGAACGGGTTAAAACCGGAGTCAGGTTCCTGAACCACTTCTCCGGTAATCTTCAGCGTGGCGTCACCGACATCAATGCTGTCACCCGCTTTCAGGTTAAGCAGCGCCATCAGACGCGGTGCCAGCAACACCGTACCAGGTTTGGGTTTTAACCCTGACGGGCTGGTCTGCAGCTCACCGTACATCGGGTAGATGTCATCAACCGCTTTGACGCTCGCCAGCTGCGGTGTGTCACCCGCGAAGGTCATGGTCTGGAAGCTAATCTGCTCCCCAACCTTCAGCCCCCGCTTGCGCGCTTCGTCAATCCAGTCCGGCGGGACGGCACGCGAGCTTTGCAGCGTTCTGTCGCCCGCCATAAATTCCCGGCTTTGCTGGCTTAACCCTTTCTCCATGCGGTCGCTGATGCTGCCGAGTGCCAGCACGCAGGCCACCGCCAGGCTCAACGCCAGCCAGACAATCAGCAGCGAAGGTGAGCGCCATTCGCGCCAGAACCAGCGGGCAATCATGCTTCCTCCTGAAGAATACCGTTGACCAGCCGCAGGCGACGGTCACAGCGGGCGGCCAGCTGTGGATCGTGGGTGACCAGAATCAGCGTGGTGCCATGTTCACGGTTGAGCGAAAACAGCAGGTCGGCAATCTTGTCTCCGGTTTTACGGTCAAGGTTCCCGGTGGGTTCATCAGCAAACAGGACCTCCGGGCGACCATTAAAGGCGCGAGCCAGTGCAACGCGCTGTTGCTCCCCCCCGGAAAGCTGCGCCGGAAGGTGATCGAGGCGGTTACCCAATCCCAGCTGTTCCAGCAATGTTCTGGCATGTTCGCGGCTCTGGCGGATATTCTCCCCGCGCAGTAATCCCGGTAATTCAACGTTTTCCAGAGCATTCAGGGTAGGAATGAGCATAAAGGACTGAAAGACAAAGCCAATATGCCGGGCGCGCAGTGCAGCACGTGCCTCTTCATCAAGTGCGTGCAACGGCTGGCCGACCAGGTTGACCTCGCCACTGCTGCCGTCATCCAGCCCGGCTAAAATTGCCAGCAACGTGGATTTGCCAGAACCTGATTCGCCAATCAGCGCGATGGTTTCGGCACGTTTGACAACGAGTTCAACTCCGGTGAGGATGGACAGCTCGTGCTCCCCCTGACCGACGGACTTCTTAAGACGATGAACTTCAACAATGTTTTCCGCTGGCATTTGCCCTTCCTGTTTTTGATTCTGATGACCTTCCGCGCAGCCGCAGCGGACACGTTACTGGTTCTGGGTGACAGCCTGAGCGCAGGCTATCGCATGGCGGCCAGCGCAGCCTGGCCTGCTCTGCTCAATGACAAATGGCGGAACACGACACCGGTGATTAATGCCAGCATCAGCGGCGATACCTCGCAGCAAGGCTTGTCGCGCCTGCCAGCTTTACTCAAACAACATCAACCGCGCTGGGTGCTGGTCGAACTCGGCGGTAATGATGGTTTACGCGGCTTCCAGCCCCAGCAAACAGAACAAGCGCTGCGCACCATTTTGCAGGACATTAAGGCGGCTAACGCCCAGCCGCTGCTGATGCAAATTCGCCTGCCCGCAAACTATGGTCGTCGGTATAATGAGTCCTTTAGCGCGATCTACCCTAAGCTTGCCAAAGAGTTTGATATTCCGCTGCTGCCATTTTTCATGGAAGAGGTCTATCTGAAACCCCAATGGATGCAAGACGATGGTATCCACCCCAATCGCGATGCTCAGCCGTTTATTGCCGACTGGATGGCAACGCGGCTGGCTCCTTTAGTTAAACATGACTTCTCAAACAGCTGAGATCCTGACAGGTAAAGTTATGCAAAAATCGGTCTTAATAACAGGATGTTCCAGCGGAATTGGCCTCGAGAGTGCCCTCGAATTGAAACGTCAGGGTTTTTGGGTTCTGGCTGCCTGCCGTAAACCCAACGATGTCGAACGCATGAACGGGATGGGCTTTACTGGCATATTGCTGGATCTGGATTCACCAGAGAGCGTTGAACGCGCCGCCGACGAGGTCATTACCCTGACGAACAACCGTTTGTTCGGTCTGTTCAATAATGCCGGTTACGGTGTTTACGGCCCGCTGGAGACCATCTCGCGGGAACAGCTGGAGCACCAGTTTTCCACTAACTTCTTCGGCGTACATCAGCTGACCATGCGCCTGCTCCCCGCCATGCTACCGCATGATGAAGGGCGCATCGTGATGACCTCCTCGGTCATGGGGCTGATCTCTACCCCAGGCCGTGGAGCCTATGCCGCCAGCAAATATGCGCTGGAGGCATGGTCTGATGCCCTGCGCATGGAACTGCGCCACAGCGGTATTAAGGTGAGCCTGATTGAACCCGGCCCTATCCGCACCCGTTTTACCGACAACGTCAACCAGACGCAGTCGGACAAACCGGTCGAAAACCCCGGCATCGCCGCACGTTTTACGCTGGGACCAGAAGCCGTTGTCGCCAAAGTGCGCCATGCTTTTGAGAGTGATAACCCCAAAATGCGCTACCCGGTGACGCTGGTGACCCATGCCGTAGGCTGGTTAAAACGCCTGCTGCCAGGCCGGGTGATGGACAAAATTTTACACGGCTGAGTTGAAGCGTCGTCGCTGACCCCCATGTAAAGAACAAACCGATAAAAGAGAATGCCTCATGTCCGTACAGAATATCGTCAACATTACTGAAGCTAACCTGCAACAGGTCCTCGAACAATCGATGGCTAAGCCGGTGCTGTTCTACTTCTGGTCTGAACGCAGCCAACACTGTCTGCAGCTGACGCCGGTACTGGAAAGCCTTGCCGCGCAATACAATGGTCAGTTCATTCTCGCAAAACTTGACTGCGATGCTGAGCCAATGGTGGCATCTCAGTTTGGCCTGCGTGCGATCCCAACAGTGTATCTGTTCCAGAATGGTCAGCCTGTCGATGGCTTCCAGGGGCCGCAGCCTGAAGAAGCAATTCGCGCCCTGCTGGATAAAGTTCTGCCACGCGAAGAAGAGCTGAAAGCGCAGGAAGCCGTCGCGCTGATGCAGGAAGGCAAATATGACGAGGCGCTGCCGCTGCTGAAAGATGCGTGGCAGCTGTCGAATCAGAATAGCCAGATTGGCCTGCTGCTGGCTGAGACGCAGATTGCCCTGCACCGTTCAGAAGATGCAGAAGCTGTCCTGAAAACGATCCCTATGCAGGATCAGGATACCCGTTATCAGGGGCTGGTGGCGCAAATTGAACTGCTGAAACAGGCGGCGGATACTCCCGAGATCCAGCTGCTACAACAGCAGGTCGCGGACAACCCGGCCGATGCTGCACTGGCAAGCCAGCTGGCACTGCAACTGCACCAGGTAGGGCGTAACGAAGAGGCACTGGAATTGCTGTTCAGCCATCTGCAAAAAGATCTGGCTGCCGCCGACGGCCAGGCGCGTAAAATGTTCCAGGAAATTCTGGCCGCACTGGGTACCGGTGACGCGCTGGCATCGAAGTATCGTCGTCAGCTGTACGCGCTGTTGTACTGATGCAAAATGCCCCTCACCCTCTCTTCTGAGGGGTGAGGGGCAATTCACCGCACGTTTTTCAACTGCGCAACCACCAGTTGATGGCGCGCATTGTAAAACTTCCGGTAGGTTAAGTAGCAGGCAATAATGGTCGACAGGCTTGCCGTCGAAAGCAACATAAATGTCACCATAATCTGATACTTAATGGCTTTTACCGGGTCAATCCCGGCAAAAATCAGCCCCGACATCATTCCCGGTAAGCTCACCAGCCCAACCGTTTTAGCCGAGTCTACCGTCGGGATCAGCGACGAGCGAATACTCTCGCGAATCAGTCGTGCCGACGCGATTTTCGGCGTCGCCCCGAGGCTTAATTTCTCCTGCAGCTGCTGTTGTTCACTGCTAAAGCGTTGTCCCAGATTGTTGTAGCACAGCCCTACCGCCACCATCGCATTACCCGCAATCATCCCGGATATGGGGATAACCTGCATCGGCGTAAAGGCAATAGAGCCTGAGAACACCAGCACTGCCAGCGTTAGTGCCGTTCCGGTGGTAATGGCGATAAACGAAGAGACAAACGCCTTATCAATGTATTTACTGCGTTTTTGCGCGTTCCACGCCGCGTTGAAGCAGATAAACAGCACCATCAGTAGCGTCAGCACCGCATTATCGACATTGAAGATGTACTTGAGCACATAGCCCACGAGCACCAGCTGAACCACTGCACGGCAGATGCTCCAGATAATGTCCTTTTCCAGCCCCAGCTTCTCCCGATAGCTAACGATAATCGCCACCAGTACCAGCACCATCGAAAACGCCAGCGATTCGTTGGTAATGTTGTGTTCACCCACGATGTGTCTCCCGCTTTTGACTACCCTGCGGCTGCAGTCTCATCACTTCATCCGCGTGTTCTATTTCACTCACGTCGTGCGTCACCCACAGCACGGCAATGTTCTGCTCCTTCGCATAGCGGTGGATAATGTCATTCACATTGCGCTTGTTGACGTCATCCAGCGCACTGGTAATTTCATCCAGCAGCAGGACCTTTGGTAAAAACTGCAGGTTACGGATCAATGAGACGCGCTGTTTTTCACCGCCGGAAAGTTCGGAAACGGATTTTGTGAGCGTTTCCTGCGACAAACCAAAACGTTCCAGATCGGCAATTAACCGTGCGGGATCGGGCGTCTGATGACGGATTTGCCAGGGGAAAATCAGGTTGTCATAAACCGTTTCACCAAACAGGGCAGGCGTTTGTACCGAGTAAGAAACCTGCTGGCGATAATGCTCTGGCGAGAGCGTGGCAATGTCCTTTCCGTCGAAAAAAATCCTTCCCGAGGTTGGGCTTAGCAGCGACGCGATGATTTTCAGTAAGGTGCTTTTTCCGCAGCCCGACGGGCCGGTAATTAAACGAAACTCCCCAGGTGAGACGGTAAAACTGACGTTTTCCAGAATTGTGGTGTCGCCCACCCGGTAACCAACATCAGCAATCGTCAGGATCGCGCTGTTATCCTTCATTTTATTCTCTGTCTTCATCCCAATAATTAGCAGTAGTCTACTGGCTTTAGTGATTGCAAGGCGACTTTCCTCTTATACTTAGGGTCAATAAACTCGCAATTATTTCCCACGCAGGCATGCAAAACAGGAGGTTTTTATGCTCATTGTTGTTCCGGTTCTTATCTTCGTCGCGCTGGTTATCGTCGGCGCAGGGGTAAAAATTGTCCCGCAGGGCTTCCAGTGGACTGTTGAACGCTTTGGCCGTTATACCAATACGCTCCAGCCGGGCTTAAGCCTGATTGTCCCTTTCATGGACAGGATTGGTCGCAAGATCAACATGATGGAACAGGTGCTGGATATTCCCTCCCAGGAAATTATCTCTAAAGATAACGCCAACGTCACCATTGATGCCGTCTGTTTTATCCAGGTGATTGACGCCCCGAAAGCGGCATATGAAGTGAGCAACCTGGAGCTGGCTATCGTTAACCTGACGATGACCAATATCCGTACCGTGCTCGGTTCTATGGAGCTGGACGAAATGCTCTCTCAGCGCGACAGCATCAACACCCGTCTGCTGCATATTGTCGACGAAGCGACGAATCCGTGGGGGATTAAAGTCACCCGTATTGAGATCCGCGACGTTCGCCCACCGGCGGAGCTTATCGCCTCCATGAATGCCCAGATGAAAGCCGAACGAACCAAGCGCGCCTATATTCTTGAAGCCGAAGGGGTGCGTCAGGCCGAGATCCTGAAAGCCGAAGGGGAAAAGCAGTCGCAGATCCTGAAAGCCGAGGGCGATCGCCAGTCGGCATTTTTACAGGCCGAAGCGCGTGAACGTTCAGCCGAAGCGGAAGCCCGCGCGACCCAGATGGTCTCCGAGGCGATTGCTGCGGGTGACATCCAGGCCGTGAACTATTTCGTGGCACAAAAATATACCGACGCGCTGAAAGAGATTGGCTCTGCGAATAACAGTAAAGTGGTGATGATGCCACTGGATGCCAGCAGCCTGATGGGTTCGATTGCCGGTATCGCCGAGCTCATCAAAGACAGCGGAAACGAGCGCAGAAAATGATTGAGCTTATCGTCGCACATCCCCACGCCTTCTGGCTAAGCCTGGGTGGCTTATTGCTGGCCGCAGAGATGCTTGGCGGCAACGGATATCTGCTCTGGAGCGGTGTCGCTGCGGTCACGACCGGGCTTACTGTCTGGCTACTGCCCATCAGCTGGGAGTGGCAGGGCGCGCTGTTTGCCGTGCTTACGCTGGTGGCGGCGTGGCTGTGGTGGCGCTGGCTGAACCGGCAGGTCAAAGAGCAGGATCCCGTGGACGCCCATCTCAATCAGCGCGGACAGCAAATTGTCGGCCAGCGTTTTACGCTCGACACGGCGCTGGTGAACGGGCGCGGACACATGCGCGTGGGCGATAGCTCGTGGCCTGTGGTCGCTGACGATGACCTCAGCGCCGGTACGCGGGTTGAGGTCGTGGCCGTGGAAGGGATAACCCTGCGGGTCAAAGCCTGTTAAGCATTTGCCTTACGATGACAGCAGCCGGCAAGATTTTCGATAATCGGGCACTCGGCGCTGTCATCCCCCGGACAGGATTCCGCCAGTGCCAGAAGCTGTTTGCGCATCGCCTGTAACCCGGTGATGTGGCGTTCAATTTCAGCCACTTTTTCCAGCGTACGCTTTTTCACGTCTGCGCTGTGGCGTTTCGGATCGTTGAACAGGTTGACCAGCTCACCACACTCTTCAAGGTTAAAACCTACCTGTCTTGCCTGACGCAGTAATGTCAGTTCATCGAGATGCAGCTGCGTGTAACTACGGTAGCCATTTTCGCTACGCAGCGGCGGCGTCACCAGCCCTTTCTCTTCATAAAAACGAATCGCTTTGCTGGTCAATCCGGTTTTTTTGGCAACATCACTGATATTCACATTTCCCCCTTGACCTTCCCCTTGATGGAAGGTTTAACCTTCATAACAGTTAGCGAAAAGCGTCTTACAGGTCAACAACTGACCAGATCATTATACGGGAGTTTTGTTATGTCTCACACTATAGACCTGACACTGGACGGCCTCTCCTGCGGCCACTGTGTCAAACGCGTTAAAGAAAGCCTGGAACAGCGTCCTGATGTTGAGAGCGCTGAAGTGACTATCGATCATGCCGCCGTCACTGGCAGTGCCAGCGCAGATGCGCTGATTGATACCATCAAACAAGCGGGCTACGGGGCGGAGTTGAGCCACCCAAAGGCTAAACCGCTGGCAGAGTCATCACTCCCGTCGGAAGCACTGACAGCGGCCACTCCTGAGCTTCCGGTAGCTGATGATATTGATGACAGCCAACAGCTGCTGATCAACGGCATGAGCTGCGCCAGCTGTGTCTCCCGGGTACAAAATGCATTACAGGCCGTACCGGGCGTCGCACAGGCACGGGTCAACCTTGCGGAGCGTACTGCGCTGGTGATGGGCAGTGCCTCCGCCGCAGATTTAGTGCAGGCGGTAGAGAAAGCAGGCTACGGCGCAGAAGCCATCGAAGATGATGCTGAACGCCGCGAACGCCAGCAGGAAACGGCCATCGCCACCATGAAACGCTTCCGCTGGCAGGCGATTGTTGCACTGCTGGTCGGTATTCCGGTGATGGTGTGGGGCATGATGGGTGACAACATGATGGTCACCGATGATAACCGCACCCTGTGGCTGGTGATTGGGGTGATGACACTCGCCGTGATGGTTTTTGCGGGCGGCCATTTCTATTCCAGCGCCTGGAAGAGCCTGAAAAACCGCACCGCGACGATGGATACGCTGGTGGCACTGGGTACCGGAGCGGCATGGCTTTACTCGATGAGCGTTAACGTCTGGCCGCAGTGGTTCCCGATGGAAGCGCGTCATCTCTATTATGAAGCGAGTGCGATGATTATCGGTCTGATTAATTTAGGCCATATGCTCGAAGCTCGTGCCCGTCAGCGCTCCTCAAAAGCGCTGGAAAGATTGCTCGATTTGACTCCGCCGACAGCGCGTGTGGTGACAGACGACGGCGAGAAAAGCGTCCCGCTGGCCGACGTTCAACCCGGCATGACGCTGCGCCTGACCACCGGCGACCGCGTTCCCGTTGACGGTGAAATTACCCAGGGCGAAGCCTGGTTTGACGAAGCAATGCTGACCGGGGAACCCATCCCGCAGCAAAAATCATCGGGCGATGCTGTCCATGCGGGAACGGTGGTACAGGACGGTAGCGTGCTGTTCCGCGCCAGTGCAGTCGGCAGCCACACCACGCTGTCACGTATTATTCGCATGGTGCGCCAGGCGCAGAGCAGTAAACCGGAAATTGGCCAGCTTGCCGATAAAATTTCTGCCATTTTTGTCCCGGTGGTGGTCTGTATTGCGCTGCTGAGCGCGGCTATCTGGTATTTCTTCGGCCCGGCCCCTCAGATTGTCTACACCCTGGTCATTGCCACCACGGTACTGATTATTGCCTGTCCGTGTGCGCTCGGCCTCGCGACACCGATGTCGATTATCTCAGGCGTTGGCCGCGCCGCCGAGTTTGGCGTGCTGGTACGCGATGCCGACGCCCTGCAGCGCGCCAGTACGCTCGACACGCTGGTCTTTGATAAAACCGGTACGCTGACAGAAGGTAAACCGCAGGTCGTGGCGGTGAATACCGTGGGCATTTCTGACGCTGAAGCACTGCGCCTGGCCGCTGCGCTGGAGCAAGGTTCCAGCCACCCACTGGCGCGCGCCATTATAGAAAAAGCGGAAAACGCCAGCCTGCCGCAGGTGAGCAACTTCCGCACCCTGCGCGGACTGGGCGTGAGCGGTGAAGCCGAAGACCATACGCTGCTGCTCGGTAACCGGGCGTTACTGAATGAAAACGGCATTGATACGTCAGCCCTGGAGAGTGAACTGCACGTTCAGGCATCACAGGGAGCAACGCCGGTTCTGCTCGCCATAGACGGCAAAGCCGCCGCGCTATTGGCCGTTCGCGATCCGTTGCGACAGGACAGCGTGGACGCCCTTAAACGTCTGCACCGCGCAGGCTATCGTCTGGTGATGCTGACCGGAGATAACCCAACAACCGCCAACGCCATTGCCAAAGAGGCAGGTATTGATGAGGTGATTGCGGGCGTACTGCCGGATGGCAAAGCCGATGCAATCAAGAAACTGCAGAGCCAGGGCCGCCAGGTCGCGATGGTGGGCGACGGGATCAACGACGCCCCGGCGCTGGCGCAGGCAGAAGTGGGTATTGCGATGGGCGGTGGGAGCGATGTCGCCATTGAAACCGCGGCGATTACGCTGATGCGCCACAGCCTGATGGGCGTTGCGGATGCGCTGGCCATTTCAAAAGCGACCCTGCGCAATATGAAGCAGAACCTGTTGGGCGCGTTTATCTACAACTCGCTCGGCATCCCGATTGCCGCCGGAATTTTGTGGCCGCTGACCGGCACGCTGCTGAACCCGGTGGTGGCAGGTGCCGCAATGGCACTCTCCTCCATTACCGTGGTGAGTAACGCAAACCGGTTGTTGAGGTTTAAACCGAAAGAGTGATGCAAAACAGCCGGGTGGCGCGCTCGCGTCCCCGGCCTACGAAAATGCCCACCGGTTCAGCAGTTGCACCGCCCATCCCCACGCGCTAGCATGAGTCTTTCTATTCAGGGAGCGCGTATGAGTCTGTTTAGCCGTATAAAAGCATCGTTTCGCGCCCTCTTCCCCCGTCGCTATGCCTGGCCCGGTATGGATATCTCACTTCCCGGTGGGCAGCATCTGCATCTTGTGGGCAGCATCCATATGGGGACACAGGATATGTCTCCCCTGCCACCCGGTCTGTTAAAGCTGCTAAAACAGGCCGATGCGCTGATTGTCGAGGCCGATATTTCAGGCCACGAGTCGCCGTTTGTCGGGCTTGAGAGCGATATTCCACTGGCTGAGCGTCTTAGCGAAACACAGCTGCGCGAACTGGAACGGGTGGCAGATGAAACGGGCGTTTCGCTGGCCATGCTGGAAAATCTGCCGCTATGGCAAATCGCGATGATATTGCAGGCCACCCAGGCTCAGCGTCTTGGCCTGCGTGGAGATTATGGCATCGACTATCAGTTGCTGAACGTTGCGCGGGCACGCCATCTTCCGATTATTGAGCTGGAAGGGGCCGACAGCCAGATTGCCCTGCTTCGTCAGTTACCGGATGATGGACAGATACTGCTGGAGGATACCCTGACCCACTGGCACACCAATGCCCGCTTGCTGCAGACGATGATCGGCTGGTGGCTGGATGCGCCGCCAACGGACAGTAAGCTTACGCTGCCGTCCACGTTCAGTGAATCGTTGTATGATGTGCTCATGAACACGCGCAATGAAGCATGGCGAGAAACGCTGAATGCCCTGCCTGCCGGGCATTACGTTGTTGCGGTGGGTGCATTGCATTTGTACGGAGAAGGGAATTTGCCGTCACTGTTAAAATAAAAAAGTGGCCAATATTTCTATTGGCCCGTCAAAGAGGAATTTCATCGTTTTTATTATGCCGAAGGAGACCTTCGGTTGAGCCGATTGTCGCTCAAAGTGACCATCACTGCCAACACTATTGCGCAAGATGGTGCTATTTTTTAGACAAACGTCAGGCGTATACTCCAGGCATAAATTGTTTGTCGTAAGAAGGATAGCTATGACTCCCGCCGTTAAATTACTCGAAAAAAACAAAATCGCCTTCCGGATCCACACTTACGATCACGATCCGAACGAAACCAACTTTGGTGATGAAGTGGTGCGCAAGCTGGGGCTGAATGCCGACCAGGTGTACAAAACGCTGCTGGTGGCGGTGAATGGCGATATGAAGCACCTCGCCGTCGCGGTGACACCTGTCGCCGGGCAGCTGGATCTGAAGAAAGTCGCCAAAGCACTGGGGGCGAAAAAGGTCGATATGGCAGACCCGATGGTTGCCCAACGCACCACTGGCTATCTGGTGGGGGGGATCAGCCCACTGGGACAGAAAAAACGGCTACCAACGCTGATTGATGCCCCTTCTCAGGAATTCGGGACTATCTATATTTCTGGCGGCAAGCGCGGGCTGGATATCGAACTGGCGGCAGGCGATCTGGCGAAAATACTGGATGCGACGTTTGCGGATATTGCGCGCAGGGATTGATTCTTTTCGCGGACAGCGCGCAGGAACCGAAACGTACACGGCGTACGTGAGGATCCCGGGCACTGCCCGCGTTCAAAATGGCGAACAAAATAGCGCTGTTACTGCCAGCTCACCTCACCTTTCGGTTCATACGCATTCACGTCAATCGGTGAATTTTGCTCAATGAACTGCTTCAGCACTTCCGCATCAATAAAACCGGTATTGACGTAACCCGGTTTGTTATCAATATGCGGATAACCATCACCGCCCGTGGCGTTAAAGCTTAAGGTCGCCATACGGTACGTTTTGGCAGGATCGACCGGCTCGCCTTTGATTTTGAGGTCATTAAGTTTGCCGTCTTTCGCCACAAAGCTGACGTTGGCAAACTGCGGATACGCACCGGAATCGGGCTTCATCTGCGCTACCGCAGTCAGGTACTCAATGACCTCTTTTCCGCTCATATCGGCATAGACCACGATGTTGCCGAACGGCTGCACCTTCAGCACATCTTTATAGGTAATATTTCCGCCCTCAATGGAATCACGAATACCGCCGCCGCTCATCACGCCAAAGTCAGCGCCGGTGCGTGCCATCTGTGCTGCCAGCACGAGGTGACCCATGTTGGTCTGCACAAAGCGTACTTTGCTGCGATCCCCTTCCAGGCGACCATTGAGCGTGCCAATCTTCACATCGAGCTGCGCCTTACCTTTATTCTGGAACGGTGTCAGCAGAGAGAGCATCTGCTGATTCTCAGCAATCTCCGGGGTGTAAAGTACGCGCTCACTTTTCCCGTCAGGGTAAGTCACTTTCTTCTTCAGGTTGACCGGGATGAGCTGGTAATGCACCAGTTTCATCTCGCCGTTACGGAATTCAAAATCCGCACGGCCTACGTATTTACCCCACTCGTGAGCCTGCACGATCCAGATACCGTTCTGGCGGTCTGGCGCGCATGGCGTACCCGGCACGTAATCCACCTGCTTTTTATTCTCTGACGCCATGCACACCGGATCTTGTGAGTGACCGCCCACAATCATCGCCAGCGAGCCCGCTGGCAGGCTGCGCGCCATCTCTACATCGCCCGGTGCATTAGAACCGTGCTCACCGTTATCGTAGTGACCCATATGGGTCGCAGCGATGATTACGTCCGGTTTTTCATTCTGCTGTAATTCCTGGATCACCAGCTTTGCTTCGTCTGCCGGTTTACGGAATTCGATATCGGTAAAGAACTCGGGGTTACCAATTTTCGCCGTATCGTCGGTGGTTAAACCAATCACTGCGATCTTCAAATCCTGACGCTTAAACAGCGCCCACGGTTTGAACAGGCGTTCACCGGTGCTTTTCTGATAAATGTTGGCGGAGAGGAGCGGGAATTTAGCCCACTTTTCCTGCTGGCGCAGAACGGTCAGCGGGTTATCAAACTCATGGTTACCAACGGCCATTGCGTCATAACCTATTAAATTCATACCGCGAAAATCTGGCTCAGCATCCTGTAAATCTGACTCCGGCACGCCGGTATTGATATCCCCACCGGACAGCAGCAGTACGCTCCCTCCCTGGGCAGCAACCTCTTTACGAATGCCATCCACCAGCGTTTTTTGCGCCGACAGACCATATTCGCCGTATTCACTGCGCCAGAAATGACCGTGGTGATCGTTGGTATGCAGAATAGTAATTTTATAGGTTTTGTCTTTTTCATACGCCTGCGCAGGCAGGCTTGCCAGTCCCCAGACGGCGATTAGCGCCAACGCGACGCCACGCTTCATTAACTTCATCTTCTCTCTCCCTGACCAATAGGCAACGCAAAAATTACAATGAGTAACAAGAATAGACAAATAAGTTTTAAAAATTGCGACTTTCTTCAAATGCCACAGACAGGTATGTTAGTTGGATAATAATTACACCCTGCATTTCTGATAACAGATGACGTGGTATTTATGGCAATCAGTGAATCAACCCAGCCTGTTTCAGGCTCTCCGGCGTCACCGCCGAAATCGCGCACTTCCTTTAAAGTTTTAGGCGCAATCAGTCTTTCTCATCTGCTCAACGACATGATCCAGTCGCTGATCCTGGCAATCTACCCGCTGCTACAGTCCGAGTTTTCGTTAACTTTTGTGCAGATCGGGATGATCACCCTGACCTTCCAGCTCACCTCCTCGCTGCTGCAGCCCGTCGTAGGTTACTGGACGGACAAATACCCGATGCCGTGGTCACTGCCGGTTGGTATGTGCTTCACCTTAAGCGGGCTGGTTCTGCTGGCGATGGCCGGTAGCTTTGAAGCGGTACTGATCGCCGCCGCGCTGGTGGGGACCGGTTCATCGGTCTTCCACCCGGAATCGTCCCGCGTGGCACGTATGGCCTCCGGCGGTCGTCACGGGCTGGCGCAGTCTCTGTTCCAGGTAGGGGGTAACTTTGGTAGCTCCCTCGGCCCCCTGCTGGCGGCAGTGATTATTGCCCCTTACGGCAAAGGCAACGTGGCGTGGTTTGTTCTGGCCGCACTGCTGGCCATTATCGTGCTTGCGCAGATCAGCCGCTGGTATGCCGCTCAGCATCGCGTGAATAAAGGTAAACCTAAAGCGAAGGTCATCAACCCTCTTCCCCGGAATAAGATTATCCTGGCGATATCGGTGCTGTTGATCCTGATTTTCTCGAAATACTTCTACATGGCAAGCATCAGCAGCTATTACACCTTTTATCTGATGCAAAAGTTCGGCTTATCTGTCCAGAATGCCCAGATCCACCTGTTTGCTTTCCTGTTTGCCGTCGCTGCAGGAACGGTGATTGGCGGGCCTGTTGGCGATAAGATTGGCCGTAAATATGTCATTTGGGGCTCTATCCTGGGTGTTACCCCATTTACCCTCGTTTTACCGTACGCCAGCCTTGAATGGACAGGGATTTTGACCGTCATCATTGGTTTTATTCTGGCCTCGGCTTTTTCGGCCATTCTGGTCTATGCACAAGAGCTTTTACCCGGGCGAATCGGCATGGTTTCCGGTCTGTTCTTCGGTTTCGCCTTCGGTATGGGCGGCCTGGGCGCAGCGGTATTAGGGATGGTTGCCGATCACACCAGTATCTTCCTGGTTTATAAAATCTGCGCTTTCCTTCCACTTTTGGGGATGTTGACCGTATTCCTGCCTGACAACCGTCATAAAGCATGATTTGATGGTCGCTAAAGTTTAACTTTAGCGACCTGATCCCCTTATCCCATAAGGGTTTCCTCTTCATCCCTCTCTTAATTTGTCACAACCTTCCTTCTTTTCACACATATTGCTGTTTTATTCAAACTTCAATAATTATTCATAAACATAAGCGTAAAAATTGTCATAAACTATTACCCGGTATTTGGATTTTTTTGCCCAAAATGGAACATCCACCACGAAAAGGAGACGGAATGCATCACGCCACACCGCTTATCACCACCATTGTTGGTGGACTTGTGCTCGCTTTTATCCTCGGCATGATTGCCAATAAACTGCGCATTTCTCCTCTCGTGGGCTATCTGTTAGCGGGTGTGCTGGCAGGGCCATTTACGCCAGGTTTTGTGGCGGATACAAAACTGGCTCCCGAGCTGGCGGAATTGGGCGTGATCCTGCTGATGTTCGGCGTTGGTCTGCATTTTTCACTGAAGGATTTGATGGCGGTAAAGTCTATCGCCATACCGGGAGCAATCGCCCAGATCGGGGTGGCGACGCTGCTGGGAATGGCGCTTTCGGCAGTGCTGGGCTGGTCACTGATGACCGGGATCGTTTTTGGACTGTGTCTTTCAACCGCCAGTACCGTGGTGTTGCTGCGTGCGCTTGAAGAGAGGCAGCTGATAGACAGCCAGCGCGGACAAATCGCAATAGGCTGGCTGATTGTCGAAGACCTGGTGATGGTGCTGACGCTGGTTTTACTGCCAGCTGTCGCCGGGATGATGGAAAAAGATAACGTCGGCTTCGCTTCACTGGCGCTGGATATGAGCATCACCATCGGTAAGGTTGTTGCCTTTATCGCCATTATGATGCTGGTGGGGCGTCGCCTTGTACCGTGGATCATGTCCCGCAGCGCAGCGACCGGCTCCCGCGAACTGTTTACCCTTTCCGTGCTCGCCCTGGCGCTGGGTATCGCCTTTGGTGCCGTCGAGCTGTTTGATGTCTCCTTTGCGCTTGGCGCGTTCTTCGCCGGGATGGTGCTGAACGAATCCGAGCTGAGCCATCGTGCCGCGCACGACACCCTGCCGCTGCGTGATGCTTTCGCTGTACTGTTCTTTGTCTCCGTCGGGATGCTGTTCGACCCACTGATCCTGATTCAACAACCGCTGGCCGTGCTGGGTACGCTGGCGATCATCATCTTTGGCAAGTCGGTTGCGGCTTTCTTCCTGGTGCGCCTGTTTGGTCACTCGCCGCGTACGGCGCTGACCATCGCCGCCAGCCTGGCACAGATTGGTGAATTCGCCTTTATTCTGGCCGGTCTGGGTATGGCGCTGAACCTGCTGCCGCAGGCGGGGCAAAATCTGGTGCTGGCGGGGGCAATCCTCTCCATTATGCTGAACCCGGTGCTGTTCGCGCTGCTGGAAAAATACCTCGATAAAACCGAAACCCTTGAAGAGCAGACGCTGGAAGAGGCGATAGAAGAAGAGAAACAGATCCCGGTGGATATCTGCAATCATGCGCTGCTGGTCGGCTTTGGCCGCGTGGGTAGTCTGCTGGGTGAGAAACTGATGGCACAGGGTATTCCGCTGGTGGTGATTGAAACCTCACGCACCCGTGTAGATGAACTGCGCGAACGCAACATCCAGGCAGTGCTGGGCAATGCCGCCAATGAAGAAACCATGCATCTGGCGCACCTGGAGTGCGCACGCTGGCTGCTGCTGACCATTCCGAACGGCTACGAAGCCGGTGAGATTGTGGCCTCAGCGCGCGCAAAGTGCCCTCATATCGAGATTATCGCCCGGGCGCATTATGACGACGAAGTGGAGTACATTACCGAGCGCGGAGCTAACCAGGTAGTGATGGGCGAGCGGGAAATTGCGAATACGATGCTGACGCTGCTGGAGAAGCCGCCAGTTGAAGAGGCGGTGATGCGGTAAGATTTCTGCGGCCTGCTGCCCTCACCCTGACCCTCTCCCACAGGGAGAGGGAACAAATACTAAAAACGGCAACTGTGTTGCCGTTTTGCTTTTATCTTGTGCGGCCTGATGCCCTCACCCTGGCCCCTCTCCCCCGGGAGAGGGAACAAACACTAAAAACGCACAACTGTGTTGCCGTTTGCTTTTATCTTGTGCGGCCTGATGCCCTCACCCTGGCCCTCTCCCACAGGGAGAGGGAACAAATACTAAAAACGGCAACTGTGTTGCCGTTTTGCTTTTACCTTGTGCGGCCTGATGCCCTCACCCTGGCCCTCTCCCACAGGGAGAGGGAACAAACACTAAAACGGCAACTGTGTTGCCGTTTTGCTTTTACCTTGTGCGGCCTGCTGCCCTCACCCTGGCCCTCTCCCACNGGGAGAGGGAACAAACACTAAAAACGGCAACAGTGTTGCCGTTTTGCTTTTACCTACCTGTCCCAGTACGCCTCTTCCAGACTGTCTTCCCTTTCCGGCAGGCCACGCGTTAAGCGCGGGGAGTGCTGGTTCAGCACCTGGTAACTCACGCGGTTAGCGTACTTACACACCTGTGCCAGTGACGAATAGGTCAGCCAGCTGAATTTGTGCTTGCTGGAATTCGGCACGTTGGTTTTGTGATAGGCATTAGCGGTAATGTCGTGCAACAACGCCGCCAGCGCACCGTCGCCTGCGCCATTGGTGTTCATGATTTTCTCTGGCCCACCCATATACGGCGCAATGTGAGAGTAAATACGCAGCGGGTTCGTACAGTCTTTGTGGCGCATGGCACGGCTAAATTCGTACTGGTTGAACTCGGCGATCGCACCAGGCAACAACGGATGCTGAGTTTTGCGTTTGCTCTCTTCTTCGGTGAAGCCCGCCATATACAGCCCAACTGGCCCGGCGGTGCAGAGCACCAGATCCACCCAGTCCAGCGCTTTATCGGACGCCAGCAGCGGATCGCTTTCACCAGTTAACGCCTCAGCCTCTTCTTCGTTCATCGCCAGAATCGAGACGTGTTCTTTCAGGAATGCTTGCCACCACTCAGGGTTATCGGCAATCACAAATTTGGTACCCAGCGTCAATACTACCGGTACGTTGTATTTCTTCGCGTATGCCACTGCCTTCATGGTCGCTTCCGGCATCGGTTCACCCGGCTTACAGCGTACCAGGTAGGACGTCAGCACCAGTGCCGACGCACCCGCGATCACCTCTTCCGGGATGCTCTCGGCACGCAGTTTGTTCATGTGACCAGGGCTGATGGCAAAGGTACGTTCACCGGAATCGCTGATCAGCGTAAAGCAGCGGCCGATTGGCCCGTCGACGCCTTGTAAATAGTTCAGGTCGGTACGGCTGGAGGTGTTGCAGAGGTAACGGTAGGCGTAGCCACCGATTTCGATATTACGGCACATCACGCCAAGCAGGACGGAACGGTCATCTGCCAGCACGGAGTAGTTGTGCATGGTGTTGCCGATGGTACCCCCGGCAAACTGATGCGTGATCAGGTTTTCACGCACCAGCTCCTGGTACAACGCTTCAGCAACGTCATCCTCAATGACCAGAGAATGCCCGGCGCTCAGACCGTAACGCGCGACAAACGCATCATCCACTTTTGCTTCAATGTCCACCAGCGTTTGATCTATACCGACCACCCATGCGGCACTGGTTTCATTTTCCGGCTGAATTTGCTGCAGCAGCGGATCGCGGGCATTAACAGGAAAGTAGTGCTTGGATTTACGTTTACCGGGAAATTTCATGGTCTGAACTATGCAATGATTATGGGCCGGGAATGGTAGCACAAACCCGGCCTTTAGCGCGATCAGCGGCTTTTCATCACCAGCGACACCATCATGTCGATATGCTCAGGCGAGTCGTTAAGTGCAGGAATGTATTCATACTTCGCTCCACCAGCCTCAAGGAAAATTTCCCGATTCTGCACAGCAATCTCCTCCAGCGTTTCCAGACAATCCGCCGAGAAACCTGGAGACATCACCTGAATATGCTTCACACCCTTCTCACCCAGCATTTTGAGGGTTTCATCGGTATACGGCGTAAGCCACGGCTCGCGGCCAAAGCGCGACTGGAAGGTCATCATCACCTTCTCTGGCGGTAGCCCAAGCGCAGAAACCAGTTCGCGGGTGGTATCACGGCAACGCTGCGGGTAATCATCCCCTTCATCGGCGAAGCGCTGCGGGATACCGTGATACGAAAGTAACAGGAGATCCGGCTCGCCATGTTTTTCAAACGATGCGCGCGCGCTGCTGGCGAGCGCTTTGATATACAGCTCGTTATCCGCGTAATCGCGAATAAAGGTGACGCCTGGAATACGACGGCGGGTCGCCAGAATGCGCGCCAGTTCGTCCCAGACGGCAGCCACCGTAGAGCAGGAATACTGCGGATAAAGCGACAGTACCACCAGGTGGTCAACGCCCTGAGCGAGCAGTGAGTCTACTGCGCTTTCCAGCGAAGGGTTACCGTAGCTCATACCGAGCACCACAGGCATATCCGTCAGACGGGCGGCCAGCGCTTTTTCCTGGCGACGGCTGTAGACCATCAGCGGCGATCCCTCTTCCATCCAGACGGACTGGTAGAGCTTTGCCACACGCGGAGAACGAATTGGCAGAATGACGCCACGCAGCAACGGCCACCACAACAAACGCGGGGTATCCACGACGCGCGTGTCGCTTAAAAACTGTCGCAGGTAACGTTTTACTGCCGTTGGAGTGGGTGCCTCTGGAGTCCCCAGATTGACAAGCAGGATGCCGGTTTTCGCCTGACTCATTCACGCCTCTTAACCATTTGAATGGTTGTCAATTGTAGCGGAAATGCGTCTAAACGGAACCCATTGCTGTAATAGGTGAGATGAGAATTTTTCTCACCCGTTCCCGGGTGAGAAAGATGCAATTAGCCGAGGATTTTTTCCAGCTCTGCACGAACGTCAGCAACGGCCTGGGTACCGTCTACTTTCGCGTATTTTGTGTTGCCCACTTCAGCTTCTTTAGAGTAGTAGCCGATCAGTGGTGCCGTCATCTGATGGTATTCCACCAGACGTTTACGCACGGTCTCTTCCTGGTCATCTTTACGGGTGGTCAGCTCTTCGCCAGTCACGTCGTCTTTGCCTTCAACCTTAGGTGGGTTGAATTTGATGTGGTAAACGCGGCCAGAGGCAGCGTGTACACGGCGGCCTACGATACGGTCAACGATCAGCTCGTCTGGCACATCGAACTCCAGTACGTAGTCAACGTTGATGCCCGCTTCTTTCATGGCATCAGCCTGTGGGATAGTGCGCGGGAAGCCGTCCAACAGGAAACCGTTACGGCAATCTTCCTGAGCAATGCGCTCTTTAACCAGAGCAATAACCAGCTCGTCGGTTACCAGTTTGCCTGCGTCCATGATGTCTTTTGCTTGTTTACCCAGCTCGGAGCCAGATTTAACAGCGGCGCGCAGCATGTCACCNGTGGAGATTTGCGGAATACCGTATTTCTCCATGATGAACTGAGCCTGAGTTCCTTTACCCGCGCCCGGAGCGCCAAGCAGAATAATACGCATTGCGAAAATCCCCTCAAAAGTTGGTTCAATTTTTCAAAAAGCGCTAAACAATACCACCAGAATGGGCATCGCTCAAGGAAGGCGGGACGGCTGAAACGGTTAATGGGGGAGATAATTTGGGAGAGTACGGTCTGGTGCCCTCACCCCGGCCCTCTCCCACAGAGAAAGGGAGAAGACCAGGGGAGGTGTGGTCAGTTACGCCAACAGCAGCGCATTCACGCGCTTAATGAACTGGTTAGGATCTTCCAGCGTGCCACGCTCGGCCAGCAGGGACTGATCCAGCAGCAGCTCAACCCACTCGGCGAAGTGAGCTTCGTCCTGGGTATCTGCCGCACGCTTCACCAGCGGATGATCCGGGTTCAGCTCGAAGATGTATTTCACTTCTGGCATTGCCTGGCCCGCAGCCGCGAACAGTTTTGCCATTTGAGTGCCCATTTCATCGGCGTCAGTGGTCACAATCGCCGGGGTGTCGGTCAGACGGTGGGTGAAACGCACCTCTTTCACGCGGTCGCCCAGCAGGGTTTTCACGCGCTCAACGAACGGCTCCAGCGCCTTCTCGGCCTCTTTCGCGGTTTCATCCACGTCATCCGCCAGCTTGTCGATGGACTCGTCAGCTTTGGCAACGGACTGGAAGGTTTTACCGTCGAACTCGGTCAGGTAGTTCATCATCCACTCGTCGATGCGGTCAGAAAGCAGCAGCACTTCAATGCCTTTCTTACGCAGCAGCTCCAGGTGCGGGCTGCTCTTCGCCGCAGCGTAGCTGTCTGCGGTGATGTAGTAGATTTTCTCCTGCCCGTCTTTCATGCGGGAGATATACGCTTCCAGCGACACATTTTGCTCGGAAGAGTCAGTGTGCGTGGAGGCAAAGCGCAGCAGCTTAGCGATAGCTTCAACGTTAGCCGAGTCTTCCGCCGGGCCTTCTTTCAGCACCAGGCCGAACTGTTTCCAGAAGGTCTGGTATTTTTCCGCGTCGTCTTTCGCCAGTTTTTCCAGCATCTGCAGCGTACGTTTGGTCAGCGCGTTACGCAGGTTGCGGGTAACGGTGCTGTCCTGCAGGATTTCACGGGAGACGTTCAGCGGCAGATCGTTAGAGTCGATGAGGCCACGGGTGAAACGCAGATAGTTCGGCATGAACTGCTCAGCGTCGTCCATAATGAACACGCGTTGCACGTACAGCTTCAGACCGTGCTTGTGATCGCGGTTCCACATATCCCACGGTGCCTGTGCCGGGATGTACAGCAGGCTGGTGTACTCCTGCTTACCTTCCACGCGGTTGTGGCTCCAGGTCAGCGGGTCGGTAAAGTCGTGGGCGATGTGCTTGTAGAATTCGTTGTATTCGTCGTCTTTGATTTCAGACTTGTTGCGCGTCCACAGCGCCTGTGCCTTGTTGATCTTCTCCCAGGAGACAACCGTTTCACCGTCGTTCTCTTCCTGTTTTTCAATCTCAACCGGCAGCGCAATGTGATCGGAGTATTTGCTGATGATTGAGCGTACACGCCAGTCATTCAGGAAATCATCTTCGCCTTCGCGCAGATGGAGGGTGATTTCAGTACCGCGATCCGCTTTGGTGATGTCCGCAACGGTGTAGTCACCTTCGCCCTGAGATTCCCAGAATACGCCGTTTTCCGCACTTTCACCTGCCGCACGGGTGCGCACAGTGACTTTGTCTGCCACGATGAACGCCGAGTAGAAGCCCACGCCGAACTGACCAATCAGCTGGCTGTCTTTCGCCTGGTCAGAACCCATAGATTCGAGGAACGCTTTGGTGCCGGATTTGGCGATAGTCCCGAGGTGGTCGATCACCTCGTCGCGGTTCATACCAATGCCGTTATCGGCGATGGTCAGCGTACGGTTCTCTTTATTAAAAGAGACGCGCACGCGCAGTTCGCCGTCGCCTTCGTACAGATCCGGATTAGACAGCGCGCGGAAGCGCAGCTTGTCCGCCGCATCCGAGGCGTTGGAAATCAGCTCACGCAGGAAGATTTCTTTATTGGAATACAGGGAATGGATCATCAGGTGCAGAAGCTGTTTTACTTCTGACTGGAAACCACGGGTTTCTTGTCCTTTCATCTAAGTCGACCTCAACAATGCCATTTAATGGGGTTTTAAAACGTTGAGTGAGAGATGGGGATAAAGGAGTGAATTTTCAAGCGGAGGTCACCGGGGCAACCTCCGTTTGGTCAGAAAGTAATCTTGTGGCGTCCGGCCAGAGAGTGCGACAGCGTGGTACCGTCCACCATCTCCAGCTCACCCCCTACCGGCACGCCGTGGGCGATACGGCTGGCGTCAACGCCTGACTCCGCGCACAGCTCAGCAATGTAGTTGGCGGTTGCCTCCCCTTCCACCGTCGGGTTGGTGGCGAGGATCACCTCGTTGATCGTTTCCGATCCCAGACGCTGTTCAAGGCGGTCAAGACCGATATCGTCCGGACCGATACCGTCCAGCGGGGAGAGATGCCCCATCAGCACGAAATAGCGGCCAGAAAACTGCCCGGTCTGTTCAATGGCGTAGATGTCCGCCGGACTCTCCACCACACAAATCTGACCATTTTCCTGACGACGCGGATTCGAGCAGATGTCACACACGTCCTGCTCGGTAAAAGTACGGCAATCCGCACAGTGACCAATTTCTGACATGGCGCGGGTCAAAGCCTGCGCCAGGCGCATCCCGCCGCTGCGGTCGCGCTGCAATAGCGTAAACGCCATGCGCTGCGCCGACTTCGGGCCAACGCCCGGCAGGCAGCGCAGTGCTTCCATTAACTGCGTGAGCAGCGGACTGGTTTGCATCAGAATGGCATCTTGAAGCCCGGCGGCAGTTGCATACCGCTGGAAACAGAAGCCATTTTCTCTTTCTGGGTTTCGTCGATACGGCGCGCAGCATCGTTAAACGCGGCAGCAACCAGATCTTCCAGCATCTCTTTGTCGTCTTCGAGCAGGCTTGGGTCGATCTCAACGCGGCGGCAGTTGTGCGCACCGTTGATGGTCACTTTGACCAGACCGGCACCGGATTCACCCGTGACTTCCAGCTGAGCAATCTCTTCCTGCATCTTCTGCATTTTTTCCTGCATCTGCTGAGCCTGCTTCATCAGGCCACCCAGACCGCCTTTTCCACCAAACATAGGCTTCTCTCTTTTTTCACGTTTAATGATTACAACCGTAAGTCAGACTCACGATCAAATGGGGCGAATACTCTCTTCATCCAGATCGGCATCGAAGAACCGACGCAGAGTCTGAATGTTGTTATCCGCAATAATCGACTCACGCGCGAGCGCGAGTTTTTCTTCATAAATGGCCTGCCGCCACTCCAGTGGCGTGCGCACCGCCGGATTATCATCTTCAATGATAGTCAATTCAACCGGCGCACCCTGTAATGTGGCGAGAGCCTCAGCCAGCGCTTTTTGCGCGCCCGGGGAATTCAGATGCCGCTGGCCCGGACGCAGGTGCAGGCAAATCGTGTTGCCCTCCTGCTCTTTCCAGGCGTTCAGCGCAACCTGCTCCACCAGCTTCGGCAGATGCAATTGGCTAACCTCAGCGGCCCAGGCGTCACGCTCAATGGACTCTTCAGCGAGCTTCGCTGCAAGCTCCGGCGTTTTTTCATGCTCCAGCGCCTTTTTCAGCGCTTTCGGCGTGGCGACCTCTTCTTTCACCTCTTCGATGATGGTGGTCGCCTTCCAGCGGTAAGCCTCTTCTTTCACCGGGGCTTTTTGCTCAAGCGCGGACGGTGCCGGGCGCGACTGTACACGCTCCGTTACCGAGGCCAGTCGTTCAAGCGCGGCGTTGTTTACCGGCCGCGCTCTTCCTGGCGCTGCCGGTTCACTCTTTTTTGGTTTGGTTGCTCCCTGCGCACGTTGTAACTGGCTTCGCGCGGCAAGCACCGAACTGGTGGCATCCGACAGCGGCACATTTTGTGGCGGTGGTGGCGTCGGCTGCGGTAGCACCTGTTGAGGCGGCATCACCGTAGCGGGTGCTGCAGGGGCAAAAGAGTGCCGTGGTACTTCCGGTTCGGGCAGCGGCATCCGCGGATGGAACGCCAGCGCGCGCAGCAGGGTCATTTCGACGCCCATGCGGCGGTCTGGCGCGAACGGTAACTCTTTGCGGCCAATCAGCAGCGTCTGATAGTAAAGCTGAACGTCAGCAGGCGGCACGGTGCGGGCAAGTTCACGCATCCGCTGTTCGATGGCCGCCATATCTGCGCCGATGGCTGACGGAGAAAGCTGCAGCATTGCCACGCGGTGCAGCAGGCTGAGCATCTCGACCAGCAGCGCTTCCCATTCGACACCACGGGCAGCTGCCGCGTTAACCAGCGACATCACACGCTCACCGTTGGCGGCAATCATCGCTTCGATGAGGGACAGCGCCTGATCGTCGTCCAGCGTGCCAAGCATAGCGCTGACTGCATCGGTCGAGAGTTTGCCGTCACCGCTGGCTATCGCCTGATCGGTAAGGCTTAACGCATCACGCAGGCTGCCGTCTGCCGCACGTGCCAGCAGTTGCAGAGCGCGCGGTTCGTGGACAATTTTCTCTTCGTCGAGAATATGTTCAAGCTGAGCACGGATCTGTTCAACGTCCAGCGCCTTAAGATGGAACTGCAGGCAGCGCGACAGAATGGTGACCGGTAGCTTTTGCGGATCGGTAGTCGCCAGCAGGAATTTCACATGTGCAGGCGGCTCTTCCAGCGTTTTGAGCAGGGCGTTGAAGCTGTGGCGCGACAGCATGTGTACTTCATCGATCAGGTAGACCTTGAAGCGGCCACGCGCCGGGGCATACTGCACGTTGTCCAGCAGATCGCGGGTATCTTCAACTTTGGTGCGTGAGGCGGCGTCGATTTCGATCAGGTCGACAAAGCGGCCCTGCTCAATTTCACGGCAGTTATCACACACGCCACACGGCGTCGCGGTGATCCCGGTTTCGCAGTTCAGACCTTTTGCCAGTAAACGGGCAATAGAGGTTTTACCGACGCCGCGAGTGCCGGAGAAAAGATAGGCGTGATGAATGCGACCTAGCGACAAGCCATTCGCCAGGGCCGTCAGCACATGTTCCTGACCGACAACGTCAGCAAAGGTTTGTGGTCGCCATTTACGGGCTAACACCTGATAACTCATGGGCAGGCTCTGCAACGCTGGAAGGTGAATTTATGGAGGGGAATGCTATCACAACCTCACCCGTTGAGCGAGGTTGTGAAAACCGGGATCAATGACCCGGGAAAGGCACCAGGCTGTAGCTGGTAACACCGTGTTTCGCCAGGCGCTGTTCGCCACCCAGATCGAACAGGTTGATGATGAAGGCCGCATCGCTGACTTCACCACCCAGACGACGGATCAGCTTCACGGTCGCTTCGATGGTGCCACCGGTCGCCAGCAGATCGTCAACCACCAGCACTTTATCGCCTGGTTTGATGGCATCTACGTGGATTTCCAGCTGATCGGTACCGTATTCCAGCTCGTAAACTTCAGCGATGGTTTCACGCGGCAGCTTACGCGGTTTACGTACCGGCACAAAGCCTACGCCCAGTGCCAGCGCAACCGGTGCGCCAAACAGGAAGCCGCGGGCTTCGGTACCTACTACTTTGGTGATCCCGGCGTTTTTATAACGCGCTACCAGCAGTTCAATGCTGAGCGAGTACGCTTTCGGGTCTTCCAGCAAGCTGGTGACATCACGGAAAAGAATGCCAGGTTTTGGGTAGTCCTGGATGCTTTGGATGCTGTTTTTCAGATATTCAAGCTGCTGTGCAGTTGCGGTCATCGGTTTGTGCCTAAATAAAACAGTGTGACTCACAGTGCGCAAAAAGTCGGCCAAGGTAACAATTGTATAACCTTTAACCAGGCGCACCTGTGCTCGAAAACGGTCGAATTTACTGTCTGTGCGCAATAATTGCAACAGCCATTATAAGGCATCAGTGCTTTTGTTGCTTTTCATCAACCACGGGGATCCGCCACATGAAAATCAGCAGGCAGGCCAGGATCGCCAACAGCAGGATGCGCACCCACATCATTTTCACCAGCCATAATGAAATGGCAAAGGTGATAAGAATAACGGCAATCGCACGCGGTTTGGCTCCAGGCGGCATTGCCCGGTGTTTTTGCCAGTGGCGCAGATAACCGCCAAACCACGAACGGTACAGCAGCCAGTGGTGAAAGCGCGGCGACGAGCGGGCAAAGCACCAGGCCGCCAGCAGGATAAACGGCGTGGTCGGCAGTAAGGGCAAAACGACACCCAGCGTGCCAAGCACTACCGCGAGCCAGCCAATGATGATTAAAATAGTACGCTGCATAATGCGAATCGTTATCAAACTGAACGGCTACTTTACCACTGGAGAGCGCATTGAAAACAGCCTTGCTTCTTGAGACGCTGCAAAACCAGCTGACTGCTCTGCGGGCGCAGGCTACACCGCTGATGGGGCACGCCACGCTGAAACCGCGCTTTGATCGACAGCTTTTCCGCACCCGCAGTACGTTAATCCAGGATTATCTTGCTGAAGCGCAGACCCATCTCGACGAGCTTCGCCACGCGGTAGAGAGCGAAAATCAGGAACAGGTGGCCTGGCTTGCGGAACATCTCACCGGGCAGATCTCCGCCCTGCACCGCGAAATTGCCACCTGGCCGCTGCGTGCCTGGGACAGTGCATCACCGGGGCTCGGCAAATGGCAGCGCAAGCGGCTGGAGCACCAGGAGTTCGAACGTCGTCTGTTTGAGATGAAGCGTGAGCGAGAAACGCGCCTGAACACCAGCGAAACGCTGGAAGAACAGCAGTTATTAATGCGGGAAATTAGCGCACTGGAAGGTCGAATCAATCGCTGTCGGCAGGCGCTGGATGAAATCGAACGCGTGATTGAACGCCTGACCCGTTAAAAGGAGCCACACAGATGTCACTGGAAAATGCACCCGACGAGGTCAAACTGGCCGTCGATTTAATCATGCTGCTGGAGAATCATGACATCCCGGCGGAGACGGTGCTGAAGGCGCTGGAGATAGTGAAGCGGGATTTTGAGGGGAAATTGCCCTCACCCCGGCCCTCTCCCTGAGGGAGAGGGAGAAAACCATCCCCTCGCCCCCTCAGAGCAGAGGGAATATGGATTATGCAGGAGTAGGATCATCACCCTTAATCTCGCGCTTCACTTCCGTATGCTCATCACCTTTTTCATTACGCAGGTGAACCTCAAGCTGGTTGAAAGCGATATTAATGTCGTTTTCACGGCACAGACGATCGATAGCGCGGTTCAGCTCATCAACGGCAAAGCTGCGGTCGCGCAGCTCACGCACGTATAAGCGCAGCTCGTGATCCAGCGTGCTTGGGCCAAAGGTGGTGAAGAAGACCGATGGGGCCGGATCGTGCATCACCTTCGGATGTTCAGCCGCGGCCTGTAGCAGTACCTCTTTTACCTTATCCAGATCCGAACCGTAGGCTACGCCCAGGCGGATCACTACGCGGGTGACCGTATCAGAGAGTGACCAGTTGATCAGACGTTCGGTCACGAAGGCTTTGTTCGGGATGATCACCTCTTTGCGATCGAAGTCGGTGATCGTGGTGGCGCGAATACGGATCTTGCTGACGGTACCGGAGAAGGTGCCGATGGTCACGGTATCGCCAATACGTACCGGACGCTCAAACAGAATGATCAAGCCAGAAACGAAGTTACCGAAGATCTCCTGCAAACCAAAACCAAGACCAACAGAGAGCGCAGCGGCCAGCCACTGCAGTTTATCCCACGAGACGCCAAGCGAGCCGAAGACCGTCATCGCACCGACAATAATGATGACGTAGTTCAGGATGGTGGTGATGGCATACGATGCCCCCTGACGCAGGTTCAGGCGTGACAGCACCAGCACCTCCAGCAACCCAGGCAGGTTGCGGATCAGCGCCCAGGCGACCATCGACGAAACCAGCGCGAAGAGCAGACTGCCCATCGTCACGCTTTTCATCACCGTGGCACCCGCTTCCGTTCCGCTGTACTGCCAGAGCGTGACGCTGTCGAGATAAGCAAACACGGTAATCAAATCAGACCAGATAGCCCAGAACATCACCCCAAACAGCGCGACCATGACCAGCATGGTAATGCGCAACGTCTGCTGGTTAACCTGCTCCAGCGCGATGGTAGGTTCTTCCTGTGGCTCCGCGCCTTCAGCGCCCTCTTTAACCTGATGCTGACGGCGGGCAATGGCACGACGATAAGCGATACGGCGAGCCGCCACGCTCAGGCCACGCAGTACCGTCTGGTAAAGCAGGTTCCAGACGATCACCAGATAGACGGTTTCAATCCAGCGCCCGGACAGGCGCAGCGTCGTATAGAAGTAACCCGTTGCCGTAAGCACCATCAGCGCCAGCGGAATTATCGCCAGCACCGTTACGGTGGCCAGACGAATATTGTGGGACTCTTTATCACGCCAGCTATCGCGGCACATTGGCCACATCAGTATGGCGATCAGCAGCAGGTTCAGCAGAATGACCAGTTGCCCCAGCACGTCGTCCATCAGGTGCAGCGGAGAAAGCTCAGACACAACAGACCAGAAATGCAGCGGCAGGAGCGCCAGGCTGATACGCACAATCTGACGACGCCAGTGGCTGGTCAGTTTCTCTGGCATGTTGAAATGACGTACCGCAACGCCGTCTTTTTCCAGCACTTTCCAGCACAGGCCAAACACCAGCCAGAACAGCGCCAGTTTTTTACTGAAGGCCCACAGCAAATCGCTGACGTTGAGCTGCATCGTGAGCAGAATAAGACCAACGGCCAGGATGAGCAGACACACCGGCAGCGCACGGATCAGGTCAATCAGGATCGCTTTTGGCGTGTGGAGCTGGCTATCGTTTCGCAACTGCCCCACTTCAACCGCCAGCTTCGCCTGGTATTTTTTCATCCAGGCCAGACGCCAGCGAATGAGACCTGCAATCAGCAACAGCGGTAACCCCGCCAGGAAGGCAATCATCACCGCAGGCCAGGCTTTCTCCCAGTTCACGGTAATTTTCATGCTCTTGATCTGGGTTTTCAGCGTCTCAGGGAAGGATTTCACCCAGTCCCAGTCCATCGGTTTGTTGCTGTTCACCCAGAAAATTTGCTGAGTCAAAATCTCCTGCAGGCTTTTAGAGACGCTCACTAACTGTTGCTGGTTAATTTGCAGGTTAATCGCCATCATCAGCTGGTTGCCTAGCTGTTTGTTGAACTGGTCGAGCAGCTCGCGGCGCATATCCACCACCTGCAACAGCGCGTCGTGAACTTCAGGGTTCACTTCACTGGAATGGCCCTCTTCCACTTTGGCGACAAAAGTATCGCTCTGGAAAAGCGCGTCGCGCTGCTGGTTCACATCAAATTGTTCCAGACGTAAATCAGCAATGCGGTTGGTCATATCCTCCAGCTCGTCAGCAGAGGGCAGCGTCTGCTGTTGCTGGTAGAGAATACGTGACAGCAGAAGACTGCCTTTCAGGACGGCAATCTGCTCTTTAATATTGCGTTCAGCCTGGAGCGCGCGATCCAGCCAGTTTTTCACTTTGATATTTTGCTGAACCAGCGAGTTACCGTTTTCCGTCGCCTGAATCAGGCGCTGGCTCAGCTGGTGGTTAACATCCAGCTCCTGTTTCACCAGCGGATTAGCCTGAATACGGGCGGTTTCGTCTGGCGATACGGCTTCCTGCGCGGTTTTTTCCGTCAGCGTAAGACGCTTGCTGTTCACCGCCTCCTGCAACAACTGAAGCTGATGTTCCAGACGATTAATATTCGCGGTGACATAATCACGCTGTTTTTGCAGCGTATCCTGCAGCACCGTATTTCCTTCCAGGCTTTTACGCTGCTGTTCAATCTGCGCATTGATTAAGGACTGCTGAACCAGCAGTAATGTTTGCTGCGTCGGGCGTAAAGCACCTTCGCCAACCGTTGTTCCGTTCAGGCGATTGCGAATTTGCTGCAGTTGCTGAGATGCGACATACATCGAGTTCTGCACGCGTTCTGGCTGAGTTTGCAGTGAGACCAGCTGGCTATTATACGTTGCGAGATCGGCCTGTGCCGTTTGCAGGTCGTCGAGTAATTGCGCAACCCGCGACTCCAGCTGACGCAATGAAAGCGTCGCGAGCGTTTTGCGGGTTTCATCATCGTTATCGACGTCACTCAGTGCACTCAGGGCATCTGTTGCCTTACGCATGGCATCGGGGGCCTGCGCGACCTTCTGACGCAGTTGCGCGGTTTCCGCTTTGACACGCTCAGTTTTATCAATCGATTCCAGCGTTTCCATCAGATCCTGCTGGATGAGTTTTTCCTGAGGAGAGAGATCTTTTTGTTTGCTCAGGGTATCGAGTTGCGACTGAACATCAGCACGCGAAGGGATATCCGTGCTGTTATCAGCGCGGGCCCAGGAAAGCGGTGCTGTTGCGAAGAAAAACAGCGTCGCAATAAGAAAGGCAAGAACAGGGTGTTGCGAGCGATTGATGTGCAGCATAGTCGTGAATAATGTCAGAAGATGACCAAAAATAGTCCGGCGTGCAGGATATCACGCCCGCCTGAAGCAGAGTAGCGCGAACATAGACCTCTGGGATAATTCTTAAAAACAGTTCAGGTAGTTAGCTGTGTCGCGTCACCACGAAGCGTCGGGCAAAATTGGCACATTTCCAGCAGAATCGCGACATAGCTACGCGCTTCCTCTTTGAGATCGAATGTCTGCGGGGCAAAAAGCCAGTTTTCCATCAAACCAGAAATATAGCTGCGCATCAAAATAGCCGCCCGGCGAGTCAACAGGTTGGCCGGTAACATCTTTGCTTTTATGCACTGGTTCAGCGTCTGTTCGATACGGTCGTAACTCTCCAGGCACAGGCTGCGTTGTGCCTGCTGGACCACCGCCATTTCCCCCACGAACTCACATTTATGAAAGATGATTTCCATCATTAACCTGCGACGTTCTTCAACTACCGTTGCTTCAAGGATATATACTAATATTTCTCTTAATACTGAGAGTGGATCGTCGGGGAATTTTGCCCGATACTCAATCTCTAGATCGCTAATACTGGCTTCTGAAAGTTGCCAGATTTCACTAAACAGGTCTGACTTGTCTTTAAAATGCCAATAAATTGCTCCCCGCGTCACACCGGCGGCCTGAGCAATCTGAGCCAGCGAGGTTGACGATACCCCTTGCTGAGAAAACAAACGCATTGCAACGTCCAGGATGTGCTGACGTGTCTCAAGTGCTTGTTGTTTAGTTTTTCGTGCCATATGCCAGTGAATTTACAGGAGTCAGATTTACATACATTTGTGAATGTATGTACCATAGCATGACGATAATATAAACGCAGCAATGGGTTTTGGGACCCAGGACCATTGATCAATTTGAAATCGGACACTCGAGGTTTACATATGAACAAAAACAGAGGGTTAACGCCTCTGGCGGTCGTTCTGATGCTCTCAGGCAGCTTAGCGCTTACAGGATGTGACGACAAAAAGGCTCAACAAGGAGCTCAGCAGATGCCAGAAGTTGGCGTCGTGACGCTCAAATCCGAACCTCTCCAGATCACAACAGAATTACCTGGCCGCACAAACGCTTATCGTGTTGCAGAAGTTCGTCCTCAGGTAAGTGGCATTATCCTGAAACGTAACTTCACCGAAGGGGGAGATATTGAAGGGGGTGGTCTCTCTGTATCAGATTGATCCTGCTACCTACCAGGCCGCATACGAAAGTGCAAAAGGCGATCTGGCGAAAGCAGAAGCTGCAGCCAAAATCTCCCAACTGACGCTGAACCGCTATAAAAAACTGCTCGGCACGCAATACATCAGTCAACAGGATTACGATACTGCTCTGGCCGATGCCCAGCAAGCCAACGCGGCCGTCGTGGCAGCAAAAGCGGCTGTCGAAACCGCGCGTATCAACCTGGCCTATACCAAAGTGACCTCCCCTATTAGCGGACGCATTGGTAAATCTTCCGTGACGGAAGGCGCTCTGGTGCAGAACGGGCAAAGCACTGCGCTGGCCACCGTGCAGCAGCTTGATCCGATCTACGTTGACGTCACCCAATCCAGCAACGATTTCCTGCGTCTGAAACAAGAGCTGGCAAACGGCACTCTGGAACAGGAAAACGGCAAAGCGAAAGTGGAGCTGGTTACCAATGACGGTGTCAAATACCCGCAGTCAGGTACGCTGGAATTCTCTGATGTGACGGTCGACCAGACCACCGGTTCTATCACCTTACGTGCAATCTTCCCGAACCCTGACCACACGCTGTTGCCAGGTATGTTCGTTCGCGCTCGTCTGGAAGAAGGGACTAACCCAACCGCAATTCTGGTTCCACAGCAGGGTGTAACCCGTACGCCGCGTGGCGATGCGAGTGCACTGGTGGTAGGTGCTGATGACAAAGTCGAAACGCGTCAAATCACTGCCACGCAGGCGATTGGCGACAAATGGCTGGTCACTAAAGGTCTGAAAGATGGCGATCGCGTAATTGTTACCGGTTTGCAAAAAGTACGTCCTGGCGCGCAGGTCAAAGCGCAGGAAGTCAAATCTGACGAGAAACAACAAGCCGCAGCCGGTGGTCAGTCAGAACAAACCAAGTCTTAACTTAAACAGGAGCCGTTAAGACATGCCTAATTTCTTTATCGATCGCCCCATATTCGCGTGGGTGATCGCCATCATTATCATGCTAGCCGGGGGACTTGCGATCCTGAAGCTGCCTGTCGCGCAATATCCGACCATTGCGCCACCGGCGGTGGCGATCTCCGCAACCTACCCAGGGGCTGATGCGAAAACGGTGCAGGATACCGTTACACAGGTTATCGAACAGAATATGAACGGTATCGATAACCTGATGTACATGTCCTCAAACAGTGACTCAACCGGTACGGTTCAGATCACCCTGACCTTCCAGTCCGGTACTGATGCCGACATCGCGCAGGTTCAGGTGCAGAACAAACTGCAGCTGGCAATGCCGCTGCTGCCACAGGAAGTACAGCAACAGGGCGTGAGCGTCGAGAAATCGTCCAGTAGCTTCCTGATGGTTGTTGGCGTTATCAACACCAACGGCACCATGACGCAGGAGGATATTTCCGACTACGTGGGTGCCAACATGAAGGACGCCATCAGCCGTACTTCTGGTGTGGGTGATGTTCAGCTGTTCGGTTCCCAGTATGCAATGCGTATCTGGATGGATCCGAACAAACTGAACAACTTCCAGCTGACGCCGGTTGACGTGATCAGCGCCATCAAAGCACAGAACGCCCAGGTTGCAGCCGGTCAGTTAGGTGGTACACCACCGGTGAAAGGCCAGCAGCTTAACGCGTCGATCATTGCGCAAACCCGTCTGACCTCCGCCGATGAGTTCAGCAAAATTCTGCTGAAAGTGAATCAGGATGGTTCCCAGGTTCGTCTGCGTGACGTAGCAAAAGTAGAACTGGGTGGCGAAAACTACGACATCATTGCGAAGTTTAACGGCAAACCAGCGTCTGGTCTGGGTATCAAACTGGCGACAGGGGCTAACGCTCTGGACACCGCGACGGCTATCCGCGCGGAACTGAAGAAGATGGAACCCTTCTTCCCTTCAGGTCTGAAGATTGTTTATCCGTACGACACCACACCGTTCGTAAAAATCTCGATTCACGAAGTGGTTAAAACGCTGGCAGAAGCGATCATACTGGTATTCCTGGTCATGTATCTGTTCCTGCAAAACTTCCGTGCAACGCTGATTCCAACCATCGCGGTGCCGGTTGTACTGTTGGGGACGTTCGCCATCCTCGCGGCCTTTGGGTTCTCGATAAACACCCTGACGATGTTCGGGATGGTACTGGCCATCGGCTTGCTGGTGGATGATGCCATCGTCGTTGTCGAGAACGTCGAACGTGTGATGGCCGAAGAAGGGCTACCGCCGAAGGAAGCAACCCGTAAATCAATGGGTCAGATCCAGGGCGCGCTGGTCGGTATCGCGATGGTACTGTCAGCGGTATTTATCCCGATGGCCTTCTTCGGTGGTTCAACCGGTGCTATTTATCGTCAGTTCTCTATCACCATCGTGTCGGCGATGGCGCTGTCGGTACTGGTCGCGTTGATCCTGACACCAGCGCTGTGTGCCACCATGCTGAAGCCTATTCAGAAAGGGGGTCACGGCGAGCACAAAGGGTTCTTCGGCTGGTTTAACCGCATGTTTGAGAAGAGCACGCACCACTACACCGACAGCGTAGGGAATATCCTGCGCAGCACCGGTCGTTACCTGCTGCTCTATATCATCATCGTGGTCGGTATGGCCTATTTGTTTGTTCGTCTGCCAAGCTCGTTCCTGCCAGATGAAGACCAGGGCGTGTTCCTGACGATGGCGCAGCTTCCGGCTGGTGCATCACAAGAACGTACCCAGAAAGTGCTGGATGAAGTGACGGACTACTATCTCACCAAAGAGAAAGCGAACGTTGAATCCGTGTTTGCGGTTAACGGCTTTGGCTTTGCGGGTCGTGGTCAGAACACCGGTATTGCCTTCGTCTCCCTGAAAGACTGGTCAGAACGTCCAGGCTCAGAGAACAAAGTTGAGGCGATTACCGGCCGTGCTATGGGCACCTTCTCGAAGATTAAAGATGCGATGGTGTTCGCCTTTAACCTGCCAGCGATTGTTGAACTGGGTACCGCAACCGGCTTTGACTTCCAGCTGATTGACCAGGCCGGTCTGGGACATGAAAAACTGACTCAGGCACGTAACCAGTTGTTCGGTGAAGTGGCGAAACATCCTGACCTGCTGGTCGGCGTTCGTCCTAACGGCCTCGAAGATACGCCGCAGTTCAAGATCGATATCGATCAGGAAAAAGCGCAGGCATTGGGAGTTTCCATCAGCGACATCAATACCACGCTGGGCGCTGCCTGGGGCGGTAGCTACGTCAACGACTTCATCGACCGCGGTCGTGTGAAGAAAGTGTACGTGATGTCTGAGGCGCAATACCGTATGTTACCGAACGATATCAATACCTGGTACGTTCGTGGAAACAATGGACAAATGGTACCGTTCTCTTCCTTCTCAACGTCACGCTGGGAATATGGTTCACCACGTCTGGAGCGTTATAACGGGCTGCCATCAATGGAAATTCTGGGTCAGGCCGCACCAGGTCGAAGTACTGGTGAAGCGATGCTGATGATGGAGCAACTGGCCAGCAAGCTGCCTTCGGGTATCGGCTATGACTGGACCGGTATGTCCTATCAGGAACGTCTGTCCGGTAACCAGGCCCCTGCCCTGTATGCGATCTCGCTAATCGTGGTCTTCCTGTGTCTGGCAGCGTTGTACGAGAGCTGGTCAATTCCGTTCTCCGTTATGCTGGTGGTACCGCTCGGGGTTATCGGTGCGCTGCTTGCCGCAACGTTCCGTGGTTTGACCAACGACGTGTACTTCCAGGTAGGTCTGCTGACAACCATTGGCTTGTCGGCGAAGAACGCGATACTTATCGTTGAATTCGCCAAAGACCTGATGGAGAAAGAAGGTAAAGGCCTGATTGAGGCGACGCTTGATGCAGTTCGTATGCGTCTTCGTCCAATCCTGATGACCTCTCTGGCGTTTATCCTCGGTGTTATGCCGCTGGTTATCAGTTCAGGTGCGGGCTCCGGTGCGCAGAACGCCGTAGGTACAGGTGTAATGGGGGGCATGGTCACCGCGACCGTTCTCGCTATCTTCTTCGTACCGGTGTTCTTTGTGGTGGTTCGCCGCCGCTTTAGCCGCAAGAGTGACGATATCGAGCATAATCACTCGGTAGAACATCACTGATACCGGTTTCATCCGATAAAAAGGCCGCATTAGCGGCCTTTTTCATTTTGGTGTAAAAATCATAAATTACGCTTATTGCTGATCTATTTATTTTCTGTCATCGTAATAAGACATATCATAATTAACCGATAACTGACCCGACGAGTTTGTGATTTTTTTAATTTCATTTCGTCGCATAGCTTATTAGGAATAATCCTAATCCACGTGTCTGGATAGCGAATGTCTGAATCAGGACTTCATTTGGTGACAAATGTTAACTCAATGAAACATAAGGAAGCCGTAAAAAAGTCACTCCTGTTTTAGATTACGCAACCAGCCCCAGGGCAAACAATTGCGTACAAGTTCGCAGCGTTGCGTTTTAATTGTAATTTTTCGTAATAGCGCGATGAAATCTTGAAAGGAGTGGCTTATAGTTAGAGTTATCAGGAACACAGCACCCGTGCGGCTAAGTATGTTGTATCCATCCCGACGTTGATGTTCGGTGAGTAAGAAATCACTCAAAAGGGGATGCGCTATGGACGAGTACTCGCCAAAAAGGCATGATATCGCGCAGTTGAAATTTCTCTGCGAATCCTTGTACCATGACTGCCTTGCCAATCTTGATGAAAGTAACCACGGCTGGGTGAACGATCCTACGTCTGCTATCAATTTACAGCTGAATGAGCTGATAGAGCATATCGCAACCTTCGCACTTAATTATAAAATTAAGTACAATGAAGATAATAAGCTGATTGAGCAAATTGACGAATACCTGGACGACACCTTTATGTTGTTCAGCAGCTACGGCATTAACGCACAGGATTTGCAAAAATGGCGTAAATCTGGGAATCGTCTATTTCGCTGTTTCGTCAACGTGAGCAGAGCTAACCCTGTTAGCCTTTCCTGTTAAAATTATTACAACTACTAAGGTAAATTTATGTCTGATAAACCATTAACCAAGATCGATTATTTGATGCGCTTACGACGTTGTCAGTCAATAGACACGCTGGAACGTGTAATTGAAAAGAATAAATACGAGCTTTCTGATAATGAACTGGCTGTATTTTATTCAGCGGCTGACCATCGTCTTGCTGAGCTAACAATGAATAAACTGTATGACAAAATCCCCTCTTCTGTGTGGAAATTTGTCCGTTAATCTTTGACGTGTATCTGCAGAGGTTTTGCCATTTTCTAAACTGAAGTCACCTTTCGAATTACACTCCCTGAGTGAAAACCAGGTTCCCGAGTAAAAACTGTTCAGCAGCAACTATGTTGTGACTGTGGTCACAACGATTTTTTGGGAACGTTCCCTTTCTGGTTAATCCTCTTTACCCTGAGGTAATTCACGATCCCAGAGAGGTTTCCCATGAGCACAGAAAAACAGAAGATGATCGCAGGTGAACATTACCTCCCCGGTGATGAGACGTTACGGGCCGATCGACTGCATGCCCGTCATCTTGTTCACCGCTATAACCACACGACTCCTGATGCAAAACCAGAACGCCAGCAGATACTCGCAGAACTCCTGGGGAAAAGTGAAGGCGCTTATATTGAGCCAGGCTTCCGCTGCGATTACGGCTATAACATTTATCTGGGTAACGCGTTTTACGCTAACTTCGATTGTGTGATGCTTGATGTCTGCCCTATTCATATTGGCGACAACTGCATGCTCGCTCCGGGTGTTCATATCTATACGGCGACACACCCGCTGGATGCTGACGAACGTAACAGCGGTGTCGAGTTTGGCAAACCTGTCAGCATTGGCAATAATGTCTGGATTGGTGGACGAGCCGTTATTAACCCTGGCGTCACCATTGGTGATAATGTGGTGGTTGCTTCCGGTGCCGTTGTCACCAAAGATGTTCCGGCCAACGTCGTCGTCGGCGGAAATCCAGCTAAAATAATAAAAACGCTGTAATCCGGTGGGGAGCAAACTGTTATGGTCTTTCTGTACATAACTGTTACTTTTTTCAACCAAATGGCTCCCCTAAAATAGGCAGATCCCCTGTATTTTCATAATTCATGAAGGCAAAAAATGACCGAGATACAGCGCCTGCTTACCGCCACCATCGACGATCTTAACATCCGTGAAAAGCGCGACAATCGCCCGCGCTTTAGCATTAGTTTTATCCGCAAACATCCTGGGCTGTTTGTCGCCATGTATGCTGCCTGGCTGGCAACGCTTATTGTAATGCTGAAGTCCGACACGCTGGTGGATTCCGTCTGGCTGCTGGTTGTACTGTTTGTGGTGTTTAACGCCTTTTTCTTTTTCGACGTGCATCCTCGTTATCGCTACGAAGATATCGACGTGCTCGATTTCCGGGTCTGCTATAACGGCGAGTGGTATAACACACGCTTTGTCCCGTCAGAACTGATCGACAGCATTTTGCATTCCCCAGCGGTAGAGACCGTGCAAAAAGAGAAGCTGCAGAAAATGGTATCAACCAAAGGCCAGCTCTCCTTCTATGATGTCTTTACGCTTTCCCGCCCCGCTGCTGCGTAACGAGAGTCTGTATGCGTCAGCCTCCCAACGCATACAACAACCTGAACACACCCTCCTGCAAGGTGGGTGTGTTTGAAAACACGCTTGCCACCGACCCGATGGCAAGCAGAGAAGATCCCTGGAAAGTTGGCGTGCTACGTGCGCTTAGCGTCTTTTTTTACGTCCCTGAACAGCCTTAAAACGCGGGTTAGATTTGCAAATAACGTACAGGCGTCCTTTGCGTTTGACTATCTGGCAATCCGGATGGCGCTGTTTCGCACTGCGCAGAGAATTAAGTACCTGCATGATTAACCCCGCTTCGCATTAAGAAAACCGCCAAAACGCTGACGGAAGCGTGCCGTACTGCCTTCTGCCGAAAACGTTTTTTGCTTACCGGTGTAGAACGGATGTGACTTCGACGAAACCTCAATAGAAACGTATGGATACGTTCTACCGTCGAGTTCAATTTCGCGATCGGTTCTGATGGTTGAGCCGACTTTAAAGTACTCATTGGCACTGGTGTCGTGAAACACGACGGTGCGATAGGCTGGGTGGATATCAGATTTCATCATAGACTCCATATGTTTTGTTATAACATAACAAAACAGTATCTGAGTCACCGTACAAAAGCAAGCCCAGATCATGCACCGTATCCCCGGAATTATTTTCTGATTTGCCTGGGAACGAAGTGAAATCAATAAATGGCACGTGCTATAACTATATCATTTCGCGATAAAATCTTTTTCCTCTGGCGAGCACACTCAGTGTCCCGGGATTGGGCATATGAGGAAGGAAACAGCTGCATGAAAACCCGACATCTGGTCAGCCTGGTGACAGGCATACTGATCGTTTCTGTGCTGGTGCCGATTTGCCTCAGTATCTGGCTGGCCCATCGCCAGGCGGAAGAGCAGTTTGTCAATGTACTGGATAACTATGCTTCACGCGTATTGATGCGTACAGACAGGGTTGTCGCTCAGGCGAAAGATGCACTCACCCAACTGCAAAATTATGAAGCCCCTCCCTGCAGTCGTCAGCATCTGAGAGAGATGCGCCTGGTCGCTTTCTCCCGGCGGTATGTGCAAGAGGTGATTTATGTTGATAACCTGAAACCCGTCTGTTCATCTCTCGAACAAATCAGCAACGCACCTGCCTATCCCCCTCCGATGCGCATTACCCGGGACGGCTACAGCACATGGCTGTCACCACAAAACGATCTTGGGTTTAACCACTATATGGCCATTGTCGGTCGGGGACATTACCTGGTGATGATCGACCCCGACTCTCTGGTGGATGTGCTCCCGTTTAGTACGACCCACATTGATGCTGCTTTGATTGGCGACGCGCGCAATCTGATTTTTGCCAGCAGTAATACGCTTGATCACCATATTCACGCGCTTCTGGGTAACCAGAAAATAACGCGCCTGCAGTACAACGGTTCGATGTATATCACTAAACCCGTTCCGGAACTGGGCTTTACGGTGGTGGCGTGGGCAGCGCTGAAACCGCTGGATGAAAACTGGCATCAACAGTTGCTCATCTGGCTTCCTGCAGGGATATTGATCAGCCTGCTTGCCGCGTTCTTTATGCTGCGACTTCTGCGCCACATACAGTCTCCGCGTAACCGCCTGCAGGATGCCATTAACAGCCGTGATTTTGTGGTCCACTATCAGCCCATTGTGGCGTTAGGCAGTGGAAAGATGGTCGGCGCGGAGGCGCTGGCACGCTGGCCGCAGCCTGACGGGAGCCACCTGTCACCCGATATTTTTGTGTCGCTCGCGGAACAAACGGGCCTTATTTCGCAGCTGACTCAATTAATCATCGAAAAAGTATTCGAAGATATGGGGCACTGGTTACACCTTCATCCGGATCAGCATATTTCCATTAACCTTGCGCCCGACGATCTGACCTCCGGTAAGCTACCGCCCCTGCTTCATCATCTGCTGAACAAATGGCAAGTCCACCCCGGACAAATAGCCCTTGAACTCACCGAGCGCGGTTTTGCCGATCCAAAGGTCAGCGCCCCGGCCATTGCTGCATTCCGCCGTTCAGGTCACGCTATTTATATTGATGATTTTGGAACCGGCTATTCCAGTCTCAGTTATCTGCAGGATCTGGACGTCGATACGCTAAAAATTGATAAATCTTTCGTGAATGCGCTGGAGTACAAAAATGTGACGCCACACATTATTGAAATGGCGAAATCGCTGAAGCTGGCGATGGTTGCGGAGGGTATTGAAACGGCAGGGCAGCTCGCCTGGCTGCACCGCCACGGGGTACAGTACGGACAAGGGTGGTACTACAGCAAAGCAATGCCAAAAGTGGAATTTATTCTGTGGGCTGAATACAACCTCGAAAATCATCCTGCTTAAGCAGGATTAAAAGTACGGCCACCGTATGTGGCCGTATTTGTCAGGTCAGCTAATGTTTCTGATGCCAGCTAAAGGTATAGCGTAGCTGGCGTTTTTGCAGGATAAACTCTGGTGAAACGCTGGGGCTCCAGGAGTCATCGCCGCCCACGCCCATATGGAACGCGTCAAGATTAAGCCAACACCCCGGTTCCTCGCGTAGCAGATGATGATGGGTTGTCTCGCGCAGCTGTTGCTGGCTATAGCGGCTCACGGAGAAATGGAACTGTCCCTGCAGCTGGTGTGCCCCTAACACCAGTTCACGGGTATCACAGCGCAGGCCATTTTCTGTCGGGAAGATATACGGCGTGTGCATTGCTTCCAGCGGCAATGTCCAGCGCCCCTGCTGTGCCGCCAGTTTTCTGTCAGGATAGTTCTCATGCGGCCCCAATCCCAGCCAGCACGCGCTCTGCGGTACCTGTGCGAGCTGACAGCTCAGGCCGACACGTGCCGGTTCAGGGATGTCAGAGGCGACCTGTATCTGCACATCTGCATGCAGCACACCACGACTGTCAACCCGCCAGACCTTACGGCTCAGGAACAGTGCTTTGCCGCCATATTCCCAGACATGCAGTGTTGTCACCACCGCCTCGCCTGAGTGTTGCTCTCCTTCACACGTCAACACCCGGGGATGTAAATCGTACATCCCCGCCGCTTTCCAGCGCTCAACCCACGCATTCGGGTCAATTTGCGTGGCCTCGCTCACGCCGATATCATTATCCAGCGGTGCGCGGGTAAAGCTATCCGTCAGCGGCGAAAGCAGCGTTTCAACGCCATTACGCCACCATTGCGTCAGATTTCCTGAAGCACGATCGAACTGCCAGCGTTGTTGCTGATGTGTCAGCTCCAGCACGTCATCTTTTTGTGTTAAGACCGGAGGCTCACCCGCCTTCACCGGCGGTGCAATATACAGCGGAGCCGGAAGCGGCCATTGCTCCCACGCACAGCGATGGTTTGCCGGTGACCACGGCGTTGCCCGAGGCTGCAACACGGCCAGATTAAGCCAGACCTCACCCGGCTCAGCCGTGAACTGCGGCAGAGAGATTTCGAGGCGCTGCACACCCTGTGGTGCAACAGAAAGCGTGATATCCCCAGCGGCCAGTACCTTCCCGTCGCGAAGCACCGACCATTCCAGCAACTCGTTATCCGTATGGCGGAACAGGTAATCGCTCTGCACCTCAACCACCAGCGGAGACGTACTCACCAGCGTGAAGATGAAGAACTGCTGGGCGCGCTGCGCCTCATACAGTGCCGGATGCGGCGTGCGGTCAGGGAACACCAGTCCGTTCAGGCAGAACTGACGATCATTCGGTTTATCACCGAAGTCCCCGCCGTAGGCCCAGAAAGGATTACCATTTTCGTCTTTCCTGGTCAGAGCCTGATCGACCCAGTCCCAGACAAACCCGCCCTGCAGACGCGGGTGGCGACGAAATGCCTGCCAGTATTTAGCAAACCCACCAAAGCTGTTCCCCATTGCATGGGCGTACTCACAGAGGATCAGCGGGCGCGTCTCATCCGGCATGCCGATCCACTTTTTGATTGACCACTTTGGTACTGCCGGGAAAGGTTGATCCTGATCGACACGGGCATACATCGGGCAAACAATATCGGTTGCCGCCGTATTCGCCCCGCCGCCTTCGTACTGCACAGGGCGCGTCGGATCGGTGGCTTTTAGCCAGCCATATAAGGCATCGTGGTTTGCGCCGTGACCAGACTCATTTCCCAGCGACCAGATAATCACCGAGGGATGGTTGCGATCGCGCTGTACCATGCGGGTCACACGCTCGCTCATGGCTGGCAGCCAGCGGGGATCGTCAGCAAGGCGGCTCATGGGCACCATGCCGTGCGTTTCGATATTGGCTTCGTCAACAACGTACAATCCATAACGATCGCAAAGCGTGTACCACAGCGGATGGTCAGGATAGTGCGAGCAGCGAACCGCGTTAAAGTTGTGTTGTTTCATGAGTTCGATGTCGCGCCGCATCGTCGCGTCGTCCATCACCTGCCCGTTTTCCGGGTGATGCTCATGACGGTTTACCCCGCGGATCAGCAGCGGTTTTCCATTGAGTTTCAGCAGGCCATTGCTGATTTCAACGCGGCGGAAACCGACATCGCAGGCTTCCGTCTCCAGCATGTTGCCTTGCGCATCCAAAAGCGCAATCGTCAGGCGATAGAGTTCCGGCGTTTCAGCACTCCATAACGCGGGTCTCTCTACCGGGATCGCCACCGTTAGCCGCTCAGCCCAATTCCCCCGCTCATCCACAATGACAGAGCCAGGGTGTTGAGTGGTGCTGGCGCATTTTTCGCCGTTGCGCCACAGGGTACATGCCACTTCACACTCTGCATAGCGGGAGCCAGCCAGCGCAACGTCAACCTTCAGCACCGCCCGGTCAAACTCCGCATTCAGATCCGTAACGACGTGATAATCCGCAATCTGCGTCCCGGGCTTATGCAGCAGGGAGACATCGCGGAAAATCCCGCTCATGCGCCACATGTCCTGATCTTCCAGATAACTGCCGTCGCACCAGCGCAGGACCATCACCGCCAGCCGGTTCTGGCCGGGGCGCAGTACCGCTGAAAGATCAAATTCGGCGGGTAGCCGACTGTCCTGCGAATAGCCTATCCACTGACCGTTACACCACAGATGGAATGCCGAGTTCACACCCTCGAAGACAATTCGGGTTTGTCCGCCTTGCAGCCAGCCGTCATCCATCTCAAATGTGAGCGAGTAACAACCAGTAGGGTTTTCTGCCGGTACAAAGGGAGGGTTAACGGCAATCGGATAGGTGACGTTCGTGTAGACAGGCGTATCGAAACCCTGCATCTGCCAGTTCGAAGGTACCGGCATTGCGACTGCATCGACACAATCTTCTTCCACCCATGCTTGCGGAACCTGCTCTGGTGCGGGATAAAAGCTAAAACGCCACTCCCCGTTGAGAGAGCGTATGCTGGCGGATCTCACGTCATCCCTGGCAGATTGTTCATGACGCCAGCTATGAAACGGCGCATGCGCCGCCAGACGGTTCCACTGCGTCACCCCGGGGTTTTCCCAGTCCCGACGAGCCAGAAGTGCGCTGAGGGTCAGCGATGAAGCATTGGGCATAATAACCTCGTTGCGAAGCGCTCACAATTTTAGTCAACATGCCCTGGTAAATGACACCGGTAAAGTGTCCGTACGCGATGAAGCGAGTCAGATCACAAAAGTCTTATTCACGGGCGAGTTGTTCCGCCAGCAGCGCCAGGTTTCTCAGCTGTTGCGCCAGATCCTCACGATCGGCCTGCCGTGACGTACGACGAGCGCTGGAATGGCGGGTAATTAGCGTAACAGGGAGCTGAATTTGTCGGAATTTTTCAGCACTGCCGGGGGCCAGCAGCCATTCCACACTTCGCTCGCCGGCCTCGCGAAACGCCTGCCTAATGGTAGTGAGCGGAGGGGAAAACCAGGCGCTATCTGCCGTATCATCAAACCCAACAATCGATATCTGACCAGGGACCGCAATCCCCTTTTCTGCGCAGGCACGCATCACACCCAGCGCCATTTGATCGTTCGCGACCAGAATGGCATCCGGTAACACTGCACCGGACAACAGCACATGCCCCTTCTCATATCCGCACACTGCACTCCAGTCGCCATGTGCTACTGCGGTCGCCTCAAGCCCGGCCTGCGCCAGTGCGGTTTTCCACCCCGCCAGACGCGCACGCGCAGCGACCGAACTTTCCGGCCCGCTCAGAAGTGCAATATGCTGATGCCCCAATGAGAGCAAATGCTCAACCCCCAGGTGGGCTCCCAGCGCGGCATTAAACACCAGGCTGTTCACCTGTGCCGAAGGTGCAACATCCAGAAACAGAACCGGAACAGGTGATGCCAGCGCCTGAAGCTGCTCTGCGTGAGCATCATCCAGTGGAACGTTCACCAGCAAAGCTTCCACACGCTGGGCCAGCAGTTCCTGAAGGGCAGGCAAGCACTGCTGCGGGTGTTCCACCATTGAGATCAACACGCTTGCCCCCTGAGCTGTGGCACGGGATTTTACCGCCGAGGCAATTTGTGAAGGTGCGTGCAGCGCCAGATCGGTGGTGATCAACCCCAACGTGCGGGTGCGTTTACCTGCCAGCTGCTGTGCGCCACGGTTAGGAACGTAGTTCAGCTCCGCCATCGCCTGCAGCACCTTTTCCCGCGTCCGGGCGGAGACATGTTCCGCGTCGTTGATCACACGGGAAACGGTCTGATAAGAAACCCCCGCAAGGAGGGCTACGTCATAAAGAGTGATCGCTTTCATGCATTCTGACACCGCATCAATAGATGACTTCTATTCTGGCACAGCGATATCATTAAAGCATGTGAGCGCTTCGCAAAATTAAACAACCTGCTCCGGCTGAGGAATTTTATCAGCGCGTGGTTTCTGGCGGAACCAGGGCAAACAGATCTGGATAAGCGGGCCAATGGTCAGGGCATAAAGTACCGTTCCCACACCGAATGAACCGCCAAGCAGACAACCAATCAGCAGAACGGACACTTCAATCGAGGTACGCACGCTACGGATTGACCACCCCATTCTGGCATGAATGCCAGTCATCAGACCATCACGCGGGCCTGCGCCAAAACCGGCTCCAATATACATACCCGTTGCTATCGCGTTCATCACAATAGCCGAAACCAGCAGAGCAATTCGGATGGGCAGCGAGGTTAGCTCGGGGATCAACGCCATCGAGGCATCCGCCGCCAGACCGATGACAATCACGTTACTGAGGGTGCCAAGCCCGGGGAGCTGGCGCAGGGGGATCCACAGCAGCAGCACCGCCGCACCGGTCAAAATGATCACCGTGCCAATGCTCATTCCCAGCTGTATCGCCACCCCCAGGTGAAAGACGTCCCACGGATCGACACCCAGATCCGAACGAATAAACATTGCGGTTGACAGGCCATAAAGCCCTAAGCCGACGTAAAGTTGCAGCAGACGACGTACCATTTTTATCTTCTCCGAAAAACCAGACTTTCATATTGTGCGAAAATGGCATTATGATTAATGTCCAGTTTTCAAATAGTGGACTGCATATGTCATCACGTCGTTTCGGTAGCCAGTCTTTGGTACGCCTGCTTGGCCACTGGCAACAAACCTCTANCCGGATCCCGCTCTGGCGTCAGCTGGCTGACGCGTTACGTCTGTTAATTCTTGATGGCAGGCTGGCGCTTAACACGCGTCTGCCGGGCGAGCGGGAGCTGGCCTCTGCGCTGGACGTTAGCCGCACCACCATCAGCAGTGCGCTGGCTCATCTGCGGGAAGAAGGGTATCTGGAAAGCCGTCACGGCAGCGGTTCACGCGTGATCCTGCCGGATACCCGTGCCGTACCTACCCTTTCAGCGGCAAGTGCGGCACTGGATCTCTCTACTGCCGCGCTCAATGCCGGGCCAGAAATCCACCAGGCTTACACCCATGCACTCACGGCGATCGCCCAGCACCTTTCGCTGACGGGTTATGACCAGCTCGGGTTACCGGCACTCCGCGACGCCATTGCCGCGCGCTATACCGCACGTGGGCTTCCGACCCGGGCTGACGAAGTGATGGTGGTGAATGGCGCGCTCAGCGGTTTTGCGCTGATACTGCGGATGATGACTGGCCCCGGCGATCGCGTCGTGGTCGATCACCCCACCTACCCGCTGGCGATTGCCGCTATTCAGGGGGCGCAGTGTCGTCCTGTCGGCGTTTCGCTACCAGAATCGGGTTGGGATACGGATGGCTTCGCGGCAACGCTTGCCCAGACAGCGCCGCGTCTGGCATACCTGATGCCGGATTTCCACAATCCGACGGGGCGCTGTATGGATATCGCCACCCGTCAGGCGATAACCGACATCGCTGCTCAGACTCGTACCACGCTGGTTGTCGATGAAACGATGGTGGATTTATGGTTTAGCTCACCGCCGCCGCCGCCACTGGCAGCGTTTAACCCGCAGGCCACCGTGATCACACTGGGTTCCGCCGGAAAAAGTTTCTGGGGTGGACTTCGCCTCGGCTGGATCCGCGCCTCCTCACGAACCATCGCAACGCTTGCCCAGACGCGTGACACGCTGGATTTGGGATCGCCGCTGCTGGAACAACTGGCAACGCTGTGGCTTATCGAAAATAGCGACACTTTTCTCCCGGCTCGCCGGAAAATGCTGGCTGAGCGCCGTGACCGTTGCGGTGAACTGTTGCGCGAACACTTCCCGGAATGGACGTTCCATGAGCCAGAAGGGGGGCTTTCATACTGGATAGCACTGCCGGGCATGCTGGCAACGCAGCTTGCCGCACGGGCTGAAACGCTGGGGATCAATCTGGGAGCCGGAACACGGTTCGGTTTGTCGGGTGCGTTTGATCGTTATTTACGCATCCCCTTCTCGCTCGCCCCGGCAGAACTGGAACAGGCGCTGCTCAGAATCAAGCCGCTGTGGCTCGCTCTGAATAAAAACATGCCATCCGTCAAACGGAGTTTAGTCTAATGTGAGCAAGATTGAAGCAGCCAATGAAATACGAACTGGTTACATTTTAACCCGTGATTAAAATCACATATTATTTCGTTGCGTAACAAATAATAAAAACTGCTGACTGTAACGTATGCAGTCAGCAGTTTTCACCCGTCAGGATTTAGTGCTGAGGAGGAATAGGAAAGCCCTTCAGTGAAATAACGAAATTTTCACCCTCTTTCTTTATTTTTGCGCCAGTATCACACCAGTCCGACGCAATACGAAAGAACTCATCACTACCAACATTCCAGCCAAGACGGACATGCTTCACGTAACCTGAACGCAACAGATCGCAGGCCTCTTTGTAGTCGTTGGCGGTAGACAGTTGTTGTTTCATTTTCTCTTCTTCAGAAGTTTGCGTAGTGCTTTGATTTCTTTAGGAGTAAATGGAGTTACACTCTCTTCTTCCGTATGCTGATTATCAATATCCTCTTCCGATACTCCCGCCTCTTCCACTGCTTCAAACGCCAGCAGCAGCAGTTTCTCCGTTGTTACGCTTAAATTTTCGTTATTCACTTCCGCATAATGGCGAAGTCTTTCTTTTAGCGCACCATCAATCTTAACGTTTAATACCGCAGTAACCATGATTGTCACTTCCCTTCGGAATAAGTCCTTTATTTAATACACGAAGTTAACATTGTAATCCAGATATATATTTTTTGCTTATGACAGAAAAAAGACACCCAATAATAAAATGGCAGTCTATTATTACATGTTTATGACAGTAATATTTCAGCAAGATGAAATATATATTATATAAGATATTAAATACCTTTAATTTCTGTGGGTAACGAGCTGAAGTTGGGGGGAGAGAACGCAGGAGAGTCTACAGAGAGCAGAAATGGGTGGGGGCCCTGCCAGCTACATCCCGGCACACACGTCGTCTGCCCTGGCTGCTTCCTTCCGGACCTGACCTGGTGAACAGAGTAGCGTTGCGGGAGAACCAACAGAGCCCCCATTGAGAGCGTTGTTAACCAACGCGCTGGCGCATTATCCCTGTGCAGCCCACCAATTGCAAGCTGCTGGCATCCGGATGGTGGTTTATTGCGCAAACCGGAGCAAATAGGTCCCTCATCACCTTTGCAGTCAGTACAGATGCACAGATTGCGAACCCCTTCGCAGTAAATTTGCTCACTCATGCCACACTCTTTGAATGTGGCTGACCAGGCGCTTTATCTCTTTCCAGGATGCACCCATGATTAACACGCTCCCCAAAACATTGACCCTCGCCATGCCAGCCATTGACGGCGTGACTCTCCATCATAAAGGGCTGAACTTTCTGCGCCCCGACCTGATGCTGGATTTTGTCAGCATTAGCGAACGCCCCATGCTTTTCGTCACGCCGATCGCGGTACTTTATTCCACCATTGGCGTAGTGCGTCACATCAACCTGAGAAGAATACCGGTTGCTGTATCCGGGCGCGTTATCTATCCCATCTGCTCACAGGCCTTACCCGATCTTCGGGCCAAACTCATCATCAATACCCCGGCGAGAAAGCTGAAATTTCTCGAAAGTCTGGTCGCGATGCGCGATCAACCTGCCGCCAGCGGCACAAAAGTGATCGGCCTCGCACTGGAGTTCACCGTTCAACAGGCTGACTGAGCAAGATACCCGTGCCGCTTCACAATCATTTCAGGGTCACTTATCCTGTGTTTTTTTACGTCTGGTAAGCAATATGGACTCTTACGATCCACTCCCTGAACCGTTACCTGACACCTTTCCTGTCCGGGTCTGGCAGATTGTTGCCTCTATTCCTGAAGGTTATGTCACCACCTATGGCGACGTTGCTCGTCTTGCGGGTTCTCCCCGCGCGGCACGTCAGGTCGGTGGCGTACTGAAACGGTTACCGGAAGGAAGCACATTGCCCTGGCATCGGGTGGTGAATCGCCACGGAACTATTTCGCTCACCGGGCCAGACTTGCAGCGCCAGCGCCAGGCATTACTTTCGGAAGGGGTGCAGGTGTCGGGATCAGGACAGATAGATTTGCAGAAGTACCGCTGGGTGTACTGATACCCTCCCCCGAAGGAGAGGGCAAAAGCCATTAAGGCTGAGCTGACGGCGCAACAGGAACTTCCGTTTGCTGCACAGGTGTCAGATTGAGGTCAACTTTTGTCCCGCCGTTGTTGATCGCTTCCTGTACTGTATCGGTGATAAAGACCAACTTACCGTTGATCGTTACCGCCGCACTCAGAAGAATACGCGCATTCGGCTGCACGTCTGCTGGGTTATACGGTAGCACAAAGCTAAACGGAGCCTGTTTGCCTTCTGTACGAACGACGCGTTGCGACAGCACTTTCGACGGCGCATCAGCCAGCGAAGCGTCAGACAACGTCACCGTTAATACCGCATCTGGCGGCAAAGCAACTTTCTGACGGATCCAGATCGTACCAGAAACATTTGGCTGCTGAATGGACTGCTGTGAAAGTGTATTAATCCCATACGGATCTGCGGCTGGTACCTGGGCGCTCTTACCTGCGCAGGCAGACAATGCCACCGCAATAGCTATACCACTTAGCATGGGTACGAGTTTCATTGAAGTCTCCTTATCATCAATGCACCAGCGGGATCGATCCCACCCGATGTCGTTAGCATTCACATAACGTAAACAAGTGTGGCACAAATCACTTATTAATGCCTGATTTCGACCCATTATTCAGATTATTCCACCCATCTGACCACTTTCATTTCTGCGTTATACTCTGCGTATCTTTCGCTACGGCGTTTATTGAGGACGACTATGAGTCAGGCACTAAACAATCTGCTGACATTACTGAATCTGGAAAAAATTGAGGAAGGACTCTTTCGCGGACAGAGTGAAGATTTAGGCTTACGCCAGGTTTTCGGAGGGCAAGTCGTAGGACAGGCGCTGTACGCAGCTAAGGAGACCGTCCCTGCAGACCGTCTGGTGCACTCATTTCACAGCTACTTTTTACGCCCTGGAGATAGCACGAAACCGATTGTGTACGACGTTGAAGTGCTGAGAGACGGTAACAGTTTCAGCGCACGCCGCGTGGCGGCCATTCAGAATGGCAAGCCTATCTTTTACATGACGGCTTCATTCCAGGCTCCGGAACCGGGTTATGAGCATCAAAAAGTGATGCCTCCAGCCCCTTCTCCGGATGAGCTCAAATCAGAGACGGATATTGCCCGCGCGCTGGCGCATCTGTTGCCGACACAGATGAAAGAGAAGTTTATCTGTGACAAGCCGCTTGAGATCCGCCCTGTCGAATTCCATAACCCGATGAGAGGCCACACCGCCGAGCCAAAACGCCAGGTGTGGATCCGCGCCAACGGTATCGTGCCGGATGATTTTCACGTCCATCAATACCTGCTGGGTTATGCTTCCGACTTCAACTTCCTGCCGGTTGCGCTACAGCCGCACGGCGTTGGGTTTCTGGAGAAAGGGATGCAGGTCGCAACGATCGACCACTCCATGTGGTTCCACCGTCCGTTCGATATAAACGACTGGCTGCTCTACAGTGTGGAGAGCACTTCGGCATCCAGCGCGCGCGGATTTGTTCGCGGAGAGTTTTACACCAAAGCGGGCATTCTGGTGGCCTCGACGGTGCAGGAAGGGGTCATGCGAAACCGGGGATGATTTTGTGCGGCCTGATGCCCTCACCCTGGCCCTCTCCCACGGGAAGAGGGAATAAACACTAAAAAAGGCAACCGAGGTTGCCTTTTTGCAATTTATCAGGCGTTGTACGCATTCTCGCCGTGGCTGTTCACGTCCAGACCTTCGCGTTCCTGCTCTTCCGGTACACGCAGACCCACAGTCATATCCGCCAGTTTATAGCCGATGAAGGCCACAACGGCAGACCACACAACGGTGATGGCGATACTTTCCAGCTGCACCAGCAACTGATGAACCATTGTGACGCCTTCTGCGTAACCAACACCACCCAGTGATTTTGCGGCGAAGATACCGGTCATGATACAACCAATGATGCCGCAAACACCGTGTACGCCGAACACATCGCAAGGGTCATCAACGCGCAGAACGCGTTTCAGTGCGGTAACACCCCACAGACCTGCCAGCCCCGCCGCCAGACCGATGAGCAGCCCCCCGCCGACACCGACATAACCACACGCAGGGGTGATACCAACCAGACCGGCAATCGCACCAGAACATGCTCCCAGCAGGGAGGGTTTACCGCGAATAGCCCACTCACCAAATACCCAGGAGAGGATGGCACCCGCCGTTGCCACAACGGTGTTCACAAAGGCCAGCGCGGCGATTTCGTTAGCTGCACTTGCAGAACCTGCGTTGAAGCCGAACCAGCCAAAATAGAGAATTGCGGTACCGGTAAACACCATTGGCAGGTTATGCGGCTTGAACGCTTCTTTACCAAAGCCCACACGTTTACCAATCAGGTACGCCCCCACCAGACCCGCCACCGCGGCGTTGATGTGTACAACAGTACCGCCCGCAAAGTCCAGCGCGCCATGCGTCGCCAGCAGACCACCGCCCCAGACCATATGGGCAATTGGCACGTAGGAGAGCGTCAGCCAGACGACCACGAAGATCAGCACCGCAGAGAAACGGATACGCTCAGCCAGCGCACCCACAATCAGACCCACAGTGATACAGGCAAATGAGCCCTGGAAAGCGACGTGGATATACTGATAGAAGCTGCCCATCAGGGCGGTCAGTTCAATATTTTTCAGCATCGCCCAGTTGAAGTTGCCGAAGAAGGCGTTGCCTTCCCCGAATGCCAGCGAGTAACCGTAGACAACCCACAGTACGCACACCAGCGCGAACGTTACGGCAACCTGCGTCAGCATGGAGAGCACGTTTTTACCGCGGATCAGACCGCCGTAGAACAGCGCAATACCAGGAATAGACATGAACAGCACCAGCGCGGTACTGATCATCATAAAAGCGTTATCGGCTTTGTCTACCACCGCAGGGGCTGCAGCCATTGCCAGGCCCGGCAGCAGTGCCAGAGAACCCAGAGCCGTTTTGATTGTTGCTATCTTCATTTTCTCGATCCCTATCACTGTGTGCCAGGAGTTACTTACAATGCCGCTTCGTCGGATTCGCCGGTGCGAATGCGAATGACGCGCTGCAATTCGGCAACGAAAATTTTGCCGTCGCCAATTTTGCCGGTGTAGGCCGCTTTGCTAATGACATCAATGACTTCATCAAGCTGGTCATCGGCAATTGCGACATCAATTTTTACTTTTGGCAGGAAGTTAACGCTGTATTCCGCCCCGCGATAAAGCTCGGCATGACCTTTCTGACGACCAAAGCCTTTCACTTCGGTGACAGTCAGTCCCTGAATACCCATAGAAGACAACGCTTCACGCACGTCTTCGAGTTTGAATGGTTTGATTACAACCGTAACCAGCTTCATAAATCCCCTCCAGTCAGAATTCGGTAATGGCCGCAGCTAACACGTATGAGATATTGCAAGCGGTGTGCCAGAATTAAAAACAGAGGAGAAAAGCGGTGTAATGCGTGCGGAAAGGCATTGCCCGACTTACAGAGGAAAAAAAACGCACCATGACAGTGCATGGTGCGTTTCCGTTTTGCACCAACAGTAATGACTGTTAGCGCGTTGCCTGATTTTGGTGCATCAGGCGCTAAGCGACTCTTCTTCGCGCGCGCTGGCGGCCAGCTCTTCTCCGGCCAGTTGCAGCTGGTACATCTGCCAGTAGCGCCCTTTTGCCTCTAACAGCTCCCGGTGCGTACCGCGTTCGACGGCCTGCCCGCGATGCAGCACCAGAATGGTATCGGCTTCAACAATGGTTGACAGGCGATGTGCGATGACCACCAGCGTCGTATGGTCACGCACGGCGGCCAGCGCCTGCTGGATAGCCTGTTCGGTACCGGAGTCGATACTGGCCGTCGCTTCATCCAGAATCAGCACCTGCGGCGTTTCAATCAGTACACGCGCCAGAGCCAGAAGCTGCTTTTGCCCGACGGAGAGATTATTCCCCTGCTCACCCAGCCGGGTGTTGATCCCGTCGCTAAATTCGCGTGCCAGGTCAGCCAGCTGTACTTTTTCCAGCACCTCCCAGACCTGCTCATGGGTATATGGCCGCCCCAGCGTCACGTTAGCGTAGAACGTATCCGCCATCACGACCGGATCTTGCTGCACCATCGCAACGCCTTTACGTAACACGTTGTGGCTGAGCGACACGAGCGGACGCCCGTCCAGACGAATTTCGCCCTGCGTTAAGGGGTAATACCCCATCAGCAAACTCGCCAGGGTGCTCTTGCCGCTGCCGGTATGCCCCACCAGCGCCACAAAACCACGCGACGGCACATCAAGGCTAATGCCCTGCAACACCAGCCGGTCGTCACGGTAGGCAAACGAAACATTATCAAAAGCAATCGCCCCGCTTTTCAGGGGGTGTTCATCATTGCCATAGGTCTGACGCGGCCTGTCCATCAGCTCGAAGACGCGCTCCCCTGCCACCACGGCCTGTTGCAGCATGGATTGCTGGGTAGTGAGCTCTATAAGCGGCTCGTTAAGGCGTCCGAGGTAGCTAATAAACGCGTACAGAACACCCACTTCAATCGTACCGTTTGAACTCAGCCCAAAGAGCATCAACAGGCCGCAGAGCACCAGCGCCGAGAAGAGGCTTAACAGTGGGCGCAGCAAGAAACCGTCCAGTCGCAGCGTCTGCATACGCGCCATATAGTGCGAACGGCTGGCTTCACCCATTCGCTCACCAAAGCGCGCCTGCTGGCGGAACTGCTGAATGACGCTCATCCCGTTGATCACTTCGTTGAAGCCATCATTAATATCGGCCAGATAGGCTCGCACGCGACGCACAATTGGCGTGCTGTAGCGTTGATAGATGACCATCACGATTAACACTGCCGGGAAGATGGTGATCGCCACCAGTGCCATGCGCCAGTCGAGGCTGAACATGGCCACCAGCATGGCACCAATCAGCGCAGCACTGCGCAGCACGGTCGCCACGACGGTGACGTACAGATCGCGGATCACCTCGGTATCGTTGGTAACGCGTGAAATAACCTGCCCAACCGGCTGGATATCAAACTCGCTCAACGGCTGGCGCAGTGCCGCATCCATAACATCTGTACGCAGCTGCTGTACCACGCCAACGGCTGCCCGGTTAAAGAGCAGCGATTGCGCATAGTGCAGCCCGGCCGCCGTCAGCTGTAACCCAACGTAGGCCACACCTAAGCCTGCCACCAGTCCCAGCGGCAGATAGCTTTTCGCCACCATGTTGTCGATGAAATAGCTGATGAGCAGAGGGCCACTCACCTCAGCAATGGCCGCAATCCACAGCAAAAGCACGGCAAGGGACAGTGGTTTCCGCCACGGCGAACCATAGGCGAGCAGGCGTTTGAGCGTTGGCCACTGCGTTCCAGGCTTACGCATTTGCGGCCTCCTCATCCTGTTCAGGAGCATCGTCCAGCGCCGCTTCAAGCTGCTGGTAACGATACATATCACGATACCAGCCAGGCTGCCCGGCCAGCTGGTCATGCTGTCCGCGCTGGGCAATATGCCCGTGCTGCAACACCAGAATCTCGCTGGCTTCCGTCAGCGCCGACAAACGGTGCGCGCTGATGATCACCGTGCGTCCTTCTCCCCACTGGCGAAGGTTATGCAGGATCTGGTGCTCAGTGCGGCCATCGACGGCGGAAAGCGCATCGTCCAGGATCAGGATTTCGGCATTCAGCAACAGCGCACGCGCAATCGAAATACGCTGCTTTTGCCCGCCGGAAAGCATGACACCGCGCTCACCAACTTCCGTTTCATAGCCCTGTGGCAGGCGTAAAATATCGTCGTGCACGCTGGCTAAACGCGCCACATGTTCAATTTCTTCCTGTGTCGCGGTGGGGTGACCGAGCGCAATATTGTTCGCCACAGTGTCAGAAAACAGGAACGGCGTCTGGCTGACTACCGCCAGACGGCTGCGCCAGTCGTCCAGCAGTAGCTGCGTCAGAGGGCGATCGTGGAAACGAATGTCGCCCTGTGTCACATCAAAGTGACGCTGGAGCAGCGACAGAACGGTGCTTTTCCCGGAACCCGTCGGGCCACAGATACCCAGCATCTGGCCGGGGGATAGCGTGAAATTCACATTTTCGATCACCGGATGTTCCGTGTGTGGGTAGGTAAATTCACGAATATCCGCTTTCATCACGCCACGCCCTTCCGGCACCGGTTCGCTACCATCATTGACGACTGGCGCTTCGGCCAGCATGGCGCGAATGCGGCTGTAGGCAGCACTGCCGCGCTCAACAATGTTGAACATCCAGGCCAGCGCCAGCATCGGCCATATCATCAGCCCCAGATACATCGCAAAACTGGTCAACTGGCCGAGGGTCATCGACCCCTGTACCACCATCCAGCTCCCACCGCCAATGGCCAGCAGGTTCGCCATACCGATCGCGATATATATAGTCGGGTCAAAACGCGCATCAATGCGCGCGACACGCATGTTTTTCGCCCCCGTATCCGCCGCATCGGCCGCAAACAGCGCAGATTGTCTGTCCTCCAGACCGAACGCTTTGATCATGCGAATACTGGTCATACTCTCCTGAGTACGATCGTTAAGCGATGAAAATGCCGCCTGCGCCAGCTTGAAACGTTCATGAAGCTTTTCACCGTAGCGGTTGATCGCCAACGCCATCAACGGCATCGGTAGTAACGCCAGCAGGGTCAGCTGCCAGCTGATCTGGGTAGACATCACGATCAACACCGCGCAGCCCATCACCAGAGAATCCACCAGCGTTAACACCCCTTCCCCGGCGGCAAACACCACGCGATCCACGTCGTTGGTGGCGCGGGCAATGAGATCCCCGGTGCGATGACGCAGGTAAAACTCAGGATGCTGACGACTCAGCTGGCGATAAAAATCTTCGCGCAGCTCTACAGCCAGCTGATAGGACGCGCCAAATAAAAGCACACGCCAGACGTAGCGCAGCAGGTAAACAATTACCGCGGTCAGCACCAGCGTACCAACCCACATCAACACCCGTGCGGTGGTGTAATGCTGTTTCGTGACGCCATCCACGACAAACCCCACCACTTTCGGCGGGATCAGCTGCAAAATGGCAATGATAATAAGCAGGCATACTGCGCCGAGGTAGCGTTGCCACTCCCGACGAAAGTACCAGCTTAATTGGGCAAATAATCGCACGCGGTTTGTTCCTGAAGGTATTATTCCGGCAACGCCGGGACGTTATTTAATTAATCAATGGGTAATGCGGTGGTGTATTTAATCTGTTCCATCGCAAAGCTTGAGGTGACGTCCGACAAGCCCGGTACGCTGTTGACCAGCCGCTTGTAAAAATCATCATAACGCTTCATATCGGCGACCTGGACGCGCATCAGATAATCGTATTCCCCTGCCATACGCCAGAAGCCGAGTACTTCCGGCATGTCAGAAACCTGGGTCACGAAGCGGCAATACCACTCGCTGCTGTGGTGCTGCGTTTTTATCAGCACAAATGCCGTCAGCCCAAGCCCCAGCTTTTCAGGGTCCAGCAACGCAACGCGCCCCAACAGAATGCCGTCATCTTCCAGCTTCTTGAGTCGCTTCCAGCAGGGTGTGGTGGTCAGATTAACGGCATCTGCCAACGCCTGCAAAGAGAGGGTGCAGTCGCTTTGCAGCAATGAAAGCAGCTTGCGGTCAATTTTATCTAGCATACCCACCTCACAGAGAAAATTTTTCTCCCTTCATTCTATTTTAAAGGCCAGATAGCAACAATTTTTTCTGTGCTTTTCGCTATGCTGGGCACAAAATGACAAACGGATAACTACGATGAATAGCACCTGGGTTAAACATGCCATCAGCGAAATCAATGCCGACTACCAGCGCTCGGCAGATACCCATTTAATCCGCCTCGCCCTGCCGGGACTGGCTGGCATTCAGCTCTACCTGAAGGATGAAAGCACCCATCCAACCGGTAGCCTGAAGCACCGCCTGGCGCGTTCGCTATTCTTATACGGTTTATGTAACGGCTGGATCAAAGAAGGCACCACCATCATTGAATCCTCATCGGGTTCAACCGCCGTATCCGAAGCCTACTTTGCCCGTCTGCTGGGTCTGCCGTTTATCGCCGTGATGCCCTCCTGTACGGCGAAACGCAAAATAGAGCAGATCGAATTTTACGGCGGACGCTGCCACTTTGTGGAAAGCGCCTGCGAAATCTATGCCGCCTCTGAAATGCTGGCACGCGAACTGAACGGTCACTATATGGATCAGTTCACCTTCGCCGAACGCGCCACCGACTGGCGCGGCAATAACAACATTGCCGACAGTATTTTCCGTCAGATGACCCACGAGCCGCACCCTGTACCNTCGTACATTGTGATGAGCGCCGGTACCGGAGGTACATCCGCCACCATCGGGCGTTACATCCGCTGTCAGGGCTACGATACCCAACTGATGGTGGTTGACCCGCAGAACTCCGTGTTCCTCGACTACTGGCAAAACCGCAATGCAGAACTGCGCAGCCCGGTAGGCAGTAAAATTGAAGGAATTGGCCGCCCGCGCGTGGAGCCTTCGTTCATTCCTGATGTCGTGGATGAGATGCTCCGCGTGCCGGACGCCGCCAGCGTTGCAACGGCGCACTGGCTGGAAACACAGCTTGGTCGTAAAGTCGGTGCCTCAACCGGTACCAATATGTGGGGCGCGCTGCACCTTGCCGTCCGGATGCGTGAAGAAGGCCGTACCGGTTCTGTCGTCACGTTACTGTGCGACAGCGGCGAACGTTACCTCGACACCTATTACAACACAGAATGGGTGCAGGCCAATATTGGCGATATTGAGCCGTGGAAAACGCAGATTATGCAGTGGGTGAAATAAAAAAAAGCCAGACCGAAGTCTGGCTTGCTGGAAGGGTCTCACTATTCGGGGGAATACGGGAGGTTGTTTTTGTCCAGCCAATGCGTCAAAAAATGGGATACCGCTTCGTTACGGCAGTGTCCGATAACCGGCAGATGAGGAAGCTCTGCAATTAACTGCGGCATCGCATTCCCCATTATCAGACCGCGACCGACGCTACCCAGCATCTCGCGGTCATTCATGGCGTCGCCAAACGCCATACAATCCTGCATCGTAAAGCCCAGGTGGTTACTCAGTACCGCCAGGGCTGAGCCTTTATTACAGCCCACTGGCAGCACTTCCAGACAATCCACTGCTGAGAAGGTCAGGTGCGCCCGGTCGCCTAAAACCTCATTCAGCTGAATACGTAAACGGCAGAGATCGTCGTGATCGCCACAGAAACAGATCTTGGTCACCGCATGGGCAGGAATACGACGCAGATCGGTAAGCTGGTACTTAAAACCGCTGTAAACATGTGCATGCAGCAGCTCAGGAATTTCACTTCCGGTAAACCAGCCGTCATCGTTAAAGACATGCACGCTGGCCTGCGTATCCCAGGTGCTGTGTAGCACGATATCCGCCACTTCCGGGTTGAGATCCCGACGGTGCAACACATCGCCTTCAACGGAGTGAATGCGTGTTCCGTTACCGGTTATCAGGAACGCATCAAGGGAAAATGCCCCCAGCAGATGGCGCATCTCCAGCACATGACGGCCAGTGGCGAACGTCAGGGTGACATCACGTTCATGCAGGCGCTTCAGGGTGCTCAGGGTTTTCGCCCCTAAACGGTGATCCGGCATTAACAGAGTACCGTCCATATCAAATGCAGCGAGCCTGGCCATGATTACTCCCGAAATGTGATGCGATTAACTTGTGCATCAGTATTACGTGAGATATACGGAAGTAATAGTGAATAGATGATAATTATTGTTCCGGGTTTATCATGCGCCAGCTTAACCGTCTTAAGCAGTATCAACGTTTGTGGCAACCTTCTGAGGGTGCGCCACAGCAGGCCACCGTCACCGAACTTGCCAGCCGCTGTTTTTGCAGCGAGCGGCATGTACGTACGCTTTTACGTCAGGCGCAGGAGGCAGGCTGGCTAAGCTGGCATGCTCAGTCTGGCCGTGGCAAACGCGGTGAGCTGACATTCCACGTGACGCCGGAATCGCTGCGCAATACGATGATGGAAGAGGCGCTGAAGAGTGGGCAGCAGCATAACGCCCTTGAACTGGCGCAGCTTGCCCCCGAAGAGTTACGTGCGTTGCTGCATCCGTTTCTGGGTGGGCTTTGGCAAAACGATACCCCGACGCTGCGTATTCCCTATTACCGCTCGCTTGATCCGCTTCATCCAGGTTTTTTACCAGGTCGGGCAGAGCAACATCTGGCAGGGCAAGTCTTCTCCGGTCTGACGCGCTTTAATGGCAACAGCAGTGAACCCACAGGCGATCTGGCGCATCACTGGGAGGTATCGCCTGACGGCCTGCGCTGGCATTTTTACATCCGTTCCACGCTGCACTGGCACAACGGCGATAAAATCGAGACGCAACAGCTACAGCGAAGCCTGACGGCGCTGCTGGCGTTACCTGCCCTGCGTAAGCTGTTTCAGAGCGTATTACGCATTGAAGTGACGCATCCGCAGTGTCTGACGTTTATTCTGCATCAGCCAGATTTCTGGCTGGCCCACCGTCTGGCAACCTACTGCAGTCGCCTTGCCCACCCCGACCAGCCCATGACGGGAAGCGGTCCCTTCAGACTGAGCGTGTACGATCCCGATTTGGTTCGCCTGGAAAGCCACGAGCAGTACCATCTTAGCCACCCGTTACTGAAAGCGATTGAATACTGGATCACACCACAGCTTTTTGACTATGGGCTGGGGACAAGCTGCCGTCATCCAGTGCAAATCGCCATTGGTGAGCCTGAAGAGCTGGAGAGCCTGCGGCTGGTAAGTAGCAGCACCAGTCTGGGTTTCTGTTATCTCACCCTGAAACAGACCCCACACCTCAGCGAAATGCAGGCAAGGCGGCTCATTAATATCATCCACCTCTCCAGACTCCTGCACACACTTCCGCTGAATGAAGGGTTGATCACCCCAACCCAGGAACTGCTTCCGGGGTGGTGTATTCCCCACTGGGCGGATTTAACGCACGTTCCTCTGCCTGAAAAACTGACGCTGGTTTACCATTTGCCCGTTGAGTTACACACCATGACAAGTCAGCTAAAGCAGTATCTCGCCCGGCATGGCTGCGAACTGACGATTATCTTTCACGATGCCAAAACGTGGGACGGGTGCCAGCACCTTGCAGATGCAGACATCATGATGGGAGACCGGCTTATTGGCGAAGCGCCGGAATATACGCTTGAGCAGTGGCTCCGTTGCGATACGCTCTGGCCCCACCTGCTGAGTGCGCCGCAATTTGCTCATCTTCAGGCCACGCTGGATGCAGTCCAGACCCAGGCCGATGAACAGGCCCGGCATATCGGCCTGAAAGCCATTTTTAGCCAGTTGATGGAAAACGCGGTGCTGACACCGCTGTTTAACTACCAGTATCAAATCAGCGCTCCACCGGGGGTCAATGGCATACGGCTCAACACCCGCGGCTGGTTTGATTTCACAGAAGCCTGGCTTCCGGCCTCCAAATCATGAAGAAGCTGGTCGCCACTGCAGTCAGACGGTAACATGATGTTTTTACCGTAACTGTCGAGATGATTTATGAAACGTGCCGTCGTCGTGTTCAGCGGAGGACAAGATTCCACAACCTGCCTGGTTCAGGCTCTTCATCAATATGATGAAGTTCACTGCGTCACCTTCGATTATGGTCAGCGTCACCGCGCTGAAATCGACGTTGCCCGTGAACTGGCGCTGAAACTGGGTGCACGCGCGCACAAGGTGCTGGACGTTACGCTGCTAAATGAACTGGCCGTAAGCAGCCTCACCCGCGACAGTATCCCCGTTCCTGATTACGAACCTGATGCCAGCGGTATTCCAAATACCTTTGTACCTGGCCGCAATATCCTCTTTCTGACCCTGACGGCGATTTATGCTTACCAGGTCAAAGCCGAAGCAGTGATCACCGGCGTGTGCGAGACTGATTTTTCCGGCTACCCGGACTGCCGTGACGAATTCGTCAGAGCGCTCAACCATGCCGTCAATCTGGGTATGGCGAAGGAAACCCGCTTTGAAACGCCGCTGATGTGGCTCGATAAAGCAGAAACCTGGGCGCTGGCAGACTACTGGGGCAAGCTGGATTTGGTTCGCAACGAAACCCTGACCTGCTACAACGGCATTAAAGGTGACGGTTGTGGTCAGTGCGCCGCCTGTAATCTGCGTGCTAATGGGCTGAATCACTACCTTGCTGACAAGGCTGGCGTGATGGCGTCAATGCAGAAAAAGACCGGGCTGAAATAAGGCAACGCCGCCGTGCTGTCGAAACGTTTTACACCGACAGCACGGGTACTCCGGAACAAATCCTACACGATCATCGACTCCAGCTTTTCACGCAACTCCCCTTCCAGCGGCAGCGCTTTCTGGGTTTTAAGATCGATACAGACAAAGGTGATCAGTGCGTCGGCAACCACCTGCCCTTCAGGATCCAGCGTCACCACCTGGCTGAGTACACCGCTCTTCCCGTTAAGCTGTTGTACCTTGCTGGTGACGGTAAGCACATCCCCCAGCACGGCGGGACGACGGTAGTTAATATTGATATTGACGACCACAAACGCGATGTTGTGCGCAGTCAGCCACTGAAAGCTTTCGCTGTTTTCCAGCCCGTCCCAGCGTGCTTCTTCAAGAAACTCGAGATAACGGGCGTTGTTCACATGCTGGTAAACATCGAGGTGATAACCGCGTACTTTGATTTTTGTCTGCATAGCGCAATAGCCTTTACTGTTATTGTAGGATTTGAGGTCACAACTGGTATGACCTCTTTATCCTGGCAAATTTTTGCCGCAGTGCAAGAAATTGCGTAATTACAACGTCAGGTGTGAGAGATTGCGCTCAACCAGTGAACTGCCCATCCCCGGAACCTGCTTCAGATCGTCGACAGTTTTAAAGGGACCGTACTCTTCACGGTAGCTGACGATGGCCTGCGCCTTCTTCAGCCCGACACCATTCATCACGCGAGCGAGATCTTCTGCAGATGCCGAATTGATACTGACTCGCGAACCATCGTCGTCAGTTGCTTTGCTACTCCCGGAGGTTTTGGCTGGNGCATTCGTTTGCACTGGCGTCTCGGCCTGACTTTGGGCGACCGGCGTTTTCGCAGCCGGGGATGCCGCCAGTGCGCCAGCGTTCATCCCGGTGGTGGCAATAGTCAGCGTAATTAACAGTGCTTTGATTCCACGTTTCATGCTGTTTTCTCCTTGTTTGTTGACAGCCACGCCACGATAGCCGCCCGCCACAACAGGTACAAACAGCAGATTGCAGAAATGGAAAAGGCCGCGAAAGCGGCCTTTAGTTTTTGCAGAGCGTTACGAAAATCTGCGAGCAGATACGTAATTATTGCTGCTGAGTGATTATATCGCCCAGCTTAATTTTAGCGTCTTTACGCAGGTTGCTCATCATCGCCTCGAAAGCAATCTGGGCGTTGTTCTGGGTAATGCCCTGAACCATCGCTTTCTTTTGCTCTTCTGGCATGGTGCCCGCTTTGACTTCATCAAGTGCCAGCAGAACCACGTTACCCTGCATATCGGTTGTCGTACCGAAGCTTGGCTTGTCCTTCGCCGGCAGGCTCAGGCCAAATACCACCTGGCTAACAGGATCCTGACCGGTACGGCTCAGCGTTTTCGCCTCGCCGAAGCTCAGACCCGCCGCTTTCAGTGCGTCATCGCCTTTACCTGCTTTCAGAGCGACCAGAAGCTTCTCAGCATCCAGTTTTGCCTGCTGTTCAGCTTTGTTGTGCTTAACCTGTGCAACAACCTGATCTTTGACCTCTGCCAGCGGTTTTACCGCTTCAGCTTTGTGCTCGCTGACACGCAGAACGAAGGCACGGTCACCGTCAACAGTAATGATGTCTGAGTTGCTGCCCGGAGTACCGTTCTCACCGACCAGACCGCCATTGAAGATAGCATCAGAAACCGGTTTGAAGTTCAGCTCTTCCGGCAGGTTGTTACGACCAAACCAGCCCGTCTCAACCGCTTTCACACCTGCCGCCTGCTCTGCACCTGCCAGAGATTCGTTATCGTTGCTCGCCGCATCGCTCACTTTCTGCTGCAGGGCGTAGTAGGCATCCAGCGCTTTTTCCTGCTTCACTTTTGCCGCGATGTCATCACGCACGTCAGCCAGCGCCTTGGTTTTCGCGGCTTCGATATCATCCAGACGAGCGACCAGGAAACCAACGGAAGACTTAATAACGCCAGACATCTGGCCTTTGTCTTTCAGACCCGCATTTTTCAGTTCGTCAGGCGTTGTGCCCTCTTCCAGCCAGCCCATATCACCACCATTTTTGGCAGAGATAATGTCGGTGGATTTTGCTTTCGCCACGGTTGCGAAATCTGCGCCTTTGCTCAGCTCATCCAGTACCGCTTTGGCATCTGCCTCAGTTTTGGTCTGGATCACGCTGTAACGGTTACGCTGAGGCTGAGTGAACTGATCCTGATGCTGGTCATAGTAAGACTGAATTTCCGCATCAGATGCAGTTTCCTGCAGTGCAGCCGCATCCAGCTTGATATAGCTTACGCGGAACTGCTCAGGGGCAACAAAGTTGTTCTTGTTCTGCTCGTAGTAAGCGTTAACGTCTGCGTCGCTGACCTGCTGTTTAGCCGCCAGGGCATTCACATCAATGGTTGCTTCACGCACAACACGCTGCTGAGACACCAGTGCAGCCAGCTCATCAGTTTCACCTTTGAGCATGAAATCTGTGCCAACAACGGCATTGATGAGTTGCTGAGTGGTCAGCTGATTACGCAGAGCCTGCGCGTATTGATCGGCCGTCATACCCATCTGGTTGACGATACTGTTGTAACGGGTATTGTCGAATTTGCCGTTAGACTGGAATGCTGACGTCGCGAAGATAGCCTTTTTGACCTGCTGGTCGCTGATGCCCAGCCCCAGGCTTTTCGCATACTGATCCAGCAGTGCTTCGTCAATGAGTCGGTTCAGCGTCTGCTGACGCAGGGTTTTCATATAACCTTCGTTCGCTGCCAGCTCAGAGAATTGGTCGCCCAGCTGTTGCTGCATACGGTTACGTTCACCAGCAAAAGCGTTCTCGAACTGCCCACGGCTAATTTCCTGGCCATTCACTTTTGCGGCATAGTTCGCGCTACCGCCAATAAGGTAGCTGCTCACGCCGGTCAATATGAACGACACGATAATGATACCGAAAATAATCTTGAGCACGAGACTGTTAGCAGCCGTGCGTAAGCTGTCCATCATGGTGTAACAACACTCCGCTGTAGGTGACTGGTTACCTGACGCTGACGGAAAATCCTGACCGTCGCGCGTAAAGGCGTATTGTGACAAGAAAACAGGGCGATTGTCAGCCCACAACTCGCATAAACTCGCACAAATCAGGTCTGGACAAACAAAAAAGGCACATCAAATGATGCGCCCTTGTACTTTTCAGCTTCCCGGAAACGGGAAAGCAATCAGTTTACTGCGTCTTTCAGCGCTTTACCTGCACGGAAACCCGGCACTTTAGCGGCAGCAATGGTGATCTCTTTACCGGTTTGAGGGTTGCGGCCAGTACGGGCAGCACGCTCTTTAACAGCAAAAGTACCGAAGCCTACCAGTGCAACGTCGTCCCCAGACTGCAGAGATTCAGTAACAGAAGCAATTAATGCATCTAACGCACGTCCAGCTGCAGCTTTAGAAATATCAGCACCAGCAGCAATTTTGTCAATCAGTTGAGATTTATTCACTGTTCTCTTCCTCTCTTTATAATTTATATCGCGCCTGAATCCTTCACAGCGCGACCGCGCAGCATTTATATCAGGCCAGCCATGACCTTACAACACTCGTTGTTGATGGCTAACCCAATCAGCAATCTAAATTAGCTATACAAAAAAAGGCTGGCAAGTCCGAAATGACTTTCCAGCCTTGTTTTTCTTGGCGCTATTTGCGCAAGGTCACTATTTTGCGGTTACAACCTGCATTCCGGAAGGCTCATTCTGCAGTGCGAGAGTCAGAACTTCCTCAATGCGTTTCACCGGATGGATCTGCAGATCGGCAATAACGTTGTCCGGAATCTCTTCCAGATCGCGTTTGTTTTCGTCAGGGATCAATACGATTTTGATCCCACCACGGTGTGCCGCCAGCAGTTTTTCTTTTAAGCCACCGATTGGCAGAACCTGACCACGCAGGGTGATTTCACCCGTCATCGCCACATCAGCACGCACCGGGTTCCCTGTCAGACAGGAGACCAGAGCGGTACACATGGCAATACCTGCGCTTGGGCCATCTTTCGGCGTTGCCCCTTCAGGAACGTGAACGTGGATGTCGCGTTTTTCGTAGAAATCCGGGTTGATACCCAGTTTTTCTGCACGCGCACGTACCACGGTCAGAGCAGCCTGAATGGACTCTTGCATGACTTCACCCAGAGAACCGGTATAGGTCAGTTTGCCTTTACCCGGCACACTGGCCGTTTCAATGGTCAGCAGATCGCCGCCCACTTCCGTCCATGCCAGACCGGTGACCTGGCCTACGCGGTTTTCGTTGTCCGCACGCCCATAGTCGAAGCGCTGAACGCCCAGATACGCATGCAGATTGTCGCCGTTAATCACAATGTGTTTCAGGCTCTTATCCAGCAGCAGCTGTTTAACCGCCTTACGACACAGTTTGGAGATTTCACGCTCAAGGCTACGCACGCCGGCTTCACGGGTGTAGTAGCGAATAATACCGACAATTGCACTGTCTTCTACCGTCAACTCGTTAGCTTTCAGCGCATTACGCTCAATCTGTTTCGGCAGCAGGTGCTGCTTCGCAATGTTCAGCTTCTCATCTTCGGTATAACCGGACAAACGGATCACTTCCATACGGTCCAGCAGCGGTGCCGGGATGTTCATGGAGTTGGAGGTCGCCACGAACATCACATCGCTCAGGTCGTAGTCCACTTCCAGGTAGTGATCGCTGAATGCCACGTTCTGTTCTGGATCAAGCACTTCCAGCAGAGCTGACGCCGGATCGCCACGCATGTCCGAAGACATTTTGTCGATCTCATCAAGCAGGAACAGCGGGTTTTTAACGCCCACTTTCGCCATCTTCTGGATCAGTTTACCCGGCATAGAACCGATGTAGGTACGACGGTGACCGCGGATTTCCGCTTCATCACGTACGCCACCCAGCGCCATACGGATATACTTACGTCCGGTCGCTTTGGCGATGGACTGGCCCAGAGAGGTTTTACCCACCCCTGGAGGCCCTACCAGGCACAGGATTGGCCCTTTAATTTTGTTCACACGGCTTTGTACCGCGAGGTACTCAAGAATGCGATCTTTCACGCGCTCCAGGCCGTAGTGGTCGGTGTCCAGGATCTCCTGAGCCTGACGCAGGTCTTTTTTGACCTTGCTGCGGGCATTCCACGGAACCTGTACCATCCATTCAATGTAGCCGCGCACAACGGTCGCTTCAGCCGACATCGGAGACATCATTTTCAGCTTCTGCAGTTCTGCTTCCGCTTTCTCTTTTGCCTCTTTCGGCATTTTTGCCGCGTCGATCTTACGCTTCAGCGCTTCGTTTTCATCCGGTGCATCTTCCATCTCGCCGAGTTCTTTCTGAATGGCTTTCATTTGCTCGTTCAGATAGTACTCGCGCTGAGATTTTTCCATCTGCTTTTTCACGCGGTTGCGAATACGCTTCTCAACCTGGAGCAGATCGATTTCAGATTCCATCATCGCCATCAGGTATTCCAGACGTTCGTTAACGTCGGACATTTCCAGCACGGACTGTTTGTCAGCCAGCTTCAGCGGCATATGTGCAGCGATGGTATCCGCCAGACGCGCAGGGTCGTCAATGCTGTTCAGCGACGTCAGCACTTCTGGTGGGATTTTCTTGTTCAGCTTGATATAGCCTTCAAACTGGCTAATCGCAGTGCGTACCAGCACTTCCTGCTCGCGTTCATCAAGCTGAGGCGAATCAAGATACTCTGCCTTTGCAGAGAAGTGTTCGCCATTGTCAGACAGAGTGGTAATACGCGCACGCTGCAAGCCTTCTACCAGCACCTTTACGGTGCCATCAGGCAACTTCAGCATCTGCAAAATAGAGGCCACGGTCCCGACGGTGAAAAGATCGTTTACACCCGGCTCATCCGTTGATGCTTCCTTCTGCGCAACCAACATGATTTTTTTATCATGATCCATGGCAGCTTCGAGGCAACGGATAGATTTTTCCCGCCCTACAAATAAGGGTATGACCATGTGCGGATAAACCACCACATCGCGCAACGGCAATACGGGGATTTCAATGCGTTCAGAACGCTCAGGATTCATAGAGCTCTCTCTTAGTTTAGTGTCCGCCAGGTAAACTGGTTATGTGACTGTGCTTCACACAACCATTAACATGTAAGCAGTATATGGGGATGTATTCCACACATTCAACGCCATGAAGTCGGAAAAATAAAAGGGGAGATAAAATCCCCCCTTTTTGATTAACTGCTTGTATGATTTGGTGAATTATTCGCCAGATGCCTGCTGCGCTTCAGGCTTACCATAAATCAGCAGCGGCTTGCTCTGACCGCCAATAACAGACTCGTCAATCACCACTTTCTCGACATCTTCCATAGACGGCAGATCGTACATGGTATCGAGCAGTGCCGCTTCTACGATAGAACGCAGACCACGCGCGCCGGTTTTACGGACCATCGCTTTCTTCGCAATCGCATCCAGCGCTTCATCGCGGAATTCCAGCTCAACGCCTTCCAGATTGAACAGCGCCTGATACTGCTTGGTCAGGGCGTTTTTCGGTTCTTTCAGGATCTGAATCAGCGCTTCTTCACTCAGTTCGTTCAGCGTTGCCACAACCGGCAGACGGCCAATAAACTCAGGGATCAGACCGAACTTGATCAGATCTTCTGGTTCTACCTGAGAGAGCAGTTCACCCTCGTTCGGTTTTTCAGACGTCGATTTCACCGTCGCGCCGAAACCAATGCCGGAGCCGGTTTCAACACGGTGGGAGATCACTTTATCCAGGCCCGCGAACGCACCACCGCAGATGAACAGGATCTTGGAGGTATCAACCTGCAGGAACTCCTGTTGCGGATGTTTACGGCCACCCTGAGGTGGAACCGCAGCAACGGTACCTTCAATCAGCTTCAGCAGTGCCTGCTGTACACCTTCGCCCGACACGTCACGGGTGATAGACGGGTTGTCTGATTTACGGGAAATCTTATCGATTTCATCGATATAGACGATCCCGCGCTGTGCTTTCTGTACGTCGTAATCACACTTCTGCAGCAATTTCTGGATGATGTTTTCCACGTCTTCACCCACATAACCGGCTTCGGTCAGGGTGGTGGCATCTGCCATCGTGAACGGAACATCCAGCAGACGTGCCAGCGTTTCTGCCAGCAGCGTTTTACCGGAACCGGTTGGGCCAATCAGCAGAATGTTACTTTTACCCAGCTCTACACCATTGCTGGTATCGCCGTTACGCAGACGTTTGTAGTGGTTATATACCGCCACCGCCAGCACTTTCTTAGCCTGCTCCTGACCGATGACATAGTCGTCAAGATGATGACGAATTTCATGCGGTGTTGGCAACGCGCTACGCTCACGGTGCGGGGCGACTTCTTTAATCTCTTCGCGGATGATGTCGTTACATAAGTCGACACATTCGTCGCAGATATACACGGACGGCCCGGCAATCAGTTTACGCACTTCATGCTGGCTTTTGCCGCAAAAAGAGCAGTACAGCAGTTTGCCCGAACCATCTTTGCGTTTATCTGTCATGAGTCCAAACCTCTTTTTAAGTTCTTTGTGCCGCACATGACGACGCAAATACCATTCTCAGACGCAAGCTGCTCTCAGGCAGCGTGCCGCCTTACTTTAGTATAGCGGCACACTCGCGTCGTAGGCATCAATTACGATGGGTCAAAACAGAGTCGACTAAGCCGTACTCAACTGCCTCAGGTGCAGAGAGGAAGCGATCGCGCTCGGTATCGCGCTCGATCTGCTCGAGGGATTGACCCGTATGCTGCGCCATAAGTTCATTCATGCGCGCTTTTACTTTCAGGATTTCGCGGGCGTGGATTTCAATATCCGTCGCCTGACCCTGGTAACCACCCAGCGGCTGGTGAATCATCACGCGGGAGTTTGGCAGGCAGAAACGCTTGCCCTTGGCCCCAGCGGTTAACAGGAAGGCCCCCATAGATGCAGCCTGTCCCATACAAATAGTACTCACGTCCGGCTTGATGAATTGCATGGTATCGTAAATAGACATACCCGCCGTAATCACACCGCCCGGTGAGTTAATATACAGGTAAATGTCTTTTTCCGGGTTTTCCGCTTCCAGAAACAGCATCTGCGCCACGATCAGGTTAGCCATGTGGTCTTCCACCTGGCCGGTCAGAAAGATAACGCGTTCCTTGAGCAGACGGGAATAGATATCAAAAGAACGCTCACCACGTGAGGTCTGTTCAATAACCATTGGCACCAGAGCCATATGGGGTGCAAAGTTATCTCGTTCGCCACTGTATGACATTTCCGTCTCCTGGATCAAAATTGAAAACACCTGCTGTCTGATTGTAACCTTACGGACGGATTATCAGCCAGTCTCATTCATCGTGATTACATACTTATGGGGTTCGCATCGCCCTATTTCAAGCATAACAACCTTTTGTTGTTACGCTAACACTGAAAGGGCGTTTTAGCACTCTTCCTGGGCTATTGGCGCGATAAAAAAAACCCGTCGCCGGAAGGCAACGGGTTTTCTGTTCAAACTTTAAACCGTTGGGGCGAAATTACGCCTGCTGGTTCATCAGTTCGTTGAAAGAGGTCGCTTTTTCGGACACTTTAGCTTTCGCCAGTACCGCTTCAACAGCCTGCTCTTCCAGCGCAACGTTGCGCATGTTGTCCATCAGCTCTTTGTTCTTACCGTAGAACTCGATAACTTCTGATGGATCTTCGTATGCAGAAGCCATCTCTTCGATCAGGCCTTTCACACGTTCTTCGTCAGCTTTCAGCTCGTGGGTACGAATGACTTCGCCCAGCAGCAGGCCAACAACAACACGGCGTTTCGCTTGCTCTTCGAACAGCTCACGTGGCAGTTCCATCGCTTGCTGCTGGTTGCCACCGAAACGCTGTGCAGCCTGACGGCGCAGAACGTCGATTTCGCTGTCGATCAGGGCANCAGGAACGTCGATGTCGTTCGCTTTCACCAGACCTTCGATCGCCTGAGATTTAACACGGTTACGCACAGCACCGTTCAGCTCGCGTTCCATGTTTTTACGCACCTCGGTACGCAGACCCGCGACAGAACCATCTTCCACGCCGAAACGTTTGATGAATTCTTCGGTCAGTTCTGGCAGTTCGCGCTCTTCAACTTTCTTCAGGTTGATAACGAACTTCGCTGCTTTCCCTTTCAGGTTTTCAGCGTGGTATTCTTCCGGGAAGGTCACGTCGATGGTGAACTCTTCGCCAGCCTTGCGGCCTTTGATACCGTCTTCGAAGCCTGGGATCATACGACCCTGGCCCATTGCCAGTACGAAGTCAGACGCTTTGCCGCCTTCGAACTCTTCGCCGTCTACAGAGCCGGTGAAGTCGATGGTGACACGGTCTTCAGCGTCAACAGCGCCTTCTTTTTCTTTCCAGTTCGCCTGCTGCTTGCGCAGGGTGTCCAGCATGCCGTCAACGTCTTCGTCAGTCACGGAAACAATCGGTTTTTCAACTTCGATAGATTCCAGACCTGTCAGCTCAACTTCCGGGTACACTTCGAACTCTACAGAGTAGGTGAAGTCTTCGCCCAGTTTGTATTCGCCTGGAACGTAGTTTGGCGCGCCAGCCGGATTGATTTTTTCTTTGATGATCGCATCGATAAAGTTGCGGCTCATCAGTTCACCCAGCACATCCTGACGCACGGAAGCGCCATAACGCTGAGCAACAACATTCATTGGTACTTTGCCCTTACGGAAGCCGTCAATACGTACTTTCTTTGATACGTTGACCAGCTCGCTTTTCACAGCAGTTTCGATGCTGTCAGCAGCGATAGTAATCGTTACACGGCGGCCAAGGCCTTGAGTGGTTTCAACTGAAACTTGCATCTTGTTACCTCAAAAAAATCACAGTGCTCGGTCAACTCTGAATCTGTCTGTTTTACCGGGATGCTCTCTTAGTGCAGATTCACATTCCCTGTCGCCAGAATCATCCCGAAGACATTCATTAAGACGCGGCATTATAGCGGCATCACTTAGGTGAGTCGAGAACGGTTGGGACATGTTGCTGCGGCTTTTTTCACACTTTAAGGCTATTTTTAGCCTTAAAAACGCGCCATACGCTCAAAACTCAGACAAAACAAAACGGCCCGAAGGCCGTTTTGACGAAATCTCTATGCAACATACTGGAAAAACTCCAGCGGTTGCAAATCCGATTTTTCAGGCTATGGTGCCTGCACCACGGCAGGGAGGTGATGCGAATACCGTATCCTGCAGACCTTCCCACTCCTTAATGGTATAGGTATGCAACGCCAGCGCATGTACGGTCGTGGAGAGTTCTTCCGTCAGGGTGCTGTAGATCAGGCGATGTCGGTTCAGGAAACGTTCTCCCGTGAAGCGATCGCTGACCAGAACCACTTTGAAGTGGCTTTCAGAACCTGCCGGAACGTTATGACGATAGCTTTCGTCGACGACTTCGAGGAACACAGGGTTGAACGCTGCCCTTAATTTTTCTTCTATCTGCTCACGTATCATCATGAAATTACTCCTCCGACAACGCCAGGATGTCACCCATCCCTTTAAATGTTAGCCGCTTTTACCGTTTCCATTACAACAAGACAACAAATATTTAGCTTTCGTCTTATTTTCTCATTCAAACGGATGAAGTCCACTGTGAGGCTCATACGTTTTGTCATTCATGGGTGGAGAAAAACGGTAAGCAGGTCAGTTTTCAGACAAGACGATGAATTTACATGCACTGACCACTTCCCCTCGCCGTTAGCGATGTTATGATGGCGGCAATTTTTCTCTCTAACTGCTTACGATTCGTTGAGAACCTGAAATGTTAAAAAAACTCTTCTTTCCGTTGGTAGCACTTTTTATGCTGGCAGGTTGCGCTACCCCGCCAACAACAATTGATGTTTCACCAAAAATTACCCTGCCTCAGCAGGATCCAAGCCTGATGGGCGTGACCGTAAGTATTAACGGTGCCGACCAGCGTCAGGACCAGGCTCTGGCAAAAGTCACCCGCGATAACCAGCAAGTGACGCTGACCGCCTCCCGCGACCTGCGCTTCCTGCTGCAGGAAGTGCTGGAGAAACAGATGACCGCGCGCGGTTATATGGTTGGCCCAAGCGGCGCGGTTGATCTGCAGATCATCGTGAACAACCTGTACGCTGACGTTTCCCAGGGTAACGTTCGCTACAACATCTCGACCAAAGCGGATATCGCCATCATTGCCACCGCGAAGAACGGCAATAAGATGACCAAAAACTACCGCGCAAGTTACTCTGTTGAAGGTGCTTTCCAGGCATCCAACCAGAACATTGCGAACGCAGTAAACAGCGTGCTGACCGACACCATTTCTGATATGGCACAGGACACCAGCATCCACGACTTCATCAAGCAGAACGCTCGTTAATCCTGCTTTCTGACCCGGTGACTCACCGGGTCAGACTTATAAAAACATGTCCAGCAATTACTTACGCATTTTCCAGCAACCCAAATCAGCCATTCTGCTGATCCTCGGTTTCGCCTCTGGTTTACCACTCGCACTCACCTCCGGCACATTGCAGGCCTGGATGACCGTCGAGAATATCGATCTCAAAACTATTGGTTTCTTCTCACTCGTCGGTCAGGCCTACGTCTTTAAGTTTCTGTGGTCACCGGCGATGGATCGCTATACCCCACCGTTCCTGGGACGTCGTCGCGGTTGGTTAGTGATGACCCAGATCCTGCTGCTGCTGTCGATTGCCGCGATGGGTTTCCTCGAACCTTCCACGCAGCTACGCTGGATGGCGGCCCTTGCCGTGGTGATCGCCTTCTGTTCCGCCTCGCAGGATATCGTTTTTGATGCCTGGAAAACGGACGTGTTACCCGCAGAAGAGCGAGGTGCCGGGGCGGCAATCAGCGTGCTGGGCTATCGCCTCGGGATGCTTGTCTCTGGCGGGCTGGCGCTGTGGCTGGCCGACCGCTATCTCGGCTGGCAGGGTATGTACTGGCTGATGGCCGTCCTGCTGATACCCTGTATTATTGCCACCCTGCTCGCCCCCGAACCGAGCGATGTCATTCCAGTTCCACGCTCGCTGGAGCAGGCCGTCGCCGAACCGCTGCGCGATTTCTTTGGCCGCAACAATGCCTGGCTGATCCTGCTGCTGATCGTCCTTTATAAGTTGGGTGATGCGTTTGCAATGAGCCTGACCACTACCTTCCTGATCCGCGGCGTCGGGTTTGATGCCGGGGAAGTCGGTGTGGTGAACAAAACCCTCGGGTTGTTTGCGACCATCGTCGGTGCGCTGTACGGCGGTGTGTTGATGCAGCGTCTGACGCTGTTCCGGGCACTCCTGATTTTCGGCATTCTGCAGGGGGCGTCTAACGCGGGTTACTGGCTGCTTTCCATTACCGACAAAAATATGATCAGCATGGCAGCGGCGGTGTTCTTTGAAAACCTCTGTGGTGGCATGGGCACTGCGGCGTTTGTCGCCCTGCTGATGACGCTGTGCAACAAATCATTCTCTGCGACGCAGTTCGCCCTGCTTTCGGCGCTGTCCGCCGTGGGCCGCGTCTATGTCGGCCCGATTGCTGGCTGGTTTGTGGAAGCCCACGGCTGGCCAACATTCTATCTCTTCTCCGTGATTGCGGCAGTGCCTGGGCTCCTATTGTTGCTGGTCTGTCGCCAGACGCTGGAATATACCCAACAAACAGAACACTTTATGCCGCGCACCGAATATCATCGCGCCTACCGTTTTGCCTTACGTTTGTTGATGGTGGGTTGCCTGGCGCTGGTACTCTGGCTGGCGGTATTAATGATTAACGCTACAACCTCGTTATCGCTTCCTCCTGAATCCCTGCTGCTGAATGCCGGAGCCCTGCTTGTCGTCGCCGGGATCCTCACTGGCGGGACGCTCGATTTTCTGGCTTTACGTAAAACTCAGGTGCCCTGAAGCCAAAAAATGAAAGGTTATTTCCCGTTGTAATCACCATGCGAAATTATAACGGTGAAATAACCGCCAGCTGCAAAAAAAAATATTTGCTGTTTTGTGCGGGATAGCATTTGGAAATTATTGGAGCCTACTCCAGAACGCTATTTTTCATTAACCGATTCAGCTTTTGAAAGATTGAATTTTCGTTTTTTAATTGTCTTTTTATTGATAATTAATTGTTAATTTTTTGTGTGTTTTTTACAATGGTTATACCAATTGCCCCTTTTAGGGTATGCTTGGGGGTCCTTTCGTTATAACGCCCACGCCATGCGGGTTTCGTCTTAAAAACCGACATAATTTGCAACACTTGTGACATGTGCGGCAGAACCCGGTAACACCTTCCTGACACAGACCTAATGATGTTTACAGTAATGTAACCTTCCCGTAAAATGCCCCCACACTTTAAACGCCACCAGACTCCCGTGGAATTGAGGTCGTTAAATGAGACTCAGGAAATACAATAAAAGTTTGGGATGGTTGTCATTATTTGCGGGCACTGTATTACTCAGTGGCTGTGATTCTGCACTACTTGACCCCAAAGGACAGATTGGACTGGAACAACGTTCATTGATTCTGACGGCTTTTGGCCTGATGATGATTGTGGTTATTCCTGCCGTTTTGATGGCTGTTGGTTTCGCCTGGAAGTATCGTGCGAGCAATAAAGATGCGAAGTATAGCCCTAACTGGTCACACTCCAATAAAGTGGAAGCTGTGGTCTGGACAGTGCCTATTCTGATCATCCTGTTCCTTGCCGTGCTGACCTGGAAAACCACTCACTCCCTCGAACCTAGCAAACCGCTGGTTCATGATGAAAAACCGATTACCATCGAAGTGGTCTCCATGGACTGGAAATGGTTCTTCATCTATCCGGAACAGGGCATTGCTACCGTGAATGAAATCGCCTTCCCGGCGAACACTCCGGTTCAGTTCAAAGTGACCTCCAACTCCGTAATGAACTCCTTCTTCATCCCGCGTCTGGGTAGCCAGATCTACGCGATGGCCGGTATGCAGACTAACCTGCACCTGATCGCGAATGAAGCAGGCACCTACGATGGTATCTCCGCCAGCTATAGCGGCCCGGGCTTCTCAGGTATGAAGTTCAAAGCTATCGCGACGCCAGACCGTGCCGCTTTCGACCAGTGGGTTGAAAAAGCGAAACAGTCTCAGAACACCATGTCTGACATGGCGGCGTTCGACAAAGTGGCTGCACCTAGCGAATACAACAAGGTGGAGTACTTCTCTAACGTGAAACCTGATTTGTTCAAAGACGTTATTGGCAAATTTATGGATCACGGCAAGAGCATGGACATGACCCAGACTGAAGGTGAGCATAGCGCACACGAAGGTATGGAAGGCATGGACATGAGCCACGCGGAAACCGCTCACTAAGGGGCCGAGGAAGAAAATGTTCGGAAAATTGACACTGGATGCAGTGCCATACCATGAACCCATTATCGTGGTTACGGTGGCTGCAATTATCATTGGTGGTGCGGCTTTACTGGCCTTAATCACTTACTTCGGTAAGTGGAGCTACCTGTGGAATGAGTGGCTGACTTCGGTTGACCACAAAAAACTCGGTATCATGTACTGCATCGTCGGTATCGTCATGTTAATTCGTGGCTTTGCGGATGCCATCATGATGCGTAGCCAGCAGGTGCTTGCCTCTGCGGGTGAAGCGGGCTTCCTGCCGCCTCACCACTACGATCAGATCTTTACCGCTCACGGCGTTATCATGATCTTCTTCGTGGCGATGCCGCTGGTTATCGGTCTGATGAACGTTGTTGTTCCGCTGCAAATCGGCGCGCGCGACGTTGCATTCCCGTTCCTGAACAACCTGAGCTTCTGGTTTACGGTTGTCGGCGTTATCCTGGTTAACCTGTCACTGGGTGTGGGCGAATTCGCGCAGACCGGCTGGCTGGCTTACCCACCGCTTTCGGGAATTGAATACAGTCCTGGCGTAGGTGTCGACTACTGGATTTGGGCGATTCAGCTCTCCGGTATCGGTACAACCCTGACCGGTATTAACTTCTTCGTGACCATTATCAAGATGCGTGCCCCTGGCATGACTATGTTCAAGATGCCGGTATTTACCTGGGCATCTCTGTGCGCCAACATCCTGATCATTGCGTCCTTCCCAATTCTGACTGTCACCGTCGCGCTGCTGACCCTGGACCGCTACCTGGGCACCCATTTCTTTACCAACGATATGGGTGGCAACATGATGATGTACATCAACCTGATTTGGGCCTGGGGTCACCCGGAAGTGTACATCCTGGTTCTGCCGGTCTTCGGGGTGTTCTCCGAAATCGCTGCAACCTTCTCGCGTAAGCGCCTGTTTGGTTACACCTCACTGGTGTGGGCAACCGTGTGTATTACCGTTCTGTCGTTCATCGTTTGGCTGCACCACTTCTTCACTATGGGTGCGGGCGCGAACGTAAACGCCTTCTTCGGTATCACCACCATGATTATCGCAATCCCGACCGGGGTTAAGATCTTCAACTGGTTGTTCACCATGTACCAGGGTCGTATCGTGTTCCACTCAGCCATGCTGTGGACCATCGGCTTCATCGTCACCTTCTCTGTAGGTGGGATGACCGGCGTACTGCTGGCAGTACCAGGTGCTGACTTCGTTCTGCACAACAGCCTGTTCCTGATTGCGCACTTCCATAACGTTATCATCGGTGGTGTGGTCTTCGGCTGCTTCGCTGGCGTAACCTACTGGTGGCCAAAAGCGTTCGGCTTCACGCTGAACGAAACCTGGGGTAAACGCGCGTTCTGGTTCTGGATCATCGGCTTCTTCGTGGCATTTATGCCGCTGTACGTGCTGGGCTTCATGGGTATGACCCGTCGCCTGAGCCAGCAGATCGATCCACAGTTCCACCCAATGCTGGTTGTTGCAGCATGCGGTGCGGTGCTGATTGCCTGCGGTATCCTGTGCCAGCTGATTCAGTACTACGTCTCTATTCGCGACCGCGATCAGAACCGTGACCTGACCGGTGACCCGTGGGGTGGCCGTACGCTGGAGTGGGCGACCTCTTCTCCACCTCCGTTCTATAACTTCGCCATTGTGCCGCAGATCCATGAGCGCGACGCATTCTGGGAAATGAAAGAAAAAGGTGAAGCGTATAAGCAACCTGCTCATTACGAAGAGATCCACATGCCGAAAAACAGCGGCGCGGGCATTATCATTGCCGCTTTCGCAACGGTATTTGGCTTCGCAATGATCTGGCACATCTGGTGGATGGCGATTGCGAGCTTCGCAGGCATCATCATTAGCTGGATCGTGAAGAGCTTTGACGAGGACGTGGACTACTACGTACCAGTCCGTGAAGTCGAAAAACTGGAAAACCAGCATTTCGATGAGATTTCTAAAGCGGGGCTGAAAAATGGCAACTGATACTCTGGCGCACTCTACTGCCCACGCGCATGACCATGCGCACCACGATACAGGGCCGACGAAAGTCTTCGGTTTCTGGATCTACCTGATGAGCGACTGCATTCTGTTCTGCTGTCTGTTCGCGACCTATGCCGTTCTGGTGAACGGCACTGCGGGCGGCCCGACTGGTAAGGACATTTTTGAACTGCCGTTCGTTCTGGTAGAAACCGCACTGCTGCTGTTCAGCTCCATCACCTACGGCATGGCGGCTATCGCCATGTACAAAAACAACAAGAGCCAGGTTGTCTCCTGGCTGGCGTTGACCTGGTTGTTTGGTGCTGGATTCATCGGGATGGAAATCTATGAATTCCATCACCTGATTATGGAAGGTATGGGCCCGGATCGCAGTGGCTTCCTGTCTGCGTTCTTCGCGCTGGTAGGAACTCACGGTCTGCACGTAACCTCCGGGCTTATCTGGATGGCGGTACTGATGTTCCAGGTTTCCCGTCGCGGTCTGACCAGCACTAACCGTACACGTATCATGTGCCTGAGCCTGTTCTGGCACTTCCTGGACGTTGTATGGATCTGTGTGTTCTCTGTAGTCTATCTGATGGGGGCGATGTAATGAGTCATTCAAACGATCATGGCGCTTCCCACGGTAGCGTAAAAACCTACATGACAGGTTTTATCCTGTCGATCATCCTGACGGTGATCCCGTTCTGGATGGTGATGAACGGTTCTGCATCTCACGCGGTGATTCTGGGCACAGTCCTGGCCACCGCGGTGGTTCAGATTCTGGTGCATCTGGTTTGCTTCCTGCACATGAACACCAAGTCCGATGAAGGCTGGAACATGACGGCCTTTATCTTTACCGTGATTATCATCGCTATCCTGGTAGTCGGTTCCATCTGGATTATGTGGAACCTTAACTACAACATGATGGTTCACTAAGAGCGGCGAGTATGTTTAAGCAATACCTGCAAGTAACGAAACCAGGCATCATCTTTGGCAACCTGATCTCCGTGATCGGAGGGTTCTTGCTGGCCTCTAAGGGCAGCATTGATTACACCCTCTTTATCTACACGCTGATTGGTGTGTCACTGGTTGTTGCGTCCGGTTGTGTATTTAACAACTACATCGACATGGATATCGACAAGAAGATGGAAAGGACCAAAAATCGGGTGCTGGTTAAAGGCCTGATCGCCCCTTCCGTCTCGCTGGTGTACGCCACCTTGCTGGGTATTGCTGGCTTTATGCTGCTGTGGTTTGGTGCTAACCCGCTGGCCTGCTGGCTGGGGGTGATGGGGTTCGTGGTTTATGTGGGCGTTTACAGCCTGTATATGAAGCGTCACTCCGTCTACGGTACGCTGATTGGTTCTCTCTCCGGCGCTGCGCCGCCGGTGATTGGCTACTGTGCCGTCACAAATGAGTTCGACAGTGGTGCGTTGATCCTGCTGGCTATCTTTAGCCTGTGGCAGATGCCGCACTCCTATGCCATTGCGATTTTCCGCTTCAAGGATTATCAGGCAGCGAACATCCCGGTTCTGCCGGTTGTGAAAGGCATCTCCGTTGCCAAGAACCACATCACGCTGTACATCATCGCCTTTGCTGTGGCAACGCTGATGCTCTCTCTGGGCGGTTACGCCGGGTATAAATATCTGGTGGTGGCGGCTGCGGTGAGCGTCTGGTGGCTCGGCATGGCCCTGCGCGGCTACAAAGTGGAAGATGACAAAGTCTGGGCACGTAAGCTGTTCGTGTTCTCAATTGTGGCCATCACCTCTCTGTCCGTGATGATGTCCGTGGATTTCATGGTACCCGAATCGCATAACCTGCTGACTTACGTCTGGTAAGCCATGGCAAGTGAATAAAGGGGTGCTTCGGCACCCTTTTTTATTCACTGAATCTATTAATAATGCATGTAATATTTGTTAAATAACCCTGTATTTACCCCGCCCCTTCCCCGCACTACACTATGGCCTGCTCTTGAACTGAGGTGGTAATGAACGATTATAAAATGACGCCAGGCGAGCTACGCGCGACCTGGGGCTTAGGGACTGTTTTCTCGCTACGGATGCTTGGCATGTTTATGGTCCTGCCTGTTCTGACCACGTACGGTATGGCGCTACAGGGAGCCAGNGAAGCNCTGATTGGCCTGGCCATNGGTATCTACGGTTTAGCCCAGGCGGTATTCCAGATCCCTTTCGGCCTGCTCTCCGATCGCGTTGGCCGCAAACCGCTGATTGTCGGCGGGCTACTCGTCTTTGTGCTCGGCAGCATCATTGCCGCCCTCTCCCACTCCATCTGGGGCATTATTCTTGGCCGCGCCCTGCAGGGTTCCGGCGCAATTGCAGCCGCCGTGATGGCACTGCTGTCAGATTTAACTCGTGAACAGAACCGTACCAAAGCGATGGCGTTTATCGGCGTCAGCTTTGGCGTCACCTTTGCCATTGCGATGGTGCTTGGCCCTGTCATCACCCATAAGCTGGGTCTGCATGCCCTGTTCTGGATGATTGCCGTGCTGGCGACCATCGGTATTGCGCTCACGCTGTGGGTAGTGCCAGACAGCAAAAACCACGTCCTCAACCGTGAGTCCGGGATGGTGAAAGGCTGCTTTAGCAAAGTGCTCGTTGAGCCGCGCTTGCTGAAGCTGAACTTTGGCATCATGTGCCTGCATATCCTGCTGATGTCGACCTTTGTCGCCCTGCCCGGCCAGCTGGCGTCTGCGGGTTTCCCTGCCGCTGAGCACTGGAAAATTTATCTGGTGACGATGCTGATTTCGTTCGTCTCGGTGGTGCCGTTTATTATTTACGCCGAAGTGAAGCGCAAGATGAAACGCGTCTTCGTTGGCTGCGTGGCGGTGTTACTGATTGCCGAGATCGTGCTGTGGGGTTCCGGCCCGCATTTCTGGGAGCTGGTCGCGGGGGTGCAACTCTTCTTCCTGGCATTTAACCTGATGGAAGCCCTGCTACCGTCGCTGATCAGCAAAGAATCGCCTGCCGGTTACAAAGGCACCGCGATGGGCATCTACTCCACCAGCCAGTTTATCGGCGTGGCCATCGGTGGTGCGTTCGGCGGCTGGGTGGATGGCCTGTTTGATTCGCAAACCGTATTCCTGGCAGGTGCCCTGCTGGCGATGGTCTGGCTGCTGGTCGCCAGCACCATGAAAGAACCACGCTACGTGAGCAGCCTGCGCGTAGAAATTCCAGGGGACATCGACATCAACGACGCGCTGAAACAGCGTCTTGAGGCCACTGAGGGCGTGAGTGAAGTGCTGATCGCCCCGGAAGAACGCAGTGCCTATATCAAAATAGACAGCAAAGTGACCAACCGCTTCGAAGTGGAGCAGGCGCTGAAAGCCTGAAAAAAAGCCCGGTTAAACCGGGCTTTTTCGTCTTAATCGCGGAAGTTTTTGAACTGGAACGGCTGCCCCAGATCGCCGCCACGGATCAGCGCCATTACGCCCTGCAGGTCATCACGAGATTTACCGGTGACACGGATCTCTTCGCCCTGGATCTGCGCCTGAACTTTCAGCTTGCTGTCTTTGATGAGCTTAACGATTTTCTTCTGCACCGCGCTCTCAATGCCCTGCTTCAGTTTAGCTTCAACAAACCAGGTTTTACCGCTGTGCACGAACTCTTCCGGCACATCCAGTGAGGTACCTTCAATGCCGCGCTTCAGCAGCTTGGCGCGCAAAATATCCAGCAGCTGGTTAACCTGGAAATCAGACTCACTCAGCACCTTGATGGTCTTATTTGCCTCATTCAGGTCAAATGTTGCTTCAACGCCACGAAAATCGAAACGTGACTCAACTTCACGGCTGGCGTTTTCTACGCCGTTGCGGACTTCCTGGATATCAACTTCGGAAACAATATCGAAAGATGGCATCTTTTCTTCTCCCTTCATTTTTGTTGCGTTGCATAATACCCGCTACGAGGCATAACTCAACAGAAGCTTAGCTGACGGCGCTATACTTAGGCCGTAACACCTGGCGCAGTTGCAGGTGAGGAGGAACAATGAAAATTACAGTGCTCGGATGCGGAGCGCTTGGTCAGCTATGGCTGACTGCGCTATGCAAGCACGGACACGAGGTGCAGGGCTGGTTACGCGTCCCTCAGCCATACTGCAGTGTAAACCTGATTGGTGAAGACGGAAGTATCTTTAACGAATCCCTCACCGCGAACGATCCTGATTTCCTGGCGCAAAGCGATCTGCTACTGGTCACACTGAAGGCGTGGCAGGTTTCAGATGCGGTAAAAGCGCTGGTCGCCCAGCTCCCCCCCACCTCGCCCATTTTGCTACTGCATAACGGCATGGGGACGATTGATGAACTGAAAAATATCCCTCAGCCGCTGCTGATGGCCACGACAACCCATGCGGCGCGCCGGGATGGCAACATCATCGTACATGTCGCCAGCGGGATAACACATATTGGCCCGGCTCGTGAGCAGGATGGCGACTACAGCTATCTGGCAGACACACTGCAAAAGGTGCTGCCGGATGTCGCCTGGCACAACAACATTCTCCCTCAACTGTGGCGCAAATTAGCAGTCAACTGTGTGATCAATCCGTTGACGGCTTTATGGGACTGTCCGAACGGCGAACTGAAAAACCATCCGCAGGAAATTGCCACGCTGTGCGCCGAGGTCGCCTCAGTGGTGGAGCGCGAGGGCTTGCATACCTCAGCAGACGATTTACGCTATTATGTCGAGCAGGTAATTGATAGTACGGCAGAAAATATCTCTTCAATGTTGCAGGACGTTCGGGCGTTACGCCACACTGAGATCGACTACATCACCGGCTATCTGTTAAAACGCGCCCGCGCACACGGCATTGCGGTGCCGGAAAACGCCCGCCTGTATGACCTGGTTAAACGTAAGGAGAGTGAGTATGAGCGCGTCGGCACTGGTATGCCTCGCCCCTGGTAGCGAAGAAATGGAAGCCGTCACCACTATCGACCTGATGGTGCGAGGCGGTATTGCGGTGACGACGGCAAGCGTTGCCAGCGACGGTAATCTGGCGATCACCTGTTCACGCGGGGTGAAAATACTGGCGGATGCCCCGCTGGTACAGGTGGCTGACGGTGATTACGACATTATCGTTCTTCCCGGCGGCCTGAAAGGAGCCGAGTGTTTTCGCGACAGCCCACTGTTAGTGGAAACCGTCAGGCAGTTTCACCTGTCTGGCCGCATCGTCGCGACAATCTGTGCCGCAGCCGGAACGGTGCTGGTTCCACACGATATTTTCCCGATCGGCAATATGACCGGTTTCCCGGCGCTGAAAGACCGCATTCCGGAAGACCAGTGGGTCGATAAACGCGTTGTCTGGGATCCGCGCGTCAACCTGCTCACTAGCCAGGGGCCGGGAACCGCGATTGATTTTGCGCTAAAGATTATCGACCTGCTGGTCGGGCGCGAGAAGGCGTATGAAGTGGCGTCGTCGCTGGTCATGCCGGCGGGAATTTATAATTACTACGAATAAAAGTAAAACGGCAACCACACAGGTTGCCGTTTCCAGGTTTTTCTCCCTCTCCCGTGGGAGAGGATCGGGGTGAGGGCAACATACCGCACTCCCCGGCAATGAACTACGGGCGATACACCTTCACGTTCGCAAAGCCCTGCTCACGCAGATACAGCGCCTGAAGACGGCTCATCACCCCACGCTCACACCACAGCAAATACGTTTTGCTCTGATCGAGATCGCCAAACTTCGTGCTCAGCTTGTAGAACGGCAGAGAAACCACTTCCACCCCTTCGACTTTCAGCGGTTTGTCATCCTGTTCGTCGATAGAACGGATATCCAGAATCGCATCGTTGGCACCAAAACCGCTCACGGTTTCAACTTCAACCACTTCCTGCCCGGTCTGCTGGGCAATATCGCGGATATCAATGTTGGACGCTTCCTCTACCACCTTCTCGAGGATCGCGAAATCGAAGTTCTCTTCTTCCGCTTCAATCTTCGCCTTCACCGCTTTTACGGTCGGACTTTTTGAGATCACACCGCAATACTCTGGCATGGTACGGGCAAAATCTTCGGTACCGATTTCACGCGCCAGATCGATGATATGTTCTTTATCGTGGGAGATCAGTGGGCGCAGGATCAGCGTATCAGAAACATTGTCGATAAGACGCAGGTTGGTCAGCGTCTGGCTGGAGACCTGGCCCAGCGCTTCCCCCGTCACCAGCGCCTGTACGCCGTAACGTTCAGCCACTTTGGACGCCGCGCGTACCATCATGCGCTTCAGCACGACGCCCATCTGGCCGTCGTCCACTTTCTCAAGGATTTCGCCAACCACCGGCTCGAAGTTGATCGCCACAAAACGCACGCGGTGGGAGCTGCCAAAGCGGTTCCACAGGTAATGTGCCACCTGACGCACACCGATTTCATGCGCTGCACCACCCAGATTGAAGAAGCAGTAGTGTACGCGGCAACCGCGACGCATCAGCATGTAGCTGGAAACGCCAGAATCGAACCCGCCGGAGATCAGCGACAGCACGTCTTCCTGAGTGCCGATCGGGAAACCGCCAATACCTTCGTAACGGCCTTTGACCAGCAGCAGGCGATCGTTTTCGATCTCCAGATTCACGGTCACGTCCGGGTTAGTCAGACGTACGCGCGCAGTTTCCACGTGTTGGTTAAGACCGCCGCCAACGTAACGTTCCACTTCAATCGAGCTGAACTCGTGCTTGCCACGACGTTTCACGCGCACGCAGAAGGTTTTACCTTCGATCTGGTTGCGGTACTGTACCAGCGCTTTCTCGAAGATGTCGTGCATATCGCTGAACGGAACATCTTCCACTTCCAGAATATGATGAATACCCGGAATACGGGTCAGCGCGTCGCGAATATCCTGACGTTTGTTTTCGTCTTTCGCGCGAACTTCAACGTGATCCCAGTGACGCACCACGGCAAGCGTTTCGTCGTAGTGCTTTAATACGTTACGAATGTTCCCGGTGAGAATTTTAATAAAGCGCAAACGCACAGATTGGCTTTTGATGGTGATTTCAGGGAACAATTTAATGATAAACTTCATGGCGGCAATGTTTCTTAGGCAAGCTTGTTAAGGCTTGTAATGGAAAATAATATTACAGCCCACACCCGTGGCTGCATCCAGGCGCGCGAGTATATCACCATTGAGCGTTATTTGCTTCTCCGCCTGAGTCCGTTACCATGACAGGGCTAAAAATAGAAAGAGTCAAATTCACTATGCCGAAGAAGAACGACGCACCGGCCAGTTTCGAAACTGCGCTGAGTGAACTGGAGCAGATCGTCACCCGCCTTGAGAGCGGTGATTTACCGCTGGAAGAGGCGCTCAACGAATTCGAGCGTGGCGTGCAGCTGGCACGTCAGGGGCAGGTCAAACTGCAGCAGGCCGAGCAGCGCGTGCAAATCCTGCTGTCCGACAGCGAAGATGCTAAAACAACGCCTTTCACACCGGACGCCGAGTAAATGGATTTCGCCAACGAGCTTCAGGCGTGTGTGAATCGCGCCAACGACGCCCTGCGCCGTTTTATCGAGCCACAGCCTTTTCAGAACACTCCTCTGGTTGAGGCCATGCACTATGGCGCACTCTTGGGCGGAAAGCGCCTGCGTCCGTTCCTGGTCTATGCCACAGGCAAGATGTTTGGTATCAGCGATACTACGCTGGACGCCCCGGCAGCTGCCGTTGAGTGCATCCACGCTTACTCGCTGATCCACGATGATTTACCGGCGATGGATGATGATGACCTGCGTCGTGGTCAACCTACCTGCCATATCCGGTTTGGCGAAGCCAATGCCATTCTGGCGGGGGATGCCCTGCAAACGCTGGCGTTCTCGATTTTAAGCGATGCGCCGATGGTTGAAGTGAGTGACCGCGACCGTCTGGCGATGGTGTCCGAACTGGCAATGGCCAGTGGCGTCGCAGGAATGTGCGGTGGACAGGCACTGGATCTTGATGCAGAAGGGCGTCAGGTTAATCTGGAACAGCTGGAACGTATTCACCGCCATAAAACGGGGGCACTCATTCGTGCAGCCGTTCGCCTGGGCGCGCTGAGCGCAGGTGAACAAGGGCGAAAAGCCCTGCCGGTTCTGGACAGATACGCAGAAAGTATTGGCCTGGCATTCCAGGTTCAGGATGACATTCTGGATGTGGTGGGCGATACTGCAACATTGGGAAAACGTCAGGGTGCAGACCAGCAGCTTGGCAAAAGTACCTACCCCGCCCTTCTGGGCCTTGAGCAAGCCCAACGTAAAGCCCGGGACCTGATAGCGGATGCCCGCCAGTCGCTGAATCAGCTGGCTGCGCAATCCCTGGATACCTCGGCACTGGAAGCGCTAGCGGACTATATAATCCAGCGTGATAAATAAACTAAATATCTCGATGAGCCTTTGATGAGTTTTGATATTGCCAAATACCCGACACTGGCGTTAGTAGACTCCACCCAGGAGTTACGCCTGTTGCCGAAAGAGAGCCTGCCGAAACTGTGCGACGAGCTGCGTCGCTACTTGCTCGACAGCGTCAGCCGCTCCAGCGGTCATTTCGCCTCCGGGCTTGGCACGGTTGAGCTGACAGTGGCGCTGCATTACGTCTATAACACGCCGTTCGATCAGCTGATCTGGGACGTAGGTCACCAGGCATATCCGCACAAAATTCTGACCGGACGTCGCGATAAAATCGGCACCATTCGCCAGAAAGGTGGCCTGCACCCGTTCCCGTGGCGCGGTGAGAGCGAGTATGACGTGTTAAGCGTCGGCCACTCCTCCACGTCAATTTCTGCCGGTATCGGTATTGCCGTTGCCGCCGAAAAAGAGAACAAGCAGCGTCGCACCGTCTGCGTGATTGGTGACGGCGCAATCACCGCTGGTATGGCTTTTGAGGCCATGAACCATGCGGGAGATATCAAGCCGGACATGCTGGTTATCCTTAACGATAACGAGATGTCGATTTCCGAAAACGTCGGCGCACTGAATAACCATCTGGCGCAGTTGCTCTCCGGAAAACTTTACTCCTCACTGCGTGAAGGCGGCAAAAAAGTCTTCTCCGGCGTACCGCCAATTAAAGAGCTGCTCAAACGTACCGAAGAACATATCAAAGGTATGGTTGTGCCGGGTACGCTGTTTGAAGAGCTGGGCTTTAACTACATTGGCCCGGTCGACGGCCACGACGTGCTGGGTCTGATCACGACGCTCAAAAACATGCGCGACCTGAAAGGCCCGCAGTTCCTGCACATCATGACCAAAAAAGGGCGTGGTTACGAACCGGCGGAAAAAGACCCGATCACCTTCCACGCGGTACCGAAATTTGACCATACCAGCGGCTGCCTGCCGAAAAGCAGCGGAGGTATGCCGAGCTATTCGAAAATCTTTGGCGACTGGCTGTGTGAAACGGCGGCGAAAGACAACAAGCTGATGGCGGTAACGCCTGCCATGCGTGAAGGCTCCGGTATGGTGGAGTTTTCCAAAAAATTCCCTGACCAGTATTTTGACGTGGCGATTGCCGAGCAGCATGCAGTGACATTCGCGGCAGGCCTGGCAATTGGCGGCTACAAGCCGGTTGTGGCTATCTACTCCACCTTCCTGCAACGCGCCTACGACCAGGTTATCCATGACGTTGCCATTCAGAAGCTGCCGGTACTGTTTGCTATCGACCGTGCGGGTATCGTGGGGGCTGACGGTCAAACGCATCAGGGCGCATTTGATCTGTCGTTCCTGCGTTGCATACCGGACATGGTCATCATGACGCCGAGCGATGAGAACGAATGCCGTCAGATGCTATTTACCGGCTACCACTATCAGGACGGCCCAAGCGCAGTTCGTTACCCACGCGGCAATGCCGTAGGCGTTGAGCTGCAACCGCTGGAGAAACTGGCAATGGGTAAAGGCCTGGTCAAACGTCGCGGCCAGACAGTGGCGATCCTGAACTTCGGTACGCTGATGCCGGAAGCGGCAAAAGTCGCTGAAACGCTGAATGCCACCCTGGTGGATATGCGTTTTGTGAAACCGCTCGATGAATCTCTGATCCTGAGCATGGCAGAAAGCCATGACGTGCTGGTGACGCTGGAAGAAAACGCCATCATGGGTGGGGCTGGCAGCGGTGTGAACGAGGTTCTGATGGCACACCGTAAAGCCGTACCCGTTCTGAACCTGGGTCTGCCGGATCACTTTATCCCGCAAGGGACGCAAGACGAAGCCCGTGCAGCCATCGGCCTTGATGCCGCAGGTATTGAAGCTAAAATCCGCGCCTGGCTGGCATAACACCTTCCCCACTGCTCCTGTTAGACTTATTTTGTTAGCGGGAGCAGAGCGGAATTAATCAAGCCGTTGAACACATCGCCAAAGTAGTATTCAGTACCGCTCTTTAGTTATCGAGCCATCTTTTTTATCCATAACGTACATATTATCACCAACAAAAAATCTGATCTTATTACTTTCAGGAAATCTGAAAGAAACTTCAAGAAGAATATTTTTCTCAATACAGTTCTTCTCAGATGTCATATCAGGAAAACAGAAATAATCCTCTCTCGGTGAGTCCCGCAGGTATCCGTCCCCCACATCCCAGACCGTCAAAACAAATCTCTGCCCGGCGGGAATATTGTATTTTTTCTTAAGCATTTCCCGCTGAGATAACCACCAGTTAATTCGCCCCCGGTCCGTTAACGGGAAATGGTCAACGATAATATCGTCATAGCCCATCCTGTCAGTACTGCGATGGACATCTATNATTTTNACNGGNTAAATANNATCCCANAGACTAAAANCAATCACAGCCAAGGCAATCGCCATATAAATAAACCAGGATTTTTTCATATCATTATCGCTCCGATAATTTAATACTATCCAGTCGCGGTTTTTAATACCGGGCCTTAGTCATCGAGCCATCTTTTTTATCCATGATGTACTTATTATCACCAATAATAAAATTAACTTTGTTTTCATCAGAAAATCTGGTATCGACTGCAAGGAGTTCGTTTTTTTCAATACAGTTCTTCTCTGATGTCATATCAGGAAAACAAAAATAATCTTCTCGCGGAGAGTCTCGCAGATACCCGTCCCCCACGTCCCAGACCGTCAAAACAAATTCTTGCCCGGAGGGAATGTTATATTTATTCTTAAGCATATCCCGCTGAGATAGCCACCAGTTAATTCTCCCCCGATCCGTTAACGGGAAATGGTCAACGATAATATCATCATAGCCAGGGCGATCAGTACTGCGATGGACATCAATGATTCTCACAGGATAAATATGATCCCAGAAACTAAAAGCAATCACAACCAAAACAATCGCCATATAAACAAACCAGGATTTTTTCATATCATTATCGCTCCGATAATTTGATACAACCCAATCGCGGCTTTTAATACCGCGCCTTAGTTATCGAGCCATCTTTTTTATCCATGATGTACTTATTACCACCGATGATAAAATTAACTTTATTTTTATCAGAATACCTGGCATCAACCTTAAGAAGTTTATTTTTATCAATACAGTTCTTCTCTGATGTCATATCAGGAAAACAAAAATAATCTTCTCGCGGAGAGCCCCGCAGATACCCGTCCCCCACGTCCCAGACCGTCAAAACAAATTCCTGCCCGGAGGGGATGTTATATTTTTTCTTAAGCATATCCCGCTGAGATAGCCACCAGTTAATTCTCCCCCGATCCGTTAACGGGAAATGGCCAACGATAATATCATCATAGCCAGGGCGATCAGTACTGCGATGGACATCAATGATTTTCACAGGATAAATATCCTCCCAAAGACTAAATATAACCACAACCACCGCAATCGCCATATAAACAAACCAGGATTTTTTCATATCATGATCGCCCCGTCAGTTTTACAGAAGCCTTGAAGTTCGTCACAAAAGGTTTAAATGAAAAGCAGTTATATCGCTGAAGAACAAACCATATCCGAAAAAACCTGAAGCTTTGGTATAGTTTTTTAGTAATATCTTCTCGCCCCAGGCCAAAATGATCCTGAGCTTCAAATAATATGTCCGCCTCCCATCCTATCTGGTATCGCCTAAAATTAAGCATAACAATCCTCTGGAAATAGATATCATGGATAGTGATCCCCATTCCGTTGAATCTGTCTTCAAAATCATTAAATTTAGGCAATGTTCTTCTCGAAATTTCTTTGCGTACGTCACAAAAAAAATCGTGGCTACCAACTTGTTTACGCCTGTCACTCACATAAATATTAATTACCTTCCTGATAGCATCGATCGTAGTATTTCCATATTGTTTACCCCTAAGAAGATCAGAATATGCTCTGTTGAGTAACGCATTATAACCAAAAGGTCTGCCATCTCCATGTTGAAAATGGTTAATCATCTCTCCAATTAAATTTTTATATTGCCCGGAAGCAAACAACCCTGATAATTCCCTCATTTCATCAAAAAGTATACTGGCGCATTCATCAGGGGTAATGCGTTGCTCGTCTTTAGGGGAATACCCGGTAATAAATGGATAGCTAATGTTAGCTTTGAAGGTCATCCTATAGGGATCGACTATAGTCGAAACATCGTTTAACCCTAATGATTGTAATTCTAAAGCAGACAGATCACTATGCCGCATATCATCTGTACTTGCATCATTAAATCGATTTTTTGTCTGAAATAGTATTTCGCAAGGAAAATTCATGTGGTACATACTCATCCCTCATAGTATACGAACCAACAATCCTATAACTTACATCCTCATTCCACGAATATCATACGCCAGACGGCAAGATAAAAAAATAACAAATAAATTAAATGGAAAAAATCATACAAATAACATTCACGCAATAAATAACCTCTCTCCAATATATCCATTAACCTAATTAAATTTGCGTTACGTTTTTTCAAGGAGATACGTAAATAGCCAGAAAATGCACATCATTATTCTGGACGGTAGGGTTATCACCGTTCGCAGTCAATAAAAGACTAAGCAGAAGTGGAGAATACCGAACTTCATTACCTTCCACCTTACGACCCTAACCTGAATCGGATAGAGCGAATGTGGAAGTTAATGAATGAGCATGCCCGGAACAATCGTTATTTCAGTTATCCGCGAGAATTCAGAGATGAAACCTGAATCTTGAGGTTACATGGGGATGTATTAAACAGGACCGGCTCTAATTTAGGCAAAATGATCGTACCCTTTCCAGTCAAGTATCACTGGCGCGCCGTTACGAACAAACTGCAGCCCTTCGCTCTCAGGCATAATCTGCCCGATGCAGGTAAATTTCGCGCCAAGGTGGGCTAACGCCACATCCAGCGTCCCGCGGTTAAGCTCAGGGACGGTAAAGCACAGCTCGTAATCTTCCCCACCGGACAGCGCCCAGCGCAGGGCCTGCTCAGCGTCAACGTGACGGAGAAGTTGCTCTGATAGCGGGAACAGATCCAGGTCAACACGCGCCCCCACACCACTGGCCTTGAGAATATGGCAGAGGTCGGAGATAAGCCCGTCAGAGAGATCGATAGCCGAACTGGCGCGTTCACGCAGCGCCTGCCCCTGTAAAATACGTGGCGTTGGTCGCAGATGGCGTTTCAACAGATACGCCGCGTCGTCAGCATCTGCAACCGTTAAGCGATCCTGAAGAATCGCCAGCCCCGCCGCACTGTCGCCCGGCGTGCCGGTCACGTAGATCCAGTCACCCGGTTTTGCACCCGAGCGCTTCAGCGCGCGTCCAACCGGCACATAGCCGTGGATCGCCAGCGTCATCGACAGCGGCCCGCCGGTTGTATCACCACCAATCAGCTGCATATCATAGTAGTTAAGCTGCTCAAACAGCGCATCGCTGAAAGCTTCAAGCCAGGTTTCATCGACATCTGGCAGGGTTAAAGCCAGCGTTAACCACGCGGGATCGGCCCCCATCGCGGCCAGATCGCTCACGTTAACCGCCAGCGCTTTATACGCCAGATCGGCAGGGTCGATATCAGGTAAGAAATGACGACCGCACACTAAGGTGTCGGTGCTGATTGCCAGCGTCTGTTTTTCAGGAATATTGAGAAGTGCGCAGTCATCGCCAATGCCGGTTTCAACATCAAGACGAGAGGTTCTGACACGGTCAAAATAACGGGCAATCAGGGAGAATTCGCCGCAAGCCATACGTTATGCCTCAGCAAAGAAAAGAAAAAACCGGAGCCGCACTGCCGCCAGGGCAATGCGAGACTCCGGTTTGCGGATCACTTTTTGTGGGGACGGATCGCAGGTGCGGCTTTATCCAGCACGCCGTTAACAAACTTGTGGCTGTCTTCAGCACCGAAGGTTTTTGCCAGTTCGATCGCTTCGTTGATGGCCACTTTGTACGGCACATCATCACGTTTAGACAGCTCAAACAGCGCAATACGCAGCACTGCTTTTTCCACCTGGCCCAGCTCTTCGAGCAGACGGGACAGGTATGGTTTCATCAAACCATCGAGATACGCGCTATTAGTCGCCACTCCCGACAGCAGTTCACGGAAGTACAGAACGTCAACGTCTTTCACGTCCTGTTCTGACAGGAACTGGTATTCAACATCAGCGATGTCGTTCTGGGACAACTGCCAGGAGTAAAGTGCCTGGACGGCACATTCACGGGCGCGGCGACGAGCAGCAGGTTTCACGGAATTCCCCTTACAAAAAAATCAGGCCTTGATGGCTTTCAATACATTGATCATTTCAAGCGCGGTCAGTGCAGCTTCTGCACCTTTGTTACCGGCTTTGGTGCCAGCACGTTCGATGGCTTGTTCAATACTTTCGGTGGTCAGCACGCCAAACGCGACAGGAATTTCAGCGTCCTGTGCAACGTGTGCCAGACCATTGCTTGCACCGCCCGCAACGTATTCGAAGTGCGCAGTGCCGCCGCGAATAACGGTACCCAGCGCAATCACCGCGTCGTACTTACCGGTTTTTGCCAGCGCACCCGCTGCCAGAGGCAGTTCATAAGCACCTGGAACCCAAACAACAGTAATGTTGTCATCTTTAACCTGGCCGATACGTTTCAGGGCGTCAATCGCACCTTCCAGCAGGCTGTCGTTGATGAAGTTGTTGAAACGCGCAATGGTGATGGCGACGCGAGCGTCCGGGGTAGCTACAGCAGCTTCAATAATGTTCATACTCTTCCTTTACGGGTTCATTTAGCCCCGCAGGGGGGCGGATTTTATCATAATACTTTGCGCACTGCTTCCCTATTTCAGGAGCAATTACGCTGTCGTTAAATGGAGGCAAACATCCGGGCCAACAGGACGTATCTCGCTAAATTTGAGTTGTGGGGCATCAGCCAGTTTTTCAAGGCCAGGCAGCACAAACAGGCCGCGAGCATCGCTACCTAACAGTTTAGGCGCAACATAGACAACCAGTTCATCCACCAGCCCCGCCTGTAACATCGCGCCAGCCAGCGTCGGGCCCGCTTCTACCCAGATGCTGTTTACCTGTTGTTTGCCAAGTAACATCATCAGCACCACTAAATCGAGGTGCCCGTTGTGCTCCGGCACCATAATGCTGCGCACACCGTCTGGCCATGCCCGCGGATCCTCCTGCGTGCGGGCAAACCAGGTTTCACCCGGTTGCTGGACGATGCGGTGCTCAGGCGTCACACGGTTCTGGCTATCAATGACAATACGCAGCGGCTGGCGCAGGTTCTCCTGCGGATAAAGCGCCTGGGTATCGGCATTTAGCTCATTCCAGCGTACGGTCATAGCCGGATCGTCAGCCAGAACCGTTTCACTGCTGGTGAGAATAGCATGGCTTTGCGCGCGCAGACGTTGCACATCGCGCCTTGCCTGCGGGGAGGTGATCCACTGGCTTTCACCGTTCGCCATCGCCGTGCGACCATCCAGCGAGGCTCCCAGCTTAAGTTGAATATACGGGAATCCGGTGCGCATACGCTTCAGGAAGCCTTTGTTAATGGCTTCCGCGTCGCCCATCATCAGACCGTGACTGACGTCGATCCCTTCCTGCTGCAGACGGTACAGCCCGCGTCCGGCGACCTGTGGATTGGGATCCTGCATCGCCGCAACCACACGCGAGACACCCGCCGCAATCAGCGCTTCGCAGCACGGCGGCGTCCGCCCATGATGGCTGCATGGCTCAAGCGTCACGTAGGCTGTTGCACCGCGCGCTTTTTCGCCCGCCATACGCAAGGCATGCACTTCGGCATGCGGTTCGCCCGCGCGATAGTGGAACCCTTCGCCCACAATCTCGCCATCTTTCACGATAACGCAGCCGACGTTCGGGTTGGGATGAGTGGTAAAACGTCCACGCTGCGCCAGCTTCATGGCTCGCGCCATGTAAATCTCATCCTGCATGAGTTTAATCCTGTAAGCGGGCGATCTCTTCGCCGAACTCTTTGATGTCTTCGAAACTGCGGTATACGGAAGCAAAGCGGATATAGGCAACTTTATCGAGCTTTTTCAGCTGTTCCATCACCAGATTGCCAATCATTTTGCTTGGCACTTCGCGTTCGCCGGTTCCACGCAGGTGAGATTTAATATGGTTTAGCGCCATTTCAACGTCGTCAGCACTGACGGGACGTTTTTCCAGCGCCTTGAGCATCCCGCTACGCAGTTTCTCTTCGTTGAATGGCTCACGCACATCGTTACTTTTTACCACCCGTGGCATTACCAGCTCTGCGACCTCAAAGGTCGTGAAGCGCTCGTTGCACACCAGACATTGCCTACGGCGACGTACAGAAGACCCTTCGCCCACAAGACGAGAATCGATGACTTTGGTATCCACAGCGGAGCAGAATGGGCAATGCATACGGTATCCCTGTTATCCGGTTAACTGACTTTCATTTTACCCTGAACTGGCCTGACAACAAAGGAAGAGCTTTTTGAGACAAAGGATCTATGTCTGACGGGATCCAACTGGCTACCATTACGGAGATCCGTTATTTCAAGGAAATAAACGCAATGACAAGACGTTATCTAAGAATTCTCCTGGTGGGAAGCCTCTTCACCCTTAGCGCCTGCGCACAGCAAACTGAAGTCCGCCAGATGAAACAAAGCGTGAATACGCTTAATACGGCAATGGACAAACTGAACAAAGAGACGGTGAAGATCACCCAACAAAACGCACTGAATGCAAAATCCAGCCAGGGCGTTTACCTGCTGCCCGGAGCCAATACGCCCGCGCGTCTCAATAGCCAGGTTGGCACGCTGAAAATGTCGCTGGTCAACGTTGCGGCGAATGCCGATGGTACTCGCGCAACATTGCGCATTCAGGGCGAATCAAACGATCCGCTCCCGGCATTTAGCGGCACCGTAGAGTGGGGGCAGATCCAGGGCACTACAGAGAGCTATCAGGAAATTAACGTGAAAAACCAGCTATTCACTGCCCCGGCCAGCATACTGGCTCCGAGCGATGTTGATATTCCACTCCAGTTGAACGGCCTCACACCGGAACAATTAGGTTTTATTCGCATCCACGATATCCAGCCCGTCACGCAGTAACCCCCCTTTTTTAGCGGAGTGCAATGTCACTCCGCTAACATTTACATCCCGCAAAGATTGGCAACATAAATGTTTGCCGTTACAATCCCGCCGTCTAAAGTACGCAAACGTGAACGCAATCGATTACGTGCGTGAGAGAACTGTGAAACAACACATATTTTTGTGAGCAGGGATTCCTATAATAGGCTCCGCAGAAACACGAAATATTTAGAAACGCAAATCGCGCATTTTTCACTCCCGGAAGGGAATTTCAATCAGTGGCATGATTATGAAAAAAACATTACTTGCAGCCGGCGCAGTGCTGGCACTTTCCTCCTCTTTCACTGTTAACGCAGCGGAAAACGACAAACCACAGTACCTCTCCGACTGGTGGCACCAGAGCGTTAACGTAGTCGGCAGCTACGACACCCGTTTCGGACCACAGATCCGCAACGATACCTACCTCGAGTACGAAGCATTTGCCAAGAAAGACTGGTTTGATTTCTATGGCTATGTGGATCTGCCGGTCTTCTTCGGTGGTAACACCGATGCGAAAGGTATCTGGAACAACGGTTCCCCACTGTTCATGGAGATCGAACCGCGCTTCTCCATCGACAAACTGACCGGTACCGATCTGAGCTTCGGTCCGTTCAAAGAGTGGTATTTCGCGAACAACTACATCTACGACATGGGTCGTAACGATTCTCAGGAACAGAGCACCTGGTACATGGGTCTGGGTACGGACATCGACACTGGTCTGCCGATGAGCCTGTCCATGAACATTTACGCGAAATACCAGTGGCAGAACTATGGCGCATCCAACGAAAACGAGTGGGATGGCTACCGCTTCAAAGTGAAATACTTTGTGCCAATCACCAAGCTGTGGGGCGGAAACCTGAGCTACATCGGCTTCACCAACTTCGACTGGGGCTCCGATCTGGGTAGCGACAACTTCTACGATAATAACGGCAAGCACGCGCGCACCGGCAACTCTATCGCTTCCAGCCACATTCTGGCACTGAACTACGATCACTGGCATTACTCTGTTGTGGCGCGTTACTGGCACAACGGTGGTCAGTGGAACGACGACGCAAGCCTGAACTTCGGCAACGGCGACTTCAACGTACGCTCTACCGGTTGGGGTGGTTACCTGGTCGTAGGTTACAACTTCTAATCAGCGCGGGGCTGTGCGGGCTGATGCCCTCACCCTGCCCCTCTCCCACAGGGAGAGGAACAAACACGACAAACGGCAACACACGTTGCCGTTTTGCTTTTACCTTGCCACCCGGTTTTTTACTGCTTCACCTTGCGCAAAAAATCCGCCAGCGAACGATCCGCGCTCTCGCTAAACCGTCTCTCCGTCTGCACAATATTGAGACATCTGTCGAGCCGGAAACAGCGGTAATCGTCGCGCCGCTCACACCACGCCGCCAGCAACCAGCGCTCTCCCCAGAAGAACAGCCCCAGCGGCTGAACGTCGCGCTGTGAGAGCTGCCCGGCATCATCCCGATAATGCAGCGCAAGCACCCGCTGGGCTGAAATCGCCTGATGAATCATGTCAAAATCGCTGCGGGAGTGGTTTTGCACGCAAAAATCCGGTGCATAAATACGCGTCTGCTCCGCCTTTCGACGGCTCTCTTCCGGCAGGATCGCCAGTACCTTTTCCTGCGCGGACTCCAGCTCACGCGAAAGTGACTCCCCGCCCCAGGTTTTAAGCAGGCGGATCGCCACCATCAACGCCTCAGACTCCTTGCTTGTCAGCATCAGCGGTGGAAGATCAAAACCCGACATCAACCGGTATCCGCTCCCCGCCTCACCTTCCACCGGCACACCAGAAAGCGACAGGTCACGGATATCACGGTAAACCGTACGCTCAGAAATCCCCAGCCTGTCCGCCAGATGCGCTGCCGTTGTCAGCCGCCGGCCCCGCAGGATCTGCACAATCTGAAACAAACGGTCAGCGCGTCGGGTCATATTTTTTTCAGCTCTCAGGCGGGTTGATGAAGGCCGACACGATTACCTTCGCTGTCGGTAAACAGGGCAATGGTGCCAATACCGTGTGGCAACACCAGCGGGCCAAACACGCACTCACCACCTGCAGAAGCAATACGATCGAGCGTAGCCCCCAGATTGTCAGTATGCAGGTAAATAATAGCGCCCTGTTGAGACGGTGTAATGCCGTCAAATTTTGCCAGTGCGCCGCCGGTAACCGGATCTTCATGCGGGAAAACCGCCAGCTCAGCACAATCCATTTTTTCACGACGAAGAGTAACCTGCATTACCGGCTCATAAAATTTGATGGCGCGATCCATATCAGCGACCGGAATTTCAAACCAGTTAATAACGCTTTTCATACATCCTCCTGCCTGTTGTTTGGGTTCAGAAGGAGTCTACGACAGGGCTCCTGACAGCATACTGTCAGGAGTGTTTGTCAGGAGCAGACAAAAAAAATCCCGACCAACAGACCGGGATTTTGATAACGCGAAAGACGTTGCCTTACGGCAGAATTGACGGCTGATCCGCCCCTTCTTTTTCGACTTTCTGCTGCAGCAGATGCTCACGCTTCATGCCGAGTTTCAGCGCCAGCGCAGATGCCACATAGATAGACGAAGCCGTACCGATAGACACACCAATCAACATGGTCAGCGAGAAACCTTCCAGCACCGGGCCACCGAAGAGATACAGCATCAGGATAACCATCAGAGTGGTACCGGATGTGATAAGCGTTCGGTGCAGCGTCTGGGTCAACGACACGTTAAAGATTTCGTACGGCGTACCGCGACGGATCTTACGGAAGTTTTCACGAATACGGTCAGATACGACGATACTGTCGTTCAGTGAGTAACCGATAACGGACATCAGGGATGCCACAATCGTCAGGTCAATCTCAATGTGGAACAGAGACAGTACGCCCATCGTGATCACCACGTCGTGCGCCAGGGCGATAACCACCCCCGCCGCCAGTCGCCACTCGAAGCGGAAACCAACGTACACAAGGATGGAGATCAGCGCCACCAGCAGCGCCATCGCACCGGTCTGCGCCAGGTCAGCACCCACGCTCGGGCCAACAAACTCAATACGCTTAACCGTCGCATTCTGGCTGGTCGTTTCGTTAATCACGCTAACGACCTTGCTGCCCAGCTCCTGGCTGCCGTTGGCATCGTGCACCGGTGGCATACGCACCATGATGTCGCGACTGCTACCAAAGTTCTGCAACAGTGGCTCTTCAAAGCCCGCTTTCTGCAGAGACTGGCGCATCTGGTCCATATCGACCGGTTTTTCCAGGGTGATTTCAATCACCGTACCACCGGTGAAATCAAGACCCCAGTTAAAGCCTTTCACGCCCATAATGACGATGGACAGAATCAGCAGTAAACCTGAAATGCCGAAGGCCCAGTAGTCCCAGCGCATAAAGTCCCAGACTTTACGGCCGTGGTTCAATTGTTCAACAGTATATTCCTGTGCCACAACGCACTCCTCAGATAGACAGCTTTTTGACGCGCTTGCCGCCGTACAGCAGGTTCACGATGGCACGGGTGCCGACAATAGCGGTAAACATCGACGTTGCAACACCGATACCCGTAGTAATTGCAAAGCCTTTGATCGCGCCAGTACCCACTGCATACAGGATAAGAACCTTAATCAGTGTTGTTACGTTCGCATCGAAGATGGAGCTGAACGCGCCTTTATAGCCTTCGTCGATCGCCTGCTGGATAGAGCGACCGTTGCTCAGTTCTTCTTTGATACGTTCGTTTATCAGTACGTTGGCGTCGACCGCCACCGCAAGGGTGAGGACGATACCTGCGATACCAGGCATGGTTAGCGTCGCCCCCGGCAGCAGGGACATAATACCGATGATCATCACCAGGTTCGCCACCAGCGCAGAAGTCGCAATCAGGCCAAACTTCTTATAGAAGAAGATCATGAAGAGGATAGACACCACCAGACCGGCCAGACACGCTTCCAGACCCTGCTGGATGTTCTGCATACCCAGGGTTGGCCCAATGGTACGTTCTTCAACAATCTGAATTGGCGCAATCAGCGCACCAGCACGCAGCAGCAGAGAGAGCTGACGCGCTTCGTTCGGGTTGTTGATACCCGTGATACGGAAGCTGTTACCCAGACGAGACTGGATGTTGGCGATGTTAATCACCTCTTCCTCTTTCACCAGCACTGCACGACCGTTGGCATCTTTCTTACCGCTGTCTTTGTACTCCACAAACAGGGTCGCCATCGGTTTGCCGATGTTGTCCTTGGTGAAGTTAGACATGATGTTACCACCCGCGCTATCCAGCGAGATGTTAACCTGCGGTTGGTTGTACTCATCCTGGCTGGAGGTGGAGTCGGTGATGTGATCACCGGTCAGGATCACGCGTTTGTACAGCACAACTGGCTGACCTTCGCGCGTCTGCTTCACTTCAGAGTCACCCGGAATACGGCCTGCGGCAGCCGCTGACTGGTCAACGTTAGAGTTAACCAGACGGAATTCCAGCGTCGCGGTTGCGCCCAGAATCTCTTTCGCACGCGCAGTATCCTGAATACCTGGCAGTTCAACCACGATACGGTCAGCACCCTGACGCTGTACCAGCGGTTCAGCCACGCCCAGTTGGTTTACACGGTTACGCAGAATGTTGATGTTCTGCTGAACAGCATATTCGCGCGCTTCTTTCATACGCGCGTCGGTCATTACCGCGCGCAGCTGGTTGCTGCCCTGAGAGGTAATCACCAGATCGCGGTGGCGTTGAGTCAGGTAATCTACAGCCTGATCGCGTGCCGCACTGTCGCGGAACGTGATGCTCATACCGTAGTTATCTTCTTTACGCACGGTGGTATACGCAATGCCTTTTTCACGCAGATCGCTGCGCAGGCTATCGATATTCTGTTCCTGCAGTTTGCCAAGCGCAGTGTCCATATCCACTTCCATCAGGAAGTGAACACCGCCACGCAGGTCAAGACCGAGTTTCATTGGTTCTGCATTCAAAGCAGCCAGCCAACGCGGAGTTGCAGGAGCAAGGTTCAGCGCCACGACATATTTATCACCCAGCACGCCCATCAGCGCTTCACGAGCGCGGAGCTGCGTGTCGGTGGTGTCGAAGCGAGCAAGAATCGCGCCCCCTTCCAGTGCCACAGACTTAGCGGTAATTTTTTCTTCTTGTAACGTTTTCTGGACCTGGATCAGCGTTTGCTCACTGGCGGCGACACCGCGCGCGCCAGTGATTTGAACAGCCGGATCCTCACCATACAGGTTGGGAAGCGCGTACAGCAGGCCGACGAGAATCACGACGACCAGCATGATGTACTTCCACAAAGGATAACGGTTTAACACGGCAGTTCCCTTTGGGAAAAGTTGGGATTACAGCGCCTTCATGGTGCCTTTCGGCAGAACGGCAGCTACGAAGTCACGTTTGATAACCACTTCAGTGGTGTCGTTCAGAGCGATAGCAATGTAGCCGTTGTCAGCTACTTTGGTCACGCGGCCCACCAGGCCACCATTGGTCAGCACTTCATCGCCTTTCGCAATGGAGCTCATCAGGTTTTTGTGCTCTTTGGTACGCTTCTGCTGTGGGCGCAGGATCATGAAGTAGAAGATCAGACCGAACACAACCAGCATCAGAATCAGAGACATCGGGCTGCCCTGCGCCGGAGCACCTGTTGCCGCTACCGCATCAGAAATAAAAAAGCTCATTCAAATTCCCTCATTATTAAAATTAATCAACGTTCAAAGGTGGAACATCCCGCCCCTGACGTTGGTAGAAATCGGTCACGAAGCTCTCTAATTTACCCTCTTCGATAGCCTTACGTAAACCAGCCATTAAGCGCTGATAATAACGAAGATTATGAATGGTATTGAGACGCGCGCCTAAAATCTCATTGCAACGATCGAGATGATGCAGGTACGCACGAGAATAATTGCGACAGGTATAGCAATCGCACCCGGAATCGAGCGGGCTGGTGTCACTCTTATGCTTCGCGTTACGGATTTTCACCACGCCATCGGTAACGAACAGATGACCATTCCGCGCGTTACGGGTCGGCATTACACAGTCGAACATATCAATGCCGCGACGTACGCCTTCCACCAGATCTTCTGGTTTACCCACGCCCATCAGGTATCGTGGTTTATCCGCTGGGATTTGCGGGCAGACATGCTCCAGAATGCGATGCATATCTTCCTTCGGCTCACCCACAGCCAAACCGCCGACAGCGTAGCCATCAAAACCTATCTCTACCAGACCTTTAACGGAGATATCACGTAAATCTTCGTAAACACTGCCCTGAATAATGCCAAACAGCGCATTTTTGTTCTGCAGGGAGTCGAAACGGTCACGGCTGCGCTTCGCCCAACGCAGAGACATTTCCATAGAGCGTTTGGCGTAGTCCCAGTCCGCCGGGTATGGCGTACATTCATCGAAGATCATGACGATGTCGGAGCCGAGATCGTACTGAATCTCCATCGATTTTTCAGGATCGAGGAAAATCGGATCGCCGTTGATCGGGTTACGGAAGTGCACACCTTTTTCGGTGATCTTGCGAATATCGCCCAGGCTGAAGACCTGGAAACCGCCGGAGTCGGTCAGAATGGGGCCTTTCCACTGCATGAAGTCATGCAGATCGCCGTGCAGCTTCATGATCTCCTGACCAGGACGCAGCCACAGATGGAAGGTATTACCGAGGATAATCTGTGCGCCGGTGGCTTCAACTTCTTCCGGCGTCATCCCTTTTACGGTGCCGTAAGTGCCCACAGGCATAAACGCGGGGGTTTCCACCACGCCGCGATCAAACACCAGGCGACCGCGACGCGCGCGACCGTCGGTGGTATCGAGTTCAAATTTCATTTCTCTTCCTTTGTGCCAGAAAAACAGTCCGACACATTATTCAGTGTCGCGGACTTATTCCCCGACACGCTCATTCAAAGCCTGCGGATTGTACGTGATAAACATCGCGTCCCCGTAGCTAAAAAAGCGATATTTTTGTTCTACCGCAGACTTGTAGGCAGCCATCGTGTGCTGATAACCCGCAAATGCGGAAACCAGCATAATCAGTGTCGATTCAGGCAGATGGAAGTTGGTCACCAGTGCATCAATCACGTTGTACTGGTAGCCCGGGTAGATGAAGATCTGCGTATCGCCGAAAAACGGCTCGATAAGCTCGTTTTTAGCGGCCTGCGCGGCACTCTCAAGTGAACGGACTGACGTGGTACCGACAGCGATAACGCGGCTACCGCGAGCTTTCGCGGCCAGAACAGCGTCCACCACGTTCTGAGGTACTTCGGCATACTCAGAGTGCATGATGTGATCTTCAATGCTGTCCACGCGCACTGGCTGGAAGGTTCCTGCGCCCACGTGCAGCGTCACGAAAGCCATCTCCACACCTTTTGCACGCAGTTTTTCCAGCAGCGGCTCATCAAAATGCAGGCCTGCGGTTGGGGCTGCCACCGCGCCAGGCTTCTGGCTGTAGACGGTTTGATACAGCTCCCGGTCGGCCTCTTCGTCCGGACGCTCAATGTATGGCGGCAACGGCATGTGGCCGATAGTGTTCAGGATATCGAGCACCGTACGCTCATCATCGAACGCCACTTCAAACAGCGCATCATGGCGCGCGGTCATGGTCGCTTTGATGCTCTCATCATCGCCCAACAGCAGCTCAGCACCCGGTTTCGGAGCCTTAGACGCGCGAATATGTGCCAGAATACGTTTATCATCGAGCATACGTTCGACCAGCACTTCAATCTTACCGCCGCTGGCTTTACGGCCAAACAGACGCGCCGGGATCACGCGGGTATTGTTAAAAACCAGCAGATCGCCAGGGTTGAGCTTGTCGAGCAAATCGGTGAAAGTACCGTGCGTCAGCGCGCCCGTAGGCCCATCCAGTGACAGCAAGCGGCAGCTACTGCGCTCAGGCATTGGATAGTGAGCAATCAGGGATTCAGGTAATTCAAAGGAGAAATCGGCGACGCGCATGACGTATACTCGTGACTTAAAAACAGGCGGCATAGTCTAGTGCTCACACTCTTTTGCTGCAACAACTAGCCGCCCCCGGACAGATAAAACGCATGAATTTTCTCGCTCACCTGCATCTTGCTCACCTTGCTAACAGCTCCCTTTCCGGTAATTTGCTGGCCGATTTCGTGCGCGGTAACCCCGCAGAGTCGTATTCCCCTGAGATTGTTGACGGGATCTTTATGCACCGCCGCATTGACGTGTTAACCGATAATCTGCCGGAAGTGACGGAAGCCAAAGCGTGGTTTCGCCCCGAAACGCGCCGCGTAGCACCGATCACGCTCGACGTGATGTGGGATCATTTCCTGTCACGCCACTGGGCGCAGCTTTCGCCGGAAATGCCGCTACCCGAGTTCGTACACTATGCCCACGCGCAGGTGTCGATCATTTTGCCGGACTCGCCACCGCGATTTGTGAATCTGAACAACTATCTGTGGTCAGAGCGCTGGCTGGAACGTTATCGTGAGATGGATTTTATCCAGAACGTGTTGAACGGAATGGCGAGCCGCCGTCCGCGTCTTGATGCGCTACGTGATTCATGGCATGACCTGGATGAACACTACGACGCGCTGGAAACGCGCTTCTGGCAGTTCTACCCGCGCATGATGACGCAGGCGAAAAACAAACAGCTCTGAATACACGTCATCCTTTAAGCCGCCTCTACGTTGGCTACGCCTGCTCACCCCGGGAGCTTACTTAAGTAAGCTCCCGGGAATTCCCGCTTTGATGCAACTTGAATGATTTTGTGTATAGAAAGAGCATTGATAGGCGAAAGCTTGCTGAACGATTGTCAGTGCCTCTTTGTCTTATTGATGGACACTCTCTATACTGGCCGCGTTGCGTTCCAAATAACCTTAGTATCTACAGGAGAATCATATGGTTCTGGTAACTCGTCCGGCTCCGGATTTTACAGCTGCAGCAGTTCTGGGCAACGGTGAAATCGTTGAAAACTTCAACTTCAAACAGCACACCAACGGTAAAGCGACCGTTCTGTTCTTCTGGCCAATGGACTTCACCTTCGTTTGCCCGTCTGAACTGATCGCGTTCGACAAACGTTACGAAGAATTCCAGAAACGTGGCGTAGAAGTGGTTGGCGTCTCCTTTGACTCTGAATTTGTACACAACGCATGGCGTAACACCCCTGTCGACAAAGGCGGCATCGGTGCGGTGAAATACGCAATGGTTGCGGACATCAAACGCGAAATCCAGCAGGCTTACGGTATCGAACATCCGGACGCTGGCGTTGCGCTGCGTGGTTCATTCCTGATCGACGCGAACGGTATCGTTCGTCACCAGGTTGTGAACGATCTGCCGCTGGGTCGTAACATTGACGAAATGCTGCGCATGGTTGACGCGCTGCAGTTCCACGAAGAGCACGGCGAAGTGTGCCCGGCTCAGTGGGAAAAAGGTAAAGAAGGTATGGCTGCATCTCCGGAAGGCGTTGCTAAATACCTGACCGAGAACGTATCCAGCCTGTAATCGGCACGGTGTACGAAGAAGGCCCGCAAATGCGGGCCTTTTTGTTTAGAACGCGAAGCAAGAACAGCCTAACACGCCCCAGAACGCCTGCTCATCCGATACAGGAATATCCGACTGACGGGCAATCCCATGCGCGTGACCGTGCACCCCACAACTGCCAATGCACTGGTGCATCTGTACCACCGCACCCACTTTACTCGCCACTGGCGGTGCAGAGCGGTAATGTCCAGACACTTTCACCACCGGTGACCACTCCGGTACAACCGGGATTGGCGGCGGTGACAGCGGGCTGAAATGTCCTGCGGCATATACCACTTTACCGTCGACCACCGTCAGCACCGATTCAATGCCCTTAATGTCCTCTTCCGGCACGCTGAAATAGTCTTTCGACAACACCACCAGATCCGCCAGCTGTCCTTCGACCAGACGGCCTTTTTTGCCCTGCTCGCTGGAGAACCAGGCGCTGCCTGCAGTCCACAGCTCCAGCGCAACATCGCGCGGCAGACGGTTATTGTCGTCGTACATCGCCAGCCCGCCCACGGTACGGCCAGACACCAGCCAGTAGAGCGCCGTCCACGGGTTATAGCTCGCCACGCGTGTGGCGTCCGTACCTAACCCTACCGGCACATCCAGCTCCAGCATTTTCGCCACCGGCGGGGTATGCTTCACCGCCTCTTTGCCGTAGCGGTCAACAAAATACTCGCCCTGGAAGGCCATACGGTGCTGCACCGCAATCCCACCGCCAAGGGCTTTAACTCGTTCGATATTGCGCTCGGTAATGGTTTCCGCGTGGTCGAAGAACCAGTGCAGGCCGTTGAACGGAATATCACGGTTCACCTTCTCAAACACATCCAGCATGCGGCTGATCGATTCGTCGTAGGTAGCATGCAGACGGAACGGCCAGCGGTTTTCCACCAGATGGCGTACCACGCGTTCCAGCTCGTCTTCCATACCTTCCGGTAAATCCGGGCGCGGCTGGAGGAAATCTTCAAAATCTGCCGCCGAGAAGACCAGCATCTCACCCGCGCCGTTGGCCCGGTAGAAGTCGGTCCCCTGACCCGGCTTAAGCATATCGGTCCAGCGTTCAAAATCTTCCAGCTCCTGTTTCGGCCGCTGGGTAAAGAGGTTATAGGCGATACGCACCGTCATCTGCTCTTTGGCGTGCAGTTCAGCGATCACTTCATAATCTTCCGGGTAGTTCTGGAAACCACCACCGGCATCAATGGCGCTGGTCAGCCCCAGACGGTTCAGCTCACGCATAAACTGACGCGTCGAGTTTACCTGCTGCTCAATGGGCAGTTTCGGCCCTTTCGCCAGCGTAGCGTAGAGGATCATCGCATTCGGTTTGGCGATCAGCATCCCGGTTGGGTTACCGTTGTTATCGCGTACAATCTCCCCACCCGGCGGGTTGGGCGTCTCTTTGGTGTAGCCGACTGCTTTCAGTGCCGCGCGGTTGAGCAGTGCACGGTCGTAAAGATGGAGTACAAACACCGGCGTGTCAGGTGCGGCCTCGTTGAGTTCTTCGATAGTCGGCATCCGGCGCTCGGCGAACTGGAACTCGCTCCAGCCGCCAACCACCCGTACCCATTGCGGTGACGGTGTACGATCGGCCTGATCTTTCAACATGCGCAGTGCATCCACCAGTGATGGCACACCTTCCCAGCGCAGCTCCAGGTTGTAATTCAACCCACCGCGGATCAAGTGCAGGTGCGAGTCGTTCAGTCCAGGGATCACCGTGCTTCCCTTTAAATCGACGACCTGCGTTCCCTGCGTCGCATAGCTCATGATGCGATCGTGGTTGCCCGTGGCAAGGATCTTGCCGTTGGCGATCGCCACCGCTTCCGTAAGCGGATTTTCGCGATCGAGTGTGTGGATCTTACCTTTGGTTAAGATCAGTGTGGCAGTGTGAGACATAACGTACTCCTTTGAGCCGAATCAGGCTTTTTTTAGCCATCCGGCAAACAGACGGGTCACGATGGGCATCCAGAGCCAGACCACCAGCGCGACCACACAGGCATCGTTAATCAAATGCAGCAGAAGTGAGCCTTTCAGGCCAGGAAGCAGCGCACCGGTCACCAGCGGCACGATGTTGGTACTGGGAAAGATGACCAGCAGCGTGATAAGAAACTGTTTCCACTGCTTTGGCTTACGCACATGCGGCTCAGGCGGTGTAAACCAGAACGCCGCTTCGGTACGTACTTCGGTTTTATCGCCTTCAGCCAGCAGCGGTTCAATCTCTTTAACCAGCGCGTTGCGGGTCTCGGACTGCGTCCACGCGTAGAGATGTTCAATGGTGTCGAAGCGGATAATCACCGTCCACAGGTTTTGCCCTTCAGACGGACGGATTACGTTCGCACCAAGATGGCCGGAAAATTCCGCCGCGACAGGCATAATCTTGCCCAGCCACTGTTCATATCGCTCAGCTTGTCCCGGAAGTAACATATGGGTGATCACCAGCGTCACATGTGATGTTTGCGCCATAAAAGTTCCCTGGTCATTGATGGGCGGGAGAACCCCGCCCTGAAAGGTTTACGCTTTGCGCTCTGGCGCACCGTGAACGAGGGTATAGGCATAATCGACGCCCATGCCGTAAGCCCCGCTGTGCTCACGTACCAGGTCCATTACCGCGTCGTAGGTTCCTTTGCGTGACCAGTCGCGCTGATACTCCAGTAGCACCTGCTGCCAGGTCACTGGCACAGCGCCCGCCTGCACCATACGGTCAATGGCACGCTCGTGGGCATCAACGGAGGTACCGCCAGAGGTATCCGTCACCACATAGACTTCGTAACCTTCATCCAGCGCCATCAGTGCCGGGAAGGTCAGGCACACTTCCGTCCACAGGGCTGAAATGATGAGTTTTTTACGGCCCGTCGCTTTGACTGCCGCAACAAACGCATCATCTTCCCAGGAGTTCATGGAGGTACGTTCAATCGGTTTTACATCCGGGTGAACCGCCAGTAATTCTGGCCAGATATAGCCACTAAAGCTTTTCGTTTCTACCGATGTGTAGATAACCGGAACATCAAAAATTTTGCCTGCTTTTGCCAGCGCAACCGTATTATTCTTCAATAATTGACGGTCAATATTGGCCACACCAAAGGACATTTGCGGTTGGTGATCGATAAAAATCAATGCGGAGTTGGATGGATCAATCAGTTCACGAATAGACATAAAAGTACCTTTTAATCAATTAGTTAAAAGCCAACGGTTTGTGTGCTATATGAGAAAGGGCCCTGACTGATAAAGCAAATTGAGTATAGCGAGATTTGATTGAGAGAATATTAAAGATATTTGTCCCCTCTGTTGAATTTAACCGAACAACTTAGGGGAAATATTCTGCAACCGGCATAAGTACCGGTTGCAGATGAGGATTAATGACCGAACCAGACTGACGCGGAAATAGCAGGCAGAGAGAGTATCCCCTCCTGAATAGCACCTTTACCCTCTTTCAACTGCCACGCCTTCACGTTCAGCAGCGGAGAGCTATCCAGCACCACTTCGCAGGCTTCACCCCGGTTAATGGCTACCAGCACACGCTGCTGGTTATAGACGCGGGCAAACACCACCACGTTATCGTGGGCGTATACCACCTGACAGCCGCCGTAGCGCAGAGCCTGGTTCTGTTTACGCAGTTTCGCCATGCGCTGATACAGACGGAGCAGCGCTTTGTCCTGTTTTGCAGGCTCCCACGGGAAGGTTTTACGGCAGAACGGGTCGTTATTGCCGTCCAGGCCTACTTCATCCCCATAGTAAATGCATGGCACGCCTGGCCAGGTAAAGAGCCAGGTGACGGCCAGCGGCAGACGTGCCACATCCTTGCCGAGCAACGATTTAAAGCGTGCAGTATCGTGGCTATCCAGCTGGTTGAACATACGTAGCTGTTGCTGATGTGACAGGCTGGCACGGTAGTTATCCATCCACACCATGCAGGTTTCCGCGTCGATATGCTGCGGATCGTAGGAGATGTCAGTATTCGCAAGGAAGCCCCACAGCGGGAAGGTAAAGCCGCGATAGTTCATCGCCGCATCTTCCGCATCGGCCTGCAGCCACTGACGCGCATCACCAAAATGCTCGCCAAAGACAAACGCCTCCGGCTGTGCAACTTTCGCGGAACGGGTGATCCCGGCGACATGCTGAAGGTTGTTACGCGCCCCACCGCCTTCCCCCAGCATATGCACCACATCCAGCCGCCAGCCGTCCATGTTCCACGGCGCGTTCAGCCAGTGGCGCACGATACTGTGTTCACCGCCGTAGATTTCGTTGACCAGAGAAGGCGACTGGAAATCCAGTTTCGGCAGGCTCGGGTAACCCAACCAGTCGAGCGCACGGCCATCTTCGTTAAAGCTGTACCAGTCGCGCTGAGGTGAATCCGGGTTGTGGCATGCCCCCCCCATCAACGGGTTATGGCGGTCAAACCAGGCATGAGAATCACCGCTGTGGTTGAACACACCGTCCAGAATCAGGCGCATGCCTTCATTTTTTGTGTTCTCTCTCAGGCGCAACAGCGCCTCATCGCCGCCAAACTGCTCGTCGACGTGGCGATAATCTTCGGTATCGTATTTATGCACGCTTGGGGCTTTAAACACCGGGTTCAGGTACAGCGCCGTGATGCCGAGTTTTTTCAGGTACGGGAGTTTTTCGCTGATACCGTCGAGATCGCCGCCGTAAAACGTCGACCCTCCTGCCCGATCGGTCAGCGGTTCATCCCAGTCTTTCAGGACAATGTCGTGGCCTGCCGCGTGGTGGTAATAGATCTTATCCTGCTGTGCAGTACGCGTTGTGCTGCGCGCGAAACGATCCGGGAAGATCTGGTAAAAGACCTGATCGTTGACCCATTGCGGGCCATTATCCGGGCAATCAACGGCAAACTGCTCCAGCCGTGCGGGCGGAAAACGGCTAAACCCCTGCGGGGCAAACCACAGCTGACGGTTGTTCCACAGCAGTTTGAAACTGTAGCGACGGCGCGGCTGTCCGCTACTTAAGTCGATCCTGGCCTGCCACGCCGTCACTCCAGGCTGCGGCTGACTGCGCTGCTTGTGCATCGTCAGCGACGTTTCTTCATTATCCACTTCGGCGCGCAGCGTCACGCGTTCAGGCTGATTTTCTCCCGCCAGCCAGAGCGTAATCACAAGGTTGTCTTTGCTTTGCTTAACAAATGGGGCAACCGGAAGGTGCCAGGCGTTTAACATCACGAATCCCCTTTGATGAAATTGACGTCACCTTGCCACAGGGTGATTAAGGTTAGCTCATCATGATGTGGTTTATTGGGGGAGGAGGACGGGGGAGGAGGTAAAATAACCCTCTCCCACAGGGAGAGGGAAAAGGGAATTACTGTGCTTCAGCCAGCTGACGGTCGCGGCGACATTTAAACATCCAGCCCACCAGCAGCAGGGCAATCCACGCGAAACCGACGTACAGGGAAATACGGGTATCCGGGTGATAGCCAATCAGGGCAATGATAAAGACCAGGAAGATAAGCCCAGCTACCGTCGTTGGCACGCCGCCCGGCACTTTAAACTTCAGCGCTTTCACATCGGACGGCGACAGACGGCGACGGAACGCAATCTGCGACAGCAGGATCATGATCCACACCCACACCGTTGCGAAGGTCGCCAGCGACGCAATCACCAGGAAGACGTTCTCCGGCATGATGTAGTTCAGATACACCGAGAACAGCAGCGCAACGGTCATCACCACCACGGTCACCCACGGCGTACCACGACGTGACGTTTTGGCAAACACCTTCGGTGCACTGCCCTGCTCCGCCATCCCGTGCAGCATACGGCCCACGCCGAAAACATCACTGTTGATCGCCGAAAGCGACGCGGTCAGCACCACAAAGTTCAGAATGCTGGCAGCAAACGCGATCCCCATGTGCTGGAAGGTCAGCACAAACGGGCTGCCGTTGGTGCCCACCTGGTTCCACGGGTAGATAGACATGATGACGAACAGCGTACCTACATAGAACACCAGAATACGCATTGGCACCGAGTTGATGGCACGCGGAATGGATTTCTCCGGATCTTTCGCTTCGCCAGCAGTAATCCCGATAATCTCAATACCACCGTAGGCAAACATCACCATCTGTAGCGACATTACCATTCCGAGCCAGCCGTTACTGAAGAAGCCACCGTTGCTCCAGAGGTTATGGATACCGGTCGGTTGACCACCGTTACCGATCCCCCAGATGATGATACCGAAACCGGCGATAATCATGATGATGATGGTGGCAACCTTGAAGAAGGAGAACCAGAACTCCAGCTCACCAAACACTTTCACGCTCATCAGGTTGACGGCGCAGATGATCAGCACCACGCTCAGCACCCAAATCCAGTGCGGTACCGCCGGGAACCAGACGCCCATGTAAATGCCAAACGCCGTCACGTCGGCAATGGCCACAATCAGGATTTCAAAACAGTATGTCCAGCCGGTGATAAACCCGGCCAGCGGGCCTAAGTTTTCCTGCGCATAACGCGAGAACGAGCTGGCGGAAGGGTTGTGAACCGACATCTCCCCCAGCGCGCGCATGATGATATAGGCCGCTACGCCGCCAATGATGTAGGCCAGCAGAACGCTTGGGCCAGCCATTTTAATGGCATCTGCGGAGCCATAAAAAAGGCCGGTACCAATTGCAGAGCCCAGCGCCATAAAGCGAATGTGGCGAGTGCTTAGCCCGCGTTTGAGTTTGTTATTGCTTTCCATTTAAATCTTGCCATTCAACACGAAAAAAACAAAAAACCACGGGGCCTTAAGCCCCGTGGTTAAACAGTTTGTTGCCGTTGATTAATGAGCGTTCGATGCGACCTGACGCCCTGCAGCACGATCCCAGATAATGGCCAGAACCAGTGCAACAACGGTTGGCATCAGCCAGGCCAGCCCCTGTTCGGACAGCGGCAGACGCTGTGTCCAGGCAGGCAATATTGCACTGAATGCTGATGCTTTAATTCCGTCAAGGATACCAAAAATCAGGCTAATAAACATGGCTGGCGCAATAATTCGCGAAGCATTATTCCACCACGGGCGGGTGAAGCTCAGCACCACCAGCACGATACACGGCGGATAGATAGCCGTCAGCACCGGGATAGAGACCTGAATCAGGTGGCTCAGCCCCAGGTTTGACACCGCCATAGAGAAGATACCCAGGATAAACACCAGCGTACGGTAAGAGAGTGGCAGATACTGCGCGAAGAACTCCGCACACGCACAGGTCAAACCAACCGCCGTCACCAGGCACGCCAGGAAAATCAGTACCGCCAGCAGCAGGCTACCCGCTCCGCCGAAGGTGTGCTGTACGTAAGCATGCAGGATTGCCGCACCGTTCGCGTTCTGATCCACCAGCATCGCGCTATCGGAGCCCAGACGGAACAGCGCCAGATACAGCAGCGTCAGGCCAACACCGGCCATCAGGCCCGCCCAGATAGTGTAGCGGGTCAGCAGACGTGCTTCGGTCACACCACGGGAACGCGCGGCGTTAACGATAACGATACCAAACACCATTGCGCCCAGCGTATCCATCGTCAGGTAGCCGTTCACAAAACCGTTAGAGAAGGCTGCGTTTTTGTACGCGTCCATCGCCTCGCTGATAGGGCCAACCGGCCAGATGATGGCGGCAACAGCCAGCACAATCAGCGCCACAATTTTCATTGGTGCAAGAAAGTTACCCACGGTATCCAGCAGTTTGCCCGGATAGAGGGAAACCAGAATCACGATAGCAAAGTAGATCAGGCTATAGATAAACAGCGGCATCGCGCCATCACCGGTCAGCGGGGCAATCCCCACTTCGAAGGAAACGGTCGCGGTACGTGGCGTCGCAAACAGCGGGCCAACGGCCAGGTAGCAGACGGTTGCCAGCAGGACACCCGCCACTTTGCCAATTGGCGTGCTGAGGCTGTCGACACCGCCGCCAACTTTCGCCAGCGCGATAACGGTCAGCACCGGCAGACCCACGGCAGTAATCAGGAAACCAAACGCAGCTGTCCAGACGTGTTCACCAGCCTGTAAGCCAACCATTGGAGGGAAAATGATGTTGCCTGCGCCAACGAACAGCGCAAATGTCATAAAGCCCAGCGCGATGATGTCACGCGATTTTAAGTGATGGGTCATAAAACCTTACTGCCTGTGGATGTGGTGTTGAAAACATTGAGATTTTCGCTCTCCCCTGGCGGGACAATACAGCGGAAAATTTGCTCAATTTCAGCGGGAAATGCTCCCGTCCTGGCGTGGAGAAGAATAGTTTTTCGATTTACCACGCAAATACAGTCGCTATGACAGTATCTGGGGGGCAATTTAAACGCTTATAACGTTTAAAGGCAAGGTGGGATCGCAAAACCAGAACAAAATGCCAGCATGAAAAAACCAACCAGAATAATACGCTAATTATAAGAAAAACCCACGGCTAATCATGCGAACAAAAAAGCATCAGGCGTATAAAATTCATTCGTGTTTCACCTGACTGCAAAGCAAACGGGCCAGCAATAGCTGACCCGTGGAAAGGTAAGATGACACACCTGCTGTCAGGCGATCTTTTTGGCAATTAATCGTTCCGGGATAACGAAACTGAAGCGGGTTCCCTTCCCAATCGTGCTTTGAATATCAAGACGGCTTTCATGATGATTAACCGCATGTTTCACAATCGCCAGCCCCAGACCACTTCCCCCGGTCTGCCGCGAGCGCGCCTTATCCACACGGTAGAAGCGCTCCGTCAGGCGCGGAAGATGTTCAGGTGCGATCCCCGGCCCATTGTCCTCGACGCTAAACTCAGCGCCCGTCGGAAGATGCTGCCAGCGCACCACAATATGTGTCCCCTCCGGGGTATGATTCACTGCGTTATACACCAGGTTAGAAATGGCACTACGCAGTTCATCTTCACTGCCGAGCACTTTCAGGTTGTTATCGACCTCAAACGTCAGCTGATGTTTTTTATGGCTCAGGGTCTGTGCTTCACGCTCCACCACCCGCAGCATCATCGGTACATCAATGGTGTCATTCAGCGCGAGCGTGGGTGCGGCTTCAATTTTCGATAACGTCAGAAGCTGTTTGACCAGACCTTCCATCCGGTGCGTTTGCTCACGCATCGTGTGCAGCGCTTTCTCGCGCGGTGCGCCTTCGAGAATTTGCTCCTGCATCACTTCCAGGTAACCCTGCAGCACCGTCAGCGGCGTGCGTAACTCGTGGCTCACGTTGGCAAAAAAGTTGCGCCGAGCTCCTTCCAGCTGGTGCATCTGGGTAACGTCACGCGCCACCATCAGCCACTGTCGTTCGCTGTACGGCATCACGCGGATCTCCAGATGGCGACCGCTGTTGAGCCTCAGGTTATGCGGACGCGTAAAATCACGCTTTTTCAGATACAGCGTGAACTCCGGGTAGCGCAAAAGGTTGAGGATGTTCTGACCGTTATCATCCGGCCAGCGCAGGCCTAGCAGCTGTTGCGCCAGGCCATTACACCAGAAGATCGTCCCCTCTTCGGTGGTCAGAATGACCGCATCCGGCAGTGACTCCGCGCCACTGCGAAAACGTTTGATCAGGCTGCCCAGCTCACGGCGGCGCTTTTTATTACGCATCTGCATCTGGTGCAGACCGTAAAGCAGCGGTTCCCAGCTTCCGTGCCCCGGCGGAGGTGTCATACTTCTGTCCACCCACAGCCACCAGGAAAGGCGCAGTAAGTTCCAGAAATGCCAGACAAGCAACCCGGTGACAGATACCAGCAGAAACCACGGTAAATATCCAACGAAGGCCCCCAGAATGAAGGCCGGTATACAACATAAGATCAGTTCAAAGACGAGCCTTTTCCATGACAGACGTTCCAGCACGCGTCACACTCCTGTCATTGTTCAGAAACGGGTAGAAAAACGATAACCCGTACCACGGACCGTCTGTACCATGCGATCGTGGCCGCTCAGTTCCAGCGCTTTACGCAGGCGGCGGATATGTACGTCAACCGTCCGGTCTTCGACATACACGTTAGTTCCCCAGACGTTATTCAGCAACTGCTCGCGGCTGTATACGCGTTCAGGGTGAGTCATAAAGAAGTGCAGGAGTTTAAATTCGGTAGGCCCCATATCGAGGGGATTTTCGCCGGTCATGACGCGGTGTGAGGTTGGGTCAAGGCTCAGGCCCTGCATCTCAATCACCTCTTCCACCGCCATCGGTGAAATTCGGCGCATCACGGCCTTGATGCGGGCAACCAGCTCTTTCGGCGAAAATGGTTTGGTAATGTAATCGTCCGCGCCGGTTTCCAGACCGCGCACGCGATCTTCTTCTTCACCGCGCGCCGTCAGCATGACCACCGGAATGTCACGGGTCATCGCTTCACGTTTAATGTGCTTGATAAACTGCAACCCGGACCCACCGGGCAACATCCAGTCAAGCAGAATCAAGTCGGGCCAGGGCTCATTCAGCTGGTTCACCGCGCTGTCATAATCTTCCGCTTCAACCGGCTGAAAGCCATTTTGTTCGAGCACGAAGCACACCATTTCACGGATCGGAGCTTCATCTTCTACGACCAGAATACGTCTCGCCATACTTTGCCCTGTCTTATCTTATTTAAGTTACAAGTTTGTAATGCGGCGTCATTATGCGTCAGATTTATGACAGATTTATGAAAAACATTACCACCAGAAATGGCAAACTGTTGTTTTATTACAGCGGTTATTTTCCGTTCCCTGAAAGTTTATAATCCTGCTTTCCATTTTTTGCCACGGATCTCTTATGCGCATACTTCACACCTCGGACTGGCATCTGGGTCAAAATTTTTACAGTAAAAGCCGCGCCGCTGAACATGAAGCATTCCTGAACTGGTTGCTGGACACAGCCCGGTCGCACGAGGTGGATGCGATTATTGTGGCAGGCGATATCTTTGATACCGGATCACCACCCAGCTATGCGCGAGAACTGTATAACCGTTTCGTGGTTAACCTGCAGCAGACGGGCTGCCATCTGGTGATTGTCGCCGGTAACCACGACTCCGTAGCGACACTGAATGAATCTCGTGACATTCTGGCCTTCCTCAATACTACCGTGGTCGCCAGCGCCGGACACGCCCCGCAGATCCTGAAAAAACGCGACGGTACACCGGGGGCAGTGCTGTGCCCGGTTCCCTTCCTGCGCCCGCGCGATATCGTGCAAAGCCAGGCGGGGCTTTCCGGTGGTGAAAAACAGCAGCACCTGTTGCAGAGCATCACCGACTATTACCACCAGCAATATGCCGATGCCTGCACCCTGCGCGGTGAGCAACCGATCCCGGTGATTGCCACCGGGCATCTGACGACCGTCGGAGCCAGCAAAAGTGACGCGGTTCGTGACATTTATATTGGCACGCTGGATGCCTTCCCGGCGCAAAACTTTCCACCGGCCGATTACATTGCGCTCGGGCATATTCACCGCGCGCAGGTCATCGGCGGTTGCGAGCACATTCGCTACTGCGGCTCGCCCATTTCGCTCAGCTTTGATGAAACAGGTAAAGCGAAATCTGTGCATCTGGTGAGCTTTACCGACGGCAAACTCAGCGCCGTTGAGGCGCTTGAGGTGCCCGTCACCCAGCCGCTGGCCGTGCTAAAAGGCGATCTGGCCGCCATCACCGCCCAGCTTGAACAGTGGCGCGGCATCGAACAGAACCCCCCTGTCTGGCTGGATATCGAAATCACCACTGACGACTATCTGCATGATATGCAGCGTAAAATTCAGGCGCTGACGGAAGATCTCCCCGTCGAGGTTTTACTGGTGCGCCGCAGCCGCGAACAGCGCGAGAAAATTCTGCTCGGAGCTCAGCGTGAAACACTCAGCGAACTCAGGGTTGAAGAGGTGTTTGCACGTCGGTTGTCCCAGGAAGAGATGGACGACGCAAAGCGTGCCCGACTCAACGAGTTGTTTACCCATACGCTGCATGCCCTTAATGATGAGGAAGAAAACGCATGAAAATTCTGAGCCTGCGTCTGAAGAACCTCAACTCCCTCAAGGGTGAGTGGAAAATCGACTTTACCGCTGAACCGTTTGCCAGCAACGGGTTGTTTGCCATTACGGGTGCCACGGGTGCCGGGAAAACCACGCTGCTCGACGCCATTTGCCTGGCGCTCTACCACGAGACGCCGCGCCTGCAAAAAGTGTCTCAGGCTCAGAACGACCTGATGACGCGTGATACTGCCGAGTGTCTGGCAGAGGTTGAGTTTGAAGTGAAAGGTATTGCCTACCGCGCGTTCTGGAGCCAGAACCGCGCCCGCAATCAGCCGGAGGGGAACTTACAGGCTCCGCGCGTGGAGCTGGCGCGCTGCGAGGACGGCAAAATTCTGGCCGATAAAGTCACCGATAAACTGGAGCAAACCGCAGCACTCACCGGGCTGGATTACGGTCGCTTTACCCGCTCGATGCTGCTTTCACAGGGGCAGTTTGCGGCATTCCTCAACGCTAAACCGAGCGATCGCGCTGAGCTGCTGGAAGAGCTGACCGGGACGGAGATCTATGGCCAGATTTCAGCGAGAGTGTTTGAGGAACACAAAGCCGCCCGCAACGCGCTTGAGATGTGTGAAGCCCAGGCGGCAGGCGTCGTGCTGTTGAGCGAAGAGCAGCAACAGCAGTTACAGCAAAGTTTGCAGGCACTTACTGACGAAGAGAAAACCCTGCTGGTGCAACAGCAAAGCCAACAGAGTGATTTTCAGTGGCTTACGCGTAATGATGAACTCATGCGTGAACAGCAGCGCGCATCAGCCGCACAGCAGCAGGCGCAACAGGCACTTACAGATGCGGCACCGGAACTGGCCAAACTCCAGCTGGCCCAGCCCGCCACCCAGTTGCGACCGCTGTGGGAACGTCAACAGGAGCAGACCACGCGTCTTACCCAGACCAAACAGCGGATGAGTGAAGTAAATACTCGCTTACTTACAAAAACCTCGCTGCGTTCGCGTATCCGCAACAGCGCTCTGCGCACCCATGAGCAGCTTCAGACCGAACAGACAGCCCTGGCACAGTGGCTGGCTGAGCACGAGCGACTCCGTCAGTGGGGTCAGGAGATTGCTGGCTGGCGCGCGCATTTTTCCCAGCTGGATCGCGACAGAAATCAACTGGCTACACAGTCAGCACGTATTATTGAATTGCGCAAGAAGCTGGAGGCTATGCCAGAAAATGGCCTGACGCTCACGGCGGATGACGTCGCGATAGCAATAGAGCAGCAGACACAGGCGCGGACTTTCCGCCAGCGCCTGACCGCACTTCATGCCCGCTATCAGCCACTGCAAAAGCGGCTGCACCAGAACACTGAAAGCGTGCAAAAAGCCCAGGCGGAGCAGGCAAAACTTAACGAAACGCTAACGCTGCGTCGACAGCAGTATAAAGAGAAAAACCAGCATTATTCAGACCTGAAGGCGCTGTGTGAGCGTGAAGCAACGATTAAGGATCTGGAAAACTATCGTTCACAGCTTGAAGCAGGTAAACCCTGCCCATTGTGTGGTTCCAGCGAACACCCCGCCATCGAGAAATATCAATCCATTGAGCTAACGGACAATCAGCGCCGCCGGGATGCTCTGGAAAAAGAGGTCGCCTCGCTGAAAGATGAAGGTCTGTTGGTTCTGGGGCAGGTCAATGCCCTGACTCAACAGATCCAGCGTGAAACAGACGAAACACAGACGCTTTCTCAGGAAGAGCAAACACTCACTAAAGAGTGGCTGGATGTTTGCACATCCTTGAACATTTCTCTGAATATTCAGGAAGATATTGCCACCTGGATGAACGCACAGGAACACTATGAACGCCAGCTTTATCAACTCAGTCAGCGTCTGACACTGCAAAACCAATTGCGCGAACAGGAAGAGCAGGAGCATCAGTATCAACAACAGCTGACGTCTACGCGTCAGACACTGGAAAACACCCTTCTCACTCTGTCGCTTAGCGTACCCGACGAAGGTACAGAAGCGACCTGGCTGAACATCCGTGAAACGGAGTTCGCACAGTGGCAGGAGAAACAGACTCAGCATGGCATTATTCAGGAACGCATTAACGCCCTGATCCCACTACTCGACACGCTTCCGGTAGCGGATGCCACAGAGGCCGAACCGGTTATTCCTGAAAACTGGCGTGAGATCCACGACGAATGTGTATCGTTGCAAAGCCAGCTTGCCACGCTGCAGCAGCAGGAAAATCTGGAAAGTGAGCGTTTGCAGCACTCCACAACACAATTTTCCACGGCGCTGGCGGAAAGCTGCTTCGCCGATCGGGAGGCATTTCTGGCCGCTCTGCTTGATGAGGAGACGATCCACCGTCTTGAGCAACAAAAGCAGACGCTGGAAAACCTGCTCCAGCAGGCGACGGCACTGTCCGGACAAGCACACCAGCAGCTGCAGGCACATCATGCGCTGCGCCCGGAAGGACTGGACACCGATGCACAAACCCTGCAGACGCAATTACAACAGCTGGCACAACGGCTTCGCGAGAACACCACTCATCAGGGGGAGATCCGCCAGCAGCTCAAACAGGATAGCGATAACCGCCTTCACCAGCAGGTGCTCATGCAGCAAATTGAAGAGGCGGCTCGTCTGGCAGATGACTGGGGCTATCTGAATTCACTGATTGGCTCCAGTACCGGTGACCGGTTCCGTAAGTTTGCGCAGGGGCTGACGCTGGATAATCTGGTCTGGCTCGCGAACCAGCAGCTCAACCGTCTGCACGGTCGCTATCTGTTGCAACGTAAAGTCAGCGACGCGCTGGAGCTGGAAGTGGTCGATACCTGGCAGGCTGATGCGGTACGCGATACCCGCACCCTGTCCGGCGGCGAAAGTTTCCTGGTCAGCCTGGCGCTGGCGCTGGCGCTTTCCGACCTGGTGAGCCACAAAACGCGGATTGATTCGCTGTTCCTGGATGAAGGTTTTGGCACGCTCGATAGTGAAACGCTGGATACTGCACTGGATGCACTCGACGCACTGAATGCCACCGGGAAAACCATTGGCGTGATCAGTCACGTCGAGGCGATGAAAGAACGTATTCCGGTGCAGATCAAAGTGAAGAAGATCAACGGGCTGGGGTATAGCAAGCTGGATAAGGTGTTTGCGGTGGAGTGAGTGTTGGATCTGTGCGGTCTGATGCCCTCACCCTGGCCCTCTCCCACAGGGAGAGGGAACAAACACTAAAAACAGTTTTGCTTTTACCTTGCCTTACCCTGGCCCTCTCCCACAGGGAGAGGGAACAAACACTAAAAACAGTTTATGGCTTATTACCCTTGCCTTACCCTGGTCGCTCTCCACACAAGGAGAAGGGAAGCAAACACTAAAAACAGTTTTCTTGCTTTTAACACTTGCATTACCCCTGGATCCCCTCTCCCCACAAGGGAGAGGGAACAAACACTAAAAACAGTTTTGCTTTTACCTTGCCTTACCCTGGTCCTCTCCCACAAGGAGAGGGAACAAACACTAAAAACAGTTTTGCTTTTATTCCGGCCACAGCCACGCTGCGCCGCGCACACCGCTGGAATCCCCGTGTACCGCTTTGCGGATCGGGGTTTCGCACTCGCCGCCGAATACCCACTGCTTCACCAGGTTCGGCACCGTGGTGTACAGCCGGTCAATGTTGCTCATCCCGCCTCCCAGTACAATCACGTCGGGATCGAGAATATTCACCACATGTGCCAGTGATTTCGCCAGGCGCATTTCGTAGCGGCTGAGTGCCAGCTCCGCAACCGGATCCTGCTCTTCAACCAGACGCATAATCTCATTGCCCCTGAGGGGCTGACCACTCAGACGGTGGTAATCGGTGGCAAAACCGGTGCCGGAAATAAACGTCTCAATACAACCCTGTTTACCGCAATAACACGGCACTTCGGCACGGTATTTGAGTTCATCTTCATCCATCCACGGCAGTGGATTGTGCCCCCACTCGCCCGCCGTACCGTTACCGCCGATATGGGCGCGCCCGCCGAAGGCCACACCGGCACCACACCCGGTGCCGATGATGACCGCAAAGACGGTCTGTGCGCCTGCGGCTGCACCGTCAATGGCTTCTGATACCGCCAGACAGTTAGCATCATTCGCCAGGCGCACCTCACGATTCAGGCGCGCGCTCAAATCTTTATCAAAAGGCTGACCATTGAGCCAGGTGGAGTTGGCGTTTTTAACCACGCCGGTATAAGGCGAAATCGACCCCGGAATGCCCATCCCAACGGTGCCCACCTGCCCAGTAGCCTGCTCTGCCATGTCGACAAGCCGGGCAATCGTCTCGATAGTCTGGTGATAATCATCACGCGGCGTGGGCAGGCGGTGGCGAAACAGTTGTTCCCCCTGCTCGCTCAGTGCAATGACTTCTGTTTTGGTGCCGCCCAAATCAATCCCAATACGCACAAGACTCTCCTCATTATTCTGATTATCAACAGAGTAGAAGCACGCTTCCCGATTAGCAATGCAAGCGATGCGACAATTCGTTATCATGCCCGCTGATTTAACGACAAGGCCGTGGAAATTATCATGCTGTGGTTCAAAAATTTGATGGTTTACCGTCTCAGCCGCGACGTTTCGCTGCGTGCAGAAGAGATGGAAAAACAGTTAGCCGCTTATACCTTTTCTCCTTGCGGTAGCCAGGATATGGCAAAAACCGGTTGGGTTCCTCCAATGGGTTCACAAAGCGATGCACTGACCCATGCCAGCAGCACCGGTCAAATCATCGTTTGTGCCCGCAAGGAAGAGAAAATCCTGCCGACACCGGTGGTGAAGCAAGCTCTCGAAGCGAAAATTTTCAAGCTGGAAGCCGAACAGGGCCGCAAGCTGAAAAAGACCGAAAAAGATTCACTGAAAGATGAAGTGCTGCACTCTCTGCTGCCACGCGCATTTAGCCGCTTTAGCCAGACCATGATGTGGATCGATACCGTCAACGGGCTGATCATGGTGGACTGCGCCAGCGCTAAGAAAGCGGAAGATACGCTGGCCCTGCTGCGTAAGAGCCTCGGCTCTTTACCGGTGGTTCCACTGGCAATGGAAACGCCTATCGAGCTGACGCTGACCGAGTGGGTGCGCAGCGGTACTGCCGCACAGGGCTTCCAGTTGCTGGATGAAGCCGAGCTAAAAGCCCTGCTGGAAGATGGCGGTGTGATCCGCGCGAAGAAACAGGAGCTGGTGAGCGACGAAATCGCCGTGCACATTGAAGCGGGCAAAGTGGTAACCAAACTGGCTCTCGACTGGCAGCAACGTATTCAGTTTGTGATGTGCGACGACGGCTCCGTGAAGCGCCTGAAGTTCTGCGATGAACTGCGCGATCAGAACGAAGATATCGACAGGGAAGATTACGCCCAGCGCTTTGACGCCGATTTTATCCTGATGACCGGGGAACTGGCGGCGTTGATTCAGAGTCTGGTGGAAGGCCTCGGCGGAGAAGCGCAGAGGTAATCCCCTCACTCTGACCCTCTCCCCAAAAGGGAGAGGGTATTAAACCGTTTATTTCAGGTAACGGCACAGATAAGAGGTAGGTTCAGCAACCTGCAGATGGAACTCGCTGTGGCCAGGGACGTTGAAAACGTCTCCGGCAGCGTAAACTTTCCATTCAGTTTCGCCTGGCAGTAAAACGTTCAGCGCACCGCTGACAATCGTCATTTCTTCAGCTTCGGCTGTACCAAAGGTGTATTCCCCTTCAGCCATCACACCAACGCTGGCGCGGCCAGTGCTGCTGCTGGTAAAACCAATGGATTTCACTTTGCCGGAAAAGTATTCGTTACTTTGAAGCATGAACTGGCCCTTATATTCTTAGATAAAAATCCACTATAGGGGCCATGCTCATGACCTGTCACGTAAAATCATTATGCCAGTAATTCTGACGCCAGCCGGGCCATCAGAACATTGGATAACAACACCGGTACATCAAGCGCTTTTTGCAGTAAATCACGATGATGTTGATGGAACCCGAGACAGTCCAGGATAAGCACATCAGCCCCTCTTTCCAGCAACGTCTCCCCTGCCGCAATGAGCGCGGCCTCACTATCCCAGACGGGATTCGCCAGCGCATACAGCGGCGTTTTTTCCAGCACTTGCCATTTTGCCGCCTGGTTATCCAGAAGCGCCTCAAGAGGGACAATTACCCCCACCTGATGCCCGTCAACAATGGAGGCCACCAGCGGAGGAATAATCCGTAGCGGCTCCAGTAAAATGGCATTACGCGCAATGAATCCCTTAATCGGCGCGGTACTCATCAGTAAAATGACGTCATAACCTTGGTTATCAAGCACTTCAATTACCCCCTGAAGAGAGCGCTCGATTTTCGGACGTGACACATTCGCCAGTTTACCGTCACTTAATAACGTCGGCAGGGGATCCTCCCCCTCTTCTACAGCGTAGTCTTCCATGACCTCTTCCCGACTCATCTTACCCAACAGGCTAAGATGCGTGATCTGTTGTTCAGAGACATGCTCTGTTAAGAGCGGTAACACTTCGCTTACAGGGACCACACCAATGGTGAGGATCGCCAACGTCGCCTTCATTTTGATCGCCTTCCATTACCACCACAGCCATCACACAGGTACAGGCTCACCACGCTGCACAGTTCGTTTTTTCACCAAAACAGCCCCAAGCGTAGCAGCTGATCCCTACCGCGAAATGTAAAGATCAGCTGGCCTTTCCGAATCCACCTGTAATAACTAAATATTAACTCCTGCTTAACATTTCCAATGAATGAAAAGTGTGACTCATGCACGGTAATGTGCACATTGAGATTGTGTTCAGGACTTTTCGGGATCTTCATAACGCTGTTTGGCATCCAGCGCTTCCTGTTCCGTCTCGTGTTCGCTAATTAACGAGTCCGGATGGGGATAATCGGCACGCAGCTGATACCAGGTCAAAGTATGCCCGGGATGGCCTTTTTCGACGGTAACAACGCGTGCACTGCGAGGGTAAGGAGGTCTGTTTGGCATAGTTCATCCAGCGAGTCGGGGGGTGAACTATAAGTATAGATGCCCGTTAACTGGCCCGGGCTAAACGTAGCGCGGTGACAACAGAATCAACAACCTGCTCCGGGGAGACAGAGGCATCCACAACATGATGTGCTGCCTCACGGTATAACGCATCGCGTTCAGCCAACACGTCGCTGACCTCTTCGCTTATCGGTTTTCCGGTCAACGTCGGGCGCTGCCCCTCTTCCGGAAACGCTTCCAGCCTTCCCACCAGGGTAGACACCGGCGCACAGAGGTAAATCACAATCCCTTTTTCGCGCAGAAACTGGCGATTGTACTCCGCCAGAATAATACCGCCCCCCGTTGCAATCACGGTTGCCGGTGCCGTTACTGCTTCCAGCGCAGCGGTTTCACGTGCGCGAAAGCTTTCCCAGCCCTCTTTTTCGACAATCTCTGCGATGGTTTGACCAGCATGCTCCTGCAGCCAGTGGTCGGTATCAATAAACTGGCTTTGACACGCGCGTGCCAGTGCAAGACCAACGGTGGTTTTCCCACAGCCGCGGGGGCCAACTAAAAAGATGGGTTGGTTCATAACCAGGTGTTCCCCTTGATGCCGGAAGGCTGAAGACTGTAAAGAAATGATTGCAGAAGATGTTGCGTTAACTTTACTGCAAAGCGGTACGGGATGACAACCCTGTGGAGGCCACACTGTACCACAATTTGACAATGGTTATCATTACGCGGTGCGGCGCTTCACTTCCAGTAGCCATTTATCCAGCTCAGCGGCAAACTGCTGACGGTCACGCTGGGATAAGCTGTCCGGTCCACCGGTCTGCACGCCGCTGGCACGCAGCGTATCCATAAAATCTCGCATAGTGAGTTTTTCCCGGATGGTCGCGGGTGAATAACGCTCACCACGAGGGTTTAGCGCCGCCGCGCCTTTCTCCAGCACTTCCGCTGCCAGCGGGATATCCGCGGTGATCACCAGATCTTCAGCGCTGCACAGACGCACAATTTCATTATCTGCCACATCAAACCCGGCGGGCACCCGCAGCGAGCGAATAAATTTCGACGGCGGCACGCGGATATTCTGGTTCGCCACCAGCGTAAGCGGCATCTGCACGCGCTCGGCAGCGCGGAACAAAATCTCTTTAATCACATTCGGACAGGCGTCCGCATCAACCCAAATCGCCATGTTGTCTCCCCGGTATCACAATGATGGCTATTGTCGCCTGCTTTTCATTGTTAAGCTATAAAGCTATCAATCAGAGACAACAACGCATAATAACGGAGAGACATGATGGAGAAAAAAATCGGGTTTATCGGCTGCGGTAATATGGGTAAAGCCATCCTGGGTGGCCTGATTGCCAGCGGCCAGGTGCTGCCGGGGCAGATTTGGGTCTATACCCCATCACCGGATAAAGTCGCCGCACTGCACGATGAATACGGAATTAACGCTGCCGAAAGCGCGCAGGAAGTGGCTCAGGTGGCGGATATCGTCTTTGGAGCCGTTAAACCCAACATCATGATCAAAGTGCTGAGCGAAATCACCTCCAGCCTGAACAAAGAGACGCTGGTCGTTTCAATTGCGGCGGGCGTTACCCTCGATCAACTGGCGCGTGCGCTGGGCCATGACCGTAAAATCGTCCGTGCGATGCCCAATACCCCATCACTGGTCAACGCCGGTATGACGTCCATCACGCCGAACGCGCTGGTCACCACGGAAGATGTGGCATATGTCCTGAACATTTTCCGCTGCTTCGGTGAAGCGGAAGTGATTGCCGAGTCAATGATCCACCCGGTTGTGGGCGTAAGCGGCTCGGCTCCCGCGTATGTCTTTATGTTTATTGAAGCCATGGCTGACGCGGCGGTGCTGGGCGGTATGCCGCGCGCGCAGGCTTATAAATTTGCCGCGCAGGCCGTCATGGGCTCGGCAAAAATGGTACTGGAAACCGGCAAACACCCGGGTGAACTGAAAGATATGGTCTGCTCCCCGGGGGGAACCACCATTGAAGCAGTGCGTGTGCTGGAAGAACGCGGGTTCCGCGCGGCCGTCATTGAGGCAATGGTCAAATGCATGGAAAAATCAGAAAAGCTGAGTAAATCCTGATCCCCCTGCCGGGCGTCAGGCGGCCACCTCGGTACGACCCCGTCCGGCATTTTTGGCTTTATACAGCGCAATGTCTGCCGCTTTTAACCACTCGCGGTAGTGACCAAACTGTGTACTCCAGGGAGCCACACCTACGCTAATGCGCAGCCGCTCTGAGGGTGCGCCGGGTAACGACAGTTTTTTCAGCCGCTCGTGAACACGTGACATTGCGGCGATCGCATTTTCGGCAGGCGTTCCGGACATAATTATCGCGAACTCATCCCCACCGAAACGGCCAATAAAATCCCCTGAACGTAGCGTCATCTGTAGCTGGCGAGTGATGGCGATAATCGCTTCGTCACCCACATCGTGCCCCCAGGTGTCGTTAATCCCCTTAAAGTGATCGATATCGATGAGCAAAATTGTCGTCTGCCGGTGGTTGTGACGGCACTGTTCATATTCGTTACGCAGGAGCGTCTCCCAGTGGCGGCGGTTGAAGACACCTGTCATGCCATCGTGGGTGCTCATCAGTTCCAGTCGGTGTCTATTTTCTGCCAGCCGGACCGCGGTCTGGTGGCTCACCCAGGCAAAGAGCATGGGATACAGCATAAAAACGGGCAGAGTCAGCCACCACTCCAGCGGCTCGGGAGAGAACGTCACGATTCTGCCGGTCAATGATAACGTCACCACGGCCGACAGCAGGGTCATAGTCACGCCAGCAAGGAATAAGCGACAGCCACCCGATCCCATCATATTCATACCTATCATCATGACCAGTGCGGTCGTGGGCAGGGCATTTCCTCCCATCAGGCCAATCCATACCCCGGCGATGACGGCATCGACCTTCAGGTTTACGATTTCGCGGCGAAAAGGATCGGGAGCACGACAGGTAATCTGCCAGGCAAGATGAGGCCAGACAAACGCCCAGCCAACCAGCAACAACCACCAGCCGCCAGCCAGAAACTGGGTTACCAGTACTCCGGCAATGGGGAAGAACATCGCTGCCAGCCCGACCATTCGTGCCAGCCGAACCCGCCGGGCAAAGCGAATGCCCGTACGATGCGAGTCATCCTGAGAAAGGTTTTGATGCCACTCTTCCCGAATACTCTCTTTATTGTAAAAATTTTCATCATTCATCATTTTTTGGGAATATTCTGAAATATTTCCCAAATTATAGAGAGGGGGTTTTCGGGGAAAGTATGAAATTTTGGGTGAGCCAGGACAACGACTCACCCGTTAGAACTATGATTTTTTCTTCAGGCAACCGCTCATAAACTTCTTACGATCGTCACCTTTCAGTGATTGTTCAGTGGCCTGAGCGTTACATTCCCGCATTTTTTGTTGCTGTGGCGTCAGGCTTTTCTCATCCGGTTTGGATGCACCATTTTTGAGACAATCGCTCATATAGGTCTTGCGGGCATCGCCTTTCAGAGTCTTCGCTGTTGCCTGTTGGTTACAGGTAGTCATGCGCTGTTGTTGAGGGGTTAATGTTTTTTCTTCCGCGTTCGCCGAAGCCATCAGGAACATACCTGAGAGCAAGGTAACCAGTATTGTTGCTTTCATTACACCATCCTTTTGTGAACATACACGCTAAGTCTGGCTCTGTGACAGGAAAAAAACCACCCGGCAGCCATAATTTCTACCGGGTGTCTCTCTTATTTCAGCCCAAGAGCGGATTTCATGGTGTAGAACAGATCGGTCTGATCGGTCAGCCCTACCACGTTGGCCGCATGCGGGCCGTACGCCGCAATACGCAGCTGCGTGCCGGTATGTTCCATAGACTCTTCCTCAGAGTTGCCATAGCTCAACACCATTACCGCACCATCTTTGGTGTTCAGCGCCTGAGTCAGGCCTGGTGCTTTGGTATCTGACGGAATGATCTGACTGGCGTGCGCATGGTCAGCGGTGACCACCACCAGGGTGTTACCGTCTTTCTTCGCGAATTCCAGCGCCTTCTGCACCGCTTCGTCCAGGTCTACCGTTTCGCCAATCTGACCACATGGATTAGCCGCATGGTCTTGTTTATCAATTGACGCGCCTTCTACCTGCAGGAAGAAGCCTTTTTCGTTCTTGCTCAGCAGAGAGATGGCTTTATCCGTCATCGCGGCCAGCGTCGGTACGCTAGCATCGCGTTTCGGGTTTGGTGTACAGGTCACTGCAGGTTTATCAATGTTGCCGTGGTAAGAAGCTTTTGGCCCTTCCCAACGCACGGGCATATTGCCGTCAGAGAAAAGCCCCAGCAGAGGTTTGTTCTGGTTAGCTTCGGTAACTGCGGCCAGAGACGCGGCATCGTTCACCATCTGATAACCCCGCACCTGAGCCTGCTCACGCAGCGTTTTGCCCTGCCATTCACCCGCAGTGGCGGTTTCTGCAAAGGTTTTCGCCCCACCGCCCAGCGTCACGTCAGCACGCGCATTCAGCAGTTGCTCGGCAATAGAACCTTTACCGCCCTTTTCCAGCGCATTCGTTGGGCATTTTTCGCTGGTGACCGACGGGCCATAGCACTTACGCGATGTCACATGTGACACCTGGGCCGCCGGGGTAGCATCCTGAATTTCAGCGGTAGAGACGTTGCCGGTTGCCAGCCCCGCCGCCTTTGCTATCTCAAGGAGGGTTTGATGATCTTTTTCGTGGATGTCCACACCCAGCGCGCCGTTATAGGTTTTCACGCCGGTGGACCAGGCCGTTGCAGATGCAGCGGAATCCGTTACGTAATCCGGTTTGCCGGTTTTTTTATCCAGCGAGTAATGGGTATATTGTCCGGTAAGGGGTAATGCATCAATGCCTTTAAAAAAGCCACCGGCACCTTCGGCATAATTTCGCGCTGCGGTAATTTCGGAATCACCCATACCATCGCCAATCAGCAGAATGATGTTTTTCGCCGGTTTGTCATTCAGCGAAGCGCGAATAGCTGCGGTCTGATCTTCTGACAGTCGACGTGCGCCGCCAGGTTGGGTGATATCACCTTTTGCCGCACGATTATCCAGCACGTGGTTTTTCGTCGTGTCCGCATGAATAGCAGGGGTAATTAACAGGGGAAGTAATGCGATGAAAAGTGCGCTCTGTTTCAATTTATTTTCTCCATGTACAAATACATAAAAATAAAAACAGAGCGACTATAGGCATCCTGCATGACAATTCTATGACACGTCGTCATGTTCTGTGACGGTTTAGCGACGAGGGTACTTTAATAGCTTTTTCACGTACTGATGGCGCATTTGCGCCCCCTCAAGCGGCACCTGCGAATCGGGTATCAGTGCGCCTTCGATGCTATCAATCAACGCCTGTTGGTCGTTTTTAGCCATTTGCCGTAACAATGCAGTGACGACAATTTCCAGCGCGTCGACCTGGGCGGCCAGTTCTTTTGCCTCTTCTTCCTTTTGTGCAAGCCTGACCAGCAACATAGTCGTGAGATTTTTCACCGTGCTATTTCCTTATGCAATTTTTTCTGAACTTAGCACTCCAAATCAATAATGCAAAGAGGTGAAAAGTATTATCTTATGAAAAAATCGCTTTACCGCGTAAATATATCTTTTCATTTATCAGCGAAACGTTTTTCTATTATATAACCTCATCACCCGGCACGTTAGCGCTCCGTTTTGCCTCTTCTGCTTGTCTGCGACGACGCAAGGCAATAGCCAGTTGAATAATATTAAGCAAGACCACAACCGCCGTGGCAGCAAATACCCAGCGGAAACCTGCCATTGCTGAAACAGAAGCACCAATAAGCGGGCCCGCAACATTGCCCAAATACATAAATGACTGGTTATAACCAAAAATACGTCCGGTCACCTGGTCACGGGAATATTTCACCAGTAAGGTTTGCACCGCTGGCAACATTGCGCCATCGGCAAAGCCGAGCAGGAAACGTAGCACGCCAAGCTGAAGCGGAGAGGTAACAAACGACATCGCGAAAAAGAGCACCACTGCAAAAATCAGCGTGGCCATCAGGATGCGCGCCGTGCCAATCCTGTCACCCAGTTTTCCCAGACGTGGTGCAGAGATGAGTGCCGATACGCCAGGTATGGCTGCAATCATCCCACTGAGAAAGGCAATATTATGGCTTTCCGGCTCCATCGACTTAATAAACAGCGCCAGGATCGGGCCAACTGAGCCGTTACAGAGCTGGATCACCATCGTGGTGACAAAGAGGCTGATCATCAGGCCGGGATAAGGCAGCGAGGCGAAAACCTCTTTGCCGCTCAGGCGTTCAGATTTGCTGACAACAGGACGTCCCCCCTCTTTAATCAGAAAGAGCGTGACCAGAAAACTGACCACGAGCAGTATGGCGGTAATGAAAAACACCGCACGCAAGCCCACATGGTCAGCCAGAAAGCCTCCCATTAACGGGCCGCCAATGACCCCGCTTATCTGCGCCGTGGACAGCGTGCTCAATGCCCAGCCACTGCGTTCACGCGGAACCTGAGAAGCGACCAGCGCCATTGCATTGGGAATATACCCGGAGGTCAGCCCCATTATCGCCCGCAGGAAAAAGAGCTGCCAGACGTTGGAGGCATAGGCCTGCAGCAGAATAGCAATCGCCATCCCCAGCGACGCACGCAACAGCATCAGCTTACGTCCTTTACGATCCGCCAGGCTGCCCCACATCGGCGATACAATGGCGGAGACCAGGAACGTGACGCTGAACGTCAGCCCTGACCACATGGAGAGTGCTTCATGCGACGAAACGCCCAGCTGCGCAACGTACAACGGCAGGAAGGGTAAAATCTGGCTGATGGCGAGTCCGGTAAAAAAGCAGCCAAACCAGACCGATATAAGGTTAACTTTCCAGGATTCCATAAACGACGCAATCTTCATTTTTAGGCGAATTCGCCTACAGATTAGCAAGTTACGTGCATTCACGTAGCACCAGAGATGCGACAGGGAAGACTTTGGTGTTTTATCTTCCCAGTCATCATATTTGTGAAACATGTCACAAAATATCCTCTGAGAGTCGGTGATTTATGCTTTAAAAACCGCGCAAAAACATTATGGCAGAAGGCCGCGAAACCCGCAGGCCATCGTGGTATGTTATAGGCTTTTCGTCATACTGGAAGAGAGTGAGATGGCAAAGCAGCGCGTAGGTATTGTCTTTGGGGGAAAATCAGCGGAGCACGAGGTTTCATTGCAATCGGCTAAAAATATTGTCGATGCCATTGATAAAAGCCGCTTCGAGGTTGTACTGCTGGGCATTGATAAACAGGGGCAGTGGCATGTTAACGATGCCAGCCAGTATCTGTTACATGCTGACGATCCGGCACATATCGCGCTTAATCCCTCTGAAATCAGCGTCGCCACCGTACCTGGCGTAGTTCAGGGGCAGCTTATCAACGCCGGCAATGCGCAGACCCTGGCACAAATCGACGTCGTCTTCCCAATCGTACACGGCACGCTGGGTGAAGACGGTTCTTTGCAGGGGATGTTACGTATGGCCAACCTGCCGTTTGTTGGCTCTGATGTACTGGGCTCCGCCGCCTGCATGGATAAAGACGTCACCAAACGTCTGCTGCGCGATGCCGGGCTGAATATTGCCCCGTTTGTCACGCTCACCCGCGCTAACCGCAACAACCATAGCTTCGGGACGATTGCCAGCCAGTTAGGGTTGCCATTGTTTGTGAAACCTGCAAACCAGGGCTCTTCCGTAGGCGTCAGCAAAGTCACAAGCGAAGCACAGTTCACGGATGCCGTCCGTCTGGCGTTTGAATTTGACCATAAAGTGGTGGTTGAACAGGGTATCAAAGGCCGTGAAATTGAGTGCGCCGTACTGGGCAACGATTTCCCACAGGCGAGCACCTGTGGTGAAGTGGTATTAAACAGCGATTTCTACTCTTACGACACCAAGTACATTGATGATAAAGGCGCGCAGGTTGTAGTGCCTGCGGATATTGATCCGGCCATTAACGATAAGATCCGGGCGATCGCCATTAATGCTTATCAGGCGCTCGGCTGCAGCGGTATGGCGCGTGTCGATGTATTCCTGACGCCAGAAAACGAAGTGGTGATCAACGAAATCAACACGTTGCCTGGCTTTACCAACATCAGCATGTACCCGAAACTGTGGCAGGCCAGCGGGCTGAGCTATCCGGCACTGATCACCCGCCTGATCGAACTGGCGCAGGAGCGTCATGCCGCCGACAGCGCTCTTAAAAGCTCCGTAAACGGTTAATCGGTTTTCTTTGCGATTTCCGTCTCATCCGCTGTCGTCTCTTCAGGACGACGGCGGATAATCAACCCCGCCAGCCAGAAGCTAATAACCCAGGTCACCAGCCCAACGGCATACGTTTGCCAGCCTTTTGCTTCAAACCCCAACAGCCCCACGACACCGTTAAGAATAAAAATCAGCCCAATAGCAAAGGCGTAGTAATGCCAGTCACGGCGTAGTTTGGAAGTGAGCTTCATGACGACTCCGGCAGAGAAAAAGACATCCTCTCACAGTTTGACGGCCAGGTCTGTGGCGGATGCGGAAATTCTGAAACGCGACGCAGTTTCACTTAAGTCATAAAATTGTGATGTGCTGCAGAAATCGACAATCCAGGAAAATTCCTTAGCGCAAATTACCACGATTCTGATATTGACAAAACCAATGACCTGTCAAACTCACTCTACGGCGAATTTCTGAACTGAGTAATATTGGGAGGTCTTTATGGCTGATTTTACCTTGTCGAAACCGATTTTTGGCGGCAAACAACCAAAAACCTCCACGGCAGGCAATATCGCCTATGCCCTGTTTGTACTGTTCTGCTTCTGGGCAGGCTCGCAGCTTCTCAACATACTGGTTCATGCACCAGGCGTTTATGAACACCTGATGCAGGTTCAGGATACCGGACGGCCGCGGGTTGAGTTCGGCTTTGGCGTCAGCACCCTGTTTGGCCTGGTTCCCTTCCTTACGGGATGTATGATCCTGGGCGTTGTCGCGTTAATTCTGCGCTGGCGTCGTCATTAAAGTGCCATACAGCGAGCCCGACGTTCATCCACGCGTTTTGCAAACCATGCAGTCGTCAGGTTACGCGTGATCTTCGGGCTTTCCAGCTGAATGCCCGGCAGTATTGCCCGCGGTAACGCTTTCCCGCTCTTCTGCTCCGCAAGCGTAAACACCTTCTGATACAAGTCCGTTTTCTCAAACGCCAGGCTGTCGCCCTTCTCCAGCTGACGGCGAATGTCACTATTGTTCATACCGAGCTTTGCCGATAATTTCCGCACCGCCAGTTCAGTGGTGCCCGCCTCGCTGCTACCGTAGACAATAAGATCGCCGTCCAGTGCCAGTTTTACACCGCTTGCACGACTCAGCGCACTCTGGAACGCCGCGTTACGGCTGGCATACCAGCCCGCATTAAAGTCTGCAAAGCGATACAGCGGTTCACTGTAGCTTACCGGGTAGTTAAGAAGATGATATGTGCCAAACCAGAGCCCGCCGCGCAGGGAGAAGACCTCCTGACGAACGGTACCGTCGATTTTCCACGGGTAGCCATCGGTATGCTTTTCCGCAAACGCAATACTGACCTGCATCGGCCCGCCGGTATGCACCGGGTTAAGCGAACCAAACAGTTTCTGTCCCATCGGAACCATGTTGATGAAATCATCAAAAATGGCGCTCAGCTGTTTCTCGGTTTTCACCGTATCCAGCCGTTCGCTGTAAGTTTTGCCATTGGGTGAGCTGATTTTAAGCGCGGTATGCACCAGAAAAACCGGGATATGCATCGATTCCGCACGGCGGTCGATCTCTTTCCAGGCAATGTTGTTCAGACCCGGTACCGCCGGGTCTGACTGGTACATCGACTCCTGCTGTGCCACCGCCAGCACCGAGCAAATATTCTCCTCGGTGGGGGCTATTTTCTGGCTTTCAAAGGTTTTTGCTAATGCCTCAGCCCATGCATTGCGATCCTTCACGGTAGAGGGCATTTTTTGCCGCACGACGCTTGCCACATCGACAGGTTTCTCGCCTTTCTTGAGCGGGGCGGCTCCTTTTTCAGCACACCCCACCAGTATGAAGGCGGCCAGTAAAGACAGCGGTAACGCGCGCGGTACGGCAAATGACATAGCAACTCCCTGTATTAGCTAAATGTATTGGTTACTTCCTGAAGGTCCCGATCGTCCAGTTCACGCTCAAAACTGCGTAAACGTTTATAGATAGACATCAGCTCCACCAGCGTCGTCCAGGAGTTGATGAGATACTGGAACGAGCTTCTCACCTGATCGAAAACATTGGTGATTTGAGTCATTAAACCCAGGGTAATTGTTCCTGCAACAATTGACGGGAACAACAGGACTATTCCAAAAACGGTATCGGCCTGAAGGTATAAAATTCGGGCGATGTTGAAATACATGTAGTGGAAGTAGAGTCTGAAATAGTTAATACGTACGTTTTTAAACAGTTCTTTGACCGTTGGCGGCACTGCCCGCGCGGGATCATCCTCACCATAAACAAGCTCTTTACGATAAGCCGCTTCAACGCGTTGATTTTTAAATTGCAGACCTGGCAACTTGATCCCCACCACCGCAAGAAGCCCGGTGCCCATCAGTGACCAGACCAGCGCCGCAATGACCAGACCATAGGGTAAGTGACCAACAATCGGCAGTTCAGGCACATGAGGTGATAATGCTATCAGGATCGGTAAGAACGCGATTAGCTTCATAATGGCATTCAGCAAACTGACCCCCATGTCCTCCAGCGTTGATGCAAAACGCATGGTGTCTTCCTGAACACGCTGTGCAGCACCTTCGATATGCCGTAACCGCTGCCAGTTAGCCATGTAGTATTCGTTCATTGCGGTACGCCAACGAAAAACATAATGGCTGACAAAGAAGTTATTCAGCACAGCCACCGTAACAGCGATCATTGCAATGCCCGTAAAGCTTAAGAGGCCTGCGTAGAGTTCACCAATTGGAACCTTATTCGGCGCACTCAGCGCTTTTTGGATAAGGTCATAAAAGGGGGCATACCAGGCGTTAATCGCAACACTCACTTCCACCATGAACCAGGTGACAAAAATGATCAGTGCAGACCCCAAAATAGACCAGTATTGCCAACGGTGCGGCGAAAACTTAAACCAGAACAACGCAAACAGCCCCACGCACACCATGTAGTAGGCGTAAAACAGCAGGTAGCTCAGCGACCAGAAACGGGTCGCGCTAATGGGCACCTCGCCCGTCGCGCCCATGATACGCGTCAGCCACGCGCCACCACCGGCCTGCCAGAAAATGACCGCGATCAGTGCCCAAATAAATGCCGACAGGAAAAATGGCCCCGGCTTTGGGAAAAAAGACTTAAACATAATGCTTCCTTCTTGTAGTTATGGCTGTTGCTGCGTTCAACAAATCACCACACGAAAATCTTGCCTGAGCCAGCCTCCCGACTCAGGCAAAAAGGTCAGACCCGACGCGCTATTATTAGTTCGCTTTCCAGTTTTCGAGAATTGTTTCGGTGCGTTTCACTGCCGGGGGATTGGCGGGTGCAATGAAGTTACGCCAGACATCGTTATAGTGGTTAATCAGGATATGTGCATCAGCTGCAGTGCGATTCGCCGTCGTGTGGGCATCTTCTGCAACGGTAATGTGATAACCCCGGCTGACGCCGTTTTTGAAAGTGGCATCGACACAGTAATCGGTGGCGCAACCGCAGATCACAAACTCACGAACCCCGTGTTCGCGCAGCAGAGTCTCAAGCGGAGTGTTATAAAACGCATCGCAGGCGGTCTTGGTAACATAGAGCGCGCCTGCCGGCTGGTGTAAGTCAGGCAGCAGCGCAAACCCTTCGCTTCCCTCTTCCAGCCCTCCTGCCTCGGTATGTTGAATAAAAATAACCCGATCGGCTGCCTGCGTGAGCTGGTTGATAAGAGAGACACATTTTTCGCGCTGATGACGGGGTGTTTCAAACACCCCTTGCTGCATATCAACAACCATAACCACACGCTTCTCAGACATACCGTTCTCCGCAAGATTGAATGACACCGGTGTCTATCATAAGCCCGATGTCACAAATTGGGAGGTAGGTCGTAAGTAAATTGTTCTTATTTACTCACGGTTACGTTTTTCCGGCTATCGTTATGCAATTCGGGGCATTGCTCTGTCCCGTTTAGTAGTATAAATACCTATTACTTTCCCGATTCACTTCATGGATGCTTTTCGTTGAAACGTTGTCTGCTTTCTTTCACCGCGCTGTGTGCGGTGAGCCTGTCTACTGCCCAGGCAGCCCAACCGCTGACGGCCCCCGCGTTGGCTTCAGATATTGCCGATCGTTATGCAAACCTTATTTACTACGGCAGCGGCGCGACGGGGATGGCGATGGTGGTCATCGACGGCAACCAGCGCGTGTTCCGGAGTTTTGGTGAGACACGTCCCGGCAATAACGTTCGTCCACAGTTGGACTCTGTTATCCGCATTGCGTCATTAACCAAGCTGATGACCAGTGAAATGCTGGTGAAACTGCTCGATCAGGGGGTGGTGAAACTTAACGATCCACTCAGCAAATACGCCCCTCCTGGTGCGCGCGTTCCGACATATCAGGGTTCGCCGATTACGCTGGTAAACCTTGCAACACATACCAGTGCCCTGCCGCGTGAGCAACCTGGTGGTACAGCGCACCGGGACGTCTTCGTCTGGCCGACGCGTGAGCAGCGCTGGAACTACCTGAGCACCGCTACGCTGAAGTCTGCACCGGGTTCACAGGCATCCTATTCAAACCTGGCATTTGACCTGCTGGCCGATGCATTATCCACGGCATCCGGGAAGCCCTATCCTCAGCTGTTTGAAGAGCAGATCACGCGCCCTTTGGGCATGAAGGACACTACTTTTACCCCATCTCCGGACCAGTGTGGCCGCCTGATGGTAGCCGAGAAAGGGGCCAGCCCGTGCAATAACACCCTGGCGGCCATCGGCAGCGGCGGGGTCTATTCCACACCTGGCGATATGATGCGCTGGATGCAGCAGTTCCTGTCTTCCGATTTCTATTCACGCAGCAACCAGGCCGACCGGATGCAGACCCTGATTTATCAGCGTAGCCAGTTTCACCGCGTCATCGGCATGGATGTACCAGGTAAAGCCGATGCACTCGGCATGGGCTGGGTTTATATGGCCCCCAAAAATGGTCGCCCGGGTATTATTCAGAAAACCGGTGGTGGCGGTGGATTCATTACCTATATGGCGATGATCCCGCAGTCCAATGTAGGGGCTTTTGTGGTGGTCACTCGCTCCCCGCACACGCGTTTCGTCAATATGAGTGATGGCCTCAATAACTTAGTTGCTGAACTGAGTACCAATAAAGCGCAGGTACTTACAGCATCTAACTAGACTTAATATTCCGTGGGCAAACGGTTGATACTGACCAGTTTGCCCCGGCTCATATTGATATAATTACCCTGCCGCAATGCGGCCAGAACCTCCGCAACAACGGAGCGTGAAATACGTGTGCTTCGTTGAATATGATTCATTACGCCAATTTTCGAACGCAGCGTGTCGTCCCATTCGGACATATTTATCAGCATGGATCGAATCTGACTGTAGGAACTATTCCCTACCAGCTGTTTATCCCGCACGCCAAGCAGGTGGTTAATCCATGATAACCAACAAAATGCCTCCCACCAAAGAGATGTCCGCTGAATAAGTTGACGCGTCGTAACAGCAGGCAAATAAAAACCGGTACACGGTGTTTGTGCAACCATCATATATTCACGACAATTGTTGCTCATTCCTGCGGTCAGGCCAAAAATAAAAGGAGCCGTTGCAATACCAATAAGTAGCCCATTTGACTGGCGGTAGATCTCAACAATACCAGTTTGTATCATATAGGTTTGAGGCTCATCATCATTACAACCGTTTGAAATGATCTTTTGCGAAGCTGCTTTAAAGGGCGTACTGGCGTCTTTCAGACACTGTTCTAGCCGGCCTAATTCAGAAAGTGGTTTCGCATTAACGTTCATGCAGACCTCAAATCACCTGTATCTGTCAGTTCTGTATTATTTATTGCCATATAAAAAAGCGGGGGAAAATATCCCCCGCGTTGCGTTTTACCAGCTGTATTTCACACCCAGATTTGCACCCCAGTTCTGGTCAACATCACCGCCGCCGAGATAAGTGGCATCGGTGTAAGCACTGAAGTTTTTGGTGAAGCTAAACTGCGTGCCCAGACCTACACGAACGGCAGAACCTTCAACGCCGTTGTCAATGCTGTCGCCATTCACGTCCGCATTATTACCAGCATCGTCATACACATATGCCAGCTTGAAGTAAGGCGTCAGCGCCTGATCGCCACCGTAGTTGAAGGTGTAACCCGCATCCACACCGAGTTCATAACGCATGCTGTCGTAAGACTGGCCATCAATACGCATGTCGTTGCTCAGCTGGTAATCATCACCAGACTGGAACAGACCCGACACGGCCGCATAAGGCGTTACGTAGCCAGACAGGTTTGGCTTCCAGTCATAACCCAGTTTCATACCGAAACCTACGGCATCAGTGGTAGTGTTACCGTCCACATACTGACCATTGCTCATATTTGCAGAGAGATCGCTATCAAAGCGCGTGTAGCTCAGGGAGCTGTCGATGAAGAGATCATTCGCAAACTTCGCAGATGCGTAAATCATCGCAGTCTGGCTATCCTGATCAACCTGACCGGTACGATCGCTGATATCGCCTTTCGCAAAGCCAGCTGCACCACCGACGATCCACTTAGCATTGTTGCCGTCAATCAGCGTATCCAGACCGACCATAATGCCACTCACGTCCTGATCGTAGCTGACGGTACCATTATCAGCGTCGAAGTTGCCACCGAAGTAGCTTACCCACGCTCCGCCGTTATCTGCCAGGCCATGACGGCTGTTGGTCATACGCGTCCCAACGGTATCCTGCTGCAGGTTCCAGATGTTGGTATTGGCAGAAGGAATGCTCAGCGCCATGTTGGCGTAATCCGTCAGCTCTTTCTGCTGCAGAACAACGGAATCTCCCTGCTGCTGTGCCTGATATGTGTAAGCCCCTAAATCGGCTTTGTTCGCGGCGGTAAAGCGAGCACTGGTGTCTTCGTTATTGTCATAGACACGAATAATCTCTTTGTTTTTGTAGTCGGCAACGGAACCTGCACCGGTCGCATTATCAATACGAACGCTGTAGTTACCCGCTACGTCACCATTTACCGCCAGATGACCATCGGAGTTAATGGCAACAACACCATAGTCGTAGTCTGCCTTGCTCTTATCGTTGGTGATATAACGCGCGTTGTTCAGATCGCTGTTCAGCACGTAATCACGGCTGGCTACGTTCAGCACACCGCCATCGGTCAGCACCATGTTGTGCGTATCAACCTGACCCAGTCCCAGCGCGAGCTCGGCACCGTTATCCACGGTAATGGTGTTGGCATACAGCGATGCAGTCTCTTCGCTCAGTGCCGCACGGCTGTAGCTATCCAGATACAGACTGTCAGTTGCCACCCCACCGGTGTCGCCGATATTCAGGGATGAAGCATTGGTCAGCGTGATGGAATCAGCCAGTAAACCGGAGTTTTCGACATTGACCTGCGACTGGTTATTAACCGTCAGCGTATCAATGTTAGACAGCTTACGAGTATCCCACTCAGACCCCTGATCCAGCGTCACGTTGAACAGGCCGCTCTGATAGACCTCTTCACCCGCAACGTGACTGTTAGTGTCGAAAGTGGAATCAGGCCAGATGCTGTTAGGAGACAGCGTACTCCAGTCTACGTTGCTGTAGCCCAGACCGTACATCTGCGAAGTGCCAATGGCTTCAACGCTGGATTGCGCTGCACCAACCCACTTGCTGCCATTCGTCAACGTGACATCCAGCTTATCAGTACCATCCCAGCCGTTGGTGGTTGGGTTATACACACCGTCATCGGTGGTATCGGTTGCAGGATCGCCATTCGTGTAGAAATTGTTATCGAAGGTGCTGGAGAAGAGAATGTCACCGGTGATGGTAGAATGATCAAACGTCGCCGTGGTCTGCATAGCGTTGTCAGACGCACCTGCGGCAACAATCAGCGCCGCGTCATCTGCCGCAGTGGCGTTAGCTTCGCCATAATCGCTCGGCTTCGCGGTTTGACCATAGAAACCGCTGGTCCCGAGATCGCTGTATGCACCGGACGTCAACACAGAGTCTTTCACGACCAGCGTGTCAGTGAAGACGTTAGCGCTGTTAGCAACACCTTCAATACCGTCATACGGGGTATTATCCAGTTCCTGATAACCCTGTGTCAGGGTGATACCCGCTACGTGGGAGTTATTCTGAATAACAATATCTGACTCAACGTCCAGCGTAATGGCATTACCCAGATCGTAGGTGTCCAGATAATGAGTCTCTGCAGTATCGCCATTCACAACGTCATAAGCGTAATGCTCATACGTATCATTGATGGTGCTGTTATCTACGGTCAGACTAAAACGGTCATACTGAGTATGTGTGGTGCCATCTGTATCCACACCATCGGCACACGACGTCGTCATACATTCAGACGTAATCATGCCATTAATAGTACTGTTGGAAATACTCAGTGCATTAGCGTGACCATTGATACCGTCATCCAGATAATACGTTGAAATAACACCATTTACCGTTGACTTATTCATCACCGGATAAATATCACCATCGTGAGTGGTATCTGAGTAACCCCAGTCGGCATAGCCATAATACCAGGGGGTAGATGCTGTATTATCATATCCGAAGGTATTATATGTTGTACCCGAAATATCTTTCGCATTTGCCTGAGAAGCGATAGCCAGGGTGCAGGCTAATGCAAGTTGAGATACAACCAGTTTCTTTTTCCATGTTTGCATTGGGTCATCCCTCCTCAGGGACGTAAGCAAGTTTGTCCATCAAATCATTCAGCAATATTTTATTGCGAAGGGAATTATGCAGTTTCAATCTGAAAAGGTTCAATGAATGATTCGATTAAGTCCGTATCCAGACAAATAACATGAAAAAACCATGCAGACATGACGTATTCAATATAAATATTATAAAAACATAAAGTTAAGACCATCCACGCAAACAATAAAAAACATTGCAATCAAAAATAAATAATCCTTATTTATATAAGGACACAAATATAGAAATCATACCAATATCTACCACACATAAAACACATATTAGCCACAGTATATATTTTTTCGAATACAGCGTACCTGAAAGTATTGAACAAAAAAAACCACTTTAGCAAAACACCCTTCCCCCGTTTCAGGTACACTAACCCTCTTTGTTCCACAAACGTCAGGCATACCATGACCGATTTAATTGCTCGTCCCCGTCGCCTGCGCAAGTCACCTGCACTGCGCGCTATGTTTGAAGAGACAACACTGACCTTAAACGATCTGGTGTTGCCGATTTTTGTTGAAGAAGAGATTGATGACTACAAGGCCATTGATGCCATGCCGGGTGTGATGCGCATTCCGGAAAAACATCTGGCTCGTGAGATCGAACGTATCGCTAATGCGGGTATCCGCTCGGTGATGACTTTCGGGATCTCCCACCATACCGATGCCACCGGCAGTGATGCCTGGAAAGAAGATGGCCTTGTCGCCCGTATGTCCCGTATCTGCAAAGAGACGGTGCCGGAAATGATCGTCATGTCCGATACCTGTTTCTGCGAATACACGTCTCACGGCCACTGCGGTGTGCTGTGCGATCACGGTGTGGATAACGATGCGACCCTGCTGAACCTCGGCAAACAGGCCGTTGTTGCTGCCGCTGCCGGTGCTGATTTCATCGCACCATCCGCAGCAATGGACGGACAGGTTCAGGCGATCCGTCAGGCGCTGGATGCTGCCGGTTTCACTGACACCGCCATCATGTCCTACTCCACCAAATTTGCCTCCTCCTTCTACGGCCCGTTCCGTGAAGCAGCGGGCACGGCGCTGAAAGGCGATCGCAAAACGTATCAGATGAACCCACTGAACCGCCGTGAAGCCATCCGTGAATCCCTGCTGGATGAAGCCCAGGGTGCAGACTGCCTGATGGTTAAACCGGCTGGGGCGTATCTGGACATCCTGCGCGATATCCGCGAACGTACCGGGCTGCCGCTGGGTGCCTACCAGGTGAGCGGAGAGTACGCCATGATCAAATTCGCTGCGCTGGCGGGTGCGATCGACGAAGAGAAAGTGATTCTGGAAAGCCTGGGTGCGATCAAACGCGCAGGTGCGGATCTGATCTTCAGCTACTTTGCGCTTGATCTGGCCGAGAAGAAAATTCTGCGTTAATCCTCTGTTGTGCCGGGTGGCGGTTTCGCCTTACCCGGCATCCTACTAATCTTCACCAAACTGCAATACAACAGACATCTCGTCCTTCTACTGTCTTCGCAAGACGGCAGGAGGAGTTACCATGTTTAGTCTCGACAATGTTCTCGATGACCTTTGGCCTCAGGCGAGGCCCGCACCCTGGCAAAAAAGTCTGTTAAAAAGACTGTTCTACGAAGAAGAATTCCAGCAGTTTGCCGCAAACCACCGCCACCTGAAGGGGCTGGATATGGTGGAGCAAGTTCTGGAGCACCTCGATATTCTCTGCACCGTTTCCGCCCGCGATCTCGAACAAATCCCCGAACATGGCCCGCTGGTCATTATTGCCAACCACCCGACCGGTACCCTGGATGGACTGGCGCTGCTGTATGCCGTTTCGCGCGTGCGTCGCGATGTTAAAGTCGTTACCAACCGAATGCTGACCCACCTGGAGCCGCTCAGCTCACTGTTTATCCCGGTGGATAATATGGGCGGTAAGACCGCAAAAACCTCACTGGTGCAGATGGAGCAACATCTGCAAAACGCCGGCGTACTGATCTTCTTCCCGGCAGGGGAAGTCTCGCGCCTGACGCGCAAAGGCATTCGCGATAAAAAATGGCACTCTGGCTTTATCAAACTTGCCGGCAAACTGCGCGCCCCCCTGCTACCGGTACATATTCAGGCGCATAACAGCCTGCTCTTCTACGCCAGCACCCTGGTGTCACCGACGCTCTCCATGCTGCTGCTGATGCAGCAGATGTTCCGTCGTCGCCACAGCCAGTTGCCGATTAAAATTGGCCAGCAGATTGCCTGGGACAACTGGTTTAGCCTCCCCCTTTCGTCACGTGAGATGGCCGAGCAGTGCCGTCAGCACGTGATGCGTCTTGGCAAGGGATTGCCTGGCGTCTTTAAAACCCAGTGTGCCATTGCGCGCCCGGAAGACCGGGCCACGCTGAAACGCGAACTGGCGCAGGCTGAGTGCCTGGGCAAAACCGGTGATGGCAAAACAATCTACCTGTGGCAGCGTAACGGCCAGGAAGAGGCTCCCCTCTTGCGTGAGCTGGGTCGCCTGCGTGAGATTGCGTTTCGCGCCGTGGGGGAAGGAAGCGGGAAGCGCAGGGACACCGACAGCTATGATGATGATTATCTGCACCTGATCCTGTGGGATGAAGAGGATCTGGAGATTGTCGGCGCGTATCGCTTTATGCCGACGGCAATGCAGGTTGAAAAACGTGGCACAGAGGGGCTGTACAGCTACAGCCTGTTCCACTACGACGACAAAATGCAGGATGTGCTGGAACACGGTATTGAGCTGGGACGCAGCTTTATTCAGCCACGCTACTGGGGACGTCGCGGCCTGGACTACCTGTGGTCGGGTATTGGCGCATATCTGGCACGTTATCCGCACTACCGCTATCTGTTTGGCCCGGTCTCTATTTCTGGGGGACTACCGCCTGCCGCACGGGATCTGTTGGTGGCGTTTTATCGCCTCTGGTTCCCGGCAAGCCACCCGTTAGCGGCCTCACGCCAGCCTTATCCGGCGTCGTTACCGGACGTACTGGCGCAGTTTGGTGGGGTGGATTACGTTGACGACCTGACGAAGCTAAAATCCCTGCTCGGCAATCTGGGCTGTGGTATTCCGCCGCTCTACAAACAGTATTCTGAGCTGTGTGAACCCGGCGGCGTGCAGTTTATCGATTTTGGCAGCGATCCGGCGTTCAACAACTGCGTCGACGGGCTGGTACTGGTGGATCTGTGCTACCTGAAGGCGAATCGTTATCAACGGTATATCGAGGCGCATCTGTAGCCTTCTCCTGAAAACCGCAGCGGACAGTCCCCTCGCCCCTTTGGGACGAGTGTTAGGGTGAGGGGATCAAGGCGCACGGTAAAACGGCTTATCCCCCAGAATCGTCGCCCGCTGCATAATCCTTCGCTGCGGCAGATAGTCCGCATTGGCATAGTGCTGCGTCACGCAGTTATCCCAGATCGCCAGATCGCTCTCCTGCCAGTGCCAGCGCACCTGAAACTCCGGTTTGGTGATATGGGCGAACAGAAAACCTAATAGTGCCTCGCTCTCTTTTTCCGTCACATCCACAATGCGTGTTGTGAATCCTTCATTCACGAACAGTGCCTGCTTGCCCGTTACCGGATGGGTTCTCACCACCGGATGCAGCAGCGGAGGATGCTTCGCAACCGCCTCCAGCCAGCGCTGGTGTTCCGCTTCCGTTTTACGGTACTTATATTCCTGGAACGATTTCTTAAAGTCGTGCTCCGCCCGCAGCCCGCTCAGCAACGTCTGGAATGGCGCAGACAGCGCCTCAAACGCCGCGATCCCGCTCGCCCACAGCGTATCGCCGCCGGTCTCCGGGAGCAGTTTCGCCGCGAGGATCGCTCCGGCGGGCGGCGTCTCAATAAAAGTCACGTCGGTGTGCCAGTTGTCGTTATCCGGCGGGTTATCGTTGTGGGTATCCAGAACAATAATCTCCTCCACGCCTTCCGCCTGCGGGTAAACCGGGTGGATATGCAGGTCGCCAAAACGCAGGGCCAGCGCGCGCTGCTGCTGGGGGGTGATCGCCTGCTCGCGCAGGAACACCACCTGATGGCGCAGCACCGCGTGATAGAGCTGCTCGAACTGGTTATCGCTCAGCGGACGGGTCACATCCAGGCCCGAAACCTGTGCGCCAATGTACGGCCCCAGCGGGGTAATGGTCAGACGTTCACTCATTGTATTTCTCCATGCCAGGGCGTCAGGCGACGCTGTAACGCGCGCAGCCCCAGTTCTAATCCGAAGGCGATCACGGCGATCACCGCGATCCCTGCCAGCACCACGTCAGTCGCCAGGAACTCTCCCGCGGACTGCACCATAAATCCTAATCCCCGCGTGGCGGCAATAAGCTCTGCCGCCACCAGCGTCGACCAGCCCACGCCAAGCCCGATGCGCAGTCCGGTTAAAATCTCCGGCAGTGCGCCCGGTAAAATGACGAACAGCAGCACCTGTGTACGGCTGGCACCCAACGACTGCGCTGCGCGGATCCGCACCTGCTGGGCACTTTTCACCCCCGCCAGGGCGGACATAGTCACCGGAGCAAAAATCGCCAGATAAATCAGCAGGATTTTTGACGTTTCACCGATGCCGAACCAGATCACCATCAGCGGCAGATAGGCCAGCGGCGGCACAGGGCGGTAAAGCTCAATCAGCGGATCGAGGATGCCGCGCACCGTCGGGCTTAAGCCCATCGCAATCCCCACAGGGATGCCGATAATGACGGCAGCCAGCAGCGCCACCAGAATACGTGCCAGACTGGCTCCCAGATGCTGCCAGAGCGTGGCATCCATAAAGCCCTGCGGCCCGGCAATGGTGATAAGTTTTGCCAGCACCTGTCCCGGCGGCGGCAGGAACAGCGGGCTGATCCACTGCTGCGCGGCAACCGCCCACCACACCACCAGTAACACCAGCAGCGTACCGACGCTCAATGTGATTTGACGAGAAAAAGGCCAGCGCAGCACCAGACGAGTACGGCGCATTTTTTCACTGAAGACGATGCTCATGAGAAGGCCTCCCGTTGTTCAAACACGCGGCTTAAGACGTATTCACGCTGTTCGATAAACAGCGGATCAGATTTGATGTTGCGCACTGGTTCCCCCGCCACATAACGACGGGCGAATTCGAGCGGCAACCGTTCGAGCACACGGCCCGGCCCTGGTGATAACAACACCAGTTCAGTGGCCATAAATACGGCTTCTTCGATGTCGTGGGTGATCAGTAGCACCTGCTTACCGGTTTCGTGCCACAGGCGCAGGAGCAGGGTTTGCATCTGCTCACGGGTAAAGGCATCCAGCGCCCCGAACGGCTCATCCAGCAGTAACAGCTGCGGATCCGCCGCCAGCGCGCGGGCAATCCCGACACGCTGCCGCTGGCCGCCGGAAAGCTGCCAGATAAAGCGTTTTTCCGCCCCTTCCAGACCCACTTTCTTCAGCATTTCCCGTGCCATTGCCAACCGTTTTTCGCGATTGATACCCGCAAGCTGGAGCCCAAATGCCACGTTTTCCTGCACGTTACGCCAGGGAAGCAATCCTTCGTTCTGGAAGACCACGCCGCGTTCAGCGCCGGGGTTTTCCACCTTTTTGCCTTCCAGTTGAATGGTGCCATGCTGGTACGGTACAAATCCGGCGATCAAATTCAGCAGCGTGGTTTTTCCGCAACCTGACGGGCCGAGTACGACCAGCAGCTCACCGCTGTCCAGCGTCAGGTTGATATCCTCCAGCGCAGACTTCCCGGCGTAATCAGCGTACAGATTTGTAATATTCAGCATCGCAACCTCCTTATTTCACAAAGCGATCGGTCACATACTGGCTGTAATCCGCCGCGACCGCCGGCACTTTGCCCTGCTCTTTCAGGAAGGTAGCAGTATCGACAATCGCTTTATTTACCGGCCCGGTCAGTTGCTGAACCTGCTGCGCAGGGGTCAGGTAGGTATTGCCCTTCACCAGCCCCGGTACGTCCGCTTCCGGTACACCGCTCAGGCGCGACAGTTTTTCCAGATTAGCAGGCTGCTTCAGCCATTCATCCGGGTTGCTGATGTACGGCTGCTGAGCGTCAATCGCGCTTTTGGCGAAGGCTTTTACCACCTCTGGATGTTTCCCTGCGAAGTCTTTACGCACCACCCACACGTCGAGGGTCGGCGCGCCCCACTGGCCGACTTTTTCGGAGTCGGTCAGCACGGTGCCGTCTTTTTCCAGCTCATTCACCGCAGGTGCCCAGACGTAAGCGCCATCAATGTCACCGCGCTGCCAGGCCGCGATAATCGCCGGTGGCTGCAGGTTGATAATTTGTACCTGACCCGGTTTGATGCCCCAGTGTTTGAGCGCTGCCAGCAGGCTGTAGTGGGTGGTGGAGATAAACGGCACGGCGATACGCTTGCCAATCAGATCTTCCGGTTTGGTGATGTTTTTCTTCACCACCAGCGCTTCAGAGTTACCGAGCTGGGATGCGAGCAGGAAGACTTCAATCGGCACCTGCTGGCTGGCCGCAACGGCCAGCGGGCTGGAGCCGAGATTACCAATTTGCACGTCGCCGGACGCTAACGCCCGCACGATGGCCGCGCCACTGTCGAACTTACGCCAGTCGACTTTCGCCCCGCTCTCTTTAGCAAAGGTATTATCCGCCTGCGCGACCTTCGCCGGCTCCGCAGAGGTTTGATACGCGACGGTAACCTCCACCGCCTGCGCCTGAAATGCCCACAGCGCCAGCGCGCCGAGTAGTGTAATTCGCGATGAAATTGCCATAGTGCCTGCTCCCCTTGTTGTTATGGGGGCAGTATTTCCGGTGCGAGAATTTTGATAAAGGAATAAAAACGAATCGCTAATAACGATTCGTTTTTAGATAAAAAGCGAGAAAGGATAGTGAATTTTGTGCGGTGTTTTTTCTCCCTCTCCCAGTGGGAGAGGACCGGGGTGAGGGCATCAGCCCGCACGATACCTCAGCGCAGCAGGTTCAGCTCAGCAATATCTTTTGGCGTCGTCCGACAGCATCCGCCAATCAACTTCGCACCCGCCGCCAGCCACTGCGGCAGGTATCCCGCCAGCGTTTCACACGCTTCACCGTGGTGATGCCAGGTTTTCGTCACCGCATCGTAATGTTCGCCCGAGTTCGGGTAGACCACCAGCGGTAGCGACGTCAGGCTGTGCAGATGCTTCAGCGCCGCCGTGGTGTTTTCCAGCGCAATGCAGTTAATGCCCAGTGCCACAATTTGCGGGTCGTTTTCCAGCACAGAAACAACGTCACGCAACGGCGTACCATCGCTTAAGTGCTCACTGTCACGCAGGGTAAACGAGAACCACGCCCGGGCACGGGGATACTCTGCCAGCAGTGCCGCCAGGGCTTTGATCTCCGCAAAGGACGGCAGCGTTTCGCAGGCCAGCAGATCAACCCCCGCATCCAGCAACGCCTCCACACGCGGACGGTGGAATGCCACAAATTCCTCTGCGCTACGTACATAATCGCCGCGATACTCTGAGCCATCAGCCAGATACGCGCCATACGGCCCCACAGAGCCTGCGACCAGCAGCGCACCCGCCTGCGCATTCTCCGCCAGATACGCCTCGCGCGCCTTACGCGCCAGCTCCACGCTTTTACCAATCAGCGTCCGGGATTGCGCCTCGTCAAGACCTCGCGCCGCAAAGCCCGCAGGCGTGGCCTGATAGCTGGCAGTGATCGCCACCTGTGCCCCCGCACGATAGTAGTCGAGGTGTACTTCGCGGATAAGCTCCGGGTTTTCCATCAGCACTTTGGCAGACCAGAGGCTGTCTGCCAGGTTACAGCCGCGCGCTTCCAGCTCCGTTGCCATCGCACCATCCAGCACCACAAACGGTTGTTTTTCAAGGATGGCGGTAAGCGAATTATTCAGCGACATGTTCAGGCTCCTGTGTTGCCAGGTTTCGGGTCAGGTAGTACGCACCATAACACAGGGCGACAAACGGCAATCCGCAGTAAAGCGCAATTCTCTGGCTCGGATCAAACGCCAGGCCAACACAGGCCACCACGCAGAGAATAAACCCGAGTACCGGTACCAGCGGATACCACGGCGCGCGATACTGCAGCGCGGACAGCGGCTGGCCGGACTGCAGATGACGGCGACGAAAGACAAAATGCGACGCACAAATGCTAATCCACACCGCCACCACCGCAAAACCGGAAATAGCCGACAGGGCGACAAATACCGTGTCCGGTGCCACAACGCTTGAGAACAGCGCCAGAACACCACCCAGCATGGAAACCGAAATCGCCATCAGCGGCACGCCGTTTTTATTCACGCGGGCAAAGCAGCGCGGCAACGTTTTTTCATTCGAGAGCGACCACAGCATGCGGCCAGAGGCATATAGCCCCGAGTTCGCCGCCGAGAGGATCGCCGTCAGAATCACAAAGTTAAAGATGTCCGCCGCGTACGGAATGCCGACTTTTTCAAACACCAGCACAAACGGGCTTTTTTCCACACCAGCCTGCTGCATCGGGATCAGCGCCGCCAGCACAAACACGGTACCAATAAAGAAGACAATCAGACGCGCGATGGTCGTACGGATCGCCACCGGAATAACCTTATGCGGGTTTTCGGTTTCCCCCGCGGCGATGCCAATCAGCTCGGTACCGGAGAAAGCAAAGTTCACCGCCACCATCGTCATCAGGATCGGCAGCCCGCCGTGCGGGAACCAGCCTTCAGCGGTGATGTTGGCTAAGCCAGGCGCGGGAGAACCGTCCTGCATCGGGATAAAGCCAAAGATCGCCGCACCACCAAGGATAATGAAGGCAATAATAGTGATGACTTTCACCAGTGAGAACCAGAATTCGCCTTCGGCAAAGAAGCGCGTCGAGATGACGTTGAGGCCAAAAATCACCATGCAGAAAACCACACACCACGCCCAGACGGGTACCTGCGGGAACCAGTACTGCATGCAGAACCCGGCGGCGGTAAAGCTTGAGCCAAGCGCCACCGTCCAGGTGAGCCAGTAAAGCCACGCCACGGTATAGCCCGTCGCCGGGCCGAGATAGCGGGTGGCATAGACGTGAAACGCCCCGGTTTCCGGCATCGCGACGGAGAGTTCGCCCAGACACTGCATCACCAGCCAGACGACTAACGCACCAATCAAATACGCCAGCAGCGTTCCCGCCGCACCAGTGGTCGAAATGATGTAACCCGTATTGAAAAATAACCCTGTGCCAATCACGCCACCCAGCGAGAGCATAATCAGGTGGCGTGTTTTCATGGTGCGCTTAAGCTGCCCATTTTCTTGTTGTGTTTGCATATTACCTTCTATACGTATGGACATCTAAACATCCAAAGAAGGTATGTTATACCGTGATTGTTAATAAAATGCTAGCCATGAACCAGATACAGCCGGGCACGCCGCGCGCTGAGTCTGGGGTGGGTTGTCAGGATCACATAGAGAATGGGTCGCCAGGCCATAAGTACCTCCACAAGCAGATACTTACAGCATGGCGCGGGAGAATGAGATCCTCGGTCAGTCGAAAGTGTTATCTGTAACCATGTGGCTCATACGCCCGCCGTGGCTCCGGCGCGATATTGCACGGGCCTCCCCCCAAAAGCCGGGTCAGGCGTAGCCGCCATCCGGGGTGACAACCGTACAAGGATTGGTAAATCCTTAAATCAGTTCTATAGTCGTCACAGTTTCTTAGTTACAGGATCAACTAATGCGCTTTAACGGACTGACCAAAGGCTTCTTTATTTTCATCCTCGCCCTTGTGACATGGGCCTTCTTTGATGTGCTGTCGCCCTATTCCTCCGCAATTCTGTGGGCCGCCGTTCTGACCGTCATCTTTAACCCGGTGAAAAACAAACTGCGCGCCATGCTGGGGGACCGCAACGGGCTGGCTTCGCTGTTGACCATCGGCATTATCTGCCTGATCGTCTTTATCCCGTTGATGGTGATCTTCTCGTCACTCGCCATTGAGCTGAACGTGGTTTACACCAAGCTACAACAAAACAATACCCCGTTCCCGGAAGCGATCGCCCGTCTTTTTGCCCACCTGCCAGGCTGGGCCAGCGTGTTCCTGGCCGACCATAATCTGGACAGCGCGACGCAAATTCAGAAAAAACTCTCCGATGTGGCCTTGCAGGGTGGGCAGTACCTGGCAGGCAGTGCGTTTCTGATTGGCAAAGGGACGTTTGGCTTCGCAATCAGTTTCGGCATTATGCTTTATCTTCTGTTCTTTCTGCTCAAAGACGGGCCGTATCTGGTACGCCAGATCCTCGATTCCCTGCCCCTGTCTGATTTTGCCAAACAACACCTGTTCGCCAAATTTGTGGGCGTCTCACGGGCCACGGTCAAAGGCACGGCGGTGGTGGCGGTGGTTCAGGGCCTCCTCGGCGGGATTGCATTTGCCATTGTGGGCATCGACGGCAGCGTACTCTGGGGCGCACTGATGGCGTTCCTCTCGCTGGTACCTGCCGTAGGCTCGGCAATCGTCTGGGTACCGGCAGCCATTTTCCTGTTCGCCACACACCAGCTATGGCAAGGGCTGTTTATTGTCGGCTTCTTTGTGATTATCGTCGGGCTGGTGGACAATATCCTGCGTCCACTTCTGGTGGGTAAAGACACCAAAATGCCGGATTACCTGATCCTGATTGCAACGCTCGGCGGAATGGAAGTGTATGGTATTAATGGCTTTGTTATTGGGCCACTCATTGCCGCACTGTTTATCGCCTGCTGGAATCTCTTTTCCGGACGCGATCACGAAGGTAACGTCGATGAGCTTGATGCAGAATTTATAGAAGAAGGGAAAAGACCTACAGATTTATAAAAACATGACGATAAATCCCCCACAGGCGGCCTCTGGTCGCCTTTTTAGATCGCGAGAAAGTAGGTTTTTCCTATAATGCTATCAATGCTGTTTTAACCAACGCCGCTACAGGAATCGACAGGTGCGAATCGCCACAATGACTAACTGGGCATACGCTGTAACGGTATGTCTGACCATCGCCTCCGGTATCGTCATGCTGATGGCGTCCAATGCCGACAACGCTGAGCGTCATGCTGTCGAACAGCGGCAGCGCTTTGACCAGCTCACGGAAGATGTGGAAACAGATGCCTGGGCACAGTCCGATTTAGCTCGCCTGTACGTCATTAAAAAAGATCCGCAAACCCTTAATGAATACCACCAGTCAGAAGGTTACCTGAAGAATATCGAGCTGAAGCTGGAAAAACTGCGGGATAACGGCGCATCGGATGACGAACTGTTGCTGCTACGCGAAGGGGTAAAGATCATTGATGAGTTGCAGGACGAGCAACAAACAGCGCTCTCCAACATAGCGCAAGGTGAAGAGCAGCAGGCCGTTGCCCTGCTGTATGGCAAAGCCTATGAACAGGAAATGGAACGGGCGCAAAACCAGATCAACCATTTCCGGCAAATACTCGACAAGCGCATCATTGCCAACGTACAGGCCGCCACCAAAACATCAAAAGCGTTGCGTACCACGTCTGAAGTGATGGTCTGCCTGACTGCCCTGCTCTTCCTGTTCGTGATGGGCTTTATTATCAAGCGTCGCGTATTGCGCCCCGTGGTGCGCCTGAGCGACGTGGTACACCGCCTGGCATCACAGGATTACGCGGTTGAAACACCGAATTTCAACCAGATTGATGAAATCGGCGATATGGCGCAGGCCATTCGCATCTTCCGTGAAAATGGTCTGGCAAGGCAGCGACTGGAAAAAGAGCGCGATGCCGACTGGGCCATCCGTGAGCTGCTGGCGCGTATGACGCAACGCCTGCAGGGATGTGAGAGCTTCGCGGATGTCATTAACGTGGCGGAGCTGTTCGCCCCCAATATCGCGCCGGGCGTGTCCGGGCGCTTATACATTCTCGATCGCGATCCGTGGGAGATGCGCTGCTCGGCGGAATGGCTGTCACCCGAAGGTGACAAAACGGCGTTCAACCCTGATGAATGCTGGGCTATCCGCCGTGGGCAAAGCCATCCGCCGGTTAACGGCGAGCCGGACGTGACCTGTTATCACCTTCCGGGATCTTGCGCGCATCACTCACTGTGCGTGCCGCTCATCGCCCAGGGTGAGGCGATTGGTTTGCTCTCTTTCCAGAACATCACCTCCGAAACCGCGCCCTCCCGCGCTTATCTTGAATTGATGGCTGAAGCGCTGGGTCTGGCGTTGTCTAACCAGAGATTGCGTGACGCTCTGCTGGAAAAAGCGTTGTTCGATCCGCTTACCGGGCTGCGCAACCGTCATCATCTGGAAGACACGCTGCGTACCCAAATGGCACAGGCGATACGCAATAATGAGCCGGTGAGTTGTCTGATGATCGACATTGATCACTTCAAGAGCATTAACGATCGCTTCGGCCACGAGGCGGGCGATCAGGTGATTAAGAGCGTAGCGACGATTATTCAGCGCGCCGTACATGAAAGCGGGCTTGCTTTCCGCTACGGTGGCGAAGAATTTCTGGCGCTTCTTGCCGGTGCAGATGAAGAGGTAGCCCACGACTGCGCGACGGATATTTATAACGGCGTGCGTGCGCTGTCGCTGCGCTATGGGCTTTCTGAGATTGGCCCGGTGGATGTGTCGATCGGTATTGCCAGCTACCCACAGCACGCCCAGAGCGACAATCTGCTGCGCGCGGCGGATGTGGCCCTGTACCGGGCAAAAGAGCTGGGAAGAGCGAGGATTGTGAGCTTCGGGATGCTGGAGGCGGGGTAATCGTTAGCCCGCAACCGTTGGCTTCTCTTGCCAAAGGCTTTCTACTGGTGGTACCAGGGAGGATTACTGAGACACAGCGGTGGTTACTAATATCACCAGCAAATTTGATGCCCGTCAAAGGAATATGACTACATGGCTCAAGAAATTAACGGGCAAGTCGATACTCAATATGAAAATACGTCAGCATACCTTACCAGGGTGAACAGAGCCTTTTGCTAAATCAGCTGATATATCTGGCACAGATAATCGACACGGCCATTTAAGTTAAATTATTACATGGAGAGAAAATGAAAGTACGTCTTTTAGCAATGGTATCCGCATCTTTAATTCTTGCTGGCTGCGCAGGATCGGTAAAACCAGACACCGTAAAGGCGGCAAATGGTAGCTCAATTGAAATTTACAGCGTGTCCGCCATTCCAGAGCTGAATAACAATCGAGTGGCCGATAGTCACTTACGCGAAGTGACTCCGGCTCATGCAGCGGCCGGTATGGGGATCGCTGTGGTCGGCGCATTACTCGGAAGTATCAACAGTAGTGATTTTGATAAAGAGAACTATAAAGGAACAACAGTCGAAACGCTGGAGAACCCAACGAACAACTGGTTTATTCCAAAAGCCAAACAAAATATTACTCAGTGGATGAATGAAAAAGGTAACGGCCACCTCTATAAACAACCGCTGTATATTGGTAAGGCGACCTGGGCATTAATCTATAAAGATGCGAATGCTGCAACACCGCTTTACCAGCTAAAATATAAAGTTCTGTTCTATAAACGTCCGGAAAGCGGGAATATGTTCTCTGCATTTACAGTAGCAGAATGTACCCCAACACCTGTCGAGGCCCCATTGAGCGACTGGAATGCAAACAATTATAAGAAAGTTATCAGCGAAACTGAAAAATATATGAATAGCTGCTTGCTTGAACTGAATAATCAGCTTCCACGCTTGCTAAAACAGTAATACTCTCTACTGAGCCCGACTCAGTGTTCTCACTTTGTTTTTAATACGACTCGATGAGTCCTTCATCGAGTCGATTCAGAATCCATTATTACATAGCCGTCATGATGAGAAAAAGTTAACAGATTAACGTCCCGCAAGAATGATTTTACAGAAAAGTTCCAGAGAAAACACACCAGAAGGATCATTCTCCTGACCAGGAAGAATGACAAGGTCAAGCATCCGGGTGTATCTCTGAGTCGTGGCGTTATATGTTTCTTTAGTGAGATCCATGTCCGAATGATAACCCAGTAGCGTCAATATCTTTGACACATCTAACATATTACGTTCGCTGATCGAATCAAACCCCTGAAATGCGAGGTCGTGCGTAAGCGAAAAATTTGGAATAGCAGTAAAAAGCTTATCCTTTTCACTATCCGAAAACGTGTGATAGGTTCTCTGCAGTTTCTTAAAAAGACAAGCTGTTTCATTAATAAAAACAGTTTCTTCCGGAACTTCAAACTCATTCAGAAGACCGGGATACGCCACTTCCAGCGCCCATAAATGGTTTGTCGAAATAGCAGTACGTATAAGCTCTGTGTCATAGCCATTTCGTAAATCAAAATGGTCAAAAAGATCACACATCATAAAAACACTCAGTTTATGCAGACCTTCAACAATCATGTTGCTTACCTCACTAGCCCCATTACAAGCCTTTCATGCTCTTGTACGAAATAAACATTCTGTTAATAACGTCCTGGAACATTTCCAAATCACTATTATTCATGCAAGACAGTAATTCATTCAGTTTCCTGTCCCGCTCGCTCATAGCTTTGGCAAGGATAATTTCTCCCGCCGTGGTGAGCCGGACAATTTTCACTTTACGATTACCAGATTCTTTTTCACGTGTAATGAATCCGGCTAATAAGAGAAAATCCAGTGCTTCCGTGACACTTCGGGAGCTGAAGTTCAGACAATCCATGATGCTTGAAGCATAGCATTGTGGTGTATCTTGTATCACCTTCAACACACGCAATTTTGATAAGCTTAACGCCATTGGCAATAAAGCTTTATTAACTTCATTCCTCATCTCGTGATAAAGGACATTAAGTTTTTCAATCACACGAATAAGATCGTGCGATTGCTGCTTTTCGCTCATTCCGAAATACCTTTAAGTTTATATCTGAGAACCTTACCCACACCAGATTTAGGTAATGCATCAATATACTCAATATGTTTAGGCACTTTATATGATGTCACAAATTTTCGGCAGTAATCCCGAATATCACTTTCCATTGGCGTTATATCTGATGGCACGATAAATAGTTTTATCGCCTCGCCAGTAACATCATCCTGCACGCCTATTGCCACCGCCTCTTTGACTGATGGATGTTGCAGAACCACAGCTTCAATTTCAGCAGGGTAAACATTAAACCCGGAAACTATAATGATATCTTTCTTTCTGCCCTGAATAGTAATGACGCCTTGCCGATCCTGCACGGCGAGATCGCCTGTGAAATACCATCCATCTCTTAAAGCCTCATGAGTTTCTCCATCTCTTTTCCAGTACCCGGACATAACCTGAGGCCCTTTGACTGCGACTTCACCTTTTTCACCGGGTGAAACAGTATTCCCATCGGCATCAACCAGTTTTATCTGCGTCTCTGTCACGGCACAACCCACGTTACTCAGGCATTGCGTGGTTGCAAAAGACTGAACGGAAACCAGAGGAGAACACTCCGTCATGCCGTAACCCGCCAGAATCGGTTTTCCTGTCATGCCGAACCATTTCTCAGCCACCGGGCGAACCAGCTCCGTACCACCGCTAACGCAAAAATTCACTGCTGAGAAATCCAGTTCTGTAAATTTATGGTGGTTCAACAATGCGTTATAAAGCGTGTTAACCCCGGTAATGGCCGTAAATTTATACTTCATCATGGCACTGATGACGTCATCAATTTTTCTGGCATCTCTGATAAAAATATTCACTGCGCCAATCGAAAAGAAATAAAGGAAATTCACCGTTAGTGAAAAGATATGATACAAGGGCAATGCAGTTACAATTCGCTCTTTACCCTTTGTCAGATATTCACCGCAAACATGATGTAATTGATTGAGGTTTGCCGCGATATTGCCATGAGTCAACATTGCCGCCTTTGGAATTCCACTCGTGCCACCGGTATACTGAAGAAAGGCCAGGGCATTCTGTTTTACCTCGGGAGCGGTAAATGAACAAGACTGTCCCAAAAATATAATTTTTTCGAGAGTGGTGAGATTTCCCTTTTCATATGAGTCAGATAGACATTCATCCGGCGTGTCCGGAAAATCATCCATACCAGCTTCAATAATATAAAGATTATCACCTTCCGGACATTTTTCTTTCAGTTCTGGTAACGTAATGATGGCCTTAGGACAACAGTCCATCATGTATTTTTCAATTTCATAGCGTGTCGAATTTGGGTTTATGTTAACAACGACCATCCCTGACCGTAACACCCCCATGACTGATATTGCATACTGTAATGAATTTGGAAGCATGATAGCAATACAATCACCACGCGTAAAAAAAGCTTCATTTTGTAACCATGCAGCGATATTTCTGCTGAGCTCGCCCATTTTTGCATAACTGACTATCGCATCGTTGCATATAATGGCAGGATAGCACTCATAAGTTATGCAAGATGATTCAAACATTTCGGGGCTTTGTTGAATAAATCAGATTTCGGGTAAGTCTCCCCCGTAGCGGGTTGTGTTTTCAGGCAATACGCACGCTTTCAGGCATACCTGCTTTCGTCATTTTGTTCAGCGCTCGTACCAGGGCCATAGCCTCCGCAACCTGACCATCGTAGTCACGCAGCGTCAGTGAACCCCCGAACAGCTGTTTTACCCGGTACATCGCCGTTTCCGCTATCGAGCGACGGTTGTAATCTGTTGTCCATTTCCACCGCGCATTACTCCCGGTCATTCGCTGATTAGCCACTGCACGGTTACGGTCTGCATATTCACCGGGCCAGTAACCCGCACCTTTTCGGGGAGGAATAAGCGCGCTGATTTTTTTGCGGCGCAGTTCATCGTGACAGAGCCGGGTATCGTAAGCCCCGTCTGCCGCGGCTGCCCTGATTTTTCTGTGAGTCTGCCGGATAAGGCCCGGGAAGGCTTCTGAGTCCGTGACGTTATTCAGCGACAGGTCTGCACAGACAACTTCATGTGTGTTGCTGTCAACAGCAAGATGCAACTTTCGCCAGATACGACGGCGCTCTTTGCCGTGCTTTCTGACTTTCCATTCGCCTTCACCAAAGACCTTCAGCCCGGTGGAATCAATCACCAGGTGTGCGATTTCACCCCGGGTGGACGTTTTGAAACTGACATTAACCGACTTTGCCCGCTTACTGACACTGGTGTAATCCGGGCAGCGCAACGGAACGTTCATCAGGGCAAAAATGGAATCAATAAAACCCTGCGCAGCCCGCAGGGTCAGCCGGAATACGCGTTTAATCACCAGAACGGTGGTGATGGCGAGATCAGAATAGCGCTGGGGCCTTCCTCGTGATGAAGGTGTTGCCGACTCATACCAGGCCTGAATCGCCTCATCATCCAGCCAGAAAGTGAGGGAGCCACGGTTGATGAGAGCTTTGTTGTAGGTGGACCAGTTGGTGATTCTGAACTTTTGCTTTGCCACGGAATGGTCTGTGTTGTCGGGAGGATGCGTGATCTGATCCTTCAACTCAGCAAAAGTTCGATTTATTCAACAAAGCCACATTTCGGTCAAAGTATGATGTTCTTTAGTTTGGTTCTGCTTCACCGCATTGCCTCCCGGTCATTGTCTTTAACTAATCTTTAACATTAGAGATGTTTAATCAAGAGCTGGAGTGGTGTTTTTTTATAAGTGGGAGTTTCCTCACTTATTTTAATTTCACGGCGTTACTTCATGCCTCCACTATATTTCATAGTCACAACCCCATGATCAAATAACTCAAAAACACAATACCCCAACACTCCAAATAAATTTGAAAATAACTTTTTATTTTTTAACAAAATTACAAAAAAAGAACATCGCATTAAGCCCAACCAGAGGCTTAAGTACAAGACAAATTATAACGTTGAGGTGAGGTTAAAGAAGTGTCGCTGGCTCTCCTCTAACCCCTTAGCGGCATCCATGAACGAGTCCGGCAATACGCTATCGGGAACAGGATAATAAACATCGCCATCGCCTACAGTCCTGCCATTTAACACACTGGAAATCTTGTCCATATTACCCTGAATCCCCAAAATAAATTCATTGGCGGGTTCCTGGTTTTTCAGATGTTCTTTTTCAAACGAAACGCGATCGATATAAAAAAGCACATTTTTTATGGCGTTCAAAATCGACAGAGAGTGTTGATGCAACTGATCATGCGATCCTTCAGCGCTAAACCAGGTGGGTTCAATGGCAACTCTGGCCGCGATATCTTCACATTCCACGAGACCGGTCGCGACCTTCTGACGTGTTTCATTATGGCGAGTTGCACTGTGAAGCCAGCTCCGGGCTTCATCAAATAATGCACCAAGATTCTGCAGCATTACACCGCCCTCTCGTTCCGGTCTTATCAGGGTATGGATAAGACCTGCAACGATAATCCCCAGGATAATACCGACGATCCTGTCCCTTACTTCTGTCAGCCCTGTGACCGGACCAAACGTCTCAAGCGTCGCAAGAGCGAAGGTGAACATGATTTGCACCCCTGCATAACTTACATTCTCCGGGCCAGCAGAGATCCACGAAGACAATGCGATGACGGGAAGCACAATACAGAGCAAGCCAAACAGCGTATCGATCCGTGGAGTAAGATAGACAATAGTCACCAGCGCAAACACACTGCCAACTGCAGCCCCGACCAGACGAAGGATGATTTTCCGCTGCGTATTCCCCAGACCTGGCTGCGCAACAATGAGACAACTGAGCATAATGGTATGAATACCTGACCAGTCCGTTGCGGTATAGAACAAATAACAAACTGCCGCACTCAGCAGTGTTTTAAGTGAAAAAAACACATAATGTTCGTTGCTGAAGGCATCCTTTACCAGAAAACCCGCGTGTGTAGCTGGCGATGGTACCTGGGTATTTGCCTTATTTTCTGCTGCCGCCACTTTTTTGTTATAAGAGCTGATAATGCCCGCTATCGCGATAAAGGCCGGTTCTGCGGAATGCAATACCGGAGGTTTCGTTTGCCAGTCAGGCTCCCCATTAATTAGCATTAATTCTAACGGCTTTAGTGCATTACGGAGTGTTTCTGCATCCTTTAATACATCCTCCCCTTCAAAGCTAGCGGGAAGATGGCACGACGCCGTACGCAGTTCAGAAACAATTGCGATCGCAGTAAGATAATGCCCCCCTTTTTGTGCAGCATGTTTGTCCCGCATCGTTTTGTAACGTAAAAGCCGGTACAGCGTCTGAATATCGCGTCCTGCCTGGCTTAAGGTATTTTGTCTTCGCAGTAACGTGGCATCAGCTGAAAGCAGAGAAGCCATATCCGACAGTTGTTTTCCAATGGCCCGTTTTAGCTGGATCTCCGGCTCCACTGGCATCAGGAGAGAATTGACAATTAATGTCACGGCAATGGGGTAGTTAACGGCCACCCATACCCAAAGGATCCCTCTGACCAGAGTTTCGGCATCAGGTGAAATATCCACAAGGCTTTGCGTGTATATTGCGACAATAGCAACCACAAAAAATACCACACCGATTTTTGTCGTCCGCATCAAAAACACGCTGACAAAAAAAAGCGTGAAGGAGATTAGGATCCGCAAAAACGGAGTATTCCATGTCACTTTCAGAACCATTAATGACAGAAGAATAGAGAAAGTGGACCCGACGATAAACAGTATCCCCGTCAGTCTGGTCACAACAATGTTCGTCTGGGTGACAAAAAAAACAGTAATTAATGACAAAGCCAGCAGCGGTACCTGCAGGCTTTGAGACATGATCACCACAATCGTACAGGCCACCATAGCACGTAAGACATGGTTCAGACGCCCGGGATATGGACGCATAGAAATCCACAAATCACTCATAGCAGGAGACGTGGTACCCATAGCCTGACCCCGTTAAACCTTGTTGCCGCGGTGCAACGTTACAACAGCTGAAGCACCAATACGGAAGAGTCCTTTATCGGTTTCAGACATTTTTATTTTTACCGGGAAACGCTGGGAAACATGAACCCAGTTAATGGTCTTTTCGACTAACTGCAGGCCTCCGACGGTGGCACTGTCACCCGGAGCAACGCCATAGCTCATTGACTCTACGGTGCCAGAAAAAGCTTTGCTGGTATCCGCCATGATAAATACCGTTGCCGTTGTTCCTTCAGTAATACCTTTCAGATCGGTTTCCCGGAAGTTGGCGATGACATACCACTGTCTTGTATCAATGAGCGTCATGACGGGTTGCGCCGGGGATGCATATTGACCCGCAGTGGTCTTCAGTGCCGTGACTCGTCCATCGAATGGGGCACGAACTTCACTGTATTCAAGATTCAGCTTAGCTTCGGCAATTTGTGCCCTGACTTCATCCCGCTGCGCCACAAGCGCATCCACACCGCTGACAGCGGCACTGGCCTGTCGGGCCTGAAGTCTGGTCGAGTTATAATTAGCTTCAGCACTGTTTCTCGCTGTTCTGGCCTGCTCCAGCTCTTCTTTAGACACATAGTTTTTACCCATCAGCGCCAGCTTACGGTTATATGTATCCTGCGCCTGCTGATACTGACTACGGGCACTCTCTACCTGGGCAGCGATGGCATCGGCGTTGTACTGCTGCGCACTGACGGAGCGTTCTGATAACTTGATCTGCTCATTCAGGGTGATCAGGCGGGCCTGACTGGCATCCAGTGAATTCTGGAATGGACGCGGATCAATGCGGTAAAGCAGCTCCCCTTTCTTCACGAGCTGGTTATCTTTGACTGGCAATTCAATAATTCTGCCACTCACCTCAGGAACGACGTTGATGGTGTCAGCATAGACATAAGCATCATCAGTACGCGGTGCGGCATCAATTCTGAACAAGACAAGCACCAAAACCATCAGCGTCACCAGTAATAAACTGAGCGCATAAATTTTTCTTTTTACGGTCATTTCGGCACCTTAAGACGGGAAGAAAATCAGCCATGCCAGCATAGAAATCAATGCTGTAACGCAGGGATACACAACGACTGCCGGGGATAACCAGCCCGTTTTGTGCAAGTTACTGGAAAGTAGGTGTAAGAGCGTCATTCCTGTAACACCGATGCCCGTACACAGAAGCCAGTCAGGGAAGGATGCGCCGAAAAAGACAACAGAAGGTGCGGGAGAACACCCAGTCAGGGAGCTCACGGCAATAAACAGCACCGTCAGAAGATGGAATGATGATGGCTTGCCTGGATGTTTGTGCATTTTCGTATGTTCATGAAATTTAATGTTAAAGTAGCTAAACTTGAATCTTTATTCAAGTTTAGCTTATCTTATACAGCACCAAATCTCAAGATCGTGCAAAATAGACAACCAACAGGTCACCTTCTTCCGGGACGCATTATGGCAATTTCAGATACCAACCGCTTACGACCCCCCATGCAACGAAGGGGGCACCTCAGGGTTCAAAAAATCCTGGATGCAGCCGCTGAGATTATCAGTGACATCTCCATTGAAAAGCTCACTATTCAGGAGCTTGCAAAGCGTTCAGGTACGGCGCCGGGTTCGCTTTATCATTTTTTCCCCGATATTGAGTCCGTTAAGGCATCACTGAAGCTCAGTTTTGATAACAAACTTTCCGAGATGCTGGACGCGATAAAGAACAAACATGTGGAGCAGGACTGGTGCTCTTTGCCTGCAGGCGATCTTATTAATACTATTTTTCAGCCCTATGCCAACTTCCTTATTGAGAACAAGGCCTATTTACCACTTCTTCTGAGAATAAATCCGGATTTTACACAGTCGAAGTTTCTTGCATTCCTGATCCATATATTAGAGTGCAGGATCAAGAACGTTACGAAACCAGAAATTATACGAGAAGCGAACTTCCTTCATTCCCTCGCTATAGGTACTCTGCAGCAGGCTTTCCAGCGGGATAATAAACTTCCTTACGAGTTCATTCCCAAAATACTGCATACTCTGGCACTCTACCTTGAATCAACGGAAGTACAGTTGGTTAAATCAGATTAGTAAAAATGCCTTTGATATCATAGGCATTTATTGCTGATATATGTCTGAGTACATGTCCTGAAGTGCAAGGTTGTTAACGCAACCACCCTGCCCCATGCACTACCTCTCATAGCATCAAGAGGTGGTTGAATTGCATGCTGACTCCCTCCGCGAAAGAACGTCACAGCTACTGAGTAAATGTGGTTAGCAAACCGATGTTCTTGATACTGAATTTTCTATAATTAAAAAAAAGCCTGCAATTAAGCAGGCCAAATTCAGAAGAATACTTCGCGCTTAAGTATATCAAGAAATCGTGGACAAACTATCTTAAAAAGCCAATTAAAATCAATCAACCTATTATTAGATTGAGAGCATTTATTGCCAAAATGCTTTTTAATTTCACTAATGGTGATTACATTCTTCTATTTAATTTCGCCATGAAATTTTTATATAAACTACACACTTGCCTCTCTTTTTACCGTGTCCAAATAGGTCTTTATCCATATAACCATATCTGCATAATCTCTCCAGTATCTTATGATATTTTGCGCTAATTGCAGGTGAATCAGGATGTAAGGACACTGGTTTTAGTTCCATGCACTTTTTGAGATATCAGGTGTTTCAGCCATCAACCTATACTCTTCCGGCACCTGGTTATTCAGTGACTCATGGGGCCTCACGTGCCACAGGACAGCGGTTTCATGCATAACGTCTATCGACCCGCCGGGTTAAGTACCTCAGGCGTCACCAGCGGAGCCGGGTTACACACCGAAAGACATCTTTAACGGTACACCCGGCTTTGACGAACGTCAGAACGGCAATGCTCTGGTGTTCAGTAAAACGGGTTTTGCGCGGGGCGATCTCCTCGGGGAACATAATCAATATGTCGGAAGATCTCTAAAAGTGAATGGTTCGGTTTACAGGGATGGTTACAAGAAAATCGATACAGGAATAACCTCAACTGGTGGCCGGTTTTAGTTGACCACCACAACGTGAGCTGGTACAAAAATTTTTAATTTATAAATCAGTCAGCCGTATCGTTAGGATATCATCCTGAGTATGTTGTCTCCGACGATTTACAGTTTTCAGGTAGCCTATGAATGAGCCTCTGTCTCCTACCGCCGTTATTGTGGATGACCATCCCCTGGCGCGCATGGCCATACGTGGCGTGTTGGAAAAACAGCACATTGTCATCATCAAAGAGTTTGAAAGCGGGGCTGCGGCCCTAAAGGCATTGACGAAAACAGCGGTGGATATCGTCGTTGTGGATGTCGAAATCCCCGGCATAAATGGCGTTGAGCTGGTAGAGAAACTCAGGGCGCAGCGTTTTACCGGTGTGTTAATCGTAGTATCAGCAAAAAACGACCGCTATTACAGTAAACGCTGCGCGCAGGCTGGCGCGAATGCTTTTATTAGTAAAAAGCAGGATATGGAAAATATCCTCGCAGCGATTAATGCGGCGCAAAATGGTTATAGCTACTTTCCCTTTTTCCTGGAAGAACCGTCTGCGGCACTCACGGATAACCAGCGTCTTGAATCTCTCTCCGCGCAGGAGATGAAAGTAATGAACTATATGCTGAGCGGCCTTGATAATACACAGATCGGCGAAGCGATGTATATTAGCAGTAAAACGGTAAGCACCTATAAAACGAGATTAATGGAAAAATTAGGCTGTAAATCATTAGTCGAACTCCTCTCTTTTGCCCATCAGAATAAGCTGACCTGAAGATGGATCTACGGCTTGTACTACTTCTGCTCCTCTGGGTTTTCAGCGGACGTGCTGTTTATGCTCAGGATGCCTCCCCCATTGAGCTGGAGCTGTCGGGATATAGTTACATTACGCCGGTACCGGTTTACTTGAGCGAGGATGACAAGCGCTGGCTGTTGCAAAAAAGAGCGCTACGCGTCGGGGTCTATCAACCGGAGCAGGCTCCGTTGGTGCAAACCACGCTCAGCGGGCGCTACAGGGGAATGAATGCTGACTATCTGACGCTAATCCATTACTCGCTAAATGTCCGCATCGCCGTGCTGAGCTATAAAAACCGCGCCGATGCGATCCGCGCACTACGTGCGGGTGAGATTGACACGGTGTTGACCGGTCTTGATACGTTTCCGTTCGCTGAGGAGGGTATTCAGCTCTCGGAGTCACTGGTGCATTCCTGGCCCGTGCTGGTGACCTCGCTCTCTAACGTTATGGGGCCCTTGCAAAGTCCGCAAAGTACTCGTATTGCGGTTGTTGAGGGCTATCCTGGCGCTGATTTCATTCATGAGGCGTTTCCGAATGCTGAAATAGCCAATTATGCCAGCTATCAGGAGGCGCTGAACTCCGTTATTACCGGGCAGAATAGATGGTTTATGGGAGATTCGCTGACCACCAGCACCTGGCTTTCCCAGGAGTTCAGCCTGGCATTGAGTACGGTTAAATACTGGCCTTCGCCGCAGAAAATGAGCCACTTTTTATTCTTACCGGCACAAGAGCGCTTGCTGAACATCATTAATAGCACCATCAATGCAATAGATGAAAATCAGCATGGACAAATTGCGCAGTCGATGATCGACAAAGGCAATCTCTCTTTTTTGCTCGAACCACTCAATCTGACGCCTCGTGAGAAACAGTGGCTAAAAACAAACAAAACGCTGCGGGTAATTATTAATCCGTGGTTTGCACCTTACACCATGGCCGACAATAATCAGGAAGTACGGGGTATTGTAGGGGATATTCTTAATCTGATTAGTCTGCAAACCGGCCTGCAATACGAAACAGTTGTCGTCAACTCGCATGAAGATATGCTTTCGGAGATGAAAAAAGGCAACTGGCATATTGTACAGGCCGCCACCTATGATTTGAGCCTCCAAAACGCCCTCTCCTTCACTCATCCTTTTATTACCACCCAGTTTGTCACCGTTGTCAGAAAAGAAGATGCTCAGGCGATAGCGCTAAAGGCAGGGGCGCACGTGGCGATAAGCGCAGATCACCCGCTACTGATGCAAATGAAAGCCCGTCATCCGGATATCCATTGGCAAGAAGTAGAAAACGCCAGCGTGGCATTAAATCTTGTTGCAACGGGGAAAGTAGACGCAGCGATCTCTAATCAGCTCACCGCTCGCTACCTCAGCGAACATTATTATCCCGACAGGCTGACATGGCTCCCGTTACCGGAGGTGCAACCGGCGGCAATCAGTTTTGCTGTTCCCCGCTCAGAGCCTGAATTAAGGCAGATCCTTGATAAGGCCCTGGACGATATCCCCCAGAAGGAAGTTTTACAGATTGTCGGTAAATGGGTACGTCTGCCGGACGTCCAAATAGATACCTGGGAGTTGTATAACCGCCCCTTCTACCTGGTCGCGACCCTCGCTACGCTGCTGGTGGTCAGCACCTTACTCTGGGTGCTCTACCTGGCACGGCAGGTACGTAGAAGAAAAGAGTCGCAGCGTTTATTGGTGATAGAAAAGAACAAAGCGCAGAAAGCGAATGAAGAGAAACGAAACTTCCTCTCTCATATGAGCCACGAGATCCGCACCCCAGTAAGTGCCATTGTGGGATTTCTGGAACTGCTGCAAAACTCAACGACAAACCTCAGCCCTGAAGATAAAACCTCGGTCGATCATGCCGTTACAGCTTCGCGCTCACTGTTGAAACTGATTGGTGAGATCCTCGATCTGGAGAAGATAGAGTCCGGTTTGCAGGAAGTGATGCCGAAGTGGGTGCATGTTGATGCGATTCTCAAAGAAAAAGTATTACTTTTTACCGCGCTTGCCGCGCAGAAAGGGATAGGACTGCGCTATGACTCGCATCTGGATCCAAAAGAAGCTATGCAGCTAGATCCACAGATGTTGGGACAGGTACTGATGAATCTTATCGGCAATGCGGTGAAATTTACCCATCATGGACACGTTCAGGTCTCGGCGAAGAAGCTGAATCACACACTGGTAATTTCTGTAAACGATACAGGACCCGGTATCAGCGGCGAAGAACAAAAGTCGCTTTTTATGCCCTTCAGTCAGGGGAAAATGGGGGAATTTCATCGCGGGTCAGGGCTGGGATTGGCTATCACAAAGGCATTGATGAAGCAGATGGGGGGCACAATAGATCTGCAAAGTGAACTTAATCAGGGAACCAGCGTGACGCTGAGCCTGCCAGTACAAATTTCATATGATGCACTCACTGAAGTCGTTGAAACTGAGCCCTCACCGCCTCCGTTTATTGGCAAAGCGCTCCGGGTATTAATTACCGACGATCACCCTTCCAGTCGTCTGCTGTTAAAACGTCAGCTCGCCTCACTGGGAATTGCTGCGGATGAAGCGAAAAACGGCGAAGAGGCATTACGCTATCTTCAGCAGGACCGTTACGATTTATTGATTACCGACCTTAACATGCCCGTGATGGACGGTATTGCGCTTACCCGTGAAGTAAGAAGATTTGATAGCGATCTTCCCATCTGGGGTCTGACCGCTACAGCGCAGCAGCATGAGCGTGAACGCTGCCTTGCGGCGGGAATGACCGACTGTCTGTTTAAGCCAATTACCCTCGCGCAGATCTCTGGCCTGTTAGCCGGAGTAAGCCAGACGAATGGAGGGGCGTTCGATGAGAAGCGCCTGGCGGTGCTGGCGCAAGGCAATCGGGGGCTTATGCTCGCGGCACTGCATGATGCACAGCGGGAAAATCGACACGATTTAGAAGCAGCCCGGGTGGCCGCACGCGACGAAGACTATCCGTCAGTGAAGTATCATATTCATCGCCTCAACGGCACTGCTCAATTGCTGGGCATTAATGAAGTCATCACTATTGCCCAAATGCTGGAAGAACGATTGCCTGACGCTGTTTCTGCGGCAGAACTGTTCGACGTTTTGAACCGAATCGAAAGCTCGCTCAACAAGCTTGACCAGGCCATTGAAAAATTTCAGCAATAGCCTCTTTTCCTACATATGTAGGCGCTTGCCGACAGAATAATAAGCCCTCGCTGATGTTGCTCTACTGTTAACCGGGTAAAATTAGCCCTGTTCCGATGCAGTACCTTTTGTTAAGTGACGATAGAATATTACCTAAGAAAAATCCAAATTGATGATTATTACAAGTTCTGGCTATCAAACAACCATAGATCATTAAGTTGCGCCTATGTTTCATGGTAGTTTTAAATGCCATAATTTTTATTTTTAACTGGTGTTTTTATTTGTCTTTCATTGTTTTTAATGGATTAATGTTCTTTGAATGATGAAAAGATAGTAGAAACGATCGTTTTTAACCCCCAGTCCGAAATCCATTACTTTTATACTGTTATAAACATATAATTTCTGTAAATTTCACACTGATACATGAGAGGGATTACTGACGCTAAATAATAAAGAGGATTATGCCTGGAAGGTAAGTTTATGGATTTGTCAGGTTCCATTTTTTCTGATGATTATTTTTTTATCGTCGGCATGAGTGAGTTGTTAACTCCGGAGTTGATTGATGAAAATTATTGTATTATAGACATTGAAACGATATGCATATCTGAGGTGCGAAAAAACATAATTCCCGGAAAAAAAGTTATTATTTTTATCAGCAACGTTCTTGACTACTATGCCTTAAAGCATATGCCTGACTTCGTCTTTATTGACAAGAAGTGCCGATTAAATGAAATTCTCTCCTGTTTGCTGGTTAAGAACTCACAATATAATTACAGAGTGAAATATTCACTTTCTCAGCGTGAGGAAGAAGTGCTCTCTTGCATGCAAAAAGGGTTGGATGTCAAAGAGATTAGCCAGCAATTAGGAATGACAATAAAAACGTTTTATGCACATCGCCGCAGTCTGATTTTTAAACTACAGCAAGGTAACCGTGTTGCGCTGTATCAGAACATTGCGCGCAGTGAGGTCTATAAGCAGAGCTCTTATGAATATGACTGAGTAGCATGCTTTATTAAAAATGGTTTTATGAATGTAAAAGTCCACATGGATTTCTTTAATATTTAAAATTTGTTTTCTTACAATTTAATTAACTATATGGAATTTATATATGAAAAAGATTGCACTGCTTTCTGCTCTTGTGTCGCTGTCCGTTTCTCAGGCTGCAAATGCTGCTGATGGGGTAATTAATTTTACCGGCAGTATCACGGGTACGGCATGCGTGGTCGACACAACGTCTATCGCTCAACCCGTTGAGCTCGGCACCATTTCAACCACCGCTTTTACCGGCGGTAATAACACTACGGCGGCGGCGAAACGTTTTAACATTGTGCTGAAATCCTGCCCGGCCAGTATTTCCAGCGCCAGCATTCGCTTTGATGGCACGACCAACACCGCTAATCCCTCCATTCTGGCGCTGAGCAACGGGCAAACTGCAACTAACGTCGGAGTAGCTCTCTATGAGCAGGACAGTACGACGCTGATTCCGGTGGGTTCCTCCTCAGCAAGGGTAAGTCTGCTGGAAGATGTTAATAACACGCTGACTTACTTTGCTAAATATATGGCAACGGGAGTCGTTGGTGCAGGAACGGCAAACTCTTCGACATCATTTACCGTGACTTACCAGTAAAAACAGGGCCACTTGTGGCCCTTGTTATTCTCTCAGGATCTCTTCATGTTACAGAAAGTACTTAAAAAAATCGCCGTGAGTTTACTCCTTCTCTCTTCCGCGGCAATTAGTGGTGTGGAAATAGGCGGCACCCGACTTATTTATAATAGTAGCGGTAGTCAGGCGGCAATCAGCGTGAGTAACCCGGACAATACACCATATCTGATTCAGTCATGGGTGAGTAGCAATGAAAACAGTGACGATGGTGATAGTCCATTTATTACCACGCCGCCTTTATTTAAACTAAATCCGCATGCGCAGAATTCGGTTCGTGTGATGTTAATCGGTAATTCTGTACCTCAGGACCGGGAAAGCGTGTATTGGCTAAATATTAAATCAATACCGTCATCGTCGGCGGATGCGAAAAATGAGTTGCTGATTGCAGTAAAAAGCAAAATGAAGGTTTTTTATCGCCCGTCTGGCCTAAAAGGAGATCCTTCACTGGCATATCAACAATTAACTTTTTCAGTCTCTGATGGGAAACTGAATGTGCATAATCCGTCACCTTATAGCGTGTCGCTTTATCATGTGAAAGTGAATGGAAAAGAATTAGCTAAACCTCCAATGGTTTTACCATTTCAAACCTTATCGCTATCTCAGTCGGCGTTAAATGGTGGTGAAATATCATGGCGTGCGATCAATGATTTCGGAGGTATCACGGCTGAGCATAAATTTAATTTTTAGGTTAATCATCCATGTCCCAGACCAATGTGGTGTCAGGTTTTGCTAAACTAACTCAGTTATTTTTGTTTATTCTTTTTTGTTTACGCGCTACACCAGGGCTGGCGGAAGATTATTTCTCGCCAGACTTTATTGAAACACGCGGAAATATCACAAGGGACATTGATATATCCCTTTTTAGCAAAACCGACGGGCAGGTTCCCGGTGTTTATCATGTGGAAATTTATCTTAACGGTAACTATGTGGAAACACGCGATATCTCATTCGTCGGAAATGAAAGTGCCTTATCACCGACTCTGAAACGGGAAGATTTTACGCGCTGGGGAGTAAAACCCAACGCGCAGCCCGGCTGGATGGATATGGATGAATCAGCGACGATCGACAATATCAGCGAACTCCTGCCGGGGAGTCAGAGCCATTTTCAGTTTGATGGCATGCGGCTTGAAGTCTCGGTTCCGCAGGAATATCTGCGGCGGGATCCTCAGGGTTCCGTATCGCCGGAGCAGTGGGATGACGGGTTGAATATGCTGTTTGTGAATTATAACTTTTCAGCTGCGAATAACCGTGGTGACGCCGAATCGCACAACGACAGTTATTTAAATCTGCGTAGCGGTATCAATGCAGGTCCCTGGCGACTCCGTAATTATTCAACTTATAACAACAGCAATGGAATGAGCCGCTGGAACACAATTAGCACCTCGCTTGAGCGAGATATCAAGGTATTGAAAAGTCAGTTTAGCGTTGGTGATGGTTATACCCAGGCTGGGGTCTTCGACAGCGTGAATTTCCGTGGTGTGCAGCTTTATTCAGATGACTCGATGCTGCCGGAAAGCGTACGCGGGTTTGCTCCTGTGGTTCGCGGTATTGCACAGAGCAACGCTCAGGTGACCATACGTCAGGCCGGGAATATTATCTGGCAATCATATGTTCCCCCGGGACCTTTTATGATCGACGATCTTTATCCCACCGCCGCCAGCGGCGATCTCGACGTCTCGGTTCGTGAAGCGGACGGCTCCGTGCATCAGTTTATCCAGCCGTTTTCTGCGGTACCGGTTATGCAGCGCGAAGGTCAATTCAGGTATGCGCTAGCTGCGGGAAAATATCGGGCGGCAAGCGACCAGGATAAGGAACCGACATTCCTGCAAAGTACCCTGGGCTATGGCTTACCGTGGGATACAACGGTGTATGGCGGGATGATAGTTTCTGAAGATTACTGGTCAGGCGCATTGGGTATAGGTAAGGGGTTTGGGGATATTGGCTCACTCTCTTTTGACACCACGTTTGCTCGTTCGCAGTTGCCTGAAAAGACGTCAGAAGGGGTTTCGTTACGCGCACAGTACGCCAAAGATTTCGCGACGACGGGAACATCTTTGAATTTGACGGGTTATCGTTACTCTTCATCGGGCTTTCGCGATTTTCAGGAAGCAAACGGCGATGTGAATCCGTTTCGTATTGCAGGCGATGAGATGCAGCTTGATGACAATTGGCGCTATCAGCGAAATAAACGTAGTAAGGCTCAGATAACGCTGAATCAAAGACTTCGCGACTGGGGCAACCTGAATCTCTCAGCCTGGCAACAGGATTACTGGGGAGGTAATAGCGAGCGCAGCATTAACGCGGGATACAACACCAGCGTTAACAATATTAATTACGGCCTGAACTACAGCTACTCAAAGGGGCCATGGCGCAATGACAACGATCATATCGTCGCTTTTACGATGCAGATCCCGCTATCACGTTTTTTGCCAAACAGCTGGATGACCGTTTCTGCTAACGGTAACAAAAAAGGCGATAGCGTTTCACAGATGGGATTATCCGGTTCTGCGCTGGAAGATCAAAAACTGAGCTGGAACGTGCAGCAAGGCTATAACAGCAAAGGTTCCGACGCGATGGGCAGCGCTTCCGCCAATTATAAAGGCCGCCATGGGGAGTATCAGCTGGGCTACAGCTATTCCCGTGATAACCGCCAGTTTTCCGTTGGCGCGATGGGCGGACTGGTGGTTCATCCATACGGCATCGCCGCGACTCAGCCTCTTGGCGAGACCCTGGCGCTGGTGAAAGCGGATAACGCTGCCGGAGTGAAGGTGGCAAACAATAGCGGTATTTACACCGACAGCAAAGGTTTTGCGGTGGTGCCGTACGTTACGCCATATCGACAGAACAGCCTGTCGCTGGATACCGCTACGCTGAATAACAATACCGATGTGCTCAATGATACGCGAACGGTAGTACCAACAAAAGGTGCTTTGGCGCTGGCGGATTACCCCACCGTAACGGGTTACAAAGTCATGCTGCAATTGACTGGAAGTGAGATCCCGTTCGGGGCCACAGCCATCGTTAAAAATCGCGATAACGTGGCGAATGGCATTGTGGACGATCACAAACGGGTCTGGCTAAACGGCGCACCGGAAAAAGGTACCGTTGAGGTTAACTGGGCTGGCGAAAGCTGCCGTGCGGCCTATCAGATAACACAGCCCTCTGACAAAACGCACAACGTTACTGCGCAATGTCATTGAGCCGGAGAGAAAGAAAAATGAAACCTATTTTAACCACCCTGATTATTGCTGCGCTGGGGATGTTTTCTCGTACGGTTCTTGCCTGGGATTGCACCACAACAACGCCTTCAACCGCTGTCTCACCGCAGAATATTACGATATCGCGCAACCTCCCCGTAGGCGCGGTTATCGGAACACAGCTCGTGACACCGACGATCAATGCGTTTAGTTGTTTCAATTCGGATCAGGGTCTGATCTCCAGTCAGGTTTTCGGTGTGATGGCGAACGGCACATTTGATTCGATGGTGAACGGCCGGCGAGTGTATAAAACCAATGTCGACGGTATTGGTTATGCCATCTCGGGCTCCACGACAATATGTGCTGGCGGCAGCACGGCAGTCACCGGAAGTAATACTATTCGGGGCGATATCAATACCGCTAAGCTTTGTGAGAACACCAGCGGAATGGTCAGCCCGACGTTGAATGGCACCATGACAGTGACGTTTTATAAAACCGCAACGGAAACGGGATCCGGAACGATAACTGCGAGAACGGTAGGTGCGCTGGTTTTGCTGAATAACGCGCTGCTGTGGCAATCCCCCGCAGCGAATGTCAGTATCAATGCGTTCACGGTGACTACCCCGGCCTGTAATCTGGCAACGACATCAATACCTGTTGATATGAGAGATGTGGATAAAAACACATTTAGCGGCAAAGGATCTACGCCCGGAGATGCTTACACCCAATCGTTCAACCTGCCGATGACCTGCAACGCCGGAACAAAGGTCAGCGTGAAAATGGAGGGGAGTATTTTTGATGCCAACAGAGGGGTCATCAATACTACCAGTGGCAATAACGCAGCGACAGGCGTGGGGATTCAGCTGCTTTATAACAATCTGCCGATGGCGCTGGGTTCCGATATCGCCGTTGGAACCTCCTCAACAGGCGGCAGTTTCAGCGTGCCACTAAAGGCGCGCTATTATCAGACCGGGGATACGATCACTACCGGTACCGCTAACGGCGTGCTGTCATTTACCATGACGTATCAATAGCGATATTAACGCCAGAGGAAATCTGGGTGCCGCAAGCGGACCCCGCCGAAAATTCGCATCAGATAAGCAGTGGCTTATTATTACTTACGTCTTTGCCTACAGCTGTAATTGTCCTCTGATAATTACAGACAGCTGGATGTTGTTCATTATTCATTAAATAAATTTCATTTACGACTTTCACTTTGAATGAAAACATCTGGAGTCATATGCGTTACCGCAATAGCATTATTATTTGTATAACTCTTTTTTTTGTCCTCTGTGCCGCAGGTGTAAGTTTTCTTTTTCATCAATTAATAACAAATCAAAAAAAACTGACCCAGAACCATCTACAGACTATCGTTGGTGAACTGGACAGCATTATTAGCAATGCCAGCATCGCGGGTAATCGTGCGACAGACCTGCTTAATGGTCAATGTAACAATAAAGTACAGACTGAAGTACGTAAGCTGGTGGCTACGCTACCGGATGTAACAACCATCAATTTACTGCAGGGGAAACACCTTTATTGCTCTTCAATTTTTGGCGGAGTGAATTTTACATCTGACGCACATTGGCCCCCCACTAAATCACTCTTTTTAATGAGCGATAACTCCGTCAAGCCTTCTAAATCACTGTTGGTCTACCACGTGTCCCGTGGAGAAAAAAGCGTCATGGTCGGCCTGGATAATTATTATATTCAAAATGAACTTAAAAAATATCACGGGAGTTACTCTTATATTATGACGGTGAATGGTGTTTCGCTTGATGCCACTGGGAATATTTTTAAAAATCTGTTACCTGAAGGGCAGATCACGTATTCCTCCACACAATTTAAATATAGTGTCAGCGCGTTACCTTTGGTACCGCTTAGTTTGCTCACTTTCTGGCAGAGTGAACATGACAGGATTTTACTGATTTTTTTAATTTCCGGAGGACTCTCGATATTATTTTTAAAATACCTGATTCATCGTCAATCGATGTTTTTTATGTTACGAGAGGCGATCGATAATAACCAGCTAGAGCCTTTCATCCAACCGATTGTAGAGGCTCGCAGCGGCAATATTGTTGCAGGTGAGATTTTGATGAGGTGGCAGCACCCGAAATGGGGCAATGTTCCGCCGGATCGGTTTATTCCCCTGGCTGAGAAAAATGGCCTGGTAAGCCGCATCACCGAATTGGGCATCCAATCGGTAATCCGAAGCTTTGAGTCGTTGGATTTGAAATCGCTTCCATTAACGACGCTATTTTTCAACGTCTCGGCTGCGGATTTTGCAGGCCATAGCCTGTTAAACGCCTGTCAGTCATTCAGGGATAAAACGGCGAACACAGCATTACATATTGGGCTAGAGATCACCGAAAGAGTCGCCGTTGAAGATTCCGCGTTTGTCAGAGAACTTTGTCAGCAACTTGATATGCTGGGGGTGACACTCTCAGCAGATGATTTTGGTACAGGCCACTGCAATTATAAGCTGTTGATGCAACTTCGTCCGCGCTACATCAAGATCGATAAACATTTTACCCAAGAAATTGAAACGGACGAGGGCAAAGAGGCCATCGTCCGCAATATTATCGCTATTGCAAAAGACAGGGGGTGCCTGACCATTGCGGAAGGTGTGGAAAGCGCCTCGCAGCGTGAGAAGTTGGTCGCGATGGGGGTCAGCTTTTTACAAGGTTACTTCTTTTCGAGGCCCATTAAGGCAGCGGTTTTCTTCGACAAGTTGCAGCACTCCACCCTATAAAAAGAAGCCAGAACGCTTCCTTAAACCCTGGCTTGAAAAGTTTAAGGGTGGGTCTTCAGAGGGATCGTTGTCGCCGCCGCGGCTGGGCCTGGCTCAACAGTTACACGCGGTGTTGCCCCCAAACGTATTTATACAGGTTATAAGGTTAAGTACTTAACCTGCCTTCGATAATTCCGGTAGCGTGTAAAACACCGTTACTGGGGTGATACGATGCCAGGCATTAAGCTTCATTGGGGCGTATCTCTGAACCGAACACAGAATGTCCCAACGGTAACTTGATTCCGGTTGAGTCCAGTTGATAACAGGAGATAGGATGCGGGTTAAAAAACGCAGGAGAGAATTTTGAGAAAAATGCCAAAGCCTCTTGTGCCATCAGCGCTTATAAACTATTCCCTGGCAGAAGTCATTTCACTTGCGGTGAGTCAGGCTGGGAAGCCGTTGCTGATTTTGCTCTGGACTGGGCTCAGTCGCCGGTATCAGGGTCCCTTAAATAAAAAGAGATAATAGCAGCTCAGGAATGGCATATTTTAAACAACGTGCCATTCAAATGGCACGTTGTTCCAGCCTGAAAGACATTACCGGGCAAAAAAATAGATCGTCAGCTAAATAGCTGCGCCTAATACCGCTACACTTTTGCCTGACCATGTTTTCCTCCGGGGAATGGGCTGGCGGTTTCCATAAAATGGCGGACCTTTTTCAGTAACTGCCACATTGAGCGGCACTGATGATTACGGGTTATCGTGTCATGAAGTGCCTGCCATAGCCGTTCCACATGATTCACCCACGGCGAGTAAACCGGCTGGTAAATTACCCTGAACTTGGGATTTGCTTTCAACCAGCGCTGTGTTTCGCGGCTTTTATGGATAATGTAGTTATCAACGATCAGCGTGATTGTTTTCGCCCGCCGGTAAGTGGCTTTCAGGTGCTTCAGCAGAGCGATAAACAGCGCTGAACTTTTGCTGTTGCCGCCCACGTAGCTGACTTTACCCGTGCCACTGTGCAGTGCGCCGGCCAGATAGTATTTTTCGTTCTGCCCCGGCGTCACTACCCGTTTCTGCTGTCCGCGCAACTGCCAGTCCGCACCGATTTTAGGATTAAGGTGGATATCCACTTCATCTTCATAAAATACCGGATGCTCTGCGCTGCATTCATCCAGCGCTTTGTGGATTACCGCCATCTTTTCATCTTTATGTGGGTCACGGATACGCAGAGTTGGCGCGGCCCTGCGCCATACAAGCCCCGCAGATGGCAACCAGCGGCGAACGGTTCCTGCATGTAACTGGCAACCGGTTATCTCATTGATTTTTATTGCCAGTAATTCGGTGCTCCAGCGTGAACGTTGATAACCAAAATCGCCGGGAGAATGCTTTATCAGCTCACGTAACAGGGTGCAGATATGTTCAAAAGGCCAGCGTCGGGAGCGCCCTGCGGGTAAGGATTTCAGGCCTTCAATACCTGAGTGCGTAAACCAGTTAATCCAGCGACCAACGGATGAACGGGCACAACAGAGAGTTCTGGCAACATCGCTGACCCGTTCACCCCGATGAAGCATCAGCATGGCCGTGAGTCTGCGGGCATGATTTTTATCACGCGTTTTATGAATAGCTTTCTGCATCAGGCGTCGTTCGCCACGGGGTATTGGTACTATGATCGGCATCGCTCAGTCCGGTTGGTGATTTTGGTTGGTTTGGCGATTGATCAGATCGCACAATCCGGGCTGAGTTCCCTTTCAGTGATCTACTATTCCGCGCAGCTATTTAGCGAAAAACGGTAATCGCATCGACCAGTTGTGTTGCCTGATGATTCATCTTTGCCGTCGCATCGGCACTTTGCTGAACGAGCGTCGCGTTTTGATGTGTAATTTCATCAAGTTTTTCAACAGAATGAGAAACTTCACCTAACGCACCGGCCTGCTCTGCCGTCGCCTCACTAATCTGCGCAATCAACAGCGTCACATTTTTTACCCGCTCCACAATTTCCTGCATGGTTTTCCCGGAGTCATCCGCTAATTGTGTACCCAAATGGACATGCTGAACGCTTTCTTCAACGAGCTGTTTAATCTCCTTCGCGGCATTCGCGCTACGCTGAGCCAGATTGCGTACTTCTGCTGCGACCACGGCAAAGCCTTTCCCTTGTTCTCCGGCCCGGGCGGCTTCCACTGCGGCATTAAGCGCCAGAATATTGGTCTGGAATGCAATGCTGTCGATGATATTGGTAATCCGCGATATATGCAGTGAACTCTCTGTTATTGCAGACATCATGGATATCATGCTGCTCATTACATCGCTGCCTTTCTCAGCGGCATCCCGGGATTCCTGTGCCAGCGTTTTGACCTGGGAGGCGCTTTCGGTATTATTTTTTACCGTAGTCACCATTTGATGCATCGTGGCTGCGGTACGTTGCACATTCGATGCGGTCTGGTCGGTTCGCTGGCTGAGATCGTTATTTCCCGTGCTCAGCGCATCGGAGGCTTTGAGTACATTAATGGCCTGACCGCTCACATCATCCACCAGCCATCGGAACATGAGCCCAAGCTGGCTAATCGAGCGCGAAATGATCCCTACTTCATCGACCCGGTCCAGGAGCGTGACTTTATACATCGCGCCGCTGGCGACCTCTTTAGCGTTTCGACATAATTGTTCAATCGGGCGGGATATTTGTGATTCAAGCCATGCGGTAACAAGCAGTAATAACATGGTCATCAGGGGGATAAAAATTACCAGTTTTTCAATATTAATGGAGGACAACCATGCAACCGGAATACTGAGCAGTAAGGTTNCTAAAAGCGGAATACGTAATCGCCATTTCAGAGGAAGTGTTTTGAGTAGTGAACGCCATCGCATCCAGCCTGTACGAATAATCAACCCTTTGTGAAACTTATGTCCTTTTGCTGTACCTTCGCGAAAATTTCGATATATCTTCTCGGCATTCCGGGTTTCATCCTCTTCAGGCTGTGTCCTTACCGACATATAGCCTTTAATTTTACCTTCTCTTATTACCGGAATAGCATTCGCGCGAACCCAATAATGATCGCCATTTTTCCTGCGATTTTTTACCAGTGCTGACCAGGGCTCACCCTGACGAAGCGTTGACCACATATCTGCAAAAGCTTCTTTGGGCATATCGGGATGACGGACAAGGTTATGAGGTTGCCCCTTGATTTCATCGGCGGTAAAACCACTCACATTGATGAAAGCATCATTCGCATAAGTAATGTAACTGTTCTCATCGGTTGTCGACATCAGCGTCGCCTTGCTGTCGAAAACAAATTCTTTCTGTGTAACCGGTTGATTATCCCGCATAGTGATACATCCATATGAACACTGTTATCTGGTATCGCAATTATCGGCTCAAAAGCAAAACGCATGACAAATTGTTATCAATCTGATAACCAGATCACAACGACTGAAGATAGGTTAGCGAATAAAAACGACATGCTGACTTCTCCGTAAACCGGAGCGGGTACAGGGAGTCGGAGTATCGAATAAGCACCTTAAATCACGCTGAGGCGTATGTTAGGGAAGGTGCGAATAAGCAGGTCATTTCTTCCCAAGCTGACTCGCTGATTAAAATTTCGCGGATCTGGGCCGATTTTTTTCCCGCAAACACATCGAATCAGCCTATTTAGGCTATTTTTTCCACCATTTCTGGCGTTATTTCCGGTTTTTACTGAGATCTCTCCCACTGACGTATCATTTGGTCCACCCGAAACAGGTTGGCCAGGGTGAATAACATCGCCAGTTGGTTATCGTTTTTCAGCAGCCCCTTGTATCTGGCTTTCACGAAGCCGAACTGCCGCTTGATGATGCGAAACGGGTGCTCCACCCTGGCACGGATGCTGGCTTTCATGTATTCGATGTTGATGGCCGTTTTGTTCTTGCGCGGATGCTGCTTCAAGGTTTTTACCCTGCCGGGACGCCCGGCGATCAGCCAGTCCACATCCACCTCGGCCAGCTCCTCGCGCTGTGGCGCTCCTTGGTAGCCGGCATCGGCTGAGACAAATTGCTCCTCTCCATGAAGCAGATTACCCAGCTGATTGAGGTCATGCTCGTTGGCCGCGGTGGTGACCAGGCTGTGGGTCAGGCCACTCTTGGCATCGACACCAATGTGGGCCTTCATGCCAAAGTGCCACTGATTGCCTTTCTTGGTCTGATGCATCTCCGGATCGCGTTGCTGCTCNTTGTTCTTGGTAGAGCTGGGTGCCTCAATGATGGTGGCATCCACCAAAGTGCCTTGGGTCATCATGACGCCTGCTTCGGCCAGCCAGCGATTGATGGTCTTGAACAATTGACGGGCCAGTTGATGCTGCTCGAGCAGGTGGCGGAAATTCATGATGGTGGTGCGATCCGGCAGGGCGCTATCCAGGGATAATCGGGCAAACAGGCGCATGGAGGCGATTTCGTACAGGGCATCTTCCATGGCACCGTCGCTCAGGTTGTACCAATGCTGCATGCAGTGAATACGCAGCATGGTCTCCAGCGGATAGGGCCGTCGGCCATTGCCCGCCTTGGGATAAAACGGCTCGATGACAGCGGTCATATTCTGCCATGGCAGAATCTGCTCCATGCGGGAGAGGAAAATCTCTTTTCGGGTCTGACGGCGCTTAGTGCTGAATTCACTATCGGCGAAGGTGAGTTGATGGCTCATGATGTCCCTCTGGGATGCGCTCCGGATGAATATGATGATCTCATATCAGGAACTTGTTCGCACCTTCCTTAGACCTGGGGATGATTCAGTTTAAAGTCAAATATACTTTAAATTTAATTTAAATCATGGTCACTGTGTTTGCCTGCACGTCAGTGTTGTTTAAGGAATGTTTTTTAAAGGACAATTTCATTTATGGTAGCGTATTTTTGTATTTTTTTTGGAAATAACCTGCTGGATAACGAAATATGTTAAGATATAAAAAATCACTCTGTACTTATGGATGAGTAAATGCTTCAGCGTTATCTGCTGGCTTCTCTTTTCATTTTCTATTCCTGTACTTCGTTAGCGACCCGACTTAGCCCGACTGACAGGGAAACCCTTCAGCAACAGCAGCAGGATATTTTGCAACAAAATCAGCAGCAACGCGAGGAACTGGAACGCCTGACGCCTGCTCCGGCATTACCTTCGCCCCCTGTAGAAAATAATGGCGGGCCCTGTTTTCTGATTAATCGCATTACTCTGAATAACGCCACGCTGATTAGCCAGAAACAACAACAGCAGCTAACCACGCCTTATTCCCACCGCTGTCTGAATCTGGCAAAAATAAGTGAACTGACGCACAACGTTTCCGACTGGTACATCAGCCGGGGCTATATTACCAGCAGGGCATTTTTGACCGAACAGGATTTATCCCACGGCGAATTAACACTGGAAATTCTGGAAGGCCGGCTGGAGAAAATTGAACTCGATGGCCAGACACCGGCCATGTTGCGCACCGTATTTCCTGGTGCGGAAGGTCATATTCTTAATCTGCGTGATATCGAACAGGGAATGGAGCAGATTAACCGCCTGCGTAGCGTCCCGGTACAGATTGAAATTCTGCCCGGCACCACCCAGGGTTTATCGGTGGTCAGCCTGACTGCCACGCCGGAGTTTCCGCTCAACGCATCGCTGGGTTTTGATAACAGCGGGCAGAAGAGCACCGGCACTGGTCAGCTCACCGGATCGCTGACGGGTAATAATCTGCTTGGTCTGGCCGATAAATGGTCACTGAACGGCGGGCGCAGCAGTGATTTCACCACCGGCCATGACGCTCAGAGTTTTCAGGCAGGCCTGAGCCTGCCGTACGGCTACGCGCTGCTCGATTACAGCTATTCCTGGAACAACTACCTCAGCACAGTCAGTAGCCGGGGCTACGACTGGCACTCCAGAGGCGATACTCAGACCCATCGTCTGACGCTCACGGACGTGCTGTACCGCAACAGTGATATGAAAACGGCCCTCAGCCTCGGCATGGCGCGTCGTAACAGCCGCAACTGGCTAAATGACGCCCCGCTGAAAAGCAGCAGCCGGGTACTCTCAAATGTCATGGTGGGTATTAATCACAGCCAGAAAGTTGCCGGTGGATCTGCGACCTTCAACCCGGCGCTGACGAAAGGTGTTCCGTGGCTGGGTGCTGAAAATGATGAGGGCAAAGCACCAGACGCTCCCAAAGCGGAATTCACTAAAGGGTCGTTAACGGCCAGCTTCTACCGCCCCCTCACCCGGCGCGTCACATTTCTGACCAGCCTGTATGGACAGGCAACCGGCGACCGGCTGTACGGCAGCGAACGCCTGACAATCGGCGGTGAAAGCTCGGTTCGGGGGTTTAAAGAGCAGTATCTGGCCGGAGACAACGGTGGCTACTGGCGTAACGAACTGAATATTAGCCTCTTCAGCCTGCCGGGGATCGGGGAGATCAGCGCTGTCGCTGCCGTTGATGGCGGCTGGTTAAAGCATGACAACGACGACGCTAACGCCTCCGGTACGCTATGGGGAAGCGCTGTCGGGCTTGCCAGTACCGGACGCTTTCTCTCCAGTCAACTGACCCTTGGCCGGCCGATTGCCTGGCCTACAGAACTCACCCCAGACCGTTTTTGTGTTTATTACCGCCTTGGACTGGCACTCTGAATAAGGATATCTCTGCAATGGCTCAGCACCCTGAACACACGGTTCGTTTGTCCCAGCGACTGCTGAGTTATTGCCTGATCAGTTTCCTTATCCTCCAGCCGGTGGCCCCGGCGCTGGCGGCCGCCATTACGCCTGTCACACCGGGAACCCAGGTGGATCAGGCGGGTAATGGGGTACCGCTTATCAATATTGCCACGCCTAATGCGGCAGGCGTTTCACATAACCAGTATCAGGACTACAACGTCGGCAAAGAGGGGGTCATCCTCAATAACGCCACCGGGCAGTTAACGGCGACACAGCTAGGCGGGCTGGTTCAGAACAACCCCAACCTGAAGGCCGGGCAGGAAGCGAAAGCCATTATTAACGAAGTGACCGGCACCAGCCGTTCTCAGCTTCAGGGCTATACCGAAGTCGCCGGTAAAGCGGCCAGCGTGATGGTCGCCAACCCCTATGGGATAACCTGTAGCGGGTGTGGCTTTATTAATACCCCGGCGGTGACGCTGACGACCGGTAAACCGCAACTCGATGCGAACGGTAATTTGCAGTCGCTGAACGTGACGGGTGGCAGCATCACCATCGACGGTAACGGTCTGGATACCAGTAAGAGTGACAGCGTGTCGATTATCTCCCGTGCGGCAGAGATCAATGCGCAGCTGTATGCCAAAGACCTGAGTATCACCACCGGTGCTAACCGGGTGGACGCCAGTGGTCATGTCAGCGCCATCAGCGGGACTGGCCCGGTTCCGGTACTTGCTGTGGATACCGGTGCGCTCGGAGGGATGTATGCCGACCGTATACGGCTGGTTTCCGGTGAAAAAGGCGTTGGGGTTAACCTGGGTAACCTCAACGCCCGCCAGGGAGACATCCGGCTTGACGCCAATGGTAAACTGACACTCAACAACACCCTCGCCAGCGGCACGCTTACGGCTTCCGCTCCGGAGATAACGCTGACCGGAAGCCATCAGACCGGCCAGACGATGACCCTGACAAGTCAGGGTGACACGACACTCAATAACGCCACACTTGCCAGCGGTGGTGACCTGACGCTGAACAGCGCCGGTCAGCTCTCTGCCAGCCACAGTACGCTGGCGGCAGGGGTGAATGCTCAGGGGAAAGTCAGCACAAATGCGGGCCTGTCCGTAACGGCGGCCCGTCAACAATGGACTGACGCCGATCTCAGCGCACAAGACGTGCAGCTCACCGCTCAACAGAACCACACCATTGATACCACCAGCCGGATCCGGGCAACACGCGATATCACGCTGAATGCAGGCAACCTGGCGCTGAACGGACAGCTCAATGCCGGGCGCGATACCACACTGACGGCCACGACGCTGAATGCCGGGAGCAGCAGCCGTATCGATGCACAGCATAATGTCGCGCTGACTCTCGCCGACAACAGCAACTGGCAGGGGCAACTGGTTGCAGGTCAGGATCTCACCCTTAAGACAAACAACTTCAGCAGCAGTGGGCTTCTGTTAGCCAACGGTAATCTGTCTGCCGATATCGGGCAGTGGACCAACAGCGCCACGCTGCAAAGCCTCGGATCGCAGTGGCTGAATATGGGCAGCCTGAACAGCAGCGGACAGTTCCTCAGCGGTAATGATTTGACGCTGACGGGCCGCCAGGCCATCACGCTTGAAGGCCTGACAAGCGCGCGAAATAACCTCACCCTTACCACGCCTGGCGGGCTGAGTCTCGGGACGGGGGGGCAGTTACTGAGTGACGGTGGTCTATGGCTGAACGGTGGCAATGTGCTTCTGGACGGGCAGATCGCCGGTGGTAGCCAGGTGAATATTCACGGCACGGCACTGACCAGTGGCAACAGCAGTTCACTGAGCAGCAAAGGCAATCTGACACTGAGCAGCGGGGAGACGTCGCTTGGTGGGCAGCTCAGCGCACAGGGGGATGTCTCGCTGAACGCAGCCGGGCTGACCACGCGCGCAGGGTCGCAATTACAGGGCCATAACCTGACGCTGTCAATGCAGCAGGGTCAGCTTGCAGGCAACCAGGCCGCCAGCGGCGATCTGCAAGTGACTTCCGCGGGCAACCTGAGTCACAGCGGGACATTGAACGGTCAGACAGTCGGCGTAAGAGCGGATCAGCTGGACAACAGCGGCAGCTGGCAGACCGAACAGCTCATATTGCAACTTCGCGGTCTGACCCAACAGGGCAGTCTGCTGGCGCGTCAGGGAATGACGCTCAACGCCGATCGCCTGACTAACCGCGGCAGCATCGCTGCCACGGATCTGACGCTGATGCTGAACGGTGCCGCCGATAACCAAAACGGCGGGAAGATAGTTGCCCGGAACGGGCTGACCTTTAACAGCGCCAGCCTCAACAACAGCGGTACGCTGAGTAGCGACAACGTTAAACTCAACAGCACTGTGCTGTACAACAACGGTTTGATCCAGGGTCAGCAGGCTTTAGATGTGCGGACCACAGGGCTGAATAATACCGGTAACGGTCAGTTGCTAAGCGCCGGGACGATGACGCTCAGCGGCAAGCAGGCGACCAACGGCGGGCTCTGGCAGGCACAAACTCTGAACCTCACAGCAGACAGCCTCGATAACCGGGGCGAGCTGAATGCCGGAATGCAGTTACTGCATCTTGCCAGCGCGCTCAATAACCAGACCGGGGGTCGGATTGTCGCTCAGCAAGGGCTGACGATAAGCGCCCCGACGCTGACTAACGACGGTACGCTGAGCGCCCCTGCCGTGAACCTGACGGCCGATACGTTGACNAACCGGGGNNTCCTGCAAGGGGATAACACGCTGGCCCTGGCGCTGCGACAGGTGGCAAACCTGAGCGCCGGGAAAGTCCTGACTGGCGGCAGCCTTGCGCTGGACGTCCCCGTGCTGAAGAACAACGGTTTGCTGCAGGTGGGTGGCGACCTGACGTTAACCGGTGACAGNCTGGACAACAGCGGGGACATTTCTGCCCGTACCCTGACGCTNCACCACAGCGGCGCACAAACCCATAACGCAGGCGCGAAATTACAGGCTCAGCTGGAAGCGGTGCTTTCGGCGGCAACGCTGACCAACAACGGCAGCGTGCTGGCGGATCGGCTGAGCCTGACGTCTGACACCCTGGTCAACGGTGGTCAGCTACAGGGAACAAAGCAGCTTGATATCACCACCACCACTGCCGGCAACAGCGGAAAACTGCTGACGGACGGCGCGCTGACGGTAAAGGCCAGCAGCTTAAACAATGGTGGCACGTTACAGGGTGAAGCAATCAACCTCACCGGGGACAGTGCAGATAACAGCGGTTCACTGACGGCCACCACGTTACTGCTGCACCTGGCACAGCAGTTCAGCAACCAGCCCACGGGCAGCCTTATTGCCCACCAGGGACTGACCCTTTCGGCCCCGCAACTGCGCAACAGCGGCACGCTCGCGGCGAAGGTGCTGAGCCTGACGGCCACCACGGTCGACAACAGCGGTCAACTGCAGGGCGACAATACGCTGTTGCTGGCTGCCACCTCACTGGCTAACCAGCGTGCCGGGCAGATTATCACCGACGGTAATCTGACACTGGCCCTTCCCGCGCTGACGAATGCCGGTCTGGTGGATGTCGCGGGGGATTTCACGCTCGACGGTGAACAACTGGATAACCAGGGGAACATTGCTGCCCGCAACCTGACGCTGCGCCACAGCGGCACGGTCAGCAACCAGGCGGAGGGCACGCTGCTGGCAGATCAGACGCTGACGCTGTCTGCCGGAACCCTGAACAATGAGGGCCGGGTGGCGGCAGAGCGGCTGAATGTGACGGCAGCGCAGCTCAGTAACAGCCGGTTGTTACAGGGTGCTCAGCAGCTGGACATCACGGCGGCGAATGCCGCTAACCAGGGTCAGTGGCTGACGGCAGGAAACCTGAATGCCAGTATTCAGACGCTGAACAACAGCGGGCTGCTGCAGGGGCAAACGCTGATCCTGAAAGGTGACAGCGTCGATAACAGCGGGCAACTGCAGGCCACAACGGCCCTGTTCACGCTGGCAAAACAGTTCACCCTCCAGCGAACCGGGAAAATAACGGCGCAGCAGGGGTTAACGCTCAACACGCCATTGTTCACCAACCACGGGATCATGGCGGCATCCACGCTGACGTTGTCCGGCTCCCGCATTGACAACAGCGGTTTGTTGCAGGGCGACCACGGCCTGCAGCTTACTGCCACGCAGCTGGATAACCAGACGTCCGGAGAGATCCTCAGCGGAGACGGGTTAACCCTGACGGTGCCAACGCTGACCAACGCCGGGCTACTGAGTGCGGGGGGCGATTTGGCGCTCACGGGCCACCAGCTTGATAACAGCGGGGAAATCTCCGCACGTAACCTGATCGTGCAGACTGGGGATACCCTCACCAATCAGGAGGAAGGCGATCTGCTGGCAAAGCAGGCGCTGACGCTCACCAGCCATCAGATGGTCAACAACGGCAATATCCAGGCTTCCCGGCTGACCCTGAACACTTCAGGACTGAAAAATAAGGGGCTGTTGCAGGGGGCACAGCGGCTGGATATGACGGCGGATAACGCCAGTAACGAGGGACAGTGGCTGACGGCAGATACCCTGAATGCCAGCATTGCCGATCTGAACAACGGCGGTCTGGTGCAGGCGGGGCAGATAACCCTGAAGGGAAACCGTCTCGACAACAGCGGGCAACTGAAGGCCACCAACGCCCTGATCGTTATGGCGGAACGCGCGACCAACCAGCAGCAGGGTAAGGTGCTCGCGCAGCATGAGATGACGTTCAGCGCGCCGCTGCTCAGTAATCGCGGGATCCTTGCCGCCGACATGCTGAACCTGTCGGCAGGAACATCCCTTAACAACAGCGGACTCCTTCAGGGTGACAGCGGCCTCACGCTGACGACCGCGCTGCTGAACAACCTTACCGGGGGGCAAATTCTCACCACCGGCAACCTGCAGCTTGCACTGCCGACACTGGTTAACAGCGGGTTGTTGAGCACCAAAGGCGATCTCTCACTTAAGGGTAACCTACTGACCAACAGCGGGGAACTCTCCTCACGTAACCTGACGCTGGAACACGACGGCACCGTGACAAACCAGGCTGGCGGCGCATTGCTGGCGCAGCAGCAGCTAAACCTTGCAGCGGGCACGCTGACCAACAGCGGCAACGTGGCTGCCAGCCAGCTCAGCGTCACCGCCACCACGCTGAACAACAGCGGTCTGTTGCAGGGGGCGCAACAGCTGGATGTTGCGGCTGCCAGCGCCAGTAACCAGGGGCAGTGGCTGACGGCGGGAAACCTGAGCGCCACTGCCTCGACCCTTGCCAGCAGCGGTCTGTTGCAGGGTAAAACGGTGACACTCCGGGGGAACAGTTTTGATAACAGCGGCCAGTTGCTGAGCACCACTGCCCTGCTCTCCCTCGCTAAACAGTTTACTAACCGACAGAACGCGAAGATCCTGGCGCAACAGGGACTGACGCTCAGCGCGCCCTCCGTTGCTAACAGCGGTACGCTGGCGGCCACGGCATTGACGCTCTCCGGTACCGACATCGACAACAGTGGACTAATCCAGGGCGATAACGGTTTTACGCTGACCTCCGCGGGCGCGCTGACCAACCAGGCATCCGGGATCCTGCTCAGCGACGGTACGATAACGCTCGATACGGCACAACTGACCAACGAGGGGCTGCAGCAGGCGAAGGTGCTGGGAGTGACTGCCGGGAAAGCGGACAATCACGGTAATCTTCTCGGGTCAGATGCTGTGACGCTGAAGGTTAACGATACCCTGACCAACAGTGGTCAGATGCTGAGCCAGCAGGCGCTGCAGCTCACGGCAAAAAATGTCACGAATGACGGGCTTCTGGCCGCCAGCCAGCTGCAGCTTGATACCGGCACGACCCTGAACCAGGGGACGCTGCAGGGTAATCAGACACTGCTGCACAACGGTAACCTCACGAACCAGAGCCACGGGCAACTGCTGAGCGGCGGTACCCTGACGCTGAATGGCGCGGCGATCGATAACGCGGGACGTTTGCAGGGGCAGCAGATCGCGCTGAGTGGTACCAGCCTGACAAACAGTGGCAATGCGACTGGCAGCAATGGCGTGACAGCCACCCTGACCGGCAATCTGAGCAATACCGGGTTACTGCTCAGCCAGCAGGCAATGGACGTGCGCGCACAGGGGGTGACCAGCAGCGGTACGCTGGCGGCTGACCGTCTGAGCCTGAATGTCGACAGCCTCACCAACAGTGGCCTGTTACAGGGCAACAGCTCTCTCACGTTGCTGGCCCGGACGCTCAACAACCAGACGGCCGGACAAATGCTGACCGGTGGCCCGCTGAGCCTGACGCTCAGTACCTTAATCAATGCCGGGCTGTTGCAGGTGAAACAGGGGTTCACCCTCAAAGCCGACAGCCTGACTCACCAGGGGACACTGAAAGCCCGGAGCGTTGACCTGACGCTTGGCGATCTGACCACGACCACCGACAGCCATCTGCTGGCAGAGCAAAACCTGACCCTGAACACCGCCACCCTGACTAACGGCGGGGTGCTGGCAGCAGACACAGTCAGCCTGAACGGTGGCGATGTTACTAACAGCGGCCTGCTGCAGGGCAATCAGTGGCTGACGCTCAACAGCGGGACACTGAGCAACCAGCAGACCGGGCAGCTGCTCAGCGGCGGCGGACTGACGCTCTCCCCTACCCGCTGGCTGGATAATGCCGGGTTATTACAGGGGCAGACGCTGACCGTCAACAGCGGGAGCTGGAACAACCGGGGCAGTGCGTTGGGTAGCAACGGTGTGACATCGACCCTGNGCGGCGCTTACAACGGCAGCGGTCAACTCCTGAGTCAGGGCTCGCTGGCGCTTAGCAGCCAGACGTTTACCAACAGCGGTCAGCTTGCCGCCGACCGCCTGCAGCTTACCGGGCGCGATGGACTGACTAACAGCGGCCTGTTACAGGGCAATAGCCATCTCACTCTCACAGGCGCTGGCCTGAATAATCAGGCCGGTGGTCAGGTGCTTAGCACCGGCAACCTGCGGCTGGATGCGGCAGCGCAGACCAACGCCGGATTACTGCTGGCGGGCCAGACGCTGGATCTTATCGCCACCACCCTCAGCAACAGCGGGACGTTGCAGGCGGGCACCCTGCAACTGGCAACCAGCCAGCAGCTCACCAACCTTGCCAGCGGCACGTTACTGGCGCAAAACGGCGCAACACTGAGCGGTGCATTGCTGGATAACCGGGGACAGCTGGCAGCGAATAACCTGACGGTCAACAACGCCACCGTTACCAACAGCGGCCTGTTACAGGGAGCCAGTGCGCTCACGCTGACCAACACCACGCTGACCAACCTGGCCACCGGGCGTCTGCTCAGCGGCGGAGCCTTATCACTCGTCAATACCGGGTTTACCAACGAGGGTACCGTTCAGGGGCAGACCCTGACGCTCAACGCCGCCACCGCGACTAACCGTGGCAGCCTGCTGGGAACCGATGCGCTGACCGCCACCCTGACGGACGGCCTGCTGAACAGCGGTCAGTTACTCAGCCACGGTGCCATGCGTTTTAACAGCGGCTGGCTGACCAACGACGGGGCGTTGCTTGGTGAAGGGGATGTCACCCTGACCGGCAACCAGCTGACCAACCGGGGTAATATTCAGGGTAATACCCTGCTGCTGGGCAATGGTCAGGTGGATAACAGCGGTACCGTTATCGGCCTGCATTCCCTGACGTTACAGGCAACGGCTCCGCTGACTGGCCGTCTGCTGCGGGCCATCGCTCCCCAGAAGCTCACCAACAATGGTGGCGGGAAACTGCTGAGCCAGGGAACGCTGTCGGCGACCGGAGGTAGCGTCATCAACAACGGTAGCTGGCAGGGGCAGCGCATCCTGTTGAATGCGCAGCAACTCCAGAACAGCGGCAGCTTCCAGAGTGCCGATGCGCTGACCCTCGCCGTGACTGGCTCCCTGGATACCGCAACAGGCAGCAAACTTATCGCCAGCGGGCTGGCAAGCCTGCAGGCGGCCACGTACAGCAACCAGGGACAATGGCTGGCGAAGAACCTGATTGTGCGCGGTGGTTCTCTGGACAACCGTGGTGATATCAGCGGCGTGGAAGGTCTGGATATCGCCCTGAGTGGCGGCATCACTGTGCAGCGCGGCACCACGCTGCTAACCGCAGGCAACCTTGCCCTGAGCGGTGCGTCAGTGACCAACCTTGGTCGGGTTCAGGGGGCGAACGTTACCCTGAACAGCGGCGCGCTAACCAACGACGGTACGATACAAGCCGATGGCGGCCTCGACGTGACGCTCAATGGCGACCTGTCGAACAGTGCCAGCGGCAACTTACTGAGCCAGAACACCCTTCGCATCAGCGGGAACAACCTCACCAGCCAGGGCATGCTGCAAAGCGGTGGCGATATGTCGCTGACTGGCGCGCAATCCACCCGCAACGACGGGCAATTACTGAGCGGCGGTCTGTTAACGCTCATCACGCCGCAACTGACGAACAACAACTGGCTACAGGCCGGACGACTGACGTTCGGCTCCGGAATGCTCGGTAATAATGGCTCGTTGCTTATCAGCCAACAGGGAATACTTGGCGGCAGCAGCCTGACCAACCAGGGCACGCTTCAGGGCGGCAACCTGACGCTGAATTATAACCGTCTTGATAACAACGGCACGCTGTACGGCGGGCAGTCACTGGCGGTGACCAGCACTCAGGTTAACAACGGAGCCGGGGCGAAACTGTACAGTGCCGGTGACCTGAGCCTGAACAGCAACGGTCTGAACTATCAGGGGCAGATAGCCGCGCTGGGTAACCTGACGCTGTCGCTCGGCTCCGATTTTACGCTCAACAGCCAGCTTGCCGCCGGACAGATGCTGTCGGTCAGCACCACCGGCAACCTGGTTAACAACGGGACAATGCAGGGCCAGGGTTTACGCCTGAGTGCAGATGGTGCGCTCACCAATAACAGTAAGTTGACTGCAGGTTATCTCACCAGCCAGCTCAGCGGCGGGCGCATTGATATGAATGCCGCAGGCAGTCTGCAGGCGGGTGGCAATGTCACGTTGCTCAGCCGTAGCGACATCAATAACAACGGTTTTACCGGCACTGCCGGTGACCTGACGCTGAACGCGCCGGGAGCCATTAACAATAACAGCGCCCTTCTTTACGCCGGGAATAACCTGCAACTGCTGGCCAATCTGATTCATAACCAGCGTGGCGATATTCTCGCCGGTAACAGCCTGTGGATGCAGCGTGATGCGGCGGGCAATGCCAACAGCGAAGTGATCAATACTTCCGGGACTATTGAGACGCAGAATGGTGATATTACGATCAGGACAGGGCATTTGCTGAACCAAAGGGATGGTCTGGTGGTGCTTAACAGCAAAACCGAAAACCTGATGGAGCAGCTCAAATGGTTGAAGGATGGTTATGCAGATATTCCTCTTTCTGAACTGAAAGCAGGAACCGATTATGGCTATATCGTCAGGGAATCCTGTAGTGGTGGTGGCAGCCCGGGGCACGGAGCGGGTCCTACATGCAGGGATATAGCCACCCCTATGCCGATGAAAAACAGTCCAGCTAAAGAGATTGCGATTTTACGAGCGACACAAACTGTGTCCGCAAACGGTGGGGCAGGACGGATTAGTTCAGCCCAGGGGATGGTCATTCAGGCTGGGCAACTGGAAAATAATGCCAGTACACTGCTTGCCGCGAAAGATATGTATCTCTCTGGTATGACTTTGCAAAATCAGTCATGGACTGACGGTACAGTGACACGTTACAGGACATATGTTGCCGATCGTGATCAATATAACCGCAAAGCGAACCCATCTGCTTCGGTAGATGCAGATGTTTACAAGAAAACACCAATTCACTACGTTGCAATGGGTGGTGACCGGGAAGATAGCTCTGGGGGCACTGTATACCGCGCCGTCATCCAGGCGGGTGGCACAGTTAACGCCAGTTTCAGCGGTGATATCAGTAATACCTCAACCACTGCCCATGTTGCAGGCTACAGCCGTACGCTGGCTACACCAGGTCTGAATACGCTCAGCACCTCGCCAGGTACAGTCAACGCAGTACAGACCCGTGGCCTTATCAACAGCAATAAAGTCGCCATCGGCTCGCCACAGTGGCAGAACCAGATCCTCGATGCCCTGCTACAGGTTAACGGCGGCACCGCGCTGGATAATACCCATGCGGCCAGTGGCAGTATGATCGCCCTCAACGGCAAACAGACCGGATTAAACAACTATTCCGCAGGTGGCGGACTGGCAAATGTCAGCGGCCAGATGGTGGCGCTCAACGGGTACGGTACCTCAGGGAGCAGTAAGACCAGTCTCAACGGGCAGTCAGTAGAACTGGGTGGTTACACCGCCAGCACGGGGAACAAAACCAGCCTCAATGGGCCGGAGGTAGCACTTAACGGTGCTACGGCGCATGGGGGGCTGGCAAATGTCACATCCCAGACGGTGGCCCTCAACAATGCCAGCGTCAGCGGCGGCAATAAAACCAGCCTCAATGGGCAGACTGTGGCTCTCAGCAGTGCTGCCGCACCGGGCAGCGTGACACCGACAACCGTCCGTCCGGTAAGTCTCAGCTATTATCCACTCCCGACCAGTGATAACGGTTATTTTGTGGCAGACCCGGACCCAAAAAGTCCGTACCTCATCACCACTAACCCAAAACTGAACAACCTCGGTCAGCTCGACAACAGCCTGCTCAGCGATCTGGTGGCGATGGCTGGCAAACAACCTGCCCCGATGCCACAGGAAACGCGGGCACAGTATACCGTTGAAAAACAGTATCTGGGCTCCTCATACTTCCTGGATCGCCTGAACCTGCATCCGGATTACGACTATCGCTTCCTGGGCGATGCCGCCTTTGATACCCGTTATGTCAGCAATGCCCTGCTCAATGAGACCGGTAACCGCTATCTGAATGGCTTCGGTTCCGACCTCAAACAGATGCAGTACCTGATGGATCATGCGGCGCAGGCGCAACAGTCATTAGGGCTACAGTTCGGCGTCTCCCTGACGGCGGAACAGATAGCGGGGCTGAACAGCAGTATTCTGTGGTGGGAAGCGACCACCATCAACGGCCAGACGGTGATGGTACCGAAGCTGTATCTGTCACCGAATGACGTGACGGTGAATAACGGCAGTGTGATTGCCGGTAATCAGGTGAATATTCGTGGTGGTAATGTCGCCAACAACGGCAGCACGCTGATGGCGAAAAACGGTCTTTCCGTTACCAGTGAAGGGGAAATCAGCAACCTCAACGGCGGGCTTATCAGCGCCGGTAGTGCGATGCAGCTCAGTGCGCTGGGCGACATTAACAACATCGGTTCGACCATCAGCGGTAAGCAGGTGGCGCTGGAGAGCATCAACGGCAGTATCAACAACATTACGCTGGTCAATGACTGGAAGCTTCCTGCACTCAATGGCAGAAGCCGTGAGCCGTTCAGCATGACCACCGCCACAGCCGGCCCGATGGCCTCTATTACCGCGCTGGACACGCTGAGCCTGACGGCGGGTCAGAATATCAATGTCACCGGGGCAAACCTCAGTGCTGGCGGTGACCTGTTGATGAAGGCGTGGGGGGACATTGCCGTCAGCGCGAACCAGCTGACCAATGGTGAGCAGCGTAACGGTACGCACTGGCAGGACATCAGCTGGCAAGGCAGTGCCATCAGCAGCGGCGGCAACCTTGTGGCGCAGGCGGGTCATGACCTGACCCTGAGCGCCAGCCAGATGATGTCCGAAGGCAGCGCCCTGCTCCGGGCGGGTAACGACCTCAGCCTGAACAGCGCTGAAACCCGTAAAGAGAGCGGGAAAAAACGCAGTGAGAGCTTCACTACCGGGCTGGCACGCAGCGACATCACCAGCGGTGGCGGTCTGACGCTGCTTGCCGGGCGCGATATCACCAGCCAGGCGGCAGAGCTGGCGGCGAAGGAGGATGTTGGCATACAGGCGGGGCGTGACGTGAACCTCGCTGCAGAAGCCACCACGCAGGGCGACAGCTATAAATCTGGCCGTAAGAAAGTGATTAACGAGTCGGTGCGTCAGCAGGGAACCGACATTGCCAGTGGCGGTGATACTAAAATTATCGCCGGACGCGATGTGACCACCGAAGCCGCGCAGGTGACGGCGAAGGGCGATATCGGCGTGGCGGCAGGCCGCGACGTCAGTCTCAATACCGCAACCGAAAGCGATTATCACTACAAAGAGCAGACCAAAACCAAAAGTGGTTTCCTGAGCAAGAAAACCACCCACACCATCGAAGAGAACAGCGCGACGCGTGAAGCCGGCTCATTGCTGAGCGGCGATAACGTGCAGGTCGTTGCGGGCAATAACCTGCGGGTGTTAGGTTCCGCCGTGGCAGGCGATGGCGATGTGAAGCTTAAGGCGGGCAACAACGTTGATATCGTGGCAGCCACGAACAGCGACACCTCCTGGCGCTTTAAGGAAGAGAAAAAATCCGGCCTGATGGGTTCGGGCGGGATTGGGTTCACCATCGGCAGCAGTAAAAGCACGCATGATCTGCGTGAAAAAGGCACCACCCAGAGCCAGAGCGTCAGTACGGTGGGTTCGACGGGCGGTAGCGTGGCGATTTCTGCCGGTAACCAGGCCCACATCGGCGGTGCAGACCTTATTGCCGGGAAGGATTTAAGCCTCAGCGGTGACAGCGTCATCATCGAGCCGGGGCACGACAAGCGCACCCGCGATGAAACCTTCGAACAGAAGAAAAGCGGGCTGACCGTAGCGCTCTCCGGCACCGTCGGCAGCGCAATTAATAATGCGGTGAGTGCGGCGCAGGAGACCAAAGAGCAAAGTGATGGACGTCTGAAAGCCCTTCAGGCCACCAAAACGGTGCTGTCCGGCGTGCAGGCCGGGCAGGCTGTGGATATGGCGGCCACCACCGGCGACCCGAACGCAATGGGTGTGAGCCTCTCCCTGACTACCCAGAAGTCGAAATCACAGCAGCATGCTGAAAGTGATGCGGTGGCAGGCAGCACGCTGAACGCCGGCAACAATCTGTCCATCACCGCGAACGGCAAAAACAAAGGTGCGAACAGCGGCGACATCGTGATTGCGGGCAGCCAGCTGAAAGCCGGGGGTGACACCACGCTGGATGCACAGAACGACATTCTGCTGTCCGGCGCGGCGAATACCCAAAAAACCAGCGGCAATAACAGCAGCAGCGGTGGCGGTATAGGCGTGAGCATCGGTGCCGGTGGCAACGGCGCGGGTATCAGCGTGTTTGCCAACGTCAACGCCGCACACGGCAAAGACAAAGGCAACGGTACCGACTGGACCGAAACCACAATCGACAGCGGCAAAAACGTCACCCTTAAAAGCGGGCACGACACCGTGCTCGAGGGTGCCCAGGTTAACGGCAATAAAATCGTGGCAGATGTCGGTCACGATCTGCTGATGCGCAGTCAGCAGAACAACAATGACTACGACAGCAAGCAGACCAGCGTTGCTGCGGGTGGCAGCTTCACCTTCGGCACCATGTCCGGTTCAGGCTATATCAACGCCAGCCAGGACAAGATGAAGAGCCGCTTTGATTCCGTTGCCGAACAAACCGGGCTGTATGCCGGGGACGGCNGCTTCGATATCACCGTGGGTCATCACACCCAGCTTGACGGTGCGGTTATCGCCTCCACCGCCACACCGGACAAAAACAGCCTCGATACCGGGACGCTGGGCTTCAGCGACATCCACAACGAAGCGGACTTTAAAACCTCGCACTCCGGTATCAGCCTGAGCGGCGGCGGTAGCTTCGGGGATAAATTCAAGGGCAACCTGCCGGGCGGCATGATCTCCGCCGCGGGCAACAAAGGACATGCCGAAGGTACCACACAGGCCGCCGTCGCAAAAGGCACCCTCACCCTCCGCGACAAGGTAAACCAGAAGCAGGACGTGGCCGATCTGAGCCGCGACACCGAACATGCCAACGACAGCATCAGCCCGATCTTCGACAAGGAGAAAGAGCAGAACCGCCTGAAAGCAGTCGGGATGATCAGCGATATTGGCAGCCAGGTGGCAGATATTGCCAGGACTCAGGGTGACCTGAACGGGCTGAAAGCAGCCCAGAAAGCATCCGGAAAAACACCCCCCGCAAACGCGACAGAAAAAGAACGCCAGAACTATCTTGCGGAATTGCGTGACACGCAGGCATACAAAGAGGTGATGGTGACGTACGGAACCGGCAGCAACATGCAGCGTGGTATCCAGGCGGCCACGGCAGCGCTGCAGGGACTGGCGGGCGGCAATATCGGGGGCGCGCTGGCGGGTGCTTCAGCACCGGAGCTGGCGAACATCATCGGCCACCATGCAGGCATTGATGACAACACAGCGGCAAAAGCGATTGCCCATGCCATCCTCGGCGGCGTAACCGCAGCCCTTCAGGGCAACAGTGCCGCAGCGGGCGCAGTGGGGGCGGCATCCGGCGAACTGGTAGCGACAGCGATTGCCAGACAGCTCTATCCGGACACAGACCCGTCGAAGCTGACGGAAGACCAGAAGCAAACCGTGAGTACGCTGGCGACTGTTTCCGCGGGTATGGCTGGCGGGATTGCCGGGGGAAATACGGCGGGAGCTGCGGCTGGTGCCAGTGCCGGGAAGAATGCGGTTGAGAATAACTTCCTCAGCGTGACTCAGCTTGATAACTTCGCGCAGAAAGCCAGGACGTGTGAGGGTGCAGCCTGTCAGCAAGTGATTCAGGACATGGTAGATACCAACCTGAAACAGCAGAAGGAAATGCTGGAGTTCTGTAGCAGTCAACCTGATCAATGTGGGAATAAGTATGGTTATCTGGTTGATCAATGGGATGTGTTCGATAAAGCCATCAAGCAGTTGGACGCTGACGGTAAGTTACCTAACGAGTTCAAGAACTACCTTTCCGCAGTATACAGTTCCAGTATGGAAGCCGAAGGGACCGTTGCCAATTTAGGGTGGCAACAGAAGTTCGAGGCGCTTGGACTGGACAAGGATACAGCAGCAGCGATGGCGGCTACTGTGCCTGCAATGATTGCAGCCAAAGGGCCGAAAGGCAGTTCATTACCTACGCCGAATTCAACTCCTGCAGCTAATGGACTGAATTATCAGTCCAACCCTAAACATACTCCGGGACAACCAGGCTATAGTTTTAAAGCTGGAACAGAACCTAAAAACTCGATGGATCTATTTGGATCAGCAGTTGTTAGTGGGAAAAAAATGTACGCGAAAGATGCAGAAGGTAATGTTCATCAATTTACAAATACAAATGATGGAACTTGGCATTGGTCAGGTAGTACAGGGGACAAGTCTGCACCGTTAAATAAGAACACAATCCCATCGGATGTTAAAAAACAGTTAGACCTACCTAAGAAGGGGTGGTGATTATGATTTTTGGTGATCCAAATAAGTTTGCAATATTAATAGATTATGTGCCGATCTGGAGTTCAGAAGGCGGATACAAAAATGGTATATTTCACTTTGTTATTAATGGGAAATTTTTTCCTGATTATGCAAGCGTGGCTACTTTAAGCGGTGATATCAGTTGCTTGTCGGATGATAACGCTTTGATTACCGTTCCTGAAGATGAGTATTTATTTAAAGCGGAAAAATTAGATTCTTTCTCAAAAATAATGAGTACAATGCTTCCTAATCTATTAAATCCGGATGCTGAAGTATCAGATGATTTTGAGGCGGATTATCGTTACCAAGCTTCGACATATAACTTAGAAAATGACACGTGTTATGTGTTTTCTGTTGGTTATATGGGACAGGTTAGAATATTGGCTGCTAAGGTTAGCTATTTATATGGTAATGATGCTGAAGGTTATGAGTGGAAAAACCATAATAACCTTGAGGTACATGAAATTATTTTATCTAAGGATGAAGTACATCGCATAGTTAGTGAAGTAAAAGCAAAGTATGAATTAATCTAAACAATAAATCCCGCCCTCAATGGCGGGATTTTACTTTAAGCGGTAATAGCAGCAGCTGACGCCGCTGCTATTATGTGGGTGCGGTTGCTCTTTAACAGGTTGGCGAAAATGGCGTCACGGGCGTAAAAGACACGTCGGGGAAAAAAGTTGACAGGATCAAAATGCATCAGCAAGAATAGTCTGTAACCTACTGACTGAAGAGGGAAAATATCCTTCCACTCTCGATGATCGCATCGGAGCGAGTTGTTGTTGAGAATAACTATCTGAGCCAGAAACAACAGGCTCAGAAGGATAAAGAAATCGCTGAATGCCAGAGCATGGTCTGCAAAGCGGGGGCTCAAGCCAAATGGACGGCCATTGACCTGGGGCAGGACGGTAGCTTCGCGGCGGGAATGATCGCCGGGGTTCCGGCTGGATTATATGACACCGTTGACGGGATCGTGAAAACGGCCAGCAGCCCGGTTGAAACCTACGAAGCCCTTAAATCCCTGTTTAACAGTGGTGATGTGCTGGGTAACGTATCGGATGCGGTAAAACAGTCTTATATCGACCGTATCGATCGGATGGAAGCGGAATACCAGAAAGCCGGGGCCAGTGGGTCGTTTAATGCGGGTGTTGAAGGCGGGAAGCTGGTCACCGATATAGCCGGGCTGCTGGCTGGCGGTGCCGGGGTTGTGAAAGGTGGCACGGTACTGACGGAGAAGGTTGTAGCGAAAGTAGTATCAAAAACCGAGAAAGCTATATCTGACATCCCGCCGTCAGCCTGGAAATCTGGTGAAGGTACATTTAGCCCAAAATCGGATAAAACGGTGACGAATGTTGAGCATCCAGGAGGACAATATGACGGGAATTCATTGCCTTATAAAGATAAAGTCGGCACTGTAACTGATGGTAAAGACTATACAGATATTCTTTCTCCTGAAGCGAAACAACATATATTATATGGAGATAGCCCTACTAGTGGTGGTCATATATTCCCTGGTAATCCCGGTAAAACAACATTTCCGTCGAATTGGACCGCAGAAAAAATTGTTCATGAAATAGGGGATATTGCTACTTCACCGAGTACTCAATGGTATGCTCAGACAGGTACTGGAGGGTTATATACTGGTAAGGGAGACCCAGCAAAATGGGTTGCTTATGAAGTTAGAGATGGGGTAAGACTTCGGGTTGTATATCAACCAGTTACTGGGAAGGTAATAACAGCATTTCCTGATAGTAAACCTATTCCAGTACAGTCAAAACCGATAAAAAAATAGTAAGGAATGTATAAATGTTCGGCAACAGAATTACTCAGCTAGCGAAAGGTTTTGAGGATCGCTTAGATCCAGATTTGATTGAAGGAGCTTTAGATTACATTCAATACAATGAAGAGCCACTTGCCTTTGAGATATTATGTGATCATATATGTGAATATGATGTTGCAATAACTTCAGAAGAATATGAAAGAATAGTCAATCTTACTAAAGATATGAACTTAGATATAGACGATGCCCCATTTAAATATTTAAAACAGTTAGTAATGTAAATAGACATCCCGACCTTCGTTCGCGGCTTTTTTTATGCTCCGCACACTCCGTTCGATAAATATTGAATCCCCCCGGCAGGCTATTTAACGATAGCCTGCTCCTCACTTCAAAATCTCCACGCCCCACGCAAAATTCTATTTTTTATGATATCTTTTTAAAATCAATGCATTGCATTTTTTAAAATGCAGAATAAATTGTTTTAATGTGTCAGGAAGAGTCGTCAACGACTCTATGGCGAGTTGTCAGCAAGTCGTCATAGAGTCAGTACTGACTATTGGCTGAAAAAACAAAGTATTAATGGCGATCCGACTCTTGAGTTGAATCGTATTCTTATTGATGGCCAGTTCTGGATTCGATGCATGAATCGCCTGACGACTCTTCTGAAAGTGGCTGTGGAATTAAAACATTAAGGCCGTCTGAAATACAGTCTCAGGTGTCATTTCCGGTAAAGTGCGGGACAGGGTATGTTTTGTAGCACCGCCACGTTGTGGCCGCCCTCCAAAACGCCGGTCAGCAACAGGTCAGGGCACAGCCCCGCCCCCCCAGTGGAATTAGTGCAACAGAATGCAATTTAGTGCAATGGGGAGCGAGATTACGCCACATTAGTGCAACTTTTTGCAATGCAGTGCAGTGCAATTTAATGAAACTGTACATTATATTTCCCTGATTCTGGAGGCACGTTACCGACTGTATACACAGTCGCGTGCCAAAGGGTTCCCCTTTGAATCCCGCCCACTGGTCACCAGAAATACTACGGCTGTCACGATTATGCCGAAATATATATTATCCTTGATGTTATTTTATTTATCGATGCGTAATCATACGCACCTGTGCACGGGCGGGCATGATAATGCGGAACAGAGCGTGAGTGATACGTGGGAAAAGCATGCAGGAGCGTCAGTCATGCGCAACAGTGCACTAAAACTGCGTCTGTAATGTCATGGTAGAGGAAAAATAGTTACAGTGAAAGAAATAGCGGTATTAAAAAGGTAATAAATCATGAGGTTATTGTATTGATGTACTGAGTCTTTACGGTATTACTTTTTTAATACTGTAGTAAAAATAAAAAAAGCTCCCCAAACCCTGCACTGATCGCGCAGGGTTATTTTTTATTAACAGTCCTGTGTGACGGCCTTTTTTAGCCGCCAGTCACTTCGCACCTGAAGACCAGCGTTCTGCTTCGTACTTGATAATCATCCCTTCCAGAAGCTGATTAATCACCTGCTGTTGCTCAGGGGCCAAAGGGTCTGTTATCGACTGGCAGATGAACACCACCGGGTAGAGGCTGCGGCAGGTAGCAAACGTCTAGCTCCGTAATCTTCCGGGCATCGTCGGCGTGAGCCTGATTGGTGAGCAGAACGGTATCTCACTTGAGCTGGGGGCTTATCAGCAGAAGGGTAAGGAAAACAGCCAGCTATGACAGTAAGCAGTCTTCGTCCGGCGTGTCCCTCAGTCTGTGCATACCGCCATTGTGTTATGGTGCCTCTTCCGGTAGCGTCAGTGCGTCGGGTGAGAATATCACTCATGATGGCAGGAGCGTTGCTGACCAGAGCGGGATATTCGCAGGCAGGGCTGGCTTTGCTGTCACCACGGGAAATCACACGCAGCTTGACGGTGCGGTTATCGCCTCTACCGCCACACCGGACAAAAACAGCCTCGATACCGGGACGCTGGGCTTCAGCAATATCCACAACGAGAGCCAGACCAGCGGCAACAGCTACACGGTGGCGCTTTCAGGCAGTGCGGGTGGCAGCGGAAAAGGTGAAAACCGTAACCTGACGCCTGCCATCGGTATCGGCCATGCCGACGAGAGCCGCAGCGGTACAACCTCATCAGCGGTGAGTGGCGGTAGCATTGTCATTCGCAACCCTGAGGGACAGAAACAGGATATTGCAGACCTGAGCCGTGATACGGCTGACGCCCACCACGGCGTGGACGTGAACGGTGATGTGCAGAAAGTCAGGGATAACCTGGCGGTACAGAGCGAAGGTGCTGCACTGGCCTCCTCTGCCCTGGATGCTTACGGTAAGTATGCAGAGCAGAAAGCGCGGGCATCCAATGCTGCGCTGGGCGCGAAGCTGGCGGCAGAAGGAAAACTGCAGGGCGATACCCCACAGGAGCAGGAAGCCTTCCTGAAGACGCAGCCCGGATACCAGAATACTGAGTACGGCCCGGGAAGTGACTTCTGGACGAAAGGCAGCGCAGCGGCGGGATTACTGGCGGGCGCACCTGGCGGTAACCTGAAAGCAGGCGCGGCTGCGGGGGCGGCCCCTCTTCTGGCGTCTCTGGTCAAAGAGCAGAAAGACTCAACAGCCCGTGCTGCCCTGCACGGTATTGTGGCGGCGGCGCTGACGCAGCTGAGTGGCGGCCACGGCGCTGACGGCCTGAAGGCCGGAGCCATTGGTGCCATCACGGCCTCGGAGATGACCGGCCATCTGGTAAGTGCCCTGTATGGTGATAAAAAACCCGGTGACCTGACGGCGGATGAGAAGCGACTGGTCAGCAGCCTGGTAAGTATTGCGGGTGGTCTGGCGGGTGCTGCGGTGACGGACGGTAACCTCTCCATGGCGGCTGTGGGAGCAAATACTGCCCGTGTGGAGGTTGAGAATAACTCGCTCAGCGAAGCTGCCGATTATCTGGCAACGGGTAAAAAGCCGGAGGACAGATACAAGGATGCGCAGCAGCAACTGAAAGACGCGGTTGACGAGTTTAAGGCGAAGAACTGCGCCGGGCTCAGTGCAGCGGCCTGTGGTGCGAAAATGGATGCGCACCGGGATGAACTGCTGGCAGGTTTTGCAGAGGCAGGAAGTGACTTTATTCCTGTCTACGGTGATATCAAGAGCTTCAAGGAAGCTGACAGTGCGCTGGGCTATCTGGCCGCCGTTGTTGGTATACTGCCGGGGCTTGGTGATGAAGCCGGAGCTTTACTGAAAGGCGCGGATAAGGCACTCAAAGCGGGCGATCTTGAGGCTGCGTCTAAACTGATCGCGAGAGCTGGCGATGATATCAGTTCGGCGAAATACTTTGGTCAGGAGAGAAAGTTCTGGTCTGCTGAGCCAGTCGAGATCAATGGGAATAAAGTTTATCAAAGAAATGACTTGTTTGACCCAAATACCGTCGATGCGAGAGGGAGAACAAACATCCAACGAATGGAAAAAGGATTAGCTCCTTTAGATTCAAATGGTCAACCTGTGAACCTTCATCATATGCTGCAAAAACAAGATGGCCCAATAGCAGAAGTGACGCAAAGCTTCCATACTGATAATCGTGCTACTATTCACATTAATGATAACAGCATACCTTCTGGTATCAATCGCTCAGAATTTAATAAGTGGCGCACTGATTATTGGAAGCAACGGGCTAACGATTTTAAAAAGTAGGTTGCCATGAGTATTGATAATGTTAAGAAAGCAATATCTATTATAAATCAGCATCAAGATGATGCTGATTTTGATGGTGCTAAAGATGAGCAATTAATTGTTCTTGCGGAAAAAAAACTTGGTGTTAATTTTCCAGATAGTTATAGGATTTTTCTAAAAAATTTAGGGTGCGGCGATATAGCAGGCCAGGAATTTTATGGAGTGATAACAGACGATTTTAGTAACTCCGGAATTCCAGACGCTATATGGTTGACTCTTAAAGAAAGGCAAGAATTAAACTTGCCTGATAATTATATAATCATAAGCTCAACAGGTGATGGGGATTATATAGTTTTAGACTGCATAAAAAATAATGTTTTACTATGGTCCCCTGGAGTAAAAGATCTATCAAGAGCTATGAAGCTGTATTATGATGATTTTGGTGATTTTTTCTTATACCAAATTGTAAAAGCATTAAATTAATCGGAGTCGTCAAATCCCGTCCATAGTTGGCGGGATTTTTTTGTTCTGCAATTCTTTTCGATAAATACTGAATCCATCCCGGCAGGCTATTTCACGATACCCTGCTTCTCACCTTAAAATCCACACACCCGTCGCAAGATTTCATCTTGCATGATTCTCCTTTTATTTTAATAAGTTACCGTGAGTATGAAGTTGCATTTTTAACGCAGTGCGAAAATACAGAGTCGTTGACGACTCTATACAGACTCTAATCAGACTCTCTGTAAGCATGTAAGCACACCTGTTTTAGTTCCACGCACTTTTTGAGATTTCCGGTTTTTCAGCCATCAGCCGGTACTCTTCCGGTGTCAGGTTATTCAGGGGCTCATGTGGTCGCTCGCTGTTATATTCCATCAGCCAGCGCTCAGTAATTTCCCGTGCTTCATTTAGTGTCCTGAACAGATAAAAATCCAGGATTTCTGTCCGGTATGTCCGGTTGAACCGTTCGATAAAAGCATTCTGTGTTGGTTTACCCGGCTTGATAAATTCGAGTTGCACGCCATGTTCTTCGGCCCATTGTGCCAGCGCCAGTGAGACCAGTTCTGGCCCGTTGTCCATCCGCATCTTCAGCGGGTAGCCGCGGTTTGCCACGATCCTGTCCAACACCCGGATGACTCGCTGAGCCGGGATATTCAGGTCGATTTCTATCGCCAGTGCTTCGCGGTTAAAATCATCCACCACATTGAAGGTCCGGAAGCGTCTGCCGCAGAGCAGCGCGTCGTGCATAAAATCGATGGACCAGCTCTGGTTTAACGCTTGCGGCGTCGCCAGTGGTGCCAGGTTACGCACTGGCAGACGCTGTTTTCCCTTGCGACGAAAATTCAGTTTCAGCAGGCAGTAAATCCGGTGAACGCGTTTATGGTTCCAGGTATTGCCCTGCCTGCGCAGCAGCTGGAACAGCTTCTTAAAACCATATCGCGGATAGCGTTCTGCCAGTTCAGTCAGTGCATGGATCACCGGTTCATCACGCCGGGTATCGGGCCGATAAAAATACACCGTCCTGCTCAGCGATACTGTCCTGCAGGCCTGGCGTAAACTCATGGCAAATTGCGCTGTCANATAGCTGACGAGTTCACGCTTTATCGCTGGTTTTAAAGCTTTTTTTCGATGACGTCTTTAAGTGCCCGGCACTCAAGACTGAGATCAGCAAACATCTGTTTGAGGCGTCGGTTTTCGTCCTCAAGATCTTTCATCTTTTTGATATCAGAGGCTTCCATCCCACCGTACTTTGCTTTCCAGTTGTAGTACGAGGCTTCAGAAATCCCTGCTTCGCGGCAGACATCCTTGACGGTACGTCCGGCTTCAACAGACTTCAGGACAGCGATGATCTGGTGCTCAGTGAATCGGGCTTTACGCATGGCGATCTCCTCAGGGAATACAATCAGTATGTCGGAAGATCTCTAAAAGTAAGTGGTTCGTTTTACCGGGATACTTACAGTTAAGCCGTGCTTCTTCTCTAAACGTTCACAAGCGGCTATTGTATTAAATGCTGAGTGCAGGTCAGGATGCAAAGCCCCCGGAAAACCACCACGTGCCGACCAACTGCGCGAGCACGAACGGCTACGCACGCTGGGTTTTACCGTGGTATTGCTGGATAGCAAAAATATTGATGGTATATTATAGGGTTACATACAGCGATTACGGAAATCGAACCAATGGCTAAACAACCAACGAGTAAAGAGTCGGAAGCCGAAACCTCTCAAAGCAGTGACATTGACCAGTCTAAAAATTTAGTGTGTGGCATCATCATGCCAATTGCCGATATTGATAGTTATCCAAACGGACACTGGAGAAATGTTCACGACATCATATGTGAAGCATCAAGCGCAGCAGGATTCAAAGCAAACTTAGTAAGCTCTGATGATGATGTTGCAGTGATTCAAAAAAGAATCGTACAGAATTTGTATGACAACCCTATTGTTGTTTGTGATATTAGTGCTAAAAATGCAAATGTCATGTTTGAGCTTGGCATGAGACTAGCCTTCGATAAGCCGACAGTAATCATTAAGGATGAAAAAACACCGTATAGTTTTGATATATCTTCAATAGAGCACATTGAATACCCCTCAGATCTGCGATATCAGTCTATAAATCTTTTCAAAGAAAGACTGGCAAGTAAGATTAAGGAAACATACCTAAAATCCATTAATGACCCAAACTACACTACATTTTTAAAACATTTTGGCACTTTCAAAGTTGCGCAATTAGACCAAAAAGAAGTTTCTGAAACAGAGTATCTTGCCTCAGAGATTAAAGATATAAAATCGCTACTTATTTCTCTCCGTAGTAAAAACATAACACCTCCCAGATATTTCGACTCTAAAAATACCAATACAGGTCGACTCGATGTTGATGAAAGTGTATCAATAATAAAAAATGGGATTGCAAGTTATACAATTAAGCCTGAAGGATTTATGATTGACAATCCTACAGCCGAAAGAGTCATCGATAACATAACAGCTGCTGGGTTTATTGTTGAACAATTCATGAACTCAGGCAAGAGATTGACATTTAATCTTTCATCATCGATTACTAATGAAGAAGAGATGCTATTAAAAGAGCAAATTGTGAATTCGTTATTATAAAATCTAACTCTACAAATAAAAAAGGACCGCCAAATGTCCTTTTTTATTTGCGTGAAGTGATCGTCTTTGGTACGACAGATGCATCTGTGGTTTTTTACCTTCACTGGGTCTACGCCAGCCACAACATTACGCTTGGCTTCATCTCGTTTCTCTCTGGCGGTGGCCAACGAAACAGCCAGATACACGCCGAGTGCAGCATCTTTTCTTTACCAGCGAAGGTATAGCGATACCACCAGTATTTTGCCCCACTGGTGTTCACCAGTAGGATAAGCCCGTTACCGTCCGGCAGTTTGTAGTCTTTCTCGCCTGGCTTTGCCGTCTCGACTTGTCGCACGTTTAATTTCATAGGTACCCGTCTCAAACTCAGACACCCGTTTTGAATTTGGATTGTAACGGTAAAAGGTGGATAATACCGAACAAGCAAAATACCCAACACACTGAAAATTAATGAAAATTTTACAAACAAAAATGATAACAGATGAAATGATGGTGCGATAACAGGAGTAAAACAAGACCATAAGCCACTGATTAGAAAAGAAATACAAAAAACAAAAATAAAAAACACCCCCATTAATGCCCCCAACTTTTAACTAAGTAACCTATTCAATTCATGTGTTGGCTAAAAAGATATCACCGATGGTGATGTTCTCCTTGATGGACGAACCATCACCATGGCGAAACAAAAATGCTACTAAACCATGAGAATTTTAAAATAAGTCTAGATTAATGCCTTAGCTTCAACATACTCAGGTTCACTTAAAATAATTTGACGACAAAAAAAACTGTAGGGCTGGTTAGGCAACATTAAAGAATCAAGTTCTTCAACTAACTCCAGTAGTTCTCCAAATCGATTATCGCGTATGCGTTTAGTCCCAGCAGCGTTTAGTTCATCCATTTTTTCTTGAAGCCTTTCTGTCAAATTTTCGATATCTTCGAGAAGATTTCGTCTTGCTTTGATATGCCTTGAACTATTCAGCTTCAATTCTTTTACTGTATCTTCACCCAATTTAGAGTTGTCTCGTGCCTTTAATTTCAGCAAGGAGACATAAATATGATCAGAGGGTTCAACAATATATGGATTTACTATAGGTGTTACTATTGTATCAAGAGTACTTTTTGCAAGATTACATTTATTGCACGAAGGTAGGAAATTATCCCAACTAAAACATAAATGAGGATATAATGACTTAGGATAAAAATGCTCAATCTGGATGAAATTACCGCCATCCTCAGGAATACACTCGCAAAACGCACATTTGTTATGTGATGTTGGAAACAACACATCTTTAATATTCTGATTCCTATAGTGTGCAGTTAAACTATCTTTATCCTTTTCGGGAATTGAATCGTAGCCGCCATGTAAAACAACAGCATCATTCAAACTCTGAGCCCATTGTGCCCCTCTTATCGTTAAATAGTTAGGTTCAGGACATTTGGTGAGCTTTATCATTTAAAAGCCCTCTTTTTTCATTACATTATTTACTCTCCTAATTAATGCCTTTGGAGTATTATCCTCAGGATGAGACTGAGAAGCATAGATCTCTATAATCTCTTTCGCTTCCACGAATCGTCTGCTATCTATTAAATCCTCGATCTTATCGATAAGGTCATTAACCCTTTCATCATACAATGTATCGAAGGACATAATATCTCTATATATATTATCTGTTTTCCAATACTCTAACGAAGCACCTACTATTTTTGTATTCAATTCACCATTTTTATTTTCAAGAATCAGCACCTCATTTTCATCCCCACTACTAATTACATGCGGGGAATGTGTCGTCACTATAAACTGTAATTTTGGGAAAGTCTTCTCAAGTACTTTTTTTATCTTAGTCTGCCAAGAAGGATGTAGGTGGGCATCAATCTCATCAATTAGGACAGTACCTTCGGCCTTATCAATTTTAGCAAATTCTGGTTCATTGGTGCCCTCAATCCATTCAACGATTGAAAATAGTATTGATACAACTGATTTAAATCCTGAAGATAACTCTTCGAGATATACTCTGTTCCCATTAACAATAAATGAGGGTTCAAGGTCTCTTTCTATCTTTTCAAAAAAGAAGGATCCACCGAACATCAACGAGCTAGATAATGATGATAAAATAAGTTCCCAGTTATATTTTTCTGTGGCGGCCCACTCTTTGTCAGTTATAAAGTACCTATTTATCATCCATTGTTTGACATCAGGAAGCTCTCCCATTGACAAGGCACGAGCAGATTTTCGAACACAATTACGTCTATATTCAACAGTAGAAGTTTCGGCGGTCATACCACTTATTTTTTTGTATGCAACATTTCTATAGGGACCAATAAAAAGTGGTGATATTAATTGATGTATATCATTAATATGTAATGATTCAGTTGTTCCATCTTCATTAACAAATGGTGCATACATATTTAAAGTGGAAGATATATTACTTCTTACCTTGTAAGAGTTTCTCCCTAAATAGCTGCGCCTAATACCGCTACACTTTTGCCTGACCATGTTTTCCTCCGGGGAATGGGCTGGCGGTTTCCATAAAATGGCGGACCTTTTTCAGTAACTGCCACATTGAGCGGCACTGATGATTACGGGTTATCGTGTCATGAAGTGCCTGCCATAGCCGTTCCACATGATTCACCCACGGCGAGTAAACCGGCTGGTAAATTACCCTGAACTTGGGATTTGCTTTCAACCAGCGCTGTGTTTCGCGGCTTTTATGGATAATGTAGTTATCAACGATCAGCGTGATTGTTTTCGCCCGCCGGTAAGTGGCTTTCAGGTGCTTCAGCAGAGCGATAAACAGCGCTGAACTTTTGCTGTTGCCGCCCACGTAGCTGACTTTACCCGTGCCACTGTGCAGTGCGCCGGCCAGATAGTATTTTTCGTTCTGCCCCGGCGTCACTACCCGTTTCTGCTGTCCGCGCAACTGCCAGTCCGCACCGATTTTAGGATTAAGGTGGATATCCACTTCATCTTCATAAAATACCGGATGCTCTGCGCTGCATTCATCCAGCGCTTTGTGGATTACCGCCATCTTTTNTGCCAGTAATTCGGTGCTCCAGCGTGAACGTTGATAACCAAAATCGCCGGGAGAATGCTTTATCAGCTCACGTAACAGGGTGCAGATATGTTCAAAAGGCCAGCGTCGGGAGCGCCCTGCGGGTAAGGATTTCAGGCCTTCAATACCTGAGTGCGTAAACCAGTTAATCCAGCGACCAACGGATGAACGGGCACAACAGAGAGTTCTGGCAACATCGCTGACCCGTTCACCCCGATGAAGCATCAGCATGGCCGTGAGTCTGCGGGCATGATTTTTATCACGCGTTTTATGAATAGCTTTCTGCATCAGGCGTCGTTCGCCACGGGGTATTGGTACTATGATCGGCATCGCTCAGTCCGGTTGGTGATTTTGGTTGGTTTGGCGATTGATCAGATCGCACAATCCGGGCTGAGTTCCCTTTCAGTGATCTACTATTCCGCGCAGCTATTTAGGCCAACAGAATGTTCTTTCTTATCCCTTCCAGTAAAATTTAATTTTAACTGTGCATCCTCGCTAACCCTAAGGTTGTCGGGATGAAATTCCCCCAGAGAATTAGCAATTGAATATAAAACTGTTGATTTACCAACACCATTTTCACCACAAAGAATTGTGAATCTTGATTTAAATCTAATATCGATTTTCTTAATACCTCGATAATTTTCCGCAAAGATACTTTGAATACGCATAAAATCCCCTTGTCAAATTGTTATGACAGCAAAGATAACTTAGGGCATGAGAAAAAAAAAGTTCATGATGACAAAAATCGCACTACACCGCACCCGCCTGCGGTTTTCAGATCGCAATAATTTTTCAGTTGGGATTTTTTACAAATGATAGCGCCAGACCGCGCCACAACTGGGGATATACAGCGAGAGGGAACTGAAAAGAGTGAAAATAATTTCAGCTTTTTTCAGTTCAGCTTTACTCCAGCATCTTCATCACTTTAATTAAGCTATTGATAGTAAAGAGATATAAAATTTTAAGTAAGAATTTTCATGGTAACTAACGACACACTTAAAAATTAAGACACTGATTATTAAAATATTTTTTCTTAAGCAACTGAAATTTAATGAACCGAAGCCGGGAAAATTTTAGTTACTCCCGGCGATCCGTTCACTGGCTCTCTTTGGCGGCCAGTAAGAGTTCTAATGCTTTTTGTCGCTCATCCGGTGGTAAGGCATCCATTAGTTCTTTAATCCGTCCCTGAGCGCTCAAAGCGCTGGGACTAATCGTGTGTGAGAAGGAAACGTTCATCACAAACGTATGCCCACACTCTACATTTGAACAATAGCAGTACACATCTGATAATTTGGGGTGCTTTCGGTTTGTTTTCCTCACCGTTGCCGCAGACATACACTCCGGGCAGTAAATTTTCATCACTCGCATAGCTAAACCTCTGTTGCCTGCCAGAAGAAGAGATTTTGGTTCCCTCCCTCTTGTTCTGAACGTGTAACACTGGTAACACGCGTTACATCGTTGATTTAATTGAATTTAATCTGTTACCAGTGAATTAAATAAAGAGGTAACGAGTGGTAACACACTTATTTTTGTTATCTCTGTTATCTGCTGGCTAACCAAAGAGGAAGCGGCGAATCTGATCCGGGAGCTTCCCGAGCATATGAAGCCAGTTGTTATTTTTGCGCTGGCGACGGGGCTGCGCAGGTCGAACATCACAGATCTGGAGTGGTCGCAAATTGATATGCAGAGGGAGGTCGCGTGGATTCACCTCGAGGATGCTAAAGCAAGAAGGGCGATTGGGGTCGCCCTGAATGAATCAGCCTGTAAGGTGCGCTGGGGAAACATAACCGGTGGGTGTTTGTTCACACTGAATCATCCGTTCGCCCGTATGGAACGAGAACAAAGGCGGTGCGCAAAATGAGGTCTGATGCTAACACGGCATAGCGCGCAGCGTTAAGGCGGGTGGGAAAGTATCGAGATGGTGCAGCGTTATGCACATCTGGCACCGAATCACCTGACGCAGCATGCCATGCAAATCGACTCATTCCTGCCGGGGAATGGCACAAATATGGCACAAGGCGCTTTTGCTGAACTGGTGAATATCGCGTGAACTCGCGTGGTTAATGGTGCCGATAATAGGAGTCGAACCTACGACCTTCGCATTACCGAAACTCGCGTAACCACATGAGTTTTTGAAGTTAGATAGTAGGATAGCTATGTAGGACATTCTACTTAGATTAAAGCTTCACTGCGGCTTCCCCGGTGCCCATAACCGAAAAATCAACGCGGACTCACCGTCAGGTGAAATATTAAGATCCCTCCTCATCTCGACAAGTAGCGACGACAGTAACTCATCATGACGTTCAAGGGTTCGGCCCGGGTTGCTTGATTTTATTTCGTCCTGAAAGGCTTGCAGGGCTTTTATCACTGATACGGGCGCAACGAGATTAAGGTTGTTGCAAGCTACCGCGAACCGCTTTTGCCCCTGAAAGTTGTTATCGCTTTCAAGAATGTCACTCAGGCTAGAAACAAGCTCTTTATAGTGATCTAAGCGTTCTTTTCGTAACTCGGCTTCTCGTTCACGTTTTTTTGTGAACCAGTAGCCAACAACTGCAACGACTAATGCCGTAGAGGATGCTATTACTGTCGTGACAATTTCAAAAGCCATCAACTCAACCCCGCGATATATCAGTTCTCTTCTCAGATAAACGCCACTGTAACGCCTACGTAACGCACCTGTATTTTGATGTTTTTCTCCCCTCCAAAAGCAGGAAGCATGTGCAACCGGGGATAGTCAATCGTCTATATACACTGTTCATTAATACAGTAGCCAGAATTTATAAACTTATACTTGCTCTACCTTCTCAGTTTGTCCCAACGCACCGCTGACACAATGCCCCAATTGCCGCTGGCATTGGGCCTACGCCATTTTGCTGTCTCCATGCTACGGAGATACTCAAGGGCTTCGGAAAACGTGCCAAAACGCTTCTGGGAGGTCTTATCGCCCACTCCAAAGGAGCCATCGCGACTGCTCGCCAGACCGGGGTGAAAACACGAGCCATCGGCCGCGTATGGAACCAAAAGTTCCGGGTCGTTATCTTCGGATGAATCAGACACTAACAATTGCCACGCTTCGACGTCGAGAGCGTTAGCCAACACCTCAATCGCGTCCAGAGACGCGTTAGAGCCACCACGCTCAATGCGACTCATATAGCTACGTGCAAACCCACACCGATCAGCAAAGGCTTCCTGGCTCAATCCGGTGGCTATGCGGAGTTCTTTTACCCGCTCGCCAAACTGTATTCTCAGGGATTTTCTCATGTCCTGAATGTGCAGTTTTGACTACTGTAAGGCCACGCTCCATTTGAGACATTTTGAATCTAACCACCTTCATATGTGGTCAAACTCATACACATCAGCGTTCCGAACTATTACAATCGCAAAGATTCAAAATGAACACCAATAGTGACAAATAAAACCAAATCCGTATTATGATCGTCATCGGTTGTTCGTTCCCAGCAGTCGCTATTGGGCGTGATGTGGTTTTGAAAATGAGGGAATCATGGCGGGATCAGGTTTTTTATTACCAATGGTGGCGGGTGTCGTGCTTAGTTGCGTCAGTTACGGACTTGTTGCTCGCGTTGTCTCAAAACGGCAGGTCAGCACACTACGCGCAATTTCATGGGGAATTCTTGGAACCTTCTCATTGGTGCTAGGCGCGTGCGCATTTTCCGCTGTAAGCGCAGAACACCCGGCAGCGAAACACGAGACCTTGTGCTTAGGTAGCGCCCCGGAATGCTATGCAAAAGCGCATCACAACCCCGTCAGGGAGTGCAAGCAGGTAATGGACAAGAAAGCAACGTTTCGCCATGTGTGGCAGGAAAGTGAAGCGCAGCCGGTTTTCGGAACTTACTTGTGGCACGACGCGCAAAAGAAAACGATTCAAGCATTTGGACAACAGGCTAAGGCCATTAACAGCATGAATATGCTGATACCACTGCAATACTTTTGTGTTTTTAACGCCAACACCGGGGAAGTCATCGCGGCTTCGTTTGAATGAAATAAAGCGGGGGAAGTAAATTCCCCCGCCTTCAAATAGCTAAAGCAAAATTACTGGTTCTTCAATGATTCAAAAAGAGTCCATCCTTTATGAGTAACTTCGAACTGAACACCTTTATAATCCCGAGAAGATATTAATTCGTTGGATTTCAATTCATTTAAAGCAGACTTCCATTTAGCAACCTCTCTAGCATTTTCTCCACCGAGACTTTGGCCGCCAACATGAATATCCGTTCCATCCAGATGTTCTAATATTAATATCCCTCCGCTTTCGTCCTCGCATGCTATCTTCAAAACAAAAATCGCATCTTCAGATAGAAACATCTTAGGAGACTCTTGTTTTAAATTATCAATTCCTTCTGAACGATAAGAGTTTATGATATTTTTCAAATATGAATTGTTTGTGAGTGTCAGCGTCAATTGTTTATATAGTTTATGTTTAAAATCAGTCGATTCATTAAAAGTTTCAATTAAACCTTGTTGCATGCATTCTTGTTTGAATGCTTTTAGGGCATCATATTGCCCCATATCCACGGTATCGAGCACCACAGGTTTAGATGAGAAATATATCATCGCAGGTTTACCCGCGTCTAAATGCTTGTGAATTTCTTCAACAGTCCCACTTGCCTCATCACCCGTCGGAGAGCCAAGGCGTGTCCAGAAAGCACCAATCAATAGATCGCAATCGACCAGCAGCCTCTGATTAATTAGCTCCTGAGGTCTCATGCCAAGCTCTGGTGATGTATGGGTTTCCCACCCTATGGGAATTAGCATAACTTTCGAGAGAGCAGAATTAATATCATTCCATTCGTGGATTACTTCCCGGATGATTCTTCTTTCCTCAGTAACATCACCAGGGGATGCAATCATTACAGGGATAACAGTTGCGGTATAAGCCATAAACTCTCCATATTCAATCGACAATAGTCGCTATAGTCGCTCTGGAAACGCCGTATTCACGCGATAACGCACTAACACTGGTTCCATTATTCTTTTTCTCGATAATCGCTCTACGGGCTTCTGGCGCGATTTTAGAAGGTCTACCCAACTTCTTGCCTTCGGCTTTTGCTCGCGAAAGTCCCGCCTGAGTGCGTTCGATCAGTAGGTCACGCTCCATCTCCGCTACAGCCGCCAGCATCGACAATAACAGCTTCCCAGCAGCAGAGGTCAGATCAGTATTCCCAAGCTGGTGGACTATCACCTTGATGCCGCGCTCAGATAGCATTCGGACTGTCTGGAGCACATCAATAGCATCACGCCCCAAACGGTCGAGTTTTGCTACAACCAGCGTTTCATCATCCCTGATCTTGCCCAGCAACTCTGAGAATGCTTTGCGCTGCATAGCAGAGGTTTTCCCGCTAACGACATCCGAAAACCAGTAGTCAAACGTCCAACCAGCTTGCTCAAGCTCCAACCTCTGGTTCTCCGTATCTTGCTGAGCGGTAGAGACACGCCCGTAGCCGAAAATCGCCATTCTCAACACCTCTCAATACCTGTCAGAAAACGGTGTCAACAATAGGACGCCTGCCAATAAATGCCAAGGCTAATTTTCCAACAGTCTGGAAGCCACCTCAAAAGAGATGCCGGAAAACGGTCGTTTGTTGGCGCTTAAATTATGCGTAAACCTGTTAGGCTGAAACCGTCACTTAATAAGGAAACAGCGAATGATCAAAGACGCTATTTTTTCACCATGCGGTCAGTATCGTTACTCATTATCAAGAGTCTGGGACGAATCAAAGCCGTATACACTTTTCATCGGGCTAAACCCTTCCTACGCCGATGCTAAGAACGATGATCGCACATTGAGCCGCTGCATATCGTTTGCCAAGAGCTGGGGCTACGGTGGCGTATACATGGCCAACCTGTTCGCATTCGTTCACACCCAGCGACATGAAATGATGAAAGCGCCTGATCCAATTGGCATAGATAACGATAACCACCTGATACGCCTTGTTAACAGTGCCGGGCTGGTTGTTGCTGCATGGGGAAATGAAGGCAGACACCTTAAACGCTCAACGGTCGTCCGACAGTTGCTGCCAGAAACCACAATGTGCTTTGTTTTGAACGCTACGGGTGAACCAAAACACCCTCTGTATATGAAAAATGATAGTGTTCTCATACCGTTAGGTTAGCCACTAAAACTGCGTTCAGAATATGAACGCAGTTGTTTGATGTATAGAGCTTTTATTGAAAAATAAGGTGTGTTAGCTTGTGTCTCGACACCTACCACATACGGTAAACCGGTCCGGGTTGGTGGAGCTTTACCGCGCATCTGCGGGTAACGTTAGGACGGGAACTCTGCAAAACGTTGATTGTGGTAGGTAGGGCGCGAAAGCGTTTGATGCAGCCAAGCAGAGGGTGAAAGTAGCTATCGGCGGATTCTTGAGTAGCTACGTTTGCGCATAATGCATCTTTCAAGAAAGGTCGTCACACCACGAGGAAGACTTGATCTTCATCTGGCGGGGGAACCGAGCAAACCTACAGGCTATCTTCTCAGATGGCCTTAGGGTTGATATGTCCGGCTTCCCCCCCGAGGAAGGGTTAAACATATAAAAACAAGTTGTGTTTTAACATCTTTAAAAATTGTAGTTTTCTATGCTTTAAACCTTTCCCTTCAAAAGTAAACATGTCTCTTCTATCTCACCTTCGAGACAAACAAATCCGAACCGAACGCTGTTAACGTGCAAAGTGCTCGCGGCGTAAATGCAGCCGGATAAGTTGGGCGCGGGAAAGTCGATCTCCTAGGTTTGGAAGCGCTCCTCTCAGGCATTGCGTTCAAAAACTTCGGCGGCGACAAAATCATCCTTATACTTGCACGCTGAACGTTGTTGAAAAATTCTCTCCTGCATAGTTCAATAAACCAATTAGGATTTTTCTCACCATCTTTCTCAAGGAAGTTTATGTCCGCATCCAATCATTACCAAGTCAAACCGGATGGTTATGTGCGCTTCGAACAACGCGGAGAGCCTATGGAGGGTGAGTTTTTCAGCTATGAATCGTTTGGTGACGATATTGATCCAAAATGGGGTTACATCCGACCATTCAATAGAGTAATTAGGCAGCAATTAATCGATAATTTACAGGCTACCCACGGCATTGATCTCCAGACATTCACCTCTCAAGGTGACCTGATCACCTGTGATGCTTTTGTGACCCATAAAGATTTACAAGCAAAACACCAAGTTGTCCTTGACTCTTTTGAGTTCATTGATGAATCCGAGCTTACAACCGAAAGAGAACTCATTGGTAACTGCCGGGTCGATTTACTACGTCGCCAATACGTTGTCGGTATCCAACTTAAACAACCCAAAGAGTCTTTGGACAACCTCAACGCAGAGTTCCTCAAATGGGTAACACCTTTCTACGTCCCGCTACGTTATGAGCGGAAATGGTCAACCAAGCATCGCGAAGGGTTATTACGTTTTGGCGCGCTCGTTACTGTCGCTGTTATGGCCTATATCCACTACGGCTGACAGTAGAAAAGCGAGACCTTCGCCGCGGTCTTGAGAAACCAACTTCATTTCGCGCCATATTTGTATATTGCAATTAATAAAAATGCGCTAAGGACAAATCGAATGAACAAAGTAATGATGAAAACTGTTTTAGCAAGTTTGGTTGTATCCAGTATTACAGTGTTGACAGGTTGTGTTACCTCACCAGACATGGAAGCAGCTAAACAACCACTGGGTAGTATAGTCAGTGTTGTTAACGTTCCCGGGGTTAAAAAGGATGCACTTTACAGCAGTTCCAAAATTTGGGTTGCAAAGGCATTCACTGATTCTAACAGCGTGATCCAATATGCCGATAAAGAAGAAGGCTCGATTGTCGGTAAGGGTAATGTCAAATACCCATGTGACGGTTTTAATGATTGCTTGGCTAATGAAGATGTTCGATATAAATTCACTATGAAAATCGACACAAAGGATGATAAAGCTCGCATCACCTTTGATGATATCCACATTTATCGTCCGGCTCATGTAACCAGCGGGATTGCGTTCCCTGCCATAGATTCGCCAAATATGACCGTTGGAGGGCAAGCAAAAGCTAAAAAAGCGTTGAATGATATTGTTGAACAATACAAACGTGAGATCGTGACTGAAAGTAGCTCTGCTGCAAAAGACTGGTAACAGCCATCAGCTCAAAAACTTGCCGGNGAAGTTTTTGAGCTTTTATAGCCGGGATTATGTATGGCCGCATAATATAGTTATGACAGGTTATCACGGGGCATTTTGANTCCATTCGAATGCAACCTGTTTCAATTTACTTCTCCAGCTTCTCTATGAGAGCGCCGCGAGTTCTGCACCATGATTTCGACTNCCTTCNTTAAAAAACTCGCCAGAGAGCCTTACATCGCGTTTGAACCGCATATCGCGGCTTCTGCTTACGGATGATTGTCTGATTAGTGGTAGCTTCATGGCCCAGTCCGGTTTACTTTATTGCTATCAACCAAGAGCCGTCCAAGGACGACACGGAGATAACGCTTGAGAACCGTCGAGATACTGCAATACACCTTACGCAAAGGCAGCGGTGCCACTTTTCATGCCATCATGCAGGAAATCAGCGTTCCCCTACACCAGCGCCACGGGATCGATGTCGTGTCGTTTGGTAACTCGCTGCATGACCCGGATTGCTACTACCTCATCCGCGCCTTTGACAGTGCTGAAAGCATGGCTGCGGTTCTCGATGCTTTTTACGCAAACGCAGATTGGCGCAACGGCCCGCGCCAAGACATCATTGGGAGCATAGAGGCCAGCATTAAGACAGTGATGAACTTGCCGCAGGAAAGCGTGGAAGGGCTGCGGGTGCAATCGTAGGTCATATGGCTTCACCAGACGCGTTTTAAGCGCCTCCAAATTCAGCACTATGAAATCACCATCCTTAATAAAAAAACGCGCCAGAACCATTCTGAGCGCGTTACATCAAGAGAGAAAGTCAGGCTATTGCGGTTCTTTTCGCGATTTGTTGCTCTGCTTAATCCGTAGCGCATCAGCTACAGCAACCACACCATCTTCGCAAATAAATGGAGCAACTTCCGGTAGCCCTAGCGTAACGCTCTCAAGAACAGCATAGAGGGCTGCTGGTGGATGATCTTTGCTATACCGGTTCTCTGTCTCGCCAGAACCGCGGATATGTCCAACAAACTGCGCACGCGTCTCGCTATCGATTCCAGCTTGTTTAAGTCTAGTAGAAAACGTGTGACGGAATGAATGGAAAGATTTTTTGCTCTCTTTTTCAAAGGCTAACCGTTCTTTGAGCAACGAGCGGTTAAACCAGTCCGAAGCTTTATCGCCATATCCTTTTACAGGGTGGTAAGGAAGCTCGGGAAATAAACGTTCATGGCCTGCTTTCTTCAATGCTTCGCAATAGCGGACTAATCCAAGTTTGATCAATGTCGGATGCAACGGTATTTTTCGTCGCGAATGAATAGTTTTTAGCGACTGATCGGCACGCTCATTGCTGATTTCGAAGAAATAAAAACCGACAGTATCCTGCTTAATATCGTCAAGATAAAGCTGACATAATTCATTTATCCTCGCTCCGGTAAAAAAACCAATTAGCGGTAGCCAGTAATGAAATGCACGATAATGATGGAATTGCCCCTGACTGTTTTTATCGACAGTTCCACGTTTATACCAAGTCATACCAAAAATAGCGTTTAAATCCTCATCAGTGAAATCAGATTTGAAATCCTGATCCATCTTTTCATTTTCAACAGGTGCAAAGAATTTATTCGCAGGAGACTTAATAAAAATGCCTTCTCCATCAGCCCACTGGAAAGCCTCGAAGAGAATTCGCATATATTTACGAACGGCATTATCGCTCATTAGAGAGTCGCCATTCTCTTTGGCCTTGACAATCAATTCATGAACATCATTGATTTTATATCTTATTTTTGCCAGATCGCGCCTTGCAGGTATCGACCTTAGTAAGCTCTCATACTTACGGAGGAAGTCACGGTCAACTTTTTCAAGCGTTGAATCACCCATGACTTCAAGGAGTAAACCAAAACCTTCCCGAACTCGATTCTCTGCCTTTTCCGTGAATTTCCCCCCGCGCTTGTAGCGAATATATTTTTCACATAACTCGCTCATTTTCACTGAGTAGTATTTACGATTTACATATTCATTATCCGGGATTGATGAGGGCAATAATACAGGGGTAATTGCTTTTGGTTTCTCAGGCATGACTGGAGAAACTGCGGTGCTATGTGACAGCCAAAACAATCGTAAGCGCTCGGCTTGCACACGATGAATCATTAATGAAGTAGGCGAGATTTCGACACCGGGAAAGTCAACGAACCAGGCGGCTTTGGATGAAGCCTCTGAGGATTTAAATGCGGTTTCTGCGTCAAGCGGCTCTCTAGCGATCATCTGACGTAATATACGTGAGGTAACCAAGGGCTGGATATAACCGTTCAGAGAACCTCTAATCCCGATGTTAATGGCACTATCGATGATAAATCCAGAAGCCTCTGGATCGTCCTTTTCCACTAATGAGAGATCTTCTACATAGTAAGCAGGACGCCCATCAGCAAGCCAAAACAGCGGGATATTCGTATCAAGCAGGCGCTGAGCGACTTGTTGCAGGGAAGCACTTGTTAAACCACAAAATTCAGCAAGGCTGATCATTCCTTCGCCCGCCAAAGCAGGCGCACTGCTCACCAACTTTTCTCTATCCAATTTTTGATACTCACCCAAACATCGCTGCCAAACAGCCAATAGAGCTGCGGCAATCGCTCTCGCTTTTCTGATGTCGTTTGTTTCTGTTGAAGCGTGAATCTCACGCTGTCCCGTGTAGAGACGGTATCGGGTGGGAACTGCAATACGGACAACATAAATACCGCTGCTACGGCGATACAGATTATCACGTTGAGCCATTGGCTGTAGTGCCTCTATGTAGTAGAGGCTACGCGATTTCACTCTAAATGGATTTAATGTTAACTAAATCAATAAGATAGAAGTGACTGGTGCCGATAATAGGAGTCGAACCTACGACCTTCGCATTACGAATGCGCTGCTCTACCAACTGAGCTATATCGGCCCTGAGAGGCCGGTTACGAATGTAACCACGGGGCAGAAGGTTAGATCTAACCGGGTGATGCGTCAATGCCCTTTTGAATCAAACGGCTATTTTTGCATCACCCATGTTTATTTACGCACGAATCGTATCATCGCCGAAGCCGATCCACTTGTAGGTGGTCAGCGCTTCAAGACCCATCGGGCCACGCGCGTGCAGCTTCTGAGTGCTGACAGCCACTTCCGCGCCCAGGCCGAACTGGCCGCCGTCGGTGAAGCGCGTTGAAGCATTCACATACACGGCTGAAGAATCCACCTCGTTCACAAAGCGATCGGCGTTGCGCAGGGTACGCGTCAGGATCGCATCGGAATGCTGCGTGCCATGCTCACGAATATGAGCGATGGCATCNTCGAGATCCACCACAATCTTCACGTTCAGATCCAGAGACAGGAACTCGTCGTCATACTGTTCTGCTTTTACTGGTACCACGGCAGCTGGGCCATCTTTCAACAGCGCCAGGGCGTTAGCCTCAGCATGCAGCGTAACGCCGCTTTTCGCCATCTGTTTGCTCAGCGCAGGCAGGAAAGTGTTCGCGATACCCTGATGTACAAGCAGCGTTTCCACTGTGTTACAGGTGCTTGGACGCTGGGTTTTGGCATTAACGATGATCTTCAGCGCCGGTTCAATCTCGGCGCTGTCATCGACAACAATATGACACACGCCAATACCACCGGTGATCACCGGGATAGTCGACTGCTCACGACACAGCTTGTGCAGACCCGCGCCACCGCGTGGGATCAGCATGTCGATGTATTTATCCATGCGCAGCATCTCGTTCACCAGCGCGCGATCGGGGCTTTCAATCGCCTGCACGGCACCCGCCGGTAAGCCGCACTCTTCCAGCGCCTGCTGGATGACTTTTACCGTTGCACCGTTGGTGCGCCAGGTCTCTTTTCCGCCGCGCAGAATAGCCGCGTTGCCGGTTTTCAGGCACAGAGACGCGACATCGACCGTCACGTTAGGACGGGCTTCATAAATCACGCCGATCACACCGAGCGGTACGCGGCGACGCTCAAGACGTAAACCGCTGTCGAGCAGTCCACCGTCAATCACCTGCCCGACAGGATCAGCCAGATTACACACCTGGCGAACATCGTCGGCGATACCTTTCAGACGTGCTGGCGTCAGCGCCAGGCGGTCGAGCATTGCTTCGCTCAGGCCGTTTTCACGCGCTTCAGCTAAGTCTTGTTCATTGGCACGCAAAATCTCAGCGGATTGCGATTCCAGATAATCAGCGATTTTTTCCAGCACGCGGTTTTTCTCGCGGCTGGAAAGGAGCGCCAGTTTGTAAGAGGCGGCCTTTGCGGCTGCACCCATTTGTTCCAGCATTTTCTGGCTCCTTAACGAATAATCATATCATCGCGATGCACGGCGACCGGGCCATATTCATAGCCCAGGATGGCGTCGATCTGCTGCGAGTGGTGACCCGCAATCCGGCGCAGAGCATCACTGTTATAACGGCTCACGCCGTGGGCGATGTCGCGACCTGCGAGGTTACGGATACGAATCACTTCACCACGAGAGAAGTTGCCTGTCACGCTTTTAATTCCTTTTGGAAGTAATGAACTCCCTCTTTCCAGAATAGCGGCAGTCGCCCCTTCATCGACGGTAATTTCACCTGCAGGCGGCGCACCGAAAATCCAGCGTTTGCGGTTTTCCAGTGGGGATTCCTGCGCATGGAAACGCGTGCCCACAGAGAGACCTTCCATGACATCGCCAATCACGCCAGGGCGGCTACCCGCAGCAATGATGGTGTCGATACCGGCACGGCACGCCACGTCCGCTGCCTGTAGCTTGGTACCCATTCCGCCCGTTCCCAGGCCAGAAACGCTATCACCCGCGATGGCGCGCAGCGCATCATCAATGCCGTAAACATCTTTAATAAGTTCAGCGTCCGGGTTGGAACGCGGATCGGCGGTGAACAGCCCCGGCTGATCGGTCAGGAGCAGTAATTTATCAGCACCGGCCAGAATCGCGGCCAGCGCAGAGAGGTTATCGTTATCGCCCACTTTGATTTCAGCGGTCGCCACGGCGTCGTTTTCGTTAATGACGGGGACGATATTGTTGTCCAGCAGCGCACGCAGCGTATCACGCGCATTCAGGAAACGTTCTCTGTCTTCCATATCCGCACGCGTCAGCAGCATCTGCCCGACATGAATGCCATAGATAGAAAACAGCTGTTCCCAGAGTTGAATCAGTCGGCTTTGTCCCACGGCGGCCAGCAACTGTTTAGAGGCTATCGTCGCGGGGAGTTCGGGGTAACCCAGGTGTTCACGCCCGGCGGCAATCGCCCCGGAAGTCACAATAACGATACGATGCCCTGCGGCATGCAGCTGAGCGCACTGACGTACAAGCTCAACAATGTGGGCGCGATTTAGGCGGCGCGATCCGCCTGTTAACACACTGGTACCGAGTTTTACCACCAGCGTCTGGCTATCACTCATGATTCTCTGCCGTTCAACGATAAGGGGAAATGATGTCAAACGAACGTTTTAGCAGGACTCAGCCCCGTTGCCAACTGCCTTAGCACATCACTAAACACTTTGTTGCGCCGGATCAGGGAGCGTAGTGGCAAATTTTGACAATTTTATTACAGAAATAATAAATCACAATTTTTTAAAATTATTCTTATTTTGTCATAAAAGTTTAATTCCAGAACGTTAAAACCCTTCCTGTTTTTTCACGGGACTTAGGCATGAGCTTATCGTCCAGCGAATTTTAGCGCGTTTATAAAATCAGGATCGAAAATGAAAAAGAGCACACTGGCATTAGTGGTTATGGGCGTAGTTGCTTCTGCATCTGTACACGCGGCCGAAGTCTATAATAAAGATGGCAATAAACTGGACGTGTACGGCAAAGTAAAAGCAATGCACTACATCAGTGATGATGCCTCTAAAGACGGTGACCAGACCTACGTACGTTTCGGTTTTAAAGGTGAAACACAGATTAACGATCAGCTGACGGGCTATGGCCGTTGGGAATCCGAATTTGCCGGTAACAAAGCAGAGAGCGACTCCTCTCAGAAAACTCGTCTGGCATTCGCTGGCCTGAAACTGAAAAACATTGGTTCTCTGGATTACGGTCGTAACCTGGGTGCCCTGTATGACGTCGAAGCATGGACCGATATGTTCCCTGAGTTCGGCGGCGACTCTTCCGCGCAGACTGATAACTTCATGACCAAGCGTGCTACCGGTCTTGCCACCTACCGTAACACCGACTTCTTCGGCATGGTTGACGGCCTGGACATGACGCTGCAATACCAGGGTAAAAACGAAAACCGCGACGCCAAGAAACAGAACGGCGACGGTTTTGGTACTTCTCTGGCTTATGACTTCGGCGGCAGCCCTTTCGCTGTTAGCGGCGCATACACCAGCTCTGACCGTACCAATGCTCAGAACCTGCTGGCTCGCGGCCAGGGCGACAAAGCTGAAGCATGGGCAACCGGTCTGAAATATGACGCGAACAATATCTATCTGGCAACGATGTATTCTGAAACACGCAATATGACCCCAATTTCTGGTGGTTTTGCGAATAAAGCACAGAACTTTGAAGTCGTGGCGCAATATCAGTTCGATTTCGGTCTGCGTCCGTCCCTGGGCTATGTACAGTCTAAAGGCAAGGATATCGAAGGTATCGGTGATGCTGATATCGTGAAATACATTGATGTGGGTGCGACCTATTATTTCAACAAAAATATGTCCACGTTTGTTGATTATAAAATCAACCAGATTGATGACAAAAACAAACTGGGTGTCAGCAGCGATGACATCGTTGCACTGGGTATGACTTACCAGTTCTGATCACGCTGTTATAAAAAATCCCGGCCTGTGTGCCGGGATTTTTTTGTCGGGGATTCATGCGGTCTGATGCCCTCACCCCGGGCCCTCGCCCACAGGGAGAGAGAGAAACCATCAGGCCGTCAGCTTGACCGCTTCGCTGGAAAAGTCATCCGCAGGCTCCAGCTTCAGATCCAGAGTCGCCAGCAAAGCACGCGCCTTGTCGTGGAACTCTTTCAGCGTATATTCCAGACGGTCGATCACTTCCTGATCTTTAATAGCCGCCACCTGCCAGTTTCCGTCTTTATTAAACAGGCCAAACTGGTAGCTGTAAGTAAAACGCTTTTCTTGTGCTTCCATTTCCATCCACCAGCCCCAGAACTCACGTTTTTCGGGTGCAGGCTTCACGTTGACGCAAACAGCCAGGCAGTCGAAAAAAAAGCGATTATCTTCACACTGCTCCTCTCGAATATACGGGCCGAGAGCCATGAACTTCTTAATCAGTCTACTTTTCGGGTGTCCACTCGGTAACGTCATTGCGATCTCCTTTTGTGAAGTCACTGTTTTACCAAACCATCAAAATTTAGCAATCTATTAACACAATCTCTGATAGATCCAACCCGTAATCTCTTTTAACGCTTTGTCGAAGTTCTGATAGACCGGGCTGAACGGTACTTCAAGTAGTTTGCCATCTGCAGATGACGACGTGATTAAGCGAGATTCTTCTTCCGGGCTGAAAGGATCATTTTTCCAGAAACCTGACAGCATCGGCGTTGGGCACCGGCGTCCCAGCAAACCTTGCGTTTTTAACGAATAGCGATTGAGTTCAACACGCAGTGCTTCGTCTGATGCATCATGCATGCCAAGACGGCTGGCCAGTACATCAAGGTACATCTCCGGTACGCTGCTCTGCCGGGCAGGCTCGCTGAGCAACGCGTGAACCACCGGGCCAAGACAGGCCACGGCTCTCAGGCGTGGGGATTCAAGATAAGCCAGACGCACTGCAACGTTCGCCCCAAAGCGGAAACCAAATGCCGCCACACGCGTATGGTCAACCCACGGGACATTTTCAAGTGTTTTCAAAGCATGCTGGTGCAGCTGACTTGAATCCTGAGTGAGTTTCCATTTCGACGAGAAGCCGATCGAAGGCATATCGAGGGTCAGCATCGCGATCCCTTTTGGTGCAAAATAGCGCTCAAAAAGGTTGTAATAGTCGATTTGCAGCGAATCCAGACCGCCGCACATAAGCACCGTCGGGAACGGGCCTTCGCCTTCAGGCATATGCAGGAACCCGGTAACCGGCGCGCCGCCGGGGATCGTGAACTCAAGCTCACGCATCCGGCCTGGCAGACGTTGAGCAGCTTCTTCATAGGCACGATTCGCCAGCGCCTGAGCCTGCTCTGCCAGTTCATCCCCTTTAAGATGCGGGTATGCCGCAATGGCGTAAAGATTAGCCGCGTGCAGCCAGTGCTTGCCGCTCAGTGCAGCATCTTCTTCCTGCGTGGCCTTTTGCTGCCAGAGCATCGCCTGTTTAGACCATTCGTAGATCCAGTTACCACCACGGTAGCCCACCACCGTATCGTAGAGTTCGCTGTCGGTACGCTCGGACTCACTCATTACGATACGTGACTGCACGTCGAGGATTTCACGGGGATCAATACCACGCCAGATCCACATTAAACGATTGAGCATGCGATACCAGTGAGGCACATTTTTACCGTCTAACGCAGACTGCACTGAAGGCTGGGTACCTGGATTAAAACGACGCACCAGCGTCGACGTTTCTGGGTGTTTGAAACGGGGTTTGAAAAGAGTTTCGGTGAGATTCGCCTGCGTCATGACATAGCCTCCGTGAATACGTCGTATAAAGACTATTGTAACGCGCCGCAGACTAAAAAAAACAACGCCCGGTATCACCGGGCGTTAAAATAATTGCAGAACGGAATTAACGACCAGAAATTGGCGGTACAAATACCACGCCCATATCCCACGGTTGTTCAATCCAGGTCTCCTGCGGAATATCAATCACATAATCATCAACCAGCGGACGGCCGGCAGGTTTAGCGAAAATAGTGACGAAGTGTGCTTTTGGGTACATTTCGCGGATTGCCACCGCGGTACCACCGGTATCCACCAGGTCATCAATAACGATGAAGCCTTCACCGTCGCCTTCAGCGCGTTTCAGCACGGTCAGCTCACGCTGGTTGTCATGGTCATAGCTGGAGATGCATACGGTATCGACATGGCGAATACCCAGCTCACGAGCCAGCAGCGCCCCCGGTACCAGACCGCCACGACTAACGGCAATAATGCCTTTCCACTGCTCGGAAGGCATCAGACGCGCAGCCAGTTTGCGTGCGTGAATCTGCAACATGTCCCAGGTGACGACGTATTTTTCGCTCATGTGAAGTGTCCCAGCCTGTTTATATACGGCTTAAAAAGTGTTCAAGGGGGAAATAGGTTGCGCGAGATTATAGAGATCTGACGCACTAAAAACCAGTGTTTAGCGCCCTGAGCCAGGGTTTTTACATGCTTTATGCTACCAGCAACCAGAGAAAGTGGTATTCTCAGTTGCATCTCGCAAGCCTGACTTGTGGTAACTATTAACCTGCTAACCCTGTAACCTGCATCATTGTTTGCAGAGCATCGACAAGGAGACTTATCGTGTCTGAACTGTCTCAATTATCTCCACAGCCGCTGTGGGATATTTTTGCCAAAATCTGTTCCATTCCACACCCTTCCTATCATGAAGAACAGCTTGCCGAACATATTATGGGCTGGGCGAAGGAAAAAGGTCTGCACGTTGAGCGCGACCAGGTTGGCAATATTCTGATCCGTAAAGCGGCGACCGCAGGCATGGAAAACCGTAAACCGGTTGTGCTACAAGCGCACCTGGATATGGTTCCACAGAAAAACAACGACACCGTTCACGACTTCACCAAAGATCCTATCCAGCCTTACATTGATGGCGACTGGGTAAAAGCGCGCGGCACAACGCTGGGTGCAGATAACGGTATCGGTATGGCCTCTGCGCTGTCCGTACTGGCGGACGACAGCGTTGAGCATGGCCCGCTGGAAGTGCTGCTGACCATGACCGAAGAAGCGGGTATGGACGGTGCATTCGGTCTGCAGGCGAACTGGCTGCAGGCAGACATTCTGATCAACACNGACTCCGAAGAAGAGGGTGAGATCTACATGGGCTGCGCGGGCGGGATTGATTTCATCTCTACCCTGCCGTTGTCCCGTGAAGCGGTACCCGCTGGCTTCCAGACCTTCAAGCTGACGCTGAAAGGGCTGAAAGGTGGCCACTCCGGTGGTGATATTCACTTAGGTTTGGGTAACGCCAACAAACTGCTGGCGCGTTTCCTCGCGGGGCACGCGGCTGAGCTGGATCTGCGTCTGGTGGATTTCAACGGTGGTACACTGCGCAACGCCATTCCACGTGAAGCGTTCGCAACCGTGGCAGTGCCTGCAGCAAAAGCTGATGAGCTGAAAAAACTCTCCGGCATTTATCTGGATATCCTGAAAAACGAACTGTCTGCCAAAGAGAAGAACCTGACTGTAGTGCTGGAATCCTTCTCCACGGATAAAGCAGCGCTGACCGCGCAGTCTCGTGACAGCTTTGTTCAGCTGCTGAACGCGACGCCAAACGGCGTGATCCGCAACTCTGACGTTGCGAAAGGCGTGGTAGAAACCTCACTGAACGTGGGCGTGGTCACCATGAGCGACGACAGCGCAGAGATCATCTGCCTGATCCGTTCGCTTATCGACAGCGGTAAAGAGTACGTGGTCAGCATGCTGGAATCTCTGGGTACCCTGGCGGGTGCGAAAACCTCCGCTAAAGGTAGCTACCCTGGCTGGCAGCCAGACGCCAGCTCTCCAGTAATGGCGCTGGTGCGTGAGACTTACCAGCGTCTGTTCAACAGCACGCCGAATATTCAGGTGATCCACGCGGGTCTGGAATGTGGTCTGTTCAAGAAACCGTATCCAAACATGGACATGGTCTCCATCGGGCCAACCATTACCGGGCCACACTCACCGGATGAGCAGGTTCATATCGAAAGCGTGGGCCATTACTGGACCCTGCTGACTGAACTGCTGAAGGCCATTCCTGTTAAGTAACGCCCTCACCCCAACCCTCTCCCACAGGGAGAGGGTGAAAAACGCAGGCCTGGTAAGCGAAGCGCTACCGGGCTTTTTTACAACCCCAACACCAGCTGACGTTCCAGTTGCGGATCCAGCAACGTTACGTGCAATCCCACCAGCCTGACTCCTCGCCCACCCCGTCGCTCTTCCCATGCCTTTTTCGCGGTAGCGATAAGATCCTCTTTATTCAGGCGCGGCCAGACGTGCTCCTGCGTCGTCTGCTGAAAGTCATTGAACTTTAATTTCACGCCCTGACGAGCAATCAGCAGATCCGGTTTCACTTTCGCTAACCTCCGCTCCAGCTCAGGATAAAGTTGTTCAGTGATAATGATTTCGCACTCAGGCCACTCATGAATATCTTCAATCAGCGTGCGTTCCACCCCAACGGATTTACGCAGGCGCTCGTTATTCACACCGCGCTCATCAATCCCCTGACTGCGCTCCCACAGCACGCGACCAAACTTGCCAAAGCGCTTAAGCAGCATTGCCAGGTCGCTTCGTTGCACATCTTCACACGTTCGTAATCCCATGCTTTCAAGCTTTGCTGCAGAGACTTTCCCCACCCCGGGAATTTTGCCGAGCGGCAACGTTTTTAAAAACGCCGGAACCTCTTCCGGGGTGATAACAAACTGGCCGTCCGGCTTATTTAAATCTGAGGCTATTTTGGCGAGGAATTTCACCGGGGCGACCCCCGCCGATGCGGTCAGATTAAGCTCGTGATAAATGGTCTGGCGGATCTCCTGCGCCATCAATGTGGCAGAGCCGTGGCAGTGAACGCTGTCGGTCACATCCAGATAGGCTTCGTCCAGCGACAGGGGCTCTATGAGCGAGGTATAGCGGGAGAAAATCTCCCGGATATGCAATGAGGCCTCTTTGTACGCCTCAAACCGACCAGGCAGAAGTGTGAGATGAGGACAAAGCTTTAACGCCATCGCGGTGGGCATCGCACTACGCACGCCAAATTTGCGCGCAGGGTAGTTGGCGGTACTGATCACGCCACGCTGGATGCGGCTGCCGCCAATAGCGATGGGGATATCCCGTAGCGCAGGATTGTCACGCATCTCCACTGCGGCAAAAAAGCAGTCCATATCAACATGGATTATTTTGCGCATAGTAAGCCCTCACTCATTACTGGATAAGTATCCAGTAATAACATAAGGATTGAGAAGCGTGAGAGGAAAAGGAGCAGGTCTGGCGAGCGGCTGCCGGTGCTTTTCCCCCGTTGCGTCATAAAATTTTCTTCAAAGATACCCGGCGTTTAAATGAAGTCACCCATAATAGAGGTATTAAAAAAACTGGCAGATTTTTTAGCATTCAGGGAGCAGTGTTATGAACCTGCATCTTTCGGCAAGCAATGCGTACCGACAACTCAAACCCAACGGCTGGGATGTTGTCGCTTTTCCTTTAATTCTCTGTCTGATAGCCCTGTTCGTCACCGGCTTTCATCAAACCCTGCAGCCCATCGCCAGCCTGAAAACCGAGGTTATCTCGCTGGATCCGATAATGCTGCCGGAATATGCCCTGCGTACCACGCTGCGAATGCTGGTCGCCATGCTCGCGGCACTACTGTTTACCCTGGTTTACGGTACGCTGGCTGCCCGCAGTCGACGGGCAGAAAAAATCCTCATCCCGGTGCTCGATATCCTGCAATCCGTGCCGGTACTGGGTTATATCGCTTTTACCGTAACGTTCTTTATCGCGCTGTTTCCGGGGCAGGTATTGGGTGTGGAGCTGGCGGCCATTTTTGCCATTTTTACCAGCCAGGCGTGGAATATGACCTTCAGCTTCTACCAGTCTCTGCGCACGGTGCCACGGGATCTGCTGGAAGTGTCCTGCGGATTTCATCTGACACCCTGGCAGCGTTTCTGGAAGCTGGACGTTCCGTTTTCAATGCCCGGACTTTTATGGAATATGATGATGTCGATGTCCGGCGGCTGGTTTTTCATCGTGGCTTCCGAAGCCATTACCGTTGGCAACAATACCTATACGCTGCCCGGAATCGGTGCCTATCTTGCTCAGGCCATTTTGCACAAAGATTTGCACGCAGTGGGCTGGGTCTTGCTGGCGATGACGCTGGTGATCCTGGCCTACGATCAGCTGCTGTTCAGGCCGTTGATCGCCTGGGCCGATAAATTCCGCATGGAGACCACGCAGTCTGGTAAAACTCCCACGTCCTGGGTGCTAAATCTGATGCGCCGCACCCGGCTAATTCACAAGCTTCTGGCCCCCTTTGGCCTGCTATTGTCCGTGCTGGCACGTCTGCCTTTGCGTGTACCTACGCTACGCACCAGGCCCGTTCCAGCGAAGTTATCGCGGCAGATTTCCCGTACGATAGACATTATCTGGGGGGCTTTACTGGTTCTGCTGACGTTGTACATTGCCTGGCGGGTGGTCAGCTATGTGAAAACGGGCATCACCCTGGATGAAGTGGGGCATGTTTTGCTGCTGGGTGTGTTCACTCTGCTACGCGTGACGCTTCTGATCCTCATCTCTTCGGTTATCTGGGTACCTCTGGGGGTCATGATTGGGATGCGGCCTGCGCTTGCCGGAAAAATTCAGCCGATTGCGCAGTTTCTTGCCGCTTTCCCGGCGAATCTGATGTTCCCGATCTTCGTGATTACCATCGTTCATTACCATCTTAACCCGGATATCTGGCTCTCTCCGCTGATTGTGCTGGGTACGCAGTGGTACATCCTGTTTAACGTGATTGCGGGGACCGCCGCATTCCCGAATGACTATCGCGAAGCGGCCACAAATTTCCGTATCCGTGGCTGGCAGTGGTGGCGTCAGATCATGCTGCCGGGAATTTTTCCTTACTATATCACCGGTGCGATTACGGCATCGGGGGGAGCCTGGAACGCCAGTATCGTGGCTGAGTTTGTGCAATGGGGGAATATCCAGGTGACGGCGCACGGGCTGGGGGCCTATGTTGCACAGAACACGGCCGCGGGCGATTTTCCCAAAATTATTCTTGGTGTGGCGGTCATGTCGCTGTTCGTCACCGTGTTTAACCGCCTGCTGTGGCGGCCAATGTATGCTTATGCCGAATCCCGGTATCGTATTGATTAAAGGATTGCTCTCATGCAGCAAAGATATCGCACAGTGAAAACCGGTCAGGAAGTGTTAACGGTGAAACAGGTCAGCCATGGTTTTGACAAGGCGCATGGTGCAATACAGATCCTTGATAACGTTAACCTGACCTTATCCGAAGGGGAGATAGTCGGGCTGCTTGGACGTTCGGGTTCAGGAAAATCGACTCTGCTGCGGATCATCTCCGGCCTGATCACACCCACGTCCGGAGCGGTTAACTACAAAGGTACCCCGCTCAGTGGCCCCGCAGAGGGTATTGCGATGGTCTTTCAGACCTTTGCGCTCTTTCCGTGGCTGACTGTACTCCAGAATGTGGAAGCAGGACTGGAGGCGCTTGGTGTTGCCGCTTCGACACGCCGTACCAGAGCGCTCGCGGCAATCGATCTTATCGGGCTCGACGGCTTTGAGAACGCCTATCCTCGTGAGCTTTCCGGCGGTATGCGCCAGCGGGTGGGGTTTGCCCGCGCGCTGGTCGTCGACCCGACGCTGTTACTGATGGATGAACCATTTTCTGCTCTCGACGTATTAACCGCTGAAACCCTGCGTACGGATCTGCTCGACCTGTGGAACGACGGTAAAATGCCGATCAAATCGATTCTGATTGTGACACATAACATTGAAGAAGCTGTTTTTATGTGCGATCGCATTCTGGTGCTCTCTTCCAACCCTGGCCGGGTGGTTGCCGAAATTAAAGTGCCGTTTTCCCATCCCCGCGATCGCCTCGATCCTGATTTCCGTCAGCTGGTTGACGATGTTTATGCCAGAATGACCGCGCGTCCGGTGAGTGAACACGTCAGAAAAACGCTGAAGGCAGGCACGCGGCTGCCGCAGGTTTCTATCAACCTGATTGCAGGGCTTATCGAGACGCTGGCGGCGGCACCTTATGAGGGACGGGCCGACATGCCGGACATTGCACATTCCCTGCATCTGGAGGTGGATGACCTGTTCCCGATTGCAGAGGTACTGCAGCTGATGGGGTTTGCCGATATTCGCGAAGGGGATATCTTCTTAACCCCAGCGGCAATAGCCTTTGCTCAGGCCGATACGCAACCACGAAAAGTGATGTTTGCCGAGCATCTTCTGCGCTTTATCCCGCTGGCGGCATTAATTAAAAATGTGCTTGATGAGAGGGTGGATCACCGTGCACCCCGCGTGCGCTTTGAACAGGAGCTGGAAGACACGCTCTCTGACAGCGCCGCCAAAGAGACGCTGGATACGGTCATTCACTGGGGGCGCTACGCCGAGATATTCTCCTATAACGACCAGACGGCACTGTTCAGCCTGGAAGATGTGGAGTTTTAAACACCATAAACGCGGGTGTGAGTCTTTGCTTACGCCAAAACCGATCGGGATCCGCAGGGGAAGCCAGGCGAGCGAATGGCTGTTGCTGAACCTTAATGCGCCCACACCATGAAAAGACCGGGCTGGGTCGAGGCAGACAATAGCATCGTGGAGAACGCGTTGCGTGATGTCACTCTGGGGGCGGAAAACGGGTTATGTGAAGCCGGTAAACGTATCGCGGATGCAGACGGCGTATGGCGTCCTGAAATCAGGACGCCATCTACAAAGGTAAATTAAAGAATGCGCTGCTGTTCCCGAGCCATCCGTTTTTTACGGGCATCGCACGGCTCCGGGCAGTCACAGACCTTTTCCATTCCGAGGGCAGAGATGCCGCCGCAGCTGCCCTGGATACTTTTACGCTTGATGATCCAGCCCAGGGACATACCGAATACCACCAGCATAAATACCGCGAAAGTTGCCAGAAACGTCAACATTTTCAGCCTCCGAAGTCATCCAGCATGATGTTCTCATCCTCCACGCCGAGATCTTTAAGCATCTTAATCACAGCGGCGTTCATCACTGGTGGGCCACACATATAGAACTCGCAGTCTTCCGGAGCCGAATGCTGTTTAAGGTAGTTCTCATACAACACGTTATGAATGAACCCTGTATAACCCGTCCAGTTGTCTTCCGGCTGCGGATCGGAGAGTGCCACATGGAAGGTAAAGTTAGGGTTTTCACGCGCCAGCTGTTCAAATTCATCGTCATAGAACATCTCTCGCCGCGAGCGGGCACCGTACCAGAAGCTAATTTTACGCTGACTGCCGAGCCGTTTGAGCTGGTCGAAAATGTGCGAACGCATCGGGGCCATACCCGCCCCACCACCGATAAAGACCATTTCGGCATCCGTTTCTTTAGCGAAGAACTCCCCGAACGGGCCAGAGATAGTCACCTTATCGCCCGGTTTCAGAGACCAGATGTACGATGACATCACACCCGGCGGTGCATCCGGCACATTCGGTGGTGGTGTGGCAATACGCACATTGAGCATAATCATGCCCTTCTCTTCCGGGTAGTTAGCCATTGAGTAAGCGCGCAGCGCCGGTTCTTTGACGCTGGAAGTAAAACGGAAAAGATTAAACTTATCCCAGTCGGTGCGATACTCATCCGGAACATCGAAGTCCGCATAAGTCACGGTGTGATCCGGGCATTCAATCTGAATATAACCACCCGCACGGAACGGAACATCTTCACCTTCCGGTACGCGCAGCTTCAGCTCTTTAATAAAGGTGGCTTTGTTATCATTCGAGATAACCTCACACTCCCATTTTTTGACGCCGAAGATCTCTTCCGGTAGTTCAATTTTCATGTTCTGGCGCACTGCGACCTGGCAGGCCAGACGGCAGCCCTCTTTTGCCTCACGTTTTGTGATATGCGCCAGCTCGGTTGGCAGGATATCACCGCCCCCCTCTTTTACCGTTACGCGGCACTGCCCACAGGAGCCACCGCCGCCACAGGCTGAAGAGACAAAAATTCCGTTACCGGAGAGTGTATTAAGTAACTTGTCCCCTGCCGGAGTGCGGATCTGATTTTGCGGTTCATCATTGATATCAATGGTGACATCACCGGAGTTCACCAGCTTTGCGCGCGCGGCCAGAATCAACCCCGACAGTACCAGTACAATCAGCGTGAACATCACCACGCCAAGAATAATTTCCATCTTCTTTCCCTTACAGCTGCACACCAGAGAAGGACATAAAGCCCAACGCCATCAGTCCGGTGGTGATAAAGGTGATCCCTAAGCCACGCAGGCCCGCAGGCACGTTGGCATACTTCATTTTTTCGCGGATCCCCGCCATCGTCACGATAGCCAGCATCCAGCCGATCCCGGAACCGAAACCATACACAACGGATTCACTGAAGTTGTAATCACGCTGAACCATAAATGACACGCCACCAAAGATGGCGCAGTTCACCGCGATCAGCGGCAGGAAGATCCCCAGCGCGTTGTAAAGCGACGGGAAATACTTGTCGAGGATCATCTCCAGGATTTGTACCAGCGCCGCAATCACCCCAATAAAAGTAATAAAGTTCAGGAAGCTGAGATCAACACCGTCCACCAGCGCGCCGTCCCGCAGCACAAAGTTGTACACCAGGTTGTTAATGGGCACGGAAAGCCCCAGCACAACGGTCACCGCGACACCCAAACCAAATGCCGTCGACACTTTTTTGGACACCGCGAGGAACGTACACATGCCCAGGAAAAACGCGAGCGCCATGTTTTCAACAAACACCGCGCGCACAAACAAACTCAGGTAATGAGCCATTGTCGGTTACTCCTTTTCCTGCTGTTCAGGCTTCAGCGTACGAATCAGCCAGATCAGCAAACCGATAATGAAAAATGCGCTTGGAGCCAGAAGGAATAATCCGTTTGGCAGATACCAGCCACCGTTTTGTACCGTGTCCAGCACCGTGATACCAAACAGCTTACCGCTGCCGATTAACTCGCGCAGGAAACCTACCGTCAGCAGGATCACGCCGTAGCCCAGACCATTGCCGATGCCGTCCATAAAGCTCGCCAGTGGCGGCATTTTCATGGCGTAAGCTTCTGCGCGCCCCATCACAATACAGTTGGTGATAATCAGACCGACGAACACCGAAAGCTGTTTTGAGGTTTCATAGGCAAAGGCACGAAGCAGCTGATCGACCACGATCACCAGCGAGGCGATGATCGCCATCTGCACGATGATCCTCACGCTGTTCGGAATGTGGTGGCGGATCATTGAGATAAACATGCTGGAAAACGCCGTCACCAGCGTCACCGCAACGGTCATCACCAGCGCAGTTTCCAGCTTAGTGGTGACCGCCAGTGCCGAGCAGACACCCAGTACCTGCAGAGTAATGGGGTTATTGGCCAGCAGCGGGCCAATGAGCACCTTTTTGACTTCTTTTAGTTCACCTGCATCAGCCATTGTTCAGCGCTCCTTCACGTACGTTTTTCAGGAAGGGGCCAAAACCCAGTTCACCCATCCAGAAATCAAAACTATGCTGCACCCCGTTTGACGTGAGCGTTGCCCCGGAAAGCCCGTCGACAGCGTACTCATCTCCCTGACGCGCTGCCCCTTTCATCACTTTCAGCGCGGGTTTCCCGCTGTCATCCAGCACTTTCTTGCCGACAAACTGTGCCCGCCAGTTAGGGTTTTCAACTTCTCCGCCAAGCCCCGGCGTTTCGCCCTGGTCATAATACGTGATGCCTTTTACAGTGCGACCGTCCGTATCAAGCGCCACAAAGGCATACATCATTGACCACAAGCCGTTGCCGTATATCGGAAGCACGACCTCCTGCACCCGGTTTTGCGCATCATGCACCAGGTAGATCTCTGCGAGGTTGCTGCGTCGCTTAATCCCTGCCGGATCCTGTGATGCCTCGAGGGAAAGACTCATATGCGGATCTTTTAGCGCCTGAGCCTGGTTATATTTCGTCGGGTCTTTTTCCAGAAGTTCGCCATTTTTTAAATCCACCAGCCGCGCTGAAATGCGTTCAGCGAAGAGTGTCGAAACATCATCTGTACTCATTCCTTCCTGCATCAATCCGGCCACGGCCAGGATATTGCGTTGTTTATCCAGGGCGCGCTGCTTTTGCTGCAGCGGCTTTAGCCCCACAGCAGAACCCGCCACTACAATGGAACAGACCAGACAAAGCACCAGCACCACCAGCAGCGTTTTGCTGATGCTGTCGTTATTTTTGATTTCAGCCACGCGCCTTCCTCCGCTTAACGTTGGCGCGCACGACCAGATAATCGAAGAGTGGCGCAAACAGATTGGCAAACAGAATGGCCAACATCATCCCTTCCGGATACGCCGGGTTGACCACACGAATCAGGACACACATCGCGCCAATGAGCACGCCATAGCTCCATTTACCTTTGTCAGTAAATGAGGCAGAGACGGGATCCGTAGCCATAAACATCATCCCGAAGGCAAAACCGCCCAATACAAGATGCCAGTACCAGGGCATAGAGAACATCGGGTTGGTGGTAGAGCCAATCACGTTGAACATCGTGGCGGTCAGTATCATGCCAATCATCACACCGGCGACGATCCGCCATGAGGCGACACGTCCGAAGAGAATGATGGCTCCACCCAGTAAAATCATCAGCGTGGAGACTTCCCCGATGGAACCCGGAATGTTGCCGATAAAGGCATCAAACCAGGTGACAGGTTGGCCCGTCGCGTTATTCACCAGCGTTTCTCCGCCGTGTGCCGCCCACTGAGAGAGCGGCGTCGCGCCGGAAAAACCATCGGCCGCCGTCCACACCAGATCGCCCGAAATTTGAGCCGGGTAAGCAAAGAACAGGAACGCGCGCCCCGCCAGTGCCGGGTTGAGGAAGTTACGCCCGGTACCGCCGAAGATCTCTTTGGCTATCACGACACCAAAACTGATCCCCAGCGCCGCCTGCCAGAGCGGCAGCGTCGGTGGCACAATCAGCGCAAACAGAATGGAGGTAACAAAGAAGCCTTCATTAATTTCATGCTTGCGAATTATGGCAAACAGCACTTCCCAGAAGCCGCCCACGATAAATACCGTGAGGTAGACAGGCAGGAAGAAAACGGCCCCCAGCGTCATCATGCTGACCCAGCCCGCGTCTGCGGCAAAGCTCACGCCCAGCGACTGCGCCAGACGGTAGTGCCAGTCAGACTGAATCACCTGCACCATCTGCGGTGCATCGTACAAATGGTGCAGCGCCGGAATGGTTTGCAAACCCACGTTGTACATGCCCCAGAACATCGCCGGGAAGACCGCGAACCAGACCAGAATCATCATCCGTTTAAGGTCGATGGCATCACGGACGTGCGCAGCCCCTTTCGTCACCAGCCCCGGGGTGTAGAAAATGGTCGCCGTCGCTTCAAACAGCGGGTAATACTTTTTCAGCTTACCTTCGGTAAAGTGCGGTTCTATTTTTTCAAAGAGGTGTTTTAAGCCCATCAGTTATCCTTCCTGCTCAATGCGGGTTAACACCTCGCGCAATACGGGTCCATATTCGTATTTACCTGGACAAACATAGGTACAGAGCGCCAGATCTTCTTCGTCAAGCTCAAGACAGCCCAGCGCCTGTGCGCTGTCGGTATCCCCGGCGAGTAAATCGCGCAGCAGCATGGTCGGCAGAATATCCAGCGGCATCACGCGCTCATAGTTACCAATGGGAACCATTGCGCGCTCACCACCATGTGTACTGGTAGAGAAGTTAAAAAGCTTGTGACGCAGGAAATGTCCAAGCGTCGTGCGGGTCACGGAGAATTTCTCCGCGCCAGGCAGAACCCAGCCGAACAGCTCTTTCTCACGCCCTTCCAGGACAACACTCACCTGCAGATGAAAACGACCAAGATAAGCCTGCGCACCAACCGCATGTCGGCCACTGAGAACCGAGCCGGAAATCAGCCGGTTTTCGCCCTCGTTTATTTCACCGTCCAGCAGTTCATTGATATCCGCCCCCAGCAGGGTACGCACCAGACGCGGATTTGCCGCCTGTGGCCCGCCGATGGCAACCACACGTTCAGCACACAGCTCACCTGTCGTAAAAAGCTTACCGATGGCAATGACGTCCTGATAGTTGAGATGCCAGACCTGCTTTGTCAGGCTTACCGGCTCAAGAAAGTGGATATGGGTGCCAGCCAGCCCAGCAGGATGGGGGCCTGCAAATTCGTTAAACGTGACCTGACCTTGCGGATGACCACCAAGCTTGCCTCCGCTGGCCTGGCAGACATGGACTTTACCCGACGTCAGGCGCGTTAACACGGTCAGCCCGGCATCAAAGGCTTTTCGCTGTGCCAGAATCACGGGCTGGGGGTCTACGCTGAGCGGGTTGGTGTCAATTGCCGTGACGAAAATCGCCGCAGGCACCGTGTCCGGTACGGGCGATTTACTGAAGGGACGCGTGCGAAACGCCGTCCACAGGCCTGATTCCAGCAGCTGCGCCTGTACGGCACCCCGGCTGAGGCTCGTCAGTTCGGTGGCATCAACATGAGCAAATGTACGCTGCTCGTCGCCTTCAATGCGGATAACCACCGACTGCATAACACGGCGTTCCCCACGATTGATCGCAACGATGGTACCGCAGGCTGGTGCGGTAAACATGACGCCAGGATTCTTTTTATCCTCAAAGAGTGCCTGTCCTTTGATGACGCGATCGCCCTCCTGTACCAGCATTGAGGGGCGCATTCCCAGATAATCGTCACCCAAAATGGCGACATGGCGAACACTAACGCCCGTCGAAACGTGCTGTTCCGGCACGCCTGAAATCGGCAAATTAAGCCCTTTTCTGATTTTAAACATGTAGTTAGGAAGTTTCCATGAACAACAATCCAGTGGGCAGAAGTGTACCATTTTCGCCCTTTCCAGGGCAGGGAATCCGCCGTTGCACACGCCAAAATGCGAGCGATTACGCAAAGTTCCTGGAGTCAACGCCTTTGGGATGGGTTATAAAGTAAAACTAATTTGTAAACTAACCGCTCTGCTCTTGCGAAAATCTATAGCGGTGCTAATGTGAGCGCTCCTAACCAGAATAATCTGATTTCGGGTCTCTTTTGCCGTCCTGGCAAGTTGGTCTTAGTTTTATCAAGGAACTAGTAGTATGCGTAAAATCGCATTGTTCATTGCGATGCTTCTGATTCCGTGCGTGTCGTTTGCCGGGTTGCTCAGCAGCAACAGTTCAACCACGCCGGTCAGCAAAGAATATAAACAGCAATTAATGGGATCACCGGTTTATATTCAAATATTCAAGGAAGAACGCACTCTCGATCTGTTTGTAAAAATGGGCGAGACGTATCAGCTGCTCGATAGCTACAAAATTTGTAACTACTCCGGTGGTCTGGGGCCAAAACAACGTCAGGGCGATTTCAAAAGCCCGGAAGGGTTTTACAACGTTCAGCGTAGCCAGCTAAAGCCTGACAGCCGCTTCTATAAAGCCATTAACATCGGCTTCCCTAATGCCTATGACCGTGCTCACGGTTATGAAGGTAAGTACCTGATGATCCACGGTGCCTGCGTGTCTATCGGCTGTTACGCGATGACCGATTCCGGCATTGATGAGATCTTCCAGTTTGTCACTGGCGCACTGGTCTTTGGTCAGCCAAGCGTTCAGGTCAGCATCTACCCGTTCCGCATGACCGATGCCAACATGGCGCGTCACAAGTATTCCTACTATGCGGATTTCTGGAAACAGATGAAACCGGGTTATGACTACTTTGAACAGACCCACAAGCCGCCGGTAGTGTCGGTGGTGGATGGCCGTTACGTGGTCAGCAAGCCACTGAGCCACGAAGTTGTCCAGCCACAGCTGGCGTCAAACTACACGGTCTCCCAGGCAAAATAACGCCCACTCACCTGGCATAATCTTTTGCCAGGTTTCGTTGCCCGTCAGCGGTTGCGTCGCTATCACAGAAACCACATCGTTTGGTGTGGTCTCTGTCTGAAAATCAATTTCCACATCCTGATCGAGCAGCGTTGCCACGCCAAACGGCGCACGACGGGTGATCCAGAACAGATTCGTCGAGCAGAACGCCATTACGTAGCGCCCGTCAGACAGGAGCATGTTAAACACGCCCTTTTCACGTAACTCTGAAGCCAGCGATGCGATGTATTTAAACACGGCGGTCATGTTGCTGGGGGTACGAGGATAACGCTCTGTCAGCTTGTGCAGCAGCCAGCAGAAGGCTTTTTCGCTGTCTGTCTCGCCTACCGGGCGGAAATTCCCCGTCTCCAGGGACTTATAGCCAGAGAGCTGACCATTGTGAGCATACGTCCAGTTACGTCCCCACAGCTCGCGGGTAAACGGATGGGTATTTTCCAGCGCCACTTCACCGCGATTCGCCTGGCGGATATGCGCAATAACAGAGTGGGACTTTATCGGATAGTCCTGCACCAGTTTGGCAATCGGTGAATTAAAGCTGGGCTGTGGATCTTTGAACGTGCGACACCCTTTGCCTTCGTAGAAGGTTATACCCCAGCCGTCTTTATGCGGCCCGGTCCCCCCACCGCGCTGAACCAGCCCGGTGAAACTAAAGCAGATATCGGTTGGCACATTGGCGCTCATCCCGAGCAGTTCGCACATACGTCACCTCCACAACAGCGGGGGCAATCATGCCCCCAGCGAAGTCTTACTTAACCATCTCTTTTTCGATCAGCTGGATCAGGATGTGGATCACTTTGATGTGAATTTCCTGAATGCGATCGGCATAACCGAAGTGCGGAACACGGATCTCAATGTCCGCGGTACCGGCCATTTTACCGCCATCTTTACCGGTCAGGGTGATAACTTTCATCCCTTTTTCACGCGCGGCAGCAATCGCTTTGATCACGTTACCAGAGTTACCGGAGGTAGAAATCCCCAGCAGCACATCACCTTCACGCCCCACAGCTTCAACATAGCGGGAGAAGACATAGTCGTAACCAAAATCGTTGCTCACGCAGGAGATGTGGCTCACGTCAGAAATCGCAATCGCCGGGTAGCCCGGACGGTTTTCGCGATAACGCCCGGTCAGCTCTTCTGCGAAGTGCATGGCGTCACAGTGGGAGCCACCGTTACCGCAGGAGAGCACTTTACCACCGGCTTTGAAGCTGTCGGCCAGCAGGACCGCCGCGCGCTGAATAGCGTGAATATTGGCATCATCTTTCAGAAAGTTCGCCAGCGTTTCCGCCGCTTCGTTCAGTTCGTTACGAATAAGATCCTGGTACATGAGGATAATCCTTCAGTATTGATGAAATAACACAGTGGAGTGTACCGGATAGCGTTAAAAGCGAGAAGCTAAAGCCATGTGAATCGTCCGGCGTTTTGATTTTTCGTGCCTGCTAAAACACGAACAATGTGAACCAGGTTGTAATTATTTTGTAAATTCATTGCTAAAAAAAATAACATCCACTACAACCATATCATCACAAGTGGTCAGACCTCCTACAAGCAAGGGAGCTTTTCTTTATGATGATTTTGAGCATTCTCGCAACCGTTGTTCTGCTCGGTGTGTTGTTCTATCACCGTGTAAGTTTATTCCTGAGCAGCCTGATTCTGCTGGTCTGGACGGCAGCATTTGGCGTCGCAGGTCTCTGGAATATCTGGCTTTTAGTTCCACTGGCCATCATTCTGCTGCCGTTTAACTTTGCCCCGATGCGTAAATCAATGATCTCCGCACCGGTGTTCAAAGGCTTCCGTAAAGTGATGCCGCCGATGTCGCGTACTGAGAAAGAAGCGATTGATGCGGGTACCACCTGGTGGGAAGGCGACCTGTTCCAGGGTAACCCGGACTGGAAAAAGCTGCATAACTATCCGCAGCCACGTCTGACCGCCGAAGAACAAGCCTTTATTGATGGCCCGGTGGAAGAAGCGTGCCGCATGGCAAACGACTTTGCCATCACCCACGAAATGGCCGACCTGCCGCCAGAACTGTGGGCCTACCTGAAAGAACATCGCTTCTTTGCGATGATCATTAAGAAAGAGTATGGCGGTCTGGAATTCTCCGCTTACGCTCAGGCTCGCGTGCTGCAAAAACTGGCAGGTGTCTCAGGGATCCTGGCGATCACCGTCGGTGTACCTAACTCCTTAGGCCCTGGTGAACTGCTGCAGCATTACGGTACTGAAGAGCAGAAAGATCACTACCTGCCGCGCCTGGCGCGTGGCCTGGAAATCCCATGCTTCGCGCTGACCAGCCCGGAAGCAGGCTCTGATGCGGGTGCGATCCCGGATACCGGCGTGGTCTGTATGGGGGAATGGCAGGGTGAGCAGGTGCTGGGTATGCGCCTGACCTGGAACAAACGCTATATCACTCTTGCACCTATCGCCACCGTGCTGGGTCTGGCCTTTAAACTCTCTGACCCGGAAAAACTGCTGGGTGGCGAAGAGGATCTGGGCATTACCTGTGCGCTGATCCCAACCTCCACCCCGGGCGTTGAAATTGGCCGTCGTCACTTCCCGCTGAACGTGCCGTTCCAGAACGGTCCGACACGTGGCCAGGATATCTTTGTACCGATTGATTACATCATCGGTGGCCCGAAAATGGCCGGTCAGGGCTGGCGTATGCTGGTGGAATGTCTGTCTGTTGGTCGCGGTATTACTCTGCCGTCGAACTCAACCGGTGGTCTGAAATCTGTGGCGATGGGAATTGGTGCTTACGCCCACATCCGCCGTCAGTTCAAAATCTCCATCGGCAAGATGGAAGGTATTGAAGAACCACTGGCGCGCATTGCAGGCAATGCTTACGTGATGGATGCTGCGGCTTCGCTGATTACCTACGGCATTATGCTGGGCGAAAAACCGGCCGTACTGTCGGCAATTGTGAAGTATCACTGCACCCACCGTGCACAGCAATCCATCATTGATGCGATGGACATTGCCGGGGGTAAAGGCATTATGCTCGGCGAAGGTAACTTCCTGGCGCGCGGCTATCAGGGCGCACCAATTGCTATCACCGTGGAAGGGGCAAACATCCTGACCCGCAGCATGATGATCTTCGGCCAGGGGGCAATTCGCTGCCATCCGTATGTGCTGGAAGAGATGGCCGCCGCGCAAAATAATGACGTGGATGCCTTCGATAAGCTGCTGTTTAAACATATTGGTCATGTCGGCAGCAACAAGGTGCGTAGTTTCTGGCTGGGTCTGACCAACGGTCGCACCAGCGCGACACCAACTGGTGATGCCACCCGACGTTATTACCAACAGCTGAACCGCCTGAGCGCCAACCTGGCTCTGCTGTCTGACGTCTCTATGGCCGTGCTGGGCGGTAGCCTGAAGCGTCGTGAGCGTATCTCTGCCCGTCTGGGGGATGTGCTGAGTCAGGTGTTCCTGGCTTCTGCGGTACTGAAGCGCTACGACGACGAAGGCCGTCAGGAAGCGGATCTGCCGCTGGTACACTGGGGCGTACAGGACGCCATGCACCAGGCAGAACAGGCGATTGACGATCTGCTGGCGAACTTCCCGAACCGTTTTGTCGCTGGTGCCCTGCGCGTGGTGATCTTCCCTACCGGTCGTCATCATCTGGCTCCGTCTGACAAACTGGATCATAAAGTGGCGAAGATCCTCCAGGTACCGAGTGCAACCCGCTCACGTATTGGTCGTGGTCAGTATCTGACTCCATCGCCACATAACCCGGTGGGTCTGCTGGAAGAGGCGCTGCTGGATGTCATGGCCGCCGACCCAATTCACCAGAAGATCTGCAAACAGCTGGGTAAAAATCTGTCCTTTACCCGCCTGGATGAACTGGCAAAACAGGCGCTGGCAGGTGGAATCATCGATAAGGATGAAGCCGCTATTCTGGTGAAAGCCGAAGAGAGCCGTCTGCGCAGCATTAACGTGGATGATTTCGAACCAGAGGAGCTGGCAACCCAGCCAGTAAAGCTGCCGGAGAAGGCCCGCAAACCTGAAGCCGCATAACGCATTTCGCGTGTACAAACCCCGCCCCGTGCGGGGTTTTTTATTGCCACATTTTCTCGTTGTGTCGTGCTACAGTGTCAAAAAGTGGTCGTTTGAGGAGTCTGAATTGTGCCTGGTCTGAAGATTTCGATTTTGCAGCAACCTTTAGTGTGGATGGATGGCCCCGCCAACCTGCGCCACTTTGATCGTCAACTGGAAGAGATTACCGGGCGTGATGTGATTGTCCTGCCGGAGATGTTCACCACCGGTTTCGCAATGGAAGCCGCTAAACAGTCGATGCCGCAGGAAGATGTGGTCGCCTGGATGCATGCCAAAGCACAACACACAAACGCGCTGATTGCCGGGAGCGCGGCCCTGCAAACCGAACGCGGGCCGGTGAACCGGTTCCTGTTGGTTGAACCAGAGGGGAAAGTGCATTTTTACGATAAACGCCACTTGTTCCGCATGGCGGATGAGCATCATCACTATGAAGCAGGTAACGAACGAGTGGTGTTTGAGTGGCGCGGCTGGCGTATTTTGCCGCTGGTGTGCTACGACCTGCGCTTCCCGGTTTGGTCGCGCAACCGCAATGATTACGATCTGGCGCTATATGTTGCCAACTGGCCTGCCCCACGCTCACTGCACTGGCAGTCACTGCTGGTAGCGCGTGCTATTGAGAACCAGGCGTATGTTGTGGGCTGTAATCGCGTGGGTACGGATGGCAACGGGCATCACTATCGTGGTGACAGCCGGGTAGTGAATCCGCAGGGTGAAATTATTGCGACTGCCGAGCCACATCAGGCGACACGTATTGATGCTGAGCTGTCGTTGACTGCGCTGAAGGAGTATCGCGAGAAGTTTCCCGCGTGGCAGGATGCAGACCCGTTTAATATCGAATGAATAAAACCGGGTGGTGGCAATGCCTCACCCGGGCTTTTATAAGTCAGAGCATAAAACACCCGGTATAGGGTTTTACGCTATGACATTGAAGTTATGCAGTCCCGCAGTTCACAAATTGATCCAGAGAAGTGTCTTATTTCAATCAATTTCCGGTAAATCGCATTGTTAATTCAACAGCAGAAAACGGTGAATCTAACGACAAAAGAACGTTAAAAACCACCAAATACCACTTTGGTATAGTATTTGTTTATCTTACCGCTGCGCTTGCCATCGGCACCGTAATAGCGATTCTGACGACAGAGCTTTTCTTTCACGTCGCAGGAAAGACCGGTCACGAAGGTGAAAGAGGTGGTATCAAATTCGCCCATGGCTTTTAATTTATCAGCACGAGTTTTACCCACATATTTTTCAGTCAGTGGAATGGATACGCCGGTAGCATCGGCACAAATGTACTTATCGCACAGTACGCCTTTTCCCGGTGTCCATAGGGCGGCGGTTTCTGGAGTTGCCGCCAGCGCACCAAAACTGAATAACCCTAAAAAGATCCCAATTGCTAATTTCATATTGTCTCCAGAACCGGGCAAATAGATTGCCCGGTCTTTTCAATCTGGGTTTATCAGAAGGCGTATTTTACCCCAACGGTTCCCTGAGTGTCACTGTATCCCTTGTCACCGATCTGTTGTGCTACGTTCGCCCACAGCGTCGCCTGACGGTTAATTTTTCCCTCAACACCCAGCTTCAGCTCACCAATATTTCGTGTGCCGTCCATATAAGTGCTGACACCATCCATATTTACACCGTAGTTGTCAGTGTTATAAATCCAGTTCGCTTCCACGAAAGGTTCAAATTCACGCTGACTACCTTCATCCAGTTTGCTTTGTCCTTTAATAAAGGCTCTCACACCGAGACGGGTCTGGATATTATTATCACCGGTACCACTGACGCTTGTACCGTTAATCTCGGTATGGTTGTCGGCTTTCACCCCCATCCAGGTGACCTGCACCTTCGGCTGGATAAAGACCTGGTTAACCATGCCATTCAGCGTCTGATATTCACCAGTTTTATGGGTGTAACCCGCTTCAACGGAGGCGGTAAAACCATTGGATTTGTAGCTTTCAGACGGCAGACCCTGACCGCTGACGCTGTTGTTGAACCAGTTGTACAGGGCCCAGGTATCAACGTAGGTACCTTGTTTGGTGGTGTCGTTGGCATACCAGGTACCATAAACCCCGACGCTGTAGCCGTTCAGGCTGCCGCGAGAGTTGTAGCCGGAAGCGTGGGAAACGCTGTGGCTTTTCTGATTGGCGTAGCCTCCTATCAGACCGACCAGGTAGCGATCAAGACCATCATTTGACCAGTCGACGATATCACCGCCAATCTGTATGACGTAGCGATTCGCATTGGTCGCGATGGCATCATTGCCCACGTGCGAACCGGTATGCCCGCCGATGTTACGCATCCACATAGAGCTTACTTTGCCGTTACCGGACATATCGTCCAGATACTGGGTTTCACCCAGGCGGTCGTGTAAACGCATGGCGAAGATGGTGTTGGCAGCACGCAGGTTATCGATATAAGAACCTATTTCAGGACGTAATACCGGGGTCGACGGTGTTGCTGGTTCGGCTGGAGTGCTCGGGTCTGTAACCGGAGGGGTTACCGGACGCGGCGAACTCGGCGTCAGCGGAGTCATCGGCACTATCGGGTCAACCGGCGGTTGATTGCCCTGGTCTGTAACCGGAGGGGTTACCGGACGTGGCGAGCTCGGCGTCAGCGGAGTCATCGGCTTCACTTCACGGGAAGTTAAGTACCAGGACTCCGGGTTACCTGCACTGCCATCTCCGCCTCTGGTCAGTGAGTAATCATAAGCACCTGCAGCGATGGTGCCGATATTCTGGCGGTAACCATCCGAAGAGGGTGACAGACGGAAGGCATCAGGCGTGGTGGTACTGCCGTTCTGGGCATCAATCAGCAGGATCCCGGTGTTAGTACGCGCGCCGGTACCGCCACCATGCTTGATGATAAGAGAGGTATTGCCGTCGGCTTTGGCGTTGTTCAGCACCAGGCGATCGCTTGCCGAGCTGTCATCACCCATATAAGTTTTCAGGATAAGCGTACCGTTGTTGCCGGTATATTGGTTGCTGACGGTCAGGGTATTACCCGGCTGTGCGCCCGCCAGGTTGATAATACCGTTGTTTTCGATACCACCTGCGAGCGTAAAGTTACTGTTTGGCTGACTTTCCTGACCGGAAAGCGTATTGAGCGAGGCAACCATGCCGTTGTTAACCACGTTGCCATTGACTACGCCTGTACCAGCCAGAGTGCCATTGCTACCCACCGTAACATCAGCGGCTTTGGCACCGTTCAGCACTGCCGTTGAATTGGCTGCATCGCCAACGATAAGCGCACCGCCATCGATAATGGTGGTACCGATATAAGTATTCACACCGTTAATGACGGTAATGCCGCTCAGTTGGCTGACATTACCCAGGCCACTAATAACGGGTGCGAAAATATAGTTGCCGGAGGTGTCGGTATGGTTAAATACCAGATTGCTGTTGGTATTGGCTAAAATTATTTTTTTGGCATTGATAGTTCCTGCTGCCTTAGCCGTTTGCCCGGCTAAAGCACCGATTGCCACCGTGCCATTTTCGGCATCGACATTGATACTTTGGGCATTAAGTTGACCCTGGTTGGATACAATCAAGGTACCATTACCAGACGGTAACTTAGTTGCACTATTTTGAGCACCGATGCTCAGCTCTCGTGCGCCAATATCCCAAAGGGAGCCTGGACCGTCGATAATGACGTCACCTTTACCTGCGGCATCGTCAGCAGGGCTGCCCCCGGCAATCGCTCCGCCAGCGCTTTTCACTACACCGCCGTTAGTAACACTCATGCTACCGGTTCCGGCACCACCGACGTTCATCGGGCCGCTGTTGATTACCCAGCCCGAACCCGAGCCGTCGACATTCACTATACCGTTAGAATTTTTTCCCCAGCCGACACCAGTGGAAGAATTACTAATGATAGAGCCGCCGTTACTGATGGTCACCGAACCGTTGCCATTGGTACCTACGGTTATCCCCGAAGAGGAGGTTGTCGTGGCTAACAACTGCGAATCGACACCATCCACCACAACAGTACCCGTGCTATTATCGTTCTGGCCGACGTTCATGAATACCAGTCCGACCTTTCCGCCATTGAAAACATTCAGCGTCCCTGTACCACCTCCACCAACGGCGGTCGTACCGCCAGATAGTGCCTGATTAGAGGGATCTACGCCATCGTACCAGGCACCGCCGTCAACGGTGAGGGTTCCGGTACTGCCCGAATTATATCCGAGAACAGAACCGCTGGTGCCGGAAGCGGTGGTGCCGGACTGAACAACGCCACCTTTAGTAATGGTCAGTGAACCTGTACTATTTTCCCCGGCGTAGATAGCTCCCGGTAAAATCCACGGACTACTTTGAGTGTCAGGAACGATTACCGTAGCACCGTTATCAATAACGGTCGCGTTAGACGCAGCAAATACAGGCACACTCAGCGGCGCGGTAAAAAGTAATGTCGTAATCGCATTTTTAAGAAATACGCGAGTGCCGTTATTGTTCGAAATTCGTTTTATAACCATGTCAGTACTTCTGTTCATCATTAACTCCAGTGGAAATTCAAAATGTCTTTTATTAAAATTTTCGTTCAGTATTCAGGCGTACCGATGCAGCACAGCATTGTTAATTAAAGCTGCGTCATCCTCCGATATTTGCCCAATAAAACGGTGCCAATAGCGTTTATCCAAATTTTATATATGCGTGTGTAGTGCCTGTAAAATGGCAACGTGAACGACATCCCCATAAAGGGATCAAGGGTTTTTCAGAAAGGAAAAACAAAAAATAATAGACGTATTAATAACCCGCAGGTAGGGGTTTCAAATCGACAAGTCTTCCACGATTAACGGTAATATATCCGCCATCAGAGAGATTTTTTAAGATTTTGTTTAATGTACTCCGTGACACGGACGTACGATTTAAAATAAAAGTAAATATCGAAACATCGTTTAAACTCTCTTGGTTATGCTCCCACAGCATTTCGAGATAGGGTTTAACAATGCTATAACTATTGGTCGTTCTGGAATTCAACTCCTCCCTGAAACAGTAAATTTCAAGATACCATGTGAGTATCAATGAAACGTCTTTCCATAACTTTTTTTCTTCCACCAGTCGCATAAAATCATGCAGTTTGAGATACGACAACTTAACATCAGATACCGTGCGGATATAATAACATTCCCGCTTAGAAAGCATCGTTGATAAACCAAAAACGGCCTGGTGATTGATATTCGCTAATATAATGTTGTTATGCACATTGCAGAGTTCGACTTCTCCTGCAGTGAGTACATAAATCAACTTTGTGTCGTGGCGCTTTAAGCGCCAAATCTTTTTTGGTGAAGCAGTAACCTCTACTCTCTCTGAGTGGATTGAAATTTCCCTTCCTATATCGGACAGCGCTGTGCGGACCTGCTCATTAAGAGTGTACAGATCGCTATACATAACGACTCCTGAACTAGCCTACTTTGAAAATTAGAGTAACTCATGTTGATGATGCCTCTAATTGGTTGAATCTGATATATAATCTGGGGTTTTGAGATTTTCTCCTGGCACGCGTTAACGTTCATTGTTCCCGTTGTAATTCTGTTCTGGTTTATCACCATGACCGGAACATCCTAAAGGCCAAAGTTGTTTCCGTTGTCGTGAGTGTCGATGCGTATTCCCGCTCACCGACACCTGGCAGGCCAGAAAGCCGGTGTTAAAGAGCAAATCGTTGATATAACCTTCAACGGCACCGGGGTTCGCGATACGGCAAGGACGCTGAAAATCGGTATCAACACGGTTTTCCGTACTTTAAAAAACTCACGCCGAAGCGAATAACGTCTTCGCCAGTCGCCCATTCCGGTGCGGCGCTTATCNACGAACTCNATGAGCAATGGAGCTTCGTTGGTGTAAGGCCCGACAGCTATGGCCGGGAAGTGCTAAAGGATAAGCATCTGACCGGCAAGATTTTTACGCAATGAGCATAGCAATATGACGTTGCGAACCCGTATCAAACGTCTGGCTCGTTTCTCGCGCTCTATATAAGTCCATGAAAAGTCATCGAAGCCTTCATCAAACAACATATGCTCGACTAATTGGAGTCATAACCTTAATTTTTTTACACTTTATACAAAAGAATGAATATAAACAAGATCTTCATTTGTATAAAAATACACAGCTTTCATAGGCTTGCATGAATAATCTTCATATGAAATACCACATCATAATATAGTGCTAACATATTGTTTTTAAAAAAATGGAACCAACCAATAGTTTTTTGTACTTTATAATTATGTAATGATGATGAATAAGATTATTAAGCTCTGAATCTGAATTGCGACTTACGTAACTATATAAACATTAAGTAAGTAGAATAACTTTGTATTTTTCGGAACATTGAAATGCCGATTTTATTTAAGTTCTTGCGGGGTAGTTGGCATTGGTTGACCTTCTCATTCTCTATTTCTCCAGCCAGATGAAAATCCTCACGTGGCTAATGAAGACATTACTCACATCGCGGTGTGTTAATCAACAGGGAGGGAGGTCAAACGTGTTTAAGGGTCTGAGCTGGGATTACAAAAGCAACAGACTGTGTAAGTCTGGAAGAAGATCATCATCAACGGGCTGGCAGACCTGGAGCGAATGCTGATGATCCTTGATGAGAAGCCTGTTCCCGCGAACCGAGCCGATGTCACCCGCTGTCTCAGCGATCATATTAATGAGAACAGGCACAGCATTCATGATGAGGATGAAATGTTTGTTATCAAATACTTTCAGAAGGGAACGGCACACCAGCGCCAGCCAAACGGTCATGGCATACCGTAAATTACAAACAAGAAAAAGGGCCATGTTAATCAATAACATGGCCCTGAATAGTGGCGGAACGGACGGGACTCGAACCCGCGACCCCCTGCGTGACAGGCAGGTATTCTAACCGACTGAACTACCGCTCCGCTGTGTTCCCGTGGGAACGAGGCGAATATTACGGTTTGCCTCCGAACTCGTCAACGCTTTTTCTCACGTTTTGAATCGTTTGCTGCAAAAATCACCCAGACGGTGATTTTACAGCCATTCTGGCCCCTTTTTACGCGCGCCACATGCAGCTTCCGCCCTTCTTCTGCACGAGATCCAAACGGGATTCATGGTTTAGCAGTTCTTCATCGCTAGCTAAAACAACCCGTAGCCTGCTGCTCTGACGTACAAGGCGCTGAATTCCCGCGTCACCCTGCATCTGCTGAGCGTCGTTTTCCATGCTGAAGGCCATCGACGTCTGACCACCCGTCATCGTCAGATAGACATCGGCCAGTATCTGGGCATCGAGCAGTGCGCCGTGCAGCGTTCGCTTGGTGTTGTCTATCTCATAACGTGAACAGAGGGCATCGAGGCTGTTACGCTTGCCTGGAAACATTTTTCTGGCCAGTGCCAGACTATCGGTCACTTTACAGAACGTGTTCGTCTTCGGGATATCACGATTAAGCTTGCTGAATTCATAATCCATAAAGCCGATATCGAACGATGCGTTATGGATGACGAGCTCGGCACCTTTGATGTACTCCAGGAACTCGTCCGCCACATCCGCAAAAGTCGGCTTATCCAGCAAAAACTCATCGGCGATACCGTGAACGCCGAACGCTTCTGGATCCACCAGCCGATCGGGTTTGAGGTAAACGTGGAAGTTGTTCCCCGTAAGACGACGATTCACCACTTCAACAGCACCGATCTCAATGATCTTGTGTCCTTCGTAGTGTGCGCCGATCTGGTTCATACCGGTGGTTTCGGTATCGAGGACAATCTGGCGAGTAATTGCAGTGCTCATAGCGGTCATTTATGTCAGACTTATCGTTTAACTGAACGTTTCAAATACAGGAAGTCTACCAGAGATGCGTAAACAGGTAGAAATTTTCACCGATGGATCTTGTCTCGGCAACCCAGGACCTGGCGGTTATGGCGCGATTATGCGCTATCGCCAGCACGAAAAAACTTTTAGCGAAGGCTATTTCCTGACCACTAACAACCGCATGGAGTTGATGGCGGCCATCGTGGCGCTGGAAGCCCTGAAAGAGCACTGTGACGTGGTGCTGAGCACCGACAGTCAATACGTGCGTCAGGGCATCACCCAGTGGATCCACAACTGGAAAAAACGCGGCTGGAAAACAGCAGATAAAAAACCGGTCAAGAACGTCGACCTCTGGAAGCGTCTTGATGCGGCACTGGGTCAGCACGAAATCAAATGGGAATGGGTGAAAGGCCACGCGGGACACCCGGAAAACGAACGCTGTGACGAACTTGCCCGTACGGCTGCCTCTAACCCTGTCCATGAAGATACTGGCTATCAGCCAGAATCCTGATCAGGGTTTTCTGTACTGACGCGTTGCGCCAACGGTCTGACGGATCTGCGTTTGCGATTTGTTCTGTTTCATCGGGTTTAGCGTAAGGGGAATTGTCCGCTTACGCGCAACGATGAACTGCATGCAACCTAAAGCAGGCAGATGAGTGCTTAGCAGTACCCCACCCTGCCGCGCCCAGGGCAAGACCTGAAAACCGCCATAGCAAAGCACTTCAAAGTTCAGCAATGAAAGCCAGTCCAGCTGACGCATCATGGTGAACATTCGGCTGTTATAAGGTGATGTACGGCGTAGTACGGGCACCAGCTTACGTAGCCCCATCAGGCTAAGCGGATTGAAACCGCTGATAACCAGCCAGCCGTCATCGATCAACACGCGATCGGCTTCACGTAGCAGACGGTGAGGATCGCTACACCAGGGTAACGTATGTGCAAGCAGGCACGCATCAACCGATTTTTCGGCAAACGGCAAATGCAGGGGATCAGCCTTTACGTTAACGGGCGATCCATCAAGAGAAACATTGACCTGATGCGAGATAGCGCAGCTTTCGGTATTGATTTCCGCGCTGAGATTGCCAATCTTAAGCAGGTGGAAACCATACATTTTCGCGAGCCAGGGCTTCAGCTGCTGTTCTAACGCCTCGCGATAATATTCACCCCAGGGCAATTCCGCCCAACGTTCCGGTGCTGCGACAGTCTGAGGTACCCTTGCCGGTTTCATCAAAACACCCGCCACGCTAAAAGAGGTAATGTATGAATCTTATCAGTATTCCTGCTTTTCAGGACAATTACATCTGGGTTTTAGTTGATGACGCTCATCGATGCATCATTGTTGATCCCGGTGAGTCAACACCGGTTTTACACGCAATAAAAGAGAATGGCTGGCAGCCAGAAGCCATACTCCTGACCCACCATCATAACGATCACGTCGGTGGTGTTCCTGAACTGTGCGCCCATTTTCCGCATCTTGTGGTATATGGACCGAAGGAGACACAAGATAAGGGAGCGACACAGATAGTCGAAGATGGCGAAAAAATCCTCATTCCAGGGTGGGAGTTTTCTGTATTTGCCACACCAGGTCACACTTCTGGACATATTTGTTACTACAGCAATCCTTATCTTTTTTGCGGCGATACACTGTTTTCTGGCGGCTGCGGAAGGCTATTCGAAGGCACGCCAGCACAAATGTATCAATCTTTACAGGTAATTAACGCACTACCCGACGATACTCTCATTTGTTGCGCACATGAGTATACATTAGGAAATATGAAGTTTGCAGTCAACCTCTTACCGGAGGATCGTGCGATTCAAGATTATTATCAGAAAGTGAAGGAGTTACGCGCAAAAAACCAAAAAACACTCCCCGTAATTCTGAAAAATGAGCGGGAAATAAATTTATTTTTACGAACAGATGATATTGATTTAATTAATAAAATAAACCAAGAAACAATTTTGAAACAACCTGAAGAACGATTTGCATGGTTAAGGTCAAAGAAAGATAACTTCCGATAATTCTGGGTTGCCTTTTCAAAATTTCGTCGTTATCATCGCTCGTCTTTTAAGCAACTATTGACACACACATGAAGGCAAAAGCGATATTACTCGCCTCTGTCCTGCTTGTAGGTTGCCAGTCACAAAACGGCAGCAACGTACAACAGCACGCACAGAGCCTTTCTGCAGCTGGTCAAGGGGAAGCAGGGAAGTTTACAAGTTCAGCGCGATGGATGGACGATGGGACATCATTCGCGCAGGATCAGGACTTGTGGGCCTCTATTGGCGACGAGCTAAAGATGGGAATTCCGGAAAACAGCCGGATTCGCGAACAGAAACAGAAGTATTTGAGAAATAAGAGCTATCTCCACGATGTAACGTTACGGGCAGAGCCGTATATGTACTGGATAGCCGGGCAAGTTAAGAAACGTAACATGCCTATGGAGCTGGTACTCCTACCCATAGTGGAGAGCGCTTTTGACCCACACGCAACGTCTGGTGCCAATGCCGCAGGTATTTGGCAGATCATTCCGAGCACAGGGCGCAATTATGGTTTGAAACAGACCCGCAGCTACGATGCGCGTCGAGATGTTGTCGCTTCAACGACAGCGGCTCTCGACATGATGCAACGTCTGAACAAGATGTTTGACGGTGACTGGTTGTTAACAGTTGCTGCGTATAACAGCGGTGAGGGTCGTGTACTGAAGGCAATGAAGGCGAATAAAGCGCGTGGTAAATCCACCGATTTCTGGTCGCTCTCACTGCCACAGGAAACGAAGATTTACGTACCGAAAATGCTGGCATTGAGCGATATTCTCAAGAACAGCAAGCGTTACGGTGTTCAACTGCCAACACCAGACGAAAGTCGTGCACTGGCGCGCGTTCGCCTCAGCAACCCGGTTGATATTCAACAGGTTGCTGATATGACGGGTATGTCGGTAAGTAAATTGAAAACCTTTAATGCAGGCGTTAAAGGCTCAACCCTGGGGGCTAGCGGCCCACAGTATGTAATGGTTCCGCAGAAACATGCCGAGCAGTTACGTGAGTCTTTAGCTTCTGGTGAAATTGCTGCTGTTCAGTCAACGCTGATAGCAGACACATCACCTGTAAGCAGTCGTAGTTACAAGGTTCGTTCAGGTGATACGCTTTCGGGCATTGCAACACGTCTTGGCGTGAATGCGAAAGATCTGCAGCAGTGGAATAATCTGCGCAGTTCAGGCCTGAAAGTGGGTCAGACTCTGACGGTGGGTGCAGGTAGCAGCGCACAGCGTCTCGCCAACAACAGCGATAGCATTACTTATCGCGTGCGTAAAGGCGATTCACTGTCCAGTATCGCAAAACGACACGGCGTGAACATCAAAGATGTGATGCGCTGGAATAATGATACTGACAATCTGCAACCAGGCGACCAGTTGACACTGTTTGTGAAGAACAGTGCCACGCCAGACTCCTGATAGTACAATCTAAAGATAAAAAGGCACCCGTTCCCCCGGGTGCTTTTTTGTTTTATCCCGCTTTTTGCGCTTCAGCCATGATGGTATCGCTGGTAAACGAGCCATCGTCCTGCAATTCAAAGTAGGTTTTCACTTCCGCAGAAGCACTCTCCTGATACAGCCGAATAGCCTGGCTTAACGCTTCAGGTGTACGCATGCGCGCGATCCACGAACTGAACTCCAGCGGCAAACGGTCTGTCATTAATGAACGTGAAATTAAACCCGCATCGGTGATAAACGATAACCACTCTCCGCTGGAGTAGTTTTGCACATGAGAGGTGTCACGCAGCGCTTCAACCGTCTGCAGCCAGATATTGCGTACCGGATGCCCCGGGGACATCACATCCATAATGATGAAGATCCCGCCCGGCTTGAGCACGCGTTTGACTTCCCGTAATGCCTGCCCGACATCATGCCAGTGATGTGCAGAGTAGCGGCTGATGACTACGTCAAATGACGAATCCTCAAAGGGTAAGGATTCGGCATAACCCTGGCGCGTCGTAACATTACTCAGCCCTTTCGCTTTTGCCGCCTCCGCGACCACCTCCAGCATCTGGCTGGATAAATCATACGCCGTGACCTGAGCAACCTGCTGTGCAGCCGCAAAGCTGGCGTGGCCGGCCCCACAGCCTAAGTCCAGCACGTGCGCCTGCGGGAATGCTGCCAGGCGTTCACCGAGACGCACCAGGTCGCGTCCAGACGCGTGTACAGCGCTGCTCAGATAGGCACTTGCCTGCGAACCAAACTGTTTTTCTACGTTGTCATGATGAGAGTGTGTTGTTGTCATCGTACTGTCCTTTTGTTGGTAAAAAAATAAAGGGCAGCACCCGCGCAGGTCTGCCCCACGGCAGACCTGACACACCATTATTTATCAGGCTTGCCGGGACTGAATTCGACGAGTAGCGGATTGTGATCGGAAGCGCGCGTCACCAGAACGGAGGCGTCATGTACGCTCAAACCACGATAGAAGACAAAATCGAGAGGACGACCAAATGCCTTCTTGCGCTGGTCATCGGTAAAACGGACTTCACGCAGCGACATTTCACGCGCAAAGCGATACAGCGCATTCATGCGCGGACGGCTCCAGGCATTGAAATCCCCGGCCATAATGATCGGCCCACTGTGATGGGCAATCTGGTCGCCAATGGGAAGTAACTGCTTACTATACACATCCACGCCCAGACTGAAGTTTACCGCGTGGATATTCACCACCATCAGCAAACGGGTATCCGGCAGGGGATAAACCGTCACCAGCGCCGATTTTGCCAGACGCAGGATCGGCTCGCGCTCACGCAGCGGACAGCAATAGACCGGATGCGCAGCAGAGAGGGTCATCACACCAGAGGGATGTTGCGGTAAAACAAATGCGGGTACCTGATCAGCGGCAAGATAGTTAGTCGTCGCAAACCTCACCAGTTCAGGAGTGGTTTGCGCCTCCTGTAACAGAACCAGATGCGCATCCTTACCAAAATTCTTGAGCACGGATAACCATTCCGCACGCTGTTGCTTAAAGATATTCCAGACCAGTACCCGGATTTTTTCATCACTGCTTAACGGTGTACCAGCGGGCAATGCCTGGCTGATGCTCGCAAACGACCCCGGAGGCAAGATCCTCTCCGCGGGCAGTCCGGCAACATAACGCATGGCATAAGTATTTTTTCGCACTTTTGGAAACGACCTCTGTAACATGAACCAGCCCGGAAAACGGACTGGTTCTACTGTTATAGGGATTTTAGGTCACACTTTCAACGCCATTACGGAGAAACCGCTTTCCAGATTTGTAAGCAAGCACTTACTGCTGTTTATCCAAGAGCCACACGAGCCGGTTTATCAAGGCGTCCGCTCCAGCCAATCAACAGGAAGGCAATAAGGACAATCACTGCGCCAATCCACGGCGTTTGTGTTAAGCCGAAGTGTTCAACGGTTTGCCCGCCGATGATAGAACCCAGCGCAATGCCAATATTGAATGCCGCAATATTAAGACCCGATGCTACATCCACCGCATTTGGCGTATAAAGCTCGGCTTTCTGCACAACGTACACCTGAAGACCCGGCACGTTGCCAAAAGCGAAGATCCCCATAACCAGTACCGTGACCAGCGCGGCGTATTGCATTGATGCCGTAAACTGGAAAACCATCAGCAGAACAACCAGCGCAGCGAAGATGAACTTCAGAGCAGGAACGGCTCCATGTTTATCGGCCAGTTTGCCCCCCCAGATATTACCGATCGCAACTGAGATACCGTAGCCCAGCAAAATCCAGCTCACCGTATTTGGCGAAAATCCTGCGAGATCCTGCATCATCGGAGCCAGGAAGGTGAAAGCAGTGAATACGCCACCATAACCCAGGGCCGTAACCGCATAGATGATCAGCAACCGCGGATGAGTAAGGACTTTCAGCTGATCGCTCAGGCTGGCACTGGCGCGTCCGTGGATATTTGATGGCACCAGCAACAGGCTGGCAACCAGGGCAATCACACCCAGCAAAGAGACCGCCAGGAAGGTTTCACGCCAGCCGAAATGTTGCCCGATAAACGTCCCTAGCGGCACACCGGTTACCAGTGCAACGGTCAAACCACCAAACATAATCGCAATAGCAGACGCCGCTTTCTCTTTTGGTACCAGGCTGGTTGCAATGGTGGAGCCGATGGAGAAGAACACGCCATGCGCGAGGCCGGTCAGTAGCCGGGCAATCACCAGCGTGGTGTAATCCGGGGCCTGCCAGGCCAGAATATTACCCGCGGTGAAGAGCACCATCAGGGCAACTAACAGCTGCTTACGCGGAAAGCGTCCGGTCAGCGCCGTCAGTACCGGTGCGCCAACCGCGACACCCAGCGCATAGATAGAAACCAGCAGCCCGGCAGAGGGCAGCGAAATAGCAAGTTGATTAGCAATAGCAGGAACCAGTCCTACAATAACGAATTCGGTCGTGCCAATTGCAAAGGCACTGATCGTCAGGGCAAGTAGCGCCAGTGGCATAAAATACTCCGTCTCTTCAGGATTAAGATGACAAGGAGTATGCGCCAGTGCTTAAATAACAAAAATGGTCAAAATCTCAATAGAATTTTGCAGGTGGTGCAACAATGAAAGCAACGTCGGAAGAGCTGACAATCTTTGTCGCCGTCGTCGAAAGCGGCAGCTTTAGCCGCGCGGCCGAACAGCTTGGACAAGCTAACTCTGCTATCAGCCGCTCGGTTAAAAAGCTGGAGATGAAGCTTGGGGTGAGCCTGCTCAACCGAACGACGCGTCAGCTGAGCCTGACGGAAGAAGGTGAGCGTTATTTCCGTCGCGTGCAGTCTGTTCTGCAGGAGATGGCTGCAGCGGAAACAGAGATAATGGAAACCCGCAGTACGCCGCGCGGATTGCTGCGTATTGATGCGTCCACCCCTGTCGTGCTGCATTTCCTGATGCCGCTGGTTAAACCATTTCGTGAACGCTATCCGGAAATGACGCTATCTCTGGTCTCCTCCGAAACGTTTATTAATCTTATTGAGCGGAAAGTCGATGTCGCGATTCGGGCTGGAACCTTAACGGACTCAAGCTTACGTGCCCGTCCTCTGTTTGCCAGTTACCGTAAAATCATCGCCTCACCACAGTATATTGCCGTGCATGGAAAGCCAGAGACGGTTGAAGAGCTGAAGCAGCATCTGTGTCTGGGCTTTACGGAACCCGTATCGCTGAATACCTGGCCCATCGCCTGTCATGATGGGCAACTTCATGAAATCACCAGCGGAATATCGTCCAACAGTGGGGAGACGCTAAAGCAGCTGTGCCTTGAAGGGAACGGGATCGCCTGTTTATCCGATTACATGATTGATAAAGAGATAGCACGCGGTGAGCTTGTAGAACTGATGGCAGATAAATGTCTGCCGGTAGAAATGCCTTTCAGCGCGGTGTATTACAGCGACAGGGCGGTAAGTACGCGCATACGTGCTTTTATCGACTTCCTGAGCGAGCATGTAAAAACAGCTCCAGGAGGAGCTGTGTGAGGGCTTAGGTTACAGAGGGTGGTCAATATTAATCCCAGTTCGGAGCTAAACCTTCCGGGCTAACCAGGCGATCGTTGCAATCCAGGGCTGCGATCGCTTTTTTGTCTTCATCATCCAGCAGGAGATCCAGAGCTAACAGATTGCTGGCCAGGTTTTCACGTTTGGTCGATGAAGGGATAACGGCATAACCTTCCCCCATCGCCCATGCCAGGATCACCTGTGCAGTTGTTGCGTTGTGCTTCTCTGCGATGCGTGTAATCACTTCATCTTTCAGAGCTTTACCGTAAGCCAGCGTCATGTAAGAGGTAATGTGAATACCGTGTTGTTTTGCCCAGTTCACGACTTTGCGGTTTTGCAGATATGGGGACAGTTCAATCTGGTTGGTCGCAATATTTTCTGCTCCAACAGCCGCAATCGCTTTTTCCATCAGTGGGATGGTGAAGTTGGAGATGCCAATTTCACGGGTCAGACCCTGCTCTTTCGCTTCCAGCAATGCCTTCATAAACTCTTCCACTGCCACGGCATCATTCGGTGATGGCCAGTGGACCAGAGTCAGATCCACGTAGTCGGTACGCAGTTTTTTCAGGCTCTCTTTCAGGCCTGGGATCAGTTTGTCTTTGCTGAGGTTCTCAATCCAGATTTTGGTGGTGATAAAAAGCTCGTTACGCGGCACGCCACTCTCTTCAATCGCCTGACCAACAGCAGCTTCATTTTCATAAATCTGTGCCGTATCAACAGTGCGATAACCAAGCTCAAGTGCGGTTTTTACAGATGCGATAACAATGTCGTCTTTCAGGCGGAAAGTGCCCAGACCAAATGCAGGGATAGTCATGTCATTCCTCGTTAATCATAGTGTTTGTTAACTGAGGAGGATTATCACTGTTGCTGTTATGCTGAAATAGAGCGTAAAACGCAGAGGATTTTTGCTAATTTAGCAATAAATATACAACAGACAAGAAAAAAGCCCTGAGCGTTAACTCAGGGCTTTCAATAAGTGGCGGAACGGACGGGACTCGAACCCGCGACCCCCTGCGTGACAGGCAGGTATTCTAACCGACTGAACTACCGCTCCACCGAAGACTGCTGTAACCACCGGATTTATGCACCGGCTTACTACTTAATTTGATGCCTGGCAGTTCCCTACTCTCACATGGGGAGACCCCACACTACCATCGGCGCTACGGCGTTTCACTTCTGAGTTCGGCATGGGGTCAGGTGGGACCACCGCGCTAAAGCCGCCAGGCAAATTCTGTTAAATCTGTATCAAAGCTGAA